>Ga0247843_1000004_pt1 | contig 758781 bp, 724 predicted proteins | sample LaCruzMarch2017__FD_192420 | JGI IMG/M metagenome (GOLD analysis project Ga0247843, IMG submission 192420) | Freshwater microbial communities from meromictic Lake La Cruz, Castile-La Mancha, Spain - LaCruzMarch2017_8m | ecosystem: Environmental > Aquatic > Freshwater > Lake | place: Spain... | reverse complement strand
CAGCCGTTCCTGATTGCCGGCCTCGCTGGACTTGAACTGCTCGAAGCGCGCCTCGAAGGCCTTGTCCGCATCCACCAGGCTATCGCCGAGAAGGCCCGATAGCCGCTGCGCATTGCTGGCGAACGACGCCTCGATGGTGGAGGTGCCTTTTTCAAGGGTGGCCGACAATGCGCCGACGCTTTGCAGCAGCTGTTCGTCCAAGCGGTCGGAGCCGCCGGCAAAGATGCTTTCGATCTGATCGACGTGCTGGGCAACGGTGGCATTGTGCGCGGCGACGGTGATCGACAGCTTGTCGCTGGCGACGGCAACGGTGTCCTGAACGTTCTGCAGGGTCGAGGTGAACCGCTTTGACCCCTCGTCCAGAGCATCGACCGCCCGATCCATCTTGAGAACCAGACTGTCGCTGATCTCCTTGGTCTGGTCGCTGATCTTGAGGTGGAAGTCGCGGACGTTGCGGGCCATGGCGTCAGCGAACACAGTCGCCTTGGTGGTCAGCAGTTCGTTGAGCTTTTCTGTCGTCTGGCCCAGCGCCCCCTCGAGTTCGAGGGTGCGCTCGAGCGCAGTATTGTGGCGCTCCAGGGTCGGCATAAGGCGCGTCGCGGCGCCCTCGACCAGGTCACCGAGCCGCTTGACCTGGCTCTCGGCGCCCTGCTGGAAGGTCGCCATGCGCGCATCAAAAGTGCCCATGGTTTCGCTGGTGAGTTCGGCGAAGCGCTGCGAGGCCTGCCGCGCGCCGGTATCCAGCACGCTGGTCAGTTCGATCGAGGCGGTCCCGATCTGGCTTTCGATCCGGTTGACGCTGCTGTCGAGGCTCGTGGCGATGGACGCGGTCAGTCGGGAGGCAATCTCGTCGACATGGCGCGACTGGTTGTTCAGATCGTCCCGCAGCTTGGTCCGCGCCGCTTCGAGATTGGAGACCAGACGCTGTCCCTGGGTCTCGAATGTCTCGACCAATCCGCCACTGCCATTCTTGAGCAGGCTGTTGACGGACTGGACCTGCTCGGAGAGCATTTCTCCGAGCGGCCGCACGCGGTCGTCGATCACGTCGCGAATGGTGTTGGCGAACTTGGCCCCCTGGCTGGAGAGCTCGCTGCGCAGTTCCAGATTGACCTCTTCGACGACGCCGCGGGCGTAGTTGCCTGCCTCCAGGACCTGGGATGCCAGGTTGGCGAGTTCCTGATGCAGCGCCTCGCGGCTGCCCTTGACGACGCCCTGCACCTGCTCGGTGGCGGTGACCAAGGTCTCGCGCTGACGCGCCAATTCCTGCACCAAGCCGAGCATGCGCCGCTCATTGTCGGCGAAGCTGTTTTCGAGCACGCCGACCTCGCGCTGCACGGCAGCTTCGATTTCACTGGTGCGATTGAGGGACTGATCGAGCTGTTCGTTGAGTTTTGCCAATTCATGGTGAACGGCATGTCGGATCGATATGATCTTGCCTGACGCCTGGGGTTCGGGATCGGCAATCCGGACGATAGAATTGCGAACTTGCTCGCCCTGCGACTGCAGGTTCTTGAGCTGCTCGCCGAGCGGCATGAGGTAGAGCACCACCACCGCCGGCAAGGCGATCTGGGTTAACAATGCCAAACCGCCGCTTGAGAACCAGAATTCCAACGTCAGGACATCAAGTCCTCGTTCGAATAACGCGATGGTGAGGACAAAAAATGCCCAGCCGCCCACCAATATCGCCGTGCGCATTTTTTGCGATGCAAGTGACGCCTCAGACGACTCGTCGCTCGATTTCCACTCCATAGCGTCTGCGGACTGACTTGCTCCGTCGGCTAGAGCACCCCCGTCCTCGAGCAGACCTGCCAGGTCAATTACGTTTCCACGATGTGTTGAGTTTTTGACCATAATAGCCCCGCGTCTCTGAGAGACCGGAACATGCTTCCGAATCCGTTTCGGGCGAAATCTGCAAGATGGTCCATCTTGGAGTTGTGCGTCTGCGGTTGCCTCCAGACTGACGCGATCCCCACTCGACGGCATGTCCGGGGGGCCGATCGATGGTTAATCGGACCAATCGATTAACGGTTAGCGGCAGCAACACGCCGGGTGACTGTTGGCCGATTTACCGGATCACCCCCGAATCTGGCGCAAGACTTAACCATTTTGGATGTAATGAGTCGTTTGCCCCGAGCGGATTTGGTTCTACCCAGCAGCGTACACACAGTTTTTAGCGTGTGCCGGTCCTTAACGGGAGAGAGCCTTGGCAGTCATTCCTGCACGCGGGATTGGGGTCGTTTCGATGGAAGTGGCGCCCACCGGCTCCCGACCCGTCGCGCGACTTTTGCCGGCATCGGCAGATTCCGTTCAGACCGGAGACATGACAGAGGTCGACCGGCCATCGTCGACAGGTACGCTCCAGCTTCTTGCTCGCACCGGCGGCACCCCGGAATGAACTGGCACCAGCAATTCGGCGCGCTGCTGGCCGCCTTGTGCACGACCTTTCTCGTCTCGACGGTCTGGCTCTATACGACCAACGACCGGACCAATAAGCAGTTGAGTTCGGTCACCAAATCGGTCGTAGCGCGCGTCTATGCGTCACAGCTGCACGCCATTCGGCTCACGGATGCACTCGATACCTGCACGGCTGAAGAGGCCTGCGACAGGAAGGATATCGAGACGCGGACCGTGCGGCTGGCCCGCAGTCTCGGCGATCTGGTGAATGTGCTCGGACCGGCGCGACGGGCCAATTTAAGTTCACATGCGGTGGGCAAATTCATCGCCAAGTACGGCGCGGAGCCCGCAGTTGCCGGTTCGGAGCAGCACGGGCAGATGTCGACGCCCCAGCCCGACTTCGACCCCAAAGTGCTTGCAGTGGAAGTGGCGCCGCTCGGTCCCACACTGCAGGGCGTGATGTCCGAGCACATGCGCGAACTGTCGAAGTCGCTGCGTGACGAGCCGCCTGTGGGTCTGCAGGATGTCACCATCGCTTTTTCGCTTCTCGTGCTGTCCGGCGCGGGCCTGACCGGCCTATTGGGCGTCGAACTCCGGCAACGGGGAAAACTGCTGCGGCAGATCCGGGCCATGCACGAAGCGGAATCGGAATGGCAGCGCGGCACCGTGCGGTTGCTGCAGTCCTTGCCGGTCCCCGTGCTGCTCATGAACGCGGACGGCCTGGCCTATGCCAACCAGTCGGCGCGTTCGCTGGCAGCGGTGCCTGGACAGATCGACTCCCTGAGCACGCTGGCACAGACGCTGTTCCAGCAGTTCGACCGGATCAGCACGGAGGGCACCGGGAGCCGGGACTTCACGTATTTTCACGGCGACGGCACCCTGCGCCAGCTGTCTGCCTCGATCAGCGAGATCAGACTGACCGGTGGTCGCCACCGCGTCTATGTCCTTCTCGACAACACGCTGCTGCGCGACGCCGAACTCCGTGCCATGACCTCAGGGAAGCTGGCAGTGCTGGGCGAATTGTCCTCGGCGATCGCGCACGAACTGAACCAGCCTCTGGCGGTGATCAAGGCTGCTGCAGCCAACGGCAAGCTGCTGGCCGGCAGCCTCGAGGTGAGCAAGCCCGTGGTCGAAAAGTTCGACCGCATCGATCACCAGATCGAGCGGGCCCGCCGCATCATCGGCAACGTGCGCAAGCTCGGCCATCCCCGGCAGCCGGCCGAGACGCCGTTCCATGTGGCGCGCTCGCTCAGTTCCACCTTCGGTCTGGTCAGCGAGCAGTATCGACTGGCAGGCGTGGCGCTCGAAATCGATGTTGATCTCGGGGATGCCGTGACGGTGATCGGCGACTACACGATGTTCGAGATCGCCGTGCTCAACATCCTGCTGAACGCGCGGGACGCGTTCGAGAGCGGGCAGCGGAGTTCCGCGCTCGCCACGGTGCGCGTGATGGGCCGCTTCAGCGAGGGCATGGTCAGGATCGAGATCCAAGACAATGCCGGCGGCATCCTGCCGGCGCTGCTGCCGAACATTTTTGACTCTTTTGTCAGTTCGAAGTCCGCCGACAAGGGCACAGGCCTGGGCCTTTCCATAGCTCGGCGTGCCATCGAGGACATGCGCGGCAGCATTGCCGCCGAGAACGTTGGAGATGGTGCGCTGTTCACCATCCTGCTCCCTGCACTCGTGAAGGAGGCCGTGGCATGATGTTGCCCACAATGGTGATCTGCGACGACGAGGTCGACCTCGTCGATGAACTGGCAGAATGGTTTTCGCTCAAAGGCTGGACCGTTCGGGCAACTTTCAGCGCCCAGACCGCACTGGATCTGCTGATGAGCGAGAGCCACACGACCTGTCTGGTGCTGGACCGACAGTTGCCCAAGACCGACAGTGGCGAAATCCTGCGGCGCATCGCGAACCTTCCCGGTTCCAAACGCCCCGATGTCGTCGCCCTGATCACTGGCGACGCAGACATGGAGGGCGCGGCCCCTCCCCTCGGCGTCGACCTCGTGTTCATCAAGCCAGTCGATCTGGCGGAAATGTCGGCAGCCATCGCGGCACATCTGGCCGCCGCACCACCGTGGCGCCTGCGTCCGCCCGAGATGCTCCGCCAGCCGGTACATGCCCTATGATCGTTGTGGTCGACGACGATATCGGCTTTGCCGAGGAACTGCAGGACCTTCTCATGCTGCACGGTTTTCTAGCCGTGGTGGTGGTGACGCACCCGCATGCCTCGAGCCTGCTGCTGCTGGGCAGCGCGCAGCTGCTGATCCTGGATCTGTCGCTGGCGCTCACCACGGCGCTCGGGGTCCTCAAGGAACTGGGCACACGGGGCAAATCGCCCGACGTCGTGCTGGTCAGCGGCAGCGGGGCTGAGGAACTCGAGCAGGCGCGGCGGCTGGCAGTGGAGCGGGGCTTCAATATTCTGGGCGCCCTGCCCAAGCCGGTTGTCCCCGACCAGTTGCTCCAGCTGATCGCCACGCATCGCCCCAGTTCACCCCGGTCGCTGACAGGGGGGGAAGCAATGCGGTGGGAGGGGGAAGCAGAAGCCATCCGTCCGCTGCAGATCGTGGGCGCGAATTCGCTGGAGCATAAGGGCATGTTCCTCTCGCTCGACATGCCGATCGATCCGGGCACGATTGTGCCGCAGGCCGTGGGCGCCCAGCGCTCGCTGAGCATGCATGGTCTGGAGGGCTTCGTGGTGGTGACGCGGCTCGATGAACTGGCGCTGGGCCCGAACGGATTGGCCGCGATCTGTTCAAGCGCGGAGTATGTGCGGCAGCTGCACAGCAAGATCGTTTTCGATCTGGGAGCGTTCAACGCGGTTCCGCTCCATTGGGCCGAGGACCTGGGCGCGGCAGGCTTTGGTGTCCTGGTGCGCGTGGACACGACGGGGCAGTTCGTTGAAGCGAGCGAGTCGCCCGCGATTTCCACGATTGCCGTGCCGGCCGATCACCTGGGCAGTCTCGGCGAGACGGGGGCTGGTCTTGCCGCGTCGAAGGCGGCGCGATCAGCTGGCCTTCGCCCTATCACGACGCTCTGCACCGACATCCGGACCCTGTTGGATTTACGCATGGCCCGGTCTTTCGGCTTTGATATGGTGACAACTGTCGCCTCTGCTTTTTGACGCCGCATTTTCAGCGGCTGAACTGATTTTTCTACGTGTTTTTGTGTCTCTTGTTTCTTATTCAATTATGTTTGGAACGGTTATGTCCAACTCCGTACTTCTCGTCGAGGATGATCAAGACTTGGCTGCCGAGCTCATAGAGTCGGCGCAGCATGCCGGAATTCCCATGTTTTCGGTGGGGAGTGCGGCCGAAGCGATCCGGGTGCTTGAACAACGCACCGAATTGCGCACCGTCGTGACCGACATCATGCTGGGCGATATCAGCGGGCTCGAACTGCTGCGCAAGCTCTCTAAGCTGGCGCCGGAGCGGCGGGTGCGCTCGATCGTGCTCTCGGGTTATTCCACGGTCGATCACGTGCTCAATGCCCTGCGGCTGGGCGTGGTGGACTTTCTGCCCAAGCCGATCATGCCCGAAGAGTTCATCGACGCGGTGCGGCGGGCGCAGGGTCCGGCCAACAAGGGGCGCGCGGGCGGAGCCATGCAGCATGGCGACGCGGCCGAGCTGCTGCTCAAGGCCCGGCAGAAGCGCGACTCCATCTTTGGTCCGGAATTGTTCGAAGACCCGGCCTGGAACATCATGCTGGATCTGTATTCCTCGACGCTGAGCGGCCGCACGGTGACAGTTTCGGATCTCTGCGTGGCTTCGGGGACCTCCTCGACGACGGCGCTCCGCCGGCTTAGCACGCTGGCCGAAATGGGCCTGATCGCACGCATTCCGGACGCCAGTGATCGGCGGCGCGTGCTCGTCACCCAGACGCAGGCAGGTCGCGAAGCGATGGACCGATTCTCGGACTGGTTCCGCAACGAAGTCGATCACAAGAAACGGACCTGACCTCGCAGTTCGGCGGCGTTGTGGCGCAATACACGCTTCAATTTGAAGCATGATCCGGCCGTTCGCTGCAGAAATGAACCGATTAAGACTGCTGTCCGCTCAATAACGAAAGGCATGCTGGCTGCGTAGATAAACGCTGTGGTCGATTCGACGGGCCACACAGACCTGCAGGTTGGCGAATGGCCTTACCCAACGAGGACGAGCGGGCGGGTCACCTCACCGAGGTGAGTTCGGCATTTGGTGAAAAACAGACGTCCCCGGTCGCGTCCGCCGGGCGCCGTCGGAGCATCTTCACCAATATTCTGACGTTCGCCGCCATTCCCAGCCTGTTGTTCTGGGCCATGGTCATCATGCTGATCGAAGGAAACCTGGTGGGGGCTGCGCAACTGGTTTGCGTCGCCATCAGCGCCGGCTATGTAGGGTGGAACTTGAAGTGAATTACGTCGATCGCCTCTCGTCTGCGCTCAGGCTGGCCTCCCGGCCATCAAATGTGCCCAATCGCGGACGACACACCACCGTGGGCGACCTCCGACGGGCAGGCATCTATCTCGAATATACCTGCAGCTGCTGCCTGAATGTGCGGAGGTTCGATCCGCTCGATCTTCCCTTCGGTGACCTGCAGCTGGTCGGCGCCGTGCATCGCCGCATGCGCTGCAGTTTCTGTGGGGCGCAGGGCGAAAGCTCGATGACCCGTCCGGCAACGGTCCGCCCAAGTGTGGCGCCAAGCGGCCGACCCATCCCGCCAGGACTCTGACAGACCTAGTCGTCGTAGAAAATGGTGACGACCACCGTGTCGTTGTAGGAGCCGACCGAAGCGTTCTGCGGCGGTATACGGCCGTAGACGGAATAGGTCTGCCCGTCGCCGATGCCTTCGCCGGCCAATGGCGACGCCGCGCTCCACGGGGTCTGGCGGGCGGAGTCCTGGTAGAGTTCATAAGTGATGTAGTTCGACCCCGAACGCAGCCGCCGCTGGCCGACGCCGCCGGGCGAGGAGAGGCCATTATCGAGCGTAACGGTATAGGTGGTGGTCGGTGTGCAGGCGACCGCGACATCACCGATGGCGTCGATGTTGTGATCGATCCTGCCGGTCACGCCGAAGTTGAGGTTGCCCGCGTTCATCAGGCAATTGGCAAGGACGTCGGCGCTGACCGAGAGGCTGGCCTGCGTGCTCTGTTGCCCGCTGCAGTCGGCGGCGTCGCCCTCGTCGAAGTAGAACACGGCGTCCGTGTCTGAAAGCACCGACGCGTACATGCCGGGCGGTAGGGCCTGCTGAGCGCCGGGAACCTGTCCGTAGACGGTGAGCGTGCCGCTTGCCTGGCCGTCGACGACTGTCAGCAGCATGCGGGACGGCGCGCCAAGATCCGGATAATTGCTGTGACCCGAGGGTTCGTTGTGCCCGGCATCGCGGAAAAGGCCATAACGCATCTCGCCCGGTCCGGCCATCAGGCGAAGACCATCGATGGCACCTGCCGTGCCGGCGCCCAGGTTGGCGCAGACCGTGACAGCTTCTACGCCCTCCGTGATCTGATCGCAGTTGATCGTCAGTTCAGCGACGGCTGAACTGGCCGAGGCGGAGAGCGTATCCACCGGCCCGAATGCCAACTGGGCCGGATCGATGCTGCACTCGGCTGCATGGGCCGTCGCGATCAGCAGCGGCCCGCCGGGTGCGGCCAGTGCGAGCACGCAGGGCAAGGCGGCGGCAATCCATCGACAGGGTTTCATCTCATGCTCCGGACTTGGGGCGGCAGACAACATTGGGAAGCGTGACCTGCTCACCGGCGCGCGGCTCAAAGGCGAACTCGGCAAGGCAGGTGCTGCCATCGGGCAGTGAAAGCTCGAGACGGTTTTTCGGCTTGAGGCCGATGACGTAGGCTTGGCCGTCATAGCCGACCATGAAGGGCTCTGCCTTGGGATCGGCTGTTCCCGTCGTGCCGAGGGGCAGCACTGCGCCTTGCGCGTCGTGGAAGGTCACCAGTGCGCTGCCGCCACCTTTGACGCCGCCAAAGGTGACCACCACGCCGGCGCCTTCCGCCGGGCGGATGTCCTGGCGGGAGAACAGCACGACGGCATCGAGCGGCAGGTCGTCGGGATCGATCGCGACGCGGTTGGGCTCCAACCCGCGCAGATTGGTCACGATGAACTTGCCATCAAAGCCGGTGGTCCCGACCACGTTGTTCTCGACAAGCACGGGCACGCCCGGATAGCCGACATCGACCACGGCGAAGGCATCGCCAATCGGGGTGGCGAGGCCCAGTCCGGCCTCGGTGGCGGTGATGGCGCCCCGCAGATGCCCGGTGCCACTGATGTTTCCGTCGTTCAGGGCCACCCCGAACTCGGCCTCGACAACGCTCTGCCGTGTCTGCGCTGTGGCAGAGACGCGGCTTTGTTCGTCCTGCCCGTAGGTCACCCGCCAGCCGATATCGCCGGCCTCGTCGCCCATTGGCACCCCGACCTGGGTCTGGCTTCGGAGGGACGATCCGTCGGATGCGACCGTCGTGCTGGCACTGACATTGGCGTCAAATGTCTTGGAATAGCCGAGCCCGACGCGGGTATCGCCGCTGATCAGGTCGTGCGCCCCACTGGCAGAGAACGACCCGCCCCAGAGCTTCTGGCCGAAGTTGACGCCGACGAGGCGCTTGTGCTCGCCGGAAAGGGTTGCGAGTTCGGTATAACTGAGATTGAGCCGAAGCGCTTCGATCGGGGTGGGCAGGCTGGTACTCAGCTGGACGAGCATGCGCGGCGCGGCGCCGCTGGTACCATCGACAAGGTCGCGATACGTGAAGGACGCGATATCGTGGTAATTGCCGCCGCTGGTTTGCAGGCGGGCGCGGATCGGCAGCCCGAACAGATCGAAGCTGACGGCACCAAAGCCCTGATAGCCGATGCCCTCGTCGGTCAGGCTGGCGGAGGCCGCCACCTGCAGCACGCCGCGATCGAACAGGCTGGTGGTCAGCCCGAGGCCGGCATTGACAAGGTCGCTGCCGCCCTCTGCATGGGCCTCGAGCGTGAGCCAGTCGACGAGCCCCAGGCGCAGGCTGCTCGAGGCCATCAGCAGGGCGCTATAGCGATCCGTATCGGTGCCCGCACCCAACCGGGCAAAGCCCGCCTCGAACGAATAATCGAGCAAGCCGGGCCGCAGCAGCTCTCGCGCCACATAATAGGGGCGCTCGATGCGCATTTCCTGGCCATTGGCGTCGCGCACCACCAGTGTGGTGGTTCCTGCACCGGTCTGGAGTGGCAGATCGACGATGTTGAACGGGCCATCGGGGATTGCCGTGCTGAAGCGCTGGACGCCGTTGACATAGACTTCGGCCGTCGAGGGCAGAGCCGCGCTTCCCGACATGCCGGGGACCGGAAAGGTCACCACGTCGCCCTGCAGCGCGAAATCGTTCTGCACCTGCACGCCGCCCAGTCGCGTCGGTCGGGTCCAGTCGAGGCTGCCGGTGACCAGATCGCCGACCGTGGCCCGCCAGCCACCCTGCGGATCGGTGTAGCGCCAGTTGGAACTCTGGCGACGGATCTTGGTCAGGTCATTCGAATTGACCGAGAATTCATGGCTGAGCACGCCGAGCGGGCTGTAGAGCCGCGCCTCGAAGGCCCCGCCGGCAACACCGAGATCGAATTCTCCAGCCTGGGCGATGTAGCCTGGGTTGAAGGTGAGGGCGTAGTTGAGCACGCCACCGATCGTGTGATCGATCGGCAGGACGGTCTCCTGCCGCTTCTGGGTGGCGCTGATGGTCAGGTGGGCGCGTGCAGCCGGCTCGGCCATTACCAGCAGGGACTGGGTTGCTGCTTCGTAAGTGAAACTGACGCCGGGCAAGCGCTGCAGGTCGATGCGGCCGTCGCTGCGTCGCGCCACCTCTGCGGGCAGCAGACCGGCGCTTTCAAGCTTGTCGGCGGGGGCCGACCAGGTGCCGTCGGCGTCGCGGCGTACTTCCAGGATGGTGGCGCGGGAAATGCCGTTGATGACCAGATCGAGATAAAGCAGTTCACCGCCGGCAGCGACCGAGGGGCCGGCAACAATGTCCGTCTGCGGAATTTGAAAGGCCGCGGCGGGAGGCGCTTCCGCCGCAGCCAGGCCGCCCACCAGCACGCCGAGGGCGAGCAGGCGGAGGGCCTGTGGTTGACGCCGTCTCAGCGGTCTATTTCGAAAAGACCACTGGAATGGCATGGCGCACGAGGACATTGACGGTACCTGCGCGTTGATTGGCCGGGTTGGGCAGTTCATCGACGATCAGCCTGTAGGCTTCCTTGTCTTTGATCGGCCCACCTGAGACACGGACGACCCGGACAAGGTTCTCGGCGCCCGGCAGCAGCGTGGCCATTGGTGGGCTGGCGACGACATCCCGAGTTGGCGTCAACACGTCCTCGCCATTCTCGACCGTCCATCGGAACACCCGGATCTGGACCTGCATCGGCGCGTTGCCGTCATTCCAGGTGCGGATGGTCCCCGAAGGCTCTTGAGCGCTCAGCTTGAGCCCGATGGGCGCGACGCGGAGGCTGGAGGCCTCCGCGCTGGACAAGAAACCCACAAGGGCCAGAACAGCCAGACCCAGGGTTCTGACGCCGCGTGCGTTGCGGAGCATGTCGAACCGGCTCGGTTAGTTGTACCAGACAGTGGCGGTGACGGTGTCCGTGTAGGTGCCCAGAGACACTTCCTGGCTCGCATCAATCAGGCCATAGACGGTGAGCGTCTGATCGTCGCCATTACCGGTTCCGGGAACGGTGTTCGTGTCGAGGGTTGACCCCCAGATGTCCTCGTGAGCCGCGTCCTGATAGAGCCCATAGGTCAGGTAGAGGTTCTGGGCCGAAGCATTGGAGTTTATGAGGCGTGCCGGACCGGTGCCGTCCACGTCCTCGTTGAGGCCGGTGTCGAAACCGACATCGTAGTCTGCGTCAGCGGTGCAGGCGATGGTTGCCGTCGAGGTTGCGGTGTGCGAAGCGCCCGTGTCGCGGGTAGTAATCGCAGCGAACGTCATATCGGTGACCGAGATCGTGCAGGACGCAGCGACAGTCACGGAGATGTCCATGTCGTTGTCGATGGCCGTCGCGGCCAGGGCAACCTGGGCATAGGAACCGACGGCCAGCGTAGCGGCAGCCAGGAGGAGCTTTTTCATTGTAGGCCTCATAGGGCTTGAGTGGGTGGAACACTCTGAGAGCTACCTCCCCCCAACAACCGCACCAAACGCGGTTCAGTCCGTTCCGGGCGCATCTCCGCCGGAGCCTGTTATGATCCTGTCATGCGCGCCGACAACCGGCCCGGACCCTGCCTTGCACCAGACTCGCCCTGCCTCCAATTTGGGGGCAATTGCTGTGCAGATGGTGGCGCGCGTTTTTTGAGGAGAGAGGGCGTCGATATTGCCCGCGGCTGCCGGACGCCGGGCACTGGCTGGGGCGCTAGGATTCGAACCTAGGGATGGCGGTACCAAAAACCGCTGCCTTACCACTTGGCGACGCCCCAACGCGCGGCTTGGTACACGTTTTGGTCCTGCGGCGCAACACGACGGCGCCGACCGTTTCTTGGCTTGAACCTGAGGTGCAGCAAGGCTATATAGCCGCCGACCCGACCGGTTCGGGCCCTTATCGGAGTATAGCGCAGCCTGGTAGCGCACCTGCTTCGGGAGCAGGGGGTCGAGTGTTCGAATCACTCTACTCCGACCAATCAACCCCGGCCTCTCGTGAGGCCGGGGTTTTTCGTTTCGAGCGGCGGACGGCGAGCTGGCCCTCAGCAGGTGCAGCCGACACGGATCGGCGCCGCGTCGGCGGGGACGCGGATGCCGGCGGCGCGGAGATGGGCGGCGCGATAGTAGCTTTCGAACCGGACCGCCTGCCGTTCCATGAGCGGGACGTGGTCGCGCAGATAGCGTTCGGCCTCCTCGCGGATCTCGGCCTTGATCGAGACTTCGTCGATCAGGGTCAATTCGCGCTCCAGCATCACCACCCGCCCATCGACGATGACGGTCCGCACGGCATCGCTGTTGACGGCGTAGCAGAGCTGGGTCACCGGGCGCTTGAGCGGGATCAGCCCGTAGTCGGCCCGATCAATCAGGGTGATGTCGGCCAGACGACCCGGCTCGATGACCCCGACGACGTCGGAGAGGCCAGCCGTGCGGGCGGCGCCCAGAGTGGCCATGTCGAAGGCGTCCTCGGCGGTGATCCAGGTCTCGTAGTCCTGGTCGGAAACCCGGTGCAGCAGGGCCGCCATGCCGAGCGAGCGGAATGCGTCCGCCCGGTCGGAGGTGGAGGTGCCGTCGGTCCCCAGGCCGACGGCAATGCCGGCCGACAGCATGTCGCGGACACGCGCCACGCCCGAGCCCAGCTTGAGGTTGGACAGCGGATTGTGGGTGATGGAACAGCCGGCCTGGCCGATGCGCTCGATGTCGCTGTCGGTGAGCCAGACGGCATGATTGAGGGTGAAGTGCGGCTGCAGGGCGCCGAGCCGGTGCAGGTGCTCGATGATGGTGGTGCCATAGAGCGCCTCGCCCTGGACGGCATGCATGCGCGACTCGAGCGTATGGGTGTGCACCGGGCAGCGGCGACTGATGGAAATGTCCGTGACGGCCTGCAGCAGGTCGTCGCTGCACCATTGCGGGCCGACCGGACCCAGAATGGTGCGGATGCGCCCCTGCCCTGCCCCGTCCCACCGGGCGGCGTTGCGCTCGAACAGGGCGATCTGGTCGTGCCAGTGGACGCTGGGCAGATTGGCGAGCTCGCGGCGCTGCGCCGGCGTCATCAGTTCATCGGTCCAGAGCAGCGAAGCGAGTGGCGGCTGGTCCCAGATGGAGGTCGTCACGTTGGCGCGCAGGCCGATGTCGCGATAGGCGGCGGCCGACCCGTCGAAAGCGGCCGGATCGGAGAGCTGGTTGATCAGGTCGTCCTGCACGGTGGTGATGCCCGAGCGGACGCACTGGATGGCCAGCAGCATGGTGCGCAGATAGTGTACCCGCTCGGGCAGGCGGGCGATGGCGGCGGGCGGGTATTTCCAGAGCAGCCAGACTTCGAGCGGCAGGGCATCATAAAACCCCTGCTCGAAGCTCTCGTTGGAATGGGTATGGGCGTTGACAAAACCCGGAATGGCCAGGCGCTCGCGGCAGTCGAACGCTTGCGCGCCGGCCGCGCGGGCCTGGGCAGAGAGATCGCCGCCGACCGCGGCGATGTGCTGGCCGACGATCAGGATGTCGCCGGTCGCGACCGGGCGTCGGGCGGCTGGCACGATGGTGGCACCGACAAGGTGAATAGCAGTGGCAGTGGTCATCGACCCGGGCTCCAGGATGAACAAAAAGGGCCGGGGATCGTGGATCCCCGGCCCGTGAGAGCGTGCGCCTGCGGTTGGGCGGGGCGGGTCTAGCTGGCCTTGCGGCGGATCAAGCTGAGCATGCCGGCGACCGTGAGTGCGGCGAAGACCATTTTGAGCAGGTCCCAGACGATGAAGGGCTGCACGGCGCCGTTCCAGGCGACGGTGAGCAGGTCGCCGGTCGCGAGCCAGCCGGGCAAGGCCCCGCCTGAGGCGATGATCATGTTAGCAACGACCAGCAGCCAGGCAAAACCGAAAACGAAGGACACCGCGTCCGCCACGATCATCCCCAGGGCGAGCGGCAGCACGCGGCCGCCGGCCTTTTCGGCGGCGAGGCCGGCAATGACCACCATCGGGACCCAGCCGAGAATGAAGCCGAAGCTGGGCGAGAACACGTAGTCGAGGCCGCCGCCGCGCGAAAACACCGGCAGGCCGGTAAGGCCCTCAGCAATGTAGAGCGCGAGGGTGGCCAGGCCGAGGCGCCAGCCCATGACGCCGCCGATGATGGCAACGACCATGCTCTGGACGGTGATGGCAACCGGCCAGACCGGGACCTGGATTTTGGAGGCAATGGCGAGCGCGATGGTGCCCAGGATGACGGCGCCGACCTGTGTCGCCAGTCGCATGCTCCGAGCCTGGGGGAGCAGAGCGCCCAGAACCGTGTTCGGAGTGGTCAAAGTCGCGGCCATTGATGTACCTTCCAGAAAGGGCGAATTCCTGACCAAGTTCTAGTCCGTCCCCCAAGCGAGTGCAATGGCTGCCCCACCGCCCAGACTGGTGTTTGACACGGGTTTTTCGCCGGAAACCGGGCAGGCCGTCGCGTTGGCCGACGGTGTCGTGCGGGTGAGCGCACCCAATGCGGGCCCCTATACGTTTACCGGGACCAACAGCTTTCTGATCGGCAGCGGACGGCTTGTCGTGGTCGATCCGGGGCCGGACGATGCTGGGCACCTGGCGGCGCTGATGGCGGCGATCGGCGGACGAACCGTCGAAGCGATCCTGCTCACCCATACCCACACCGACCATTCCGCCCTCGTGCCAAAGCTCAAGGCGGCGACCGGTGCGCCGGTCTGGTTCGGTGGTGCGCATCGGCTGAGCCGGAAGGCAAAATGGTTCGAAATCAATGGCGTGGCGGGGTCGAGCGACTGGCGACTGCGCCCCGACCGGGTGCTGCAGCATGGCGAGAGACTGGCGCTCGCCGACCAGATGCTCGAGGTGATCGCCACCCCGGGGCACTGCGCCAATCACCTCAGCTTTGGTGTGGCGAGCGCGGACACGCTGCTGAGCGGGGATCATGTCATGGGGTGGAATTCGACCCTGGTCAGCGTTCCGGACGGCTCGATGGCGGACTATCTCGCCTCGCTCCGGCGGGTGATAGACCTGCCCTATCGCCGTTATCTGCCGGCGCATGGCGGGGCGATCGAGACCGGGCCGGACTATGCGGCGGCGCTGCTGGCGCATCGGGAAGAGCGGAACCGGCAGGTGGTGGCGGCGGTCGGCCGGGGGGCGCGACGGATCGGGGATCTGCTGGCGGCGATCTATCCTGGTCTTAAGGCCAGTGTGGTGCCGGCGGCGCGGATGACGCTGCTGGCGCATGTCGAATATCTCGAGGCCAACGGCGCCATAAGGGTTGCCCGCGGGCCATTCGGCATAACCCTTTTTGCGGCCTAGCCGGGGGTTTCGTCGTCGGTGACCGGGGGCGCCGCGCCTTCGGATTCTGTCGGTGCAGCAGGGGTTTGCGGGGCGTCGCGGAGCATCAGGGTGATGCGGCCGTCAAGCGCGATGAGGAACTGCTCGATGCGTCGACCATTCTCGCCGAGGTCGGACCAGGCGTGGGTGGCGGCCGAGCGCATGTCGACATCGGCGCCGATGGCGGTGCCGCGGACGCGGAGGACGACTTCGTCGCGCCAGCCCAGGAGGGTGGTGGCGATGGCGTTGAGGGCGCCGGTGTCGAGCGGGGTGGTCGGGGCGCGGCGGGCGCGGGGCTCCCAGCCATTGGCGAGGGCAAGTTGCTCGACGATGTCGAACAGCTGCTGCGCCGCGATGGGATAGCTGCGGCTGCGGGCGTTGGGAAAGGCCGCTTCGAGCGCGGCATGGTCGGCTGCGGTGAGGACGCGGCCCGTGCTGCTGACCAGCGGCGGCCGATCGACAAAGTCGGTCGACACATCGGTAACGGTGGGAAACGTCAGCGCAAGCCAGCCGACAAAGGCCATTGGAATCAGACAGATGAGCGAAAATGCCAGGCCCAGCGTGGCGCGCGCCCAGCCCTGATCGCCGGTGACCCAGAGGCGGGCAAAGGCCCCCAGGGCGAGGACGAGGGCGAGGAGGGCGAAGCCGCCGGCGACCAGTTCGATGATGTGGAAGTCGGCGCTCGAGATCAGCCGTTCGCGGTGCAGAAACACCGGAATGATGGCCAGCGGCAGGGCGAAACTGCCCAGCCGGCGGGCCCAGATCGCCCATTTGGAGGTGCGGATCAGAATGCGCATGCGGGTCCGGGCCGGGTCAAACGGGGGTCAGGTTGGGTGGCGCGCCACAAAATAGCCATGCCGATGAACGCAACCTGAACAGGTATTTTACGGATAGAGCCGCTGACGCGTCCAATTTCCCGCAGAATCGCGGGTGAAGCGCACCCGATCGTGCAGCCGGTTGGCGCCGTCCTTCCAGAACTCCATGGTCCGGGGAATGACGCGGAAGCCGGACCAGTGCTTGGGGCGCTGCACCGGCTCGTCGTCGCCCAGGCTCTTGGTCAGGGTCTCGACCCGCTCAAGCAGGGTGTAGCGGTTGGGCAGCGGGCGCGACTGCTTTGAGGCATGCGCGCCGATCTGGCTGACGCGGCCGCGACTGGCGAAATAGGCATCGGCCTCGCTGTCGGCGACCACCTCGACCGGACCGCGGACCCGGATCTGCCGGCGCAGCGACTTCCAGTGGAAGGCCAGCGCCGCCTTGGGCGTGGCGAGCAGCTCGATGGCCTTGTCGCTCTCGAAATTGGTGAAAAAGCAGTAGCCGCGCGCGTCGCGGGCATTGAGCAGCACCATGCGGACGTCCGGCATGCCCTCGGCATCGACCGTGGCGAGCGCCATGGCGTGCGGATCGTTGGGTTCGGCGAGGCGCGCCTCCTCGAACCAGTCTTCGAACAGGGAAAACGGGTCGATGGGCGCGGTATCGGCATCGTCGAAGACGCGATGGGTCAGATTGGTGACGGTGGAGGCGCTCATGGCTGGTCTCGCTCAGTTCGGCCGGGCGGCAGCCGAACCTGCCGGCATGCCTCAAACCCCTAGAAATCCTGTTGCCTCACGCTCTGGACAAGGCAGCAGGCCGCGCCCATATAGGACGCAAAGGGCCGACGTTACAATCGGTTCAAAATGACGATTCGAAGGAACCCATGCGCGATCCCTATACCGTGCTCGGGGTGCCGCGGTCTGTGAGCGAGCAGGAGCTCAAGTCTGCTTATCGCAAGCTGGCAAAGGCGCATCATCCCGACCAGAACCCGGACGACCCGAAGGCTCATGCCAAGTTCGCCGAGATCTCTTCGGCCTATGATTTCCTGTCGGACAGCGACAAGCGCGCCCAGTTCGACCGCGGCGAGATCGATGCCGACGGGCAGCCGAAATTCGGCGGCTTTTCGCGTGGGGCCGGCGGCGGCTTTGCCGGCGCCAATCGCGGCGGCCGCACCGCCCAGGGCGGATTTTCGGCCGAGGATATTCTCAAGGAATTCATGAGCGGTTTCGGTGGCGCGCCGCGCGGCGCGGGCGCCGGAGCCAGGGGCGGCGCCGGCTTTGACCCGTTCCAGGGCACCGGGGCCGGCTTTGCCGGTGGCGGCCGCGGCACCAACATGCGCGGCGAAGACGCGCCGGTGACCGCTACGGTGAGCCTGGAGGACGCGCATCTGGCGGCGAGTGTGCCGCTGCGCATGCCCAACGGCAAGGTGCTCAGCGTCAAACTGCCCGAAAAGGTCGAAGACGGACAGCAGATCAAGCTCAAGGGCCAGGGCCTGCCCTCGCCGCTGGGCGGCGAACCGGGTGACGCGCTGGTGACAGTCAAGTTTGCCCGGCACAAGCAGTTCCGCCGCGATGGCGCTGACCTGCGGGTCGACGTGCCGATCACGCTTTACGAGGCAGTGCTGGGCGGCAAGGTGCGCGTGCCTACGCTGGATGGCCCGGCGGAGCTGTCGATCCCGCCTTCGGTCAATACCAGCAAGGCGCTGCGCCTCAAGGGCAAGGGCCTATATGGCGGCGGCGATCTCTACGCATCGCTCAAGATCGTGCTGCCCGAACATGGCGACCCCGACCTCGAAAGCCTGATGCGCTTCTGGCGCGACCAGAAGCCCTACAAGGTGCGCGAGTAGCGGCGCGAACGGCGGCCGGAGCCGGGGTGCTCGACCGCCGGGGCGACGCCTGCGTTTCTGTATGGGGCCGGTTTGGGCAATGGCCAGAACGGGTTTCACAGACCAGCAATAGTGGGCAGCGCTGACTACGGCGCGGAGCTTTTGGAGCCTTAGAGCCCTGGGGCTATAGCTTTATATGAGGGTTGTTCTGGGCAACGGGCAGCTCTTGCGGGAGCAGCGCTTGGAAGGATGGGTTGGCGCTAGGAGGGGTCGCTCACATTCGCTTGATTCTGGGCTGGGCCACGTGCATGTTGCCGCCCGCGAATTGTTCGCACCTCGGGGCACTCAATTGCCAGCCAACTGATCCAAAGGGCAGCGCCATCAACCAGGCAGAGAGCGCTTTTGCTCGCCCTGGATTCGGCGCGGCAGCCACTTTGGATCAGATCGTTCTCCGGGTTGGACCTCGCCGCTTTCCATCACAGCAATTGCCGACGTTGCCATTGATCATCGATCGAGGCGCGGCAGTGCACTGATTTAGCGCATCCACCACAGGTGGTGCCGCGGGCAGCGGCCGCCGGCCGACATCCTCCCTGAAAACACTGGTCCCACTCAAGCCATTTGAGGGGATGACAATGTTTGACGTGACCATCGGCGCGGTGGCGCTGCGACTTGAGACTGAGCCTAGCCTTTTCTCGCCGCAACGGGCCGACGCCGGAACGCTGGCGATGCTCTCGCTGATCACCTTCCGAACTGAAGACAAGGTTCTCGACCTCGGGTGCGGCTATGGCCTCGTGGGCATTTTGGCCGCCCGCCATGTTGGTGCCGCGCGCGTGGTGATGGTCGATAACGATCCAAGGGCGGTGGCCGTCGCCCGCCGCAACGCCGATGCCAATGGTGTGGCCGGCGTCACGGTGGGGCTGTCGGATGGCTTAATGGGCACGCGGGAGACCGGGTTCACCAAGATCATCTCGAACCCGCCCTACCATGTTGATTTCTCGGTCCCGAAGCACTTCATCGAAAAGGGGTTCAACCGGCTCGCATTGGGCGGAACGATGTGGATGGTGACCAAGCGGCGCGACTGGTACCGCAATAAGCTGGCCGCGATCTTCGGCGGGTGCCGGGTCCACGAGATCGACGGATACTATGTGTTCGATGCCACTAAACGCCGATCGACCTATGCCGGTTGACCCACCTTGCGACACGAGGCCCGCTTCGGGCCACAATCGGCTTTTGTCAGATGAAGAGAGCCGCGCGGTGGAGGTTGGGTCCTCGGGTCGAGCCCGAGGATGACGGTGGTGGGGGAAGATCGGGTGTTCCAGCAGAGGTGAGGTCGGGCGAGAGCCGGAAGGGCGGAAGGGCGGAAGGGCGGAAGGAGATTTTTCGATGGGCCTCGTTCTGTACACCCCAAACCTCGAGCTCCGACCAGGACCATCGCCACGCAGCCGGGTGTTGCTGGAGAGAGCCGCGCTGAGGGAAGGATGGGGCCTCGGGTCGGGCCCGAGGATGATGGTGGTGGGGGAAGATCGAGCAGACGTGAGGTCGGGCGAGAGATAGACCGGCGGAGGGAGATTTTCCGATAGACTTGGGTCCCTCGCCATCTCGCGGCGTCTCGTCGACCTCGGAACGCGAGACCGTTGACGCGCACGACATCTGCGCCGGCAACCGCTACCGCGTCGGCGGGCTTGGGCTCGTAAACGTATGCTTGAGCGTTCGGAAGAGTGATGTTATTTCATTACGGCCTCCTCCATGCAAGATGGACTCCGATAATGCCGGCTGAGCCGATGCTCACTGCCAATCAGAAACTGGTGCTGGATGCCTTGAAAGAGGCTGACACGCCACTCAGCGCGTATGGCCTGCTGGAACGCCTGACCGGCGATGGCATCCGGGCGCCGCTGCAGGTTTACCGGGCACTGGATAAGCTGATCCTGCTCGGTTTCGTGCATCGATTGGAGAGCCTGAACGCCTTCGTCGTGTGCTCGCATCGCGAACAATGTCACCATCGGCCCGCTGCCTTTGCGATCTGTACGCAATGCGGGCGCGTGGCAGAGTTCCTCGAAACCGCGGTCGACCGAGGGCTCGCGCGCTGGTCCAAGGGCCATGCATTCAGGGCTGAGCGCGTGACGGTAGAGATGCGCGGCGTGTGCGGATCCTGCGCCGAGGCCGTGTCATGACCGGCAACGAACCAGGCACAACAGAGCCGATCCCGGTCTTTCTGCTCACCGGCTTTCTGGGGTCAGGCAAGACCACGCTGCTCAACCGGATGATTGCACCCGGCGGTCCGCGCACTGCGGTGATTGTCAACGAATATGGTGACGTGCCGATCGACAACGATCTGATCCAGGTCGACAGCGAGGACATGACCTTCGCTGAAACCTCCACCGGCTGCATCTGCTGCGAGCCGGGCAACGATATCGTCTCGACGCTTGCCCGGCTGTCCGAGGCCATCGATGACGGCAAGACGGGCATCGTCGAGCGCGTCGTCATCGAGACCACCGGCCTTGCCGACCCAGCGCCGATCATCAACCAGATGCTGATGGCGTCGCCCTACAGCATCGCCGGTCGCTATTTCGCTCTCGCCTCGGTCATCACCACGCTCGACGCCGTCCGGGGAGAGGCAACGGTGGACGAGCGCATTGTCGGGCACAAGCAGCTGGCCTTTGCCGACCGCATCGCCCTGACCAAGTCCGACCTGCTTGCGCATGAGCAGGCAGGCCGGCGCGAGGCGCTTGACGCCCTTATCGCCCGGATCAATCCGGGCGCCCATGTCGTGGATGTGCAGGCGCCATTGGCCCAGCCAGAAACGCTGCTGTCTCCCGGCTCCTACGGCGCCACCGAGCGGGGCACCAATGTCGCGGCCTGGCTGGCGGCGGAAAGCCCCGTCGCCCGCGCGTTCGCGAAGTCATCGGCGCCCTCGATTGCAGGTCTGTCGCGCCACTCGGGCATCTATACCAAGAGCATGGTGATGGAGGAGCCGATCTCGGCCCGCGACCTCGTCACCTTCATCGACATTCTCCGGCGGGCCGCCGGGTCGCGTCTGCTGCGCCTCAAGGGGCTGGTGGGACTCGAGGACGACCCGGATCGGCCCATGCTGGTGCATCTGGTGCAGGATATCTTCCATCCCCCTCTGCGGCTTGAGCGCTGGCCCAGCGAGGACCGGCGCACGCGCCTCGTCCTCATCGCCGATGGCATCGACGAGGCGGCACTCGACAGCTTTCTCAAGACCCTCGAACCCAAGCCGGGCCGCAAGCGCGCCTGACAGTTTCTTTCGAAAAGGACACTTCCAACGAATTAGGTCTGCCTAAGCGCCGACGACCTTGACCTCGACAGTACGTTTGCGGGGGCCGTCAAACTCCCAGAAGTAGATCTTTTGCGAGTGCCCCAGCCCGACACGGCCGTTGTCGATGAAGAAGCTGCGCGCGTGCCCGACAATGGCCGCCTTGACGTGGCCGGCAGCGTCCTGCGGTGTGTCGTATTGGTGCTTGAAGTCGATGCGGGTCGGGATCAGGCGGACGATCTCGTCATGCACGTCCTCCAGTCCCAGAACGTCCCAGGGAGAGACAACGGTGATGCTGGCGGTCGAGTGCGGCACCGAGACCAGCAGCAGGCCATCGCTGATCCCCGAACGCGCCACTGCCTCCTGCACGGAGGCGGTAATATCGATCAGGCCGTTGCGGACCGTCGCCAGCGGAAAGGACTGGAGCATGTTGTTGACCTCAGACTTCGATTGCGCTGCCGCGGACCAGCCCGGCGCCCTGGGCCTGGTGCCAGGGGCCGGCATGGCCGCGATAGTGTGTGGCGCTGAGCAGGTGCGACCAGGCAGCCGCCAGGTGCGCCGTGGGCACAGTGTGCAGCAGTGGGGAGAACCATTCACGGACTGCCGGAAGCTCCAGCCAGGTACCATAGCCGGGTGGCGCATCGGGCCCGGTGAGCAGCACAGTGGGGCGACCCAATCCTTCAAGAGCGGTCAGCAGTTCGCGGACCCGGCTGGCGGCCAGGCTCTGCGGCGCGGCCAGAACGATGGTCGGGATGGTTTCGGGTGCGCTGACGAAATAGTTGAGGTGGTGGAACTCTTCGGCGTCCTCAGCGGTGGCGTGGAGGCCAGCGGCCTCCACCAGCTTGGCGGCGCCATAGCCGGCGCTGGCCAGTGCAGGACCCGATCCGAGCACGTCGACGGTGCGGAACTCTTGCCAGGCCGCCGCGAGCGTCGCCAGCGGTTCGGCGCTGACCCGACTGGCCTCGGCCAGTGCCGCCGCAAGTCCGGCGATCTCGGCCCGCAGGGCGTTGGCCTCGTCCATGGTCATGGTCATGCGCACCTCGGCGAGGCGGATGCCGAGGGCATAGCCGGCGAGCAGCGCGGCAACGTAGCTGCGGGTGCCGGGAGCGGGCGCCGCGCCCGGGATGGCGATGCCCAGCACGCGTTCGGCACTGAGGCCAAGGCGGCTTTCGGCATTGGCGGTCACTCCGATGGTCAGCGCCCCGGCAGCGCGCAGCCGACGGGTTGCTTCAATCACCCGGGCGGCCTCGCCCGAGCTCGAGATTGCCACCACCAGCACCGACGGCGGCTGCACGCCGGCACCGAGATAGCGTGAAGCCTCCATGGCCAGCATGGCGCTCACCGGCAGGCCGGTCCAGGCGCGGATGGCGGGAGCCACCGCCTGCGCGGCAAAATAGGAATCCCCCGAGCCGGTGAGGATCACCTGGCGGATGCCATAGATCTCGGGCGTGGTGAGCAGCAGGCGCATGCGATCGTCGATCTGCCGCGACTCGGTTCTGACGAGTTCGGGCAAGCTGTCGATCTGGGCGACGAAGTCGGCGTATTGGCTCATGACGTCCTTCAAGCAGTGGGGAGAATGCCGGTCGCAGCGGCCCAGTACTGGGTCTTTCCGCGTTCGAGCGGGTTGGCGGGTCCGAACTGGCCCAGAGCATGGGCGGCGCTCGCCGCCGCACAACGTGCCGCCTGCTCCAGGTCGCCCGAAGACCGCAACCATCCAGCGAGGAAGCCGCCGGAAAAGGCGTTGCCGCCGCCCGTGACATCGATCACCGGGCTGGGTGGCGGCACGACCCGAAGGCGTTGGCCGCGTGTGGCAACGAGGGCGCCCTCCGCGCCCATGCGCAACACGACCGCACGGACGCCGGTAGCCAGAATGGCATCGACCATGCTCTCGGGCGACACCGACCCAAACAGCGCGTGCGCCTCGCCCAGGTTGCAGGAGAAGAGATCAACCAGCGGCAGCAGCGCGGCGATCTCGGACCATCGACCGGCGATCTGATCGTCATGCAGTTCCCAGAGGATTGTGCCGAGCGCCGCACGCATCCGCGCGAGGCTCTGCCAGTAGGCTGGGTCGAGGTCGCGGAACGCATAGGTCCCGGCCGCCGGCAGCAACTCGGCGGGGATCTCTTCGGGCAACACCTGCAGCTGAGCAAAGTGATCCGCACCAAAGGCGGCCGTCTCGGTGCGGGTGCCATCGGTATTGTAGACGAGACGGGACTGGATGCTGTGCGGACTGCGACGCAGATGGCCAACGGCGCGCAGTCCGAAAGCCGCGAGCCGGCCACCAGTCACCGCCTCCAGATCAGCACCGACGCCGGCAACGATGGCGACGTCGTCCCACCAGAGGCGCGCGGCGGTGGCCGCATAGGTCGCCGCACCGCCTAGCGTCTCGGGCAGGTGCGTACCGTCGGCCAGCCACAGGTCGTCGATGATGATGTTGGAGAGCACGAGCAGCGGGGTGGTCATTTCACTGCCCCACTGGTGAGACCTTCAACGAACCGGCGCTGCGCTGCGGCCGAGACGATGAGCACGGGCACTGTCAGGATGGCGAGCGCGGCCAGCAACAGCGGCCAGTTGATGGACTCGCGACGGAAGAAGTTCAGCAACCCCAGCGGCACAGTGAACATCTCCGGATCGCGAAGGAACACGAAGGCCAGGTAGAGATCGTTCCACATGCTGATCGCCTGGATGATCACCACGCTGAGGAACCCCGGAAGGCTCATGGGCAGGATGACGTGCCGCAGGATATACAGCGTACCGGCGCCATCGAGCCGAGCCGCTTCTTCGAGCTCGACCGGGACACCCAGGAAGTAGCCGCGCAGCAGGAAGACCGACATGCCGAAGCCGCCGACGGCATAGATCAGGGCGAGCCCCAAATAGGAGCCCAGCAGGCCATAGGCGCGCAGCGTCAGGAACAATGGGACGGTGAGAATGTCGGGCGGCACCATCATGGTCATCAGGATGATGGCGAGGATGATATCGCGGCCCGGGAACTTGAAGCGGGCGAGCGCGAAGGCCGTGGTGGACGAGGTCACCAGGAGGATCGCCAGACCCAATGCCACGACGACGGCGCTGTTGGCGACGAAGTCGCCGATGCGGGCGGTGGCGAAAGCGTCGGCATAGTTCTGCCAGAGCCAGGCCTTGGGCATACCCCAGGGGTCGGCATAGAATTCGGGGCGCGCCTTGAGCGACCCCAGGAGAAGCCAGATCACCGGCCCCAGGGCCTGGACCAGAGCCAGCGCCAGGGCCGCATAGGCCAGCGCCGTGCCCAGTGGATAGCGGCGGAGGGCGTTGCGCGGATCAGTCATGATCGCGCCCGAAATTTGCGGCCCGCACATAGACGAAGCTGATGATGGCGATGATGACGAAAATCACGTAGCCCATGGCCGCAGCGCGGTCGAAGCGACCGAACTGGAAGGCCTCGTTATAGAGGCGCGTCACCACCACATCGGTGCCGAAGCCGGCGCGGGTCATGACCCAGACAATGTCGAAGCTGCGTACGAAGGCCCCCATCAGCGCCAGCAGCGTCGAGACGAAGACGATGGGCCGGAGCGCCGGCAGCGTGATGGCGCGGAAGCGTTGCCAGCCATTGGCGCCATCGAGCCGCGCCGCCTCGTGCAGCGAGGGGTCGATGGCCTGCATGCCAGCCAGAAAGATCAGCATGTGCAGGCCCGCCCAGCGCCAGACTTCGATGAGCGCGACGCTGACCAGGGCGACGCCTGGGGTGGAGAGCCAGGAGGTCTGCAAACCGCCGAGCCCGATGGCGACGAGGAACTGGTTGAGCAGCCCGCCGAAGCGCGCCGACGAGAGAAAGAACTGCCAGAAGGCGCCGACGACGATGATGTTGAGCGTCACCGGCAGGAAGAGCGCAGTCCGCGCCAGGCGCATGCCCTTGAGCGGCAGGTTGACCAGCACCGCCAGCGCCAATCCGGCGAGGTTCTTGCCGACCACAACGATCGCGGCAAAGACCGCCGTCTGCCCCAGGGCGTTCAGAAAGCTCGAGTCGGCGAGGACAGCGGTATAGTTGGCGAGCCCGACGAAGCGACCGACATGCAGCCCGTCGAATTCAACCAGGCTGAGGAACAGGCCGTAGCCGATCGGCACCAGCATGAACAGGGTCAGCAGGGCGAGACCGGGAAGGAGCAGCGCGAGCGGGGAAAGATGCTTTGATATCATTGTTCCACGCACCCGCGCTGCAGCTAAAGGTTACTTGCCGTAAACGTAGCCGGCGGCAACCATTTCATCGAGCTTGGCCTGCATCTTGGCCGCCGCTTCCTCCGGCGTCTGAGCGCCGCCCATCATCGCCTGGATCTCGGTCTGGATCACCGAGCTCAGCTCGCGCGGCCAGACCCAGTCGAGGAACTTGGCGGTCGGCAGATAGGTCGAAAGCTCCTTAGCGATCGGGGTGTCCACACCGGGGACGCCCTTGTGGGAGGTGGCGATCGGGGAGATCAGGTCGAGCTGCAGTTTGGTCTGCGCGTCCTCGGCGGCATAGGCGATGAATGCCTTGGCCAGCTCGGGATTTTTCGACGAGCTCGAGACGCAGAGGCCGGTTTCGGCGCCGCCATAAGCCACCGGCGTACCGGGCTGGCTTTCATATTTGGGGAACTTGAACACGCCCCAGTTGAAGGTGGCGTTCTGGTTGAGGCCGGGCACGTCCCACGAGCCGCCGAAATAGGCGGCGGCGCGACCTGCGTAGAACACGGTCTTCATCGCCTCTTCGTCCAGTTCGTTGGACTGGGGATCGAGCAGACCGTCCTTGATCCAGCCATAGGAGAGCTCGAGCGCGTCCACGCTGGCCGGGTCGGTGAACTTGGCCTTACCCTGCAGCGTAGCCTGCACCAGTTCGAGCTGGGTGTTGCCCGTCGTCTGCGACAGCGAGCTCATGTAATAGAGCGGCCACATCCAGGCGTTCTTGCCCTGATGCACCACCGGAATGACGCCCAGCGCCGTCAGCTTGGGCACCGCGGCCACAAACTCCTCGTAAGTGGCGGGCGGCGTGATGCCGGCCTTGTCGAAGATATCCTTGTTGTAAAAGAAGGTGGTGACGTTCACCGCCGACACCGGCACGCCCCAGACCTTGCCACCGACGGTAAAGTTGGACACCGCGCCATCAATGAAGCGCTCGCCCATCGAAGCGACGAGGTCATCGACCGGGCTGATCAGCTCGAGCCGGGCATAGGAGGTGTTGACCGGATTGGCGGCGCACAGGATCACATCGAGCTGGTCACCGGCGAGGACGGCATTGCGCAGCCGCCCGAGGCCATCGGTGATGGTGCCGCCGGAGTTGAGCGTGACATCGGTCACCTCGGGGTGCTGGGCGATAAAACCATCGCGGAGCTTGGCGAGGAGCTGCTGGTTCACCTCCTCGGAGGCGCCGGGCGCCAGCGCATCCCAGGTGCTCGGCCCGAAGATCACGAGGGTCTCAGCAGCGACCGGCGCAGCGAAGGCGGCACACAGAGTTGACATGGACAAGGCGGCGAGCAGATGCGGCAGGAGCTTCATGGTCATCTCATTTCCAGGGTGGGGCAAAGGTTTTGGTCTAAAGGTATGGTCCTATAGACCTCATGATGCATGTTTTACTGGGGAGCGCAAGAGCCGGATGCGCGCGGAGTGGTGTCGATCTGGCGCGATGCCAGCATCGTCGACATCACAGTGGTGCGGGCACCGTTCGGCCTGACGCGCGCAGTTCCTGCAGCGGCGGGATGGTCTGGTACATGTGCGGATCGAGCCGATCCCACAGAATGCCGCAGGTGGGCTTTTGCGGATCGGTGACTTCGATGGTGCGGGTGGGGGTAAAGATCAGATCCACGACGGTATCGAACGTGTCGGGATAGAGCTTTTCGTCCAGCAACTGGCAATCATGCACCACCGCAGCAGCGGGGGTGTGCCGGTGGATACGCCCGAGCGTATAGAGCATGGCCCATTCAGCATCGAAAAAGCCGTGCCCCTTGCCGAAGCGCACCCCCTCGCGATTGATCGCGCCGGTGCCCGTCACCAGATAGTCCACGCTTGGCAGCATCTCGATGTCGGCGAGCGAGACCGCCCGGCCGAGGCGCTCCATGCCATCGAGCATGGCCGCCTGGGCATAGAGGTCTGAGGGGATGCGCTTGGGCTCGAGCAGCCAGAACCCGCGCTTGATCGAGTAAGTGGTCACCAGCACCGTCTTGCCGTCTTCAAGGGCTCTCTGCCGCAAGCGCTCGATGCAGTTGTCGGGGGCAATGAAGATGATCTCGGCATCCTGGTAGGCGCGATGCGCAACCAGCCGTGCGACAGCGGCCTCACCGCCCTCAAAGTCGGCGATGAATTCTGCAAAGTCAAAATGGAACCGGCTATCCGGGACGGCGACCTTGCGCAGTTCACTCCAGACGCGTTCCCGAACCGAGGCCTTGTGATCCATGCTTTTCCTCTTGCATCGTCATGCGCGCTGGCACAGGGTCAGCCAACGAACATACAGAGGTATAGTCTTATATACCTCTGCAGTTCAAGAGGCTTTGTGCGCGGCTTGACAGCCGGCGACCTGACGACGTTTTCTGACCCGGGAGGACACCACCATTGGGACGACTTGCGGCTGCCGATCTGATCCATAGCGGGGTGGTTAACCACGATTCACCGGTGCCTGCCTTCATGCAGGTGGAGCAGGACCTGCGGCGGCACATCAGCTCGGGCGCCATCGGACCGGAGACGCGGCTGCCGCGCGAGACCGAACTGGCCGCCCTTTACGGTGTCAGCCGCATGACGGTGCGCCGCTCGCTCGATGGCCTCGAACAAGGCGGCTTTATCCGCCGGGTACACGGGGTCGGCACGCTGGTGATGCAGCCGGCGACATCGGTCACCGTCGATCTCAGCTCGATGATCAGCATTTCCGAAAAGATCCGGCAGCAGGGCTACGAGCCACGCACCGTCATCGAAATCCAGACCATTGCGACTCCGACCCCGACCATCCGCGCTGCGCTCCGCCTCGACGCCAAGGAATCGGCGACGGTCATCCGGCGTGTGCGCCTTGCCGACATGCGGCCGATCCTGATCAACACCTCATGGCTTTCGACGCGCCGCTTTGCCGGCCTCGACGGCATCGAGCTCAAGGACGGCTCGCTCTGGAGCACGCTGAGCGCCCGCTACGAGGTGACGCCGAAAGCCACCGACGAGTATTTCGAGATGGTCAAAGCCTCGGCCGACGAAGCCCGGCTGTTGCATGTCCGCGAAGGCGACACGCTCATTCAGGTCACCGGCACGACCTACGACACAAACGACCAGCCAGTGGAGCAGTGTTACTCGCTCTGGGCCGACGGCGTCCGCTTCCACTTCTCGTCCAGTGGGGCGCTGCCGACGCCGAAAACCGTGCCGCTGGCGAAGGCTTGAGACTGACCTTCGACCAAGCGATCCTGCCCCCCTGCCCCAAGGTCGGATTTGCGCCAGACGCCGTTGTTGGCCGAGGGGAGAGCTGTGGGTGGGGACGGATGGCGCCGCCGCCCTTGGGCATCCGCCCGCTGAGAGCTATTGACGGAGAGCTTTGACGCGCTGAGAGCGTGTTCGGCTAGGCCGCCCCGAGCCCCTCTAGCGCCGCCCACAGGCGCCCGGCGGCCTCCGGGTCCTCGGCTGCGACCGGTGGTCGCGCCACACCCGGCGCGCCCCGCAGTCCCTGCAATCCGGCCGGACCGTAATAGCCGCCGGCCAGCGCTCGGGGTGCCGCCCCTGCATAGAGCAGCGGCAGCGCGCCTTGCGCGGCGGGCTGGAACATCAGGCCCAGCATGTTGAAGCGCCAGCCTTCCGGGCTATCGAGGCCCGGCCCGTCGGGGATCAGGTTGGTGCGGGACACGCCGGGATGCGCCGCAAGACTGGCGATCCCCCACCCCCCGGCCCGGCTGCGGCGCTCGAACTCGAAGGCCAGCAGCAGGTTGGCGAGCTTGCTCTGATCATAAGCGGCCGCATAGTCGTAGCCCTGCTCGAATTGCAAGTCGTCAAAGCGCATGGCGTTGGCGGTGCGCATGCTCGACACCCAGACGACACGCGCTTGCCGCCCCAGCTGCAGCGCCGGCCGCAGCAGCATCGTCAGCATGAAATGCCCCAGTGTGTTGGTCGCCAACACCCGCTCGAAACCATCGACACTGGTTTCGCGCGTCTTCCGCCCCATGACGCCTGCATTGTTGACGAGGAGATCGATGCCTTCGCCACTTTGGTTGATCCGGGCCGCGAACGCGCGCACCGAACTCAGGTCCGAAAGGTCCAGCCGCCCGAACCGCACATTGGCGCTCGGCGCAGCCTCGCGGATCAGCCGCACCGCCGCCTCGCCGCGCTCGGCGTTGCGCGAGGCAATCGTCACGTCGGCCCCGGCTTGAGCCAAAGCCAGCGCCGCGTGGTAGCCGAGGCCGCTGCGGTCGCCCATCGGGTAGCCATTGCCGCCGGTCACCAGCACCCGGCGCCCGGTCTGGTCGGGGATATCGGCCGTGCCCCAGTCGGCAATCGCCGCCGGCGGGCCAGTCAGCCGACCGCCGAAAAACCCGCCGGCCCCGCCCAGCAGCGCCGCCGCGGTCCCGATCACCGCCATCCCGAGTACGCCGCGCCGCGACACGCGCTTGTCGATTTCCATCGCCATGGTCTCCGCCAAAGCTCGCCTCACATGAACCCGCCATTGGCATAGAGCAGCTGGCCGTTGAACCATTGGGCATCGCCCGAGCAGAGCGCCGCGATGGCGTTGGCGATGTCCTCGGGCTCGCCGACGCGGCCATAGGGGATCATCGGGCCGATCTGCGCGATCTGTTCGGGCGTCGCGCCGAGCAGCGTGGTGTTGGTCGGTCCCGGCGCGATGGCATTGACTGAAATCCGGCGTCCGGCCATCTCCTTGGCCATGGCCCCGGCCAGGGCCTCCTGGGCCATCTTGGTTGCGGCATAGGGCCCCTGGGCCGCGCGTTTGGCCAGCGTCGAGGTCGAACTCAGGCATAGCACCCGCCCGCCATCGCGCACCCGGCGTGCCGCCTCGCGCATGACGTTGAAGCTGCCCTTCAGATTGGTCGCGATCATCCGGTCGAAGGCCGCGTCCTCGAATTGCGCTAGCGGCGCGGTGTTCATGATCCCGGCATTGGAAACCACCACGTCCACCCCGCCGAACGCGGCGTCATTGGCGTCGAACAGCGCCCTGACCGCCGCCGGGTCTGCCACATCCGCCTGCAGCCAGATGGCGCGGCCACCCTCGGCCTCGATCTCGGCAACCACCTGGGCGGCGAGGTCGGTGTTGACGAGGCAGTTCACCGTCACCGCAAAGCCATCGCGAGCGAGGCGCTTCGCGGTCGCCCGGCCGATGCCGCGTGAGGAGCCGGTGACGATGGCGGCCCGTCCCTCGCCGGGCAGGCTCGCCTTCGCGGTCGCCTGGCTCTGGGCAGCGGCGGTGCCGGCCAGCGCCAGCGCCGCCGGGGCGGCGGCGGCCAGCGTCAGGAAGGCGCGGCGGGAAGTGTTGGTGTCGGTGTCGAACGCAGTCATCTCGTCGGTCTCCATCAATGGGTCGTACCAGTCCGGGCCCTGCCCCGCTTTTTGCGTGAGGCAGGACTGGCGTCTCTGAACGGCTTTTCGTCATCACCCGACGGTCAGGTCTCCCGTCCGGCACTATGTATACTATACGGTATAGTATACTTCTGACTTGTCAAGCCCGGCGCTGCAGCGCATAAACCGGCCATCTGCCGGGGGTGGAAAATGAAGCTGATTCAGGGCCTGTCCGTGCGCGACGCGATCCTGCGCATGGCCGTTCCGACCTTTGTGGAGCTGGGCTACGACAAGGCCTCGATGGATGAGGTGGCGGCCCGCGCCGAGACCACCAAGCGCACCGTCTATGCGCATTTCGGCAACAAGGAGGAGTTGTTCCGCGCCGCGCTCGGCAAGGCAGTGCAACTGTTCCAGAGCGAGTTGCCGCAGCTCGACGACATCGCCGATCCTGCCGCCGCGCTCGAGCGCTACGCCATCCGCTTCAGCGACCTGTGCACCTGGCGCGGCCCCGTGCGGCTGCAACGCGTGGTGATGAGCGAATCCGAGCGCTTCGCCGATCTGGGCGCCATGCTTCATCGCGATATCATCGAGCGGTCGGAGCGCCAGCTCACCGACTTTTTCGAGCGCCTGCGCGCGGCTCGCCCCCCCGAGCCCAGCCAGGCCGCACCCGACTGGCCCGCCACCATGGCGACACTGTTTCTCAACATGACCACCGCCCCGCAGCGCTTCGCCACCCTCCTCGCCGTCCGTGAGGCCCCGCCCCACCACCCACATGTCCAGCCGCCGCCCGACACCGACCACGCCTATATTAGGCAGGCGCTGGCTTTGTTCCTCAAGGGCAGCGGGTTGGGGCGGTAGGGGAGGAAGACAGCCCGCGCTGTCCAGGCCGTCGGCCGTGGCAGCCTCCGCCGTTCACTCACGGGCGCGATGGCTCCGCGTTGTCGTCACACCGGCCCGGTGCCTCTGGGCGCGCCTCGGCGACGCGTCACGTTCCTGCCAGATCGCAGGGAGCCCTCGGGTGTTGCAGCACAGGTGAGGTCGGGCGAGAGCCGGATCTGCCGGAGGGCAGAATCGGTGGATGCAGCAGCTGTCTGGATTGGGTAGGCTCACAACCAATACGTGGGGTCGCAATGAGTGGGGAGTTTTTGCGGGTGAGTATCTACCAAGTGCTGGGCATGACGCCTAGGACACAACCGCCTGCGGAAAATGAAGACGGGCCGTGAACGTGCTCACGTCTTGTTCAAACTCGACCTTCCCGTGGTGTGCCTTGGCCACCTGATCGACGATGGCTAAACCGAGACCTGTGCCCTCTCCGGCGCGCGAGGCGCTTCCCCGTGCGAACGGGCGCATCAGGTCCCGCGCTTCCTGGGGCGAGATGGATTGCCCCGCATCCCGGACGTCGATGGTGAGGTCCTCGTCCTGGATCCGGGCGCTCAACGCGATGGGCGGCTTGCCATGGCGCACGGCGTTGGTCAGCAGGTTGTCCAACGCGCGCAAGAGCGCCGCCTCCTTGACCCGGATCAGGACATCCGCCGGCGCATCGACCGCAACGGCCGCAGGGTCGGCGAGAGAATCGATGGCTTGCTGCAAGAGGGAGCGGAGGGGAACCGCCCGCGTCTCTTCCGCCTCGAACCCGCGGGCAAAGTCGAGGAACTGACCGAGCATGCTTTCGATCCGGATCACGTTGCGTTCGGCCCCGGCGACCAGATCGGCGTCGGCCTGCTTCATCATGGCCAGGGACAGTCGCAGTTTCGTCAGCGGGGTGCGCAGATCGTGACTCACGCCGGCAAGCATCAGTGCCCGGTCGGCCTCGGCCGTGCGCAATCGCTGCGACATGTCCCTGAGGGCTCGAGACACGGCGGCGATTTCGCGCGGACTCCGGATGACATTGTCATAGGCGTCGGACGGGCTGGACAGGTGGCCAACCGCTTCTTCAAGGCGTTTGAGCGGCCGAGCAATCCATCGTTGCAGCGCGATCCCGCCGGCAAGGGCGGCGAGCAAGGCGATCACCGATGCCAACAGCAGGCCGATCACAGGATCGGTTGCAGGCAAGGTCCTGAGCGACAGCCAATGGGGTTGACCCGCCGCGACCATGCGGACCCAAACCCGACCTTCGCGATCGATCAGGACATCGGGTGACGCGATGCCATATTGCTTCGACAGGACATGCAGGAAGTAGGCCGTGAACCAGTTGCCTTGCCTGTCTGTATCCTGCGGCGCGGTTTCGGCCACCAGCACGTCGGGCAACTCGTGGCTGCGCAGGGCCTCGGTGAACAGGATCTGCTGAGACGGGGCCATCTGCGCAAAGGAAAGCTCGAGACTTCGGATCGTCTGCGCCGTGTCCGCAGCCGACCGTTCGATCTGGGGCCGCAGGACAAGCCCGCCGATCAGAACGAGCGACACCAGCAATGCCCCGAGGATGGCTGCAGCAAGGACCGCGATGTTCTGCTTGAGCAGGGAGTCAAGCACTGCCGGACACCAGAACGTAGCCCACACCCCAGACCGTCTTGATCAACTCGGGGGCATCGGCCCGGTCGCCGATTGCCCGCCGCAGCCGTGCGACCTGCACATCGACCGCGCGGTCGGTGACCTCGGCGTCGCGCCCAAGCGCGCGTTCGATCAACTGGACCCGGCTGAGCGGGCGTCCGCGGCTCCGCACCAAGGCTGCCAGAAGGGCGAACTCACGGCTGGACAGCTTGAGAGAGACGCCGTCGCGCGTCACGGTTCGGGTTGAAAAGTTGATCTCGAGCGAACCGACCGCAGCGATCTCGTCGGTCGACACCTCGCGCATGCCACTCGTGCGGCGGAGAACCGCCGACAGCCGGGCCACCAGTTCCCGGGGTTCGAAGGGTTTGGGCAGGTAGTCGTCCGCGCCAGATTCGAGGCCGACAATGCGGTCGATCGGATCGCCACGCGCAGTGAGCATCACGATCGGCGTCAAATCACCGGCCGCTCGGAGACGTCGGCAGACGGCCAGGCCATCTTCGCCCGACAGCATGAGATCCAGGACGATGGCATCCGCCGGGCCGCGCGAAAGCTCCCTGTCGAGTGCTGTGCCGCCATCCACGGCGCGGGTTTCAAAGCCATGCTCGGTCAGGAACCGGCGCAGCAGCGCGCGAAGTTCAGCGTCGTCATCCACGACGATCACTCTGAATGCTTTGCCTGTCATGCCGCCGACCATGTCATGGCTCCGAATTTGCCCGCAATACAGCTGCTTCAAAGTATGACAGGCCGATAATTCTGAAACACTTTGTCACATGTTTCTCGAACGCCGTAACACCAGTGAAATCCAGCAGCTGCACATCCCGGCCCATGAGACGAACTCGTCCCATCGTCGGACAGGAGTGCATGATGCTGAACAAACTGATCATGATACTGGTAGTGCTGACGGCCGGGATATCCACCGCGTCAGCCTCCTCGGTCGCTGTGTCGACGGCAAATGTCAATTTGCGCGCCGGGCCCGCAACGAGTTACCCGGCATTGACGGTCGTGCCGCAGGGTTCCCGCATCGTCACTTATGGTTGCCTCGACGACTATGCATGGTGCGATGTTTCTTTCGAACAATACCGCGGTTGGGTGTCGGCTAGCTACATCCAGGTGGTGTACAACGGCTCAACCGTCGTTCTGTCCGCCGTGGTCGCGCCCGCCGTCGGCGTGACCGTGGTGACCTTCGATCGCGTCTATTGGGACACATACTACGTGTCCCAGCCGTGGCACGGGTCCTGGACCGCCTACTATCGCCCCTATGTCCCCGTCGCCCCGAGGGTCGACAGCTTCGACCGCAGCGCGACCTGTGTAGACGGCAATTGCACGGGGACGCGCGCAGCGACAGGGATTTATGGTGGATCAACGAGCCAGACACGCGACTGCGAGGGCGGCCAGTGCAACGCGACGCGTGAGACAACCGGACGATTCGGCAACTCCGGTAGCCGCGTTCGCGACTGCAGCATAGACGACCTCGCCTGCACCATGACCCGCGCCGGCCCGGCCGGTGGTACGGCGACCGGAACGCGTGTTTTCGGTCAATGATCGGCGTTGCGCCAGCGCGGCGCGACGGCAAGCTCAGCACCAGTTCAAAAAGGATACCGCCATGTATAGGACCATGATCGTCGCCCTAATCCTGAGTGTGGGAGTCGTCCCCGCGCTCGCCCAGTCGGCAGACCAGATCCAGCAATTGCTGGCCAATTTCAGCCAGGTCGATGCCGACGGCGACGGCGCCTTGTCAGCCGCAGAGTTCCGCAATGTCCAGGCCGCGCAATGGCCGCAGGTCGATCGCAATGGCGACGGCTTTCTCACTCTGGATGACTTTCCGCGCATTGCCGCCGGACGCGCCAAGACGCAACTGGCAGAAATCGCCTATCTGGACGCCGACGGCGACGGAAGGATCAGCCAGAGCGAATTCGTCGACGGCGAGCCCCCGTTGTTCCGCCGCGCCGATAGCAATGGCGACGGCATGCTCACCCAGTCCGAGATCGAAGCGGCAGGCAACTGACGCTGGAACAGTTTGATGCGGCGCCCCGGTTGCTGCGACGACGCGATCCCCAGGCCGGTCCGTCTCATGGCAAGGTCGTCGGGGTCCGTCGCGCGCCGCGACCGGTGGACACAACCAGACTGCCCGACTGCTGCGACCGTTCCCGTCCCTGCATCCAAACTTGGAGTCCATCATGAGTTCAGCCGATCTGTCCGATCGAGACACCAAGTCGGAAAACCTTCCGCTGCTCGACAATGGCAAGGATCAGTCTTCCGCCAAGCTCTCGCCGCGCAAGCGTTCGAGTTGGCCGGTGAGGATCCTGGCGCTTGTCGCGGCCCTATTCGCCGGCGGGGTCATCGCTCTCTACTTCCAGGGTCCGGCCATGCGTGCGGTCTTTAACTGGACCTCGCTGGAGCCGGGCGCCGGCGCCCGGCAGCCGATCGCGCTGCCTGTCGACCGGGTGCCGTCCCCAGAGCGCGTCGCTGCCATGTCAACGGGCGACGTTGTCTCCCTCGGGCGACTGCAACCGGCCGGCGGGGTCGTTTCAGTGGCGCTGCCACAGGGTGCCGGCGACGCGCGGATCGACCGGATCTTTGTCGAGGAAGGAGATATCGTCGCCCAGAACGACGTGTTGGCAGTGCTCGACAGCCTGACGCTCTACCAGTCCGCCCTGACCAGTGCCGAAAGCACGCTCGCAATCCGTCACGCTGCGCTTGCGCAAGTGCGCGTGCAGGTGGCGACGGCGGAAGCCGAGCTCCTCGCGCAGATCCGCGGCGCGGAGGCGACGTTGGCGGCGGCCGAGCGCGACCTTGCCCGGACGAGCAGCCTTTTTGAGGGCGGAACGACGACGCAGGCAAACCTGGATGGTGCCGAGCGGGCGGCCGACACCGCCCGCGCCGACCTGGAGCGGCTCAAGGCGTCTCTGACTCGCTATCAGCCCGGACCGGACGGCCAGCAGGTCGATATCGCCGTGGCGAATGCCGATCTCGCCGCCGCGGAAGCGGCCGTCCAGCAGGCGCGGAGTGATCTCGACCGGGCCCGGGTGCTTGCCCCGCAGGATGGCGCAATCATCGAGGTGGCAGCGCGCGCCGGAGAACGTCCGCCGGCGGACGGGCTATTGCGGATGGGCGACACGGCGCGGATGGAGGCCGAGGTCGAGGTGTTCCAGACCATGGTGCCACGGGTCAAGGTTGGACAGGCCGTCACGCTGGTTTCCGGCGTGCTTGGCGAAGACGCACTGACCGGCACGGTCTCGCGCATCAGCACGCTGGTTGGACGGCAGAGCGTCACCGCCGATGATCCGGCGGCGAACACGGATGCGCGCGTGCTTTTGGTCACGGTCGGGCTGGACGCGGCATCGAGCGCCCGCGCCGCACGCTTTGTCAGCCTCGAAGTGGTCGCTCGGATCGCCGTCCCTGTCGAAACGCCCGATGCGGGAGCCGCGCAATGACGGCGTTCCTTGCCGGCCTGCTGGGCCGGCTCCCGATCGGCTATCTGCAGCTGACCCATCACCCCGGCCGGCTGCTGGCTGCACTGGCCGGCGTGGCCTTCGCCAATGTGCTCGTGTTTGTTCAGCTCGGACTGGCCGGATCGATGGCGGAATCGGTGGCCATTCCGTACCGGCTGTTCCAGCCCGATCTTCTCATCATGTCGCCGGCCGAATCGGAAACCCTGTCCGATGCGTCGACACTCCCCAGGCAGCGGCTGTTCCAGGCGCTGGTCCACCCGGACGTGACCGACGGCACGCCGATCTATATGGGCCGCTCGACCTGGATCTCGGGACATGACGCATCCTCGTCGATCCAGTTTTTCGGAATCGCGCCCGATGCCGGGGCGTTTGTCCATGACGCGCTGGCTGCGCCTTTGATCAGCCTGTCGCTGGCGGACACGGCGCTGGTCGATACGTTGACCCGCTTTGTCGACATGCGGAGCTTTGCTGCGGCACATCCAGAGGCACCGGTGCCCTTCGAAATGCAAAATCGACAGCTTGGCGCAATCGGGACCGTGTCGATCGGCGGCGGCTTCGGCGGCGACGGCGTGTTCCTCGTCTCGGACCAGACCTTCTTCCACCTGTTCCCGCAGCGCAGTGCAGCCACGCCAAGCCATATTCTGCTTTCTCTCGAGCCGGGCGCCGATCCCGGCCGGGTCGCAGCCGAACTCGCGCAGCTCTACCCGCCCGACACGGTCCGGATTCGAAAAATCACAGACGCCATGGACCAGGAGGTCCGCTACCAGATGACGGAGCGTCCGACGGGCCTGATCTTTGCCTTCGGCGTCGCCATCGGGGTGGTCGTGGGCATTGTGATCGCCTACCAGGTGCTGTCGGCCGATGTCGCCGACCACATCCGCGAATATGCGACCTTCAAGGCCATGGGGTTCCGCCAGGGCTTTTTCGTCGGGATCATTCTGGAAGAGGCCATCATCCTTGCGGCCATCGGCTTCTGGCCTGGGTTAGCGCTATCAGAGCTGTTTTACCGGTCGCTGGCATATCTCACGAACATCCCGATCTTCATGACCCCGGACCGCGCTGTCGCGGTGTTTATCGGCACGATCATTGCCTGCGCCTTGTCCGGCGTCCTGGCCATGCGCAAACTCGCCGCTGCCGAGCCGGCGGACCTGTTCTGAGGACCCCATGACAGAGCCAGCGATCGAAGTCACAGCCCTCGACCACTTTTTCGGCGACGGCGAAGCTCGCAAACAGGCGCTGTTCGATGTGCACCTGGCGGTCGCGCGCGGGTCGCTCACCATTCTCATGGGGCCGTCGGGTTCGGGCAAGACCACGCTGCTCACGCTCATGGGGTGTCTGCGCGAGGTGCATGCCGGGAGCGTCCGGGTACTGGATCAGGAGCTGTTTCAGTCCGACGAGATCACCCGGATCGACATGCGCCGGCGTCTCGGCTTTGTCTTTCAGGCCCATAATCTGCATGACAGCCTCACGGCCCGCCAGAACGTGATGATGGGCTTGCAGGTGCATGGCCGGGGCGATCCGAAGCGCCATGTGCAGGCAGCAGATCACCTCCTGGGTCTGCTCGGGCTGGGCGAGCGGCTGGTCTACCGTCCGGGCAATCTGTCGGGTGGCCAGAAGCAGCGCGTTGCCATTGCGCGGGCACTGGCGTCCAATCCCGACATCATCTTTGCCGACGAGCCGACGGCGGCGCTCGACAAGGTCAGTGGCCTTGCGGCGGTGCGTCTGTTCAAGGAGCTTGGTCGGGCGCGCGGCACCACGACCGTCATGGTCACCCATGACTCGCGCATCCTTGATATGGCCGACCGCCTGGTGACACTGGAAGATGGCAGGATCGTCGAGGATCGAGCCGGGGCCGCGCGCGACGCCTGATCGCAAGCAGCGGTGCGCGAGCGCCGCGCTTCGCTACGCCAATACAGATGGAATCTCCGCTGGCGGGGCGCCAGCGGGTGCTCGGGTCGAGCCCCAGGATGGCGCTGGGGTCGGCAGGATCGGGTATTCCGGCAGAGGTGAGGTGGCGCGAGAGCCGGATCTGCCGGATGGCGGAATCGGTGGATGCGGCAGCCGACTGGATTGGGTAGGCTCACGACCAACCAGTGGGTGCGCGAGGGTTGGGGAGTTCTGCGGGTGAGTATCTACCAGGAGCTGGGCATCACGCCGATCATCAACGCGTCGGCAACTCTGACCAAGCTTGGTGGGTCGCGCATGCCCGAGGAGGTGCTCATGGCCATGCAGGCGGCGGCTGGTGCGTTTGTCGATCTGCCGCTGTTGCAGACGCGGGTCGGCGACCGGATCGCCGCGCTGACCCGCAATGACGCCGCATTCGTTGCCTCGGGTGCGGCAGGGGGGATCGTGCTCGCGGTTGCAACGCTGATGGCCGCGCCGAACGACCCCGATCCGATGGCCTATCCACTGCTCAAGGGCATCAGCAAGACCGAAGCCATCGTTTTTGCTTCGCAGCGCAATGGCTACGACTTCGCGATTGTGCAGACCGGCGCCTCTATCGTTGCGTGCGACGACAGCCTCGAGTCGTTTGAGGCGGCCATAACCGGGCGCACGGCGTGCCTGGTCTGGTTTGCCGGTGCGCTGGCCGCGAAATCGCCGCCGCTCGAGGATGTCGTCGCGATCGCCAGAAGGCACAATGTGCCGGTTCTGGTTGACGCTGCTGCGCAGATTCCACCGGTTTCCAATCTCTGGCACTACACCAAGGTCCTCGGCTGCCAGGGTGTCGTCTTTAGTGGCGGCAAAGGTCTCCGCGGACCGCAATCGGCCGGTCTGGTTCTGGGAACTCGGGAACTGATCGCAGGGTGCCGCCGACTGTCATCGCCAACGCAGGGCATTGGTCGACCTCTGAAAGTGGGAAAGGAAGAACTCGCCGGCATGCTTGCTGCCGTGCAGTACACGCTGGATCAGGACGAGGCCGCGATTCTGGAAGGTTACGAGGCGATCGTCCAGACCTGGATCGGTGCCCTCGCGGGGATTGCCGGCGTGACGACGGAACGCGGCTTCCCCAGCGAGGCTGGTCAACCGCACGCCCGCGCGATTGTTCGTCTCGATGCCGGATTCGGCAAGACGCGCGACCAGGTGGTTGACGACCTCAGGACCGGCGACATCTGGATCGAGGTCGGTGTACTGGCCGATGAACCGAACGCCATAGCCCTGAACCCGCAGACGGTGACGCGGCAAGAGGCCGACATCGTCGCGGTTCGACTGCGGCAGGTGCTGACCCGCTGATCACGTCCTGAGGAAAGCTATCGATGGCATTCAATGTCAAAAAGCGCGGCAAACTCACCTATTACTATGAAGGCGATCGACCGGTTCTCTCGGCACTGGTCACCGAGGAGCAGTCGGATGGCGACCTCAGAATTTACTTCGCTGGCCTGACCGGTGGCTACTCGGCCAAGGGCGTGTTGGGACTCGACACACTCGTGTCGATGGACCCCCACCAGGAAGTCGCACTGGTCTTCAGGTGCTGGGAGAAGTGGGTGGTCGAGGCAGGGATCTGCGCGTCCTTGCGCGATCTCGATTTCGTCGAGATGCACGCTTTCGGCGCCCAACCCAAGACCCCCAATATCCTTGCCGACCCCGCCGGATATGCGGCCGAGCAGGATCGCCTCCGGAAAGCCTATGCCGAGGCGTACGCAGCGTTCTTTGCCGATAACCTGCCCGACAATGGCGTGCCCTGCCGCTTCACCGTCCATCTGATCGATTTCCCGGACAAGGCGGCCTCGTACGAGTTCTATTCGACCGCCCTCCTCCAACGCGCCCTGCAGGCGGGTTAGTCATCGGCTCCTGCGGCCGAACACACTGGCGGCCGCCCTCGACGAAAAGCGGGGCGCCCGAGGATGACGGGCGGTGGGGGAGTTTGGAAGGCCTGACATAGGCGGGGTCGGGCGAGCGGCGGAAGGAGCAGCTTGCCGAACGCGCTCAAACTGGCGACGCGCCCCTGATTGCAGGCAAGCGCCTCTCGCCAAAAGCGCCGGGTTCGCCGGCAGCTTTTCCGTGGGCCGAATATTTTCTAGGCTCTGTCCGAATGGCAGTTCTCGCCGCGTCAGTGTTGCAGAGCCGGACGATCCGGCTCAGCAACCAAGGACAGGGACCAAAATGCACTACATGCTGATGTTTTATGAAAGAGAAGCCGAAGTCGCCGCGCAGCGCGACACCGCCGACCGTAGCGGACCCTATTGGGGCGCGTGGAACGCCTATGTCGGTGCGCTCTACGAGGCAGGCGTCGTCCTCAGGGGCGACGGGCTCCTGCCCCCGGCGGCTGCAACCACGGTTCGGCTCGAAGGTGGCAATCGCCTGGTACAGGACGGACCCGTGGCGGTTACCAAGGAACAACTGGCCGGCTATGTCGTGATCGACGTACCCGACCTCGATGCGGCGCTGGCCTGGGCGGCGCGCTGCCCTGCGGCCACATTCGGGGCTGTCGAAATCCGCCCGACATTGCCACCGCCCGCCCAGGGCTGAGGATTGGACGGTAGCCTTGAGGAACACGGGCGGCGGGCGGCGGAGGACGCTGCCCGAACCTCTTATGGGCGCCTGCTTGCGTATCTCGCGCGCGCCTGGCGCGACGTGTCAGCGGCTGAAGATGCGCTCGCGGAGGCCTTTGCCCAAGCGCTCGACGTCTGGCCCAAAAAAGGCGTGCCTTCCAACCCCGATGCCTGGCTGATGGTCGCCGCCCGGAACCGACTGCGCGATGGCGCGCGGGCCGGGAAAACACGCGAACACATCGCCAGCAGCCTCCTGGTGCTGGCACCGACAGAAACCGAGGACTTGCCCGTGATTGCCGACAAGCGGCTGGAGCTGATGTTCGTGTGCGGCCATCCGGCAATCGATGCTGCCGCGCGCACGCCGTTGATGCTGCAGACAGTCCTCGGACTGACGGCCGAGCGCATCGCTTCTTCATTCCTGGTTTCGCCCGATACGATGGGCCGCCGGTTAAGCCGGGCCAAGGCGCGCATCAGGCAAACCGGGATCACTTTTGAAGTGCCGGGAGAGGACGAGCTGGGCGAGCGCATGGCCAATGTGCTCGAAGCCATCTATGCCGCCTATGGGCAGGGCTGGGACAGGCTGGGCAGTGACGATCAGTCGCGCAAGGGACTGACCGAAGAGGCCATCTGGCTGGCGCGGGTGCTGGTGGAGCTGCGGCCCGATGATGCCGAGGCGCTGGGGCTTCTGGCGCTGATGCTGTTTTGCGAGAGCCGCAGCGCCGCGCGGCGTGTGGATGGCCGCTATGTGCCTCTGGCCGAGCAGGATACGGCGCTCTGGAACCTGCCGATGGCGCGCGAGGCCGAGGAAAAGCTGCGGACGGCCGGCGGGATCAAGCAGCCGGGGCGCTTCCAGCTGGAGGCGGCGATCCAGTCGGTGCTGGTGTTGTCGCGCCTGACGGGCGCAGATATGCGCCTGCCGACGTGGACGCTGCACGGGCTGTTGGTGCAGCAGGCGCCCACGATCGGCAACCTGGTGGGATTGGCTGCAGCCGCGGCCGAGGTGCATGGCCCCGAAACCGGCCTCAACGAACTGGCGCAACTGCCCGAAGCGGTGACGGACGACTATCAGCCGTTCTGGGCGCTCAAGGCGCAATTGCTGCAGCGGCTGGGCGCCGACCAGGACGCCACTACAAAAGCTTTCAGGCGGGCCATCGGTTTGACGGAAGACGGGGCTGTGCGCGCATATCTGATTGGCAAGTCAACGCAACCGGCCAGTTGAGCAACGGGACAGGCGATGGGCTTTTATTCCTTCGGCTTCGAGGGGGTGGTCGATACCCTCGACTATGAAAAGTATCTCTATTGCGTGATCTACCTGCCGGCCGAGATCGCCGCCCAGCTGCCGCTTTCCGTTCATCCGCGGCTGCGCGTCGAAGGTGAAATCAACGAATATCCGTTCTCCGGGGCGTTCATTCCGTCGAACCGGGGCCATCACCTGATCCTTGGTTCGGCGCGGCTCAAGGCCATGGGTCTCAAGGTCGGCATGTCGGTGGAACTGCGCTTCAACATTGCCGACCAGAACGGCGTCGACGTCCCTGAGGAGCTGCTTGGGGCCCTGCTTGCCGACAAGGCGGCGCAGCAGGCCTGGGATGCGCTGACGCCAGGCAAGCAACGCGGACTGGCTCATTTCGTCGGCTCGGCCAAGACTGAGGCAACCCGTGAGAAGCGCGCCCTGGAATTAGCGCTGGGGCTAACGGGGCAGCCCGGGGGCAAGCTGCCGATGCAGGCAAGACGGACCGGCAAGCTCTGAGGGCGAGCCTGATGGCGCCCCACTTTGCGCCAAGCCGGATCAGGTGACGATCCTTTGGGTGGAGGCCGGGAACAGCGACTGCCCCCAGCTCGTTCCGCAGCGCTTCGCGGCCGACGACCTCCATCGCGCGGGACGCCTGGTCGGGCGGGCAAAGAGTTTGCTTTGCGCAACGCAATGCGAGCCGCTAGGTGTTGGCGACCGGCCCGCTCTCCTGGGCCCGGAGATCCGACTTGCCCACCGATGCTGCAGCAGCGCCAGATGGGGCGCCTGACCAGACCCCTGCGCCTGCCGCAAAGAGCAAAGACCGCCGGCTGCTCGGGGTGATCCTGGTGGTGGCGGCCACGATGCTGTTTGCCATCAACGATGCGACCAACAAGCATCTGCTCGACAGCTATGAGGTGCCGCTGATCGCAGCGGTGCGCTATATCGGCCAGGGTCTGTGGATCCTGGCCCTGCTGGGGCCCAGCCAGGGGCGCAGGCTGGTGGCGACGCAGCGCACTTTTCTGGTGGTGGTGCGGGCGCTCTGCCTGGTGGTGGCGAGCCTGTTTTTCGGGCTGGCGCTGCAGCGCATGCCGCTGGCCGAGACCACCTCGATCGTCTACCTGGCGCCGATCCTGGTGGTGCTCCTTGCCGGGCCGCTCCTGGGCGAGCGCATTGGCGTGCTGGGCTGGGTGGCCGCCTGCAGCGGCTTTGCCGGCGTGGTGATGGTGGCACGGCCGGGCGGCGGGCTCGATCCGCTGGGGGTAACGCTGGCCGCCTGCAATGTGGGCGCATCAGTGGCCTATTACCTTCTGTCGCGGGTGCTGGCCAAGACCGAGCAGACGCTGGCGATGTTGTTCTATTCTGCGCTGGTGGGCGCGGTGTGCTTCGGCCTTGCCGCGCCGTTCTACTGGTTCGGCAGCGTGCCCAGCCTGCTCGACCTCATGCTCTTTGCCAGCCTGGGGCTGACGGCGGGCCTGGGACATTATTGCTTTACGGCAGCCTACCGCCACGCCGAAGCCTCGCTGCTGGCGCCGGCCACCTACATGCACCTGCTCTGGGCCGGGGCGCTGGGCTGGATCGTTTTCGGGCAATTGCCGGACGGCTGGGGGATCGCCGGAATGGTGGTGATTGCGCTGGCCGGGGTGCTGGCCGCTGTGCGCAGCCGGTTGGCGCGGTAGAGCTGCGGCGCCATGAGGCGGGCCCGACGGGTGCAGCTTGCGGATCTGGCGGGTGGGGAGGGATGGGTCCCCGGGTCAAGCCCGGTGATGACGGGGAGTGGGGATAGACCCGGATTGCCGCCTGCGCGGGAATGACAACGGGGCCTAAGCCGCTTCGGCGTCGATGCGGGCGACGGCACGGCCCAGGGCGTCCAGGCACGCCGGATCAATGGCGGTGCCGAGCATGCCGGTCATGATTTCGAGCGCCTTGCCCACCGGCATGGGGCCGCGATAGGGGCGCTCGGCGGTGAGGGCATCGAAGATGTCGGCCGTGGTGACGATGCGGGTCTCGAGCGGCAGGTCATCGGCCTTGAGGCCGCGCGGGTAGCCGGTGCCGTCGAGCTTTTCGTGATGGGTGGCAGCGATGCGCGCCATGTCGGCAAAGGCGGCAATACGCGCGAGGATGGTTTCGCCCAGTTCGGGGTGGCGCTTGATGTCGCCCCATTCGGCATCGTCGAGCTTGCCGGGCTTGTCGAGCACCTGGTTGGAGACGCCGAGCTTGCCGATATCGTGCAGCAGGGCGGCGCGCTTGAGCCAGCGGCGACGCTCGGCGGAAAGGCCCATGGCTTCGGCAATGAGGTCGGTGAACAGCGCCACCCGATCGGAGTGACCGCTGGTATAGGGGCTCTTGGAGTCGACCACCTTGGCAAAGCCGGCAGCGACGTCGTCGAGATAGTCGTCATCCAGCGTGATGACGAGGCGGACCGGCTCCAGCGCCAGGACGCGGGCTTCGATGTCGTCAGCGCCCAGCGCCTCCCAGAAGAAGGGATCGGCGGCGATCTGCTCGAAATGATCCACCAGCGCCGGATCGAACCAGACGCCCTTGCGCTGCCGGAGTTCGCGCATGGCGGCCTTGGGGCCGCCGGACTTGAAGAACACGTCGGCGACCTGCGCCAGCAGCGCAATGCGGCCGCCCAGCGAAATGGCGGCGCCGGCCAGGCCCACCGGCTGGCCCTGGCCGTCCCAGTGTTCGTCGAGATCGAGGATGCCCTGCGCCACGGTTTCGGAGAACCGCATCTGCCGGGCGATTTCGGCGCCGCGCGTACAGCGGGTCTCGATCAGTTCGCGGGCGATTTCGCCGCCGTTGCGGGCGATGTGGATGATGGCGCGGAAACGCTCGGCGAGGCTCTCCTTCATGCCGGTATGGCTGAGGATGAAGCCAAGCAACTGCGGCAGCGTATGGTCGATGAACTTGTAGTCGGATTTGAACTGCAGGTCGTTGGCCAGATAAAGCTGGCAGAGCCGGGCGGCGTTGGACGAACAGCCGACATCCTTCAAGAGCAGCGTGTAGTAGAGGTCCGACAGCGCCGCGTCGTCGAGGCCGAGGCGATGGCCGACATGCATGCCGATCCAGCAGCAGCGGATGGCGTGACCGGCCGGCTGCCCTTCGGTGATATCGAGGGCATAGCTGAGGGCCGAGACGATTTCAGCCAGGTGGATATCGGACGGTGCAGCAGCGCTCATGCCGCCCATTGAAGCGGCAAAAGACTAAGGAATGCTTGGGGATGCGATCACGATTTGTGGAATAGGCTTAGGGTGAGCTCAGTTGCCTGAGTTGATCAACGCCATTTCGGATTTGGGCAACGGCGGCTTCACCTGCCGTGCGTGCCATACCCGCGGCGGCAAGACAGCCGCGAAGATCTGAAGTATTTGTTGTTGCACCGAAATCATGTTGGGTGCACTGCTTTGCAGTCTCAAGCGCTGTTGTTTCGAGTGTTGTCGCTATTTCTCCAACCTGCGGGCGTATGTCGGGCCACACGGGGCCCGGCTCCACCGGCCTTACTTGTGCAAAGAAACCGACACCGACGAGAGCCAGCGAGAACACCATGAATACATAAATAGAAATGTCGTTGCGCCAGATATGACCGGCTCGCTCCTGACTCTTTCGCAACAGCAAATAAGCTAGAACAGCCAAGAGAAACCCAAGACCTATCACTCCAAACTTAAGTGCCTGTATCGGATCAAAACTGTTCAGCATGTCAGCCCCCAAAGCACATCAACGCTAATCTATTCTGGTTTTTGTTTCAACCGTTCTTGGCGCCGCTGCCCGCATCAGCCGGTCGTTGATGGCCTCACCTAAACCAGTGTGTGGAATCGGCGACACGGCGATTCGGGAAAAGCTGCTATCGAGTTGATGGAGCATGGAAAAAAGGTTGCGGGCGGCTTCGTGCAGGTCGCCCGCGGGGCTCAGGTTCAGGGTGAAGTTGCCGGGTCCGAAGCCGAGGGAGGCTTCGTCCGGCGCGAAGGTTCTTGCCTCGAGCCGGAGGGCGGCATCGGGGGCGTAGTGGCTGGCCAGCATGCCCGGGGCGGCGATGGCCGCGCCGGGCGCGGCGGTGGCGATGGGGGCGCCGAGCCGGGCTTGGATCTCGGATCGGGCCAGCGCCCCGGCGCGCAGCTGCGTGACCGTATCACCGGTGACGGCGAGGATGGTCGATTCCACTCCGGCGGCACAGGGGCCGCCATCGAGCACCGGGACCTTGCCGGCAAAGCCGGCGGTGACCTGGGCCGCCGTGGTGGGCGAGAGTTTGCCCGACGGATTGGCCGAGGGGGCTGCCAGCGGGCGGCCGGTGGCGCGGATCAGCTCGAGCGCCAGCGGGTGGTCGGGGATGCGGATGCCCACGGTAGCAAGACCGGCGGTGACGATATCGGAGAGCCCTGCCCCGGGCTTTTGCGGCAGCACCAGAGTGAGCGGGCCGGGCCAGAAGGCGGCGAGTTTTTTGGCCAGCGGCGAGAGCTCGACCAGGGTTTCGGCCATGGCCAGATCGGCGACGTGGACGATCAGCGGGTTAAAGCGCGGGCGGCCCTTGGTCTGGTAAATCTTGAGCACGGCGTCCGAACTGGTCGCGTCGGCGCCCAGGCCGTAGACGGTCTCGGTGGGGAAAGCCACGAGCTCGCCGGCCCGCAGGCGGGCCGCGAGCGTAGCGATTTCAGTGGTTTTCCGGGCGTCGGGCATGAGGCGTGTTTGACAAGCCCCCGGGGCCACGTCAAGAAAGCTTCACATGGCGGCACGTTTCGAGGCGATGACCACACTTCTCGTCAGCCAGCGCAATTATGAAAGCCACGTGACCCCGACCGGTCACCCCGAGCGGCCGGACCGCTTGCGCGCCGTCGACGAAGCGCTGAGCCAGCCGGCCTTTGCCGCGCTGCGGCGCAAGGATGCGCCCTATGGCGACCTGAACCTCGCCAGCCTCGTGCATCACCCAGATTATCTCGAAGCGCTGCGGCAGGTGCGGCCGGCCGAAGGGCTGGGGCGGATCGACGAGGACACGTTCATTTCCTCGGGCTCGCTCGATGCCGCCTCGACGGCGCTGGGCGGCGCGCTGGCGGCGCTCGACGCGGTGGCGATGGGGGAAGCCGACAATGCGTTCTGCGCCATCCGGCCGCCCGGGCACCATGCCGAAAAAGAGCGGCCGATGGGGTTTTGCCTCGTCAACACCGTCGCCATCGCGGCGCGCGAGGCGCAGCGCAAATATGGCGCTGAGCGCGTGGCGATCGTCGATTTCGACGTGCATCACGGCAATGGCACGCAGGACATCTTCGAGGCCGACCCCAGCGTGTTCTATGCCTCGAGCCACCAGATGCCGCTGTTTCCCGGGACCGGGGCGCCGAGCGAGACCGGCGTGGGCAATATCGTGAACGCGGCGCTTTCGGCCCACACCGGCAAAGACCTGATGCGCGAAGCCTATGCGGGGCGGATCTTGCCCGCGCTCGAGGCGTTTGCGCCGGATTTCCTCTTTATCTCGGCCGGGTTCGATGCCGACCACCGCGACCCACTGGCGCAGCTCGACTGGATGCCGGATGACTTTTCCTGGCTGACGGCCAAGCTGATGGAAATCGCCGACCGACGCTGCGGCGGCCGCATCGTGTCGCTGCTCGAAGGCGGCTATGACCGGCACGGCCTTGCCGACGGGGTGAGCGCGCATGTGGCGCGGTTGATGGGTGGCGGCGCGAATGGGGCGTAGCGGGTAGCGGGTAGCGAGTAGCGAGTAGCGAGTAGCGAGTAGCGAGTAGCGAGTAGTGTAGTCCGTTTCGCTATTGGCTATTCGCTACTCGCTACTGGCTATTGGCTCCCCTCCTCGCTCCCTTGCGCTGTGCCCCGTGCGGAGGCTAGACCAGAGGCAGAGCGAAGGAGCATGCCCGTGGCCGAGACCAGCACTGACGACGTAAAGACCATGAGCTTTGAGGCAGCGCTCGGCGAGCTCGAAGCGATCGTGCAGAAGCTCGAGAGCGGCAAGGCGCCGCTGGCCGAATCGATCGAGATCTATGCACGGGGGGAGGCGCTCAAGTCGCATTGCGAAGCGCTGCTCAAGGCGGCAGAAGCACGGATCGAAAAGATCACGCTGCGGAACGGCCAGCCCACCGGGACCGAACCTCTCGACGCCCTCTAGACCCAGGAGTTGGCCTTGTCCGACACCGTTTCGCCCGGCCTGCGCCGGTTCCGCATGATTCTTTGGGGGCTGGTGGGTGTCGCCGCGATCGGCGCCACGGCGCTGTTTGTGCTGCGGCCGCCGGCCAGCCCGCTGGCCGTGACCGGCAAGGCCTTTGCGCTGCAATCGACGCAGGGCGAGACATTTACTCAGGACAATCTCAAGGGCACGCCGAGCCTGGTGTTCTTCGGCTACACGTTTTGCCCCGATGTCTGCCCGACAACGCTGGCCGAGAGCGTCGCCTGGAAGGAAAAGGCGGGGATTTCAGACGCCGAGCTGCGGACGATCTTTGTGACGGTCGACCCCGAGCGTGACACGCCCGAGGTGCTCGAGGGCTATCTGGGTGGGTTCGACCCTGACGTGATCGGCCTGGTGGGCGATGCCGCCGGCACCGAAGCGGCCAAGGCGGCCTTCGGCGCGATGAGCGAAAAAGCCAACGACACCGGCGACGGCTTCTATCTGGTCAACCACACCGCCTCGGTGTTTTTGATCGGCCGCGACGGCAGCTTCGAGGGCACGATCGCCTATGGCGAGAATATCGACACGGCCGTGGGCAAGATCAAGAAACTGGTCGGCAAGAGCTGATGAGCGACCGCATGCGGCTCGATCAGGCGCTTGAAGCGCGCGGGCTGCTGCCGAGCCGGGCGCGGGCCCGCGACGCGGTGCTGCGCGGCACGGTGACCGTCAACGGCGTGCCTGCCAGCAAGGCCAACCAGATGGTGGGCAAGGCCGACCTGCTGGCGCTGGACGACCCGGCGGCCAAATATGTGTCGCGCGCGGCGCTCAAGCTGATTGCCGGGCTCGATGCCGGGGCGATTGCGGTGGACGGCAAGGCCTGCCTCGACCTGGGCGCCTCCACGGGTGGCTTCACCCAGGTGCTGATGGAGCGCGGGGCGCGGCGGATCTATGCGGTCGATGTCGGCCACGACCAGCTCAGCGACCGGCTCAAGGGCAGCGACCGGGTGGTGAGTCTGGAAGGCGTCAACGGGCGCGACCTCGACGCAACGCTGATCCCCGAGCCAATCGCGGTGCTGGTGAGCGACCTGAGCTTTGTGTCGGTGACCAAGGTGATCGGGCCGGCGCTGGGGCTCTGCACGCCGGATGCCCGGGCCGTGATCCTGATCAAGCCGCAGTTCGAAGTGGGCCGGGACAATGTGGGGCGCGGCGGCATCGTGACCGACGATGTGGCGATCGAGGCCGCGGTGGACGCGGTCGTCGCCTTCATGGCCGACCGCGGCTGGAGCCTCACCATCAAGGTGCCCTCGCCGATCTGGGGCGGCGACGGCAATCGCGAGACGGTGGCGGTGTTTGCGCGCGGCTAGCTGCGACGCGCTTGCCCTTGCCAGTCCATCGTTCCTGTACGATGATAGAGCTGCGGCCGGAGTCTGGCTGCGATTGCACACATTTTCTGCTGGTTTGGGTGCGTCCGAGGGGACGGCTCTCTGGGCCACCAACGATTGGAACGACATGATGGAATACCGACGCCTCGGCAAATCCGGCCTCAAGGTCAGCGAGCTCAGCTTCGGCTCGTGGGTGACGTTCTCCAAGCAGGTCGACGGCAGCGATGCCGTGAGCCTGATGGGCTATGCCTATGACCAGGGCATCAACTTTTTCGACAATGCCGAGGGCTACGAGGCCGGCAAGTCGGAAATCGTCATGGGCGAGGCGCTCAAGACATTGGGCTGGAGCCGCGACAGTTTTGCGGTGAGTTCGAAAGTCTTCTGGGGTGGCGCCAAGCCGACGCAGAAGGGCTTGAGCCGCAAGCACGTGACCGATGCGGCCCACGCTGCGCTCAAGCGCCTGCAGGTCGACTATCTCGACCTCTATTTCTGCCACCGCCCGGACGTCGACACGCCGATCGAAGAGACGGTGTGGGCGATGCACAACCTGATCACCCAGGGCAAGGTGCTCTACTGGGGCACGTCGGAATGGAACGCCCAGCAGCTGATGGAGGCCCATGCCGTGGCCCGGCGCGAGCACCTCACGCCGCCGACCATGGAACAGCCGCAATACAACATCTTCGAGCGCCAGAAGGTCGAAGCCGACTACATGCCGATCTATGAGCTTGGGCTCGGCACCACGATCTGGTCGCCGCTGGCCTCGGGCGTGCTCACCGGCAAGTACCAGAACGGCATTCCCGCCGACAGCCGGATGAACCTGCCGGGCTACGAGTGGCTCAAGGAGCAGTGGGAAAGCCCCAAGGGCAAGGACCGGCTGGAAAAGATCGGCAAGCTGGGCACGCTCGCTGATGAGATCGGCGTGCCGCTGGCGCAGCTGGCGATCCTGTGGTGCCTGAAGAACCCGCACGTCTCGACGGTGATCCTGGGCGCCAGCCGCCTCAGCCAGCTGCAAGACAACATCGCGGCGCTGCAGCACCGCGACAAGATGACCGACGAGGTGATGGCCCAGATCGACGCCATTGCCGGCAACAAGCCCGCCGGCCCGCAGCGGTTCTGAGCGGGTCCGGAGAAAGTGGAAAGGGCGTCCTGCGGGGCGCCTTTTCTTTGTTGTGGGATGGCTTTTTGCGATGGCGCGGGAGTCCCGATCCTACGTGGGCGGCACGATGCCACGCGCGCGGCACGCCACCAACATTGCATTCAAGCCGGCCCTGTAGTGACATGCGCCGTCACACCATTTGGACCGTTCCGCTTGACTCAGGATATTTGTCTTTATCTGCAGAACGGCACCCGGCTCATGGTGCCCAACCGGCTCGATGCCATCACCACCTATGTGATCCTCGAACAGGAACGCTGGTTCGAGAAGGAATGGCGGTTCGTCGATCGGTTGCTCGAGCCCGGCATGACGGCGCTCGATATCGGCGCGAACCTGGGCATCTACGCCATCGGCATGGCCAAGGCCGTCGGCCCAACGGGCCGGGTCTATGCCTATGAGCCGACAAGCGTCACGCGGGCGCGGCTCGAACTCAGCGCATCGATCAACGGCGCAGAAAACCTGACGGTGATCGGATCGGCACTGTCGGACACGGAGCGCGAAGGCCGGATCGTTTTCGGGACGTCGAGCGAACTGAACCGGCTGGGTGATGCCGACGAGGGCACCGGAGAGGCGGTGCACCTCACATCGGTGGACCTGGAAGCAAAGCGCCTGAACTGGGGCGCGATCGACTTCATCAAGATGGACGCCGAGGGCGAGGAGCTCAAGATCATCGCCGGCGGCCACTCGGTGTTTGCGAAAGGTACGCCGATCGTGATGTTCGAGATCAAGTCGGAGACGGCCTCGGACCTGACGGTTGCCCGGCAGTTCGAGGCGATGGGCTATGGGCTCTATCGACTGCTGGCGGACGAACAGCATCTGGTGCCCTTTGCGGAGGACGATCTCGACAGCTTCGAGCTCAACCTGTTCGCCATCAAGCCGGAGACCGCGCAGCGGCTGGTGGCGCGGGACATTGTCGCGACGGACGTGGGCGCGATCGTGGAACCCGGGGACTGGCAGGGATTTGTCGATGGCCTGCCCTGCCGCACGATAGAGCCAATGTTCGACACTCCGCCCGAGCCGGGCGGCTATGCGAGGGGCCTGGCGGCCTATGCCGGGTGGCGGGACGAACGACGCCCGATCGCTGATCGTTATGCCTGCCTGCGGGACGCTCTGTTTCGGCTGCGGGGTGCGGCAGAAGAGGACCGCTCGCTCTCGAGGCTCCTCAGCCTGGCCCGCGCAGAATACGACGCCGGTCACCGCGCCCGATCCTATGACCTGCTGGTCGATTGTGCCAAAGCGCTCGACCGAGGCGAGATGCCCGGCACGGCCTTTGTGCCGGCGAGCTCCAGATCAGAGCATCTTGTCGGCCCGTTCAAGCCCTGGCTGCTGGCAAGCTGTATCGAGGCCCTGCAGCAGCGGGGCAGCTATTCGACCTTTTATGGCAGCGCCCTGCCCCAGCTCGACTGGGTCGCCAGCACGCCGTTCAGCAGCAGCGAGATCGAGCGACGGCGCGCCCTAAGCGCGGCATTGAGAGGGCGCAACATCGAACTGCGCCGCGACCTGCGCAGGCCGGCCCAAGACCACCTCAACGCCGAGGCATGGGTGCGGCTGATGGGCTGAAGCGGACGGGGCGCGCTTTGCCGCGCCTCGCCGCCGGCCGGTACGATGAGTCGGCTGATTAGTAGCCGATCCCGCCGTCGCGGCCGGTTTGGCCGCGGTGGCGGAGGAAGTGGTCGGCGAGGGTGACGGCCATCATGGCTTCGCCGATGGGGACGGCGCGGATGCCGACGCAGGGGTCGTGGCGACCCTTGGTGACGACCTCGGTGTTTTCGTTGGCGGTGGTCACCGACTGGCGCGGGGTGATGATCGACGAGGTCGGCTTGACGGCGAAGCGGACGACGACCGGATCGCCGTTGGAAATGCCGCCCAGGATGCCGCCCGCCTTGTTGGACGTGAAATAGGGGCCGGTCGGACCGACCCGCATCTCGTCGGCATTGTCGGTGCCGGTGAGGCTGGCAGCCTCGAAGCCGGCGCCGATCTCGACCGCCTTGACGGCGTTGATCGACATCATGGCCGAGGCGAGGTCGGCCGAGAGCTTGCCATAGATCGGCGCGCCCCAGCCGGGCGGGACGCCCTCGGCGACCACCTCGATGACGGCGCCGACGGAATTGCCGTCCTTGCGGATGCCGTCGAGATAGCCCTCCCAGAGCGCGGCGGCCTTGGGGTCGGCGCAGAAGAAGGGGTTCTGGTCGACCTGGGCCCAATCGAAATTGGCGTAGTCGATCTTGTGCGGGCCGATCTGGACCAGCGAGGCGCGGATCGTGACCTCGGGGATCACCAGCCGGGCGACGGCGCCGGCAGCGACGCGAGCCGCGGTTTCGCGGGCCGAGGCGCGGCCCGAGCCCTTGTAGTCACGAATGCCGTATTTCTGGTCGTAGGTGAAATCGGCGTGGCCGGGACGGTATTTGTCGCGGATGTCGGCATAGTCTTTCGAGCGCTGGTCCGTATTTTCGATCAGCATGGAAATCGGCGTGCCGGTGGTGCGGAGGCCGCCGGTGCGCTCGTCCTCGAAGGTGCCCGAAAGTATGCGCACCGCGTCGTCCTCGCGCCGCTGCGTGGTGAAGCGCGACTGGCCGGGCTTGCGCCGATCCAGATCGCGCTGGATGTCCTCGACCGAAATGGCAATGCCGGGCGGGCAGCCATCGACGACGACGCCAAGCGCCGGGCCATGGCTTTCGCCCCAGGTGGTGAAGCGGAACAGATGTCCGAAAGTGTTGTACGACATGAGCGTGCCCCGGGAGGATGTGGGCTTTTAGGGGAGACGCGGCGCCCGGGTCAATCGCGCGCCCTAAATCTCGCCATAGGCATTGTCCCGATTGCCGACCGCTATGACCACGATGAGGATCTTGTCGTCATGGACTCACCTAGTCGTCCCAGCTCTCCCCGGCCGGATAGACCACCGACTTGCCGTCGATGAAGTGCACCACCGAGTCCTGCGGGGGGAACCAGTTGACGGCGCGCTCGGCGGGGAAATCCTCGATCAGGCGGCGCAGGATGCGCAGGATGCCGCCATGGGCGACGATGACGGCCGGGCCGGAGAGGGTTGCAGCAAAGCTCTCGACGCGGCGCGCCACGTCCTCGTAGCTTTCCCCCGATGGGGGGCGGAAAGTCCAGAACGCGGCCGTGCGCTCGCCGGCAATGGCCATTTCGCCGGGGGTGAGTTCGGTGTGCAGGCGCCCTTCGTAAACGCCGAAGGAGACTTCGACGAGGCGCTTGTCGGGCACCGCGTCGGGCAAAGGACGGTCGAAGGCGGCGCGGATGCGCTGCATGGTCTCCATGGTGCGGCCGAGCGGGGAGACGTGCCAGGTGAAGTCGTGCGGGCTGCGGCCGGCGCGCTCGAACAGGCGGCGCAGCAGCGTGCCGTTGAGATCGGCCTGGGCGCGGCCGATGGCGTTGAGCGGGATATCCTTGCTGCCCTGGTAGCGCCCCTCGGCGTTCCAGTCGGTCTGGCCGTGGCGGATGAAATAGAGTTCAGGCCAGACCAGGGACATCGGAGGGCTCGACAACAGGGAGGGGCGGGAGGACGCGGAAGGTTTTTGCCATGGGCGCGACAGGCGGGCAAGGTCGGGTTTGTTGCCCGGCGCGATCGGGGCGGCTATGGATAGGGCATGACCCTGAGCTCATCCCAGATTGCCCAAGCGCTTGCCGGCCTGCTCGGCGAAGCGGCCGTGATTGCCGAACCGGACCGGATGGGGAGTTACCTGAAAGAGCCGCGCAAGCGATTCCACCAGCCGGCCGCCGCAGTGGCGCTGCCGGGCAGCGTGGCGCAGGTGCAGGCTGTGGCGCGCTGGGCGCACGCGCATGGTATCGGGATCATCGCGCAGGGCGGCAATACGGGCCTGGTCGGCGCGCAGGTGCCGCTGCGGGGCGACGAAGTGATCGTCAGCCTGGGGCGGCTGGACAAGGTGCGCTCGATCGACGCCGAGGCCGGACACATGACTGTGGAAGCTGGGGTGATCCTGCAGGAGGCGCACCGGGTGGCCGAGGCGGCCGGCGCGATGTTTCCGCTCTGGCTGGCGAGCCAGGGCTCGGCGCGGATCGGCGGACTGCTGGCCTCCAATGCCGGCGGCGTGCAGGTGCTGGCCTTCGGCAATGCGCGGGAGCTGACGCTGGGGGTGGAGGCCGTGCTGGCCGACGGCCGGCTCTACCATGGGCTCAACGCGCTCAAGAAAGACAATACCGGCTATGACCTCAAGGACCTGCTGGTGGGGTCGGAGGGGACGCTGGGGATCATCACGGCGGCGACGCTGAAACTGTTTCCGCAGCCCGAAGGCCAGGAGACGGCGCTGGTCAACGTGGCTTCGCCCGCGGCGGCGCTGCAGCTCTTTTACCTGGTGCGCGGGCGGACCGGATCGCGGCTGACCGCGTTCGAGCTGATGCCGCGCTTCGGCATCGACCTGCAGCTGACGCATGGATTTCTGGCGCGCGACCCGACGGCGAGCCCGTCACCCTGGTACGCGCTGGTCGAGGTCAACCGGATGCGCGGCGGGGCGCCGGGCGCATTGCAGGGAGCGCTCGAAGCGGCGCTGGAGGCCGGGCTCGTGGGCGACGCAGTGGTGGCCGACAGCGAAGCGCAGCGGCTTACGATGTGGGCGGCGCGCGAGCAGATGAGCGACGTGCAGAGCAAGGAAGGCGCCTCGATCAAGCACGACGTGTCGGTGCCGATTGCGGCGGTGCCCGAGCTGATTGCCGAGGGTACGGCGGCCGTGGAGCGGCTGGCGCCGGGGATCCGTGCCTGCCCGTTCGGGCATATGGGCGATGGCAATATCCACTTCAACTTCAGCCAGCCGGCCGGCGCCGACGGCAAGGCGTTCATGGCCGCCTATGAAGCGGCGGCGCATGCGGCGATCTATGAGGTGGTGCTGCGACTGGGCGGTTCGGTTTCGGCGGAACACGGCATCGGCCAGCTCAAGGTGGGGCTGCTGCAGCGGGTCAAGGATCCGGTGGCGCTCGAAATGATGCGGGCGATCAAGGCGGCGCTCGACCCCAAGGGCATCCTCAACCCGGGCAAGATGCTGGGATAGGCGGATGCGAGGCACCAATCGGTGCCTACTTGATCGCTGCGACAGCGGCGCTATGACCAGACCATGATCGACGATATCGCATTTCTGGACGACGCCACGCGTCCCAAGGCGCCCCGCATCGAGGGGCTGCGCCCCGAGCACCAGGCGGCGGGTGCGCATCTGCGCGCCGTGCACGACCACCTGCGGGAGAACATGCGCGTGCTGCGCGAGCTGATCGCGCAGGGCGAAGCCGGCACGCTGCAGCGCGCGGCGCTGGACGCAACCACCGAAAACCTGGCGATGGTGCGCAATTTCCGGCGGTTCGGCACGCTGTGCGGGCAGTATTGCCAGTTCGTGCACGGACATCATTCGCTCGAGGATGCGGCGGTGTTTCCGGCGCTGGCGGCCAAGAGCGACGCCTTGCGCAAGGTGACCGAGCGGCTCAAGGCCGAGCACGAGGTGGTGCATGCACTGCTGGTGCGGCTGATCGGGGCGCTCAACGGATTGTTGGAAGCGCCCTCACCCGAGGCCTTTGCCGATGCCAAGACGGTCTACGAGGCGCTCGAACGCGTGCTGCTCTCGCATCTGGGCTATGAGGAAGACGAGATCGGCGACGCGCTTGGATTTTACGGGGTGATCTAGAACAAGATGACGCGGCTGTCATAGGCGGCCAGCCGCTCGTCATGGGCGACCAGTTGCAGGCCCTCGATCTATGCCTGGGCCAGCGGAAGGCGATCGAAGGCGTCTGGATGCGTGATCGCAAGGGTTTCGACGGCAGTTGCATGCTCGGACCGCAGAGTGATCTCGGTCATGCCCGCACTGAGGGCCAAGGCGTGCACGACATCGGCACCCAGTGTCGGCGCCGTCCGGCGTCCGCTGGCGCGCTTTGCCGCCAGCTCAAAAATACTCACGACCGAAAATGACAACTGGTTGCGCGGATCTTCGATAAGTCGACGGGCGCTGGCGGGCAGCGTTCGTGCGGGCATGACAAGCAGCGTCAGAACAGCTCACCCTGCGCGCCGCCCGCGGATTTCTTGCGGCGTGGCGGGGCGGCGGCGGCGGCTTCGGCGGTGAGGTCTTCGGGGCTGAGCGGGCGGATCAGGTCGGGGCCCTCTGCGGCGGTCGAGCCGACGGCCTTGCCGACCGGATGGTATTTCATGGCGCCGGGCGGTGGCGGCACCGCCAGCTTGGCGGCGTCGCGGGCGGAGATGTCGCGGGTGTTGAGCCAATCGTCGATGGCCTGGGCGCCGCGCAGGATCGCGGGCATGCGATCGTAGATCGAGGAAATCTCGAGATTGGGTTCGACAGTGACGATGGCGGCGGTATCGACCTCTTCGCCCTCGGGGCCGGACCAGGTGGAGTAAAGGCCGGCAAAGGCCATCGGCTGATCGTCAGCGAGGGTGATGTAATAGGGCCGCTTCACCCCGTCGGGGCCCTTCATCCACTCGTAATAGCCGCTGGCCGGAATGACGCAGCGCAGTCGCTTGACGGCGTCGCGGAAGGACGGTTTTTCGGCCATGGATTCGGCGCGGGCGTTGATCAGCAGCGGAAAGTCGCGCGGGTCCTTGACCCAGCCGGGGACGAGGCCCCAGCGCACCAGCTGCGCGGTGCGGCGCGCCTCCTGCTCCCAGATGGCAACGATTGGTTGCGTCGGCGTGATATTGTAGCGCGGCGGATAGTCGATACGGTTGAGGAGCTTGAACAGCTCGGCCAGCATTTCGGGCGGCAGGGTTGCCGCGTAGCGTCCGCACATGGTTGGTCTCCCACTGCCCCGAGTGTTAGGGACTTGCCGGCAGGCTGGCAACTTGCGACAGGGTGGCGATGACCAGACGGCCCAATGCCGCGAGCGTGGCACTGATCGACAAGGACCGGGTGCTGCTGATCCAGCGCAACCGCAAGCCCTATTTCGGGCTCTGGAGCCTGCCGGGGGGCCGGCTGGAGCCGGGCGAAACGGCGCAGGCGGCGGCCGAACGCGAGATTTTCGAAGAGGTCGGGCTCACCTGCTTCCGGCTGGTGCCGGTGCGGCAGCTGCTGCTTGGCGCCGACCGGCAGTTTCTGCTGCAGGTGTTCGCTACCGAGGGGTTCGAGGGCGAGGTGGCGATTTCGGACGAGGTTTCGGCGTTCCGCTGGGTGCGGCCGTGGGAGATCGACGGGTTGCCCACCACGCCCGACCTGGCCGAGGTGCTGGACGCGGCGTTCCGGCTGTTCGACCGGACCTAAATAGGCTAGCTCTTGCGCATGCGCCGCTTCCCGCTTTTTTTCCGCTCCCTGGCCGTGCTCGCCCTGATGACCCAGCCGGTGCTGGCGATCGATCCGCCTTATCAGGAGGAGATGGAGCGCCTGTCGGGGATTTTGGGGAGCCTGTATTTCCTGCAGCCGCTCTGCCAGCCGGGCGTGGAAGACTGGCGGGCACAGATGGAAGCGCTGATCGCGCTCGACCAGCCAGACGAAGACCGGCGGCAACGCCTCGCCGGGGCGTTCAACGATGGTTACGGCAATTATGCCCGGCTCTATCGCAGCTGCACGGTATCGGCCAACCAGGCGCTGACCCGGCTGCTGGTGGAAGCCGAGGCGCTGGCCCGCGATATCCATGCCCGCTATGCCGAGTAGCGATTAACTACACTTTTCCAGTCGGCGTTAACCTTCTCGTTACTTCCGACGGACGGGGCCGGGGTCGCCGTGGTACGCGATTCCGCATGAAATTCGACAAACCCCAGTTCGCCGATTCGGCCGCCGAGGCGGCCCAGGACAATGACCGCGAAGAGCGCCAGATGGCGCTCGAGTATCTGGCGGAAGCCTGGAACACTGCCGAGGACGAGGGCATCGAAAGCAATGCGCTGGCGCATGCCTCGCTGTTTGCGGCGCTGACCGCGCTTGTCACTTCGCACGGCTCGGAAGCGGTCGCCCTGCTGGTGGCCGGCCTGCCCGACCGGATTCGCGCCGGCGAGTACGAGCTGGACCGCACGATCCAGTAGGGACGGCGTCCCCTCGGATACCTCATCAGACCACGGTGTCCTTCCCGCGCGGGGACAATCCAGGGCCCTTTGCACGGACCTGAGTACCCTAGATCCCCACCTGCGCGACTGCTGTGGCTCCCCGACACCCCACCCACCAGCCCTCGGCTGGTCCCCCCTCCCCATCAAGGGGAGGGAGTCCCGACTGAGTAAGCGGTGGCACGAAGCTAGGTAGCGGCGCCTACAGCGCCTCCAAGAACCGCATCGGCTGTCCAACCGACGGCGTGAGCAGTTCGCCCTGCCACATCACCAGATGGCCGCGCACGACGGTGCCGACGGGCCAGCCGGTGACGGAGACGCCGTCATAGGGGGTCCAGCCGGCGCGGGAGGCGACCTGGGCGTTGGTGATGGTTTGGGTGCGCTTGAGATCGACAATGGTCAGATCGGCGTCGTAGCCGACGGCGATGCGGCCCTTGTTGGCGATGCCGAAGAGGCGATTGGGGCCAGCGCTGGTCATGTCGACGAAGCGCTCAAGGCTCATCCGCCCGGCATGGACGTGGTCGAGCATGATGGGCACCAGCGTCTGCACGCCGGTCATGCCCGAATGGCTCTGCGGATAGGGATGGTCCTTCTCCTCGCGCGTGTGGGGCGCATGGTCCGAGCCCAGAATGTCGGCAACGCCGTTAGCGACACCGGCCCAGATGCCGGCGCGATGCGCCGCGTCGCGCACCGGCGGGTTCATCTGCGCGTAGGTGCCCAGCCGGGTGTAGGCGGTTTCGTCGAGCGTGAGGTGGTGCGGGGTCACTTCGACGGACGCCACGTCCTTGTGGTCGGCGAGAAAAACCATCTCCTCGGCCGTCGAAATGTGCAGCACGTGGATGCGCTTGCCGGTCTTTCGCGCCAGCGCGACGAGACGCTTGGTGGAACGCAAGGCCGCTTCGGGATCGCGCCAGACCGGATGGGACGCGGGATCGCCGGGGACGCGCAGCCCCTTGCGCTCTTCGAGACGATATTCGTCCTCGGAATGGAAGGCGGCGCGGCGGGAAATGGCGCGCAGGATGGCTTCGACGCCATCATCGTCCGGCACCAGTAGGCTGCCGGTGGACGAGCCCATGAACACCTTGATGCCAGCACAGCCGGGCAGCCGTTCGAGCTCGGCCAGTTCGCCGACATTGTCGTGGGTGCCGCCGATATAGAAGGCAAAGTCGCAATGCATGCGATGGGTGCCCAGGCGGATCTTTTCGAAAAAGGTCTCGCGGCTGGTGGTGAGCGGATTTGTGTTGGGCATTTCGAAGACGCCGGTGACCCCGCCCATCACTGCCGAACGCGAGCCGGACTCGAGGTCTTCCTTGTGGGTGAGGCCGGGCTCGCGGAAATGCACCTGCGTGTCGATGACGCCAGGGAGGATGTGGAGGCCGCGGCAATCGACGACGCGATCGGCGGTGGCGCTGCCCAGATCGCCCAGCGCGGTGATGCGGCCGGCGGTGACGCCCAGGTCGATGGCGTGGATGCCGTCGTGATTGACGAGTGTGCCGTGCTTGAAGATCGCGTCGTGGTGCGCCATGTGTCCCTTACCTCTGTAGTTCAGGGCATACTGGATTCCCGCCGTCGCGGAAATGACAGGGTAGCACATGACCACACTCGTTCGTCCATCGCGCGCCGCGTTCAGGTTCTCCGGGCCGGATGCGCAAAAGCTGCTGTTCGACGTGGTGACCGGCCGGATCGTGGCCGAGCCGGGCCCGGCGATCTGGACGGCGCTGCTCTCGCCGCAGGGCAAGATCCAGACCGAGGGGCTGGCCGGGTATGCGGACAACGCCTTCTGGTTCGACGTGCATGTCGACCAGGCCGAGGCCTTTTTGAAGAAGATGAAGATGTACCGGCTGCGGGCGCAGGTGGAGATCACCGACCTGCGGGCCACGCATTATGTCGGCTGGACCGACGAGGAGACCGCGCCGGGCGTCGTGCATGCCGACAGCCGCATGCCGGGCAAGCGCTTGATCGTCGAAAACGGCATCGACCTGCCCGACGACGAGACGCCCTATCTGGCGGCGCGGATCGCGCATGGGATTGCTGAACAGGGGCCGGATTTTGCCACCGATACGCTCTTTCCGCACGATATCGGCATGGATTTCCTGGGCGGCGTCGACTTCAAGAAGGGCTGCTATATCGGCCAGGAAGTGGTGAGCCGCATGCAGCATCGCGGCACGGCGCGGCGTCGTCCGGTGATCGTTTCGGCGCTGCCCGAGGGCGTGGCGCCGGGCGCGCCGATCATGGTGGGCGAGCGCGAAGCGGGTCCGGTGGGGGCGGTGCTCGAGGGCAAGTCCGTTGCCATCCTGCGGCTCGACCGGGTGCCGGATGAGAAAAGCGCGACGTGCGGGGGATTGCCGGTGGCGCTGAATCTGCCGCCCTGGGCGCCGTATGGATTTGGAGCGGCGCCGGAAGTGGATTGAGGGCGTGGTGGGCCCGGCCCTCGTGGTTCGACGGCTCACCATGAGGTCCTCACAGGCGTTGCAGTCGGTCTTTGCTCAGTCGCCCTCATTGTGAGCCGGTCGAACCACGAGGGCGTGGCACTCACCCACCCCCAACCCCGATGCCATCCCCACGCAGGTGGGGATCCAGCGCCAAGCACACCGGCCAGAGAAACCTCCCTGGATTCCCGCCTGCGCGGGAATGACACCGAGGATGGGGCGCGATTTCCACCCATCACCGCAACCGCGTCGAGTTCAGCAGCGTCTGCTTGGCCGAGGTCAGATGCCGGCGGCAGGCAGCCTCGATGGCGCGGCGGTCGCGGGATTTGAGGGCTTCGATATAGGCGAGGTGCTCGGCGATGGCGACTTCGTTGCGCTGGCGTTCGTCCTGCTTGTTCCACTGGTAGTGGTAGTGGAAGATGAAGCTGATGATCTCGTAGAAGTCCTCGATGAAGCGGTTGGGCGAGACGGCGTTGATGAACCGGTGGAAGCGGTTGTCGAGGTCGGAAAAGTCCTGGAAATGGTCATCGATATTGGCCAGGAGGCTGCGGTGTTGCGTTTCGAGGCTCGCCAGCTCGTGCCAGAGCGGGTCGGCCGGGTCGAGGTCGGCAAAGACGGCCGCCGCGCGCAGTTCGAAGAGCTCGCGGATCTCGAACAGTTCCATGGCGTAGTCGACGGTAAACCCCTTGAAACGCCAGCCGGCATTAGGGCGCTTTTCGATCAGGCCGAAGCGGCGGAAGCGGTTAAGGAACTCGCGGATGCCGGTGGTGCCGACGCCGAACTGCCGCGCCAGATCGAGCTCGTTGATCTGCTGGCCGGGGCGGGTATCGCCGCGCAGCATCCACTCCATAAAGCGGGTCTCGACCTGCTCGGACGCCGAGATGGTTTCCGTATTGGCAAAGTGCGCTTCGGGCGGGATCGGGTGGGCGACGATGCGCTGCCGGCCCTCCTGGCGGAGATAGCCGCGTGACACCAGCTCGCCCAGCACCTTGCGCACCGTGGTGCGGCTGACCGACAGGGCGGCGCTGAGCTCGTTCTCGGAGGCGAGGGGCGTCTCGATGGGCACGCCCGAAACGAGATCGAGCATGGCGTTGAAGGCCTGCTTGTAGACGGTATCGGTTTTCAACGGCCCTCCTCGCGTGCCAGCCGGTACTTTTCGCATCGATAAAAAACAAGTTGACCCGGTCTGGTTGTCGGCTTTTTATCGATAACAAGCAACTAATAACTACTAAAAACGATCGATACTAGTCAGCGGGACCCCGGCGGGGAGCATTGCCCGCCAGGGGGAGAATTTGACCGAATTTACGTCCCGGGAGGGCACACAGACGCCAGCGGCGGCGCGAGAGGGAGCGACGCCGCTGGCGCTCTGGCTGAAACTGCTCAGCGCCGGCCCGATCGTGATCCTGGTGATCCTGATCGGGGTGCTGAGCATTGTCTCGCCGCCCTTCCTGACGCCACGGAACATCTCCAACATCGTGGCCCAGACGGCAGTGATCGCGGTGGTGGCGATGGGCCAGCACCTCGTCATCCTGACGCGCGGCATTGACCTGTCGGTGGGGGCCAACCTGGCGCTGGCCACGGTGATGGGCGCGCTCTGCTACAAGGCAACGGGTTCGGGCGAATTGACGATCCTTGCCATGCTGGCGAGCGGCGCGGTCGTGGGGGCGATCAACGGCTCGGTCTATGTGTTCGGGCGGCTGCCGCATCCCTTCGTCATCACGCTGGCGACGCTGAGCATTGCCAAAGGGCTGGCGCTGCAACTGGCGGACGGTCGCGCCATGCCGGGCATGCCGGAGGTGATCCAGGTCATCGGCGGGGATTCATTCCTGGGCATCCCGGTGTCGTTCTTCGTGGTGGCACTGGTGGGTGGGCTGATCCTGCTGATGGCCAAGCGCCTCGTCTGGGGGCGCTGGACCTATGCGGTGGGCGGCAAGCCGGAAGCGGCGTTGCGCATGGGCATTCCGGTGCGCGGCGTGCTGATCTCAACCTATGTGATCGCCGGGCTCTGTGCCGGCGTCGGCGCGGTGATCCTCGCGGGGCGGACCGACGCGGGAAGCCCGCTCTTTGGCAACCTGCTCGAACTCGACACCATCGCGGCGGTGATCATCGGCGGCGCCAGCTTTCTGGGCGGTCGCGGCCATATCGGGCACGCGCTGATCGGCGCGGTGATGATCGGGGTGATCCGCAATGCGCTGAACCTGCTCAATGTCGGCATCTTCTTCCAGCTGATCGCCATTGGCGTGGTCATCGTCATCGCGGTGGAAGCGGACGTCTTGCGCAATCACCTCGAAAGCCGGGTGCGTACCCTGCGTGCGGCGAGGCTGGCATGAGCAACGAGATCGTGCTCGAGGTCCGTAATGCGACCAAGCGCTTCGGCCCGGTGCTGGCGCTCGACTCCATCAATCTTACGGCGCGGCGCGGGGAGGTTCTGGCGCTCCTCGGCGACAATGGCGCCGGCAAATCGACGCTGATCAAATGTATCAGCGGCGTGCACCAGTTCGATGCCGGTGAGATCGTTCTCGATGGAATGATGTCTCCCATAAAATCTCCTGCAGATGCGCGATCTGCCGGCATCGAAACCGTCTACCAGGACCTTGCGCTGTTCGACAATTTGACGCCGGCACAGAACTTTTATGCCGGGCGCGAGCTCTCCGGGCCGCGCTGGCTGCCGCTGGGCCTGCGCTTTCTCAATACCCGCGAGATGGATCGGCGCACCGCCGACGTGCTCGACCGGCTCAAGGTGGTGCTGCCCCAGCGGGACGCCACGGTTGCGCTGATGTCTGGGGGACAGCGGCAGGCGGTGGCGGTGGCGCGGGCGAGCGTTTTTGCCCGCAAGGTGGTGATCCTTGATGAACCCACTGCCGCGCTCGGGCTCAGAGAGTCGCGAAAAGTGCTCGACCTCGTGGCGCAGCTGCGCGACGAGGGCAATGCGGTGATCCTGATCACCCACAATATGGAGCACGTCACCGAGCTCGCCAGCCGCGCCATGGTGCTGCGGCAGGGCCGCAAGGTGGGCGAGATCGTGCCCACCAAATCCAATCAGCAGGAGCTGGTCTCGATGATCGTCGGGGCCGCCACCACAGACCAATTCGTCCAGCCCGACCGGGCCGGATGAACGCCGGGCGCTGCCGGAAACCGGGGCGCCCAACAGGGAGGGACTACCCATGAAACTAGCACGTGTACTGCTGGGAGGCCTGGCGCTTGCGACTGCATTCGCCCTGCCGACCCTGGCCGCCGACAAGATCAAGATCGGCTTTATCACCAAGTTCCCGGTGGAGTTCTTCTCCACCATGGAAAACGCCGCCAAGGCCTATGCCACCGCCAATCCGGACGTCGAGATCGTCTTCGGCCAGGGCGCCTCGGGCACCGATATCGAAGGGCAGATTGCGCTCATCGAGTCGATGATCACCCAGGGCGTGCAGGGCCTCGCCATCACCCCGGTGGATCCCACCGTGGCGCCGGCGCTCGACAAGGCCGTCGAAGCCGGCATCAAGGTGGTGCTGATGGACAATGACATCCCCGGCTGGGCCGGCAAGACGGCGCTGGCCACCACTGACAACTTCAATGCCGGCAAGATTGCCGGTGCCTATCTTAAGACCGTGCTCAAGGATGGCGACACCATCGGCATTCTCGAGGGCGTGCCGGGCGTGCCGGCCCTGGATGACCGGGTCAACGGCATGATGGAAGGCCTTGATGGCCTCAAGGTTGAAGTGGTCGGCAAGGGTGCCACCAACTGCACCCAGGAACTGGGCGTGTCGGTGGCCGAAGATCTGCTGACCGCGCATCCGGACGTGAAGGCCATCTATGCGGCCTGCGGTCCTCCGGCGGTCGGCGCCACTCAGGCGATCGAGAATGCCGGTATCGCCAACGATGCGATCATCATGGTCGGGTTCGACGCCTGCTGCGGCGAGCTCGACAAGATCGCCTCGGGCCAGGAAGACGCCACCGTGGCGCAGTTCCCGGCCAAGATGGGCGAGCTGGGCGTGGATACGCTGGTCAAGGCAATCCGTGGCGAAGCCGTGACGTCGCTGGTCGATACCGGCGCGGGCCTCGTCACCAAGGACAATCTGGCGGACTTCCAGTAGCCAAGCCGGGCGGGCGCCAAGGTGCCCGCCCCTCCTTCCCGACCATGGAATTTTAGCATGGATGCGCTGGTTTGCCTCGAGCCGGGACGGCTCGCGATCGAGTCGCGGCCGGATGCCGTGCGGGCCGAGGGCGAGGTGTTGGTGCGGCCACGCCGGGTCGGAATCTGCGGCACCGACTACCACATCTTCGAAGGCAAGCATCCGTTCCTCACCTATCCGCGGGTGATGGGCCACGAACTGGCCGTTGAGGTCGTCGAAGCGCCAGCCGAGAGCGAGTTGCGGCAGGGCGAGGTGCTGGTGGTGAACCCGTATCTCTCGTGCGGGCACTGCATAGCCTGCCGGCGCGGCAAGCCTAATTGCTGCACTTCGATTGCGGTGCTGGGCGTGCATCGCGACGGCGGTATGACCGAACGCCTCTCGCTGCCGCCGGGCAACCTGCTGCGCGCCAACGGTCTCTCGGTCGATGCCTGCGCGACGGTCGAATTTCTGGCCATTGGCGCACACGCCGTGCGGCGCGGCATGGTGACCGATGTCGACCGGGTGCTAGTGATTGGCGCCGGGCCGATCGGGCTGGGTGTCGCAATCTTTGCGCGGCGCAACGGCGCCGAGGTGGCGATCATGGATATCGACGCCGCCCGACTCAATGCCGCCGTGCGGCTGGCCGGGGCGCGGCACGGCATCGTCGCCGGTACCGCGGCGACGGCGATTTCCGCAGCCACGCAGGGCGAGGGCTTCGACGTGGTGTTCGACGCCACCGGCAACCGTGAGTCGATCGAGCGCGGCTTTGACCATGTGGCGGCCGGCGGGCGCTATGTGCTGGTCAGCATCGTCAAGGGCGATATCAGCTTCACCGATGTCGACTTTCATCGCCGCGAGATGACGTTGCTGGGCAGCCGTAATGCGACCAACGCCGATTTCGAGACGGTGATGGACGCCATCCGCGCCGGACACGTGCCGGTGGACCAGATCATCACGCATCGTACGACCCTGGCGGGCGCAGTCCGCGACCTTGGCGCCTGGGCGAGCCAGAAGCAGGGCCTGATCAAGGCGATGATCGCGCTCGACTGAGCTCTTCGTTCTTGGGGAATCGCTCCGCCGTCGCTAGCGTCCCCTCGGGCAGAGACGGGGCACTGACAGATGGCACGGGGTAGTCAGCGGGCGTGGCAGCGGATGCTGAGCGGGCGGCGGCTCGACATTCTCGACCCCTCGCCGCTCGATGTCGAACTCAGCGACATTGCGCACGGGCTGGCACGGGTGGCGCGCTGGAACGGCCAGACGCAGGGCGACTACCCCTTTTCCGTCGCGCAGCATTCGGTGCTGGTGCTGGAGATCTTTCGGGCGCTCAATCGTGAGGCCACGGTTTCCGACCAGCTCTACGCCATCCTCCATGACGCGCCCGAATATGTGATGGGCGACATCATTTCCCCGTTCAAGGCGGCGATGGGCGGCAATTACAAGGAGGTCGAGAACCGGCTGCTGGGCGCGGTGCATCTGCGCTTTGCGCTGGGCGCCCTGCCCCCGACACAGCTGACCAAGCGCATCAAGGTGGCCGACCGCGAGTCGGCCTATCTGGAGGCCGTGCACCTGGCCGGATTTGCGGTGGAGGAAGCGCGCAAGTTCTTCGGCGAGCCGACGCTGCCGGCGTTCGAACTGCCGCGCTTCGAGCAGTTGATCCGCCCCTGGCCGACGCGCGAGGCGCATGACCGGTTTGTCGACGCGGTCGAGGACCTGGCCGACAATCTCCACTGATTGGTGAAGTTAAGGTAAACGCGCGTTCCATTTTGACACAGTGGAGCCGACATGGTTGATGACCGGTTAAGACCTTGGTCCATGCCGGAGCGACGCAATGCAGAAGAAGTGGACGCATGTGGCGCTGGGCGCGGCGATCGGCACGGCCGTGTCGCTGGCGCTGGTGGCGCCCAATTTCATCCCCAAGGCGCTGGCTGAGGACGCGGCCGCGATCCTGACCGCCAGCAAGAGCGACCTGATCGACATGTTCGACGGCCAGCCGGCCGCGTTCTTCAAGCCGGACTGGACGATCGAGCCGAGCGTATCGACGATCGTGGAAAGCACCGCGACGGTGCGCAAGATCGAGGGCGGTCGCACCAGCTTTGTCACCGTGGCCACCACGGCCAGCGGGGTCTATTCGAGCGACGGACTGGTGGCGGGCAATGTGCGCTATCCGGGGATCCATGCCGAGGGCCAGGCGCCGGCCGCGCTCGCCATGCTGGTGGGCGGCAGCTGGAGCCTGATCCGGCCGATGGGCGCCGGCTCGTTCGCTCAGGTGATCCACACGCCCACAGGCGGCAGCGTGGTGACCAATGGCGGCAGCTGCCACGTGATCAACGGCTCGGTGTTCTGCTGAACCTGTCTGCCCCAGGCGGCAGACCTCATTCGTATCGATAGACGAGGCGCTTGCGCGCTCAGTGTGTGCCCGCTTCGTGGTTCGATGGGTTCACCGTAAGGCTCGGCTCCGGATCAGCCGAACTTCCAGCCGCGCTTGAACTGGTAGAAGACGTGCAGGCCGACCTTGGTCACCTTCTTCATGCGCGGCGCCCAGTGGGGATAGACATAGGTGGCGTGGTAGTGCGTGGCATAGCCGACCTCGGTGAGGTAGAGGCTGCCATCGACGACGCCCTTGGCGATCTCCTGGGCCTGCTTCCAGGCCTTGGCTTCGGTGACCCGCTCGGGAATGCCGTCGCAGGCGAAGGAGAACTGGCAGGCGTTGCGCTTGGACTGGTTCTGGAAGACGACGCCGCAAATGGTCGAGGGATAGAGCCGGTGCTTGACGCGGTTCATCACCACCTGGCCGACCGCGACCTGGCCACGATATTTTTCGCCGCGCGCTTCGAAATAGATGGCCGTGGCGAGGCACCCCATCTCTTTCTGGCTCCAGGCCTTGCCGTCCTTGGCCTTGGTGGGGCTGCCGGCATCAAGGGTGCCCAGACCGCCCTCTTCGCGGGCATAGGCGAGTTCGGATTCGGGGCGCCGCTTGGGCACGACCAGGTCGGGCGCCAGCGAGGCGATGGCATCGAGCGCATCGGAGCTGACGGGCGCCGTGAGCGCGGCGACCACGATCGGCGCCGATGAGCCCAGCTGCGGATCGGCAACGACCGGGGTCGGTGCCTTGGGCAGGCGCAGCGCTGCGAGGCGGGCGCGCACGGCGGAAAAGCCGCTGACATGGGCCATGACGTCGACGCTGGGACGCAGGCGATCCTGCTTTTCGGAGCGGTTGGGACCCCGGAAGGCGCCGCCTTCGAACATGTGGTCGATTGAGCCGGTGATGATCAGATCGTCGCCTGAGCGGGTGAGGCTGGCGACCGGCGCGATGGCGGCCAGTTGCCCATGGCTGGGGCTCAAGGCGGGAAAGCTGCAGCCGAGATAACCGAACAGGGCGAGCGCGGCGGCGCCCATGCCCTTGAGCACGGCAACCTCGCTGCGAACCCGACGGGCGGCGGCGGACCTGAACTGGGGGGCCATCAAAACGCTGTACTACCCAAACACGCAACGCAACAAAATGAACCCGGCATTCCAGTTAAACTGTGACGCAAATGCCGGACCTCCGAATAATGCGGCAGTAGGGTTATTTAGTTGTAAACACCGGAAGACCGGCGGTTTTTCGGGGTTTTGGTGGTTAAGACGTGGCAGTGGCGCGGTGAAGGCGTGCGACGTCGCCGCCGCAGTCATTGTCGCCAAGGCGGAACGCCGGGGTCCGAGACACCGGCTGTCGGGGCTGGGCGGAGATGACAGGCGGAGAGGCCTTATCCCGTGGTCTGGGCCAAGGTCAGGCGCGCGACGGGGACGCGGTAGGGGGAGCAGGAGACGTAGTCGATCGGCAGGCCGGCGAAAAAGCGCAGCGAGGCGGGATCGCCGGCATGCTCGCCGCAGATGCCGATCTTGAGATTGGGATTGGCGGCCCGGCCGCGGGCGATGGCGATGGCGATCATTTCGCCGACGCCCTTCTGGTCGAGGGTGACGAAGGGATCGAGCTCGTAGACGCCCTTGCGCTGGTAGGCGGCGAGGAAGGCCGGCGCGTCGTCGCGGGAAATGCCGAAAGTGGTCTGGGTCAGGTCGTTGGTGCCGAAGGAGAAGAAGTCGACGGCATGGGCGATGTCGCCGGCGCGCAGGCAGGCGCGCGGCAGCTCGATCATGGTGCCGAAGGCGAAACGTTCGCGCGCCTCGGGCGGCAGATCGGCAGCGTCGACGATCTGCATGACGCGGTCGCGGGTCCAGAGCACTTCGGCGGCGAGCGAGACGAAGGGGACCATGACCTCGAGGGTGACCGGCTCGGACTGGCGGCGCGAGGCCTCGCGCACGCCGGCGAGCAGCGCCTGCATCTGCATTTCCAGAATTTCGGGATAGGTGATGGCCAGCCGCACGCCGCGATGGCCGAGCATGGGATTGACCTCGGCGATGCGGTCGAGGCGCAAGCGCAGCGCGCGGACCGGCAGGCCAAGCGACTCGGCGGTCTCTTCGATGTCCTCTTCGGAGCGCGGCAGGAACTCGTGCAGCGGCGGATCAAAGAGACGCACGGTCACCGGCTTGCCCTGCATACCGGCAAACAGATCGGAATAATCACCGGTCTGGTAGTCGACGAGGCCGGTCAGGGCCTGGGCACGGTCGTTCTCGTCTTCGGACAGAATCAGGCGGCGCAGCGCCACCATGCGTTCGCGCGAAAAGAACATGTGCTCGGAGCGAGCAAGGCCGATGCCCTCGGCGCCAAAGCTCTGGGCAGTGCGCAGGGCTTCGACCGTTTCGGCATTGGCGCGCACTTCGATCTGGCGCGAGGCGTCGGACCAACCGAGCAGCGTGCCCATGGCGCCCCCGATATGGGGCTGCGCCAGCGGCAGGGTGCCGAGATAGACCGAGCCGTCGCTGCCATCGATGGTGAGGCGGTCGCCCTGGTGGAAGACGCGGTCGCCGATGCGGCAGGTCATTTCCTGGGCGTCGACCGAGAGGGTGCGCACCGAGGCGACGCAGGGCTTGCCGGTGATGCGGGCGACCACGGCGGCATGGCTGGTCATGCCGCCGCGGGCGGTCAAGATGCCGGTGGCCGCCTTCATGCCCTGGATGTCGGTGGGGCCGGTTTCGGTGACCACGAGGATGCAGTGGCGGCCGCGGGCCTTGAGCCGCGCCGCGTCCTCGGAATTAAACACGATGTGGCCAGAGGCCGCGCCGGGCGAGACGCCGAGGCCAGTGGCGATGGGCGTGGTGGCGTCGGTGGATTTGAGCCGGGGATGCAGCAGGAGCTGCAGCCGGCCCGGATCGGCGGCCTGCACGGCCTGCTGCCGGGTCCAGCGCCGGTGATTGACCCGATCGACCGCCGCTTCGAGTTCGGCGCCGGCGGTCGCCTGCAGCGGCCGGGCCGAAGCGAGGCGGACGACGTCACCCTCGATCGAGACCAGCGCGGTCAGGAAGCTGCCGGAGAGATCGAGCGCTTCGGCCAGGGGTCGCGCGGAGGCCGGCAGGACGAGGCCATCGACCGGCAGCGGGCCGAGGGCGCCGGTCTGAGGGTCACGGGTGACGAACTGGCCTAGCGTGCCGGCCGCCGCGGCCTGGACGACGACAATCTGGCCGGCGCGGGTGGTGGAGCGTTCCGGATTGGTCCAGGTCGGGCCATAGGAGGCAAAGGCTTCGTCGATGGCGCGAGCCAGCGGCTGGGCCGGATCGACGGCGTCGGCCTCGCTTCTGGGAGCGGGAATGCCGGTGCGGGCCGGCATCAGGCCAGCGCTGTGGGCATCGGCCGAGGTGCGCACGACCAGGGCCGGCGGCTTGCTGTCACGCGAGACGAGACGGAACAGGGTCGCGACCCAATGGATGCGCAGGCGGCCGTCACCTTCGGCGCGCTCGGCCTGCAGACCCTCCCAGGCAGCGCGGGTGAGCACGATGGTGGGCACGGTGGGCAGGCCGGCTTCGGCGGCCAGCCAGATCCAGCGGGCCTTGCCGCTGAGCAGCGCCTGCTGGAACGTGCTCAGGTTCGCCTTGCCATGGGCAGGCGCGACAGCGAACATTTCCAGGGCCAACGACACCCAAAATCCCTCAAGCTTGGACAGGCATACTGCCTCAGTGCCCCGGTCCACCGCAACAAGGCTTGACTTGGCGGCGGTGAGAAAGCATCTCAAGTGCTATGCAAACAAGGCCACAGCTTGACATCACGCTCTGTGCGCCGCGCGGTTTCTGCGCCGGCGTCGACCGGGCTATCCAAATCGTGGAGCTGGCGCTCGAGAAATACGGCGCGCCGGTCTATGTGCGGCATGCCATTGTCCACAACAAGTATGTGGTCGATGGGTTGCGCGACAAAGGGGCGATCTTTGTCGAAGAGCTCGACGAGATCCCCGATGGCGGCGCGCCAGTGGTGTTTTCGGCCCATGGCGTGCCCAAGAGCGTGCCGGCCGGGGCACAGGCGCGCAACATGTTTTTCCTCGATGCCACCTGCCCGCTGGTGTCCAAGGTGCATATCGAGGCCAACCGGCATTTCAACGAAGGCCGCGAGATCGTGCTGATCGGGCATGCCGGGCATGTCGAAGTGATCGGCACCATGGGACAATTGCCCGAGGGCGCCATCACGCTGGTGGAGGATGTCGCCGACGCCGAGGCCTATACGCCGCGCGACCCGAGCAATGTCGCGTTCGTGACGCAGACGACGCTGAGCGTGGACGACACCAAGGAGATCGTCGACACGCTGCGGCGGCGCTTCCCGGCGATCAGCCTGCCGCACAAGGAAGACATCTGCTACGCCACGACCAACCGGCAGGAAGCGATCAAGCGTGTGGCACCCATGGTCGAGGCCATGGTGGTGGTCGGGGCGCCGGAAAGCTCGAACTCGGTGCGGCTGGTGGAAGTGGCCAAGCGCGCCGGATGCGAAAACTCCATGCTGGTGGAACGGGCCGAGCTGATCGACTGGAGCCGGTTCGAGGGCATCCGCACGCTCGGCATTTCGGCCGGTGCATCGGCGCCGGAAAAGCTGGTGGACGAGGTGATCGAAGCCTTTGCCCAGCGCTTTGCCATCAAGGTGTCGGCGAGCGGCGAGCAGCGCGAAAGCATCGTGTTTAACCTGCCGCGCGAAATCCGGCCGGCGGCGACGCCTTCGGCATGAGTAACCTGGATCTGGTTGAAACCGAGCGGCTGGTGCTCTCGGGCTGGCGGGCAGATCAGGTCGCGGACCTCTATCGCCTCCATGGCGACCCGGTGGTGGCGCGCTACCTCACCGAACATGGCCGGCCCTGGAGCAAGGACGAGATGGACAGTGCGCTGGCGCACTGGATCGAGCTGTTCGAGCGGCAGCAGATGGGCAAGCTGCGCGTCACCCGCAAAGCCGACGGCGTGCTGGTCGGACGGTGCGGTTTCGGCATTTACGGGCCGGACGAGACGCCCGAGATCGGCTATTCGCTGTTCCCTGAATTCTGGGGCAACGGCTATGTGTTCGAGGCGGCGAGCGCGCTGCGCGACTGGTATTGGCGGGCCACCACGCGCGACCATTTCATCGGCATTGCCGACGTGCGCAACGAGAATTCGCTCAAAGTGCTGCGCAAGCTGGGCGGCGTCTATACCCATACCGGCGACAATGACCACGGGCATTATTGCGAGTGGTACCGTTACGACCGGCCGGCGGCATGACTTCGGTGATCATCCATACCGACGGCGCCTGTTCGGGCAATCCCGGGCCAGGCGGCTGGGGCGCGGTGCTGCAGCATGGCGAGACGATCAAGGAACTCAAGGGCGGCGCACCGCTGACCACCAACAACCAGATGGAACTGACGGCGGCGATCGAAGCGCTGAACGCGCTCAAGCGGCCGTGCGCAGTCGAGCTGCATACCGATTCCAGCTACGTCAAGGACGGGCTGACCAAGTGGATCCATGGCTGGAAGAAGAACGGCTGGAAGACGGCCGACAAGAAGCCGGTCAAGAATGTCGAGCTGTGGCAGGCGCTGGAAGCAGCCGTCGCCCGGCACACGATCAACTGGCACTGGGTCAAGGGCCACAATGGCGACGAGATGAACGAGCGCGCCGACCAGCTGGCCAATGACGGCATGGCGCCGTTCAAGACAAAACGACCGGCCGCAGAACTCCTGCCGCCGGTCTGAACTGGGGTCGACCGGACCGCAAAGTGATTGCGGGACGGAGGGAGAAGGGACATTGCCCCGGCGAAAGTCGGAGGAGAGGGGTGGGCCCGATCGACACCGCAAGATCTAGCAAAGGCGGCGCGATTCGATTTGATGCCGCTCAAATATTCGACAAATAATTGGCGTGATCTATTAATAGTTAAGAGATTGTGAACGTCGCAGGACTTGCGCGCCGCGGCGCTTTGGGCAACATCGGCATTATGCGCACGTTCCCCATCGTCGTCGCCACCCTCGCTGCCGCCGCGCCCCTGCCCGCCCTGGCGCAGTTCCCGCCGCCGGGCGTGTATTTCTGTACCACCAGCCAGGGCGCCTCGTTCGGCACGATGGACCTGTTCGCGGCCGGCGACTACCAGTTGCTGCGCGACGTGGGCGGCGCCGGCACCGGGCAGATTGCCTCGGCCGGCAACAGCCTGCGGGCGCTGAGCGGGCCGCTGGCCGATATCCACGTCAAGGGCGTGTTCTCCACCGACGAGAGCGGCGCGACGCAGTTTCTGCTCGATTCGGACCTCGGGCCGATCGACTGCGGGCAGATGTAGCGGGCGACGCCCACTCCACTGATGTCCTGCCGACATTCCCGCCTGCGCGGGACTGACACCGGGTCGGGCGTCGATGCGGTGGAGGGATGGGTCCTCGGGTCAAGCCCGAGGATGATTTTGGGTGGGTGGGATCGGGGCAGTCGGCGCGGAAGTGGCCGGCGACCAATCGGGCGAGCCGCTGGCTGCCGGTGGAGACCTTTGCACCCGAACCTCGTCCTTCGACAGGCTCAGGATGAGGTTCTCATGTCGTTTGGGCCGCAGTGCGCCCTACCCGGCGACCTTCGAGAAATCGGCGACGAGACGCATGGTGTCGCGGAGGCGGGACAGCAGGGTGAGGCGGTTGGAGCGGATGGCAACGTCGGGGTCGTTGACCAGCACGGCTTCGAAGAACGCATCCACCGGGCCACGCAGCGTCGCGAGGGAGGAGATGGCGCCCTTGTAGTCATTGGAGTGCACCTTGGCGCCGACCGCGGCATCGGCAGAATCCAGCGCAGTGGCCAGCGACTGCTCCTGATCGAGTTTCAGCAGTTGCGGATCGACCGAACCGGCAAAGCTCTTTCCGTCCTTCTTCTCCTCGGCGGCGAGGATGTTGGCGGCGCGGCGATAGCCGGCCAGCAGGTTCTGTCCCTCGGGCGAGCCCAGCAGGGCCGAGAGAGCGTCGACGCGCTGGGTGATTTCCAGCATGTCGTCGGACTGCGGGGTGATGACAGCATCGACCAGATCGTGGCGGGCGCCGGCATCGCGCAGGGTGACTTTCAGGCGGTCATGGAAGAAGGCGAGGAGATCGGCCTCGACCTTGAGCGGCAGGCGCAGATTGTTGTCGGTAACGATGCGAATGACGCCCAAAGCGGCGCGGCGCAGGGCGAAGGGATCGCGGGAGCCGGTGGGCTTCTCGTCGATTGACCAGAAACCGGTTAAGAGGTCGAGCTTGTCGGCGAGCGCTACGGCGATGGCGACGGGTTCGGCGGGGACCAGATCGGTGGGGCCAAGCGGTTTGTAGTGGTCGGCGACAGCATTGGCGATGGCCTGCGACTCGCCCTGGGCGAGCGCGTAGTAGCGGCCCATCAGACCCTGCAGTTCGGGGAATTCGCCGACCATGCCGGTGGTGAGATCGGCCTTGGCCAGCATGGCGGCGCGCTTGGTTTCGGCGACATCGGCGCCGACCAGCGGCGCCAGTTCGGCGGCGAGTTTGACCAGCCGCTCGACCCGCTGGAACTGCGTGCCCAGCTTGGCGTGGAACACCGAATCCTCAAGCTTGGGCAGGCCATGCTCGAGCGGCGTCGCCAGATCCTGGTTGTAGAAGAACTCGGCGTCGGAGAGGCGCGCGCGGATGACGCGCTCGTTGCCGGCGGTGATGGTGGCGCCGCCATCACTGGCTATCGTATTGGCAATGATGATGAAATTGGGCGCCAGCTTGCCGGACGCATCGCGCAGGCAGAAGCATTTCTGGTTGGCGCGGATGGTGGCGATAATCACCTCTTCGGGCACCGCGAGGTAGCGCGGGTCGAACGCGCCCATCATGACCACGGGCCATTCGACCAGACCGGCCACCTCTTCGAGCAGACCGTCGTCATGGATGACGGAGAGGCCCTGGGCGAAGGCGAGATGGTCGGCGTCGGTGCGGATGATGTCCTTGCGGCGATCGATATCGAGCACCACGCGGGCCTTTTCGAGCGCCTGTACATAGTCGTCGAAGCGGCGGACGCGGATGGCGTCGGGCGCAAGGAAGCGGTGGCCGAAGGTGGTCTGGCCCGAGGTCAGCTGGTTGGACTGGAAGGGGATGACCACCGGCTCGTCGTTTTCGGTGCCGAAGGTGGCGGTGATGGCGCGCAGCGGACGCACCCAGGTGAGGCCGCCATGGCCCCATTGCATGGATTTGGGCCACTGGAAGCCAGTGATGATCTTGGGCAGCAGGTCAGCGAGGAGGGCTTCGGCCGGCGCGCCCTTTTTTTCGATATGGGCGACGTAGAACTCGCCCTTTTTGGGGTCGGACTCGATCTTGGCCTCGTCGATGGAGGCGAGCCCGGCGGATTTGAGGAAACCATCGAGGGCCGGCTGCGGCGCGCCGACGCGCGGGCCCTTTTTTTCCTCGCGCGTATCGGGCGAACGGGCCGGCAGGCCGGTGACGGTGAGCGCCAGGCGGCGCGGCGTGACGAAGGCCTTGGCGCCCTCATAGACGAGGCCGGCATCGACCAGCGCGTTGGTGACGGCCTTTTTCAGATCCTCGGCGGCGCGCCGCTGCATGCGCGCCGGGATTTCTTCGGAGAAGAGTTCGAGGAGAAGTTCGGGCATTTTTGCTCTACCGCGCACAACGTCAAAGGGCGCGGGAGCGTTAGCATGCAGGGGTTTGGCTTGTCACGCTCTCAGCCACTCATGACCCAGGCCGCCCCCGCATCCGCCCTCGGCGAGGATCGTCGGCATTGGCTACCAGCCGCCGCCACCACCGCCGCCGCCTCCGCCGCCGGACGAGCCACCACCGCCGGAAAAGCCGGAAGAGGAGGACGAGGCGGGCTGGGCCGAGATCATTGCGGCGGCCATGCCGGAGGTCGCGGCGGCCACGGTGCGGGAGAACCCGCCGCCCGAGCCCCAGTCGCTGCCGTGGTACCAGGAGGGGCTATAGCCGGTATCGGCATCGGCCACGGCATGGCGGGCGAGTTCGCCTTCAAAATGCTCGGACCAGGGCTTTTCGACGCCCAGGGCGATGGCAAAAGGCAGAAGGCTCTCGAAGCGCGACACGGTCATGGCCGGCGCGCCCTGGAAGTTGAGGCGGTTCTTTTCGGCGGTCTCGAGATACATCTTGAAGCCGTCGATCTGGTCCATCAGCTTGCGGCCCTGCACGGTGGGGGCGCGCATGAGCACACCGAAGACGATGTTGATGATCACGATCGAGGCGGCAGCGAACAGGCCGGTATCGAGGTTGAGATCGGTGGCAAAGCCCGACAGGGCGCCCAGCATGTTGCCGCCGCCCAGGATGATCCAGGCGAACAGCACGATCTTGCCGATGACGCCGCCGGAGAGCATTTTCTGGAACACCGAGAAGACGATGCCCACCACGATGCCGGCGATGGCAGCAAAGATCAGCACGGCGGGTTCGAGGATGCCAAGCAGCACCAGGCCGAGCAGCAGCAGCGCCGAGAGGGCGACGCCGCCGAAGACATAAAGGCCATTGTTGTTGAAATAGACGCTGCTGTTTTCGCCCTGGATGGCGCGGAGGAATTCCTCGCGCTTGGTGTTGATGGCAGCGCCATTGCTGGTATCGACCACCAGGCTGCCCTTGGAGACGATGTAGCGATAGACCACGGCCTCGCCGGGCGGCAGCGCGGGCGCGGTGGCATTGGTGACGGTCAGCTTGAGCTTGCTGCCGGTATTGTCGATGCTGATCAGGCCCTTGACGCCCAGATCGAAAATGGCGGCGGTAAAGGCGGTCCAGCCGGCCTTTTTCCAGCCCATGCGGTGGACGAAATGCACCAGCGCCGGCGAAAAGCCCGTGGGCGGATAAAATAGCGGGATGATGGTGCCTTTTTCCGGATCGCGGCCGACGGCGCTCCAGGCGGCCAGATTGTAGGCCAGCACCAGCAGCACGGCGAGGAGCGGGAAGATCAGGTCGCGATGGTCGGAAATCCAGTTGGCGCCGGCCTGGGCGCCGGTGGGTTCGATCAGGATGCCCTTCTGGAAGGCGACGGCGACGGTGACGCCTTCGCCGGCGCGCAGCGGGCGCGTCAGGGTGAAGGTGGCGCTGGTGTTGGAGGTCTTGGCCAGGCGCAGGGCCTGCTCGGTGGAGCCGGCGCGCCGGTATAGCCGGTCAGGTCGGAAATCACCGCGCCGGGCGGCAGGGTGACCGTGGTGACGGAAGCCTCGATGGGGAAATCCCAGTAATTGCCCGTGGCGTTCCAGTAGAGCTCGTCGTGGTCGGGGAAGAACCGGCCCATGCGGCTCATGGTATAGCGGATGGTGTAGGTGTGCCGGCCATAGTCGAGGAAGACGTCGGCATCGCCGATGCGAATGCGCTTGATGGCCGTGGTCAGGTCCTCGATGGCGAAGGACTCGCTGCGGCCGTTCCGCAGCACCGAGACGACGGTCAGGTCCGAGCGGAGGCGAGAGTTGTCGTCGTTGACGAGGGTGGTGGGAATGTCGCGATAGATGCCGCGCCGGATCTGGTTGCCCTCGGCGGTGACGGTGATGGTCTCGACGACCTCCACCGAGCCGTCGGCGCGCAGCGTCACGGCGGTGTCGAAGCGGTTGATGACCTCTTCAGCCGCTGCCGGAGCCGCGACAAGCAGCGCGGCAAGGATGAGGAGGACGCCGAAAAGGCGCCCGGCCCCCTGCCCCAGCCACGCAGCGACGGGGGCGAAAGCAAGGGGCGTGGATGCGTGGACCGATCGGCTCATCTTGCTCACCCCCCTGGCGCTGCGCCTAGAACTTGACCGAGGGAACGGCGCGGTCGGCGGCGTTCTCGAGCTCAAAATACTGGGCTTTCTCGAACTTGAACATGTTGGCGACGATGACCGAGGGGAAGCTCTCGACTGCCGTGTTCAGGTTGCGCACGGTGCCGTTATAATAGCGGCGGGAGAGCTGGAGCTCGTCCTCGACGGTCTGCAGCGCCTGCTGGAATTCGAGGAAGGTGGTGTTGGCCTTGAGGTCCGGATAGGCCTCGGCGATGGCGAGCAGCTTGCCCAACGCGCCGGAGAGGGCGCCTTCGACCCTGGCGCGTTCCTCGGGCGAGGCACTGGCAGCCGAGGTCGCATCGGCGCGGGCCTTGACCACGGCTTCGAGCGTTTCGCGCTCGTGGCCCATGTACCCCTTGACGGTCTCGAGCAGGTTGGGGATCAGGTCGGTCCGGCGCTTGAGCTGCACATCGATGCCCGACCAGCCCTCCTGGCTGAGCTGCCGGTTCTTGACCAGGTCGTTGTAGAGATAGACGGCGTAGCCGAGTACGGCCACGATAATGGCGAGAATGATCAGACCAGTCATTTTGCCCTCCTGAGCTGATGGGTGCGCGTGGCGGACCCCGCCCGACCTGTGTGGCAGGTTGCCGCAGCAACGGCAATTGGCGCAGCCCGGCTGAACGGCGGATGAATGGGGGGATCGCGGGGCTGATACAGGTGTTCGCGATGGGGTGGTCGGTCTGCCGACAGGGCGACGACGGCCTTCGGGCGCTTGCCCCTACCCGCCCTTCTGTCACCCCGGCGAAAGTTGGGATCCATTCACCTGATTTGCGCCAGCCGAGACATGGATCCCTGCTCTCGCAGGGATGACGTCGTGAATTTACCGACTTTCAGTTCATATGCCGAGTAAACTCGTTTCCGGTTACTTCCCCGACTCATCGACCATGCGGCGGAGGTCGCGGATCAGGTCGTGCTCCTGCCCCTCCGCGATGACCCCGACATGGCGGAGCCACCACCACATCACCACGCGGTGAAGGAGGGTGTAGAACCATAGCGCGCCGGCCGGATCAGGATGGTCGATGGGGCCATAGCCCTCGAGCAGGTATGGCGTACTCCCCGGCATTTCGTGCGCGGTGTTGAAGATGGCCTTGGCGAGATCGGAGACGGCGTCGGCGGCCCTGGCATTGCCGAAGTCGATCAGGCCGGTGAGGCGCAGCCGGCCGGAGCTGTCGCGCATGGCCAGCACATTGCCGGGGTTGAGATCGTCATGGGCAAAGACCGGCCCGCGGCTCCAGGTCATGGCATCGAAGCGATCGGCGACGATGGCCTCCAGCCGCCGCGCCAGGGCGTCGTCGCCACCATATTTGCGGAACTGCGCAAAGTGATAGACGAAGCCGCCGCGCATCAGGTCGGCATTGCTCTGCTTGGCGTTGATCACGCCATCGGGGCCGAACATGCCATAGGCCGGGGCCCGCACTGCATGCAGCTTGCGCAGCAGTGCGCCCATCTGGCGGAGGAGATCGCCGACGTCGGGCTCGGCCGCGAGGGACTTTACCGTCTGGCCCGGCAGGTAGGTGGTGATGGCGAAGGGATATGGCAGGCGGGCCTGGGTCTCGTCCTGCACAAGGTAGCGCGTGATCGGGACGTCGAGATCGCGCAGCAATCTGGCCGCGTAGGTCTCCCCTGCGACGACGTAGAAGTCCTTGTCGTGCCGGCCATAGAGCTTGAGCACCACGGCGCTGCCATCCGCGAGGTCGAGGCGGAACACCCGGCCGGTGCCGTCCTTGATGTCGGTGATGGCACCGGGCGCGGCCAGGCCGAGATCGGCGAGGATCGGGGCAATCTGGTCAAGGGTGGGCTGCTGGACCTGTTCGATCATGGCTGGCTGTCCAGGCGGTAGGCGCCGGAGAGCAGGGCGGGGATGAGCGCGGCCTGCGTCTGGTGGGGGTCGAGTCCATCGACCGGGAGCACGTTGCCTTCGAACTGACCGAGGTCGGCAAACTGGGCGTGGAGTTCGGCGACCACCGTCGGATCGGTGAGGCTGTCGCCGCCGCGGGCGGCGCAGCGTGCCACGGCCTCGGCGGCGGTGGTGCGGAGCACGATATAGTGCAGCGGCGCCGGCAAGGCCGCAAAGGCCGGCAGTGCGGCCGGGCGGATGACGCCATCGAGAAAGACCAGATAGCCCGATGCGGCGTAGCGGCCGGCGACGCTTGCAGCGATCTCAATGATCATGCGGTTCTGCGCGTCGGATTCGGGCAGCCAGGGGGCGATCAGGCCATGCTTGATATAGCCCCAGAAGTCGTCGCTATGCAGATGGACCTTGGGCACCCGACCCGGCAGGCGCGCCAGCCGTTCGGCGCTGGTGGTCTTGCCCGAGCCGGGCGAGCCCGAGAGCAGGACGACATGGCCGGCAAGCGCGTCCAGCCCGTCCATGGCCGACTTACTCGGCGCCGCCGCCGGCGGTCTGCAGCCAGGCTTCGCCGCAGAGTTTGGCGAGGTCGCGGATGCGCAGGATGTAGCTCTGGCGCTCGGTGACCGAGATGACGCCGCGGGCGTCGAGCAGGTTGAAGTTATGGCTGGCCTTGATCACCTGCTCATAAGCGGGAACAGCCATGGTGTGTCGGTTACCGTCGGCGCCTTTGAGCAGCAGTGCGCGGCACTCATCTTCCGCGTCCTTGAAGTGGCGAAACAGCATGTCCGTGTCGGCGGCCTCGAAATTGTATTTCGAGAATTCCTGCTCGTTCTGCAGGAAGACATCGCCATAGGTGACCTTGTCGTCCCCCTCACGGCCGTTGAAGTTCAGCTCCATGATGGAGTTGACGTTTTGCAGGTAGCAGGCAAGGCGTTCCAGACCGTAGGTGATCTCGCCAGGCACCGGCATGGTATCAAAACCGGCAACCTGCTGGAAATAGGTGAACTGGCTCACTTCCATGCCGTCGCACCAGCATTCCCAGCCGAGGCCCCAGGCGCCCAGAGTCGGGTTCTCCCAATCGTCTTCGACGAAGCGGATATCATGCAGCGCGGCATCGAGGCCGATCTCGGCCAGCGACTGCAGGTAGAGTTCCTGGATGTTGTCGGGCGACGGCTTCAGGATGACTTGGAACTGATAATAATGCTGCAACCGGTTGGGGTTTTCGCCGTAGCGACCGTCCTTGGGGCGGCGCGAGGGCTGCACATAGGCGGCCCTCCAGGGCTTGCTTCCCAGAGCACGCAGGGAGGTGGCCGTGTGCCACGTGCCGGCGCCCATCTGCATGTCGTAGGGCTGCAGAATGACGCAGCCCTGCTCCGCCCAGAAGCGCTGCAGCGTCAGGATCAGACCCTGGAAGGAGTTCTTGGGGTCCATATGGGCGGGGCGGTCGGTCATTGGTACTCACCGGCTTCAATTGCGGCGCGAACCTAGTGGCAGCCGGGCAGCCGGTCAATCGGCGTAGCGGTCAGTTCCGATCGTCGGGGGCGCGGAACTTGCCGTCCTTGTCGCGCTTGAGGGTGACGACGTCCGGACGGGCGCGTTCCTGGAGGTCGCGCTGGTGCTCGGCCTTGTCGATGGCCTTGAAGGTGCCCTTCCAGTCGCGCCAGATGCGGCGGACGCCCAGGAAGATGGCAATGCCGATGACCAGGAAGATGACGAGACGAAGAATAAAAAAGGTCATCTAGAGGCCCAGTCGGGCCCAGACGGCCCGGTCTTCGAGAGTGGCGGCGACACTGCCGGCAAGAGCAAAGCCGAGATTGGGCAGGGCGAACAGGCTGCGCTTGGGCTCGATCAGGCGCAGTTGCACGTCGGGGCCGTAGCGCTCGGTGAGCACCTGGTGCATGTCGCCCAGCGCATCGACCAGCCCCAGGGCCAGGCCGCGACCGCCGCTCCAGAACTCGCCGGTAAAGAGCGTGTCATCGGGCGCCTTGAGCCGGTCGGCGCGGCGCTGCTTGACCCAGTCGATGAACACCTGGTGGATGTCGAGTTCGAGCGCCTTGATGCGCTCGACGTCGTCGGGCTTTTCCGGAAGGAAGGGATCGAGGGTCGATTTGTTGCGACCCGCGGTGTGGACACGGCGCTCGACACCGAGCCGGGCGATGGCCTCGACAAAGCCGAAGCCGGCCATGATGACACCGACCGAACCGACGATGGAGGATGGATCGGCAATGATCTCGTCGCCGGCGGTGGCGATGAAGTAGCCGCCCGAGGCCGCCGCATCTTCGACAAACACGAGGACATGCTTGTGGTGCAGATCGGCCAGATCGCGGATGCGCTTGGCGATCAGGCGCGATTGCACCGGCGAGCCGCCGGGGGAATTGACGACGATGGCGACGGCGGGCGCCGACTTGATTGCGAAGGCGCGCTTCAAGAGCGGCGCCACGCCGGCAATGTTGAGGCGGCCCGGCCGGGTGTCCGAGGCGATGACGCCCTGCAGGCGCACGACGGGGACGATAGGCGCGCCCTTGCCGAACAGGCGGCTGATCGGGCGAAGAAAGCGGTTGGTCATCAAATCCCCATCGAGAGTGCGCGACCAGACTTAGGCAAGCGCGCGCGCAATTACCAGTCGAGCCGGCCCATGCCCTGAAAGATCGCATCAAAGGCCGGCTGAAAGCCGCGGCCATCGGGCAGATGCAGGACACGGGAGGCGAGCAGGCGGGTGGGTGCCCGCGAGCCCTTGATGCCGCGCACGAGGATGCGGCTGGCCGCTTCGCCCTCGCGCGGGACCAAAGGCAGGACGCAGATGGCGCCGAAGCGCGCGGCAAAGCCGGCCAGGAGCACCGGCAGGGAATCGGCGGGATAGATGAAGATGACCTCGCCATCGGGCGCGGCGGTGGATGCGGCGGTCTTGATCCAGAGATCGAGGGTTTCGGGAGTCATGTGGCGGGCCGCGCCCCGCGCGGCGGCGGGTGCGGTGCCCCGTGCCGGATCGAAAAACGGCGGATTGGCGATGACGCTGGCAAAACTGTCGGGCAAGAGGCCGGCATCGACGCGGATGAGGCCGCGGGCGGTGACATCGACCTGGGCGACGCGGGCGCGGGACGAGAAGCCGTTGGCGGCGATATTGGCGACAGCCAGGGCGGCGGTGGGTTCATCCTGTTCGGCCAGAGTGCCGACAAGCCCCGGATTGAGGGCAAACGCCACCAGACCGGCGGTGCCTACCCCAGCCCCCAGATCGAGCAGGCTGGTGCTGCCGCGATCGACCGCAGCGCCCAGAAGAACCGAATCGAGCCCGGCGCGAAAGCCATGGCGCGGCTGCGACACATTGAGCCTGCCGCCCAGAAAGGCGTCATTGGTCAACGATTGTTGTTTTACAAAATCGGTCGCGTGGTCTAGGGACATCGCACCCAAGGTTGCCGGTTGCATGCGCGACAATAGTCCGGAATGCACCGCCCGAACGAGGACTTTATGGCAAGTTCGTCAGCAGTGGCGACCCAGCAAGCGACCGGCGCGGGCGCATTGGACCGTCTGCTCGCGGTGACGCATGGCGACATGGAGCGCGTCAACGCGCTGATCCTGAAACGGGCCGAGTCGCATGTGGACATGGTGCCGCAGCTGGCCCGATATCTGATCGAAGCCGGCGGCAAACGCTTGCGCCCGATGTTGACCGTGGCGGCGGCGCAGCTGTTCGGCAAGGGCAGCGGCGCAGAAGTGAACTATGCGGCCGCCGTCGAATTCATGCACAACGCCACGCTGCTGCACGACGACGTGGTCGACGAGAGCGATCTGCGGCGCGGCCGGCCGGCGGCGCGGATGATCTGGGGCAATCAGGCCAGCGTGCTGGTGGGTGATTTCCTGCTCGGCCAGGCCTTCATGATGATGGTGGAAGCGGGCGACATCAACGCGCTGGGCGTGCTGTCCAAGGCGGCCACGATCATTGCCGAGGGCGAAGTGTTCCAGCTGGCCAAGGCGCGGGACCTCGATACCACGGCCGATGAATACAGCCAGGTGATCCACGCCAAGACCGCGACGCTGTTTGCAGCTGCTGCCGAAGTGGGCGCCATGGCGGGCGGCGCCGATGCGGCCGGGCGCGAGGCGCTGCGCGTCTATGGCGAAGAGCTGGGGCTCGCCTTCCAGCTGGTGGACGACGTGCTCGACTATCGCGGCGAAGCCGATACGCTGGGCAAGAATACCGGCGACGACCTGCGCGAAGGCAAGATGACGCTGCCGGTGATTCTGGCATTGGCCGACGCCAACCCGGCCGAGCGCGAGATCATCGCGGCGGCGCTGGGCAAGGACGAGACGCCGGACGGCGTGATGGCGCAGGTTGTCGCCATCTTCAACCGCCATCGCAGCCTCGACCGCACGGTGGAAAAGGCCGACGAGCATGTGCGCAAGGCGCGAGCCGCGCTGGAGACGCTGCCGGTGTCGGACATGCGCACGCTCCTGAGCGATATCGCCGATTTTTACGTCGGGCGGGCATATTAGCGGTTTTCACCGTTGTTGGGCGCGACCTCTTGGTTCCTTCCCCATTTCATCCCCTCGCGCCGTCACCCTCGCGCTTGACGCGAGGACCCAGCTTTCCAAGGCGCTGACCTTTTGGGGGTTCGCGTATGCGGAGCCATGGGTCCTCGCGTCAAGCGCGAGGATGACGGTGGGTGGGGGTGCGAGGAAGCCTAACGGGTGGAACCAGCCTCCGCCGCGGCAGCCCGTTAAATCACCGGAGCGGCGGCGACCCAGAAGCTGGGCCAGTGGGCGCGCAGGGCGTGGGCGGCGTTGTGGGCCTGGGCACTGGAGCCGAACAGGCCGAAGACCGTGCCGCCCGAACCCGACATGCGCGCCAGCATGCAGCCATCCACCGCGCCCATGCGGGCGATCAGTTCGCCGATCAGGGGCAGCAGGTCGATGGCGGGCGGCTCGAGGTCGTTGCGGGTTTCGGCCAGCCAGAGGCCGAGCTGCGCCGGGCGGGTGAGTGGAGTCGGCAGCGCCGGCATGCCGGGATTGGTGCGGCTTTGCAGGCGGCGGAAGACGTCGGCGGTGACGACCGGCTTGAGCGGATTGACCAGCACCATGTGCAGGTCCGGAAAGCTCTGCAGGGGGTGGAGAATCTCGCCGACACCACGGATTTCGCACGGGCGCGAGACGAGGCAGACCGGCACGTCAGCGCCCAGGCCGAGCGCAAGCTGGGCCAAATCGGCAAGCGGGATGGGCTCGGGATCGAGCCCGGCCAGCAGGCGCAGCGCGGCGGCGGCATCGGCCGAGCCGCCGCCCAGGCCGGCCGCCACGGGCAGGTTCTTGCGCAATTCGATCTCGAGACCAGTGTCGACCCGCTCGGGCCAGCGGGCCCGGAAGGCGGCGACGGCACGCGCCACCAGGTTGCTGTCGCCGCTGCCGGCGGCATCGGCGAACGGGCCGGTGACCTTGAGGCTGTCGCGGCGGGCCGGCTTGGCGACGATCTCGTCGGCGACGTCGGCGAAGACGACCAGACTCTCGAGTTCATGATAGCCATCGGCCCGGCGCCCGGTGACGTGGAGCGCGAGATTGACCTTGGCAGGCGCCGTCTCGGTGACGGGAAAGGCTGGGGGCACGGCCACGGCTGCCTAGAGGGCAGCAGGCGCAGCGGGCGGCGCGTCGATGGTGGCCTGGTTGCTTGCGGGCTTGCCGGCGCTGTCGGCCGCCTGCGGCTCGACGGGCTCGTCGAGCGGGCCCTGCGAGGGCGAGGCGAGCTTTTTCTCGACGCGGGCGCGCACGGTACCTTCCTTGTCGACGGAAAGGGCGACATTGTACTGGAAGCGGGCTTCGAGCTTGCGGCCGGCGCGCCAGTAGGCGTCGCCCAGGTGGTCGTTGATCTCGGGATCGTTGGGCTTGAGCATGACCGCCTGCTCGAGTGTTTCGACCGCTTCCTCGTAGCGACCAAGCCGGTAATAGGCCCAGCCCAGGCTATCGATGATGTAGCCGTCATTGGGGGCGGCGGCGACGGCCTTTTCGATCATCTGCAGGGCTTCGACCAGGTTGATGCCCTGATCGACCCAGCTGTAGCCCAGATAGTTGAGGACCTGCGGCTGGTCGGGGCGCAGTTCGAGGGCGCGCTTGAAATCGGCCTCGGCCTTGGGCCACTCCTTGTTGCGCTCGTAGGCGATGCCGCGCACGTAGTAGTAGCGCCAGTCGCCGGGCAGGTCGCCCGGGGCAACGTCGAGGGCCTTGGTGTAGGTCTCGGCCGCATCGGCATAGCGCTTGTCGGTGCGCTGCAGGTCGCCCAGCACCGAGAGCGCGTCGACATCGGTGGGGTTGGCGGTGACGATATTGCCCAGGCGGCGCAACGCCTCTTCACGATCGCCCATGGCGTCCATGTTTTCGGCAATGCGGACGACGGCCACCGGCTTCATCGGCGACCCGGCCGGCACGGCGTCATAGAGGGCATTGGCGGCGACATGCTGGCCGCCATCGTCGAGGAACTGGCCCAGCACCATGGCGATGACATCGGCCTGCAGGTCGAGATAGAGGCCCAGGCGGAGGAATACCAGCGCCAGCTCGCCATTGCCTTCGCGAGCCAGGGCGACGCCGATGCCATGGAACATCTCGGCCGCGCCGGTCTGCACGCTGTCGGCAAAGGCACCGGGTGCCTGCTTGGCGCGGATGGTGGTGGCGACGCTGTCGACCAACGGATGGGTCAGGCCCTCGGCGGCAAAGCTGTTGAGGATGCCTTCGGCGGCATCAAAGCGGCCGGCATTGCCCAGCATGCGGGCATAGGCCTCGACGATGCGGGCGACATAGGGATCGGATTCGTAGGCCTTGGCGACCAGTTCAATGGCCCGGTCGGGCTGGCCGGCGACATCGGCCATCAGGGCGCGATGGAAGATGAGGAAATCGTCGAGGCCGTTGGCGGCGACCGGCTCGAGGCTTTTGAGCCCGTCATCGAGCTTGCCCTGGCCGACCAGGGCCCAGGCGCGGATGATGGCGCCGGTGATGCCCGAAAAACTTTCGGCGCCCAGATTGTCGAGGCCGGCAATGACGGCATCGTAATCGCCCTGCTTGAGCGCTTCGGTGGCGATGACGAGCAGCGCCAGCTCGTTGGTGGGATCGACCTGGAGCATGTGGCGCGCCGCATTGGCAGCATCGGGGATGCGGCCATCGGCGGCGAAGGCGACCAGAGCGGTCTGCACCACCTGCGGATGATCATATTCACCTTCGAGCGCATCGCGCAGGAAACGCGCGGCGAGCCCGGTTTCCATGGCGCCGAGCGCCGCCTGGCCGGCCAGGTAGCTGCCGGTGGGGCTGGGCTGATGCGGCTGGAAAGCGGTGGCCGCGCTGGCCGCGCCCGAGGTGGCCAGGATCGTCACCAGGACGGTGGTGGACAGCAGGCGCGAGATCAGGGTCACAGGCTCAGGCACTCCGGTGGGTCGGTCTGGACCGATTAGCGTTTAAAGATGGGCCATTTTACGGCTGCGTTGCAAGTGCGTGGCACAGTTTCGTGAGGGGCGGAGGGCCGCTACATGCCGGCATAGTTGGGGCCGCTGCCGCCTTCGGGCGGCACCCAGGTGATGTTGCCGGCCGGGTCCTTGATGTCGCAGGTCTTGCAGTGGACGCAGTTGGCGGCATGGATGCGGAAAACCGGGACGCCGCCGGCTTCGGCCAGTTCGTAGACGCCGGCCGGGCAATAGAGCGGCGCCGGTTCGCCAAAGCGCGGAAGATTGTCGCGCAGCGGCACGGCCGGATCGGCGAGGCGGAGATGGACCGGCTGGTCCTCGTCATGCGCGATATTGGCCAGGAACACCGACGCGCTGCGGTCGAAGGTGGTCTTGCCGTCGGGACGCGGATAGCTCAGCGGGCGCATCTCGGCCCGCGGCCGAAGCGCGGCGGCATCGGTCTTGCGGTGGGCGAGCGTGCCGAAGGGCGAGACGCGCAGCAGCGCCTGCATCCACATGTCGATGCCGCCCAGCAGCACGCCGAGCAGCAGACCGAAGCGGCTCCAGAGCGGCTTGACGTTGCGCACCCTTTCGAGCTCGGCGCCGATGCCGGTGGCGAGCACGCGGGCATTGAGGTCTTCCAGCCTGTCATGGGCGCGACCGGCGCTGGCGGCCGCGCCGGCGGCATCGGCGACAGCGATGCCGGAGCGGATGGCACTGTGGATGGCCTTGAGGGCCGGGACATTCATGAAGCCGGCCGCACAGCCGATCAGCGCGCCACCCGGGAAGGCCAGAGTGGGGATCGACTGCAGCCCCCCCGATGTCAGGGCGCGCGCGCCGTAGCTGACGCGGCGGGCGCCGACCAGCAGCGCGGCAATGGACGGATGGGACTTGAAACGCTGGAACTCGTCGAAAGGCGACAGCGTCGGGTTGGCGTAGTCGAGATGGGTGACAAAGCCCAGATAGAGCTGGCGATCGGCCGCGTGATAGGCAAAGCCGCCGCCCGACGTGGCCATGTCGAGCGGAAAGCCGAGATAATGGTCGACCCGGCCCGGCTGGTGCCGGTCGGCCGGGAGCTCCCAGATCTCTTTCAGGCCCAGCCCGTACTTCTGCGGGCTCTGGCCAGCAAGGCCGAAATTTTCGATCAGCCCCTTGGCGAGCGAGCCCCGCGCGCCCTCGCCGACCAGGGTGTACCTGGCCTCGAGAGCGATGCCGCGGGCAAAGCCGGATTTGGGGTTGCCGGCAGCGTCCACGCCCAGATCGCCGGTGATGATGCCGCGCACCGCGCCATCCGGGCCGGTGAGCAGGTCGACGGCGGCGGTCATGGGGAAAACGTCGACGCCCAGGGCCGTGGCCTGATCGCCCAGCCAGCGGCAGAGCGCGCCCAGGCTGACAATGACGCCGCCCGGCGTATGCATTTGCGGCGGCAGCAGCAGGCCGGGCAGCGGAATGTCCGCCGTGCTGGTGAGCCAGTGGAAGGTGTCGCGGGTGACGGCTGGGCCGACCGGGGCGCCGCGCTGGCGCCAGTCGGGGATGAGTTCATCGAGCCCGACCGGGTTCATGACGGCACCCGACAGGATATGGCCGCCAATTTCGGCGGACTTTTCCACAACGGTCACCGACAGGGCGGGATGACGCTGCTTGAGCCGGATGGCGGCGGCCAGTCCGGCCGGACCGGCGCCGACGATGACGATGTCGGTGGAAAGGGTTTCGCGGTCACCGGCGTCGGGCAATCGTCAACATCCTCGGGAATTCTGGTCGCAAGGGTCGCGCTGGCAGCGCGCGGAGGGCTGTGACATAACAGACCTCATGGCTCAAGATCGACCGCTAAATGACGCCGAGATGCGCGCGGCGCTCGACTGGTATCGGGCGGCGGGCGTCGATTTGGCGGTCGGCGAGGTGCCGGTCGACCGGTTCGCAACCTCTTCGGCGGCGCCTCGACCACGGGTTGCCGCCACGCCGACTCAGCCGGCGCCGGCGCGTGCCGCCGAACCGGTGAGCGCGCCGGTGACCGTGTCGCTCAATGCGGACCCGTCGGAAACGCGGAGCCTTGCTGCGGCGGCGCAGACGCTCGACCAGCTGCGGGCGGTGATGGACGCCTATGACGGCTGCCTGCTCAAGAAGCGGGCGACGCAGCTCTGCTTTGCCGACGGCAACCCGGAGGCAGACATCATGCTGGTGGGGGAAGGCCCGGGCGAGCAGGAGGACCTCTCGGGCAAGCCCTTTGTCGGCCGGGCGGGCCAGCTGCTCGACCGCATGCTGGCGGCGATCGGTCTCGACCGTCGCAAAGTCTATATCGCCAACATGGTGCCGTGGCGGCCACCGGGGAACCGCAACCCAACCCCCGAAGAGCTGGCGCTGTGTGCGCCGTTCCTGCATCGGCAGGTGGAACTGGTGGCGCCCAAGCTGCTGGTGACGCTGGGCAATGTGCCGACGCAGGCGCTGTTCGAGACGAGCCTGGGGATCACCCGGACGCGTGGCCAATGGAAGACGCTGCAGATCAACAGCCTGAGCGTGCCGGCGCTGCCGACGCTGCACCCGGCCTATCTGCTGCGCGCACCGGCCTCCAAAGGCATGGCCTGGCAGGATATGCTGAGCCTCAAACGCGCCATGCAGGAAAATTCTATAGCGGGTTGAAGGAACGGCCCGAATTTGGTCTGAGTTGAACGGCAAGCGGCTTGCCTGCCCCGTAGCTACCGGAATCGCCAAGCGCCATGTCATCCGCCCTCAAGATCTACGCCCTGTTTATCGGATCGGCGCTGCTGATGTTCGGCGGCGGGCTGCAAGGCCTGCTTCTGTCGGTTCGCGGCGCCGAAGAACAGTTTTCGCTGCTGGCGCTGGGCCTGATCGGCACCGGCTGGTCGGTTGGCTTTGTGGCTGGATCGATCACCGTGCCCATGCTGGTGCAGCGGGTGGGGCATATCCGGGCGTTCTCGATTATGGCGGCGATCGGCACGATCACGATCCTGCTCAACCTGCTCTGGGTCAACGATATTGGTTGGATCGTGCTGCGGGCGTTTTCCGGCTTCTGCTTTGCAGGCGCGGCCATGATCGTGGAGAGCTGGCTCAACGAGGTGGCGGACAATCGCAGCCGCGGCACGATCTTTTCGGTCTATGTCACCATCAACATGGCCGCCTCGACCATCGGACAGCTGGCCATGTCGATCACCGGCACCGGGGGCTATGTGCCCTTCGTGGTGGGGGCGATCGCCTTTATCTGCGCTATCCTGCCCAGCGCCATGACCTCGACGCCGCAGCCGCGGCCGCTGAAATCGGCGCGGCTTGACGTAAGGCTGCTCTACAAGACCTCGCCGCTGGCGGTGATCGCCAGCTTTTCCTGCGGCATGGCCAACGGCACATTCGGCACGCTGGCGCCGGTCTATGGCTACCAGACGGGGCTGGATTCGGCCGGAATCGCGCTTTTGTTCTCGGTGACGGCGATCCTGGGGGCAGTGGCGCAGATCCCGTTCGGGCGGCTGAGCGACACGATGGACCGGCGGCTGGTGATCGTGTTCCTGAGCGGCGGCGCGGCTGTGGTGGGGCTCTTGACGGTGCTGGCCGGCACGACTGGTCTGCTGACCGGGGGCAGCGTGCTGACCTTCATCTTTTTCGCCATGTACGGCTTTGCCGCCAACCCGATCTACGCCATCGCGGTGGCGCATGCGAACGACTTCGCCAAGGATGGCGAGTTCGCGCGGGTGGCCGGCGGCATGCTGCTGATCCTGGGCACCGGGCTGGCGATCGGGCCGATCATCGCCTCGTGGGTGATGCAGAACATCGCGCCGGTGGGCCTGTTCATCGTGACGGCGACATTCCATGGCGCGCTGGCGGTGACGGCGTTCCTGCGCATGAAGGTGCGGCCGGTGCGGGATGCGTCGGGCCGGGTTAGGTTCCGGGCGATGAATGCGGAAAAGGGCGTGACGCCGGGTTCGGTCGATCTCGACCCGCGCTCGGAAGAAAGCCAGGAGAACCTGCCGCGTACCCCAGCCACGTCGCGGCCGCATGAGGCCGACATTCTGGTGCCGGACCCGCTCAGCCCGACGGTGGTCGTCGAGGACATTCCCAAGACGGTCAAGGCCAAGCCGACCAAGACGATCGAGGCCGCGCCAAAGCCCGAAAACCCGACCAGCGACGAGACGGCCCCGGACGCGCCGGCGGCTGCAACCGAAAAGACCGACAAGAATGTTCAAGACTGAACTTGACCTGGACAAGCCCTTCACACCGCTGCGCATCGCGGTGCTGGCGGTTTCCGATACGCGCACGCTCGAGACCGACAGCGCCGGCGCGCTGCTCAAGACGCTGATGGAAGCGGACGGCCATATCTGCGCCGACCGGGCGGTGGTGCGCGACGACATTCACCAGATCCGCCATGCGGTGATGGGCTGGGTGGTCGACCCCGAGATCGACGCCATCATCACCACCGGGGGCACCGGCTTTTCCGGCCGCGACGTGACGCCGGAAGCGCTCGAGCCGCTGTTCCAGAAGCGGATGGACGGGTTTTCGGTGCTGTTCCACCAGTATTCGGCGACCACGGTGGGGACCAGCACGCTGCAATCGCGCGCCACCGGCGGGCTGATCGGGGAAACCTTCGTGTTCGTGCTGCCCGGCTCGCGCGGCGCCTGCCGCGATGGGTGGGAGGGCATCCTGCGCGCCCAGCTCGACAGCCGGCACAAGCCCTGCAACTTCGTGGAACTGATGCCGCGACTGGCCGAGCGTTAGTTTTTGGCGATAGCGCATTTGGCGATAGCGCATAAGGTTATGCGTTTCGATGCAGCCGGGGGAATCGTCCTCGCAAGGTTCGTCGATCTGGATTTTGTTCTTCCTTTGTTCTCCTGTTCCTGCTAGCTTCGCTTCCATGATGACGGCCGAGTCGGCCCACTCCGGAGACAGATGATGGCGATGCATGTTGCACCCAGTTTCGAAGCGCTGGAAAAGCTGAGCCGGACGCGCGATGCCGACCTGATCGGGCGCAAGCTGGTGGATGCGGCGGCCAATCGCGGGCGCGGCGCGCAGAGCAACCGGGCCGGACGGTTCGAGACGCAGAGCCGGGAAGCGGTGGATGACGGCTGGGGCCAGGTCGAGGAGCTCAAGGGGTTCGAGACCATCGAGCATATCGAGCGGGCCCGGACCATCATCACGCGCAACGACAGTCCCGATATCGGCTTTGACCGGTCGATCAACGCCTATCGCGGCTGCGAGCACGGCTGTTCGTACTGCTATGCGCGGCCGACCCATTCCTATCTCGGGCATTCGCCGGGGCTGGAGTTCGAGCGCGACATCTATGTCAAGGTCAATGCCGTCGAGCAGTTGACGCGCGAACTGGCGGACAAGCGCTATCGGCCCAAGCCGATCGCCATGGGGACCAATACCGACCCCTACCAGCCGTCGGAACGCAAGCACAAGCTGACCCGCGACATCCTCAAGCTGCTGCTGGCGACGCGGCATCCGGCAACGATCACGACCAAGTCGGCACTGGTGGTGCGCGATCTCGACATCTTGCAGCCGATGGCGGAGCTCGGGCTGATCCGGGTGGGGATTTCGGTCACAAGCATGGATCACAAGCTCAGCCGCAAGATGGAGCCGCGGGCGTCCTCGCCGGAAAAGCGGCTCGAAGCGCTGCGGCTATTGAGCGAGGCCGGGGTGCCCACCGGGGTGATGGTGGCGCCGATCGTGCCGGCGATCAACGACATGGAACTCGAGCGCATCGTCGACGCTGCGGCAGCGCAGGGGGTGAAATCGGCCCATGCCATCATGCTGCGGCTGCCCGGCGAAGTGCGCGACATTTTCCGCGAGTGGCTGCTGCGGCACTTTCCGGACCGGGTGCGGCACGTGATGAGCCTGGTGCGGGACGTGCGCGGCGGCAAGGACAACGACCCCAATTTCGGCTCGCGCTTTGTGGGCGAAGGTCCCTATGCGGTGCTGATGCAGCAGCGGCTGCAAAAGGCCCGCGAACGGCACGGGCTGATCGACAAGCTGCCGGCGCTGCGCACCGACCTGTTCGTGCCGCCCCGGCTGGAAACGGCGCAGCTCGACCTGTTCTAGGATTCTATGGGGACACGGCCGGCGCATGTGACGCATGGTCGAACCACCATGTCGCTCCACGGGCGGGTGTCATCTCTGCACGGGGGGAGGTGGATCCAGCTTGCGTTGGGCGGGGAACGAGCCGTGTGTCGCTGCCTGGCGGGATGGCGTGGCGTGGTTTGTTGTTGCGGCAGCAAGGCCCTTGCACTGCCTCATCCCATTCGCATGCTGGGGCATGGGTGACGATTCGACACGGCAAAGCGGTCCGGATTTCGGCTTTGAGAGGCGCGCGCTGCGGCGGGGCGCGCGCGTCGTTGCGGGGGTGGACGAGGCCGGACGCGGGCCACTGGCCGGGCCGGTGGTGGTTGGAGCCGTGGTGCTCGACACCAGGCGGGTGCCCGAGGGACTCGATGATTCCAAGAAGCTGACCGCCGCGCAGCGTGATGCCCTGTTTGACCAGATCATCGGATCGGCCATGGCGGCGTCCATCGTCATGGCGCCCCCCCGGGTGATCGAGCGGCTCAACATTCTGGGCGCCACGCTCTGGGCGATGCGGCAGGCGGTGGTCGGCCTGTCCCTTGTGCCCGATCACGTGCTGATCGACGGCAACCGGCCACCCAAGGATATGCCCTGCCCCACCGAAACCATCGTGGGCGGCGACGGGCGCAGCGTCTCGATCGCAGCGGCGTCGATCCTGGCCAAGGTGACGCGCGACCGGATGTGCGCGATCATGGATTGCGAAGAGCCGCATTTCGGCTTTGCCGGGCACAAGGGCTATGCCGCTCCGGCGCATCTGGCGGCGCTGAGCGCCCATGGTCCGGGACGACACCATCGGCTCGATTTCGCCCCCTGCGCGGCGGCAGCGCGGCTCCGCCCGGTTGCCTGACGCGTTACACCTCCAGACCCGAAACCAGCGCTAACCCTCTGTTAACCCTGACGCTTAGGCCAAGCTTAACCCTAGCAAACTACAAACGAGGGGAGAGTAAAGCGTTGGGGTTTTGAGTATGTTGCGTACCGCGCGTCAAACGGACGAGACTGCCGTTGCGGATCAAGCCCCCCTGCCGATCGACACGATCCTGGTCGGCGACTGCATCAAGCACATGAACGCACTGCCGGCCGGTTCGGTCGACCTGATCTTTGCCGATCCACCCTATAATCTGCAGCTCGAACAGGGCCTGACCCGGCCGGACCAGTCCAAGGTGGATGCGGTCGACGACGCCTGGGACAAGTTCGAGAGTTTTGGCCATTACGACGTGTTCACCCGCGCCTGGCTGCTGGCGGCACGGCGGGTGCTCAAGCCCGACGGGGCGCTCTGGGTCATCGGCTCGTACCACAATATCTTCCGGGTCGGGGCGACGCTGCAGGACCTCGATTACTGGCTGCTCAACGACGTGGTGTGGCGCAAGGCCAACCCGATGCCGAACTTTCGCGGCACGCGCTTTACCAATGCGCACGAGACGCTGATCTGGGCGGCACGCAGCCAGAAAAGCCGCGTCACCTTCAACTATGAAGCGCTCAAGCTGGCCAATGACGACACGCAGATGCGCTCGGACTGGCTGTTCCCGATCTGCACCGGGGCAGAGCGGCTGACCGACAGCGACGGGGAAAAGGTGCATCCGACGCAAAAGCCGGAGGCCCTGCTGCATCGGGTGCTGAGCGCCACCACCAAGCCGGGCGACGTGGTGCTTGACCCGTTCTTCGGCACCGGCACGACCGGCGCCGTGGCCAAGAAGCTGGGGCGGCATTTCATCGGCATCGAGCGCGAGGACAGCTATATAGCCGCGGCGATCAAGCGCATCGCGGCAGTGCGGCCCTATAGCGCCGAGGCGATCGCGCCGGTGCAGACCAAACGCAGCGCGCCGCGCGTGCCGTTCGGCTCGCTGATCGAAATGGGCATGATCCAGCCCGGAACATTCCTGCATGACGAACGCATGCGCTTTACCGCCATGGTGCGGGCCGACGGCTCGCTGGTGTCGGGCGAGCATGCCGGCTCGATCCACAAGGTGGGCGCGCTGGTTCAGAATGCCGAGGCCTGCAACGGCTGGACCTTCTGGCATGCCGAAATGGACGGGCGCCTGGCGCCGATCGATATTCTCCGCGCCGGGGTACGGGCGCAGATGGAACAGCTTTCTGCCTGAGGGACCTCCAAAAAAGCGTCAGGCCGTATCGCCGCCGGTTCCATGCATGGGCCGGCGGCATTCTTTTGCGGGGTGCTTATGGGAAGCACTCCTCTCACCACCCCACCGTCATGCTCGGGCTCGACCCGAGGACCCATGCTTGCCCAAGCGCAAAGCTGCCGGCGTCAGCGCCGCTGAAAACTGGGCCTCGGGTCAAGCCCGAGGATGACGGTGCGTGGGGCAAGGCTAAAGCCCCGCGGCCGAGAGCACTTTGCGGAAGACGGTGGGGAGGGCTTCGCCGGAGAGGTCTCGCGGGGAGGACCACCAGCCGCCGTCGAGGGTTTTCGGGTCGACGGTGGCGGTCCAGACGTCGAGTTCGAGGCGGAAATGGGTGAAGATATGGATCACCTGGCCGCACGGGCGCCAGTCGGCCGCTTGCGGAAAGGCGGGGTCGGCCTTGTCACCGGTCCAGGGCGTGCCCGGCGTTTCGGTCATCTTGGCGAGGAGGCCGCTGTCGGCGCGGGTCTGCAGATAGACGTCGCCGGCGGCGTCGCGCATGACGAAGGCGTGGCCGTAGCGCACCGGGCGCTCGGGCTTTTCCGGCTTGATCGGATAGACCAGTGGGTCGAGGCGCGTGCCGGCGCAGCCGGGTTGCAGCGGGCAGAGCATGCAGAGGGCGGCGCGCGGCGTGCAGATGGTGGCGCCCAGGTCCATCAGGGCCTGAGCAAAGTCGCCGGCGCGGGTGGGCACGGACGCCTGAACGGTGTCGCGGATGGCATCCTTGGCCTCGCGCACCGGCACAGGTAGCGCCAGATAGCGCGCAAGGACGCGGTCGACATTGCCGTCGACCACCGCGATCCGTTCGTCTCCGGTGATGGCGGCGATCGCGGCGGCGGTATAGGGCCCGATGCCAGGAAGGGTCAGCAGTTCCGCCGAATGGGTGGGGAAAACGCCGCCGAACCGCTCCACTACCGCCTGGGCACAGGCATGCAGATTGCGAGCCCGGGCATAGTAGCCCAGGCCGGCCCATTGCTTGAGCACGGCATCGAGCGGGGCGCCGGCCAAATCGGCGACGGTGGGCCAGAGGCTGGTGAAGCGCAGGAAATAGGCCGTAACGGCGGCGACGGTGGTCTGCTGCAGCATGACCTCGCTCAGCCAGACGGCATAGGGGTCGGGGCGGATGCCGGCGGCCCGATCGGCGGGGCTGGCCCGCCAGGGCAGCGTCCGGGCATGCTGATCGTACCAGCCCAGCACGGCGGCGGCAGCGAGCGGGGACGGGTTGGATGCGGGACGGGCTTGCGGCATGATCGGCGAAAAGACATGGATGAGCCGGCGTTGCGGCGCAAGCCGGCCCGGCGCGTTGTGAACGGCGAAAGAAAGACCTGCCGATGGCTGCAAAGCCCAAGGCGGATGCGGCGCCCAAGCGGCTCAACCGCACCGTGGACATTGCCGAGGCCCTCAAGGGTGCGCTGGATCCGGCGATGCGCAAGCGTGGCTTTGCCAGCCGCGACATCCTCACCCACTGGGCGGCGATGGCGCCGAAACCCTATGACAGCGTGACGGTGCCGGACCGGCTGGTCTGGCCGCGCGGCGAGCGCGGCGCCGATGGGGCGACGCTCTACCTGCGCTGTGCCCCGGGGCATGCCCTGGCGCTGAGCCATGAAGGACAGCGCATCGCGCAGTCGATCAACCGCTATTTCGGCTACCTTCTGGTTGCCAATTGCCGCATCTCGGCTGAGCCGTTCAGTCCCCGTTCAGCGCCCAGGGACGAGACTGTGCCCCTGACCGAACCGACGCGCAGCGCCATCGGCTCGGCGGTCGAAAAGGTGGAAGACGATGGGGTGCGCGAGGCCCTGCGGCAGCTCGGGCATGCCCTGGCGACGCGCAAGAAAAGCTGAGAGCGGGACACGCCGGCTTCACCGGCTCTTGATAAGTCTGCCCCCTTGCCGCCACCTTGCCGACGTGTAGTGTGCGCCACAATTTCAGAACCGGAGTTCAACCAGTGAAACTTTCCCGCCGCGACACGCTGATCCTTGCCGCCTCGGCCACGCTCGCCACCAGCCTGGGGCTGGGCGGGGCGCAGGCCCAGGAAGGCACCACCAAGGACGTCGCCGCGCTGGCCAATGTGGCCATTCCCGACAAGGTGCTGGGCAATGCCGAGGCCAAGGTGACGGTGATCGAGTACGCATCCCCGACCTGCCCGCATTGCGCGACCTTTGCCAACGAGGTCTATCCGGCCTTCAAGGCGGAATATGTCGACAGCGGCAAGGTCAAGTTCATCCTCCGGCCGTTCATCCGCAATCTGCAGGACGCGGTGGTGTTCCTGCTGGCCGAGGCGGCCGGCGAGGAAAAGTACCACCAGGTGGTGGACACCTATTTCAAGACCCAGGGCACCTGGGGCGTGTCCGAAAGCCCGCGTGCGGCCCTGCTCGAAGTGGCCAAGCAGCTTGGCTTCACCGACGAGACCTTCGACGCTGCGCTGACGAATCAGGAGCTGTTTGAAAAGCTCAAGACCATGCAGGAGCAGGCCGCCAACGAGTTCAAGCTCGAAGGCACGCCGACCTTTTACGTCAACGGCAAGCAGTTGACTGGGGACAAGACGCTCGAAGAACTCAAGGCCGTCATCGACCCTCTCCTCGCCTGATCGCTATTCTGCTAGAGGCGCGGGATGAAGTTCTCGCGCCTCAAGCTCCACGGCTTCAAGTCGTTCTCGGACCCCACAGAGCTCCATCTGGAACCGGGGCTGTCGGGCGTGGTCGGGCCCAATGGCTGCGGCAAGTCCAATCTGGTGGAAGCGCTGCGCTGGGTGATGGGCGAAAGCTCGTACAAGGCCATGCGCGCCGCCGGCATGGACGACGTGATCTTTGCCGGTTCGGGCAACCGGCCGGGCCGCAATTCGGCCGAAGTGACGCTGGTGCTGGACAATTCCGACCGCACGGCCCCTGCCCCGCTCAATACCGCCGACATCCTGGAAGTGACGCGCCGGATCGAGCGCGAAGAAGGCTCGGTCTACCGGGTCAACGGCAAGGAAGTGCGGGCCCGCGACGTACAGCTGCTGTTCGCGGATGCCTCGACCGGTGCGCATTCGCCGGCACTGGTGCGGCAGGGCCAGATCGGCGAGCTGATCGCCGCCAAGCCGCAGCAGCGACGCGCCTTGCTGGAAGAAGCGGCCGGGATTTCGGGCCTCCATTCGCGCCGGCACGAAGCTGAGCTGCGGCTCAAGGCGGCCGAACAGAACCTCGAGCGGGTCGATGATATCATTGCCCAGGTCGAGCAGCAGCTCGAACAGCTCAAGCGTCAGGCGCGGCTGGCGCTGCGCTACCGGGCGCTGTCGGGCGATATCCGCCGGGCCGAGGCGACGTTGTTCCACATCCGCTGGGTGCATGCGCGAGCGGCCGAGAAAGAAGCCGAGGCCGAGCAGGGCCGGCTGGTCAACCAGCTCGCCGGCGCCCAGCACCTCGAACTGGAAGCGCAAAAGGTGCTGTTTCTGGCCGACAAGGCCGTGCAGCCGCTGCGCGACGCCGAAGCCGCCAAGGGCGCGGCGCTGCAGCGGCTGACCATTCTGGGCGAGCAGCTGGCCGAAGAGGCCCGGCGGGCGGCAGCCCGGCATGCCGAACTGGCCGAACGGCTCAAGCAGGTCGAGGCCGATGCGGCCCGCGAACGACTGCTGGCGGGCGAAAGCGACGAGGCGCTCGAAGGGTATTTTGAGGAAAAGGCGCGGCTCGATACCGAAGCGGCCGGCGAGCAGCAGGCCTTCGACACGGCGCGGCGCGCCGCCGAAGTGGCGCAGGCGGCGGTCGCCGCGGCCGAGGCCGACGCGCGCACGGCGGCCGATGCGCAGGCGCAGATCCGGGCACGGCGGGCCCAGGCGCAGCGCGGCAGCGAAGAGGCGCGGCAGCGCGTCGAGCGGCTGCGCCAGCAGATTGCCGACGTGGTGCGTGAGACCGCCAGCGTCGCTGCGGCGCTGCAGGCCGACGATACCTTGAGCCGCAAGCGGGCGGCCCTCGAGGGCGCGCAGCAAGCCGCGGCGGCGGCGGAAGCGGCGGCCGTGGCCGCCGAGAACGCCACGCAGGCGGCGCAGGCCGCAGCCGACGGGGCGCGCCCGGCATTGCAGGAAATCGAGACGCGGCTCAACCGGCTCGATGCCGAAGCCCAGACGCTCGACCGTATGCTCAAGCGCTCGAGCACCAGCAAATGGCCGTCAATCGTGGATGTGCTGCAGGTGACGCCGGGCTATGAAACCGCCCTGGGCGCGGCACTGGGCGACGATCTCGACGGATCGGCTGAGGCCGGCGCGCCGCTGCACTGGAGCGGGCCGCTAGACGGTGCGACGGACCCGGTCCTGCCCGAAGGCGTGACGGCCCTGTCGCGGTTCGTGGCGGGCTCGGACCTGCTCAAGCGCCGGCTCGACCAGATCGGGCTGGTGGACCCCATTGACGGGCCGCGCCTGCATGCCGCGCTCAAGCCCGGGCAGCGGCTGGTGACCAAGGCCGGCGCGGTCTGGCGCTGGGACGGTCTGGTGGCCGCAGCGGATGCCCCCAGTGCGGCAGCGGAACGATTGGCCCAGAAGAACCGGCTCAGCGAGCTCGAAGCGGACCTGGCCGAGGTACGGGCGCAGCGCAACAGCCGACGCGCCGACGTGGCGGCGCTGGCGGCAGCGCTGGACACGGCGCGCAGCATCGAGCGCGACAAGCGCGAGGGCTGGCGCCGGGCCCAGCACGACATCGGCGTGGCGCAAGCGGCGGTCGACGCGGCGCAGCGCGCCATCGGCGAGCTGACGACACGGCAGAGCGCGCTTGAGGAAGCGCGGGCGCGGCTCGACGCCAGCCTCGGCGAGGCCGAGGCGGCGGCAGAGGCGGCGACCCGGGCGCTGGCCGAGGCAGGCGACGAAGGCGACGCCGCACTGCTGACGCAGGCCCGACAGGCAGTTCTGGCCACGGCACGGGAAAAGGCCGACCAGTCGCGGCTGGCGCTCGGCAGCTTCGAGACTGCGGCGCGCATGCGCGCGACCCGGCTTGGGCAGATCGCCGCCGAGACGGCCAACTGGCAGCGCCGGCGCGACGCGGCGGCGAGCCAGGTGGCAACGCTTGAAGGCCGGCTGGCCGACGTGGCCGCGCAACTGGCGGCAGCGGCGGCGACGCCGGAGAGCTTTGTCGCCCGACGCGCCGCCATCGACAGCGAGATCGTCGCCGCCAGGGCCGCGCATCAGGAGGCGAGCGATCAACTCAGCGCCGCGCAGAACCGGCATCGCGATGCCGACCGGGCGCAGCGCCTGGCCGCCGAGGGCCTCAGCGGCATCCGCGAACAGCTCGGGCGTGTCGAGGAGCGGAGCAAGGGCCTGGTCGCGCAGCGGCACCAGATTGAGCGGCAGGTCAACGAAACCCTGCAGATCCAGGCGAGCCAGACCGCGCAGGCCGCCGGCATCCGCCCCGAACAGGCGCTGCCGGCCGAAGCGCAGGTCGAAGCGCAGGTCGACCGGCTCAAGCTCGAGCGGGAGCGGCTGGGTGGCGTGAACCTGACCGCCGAGAAGGAAAGCGAAGAGGTCCGCGAAAAGCTCGACCTGATGATCAGGGACCGCGACGACCTGATCGCGGCGATCGCCAAGCTGCGCGGCGGCATCCAGAGCCTCAACCGCGAAGGCCGGCAGCGGCTCAGCGAGGCCTTCGACAAGGTCAATGGCCATTTCCAGGAGCTGTTCACCACGCTGTTCGGTGGTGGCACCGCCGAGCTGCAGTTCGTGGAAAGCGACGATCCGCTGGAGGCGGGGCTCGAGATCATCGCCCGGCCGCCGGGCAAGAAGCCGACGACGATGACGCTCCTCTCGGGCGGCGAACAGGCGCTGACGGCGATGAGCCTGATCTTTGCGGTGTTTCTGACCAACCCGGCGCCGATCTGCGTGCTCGACGAAGTCGATGCGCCGCTGGACGATGCCAATGTCGAGCGCTTCTGCAACCTGCTCGACATGATGCGGCACCGCACCGAAACGCGCTTCCTGGTGATCACCCACAATCCGATCACCATGAGCCGGGTGGACCGCCTGTTCGGCGTGACGATGGCCGAGCGCGGCGTCAGCCAGCTGGTGTCGGTGGACCTGACTACGGCGCGCGAGGTCGTGCGCGAGGCCAGCTGACCGGCCCTGGCGGGAGATCACCGCGAGAGGCTGTGGACAACCGAGCCGGCGGTGGAAGCGGAGGGCAGGCACGGGGCGCATGGCCAAGGGAATCTCTCCGCTGGCTGCATGACTCAATGTCACACCCACCCCGAAGGTTGTATTGTCTTGAAAGTTCAATGGGTTAGATCGTTTCGCGCAGCCTTGACAGTGCAAGGGGCCAACACTATGGTGCGCGCGACTTTAAGGGCTCTCTGAGTGTTTGCCCCGGTGCGTCGCGAGGAAGCGGGATGATTGAACCGCGTGAGACGAAACGCGCCGGAGACACTGGCAAGTCCGGGGGATTGACCTCGGACCTTGCAGCGCGCATTCGACGTGCGCAAGATGCCGATAAGGTCGGGCAGAATGCCTCCGGGGGAAACTTCGAGAAGGACATGTCCGGAATGAGCCGCGGTCTGCGGCTCGGGTCGGAATTCGTTGCCGCGGTTCTGGTCGGCGCAGGAATCGGTTTCCTGCTCGACCAGTGGCTTGGGACAGCCCCCTGGCTGTCGCTGGTGATGCTGATGCTCGGCTTTGTCGCCGGCGTGCTCAACGTGGTGCGCTCTGCGGCACAAATGAACCAGGCAGCTTCGCTGCCGACCGGTGCTGCCCAGGCGCCGGACGAGATTGAAAAGTAAGGCTCCAGCCTGAGGGTGTCATAGTTGGCCGATCCGAATGTAGTCGACCCGATCCACCAGTTTGCGATCACCGATATCCTGCCCTTCGGCGACAGCGGCTTGGGCGTGACCAACGCGTCGCTGTTCATGATCCTGACCACCGGGCTGATCGCGGCATATCTGATCCTGTCGACCAGCCGCCGGGCCATGGTGCCGAACCGCTTCCAGGTGGTGTCCGAAATGCTCTACGAGTTCGTCGCTCGCATGGTGACGGATTCATCGGGCAAGGAAGGCATGAAGTTCTTCCCGTTCGTGTTTTCGCTGTTCATGTTCATCCTGGTGGCGAACCTGTTCGGCATGATCCCGGTGTTTTTCACCGTGACCAGCCACATCATCGTGACCTTCGCGCTGGCGATGCTGGTGTTCGTTACGGTCGTGATCTACGGCTTTGTGCGCAACGGGCCGAAATTCCTCAAGCTGTTCGTGCCGAGCGGCGTGCCGGGCTACATCCTGCCGCTGGTGGCCGTGATCGAGGTGATCTCGTTCCTGTCGCGGCCGATCTCGCTGAGCGTGCGTCTGTTTGCCAACGTACTGGCCGGCCACATCACCTTGAAAGTGTTCGCCGGGTTCGTGGTGAGCATGAGCGGCCTGGGTTTCCTGGGCTGGCTCGGCGCTCTGCTGCCGCTGGCGCTGACCGTCGGGATCACGGCGCTCGAATTCCTCGTGGCAGTCCTGCAGGCCTATGTGTTTGCGCTGCTCACCTCGATGTATCTGAACGACGCGATCCATCCCGGACACTGATTTCCCATCACCGGCGGTCACGGTGACCGTCCGGCCCACAACCCGCAGCAGATCCGCTGCCAAGGAGACTGACAAAATGGAAGCTGAAGCCGCAAAGTACATCGGTGCGGGTCTTGCCTGTTTCGGTATGGCTGGCGCCGCCATCGGCGTGGCCAACATCTTCTCGAACTTCCTGTCGGGCGCGCTGCGCAATCCGGCTGCGGCGTCGAGCCAGTTCAGCAACCTGATCTTCGGCTTCGCCGTGACGGAAGCTCTGGGCATTTTCTCGTTCCTCGTCGCCCTGCTGCTGCTGTTTGTTGTCTGATCTGTCAGACGCGCCTGCAGTGACCGATCAGGGCCCCGGATTGTCGATCCGGGGCTCAACTGGTGTCAAAAGGTAGAGAAATGGCGGGTTCATCCCAGCAGATCATCGTGGTGGCACAGGCTGAAAATGCCGATGTGCTGCAGCATGGCGAAGTCGTCGCGCCGGCCGAAGGGCACGCGACGGACGCCGCAGGAGCGGCCGGTGCCGAGCATGGCGCTGAAACCCATGCCGGGACCGAGGCCCATGGGGGCGCCGAGGCGCACTCGGCCTTCCCGCCGTTCGATGCCACCTATTTCGGCGGCCAGCTGCTCTGGCTGGCCCTTACCTTCGGCGCGCTTTACCTGATCATGAGCCGCGTGGCCCTGCCCCGCATCGGCTCGATCCTGGAAAGCCGCCGGGTGCGGATCGAAGGTGACCTCAAGGAAGCCGAACGGCTCCGCCAGGAAACCGAACGGGCCGCCGAGGCCTATGAGCAGGCGCTGGCCGATGCCCGCGCCAATGCCCACAAGATTGCCGAAGAGACGCGCGCCTCGATCAAGGCCGATATCGACGGCAAGCGGGCCGATGTCGAAGCCGACCTGGGCAAGCGCGTCGCCGACGCCGAAGCCCGGATCCTCTCGACCAAGCAGACGGCGCTGGGCAATGTCGACACCATCGCTGCCGATACGGCAGCGGCGCTGGTCGAAAAGCTCTCGGACAAGGTGACGGCGGCTCAGGCCAAGAGCGCCGTGGCCGCTGCGACCAAGGAGATGGCATCGTGAGCTTCGGGTTTGACGCCACCACCGGCGCAACGATCTGGGCCGTCGTCGGTCTGCTGATCTTTATCGGCATCATCGTCTATTTCGGTGTGCCCAAGATGCTGGCCAAGGCCATCGACGGCCGCATCGCGCAGATCGAGAAGGAACTCGCCGAAGCCGAAGCCCTGCGAGCCGAAGCCAAGGCGCTGCTCGCCGACTATCAGACCCGGCGTGAGAATGCCGAAAAGGAAGCCGAGGACATCGTCGCGGCGGCTCGCGAAGAGGCGTTCCGGTTGACGGCCGAGGCCAAGTCGGCACTCGAAGCGATGATCGCGCGGCGCACCAAGGCCGTGGAAGACAAGATCGCCCAGGCCGAGGCGCAGGCCGTGGCCGAAGTGCGCAGCCGTTCGGCGGACCTTGCGGTGGAAGCTGCCCGCCTGCTGCTCACCCAGCAGATGGCCGAAAAGGGCGACGTGCTCGTCGCCCAGGCGATCAAGGAAGTGGGCGACCGACTGAACTGAGGTTCTCGCCCCTGGTCGACAGTCATCCAAGGCGGGCCAAGTGCCCGCCTTTTGCTTTTGGGGTTTGCAATGGACGGTTTCAGCATGCGGCTGGCACGGCCAGGTGACGCTGCGGCGATCCGGGCGCTGGTGCGCGCGGCCTATGCCAAGTGGGTGCCGGTGCTCGGGCGAGAGCCGCGACCGATGCAGGCCGACTATGACGCTGCGGTCCTGCAGCATCGGTTCGACCTGATGCAGGCCGATGGCCTGCTCGTGGCGCTGATCGAGACAGCCGCCCGCCCCGACCACCTCTGGATCGAAAACATCGCCGTGTCGCCCGACCGGCAGGGCCACGGACTGGGGCGGCTGCTCCTCGGCCATGCCGAGGGGCTGGCGCGGGAGGCGGGGCTGGCGGAGGTGCGGCTACTCACCAATGGCAAGATGCTGGCGAACCGGCGGCTCTATGCCGGCATGGGCTATGCCGAGGATCGCGAAGACCCCTTCGGCGACGGCACGGTGGTCTATCTCAGCAAGCGGCTGGACCAGCCGGTTGGCTAGAGGCTAGCCGAGAAACTTTGGGAAGAAAAAGCCGGTGCGGCGACGGTAGTCCTGATAGGCGGTGGCCATGCCGGTGAGAGCGAACTTGCGTTCCTCGTCGCGCGCCGCACCGACATATAGACCAACCATAAAGACCAGGGGGAGCAGCGCCCAGATCGACCAGCTGGCGATGGCCCAGCCGCCCCAGAAGATGGTGTAGGACACGTAAAAGGGGTGGCGGACATAGCGGTAGGGGCCGGTGCTGACAAAGCTCTGCGGATTGCCGGGGTCGAAGGCCAACAACAGCGTGGCGCTGCGTGACGCCTGGATGGCGGCCCAGAACAGCCAATAGCTCGCGACTATCAGACCGATACCGACCAAATGAGCCACCAGCGGCTGCTCGGAGCTCCAAACCAGCGCAAACATCAGGATGGCGCAGGCCAATACCACCAAGGTGAGCAACTTGGCGCCCCTCGGCATGCCTTCGGATTTGAAATGGCCCCGCGCCGACCACGAATATTGTGCAAGTGCCCCAATAGCCAGGGCGGATACAATTACGTCAAACATTATTTCCATGAAGAGCAATACTAAAGGTCGGTCGCCACGCCTTCAAGCGAAAAGGAAAAAACTCTTCGTTAACTGCGCGGCTAAACCTCTCCTAGGGGAAATCGTGAGAGGCTGCGTGCAGGTTCCCCGAAAGACCTACACATGTTGATATCGACCGAGCAGGCCTCCATCGGCGTCACCGATGCAGGGGGCCGAGGCTTCCCCTTGCTCCTGTTGCATGGGTCCGGAGCCAGCAAAGAGGCGTTCACGCGCCAGCTGAACAGCAGCCTTGCCGAGCACTTCCGCCTGATTGCGCTGGATCTGCCTGGACATGGCGATTCCAGCAATGCCAGCGACCCCGGCCGCGGCTATAGCATCACCGGCTATGCCGATGCGGTGCGCGATGTGCTGCGCCAGCTGGGGGTCAAGCGCGCGGCCGTCTATGGCTGGTCGCTGGGCGGACATATCGCCATCGAGCTCGCCGGCAGCTCCGATCTGGTGGCCGGACTGATGTTGACAGGCGCGCCGCCTGTCGGGCGCGGACCGCTGGCCATGCTGCGCGGCTTTCACACCAGCTGGGACATGCTGCTGGCCTCCAAGGAGCAGTTTTCGGACCGAGACGTCGAACGCTTCGCCACGCTCTGCTTCGAAGATGCGCCGGCGCCGACCTTTCGCGCCGCGATCGAACGCGCCGACGGCCGGTCACGCCCAGTGTTTCAGCGCAGCATGCTGCGCGGCGACGGCGTCGACCAGCGGGCGACCGTGGAAGCGCTTACCGTTCCGGTGGCGATCGTCAACGGGTCACGCGAACCGTTCGCTCGGCTGGGCTATTTTCCGACGCTCCACTACCGCAATCTCTGGCGGGACACCTGCGTGGTGATCAGCAATGCCGGCCATGCCCCCTTCTGGCAGCGTCCGGAAGCGTTCAATCCGCTGCTCGAACAGTTCTGCACGGATGTGATCGAGGCGGAGAGCACGCGGAGTATCCGGCGGGCACGATCGGCATAGCGGCTACTTGCGGATCGTCCTTGCGTAAGACTCGAGCACGGCGTTCATGCGGGTCTGATAGCCTTTGCCGGTGGACTTGTAGGCTTCGAGGACCGATTTCTTGACCCGCAGGGTGACCTGTTGGGTGTCCTCTGGTTCAATCGGCGTGGCATTCTTCCAGAACGTCTCGTCCAGCTCGGGAATGTCGCTGTAGTCGATGTCGTTCTCGGGCATGGCGGCAAGCTGCCCAGGACTGAGGGGACCGGCGTAGCGTTTCGCGCGATGTAGTTACTCTTGTTCCTACAATCAATCGCGGCTGTCGCTCACTCAAGGAACTGCCGCCTCTTGCGAGAAGAGACGGCAGTTGGTGCGTTATTCCGCTGCCTGGGGCAGTTCCTCGGGGCGTTGCCATTTGAGCACCGGAGTGCGGGCGGCGCGGGTTTCGTCGAGGCGGCGGCGGGGGGCGCGGCTGGGGGCGCTGGTGAAGCGGGCGGCGTTGCCGGCCTTGGCGTCGGCGGCAAGATCAAGCATGACGTCGCAGAAGTGGTCGAGAGTCTGCCGGGGCTCGCTTTCGGTCGGTTCGATCAGCATGGCGCCATGCACGACCAGTGGGAAGTACATGGTCATGGGATGGAAGCCCTCGTCGATCAGCGCTTTGGCGAAATCGAGCGTGGACACGCCGGTGCCCTCAAGGAAGCTGTCGTCGAACAACGCCTCGTGCATGCAGGGCTGACCAGGATAGGGCACGGAAAACGCCGTCTCGAGCCGGGCCTTGACGTAATTGGCGTTGAGGACGGCGTCGCGCGCGGCCTGCGCCAGGCCATCGCCGCCGTGGCTGAGCATATAGGTCAGGGCACGCACATACATGCCCATCTGGCCCTGGAAGGCGGTGATGCGCCCCAGATGGCCACCCTGGGCGTGTTCGACCAGCGCGAGCGGGCCATCTCCCTTTTTGACGAAGGGCACCGGGGCAAAGGGTGCCAGCGCTTCTGAGAGCACCACTGGACCGGCACCCGGACCACCGCCACCATGCGGGGTAGAGAAAGTCTTGTGCAGGTTGATGTGCATGGCGTCGATGCCGAGATCGCCCGGGCGGACGACGCCCATGATCGCGTTAAAATTGGCGCCATCGCAGTAAAAGAACGCGCCGGCAGCGTGCACGGCAGCGGCGATCTCGATGATTTCCGGTTCGAACAGGCCGCAGGTATTGGGGTTGGTGAGCATGATGGCGGCGATTTCGGGCGAGAGCGCGGCCTTGACCGCTTCGACATCGACTGTGCCGTCGTCGCGGGCGGGGATGGAGCGCACCGAGTAGCCGAGGAAGGCAGCAGTCGCCGGATTGGTGCCGTGGGCACTTTCGGGGACCAGCACCACCTTGCGGTGGCCCTGCCCGGCGGCCTCTTGCGCAGCACGGATGGCCATCATGCCGCACATTTCGCCATGGGCGCCGGCCTTGGGGGTGAGGCAGACGGCGGCAGTGTTGGTCAGCGTCATCAGCCAATGGGCGAGCTGGTCCATCAGGGTCAGCGCGCCTTGAACCGTCGAGGCCGGCTGCAGTGGGTGGATGTCAGCAAAGCCGGGCAGCCGGGCCATCTTCTCGTTGAGGCGCGGGTTGTGCTTCATGGTGCACGAACCGAGCGGATACATGCCGCTGTCGATCGAGTAGTTGAGGCGGGAGAGGCGCACATAGTGGCGCACCGTCTCGGGCTCGCTGAGACCAGGCAGATCGAGCGGGGTTTTCCGCGAGTAGCCACCAAGGCGGTCGGCGGAGAGGGTGACGTCGGGCAGGTCGACGCCGGAGTTTTCGGTGTCGCCGAGTTCAAAGATCAGCGGTTCGTTGGGGAGAAGCGACGAGCCGGAGGTCGAGGCATAGCTGCCGCTGCCGACGCCGGTGGGACGTCCCTGGGAGTTCATAGCCATCAGAGCACCTCGCGGAGGCCGGCGACGAGCGCGGCAATGTCGGAATCAGTGGTGAGTTCGGTGGCGGCGAGCACCAGCAGGTGGTCAACGCCGGACGCTGCTGGATCGAGCCGACTGACCGGTACACCGGCCAGCACGCCGCGTTCGGCGAGGATATCGACGACGCGAGCAGCGGGCTTATTCAGCCGCACCGTGATTTCGTTGAAGAACGTCTTGTTGAGCAACTCGACGCCGGGGACCGCGGCCAGCGCATCAGCGAGCTTGATGGCATTGGCGTGGTTGAGGCGGGCGAGGCGGGTGAAGCCGGCTTCGCCTAGGAGCGACATGTGGATGGAGAAGGCCAGCGCGCAGAGGCCGGCATTGGTGCAGATGTTGGACGTCGCCTTCTCGCGGCGGATGTGCTGCTCGCGGGTGGAGAGGGTCAAGACGAAACCGCGATTGCCGTCGGCATCGACGGTTTCGCCGCAGAGCCGGCCGGGCATCTGGCGCACGAGGTCCTTGCGGGTGGCAAACAGTCCGACATAGGGGCCACCGAAGTTCAGCGCATTGCCGATGGACTGGCCTTCGGCCACGACGATGTCGGCGCCGAGCGCGCCAGGGGCTTCGATGAGGCCGAGCGAGACGATCTCGGTGACGACGACGATGAGCAGCGCGCCGGCGGCATGCGCGGCGTCGGCGGCAGTCTTGATGTTGCGCAGGTGGCCGTAAAAGTCGGGCGTCTGCACGACGATGGCAGCGGTGTCGCTGTCGATCTGGTTGAGGATGTCGCCCTGCCCTTCGGGCGAAGCCGGCATGATCACCAGGTCCGGGCCGTCACCGAGATAGGTGCGGACGACGTCGCGGTAATGGGGATGCAGGCCACCGGAGAGGACGATGCGGTTCCGACGGGTAACGCGGCGCGCCATCAGCACGGCTTCGGCGGTTCCGGTGGAGCCGTCATACATGGAAGCGTTGGCGACATCCATGCCGGTGAGGTGCGCCACCTGGGTCTGGAATTCGAACAGCATCTGGAGCGTCCCCTGCGAGACTTCCGGCTGGTAGGGCGTATAGGCGGTGAGCCATTCGGAGCGCTGGATCAGGTGATCGACCGAAGCCGGCACGTGGTGGCGATAGGCGCCGGCGCCGAGGAAGAACGGGCCGTCACCGGCGGCGCGGTTGCGGCCGGCCAGCGCCTTCATATGGGCTTCGACGGCATATTCAGGCGCGTGTGCCGGCAGGTCGAGCGGCAGGCGACGATAGGCGGCGGCGGGGACACGGGCGAACAGTGCGTCGATGCTGGCAGCGCCGATCACGGCCAGCATGTCGGCCCGGTCGGCCTCGGAATGGGGAAGGTAGCGCATGGGTCAGTGGGTCTCGCTGAGAGAAGGGAAGGCCCCTCACCCGGATTGCCGGGCAATCCGACCTCTCCCGCTTGGGGAGAGGTGGCGAAGGGCGGTGCGCGGAGCGTCAGGCCGTCAGCTTGGCATAGGCCGCCGCGTCCATCAGGGCGTCGAGTTCGGTCGGCTCGTCGATGGAAATGCGGTAGATCCAGCCATCGGTCTCGGGATCGGCGTTGATCAGGCCGGGTTCGCCGCTGAGGCGCTGGTTGATCTCGGTGACGGTGCCGGAGACCGGGGCGTAGATCTCGGAGGCGGCCTTGACCGATTCCACAACGGCAGCTTCGTCGCCCTGCTTGAGCACCTTGCCGACCTGCGGCAGCTCGACAAAGACGATGTCGCCCAGCTGCTCCTGGGCATAAGGCGTGATGCCGACGGTGCCGGTCGAACCGGTGACGGCAATATACTCGTGGTCTTTGGTGAACTTGGTGGTCATCACTTGGCCTTCCGGAAGTAGCGATGGGGAACGAAGGGGGTTTCGGTAACCTGGGCCGGCTGGGCGCGGCCGCGGACCGAGACAGCGAGCATGGTGCCGGGTGCGGCATGGGCCGGCGGCACGAAGCCGAGGGCGATGGCGCGGCCGACCGAGGGGCCGAAGCCGCCCGAGGTGACCTTGCCGATGACGGCACCGGCGGCATCGAGGATGTCGGCCCCTTCACGGGCCGGCGCCCCGTCGACCAGCAGGCCGACACGGATGCGCGTGAGGTCGCCGGCAAACTCCTTGAGGATGCGAGGCGCACCGGGGAAGTCAGCAGCCTCGCGGCGACGCTTGGAGACGGCGAATTTGAGGCCCGCCTCGGTGGGCGACACGGTTTCGTCCAGGTCGTGACCATAGAGCGGCAGGCCGGCCTCGAGCCGGAGGGAATCGCGGGCGCCCAGGCCGATCGGCTTGACGCGCTCGTCGGCCAGCAGAGCATCCCAGAGGGCGGGGGCGTGCTTGGGCGAGCAAAGGATTTCGTAGCCGTCCTCGCCGGTATAGCCGGAGCGCGAGATGATCAGCTGTTCTTCGCCCCAGGCGAAGGGGGCGTAGTGCATGAAAGCCAGCTCGGCCACGCCGGGCACCAGCGCCTCGAGCACGGCGACCGCCTCGGGTCCCTGTAGCGCCAGCAAGGCATTGTCGTCGACGCGCCGGAACGCGGCACGGCTGCCGGCAGCGGCGGCGATGCGGGCGAAATCGCCCTCCTTGGTGCCGGCATTGACCACGATGTACAGCGCCCCGGCAAAGCGGGGCGAGCGGGCCACCATCAGGTCGTCGAGGGTGCCGCCGGCCTGGTTGAGCAGCAGGGTGTAGCGGATCTGGCCCGGGGCGAGACCGGCAATGTCGCCGCAGATCAGCGGCTCGATCAGCGCGGCAATGGCGGCGTGATCCTTGGCGTCGTCGCCCGACCTTTCGGCGAGGGTAAGGAAGCTCGGGCCCATGTGGGACACATCGAACAGGCCGGCGTGTTCGCGGGTCCATTTGTGCTCGGCCATGATGCCGGTGGGATATTGCACGGGCAGCGCATAGCCCGAGAACGGCACCATGCGGCCACCGGCAGCAATGTGCCTGTCGTTGAGTACGACAGTTTTCAGGGTTTCGTCGGACGTATCGTCGGACATTGGGGTCACTCGCGGTTCGAAGGCATGCTTCCACGCAAGGGCAAGCCCTTACGCGTCATGCCCCCTCTGTCCGCTAACCTGAGAGATTTCCCCGCCGCCTATGGGCAGGTTGCTCCTTCGGTGGGGCGAAACCGCCCGCTTTCCAGAGTGACTAAGAACTGCGGTCCTTTTGCCTGAGAGTTTCCGGGGCGGTTGCTCCTTCGGCGCCGACGCGGACTTGGTCCGGCCGGTCTCTCCCGCAGTCGATATGCTTGTGCGTCCTGGGCGCGCCCGAGTCAACCGGGGGCGCGGTCAAGCCACAGGCTTGGTTTGCGGCTCAGCCCTTGGAGTCGAAGCCGACCCAGATGGTGATGCGCTCGCCGCCCAGGTAGGGAATGGCGACGTTTTCGACCACCTTGACGAATTCCTCGGCCTGGTTGGGCGGGGTGATGGTGACCGGGATGTCGTAGCGTTCGGAGAACACGGCGACTTCATCACGCTCGACGGCAAAGCGCAGCGGCAGGGTGACGCTCGACTGATTGCCGGACGGACCGAGCAACAGGCGACCGACGACGCCCATCTTGACCGTGATCAGGCCGTTCGAAACCACGCAATTGCGCGACTGCTTGTCGATGACGGCCTGGTAGTTGAGGCTGCGTGCATCGCCGACCTTGCCGTTGCCATAGTAGAACAGCGCTTCGCTGCCGGGCCGCACCTTGATCTCAGGGCACTCGGTGGCGATGGCGGGCAGCGCATTGGTGCTGGCAGCCGAAATCTCGGACGGCGTGGCGCTGGAGTTCTGCAACTGCGCGCTGTCGCCGGGCTTGCCGGGCGCGAACATATTGCCCATCGAGCACCCGGACAGCGCCAGGGCGGCTGCGCCCAGAACGGCCAGGCGCGACAGGCGCCTCATATCGAACGACCCCATAACCCCAACCCCCTTACGCACTGACACTTGCCCCCTGCCCCTCAAGGGCAAGGATGATGGCGGGCGCCCCCGAAACGGTGACGCCGGCACTGTCCTGAACAAAGACATCCTGCACGATGCCGTTTTCAAGAATAATGGCGAACCGGGCAAAGCGCTTGCCCAGGCCCGGAATGGTGACGGCAAGGCCCATGGCCTCGGCCAGGTCGCCCTTGTAGTCGGCGACGAAATCGACCTTGCCCAGCGCGTCGGAGCGCTCGGCCCAGGCCTTGGTCACGTGGTGATCGTTGACGGTGCCACAGACGATGCGGCTGACCCCGAGGGCCTTCAGGCGGTCGGCGCCGGCGACAAAGCCGGGCAGATGCGACGTGTCACAGGTCGGCGTGAACGCCCCCGGAACGCCGAAAAACACCACTTTGCCGGTGCCGAGTACGACATCGGAGGTCGTGTCGCTGACGCCGTCGGCGGCGATGAGCTTGACGGGAACCGATGGGATGGCGTCGCCGGACGTGATCTGCAAAGGGGATTTTCCTCGTCATCAACTGAAAAGCCGCATATCGGCGCGGCGCACACTAGAGCACCGGACCGCTTACGTCGACCCGGCAGCGATCTTGCGCACCACGATGAAGGCGCCGGCGGGTGTCATGTAGCTGATGTCGATGGAATGCCCCACCAGCCCCTGCCCCCCATCGCCCCCGAGCACTGACAGGTGGACTAGGTCGCCTTCCGGGCTTTTTTGCGGCGCGCCGAACAGCAGCCCGCTCTCGGACGACGCGGCGATGACCGTGGCCGGATCGATATCGGAGGCGAGAAGTGCAATGCTCAGGCCCTCAGCACTGACCAGAACCTCGCCGATCGCCGTATCCGGCTCGGGCGATACCGGGACGGTGGAAAGGGCCTGCGCTAGGCGCAGCGCCTGGCCGGCATCCGGCATGGTCGGATCGATGGCAAGGGCGAAGCTTGCCTGCACCGGCACGCAGATGTCGGAACAGATCCCCATGACGACCGAGAGCTCGAGGACCATCGGACCGCCTGCGGGGGTCAATTCGAGCGGCAGCACGGTGGGGCCGTAATAGACATAGTCGAGGTAGCCACCGGTCTGGTCGATCTGCGGATAGGGCCAGTGCATGCGGTGATCGGCAATGCCGGTCGAGCCCGTCAGATCGAGCATGGTGGGAATGCCGGTCTCGCCCGGCACGCGCCAGTAGGTCTTGACGGCCTGCGGCATGTCGATCTCGAGGCCGGCCAGCACGCGCCCCTGCGCATCGAGCTGATCCGACGAGATCAGCCGCACGCGGGTCTGCGGCGCCACCTCCTGCCAGTCGGTGGCAGCGGCCAGTACAGGCGAGGTGCCCAGCAGGGCTACGAGAACCGGGACAAGAAAGCGCATGGCCATGCCTAGCGCATGGCGGGGGCGCGAAAAAGACAATCCTTGATCAGGCGCGCGTGAGCGAGACTTTGCACGACCCGACGATGTGGGTAAAGTTGACGGTGCGGTGACAGTTTGGCCCGGCTCGGTACCGAGGTTCGGGCCAAGGAGATGCAGGATGATCTCGTTCAAGGGCCAGTTTCTGGTGGCCATGCCGGACATGGGAGACGAGCGTTTCAAGGAAACGGTGATCTACATGGTCGGGCATGGCGACGAGGGTGCCATGGGGCTGGTGGTCAACCAGACGCTCGAGGACATGCGCTTCACCGATATTCTGGAAGAGCTCAATATCGGGGAAAAGGACGATCTGATCCGCCTGCCCGAGGACGTCAAGGACCGCCAGGTGCTGCGCGGCGGACCGGTGCAGCGCGGGCGCGGCTTCGTGTTGCATTCGTCCGACTATTTCCGGCAGGACAACAGCTACAGCGTCAGCGACGACGTGTGCCTGACGGCCACGCTCGACGTGCTCAAGTCGATGGCCTTCCGGAACGCGCCGGCCGAGGCCCTGTTCGCGCTGGGCTATTGCGGCTGGAGCCCGGGGCAATTGGAAGACGAGATCAAGGCCAATGGCTGGCTGACGGTGCCGTTTTCCCGCGAGCTGCTGTTCCAGACGCCGATCGATGCCCGCTACGACGCCGCACTGGGGCAACTGGGGATCACGCGGGCGACGCTGAGCGCCATGGCGGGCCACGCCTAGGGCTCTTGCGCCAGAGGTGATGGTGGTAGAATTTCTTCATGGAGTTCTACCATGAACGCGTTCAAGCAGCTCAATCACCATGAGGTCTGATGTCTGGCTGAGACAGCGTCAGCGCCCGAACTGGGTGGCGAGGCGCTTGCCGAGTTCGGCGCCGGTCATGGCAGCCCCGAAGGCAAAACCCTGGGCGTAGTGGCAGTTGAGCGACTGCAGGCGTTCGATTTCCTCAAGCGTTTCGACGCCCTCGGCGATCACCAGCAGGTCGAGATCGGTGGCGAGCGCGACGACGGCGCGGATGATCGGCACCTGCGTGTGCGAGATGCCGCTCTCTTCGCCCATCTGCACGAAGGGCGCCGGGATCTTGATGGTATCGACCGGGAAGCGGTGCAGGTAGCTCAGCGAGGAGTGGCCGGTGCCGAAATCGTCGAGCGCCAGCCGCAGGCCGAGCGCCTTGAGGGCGGTCAGCATGTAGGCCGAATGCTCAGGATTGGCCATGACCTGGCTCTCGGTGATTTCGAGCTTGAGGTGGCCGGCGACGTTACGGTGCTCGTTGACCAGCTGGCGCATGTCGTTGAGCAGCGTCTCGGTGGCGAGCTGGCTGGGCGAGAGATTGACCGAGACGAAGAATTCCTCGGGCAGCGGGAACTGGTTCATCCACTCGCGCGCCTGGTTGGCGGCCTGCTCGAAGGCGAGGCGCCCGAGGCGTTCGATCAGGCCGGTCCGCTCGGCCAGCGGCACGAACTCTTCGGGCGGCACGAGGCCGCGCTGCGGATGGTTCCAGCGCATGAGCGCTTCGCAGCCGGCGATGGTGCCGGCATGGATATCCATGATGGGCTGGAACTGCACCTGCAACTCGCCATGGCGCAGGCCGCGATCGAGGTCTTCCTCGCTGGCCTTGGAATAGGCGGCGATGGACCGGGCCGAGGCGCGATAGGCTTCGATGCGGTCGCCGCCCAGCCGCTTGGCGTAATACATGGCCAGCTCGGCATCGCGCAGCACGTCGTCAGCGCCCACCGGATTGCCGTCATAGATAGTGACGCCGATCGAGGCGGTGAGACTCAGATCGCGCTCGCCGAAATTGAACGGGGATTTCAGGGCCTTGCGGATCTGCTCGGCGGTTTCGGCGATCTTGCCGGCGGCCTGTTCGGAGCCGAGAATGACGGCAAACTGATCGCCCCCCAGGCGGGCGACAGTGTCGAGCGGCCGCATGATGCGGGCGATGCGGCGCGAGATCGCCAGCAGCACCGAATCGGCAGCCGAGTGGCCCACCCGCTCCTCGAGTTCCATGAAGCGGTCGATATCGATGAGGAACACGGCCGGTTTGATGCCATTGGGCAGACGGGCGCGCACCAGGGCACGCTCCAGCCGGTCGAGCAGCAGCTGCTTGTTGGGAAGGCCCGTGAGGCTGTCGTGCACGGCGTCGTGGAGCAGGCGGTCACGGCTGGCGCGATCTTCGTTGACATCCTGCAGGGTGCCCACGATGCGGTTGACCTGACCGTCGCCGCCAAGCACTGGTTTGACCCGCATGCGGAAGGTGCGGAAGCTGCCGTCATGGGCAACGAGGCGCATGTCGGCGGAGACCTTGCCGCGGCGCAACTCGACGAGCGTATCAAATGCCGTGCGGAAGCGGTCGCGATCTTCGGGGTGGACGCGGTCGAGCCAACGCTTGATCGAGCCGCGCAGCGCGCCGCGACGTTCACCCAGGCGGGTGCCGAGCTCATCGGAAACGGCGACGCGGTCGCGTTCGATGTTCCAGTCGAAGACGAAATCGCCCGACCCGGTGAGGGCCAGCGCGCGGCGCTCGACTTCCGAGAGCGTACCGATCGACACCTGGCCTTCCGAGAAGGCGTGCTGCACCGAGGTAAAGCCCAGGAGCATGACCGTGAGCACAAGGCCACCGGCGACGGCGGGCTGGGCCACGTCGTTGGAGACCTGACCGGTGACCACCAGCCAGGCATAGAACAGCCAGGAAATGTAGATGATCCAGGTGGGGACCAGCAGCACCGCGCGATCGTAGCCCCGGAGGGCGAGCAGCAGAATCAGGAAAAAGCCGGTGATGCCGAGCAGCGCGAGCACGATGCGCGCCACGGTCGAGGCGATCTCGGGCTGGAAGAAGGCAAAGCCGAAAAGCGCCAGAAACACCACCACCAGCGCCAGCGCCAGGTGGATGAAGCGCAGATGCCAGCGATGCAGATTGAGATAGATGAACAGGAACGCGAACAGAGTCGTGGCGATGCCGGCCTCGGCGGCGGCGCGGAAGGGCTGCACGGCGCCGTTGGAAATGCCCAATAGCGGCCCGAGCACGCCGAAATCGATCAGCAGATAGGTGAGCACAGCCCAGGAGAAGGCGGCGGTCGCCGGAAAAATGCCCCTGCCCCGCACCACGAACATGATGGTGAGGAAGACGGCAGCCAGCGAGGAGACGCCGAGCACGGTACCGCGGAACAGAGTGAACGAGTTCACATAATCGCGGTAGGCGTCGGGCTTCCACATATAGAGTTCGGGCAGCCGGCCGTTCGAGAGTTCGGCGACGAAGGTGACGGTGGCGCCGGGGTCGATGGTGACTTCGAAGACGTCGGCTTCACGATCGTTGACGCGGACCGGCCGCAGGCCGGCGCTGGGGGTCAGGACCTTGATGCGCAGGGCGCCCAGATCGGGACGGAAGACGCCAGAGCCCGGCAGTCGGAAATAGGGCGCCACCAGCAGGCGCTCGACCTGGGCGTCGCCATCGTTGCGCAGCGCGAACAGGGCCCAGTTGGGGTTGGTGCCTCCGGTCGAGGCGAGCACTTCGATGCGGCGGATGATGCCGTCTTCGCCCGGCGCGGTGGAGAGCTGCACCTTGCCCTCGACCGAGGGCAGAATGTCGACGACGCCGGTCAGATTGACCGCGTTGACGTCCTCGGGAATGGTGATGACGTCAAAGGCCGCGGCCGGCAGGACCGTGACCAGCGCGAACCCGAGACATATCGCGAGGCAACGAAGCACGTGCATTAGTGGCAAATTGATCCTGCCGCGGTCATCAATGGGGAACCTAGGTATCGGGGTTTCCCCGCTGCGACAAGCATTCAGCGTCTGGCCTGCTTAATGACCGTCTCATAACGTTCACGGGTCAGGCCAAAAAGCACGTGATCGGCCCATTTACCGTCGATCTGCAGATAGTTCTCGGCAAAGCCTTCTTCCTTGAATCCGTTCTTTTCAAGGACGCGGCGGCTGGCCATGTTGTGCGGCAGAAAGGCCGCATGCACCCGGTGCAGCAGCAGGCCGTCGAAGGCATGGGCCACCACCAGCCCGACCGCCTCGGTCATCAGACCTCGCCCGGCGAAGGGTTCGCCCATCCAGTAGCCCAGATTGGCGAACTGGGCGGCGCGGCGCCGGATATTGGAGAGCGTGAGCCCGCCGGCGAGCCTTTGCACGCCGCCATCGTCGAAGAACACGAAGAAGGTAAAGTCGGTGCCTCCCTGCGCTTCCTGGCGGTTGCGACGCAGGCGGTCGCGATAGACCAGGCGGGAGAGGTCCGCTTCGGTCCAGCGCGGCTCGAAGGGCTTCAGGAAGGCGCGGCTGGATTTGCGCAGGGTGCGCCAGGCCTCGAAATCGCCGGCCTGGGGCGCGCGCAGGGTGACCCGCGCACCAACCAGAACCGGCGTCTCGTCGCGTGCGAACCAGGTGAGCATCACGGCAGGCGCTCCCCCTAGTCCTTGAGCTCCGCCGACAAGGCACGGAAATCGGGCAGATGCGCCACCGGGCCGATGCCGGCCAGCGATACTTCGCCGGACGAGAACAGCTGCTTGGCCACCTGCTTGACCCGATCGGCGGTGATGCGGTTGATGCGTTCGACGGTTTCTTGCAGCGGAATGGTGCGGCCCCAGAGAATCTGCTGGCGCGCCAGCTGGCCGGCGCGGGAAGACGGACTTTCCAGCGACATCAGCAGGCCGGCGCGAATCTGGTTGCGCACCCGGATGACCTCTTCGTCCGAAATGGTTTCGGTGGCCCGGCGCAGTTCCTCGACCACCACGGGCATCAGGTCGGCCACCTCTTCTTCGCCGGTCGAGGCGGCGACGCCGAAAATGCCGCTGTCGGCAAAGGCCCAGTGAAAGGCATAAACCGAATAGCAGAGACCGCGCTTTTCGCGCACTTCCTGAAACAAGCGAGACGACATGCCGCCGCCCAGGATGGAGGCGAGGATCTGGGCGGCGTAAAAACCGTCCGAATTATAGGCCCGGCCCTCGAAGCCCAGCACGATATGGGCCTGCTCGTGATCGGACAGCAGCCGCTCTTCGCCGCCCCGATAGGCCGCCTTCTGCGGCGCCGGGGCGCCGCTGGGCCGCAGGTCGTGGAAGCGGTCGTTGGCGATGTCGACCAGGGCGTCGTGATCGACATTGCCGGCAGCGCACAGCACCATCTGGTCGCCGACATAGTTGCGGTCCATGTAGGCGCGGATGGTGTCGGGGCCGAAGCTCTTGACGCTGTCCACCGTCCCCAGAATGGTGCGGCCGATGGGTTGGTCGGGATAGGCTGCCGACTGGAACAGGTCGAAGACGTGATCGTCGGGATTGTCGCGGGCCGCGCCGATCTCCTGGACGATGACCTGCTGCTCGCGGTCGAGTTCGCCCTGATCGAGCATGGAGTTCTGCAGGATGTCGGAGAGGATGTCCGCCGCCATGGCGACGTCTTCCTTGAGCACGCGGGCGAAGTAGCCGGTATGCTCGACCGAGGTCGCGGCATTCAGATCGCCCCCGACATTTTCGATCGCTTCGGCGATTTCGCGGGCATTGCGCGTCTGGGTGCCCTTGAAGGCCATGTGTTCGAGCATGTGGGAGATGCCGTGCTCGGCCTTGGTCTCGCTGCGCGATCCGGCCTTGACCCAGATGCCGAGCGACGCGCTCTCGAGGTGGGGCATGTCGTCGGTCAAAACGATCATGCCGTTATCGAGGGTGGTGGTCCTCACGCTCACTGTACTTCCTCCAGAACCCGCGTACGGGCCGAGATGAAGCGTTCCACTTCACCCTGATCATTGTTGAGCACGCTGAACCGTTCCTCCCGCTCATAAAGGTCAGCCAACCATACCGGTAGAGCCGGTTCAATGCCCGTGGCCGCGTGAACGGCGGCAGGGAACTTGGCGGGATGGGCGGTCGAGAGCGTGACGACGGGCGTATCGCCGCCCAGCAGCGGTCGCGCCACGGCAACGCCGACGGCACTGTGCGGATCTAGCAGATAGGCCGAGGCCAGTTGCGTGCCGGCGATGGTGGCGGTGGTCTCGGCTTCGGAGGCCCGGCCAGCGTGGAACAGCCCACGAATGGCGGCCATTCCCGTTTCGGGCACGGCAAAGCTGCCCGACTGGCCGAGCCCGTCCATCAGCCGCTGCAGCGTGGCGCCATCGCGGCCGAGGCTCTCGAACAGCAGGCGCTCGAAATTGGAGCTCACCTGGATGTCCATCGAGGGCGAGATGGTCGGGGTCACCGCGCCCGTCTCGTAGCGGCCGGTTTCCAGGGTGCGGGCGAGGATGTCGTTGGAATTGGTGGCGATCGCCAGCCGGCGCACCGGCAGCCCCATGCGCTGGGCGCAATAGCCGGCGAAGATGTCGCCGAAATTGCCGGTGGGAACCACGAAGGTCACATCACGGTGCGGGCTGCCCAGGGCCGCCGCGGCGGTGAAATAATAGACGATCTGGGCGACGATGCGGCCCCAATTGATCGAGTTCACGCCCGACAGCTTCACCGAATCGCGGAAGCCATGGTTGTTGAACAGACCTTTGACGATGGTCTGGCAGTCGTCAAACGTGCCGCGCAGCGCGATGTTATGCACATTGTGGTCGAGCACGGTGGTCATCTGCCGGCGCTGCACCGGCGAGGTCCGGTTTTCCGGATGCAGGATGAAGATGTCGGTGGTTTCGCGGCCGCGAAAGGCTTCGATGGCCGCAGAACCGGTATCGCCAGAGGTGGCGCCGACGATGGTGGCGCGCGCGCCGCGCTCGGCAAGGATATGGTCCATGGTCCGGGCGAGGAACTGCATCGCCACGTCCTTGAACGCCAGCGTCGGGCCGTGGAAGAGCTCGAGAATGAAATGCCCCGGCTCGATCTCGACCAGCGGCGCGACCGAGGGATGGCGGAAGCTGGCATAGGCCTCGTCGATGATGCGCCGCAGCACCGCATCGGGGATTTCGCCATCGACGAACCGCGAAATGATGTCGAAGGCCACGACCGCATAAGGCTTGTTGGCAAACCCGGCGATCTCGGCCCTGCTCAGCTGCGGCCAGGTCTGCGGCACATACAGGCCGCCGTCACTCGCCAGACCCGCCAGAACGGCATCGGAGAAACCTAGCGCAGCCGCCCTGCCGCGCGTCGATATGAACTGCATTATGGGAAGTGCCCCGTCTTGCTGCTGGCATGTTCCCGCAAACATGCTTTGGGATGTCGGCGCAACCTAGTGAAGCGAGGCGAAAAGGGCAAGTTTTGCGGTTGGCTCTGGTGGAAGGGTGGCCCGACCGAGCGCGCGGTGATCAGGGCAGGACCTTCTTCTTGCGCTGGGTGAACACCCAGAACGCCAGCAGAATGGGCGTCAACACGGCAAAACCCAGCCAGGTAATGGCGTAGCCCAGGTGGTTGTTGGGGAATTCGACGACGGTCTGGCCCCCCAGCGGCAGATCGCCCGGACGGCCGGCGGGCAGATCGATGTAAAAACGCGAGAGCGGCTGCGGCAGGTCGGTCGCGAAGGCGGCCAGGCGCTGCGGGTCGCGGATCCAGTCGATGCGCGCCGCCAGATCTGCGGCGGGGGTGAAGGCACTCCGGGCTTCGCCGAGGCGCGCGATGCCGGAAAGGGACTGTGTCCCCTCGGGGGGCGAAATGGCGAGGTACTGGGCTCCGAGCGGCTGCTGGACGAAGCCACGGTTGACGTAGACCGAACCGCCCTCGTCCAGGGCAAGCGCTGTCATTACCCAGTAACCGGGGCCCGAGGCGGACGCGCCGGTATCGGCAAGGCTGGTAAAGACCAGCACGGTGCTGGCCGCGACATAGCGCCCCGCTACCGTGACCGGGCGATAGTCGGTTGCCTCGGCGAGCGGCACGGGCATGCCGGCGAGCCCGTCGGCGACCGCAGCGATGAGCCGCTCCTTTTCGCCCAGCCGGTCGAGCTGCCAGACGCCGAGGGCGGCAAACAGCGCCGTCAGGCCCAGCATCAGGAGCACAAAGGCCGCAGCGAGCCAGCGGTTCAAGACGCCGCATCCTCATGATGCATGCGCTGGTACTGCAGGGCGATCATGGTCGCCTTGAAGGGGCGCAGCAGCGCCAGGCTGAGGATGACGGTGGCGGGAAGCCAGAGGAGCAGGTGGACGAACGGGGCCGGATGGACAAGGTTTTCAACGATCGCTGCCGCACCCAGAATGACGCAGCCCACGATCAGGATGATGAACACGGCCGGGCCCTCGGTCGAGGCGGCGAAGGCGAGATCGGCGCCGCAACTGGCGCAGCGCTCCACAGGCTTGAGGAACCCCCGATAGAGATGTCCCTCACCGCAGCGCGGACAGCGGGATCTCAGACCGGCGGCAAAAGGCGAGGGCAGGCGTTCGGCCATGATTGGGGTCCCCAAAAGCGAAAGGCGCGGAGGGTATCCGCGCCTTTCGGTATGTTCTTGCGGCGATCAGCCGTGGTGGATGGCCACGCCCCAGCTGCCCCAGACATAGATCGAGGCAAAGAGGAACAGCCAGACCACGTCCACGAAGTGCCAGTACCAGGCGGCGAATTCGAAGCTCAGATGGTTCTTCGGGCTCAACCCGCCACGCAGCGCCAGGATCAGGCAGACGGCGAGGAAGATGGTGCCGACCAGCACGTGGAAGCCATGGAAACCCGTGGCCATGAAGAAGGTCGCGCCGTAGAGGTTGCCGGAATACTGGAAGCCAGCCTGCGAGTATTCGAGCGCCTGCACGAAGGTGAACAGCACGCCCAGCGCGATGGTGAGCGCCAGGCCCCACTTGAGGCCGTCCCGATCGTTGTGCAGCAGCGCGTGGTGCGCCCAGGTCACGGTGGTACCCGAGGTCAGCAGGATCAGGGTGTTGAACAGCGGCAGGTGGAAGGGGTCGAACAGCTCGACGCCGGTCGGCGGCCAATGGGCGCCCGTGGCGGCGAGGCGCGACACCTGCTCGGCGGCGTCATAGTTGAAGAAACCGTCGAAATAGGCCCAGAACCAGGCAACGAAGAACATCACTTCGGAGGCGATGAACAGGATCATGCCGTAGCGGTGGTGCATCTGCACGACCGGGGTGTGATCCCCGTGCTGGGCCTCGCTGATCACATCGCTCCACCAGGCAAAGAAGGTGTAGAGGATGCCGGCAAAGCCGACCAGCATCAGCCAGATCGGCGCGATCTCGTGGAACCAGAGAATGGCACCGACGGCGGTGACGAAGGCCGACACCGAGCCCACGAACGGCCAGGGGCTGGGATTTACCAGATGATAGTCGTGGTTTGGCTTGGCATGAGCGGCCATGGTCAGCGGTCCTCGGCGTTTGAAGCGTAGAATGTATAGGAGAGCGTGATGTTGCGTACAGTGTCCAGATCGGTGTTCTGCGCGATATCGGGGTCGACGAAGAAGGTCACGGGCATTTCGACCTCCTCACCCGGCTGCAGCGTCTGCTCGGTAAAGCAGAAGCACTCGATCTTGTTGAAATAGATACCGGTCTGCTCGGGCACCACGTTGAACGTGGCCGTGCCGGTAACGGGCTTGTCCGAGATGTTCTTGGCGACAAAGACCACGGTGTCGACCGAACCGATGGTGTCGGTGATCGGGGCGGCGGGCTTGACCTTCCAGGGGAGACCGGCGCCGACATTGGCGTCAAAGCGCACCGTCATCTGGCGGTCGATGACGCCCTTGAGGTTGCCATCGGATTTCTGCGTGGTGCCGCCAAAGCCGGTGAGCTGGCAGAACATCTGGTAGAGCGGCACGGCAGCGTAGGCAGCGCCGACCATGCCCAGCACCAGGCCGCCGCAGAGCACGGCAACGCGCAGGTTCTTGTCGACATGCGGGCCGATCGAGGTGTCGGTCATCAGATCGCCCGATCGAACACGGCCGGGCCCATCTTGACGATGGTCAGCACGTAAAGGATCACCACGAGGCCAACCAGCACCAGGGCCAGGGCAATCGAGCGACGGCGGCGCCGCTTGAAGAATTCTTCGTCGCGCTGCGGCGTCGGCAGGCTCATGACGAGATCCCCAGCAGGGTCACGGCGCGATCGGCGAGAAACGCCACAAAGATCAGCGCCAGATAGCTCAGCGAATAGGTAAAGAGCGTGCGGCCGGCCTTGCGCATCGCCTTGTCCTCGCGGGTGCGGAAGAGCCGCACCGAAAGCACGATGAACCAGAAGCCGGTGGCCGCGGCGACGGCTGTGTAGAGCCAGCCGCCGAAACCGATAAAGGCGGGGACCAGCGTTATGGCGACCAGGACCAGCGTATAAACAAGAATCTGCAGCTTGGTATGCGCCTCGCCAGCGACATTGGGCAGCATCGGAATACCGGCCGCGCCATAGTCGGACTGCTTGTAGAGCGCCAACGCCCAGAAATGCGGCGGCGTCCAGAGAAAGATGATGAGGAAGAGCAGGCAGCTCTCGAGGCTGATGCCGCCGGTCACCGCAGCCCAGCCGACCATGGGCGGGAAGGCCCCGGCCGCGCCGCCGATCACGATGTTCTGCGGGGTCGAGCGCTTGAGCCACATCGTGTAGATGACGGCGTAAAAGAAGATGGTGAACGCCAGCAGTCCCGCGGCGAACCAGTTGGCCGCAAGGCCGAGCAAAAGCACCGAAAAGGCCGAGAGCACCAGGCCCAGCGCCAGCGCATGGTCGCGCTCGATGCGGCCGGCCGGGATCGGCCGGTTGGCCGTGCGGCTCATGACGCGGTCGATGTCGGAATCGTACCACATGTTGAGCGCACCCGAGGCCCCTGCCCCGACAGCGATGCACAGGATCGAGATCAGCCCGATAACCGGGTTGACGCCACCGGGGGCGAGCAGCAGGCCGACAAAGGCGGTGAACACGACGAGCGACATGACGCGCGGCTTGAGGAGCTGGACATAGTCCTCCACACGCGCACCGCCGGCATAGGCGGGAAAATCACGGCTGTCGTCGAGATAGGCCAATGCGGACTTGCCTTCCGGTTGCGGGGCCCGCGGGCCCCGCGTCAGGGTTCAGTGTGTCAGTGACCGGCCGAACCGCTGCCAATGCGCGGCAGGGTTTCGAACTGGTGGAACGGCGGCGGCGAGGGCAGCGTCCATTCCAGCGTGGTGGCGCCTTCGCCCCAGGGATTGGCCGGTGCCGGGCGCTTTTTCCGCGAGGCTTCGAACAGCAGGTAGAGGAAGACGCACAGGCCGGCGAAGGTGATGTAGTAGCCCACCGACGAGACGCGGTTCCAGAGCGCGAAGGCATCGGGATAGTCGATATAGCGGCGCGGCATGCCGGCCAGACCCAGGAAGTGCTGCGGGAAGAACACCAGGTTCACGCCCACGAAGGTCAGCCAGAAGTGCAGCTTGGCCAGCGTCTCGTTGTACATGATGCCGAACATCTTGGGATACCAGTAGTACCAGGCCGCGAAGATGGCGAACACGGCGCCCAGCGAGAGCACGTAGTGGAAGTGGGCGACCACGTAATAGGTGTCGTGCAGGGCACGGTCGGCGCCGGCATTGGCCAGCACCACGCCCGTCACACCACCGACGGTGAACAGGAAGATGAAGCCGATGGCCCAGAGCATGGGTGTCTTGAAGCTGATCGAGCCGCCCCACATGGTGGCGATCCACGAAAAGATCTTCACGCCAGTGGGCACCGCGATGACCATGGTGGCGGCCACGAAGTAGCGCTGCACGTCCAGCGACATGCCCACGGTGTACATGTGGTGGGCCCAGACGATGAAGCCGACGCCGCCGATGGCGACCATGGCATAGACCATGGCGAGGTAACCGAAGACCGGCTTTTTCGAGAAGGTCGAGACGATGTGGCTGATGATGCCGAAGCCGGGCAGGATCAGGATGTACACTTCGGGGTGGCCGAAGAACCAGAACAGATGCTGGAACAGCACCGGATCGCCGCCACCTTCGGGGGAGAAGAAGGTGGTGCCGAAGTTGCGGTCGGTCAGCAGCATGGTGATGCCGCCCGCCAGAACCGGCAGCGAGAGCAGCAGCAGGAAAGCCGTGACCAGCACCGACCAGGGGAAGAGCGGCATCTTGTGCAGCGTCATGCCCGGGGCGCGCATGTTGAAAATGGTGGTGATGAAGTTGATGGCGCCCAGGATCGAGCTCGCGCCAGCAATGTGGAGCGAGAGGATGGCGAAATCCATCGCCGGACCAGGCTGGCCGGAGGTCGAGAGCGGCGGATAGATGGTCCAGCCGCCACCGACGCCGAGCGCACCGGCCGGGCCTTCGAAGAACATCGAGAGCACCAGCAGCAGGAACGCCGGAGGCAGCAGCCAGAACGACACGTTGTTCATGCGTGGGAAGGCCATGTCGGGCGCGCCGATCATGAGCGGCACGAACCAGTTGCCATAGCCGCCGATCATGGCGGGCATGACCATGAAAAAGATCATGATCAGCGCGTGCGCGGTGGTGAACACATTGTACATGTGCTTGCCGGCATCGAGCGCGGCTTCACCGGTCGAACCGTACACCATCGACGCAAGGCCGTGGAAGATCTGGATGCCCGGCTCCTGCAGCTCGAGGCGCATGGCGCCCGAGAGCAGCGCTCCAATCACCCCCGCGACGATCGCGAAGATCAGGTACATCGTGCCGATGTCCTTGTGATTGGTCGAATAGACATAGCGCCGCCAGCCAGTGGGGTGGCCATGATGCTCCTGGGCGCCGGCCGCGTGGCCGTGGGCATCATGGGCTTCCAGGGTATGAATGTCGGCCATTGCAGCGTTCCCTATCTTTTACGTCTTGTGCTGGGCAGCGACCGCGATGCGGGCGCCCATGATCCTGATCAGAGGGCGGGGAGAGTAGCGTTCGCGTCTTCGACGAAGCCGACTTGCAGCGTCTTCCACCACAGGTCGAACTGCGCCTGGCTGACGACCCGCACCGCGATGGGCATGAAGGCGTGATCCTTGCCGCACAGTTCCGAGCACTGGCCGTAGTAGATGCCCTCCTTGCGGGCATTGAACCAGGTTTCGTTCAGCTTGCCCGGAATGGCGTCGACCTTGATGCCGAAGGACGGCACGGCAAAGGCGTGGATGACGCCATCGGGAGCGGCCGTAACCTGCATGCGGATGGTCGCATTGACCGGCACGACGATCTCGTTGTCGACCGCGAGCAGACGCGGCTGGTTCGGCTTCTGGGCCGTGCGGTCGGCTTCGTTGAGCATGAACGACGAGAACGAGGCCGTGATATCGGCAGGCGCTTCGACCGCGGCATCGGCGGCCGGCGCGGCGGCGGCGGCATCGACGGGGGCGGGCATCTGGTACTCATATTCCCAGTTCCACTGCGCGCCAGTGGCCTTGATGGTGAAGGCAGGGGCGGGAACTTCCTGCTCGCCGAACGAAAAGATGTTCGACCCCAGGTACTTGCGCTCGCCGTCCGGCATGGTCAGCTGGTCGGTGAGCACCGAGAAGGACGGAATGGCAATGACCACCAGAACCAGGATCGGAGCAACCGTCCAGACGATCTCGATCAGCGTGTTGTGGGTGGTCGCCGACGGCTTGGGATTGGCCTTGGCATTAAAGCGCAGGACCACGACCACCAGGAGCGCCAGGACCAGCACGACGATGCCGATGCAAGTCCAGAGCAGGATGCCGTCATGGAAGGCATGGATCGAATCCATGATCGGGGTCACCGACGGCTGCAGGCCGATCTGGCCAGGCGCAGGGGCACCGATTTCAGGCACGGCGTCTTGAGCCAGGGCGGCTGCCGGCACCAGCACGGCGGCGGCAGCAAACTTGGCTGCCAAAGAACGGAGAAACTGTCCGGTCACCGAATAACCCCCTTGGTCGCGTTGGTGCGGCTGGCTGACGAGGGGTTCGAGTCGTATCGCGGCATTACACGCCGCTCCGACTCAACCTCGGAGCGCTTTCTTTGTCTAGAACGTGTCTAAACCACATCGGCGCTGCCGTGGCAATTCCGGCCCTCCATACAAACATGCGGCAAATCGTACTTTTTGACCAAGATCAAGGTAAGCTCCCGCCTCATGTCTGCCGCTTTTGTCTCGGCTCTATGCACCCGGTTGGCGCGGCCCGCGTGATTGACAAGCGGCCAAGCAGTGCCCGAGACAGACCGAGCGGCCGGAAAGCTGCGATTCGAGAGGATAGAGGCGGGTGTTGAAGTCAGGTTTCATGCGGTTTGCCGCAGTTGCCGGAGTGCTGGCCGGCGTTTTGGCGCTCTCCACTGCCAGCATCGCCCAGGGCGTGGTCAAGGCGCAGTATGGCGACTGGCAGATGAGCTGTGACACCCCGCCGGGCGCCAGCTTCGAGCAGTGCGCGATCATCCAGAACGTCACCGCCGAAGACCAGCCCAATGTCGGCCTGTCGGTGATCGTGCTAAAGACCGCCGACAAGCAGGCGCGGCTGTTGCGCGTCCTGGCGCCGCTGGGCGTGCTGCTGCCCAACGGGCTGGGCCTGAACATTGACGGCGCCGATATCGGCCGGGTGGCCTTCGTGCGCTGCTTGCCCAATGGCTGCGTGGCCGAAGTGGTGCTCGACGACGCGCTGATCGCCAAGCTCTCGACCGGCGCCAGCGCCATCTTCGTGGTGTTCAAGACGCCCGAAGAAGGCATCGGCATTCCGGTGTCGCTGACCGGCTTCGCCGACGGCTTCGGCCAGCTGCCGTAAGGGGTACCTGCTCTTTCAGTCGGCGTCCTCTCCCGCTTGCGGGAGAGGGGGACCACGCGAAGGCGTGGTGGAGAGGGAGCACCTTGCGCCCGGACCTCGTGGTTCCGCAGGCTCACCATGAGGTCCTCAGCTGGTCCGTAGGCGGAACAACGACCGCAAGCTCTCCGCAGCCCTCATGGTGAGCCTGTCGAACCACGAGGGCGTGGCACTTTCTCACCCCTACCCCGGTGTCATCCCCGCGACGGCGGGGATCCAGGGCCTAAAACACCGGCCGGTGAACCCAACCCTGGAGTCCACCTCCCCGCCTCCGCGGGAATGACAGCGGTGGGTAGGGCCAGAGGTGGTGATCAAATCGCGCAAGCGGCACGCTCTCTACCAAGCGTTCGCTTGGTCCCCCCTCCCGTGAATGGGAGATGTTCTCGACTGAGAGATCGCGCCAACAAAAAAAGCCGGGTCCGAGGACCCGGCAGTTGTCAGGAAACGGGGCCGCCAGAGGGCGGCCCGGAGATCGGCACAATCAGGGATTGAGCCAATTGCGTGCAGCGGCAGCGCGGCGCTGGTTGAGCGTCTGGCCGGCGCGGGGCGAATGCATGGCGTCGTAGAGGTCGTTGCGCGTCACCCCGATATCGGCGAGCAGCGCGTCGTCGAGTTCAAGGAGATTGCCCAGGGTGCGCCGCTTGGCACGATCGGCGTTTCGCTTCGCAAAGAACGCAAAGAGAGCCTTGATCGGGTTTGACTGCGCAGCGGCCACGGCAGGCCGCTCGCTCGATAGCGAGTAAGCCATGGTTTCATCTCCAAAATTTCGATTTTGCCCGGAGGGGGACCGGGCGGGTTCGATGATCGTCGATCACCGATGAAAAGGAAGATGCACTCTTGCCTTCCATTTATCCAACAAATAGATTTCATCCCGTACATCAATTTCGGTGATGGTGTCGCGGATGACCGCTCCCCTTGATCTCGACCAGTTGCAGAGTTTTTGCGCCATTGCCGATTGCGGCAGTTTCACCGAGGCGGCGCGGCGGGTGAACAAGACGCAGTCGGCGGTCTCGATGCAGATCAAGCGGCTCGAGGAGCGACTAGGGCGCAGCCTGCTGTCGCGCGACGGCCGGGCGGTCAAGCTCACCGAGCATGGCGAGGCGCTTTATGCGCGGGCCCGCAAGATGCTGCGCACCAATGCCGAGATCATGGACATCTTCTCGGATGGCGACCTTTCCGGCTCGATCCGCTTCGGCGTGCCGGACGATTATGCGGTGCGGCTCTTGCCGGTGATCCTGTCGAGTTTCCAGCGCACCCATCCCAAGATCGTGGTCGATGTGCGCTGCCAGCCGTCGGAAGAACTGATCGAGGGGATGAAGACCGGCAAGTATGACCTGATCGTCTTCACCCAGGGCACCAGCCACCAGTATGGCGAGCTGTTCCGCACCGAACGGATGTTCTGGGTGGCCTCGCATGGCGGCCAGGCGCTCAGCACCGAGCCACTGCCGATCGCGGGCGGGCTGCACTGCTGCTGGAAGGACAATGCCATCGAAGTGCTCAACCGCATCGGCCGGGACTATCGGGTGGCCTATACCTCGTCGAACGCGCTGGCGATCAGCAGCGCCGTGCTCACCGACCTGGCGGTCGGCTTTCTGCCGGAAAGCGCGTTGCAGCCGGGCATGCGGGTAATCTCGGAAGACAAGGACCTGCCCCGCCTGCGCGACGCCGAGATCGCCATCATGCGCGCCAGCCACGCCTATGGCGGCATCTACGACGCGCTGGCCACTCACATCGTGGCCAATATGGGCAATCTGGAAGGGCGCGACAGCCTGACGCTGGCAGCGGAGTAAATACCCCGGCTGCCTGCTGACATGGACTGTCACCGGCACGATGCTAAAGCGATCTGGTGCAGTGCTGAGACTCTTTGGCGCAAGGCCGATCAAGCAGGCCTCCGCTGCTGCGTTAGTGCTTGCTGGCGATAGCGCCGGGGGCGGCAGTTACGCACACATTACAAATTAACACCGAGGCAGACGTGCAGGGATTGCCAATCATCGAGGCCAAGGGGCTCAAGCGGACGTTCAAGGCGCGCGGGGGCAAGGGCAAGCTGATCGAGGCGGTGCGCGGCATCGACCTCGTGGTGCGCGAGGGCGAGATCGTCGGCTTCCTGGGGCCGAACGGCGCCGGCAAGACCACGACGCTCAAGATGCTCTGCACCCTGCTCGAACCCACCGGCGGGTCGGCGACCGTGGTCGGGGCGGATCTGCGCACCGACTCGGTCGGCGTCCGACGGCGTATCGGCTATGTCAGCCAGGCGGGCTCGACCTCGCCCGAAGCCCGGGCGGGCGAAGAGATCATGTCGCAGGCCGAGCTCTACGGCATCAGCCGCAGCGTGGCGCAAAAGCGCGGCGAAGCGCTGCTGGCGGCACTCGATCTGGGCGATGTCTGGGGTCGGCCCTGCGGCAAGCTCTCGGGCGGGCAGCGGCGGCGGCTCGATATCGTCATGGGGCTGATCCACGAGCCAAAACTGGTGTTTCTGGACGAACCCTCCACCGGGCTCGACCCGCAGAGCCGGGCCAATCTCTGGACCCATATCCGCAAGCTGCGCGACGAGCTGGGCACCACGGTGTTCCTGACCACGCATTACATGGATGAGGCGGATTCGCTCTCGGACCGCATTCTGATCATCGACAACGGCACCATCGTTGCCGAGGGCACGCCGGCCGAACTGAAAAAACGCGTGTCGGGTGACGCGATCACGCTGACGCTGCGTACCGCGGCGGACGCCACCGGCTCGGCTGCCATCGCGGCCGGACTGGCCGGCGCCGATACGCCGGTGACCGAGACCAACGTGGTGCGGCTGCATGTGACCGACGGGGGGTCGGCGCTGCCGGTCCTGCTCAAGGGCCTCGTTGATGCCGGCATCGAGGCGATCGGCGTCGAGGTCAGCCGGCCAACGCTGGACGATGTGTTCCTTACGCTGACCGGCCGGTCGCTCAGAGATTGATGGAGGCGATGATGAGCTTTTTCCGCGATACCTGGATCATCTTTGCGCGGTCGATGCGGCTGTCACTGCGTCAGCCGCTCTGGGTGCTGATCGGGCTGATGCAGCCGATCCTCTATCTCACCCTGTTCGGACCGCTGCTGCAGACGGTCGCCGCCAGTTCGGGCTTTGCCGGTGATGCCTGGCAGGTATTCGTGCCGGGCCTGCTGGTGCAGCTGGGGATTTTCGGCGGGCTGTTCGTCGGCTTCGGCATCATCGCCGAGTGGCGCTCGGGGGTGATCGAGCGGCAACTGGTGACGCCAGCGAGCCGCGCGGCGATCATTTCCGGCCGGACGCTGCGCGACGTGGTGGTGATCGTGGTGCAGGCGATCGTACTGATGGGCGCGGCCTGGCTGATGGGCCTGCGCGTCGGGCTGGGCGCGGTGCTGATCGGTTTGGTGCTGATCGGCATGCTGGGTGCAGCATTTTCGTTCATTTCCAACGCCATCGGCATTGCCACCAAGAGCGAGGACGCGCTGGCGCCGATGGTCAACTCGCTGGCGCTGCCGATCCTGCTGCTCTCGGGCATCCTGCTGCCGATGACGCTGGCGCCGCGCTGGCTGCAGATCGCCTCGGACTTCAACCCGTTCAAGCATATCGTGGAGGCGCTGCGCGCCGTGTTCCGCGGCGAGTTCGCGACGCCGATGGTCGGCATCGGGCTGGTGCTGGCGGTGCTCCTGGTGGTGCTCGGCGCGTGGCTCGGCAGCCGCGTTCTGGCGGCGCAGACGAAGTAGGTGCTGCTCCCTACTCGCACTCAGTAGACCTCATCCTGAGCGTGTCGAAGGACGAGGTCGGACCACGACCCTATCCGTTGTCATCCCCGCGCAGGCGGGGATCCAGGGCGCCAAACACCGGCTGGTGGAAACCGGCCCTGGATTCCCGCCTGCGCGGGAATGACACCGAGGGTGAGGGGGCCGAGGGGCACTCCCCTCCGGGAGCGCGAAGCTAGATCTCGGCTTCGTCGAAAATCTTCGTCAGATCGCCGGCCCAGGCGCCATTGTACCGGTCGAGCCAGCGCTCCGCCGGGGTCTTGCCCAAAGCGAGAGTCTCTTCGAGCGGGGCGAGGTAGATGGTTTCGTCCGTGCCATTGTCGATCTCGGCGCGGCGGGCGAGGCCGGCCTTGGCGAGGGCGACGACATCAGTGGCGATCTCGCGCACCGTGCGGTTGTGGCAGGTAGCACCGAGCGCCGTGCGGGGGACCGCTTCGCGGAGTGCCTGCTGCTCAGCTGGGGTCCAGTCCTTGACGAGCTGCCAGGCGCCTTCCAGTGCAGCGTCGTCATAAAGCAGGCCGACCCAGAGGGCCGGCAGTGCGTTCACATGCGCTGCGTCGCCCATGTCGGCGCCGCGCATTTCGAGGAACTGCTTGAGGCGCACTTCGGGGAACAGGGTCGAGAGGTGATCTTCCCAATCCTTGATGGTGGGCTTTTCGCCCGGCAACTGCGGCAGCTTGCCAGCGAGGAAATCGCGGAAGCTTTCGCCGGCGCAGTTGATGTAGCGCTTGTTGCGGATGACGAAATACATCGGCACGTCGAGCGCATGGTCGGCATAGCGCTCAAAGCTCATCGCCGCGTCGAAGGCGAAAGGCAGCATGCCGGTGCGGGCCGTGTCGGTATTGAGCCAGATATGCGAGCGGAAGCTCAGATAGCCCGAAGGCTTGCCGTCCAAGAAGGGCGAATTGGCAAAGAGCGCAGTGACGACGGGCTGCAGCGCCAGCGAGACGCGCAGCTTTTTGACCATGTCGGCTTCGCTGGAAAAGTCGAGATTGGCCTGCACGGTGCACGACCGATACATCATCGAGGTGCCCAGCGTGCCGACCGTGTCCATATACGGCGTCATGATGCCGTAGCGCGACTTGGGCATGGCCGGGATGTCCTTGACGCTCCAGAGCGGCGTCACGCCCAGGCCAAGGAAATGGATGCCCAGATCGTGGCCGACGGCGTGGCAGTCGAGCAGGTGCGCCTTGAGTTCGGCTGCGGCGCCGTGGATGGTCTCCTGCGGCGCGCCCGAAAGTTCGAACTGGCCACCTGGTTCGAGCGAGATGCCGCCGACATCGCCCAGATTGCGCAGGCCGATGGGATTTTCGCCGTCAAAGAAAGGATGCCAGCCGCTGCGGCGCTCGACGCCCTTGAGCAGGGCATGCACGCCGTCGTCGCCGCCATAGGCGACCGGACGCAACGGCGCCTTCCGATAGACGTGCTTTTCGTGCTCGGTGCCGACGCGCCACTGGGCGCGCGGTTTCGACCCCCGCGCCATGGCCTCGATCAGGTCGGCGCGCGTCTCAATCGGGGGCGAAGTGTCGTCACCGGCCATGCAATGTCCTTACCACGTCAGCGACCGGGTCACCGGTCCGGGCGGACAATAGCCAGCCGCAGGGACAAAGCAATGGCTTTTATCGCCAATCACCGATGGTTGCCTGGACGAGCGCCAGAGCCGCGACGGCAGCCGTGTCGGCGCGCAGGATGCGCGGGCCTAAACTGATTGGAATCACAAAGGGTTGCGAGAGAAGAAGCTGCCGCTCCTCGTCGGAAAAGCCGCCCTCCGGGCCAATCAGCAGCCCGACGGGCAGGCCTTCCAGCCAGCCCAGGAGATCGACGGGCGAGGCCGAAACCGCCGCTTCGTCGCAAAAGATCAGCCGGCGCAGGCCGTGGCTTTCCCGCCAGCCGGCGAGCAGGTCTGCCAGCGCGATCTCGGGGTCGAGACGCGGCACGCTGAGCACTTCGCACTGCTCGGCAGCCTCCACGATATTGGCCGCCAACTTGTCGGACTTGAGCTTGCTCACCTGGGTATAACGGGTGATCACCGGCTGGATGGCCCCTGCCCCCATCTCGGTGGCCTTTTGCACCAGGTAGTCGAGCCGCCCGGTCTTGAGCGGCGCAAAACCGAACCAGAGGTCGGATGGTGCGGTCTGGTGGGCGGTCTGCACCACCAGTTCGAGATGGACGCCCTTGCGGTGCGGATCGGTGATGCGGGCCAGCCAGGCGCCGTCGCGGCCGTTGAACAGGATCACCGAATCCCCGGCCTTCAGGCGCAGCACCGCGACCAGATAATTGGTCTGGTCGAGACCGAGCGTCAGGCGCGCATCGGCCTGCAGATCGGCGTCGACGAACAGGCGTGCGAAAGACTTGTGGGTTCTGGGCATCTTGCTTCGTGGGGCGCCGCGCGGGATAAGCGCCTATTACCGCACAGGAATGTCACAATGCAAAGCCCCGACGCCCGCCCTGGCATGGTTGCAGACGCGCAGGCGGGCAATTGGGTGGATCGGTTCGCGCCGGACTGGCTGAAGCCCTACGCCCGATTGGCGCGCTGGGACCGGCCGATTGGCTTCTGGCTGCTGTTCTGGCCCTGCGCCTTTTCGCTGTCGCTGGCGGCGATCGTCCGGCCGGTCGACGGGTTCGACGTTCAGGCCTTGCTGCTCTGTTTTGTCGGCGCAGTGGCGATGCGGGGGGCGGGCTGCACCTTCAACGACATTGTCGACACCCAGATCGACATGCAGGTGGAACGCACCCGCTCGCGCCCCATCCCCTCCGGCCAGGTGACGCGGTTGCAGGCGACGCTGTTTCTGGCGCTGCAGGCGGCAGTCGGGGCTGCCGTGCTGTTCCAGTTCAACGCCCTGACCATCTGGCTGGGCATAGCAAGCCTGGCGCTCGTCGCCATCTACCCGTTCATGAAGCGGGTGACCTGGTGGCCACAGCTCTTTCTCGGCCTCGCCTTTTCCTGGGGTGCGCTGATCGGATGGACCTCGCAGGTGGCCAGTATCGGCCCGACCTCGCTGCTGCTCTATGCCGGCTGCGTGCTCTGGACCATCGGCTATGACACCATCTACGCCCTGCAGGATGTCGAGGACGATGCGCTGATCGGCGTCCGGTCGACAGCGCGGCTCTTCGGCAGCCGGTCGCGGCCGATCGTCGGGCTGTTTTACGCCGCCAGCATCGCCTGCTGGCTGGCTGCCGCCCTGCTCGCTGGAGCGGACGCGCTGCTGCTTGTCCTGATGGTCGTGCCGGCCGTCCTGCTGGGCTGGCAGGTGCGGACGCTCGACCCGGCCGACGCCAACGACGCCCTGACGAAATTCCGCTCCAACCATTGGGTTGGCCTGGCCCTGACCCTGGTGCTGCTGGCGGGCGCGCTTGCCCGCGGGGTCCGCTTCTGAGGTCAGTACCGCGCCTCGTTGAGCGCATAGAACGCGTCCAGGCTATCGCCGTCGGCGACATAAAGACCCATCGCGGCGCTCCAGGCATAGGTGACGCTGTACGTGGTCTCAAAGCCCGGCAGGACGATTTCGTCGCCGCAATCCTCGGTCAGGTCGGGATCGGCCAGCCGGTCGGTGATGGCTGCGCGGATCGGCCAGAAGCCCGGTCCGGCCGGCGGACTATCGAAGGCCAGCGACTGGGTGCGCAGATGGCCGCACCAGCGGTCGTCGAGCGTGGAAAAGGTGTCAATCACCTGGAATGTGCCGTCGCGCACCATGATCAGACCATAGGCGCCGTAAACCTGGTTGGAATTGCCGTGTTCCGAGTAGGTGAGCAGCGCCTCGCTTGTTTCGGAAATACGCAGGTGCGGCAGGCGCAGCGTGTTGAGCCGGTCCTGGCCGACATTGACGACGTCGAGCAGGGTCAGGTTTTCGTCGAACAGCGCCAGGGCCGCGACATTGACCGCCCAGCCCTCGGCCGGGCCGAGGTCGACCAGCATGGCCGTGAGCGTGCGCCCCTCCACCTCGATCGGTTCGGCCACGACGCTCGACAGGCTCAGCGGCAGTTGCGGCACCGGCGGAGGATCGCCATCGCCCAGATCGACCAGATAGCGCAGATCGATCACCGTCCGGGCGACGCCTTCGGCGTTGAGATCGGGAACGATCTGGCGGACCAGCGTGGCCCAGGTGGTGTCCGGATGGCCGGCGACGGCCTCGTCGAGGTCGAAATAGCCGGCAAAGGCCGGCGACAGGCCGGCCAGCACGGCCGCGCTGGCAATCAATATGGTCTTGAACATCGGGTCCCCCTGCGATTTCGCCGCCTCTTAGCGGCGCGCAGCTGAACCCAGAATGAGCAAAACCGATCCGGGGGGACGGATCGGTTCTGCGAGACAGCACTTGGAGGTCGCCTCGGGCGCAGTCGGGGGAAACTGCGCCGACCATCGACGGAACGTGTGTGCAGAGTTCGTCGCGGTCAGCAAAGAAACGAGGCACTGGCGGAAAGGTTGCAGGAAAAACGAAGCGACCGGCTCGCGCGCGAACCGGTCGTCTCGGAGGCCTTGGAGGGCAGCAGCGGCGCCTTTTGCAGCACCCGGAGTTTGCATGTCTCCGGGGGCTTTGCGCCAGAACTCAGGGAGTCGTGTCGCCGGGCTTGCGGCGGTTGAGAAAGCGTGGGCGGCGGCCGGCTTCGACGGCGAGCTTGCGGCGCGACGAGGAGGCGCCGAGCGCGACGCCATCGACCTGCTGCGAATAGGGCAGCAGACTGCCGTCGCCGGCCTTGATAAAGAGCGGCAGGCGGAGCTTGCGGCCCCAGTTCTGCCATTCGGCCACCACGTTGGCGTTGCCAATCTCTTCGAACACGCGATAATTCAGTTCCGGGTCGCCATGCACCAGTTCGATGGCGCTGGCGAGCACGCCTTCTTCGGAAATGCTGGTCGACACGGCAACACCGACGAATTCGTCAACCGGCACCTTGATCTTGATCGCCACGCCGCTCTTTTCGAGCTTTTTGCGGACTGTGACGGTCTTGACCGGCTCTTTGGGGCCGTTATCGTTTGCTGCGCCGAACGGACGTGCCGTCAGGGGGGCAGCAGCATCTGCCGCGCCGTTCATCCCGAACAGCATGATGACGGAAGATCCTTCGATCCCTACACCACGAACCATTTTCTGCCTCACTGTTAACTTCGAGAGCTTTTTGTTTTCTCGTGCTCCCTTATGCCCCCAAATCTACGCGACCCCCTTTCTCCGGCGCTTAAGAAACGGGGTTAAGTTTAGGTTGTTTTGAAAAGGGTTAGCAGTGAGTCACCCGGTGTAAGAAGCGCTTAAGCACGAACGATTCGTTCACCCTGACAGGGCCGATCCGGGCCGATTGGGGTTCGTCTTGACCAATGCAGGAGGGGATGCCGCGATGGGTTGGGATCTACTGGTGGTGGTGGGCTGCGTCCTGGCGCTGGGCATCGCCGTGGCGGTCGGCTTCGGCCGGAACATCGATAGAGGCAGCGCCGACACTAGCTCGTCCGATAGCGACACCGACAGTGGCGGCGACGGCGGCGGCGACTAGGTCAGCGCGGCAAAGAGAAAAGCCGCCGCCGGTTACACAGGGCCTGGGAGGGCGGGTGCGCGAACCGATGGCGGCTTTGTCGAGGGGCGTCCGTCAGCGACGCCCGCGAGCACTTGCTCTGATTGAGTCAATGCATAGAGCGTGCCAGCCGGTTCGCGGCGCAGTTTGTGCTTTGTGGACAAAGCGTTAGAGCATGGCCAGCGCCGCGCGGACAACTCGGTGACCGGCGCAACAGCTGCCGGCCGAAGCACGATGCCCAATAATGCATCACTTGCGCGCGGTTGATCAGTCTCGCGGCAGCACGATGCCGGCGGCCGCGAGCATGGCATCGACGTCAATGGTTTCGCCTTTGGCCATGGCGGCGTTGGCGGCGATGCCGGTCAGGATCGACCAGGCACCTTCCTTATGGCTGGACGCCCGGTTGTAGCGGTCCGGCTCCATGCCGGCCGGATCGAACAGGTAGCCCAGCATCACCGGATCGGCGCCGCCATGGTCGCCCTCGCCCTGCCAGACGTCGATGTTGCGGGGGCGCTCGCCCGCCAGATGCAGGGTGGTGGTCATGTTCTCGTGCTGCGACTTGTCGCGCTGGCCGCCGAACACGCCGTGCACCTCGATATGCTTGTGGGTCAGTTCACCCTTGGTGCCGTGGAACTTGATCTCCAGCCCTTCCCAGGGGGAATAGGCGCAGAGCGTATAATTGAGAAACACGTCGTTGGCGTAGCGCACCTGCACCTGCATGGTGTCTTCAATGGTGATGTCGTCGGCGAACACGCATTTGTCGCGCAGGTAGCCGTCGTCGTCCTCGGCTTCGAGATAGAGTTCGCGCAGCGCCGGATCGGCGGCAATGTCGAGCCGGTAGTCGCAGCGATCAAAGACCGGGCAGCCCTGGCAGCGCTCGCCATGGTTTTCGAGACCAAGCTCACGGGCCATCTGCGGCGTGTAGAACTGCCGCTTGCCGTTGGCGCTGACCGACTGCGGCGTCGAGTCCACCCACCAGTTCATCAGGTCGAAATGGTGCGTCGACTTGTGCACCAGCAAACCGCCCGATTTCTCCTTGTAGCGGTGCCAGCGGCGGAAATAGTCCGCGCCATGGACGCGGTCGAGATACCAGCGGAAGTCGACGGCGGTGATGTCGCCGATAATGCCCGACATCAGCATGTCCTTGAGCTGGGTCCGGGCCGGCGTGTAGCGGTAATTGAAGGTGACGGTGAGCTTCTTGCCGCTCTGCGCCTGGGCATCGAGGATCTGCTTGAGCTTATCCAGGTCCACCGTCATGGGCTTTTCGGTCATCACGTTGCGTCCGTCGCGCAGCGCGCGCACGATATACTCGTGATGCAGGTAGTCGGGCGTGGTGACGATCACCGTATCGGGCTGCTGTTCTTCCAGCATGCGGTCATAATCGGCAGCCAGGTAGGTGGCGATGCCGTTGCCCGAGGGGCTGGGGATCTTGTCGGCCGAGAGTGCGAGACGCGTCTGGTTGACATCGCACAGGCCCACCAGGTCGTTACCTGCGGCATGGGTGCCGGTAATGGCCGTACGGAACATGGCATGGCGCCCACCGGTGCCAACAATAGTGTATTTCACGGTCCGACGACCCCCCTTCCACCCGCGGCCCACCTCCTCCGGCGCGCCTCGTCGTCACTAATTCACCGTCTGGTTACTTCCGTCAAGTCTGGCAATCCTCACACTCCACATCGGGTCAGGACCCTCTCCGGATGGCCGGCAAGGCGCCGAATTTGCGAGAATATTCAGCTGTCTTTGCCGACAAACGCGGACCGTCTGAAAATGTCTGACAACTGGGCGAAAGTGAATAAAAATGATCTTGGATTAACTTAGTGATTACTTAGGGTCTGGCGCCTAGATTTTGTTGATCAGCAGCGAGCCAGGATCTGAAGCCAGCCCATGGCGCCCAAACCCACCTCTGCCGCGTCGACCGAGCCGCCCCGGCTCGACAGCCTCGATTCGCTGATCGCGGCGCATGACGGGCTGCGCCGGTTCGTCGAGCAGATGGCGACCAGCCAGACGGCCTGGGACGCCGAGCGGGTGTGGCTGCGCGCCATGATCGACCAGGTGCCCGACTATCTGTTCGCCAAGGATACCGAGTGCCGCTTCATCATTGCCAACAAGGCGGTGGCGGCCGATCTGGGCCATGGCGATCCCAGCGGGCTGTTGGGCAAGACCGATCTGGACCTGCATCCGCCGGCGCTGGCGCGCGAGTTCTATGCCAATGACTGCCAGGTGATGCAGACCGGCAAGCCGCAGCTCGATCACGAAGAATTCGTCCAGCTGCCCGACGGCAGCAAGCGCTGGCTCTCGACCTCCAAGCTGCCGCTGCGCTCGGCGGATGGCACGATCATCGGGCTGGTCGGCATCGGCCGCGACATCACCGAGCGCAAGCGGGTCGAGGACCGGGTGCACCATCTCGCCTACCATGATGCGCTCACCGACCTGCCCAATCGCATGCAGTTCGAGCAGCGGCTGCAATCGGCCCTGGCGGTCGCCGAGCCGGGCCGCGAAACCATGCTGATCCTGATCGACCTGGATCGGTTCAAGCATGTCAACGATACGCTCGGGCACGCGGCCGGCGATGAACTGATCCGCCAGGTGGCCACCCGCCTGAGCGCACTGGTGGGCAATCGGGGCATGGTGGCGCGGCTGGGCGGCGACGAGTTCGGCGTCCTGCTGACCCATGTGGCCGATCCACGGTTTGCCGAAGCGCTGAGCGCGGCGATCCTGGCCGAGCTGGTCCGGCCGTTCGACCTGTTCGGTGATCCGGCCTTCATTGGCGCCAGCCTGGGCATCAGCCAGGGCGATGGCAATGCCGATGCCGACCGCCTGCTGCGCGAAGCCGATACCGCACTCTACGACGCCAAATCGCATGGCCGAGGTCGCTGGCAGGTCTTCCTGCCCTCCATGGCCTCGGTGCTCGCCGACCGCCGCGAGGTCGAGCACGATCTGCGCCAGGCGCTGGCGCAGGGCACCGAGCTCGAACTGGCCTACCAGCCGGTTTATGCCGCCGACTGCAGCCTGGTCGGCGCCGAGGCCCTGGTGCGCTGGAACCACCCGACGCGCGGGCGGCTGCCGCCTGACCTGTTCATCGGCGTGGCGGAGGAACGTGGCCTGATCGACCGGCTGGGCGAATGGGTGTTCGAGGAGGCCTGCCGGACGCTGCAAAGGCTCGACTGCCCGTGGATCGCGGTCAATGTCTCGGCGGTACAGCTGCGCCGCCATCGCTTCTGCGACTGGGCGCTCGATACGGCGCGGCGGATGCAGATCGATCCGCGGCGGCTGCAGATCGAAATCACCGAAAGCCTGCTGCTCGATGCCAACCCGGCGACGCTGCAGGGGCTGCAGCGACTGCGCAAGGCCGGCGTGCGCATCGCGCTCGACGATTTCGGCACGGGCTATTCGTCGCTGAGTTATCTGCGGCACTACAATGTCGACAAGCTCAAGGTTGATCGTTCCTTCGTGGCACAGCTGGGGGCCAGCGCGGAGTCTGGGGCCATTGTCCGGGCCATCGTCGAGCTGGCGCGGGCCTTGAAGATCGACGTGACCGCCGAAGGCGTCGAGACGGAAGCGCAGAAGGCGTTTCTGATCGGCTGTGGCTGCGCCGAGCTGCAGGGTTTCCTGCTGGCACGGCCGATGCCGCGGGACGCGCTGGCGGCGCTCTGCCCGGTGCGCCCCGATGGGACGCAGATCTCGCTGCCCTTGTCCTGAAGGGCTGTCCCGCCTAGAAGGGCCGGAGAGTTCGCCTGGAAGCACAATGGCCGCCACCCCCGTCACCACCGCCGAAGAGGACCTGCAATTGCTGCGGTCTGCTGCGGTGACGGCCGGCATCATCGCAGTGGGCTACTTTCGCCGCGACCTCAAGCACTGGACCAAGGAGCACAACTCCCCGGTGAGCGAGGCCGATATCCTGGTCGACAAGTTCCTGCATTCGATGCTCACCTCGGCGCGGCCCGACTATGGCTGGCTGAGCGAAGAGACCACCGACAGTGACGACCGGCTGGGCCGGTCGCGGGTGTTCGTGATCGATCCCATCGACGGCACCCGCGGGTTCATCCGCGGCGAGGATTCCTGGACGGTGTCGCTGGCGGTGGTGGAAAACGGCGTGGCGATTGCCGGAGTCGTGTTCGCACCGGCGCGCGACGAAATGTACGAAGCCGCGCTCGGCGGCGGCGCCCGGCTCAACGGCGCCCCGCTGCAGCGCCAGGCGGTGGCCGGACGGACCGCGCCGCTGATCCCGGCACCGGGCGCCGTGCACCAGGAACTGCAGGCCGAAGGGCTCGAATATAGCCGCGGACCGGCCTATCCCTCGCTGGCTTACCGGCTGGTGCAGGTGGCGACGGGCAAGCTCGATGCCGCCGTGGCGCGCCGCGGCGCGCAGGACTGGGACATTGCCGGTGCCGCCGTGATCCTGGGCGAATGCGGGCTCGCCTTCGAAGACGTGTGTGCCGGACCCCTGCGCTTTAATCGCCCGGAAATCCGCCACGGTGCGCTTGCGGCGCTGGGGGATGCTTCGCTAAAAGCCCCCATTCACGCGGCGCTGATCCGTGTCTATGGCTGCCCCGCTGAAACCGTGCTGATGGAGAGACAGACACCGTGAGCAAGAAACCCAAAAAGCAGCTTCTGCACCTCGTCATCGGCGGCGAGCTGGAAGACCTCAAGGACATCACCTTCAAGGACCTGAGCAAGGTCGACATTGTCGGGGTCTATCCCGACTATGCGTCGGCGCATGCGGTCTGGAAGCAGAAGGCACAAATGACCGTCGACAACGCCGAGATGCGCTATTTCGTGGTCCACCTGCACCGGCTGCTCGAGCCCGGTCCGGAGGCTTGAGCCGGAAAAAGACCCGGCTGCTCGATTGGCCGGCGGTCTATAATTTCGTCGGCCGGCACGTGCTGGGCGGCTATGTCGGTCTGGCGATGCGCACGTCCAGGGTGCGCTACGAGCCCGCCGACTATGTCGAGACGGTGCTGGCGCAGGCGCCGGTGATCTACACCTTCTGGCACGCCAACATGACCGCCATCGGCTACATGGTGCCCAGGGCCGCCTATCCCGATTGCCGGGTCATGGTGTCGCCCCATGCCGACGGACGGCTGGGGGCGGCGGCCATCGCCCGCTGGGGTGGCAAGGTGATCTACGGCACCGGCAATACCTTCGAGGGCGCGCGCGCCGTCGGCGGCACGCTCGAAGCGCTGCGCGAACTCAAGGCCGGCCACTCGATCGTGGCGACCGCCGAGGTGCCGCCGATCCGCGGCCGCAAGGTCTCCAAGGGCATCGTCCGGCTTGCTCGCCTCGCCGGCGTGCCGATCCAGCCGGTGGCGATGGCGAGCACGCGACGCACGATCTTTGCCAAAGTCTGGGACCAGACCCAGATCAACCACCCGTTCTCCGACGTCGTGGTGGTCGGCGCCGAACTGATCCACGCCAATGACAGCCTCAGCGACGCCGACGTGACTGCCCTCGTCAAGGAACGGCTCGATACGGCCTATGCCCGGGCGCTGGAGCTTACGGCGCGCTGAGCGCGGCGATGATGGCGTCGATTACGCCCGGCCCGCCGATGCGGGCTCTGCCGATTTCGCCCAGCCGTTGCAGCTCGGCCGGATCGTTGAGCAGCCGGCGCAGCAGCGCTGCCAGCTCGGCCGGATCGTCCGAACTGAGCAGTCGCGCGCCGCCGAAGAGCCGGTTCTCCTCGAGGAACCGCTTCATCCGGTCGGACCGGCGGGTGAAGGTGATCGCCGGCACGCCCAGGCCGAGCGACTGGATGGTCGCGGTCCCGGCCTGCGACAACACCAGGTCGGAGGCTTCCACCATGTTGCGCATGGCCCCCCTTGCGGTGTGGATCAGCAGATCTCCGACCAGCCGGTCGCCGTCGACAGTTAGGCCAGCCGCCTGCGCCAATGGCTCGAGCCCGACGCCGCCGGCCAGCGCCAGGAAGATGTCGGGGCGCTCATCCTCGGCAATCTTGCGCAGGGCCGCGGCCTGCACGGCAAAATTGGCCGCCGTCTCGGCACGGCTGCCCGGCAGCAGGGTGACGGCGCGCAGCCGGCTGCGCCGCAGGCCGGCCGCGAAGTCGCCGGTGGTGATGGTGTCCATCATCACATTGCCCGCCGCGACGGCATCGATGCCGCGTGCCACGAGCGTATCGGCGAGCTTCTGGCTGCGGTTGAACACGCGCCGGCAGGTTTTTCCGATGATCCAGGCCTCGATGCGGGCATAAGGCCGGCCGTAGCCGGTCTTGTAGACGTCGAGATAGGTGATGCCCCGCATGCCGGCCAGCCAGCAGCCAGCGACGCCGATGAAATCGCCGATGACCACCACATGGTCATAGGCCGCGCGGGCCTGGCGCAGGAAGGCAAGGCCGGGCAGCAGCGTGCCCAGGCCGCCCGTGGCGATGTCCCGGGTCACCGTACCGCGAGCGACGCGCGAGCCTTCGCTGGCCAGGTGGGCCCGTGGCCCCACCACCGGGCAGATGCCGTCATAGGCCTTGCCTGGCCCCAGGGTGGGATAGGCCTCGGCCTGTAGTCCGGCCGGCAGGCGCTTGACGATTTCGGCGCCGACCGAATCCTCGCCATAGCCATTGCTGACAAACAGCAGGCGCCGGGGTCGGGCCAATCAGGACCGGCCGAGACCGTGGCGGACGAAGGCCTGGTGCGCCGCCTTGGCGTCCACATAGGCCTCCTGCCGGTCAACGTTCCAATAGGTCAGGTCGTCGAGCAGGATGGCGGTTCCGGTCACCGCACAGCGCACGAAACTGCCCGGACGGAGCACGACATAGTCGCCGTCGAGATAGCGGATCTGCGCTTCGGCCGGCGCGAAGCCCTTGTCGAAAATGTTCATGGCGTTCTCTTTCGTCCGACATATAGGCGAGATCGCGCCGCTTGCAAACCATCGCCCGGCTGTCGCCAGTCTGAACGAGGCTCTCTGCAAGTATTCAGGCCGAACCTGCCAGTGTTGATCGCAACGGTGGTGACCACCGCTGATCACGAGGGGCTTTTCATGCGCATGCATCTGCTGACTTCCATCTGCCTGGCCGCCACGCTCGGTGCTTCGAGTGCATCGGCCGTCGACACCTTCGATCTGGGCGGCGCCGCCAAGGGCGACCCGACCGCGGTCTCCTATAAGTTCGGCGGCCAGGACGCCGTGGCCGTGTTCGTGCGCGGTCCGGGCGACCTGATGTATGCCAATGTCGGGGACGCCAGCGGCGCCAGCTGGACCGGCTGGGCCCCGATCGGGGAAGAGGCGCTCAAGGGCGCGCCCGCCTGTGTCGCCGTCACGCCGAGCTTTATCGACTGCGTCGCCATGGGCAAGGCCAACGCCGTCTACCATGTGCGCTATTCGGCCAAGGCGCATGAATGGACCGACTGGCAGAGCCTGGGCGGCTACGCCACCGGCGCACCCGGAATCGCGCGGGCTTTTGATGGCGAAGGCAACCCTTACCTCGCGGTCTATGTCAGCGGGCCGGGCAACCAGCTGTTTGCCAATAGCCGGATCGAGGGCGAATGGACCGATTGGGAGCCGCTGGGTGTCACGGTGGGCGGCGATGTCGCCTGCACCGACATTTTGCGCGTCGGCGACCATTGCTACGATGCGACCGGCGGCAGCGCCGTGCAGCTCACCGACGTGACCATGGAAGCCAATGACAGCATCGCCAAGGACGATCTGGGCGGCGCCGTCGCCCACAAGGTGTCGGCGGTGGCCACTGGCGCCAAGGGCAATACGCTCCGCATCTTCGTCAATGGCCCGGGCCAGCGCCTCTGGATGAAAAAATGGTCGGGCGCCTGGGCCGAGTGGGTCCAGCTCCCCGCTCTGGCCGGCACCAACGCCCCCGGCTGCACCATCAAGCCCCAGGGCGGCCCGGCCTTCTGCGCCATCAACGAGGGCGGCACGGTCAAGGTGCATAAGCTAGATGCGGGGGAAGTCTGAGGGACCACCGGCCTCTCAGTCAGGTCACCCTCCCACTTCCGGGGAGGGGACAGGGGTGGGGGGTGATGAGCCAGTGACTACGCGGCTCGTGCACACCGTAAACCCCAGCGTCTCAGGCTCTCCTACCCTCGCAAGTTCCTGGCAATCGACACACTCCAGACCGTGCGAAGAACTAGTAGCTGTGGAACCACTTTAGGCATGCGCGCTGCGGCTCTACGACCTTTGTGCTCACGTAAACCCCTACGCCCGCAAACCTCAAAGTAAAGTCGCAGGGCCCCTGTATTTCGGGCAGAACGGGATGAACGAGCCGAAGCTCAAATTGTAAGGAGTGTTGGTCACCCAGCGTCCACACTTCGTGAGTAGCTGAAGGCTTCCCATGCGAGTCACCTCGATTGGGAGGATGACTGCAGACTGGATTGGTGATGGCGGTCGCCCATTTTACGATCCCATCTTGCTCTAGCATCAGATCGAGCATTGCTATTCCGCTAAAGGGGAAGTCGCCGCCCTTACTCATCTTGGTCAGATGTTGTGAGTAGGGATGGAACGTAAGATGAGGTTGTGATTCTCCGTTGGCTAACTTCGCGAAGTTTAGCCCGAAGGATACTGAGCCTTCATTGTCCGTTGAGACATAGACCAGTCGCACTGATCCTCGTGGCGTAGAAGCTATGAACTGATGCTTCTCTCCCGATTTCAAAACAGACTCTCCTGCCCCCCGCCCTCAGGTGGGGGTTTTGGTTTCTTCCGCGCCAGTCCCGGGGCGCCAGAGGCGGTGGCACCGATCTGGCCGTCGGCCAGTTCGATGCGCAGCGCTTCGCCGGGCTGCACCGCCGCGGCCGAGCGGACGATCTCGCCATGCTCGTCGAGCACCAGGGCAAAGCCGCGCGCCAACACGTTCTTGTAGCTGTAGGACTGCAGCAGCTTGTCGAGTGCGCCCAGCCGCTGCGCGCCCGCGTTCACCAGCCGCGAAAGACTCGGGGCGAGACGCTGCACCAGGGGCGCCAGCTGGTTACAAGCATGGCGCAGCTCGGTCTGCAGGGCGGCGGGTGTCACCTTGAGCGCGGTCGTCTGCAGGCGGGCACGCCGCCGTTCGAGCCCGAGCCCCATGCCGGCGGTGCTGCGGCGTGCCAGTTCGGCGAGTCGGGCGTGCAACTGCTCGGTGCGATGCGCCAGCAGCCGGACCGAATGGCGCGGCGCCGTGCGGCTGAAGGCGCCGCGTTTCAGATGCACCGAATTGCGCAGCGCCGAGCCCAGGTTGGAGGCAGCGTGGTCGATCCGCTGCCGTGCCGTCGCCAAGAGGTCGAGCGGGCGCGGCAGGCCGGCGGCGGCCGCGCGCAGCCGGTCGCGATCGTTGCCCAGCTGCCGACGGGTGCTGTTGCGCAGCCGCTGCCCCATATCGTCGACATAGGCGATCAGTTCGGCCCGCACCGGCACGGCGGCTTCCGCCGCGGCCGTGGGGGTGGGCGCCCGCATGTCCGAGACATAGTCGATCAGCGTCGTATCGGTTTCGTGGCCGACAGCCGAGATGATCGGGATGGTGCTCGCCGCCACGGCACGCACCACCGACTCCTCGTTAAAGCCCCAGAGATCTTCGATCGAGCCGCCGCCGCGCGCCACGATCAACAGGTCCGGGCGCGGGATCGGGCCATCGGCCCGAAAGCGGTTAAAGCCGTCGATGGCAGCGACGACCTCAGGCGCGCAGGTATCGCCCTGCACCCGCACCGGCCAGACGATGACATGGCTGGGGAAGCGATCTTCGAGGCGATGCAGGATATCGCGGATCACCGCGCCGGTGGGCGAGGTGACGACGCCGATGACGCGCGGCAGGTAGGGCAGCGCCCGCTTTCTTTCCTTGGCGAAGAGCCCCTCGGCGGCCAGTTTCTTGCGCCGGTCCTCGAGCAGCGCCATCAGCGCGCCGGCGCCGGCCGGCTCGATCTGGTCGATGACGATCTGGTATTTGGACGAGCGCGGAAAGGTGGTCAGTCGCCCGGTGGCGATGACTTCAAGCCCCTCTTCGGGCTTGAACAGCAGCTTGGCCCAGCTGCCCTTCCAGACCACCGCATCGATCGAGGCGTTCTCGTCCTTGAGGGTGAAATAGGCATGTCCGGACGAGTGCTGGCCGCGAAACCCGGAGATTTCGCCGCGCACCCGCACGTGCCCGAACTCGTCTTCGACGGTGCGTTTGACTGCCTGGGCAATCTCGGAAACGGTGAATTCGGCGGCATTGGTGAGGGTGTCGGCCATGGCCGAGACGTGCGGCATGGGAGCGAGTCCGTCAAGGGTGGCGAGGCCGGCGCCTGTCATGCTAGAGGGGGCGCGCCTTCCAGCTAGGGGAAACTCGTCATGCGCGTTCTGGTCATCGGCTCAGGTGGTCGCGAGCATGCGCTGGCCTGGGCGATCTCGAAATCGCCGCGGGTGGACAAGCTCTTTGTGGCGCCGGGCAATGGCGGCACCGCAGCGATTGCCGAGAACGCGCCGATCGACATCACCCGGCACGATGCCGTTCTGGCCTATGTGGCGGCCAATCGCATCGACTTCGTGGTGATCGGTCCGGATGCGCCGGCCGTCGCCGGGCTGGCGGACGATGTGCGGGCGGCGGGGGTGCTGTGCTTCGGGCCGTCGAGGGCCGCCGCGCAGCTCGAGGGCTCGAAGGGCTTTACCAAGCAGATCTGCGACGAAGCCCATATCCCCACTGCCGCCTATGGCCGGTTCGACGACGAAGCGAGCGCGCTGGCCTATGTCCGCTCGCAGGGGGCGCCCATTGTGGTCAAGGCCGATGGTCTCGCCGCCGGCAAGGGCGTGACGGTGGCAATGACGCTGCAGGAAGCCGAAGACGCCGTGCGCGACTGCTTTTCCGGCGCGTTCGGCGAGTCCGGCTCGTCGGTGGTGATCGAGGAATTCCTGATCGGCGAGGAGGCCAGCGTCTTTGCGCTCTGCGACGGGGAGAACATCGTCATGCTGGCCAGCGCGCAGGATCACAAGCGGGTGTGGGACGGTGATCGCGGCCCCAATACCGGCGGCATGGGCGCCTATTCCCCTGCCCCGGTGATGACCGACGAGATGATGACCCGGACGCGGAGCGAAATCATCGCGCCGACGGTGCGCCGCATGCGCGAGCGGGGCACCCCGTTCACCGGGGTGCTGTTTGCCGGGCTGATGATCACCGCGTCGGGTCCGCAACTGATCGAATACAATGTCCGCTTCGGCGATCCGGAATGCCAGGTGCTGATGATGCGGCTCAAGACCGACATCGTCGACCTGCTGGAAGCGACCGCCCGCGGGCAGCTGGCCGATGTGGTGCCGGAATGGTCGGACGAGGTGGCACTCACAGTGGTGCTTGCGTCAAAGGGCTATCCGGTGAGCGCGCTCAAGGGCGGGGTCATTACCGGCGCCGAAAATCAGGACAGCGCGAGGCTGCGTATCTTTCACGCCGCCACGGCCCGGAACGGAACGCATCTGGTTGCCAATGGCGGCCGGGTGCTCAACGTCACGGCGCTGGGGCAGAGTGTCGCCGAGGCGCAGGCGCGGGCCTATGCCGCGGTCGATCGCATCGACTGGCCGGACGGCTTTTGTCGCCGCGACATCGGCTGGCGGGCCATCGCGCGCGAAAAGGCCTGAACCTCTTATAAACTTCGTGCGCGTAGCCTAGCGTGTTACCGTGAGCACGCAGATTAAACATACCAGCGGAACGCTTCCGATCCTCAAACGGGGACAGGATATTGTTGGCCGGTTGCGCGGCGAAATCAGCGACCGGCCGCATCTGGGGCCGATGCCGCGCATCGGGGTGGCGCTGGGCGGCGGCTCGGCGCGGGGCCTCACCCACATTCCCTATATCGAGGCGATGGACGAGATGGGCCTTGCGCCCAGCGTCATCGCCGGCACCTCGATCGGCGCGCTGATCGGCTCGGGCTGGGCCAGTGGCATGAGCGGCGCCGAGCTGCGCGACCATTCTTTTGCGGCGCTGGGCACCATGCGCACTATTGCAGCCCGGCTCTGGGGCGCGCAGGTGCGCAACCTGGGCAAGTTCTTTGCCAATGGCATGAACGTGCAGCTCGACGCCACGCGCATCGTCGATGCCTTCCTGCCCCAGCCGTTTCCTACCGCATTCAAGGATCTCAAAATCCCGCTCTATGTGGTGGCCACCGATTTCCAGTCCTGGCATCAGGCGGTGTTTTCCGACGGACCGCTGCGCGAGGCGATAGCCGGCTCCATCTCGATCCCGAGCCTGTTCAAGCCGGTGGTCTTTGCCAACCATGTGCTGGTGGATGGCGGCGTGGTCAATCCGCTGCCGCTCGACCAGGCTTCGATCGACACCGACATCCTGGTGGGCATCGACGTCAACGGCGACCCTTCGGAGGTCATCAAGCGCGCCAGCCACAGCGCCATCGACGTGTGGTTCGGATCAGCCCAGATCATGATGCACTCGCTGACCGCGCACATGATGGCGGCCTACCCGCCCGACGTCTATGTCCGCCCGCACGTGATGCCGTTCGGGGCGCTGGAATTCTGGCGCGTCCGGGAAATCATCGCGCATGTCGAAAAGGACAAGGACAATTTCAAACGCCATCTCGACCGCAAGGTCGAGGCGTTCATCACGCACACGGAGCTGACGACGCGGGCCGAGGACTAGGCAGAGGCGCCCTCATGGTGAGCTTGTCGAACCACGAGGTTCGGGCTCACCGCCGTGCGGAGTCTCGACCGGGGTCACCGACAGTTTCAGACCAAGCGCCTGGATCACCTTGAGCACGGTGGCAAACTCGGGATTTCCCTCAGAACTCAGCGCCCGATAGAGATTTTCGCGCGATACACCTGCCTCGCGGGCGATCTGGGCCATGCCCTTGGCGCGTGCCACCACACCGAGCGCATGGGCGATCAGCCGCGCATCGCCGCCCTCGATGGCCTCTTCCAGATAGGCCGCAATACTCTCGTCGTTGGTGAGATATCGCGCCGAGTCATAGGGGGTGGTCAGGACGTCTGTTGCGCTCACTGTTTGCTCCGCTCCGCCAGCGCCTTGGCGCGACGTATGTCTAATGCTTGCGTTTTCTTGTCCCCGCCACAGAGCAGCAGGACGATCTCGTGGCCGCTGCGGGTGAAGTAGACGCGATATCCCGGCCCGTAGTGGACGCGCATCTCGCTGACACCCGCGCCGACAGGCTCGACATCGCCAGTGTTGCCGAGCGCCAGCCGGTCGATCCGCACAGCAATCTTGGCTCGGGCCCGTGGATCACGCAGGCCAGACATCCAGGCGGCAAACTCTTCCGTCTCGCGGACCAAGAGCATCCAAGAATGTAGCGCATGCGCTACATATGTTCAAGCTGGTGTCATCGCCGCGCGGCGAAGAAGGCCTTGAGCAGGTTGGCGGACTGGAGTTCGCCGATGCCGCCGACGACTTCGGGGGCGTGGTGGCAGCTGGGCTGGGTAAAGAGGCGAATGCCGTTCTCCACCGCGCCGGCCTTGGTGTCTTCGGCGCCGAAATAGAGTCGCCGCAGTCGGACATGGGCAATGGCGCCGGCGCACATGGCGCAGGGTTCGAGGGTCACATAGAGGTCGCAGCCATCGAGCCGGCCGGTGCCGCGCCTGGCGAGGGCTGCGCGGATCGCGAGCATTTCGGCATGGGCGGTGGGGTCACCCTCAGCCTTCATGCGGTTGCGTTCAGCGGCCAGCACCTGCCCGTTCTCGACAATCACCGCGCCCACTGGCGCCTCGCCGGCCGCGGCGGCTTGCTCGGCCAGCTGGAGGGCCAACGTCATTGGCGATGTGGGCGACGGGTGCAGCATGGCCTTGAGTACGCCGCCCTTCCCCTCCGCCACAAGGGGGTGCGTCGGGGTCGGCGGACGCCCTATAGTCTGGGGCCAAGGAGAATCGCCCGTGCCCATCCGCCAGTTACCCGAAGATCTGATCAACCGCATCGCTGCCGGCGAAGTGGTGGAGCGGCCGGCCAGCGTGGTCAAGGAACTGGTGGAAAACGCCATCGACGCCGGCGCCAGCCGGATCACCGTCAGCACTGCGGGCGGCGGCAAGGCACTGATCCGCATCGAGGACGACGGCATCGGCATGGATCGGGCCGACCTCGCGCTCTCGGTCGAGCGCCATGCCACCAGCAAGCTGGGCGAGGACGATCTCGACGATATCCGCACGCTCGGCTTTCGCGGCGAGGCGCTGGCCTCGATCGGTTCGGTGTCGGACCTCGCCATCGCCTCGCGGCCGGAGGGGGCCCCGTCCGGGCTGCGGCTCGAGGTCAACCGCTCGGTCAAGCGCCCCATCGTGCCGCAGGCGATGAACCGGGGCACCATCGTGGAGGTGCGCAACCTCTTCGCCGCGGTGCCGGCGCGGCTCAAGTTCCTCAAGTCCGACCGGGCCGAGGCCGCCGCGATCACCGACGTGGTCAAGCGACTCGCCATGGCCAATCCCGAAGTGCATTTCGTCCTCGATGGGGCCGACCGCTCTCCCGCCAATTGGCCGGCGCAGCAGGGCGATGGCGCGCTGGCGGCGCGGCTGGCGCAGGTGATGGGCGCCGATTTCACCGCCAATGCCATGCAGCTGGGCAGCGCCCGGCACGGCGTGGTGGTGGCCGGGCTCGCCGGCCTGCCGACCTATTCACGGGCCAATACGCTGAGCCAGTTCTATTTCGTCAACGGCCGCTCGGTGCGCGACAAGGTGCTGCTGGCCGCGGTACGCGCCGCCTATGCCGATCTCATCTTCCGCGACCGCTTTCCGGCCATTGCGCTGTTTCTGGCGGTCGATCCGGCCGAAGTGGACGTCAACGTGCACCCGGCCAAGGCGGAACTGCGGTTCCGCGATGCGGGCGCGGTGCGCAGTGCGGTGATCCGCGCTATCGGCGAGGCGCTGGCGGCCGCCGGCTATCGGGCGTCCACCACGGTGGCCGACGACGTGATGGCGGCCTTTCGCGCACCTGAGATGACGGCACCAGCCGCGACGCCGGTCTACGACCGCCGGCCGGAGACACGCGCCGCGCCGGCCGCGTCCGGATTTGCCGGCTTTGCCGAACCCAGCGCGCGCTATGAGCCGGCGCCCGACGTGCCGCCTGCCGATTATCCGCTGGGCACGGCACGGGCGCAGATGTTTGACAATTTCATCGTCGCGCAGAGCGGCGACGCCCTGCTGCTGGTCGATCAGCACGCCGCGCACGAGCGGCTGGTCTATGAACGCTTCAAGGCGCAGATGGCGCTCGGCCCGGTCCCCAGCCAGAGCCAGCTGATCCCGGTGGTGATCGAGCTTTCCGAGGACGATTGTACCCGGCTCGCGGCCGCCGCCCCGGCGCTCGAGCGGCTGGGGCTCTATCTCGAGCGCTTCGGGCCGCGCGCCATTGCCGTGCGCGAAACGCCGGGCCTGCTCGGCCAGGCCGACATTGACGGGCTGATCCAGGATCTCGCCGACGGTCTCGCCGAATGGGAGAGTTCGGCGGCGCTGGGTGACCGGCTCGACGCCATCATTGCCCGCATGGCCTGCCACGGCTCGGTCCGCTCCGGCCGGCGGCTGCGACTCGACGAAATGAACGCGCTGCTGCGCGAGATGGAGGCCACGCCGCATTCAGGCCAGTGCATCCACGGCCGACCGACTTATGTGGAACTCAAGAAGAGCGACATCGAGCGGCTGTTCGGCCGGACGCGATAGGTTTTTCGGTCGGCTCACCCTCTCCCCCACACCGTCATCCCCGGACTTGATCCGGGGACCCAGGGCCACAAGCACAATTGTTCGCCTGGTGCGGGGCGGGAAATGGATCCCCGGGTCAAGCCCGGGGATGACGGTGGGTGAGGTTGGAGTGGAGCTCCGACCGAGGATCTAGCTCGCTACCGAAACGAAGTGGATCGCCGCCGCCCCGTATTCCCGGCGGTCCTCGACAACAAACCCTTCCGGCAGCTTCACGTCGACATCAACGCCGTCTTCGAAGACAATCAGCGCGTCCTTGGCCAGCCAGCCGCCGTCGCGCAGGCCGGCCAAAGCCAGCTCACCCAGGCCCTTGCCATAGGGCGGGTCGAGGAACACCAGGTCCATCGGCCCCATGGTGCCGGCCGGGCCGAGCGCGGTGGCGTCGCGGCGGAGGAGCTTGGCGACGCCCCCTGCCCCGAAGGCTTCGATATGGTCGCGGATCAGCCCGCGCGCCTCGGCACTGGTATCGACGAACACGATGCTGGCCGCGCCGCGCGACAGCGCCTCGAGGCCAAGCGCGCCGGTGCCGGCAAACAGGTCCAGCACTTTGAGCCCGTCAAAATTGGGCGAAAGGCGGCTCGCCAGAATGTTGAACACGGACTCGCGCGCCCGGTCCGACGTCGGACGAATCTGATCGTCCGACGGCGAGAGCAGCGCCTTGCCGCGGAATTTTCCGGCGATGATCCGCATTTACGGGCGCGGCTTGCGCGGACCGGAGGGACGCGGCCGGTCGCCGTCGGGGCGCGGCGTCCGGGGCTTGCCACCGGCACCGGACTTGCCGGCATAGGGCTTGGCCCCGAACACCTTTTCACCGCCTGCCCGCGGCTTGCCGGCATGGGGTTTGGCGCCATACGGCTTGTCGCCGCCGGCGCGCGGCGTGCGGGGGGCATAGGGCTTGTCGCCGGCCGGACGGGCCGCATAGGGCTTTTTGGCATAAGGCGCATCGCCGGCCGCACGCGGGGCGCGCGGCTTGCCGCCGAAATCACGCTTGGGCTTGTCGCCAAAACTGCGCGCCGGACGATCGCCACCCGGTTTGTCGCCATAGTCTCGCTTGGGCCGATCGGCAAAGTTGCCGCGCGGCTTGTCGCCGAACGAGCGGGCGGGCTTGTCGCCATAGCTGCGGGCCGGGCGTTCGCCAGCTGCGGCACGCGGCGGCCGATCGCCGAAATCGCGCTTGGGGCGGTCGCCGAAGTCGCCACGCGGCTTGCTGGCATAGCTGCGTTCCGGGCGATCCCCGGCAGGCTTGTCGCCATAGTCGCGCTTGGGCCGGTCGGCAAAGTTGCCGCGCGGCTTGTCGCCGAACGTCCGGGCCGGCTTGTCGCCAAAATCCCGCTTCGGCTTATCGCCATAGTCCCGCTTGGGCTTGTCGCCAAAGGCACGCGCCGGCTTGTCCCTGAAGCCGCCCGGCGCCCGGGTGGCGCCGCGACGGAATGGCTTGTCGTCGCCGTCTTCGCGACGCGGCCGCTCCTGCTTGATCTTGACCTGGCTGGTCGTGCCGTCCTCGTGGTGGATGGTGCGCAACGGCACGTACTCGGCTTCGCGCGGCGGCTTGGCCGGCATGGGCTTGCGTTGCGTGTAGCGGCCGCCTGGACGGTCGCGGCGCTGCAACGACGCGTCGTCGTCGCGCGGTGCCGGATCGCGGTCGGTAAAGCGGAACGGCGCCGTGGATTCCTCGATGGCCTTGCGCTGCTTGGGCGCCGGCTTTCCCGGCGCAGTGGCCCGCAGCTTGGGATTGGTGGCGCGGCGGCGATCGACGGCGGTCGCCTGTTCGGGCATGTCGCTGTCGAAATCGGCGCCCGATTCTTCGGCCAGCCGCTTGCCGAGCTGCTCGCGCAGCACACGGGCCTTCACCGTCTCGACCGCACCGATGGGCAGGTCGCCCAGCTGGAACGGACCATAGCTGATGCGGATCAGGCGGTTGACCTGCAGGCCGAGCGCGGCGAGGACGTTCTTGACCTCGCGGTTCTTGCCTTCGCGCAGCGCCACCACCAGCCAGACATTGCTGCCCAGGTCGCGCTCGATAATGGCTTCGATCGGGCCGTATTTGATGCCCTCGACCTCGATGCCGTCCTTGAGCTGGTCGAGCTGGGCCTGGGTGACGGTGCCGAAGGCGCGCACGCGATACTTGCGCAGCCAGCCGGTGGCCGGCAGTTCGAGCGTGCGCTTGAGGCCGCCATCATTGGTGAGCAGCAGCAGGCCCTCGGTATTGATGTCGAGCCGGCCGATGGTGACGACACGCGGCAGGCCGTGCTCTTCGAGCGCCTCGAAAATGGTCGGGCGCCCCTCGGGGTCCTTCTCGGTCACCACCAGGCCTTCGGGCTTGTGGTAGAGCCAGACGCGGGTGCCCTGCTTGGCGGCCAGCGGCTCGCCATCGACCTTGATCTTGTCCTTGTCGGTAACGTTGAAGGCAGGGGTCTTGACCACCTTGCCATTGACCGAGACCCGGCCGTCCTTGATCCAGAGTTCGGCGTCGCGGCGCGAACAGAGCCCAGCCCGGGCGATGATCTTGGCGAGACGATCGCCATCGGCATTGGTCAGCGAGACATCGGTCATGCCGAAGTCCTTTCTATCATGCGGGACCCGAACGGGCGGCGCAAACAAGGGATGCCGCGCCCCATGGCGCGGCAGCAGTCAGAAAAGCGTCAGTTGGTGGTCTTCAAGCCAAGCTCGTTGGCGAAGCTGGCATTGGGGTTGGACGGCGTCGCGCCCACCGGGCCGGCCCGCTTGAGAGCCTTGCGGATTTCTTCGGGGCAGTCCTTGCTGTCGAGCGGCACCAGATCGCCGTTCTTGGCAGCGCAGACCAGTTCAGTCCCCGACACGGTGGTAAAGTATTCGTCGGGCGGCAGGTAGAGCGGGCGAGCGCTCGGCTTGAGGCGGGCCGCCGTCATGCGAGCGGTCAGGATCTGCGCTTCCTGGTCGGTCAGCGGGCGACCCGAGAGGGTGCGCAGATCGACGACCTTGGCATTGCGCAGGCGCGACAGATCGGCTTCGGAAAGGCCGGAGGCATCGATCTGCACCTTGTCCGAATCGACGGGGAGCTGGGCTGCGGCTGTGTCGGTCTTGGGGGCCGGCAGGGCGCGGGCATCCTTGGGCAGCACCAGCGGCGCGCGCGGCGACTTGGGTTCTTCCTTCTGGGCGCGCGGAATGCCGCCCAGGCCGATCAGCGTCTCGGTCATGACTTCGCGTTCGAAGGTACCGAAATCGCCCATGGCGTTGGTCCCTTCGGTCGTGGTGCAGGCCGAAAGCGCCAGCCCGGCAAGGACTGCGAAGGAGAGAAGGCCAGCGCGGGTCGCCGCCACAAAGGCGGAAGACCGCCGGGTCAATTCAATACGCATGCAACTTCCCTTTTACCCCTCGCGCCCGGCTTATAGCCCATCATGGGGCGTAAAACCAGATTTGGGCAGTAATGCGTTCACGCCGGTGTCGACGGGGTTCGTCCCCGCCCTATTCCAAGCACGTCGAGCGCCAGCAACACCACCCCGGCGGTGATCATCGCATCGGCAATGTTAAAAATGTAGAATGACCAGTCGCCCCAGTGGAAGTGAAAAAAGTCCGCCACGGCGCCATAGAGCAGGCGATCGACGCCGTTCGACAGCGCTCCGCCGATACAGAGCGCCAGCCCGGCGCGCACCAGCACGGCGCTCGACTTCCACCACCAGACGCACAGCGCCAGGAGCGCCACGGCCATCAAGAGGCCAATGCCCCAGACCGGCAGCGAGCCGAGCAGCCCGTAGGAAATCCCGGTATTCCAGACCAGCACGTAGTCGAAGAACGCGGTGAGCGGCACGATCTCGCCGCCGCGCCAGTCCTGCCAGCCCAGCGGGTTGAACGTACCGAAAAACTCCACGCACCTGGCAGCCCCCGGCGCGACACAGTCTGCCGCGACGTGGAACGCCTTGTGCGCCCGGTCCAGCCCAAAGGCCATCACCAGCAGCGACAACGAGACGACGAGGCCGTTGCGAGATGTCATGATACGTCTCCGGCCAAAGTCAAAGACCCCCTCATCCGGCCTCCGGCCACCTTCTCCCACGAGGGGAGAAGGGGTTTGCGAGATCTCGCCCCCTTGCCTTCTCCCCTTGCGGGAGTAGGTGCCCGAAGGGCGGATGAGGTGGCTTTTGCGACCCTCACCAGCCTTAGAGTCCTGCCGCGGCGCGTTCACGCATGGCCTGGGCGTCCCTGGCGGAGAGATCGGGATAGTCCGGGTCCGAGCCGACATCGGCAAAGAAGCGGCGCGAACGGGCGCATTGCGTGCCGCTGGCCTTTTCGAACACCACGGCGACGCCGGCCTGTTCGTCGAGCCGGAAGGCATCGGCGGGCCCTTCCATCTTCACCAGGGTGATGAAGGAGGTGATCGAAATCTCGGCGAAATCGACATCCTTGACCGCTTCGAAGAGCTCGGCATCGGAAACCGCCACCACCGGCGCGGCTTCCAGCGAGGAGCCGATCACCTTGTTCTTGCGCTCGATTTCGAGCGCGCCGGTAACGACGCGACGCACGGCGCGGATCTTTTCCCACTTGGCTTCGAGCGCGGTGTCGCGCCACTCCGCCGGCAGGTCGGGGAAGAGCCTTAGGTGCACCGATTCCTTGCTGCCCGGATGCCGTTCGAGCCAGGCCTCTTCCATGGTGAACACCAGGATCGGGGCCAGCCAGGCGGTCAGCGTCTCGAATACGTCGTCGAGCACGGTGAGGCTGGCGCGGCGCTTGGTCGAAGAAATCGGGTCGCAGTAGAGCGCGTCCTTGCGGATATCGAAGTAGAACGCCGAAAGGTCGATGTTCATGAAGTTCGACAGCACCGCGACGATGCGTTTGTAGTCATAGGTGTCGTAGGCGGCCCGCACCGTCTCGCCCACCTGGCTCAAACGGCTGAGGATCAGGCGCTCGAGCTCGGGCATGTCGGCATAAGCGACCCGCTCTTCGGGCTTGTAGTGCGCCAGATTGCCGATCAGCCAGCGGATGGAATTGCGCAGCTTGCGGTAGTTGTCGACAGTGGAGTTGATGATCTCCTTGCCGATGCGCAGGTCATCGGCATAGTCCGACGAGGCCACCCAGAGCCGCAGGATATCGGCGCCGTACTGCTTGATGACGTCCTGCGGGGCGACGGTATTGCCCAGCGACTTGCTCATCTTCTTGCCCTCGCCATCGAGAGTGAAGCCGTGGGTCAGCACGCTCTCATAGGGCGCATGGCCGTTGGTGGCGCAGCTTTCGAGCAGGCTCGAATGGAACCAGCCACGATGCTGATCCGAGCCTTCCAGGTACATCGAGGCCGGGAATTTCAGATGCGGCCACTTCTGCTTGTTGCGCAGCACGAAGGCGTGGGTCGAACCGGAATCGAACCAGACGTCGAGAATATCCATGACCATCTCGTAGTCGTCGGCCTTGTGGGCCGCACCCAGATAGCGCTGGGCGGCGCCGGGCTTGTACCAGGCGTCGGCGCCCTCTTCCTCAAAGCTCTGGGCGATGCGGTGGTTGACCTCTTCGTCCCTCAAAACCTCGCCGGTTTCCTTGTGCACGAAGACGGTGATCGGCACGCCCCAGGCGCGCTGGCGGCTGAGCACCCAGTCGGGCCGGTCGGCGATCATGGCGCGCAGGCGGTTCTGCCCGGCAGCGGGGTAGAACTTGGTCGCATCGATCGCCTTGAGCGCCCGATGGCGCAGCGTGTCGCCCTTCTGGCCCATGATGTCGCGGTCCATATAGACGAACCATTGCGGCGTGTTGCGGTAGATCACCGGCTTTTTGGAGCGCCAGGAATGCGGATACTGGTGCTTGACCCGGCCGCGGGCGACCATCATCCCGCGCTCGGCAAGCGCCGTGATGACGCGCTGGTTGGCATCGCCCTTCTTGCCATTGTCGTCGATCACCCGGGCGCCGTCGAAACCCGGCGCGTCCTTGGTGTAGAACCCGGCGTCGTCGACCGGGAACGGGATATGCGTGTCGATGCCCCTCTCGGTCAGCAGGCGGCCCGAGCTCATCCAGATGTCGAAGTCATCAAGACCGTGGCTGGGCGCGGTATGGACAAAGCCGGTACCGGTATCGTCGGTGACATGATCGCCATCGAGCAGCGGCACGTCGAACGCATAGCCATCGGCAAGGCCGCGCAGCGGGTGCTCGGCCACGGTCGCGGCGAGCATCTCGGCATCAAGGGCGAACACCCTCTCATATGCCTCGACCTTGGCCTTCTGCATTACGTCCGCCGCCAGCTTGTCGGCGAGGATATACTGGTCCCCCACTGCCGCCCAGTTGCCCTCGGCAGCCGCAGTCACGCGATAAAGGCTATAGTCGATCTTGCTGGAAAACGAGATGGCCCGGTTCGCCGGGATGGTCCAGGGCGTGGTCGTCCAGATCACCACGTAAGGGCGCACGGCCTTGTCGCCCGCCGTGGCCCCGAGCTGGTGCACCGGGAACTTCACCCAGATGGTGTCGCTCTCGTAATCCGCATACTCGATCTCAGCCTCGGCCAGCGCCGTGCGCTCGACCACCGACCACATCACGGGCTTACTGCCACGATAAAGCTGGCCGGAGGCGGCGACCTTCATGATTTCGCGGGCGATCTGCGCCTCGGCGTCAAAGCTCATGGTCAAATAGGGGTTGTCCCATTCGCCCAGGATGCCCAGTCGCTTGAACTCTTCGCGCTGGATATCGACCCATTGGCTGGCAAAGGTCCGGCATTCCTGCCGGAATTCGATCACCGGGACCTCATTCTTGTCCTTGCCCTTGGCGCGGTAGGACTCTTCGATCTTCCACTCGATCGGCAGGCCATGGCAGTCCCAGCCCGGCACATAGGCCGAGTTATAGCCGAGCATCTGCTTGGAACGGCTCACCAGGTCCTTGAGGATCTTGTTGAGCGCGTGGCCGATATGAATGTTGCCGTTGGCATAGGGCGGGCCATCATGCAGCGTAAACAGCGGCCGATCGGCGGCCTGGGCGCGCTGCAGGGCGTAAATGTCCATCTCTTCCCAGCGCTTGAGCCAGGTCGGCTCGCGCTCGGGCAGGCCGGCGCGCATGGGAAATTCGGTCTCGGGCAGGAAAAGCGTCGCGCTGTAGTCGGTCTCGGCGCCGCCCACTGAGGTCTCGGTCATTCGTCTCGCCTGTCTGGGAAGTCCGCGGCTTTTAGCAAGGCGAGGCGATGGCGGCTAGTTTCTTCTTGGCTGGGGGTGAACGCAGAAAAACCAAAGGCAGCCTTGCGGCTGCCTTGGCGATAACTCCCTCGCGGGTAACGGACACTCGGTCTCTCAAGGCCGCAGACGGAAGATAAGCCACGAGGGGCTAGTTTTCAAGGTCGAATGGCTTCGGCAGCCAGAGCGCAATCCGTTCAAGCACTTGGTTGAAGTCAGCCTTGGCTAGAACAGGAAAGCCCGCATTGAACTGGATCAGGCGACTTGTGGATACGCTGGTCAACTGATTGGCCACAGCTCACGAGATCGATCGGCCGTCCACCTTGAGCGACAGCCGTACAGCCCACCTGTTGTCATCCTGCGGTTCAGTTGAAAGTGGCACCACCGTACAGATGCCGTGAAGACTGTTCTTGTATGACACGACGATCACGGGTCGCGTCTTCCACATCTCAGGCAATCGAGCGTCTTGCCAGTATTCGCACCAGTAGAGCTGGCGGATCTTCGGGGCGCTAGTGATGCGAGGCTTGATCCAAAGCGGCTTGTCCTCGCTCATCCCTTACCCCTACCCGAAAAACCCCAGCTTCCGGTCGAGCTCACCCAGCGGCCCGCATCGGGTGAGCAGATCGCGCGCGTTCAGCCCGTCGGCGGTCATGGCGACGATCAGTTCGTCGAGGCCGGAAAACACTTTCTGGCCGCGGACATGGGCGATCAGCGCGACCGAGATATCCTGCCCATAGATGTCCTCGTCGAAATCGAAGATCCAGGTCTCGAACGGCGGTCGCTCGTTGTTGAACATGGGCTTGCCATAGGCCGCCGCGCCGGCCAGCAGGCGATCGCCAAGCCTGACCTTGACCGCATAAATGCCCTGCGCCAGGCCAAAGCCGGTGGGGCTCGCCACATTGGCGGTCGGAAAGCCGAGCTGCCGGCCGCGCTGGTCGCCCTTGACCACAGTGCCCGACAAGAACCAGTGATAGCCCAGCAGCGCATTGGCCGCCGGCACGTCCCCGGCCCCGAGCGCGGCGCGGATGCGCGAGGACGAGATATGGTCGTCGCCCTCGTCGAGCAGGTCGAGAATATCGACGTCAAAGCCCTGCGCCGCCCCGGCGGCCTTGAGAAATTCCGGTGTGCCGCGCCGCTTGTAGCCAAAATGGAAGTCGGCGCCGACAGAGACGCCACGCACCGCCAGTGCGTCAACGAGAAAGCGGGTGACGAAGTCCTCCGCCTCGATTTTCGAGAAGTCGAGCGAGAACGGCATGACCACGATGCCATCGAGGCCGAGCGCTTCGACGATGCGGGCCTTTTCCGCCGCATGGGTCAGCCGGAACATGAAGGGGGCCGGGGCGAAGACGTCGCGCGGGTGCGGTTCGAACGTCAGGACCAGCGCCGGCACGCCGGCGGCCCGGGCGCGGGCCAGCAGGGCGGAGAATACCCGCTGGTGGCCGCGGTGACAGCCATCGAAATTGCCGATGGCGACCATGGCACCGCGCAGTTCGGCGGGCACATGGTCGAGGCCTGAAAGCCTGATGAAGCCGGACAAATCGCTACTCGCCCAGAAAGAGGTGGGGTTCCATCGCAAGAAACCGCCCGGGGTGCAAGCTCCCCGAACGGCTACCAGCTCAGGCGCGGCATGAAACCAGCGAGGCGGGCCCCGCTGGGCCCGACAAGCTCGGCCACCGCCTGCGGGTCGACAGTGCCGAAGGCGTCGAGTTCGCCGGCATGGATCGACCCGGTGATAAAGAGCAGGTCGATGCCGAACTGGCTGGCGCCCATGGCGTCGGTGCGCACACTATCGCCGATCCCCAGCATGCGGCGGCGGTCGAGTGGTCGCCCGGCCGCCACTTCAGCCAGCCGCAACGCCTCGTCATAGATCGGGCGATAGGGCTTTCCGGCCATCAGTACCTTGCCGCCGCGCGCCTCGTAGAGATCGCCCAGCGCGCCGCCGCAATAGATCAGCCGGTCGCCATGCTCGACCACCCGGTCGGGATTGGCGCAGATCATGGGCAGGCCGCGCTTGAGCCAGAAGCTCACCCGATCAGTGTAAAGCTCGGGCGTATCGTCGTCGCTGTCCAGATCAGTGACCACCACCACTTCGGCGTCCTCGGCCGCGCCGCGGATCACGCCGAGCCCGTCATAGAGGCTGTCGTCTTCGGTGGCCGGACCGATATGGTGCACCACCTTGCCGCGATAGGGCGCGATCATGGCGCGGGTCGCATCCCCCGAGGAGACGATGCCGTCATAGGCGTCGCGTGGTACGCCCATGCGATCGAGCATGGCAATGATCGGGCCGGAGGGCCGCGGCGCGTTGGTTATAAAGATCAGCCGTCCGCCGGCCTTGCGATAGTCGACCAGCGCCCGGATGGCGCTGGGAAAAGCGGCGATGCCATTATGCACCACGCCCCACACGTCGCAGAGCGCTGCATCATAGTCCCCCGCAATTTCGGAGAACCCGGCAAGAGCGCGGGCGGCACTGGTCATGCAGCGTTCCTTTTGTCAGCCTTCGGCGCGCTGTGGTTCGGCCACCAGCACCGGGCGATCGACCCGCAGGTCCGGTCGAACCGGCCCCGGGCCGGCAATATGGGGTCCCTGGGCCAGGGTGATGCTATCCTCGAACAGGGCGAGCAACTGCTGTTCGTCGATCACCCCGGTGGCACAGAGCTCGATATGGAAGCGGCGCGCATAGGGCGCCACGTCGTTGGTGTGGAAGTCGGTATAGATCGAGGGCTGCTTGAGGAAGCGCGTGGCGTCAAAGCGCACCGAGGCAAAGCCCAGCCCCTCGATCTCGGCGAAATCGAAGCGCAGCGACCCCACCTGGGTCAGCGCATAGCCGATGCCGATGCGGCTCAGCTGCTGCAAGATCATCTTTTCCTGCGGCCCGAGCAGCTTGAAGCTCGCCTGCGGGATGGCAAAGATCAGCGCGTCGTTGATCGCCCGGTTAGCATCGAGCAGCGCCACGAACTGTTCTACCAGGCGCTTGTCCTGCAAGGTCGCATGGGTCAGCGGAACGAACAGGCGGATCGGCTGGCCGGAGGTCTTGGCGCGGCGCGCGATCACCACGGCCTCGTCCAGCGCCATCTCCTCGACCTGGCGCTTGAGGCCATCCCCGCCGGTGCGCGGCATGAAGTCGGGCGGGTCGGCAAATTCGCCGTCGAGCATGAGCAGACGCGGCACCAGGTCGTAGCCGAAGGGGCGGCGCTGCGGCAGCGTCACCACCGGCTCAATGTGAAAGACCAGCCGGTTTTCGTTCAGCGCCTGCTTGAGCAGCTCGGGCGGGATCACCGGCTCGGGAAAAGCGTCCTCGTCGTCGATATCGGCATAGCTGGTGCTCGTGGACGGTGCAGGCGGCTGGGTGGTCTGGGCCTCGCGCCGCCTCGCTTCGTCGAGGTCGTTGACCGTCTCAGCCACCTGGCGCACCACCGTGCCCAGAACCGAGATATCGGCTTCGATGCTTTCGAGCCTGCTGCCGGCATTGGCGTCGGTGAGCGCATTGATGCGCTGGCTGAGCACGGCGCCGGCCTGGGCATCGGTCGAGAGCAGCCGGGCGAGGTCTTCGATGGCACGCTCGTGCCGGGCTTCGGCTCGCAGGCGCAGCGCCCGCTCCTGCAGCAGCACGGCTACGCAGCCGAAACAGACAGCGGTCACGATGGCTTCGATGGGTGAGAAGGTCAGCCCAAAATAGGCCGCGCCCCCGACCCCCAGCGCCGCCAGCGCGATGAATATGTAGACCAGACCCTGCACGTGCGGCTTCGCGCCTCCGATACCACATGGATTCGACGCAGGTTCGTCATAGCATTGCGCATCGGCAGCCGAAAGCAGCGCGGCTAAACGGTCTGTTCAAAACGGATTATTTACCCTGTTCGTCAACACTCGGTGATCATGACGTCAAGAGTCCGCCCCCGGCAGGCTCCTCGTAAAGGACCACCCATGCCTTCGCCAACCGGCCGAGCTTCCGATGCCGCAGCACGACTCCTGCTGATCGATCGCGACGCGGCGAGCGGACGGAGCATGGCAGGCCACCTCGCCGGCTGTTTCCTCAGTGCCCCGCAAACCGTCCATGTGGAGAGCGGCCGGGCGGCTGCCGAGCTGCTGCGGGCGGAGTCTTTCGACCTCGTGCTGATGGATCTGGGCAGCCTCGAGGACATTGCGACCCAAACCGAAGAGGCGGTGGCCCGCCTGGTCAAGCTCGCGGCCGGAGCGCTGGTCCTGGCGCTGGCGGATGGGGCCTCGGTGTCTTCGGCGGTCGCGGCCATGCGGGCCGGGGCGCATGACTATGTCGCCAAGCCGATCAACGGACCGGCCTTTGCCACCCGCATCGGCGAGCTGGCGCACCGCCATGGCAAGGCCCGTGCCCTCACCATCGAAACTGGGTCGACGGCGCTGGCCGACGGGTTCTCCGGCTTTGTCGGCGCCTCCAGCCAGATGCAGTTTGTCTATGAGCAGATCACCCGCATCGCCCCGTCGGCGGCACCGGTGTTCATCACCGGCGAGAGCGGAGCCGGCAAGGATGTCTGCGCCGAAGCCCTGCATCAGCGCGGGCCGCGGGCCGGCAAGCGTTTTGTCGCCATCAACTGCGCCGCCATTCCGCGCGACCTGATGGAAAGCGAGCTGTTCGGGGTGGCGCGGGGCGCCTATACGGGCGCGCACGAAGACCGCAAGGGGGCCGCCGAGCTGGCCGATGGCGGCACGCTGTTTCTCGACGAAATCGGCGAAATGGACCTGTCGCTGCAGTCCAAACTGCTGCGTTTCCTGCAGACGGGCACGATCAGCCGCGTCGGCGAAGTCTCGACCCGACAGGTCGACGTGCGGGTGATCTGCGCCACCAATCGCAACCCGATGCAGATGATCGCCGAGCGTAAGTTCCGCGAAGACCTGTTCTATCGGCTGCATGTGCTGCCCATCCACCTGCCGCCCCTGCGGCAGCGGCCGGCCGACATCCTGGTGCTGGCGCGGCACTTCCTCGATCTCTATTCCCGGGAAGAGCACAAGTCCTTCAACGGTTTCGCCACCGAGACAGCCAATCTGCTGATCGCCCGCGAATGGCCGGGCAACGTCCGGCAGCTGCAGAACCTGATCCGCCGCATGGTGGTGATGTTCGACGGCGGCGAGATCACCGCGCAGATGGTGGCTGCTGCCGATATCGAGAGCCTGGCCCTCGAGCGCGAGGCGCCCCGCTCGACTGCCGGCAAGCGGCAGCCGGTGCTTCCGCTCTGGCAACAGGAACAACGGATCATCGAGGACGCCATCGAAAGCTATGGCGGCAACATCGCCATGGCCGCCGCTGCGCTCGAACTCAGCCCCTCGACCATCTACCGCAAGCGGCAGGCCTGGGCGGACATGGCGGACAAGCGCGGCGCCGCCTGACGTCTTCAGTTTTTCCGGCAACGAGACTATATCTTATGGTCAGTTGCCGGAGGCAGTGATGTCCGAAGACGCCTTGGTTCAGACCCAGATCGACAGCGACATTCGCGATCGCGCCGAAAAAGTGCTGCAGGACGCGGGAATGACTATTCCTGATCTCTTGCGACTGGCCCTCACGCGGACCGCCGAATATGGCGAGGTCCCCTATGGCCTGTCTTCAACTGACGACCCGGAATACGACGCCTGGTTCCGCGCCCAGGTCCAGGAAGCCCTCGATGATCCGGGGCCGTATCTGACTGTGGAGGAAGCTGAGGTGGAAATGGCGGCCTTTAAGGCCGACCTCCTCAAGAAACTGCCCAAGACCGGGACGTGAACGTCATTTGGGCAGTAACGGCCCGCAAGGACCGTCGTGGTGTCTATCGATACTTTCTCGAGGATGTCGGCAGCCTCAGAACAGCCGAGCGGATCGACGCGGCCATTGTCTCCATTAACGAGACGCTCGCCCACTACCCCTACGCCGGCCGATCGGGGCGGATTGCCGGGACCCGGGAACTAGTGATCAAGGACACCCCTTATCTGGCCGTGTACCGTGTGGCCGACCACAAAGTGATGATCCTGAGGCTATTCCACCACGCGCAGCGTTGGCCGCGCCGGCTTTAGGCCTTGCTGAGCTTGTCGGCTGCCTTGCGGGCGGTCGCGAAGGCCTTGGCCTCTTCGCCCAGGGCGCTGCCCTTTTTGACGGGCTTGCCGTCGACATGGATTTCCCAGGTCCACTGCGTGTTGGCGCCGGCGCCGCCGGTGCGCTTGAGTTTGATGTCGTGGGTGGTGTCAGCCATGAGAACTCCTCAGCGCCAGGTAAAGACGCGGGTAACGGAATAGTTGAAGACGACGCTCATCAGCGCCCCGAGAATGCCGGCCAGGAAGAGGTCCGGGCTGGCCTGGTAGATCCAGGTCGCGACCGAGACATTGGCCAGCGCGCCGATCGAACAGACGGCGTAAAAACTCATCAGTCCGATCCAGTAGCGGCGCCCGCGCAGCTTCTTGTCCGAATAGGTGAGCTCGTTGTTGAGCACGAAATTGCTGGTCATGGCCACCACCGTGGCGGCCAGCTGCGCATTGGTGAAGTTGAAATCGAGGTATTGGTGGGTCACCCAGAGCGTCGCCAGGTGCACCAGCACGCCGGTGCCGCCGACCATGCCGAACAGCAGAAAACTGGTCGGCAGCAGGCCGCCCGTCATCTTGGAGATCAGGAGCCCGAGGAACTGAATGACGATCAGCGGGCTCATCTTGCTCTCGCCGGCATGGCGCGGGCGGAAGGTGTAGGGCACTTCGCCAATCTTGAGGGTGCGGTCGGCGCGGGTGCGGAAGCGCGTCGCCGACACGATGATGTCGAGCAGGATCTTGAAGCCGTCCTTGCTCAGGCTGGGGGCGACTTCGTCGAAGACTTCGCGCTTCATCAGGAAAAAGCCGCTCATCGGGTCCGAGAGCGTCGCGCCGGTGAGTAGGCTGGAGAGCCGGGTCGCCAGGCGGCTGCCGGCCTCGCGCGTCGCCGACAGGCCAGTGCCAACCTTGCCGTCGCCGGCATAGCGGGTCCCCACCACGATGTCGTCGCCGGCCAGCGCCTTGGCATACATCTGCGGCAGCACGGTTTCGTCATGCTGGTGGTCGGCGTCGATCACCGCAAAATAGGGGGCGGCGCTGGCCGAGATTCCCTCGACCACGGCCGAGCTCAGGCCGCGCCGGCCGATGCGATGGATGCAGCGTACATTATAGCGCTCGCGGGCCAGCTCCTTGACCGCAGCCGCGGTGCCGTCGGGCGAGTTGTCGTCCACCACGATGAACTCGAAGGCGATGCCGCGCAGCGCCGTCGCCACCTTGTCATAGAGCGGCGCGATATTGTCCCGCTCATTATAGCTCGGAACGATCACCGCCAGTTGTGGCGCGATCCATCCGGCTTGGGGCGCGGGCTGCTTGTGTAGGTCCTCGATCACGTCGCTATCCAGGTCACGTCTGGGCTGTTGGTTAGCCGCTCAGCTCGCGCATTGCAATGTCGGGTCCGCTAGGCGGGGCGGCGCCGAATTCGTCCAGCGAAAATCTTGACTCACTGCGGGGCAGGCCATATATCCCCGCCAGCTGTTAGCACTCGTATTCGGTGAGTGCTAACAAGCGCCAGAATTCAAACAGAGAACATGGAGCTATCATGGCTTTCCGTCCCCTGCACGACCGTGTGGTCGTCCGGCGTGTCGACAGCGAAGAGAAATCGGCTGGCGGCATCATCATCCCCGACACCGCCAAGGAAAAGCCGTCCGAGGGCGTGATCGTTTCGGTCGGCCCCGGCGCCCGTGACGAGAGCGGCAAGATCGTCGCCCTCGACGTCAAGGAAGGCGACCGCGTCCTCTTCGGCAAGTGGAGCGGCACCGAAGTCAAGCTGAATGGTCAGGATCTGCTGATCATGAAAGAAAGCGACATCATGGGCGTGATCACGCAGTAAGCCTCTGGGCTCACAGCGTTTTTCACCTCCATTCAACCGCAAGGAGCGCCTCTCATGGCCGCTAAAGAAGTCAAGTTCTCCACCGACGCGCGCGACAAGATGGTCCGTGGCGTCAATATCCTCGCCAATGCCGTCAAGGTGACGCTCGGTCCCAAGGGCCGCAACGTGGTCATCGACAAGTCGTTCGGCGCGCCGCGCATCACCAAGGACGGCGTCACCGTCGCCAAGGAAATCGAACTGGAAGACAAGTTCGAGAACATGGGCGCGCAGATGCTGCGCTCGGTGGCGTCCAAGACCAACGACATTGCCGGCGACGGCACCACCACCGCCACCGTGCTCGGCCAGGCGATCGTCAACGAAGGCGTCAAGCTGGTCGCGGCCGGCATGAACCCGATGGACCTCAAGCGCGGCATCGATCTGGCCGTGACCGAAGTCGTCGCCAATCTCGCCAAGGCCAAAAAGACCATTTCGTCCAACAGCGAAGTGGCCCAGGTCGGCACCATCTCGGCGAACGGCGAATCGGCCATCGGCGACATGATCGCCCAGGCCATGCAGAAGGTCGGCAACGAGGGTGTGATCACCGTCGAGGAAGCCAAGACCGCCGAGACCGAACTCGACGTCGTCGAAGGCATGCAGTTCGACCGCGGCTACCTCTCGCCGTATTTCGTGACCAATGCCGAAAAGATGACCGCCGTCCTCGAGGACCCGGTGATCCTGCTGCACGAAAAGAAGCTCTCCAACCTGCAGTCCATGCTGCCGATCCTGGAAGCCGTCGTGCAGAGCCAGCGTCCGCTGCTCATCATTGCCGAAGACATCGAAGGCGAGGCCCTGGCCACGCTGGTGGTCAACCGTCTGCGTGGCGGCCTCAAGGTCGCTGCCGTCAAGGCACCGGGCTTCGGCGATCGCCGCAAGGCCATGCTCGAGGACATCGCCATCCTGACCGGTGGTTCGGTGATCTCGGAAGACCTCGGCATCAAGCTCGAGAACGTCACCCTCGATATGCTGGGCACTGCCAAGCGCGTTGAAATCTCCAAGGAAAACACCACCATCGTCGATGGTGCCGGCTCCAAGGACGACATCACCGGCCGCGTTGCGCAGATCAAGGCGCAGATCGAAGAGACCACCTCGGACTACGACAAGGAAAAGCTGCAGGAACGTCTGGCCAAGCTGGCTGGCGGCGTTGCGGTGATCAAGGTTGGCGGTTCGACCGAAGTGGAAGTCAAGGAGCGCAAGGATCGCGTCGACGACGCCCTGAACGCCACTCGCGCTGCCGTTGAAGAAGGCATCGTGCCGGGCGGCGGCGTTGCCCTGCTCCGTGCCTCGAACGCCCTGACCGTCAAGGGTGCCAATGCCGACCAGCAGGCCGGTATCAACCTGGTCAAGCGCGCTCTGCAGGAACCCGTCCGCCAGATCGCCAACAATGCCGGCGATGAAGGCTCGGTCGTGGTTGGCAAGATCCTCGAGAACGCGTCGCCGAACTTCGGCTACAACGCACAGACCGGCGAATATGGCGACATGGTTGCCATGGGCGTGGTCGACCCGGTGAAGGTGGTTCGCACCGCCCTGCAGGACGCGGCCTCGGTCGCTTCGCTGCTGATCACCACCGAAGCCATGATCGCCGAGCTCCCCAAGGACGCTGCTCCCCAGATGCCGGGCGGCGGCGGCGGCATGGGCGGCATGGGCGGCATGGACTTCTAAGGTCCACACCAGCTCAGTCCAGACTACCCAGTCACGGACTTTGAAGACGGCGCGTCGGGCAACCGGCGCGCCGTTTTCGTTTGGGGGTAACGCCGCCACTCCTGGGCACGCTCTCCCCACCCCCACCGTCATCCTCGGGCTTGACCCGAGGACCTATCTCACAACGCGCTCCACCTGCTCATTTCAAGCCTGTGGAGCCATGGGTCCACGGGCCGAGCCCGAGGATGACGGTGCATGGGGATAGGCAGTGCAAAGCTCACAGCCGCGCAATAGGCGCGCGCCCCGACAGACGCAGGTGACGCGCCCTAGCGGAACACCAGCAGTCGCAGCGCCAGGATGATCGAGATGATCACCACCATCGGCCGGATCAGTTTGGCGCCGAAGCGGATGCCGGTGAGCGCGCCGAGATAGCCACCGACCAGCTGGCCGATGGCCATGGCAAAGGCGATGGGCCAGATCACGTCCCCCGAGGGGATGAACAGCGCCAACGCCCCCAGGTTGGAGGTGAGATTGAGGAATTTGGTGTTGCCCGCCGCCCGCGTCAGCCCAAGCCCGAACAGCGTAACAAAACCCATGGTCAGGAAGCTGCCGGTACCGGGGCCAAAAATGCCGTCATAAAAGCCGATGGCAAAACCCATGACTGGCACGAAGACGGCAAACTGCAGCCGCGCGTGGCTGTCGGCGTCGGTCAGTTTCGGCGCAAAGGTGAAGTAGAGCGCGATGCAGATCAGCGCCACCGGCACCGCGAAAGAGAGCAGTGAGGTGTCGAGGCTCTTCACCGTCAGCGCGCCGATAAAGGCGCCGATGGCGGTGGCGACAATGGCCGGCAGCAGGTCGGGCAACGACACGTAGCCGCGGCGCCAATAGGTGATCGCGGCCATGCCGGTGCCGATCACCGACTGCACCTTGTTGGTGCCAAAGGCGGCGATCGGCGGCACGCCGGCCGAAAGCAGCGCCGGCAGCGCGATGAGGCCCCCGCCGCCGGCAATGGCATCGACAAAGCCGGCCAGCAGGCCGACGCCGCCCAGCGCCAGGAGAGTGATGAGATCGACGGTCATCGTCTTTCTTGGCCTAGCTGAGACCTCATGGTGAGCTTGTCGAACCACGAGGTCGGGCTCACCGTGACACGACCTCGTGGTTCGAAAAGCTCACCATGAGGTCTACTGGAACGGCAGTGGGCAGGACGGCAGACGATTTAGAGCAGCGTCGAGATGCCGGGCGGCACCCCGCCCATGATCGAGAGCAGCGCTTCAAGCTGCGCCTTGCGCAGCGGCGTCCAGTCGGCGGTGCGCGAGACGATCAGGTTGGCTTCCGACTTCATGATCAGGCCGTCCTCGAGAATGCGCAGCGAGTTGGCCGCCAGCGTCGAGCCGGTCGAGGTGATGTCGACGATCAGGTCGGCCGAACCCGAGGCCGGGGCCGCTTCGGTCGCGCCGGCGCTTTCCACGATGCGATATTCGGCAATGCCGTATTGGGCGAAGTGGCGGCGCGTGAGATTGACATATTTGGTGGCCACCCGCAGCCAGCGGCCATGCCGGGCGCGGAAGTCCGACGCCACATCGGCGAGGTCGACCATCTGCTGCACGTCGATCCAGGCGTCGGGCACGGCGACCACCACATTGGCTTCCCCGAAACCCAGGCCGCGGACGAACAGCACGTTATCCTCGCCATTCTCACTGGCTTCGTGGATGAGGTCGGTGCCGGTCACGCCGATATCGATGCCCCCCAGGATCAGTTCGCGGGCGATCTCGGCCGCCGGATAAAAGCGCACCGTCACCTGCGGCTGGTTCTTGATCGAGCCGACATAGCTGCGCACGCCGCCGGGGCGCGCAATGGTCAGACGCGAGGACGAAAAGGCCTTGCGCGTCAATTCTTCGAGCCGGCCCTTGGAGGGAACGGCCAACGTCAGTCCGCCACTGCTCATTGGGTCGCCTCCTTTTCGAGCCGCGCCGTCCACAGGGCGCAGCCCGATGCCGTCACCGGCTGGGCGGCGCCGAGCCGATCGAGCAGCCGGTCATATTCGCCACCCGAGGCCAGCACTTCGCCATCGCGGCCGGTCATCTCGAACACGATGCCGGTATAATAGTCGAGCCGCGGCGAGAAGGCGGCATCGAAGATCACGTCAGCCTTGGGCGAAAGCGCCGCAAGGGCCGCCGCGTGGTTGCGCACCTGAAACAGCGGCTCCTCGAAATCAAAGCCATGGGCGCGGCAGAGATTGCCGATGGTGTCGAGCGCGCGCTGCGCCGTGTCGGACACGGCGAGATAGTCGGTGAGCAGTTTGACCGTCCGCTCCGGAATCGGTGAGGATTCGAGCGCCTGCTTTTCCAGATAGCGATCGGCGATTTCTTCGGGCGTCCGCGAGCCGATCAGGCTCAATCCGCCCGACAGCATGGCGTCGGTGACGATCTCGATCATGGTCTCGCGCCCGTCCGGCGCCTGCACGCCGATGCGCTCGCGCGGTTCGCTGAGTCGATCCATCAGCCGGCTGAGTGCCTCGGGATGGCCGAACCGGTGGCGGATGCGGGCCCGCCAGGCCGGCGGCACTTCGGCAGCCTCGAGGAAGGCTTCGAAGAGTCCAACGCCCCCCAGCCGGATATTGGGCGCGGTGATGTCGTAAATGGCCAGCGCCCAGCGGGCAAAAGTCAGCACTTGGTCGAGCGCCGCGCTGGCGTCGGGCTGGCCGAGCAGTTCGAGCCCGGCCTGCTCATGTTCGACCGGAAAGCCGTTCTGCTGGCGGAAGATGGTGCCGAGATACGTATAGGCCGCGGGCACGCCGACGATGCCGTCGTCGAGATAGCCCTGCGCGATGGGTAGGGTGAAATCGGGCCGCAGACAATATTCCACGCCATTGTTGGCGGTGGTCAGCAGCAGGTTGCGGCCGAACTCCTCGCCCGCCAGATCAAAGAACGGGCCGGCCGGCAGCAGCAGCGGCGGGGCCACGCGCGTCACCGTGCGCGATTCCACCAGTCGCACCAGCGCGGCGTAGCGTTCCGACGAACTCTTCACGTGGTCCGCTCCAGCCAGGCCTTGACCGCCGGCAGCGCCTTGACGGCGCTGACGATGGCGCCCAGATCGCCGTCGCATTCGAACTGCCCCGGCCGCTCGGACTTGTAAGTGGCGTTGTCCTTGATGGCCTGCGCTTCGGCCTTGCCCACGATCAGATCCTTGATCTGCACCTTGCCGGCCTCGCGCTCCTGCGTGCCTTCGATGATCACTGCCGGGGCGTTGCGCTTGTCGGCATAGGCCACCTGCTTGCCGAAATTCTTGGTATTGCCCATGAACATTTCGGCGCGGATACCGGCCTGGCGCAGCGCCGAGGTGATCTGCTGGTAGCGCGGGGTCTGGTCCTTGTCGAGCACCAGCACGACCACCGGGCCGACGGGCTCGGTGACCCCGAGATTCCCGGTCATTTTCAGGGCATTGGCGAGGCGCGACACGCCGATGGAAAAGCCGGTTGCCGGCACCGGTTCGGAGCGGAAGCGACTCACCAGACCATCGTATCGTCCGCCGCCGCCGACCGAACCGAAGACCACGTCCTGGCCCTTCTCGTTCTGCACGGCAAAGGTCAGTTCGATCTCAAAGACCGGGCCAGTATAGTATTCGAGGCCGCGGACAACTGTGGGATCAATTCGCACTCGATCTGAGTAACCTGCCGCTTCAATCTGCTCGACAATCGAAGTTAGGTCCGCGATTCCCTTGTCGCCGCGAGGATTGCCTGCGACCTGCCTGGCTAAGTTCGCCACTGTCTCGCGAGAGGTCACGGCAGCCGCGTCGAGAAATGTAAGTACTCTTTCAATAGCGTCAGGAGTTAAGTTAGCGCCGAAGGTAACGTCACCGCTTTCATCCTTACGAGCGTATCCTAGAAGGTCACGAACGCCCTGAAGACCAATACGATCGAGCTTGTCGATAGCGCGGAGAACTCCAAGCTGCCTTTGGGCATCCGCCCAAAGACCTAGTTCGCCAGTTAGGCCGTCCAGCATGTCTCTGCTACTGACCTTGACCACATACTTTCCGGCCAAACCGAGCGCATCCATGGTATCAGCCATCATCATGCACATCTCGGCGTCCGCTTCCGGACCCGCCGCGCCGACCGTGTCGGCGTCGAACTGCATGAACTGGCGGAAACGGCCCGGACCGGGCTTTTCGTTGCGGAACACATAGCCCGCCCGATAGCTGCGATAGGGTTTCGGCAGATCGTTGAAGTTCTGTGCAAAATGCCGGGCGAGCGGCGCCGTCAGGTCGTAGCGCAGGCTCATCCACTGCCCGTCGTCGTCCTGCAGCGAGAACACCCCGGCATTGGGCCGGTCGGTGTCGGGCAGGAATTTGCCGAGCGCTTCGGTATATTCGAACAGCGGCGTTTCCACCGGGTCAAAGCCATAGCGCTCGTAGACCGCCCTGATTTTGGCGATCATCTGGTCCACGGCCGCGATCTCGCCGGGCAGACGGTCTTCAAAGCCCCGCGGCAGCCGTGGGTCGATGCGCTTGGTCTTCTCGTTCATTCTCTGGGTCCAGATTCCGCTGCTTGTTAGCGGAAAGGCCATTTCGAGACAAGGCGAAGCGCCGTGTTGCGCATCGGCAACAAAATCAAGCGCCTGCGACAGCCTGACGCATCTTGGCTTGGCGAGTCGGCTCAGTCGGTCTACACAGCAGGCGTCCGAAACGCCAACCAAGGAGGATTGTATGACCTATCGTCTCGATACCTTTATGTGTGGCGGTTCCGTCTACGGCGCAGCCCCGCGACATTAGTTGCTTGCGGCCCCGGCCGCTGACTGACCGCCACATTTCCTAGAACGACCATCGTCAATCGACCCTGAGTCCAACGCGCATTTTGGCGTCGGCTTCGGGTCCCTCAACCGTCTCAACATCACTGGAGCCGGCGCGGCGACGCGTCCGGATGACATCATGACTCTGCTCTCTGACCGCGAGAGCCGTGCGACGCGTGACCGCCGAAGGCGGAGCCTGCCCGTACGTGCCCTCAAACTGCTGATCGCCGTGATCAAGGCGAAAGCCGAACTGCGCCGGATCACCCGGCCCAGGCGCGGCGACATCGCCGATATTCCGCCCCACCTGCGGCGCGACCTCGGCCTGCCCGAGCTCGATCCGCAATACCAGCGGATCTACGGCACCGACCCCAAACTCACCATCCTGGCTTATGGAAGACTGAAATGACCGAACTTTTTCTTGCGACCCACCCTGCCCCGCTCGCCGGTACGCCGTCGCGGCCGCGCCGCTCGTTAGCGGTTGTCGCTGCGGTGGCCCGGCTGATCTCCGGTCGGCCGCTGCCGGCAACGCGCACCCGCGCTTCCGCTCGCGGATCGCCACCGGGCTCGGCCCACCTGCGGCGCGACCTCGGCCTCGTCCACCAGGACGACCAATGGTGGCGCGCGCTCGACCGCTGGTAAGCAGCGCCCCCTCCACCGCCTCCGGCGGTTCCCGTCCCCCGTTTTATGGGGGAGGACCCGACTGAGATTTCGCGCGGAACCCTCAACACCCTCCCCCGCCTGCGGGGGAGGGGGACCGGCGTGAGCCGGTGGAGGGGGCACGCACCCATTCATCCCAAGGAGCCGGCACCGGAAAGCGGTTGCCGGAACGATCATGCTTTGTCTTCGCAATCTCTTCGCCTTCAACCGCCAGCGGCCAAGCAAACCGCCCGACGATCGCCGCGATCCCCTCTCCAACCTCAACCGCGTGCAGCTGATCGCCCTGCTGATGTCCCGGCCGTAAGGGAGCCAATAGGGGCCAACGAGGGGCGCACACCACGCCCCCCACCGCCCGTCATCCTCGGGTCAAGCCCGAGGATGACGGAGCATTCAGAAGGCTCTGCGGCCATGGACCGCGTGCCCCCTATCGCCCCGGCCGCACGAAGGCCTGGCGCGCTGCGTCCACTTCGGCCCGGCAGAAGCAGCCGGCGACATGGTCGTTGACCAGCCCCATGGCCTGCATGAAGGCATAGACCGTGGTCGGCCCGACAAAGCTCCAGCCGCGCTTGCGCAAATCCTTGCTGAGCGCGGCCGAGACCGCCGTATGCGCCGGAATGTCGCCCAGTCCGGCCGGGCCGGGCAGCGCGGCGGGCTCGTGACGCCAGAAATAAGCGGCGAGTGAGCCGAACTCGGCCCGCAGCTCCTGGGCGCGCTGGGCATTGTTGATGGTCGAGACGATCTTGCCGCGATGCCGCACGATGCCGGCATCGCCGAGCAGGCGCGTCACATCGTCCTCACCAAAGCCTGCCACTGTGTCGATATCGAAGCCGGCAAAAGCGGCGCGGAAGTTCTCGCGCTTTTTCAGAATGGTCAGCCATGACAGCCCGGACTGGAACCCTTCCAGGCACAGCTTTTCGAACAATCGGGTGTCCGCGCTCACCGGCCGGCCCCATTCATGGTCGTGATAGGCGACATAGATCGGCTCCTGGCCGGCCCAGCCGCAGCGCTGTCGCGGGTCTGCTGCAGTTGACATCACGGGGCTCCAGTCCACAATCCAGACTCAGGGAATGCGGGGATTTCTGATGCTTGTGCCGGAGCGGGTCAAGGCGCTGATCGTTGACGACAATGCCTATGCCCGCAGTGCCATGGCCGCCATCCTGCGCAAGCTGGGCATCCGCCAGATCAGCGAGACCGGCACGGCGCCCGAAGCCCTGCTGACGCTGATGTCGCGGAGCTTCGACGTGCTGCTGATGGATTGGTACATGCCCGACATGAGCGGGGCGGCGCTCGCCCGCATCCTGCGCGATCCGCGCTTCGGGCCGCATGGCCGGCTGCCCGTCGTGCTGATGACCGCCTATCCCAGCCGGGAGGTCATTTCTGCCGCCAAGGACCTGGGGATCTCCGAAATCCTCACCAAGCCGATGACGCTCGACCAGGTCTCGCTGGTGCTGCAGCGCCTGCTCGGCGGCTGGGACATCCCCGCCGACGAGCCGCTGACGGCACCCGCCGAGGACACCTTCCTTATTTAGCCCGGCGCTCGAACCCTCGCTCGATCAGATAATCGAGCGAGATCATGCCGGGGCCGCGGGTCAGGATGAGCAGCAGAACGCTGGCCCAGAGCAGATGCTCCACCCAGGCCTGCGGATAGACCAGCACCTGGATGACGATCACCATGCCCAGCAGCGGCAGCGTGGCGAGCCGCGTCGCCAATCCGACGAACAGGAACAGCGGCACCACGATCTCCACCGACATGGCGAGCCGCGCGGCCAGCTCGGGCGGCAGGATGGGCAGCCGGTACTCGTCCTCGAACAGCTTGACGGCGAACTGGAACGACCGGGCCTTGAGCAGGCCTGAGTTGAAGAACACAAAGCCCACGGCAATGCGCATGGCCAGCTGCAGCAGCGAGAACGGCAGGCGTTCGAGCAGGCTGCGCGCGGCCACGAAGCGCTGGCGGAGCGTGGCAACGACCGAGCCGGCCGCCGCAGTCGAAGCATTGTCAGACATGGTCATTTCCTTGTGTGGGCAGAGCAATGGCACTCACCAGCCCCTCGGCGAAGAGCGTCGCCAGGCCAGTGGGCAGATCGAAGGCGGCGTCGGCCGCTAGGGCCGCCGCGATGGCGTCGCCGAGCGGCAGGCCCTCGGCCAGCGCGGCGCGGAAGGCCAGCACGGCCGGGGTGAGCCGGGCGATGCCGAACGTGCCCCGGGCGCCGCGCAGCTGCAGCGCCACGGCGCCCGGCGCAAAGGCCAGCGTTTCGGGCTGCTGCTCTGAAAGGCGGATACGCACCAGCTCATCGACCGGCCAGCCGGCCGTCATGAAGCGCAGCCCCGGCTGCAAGTTCAGCACCAGGTCGGGCAGCATTTCGCCCGGAAACTCGGCAAGCCGGGTGATTTCGAGCGCCGGCTGGTCGATGGCGACCGAGACATTGCCCAGGTGCCAGTCGAGTTCGGCGACGTCGGCGACATAAGGCACGTCCTTATTCACCGCGTCCGCGCGCAGCGCCGCGATCAACGCCTGGCCATACTCGGCCATGCAGGGCGCGGTCGGTGGCGACTGGACGATGAAGCGATCGAGCACAGCGATCATCCGGCGACTGCCGAGCAGCCACTCGACCGTCGGATAGCGTCCCAGCAGGTGGCGCGTCAGGCCCTCGCGATAGTGCCGGCGATAGATGTCGAGCCGGCCCGCGAGCGGCGCCGGGGCCACCAGCATGGCGGGCACCGGACTGTCCGGGGTCTCTACAGCGGCGCGAAACTGCGCCTGCGTTTCAGACAGCGACAGCATGGCGAACATCATCGATGGCGGCGGCGGCGACCTGGTCGGCCCGGGTGGCCTCGGCCGCCAGGGTCGCAAAGGTGGGCAGCTCGTTGTCCCATTCGATCAGCGTCGGCTTGGGGCCGAAGCGGCGGACCGCATGGGCATAGAGGTCCCAGGCATTCTCGTCGATCGGGCGCGAATGGGTGTCGATCAGCACGGTGCCGGCATCGGCCTCCGCTTCGGCGACAAAGCCGCCCAGATGCATCTCGCCCACGGCCTCGCCGGGGAATTCGTCGATATAGCGATAGGCGTCATAGCCCAGGTTCTGGGCGCTCACATGCACGTTGGAAACGTCGCAGAGCAGCCGGCAACCCGTGCGTTCGACCAGCTGGGCGAGGAAGGTCACCTCGGTCATGGTCGAGTCGGCAAAGCCCAGATAGCTGGAGGGATTTTCCAGGTGATAGGGCCGCCCGATGGCGTCCTGAACCTGGTTGATATGGTCGGCCAGCAGCGCCACGGATTCGGCCGTATAGGGCAGTGGCAGCAGGTCGTTGAGATAGTCGCCCTCGTGGGTGGACCAGGCCAGGTGGCCCGACACCATGATCGGGTCGAGCCGGTCGATCAGTTCGCGCACCCGGACAAGATGTGCCCGGTCGACGCCGCCGACGCTGCCCACCGAAACGCCCACCGAGTGCACCGAAATCGGATAGTGCTCGGCAATCTCCTCGAGCAGTTCGCGGGCATGCGGATTGGCGAGAAAATTCTCGGGGTGGACTTCGAACCAGGCCGCCTTGGGGCGGTTGGCCGCCACTTCGGCCAGATGCTGCAGACGCAGACCGACACCGGCAACCGCCGGCACGCGCTGATGAGCCATTCTCGTCTCCCTCACGAAGCAGTTGGGGCGGCCGGAGCCGCCCCAGCCGAAATCAGGCAGCGGCCTTGGTGCCACCGACGACGCGGTCGCAATAGCCTTCCGGCACGTAGATCCAGGCGCTCGGGTCGGCGTCGACCTTGGAGGTGCCGGCGCAGGAATTGTTGCCGGTCGAGGCGCAGTCATTGGCACCGGCCTTGGCAATGCCGTAGCACTTTTCGGCGGTGAAGGTCGGCGCGGCGGCCGGGCCCATCTGGGCGAAGGCAGCGGTCGGCAGGATGATGGCGGCAGCGAGGGCCGAGGCGATGAGCGAACGGTTCATGGGATAACCTCCTGAAAAATGCGGGCCGCTGATCGGCCCCACAAACAGTCATTCGGTGTTCGGTGCGCGTTTGTTACAGCCGCTTCAACACGAAGCCGTGAGCACGCCGCTCGCTGCGTTGCACAGCCTGTCATCAGACCGTGCTGTGTCGACCATCGACTTGGCACCTATCATTCTGCAACATGGCACCGTAACAAATCCCCGGCTGGCGCGAACACTATAGGAATAGCCTTGCATTCAACCGACGAGGACAAGTTGGCCCGGCTGATGACGGCGGCCGTCGATGGCGACGAGACGGCCTATGCCGAGTTCCTGCGTTGCGCCGGCGCAATCATTCGCGGCTTCGCGCGGCGCAAGCTTGCCGAAGGCGCCGTGGTCGGCCCCGAGGACATCGTGCAGGAGACGTTGCTGGCCATCCATGCCAAACGCCACACCTGGCGGCGCAGCGAGCCGATCCTGCCCTGGATCTTCACGATCACCCGCTACAAGGTCGTCGACGTCTTTCGGCGCAACGGCAAGCGGATCTTTGTGGACGTCGAAACGTTTGCCGAGGAACTCGCGGCGCCCGAGCCCACCGAACCGGTGCTCGGCGAACGGCAGATGCAGGCCGCACTGGGCAGCCTTTCGGAGGGCCAGCGCCGGGTCGTGCATGCCATCGCCGTCGAGGGCCGCACCATCCCGGAGACGGCGGCGGCATTCAACATGAAGGAACCAGCGGTGCGCGTGGCGTTTCACCGCGGACTGGCGGCCCTGGCGGCCAGATTTGGACGACAGACATGAATACTGACGACCTCATCCGCACCCTTTCGGCCGATGCCGGACTGCAAAGGCCCAGCCCGACGGCGAGCCTGCTGGTCGCGCTGCCCCTCGCACTTGTGGCCGCGGCGGTGTTCCTGGTGCTCACGCTCGGGGTCCGCGCCGATCTGGCGGCGGCGCTGGGCACGCTGCGCTTCCCGTTCAAGTTCGTCGTCACTCTCAGCCTGCTGGCGAGCGCGCTCATGGTCTTCCGGCACGCGCTCTATCCGGTCGATTCGGCCCATCCGGGCTGGCCCTGGCTGCTGCTGGCGCCGGCGGTGCTCGGGCTTGGCATCATTGCCGAGCTCATTGCCACGCCCGCCCCCGGCTGGCAGATGCTGGCGCAGGGCAAGAACGCCCTGCTCTGCCTCACCATGATCCCGGCCTTCGGCGCCATTCCGCTCGGCCTGATGCTGTGGGTGCTGCGCCAGGGCGCCCCGCTGCGTCCGGGCCTGGCCGGCATCGGCGCAGGCCTGGTGGCCGGCGCTATCGCCGCGACTTTTTACGCCATGCACTGCCCCGACGACTCGCCGTTCTTTCTCGCCACCTGGTACATTCCGGCCATCGGCCTGCTCGCCGCCGCCGGCGGCGTGCTCGGACGCGTGCTGGCCCGCTGGTAGTCGCTGGGCCTCTCGGCTCGGTGACCAGCGCGTTTACATGCGATCAACCATGCCGCTTGGACGCTGCTTAACCATGCGGCTTCACGGCAAATTGGGCAATTTGCGCAACACTCTGCTCACCATCCGGGAGACCGGAGCCCATTGATAAGTTCGTGAGTAAAACAGATGTCGCGTTGGGTACGTGCCGCTTCGATCGGCCTTGGACTTGTTCTCTCTTTTGCATCGCTGGCCCCGTCGCTGGCCGCCAACAATCTCTCCTTCATCATGAACCCGCCGCCCGGGCTGACGCTGACCTCGGGCAAGCCGACCAACGGGTTGCAGCTGCGCACCGGCAAGGTCCGGCTCGATCCGCAGTTCATGCGGCAGGTGGTGGGCTATGCCGGCCATGAAAAGCCCGGCACGGTGATCGTGCATACCAGCCGCAAGTTCCTCTATCTGGTGCTCGGCGACGGCAAGGCGATGCGCTACGGCATCGGGACGGCGCGCGACGGGTTCGAGTGGAACGGCACGCACAAGGTCACCGCCAAGAAGGAATGGCCAAGCTGGACGCCGCCGGCCGAAATGCGCAAGCGCCAGCCCGGACTGCCGACCTTCATGGAAGGGGGCGTCAACAATCCGCTGGGCGCGCGCGCCCTCTATATCGGCTCGACGCTCTATCGCATTCACGGCACCAACGAGCCCTGGAGCATCGGCACCAATGTCTCGTCGGGCTGCATCCGGATGATCAATGATGATGTCGTGGACCTCTATGCGCGCGTGAAAATTGGCGCCAAGGTCATCGTTCTTTAGTTACCAATTTGCGGCACTATCCGGGGCAAATCAGACCCGGGTAGTGCGCCGTGCTCAGTCAGTTCAAAGCTCTTCTTGCCAGGTTCCGTCGCGACGAAGGCGGGGCCTTTCTGGTGCTGTTCGGCGTTCTGGCACTGGTGCTGGTCGCCACCTCGGGCGCCGTGGTCGATTTCACCCGGATCGAACAGACGCGCAGCAAGGCACAGAATGCGCTGGACGCGGCCGCCCTTGGCCTGCAGCCGCATGTGTTCGATACCACCGGCACCTGGACGGAAGCCAAGTTCGTCGAAGAGGCGGCCAAGCTGCTCGACGAGCGCCTGGCCAATGACGACGTCCTTTCCGGCGTCACCGGCGCCACCATCAATGCCCGCAACGGCCAGCTGATCCTGACCGCCTGGGTCGAGGTGCCGACCGCCTTCGTGTCGCTGGTGGGTGTGCCCGAGGTGCGCGCCGGCCTGTTGTCGGAGGCGACGCGCAAGCGGCTCAATCTTGAAGTGGCGATGGTTCTCGACAATTCCGGGTCGATGGACTGGTACAGCCGCATGACCGAACTCAAGAAGGCGGCCAAGAGCGCCACCGACATCCTGTTCGACGACGAGGATACGCTTCCCAACGTCTTCATCTCGATCATCCCGTTCACCCAGTACGTCAATGTCGGCACGGCCAATCGCACCGCCAGCTGGATGAGCCAGACGGGCGCCTCGAGCGTTTCGCATCTCAACTTCGACAACGATGATCGCGATGACACGCCGTTCACCGACACGGTCAATCGCTGGAGCCTGTTCGACGGCTTCAACAACACGCCCTGGGAAGGCTGCGTGGAGGCGCGCATTACGCCCTATGACACGCAGGACACGCTGCCCGACAATTCCGTCCCGGATACGATGTTCCAGCCGCTGTTCGCGCCCGACAGTCCGGTCGACGGCTATCTGAGTGACACCGGTGCCACCTGCCGCGTTGCGCCCAAGTGGATCAAGACCGAAACCAAGACCAAGTGCCCCAAGAAGGTCTCGAACAACAACAGCACCAACTACGACGGTTGCAGCAAGACGCCGACCACGACCTATTCCGGCACGGACGAATGGAATGCCACCGTCACGTCGCCGCCGACGACACAGCCGGCCGATAACTCGCTCTATTCTTATTACAACGCGTCGAGCTGCGTGACGACCTATACCGGCTCCGGTTCGTCCAAGAACAACTACACCAACAAGAAGATCCTGACCTGCACCTACAATTTCTCGACAACGGAAATGCAGCAGCGCCTGTGCAAATATGCCGGCAAGTCCGGCAGCAGCGCCAATGCCGACTGTCCGGCGACGCCCATCCTGCCGCTCAATAACGTGCGGCAGACGGTCAAGGACCAGATCGACGACATGATCGCGTCCGGCTCAACCAATATCGAGCAGGGCACGATCTGGGGCTTCCACTCACTGTCCCCGACCCAGCCGCTCACCGAGGGCACGGACTATGACGAGGCGACGTCCAAGATCCTGATCATCATGACGGACGGCGAGAACAACCCGAACTACGACTATTACAGCAACACGCCCTACGGAAACACCAGCTGGACGGCCTGGGGCTATCGCGTCAACAAGCGGCTGCTGACTGAATCCACCACGCCCAAGGATTCCGCCGCCACCCAGGCCGAGGTGATCGCCGAAGTGAACCGGCGCACCGTGCTGGCTTGCACCAATGCCAAGGCCGAAGGTATCATCGTCTATACCATCGGTCTGTCGGCGCCCAACAACACCACCATCCAGATGCTCAAGGACTGCGCCAACCCCAGCGAAGTGGTCGACGGGCAGAACCGCAACTACTGGTACTTCCCCAATGACTCGAGCGAACTGACCGACGTGTTCGAAGAGATCGCCAGCCAGCTCTCGGAATTGCGCCTGGCGCAGTAGTCAGTGATGCGGGGTGGTCAGCCGGAAGCGGCGGCCACCCGGGAAACCGTTCAGCGCAGCGCGCTGTTCGGCTTCGGTCAAGCCGACGAACTCGATGTCGAGCACGCTTTCAGGGGCGTCGAGCGGCGCGATGGCTTCGCCGGTGCGCGGCAGCCGGCGACCCTGCGCGGCGGCCAGCCAGAGATGGGTGCGGGGGCTGGGATCGTGGGAAGGCTTCTGCCGGTTCATTGGTCGGACTCCCGTACTGGTCGAAGCTAGAAACGCGGACCCCCTCCCGACGGTTTCTGCACATTGACGTGAAGCTTGCCACTTTGGCGCTGAACCGGGCGGCAATGGGCCGTTCAGACTCCGTTCATCTTTGTGGCAACCGCGCCGCGCCAGCGACGTTGCTCCGGCTCATGTTCAGGAGTAACTTTATGGTCCCAATCCGCTATTTCGTCGTTGCCGCAGCCGGTCACTGGCTGGTCACGACCGGGAGCCGCACCATGGCACACGTCGCCACCCAGCCCCAGGCCATCGCCAGCGCCGTGGTCATGGCCGACCTGGCAGGGTCGCCGAGCGAGCCCACCGCCGTGGTGCTTTGCACCGGCGAAAAGCACGATCTGGTCTGGACTTACGGGGTGGGCCCGGTACGTCGCCCGCTCGTGCGGTCGGCGGCCTAGAGATGCGCGAGACCCTGGCCGAAGCGATCTTCCGGCACCCGCGCCGGGTCGGCTTCATCGCCTTCAACCTGATCGCCTTCGCCCTCCTGGTCACCTGGATCGTGGTCACCAGGGACGACGCCGCGCTGGGGATTTTCGGCCTGCCTTTTGTCGCGCTGGGCTATGTCGGCATCGGCTTTCTGATGCTCGCCTGGGTCGCGGCCTGGATCGCCTTCATCGTCGTCGCGCGGCGGCGCCGGCACCAGAAACGCCAAGCCGAGCGGATCTAGCGGCGGGGTTCGGCGACCGCGCGGCCCAGGCTAGAGCGTTCAGCGGATTGATAGATCAGCTTGTTGTCGTAACCCGGTCCGGAAATCCGCACCTCGCTGCGCCCGCCCTGCCGGGAGGTCGCAGCCGCCTGGGCGACGGCGTCCGCCATGGCCGATTCGAGCGATCCATAGGGCCCCACTGACCGCCCATTGAGGTCGATCCACCAGCTCTGATTGGCAAACAGCACGATATAGATAGACGTCGACATAGCCATAAAACCCCGCACCGCAGCGCGACTTAGCCTGCCAGATGCCGAAACTGGCAGCGCTTTCAAATGTTAAGCTTAAAAAGAGAGTTGGTACCGCCTCCCCGGTTTGAACGGGGGACCCCTAGATCCACAATCTAGTGCTCTAACCAACTGAGCTAAGGCGGCACGAAACGCGGCGGAACATAGTCAGATGCATCGACGCTGACAAGCGCAGATTTTCTGGCCTGCGAAAGGCGGACTTTACCCTTGGCGGCTTAACCATGCCAGCGATTGGTGCCCCCGCCCGGACCGTCCGATATGGACCCCCGGAAACCCGCGCTATATTAGAGAAGTGTTAAGTTTTTCGTCCCAGGTGTGCCGGTTTGGCACGGATGACGGTGTAATCGAGCGTGACTTCCGAGTGGATTAAATCGCCAACGGCCCGCCGCGTGCTGCTGCACTGGGCCGATGCCCGACCGGCCTGGCTGTGGTCCGCCAATGGTGAGACGCTGCTCTGGCGCAATGTCAGCGCCCGCTCCTTCCACGGCCGGGTCAAGAAGCATGGGATCAAGCTCGCGCCGGAAGCCGAGCCGATCAAAGGGCAGATTGCCCGGCTGATCCGGCTGGGGTCGGTCGGTCGATCGAGCCTCTCCCGCATCCAGTTCCTGGCCGGAGATCGACCGATCTCGACGACCTGTGCCGTCACGCCGCTCAAGCTCGAAAGTGGCGAAATCGGGCTGCTGATCGTGAGGGTCGATCCGATCGAACCCGAGCTGCTCGAGGTCCAGCAGCCCGCCGGGATCACCGAACGTCTGCTGCCAGAGGGCATCGACTACCTGCTGGTCGATGACGATGGCCAGATCACCGGCGGGTCCGATCACGCCTTGCGGCGTTTTGCACCGCACCTGGAAAGCGAAGGGTTGCCCGACCTGCCGGAGGACGGCTCGGCTCGGCTGGAGATCGCCGGAGACGCGCTGACCGTCACCCGTTTCAGGGCGAGCCCGCGCGACGCCGTGCTGCTGCTGTTTGAAGGCGACCAGCCATCCCGGCCGAACATCGATGATGTGCGTGCCGAAGAAGGGGCTGCGGTAGAGGACAGTGTAGAAGAGCCGCTGCTCCCCTTGGGTCTGCCACACCTGCCGACAGCCCAGCCTGCGGAACCGCCGACAGCGGACCTGCAGGACGAGCCCTGGGTCGAGCCGTTCGAGCCAAGGCCGGAAATTGTCGGACTGTCCAACCTGTTCGACCGGCTGGCCGAGGATGAGGAGCTTTACGCGCCCCTCACCGAGCAGGACGAAACCTTTGCCGGGCCGCTGCACGAAAATGCGCTGCAGGCACCCGTCGTACCTGCCGACACGCCCGCCGAGGCACCTTTTGAGCCCGAACCTTTGGCAGAGCCCGAAGCTGCGGCGGAGATCGGCGATGCGCCCCTGGCAGGCGAAACCGACGACATGATTGCCGCGGTCATCGCCTATGCCGATGACGAGGACGACCTGCCTGCCGCTGCACCGACGCGCGTCTGGAAAGTGACGGGCCGGGGCTTTGTCGCCATACCTGTCCCGATCGAAACACCGGACGGCTCGGACGACGAGGTGCTTGCCGAGGAGGATGCGCCCGCCGCGTTGGTCGCGCCCGGCGAAGCACCCGACAGCGGCACGGTCGAGCAGGTTTCTCGCTACAATTTCGACGAGCTCAGCCGCATCCTCACCGATCGCGTCGGTGGCGAGCCGCAGCGGCCGACGGAGGACGATTCCACTGTCGAGCCGCGTCGACGGGTGTCGGACAGCGCTCTGATCAACCCGGCAGGCGAGACTTTCATCCTGAACCGCCTGCCCATCGGCATCATGGTGTTTCGCGATCAGCAGGTGCTGTTCGCCAATCGCGCCCTGACCGACCTGACCGGCCACGACAGTGTCGAAAGCCTGCGTGCGGCCGGACTGGGCGGCATCTTTCCGGCCGAAGACGACGCGGCCGCCGGCCCGGTGACGCATCTGGTGCGCCGGGACGGCAGCCGGATTGCCGTCCGAGCGCGCTTGCAGTCGATCAGTTGGCAGGGGCGACCCGCCCTGATGCTGTCGGCCATGACCGGGGAAGAGGGTCGCGGCCACGAAGGGGCAGTGCGCGCCTTTGCCGAAATCGCGGCCGATGCACGCGACGAAGGCTTCGTGCGGGCGGATCGCTCCGGCATTCTGACCCATGTGTCACTGCATGCCCGGGTGATCCTGGGCAAGACGGATGCCGACCTGCTGGGATTGCCGGTCTCGGCGCTGCTCGACCCTCTGGAGCTGCCAGCTCTCAAGGAGTTTCTCGAGCGGCCAGCGCGCTTTGCCGAGACTGAACGGCCAAGCCTTGCTGCCCGATCAACCCAGGCCAACCTGCAGGTCCTGCTGTTTGCCGAAGGCCAGGCCGGGGTGGTCACCGGCTATTTTGGCTTCGTCCGGGCCACGCCGACAATTGCCAGCGCGACCACCGCAGCGACCCCAACCGCCCCGAGCGAACGCGCAGACTATGTCGAGCCGTCGATGCTGGCGCGGCTCAGCCGGGGCATCCGGCGACCGCTCAATACCATCATCGGGTTTTCCGACCTGATCCAGTCGTCGGCCTTCGGGACCATCGAGAATGCGCGCTACCTCGACTATGCGCGCGACATCAAGACGGCCGGCAACGAGATTGCAGTGCTGGTCGATGAACTCGACGACTATGCGCGCCTCCGGGAGGGTCGGTATGCGGCACGACCGGCCGAACTGGATCTGGCCGCGCTGCTCGAAAGCTGTGTTGTCCGCGTGCGCGGCCAGGCTAGCTTGGCCCGCGTGCTGGTCCGCAGCGCGATTTCAGAGCGGCTGCCGCGCATTCGCGCCGATCGCGCATCGCTGGGCCAGGCCATCCTGAACCTGCTGGCCAGTGCCATCGACCAGACCCCGGCCGGCGCGTCGGTGATCCTCTCGGCCCAGCTGGAAGATGATGGCAGCATTTCGGTCAATGTCCGCGACAGTGGTGCCCGCAGCGTCGACCTGGGTGAGCGCTTCGTGGTGTTTCGCGACGGCGTCAGCAAAGATGGCGAAGCGCTGGCGCCGGTCCGCTCGACAGTGGGGCTCGCTCTCACCCGGTCGCTGTTGGCGGTCAATACCTGCTCGCTTTCGGTTGACCCGAGCGGCGGCGTCGGCACGCGGTTCTCGCTCGCCATTCCAGCGGACCTCGTCGCTTCCGCCTGATGCCGAATTGCCGCAGGTCGTCCAGCCGGATCGGCCCGCTAAGTGTCTGCCTTTCCGATTGTTTTCTGCGTTCCTTCGAACCGTTCGAAACTAAGCTGTCGGACCACGGCTGTCGACTGAGCTGATTTCTTGACAGTTTTGATCAGATTAGACACAAGGCGCCAGGTCCGGCGATGCAATCTCGCCGGCAACATGGAGGATTGCATGATCGGTTCGACGCGCACGCTGGCCATCCTGGCCGCGCTCTTGGTTGGCAGCACGAGCGCTGCCCTGGCACAGAGCAGCGAGGTCAATGTCTACTCGTATCGCGAACCGGGTCTGATTCAGCCGCTGCTCGACAGCTTTGCCGAACAGACCGGCATAAAGGCCAATGTCCTGTTCGCGGGCGACGGCCTGATCGAGCGCGTCGAGGCCGAAGGCGAGCTTTCGCCGGTCGACGTGATTCTGACCGTCGACATCGGCAATCTTGCCAGCGCCAAGGACAAGGGTGTCAGCCAGCCCATCGGCGCTGCAGCGCTCGAGCGCGTGCCCGCAGAATATCGCGATCCGGAGGGCAATTGGGTGGCCTTGAGCCTGCGTGCCCGCGTGTTCTACGCCTCCAAGGACCGCGTTACCGAGACGGCGCTGAGCTACGAGGACATTGCCGGGCCGGCATGGAAAGGCCGCCTCTGCACCCGTCCGGGCGACCACGTCTACAATATCGGCCTGGTGGCCAACCGCATCGCGGTCTGGGGTCTCGACAAGACCCGGGACTGGCTGGGCAAGGTGCGCGACAATCTCGCGTTCCCGCCCAATGGCAATGACCGGGCGCAGGTCAAGTCGATCCTCGAGGGGACCTGCGATCTGGCCATCGGCAACACCTACTACATGGGGCTGATGCTCAACAACGAAGCCGAGCCCGAGCAGAAGGACTGGGCCGCTGCCGCCCGCATCGTCTATCCGGATGCCGAGGGCGCCGGAACCCAGGTCAACGTTTCGGGGGCGATCCTCGCCAAATACGCGCCGAACAAGGACAATGGTGAAAAGCTGATCGAATTCCTGCTGTCGGACGACGCGCAGCAGATATATGCCAACGGGAACTACGAGTACCCGGTGGTGCCCGGCGTCAATCCGACGGAACTGGTGATGAGCTGGGGCACGCTCAATCCGGACAAAACGCCGCTGACCGAAGTGGCCGCGCACCGGGCCGAGGCCGCCGCACTGGTCGATGAACTCAAGTTCAACGAGGGTGCGCAGAACTAGGAGAGCCGCGATCGTACAGACCGCGATCGAGAGCAGAAGGAGCAGGACCGGCACGGGGCGCCCGTTGCCGGTCGCTGCTTATGTGCTGGTGCTGATCATGGGCCTGCCGATCCTTTGGCTCGGCTGGGCGGCGATCGGGTCGGCGCTCGGCGGAGACAACGGCCTTGCCGCCAGCATGTTGCCCACCGCGCTGCGCGAAACGGCCGTTCTGATGGCGTGGGTGGGATTGACGACCGGGGTCTTGGGCCTCTTTTCGGCGTGGCTGGTGACCCATTTCGATTTTCCCGGCCGGCGCATCCTCGAGTGGGCCCTGATCCTGCCCCTGGCAGTGCCCACCTACCTGGCCGCCTACAGCTATGTCGAGTTCCTCGACTTCACCGGCCCTGTCCAGCAACTGGTGCGGCTGCTGACAGGCGCGACCACATTGCAGGACTATTGGTTTCCCACGATCAAGAGCCCGAGCGGAGCAGCGTTCGTGCTGTCCATGGTGCTTTACCCCTATGTCTACGCGGCGTGTCGGACCTTTTTTCTGATGCAGTCGGCCTCGATCGACAGCGCGGCGCGGACGCTCGGGGCCAATGGGTGGCGGACGTTTTTCTCGGTCACCCTGCCGCTCAGCCGACCGGCCATCGTCGTCGGCGTCACCTTGGCGATGATGGAAGTGGTCAACGACCTGGGCGCCGTGCAGTATTTCGGCGTCAACAGCCTGACGGCGGTGATCTACACGACCTGGATCAACCGCTCGAATTTCGGCGGCGCCGCGCAGCTGGCCGTGACGATCGTCCTGGTGATCGCGCTCTTGATCTTTGCCGAACAAAGGGCGCGGCAGAACCGCGTCTATGCCACCCATCGCGACAGTACCGTGCCCGCTGCGCATCTGCGGCTCGGGCGGGGGGCCGGCTGGTTGGCGACAGCGTTCTGCTCCACCCTGTTGTTCCTTGGCTTCGGCCTGCCGTTTGGCGAACTGACCTTTCTGGCCTCGCGCTCGATCACGCCGGCCACCCTGGCGATGACGGCCGCCGCGGGTCTGACCACGCTCGAACTCGCCATGTCGGGCGCTGTGGTTGCCGTCGGCATCGGCCTGCTGGCCGCCAAGCTGAGCGCGCCACGATCATCTGGCTCGGCACGTGGAGCCATCCGGGTGGCGACGCTGGGTTATGCGATCCCGGGTACCGTGCTGGCGCTCGGGCTGTTGCAGCCGCTTGGCCAGGCCGATCTATGGTTCAACCGCCTGACCATGTGGCTGGCCCAGTGGCGACCGGGCCTGATCCTTTCCGGATCGATCGCGGCGCTACTTTATGTCTATGCCATCCGTTTTCTCGCCCTCAGTCACTCGACCCTGGATGCAGCCATGCGGCGGCGCGGCGACACCATGCTCGATGCGGGCCGCGTGCTTGGCGTGAAGGGCTTCGCGCTGCTCTGGCGGATCGACCTGCCTACCCTGTCGCCAGCCCTGCTGGCCGCCGGAACGCTGGTCTTTGTGGAGATCGTCAAGGAACTCCCGGCCACCTTGCTCCTGCGCCCACTGGGCGTCGAAACCCTGGCAACACTGGTTTATGCCCGGGCCAATGTCAGCCTGTTCGCCGAAGCCTCGCTGCCGGCCTTGGGCATTGTGGTCGTCGGGCTGATCCCCGTGCTGCTGAGCACGCATTTCAGCCAGCGACGGAGTTAAGTCGCTGCGCTGACGCGACGATTTTTCATGAGCAACCGCCGCCGTCTCCGCTATAAGGAAGCGGGTTTCGGGGGATTGCGATACCAATCATGAGCAAGGACGGCGAGGCTTCTCCGCTCGTCATCGATGATCCTGTAGCGCCGGCAGAGATGCCGATCGGTGCTTCGACGTCTGCCGAAGCCGAGCCACCGTCCGACCCTGTCGTCGAAATCGTCGCATTGCCAGTCGACGCTCCGGTAGGGCCGTCGCCCGACCTGTTGCCGGCCGCCGACCCCTCGTCCGATATCAGCGCGACCCCCTCGGCGGACTCTTCGCCCAAAGAGGCTGAGGGCCCACAAATCCCGACTGCCGGCGAGAACGCGGCCGAGATACCGGCAACACCACAGCCGCCAGCTCCGGCGAGCCGAGTCTACCCCTCCCTTGCCATCACGTTCAGCATGCCCCCGCTGCTCGAATATGCTGGCTGGCGCCTGCTGGAGTGGCTGGCGACCGTCGCGGTTGCGGCCGTCCTTCTGAGCGTGCTGCTGCGGTCATCGGCGCCTGCGGACCTGGCGCTGCTCGCCGATCGGCTGGGCGTGACCCTGCCGCTCTTGGCGCTCTGCCTGGTTATTGCCGGAGTGATCGGTGCGCCGATGGGCTTTCTCGCGGGGCTGCTGGGTGGTCCAGTCGATGCGATCGTGCGGGCGCTCAGTGCGGTCGGCACGGCTGTCCTGCCGATCTGGCTGGCCATGCTGCTTGTTCTGGTCTTTGCGGCGACGCTGGGCTGGCTGCAGCCTGGCGGCTTCGTGCCCTGGGCGCAGAATGCCGGGGGCGCATTGTTTTCGCTGCTCCTGCCGGCGCTGGCGCTCGGCCTGCCAATGGCTCTCGAGTTTGCCCGCGCGCTCCGCAATGGAGTGCGCCATGCGCTGGTCGACCCGTGGCTCGAAACGGCTCGGACCATGGGCTGGACCCGGCGCGAGGCGGTCATTCGGTTTGTCCCGCGCCAGGCGCTTGGCGATGCCCTCGGCGAAATGCTCGTGCCACTTTCCCTGCTGGTGCCGGCCTGCGTGATCGTCGAGAATGTCTTCTACCTGCCCGGATTGGGTCGGCTCCTGCTGAGTTCGCTTTCGGCAGGTGACGCGGCAAACCTGCAGAGTGCCCTTGTAACGCTGGTGGCGTTGGTGGGCTTGTGCCGGTTCATCGGCCAGGTGCTTCGCGGGCTGGCAGATCCGCGTTTGCCGGGGGGCGCATGAGCCTTTCGCCTCCCCCCGTCGCGCGCCCCTTGGCGTTGCCCATGATCAGGCTGCGCCTGGCAGTGATCGCCACACTGGTGCTCCTGCTGATCGGCTTTGTGTCGATTGTCTGGACGCCCTACCCCGTCGACCAACTCGACGCGCTGGCTCAGGCGCAGGCCCCAAGCGCCAGCCATCTGCTGGGGACCGACGCGCTGGGGCGCGACACCCTGTCGATGGCGATGAAGGGCATCCTGACGAGCTTTGTGGTCTCGGCGGTCGCTGCGGCCATCGGACTGTTCATTGGCATACCGCTGGCGGTCGCGGCGGCGCGTTGGGGGCTTGTGGCCGAGCGTTTGCTCATTGGCGGCGCCGGTCTTTTTCTGAGTTTTTCGGCCCTTGGCATCGCCGCTCTGCTGACCGCGCATTTCGGCCCTTCGGCCCTCAATGCCATGCTGGCGGTCGGCCTGTTCAATATCGCAGTGGTCGCCCGACAGACTCGCGAGGACCTGCGGGCGTTTCAGGGCCGGGACTATCTGGCGGCCTCGCGTCTCTCTGGACTTGCCGGTTGGGAGCTGGCGCGTCGGCATGTTCTGCCCAGCTTGCTGCCCCTTTTGGGGGCGACCGCCACCGCGCAGCTCGCCCACGGAGTCCTGCTCGAAGCGGGTCTTGGTTATCTCGGGCTGGCCTCGCAGCCTCCCGGGTCGAGCCTGGGCCTGATGCTGCGCGATGCCCAATCGGTCATGCTGTTTGAACCGCTGCCCATGCTGGTCCCGGGTGCGGCTCTGCTGCTGATCGTGGTGGCGCTCCAGGTTGTTGCTCGAGGCCTGCGGCAGGAGGTCAAGCATGCTGCTTGAGGTCAAGGACCTGCATATCGAGCTCGACGGCGCCACGGTAATCGACGGTCTCGGCTTCAGCCTGGACCGTGGCGAGCGGCTCGGCCTGATCGGCGAAAGTGGTAGCGGCAAGTCCACCATCGGGCTCGCGCTCACGGGGCTGCTGCCCGTCGGATCGGTGATCACGGGCCGGATCGCGCTGGATGGCCAGCCGGCGCCGCTCAAGGAATCGGACTGGGCGCGATTGCGGCGGAAGCAGATCGCTATCGTCCGGCAAAGCACCTCGCCCCGGCTCGATCCCTCACGGACTGTCGCCCAGATCGTCGGGGATGCGGCACTTCTCGAGTCCCTTGGCCTTAAGGCCAGCCGCCTTGCCGGACGACTCAGCGCGGCTGAGCGCCAGGTCGTGCTGATTGCCGAGGCGCTCGCCCGCAAGCCTGACATGCTGGTGCTCGATGAGCCCTTCACGCTTCTCGACGCTCCGACGGCCAAGAAACTGATCGACGTGCTCAAAGCGCAAAGCCTGAGCATGCTGATCATCGGGCACGATCTGGCAGCCGTTGGAGCGCTGAGCCATAGGATCCTGGTGCTCGAGCAGGGCCGGCTGGTCGAAGCTGGCCCTGCCGCCATCATTCTTTCGCGGCCCATGGAAGACGCATCGCGTCAGCTGATCGCCAGTAGCCGCATCCGGGCACGGACCCTGATGCGATCACCCATCGGCACACCCTTGCTCGAAGCGCAGGGCGTGACATCGATCTACCGGCACGGCCCTCGGCTCTTGTCGCGCGCTCGACCCATCCTTGCGCTCGACAATGTGAGCTTTACGCTGCGACGCGGTGAAGCGCTCGCGGTGGTGGGCACGGCGGGCGCGGGCAAGACCACGCTGGCACGGGCTGTTGCCGGTCTTGGCCGGCTGAACAAGGGAACGCTGGTGTTCGAGCATCAACCCTATCGCGGTCGAGATTTGCCTCGCTTGCTGCGTGCGGACATCAGCCTGGTGTTCTCCGACCCACGACAGTCTCTCAGTCCGCATGTGACGGTCGGCGCCTCGATCGCCGAGCCGCTTCTGCTCGACCAGCACCATACGCTCGAAGAGCAGACCGACAGGCTGATGGAAGTGCTCGAGGGCGTCGGACTTGCGACCGAACAGCTCGAACTCACGCCCCGCGACCTCAGCCTCTACGAGTTGCAGCTCGTCGCACTGGCGCGGGCGCTGATCACCCGGCCGCGGCTGGTGGTGTTCGATGATCCGGTGCAATTGCTCAATGCCCGTCAGCGCGGCGACATGCTGACACTGATCAATCGCGTGCGCGCCGACTTCAGCTTTTCGGCCCTGATCACCTCATCCAATCTCGACCTGATGCGGCACATCGCCGATCGGGCCCTGATTCTGGAGAGCGGCCGCCTGGTCGACGAAGGCAAGCCGGGCGAATTGCTCGATGCCCCTGGGCACGCGGCAACGCAAGTGCTGGCCGATGCCAGATTGCCGGAGGTCGGCCTGGGCGTTGTCGCGCCCGTCGGGCGCTGACGCAGGTCCGTGTCGAGCCGATGACTCAGTGCGTCAGGGGCTTGCCCGCTTCGTCAAAGCGCAGGAAGGCATCGCCGCGTGGCGACAGGCCGAGCAGGTCGCCCGCCTGGTAGCTGGCCTTGCCCGGCTGGCGGACGATGATCGGGTCTTCGGCGCCGATATCGATATAGACGTAGCTGTCCGAGCCCAGATTTTCCGAATAGACCACCTTGCCGTTCCAGGTGCCTTGCGGGCTGAGGTCGAGGTGTTCTGGCCGCACGCCCACAGTGGTCGCCTTGAATTTGGCAGCATCTGCTCCGGTGAAGAAGTTCATCTTGGGCGAACCGATGAACTGGGCGACAAACAGCGATTGCGGGTGTTCGTAAAGCTCCATGGGCGACCCCACCTGCTGGACGACCCCATCCTTGAGGACCACGATCCGGTCGGCCATGGTCATGGCCTCGACCTGATCATGCGTGACATAGACCATCGTGGTGTTCGGCAACTGCTCCTTGAGCTGGCCGATCTCCATGCGCATTTGCACACGAAGCGCGGCATCCAGGTTGGACAGCGGCTCGTCGAACAGGAAAACCTTAGGGTCGCGCACAATGGCGCGGCCAATGGCGACGCGCTGGCGCTGACCACCGGACAATGCCTTGGGCAGGCGCTCGAGATACTTGGTGAGTTGCAGTTTTTCCGCCGCGGCGCGCACCTTCTGGTCGAGCTCGGCCTTGGGCGTATTCTGCAGCCGCAGGGCATAGGCCATGTTGTCGTAGACGGTCATGTGCGGATAGAGCGCGTAGCTCTGGAACACCATGGCTATGCCGCGCTTGGAGGGCGCCACGTCATTGACCACACGCCCGTCGATCTCGAGCGTGCCGGACGAAATGTTCTCGAGACCGGAAATGCAGCGCAACAGGGTGGACTTGCCGCAGCCGGAGGGGCCTACAAAGACGATGAACTCGCCCGAGCGGATGTCGAGGTTGACGTCCTTCAAAATCTCCACGTTGCCGTAGCGCTTGTAGAGATTGGTGATCTTGAGATCCGACATTGTTTCTCCTCCCCCAGTGCGGGCTTACTGCCCGGCTAGTGTTCCAATGTATGCTGCGAACGGCCCCAAGCTCAATGATCCGCCGACCGGTCCGTCAACAATGCTGGGGGCGCCGCTTGGTCGCAGTTCCATGCCCGCAGGCAGCGCATAGATCTGCGGCTGATCGGTCATGTTGAAGGCGCAGAACATGGTCTCGCCATCGGCCGAACGGGTGAAGGCCAAGATGCCCTCGGGTGCATCGAGCGTCTTGATCCCGCCCCGTGCCAAGGCCGGATGCTGCCGGCGGTAGGCCAGCATGGTGCGATAGTGGTGCAGTACCGAGTCATTGCTGGCAATCTGCAGATCGGCCGCTCGGGTGAGGTGATCGAAGGGAATGGGCAGCCAGGATTTTGCGGCCGTGGAAAAGCCGCCCAGCGGCGCCGCGCTCTGCCAGACCATGGGCGTCCGACAGCCGTCGCGCCCCTTGAATTCGGGCCAGAACTCGATGCCATAGGGGTCAACGAGGTCATCGAACGAGAGCTCTGCCTCGGTCAGGCCAAGCTCTTCGCCCTGGTAGAGGCAGACCGACCCCTTCATCGAGAGCAGCAGCGTCGCTGCGAGCCGAACGAACTGGTCCTGCTGGTCATGCCTGGCCCAGCGGCTGGCATGCCGCACCACGTCATGGTTGGAAAAGGCCAGGCAGATCCAGCCGCCCGGGGCACTTGCCTCGGTCGAGTCGATCGACCGGCGAAAGTGCGCCGCATCGAAGGTGCCGCCGAGATAATCGAACGTATAGGCCATGTGCAGCTTGTCGGTCCCCGACGTGTACTGCGCCATGATCTCGAGCTGATGTTGGCTGTCGCCGATCTCGCCGACCGTGGTCTTGCCGGGATACTCGTCCATCAAGGCCCGGAGGCGCTGCAGGAACTTCAAGTTTTCCGGACGACTCTTGTCATAGAGATGCTCCTGGAAATTGTAGGGGTTCACCGCAGGCGCCGTCGAGGCGTTGAAGTCCTCGGCCTTGACGACCGGATTGGATTCCAGACCCTGGCTGTGAAAATAGAAGTTCACCGTATCGAGGCGGAAGCCGTCGATGCCGCGCTCGAGCCAGAAGCGCATGGTGTCGAGCAGGGCGTCCTGCACGGCGGGATTGTGGAAGTTGAGGTCGGGCTGGCTGGCGAGGAAATTGTGCAGATAATACTGCATGCGCCGGCTGTCCCAGGTCCAGGCCGAGCCGCCAAAGATCGAGAGCCAATTGTTGGGCGGGGTCCCATCGGGCTTGGGATCGGCCCAGACGAACCAGTCACTGCGATCATTGGTGCGACTGACACGGCTCTCCTGAAACCAGGGGTGCTTGTCCGAGCAATGCGAGATCACCTGATCGATGATGACCTTGAGACCAAGTGAGTGGGCCTTTTCCACCAGCCGGTCAAAGTCGCCGAGCGTGCCGAACAGCGGGTCGACATCCCGGTAGTTGGAAACGTCGTAGCCGAAGTCCTTCATCGGCGAGGTGAAGAACGGGCTGAGCCAGATCGCGTCCACGCCCAGGTTGGCGACATATTCGAGCCGCTCGGTGACGCCTACCAGATCGCCGATGCCGTCGCCATTGTGGTCCTGGAAGGACCGCGGATAGATCTGATAAATCACCGCGCCGCGCCACCAGTCGGCATCCGGCCGAAAATCACGATCGGTCTTCTGCTCCGTCATGGGGGGCATCATCGGCGGCGCAGCACTCACGGTGGCTCATCCTAACTGGCAATTTGCCAAAACGTTTTAGTAAGCTATTCTTATCGAAGGAGAAGGCAGGGCGTCAACTCCGGGGGGATCGGCATCGCCTGACGCGCGCTGCCGAAAAATCGTTGAATATCAACTGACTATGGATAACGAAAGCAAGCGACGCGGTACCGGCGCGGCCGTCTCGGGGCGCAGTATAACCATCAAGGATCTGGCCGCCGAGCTGGGGCTGTCGATCACCACCATTTCGCGGGCATTGAACGGCTATTCTGACGTCGGTGAAAAGACCCGCAAGCGTGTCGCCGAGGCGGCGCAGAAGATGGGCTATCGGCCCAACCGGAACGCGCAGCGCCTGGTGACCCGCCGCACGCACAACGTCGCCTGGGTGCAATCGGACGATGATCGCAAGTTCGTCGATCCGCACTTTGTGGAAGTGATGGCCGGTGTGCTGCGCGGGGCCCGGGCGGGCGGCTATGATGTGCTGCTCACCAGCGGCACGCGCGACAGCCAGCTCTCGGTCTACGATCGCTATGTCAACGACAACTCGGTGGATGGCTTTATCGTCGACCTGCCGTCGGAGGGCGATCCGCGCATCTCCTATCTGCTCGAGGTGGGCCGCCCCTTCGTCGTGCACGGGCGCGAGGCGCGTTCGGACGAGTATGGCTGGGTCGATGTCGACAATTACGGCAACTTCTACCAGCTGACCCGGCTGCTCCTGGCCAATGGGCATGGACGGCTGGCGTTCATCAATGGCGACGAGCACTTCACCTACGCGCTCTATCGGCGGCAGGGGATGATCGACGCGCTCATCGACGGCGGCTACAGCCCGGCCGATGTGAAGGTGTTCAACTCGCTGCATCCGATGGGTGATGCCGGGTTCAAGCTGACCGAGGCGGCGCTTGCCGACCCCAAGGTAACGGCGATCCTTTATTCTTCAACGCTGATGGCGATCGAGGGCCACACAGCCATCGCCCGATCCGGTAGGGACATCGCGGTCGCGAGCATGGACGATGAGTTGCACTATATCGACCTCTCGTCGCTGGCCGGCGCGTTCACCACGGTTCGGTCGTCGCTGCGCGACGCCGGGGTGGCACTCATCAGTGAACTGATCGCCCAGTGCGACGCCGGCGGCAAGCCGGGCGGCCACCTGATCCCGTCGCATTTCAGCGTCGCCGAAGGGCTCGACAGCCGGATCCTCTCCGAGCCGTTGCCGGCGCAACGCAGCTGAGCCAAAAGCAAAGCGGCCGGGCTAACCCGGCCGCCTGCAGGAAAAGTCACTTCGAGCCGTCTATTTGACCGAGCCGGCCAGCAGGCCGCGCACGAAATAGCGTTGCAGCGAGAAGAAGACGATCAGCGGCACCACGATGGTGACAAAGGCGCCGGCGGTCAGGATTTCCCAGTTGTTGCCGCGCGACCCGAGCAGGCTGACCAGCTTGCCGGTGAGCACGAGCTTGCTCTCCTGAGCGCCGAGAAACACCATGGCCACCAGCAGATCGTTCCAGACCCAGAGGAACTGAAAGATCGAGAACGAGGCCAGTGCCGGAAAGCTGAGCGGCAAGACCATGGTGGTGAAGATCTTGAAGTGACTGGCGCCGTCGATCCGGGCGGATTCCATGATTTCCTTGGGCAGGCCGGCCATGTAGTTGCGCAGCAGATAGATGGCGAGCGGCAGGCCGAATGCGGTGTGGGCCAACCAGATGCCAAGATAGGTCTTGCCATCCTCGGCGCCGAACGTCTGGGCAATGCCGTTGTAGAGCGAGAGCAGCGGGATCAGCGACATCTGCAGCGGCACAACGAGCAGGCCGACAACGACGGCGACGATCAGTCCACGGAAGGGAAACCGCATCCAGGCCAGTGCGTAAGCGGCGAACGCCGCCATCAGGATCGGTATGACCGTCGCCGGGATCGTGACGGTGAACGAATTGATGAAGCTGCGGCCAACACCGTTGGCGGTCAGCACCTCAATGTAGTTGTCGAGGGTAAAGCGCGGCGCAATCCCCGCGACGTAAAAGATGCGCGGGCCACGGGTATGCTCGAAACGGGTGTCGTTGACCCACTCGAACGCGCCGGACGCGCTGACCGAGATCGTCCCGCCCTCCTTCATGGGCAGGCTCGCGCCGGGTAAGGCTGCCGCTGGTTCGCCATTGGTCAGGCCGAAGCCGGCAAGCTGCTTGTTGGTATCGGTGCCAAACACATTGCCGCGGATGACGAACTTGCCGCCCTCCTCGAGCTGCGCATCGGCGGTCCCGATGCGGGTGACGCCCTGCGATGTCGATGTGGTCAGTGCCGTCCACCAGCCCGAGACCGCCAGCTGGTCCTTGTCGCGCAGCGACGAGATCAGCAGTCCGGCCGTCGGGAACGTCCAGAGCGCCACCAGGATCAGGAGCGCCAGATGGGTGAAGAGCTTGCCCGCATCAATGCGGATGCCGGCGCGCGGCGCACGGGCGGCGACACTCTGGGCACGATCGACGGTGGTGGCCATCAGCGAGTCCCCTCTTCAGCGTTGGCGCGGCGGATGTTCCAGATCATGATCGGCAGCACGGCCAGCATGATGACCACGGCGATGGACGATCCACGGCCATAGTCGAAGTTCACGAACATCCACTTGAACATCAGGTTGGCCAGCACTTCGGTGTCCCACTGGCCGTTGGTCATGGCGAAGATGATGTCGAAGACCTTCAGGACCACGATGGTGATGGTGGTCCAGACAACAACGATGGTGCCCCAGATCTGGGGGATCATGATGTCGAAAAAGATCCGGAAGCCATTGGCCCCATCGATGCGCGCCGCTTCCAGCGTTTCCTCCGGCACACCCCGGAGAGCCGCGGAGAGGATCACCATGGCAAAGCCGGTCTGAATCCAGACCAGGATGATCATCAGCAGGATCGAGTTCCAGAACGGGATAGTGATCCAGGCCTGCGGCGGCAGGCCCATGAAGGTCACCAGCGCATTGAGTACGCCGATCTGTTCGCTGGCATCGCCGCGATAGTCGTAAACGAACTTCCAGATCACCGACGCGCCCACAAAGCTGATCGCCATGGGCATGAACACGAGTGACTTTGCGATATTGCCCCACCAGAGCCTATCGGCGAGTACCGCGATCACCAATCCGAAGGCGGTCGCCAACGATGGCACAATGATCAGCCAGAGGATGTTGTTGAACACAGCCTGGTGGAAATTACCGTCACCGAACAGCCAGACATAGTTCGAAAAGCCAACGAAATCGCGCCCCGTCTTGTCGAAAAACGACAGTCGAAACGTTTCGATGACCGGGTAGATCAGATAGACGGACAGGAACAGCAGGGCGGGTGCGAGAAACAGCCATGGCCGGATCTGGCTGCGCAGCGTGTCGCGCCGGGTCATGGTGTCGCCGCTGTCGGTCGCGGAGTCGGATAAGAATTTGTCGAGGAGCCAGTTGGTGCCCCAGAAGAAGGCTACGCAGCCGCCAAGCGCGATGACGATAGCGACGATGGCGCCGAAAACCTGCTCGATGATATCAGTCACGAGGCCGCCCCTCCCCCGGGTGAACCCGATTGTGCGATGGGACAGTGTGCCCCTTTGATGGCCCCGGCGCCAGAGGCGCCGGGGCCGACTGAACTTACGTCAGCTTATTTGATGGCGTCCCAGCTGGCCTGGATGGCGTCGGCGACTTCCTGGGCGGACTTGCCACCAACGAAGTCGACCATGCCCGTCCAGAACGAACCAGCGCCAACCGCACCCGGCATCAGGTCGGAACCGTCGAAGCGGAAGGTGGTGGCGTTGAGCAGGATCTGGCCTTCACCCTTGAGCGTGTCATTGCCGTAGGTATCGACATTGGCTGCCTTGAGCGTGGAGAGGAAGCCCGACTGTGCCATCCAGATTTCATTGGAAATCGGGTTCAGCAGGAAGTCGATGAACGCATGCGCGGTCGGGGAGTCCTTGGTAATGGTGGCCAGAGTGCCCGCACCGAGAACCGGCTTGCCGAGGTCCTTGCCGGCATAGGCCGGGAAGTAGAAGAAGTCAGCATCGACGCCCAGTTCCGTGCCTTCGGGGAAGAAGGACGGGATGAACGAAGCCTGATGGTGCATGTAGCAGGCCGGCGGCACTGCAAACAGGCCCAGCGGGCTTTCACGGAAGTCGGTGGTGCCCACGGCAGCAGCGCCGCCAGCAACCTTCTTGTCGTCCTTGGCGAACGAGCCGAACAGCTCGATGGCTTCCACGACCTTGGGGTCGTTGAACTTCAGGTCGTTGCTGACCCAGGCATCGTAGTCTTCCGGCGACTGGGTGCGGAGCATGATGTCCTCGACCCAGTCAGTGGCCGGCCAGCCGGTCGCACCGCCCGAACCCAGGCCGATGCACCACGGCGTCTTGCCGTCAGCAACCATCTTGTCGGTGAGCGCAACCAGGTCTTCGAAGGTCTGCGGGACGTCGTAGCCGGCGTCGGCGAAGTTGTCCGGCGAGTACCACACGAGCGACTTGAGATCGGACTTGTAGGGCACGGCGTAGAACGTCGGCGCACCGGCGGCATCTTTGTAGGTGCCGAGGCTGACGAACGACGAGCCGGCAGCGTGCTCGGCCTCGACGCGCGTCTTGGTCTCGTCGCCAAGCGGCACCAGGTAGCCCTTGGAGGCCATATCGGCCAGCAGACCAGGCTGAGGCAGAATGGTGATGTTGGCCGACGAGCCGGCAGCGGCGTCGATCTGTGCCTGCTGTTCGTAGTTTTCCGACGAGCCGTACTCGACGTCAATGCCTGTGGCATCTTCGAAATAGGCGAGCACGCTCAGGAACTGCTCCTGATCGCCGCCTTCACGCCACGGGCCCCAGATCGTCAGCTTCTGGCCGGCGAGATCCTTGTGGGCATCGGCAAAGCTCTGCAGCGCATCCCAGCTGAAGGCGCCCTCACCCTTGGGGAACTTGAGTTCCTGGGCCTGAGCGACCGAAAGGGTCAGAGCAACGGCGGAAACGCCCGCCAGTAGGTATTTGTGCATGTAGTCCTCCCATTGCACAGAAATGTACCACCGCCCCGGCTATGTGAGGCCGGACCGGCGTATTCTTGGCGCTGCGCCTCGGCCACCGACGGGTTTCGCAAGGAACCCATTGTGCTCCGGCAGTGCCAGCACCCACCTCACCGCCCCGATCCAAAACGTTTTGGTTCCAAAACGTTTTGGCAGCCCGAAATTCTAGAGCTCAGGGCGGTTCGCGGTAGGCCAATGTGGCACGAAAACGGGGATACGGGCAAGGGACCTGTCAGTCGCGCCCACCCGCTGCCCTCGACCGAAAAGATGTACGTGCACAGTCGGCGCCCCGGTCGATATGGCGGCAAAGGGGTCGCAATTGTGCCCCTTCGTTCGGCACGAAACGGCCCTGCTCGTTTTCGAAGCAGGGCCTGAAGAGGTGCGTATCAGCCGGATCAGTGCCAGCGCTGCCGACCATACCAGTCGTCCACTTCCCTGCTTACGTCGTCCTTGGCCTTGCCGTAGCGCTCCTGGATTTTGCCTTCCAGTTTTTCGCGCTGGCCGGCGATCTCGGTCAGGTCGTCGTCAGTGAGCTTGCCCCACTGCTCCTTGACGCTCCCCGTTACTTGCTTCCAGCTGCCTTCAACACGGTTCCAGTCCATGGTGGTTCTCCTTGCTGTGATGGTCAATGGTCAACGCCCGGTTGCTGGGTCGGTTCCTCTCTAGCTGACGCTTCCAGCCGCAACGCCCCTCGAAAACCGCCGGCCTGGCGGCCTGATGTTGCGCAGTATTTCTGAAAGGCGTCTCATTTACATTGGGCAGCAAATTGCCCCGCCCGACGCCTTGAGTTTGGCACCGGGCATGGAGATATCGCCGTGATGGCTGCAGCACCCCACATACTCGTCGTCGACGATGATCAGGAAATCCGCAAACTCCTGGCCCGTTATCTCAGCGAACAAGGCTTCCGCGTTTCGGCCGCGGGCAGTCGTCGCGAGTTCAACGAGCGGATCGCTACCGAAAAGCTCGATCTGGTCATCCTGGACGTCATGCTCCCGGATGGATCGGGCCTCGACTTGTGCCGACACCTTCGACAGACCCACCCGCGCCTGCCGGTCATTCTGGTGACGGCCCTTAAGGAGGATGTCGACCGGATCATCGGGCTCGAACTGGGCGCCGATGACTATCTGGGCAAACCGTTCAACCCAAGGGAGTTGCTGGCACGCATCCGGGCCGTTCTGCGCAGGGTGAGTTCGACAGCCAGTGTTGCGCCACCGAGCAAGGCGGTTTTTCGCTTCGCCACACTCACAGCCGATGCCACCGCCCGGAGTGTTTCGGACGCACTGGGCCAGTCCATTGAGCTGACCGGTGCCGAGTTCGATCTTTTGCGCGTGTTTCTCGACAGGCCGGGACGCGTTTTATCGCGCGATCAGTTACTTGACCTGACCCAGGGACGCGAGGCTGGACCGTTCGACCGTTCCATCGACGTGCTGATGAGCCGTCTCCGCAAGAAGCTGGGTGGCTCGGCCGGGGATGAGGTCCTGTTCAAGACGGTGAGGAACGGTGGCTATCAGCTGACCGTTCGAGTCGAGCGAGACGAGGCCTGATGCGCACCCTGCAGCTCAAGATCGCGCTGATCCTGATCGGTTCGATTGTCGCAGTGGTGTTCGTAGCAACCGCCGCGACGGCCTTGGTGCTCAACCGTGGTGAGGCCGCGCGCATGGTGGGCCCGATGTCGCGGCATATTGCGGTCGCACGAGAATTCTTCGACGCCACGGGCAATGGCACCCGTCCCCCGCCGCCGCGCGAGCCGCGCACTGAAATCGTCGCGGCCCCGCCCACCGAGGGCCTTCTCCCCGAGCTTACAGCGGCGCTTGAGACGGCCCTCGTGGCAGAGGGGGTGGACGGGGCCTCGCAAGTCTCGCAGGCGGCCGGTGACGACCAGCCGGTGGCCGCGGTGCAAATTGCCGACGGGCGCTGGATGCTGTTCGACTTTCCGCAACCCCCGACACTCCCGCCGCAGCTCCTGCTGGCGCTTGGCTCGTGGCTGACACTAGTGGTGGTCGGGGTGGTCGGCGTGGCACTGGTGATGGCGCGGCGCGTCACCCGCCCCTTCTTGATCCTGGACGAGGCAATCGCCTCGGTCGGGCCGGACGGCGTGCTACCGCATACGCCCGAGGTCGGTTCGGGCGAAGCCCGGCAGACCGCAGCCTCGCTTAATCGACTGTCGGACCGGGTCAAGGCTGCCATGGAGAGCCGGATGCGCCTCGTGGCGGCCGCCGGCCACGACCTGCGCACGCCCATGACACGGATGCGACTGCGTGCCGAATTTCTCAACGAGGACGACCGGGCCGCCTGGCTGACCGACCTGGACGAACTGGAAGCGATCGCCGACAGCGCCATCCGCATTGTCCGCGAAGAAGGCGCCGGCGATGATGCGGTTGCCGTGCAGCTCGATGCCCTGGTGCGGGAGTGCATTGAGGAGTTGCAGGAGGCAGGTCTGAAGGTCGAGTCGGGGGCACTGGCGGCAACCCAGGTGGTTGCCGGTCCACTGGCGCTCAAGCGGGCGTTGCGCAACTTGCTGACCAATGCAGCGACCCATGGCGGCGGCGGGCGCGTGACGCTGTCCACCGAGGGCAATCGGGCGAAGCTGGTCATCGAGGACGACGGTCCTGGCATTCCCGAGCCGCTGCTCGAACAGGTGTTCGAGCCCTTCTTTCGCGCCAATCCCGGACGGACCCAGACGGTCAAGGGGGCGGGACTCGGCCTGGCCATCGCCAAGGAAATCATCGAGCGGTTCGGCGGGAGCATCAGCATCGGAAACCGAGCCGCCGGCGGGCTCGAACAGACGGTGACGCTGCGCCTCGCCGGGGCCCAGCTGCCGAAATAGTGCGAGCCTGGGGAGGATCGCACTGTCGTGTCAGGCGGCCTCGTCCAGCATGCCGGTGAGCATGGAGAGAAGGTCCGTGTTCTTCTGCGTGGCGCCATAGGCGTTTCTGGCCGCCGTAAGCAGATCGGCAGCGGTGCTGTCTTCGTTCTCGGTCTCGGTCCCGTCAGGTGGCGGGCCACCCGGGGGCGGTCCCGGGGGCGGACCACCAGCTCCCGGACCAGCCGCAGGCGGACGCATCTGGTCCGACAGTGCCGATTTCACGGTGTCGAGGAAATCTGAGGACTCCGTGGCACTGATCGCGCCGTCACCATCGGCATCGATGGCGGAAAACAGCTCCTCTAGCGCATCTTGGGACAGCCCGTCGGCCGCGTCGGTGTCGGAGAACTCCTCGAGGCTCACTCCACCGGACGCGTCGGTGTCGGTTGCCGCAAAGATCTCGTCATTGGACGGCGGCTGCAGCCCACCGGCCATCATTTGCGTCATGAACTGCATTGCCTGCTGGCGTTCCTGCAGCTTGGCGTCGAAGGCATCCTTTTCTTCGGTCGAGACCGATCCGGAGCCGTCGGCGTCCATCGACTTGAAGAGCTTTTCGGCGCGCGCCGCGCTCCTGCTGTCGCTGGCGCCACCGGGGGCGCCCGACTTCAACTCGTCGAGCGTGATATCGCCGCTCGAGTTACTATCCAGGGAACTGAATGTGGGGGGCTGGAAGGTGCGCATCATCGATGCCCCGCCGCCCACTCCGCTGATCGACATGTCAAAGACCTCCTTGCATGGCAAGCCGTTAATCGGCCATTCAGCAAAGTGGCAGATGCGGTTAACCGGACCTTAAGATTTCAGGCCCGGCCAAACCAAGTCGTAACGAACTGTTTCGAAGGTCGGCATCGGCAATGTTGGGTAACAAAGGCGACCGGTAGCGCCCTGCTCACCTGGTGTTGTGCAGCATACCCTGGAAGGCACGATAGCTGCCCTTGGGCGTCCGCTTCTGCGTCTCGTAGTCGACATGGACGATGCCGAAGCGGGACGAATACCCCTCGGCCCACTCATAATTGTCCAGCAGCGACCAGGCGAAATAGCCCCGCACGTCGGCCCCCTGGTCCTGCGCCGCCTTAACGGCACGAAGATGCGCATCGTAGAAGGCGACCCGCCGTTCGTCATTGTCCTCGGACATGCCGTTCTCGGTCACGTAGATGGGGAGCTTGGTATAGTCGCGGGCGACCCGCACCAGCAGATCGGTCAGCCCCTGCGGGTAGATTTCCCAACCCAGGTCGTTCTTTTCGAGCGGCCCCTTGACTTGGCCGATCGGGAACAGCGGGCGGCTGGCGTCGTGCTTGTAGAGGCCACGGGTGTAGTAGTTGATGCCCACCCAGTCGAGTGGACGGCTTACCACCTCCATGTCCTTCTGCCAGCCATCCGGCATGACCCGTTCGAGAGCGCTGGTCAGGATTTCAGGATATTGGCCCTTGAACACACCACCGAGATACCAGCGGTTGAACAGCGCGTCGCCGTAGTCGAAGGCCACCTGATCCTCGGGCGCATCAGTCGCCGGCTCGGACTTTTCCAGGTTGAGCACAATTCCGAGGTTCTTTACGCCCTGCCCGCGCAGCGCATCGATGGCGGTGCCATGGGCGAAAAGCACATGATGCATCGCACGGGTTGCGGCGCGCATATCGCGATAGCCCGGCGCGTGAACCCCGAGAAAGTGGCTGAGAAAGGCGACGCACCACGGCTCGTTGATGGTGGCGGTGGCATGCAGACGGTCGCCGAAACGCTTGCCGACCAGCGCAGCATAGTCGCCAAACCAGCCCGCAATGTCGCGGTTCATCCAGCCGCCCTTGTCTTGCAGGGCACTGGGCAAATCCCAATGGTAGAGCGTGGCAAATGGCTTGAGGCCGCGCTCCAGCATGCCGTCGATCAACCGATCATAGAAGTCGAGGCCTGCCGGATTGACGGCACCCGTTCCCTCCGGGATCAGCCGCGGCCAGGCGAGCGAAAAGCGGTAGCCTTCGAAACCAGCGTCGCGGATCAGGTCGAGGTCTTCCGGCCAGCGATTGTAGTGATCGCAGGCCATATGGCCATCGTCGGCATTCTTGACATTGCCGGGGGTGGCGGCGAAGGTGTCCCATATCGACGGACCGCGGCCGTCGGTCTGGCCGCCCTCGATCTGGTAGGCCGCCGTGGCTGCGCCAAACACGAAATTGGGTCCGAAATCCTTGCGGTCGACTGTGAACATTCCCTCTCCCTCGTGGCCGTTTGGGCCGTTTTGAGCGATGCGGCCCGGGCCGCCATGCAATCGATTACATAGCAGCGGCCTAACGGATTGTCACGTCCGTGAAATGACTTGCCTGTGCAGGACGGCCTATCTTTGGAGCAGAAAAATCAGCTCCGGGTCGCCCTCGTCGAGGTTCTCGACCACGCCACTTTCGACAAAGCCGGCCCTTGCCAAGAGGGCCCGCATGGGCGCGTTTGAGCGGTTGGTCGAGCTCCAGAGCTTGGCCTCAGACGAGGTCTCGGAAATGCAGTGCTGCAGCAGAGCCAGGCCGACGCCCGAACGCCGATCCGCCTCCGACACGATCAGCAGCTCGACAAACGGCTGATGAAAGAAGGCGCGCGTCAAGGCGACATAACCCACCACCTTTTCGGCTCGGACCGCGACGAAGCACTGACCGGCGGCGGCCCAGCGGGCGATCGACTGGCGCCGCTCTACGTCGATCATGCTCAGCGGATCAATGGCGATCAAAGCCGGTATGTCGCCGCGTCCGGCGGGCCGCAGGCTCGTCATGCGCGCAAGTGCGGCTGGGCGGCGAGGATCCTTCCTGCAATCGCCCGAAAGGCCAGGGCCTGGGGACCCGAGGGATCGGTTGCCACGACGGGACGCCCGGCATCGGAGGTTTCGCGGATGGCCATGTGCAGTGGCACTTCGCCCAGGAAGGGCAGGTCGAGACGCTCGGCGGCGAGCTTTGCGCCGCCGTGACCGAAAATGTCGTAGCGCGTGCCGGTGTCGGGGGCCACGAAGTAGCTCATGTTCTCGACCAGGCCGAGCAGCGGAATGCCGGTACGGCGCAGCATGTCGATGGCCTTTTTTGCGTCGATCAGCGCCAGGTCCTGCGGCGTGGAGACGATGACGGCGCCGGCGAGCGGCACCTGCTGGACCAGCGAGATCTGGATGTCGCCGGTGCCCGGTGGCAGGTCGACCACCAGCACATCGAGGTCACCCCAGTCGCTCTCGCGCAACAGCTGGCGCAGCGCCGAGGTGGCCATCGGTCCGCGCCAGACCACTGCCTGGTCGGCGGTGAGCATCGAGCCGATCGACATGGCCTTGATGCCAAACGCCTCGTGCGGCGAAAAGACGCCGTCTTCGCGCACGGCCGGCTTGCCTTCGATACCAAGCAGTTTCGGCACCGAGGGACCGTAGAGGTCGGCATCGAGCAGCCCGGTCCGCAGCCCCTCGGCGGCAAAGCTCAAGGCGAGATTGACAGCGACAGTGGACTTGCCGACTCCGCCCTTGCCTGAGCCGACGGCGATGATGTGGCGCACGCCGGGGACGGCTTCGCGCGGCGCGGGGCCAGGACGCCCTTGCGCCTTGGCTTGGCCGGTGGCGGCCTGGTTGCGGTCGGAGGTGACCGAGACCATGATCTTGCGGCCCTCGGCCACACGTTCTGCCGACGCCTGAGCCGCAGCGCGGGCCGGGCCGAAGGCGACTTCCATGCCCGGGGCCACCGAAATGGCAAAGGCCACCGCGCCGGTGGTTACGATGATCTCGGAAAGGCCGCCGTACCCGGCGAGCGAGCCGCCGCCAGGTATTTCGACACTGGCCAAGGCCGCTCTGACGGCCTCGGCGATGCGGGTATCAGCCATGGATCACAGGATCGACTGGCCGGTCGCTTTCCAGTCTTTGACGAACTGCTCGAGGCCCGACTTGGTCAGCGGGTGGTCGGCAAGCTTGTAGATGACCGGCGGCGGGATCGTGGCGACGTCGGCACCGGCGAGGGCAGCCTGCGTGACATGATTGGCCGAGCGGATGGATGCCGCAAGGATCTCGGTCTTGAAGTCATAGTTGTCGTAGATCTGCCGAATGTTCTCGATCAGCTCCACGCCCTCGAGATTGATGTCGTCGAGACGGCCGATGAAAGGCGACACGTAGGTCGCGCCGACCTTGGCCGCCAGCAGAGCCTGGTTGGGCGAGAAGCAGAGCGTCACGTTGGTCTTGATGCCTTCGTCGGTGAAGGTCTTGGTGGCGCGCAGGCCGTCCACGGTCAGGGGCAGCTTGACCACCACGTTCTTGGCAATCTTGGCGAGCTTGCGGCCCTCGGCGATCATGCCGTCATACTCGGTGGACGCGACTTCGGCCGACACGGGACCGGGCACGATGGCGCAGATCTCTGCAATCACTTCGAGGAAGTTGCGGCCGGACTTGGCAACCAGCGAGGGGTTGGTGGTCACACCATCAAGCAGCCCGGTTTCGTAGAGCTTCTTGATGTCGGCGATTTCCGCAGTGTCGACGAAGAATTTCATGGTTGTTCCCCTCCAGGAAACTTGGATCTCAACGTGTGTCTTGCTTCTTACTTATGCCGATTGTGGCGTACCACAAGGGTGCGCCGCAAGAGTCAGCGCACAGCGGCGAGCAGTTTGTCGGCCAGCTCGTCGACGCGATCTTCGGGGATGCCAGCGACGTTGATGCGACTGTCGTTGATCATGTAGACCGCGTCCTCGGTCTTGAGCTTTTGCACCACGTCGCCGGGCAGGCCCAGGAGCGAGAACATGCCCGAATGCTCGGCGATAAAGTCGAAATCCTTGGAGTTCGATTTCTGCCGGATTGCCGCGGCCAGCTTGACCCGCAGCCGACCCATGCGCTCGCGCATTTCAGTGAGTTCGGCTTCCCATTCGGCCCGCAGATCCTCGTCTTCCAGGATGACGCGGACGATTTCCGCACCGTGATCGGGCGTCTGGCTGATAGTGCCGCGAATGACGTTCTGCATCTGGCTGGAGACGACATCGGCCGACTCGGCGTTCTGGGCGATGGCAATGGCCACGCCGGCCCGCTCCCGATAGAGGCCGAAATTCTTGCTGGCCGAGAAGGCGACCATGGCCTCGGGAACCACCGAGACGACCTTGCGCAGGCCATAGGCATCGGCCTCAAGGCCTTCGCCAAAACCAAGGTAGGCGAGGTCGATCAGCGGGAAGGCGCCCGTGCGTTGCAGGCTGGCCGCCACGGCATCCCATTGCGACCGGCTGAGATTGGCGCCCGTCGGATTGTGACAGCACCCGTGCAGCAGCACGATGTCGTTCGAAGTCAGACCATCGATAACCTGCATCATCGCCGCAAAGTCGACCCCGCGGGTGGCGGCGTTGAAATAGGGGTAGTAATTTACCTCAAGGTCAGCGTTTTCGGCCAATGGGATATGGTTGGGCCAGGTCGGGTCGGAGATGAAAATGCGGCCCTTCGGACGGGCGCGGCCCAGAACATGCATCAGGATCATCAGTGCGCCGGTGCCGCCGGCGCCGTTGACGGTGCGGATACGGGCAGCATCGATGGTGGACCCCAATGCCAGATCCACTATGGCCGCAGAGAACTCCTTGTTCCCCACCACGCCCTTGTAGGTCTTGGTTGTCGCCGTATCGAGAATGCGCTGCTCGGCCTTGCGGACGGCACGCATCACCGGCGTTATGTTACGGTCGTCCTTGTAGACACCCACACCCAGGTCGATTTTGCCGCTGCGCGGATCGGCGGCATATTCGGCCATGAGGACGAAGATCTTGTCGAGGGTGGCCTTCTTGAGGGTTTCGAACATTGCAAACTCTGGGGAAACGGGTGCGGCGGCATTTAGAGGAGCCGGCAGGCAAAATGCAACCGGATCAGCGTTTGAGACCCAGTTTCTCCAGCTCGGCCGTGAGGGCAGGAACAACCGTGAACAGATCACCAATCAGAGCGATATCGGCGATCTTCATGATGGGCGCATCCGGGTCGCTATTGATGGCGATGATCTTTTTGGCCCCCTGGATGCCGGCCAGGTGTTGCAGGGCGCCCGAAATGCCAATGGCGATGTAAAGGTCGGGGGCGATGATCTTGCCGGTCTGGCCCACCTGCCAGTCATTGGGCGCGTAGCCGGCATCGACTGCCGCCCGGGTTGCTCCAACGGCAGCGCCGATGGTCCGCGCCAGCGCTTCGACGAGAGCAAAGGCCTCAGCAGAACCGAAAGACACCCCGCCGCCCACCACGATCTGCGCCGTGGAAAGCTCGGGCAATTCACTCTGCGTTCGCGCCTCGCCGACAAATGCCTGCCGTGTCGAGGCCTCCATGGCGATGTTTTCGATGGGGGCAGTGCCGCCTCCCGCCGCTGGCCGGAAGGCGGAGGCGCGGACAGTCAGAAGCTGGCGAGACTGCGATGACGACACGGTTTCGATGGCGTTGCCGGCATAGATCGGCCGGTCGAAGCGCGCCGGACCGTGGATGGCCACAATATCGGTGACCGGCATGAGGTCGAGCCTGGCGGCAAGGCGCGGGATCACGTCCCGGCCGACAGCCGCCGCAGCCGCCACGATATGTGTGTAGCCCTCGGCCACGCCTGCCAACAGATTGGTCAGAGCGTCCGACGAAGCGTGCGCCAACCCGGAGGCAGCCAGCACTTTCGAGACTCCGGCGATCCGGCTGGCTTCGAGGGAGATAGCGGCGGCGTCTGCGGCCACGACGAGGACATCGACCGGGCCGAGTGCGGCAACGGCCGCGACCACCCGGGCGGTTGCGGCGGCGAGGACGCCCTGATCATGCTCGGCTAGAACCAGAACAGCCATCAGAGCGCCTCCAGTTCGGCAATTTCAGCGGCAAGCACCTGCGCCAGTTCCGCGACATTCGCCACCTGGCGGCCGGTCGCGCGCTCAGCGGGCGGCGCAACCTGTTCGACCATGAGGCGCGGCGTCAGGTCGACGCCGAGTGCGCCGGCCGGACGAATGGCGAGCGGCTTCTGACGCGCTTTCATCACCATTGGCAGGCCGGCATTGCGTGGCTCATTGAGGCGCAGGTCGGCCGTCACGATCGCGGGAAGCGCCACCGCCACAGTGGCGCGCCCGAAATCGACCTCGCGGGTAACTTCGAGAGTAGAGCCCACCACCTTGATCTCGGAAGCAAAGGTGGCCTGCGGCCAATCGAGCAGACCGGCCAGCATCTGGCCGACGTGGTTGGAATCGTCGTCCACCGACTGCTTGCCGAGAAGCACCAGATCGGGCCGTTCTTCGGCGACGACCGCCGCCAGCAACTTGGCTACGGCCAGGGTCTCCACCCTGCCCTCGGCCTCCAGCAGAATGCCCCGATGGGCGCCCATGGCCAGGGCCGTCAGGATGACGTCATTGGCCTGTCGCGGGCCGACGGAGACCACGACCACCTCGGTTGCCGCACCGGCCTCCACCAGCCGCACCGCCGCTTCGACCGCATGGCGGCAGAACGGGTTCATCGACATGCGGACGTTTTCGGTTTCGACGCCGGTGCCGTCCGCCCGCACGCGAATGCGCACATTATGGTCGACGACGCGCTTGACCGCGACAAGGATCTTCATGCCGGCTCCTTCAGGATCACTCTGGCCGCTGAATTGCAAATCCCCGCTTCATGGGCAACCCATGTCCCGAAACGGTGAAACTGATTGCTAGAGGGCAAAACGAACGTCCCGCCAGTCAGGACCTATGAGCCGATACGCGCCGACGGGCCATTCCTTAAGACATTCAACCGCTAACGATACGTTCGATGCGCCATTGCCGAGAAATTCCTCACACCTTGACGCCAACAATGTATCGATGATCACTTGTTCAGCGACCTTGACAGGGTCATTTCTTCCAAGATGAACACCAATCTTGCTCTGCGTTCTGATGTTTTTTAGAACTAGAATTCGTGATCCATACCTTTCTTTCATTTTAAAATATTGCTGAATGCTATCGGTCATTAAAAAAATCGCGCCCGTCTCATTTTTTGATATCCAGTCATCCATTATTTTCGGGTACAGGTTGTTTACTTCCTCCAGATTATCCAGCTCAACTCCCTTGTCACTTCCACGAATGTGCACCGCGAGCCATCGCCTCCCTGCCATGTGCTGAGACCAGATGCTGTCCACCGCTGCCACCAAGTGAGGTCGAAACCGCAGGTATTTTCTGGCCAGGCGCCGTTTGGCTTCGACTGGACTAGTGCCGAAATCAACATCACCTGGCTCGAGCCAAGGCCACAGGTCTGGCACCCCGACATATGTGTCGCTGACAACCATCTGTTCGTGACGCGGCAACAATCCGATCCCATAGCTGCCGCCTGGACGATCTAGCCTTACTTGACAAAAGGCTTGAGAATTCAGAGCCTCATTACTCCACGGCGATGGGAAAAACTCCGCCTCAGGAGGCAATAGTTGAATATTCGGCCCGATCGGTTCGAAGTATAGATTCCAGGCGTTTTCGTTGTCACCCGGGGAAAACAAGGAGGCGTTGCTCCAATGGACAACGGGTGTTCTTCTCGTATTTCGGCAAGCAACATAGATCCCAATACATGAGCGACATCGGACCAGAACCCGTGTCCCCATTCGCATACCAGCAGATGACCCGTCTGTGATCTTTGGAACTGCTGATCATGGGATTTGGCGGGAGGTACTGCGCCGAGACTCGTAGCGCTCTTGAGTGCATTCGCGTGGACGTGCCACCGCTCCAACCGGGCAGCCAACTCGGCGAGCAGCAGGTGTGCTTCGGCGCTCTCGGGCTCTCGCTGTAACAGCGAGCGAATCGCAATGTCGGCCCTTTGAAAGTTATTTCCTCGGATAGCTTTGGCAATTTCGCCGTGAAGATCTGCGCTTGCTTGCGGGCTCATCCAAGGGTCTCTCTAGTCCAGTTATCCAGTCCTGGGTGAGGGGACACCCGCCCGGTGAAGTGTGGGCTGACGGCCGTGACTGTCAATGGCGCAACTCGTGCGGGTTGACGCCTCAGCTGGGCAGTGGGCAAGGTGGAAGGGCGAGATTTATTCAGGATTCATAATGCCGGTCATCAACCGCGTCGCAGAGTTTTCAGATGAGATTGCCGGCTGGCGGCGAGATTTTCATGCGCATCCGGAACTGCAGTATGACGTGCACCGGACGGCCGGCAAGGTGGCAGAACTGCTCAGGTCCTTTGGTGTGGACGAGGTGGTGACCGGCATCGGCCGCACTGGCGTAGTGGGGGTGATCCGCGGTCGGGGGCCCGGCAAGACGATCGGCCTGCGCGCCGATATGGATGCGCTGCCGATCACCGAGCGCGGCGCGCCCGACTATGTGAGCCAGAATGTCGGCAAGATGCATGCCTGCGGCCATGACGGGCACACAGCCATGCTGCTCGGGGCCGCCAAGTATCTGGCAGAAACGCGCAATTTCGACGGGACGGCGATCGTCATCTTCCAGCCGGCGGAAGAAGGCGGGGCGGGCGGCAAGGCGATGCTTGAAGACGGGCTGATGGAGCGGTTCGGCATCGAGGAGGTCTATGGCCTGCACAACATGCCGGGGCGGCCCGCCGGACATTTCGGCATCCGGGCCGGCGGCATCATGGCGGCGACCGACGAATTCAACGTGGTTATTGAAGGCGTTGGTGGACACGCGGCCAAGCCGCATACGGCCACCGATCCGGTGCTGGCGACGGCCAACATCATCGTGGCGCTGCAATCGATCGTAGCCCGCAATATCGATCCGATGCGTTCGGCGGTGCTATCGGTCACCATGCTCTCGGCGGGAGATGCGTTCAACGTGATCCCGCGCAATGTCAGGGTGACCGGGACGATCCGGACCCATAGCGAAGACATCCGCGATTTCATGGAGCAGCGGTTCCGGGCAATGGTGGAACAGGTGGCCGGCGCCTTTGGCTGCACGGCCTCAATCCACTATCGCCGCGGCTATCCGGTGACGGTCAATTCCGAGGGCGAAACTGACTATGCTGCGAGCATTGCTCGCGAAATTGCCGGGCCGGAGCGGGTCGACGCCAAGGCGGACGCCAGCATGGGGGGCGAGGATTTCTCCTATATGCTGCAGGCGCGGCCGGGGGCCTACATTTTCCTCGGCAACGGGGAGAGCAGTGACCTGCATACCGATACCTATGATTTCAACGATGACATCATCCCGATCGGGGTGAGCTACTGGGTGCGGCTGGTCGAAGGTGCCTCGCACCGCAAGTGAGTACGCCCAATCCGTCGCGGCGCGACGTTGCCCTTCAAACACTGATCACGCTGGCCATTTCGGCGGTCGGCGGCTTTGCGGCGAGCCGGCTGGATAATTCCGGGCGCCTGGCTGATGGGCGGCGCGCTGGCGGTGGCGCTCGCGGCCATCATGGGCGTCAAGGTGAGGATGCCTAACTGGTTGCGCGATATCGGCTTTATGCTGACCGGGCTGACCATGGGCGCGGCCGTGGCGCGCGACAGCCTTAACCTCGTGGTGCAGTGGCCGGTGACCATGCTGGCGCTGGTGATCGAGCTCGTGCTGATCATCGCCGCCACCGGGTACATGCTGCGGGTGGTGTTCGGAATCGACCGGGGAACAGCCTATCTCAGTTCGTTTCCGGGGCACTTGTCATTCGTGATGGGGATGGCAGCGGCGGGTGTGGGGGATCCGCGGAAAATCGTGATCATTCAGGTGATTAGGGTTTTGATGCTGACGATCTGCGTGCCGATCGGGGCGTTGTTTCTGCCGGTGGGGAGCTATGCGAGCGCGCCGGTGGCGGATGCGACGCCGCTGATGCTGCTCATGATGATCGGGCTCTGCGCCGCGGCGGGGCTGGCGTTCAGCAAGTTGCGGGTGCCGGCCGCCTATTCGCTCGGGGCGATGGCGGCGGCGACGGTCGCCAAGCTCAGCGGCGTGTTCGAAGGGGCCATTCCGGGGCCCCTGGTGATCGTCACGTTCGTGCTGATCGGCGCGCTAATCGGCGCGCGTTTTCAAGGGATTAGCCGGAGAGAGATCGTCGAGGCGTCGATCGGCGGGCTGATCGCAACGGCCATGACCGTCGCCATCGTGACGGTGATCGCGCTGGGCGTTTCGCAGCTGGTCGACATGCCGTTTGCCCAGATCTGGCTGGGACTTTCGCCCGGCGGACTGGAGGCGATGGGGGCGCTCGGGATCGCGCTGGGGCTCGATACGGCGTTTATCGCGGCGCACCATGTGACGCGACTTTTGCTGCTGAGTTTCCTCATTCCGCTGGTGACGATGCTGGTGCGCGAACGCCCTTCGCCCTGAAAACGCCACAGAGATGAACGGCACATGAACGAGGTTTGAGCGCGGGAGCCCGGCTCTGGAGCGCCAAACGCGTGCAACTTCAGCCCTTGACGCCCCCTTCGGAGAGCCCGCTGACCAGGTAGCGCTGCGCCAGAAGGAAGACCACGGTGATCGGCAGGCCGGACAGAATGGCCGCCGCGGCGAAATCGCCCCAGAGATATTTGAACTCGTTGAGGTAGAGGCGCGAGCCGACCGCGAGGGTCAGATTGTCCTCGGAGCGGAGCAGCACCGAGGCCAGCGGGTAGTCGTTGATGATGCCGATGAAGGCAAGGACGAAGACCACGGCGATCATCGGCACGGCGAGCGGCAGGAAGACATGCCGGAAGGTCTGCCAGGGGGTGGCGCCATCGATCTGGGCGGCCTTGTCGAGGGCTGGATCGATGGAGTCGAAGTAGCCCTTGAGGGTCCAGATGTGGAGCGTGACGCCGTACATGTAGACCAGGATCAGGGCCCAGTGGCTGTCGATGCCCAGGATGGGCGAGACGGCGCCCAGACCGTCGAAGATGGCGAAGAGGGCCACCAGCGCCAAGGTGGTGGGGAACATCTGGATGATGAACATGGCGTCGAGCAGCCAGGCGCGGCCGGCGAATTTGACGCGCGAAAAGGCGTAGGCCGAAATGGTCGAGACCATGACGATGCCGATGGCGGCGATGGAGCCGATCTTGACCGAGTTGAACATCCACAAGAGCACGTCGTAGGGCGGCTGCACGACGGTGCCGTCCGCCCGAGTGAAGGGAATGCCGAACGCCAGGTACCAGTGCTCGAGCGTCGGCCGATCGGGCAGCAGCGAGCCGGTGGTGAAATTGCCCTCGCGGAAGGAGATCGAGACCACCACCAGGAAGGGGAACATGATGAGCGCGATAAAGGCGATCAGAAAGCCATGGGCCAGGATCTTCTTGATCAGCAGGTCGCGCGGGCGCTCGACGATCATCAATTGCCTCCCTTGTTGGCGGCTCGGCGCATGGCGATGAAATTGGCATAGGCGATGAGCGTGACGACCAGAAAGATGATCAGCGTGATCGCCCCGGCGAGGCCGAACTGCTGGCCGGAATCCATGAAGCTGATGCGGTAGGTGAAGGACCCCAGAATGTCGGTCTGGCCGGCCGGGATGACGGTGCCGGGGATGTCGGGCAGGCCGCGGGTCAAGAGCAGGATCAGCACGATATTGTTGAAGTTGAAGGCGAAGGATGCAATCAGCAGCGGCAGGAAGGGCGGCAGGATCTGCGGCAGGGTGATGGTGAAAAACACGCGCAGCGTGCCTGCCCCCTCGAGCGCGGCGGCTTTCTTGTGGTCCTCGGCGACCGCCTGCAGGAAGCCCATGGCGAGCAGCATCATATAGGGGTAGCCGAGCCAGATATTGACGATCAGGATCATCGTCTTGGCCAGCCAGGGGTCGGTGTTCCAGGTCGGCGCGATGCCGAAGAGATATTCGAGGATCAGGTTGATCTCGCCGAAATTCTGGTTGAACAGGCCCCTGAAGACCAGGATCGAGATAAAGCCCGGCACCGAATAGGGCAGGATGAGCAGCAGCCGGTAGAGCGGCTTGAAGCGCAGGTGCGGCCATTGCAGCACCGAGGCGAGCAGCAGGCCGAGGGCAAAGGTGAGGGCCACCGAGAGCGTGGCGAACACCAGGGTCCAGACAAAGATCGAGAGCATCGGAGCGCGGATGCCCTCCGAGGTGAAGATGCGCTCGAAATTCTTCCAGCCGATCTCGACCCGCCAGCCGGGGGGAATCGCCTCGCCGGCCTCGTTGACATAAAAGCCCCGGCTGTTGTCCGGGGTCAGCACGGCCCCGTCGACGGTCGACACCAGCCGACCATCGGGCTGAAGCTCGTATTGCGGCTGCGTCTTGGCGAAGGTGCGCAGGCCCGACTGCTTGAGCAGCGTGCCATCGGGCAGCGTCACTTCGACCAGCGCCAGCGCATCGCGCAGCGGCAGCATGTCCTTGATGGCCAGCAGATCGGCCGGCGCCGCAGTGACCGGCGCGGTGGGGACGGTGGCCGGCGTGCCATCGATGGCGACCGGATCGCTCAACAGGCCGCCGTCGCCCTCGGGCAGGAAGACCCGGTAGCCGGCCGGATCGCGAGCCAGGGCGAAAGGGCGCTCGGTCGTGTCGTCGACGATGCGGGCCGCGAGGTGCACAGCCTGGGCGCGATCGAGCGACAGCAGGTTGAAGGACGAGTAATTGGTGAAGCCCAGATAGATCGTATAGATCACCGGGAACGCCACAAAGAGCAGGATGGCGACAATGCCGGGGAAGATGAAGCGCGTGGCGTAGAAGCGCTTGAAGGAAAAGACCAGCGCAAAGCCGGCAGCAGAGGCAAACACCAGCGCGGCCAGCAGCGGCTGGTCGGTGAGATAGAGCACCCAGACGGCATAGAGCGCCAGGAGCGTCAGACCGGCGACGAGAGCGCGGCCGAGCCAGGCGAGCCCCACGGACGGCGCGGCGGGCGGCGCTTTGGCGGCGATGTCGGTCATGGTTCTTCCTCTCCTTAGCCCAAGGCAACAACACGCGCTGACGGTTGCCCTGGTTGCCTTATCCCCTTGAGGGAGAAGGTGCCCGAAGGGCGGATGAGGGGGTTGCTTCCACCGCCTCGGACCGTCCCTCGTTTTCACTCGGGTCGCGCGACACGTCGCGAACCCCTCATCCGGCGCTTCGCGCCACCTTCTCCCACAAGGGGAGAAGGAAGCTGAGAGATCGGGGCTTCCCAAGACCCCCTCATCCGCCCTTCGGGCACCTTCTCCCACAAGGGGAGAAGGGAGCTGAGAGATCTGGGGCTTCCCAAGACCCCCTCATCCGCCCTTCGGGCACCTTCTCCCACAAGGGGAGAAGGGAGCTGAGAGATCGGGGCTTCCCAAGACCCCTCATCCGCCCTGCGGGCACCTTCTCCCCCCGAGGGGGAGAAGGGACACGAGAGAGAGCCGGGGCTTACTCGCCGAGGATGCGCTTGGCGGCGTCGTCGAGGGCGGTTTTGACGTCCTGGGCGCCGGTGGTGATGTTGCCCAAAGCCGGGCCCATGGCCGACCAGAAGGCGCCCATTTCCGGGTTGGAGGGCATCGGCACGCCGATGGCGGCATTGGCCAGCGTGGTGGCGACGTTGGGATCGGACGACTGGGCCTCGCCGACCGAAAGGTCGGCCAGGGCGCCGAGATTGCCACCGGCGTTCCAGGCGTTCAGGCCATCATCGGTGAGGATGTAGTTTTCGATCAGTTCGACCGCGAGGTCCTTGTTGGGGGACGCGGCATTGATGGCAAAGGAGGTCACGCCGACAAAGGGCTTGGCCGGCTGGCCACCGACGCTGGGGAGCGGGGCGACGCCGAAATTGATGCCCGAGGTCTTGAAGTTGGCCCAGGCCCACGGCCCGTTGATGACCATGGCGACTTCGCCCTTGTTCATGGCGCCGTCCATGACGCCATAGTCGACGCCGGCCGGCATGACGCCGCCATCGATCAGCGACTTGAGCACTTCGCCGCCCTTGAGCGCGCCCTCATTGTTGACGCCGGTATCCTTGCCGTCGAAGGTCCCGTCCTTCTTCTGGAAGGCGTAGCCGCCATTGGCCATCATCATGGGGAAGGTGAAGTAGGTATTGTTGTAGTCCCACATGATCTTGGTCACGCCGTCTTTCTTGACGGACATGGCAGCGATCTCTTCGAAGGTGGCCGGCGGGGCGTCGACGAGATCCTTGTTGTAGATCAGCGCGATGGCTTCCACGCCGACCGGATAGCCCCAGGTCTTGCCTCCGAAGCCGACAGCGTCCCAGGCGGTGGGCAGCACGCCGCCCTTGAAATCGGCACTCGGCTCGACCGGGGTGATGAGGCCGCCAGCGGCCCATTCACCGAAGCGGTCGTGCGCCCAGAGCACGATATCCGGACCATCGCCGGTAGCGGCAGCCTGCTGGAACTTGTCGGTCAGCGGATCGACGACTTCGACGGTGACCGAGATACCCAGTTCGTCGGTGAACTTCTTGGTGACTTCGACGAGCTTGGCATCTTCGCGGTTGGGGCCGACCCAGATGACCAGCTTGTCCTTTTCGATGGCCCAGCTCAGCGAGGTCGAGCCGAGCAGCACGGCCATGCCGAGCGCGAGGGTCTTGATTGTTGTCTTCATCACTTGTCCTCCCAGACAATCACGATGTGGCGGCGCCGTCCTTTCGGCGCCTTGGGAATCAGGCCGATGACTTGCTCTTGGATCGGCGACTGAACTTGACCTCGAGGGGACCGCTCCCCGCGGCCTCCGCGAGAATGGCAAAGCCGTTGGCATCGAGCCGCAACCGGCTGCGGGCGAGCGCGGCGCCCTCGGAAATCGGGTCCAGCGCGGCCTGGTCGCCATTGATGGTGACCTGCAGCGGCTCGGCAGACAGATTGAACAGGCAAACCAGGTTGCCCTTGGCGTAGGTGCGGCGGAAGGCGAGCAGCGGCTCGCCGACGGCGAAGAACTCGATGTCGCCCTCGACCAGCGCATCATGGGCTTTGCGGAAGGCGATCATCTGCCGGTAGAACTGCAGGGTCGATGCCGGATCGGCGTCCTGGCTGACCACGTTGAGCACCGAATGGGGCAGCTTGACCGGGAGCCACGGCTTGCCGGTGGTAAAGCCGTTGGGCGCCTCGCCCGGTTCCCAGGGCATCGGCGTACGGCAGCCGTCGCGGCCCTTGTATTCGGGCCAGAAGCGGATGCCCGGCGGATCGGTCAGCTCTTCGAAATTGATATCGGCTTCGGGCAGGCCGAGCTCTTCGCCCTGGTAGAGGCAGATCGTGCCGCGGAAGCAGAGCAGCATGGCCGCGGCCTGGCGCGCCAGCGCCGGGGCAGAGGCCGAGTGGGGCAGCCAGCGCGACAGATGCCTGACCACGTCGTGGTTGGAGAAGGCCCAGCAGGGCCAGCCGTTCGGCGCGCCGGTGAAGAAGTTGCGGATCTTGGAGCGGAAATGCTCGGCCGTGAACTGCGGCCCCAGCATGTCGAAAGTATAGGCCATGTGCAGCTTGTCATTGCCGGAGGTATATTCCTCCATCAGCTGCAGCCCCTTGTGGCTGTCGCCGATCTCGCCGACCGTGGTGGTGCCCGGGAACTCGTCGAGCAGCTTGCGCACGCGCTTCAGAAAGCCGACGTTCTCGGGCTGGCTCTTGCCGTATTTGTGCTCCTGCATGTCATAAGGATTGACCGCATAAGGCAGGTGCCTGGGGCGGCGCGCCGGCGGATTGTTGCGCAGCTGCCGGTCGTGGAAATAGTAGTTGACGGTGTCGAGCCGGAAACCATCGACGCCGCGCTCGAGCCAGAAGCGCATGACGTCGAGCACGGCGTCCTGAACGTCCGGATTGTGGAAATTGAGGTCGGGCTGGGACGCGAGGAAATTGTGGAAATAATACTGCCCGCGTGAGGGGTTCCACTCCCAGGCGCGACCACCAAAGACCGAGGGCCAGTTGTTGGGCGGCGAGCCGTCTTTCTTGGGGTCGGCCCAGACATACCAGTCGGCGCGGGCATTGGTGCGCGACAGGCGGCTTTCGCGAAACCAGGGATGCTGGTCGGACGAGTGGGAGACCACCTGATCGACGATGACCTTGAGGCCCAGCGCATGGGCGCGCTCGATCAGCGCATCGAAGTCCTCGAGCCGGCCGAAGAGGCGATCGACGTCCTTGTAGTCGGAAATGTCGTAGCCCATGTCGGCCTGCGGCGACTGGAAGATGGGCGAGAGCCAGACGCAATCGACGCCGAGCGAGGCGATGTGGTCCAGGCGGCGCAGGATGCCCGGCAGGTCGCCGATGCCATCGCCATCGCTGTCCTGAAAGGAACGCGGGTAGACCTGATAGATCACCCCGCCCCGCCACCATTCCCGCATGCGTATCCTCCCCGAGTGCGCGCGCCGGCCGAGCCTTACCATAGCGCCACCGGGAAGGTTGTCAAACCGGTTTAGGTCGCCTTGCTGCCTGCCGAGCGGGTGTCATCGGCTTGTCACGGCACCGGGAGCGTGCAATCCTCAAACCGGTTTAAACGATCCGGCGGGGAGGCACGGGTTGACGACGCTGCGTGAACTCGCACGCCATCTGGGCCTGTCGCCGGCAACGGTGAGCCGGGCGCTTAATGGCTATCCCGAAGTCGGGGACAGGACGCGGGCGCGGGTGATCGCGGCATCCGAAAAATTCAACTACTCCCCCAACCTGACGGCCAAGCGGCTGGCCACGGGCAAGAGCGGCATGGTGGGGATTGTGTTCCGCTCCTCACCCGGCCACGGCATGGACCCGCATTTCGTCGACTTTCTCGCCTCGCTGTCAGAAGCGCTGGCCGACAGCCAGATCGACCTGGTCGTGCACATCTCTTCGCCGCCCGACCAGCTCAGCCATTATCGCCGGTTCATCAATGACGGGCTGGTGGACGGCATGATCGTGAGCGCGCCCGAGCCGGACGACGCGCGCATCCGGCTGATGCAGAGCCGCGACGTGGCCTTTGTGGTGCATGGGCGGGGCACCGAGGACGCCGAGTATGCCTATTACGACATCGACAATGACGGGGCCTTCGCGGCGGCGACAAAGCTGCTGGTGGAGCTCGGGCACCGGCGCATCGCGCTGATCAACGGGCCCGAGCCGATGGGCTTTGCGCAGCAGCGGCGCAAGGCGTTCGACCGGGTGCTGGCGGAACGCGGGCTGCGCACGCCGGCGCGGTTCCGCAGCCATGACGAAATGACCGAAGAGAGCGCCTATGCGCGCGCCTCGGTGATGCTGGGGGAAAGCAGCGACACGCGTCCGTCGGCCTTTATCTGTTCGTCGACGCTGCAGGCGCTGGGTGTGATGCGGGCGGCGGCCGAGGCCGGGCTGAGCATCGGGGGCGACCTGTCGGTGATTTCGCATGACGACGTGCTGCCGCATCTGCGCAGCGAGAATTTCGCGCCCGGCCTCACCGTCACGCGCGCACCGATCCGCAATGCCGGCCCGGTGCTGGCGCGGATGATCATGGCGCGCATGGACAAGGTTGCGCCGGAGCGGTTGCAACGGATCGACAAGGTGGATCTGATCGTGAGGGCGTCGACGGGCTCGGCGCCGGCCTGGGGAGGACAAGCATGGTCGCAGTGAACCGAGCGGAACGGATCGAGCCGGCAGGGCCGGTGCTGGAAATCCGTGATCTGAAAAAGACCTTCGGGTTGGTCGAGGTGCTCAAATCGATCAGCATCGACATGGCGGACGGGGATTTTCTGGTGCTGGTGGGGCCCTCGGGCTGCGGCAAGTCCACGCTGCTCAACTGCATTGCCGGGCTCGAGGAGACCTCGGGCGGGCAGATCCTGATCGGCGGGCGCGACGTGACGCAGGTGCCGCCGCGCGACCGCGACATCGCCATGGTGTTCCAGAGCTACGCCCTCTACCCCACCATGACGGTGGGCGAAAATATCGGCTTTGGCATGAAGGTGCGCAAAGTACCCAAGCCCGAGCAGGACAGGAAGATCGCCGAAGTGGCAAAACTCCTGCAGATCGAGCATCTGCTCGAGCGCAAGCCGGGGGCGCTGTCGGGCGGGCAGCGGCAGCGAGTCGCCATGGGGCGGGCGCTGGTGCGCGAGCCGGTGCTTTTCTTGTTCGACGAGCCGCTCTCCAACCTCGATGCCAAGCTCCGGGTGGAGCTGCGCGGCGAGATCAAGCGGCTGCACGAGCGACTGGCCGCCTCGATCGTTTATGTGACGCATGACCAGATCGAGGCGATGACGCTGGGGACGCGCATCGTGGTGCTCAACCAGGGGGTGATCCAGCAGATCGGCACGCCCGAGGAGATCTACGAGCGGCCGGCGAACCTGTTCGTGGCCGATTTCATGGGCTCGCCGCCGATGAACCTGGTGCCGGCCGAGCACGCCGACGGGCGCCTGCAGTTTGCGGACGGGCAGAGCCTGCCGGCGCCGGCCGGACTGCGGCCGGGCGCGGTGATCGTGGGCATCCGGCCCGAGGCGTTCGCGCCGGCCGGCGATGCCGGGCAACTGCAGTTGCGGACAGTGTCGGCCGAGCACGCCGGATCGGACACGTTCGCGCAGGTCGCGCTGGGCGGCAAGACGGTGACCGTGCGCCTGCCGGGCAAGATCAAGGTGACGGCGGGGACGGAGATCGCGCTCGACGTCGACCAAGAGGCTGTGTGCTTTTTCGACCCGACGAGCCAGCAGCGCCTGGTCTGAGCGGCCGCCACGCCGGGAATCAGTTAGGGTCGCTCCCATGTCGAAACCGATTTTTGTCGATCCCGTAATGGACGGGGCAGCAGACCCCGTGGTGATCCGCAACCGGGAGACCGGGCAGTGGTGGATGTTTTACACCAATCGCCGGGCCAATATGGAGGATCCCGGCGCCGGCTGGATCCATGGCTCGCCGATCGGCTATGCGGTATCCGAAGACGGCGTGGACTGGGACTATCGCGGGCAGGTCGCCGGGCTTGATGATCCGGCGCATAAAGGGCTCAACACGCATTGGGCGCCCGAGATCATCTGGGGCCTGGGCGCCTATCACATGTATCTGAGCTACACGCAGGGCGCGCCCGAGCATTTCGACGTGGCGCGACATATCGTGCATTTCACCAGCCCGGACCTGGTGCACTGGACGCGGCAGAGCGTGCTGAAGCTGCACTCGGACAAGGTGATCGATGCCTGCGTGGCGCACTGTCCCGACGGGCTGTTCCGGCTCTGGTACAAGGACGAAAAGGGCGGATCGAGCACCTGGTCGGCGACGAGCACCAATCTTTTCGACTGGGCGCTCGAAGGCCTGGTGCTGCCGGGCCGGCCGGACGCCGCCCCGCATGAAGGCCCGAACGTGTTCGAACTGGGCGGCCGGATCTGGCTGGTGGTGGACGAGTGGCACGGCATGGGCGTCTACCACTCGGACGACGCGCGGCGCTGGACGCGCCAGGGGGTGATCCTTTCCGAGCCAGGCACCGACCCCGAGGACCGCTGCTATGCCCGGCACGGCGACGTGGTGGTGCAGGACGGTTGGGCCGAGATGTTCTACTTCACCCACCCGGGCTGGGACGAGCAGGCCAAGCCCGCGCCGCAGACGGCCGGCGAGCGGCGCACGGTGCTGCATGTCGCCCTGCTCCGCGTCGTCGACGGGATTTTGATCGCCGAACGCGACGTCGCGCCGCGAAAGCTGGCCGACTGGCCGCAGATCTAGACGTTGTCGGGCGGGGTAACGGGCGCCGGTTTCCCGAATGTCTCGGCGTGCTGCGGGAACGGACCTCACGACCCGCTGGCTAGAGACATCCAGTGGTGGCAGGATACCGGGAGCTCGGGTGGATAGCTCAATTGCCGGACAGTTGGGGTTCTAAGGTCATTGCCGGCGTCGTTTACGACCTGTCGCACCTTGATCCTTTTGACATGAAGGTGACGCCAAAGGCCGAAGGCTCCCCCACCTTTTCGGTCCGGGTAAGCTTTGGGTGCCATACGTTCACTCGAGACCTGCTTCCTACTGACAAGCCGGATCTCTTTTTCAGGGACGGCACCGAAAAGCGTGCTTTCTGCACAATCCGGCACGGGCTTTCCGCCGGGCTTCCCGCAATGATCCAGAACGCGGCCGGCGGCCGGGCATTCTTCAGCGAGCGACGCGAGTTTCTCGTGCTGGACGCAGAGGCTCAAGGCGGCCCCTATGTGGCCTTTTTCAATATGGAAAGGGCACGGAACAAGAGCCACGACGCCGCCATGTTCGTCACTTCGGCTCATTGCCGCCCCGGGCTGCCGAAGCGGTTGCCCGCAGTGACCTTCGCAACCTTGGTGGCCGCTGCGGCTGTTGGGCGGAAAATCCAACGTCCAGATCGGACAACCCAGGCCTACTAGAAACGAAAATAGCCCCCGAAGGGGCTATTCCTGGGCTGGAAAGCCCGTGTGGCAATCTCGTTGACTCCGCGATCCGCAGAACCTTTTCAGGCGAGACCGCTGTTTTTCATCCACGACCAGCGGTCCCCGAAATATAGCGCTACAAGAGCTGTAACACAACCCGGCGTCCCTCACGCGTCGCGGTAGGGGATCCAGGGCATCTGGGTGGCGAACTTGCCGCCGGAGACGTCGACCATGGTGCCGGTGATGTAGCCGGCGAGGTCGGAGGCCAGAAAGCAGATGAGGTTGGCGACGTCGGACGGGCTGCCCCAGCGGCGGAGCGTCAGAGTGTCGAGCAGGCGCTCCTGGTCCTCGGGGGAGCGGTTGGCAAAGCCGTTCATGTCGGTGGGGATCATGCCGGGGGCGTAGGAATTGGCGGTGATCTGAAAGGGGCCCAGTTCGCCGGCGAGCACGCGGGTAAAGCTCTCCACACCGGCCTTAGAGGCGGCATAGGCAGCGCCGCCAACGCTGGGGATGATGGCAGCAAAGGACGCGGCGTTCAGGATGCGGCCGGCGCGCTGGCGTTTCATGACCGGGATCACTGCCTGGCACATGAGCATGGTGCCCTTGAGATTGACGTCGAAATTGAGGTCCCAGATGTCTTCGGGCATCTGCTCGACGCGGGTGCCGCTGGCGACGCCAGCATTGTTGACCAGAATGTCGATGCGCCCGAAGGTCTTGTCGACGACATCGACGATGGCCTTGGTGTCGGCGGCGCTGCGCACGTCGCAGTGCAGTTGCAGCCCCGGCCAGCCATTGGCCTGGAACTCGGCGCCGACGCTGTCGAGCAGCTCCTGCCGGATATCGGTGATGACCACCGCGACACCTTCGCGCGCCAGGGTGCGGGCGATCTCGAGGCCGATGCCGCGACCGGCACCGGTAACGATGGCCACGCGGCCGGAGAGATCAATGAGCATGACGAAAGCCTTGTGAGAGGGTGGGGATCAGACGACGGCGCTGAGCAGCGGCTCGCCGGCGAAATGGGCCTCGAGATTGGCGACCACGAGGGCGCCCATCTTGTTGCGGGTCTGGTGGGTGGCGCTGCCCTGGTGCGGGGAGAGCACGACATTGTCGAGGGCGAACAGGGCCTGGGGGACCTGCGGCTCTTTTTCGAAGACGTCGAGGGCGGCGCCGGCAATGCCGCCGGACTGCAGCATCTCGACCAGCACCGGCTCGTCGACCAGCGTGCCGCGACCGACATTGACGAGGAAGCCCTCGGGTCCGAGTGCGGTCAGCACGGCGCGGTTCACGATCTTTTCGGTGGCCTTGCCGCCCGGCACGATCAGCACCAGCCAGTCGGCATCGCGGGCCATGTCGACGAGATTGTCGTAGTAGATATGCGGCTCGTCGGGCTGGCGCCGGCGACCGTGATAGACGACGCGCATCTTCATGGCCTGGGCGCGGGCCGCGACCTCCTTGCCGATGCGGCCGAGGCCGAGAATGCCGACGGTCTTGCCGTTGAGCTCACTGAGGAGAGGAAAATTGCCCGCGGGCCATTTGCCCTGGCGGACGAACTGGTCGGCCTGCGGAATGCGCCGGGCCAGCGCGATCATCAGGCCGATGGTGATTTCGGCCATGGCGTCGTTGAGCACGTTGGGCGTGTTGGTGACGCGGATATTGCGGGCGCGCGCCGCGGCGGTATCGATGCTGTCGTAGCCGACGCCGAAATTGGCGATGATCTCGAGTTTGGGGAGTTTGGCCATCAGCGCGTCGTCCACGGCGCCGCCGGCAATGGCGCGGACCGTCGGGGCAACGCGGGCGATCAGCTCGGCCTTGTCGGCGGCCTGATGCAGCTTGTGCACGGTAAAGCGCTCGGCCAGGGCCTGCTCGCAGGTGTCGAGGAGCTTGTGGGTCTGCAGGATGTCGATGGTCATGATGGCTTCTCCCTTGGCCGGGCGCGATTTAGGACGGGCGCCCGCGCAGATGCAACCCAGACCTAGTGCCAATCGATGACGCTGGACGGCGCGCCGCAAATGTGTAGCAATGGCAATGCCGTGGGAAGGCCGTAAGCCCAGCAGGAGTGTATGATCGCCGGGTCGCCATTTGACGAAATGCATAATGCGGACGGTTCTGTCCGGGAGCCTTACCACGTTCTGGATCAGTGGTTGAAGGAGCAGCCGGCACAGGCGCTGTCACTGATGGCTGCCGACGCGGAAGCGATCTTTCGCAGGCTGGGGATCACCTTTGCCGTCTATGGCAGCAACGAGGGAACCGAAAAGCTCATTCCGTTCGACGTGATCCCGCGGATCATTTCGGCGATGGAGTGGCGCCGGCTGAGCAAGGGCATCGAACAGCGCGTGCGGGCGCTGAACGCCTTCTTGTACGACATCTATCACCGCCAGGAGATCCTGAAGGCCGGGCGAGTGCCGGAAGCGCTGATCCTGCAGAACTCTGCGTTCTGCCCGGAAATGATGGGGCTCGACCCGGCGCGCGGCATCTATTCGCACATTATAGGCGTCGACATCGTGCGAGTGGGTCCGGACGACTTCTATGTGCTGGAAGACAATCTGCGCACGCCCTCGGGCGTAAGCTACATGCTCGAAGACCGCGAAGCGATGCTGCAACTGGCGCCAGAGCTGTTCCAGCGCCTGAAAGTCGCGCCGGTCGAAAACTATCCGGAGAATTTGCGGCGGACCATGGAGAGCGTGGCGCCGGCCGGGGCGGGCAGTTCGCCCAACCTGGTGGTGCTGACGCCGGGCATCTACAACTCGGCCTATTTCGAGCACTCCTTCCTCGCCGACCAGATGGGCGCCGAGCTCTGTGAAGGACATGATCTGTTCGTCGAGGGCGGCAAGGTGTTCATGCGCACCACCACCGGGCCCGAGCGGGTGGACGTCATCTATCGCCGGATCGACGACGACTTTATCGACCCCCTCACCTTCCGGCCCGATTCGATGCTGGGCGTGCCGGGGCTGTTCGACGCCTATCGCGCCGGCAACGTGACGCTGGTGAACGCGCCGGGGACCGGGATCGCCGACGACAAGGCGGTCTATACCTTCGTGCCCGAGATCATCGAGTTTTACCTGGGCGAAAAAGCCCTGCTCAAGAACGTGCCGACCTATAACTGCACCAATGACGACGAGCGCGCCTATGTGCTCGACCACATCGAGGAGCTGGTGGTCAAGGAAGTGCACGGTTCGGGCGGCTACGGCATGCTGGTGGGACCGACCTCGACCAAGGCAATGCGCGAAGAGTTCAAGCGGCGCATCCTGGCGCGGCCGGACAATTACATCGTGCAGCCGACGCTGGCGCTCTCGACCTGCCCGACCTTCGTCAACAAGGGCATCGCGCCGCGCCACGTGGACCTGCGGCCCTATGTGCTGGTGGGCGACGAAATCCGCATCACGCCGGGCGGGCTGACGCGGGTGGCGCTGAAAAAGGGCTCGCTGGTGGTGAACTCGTCGCAAGGCGGCGGCACCAAGGATACCTGGGTGCTGGAAGAATGATGGGGGATCTTCGGCTCTCCACCCCCCTCCCAACCTCCCCCAAAAGGGGGGAGGTGCTGACCTGTGCTTGGGGCGAGATTGCGCCTCTCTCTCCTTCTCCCCTTGAGGGAGAAGGTGCCCGAAGGGCAGATGAGGGGTATGTTTCAGCCCGCGTTGACCGCTCCTCGTTTCACTCGGGTCGCGCGACACTGTCGTGTCGCGAACCCCTCATCCGGCGCTTTGCGCCACCTTCTCCCTCAAGGGGAGAAGGGAGGCTGAGAGTTCGGTGCGAGGTGCGGCATGCTGGGTAGGACCGCACAGAACCTGTTCTGGCTCAGCCGCTATGTCGAGCGGGCCGAGAACATGGCCCGGCTGCTCGAAGTCGGGTACCGGATGAGCCTGACCTCGCGCCGCGAAGGCGGGGCGAGCGAGCACCTGATGTCGATGATGCAGGCCGCCGAGGTGGACGAGGAATTCGCCAAGACCCATGACGTGGCCGATGTCGCCTCGGTCAGCCACTTCATGATGTTCGACGAGGCCAACATGTCCTCGGTGCGCTCGTGCCTGCTGGCGGCGCGCACCAATGCGCGCTCGGTGCGCACGGCGCTGACCAGCGAAGTGTGGGAAACGATCAACTCGGCCTGGCTGGAATTTGCGCAGATCCGGCCGCGCGACGTGCATGGCGGACGGCTGCAGGAACTGCTCAACTGGGTCAAGAATGTCAGCCAGCAGTTCCGCGGCGCCATGCTCTCGACCATCCTGCGCGACGACGGCTATGCGTTTTCCACCATCGGGGGCTATGTCGAACGGGCCGACAATACGGCGCGCATCCTCGACATGAAATATTACGTGCTCTTGCCGCGGGCGACGCTGGTGGGCGGGGATGTCGACATTCAGCAATGGACGCTGATCCTGCGCGCGGCTTCGGCGCATCGCAGCTACCGGCACGTCTATCACGACCGGTTCCGGGCGCGGAACATTGCCGACTACCTGATCCTGCGGCCCGAAATGCCGCGCTCGCTGACGTTCTGCTTTTCCCACATCACCCGCACGCTCGACATGCTCGAGGAAATGTACGGGAACCGCCTGCCCTGCCACCAGGCGGCGGCGGATGCGCAATCGATGCTGGACGGCAACAACATGGACAAGATCTTTGCCCATGGCCTGCACGAGTTCCTGACCGAGTTCATCGCCCGCAACAACCGCGTGACCGAGACGCTGAGCGAAAGCTATAATTTTTACTGATGAAGATCGCGATCCGCCACCAGATGCATCTCGAGCTTGGCGAGGGCGCCGCCCGCGCCATCCAGCACATGCTGCTGACGCCGCAATCGAGCAGCGTGCAGACGGTGCGGGAATGGGCGGTCGAGGTGGAAGGGCTCGACGAGCCGGCGGGCTTTCGCGACGCCTATGGCAATCGCGCGCACCTGGCCAGCCAGACGCGGCCGCCGGCGCACCTGGTGATTTCGGTGGCCGGCGTGGTCGAGACGCATGACCGGGCCGGCGTGGTGGGACGGCTCACCGGCGATCCGGTGCCGGCGCTGTTCCGCCGGATGACACCGGCGGTCAAGCCGATCGGGGCGGTGCTCAGCCGGTTCCGCAGCGCGCCGGCGACCGGCAAGGACCGCATTCCGCTGCTGCATGCGCTGATGGAGCGGGTGGGCGAGGTGTTGACGCGCGACGAGGTCACGCAGAGCCAGAGCCAAGGCCAGAGCCAGGATTCGGGCGGGCAGAGCCAAAGCCAGAGCCAGGGATCGGCGGCGGAAAAGAAGCCCGCCGCGCCGGCGGATTTCGCGCATGCCTTTATCGGCGCGGCGCGGACGATCGGCATCCCGGCGCGCTATGTCAGCGGCTACCTGGTGGCGGACGGGGCGGACGAGGCGGGCTTTCACGCCTGGGCGGAAGCCTGGGACGACGGCCTGGGCTGGATCGGCTTTGACCCCATGCTCAATCTGTGCCCGACCGAGCGGCATGTGCGGGTGGCCACGGGGCTCGACGCGATCGCGGCCATGCCGGTCCGCTCGGTGCCCAGTGTGGGCGTGCCGCAGGTCAGCGGGCTCAGCATTTCGGCCGCGCAGTAGCGCTAGAGCCCCAGGATCAGCAGCCAGGCCGAAACGCTCAGGATGCTGAGCACGGTGGAGATCAGCACCGTGTTGGTCGCGATGTTGACGCCGCGATTATAGTAGGTGGCAAAGACATAGGCATTGATGCCCGAGGGCATGGCGGCCAGCAGCACCCCATAGCGCGCATATTCGTGGTCGACCTTCAGGATCGGCACCATCAGCACCCAGGCGATGGCCGGATGGAGCACCAGCTTGAGCAGCGCCATGCTGAGCGCCTGGCCCCAGTTGTCGGAGAGGCGATATTCGTTGAGCGCGCCGCCCAGGCCGAACAGCGCCACCGGCGTGACGGCGGCCGACATCATGGTGATGAAGGCCTGCGCCGGCTCGACCAGGGTGATGCCCGAGAGGTTGGCGGCCACCCCCAGCACGATGCCCCAGAGCAGCGGGTTGGAGACGATGCGGACAAAGGCGACGCCGAGCGCCCGATGCAGCGGCGCGCCGTCGCGGCGGACCAGCTCCATCACCAGCATGCCGATGGTGATCAGCACCGAGGCGTGAAAAGCGATAATGGTGAAGGCGGTGGCCAGGGCCGCATCGCCATAGGCGCGCTGCAGGATGGGGATGCCGATCAGCACGGTATTGGTGAACATGGCGGCAAAGCCCGAGGCGACGCCTTCGCCCGGCTTGTTGCGGAAAAAGCGCCGCGCCACGATGATGCCGAAGACCAAGGCGGCGATGGAGCCGGCATAAAAGGGCAGGATGACGCCCCAGTTGAAGGTGGTGGCGAAATCGGCAGTCGCCATGGCGTTGAACAGCAGGCACGGGGTGGCGAAATTGTTGACGAACTGCACCAGCCCGCGCACGCCCTCGCTGGGGAAAAGCTTGAAGCGCACGGCCAGATTGCCCAGGACGATCAGGGCGAAGACCGGGATCACGACATAAAGGATGGAGAGCATGACACGCCGGTGCGGGAAGGTGTTTCCCTAGTGCACCCGGACGTGGTTGCGGTCAATGCTCCGAACGGCCATCCACAAACGAAGCAAAGTGAACCGAAAACGAACTTTTGCGCTTGAACCCATGCTGCTTCGGCCTGTAGAAGCGGGACGGAGGGACGCGATGGGCCAACTCAATCCGCGACAATCGGAAATCATGGCGCTGGCGCGCCAGCATGGTCGCGTCGAAGTGGAGGGGCTGGCGGGCCTGTTCCAGGTGACGCCGCAGACCATCCGCAAGGACCTCAACGAGCTGTGCGATACGGGGCTGCTGGAACGCCAGCATGGCGGGGCCAACCTGCCCTCGGGCGTGGTGAACTTCGCCTATGAGGCGCGACGGCAGCAAGCGGCGGACGGCAAGCGCAGCATCGGGGAAGCCGCCGCGGCGCTGATCCCGGACGAAGCCTCGATCATCGTCACCATCGGCACCACGACCGAGCAGGTGGCGCTGGCGCTGCGGCGGCATCGCGGCATCCTGGTGGTGACCAACAACATCAATGTCGCCAATATTCTGCGGGCGGCACCCGAGATCGAAGTGGTGATCGCGGGGGGCGTGGTGCGGCACGCGGACGGCGGCGTGGTGGGGGAAGCGGCGGTCGACTTCATGCGGCAGTTCCGCGTCGACTATGCGGTGATCGGCGCCTCGGGGATCGACCCGGACGGCACGCTGCTCGACTATGATTTTCGCGAAGTGAAGGTAGCGCAGGCGATCATCGAAACGGCGCGCAAGACCATTCTGGTGGCCGACCACATGAAGTTCAGCCGCACGGCGCCGGTGCGGATCGGCCACCTGTCGCAGATCGACATGCTGGTCACCGACCTGTCGCCGCCCGACCCTATCGTTGCGATCTGCGCCGCTGCCGCGGTGAAAATCGAGATCGCCGCCCCGACCCCAATAGCGAGTGCACTTTTGTGACGACCACTTCTCCCCATAACTACGACGTCTTCGTCATCGGCGGCGGCGTCAACGGCACCGGCATTGCGCGCGACGCGGCGGGGCGCGGCTATACAGTGATGCTGGCCGAGATGCACGACCTCGCCTCGGGCACCTCGTCGGCCGCGACCAAGCTGGTGCATGGCGGCTTGCGCTATCTCGAGCACTACGAATTCAAGCTGGTGCGCGAGGCGCTGATCGAACGCGAGGTGCTGTGGGCGGCGGCGCCGCACATCATCTGGCCGCTGCGCTTCGTGCTGCCGCATCACAAGGGACTGCGGCCGGCCTGGTTCCTGCGGCTGGGACTGGTGGTCTACGACTATCTGGGCGGGCGCAAGCTGCTGCCGGCGACCAAGACGCTCGACCTGCGCAGCGACGTGACCGGCAAGCCGCTGAAGCCGGGCTATGCCACGGCCTTTGAGTACTCGGACTGCTGGGTGGACGATGCGCGGCTGGTGACGCTTTATGCCAAGGACGCGCAGGCGCATGGCGCGCGGATCGCGACGCGGACCAAGGTGGTCGGCGCGCAGCGCGGCGCCGATGGCTGGCAGATTACCCTCGAAGGCGCCGCCGGCAGCGAGACGGTGACGGCGCGGCTTCTGGTCAATGCCGGAGGCCCCTGGGTTGACCAGGTGATCAACCGGGCGCTGGGCCGGAACGATGCGCGCAACGTGCGCATGGTCAAGGGCAGCCATATCGTGGTCAAAAAGCTCTTCGATCACGACCGCTGCTACATCTTCCAGAACGCGGACAATCGCATCATCTTCGCTATTCCCTATGAAGACGATTTCACCCTGATCGGCACGACCGACCAGGACTTTGCCGGCGACCTGGACACGGTCGAGATCAGCGCCGAAGAGACCAGCTATCTGCTCTCGGCGGCGAGCGAGTATTTTGCCAAGCCGGTGACCGCGGATCAGATCGTCTGGACGTTCTCGGGGGTCCGGCCGCTGTTCGACGACGGCGCCACGGCAGCGCAGGAAGCAACGCGCGACTATGTGATCCGCACCGAGGCCGAGCCGACGGGCGCGCTGGTCAATGTGTTCGGCGGCAAGCTCACCACCTCGCGACATCTGAGCGAAGAGGTGGTGGACGGCTTTGCCAAGCTGATCGGCAAGAAGGGTCCGCGCTGGACCCGCACGGCGCAGCTGCCGGGCGGCGAGTTTGCGCCGACGGGCTTTGCGGCCGAAGTGGGCAAGCTGCAGGGTCGCTACAGCTGGCTGGCGGCCGGGCTTGCCCGCCGGCTGGTCCGGCTTTACGGAACACGGGCGGGGCTGCTGCTGGGCGAGGCAGCAAGCATGTCCGAACTCGGCCCGCATTTCGGCGCCGATCTGTTCGGGCGTGAAGTCGACTATCTGATGCGCGAAGAATGGGCGGTGACAGCCCAGGACGTGCTGTGGCGGCGGACCAAGCTGGGCTTGCGCATCGGCGCGCCCGACATCGAACGGCTCGAGGCCTATATGGCCGCGCAGCGATAATCTGGGGGGGATACCAATGAGCGGATATGTGCTGGCCATCGACCAGGGCACCACCTCGAGCCGGGCCATCGTGTTCGACGACAGGCAGCAGATCGTGGGCATGGGCAAGATGGAGTTCACCCAGCACTTCCCGGCCTCGGGCTGGGTCGAGCATGTGCCCGAAGAGATCTGGGCAACGTGCCTGTGGGCGGTCAAGACGGCGCTGCGCAAGGCCGGGATCACGGCCAGCGACGTCGCCGCCATCGGTATCACCAACCAGCGCGAGACGACCATTGTCTGGGACAAGGCCACGGGCAAGGCCATCCACAATGCCATCGTCTGGCAGGACCGGCGCTGCGCGTCGATCTGCGAAAAGCTGATCAAGCAGGGCTACGAGAAGATGGTGGCCCGCAAGACCGGACTTCTGCTCGACCCCTATTTTTCCGGCCCCAAGATCAAGTGGATCCTCGACAAGGTGCCGGGCGCCCGGGCTCGCGCCAAGAAGGGCGAACTGGCCTTCGGCACGGTGGACAGCTACCTGATCTGGCGGCTGACCGGGGGCAAGGTGCATGCTACCGACGCCACCAATGCCTGCCGCACGCTGCTGTTCAACATCGAGACCAACCAGTGGGACGACGAGCTGCTCGACATGCTCGGTATCCCTCGGGCCATGCTGCCCGATGTGCGCGACAATGCCGCCGACTACGGCACGGCCGAGGCCGAGCATTTCGGCGCAGCCATTGCGATCCGCGGCGCGGCCGGCGACCAACAGGCCGCGACCATCGGCCAGGCCTGCTTCGAGCCGGGCATGGTCAAATCGACCTATGGCACGGGTTGCTTTGCCCTGCTCAATACCGGCACGGACCTGGTGCGCTCCAAGAACCGGCTGCTGACCACGATCGCCTATCGGCTGGAGGGCAGGACCACCTATGCGCTCGAAGGCGCGATCTTTATGGCCGGCGCCTCGGTGCAATGGCTGCGCGACGGCCTGCGCATCATCGAGGATGCGGCAGAGTCCGGCGCGCTGGCGCGCGCGGCCGACCCGAACCAGAACGTCTATCTGGTACCGGCCTTTGTCGGCCTGGGCGCCCCCTGGTGGGACGCGGAAGCGCGTGGCGCCATCTATGGGCTCAGCCGCAATACCGGCCGCTCGGAACTGGCGCGCGCCGCGCTCGAATCGGTGACCTACCAGACGGCGGACCTGGTGGACGCCATGCACAAGGACTGGAAGGGCGCCAATGACACGGTGCTGCGGGTGGATGGCGGCATGGTGGCCTCGGACTACACCATGCAGTTTCTCGCCGACATCCTGAACGCGCCGGTGGACCGGCCGACCGTGCTCGAGACCACGGCGCTGGGCGCGGCCTGGCTGGCCGGCTGGAAGGCCGGCGTGTGGCCGGACATGGACGGATTTGCCAAGCGCTGGGCGCTCGACCGGCAGTTCAACCCGCAGATGGACGACAAGACGCGCAAGGCCAAGCTCAAGGGCTGGCGCCAGGCGGTCAAACGCACGCTGACGGCCACCGTCCGCTAGTTGGTGAATAATTATGGTTTAGGCCGCACTATGGTCTGAACAGGAATTATTCTCAATGCGTCGATCGCCCGACCCTGACAGAGCCCGGCTGACGGACTTCGTGCCGGCCATCGCCTTTGCGGTGCTGGCGGCGGGGACCTTGCTAGCCGCGACCGCGGCAGCGCCGGCCAAGGGCCAGATGGCGGTGGTGTTTCCACCCATGACCTCGGAGACGACGGCCTGGGCGCTGGTGCGCCAGGCCGGCGGGCTGATCGTGGGGCCGACGCAGCTGGCCAATGTAGTCGTGGCCTATGCGCCCGACGAAACCTTCCAATCCCGCGTCCAATCGCTGGGCGCGCTGTTCTTGTTTGCCGCGGAGGGGCTTTGCGCTCCCTCTGCCGAAAGAGGCTAAAGCCATGACCATCGACAAAGTGCGTCAATCTGCAACGATCTTCGTCAGCGCACTGGCGATCGTTTTCGCCATTGCGGCGGCGGGGATCGAGTTCTTCAGTTCGGGCGGCTTCGGGCTGGTGACCGCCGTCGCGGCGGCTGGAGCCGTCAGCCTATTGGTCACCCAGGTGGTGGCGAAACAATCGGCGGCGTTCCGCTATCTCGGCGTTTCGGTACTGATGGCGCAGATCATGGCGGCGCTCGTTGCGGCGAACGGGCAGGTCTGGCAGACGGACCTGCACATGGCGTTCTTTGCGGCGCTGGCGTTCACCGCCCTGCTCTATGACATCAAGGCGATCCTGCTGGGCGCGGCGCTGGTGGCCGTGCATCACCTGGTGCTGGGCATGGCGCTGCCGGACCTGATCTTTTTCAATGGCGGCGGTTTCCTGCGCGTGGCGCTGCACGCGGTGATCCTGGTGATCGAGGCGGTCGGCCTGGTCTGGATGACCTATAATACGCAAAAGCTGTTCAGTGTGGCCAAGGCGCAGTCGGTGCAAGCGCAGGAGCTGGCGGCCCAGGCACAGGGGCTCACCCGCAATATCGAAGACTCGCAGGCCCAGCACAGCGCCGAACGCGCCCAGACCATGGCGCAGCTGACCGACGCCTTCGGCGCGGTGGTGAGCGCGGCGGTGGCCGGCGACTTCACCCGCCGCATCGAAGTGCGCTTTGCCGATGCCGAACTCAACGCCATTGCGTCGGGCATCAACGACCTGGTGACCACCGTGGATCGCGGCCTGGTGGAAACCGGCCAGGTGCTGGCCGCCCTCGCGCGCACCGACCTGACGCTGCGCATGCATGGTGACTACCAAGGCGCCTTCGGCCAGCTCAAGACCGACACCAACGCAGTGGCCGACACGATTTCTGACATTGTGGGTCAGTTGCGCGTGACCTCGCGGGCGCTCAAGACCGCGACCGGCGAAATCCTTTCGGGGGCCAATGATCTGTCGGAACGCACCACCAAGCAGGCTGCGACCATCGAGGAGACGTCGGCGACGATGGAGCAGCTGGCCTCGACCGTGGTGCAGAACGCCGAACGGGCCAGCGAAGCGGCGGTGGTGGCGGCGACAGTGACCCGGACGGCCGAAGAAGGCGGCCAGGTGATGAGCGAGGCCACCCATGCGATGGAGCGGATCACCACCTCGTCGGGCAAGATCTCCAAGATCATCGGACTGATCGACGACATCGCCTTCCAGACCAATCTGCTGGCCCTCAATGCCTCGGTGGAAGCGGCGCGGGCGGGCGATGCGGGCAAGGGCTTTGCCGTGGTGGCCGTGGAAGTGCGCCGGTTGGCGCAATCGGCGGCCGGCGCCTCTTCCGAGGTCAAGGCGCTGATCGAAATGAGCGCCGCCGAAGTCCGTGGCGGTACCGAACTGGTGGCCGAGGCTGCGGCCAAGCTGGGCACGATGGTGACGGCTGCGCGCACCTCCAACGAACTGATGGTGACCATTGCGCGCGAAAGCAAATCGCAGGCGGGCGCGATCGAAGAGGTCAATGCCGCCGTGCGCATCATGGACGAGATGACCCAGCACAATGCCGCGCTGGTGGAAGAGACTAATGCGGCGATCGAGCAGACCGAAGCGCAGGCGTCCGAACTCGACCGGCTGGTGGACGTGTTCAAGGTCGAGGCGGCATCGCACCAGCAGCGCCGGGCGGCCTAGCGCCGCGCCCTGTCGCCCTCTCCCTGCAGGGGAGATGACCGGGGGCTCAGCGCCCTAGGTCTTCCAGGCTTCGAAGCTGCCACCGGCGATGAAGGCCCAGTAGGTGCCGTAGCGGCTCTTGCGGCCGGGGCCGACCGAGGCCATGGCGAGGCCGAATTCGGTAAAGCGGGTGGAGAGCAGCGTATTGCGGTGGGCCGGCGAGTTCAGCCAGCCCTCGATCGCCTGATCGATCGACTTCTGCCCGCCGGCGACGTTTTCGCCGACGGCGCCCTGGTAGCCGGCCGTGGTCACCCGCTGGCGCAGCGTGACGCCCAGATTGTGCGAGAGCGTGTCCTTGCTGGCCATCAGGTTGGCCTGAGCGCGCGCGGCCGCTTCGAGCTGGCTGTTGTACTTGAGGGGCGGGCGACCATTGCGGGCGCGGACGCCGTTGATGGCCGACAGGATGCTGGCCTGGCTGAGCTGGCCGGGCGTGGCAGGCTTGGGGACGACCCCCGGGGCCATGGCCACCGAGCAGCCCGAAAGCAATGCTGTGCACCCCAGCAGCAGCAGAGAACGTCGTGAAAGGCTCGTCATATAGCGTCTCGCAGTAGGTGAATGAGCCTAGCCAGCACCGGGACCGGGAACAAGCCGCAACTGCGCGAACGCACATCGGCGTCGGGGCTGGTCCGACATAGATGGCATTTGAACAAAATTAAGGCTGTTTCCAGCCCGTGCTGGAACAATTGTCGCGTTCGGCGCAGCCTCACGCTTGATGGCAAGCTGAGGGGCTCGAGTGATGGCGCATCTGGAGATGGACGGCGACGGGGTCAATATCCGGACGGTCACGGCGGGCGAGATCGCGCTGCATGTCAGCCGCACCAAGCACATGCTGGTGGCGACCGTGGTCGCCTCGATGAGCATCGTGGCGGTAGCGGCGCTGTTCATGTCGCTCTGGGTCTAGTCTTCGGGGCGCCCTGCCCCCAGACGCAGCATCAGCAGCACAATCGGCACATAGGCGAGGATCGCCAGCAATGCGCCGAACAGCCGGTCCGAGGCGAAAAACGCCAGCGGCAGCAGCCAGACGAGATTGATCGCCGCGTAGGCGCCAGTGGCGCGGGCGTGGGACTGCCAGCGCCGCGACAGGCGCTGATAGGCATGGCGGCGATGCGCCTCGAAAAGCTTTTCGCCCAGGCGCAGGCGGCGGACCAGCGTGACGCTGGCATCGGCGACAAAGAGGGCGCCCAGGATCAGCCACTGCCAGAGGCTGAGCCAGCCGAGCGCCACGGTCGCCAGAGCGAAAAACGCGATGACAAAGCCCAGGAAGGTGCTGCCCGCATCGCCCATGAAGATGCGCGCCGGCGCCCAGTTGAGGCCAAGAAAGGCCGTAGCCGCCGCGGCGGTGGCCGCCAGCCACCAGAAGACCGGCTGATCGATCAGCCCCGGCTGCAGCAGGGCAGCCAGCAGTGCCGCGCCGCCGAGCATGAAACCGGCCTGGCTGGCGGCCAGACCGTCGATGCCATCCATGAAATTGAAGATGTTGACCCAGTAGACCGTGCCCAGCACGCCCAGCAGCACGACGACGGCGCCGGGCAGCGGCAGGCCGATGCCGGCGGTGAGCTGACCGATGGGCACGCAGAGCGCCGCCAGAGTGCCGGCGAGCGCGGTCTGGGCGGCGAGCCGATAGGTAGCCGGGACCGGCCGGCGATCGTCGAGAAAGCCGATGCCGGCCATCACCAGCCCGCAGACCAGCACCAGGAGCGTCGGCCAGGGCGTGCTGAGCGCCGTGGAGAGCCCGGCCAGCGCGCCGCCGGCGACGATGCCCAGGCCGCCGCCGCTGGGCGTGGGCCGCACATGCGACGACCGCGGGTTGGGATTGGCCATGACCTGCAGATATTCGGCATTGCGCATGACCACGAAGGTCACCGCCAGCGACACCAGGGCAGACAGGAGGACGAGCAGGAGGCCGGAAAGCAGCAAGGACGGACCCTTGGCAGGACTGGGGTGACGACCGGTTAGCAGAGCGGGCCCGCGATGAACAGGCCCGCTGCACAGGTTGTCGTTCCGGCCTTTCGGCTAGAAGTGACCCAGCAGGCCCGCCGTCAGCGACACACCGGTGAAACCGAAGCCAGCGGCATCATTGGATGAACTGGACGGTAGACCGGTGGAGTTCTTGACCACCTGCGTGTCGGCACGGGTGTCGACAATGTGGTCAACAGTGCCGGCCACGAACAGATCGGTCTGCTCGTTCAGGTGATAGGTGGCCTTGGCATCCAGGTGGAAGGCGGCGGAGGTAAAGCCCGTACCAAGGAAGCGGTCATTGTTCAGCCAATGGATGTCGTCGTCCTTGGCTCCGACCGTGAGGCCGCCCTGCGCGCCAAAGGCCAGCGTCACGTTGTCGACGTCGAACTGCGTGTTCACCCCGATAAAGCCCAGCGGGAGCTGCTGCCGATAGCTGATCACCCTCTGGCCGGAGAAATCCTCGACGGTGTTTCGGAACCCGCCTTTCGAGTAAATGGCCGTGCCGTTGATGCCGTCCCAAGACACGTCAATATAGCGAAAGCCGGCATTGATCTGGACGGTGCCGCTGTCGCCGTCGATCAGATTGTAGCCGAGCTTGGCCGAGCCGTTGAAATACCAGTCCAGCTTTGTATCGGGGTGAATGGATCGATCGGTCCACTGATCGGCGGCAAAGGACGTCCGATTGGGTGTGAGCCAGTCGTAGTCGACCATGTGGCTGTCGCCGGACATGCCGACCTGCGCATCCAGACCAAAGACCCAGCCTTTGGGCAGATCGACGGACATTCCCACACTGAGGACCGGCGCGGTCGAGTCCCAGTAGAGGGCACTGATCCGATCCGGCGACCCGGCGCCATCGTACACGTACTCGTTGCCGCGCAAGACTGCGACGCCCAAGCCGCCATAAAGCTCGACCCCTGGATCTATTTCCTGCGCATGGGTTGCAGAAACCGAGAGCGCAAAAATTGCTCCAACCACAAAGTATAGCCTGATCATTATACCCCCCAATAAATGATGTTATCGAAATCAAAGATGTCGGATTCCGTCAAGGAATCTCCTCCACGTTTTACACAACAGTTGCATAGTTGCAGCAGTACCGGAGGCCGCATTTGTGCATGGGACAAGCAGGCCATCGGCATTCCAGCGGCACGCGACAGCAAGTATGGACTGCGCGTTGCACTTGGCCATGGTCCCTGCTGTACACGCACACTACATCGGGCCGGTTTCAGGTGCCGCCGCGCCCCTCGCATTTGCGCTCTGAAGATGGGGCGACCGAGTCCCCCGGCCCTTCTCCACCTGTGCTCGACACACAAGTGGCCAGAAGACCACGGGGAATTGGCTTGCGGTGGGCCAGCGGTTCGGTGAGTATCCGCCCAACAGGAGGGCAGAACTTCATGCCTCGTCAGGAAACTGCGGCGACCCGACTCGATGATGCGGCGCGCGCCGGCTGGCTCTATTACGTGGCCGGCAACAGCCAGGAGCAGATCGCCAAAAAGCTCGGCGTGTCGCGGCAGACGGCGCAGCGGCTGGTGTCGATGTCGGTGAGCGAAGGGCTCGTGCGGGTACGGCTCGAGCATCCGATCGGGCGCTGCATGGAACTGTCGACGCAATTGCGGCAGCGCTATGCGCTCGATTTCACCGAGGTGGTGCCGAGCGATCCGGATGCGCCCGGCGCCATCCATGGCGTGGCGATCGCGGCGGCGACGCAGATCGAGCGCTGGCTGCGCACCGACGAGCCGATCGTAATGGCGATCGGCACCGGCCGGACGCTCAAGGCGGCGATCGAGCAGCTGACGCCGATGGAAGCGCCCCGGCACAAGATCGTCTCGCTCACCGGGTCGATCGCGCCGGACGGCTCGGCGGCTTTTTACAACGTGATCTTCAACATTGCCGAAGCGGTCAAGGCCCGCAGTTTTCCGATGCCGCTGCCGGTGATCGCCTCGTCGGCGGACGAGCGCGACATGCTGTTGAGCCAGCCGATGATCAAGGAGACGCACGCGCTGGCGCAGCAGGCCGACGTGACCTTCGTGGGTATCGGCGACCTGGGGCCGGAGGCGCCACTGGTGCAGGACGGCTTCATTTCGGGGGCCGAGGTGAAGCTGCTGCAGAAGGCCGGCGCAGTCGGCGAGATTGTGGGCTGGGCGTTCGACGCGCAGGGCAAGTTCATCACCGGGCTGACCAATGACCGCGTCGCATCGGCGCCGCTGCCGTCGCGCGAAAGCTCGATGGTGATAGCAATCGCCGTGGGCGAGAGAAAAGTGCCCGGCATCCGCGCCGCCCTGAGCCGCCGGCTGGTGAACGGGCTGATCACCGATGAGGGCACGGCCGAAGCGATTCTGGCCGCCGAATAGTCAGCATTTCTGCCGTTTTCTGACCGCCGGCGGCGCGCCAGGTGCCGGTGCTCGGCCGGACTCCGGCCCGGATTCGGGCCAACTGAGCCCGCTTGACATCACTCAAAATATGATGAGTACTTGCCCATGAGCGAGACAAATGCTCGCCATGGGAGGACATTGATGAAACTGCTTCCGCTTCTTTCGAGCGCGCTTGCTCTTGCGCTCGGCTCGACCGCCTATGCCCAGACGACACTGACCATCGCCACCGTGAACAATGGCGACATGGTCCGCATGCAGGGCCTGACGGACGATTTCACCAGCAAGAACCCGGACATCCAGCTGCAGTGGGTGACGCTCGAGGAGAACATCCTGCGCGAGCGCGTCACCACCGATATCGCCACCAAGGGCGGTCAGTTCGACGTGATGACCATCGGTACCTATGAAGTGCCGATCTGGGCCAAGAACAGCTGGCTGCTGCCGCTGGATAATCTTGGCGCCGACTATGACGTCGATGACCTGCTGCCCGCCATCCGCGGCGGCCTGAGCGCCGACGGCAAGCTGTTCGCCGCCCCGTTCTACGGCGAATCCAGCTTTATCATGTATCGCACCGACCTGATGGAAAAGGCCGGGCTGACCATGCCCGACGCGCCGACCTGGGAGTTCATCGCGGACGCTGCCCGCAAGATGACCGACCGGTCCGCCGAGATCAACGGCATCTGCCTGCGCGGCAAGGCCGGCTGGGGCGAGAACATGGCGTTTTTGACCGCCATGTCGAACTCGTTCGGCGCACGCTGGTTCGACGAGGCCTGGAAGCCGCAGTTCGACCAGCCGGAATGGAAGAACACGCTGCAGTTCTATGTCGACCTGATGAAGGATGCCGGCCCGGTGGGTGCGTCGTCCAACGGCTTTAACGAAAACCTGACGCTGTTCCAGCAGGGCAAGTGCGGCATGTGGATCGACGCCACGGTCGCGGCCTCGTTCGTGACCAATGCCAAGGAAAGCTCGGTGGCTGACAAGGTCGGCTTTGCTCTGGCCCCCGATACGGGCATGGGCAAGCGCGGCAACTGGCTCTGGGCCTGGTCGCTGGCTGTTCCGGCCGGTTCGCAGAAGGCCGAAGCGGCGCAGAAGTTCATCTCCTGGGCAACCAGCAAGGACTATCTCGCCCTCGTGGCTGCCAAGGAAGGCTGGGCCAACGTGCCGCCGGGGACCCGTACGTCGCTTTATGCGAATGCCGAGTACCAGGCTGCAGCGCCCTTCGCCAAGATGACGCTCGACTCGATCAACGCGGCCGATCCGACCGCCCCAACGGTCAAGCCCGTGCCCTATACCGGCGTGCAGTTCGTCGCCATCCCCGAGTTCGCCGGCATGGCGACCACGGTGGGTCAGCTGTTCTCGGCTGCGCTTGCCGGCTCGACCAGCGTCGATGACGCCCTGGCGCAGGCCCAGCAGACGGTTGACCGCGAAATGTCGGCGGCCGGCTATTACTGATCTTCCTCCCAAGGAGGCACTCGCCCGGCGGTTCGCCGCCGGGCTTCTTTTTCTCGGACTGGAATTCGAGGGCGGTGATCCTCCCCTGTGCGAAGCACGGGGAGGGGACCAGCGAAGCTGGTGCCGGGGGCAACCCCGAACATCGGCGCTTGCCGCCGCCCCCTCCACCGCCTACGGCGGTCCCCCTCCCCCGCTTTGCAGGGGAGGACCGCCGAAAGATCCGGCGGGCAGCGCAGAATACGCCCATATGCGGCACCAGAGGGGAACGAACGATGGCTACCAAGCAGACCCATCGGCTGGCACGCCTGATGATGACCCCTTCGGTCGCAGCGCTGCTGCTCTGGATGCTGGTCCCCCTGGCGCTGACCATCTGGTTCTCGTTTCAGCGCTACCGGCTGACCAATCCGGCGATTTCAGGCTTTGCCGGCCTGAGCAATTTCAGTTTCTTTGTCACCGACCCGGCCTTCTGGCCTGCCATCCTCAACACGCTGCTGATCGTGCTGGGCGTGCTGGTGATCACGGTGGGGCTTGGCATTCTCCTGGCGCTGCTGCTCGACCAGCCGATCTTCGGCCAGGGCATTGTGCGCATCCTGATGATCTCGCCGTTCTTCGTGATGCCGCCGGTGGCGGCGGTGATCTGGAAGCACGAGCTGATGAACCCCACCTGGGGCGTGTTCGCTTCGATTTCCCGCGTCTTCGGGCTCGAGCCGGTCAACTGGCTGGGCAGCTTTCCGCTGCTGTCGGTGATCCTGATCGTGGCCTGGCAGTGGCTGCCCTTTGCCACGCTGATCCTGCTGACCGCGATGCAGTCGCTGAGCGAAGAGCAGAAGGAGGCGGCCGAAATGGACGGCGCCAATGCGCTGCGGCGGTTCTACTACATCATCCTGCCACACCTGGCGCGGGCGATCACCGTGGTGATCCTGATCCAGACGATCTACCTGCTCGGCGTCTACGCCGAAATCCAGATCACCACCGGTGGCGGCCCGGGCTTTGCCAGCACCAACCTGCCCTTCCTGATCTACAATGTGGGCGTGCTGGGCGGCAATATCGGCGCCGGCGCGGCGGGCGGCCTGGTGGCCGTGGTGCTCGCCAATATCGTCGCGATCTTCCTGATGCGCGCCGTGGGGAGGAACCTCGATGCGTAATGAGACGCTCAATGCCGCAGTGATCCGCCCCCGCGCAGCGGGTGAGGGGAACCAGCGAAGCTGGTGGAGGGGGCGACCCCGTATGCCGGCGCTTGCCGCCGCCCCCTCCACCGCCTTCGGCGCTCCCCCTTCCCCGTGCTTCGCACGGGGAAGGATCACGGAGGGGCTGGTTCACTCGTCCACACGCTCGAACATCGAGGGGGTCCAGTAATGTCCCGCGCCGTCACGTTGCGCCGCAAACTCACCATGACCGCCCTGGTCTGGCTGGTGGCGCTGATCATGTTCTTCCCGATCCTTTATACCATCATCACCAGCCTCAAGACCGAAGGGGAAGCGGCCGCCGGGTTTTCGATGATCCCGTCGTTCACCTTCGAGAGCTATGCACTGGTGCTCGACCAGCAGGACTATTTCCGGCCGTTCCTGAACTCGGTGATCATTTCGATCGGCTCGACCCTGGTGGCGCTGCTGATCTCGATCCCGGCCGCCTGGGCCATGGCGTTCACGCCCACGCCCAAGACGCGGGACGTGCTGATGTGGATGCTCTCGACCAAGATGATGCCGGCAGCGGGCGTGCTGGTGCCGATGTACCTGATCTTTCTCAATACCGGGCTGCTCGACACCCTGCTCGGCCTCACCATCATCCTGACGCTGGTGAACCTGCCGATCGTGGTGTGGATGCTCTTCACTTATTTCAAGGAAATCCCGGTCGACATCCTCGAGGCGGCGCGCATGGACGGCGCGACGCTGCCCAAGGAGCTGGTCTATGTGCTGCTGCCCATGGCAGTGCCGGGCATCGCCTCCACCTTGCTGCTCAACGTCATTCTGGCCTGGAACGAGGCCTTCTGGACATTGCGGCTTTCAACCACCAATGCGGCGCCGCTGACGGCCTTCATCGCGTCGTTCTCGTCGCCGCAAGGCCAGTTTCTCGCCAAGCTCTCCGCCGCGTCGGTGCTGGCGATCCTGCCAATCCTGCTGCTGGGCTGGTTCAGCCAGAAGCAGCTGGTGCGCGGTCTCACCTTCGGCGCCGTGAAATAGGGGAAATCAGATGGGCTCGATCACACTCGAACACGTCAACAAGACGTTCGGCGGCCACCAGGTGCTCCCCGATGTCTCACTGCAGATCGAAGACGGCGAGTTCGTCGTTTTCGTCGGACCCTCGGGGTGCGGCAAGTCGACCCTCCTCCGACTGATTGCCGGCCTCGAGGACACGACCTCGGGCGCGATCAAGCTGGACGGCGTCGACGTGACCGACAAGGGACCGGCGCATCGCGGCCTGGCCATGGTGTTCCAGTCCTACGCGCTCTATCCGCACATGACAGTGCGCCAGAACATCGCCTTTCCGCTCAAGATGGCCAATCTGGACAAGGCCATCGCCGAACAGAAGGTGGCCGAGGCGGCGCGGGTGCTCAACCTGACCGACTATCTCGATCGCAAGCCGCGCGCCTTGTCGGGCGGCCAGCGCCAGCGCGTTGCCATCGGCCGCGCCATCGTGCGCCAGCCCAAGGCATTCCTGTTCGACGAGCCGCTGTCGAACCTGGACGCGGCGCTGCGCGTCAACATGCGCATCGAAATCACCGAGCTGCACCAGCAGCTCAAGACCACCATGGTCTATGTGACGCATGACCAGGTGGAAGCCATGACCATGGCCGACCGCATCGTGGTGCTCAACGCCGGCCGGGTGGAGCAGTTCGGCACGCCGCTCGACCTCTACCACCGGCCGACCAACCGGTTCGTGGCCGGCTTTATCGGTTCGCCCAAGATGAATTTTCTCGAGGGTGCCGCCGCTGGCAAGTACCAGGCCCACGCCATCGGCATCCGGCCCGAGCATGTGCGCATTTCGCGCGAGGCCGGCGAGTGGTCGGGCAAGGTCGGGGTGGCCGAGCATCTGGGATCTGACACGTTCCTGCATGTGCATGTCGAGGGGGGCGGGCTGCAGACGGTGCGGACCGGCGGCGAGAACGACTTTCACCCCGGCGACCAGGTCTGGCTCTCGCCCGACCCCAGCCGGATCTATCGCTTCGACCGCGCCGGCCAGGCCCTGCGCTAGCTCGGCGCCAAACTGACGGGCGAGCGGAAGACCTTCGCACGCCGCCCTCTGGACCCAAGGATACGACAATGCCGAAACTCTCCGTCTCGAGCCTGCCGGAGATTTCCCAGACAGCCAGTGTGCCCGGCTATGCGCGGAGCGCGCTCAGCGGGGGAATCGTGCATTTCGGCGTGGGCAATTTCCACCGCGCGCATCAGGCGGTCTATCTCGACAGCCTGTTCAACCTCGGGCTGGACCACGACTTCGCGCTGATCGGCGCCGGGGTGCGGGCCAATGACGCGGACATGCGCCAGAAGCTGCAGGGCCAGGACTATCTGACCACCGTGGTGGAACAGGAGGCCGGGCACAGCGCGGCGCGCGTCACCGGCGCGATGATCGATTTTGTGGCGGTGGGCGACCTGCCGGGGCTGTCCAGGACGCTGGCGGACCCAAAGGTGCGCATCGTGTCCCTCACGGTGACCGAGGGCGGCTATTACATCGACCCGGCGTCGCAGCGTTTCGATGCCGGCCATCCCGACATCGTCGCCGACAGCCAGAACCCGGACGCGCCGCGCACGGTGTTCGGGCTGATCCTGCTCGGGCTGCGACTGCGCCGGGCGCAGGGGGTGCAGCCGTTTACGGTGATGAGCTGCGACAATATTCCGGGCAATGGACACGTGACGCAGAATGCCGTGGCCGGGCTGGCCGAACTGATCGACCCGGCGCTGGCCGCCTGGGTGCGCGAGGCGGTGGCGTTTCCCAACGGCATGGTCGACCGCATCACCCCGGCGACCGGGCCGCGCGAGCGCGATGCGCTGGCGGCCGATTTCGGCATCGAGGACGCCTGGCCGGTGTTTTGCGAAGAGTTCAAGCAATGGGTGCTCGAGGATCATTTTCCGGCCGGTCGCCCGGCGCTGGAAAAGGTCGGCGTGCAGTTCGTGCCCGACGTGGCGCCCTACGAGCACATGAAGATCCGCATTCTCAACGGCGGGCATGCGACGATTGCCTATCCGGCCGGGCTGCTCGACATCCATTTCGTGCACGAGGCGATGGAGCATCCGCTGATCCGGGGGTTCCTCGAAAAGGTCGAGCGCGAGGAGATCGTGCCGGTGGTGCCACCGGTGCCCGATACGGATCTGGGAGCCTATTTCCAGCTGATCGAGCGGCGCTTTTCCAACCCCAAGATCGGCGACACCATCCAGAGGCTCTGCCTCGACGGCTCGAACCGGCAGCCCAAGTTCGTGCTGCCATCGGCGGCGGACCGGCTGGCCGCCGGCCAGTCAGTGACCGGGCTGGCGCTGGTTTCGGCGCTGTGGGCCCGCTACTGCTACGGAGAGAGCGACAGCGGCCGGCCGATCCCGCCCAATGACCCCAGCTGGGACCGCCTGACAGCGCTGGCCAAAACGGCTCGACACGCCCCCGAAGCCTGGTTGTCGATGGGCGATATTTTCGGGCCGCTGGCCACGCATCCGAGCTACGTGGCCGCCTTCAGCACGGCGCTGACGCGGCTCTGGGCGCACGGAACGGCGGCAACGCTGCAGGCCTATCTCGACGAAGCGCTGTGAACGCCTTGCCGAGTCGGATGCCTCCCGGCTACCGATAGGCCGGGGGGAAGGCAGCATGGCACCGATCAAGCTCGTCATTTTCGATTGCGACGGGGTGCTGGTGGACAGCGAGCCGCTGGCCATGCGGGTGCTGCTCGAGCTGATCGCCGAGCAGGGCATCGCCATTCCACGCGACGTGGCCTACCGCTCCTATCTGGGGCGGAGCCTTGCCTCGATCTCGGAGAGCCTGACGCAGAGCCACGGCGCGCATCTGGGCGAGACGGCGCTGGGGGCCATGCGCGACCGGCTCTATGCGCTCTACCGGCGCGAGCTCAAGCCGACGGGCTGGATCGGGGAGGTACTGGCCGGGCTGGAGCTGCCGTTCTGCGTCGCCTCGTCCAGCCAGCCCGAGCGGATCCGGCTCAGCCTCGCGCTCACCGGGCAGCTGCCGCGGTTCGAGGGGCGCATCTATTCGGCCAGCATGGTCGAAAATGGCAAGCCGGCGCCGGACCTGTTCCTGCATGCGGCGCAGGCCATGGGGATCGCGCCGGAGCATTGCCTTGTCATCGAGGATTCGCCGGCCGGCATTGTGGCGGCGCGGGCGGCCGGGATGCGGGTGTTCGCCTATGTGGGCGGCAGCCACATCGCGCCCAGCGGGCTGCGGCCCGAGATCGAGGCGCTGGCGCCCGACGCGATCATCGAGGACATGCGCGCCCTGCCCGGGCTGCTGGAACTGGATGCAGCGCGGGAAGCGGGCAAAGCCTCGATCCTGATCGCGGTCGACGTGGGAACGGCCAGCGCAAGGTCGGGTGCGGTGACGCCCTCGGGGCGGCTGATCGGCCGGGCGGAGCATCCGCTGGCGCTCAACCGCGTCGGGCCCGACATTGCCGAATATGATTCCGAGCAGATCTGGGACGCGGTGGCCCATTCGGTGCGCGCGGCCATGCGGCTGGCGGGCGTGCGGCCCGAAGAAGCCGTCGGCATCAGCTTTGACGCGACCTGCTCGCTGGTGGTGCGCGCCGGGGACGGCACCGCGCTGCCGGTCAGCCCGGACGGGGAGGCGCGCTGGGACACCATCGCCTGGTTCGACCACCGCGCCCAGGCCGAGGCAGAAGAATGCACCGCCAGCGGGCACCGCGTGCTCGACTATATCGGCGGGACGATGTCGCCGGAAATGGAAGTGCCCAAGCTGATGTGGCTCAAGCGCCATGTACCCGACACCTGGCAGCGGGCCGGCGCGATCTTCGACCTGGCGGATTTTCTGAGCTGGAAGGCGTCGGGCTCGACGGCGCGATCGGAATGCACGCTCACCTGCAAATGGACCTATCTGGCGCATGAAAGCCCGGGCTGGCAGCGCGACTTTCTGGCCAGCGTCGGGTTGGACGACCTACTGACGGCCGCCGGGCTGCCCGAGAGCGCCAGCGCCATTGCCCAGCCGCTCGGACCGATGACGCCGGCAGCGGCGGCCACGCTGGGGCTGAGCACACGCTGCGTAGTGGGAGTCGGCCTGGTGGACGCGCATGCCGGCGCGCTGGGCGCCCTCGCCCAGTTCGCCAACGACGCCCCCACCATCCACAGGCATCTGGCGCTGATCGCCGGGACCTCGAGCTGCGTGATGGCGATGTCGAGCGACCCGATGCCGATGAAGGGCGCCTGGGGGCCCTATTTCAACGCGGTGGTGCCGGGCACCTGGCTGAACGAAGCCGGGCAATCGGCGACCGGCGCGTTGCTCGACCATGTGCTGCGGGTGCATGCGGCGGGCGGACCGCCCACGCCAGAGCTGCACCGGCGCGTCATCGAACGCATCCAGGCCCTGCGCGCCAGCGAGGGGCCGGACCTGGCGCCGCACCTGCACGTGCTGCCCGATTTTCACGGCAACCGCTCGCCCTTTGCCGACCCCAAGGCGCTGGGGGTGATTTCCGGCCTGTCGCTGGAGAGCGATTTCGACAGCCTCTGCCATCTTTACTGGCGCACGGCGGTGGCCATCGCCGTACAGGTGCGGCACATCCTGGACGTGCTCGACACGCGCGGCTACGCCATCGAGACGCTGCATGTGGCGGGCGGACACAGCCACAACGCGCTGCTGATGGAACTTTACGCCGATGTGTCGGGCCGCACGGTGCTCGAATCGACGGCGCAGGACCCGACCCTGCTGGGCGTCGCCATCGTGGCGGCGACGGCGACAGGGCTGTTTCCAGACCTGGCGTCGGCCTGCGCGGCCATGGCCCAGCCCAGCCACCACCTGCGCCCCGACCCGGCCGCCCAGCCCCGGCTCGACCGCGACTACAAGGTCCAGCTCGCCATGCAACGCCACCGCGCCGAACTTCTGGCCCTGGCGATCGAATAGGCGCGCCGCAAAGGCACGCTTCGCCGCCTGGGGCCAAACTCCAAACATGAGAGCAGCGCTCTCCGTGAGACCCGGCAAATCTGAACTTTTCAGGGAATGCGCTCTGCCATTTCTCAAGGCTGGCCCCACTCTCTCGGCTGTCTTCTTCTTTCAAGTGGGCCGCCTCTCTCCTTCAAGCTACACGCTATGACCCATACTACTCGTAGACGGCGGCGCATAAAACCTTGGCGGGTGAGGCCACCAGTTGAGGCGACTGTTATGCAGATTTAGCTAGCGCCGCCAAGGAACGCACAGCGCACCGACCCCCGAACGTTCCTCCGCAAGATAGAGGTCCGCACCGTGCAGCGCCCATCCAAATGAGCAGTCTGACGTGTACTCTATGAAAATCAGGTCGCAGAGTGCGCGGCGCCCCTCGTCGGTACGTAGCTTTGGCTCCCATTCCTCAATCGCTATGGTGATCTCGTCAGCGTGGCGCAGATGGTCAATGGAGGTCATATCAGTCGATAACATGCCCGGAGCCGCCCAATGGTCGCCTGACTTCGTCATCACGTTGACGCCCTTGCGAAGCATGGCCTCGCCTTCGCTTGCCGAAAAGTCCCGAGACACTCCAACAATACCCCGGATATAATGCCCGTTCTCTGCGTCGAAGTCCGCCACCGCCTGACGCAAGGACCCGTCATCGAAACTGCGGTGATCGCCGCAAAGCACCAGATGGAGCCTATGCCGCTCCACCCGAACGTATAGAAGGGAATTGCTATCTCCCGACCTACGACCCCGCGCTGTTGGCACGAAATGAAGATGATGGGTGTTGTAAGCGTTCAGCGCCCGGTCCTTCTCGGGATAGGGCTTAGGAGAGAGGTAGGGCGACAGGTCGTCGCCTCGCTCGATGAGTTCAACTAGCCGAGCGATATCGGCCCGATGCTCTTGCGCCCGACCGGCACCCCAGAAACCGTCCCATAGGAGAACCTCGCGGCGGCGTTCCGTTATCAACCCATCCGCCCGACGAATATAAGCATGGAGTAACTCGCCAAAATCGAGGCCTTCGAGTTCGGCCCGTACTTTTGGCCTATTGCTGCCGTCCCTTGCGAGCCAGTCAATGAGGCTGCTACGAATTGCCGTCAAGTTCGCTGAACCAGCGACCAGTTCATCAAGCAATCTCTTTGCCACCGCTTCACCTCTCCTCCGCGGCCAGCGTCCCCAACGCAATCGCGATGGCAACCGTTAGGAGCCCTGCGTCAATCATGCCGCCCCTAAGACCCGCGACCATTCGTCGATAGCGGCGAAGTCAGGCCTTGTGCGCCGAAGCGTTTGATAGTTTGATCGACAGGGCCTTGGTTTCGGCATCACTCTTGGGATGGCATTTCTTGTGAACCGCAGCACCATTCTCGAGCGTGGTCTGACCACCCTTCGAATGCTCCTCGACGTGATGAACCTCAACATCTGAGAAGACCATGACGCCGTCGCACACAAGACACTTCTTTTCTTGGCGGTAGAAGAGGACGCTCCGTTCGACCTCACCGTACAGTCGGATTGGATCCTTCAGCGTTAATGGCTGCAGGCTATCCAGCATTTTTTCTTGATAGAAGCGATGTCGTAGGCCGATTGTGTCCCCTCGATCCGAGTTCACGCGAGTCCACTGTGCGTATCGCGACCAATACTCGCTGGGGATAGTATCCGTTTTAGTGAGGTTACCTTCGGCCACGGCGGACAGGAATTTGTCGAGCGCAGTGGGCAGGCGCTCTTCCCAACTTCGCACGTAGTCGTCCCACAGAGCGTCGGCGAGCATGACTAGGTGAATGGCATCGTGCCCGCGCAGCTTGGCGTGCTGGCCGGGTCGGATCAGTTGGCCGAGCTTGTCGAGAATAGCGATGAACCTGGAAGCGATCTCAGACTCGGTGTTGAAATCGAGGTTCTGATAGTAGAAGTCGTCAACGGCCGCCGCGTTGATATCACAATAGCTATCCGCTCCCTTCACCCGCCGGTTGAAGTACAGCACCGCAATCTGTGCCGCGAGTTGCCGCGTCTTGCCACGGTCTTGTCCCGGCTTCATTCCTAACGAACGCACAAAAAAATCGTGACCAGGATAGCGCGGAATTTCAGGCTTGCCACCAAGGCGCAGGATGAAGTCGGTGAAGTCGCCGGGCAAGGCGTCGCGGCGTTCCTGGGCGCTAAGGGGCACTCCACCTTGCAGTCGCACAAACAGGTCGCGGACGTCATTTGCGTCATCGGTCTCGATCTTCGCGACCGGTATTGTGGACTTGAGGAACCGCGTCTTCAGGTCTTCGCTCAACCCGTCAAAATTGCAGTTGGCCCAAGGGCACACTTGCTCTCGGATGAACGTTGGAAATTTCGCAACTTCGGCATCCTGAACTGGGTCTAGCAATTTGAAGGCGCCCTGCGCAAAATCACTTAGCGCGATGATCCTCTGTTGCCCATCGATCACCTCTAGCCGCTCGCTGGTCATGCCGGCGATGCTGGTGGAAACGTGATGAAGATAAATGCGGGGAAGCGGATACCCTCGCAACACCGAGTCGATCAGCTTCTTTTTCTGCGTACTGTTCCAGACGATGCCGCGTTGATACTCGGGGTTCGCCTTGAGCATCTGAGCTTTGTGAAGCTCTACAAGATCCCCGACCGTCATGGTCTCCGCCTGAGCTTTCACGTTTCCCCCTTGCGACATTATGCGGCTGACCCTGCCCTAGGGCCCGCGACACAAGAAACAACTGTTGTGACTAGGGTATATCGCCCCAGGAAGCCTCGTCTAGCTCCTGGTAGCGAGCGCGAAGCCTCCAATCCGTCGCAGCGCGCCCCACCCGTCTGCACAGACAGTGTTACCCAATTGAAACCCCGGACCAAGTTTCGCCGCCCGCGCCGAAACGGCCCGTTCCATAACTGCTTGTGCTGCTTAAGAAAAAGTGGTGCCCGGGACCGGAATCGAACCAGTGACACGCGGATTTTCAATCCGCTGCTCTACCAACTGAGCTACCCGGGCATCGCACGCGGCCCGGAGGCGCGTTGAAAGGTTGGCGGTTTATAGGGGTAAGATTTTGTGGGCGCAAGCGGGAATTCTCCCTTGTGCGTCAGTCCTCGTCTTCGGACGAATCCGCGGTGGGCAGGGCATCGTCATCGTCTTCGGGGATCGGGCCGGCCGGGATGACATAGGCGCCGGAAAGCCAGCGGTTGAGGTCGATATCGGCGCAGCGGCCCGAGCAGAACGGGTGGTGGGCCTGGCTGGAGGGCTTGCCGCAGACCGGACAGGGGCGCGTCGGCTTGAGGGTGACGACATTGTCGGCCATGGCGTCAGACGCCCGAGAGGGTGGACTGGTTGAGCCAGTTGAAATGCACCGGATAGCCCTCGCCGGCCAAGAGCGACACGGTCTCGTTGAGCGGCAGGCCGACAACGGCGGTGTAAGAGCCCTGCAGCTTGGCGACAAAGGCGCCGGCAATGCCCTGGATGGCATAGCCACCGGCCTTGTCGCGCCATTCGGCACTGGCGAGGTAGCTCTCGATCTCGCGGGCGGAGAGGCGCTTGAAGCGGATGCGGGTCTCGACCAGCCGGCGGCGCAGCGCGCCGCTGGTGGTGAGCATGGTGACGGCGGTGTAGACGCGATGCGAGCGGCCCGAGAGCAGGCGCAGGCACATGCTGGCCTCTTCCATCATTTCGGCCTTGGGCAGGATGCGACGGCCGACGGCGACCACCGTATCGGCCGAGAGCACGATGGCGTTGTCGGCAATGCCCGAGGTCTTGGCCTTGTGCTGGGCGGCAATGGCCTTTTCGTCGGCCAGGCGCTGCGCCAGCTTGCGCGGCAGCTCGCCTTTTTCGGGGGTTTCGTCGATATGGGCGGGCACCAGATGCTCGGGCTCGATGCCGATCTGGTTGAGTAGCGCGAGGCGTCGCGGCGAGGCGGACGCTAGAATCAGTTCCGGACGCGCGGCCATGCCTGCCCCTCGTGTGACGCTCTTGGTGATACGGCCCGTGGCCGGGTCGCCCTGTGCGATGGTTCCGACCACCCAGCTCCCCGGCGGGCGGGCCGCTTTGGGCTGAACGCTATACTGGAACCGGCCGGTTTTGTGAACTCCCTGCCCCGGCGGTGGCCACAAGCGGCTCGAGCCGTTCGCGCACCTTCTGCTGCAGGCTGTCGCGCAGCGTGCGATAGGCCGAGAGCACGGCCTCGCGATTGCCCTCGACCAGGGTGGGATCGGGCATGGGCCAATGCTCGAGTGCGCCCATTTCGAAGCCGCGCCGCGCCACGGCATCGCGCGCATCGGCCGAGAGCGTCACCACCAGATCGAAATGGTTGGCCGCCAGCTCATCCATGGTGTGCGGGGTGTGCACGGACATGTCGATGCCCACCTCTTCCATCACGTCATGGACAAAGCCGTCGCCCTTGCCGGAGCGGACGCCGGCGGAGCGGACGATCAGCCGTCCGGGGAAGAACTTGCGCGCCAGGGCGGCTGCGATGGGGGAGCGCACCGAGTTCATCGAGCAGACAAACAGCACCGTGGGCAGGTTGCTGTCACGCTCGTCGATGCGGCTGGCAAAGGGCTGGACGGCACAGATCAGCGTGAAGAGCCGCCGGGCCGTGTTCAGATCCATCTCGAGCTTGTTGTCGAGCCGGGTGCGCAGCAGCTCGGCCGCCTCGTTGTGCAGGCCGCGCCGGGCCATGTCGACCGCCTCGATCTGGAAGGGCGAAGAGGTCTTGATGGCCTCGTAATAGCTGTCGCGGATGCGGAAATAGTCGCGGATCAGGCGGCGGAACGGGGTGAGGGAGAGATAGTGGGCGGCAATGGGCTCGTAGGTCTGGGGGTGCCGGACGTCGAGCACGATATAGTTGGCGATGATCGAGACGTGCAGGGCGTAGGGACCCCTGGCCGCCACCCGGGCCGGATGGAACTTGTTGGTTTCGACCAGATCGTAGATGGCGATGCGCCACTCATGCACCTCGTCGGGATTGATCGAGGTGATGGTGTTGGGATCGAGCGTGACCGCGACGATCCGGTCGGTCACTGGATCGAACTCGCGGGGGGTGAGCGCCATGGTCCCTCGTCAGGTGGGCGGCACGTCCGCGACCGCCGCGCCTACCTGTTTAGCCGGATCGAAATCGAGCGTCCATGCGCATCGAGGCCCTCGGTGGCGGCCAGGGTGATGGCGGCCTGCGACAGTTCGGCGAGCGAGGACGGGTCGCAGCCCAGAAGGCTGGTGCGCTTCATGAAGTCGAGCACGCCCAGGCCCGAGGCAAAGCGCGCCGAGCGAGCGGTGGGCAGAACATGATTGGAGCCCCCGACATAGTCGCCGATGGCTTCGGGCGTGTGGTGGCCCAGGAAGATGGCGCCGGCATTGCGGATCTTGCCCAAAAGGGCCCGCGGCGCATCGAGGGCGAGCTCGACATGCTCGGAGGCGACGCGATTGGCCAGCTCCACCGCTTCGGCCATCGAGGCGACGGTGATGATGGCGCCGAACTCTTCCCAGCCGGCGCGCGCGATCTCTTCACGCGGCAAGAGCGCCAGCTGTCGCTCGACCTCGATGAACACCGAATCGGCAAGTGCCGGATCGTCGGTGACCAGGATGGACTGGGCGCCGCCGCCATGCTCGGCCTGGGCCAGGAGGTCGGCCGCCACCCAGGAGGGATTGGCGGACTTGTCGGCGATGACCAACACTTCGGAAGGGCCGGCGATCATGTCGATGCCCACGGTGCCGAAGACCTGGCGCTTGGCGGCAGCCACGAAGGCATTGCCGGGCCCGACGATCTTGGCCACCGGGGCGATCGTTTCGGTGCCATAGGCGAGCGCGCCAATGGCCTGGGCGCCGCCGACGCGGTAGATTTCGGTGATGCCGGCGATATGGGCCGCCGCCAGCACGGCGTCGTTGACCTCGCCGCGCGGGGTGGGCACCACCATGGCAACGCGCGCGCAGCCGGCGACCTTGGCCGGCACGGCGTTCATCAGCACAGAGCTCGGATAGGCGGCGAGGCCCCCGGGCACATAGATGCCGACTGCGTCCACAGCGGTCCAGAGCGTGCCCAGGGTGACGCCCAGATGGTCCTGATAGATGTGATCGAGCGGGCGCTGCTTGTCGTGATGGGCGCGGATGCGCTCGTGCGCGATGTTGAGGGCGGAGCGCACCTCGTCGGAAATCCGGTCGGTCGCGGCCGCGATTTCATCGGCAGTGAAGGCGAGCGTGGCAGGGGTCAGCGGCAGCTGGTCGAATTTTTCGGTATAGGCGATGAGCGCCGCATCGCCGCGCGACCGGATATCGGCGAGGATGGCCGAGACGGTCGCCCCGACTTCCTCGGAGACTTCGCGCTTGGACCCCAGCAGGGTCTCGAAATCGGCAGCAAAGCCGGGGTCGCGGCTATCCAGACGCACCGGCATCAGGCGTGCTCGGGCTTGAGCTTGGCGGCCCAGGCAGCGCCCAGATCCTGCAGGCGGGCCTCGAGGCATTCGACAGCCAGCCGCACGGTGCCACCACCGGAAAAACTCAACTCGATCACGCCGCTGGGCTCTTCGGCCTCGGGCACGAAGCGGATGGCCAGCAGTTCGAGCACGCCCTCGACCGCCTCCAGATTGATGCCGGCGGTCTTGACCGAGCGGACGCGGTCGAAATGCAGAGCCGTGCGCTTGCGCTGGCCGGTCTTGCCGTCCGCCTCCCAGGCATAGCGGTTCATGAGCAGCGCAAAGCGCTGGTCGCGCTGGGCAAAGCCCATGTCGCCGACCCGCACGATGGCGTCCTGCGTGGTGGCGGAGATGACGTCGAGGTCTTCGGCATCAAGCGCTAAGAGCTTGAGATCGGTCATTGATGCGGGTTCCAGACATGTGGTGCGTTGCCCCTCAGATGGGCGCTGCCGGGCCGATCTACAAGTTAATGCGGCCCCGGGCAATCGGCTTGGCCGCGACAAAGCCCCCCGCCCCCGTTGCTTTGCCGGTGCGGCGCTCGATCCGGGCGCCGCAGCCGCAGAGTTTGTCCGCCAGCGCCGCGCGCGGGGCAGCGGCTCGAGGAGTGTCCCGTCGGGCCGGCGGGCGGCCGGATATCGCTGACCTGCCCCCTTAGTCGTCGCGCGGCTTGCCGGGCTCGGCCGGTGCGCGGGCCTCGCCCTGGGCCCGGGCCCGCAGCTGCGCCTTGCGCCGCTTGAGGTTTTCGCGGAGCTTTTCGGCGAGCCGGCGCTCGCGCAGCTTGGCCTCATCGGATTTTGACATCGCAGCGTTCACCAAACCCTTGCGCCCCGGCGCCGCCTTGGTAAGCGCTTTTTGGCCTTGCGTCGAGCATGCCCCTATGGCAGTAGACGCCTCGATTGCAGGGCGCCCCGCGCGACCCGGTCACGGCATGCTGCAGTAGCTCAGTGGTAGAGCACTCCCTTGGTAAGGGAGAGGTCGAGAGTTCAATCCTCTCTTGCAGCACCATTTTTTTCCATTTTCGACCTCGACGGGGAAACCGGCGCTGTTGGGCGTCGCGTGGTGCGGGCGGGTGCGACCGTCTGATGGCCGACGGACAGCGCTGAACGACCCGTGTCGGCCGGTCTATGTGGACGATAAAGCGCAGGAGAGGTGCTCGGCGTTCGTCTCGGCTGGCCGTTCAGACGCGATTGTTCTTCCAAGGTAAGGTCGGCTGCGTCGTCACAGCGCCAGATAGCCGTTCACCGCCCGGATTACCCGATCGGTCAGGTTCTGGGGATCCATCTCGCCCCGTCGGCCTGCAGCATCGACCATGCCGCGAATGATCGCGATGAGGTCGGCGGCTGTGTGGGGACCGCCCGCGCCCTCCGGCATATCCTCCGAACTCAGAATCTGACGGAAGATCTCGGCAGTTTCGCGCCCCAGGCGATCCACGTTTTCGTCTGGTGGCAGGCGTGCTTCCTCGACATCGAGAAGGCGGGCCAGGACTGGCCGGCGCAACTGATTGGCGATTGCCGCGCTCACCAACAGCTGAAGGCGCGCCCGGCCGCTCAGCGAATGGTCGATCGAGGCGATCTGGTCGCGAAGTGCAGTCATCTCTCGCAGGATCAACGCCCTGGTGATGGCGTCCTTGTTCGGAAAATACTGATAGAGCGAACCGATGCTGGCCCCCGCACGCTCGGCAATCGCGTTGGTGGAATAGCCGGTCAGGCCGTCACGTTCGAGAATGTGAGCCGCTGCTTCCAGTATGGCATCGAACGTCTCCGCCGCCCGGCGTTGGGCGGGCTGTTTTCGGGGGTTGAGCTGCGCAGCCGAGGTCTTGCGGTTCATGATTGGAATGCGAGTAGCCAATGTGAGTTAGTGCTCACATATTTGGCCGTATCACATCCATTCGCAAGGATTTCTTCTGATGAACGATCTCATGAGCCTTCTGCCGAAGGTCGTTGACGCGGTCGAAGGGGCAGGCCGGGTGCTCCAGAGTCGCTTCTCACCTACTGCACGGCAGAACAGCAAGGGTGCGCTTCTGGCGGCGATAGATGCAAACGACGCGGCCGTCACCGCAGACCTGAAACACGCCCTGCTCGCCGCCCTGCCGGGGTCGCGCTGGGTCGAGGACGAGGAGGGAAGCGGCGCTCTGCCTGCCGGGGACTGGTGGGTCGCAGATCCCGCCGAAGGCAATGTCAATCACATCCACGGACGGTCCGCCTGGGGCGTCACGGCGACCCTGGTGCGCGATGGCGCTGCGGTCTTGACGGTGGCTTTGCTGCCCATGTCGGGGGAGCGCTACACCGCCGTTCTGGGGCAGGGAGCGTTCGTCAACGGCCAAGCTCTTGCTGTCTCGGAAAAGACCGAGCTCGAGGCCGCGGTCGTCGGGACCGGTCAGGCAATGCCGGGTGAAACCGGCGATATCTTCCGGCAGGTCGGGCAGTCCGTGACCGCCATGCTCAATGCAGCGCTTCTCGTCAGGATGGCGGTGCCCGCAACCCTGGAGCTGGTGGAGGTCGCCGCCGGCCGGATGGATGGATTCTGGCAGTATAGCCAGGTGCGCGCCGGCCTTGTCGGTCCCGCGCTCCTCATCCGGGAAGCGGGCGGGGTGGTCACCGATACGCAGGGCGCCCCATGGACGCTCGACAGCGCCGATTTTCTTGCCGCAGCCCCCGGTGTCCATGCCGCGATGCTTGCCACGCTATCCCCAATTTCCTGAACCTTCCATCATTGTGAAAGACAGCATTATGACCACCATCGCCATTCTGGGCGCGGGCCGCGTCGGCTCAACTCTTGCCGCAGGGTTTGCAGGCGCCAAGCACGAGGTTCTCGTCGGCCTTCGAAAGACCGAACAGGATCGTTCGAAGACGGCCTCGCCGGCTATTACTTTTGTCACCCTGGCAGAGGCAGTCGCCCGCGCCGAGATCGTGGTGAACGCCATGCCGGGTGAAGTGAGCCTGGAGGCCTTGATCCCGCATCGCGACGCGCTCGTCAGCAAGATCCTCATCGACGTTGCCAATGCGACCGCCCGACGCGCCGATGGCATGCCTGTCGGGCTGCTGTATCCGCAGAGCAGCCTGGGCGAACAACTTCAGCTTGCCTTGCCGCAAACCCATGTCGTCAAGACGCTCAACACCATGCTCTTTAGCGTCATGACACGGCCAGCGAGCCTTTCAAAGGCACCGACGGCCTTCCTTTCAGGCAATGACGAAGGCGCAAAGGCGCGGGTCCGATCCCTGCTGCAGGATCTCGGCTGGGACCAGACATGGCTTGAAGATCTTGGCGGCATCGCCAGCGCGCAAGGGACCGAGGCGTTGATACTGATGGTGCCGCATGTGCTCAAGGCCAAGGGCCTTGTGCCGTTCTCAATCGCACTGGCTCTGTAAAGATGCAGCCAGCGGGCCGGCCGCGGAAGCGTGTCGGCCAGAGGGGGAGCGCGGCCGGCGGGCGGCCGCGCGCTGGCGTCAGGGCTGGAGGCTGGCGTCGAGCGCGGCACCGAAGCCGTTGAACGAAACGGGCAGCGACACCTCGCGCTGCGCACCATCCTTGAAGGTAAAGCTGCCGGCAGCCACGGCGGCCTTCATGCTGTCCACCACGGCGGCATCGAGCGTAGCCTCGGCGATGCAGATCTGGGCGCAGCGCTTGTACTCAAGCAGCAGCGGCTCGCCGGCCTCCGCGACCTTGAGCGTGATGTCGCTGGGCAGCCAGACCCCCTGGGGCACCTGGATGACGATGAGGAGGGGCGAGTCGGTCGTCGCGCGGCCAACGGCGATGGTGGCCACCACGCCCTGCCCCTCGATCTGGAGCGTCTGGGCCACCTCGCAGGTGCGGGGCTGGTCAGCCGGCGCGACGCAGCGCATCAGCCAGTCCCCGTAGGTAGCGGTTGATTCGGCCGGCTGCACGGTCGCAGCGTCCTGCGCCAGGGCGGGTGCGCCGCTGCCGACGAGGGCAGCGGCCAGAAGAAGAGCCCGGACCAGTTTCAAGCGCGCATACATATCTGAATACTTTCGTGAAGGGGAGAACGCGTGGGCCTGGCGGACAGGCCCCCGAGGGGTTGGGCAGCAGGAGGGATCGTGGCCGGGCATCGGGTCAGAACCGTCCCGAGAGTCTGGCGGTCACCGCATGCTGGCTGGCGGTCTCGGCAAGCTGACCGGCGTAATTGACCTCGAGCGACACGCTGTCGGAGAATTCGTAGGCAAGACCTGCGCCGAGAATCAAGGTGTCCCTGGCGAACGGGACGCCCCCGATCGTGAACGATGTCGGACCCAGTTGCATGCTCGCCGAGGTGTCCGTGTCGCCGAAGGCATGCTGCCAGCCGAGCGTCACATTGGGCGTCACCGTGCCCAGCTCGGTGTCCAGGGACGTCGCCAGCCGGCCCCCGAGCGTGGTGTAGAGCGTCTGCTGGCCGCGGATATCCACCGTCAGGCCCGCCGCGCCGGTGCCGCTCTCCCGCGCCGACCCGCCGGACAGGTTGACATAGGCAAGCCCCGCGAAGGGTTCGAACTGGTAGCCGGCAAAGGCGAGGCGATAGCTGGCCTCGCCGAAAATCTGCAGCGCGCCGGAGCCATAGCTGGCGCTCTGACGGTCGGCGAAGCCTGGCAGAGCGATGGTGCGGTTCACATCGACCTCGTGCCAGCTATAGACAGCGCCGGCCCGCAGACCGAGTGCGGCGAACTGCGCGCCGGCATAGGCACCCAGATCGATACGGGACACCGAACCGGAGGAGCCGCGCCCGTCGACGTCGAGCTGCGTGCCGCCATAGCCCACGACGACGCCCGCCCGAATTGTATCGCTCAGCGCTGCATCGGCGCCGACCAAGAGGCCGCCAACGGCCGACGAAATGGTGCCCGCATTCTGGTTGCCCAGGGTCGCGCCCAGGGCGCCATAGCTCTCCGCCCAAGCCACCGATGACCGATCCGCGGTCAGGGCAACCGTATCCGGTCCGGCCGACAATGCGGCCGAGGACAGGGCCCGGGCCCCGTCGCCATTGTCGACCTGGCGGAGTCGGGTGCCGACCACGTCGCGCAGCTGGACGCTCTGCTGCTGGATGACGGCGTTAATGCTCGGGTAGATCTCGCCGCTGAGCTGGTCGAGCGCAGGGGCAACGGCATCGGTGGACAGCAGTGTCACGGCGTCGAAGACGGCGTTGCCGTTGGCCAGCGCCTGCACGGCTCCGGCGACCTGGGTCTGGTTCGGCGTCCGCGCGTAGCTCACGATTGAGGTGCCGGTATAGACAAGCTCGAGATAGACGCTCTTGGCGTCGTAGCTCAGCGTTGGGGTGAGGAAGGCGAGGTTCGAGGTCACGCCGCCGAAGGTGCCGATCACCGTGCCGCTGGTGGACAGGATCGTGACCTTGCTCTTGGGGGCATACGTGCCGCCCGCCGCCACGACTTCAACGCTTGCGCCCGTGGAGAGTGTCACGTCGCCGGTCGCGACAATCAGGTCATGGCTGCCATCGGGCGCGACATCGACCGAATAGATCGAGCCGCTGTTGAAGGTGACCGGACCAGCAACGGTCAGCGTTCCCGGAGAATAGCCAGGCGCTACGGTGCCACCCACATTGACCGTCAGGGAACCGATCGTGGCCGAGCCACCCAGCACGCCGTCGTTGCCGATCACGTAGTCGGCTGCCGTGGTCGAGCCCGAAGCCAGGACGGCCTTTGCATCCTGCACCGTGACGTTGCCCGAATAGGATGAGCCGAAGGTGGCAGTGCCGCCGCCGCTCAACGTGAGGGTGCCGCTGCCTGTGATCGAGCTCGCGATGGTGTAGTCGTCCGACCGGTTGATCACGAGATGGGCATTGTTGACGATGTCGCCGCTGATCGAGCCCGTGGTGCCGCCATTACCGATCTGCAGTGTCCCCGCCGCGATCGTCGTGGTGCCGATAAAGCTGCCGTCGCCGGTGATGATCAGCGTCCCGGTGCCCGACTTGGTGAGGCTGCCGGCACCCGAGATGGCGCCCGAGAGGGTCAGGCTCGTGGCATCGGCCGTGTCGATGGTGGCGTCCCCGGTGAGGCTGACGGCACGGGCGGAGCTGAAGGTCGCAGTGGTCGCGAGGGTGCCGGTAGCAATGGTGAGCCCGCCCGAACTATCGCCCAGCGCGCTGTCCGCTCCGATCTGCAGCGTGCCCGCCGAGATCGTCGTGCCGCCCGAATAGGTGTTGGCGCCGGTGAGCACGAGGGTGCCGTAGTCGGTCTTGTCGAGGCCGACCGTGCCGGCGAGCTCGCTCGCGATCGTGGCCACTTTCGTCGCCCCGAGCTCGGTGCCGTCGCCGACGCGGATCGCTGCCGAGCCGGTGCCGGTGAGCGTCAGCGCGTCGCCGGTCAGCGTGTAGCCCGAGGTGACGAACTGCATGCCGTTGGCGGTGACACTGCCTTCGGCATCATCGATGGTCACTGTGCCGGCCGTGCCCTGGAACACGGCGAAGCCGCCGTTCGCAGCCTGCGGAATGAGTCCGCCCGCACTGGTCCAGTTGCTGGTTGCGCCAGCGGTCCAGGTGCCGGCGCCGCCCGCGACGGACCCCGTCGCGGTGGTGGTCGAGCCGTTCCAGAACTGGATCGAGGCATCCGCGCCTTCGACGACGAGATTGACCTCGCCGGCCTGCGCGGTCTGTACCAGGCCGCCAAAGCCGCTGGCGAGCGACGCCAGCTCCAGGCCATTGTCGGTGAGAGTGCCGGTGTAGCTGATGATGCTGTACACACCGGCGCCGAAATCGGTCGCCCTGGTGACGTTCAAGGTGCCATCGAGCGTCAGATCGCCGTTGACGGTGAACACGCCGCCCGCCGTGGTGGCGCCGAGCGTCACATCGAGGTTGGAGCCGGAAGAAAGGCTGAGCCCGCCCATGGTGAGCCCGGCGCCCTGCGCGCCCGACAGCGTGCCGCCGTCCGCGACCGTGACCGTGCCGGCCACGCTGCCCGAGCCCATCAGAGTAGCGCCGCCCTGCACAGCCGCGTCGCCAGCGACGCCGCCGGTGATATCGAGCGTGCCGGCAGCAACGGTGGTGAGGCCGGTATAGGTGTTCTCAAACGAGAGGGTCAGCTTGCCCGACCCTGCCTGGGTGAGCGACCCGGAGCCGTCGATAAAGCCGATAAAGCTCGTGTCGTCCGACCGGTTGAAGACCAGGGCGCCCTCATTGATGACATCGCCCAGCAGGGCGCCCGAGGTCCCGCCATTGCCGATCTGCAGCGTGCCGGCGAGGATCGAGGCGCCATAGTCGTTTTCGGTATTGCTGCCGGTGAGCACCAGCGTGCCATCGCCGGTCTTGGTGATGGTGCCATAGCCGGTGATGGCGCCGGTGAGCGTCAGCGTGGTGTCGCTGGCCGTCTGGAATGTGCCGCTATTGGTGAAGGTGAGGGCGCGGCCGGAAGTGAAGGAGGCGGTGGTGGCCAGCGTGCCGCCATTGATCGTGAGCCCGCCCGCGGCATCACCCAGGTTGGCGTCGGCGCCGACCTGCAGGGTGCCAGCCGTGAAGGTGGTGCCGCCGGTATAGGTGTTGGTGCCGGAAAGGATCAGCGTGCCGCCGGAGATCTTGGCCAGCGCGCCAGTGCCCGAGATGATGCCGCTTAAAGTGAGCTTGCCAGACCCGGTCGTGCCAATCGTCGCGCTACCCGAAAGCGACACCGCGCGGGCAGAGGCGAATGTGGCGTTACCCGTAATCAAGCTCGCGTCGGCCAGGGTAATGCCACCGGCCGCATCGCCGAGCGCGCTGTCGGCGGCGATGGACAGCGTGCCGCCCGAAACGGTGGTGCCGCCCGAATAGGTGTTGTCACCCGAAAGGGTCAGCGTGCCGGTGCCGGTCTTCTGCAGGGCGCCGCTGCCCGAGAGCACGCCGGAGAGGGTGGCGCTGTTGCCGTTGGTGTCGATGGTCGCGGTCTTGCCCGAGGTAAGGGTCATGGCGTTCGACGTGGTGAGGCTCGAGCCGACCTTGAGCGTGCCGCCGCCGAAGTTGAATGTGCCCGTGCCGCGAATGCCGTTGGTGCCGCCTACGGTCAGCGTGCCGCCATCGAGATTGAAGGTGCCCGTGCCAGAGCCGAAGCTGAGATAGCTCGAACCGGAAAGGGTGAGCGTGCCGCCCGTCAGGTTGACCGTGCCGGTTGCGCCCGCGACGCTGGCCAGGATCAGCGGCGCGGCGATATCGGCCGAGCCACCCGAGATGTTAAACGTCCCGGAGCCGCCCGAAGCAGCACCAAAGACGATCTGCGACGTGCCGCCGCCATTGCCCACCGTCAGCGTGCCGGCGGACAGATTATACGTGCCCGTGCCGCCTGTGCCGTAGCTGACTTGATCGCTGCCGAACTTGATCGGATTGGCCAGGGTCAGCGTGACACTCGACCCGGCGCCATCCTGGGTGATGGTGCCTGTGCCCTTGGAATCGCCGACATAGAGGCTGCCACCCGAAAAACTGCCGGTGGTGATGGAAAACTGGGCGTCGTCGGAAATCGTCAGCGAGCCGGTGGAGGCGGTCCCCGAGCCTCCAGCGCCCGAGGTGCGCGAACCGATATAGGCGGTCATGCCGCCCGAACTGGCGTCGAACACCGCGTCGCCCGACATGACATAGCTGCCGGTGCCGCCATGCGTGCCCAGATCGAGCGCGCCGGCACTGGAAAAGCGTACCGTGCCGCCGGACTGGGTGACCGTGCCGTTCACCCCGCCCCCCCGCCCGACGGCGAGAGCACCATAGTTCAGGCTGCCCGCATTGGCGGCAAAGAGCAGCTCGCCGCTGGTGATGGCGAGCGTACCGGTGCCGCCGGTGGTGTTGGTCGCGCCGCCACCCACCCAGATGCGGCCGATCGAGGTGCCAGGCAGGGTGCTGGTGTCGGCCAGATTGACCTGCAGGGTGCCGCCGCTGATCGTGAGCGTCCCCGTCCCGCCATTGCCGATCTCGATCCGGCCCAGGCTGCTGCCCGAGGTCGTATTGACCGTGAGCAATGAGCCGCTTTGCAGCGTCAATGCGGCGTCCGCATCAGCATTGCCGATCTGGAAGGGCGAGGTTTTGAAGGTGATCGACACATCAGCAGCATTGCCGGGGAACACCCAGTCGCTGCCGGACACAAAGACGCTCCCGCCCTGGGCGGTGATGGTGTCGGGCTGGCCGTCCTCAAGAGCAGCCTCAACGGCCGCAGCGAAACCTGCCTGATCGGTGACGACATCCTCGGCCTGAGCCAGGTCGGCTGTGGCCAGATGGAAAAAGAGCGGAAGCGCCGCAATGCCAGCAAAGAGCTGACCTGCGCGACCTTGCAATGAACGGGCCAAAAAACCGTCCCTCAAAACACGAAAAAAACAGACACGTCATGAAAAAACTGGCGCGCGGGCGCCTGCGAAATCGCTGAAATCCCTACACAATCGTGTTTACCGAGTAAACGATTCGGTCGCGATGGTCGCCATTATGGACGTGATTCCGCCCGCTCCGCAGCGGCGGTAGCCGCCTTCAGGCGGAGAGGGCCAGCGGGGCCGGGCAAGCGGGCAAGGCCACGCCGTCAACGTCGCCGATCTTGGCCAGACGCTTGGCGAATTTGACGGCCTCAAAGACGCTACCGGTCCGCAGCAGGGCGTTTACCCGCTGTACGCTGGCGGCAATGTCGGGCCGACTCGCAATCAGGCCGACGGCAGCATCGACATACGCGTCCATCCGTTCCGGGCTTTGTCCGCGCAGATAGATTTCCTGGATGACGTAGCGGAAGCGGGCCATCGGCTCGGAGGCGTGCGCCTCCTCCAGCATGTCGCCGGCGCGCATGACCGGGGCGTCCCCGTCGATCAGCACCGTACAGGTGGCCGCCGAGCGGACCGTCAGCCGGGTGGTGCCGATGCAGACGGATTCGCCGGGTTTGAGGGTCAGCTTGAGGGTCATCGGAGGTAATCCAGGAGATTGAGGGACTGCACCTTGGCCAGGGCCGAGTATGAGGCCTGAAGTTGCGTCTCGTAGCTTGTCAGCAGGACGGCGATCTCGGTGACATCGGCATCCTTGAGTTCGCTGATCGATGCCGCCAGAAAGGCCTGGTAGTCCTCGGCGCGGGTGGCGGCGCGCTCGAGCGTGCTGGCCTGCACCGAGAGCGTGCTCTGCACCGCGGTGGTCGCCTCGAGCGAACTCAGCAGCAGGTCGTAGGCGGTCTGCAGTTGCGCGGCGTCGAGCGGGTCCGCCTGGGCGACGACGCCCATGGCGCGGAACGCCTGCTCGAAGGCGCTGTTGTCTGCCGTGATGCCGTAGCGAATGGCCTGGTCGGACGAAATCTTGACGGTTGTGACGGCGCTGTCGCCCCGAAAATAGTCGGTGGAGGCGATGTCGGCGGCCGCGACGTACCCCTCGAGATCGACCGGCACGGTGCTCGTGGCGTCGCCGGCAAACAGGTAGCGGCCTTCAAAGCTCACATTGAGCAGGGCCGCCAGTTCCTGCATCATGCCGGCGGCCGATGAAACAAGCGCCGACCCCGTGGTGTCGTTGAAGTCCGTCCCCATCATGGCAACCAGATTGCTGCGGAACTCTGTCAGCAGGTCGGTGACCGAGCTCAGCGTGCTATAGAGCATCTCCACCCGACCGCTGGCCTCTGTGGCAGCGCTGGCATAGGTCTGCGAGGTCTTGAGCATCGCCTCAAAGTCGAGCAGATCGCCCGCCTTGCGGCCGAGCCCGCCATAGTCGGTCGAGACCAGGCCGCTGGCCTGCTGCACTTGCAGGTCGGCCATGCGGGCCTGGGTCCGCAGGGCGGAAGCCAGCATGGCCTCGTTGTTGGCAAAGGTGGCGACGCGCATCATGCCGAATTGGCCGCCGAGAGCAGCGCATCGAACATGGCATTGAGCGCTTCGAGCAACTGGGCCGCGGTCTGATACTCCTGCTCGAGGGTGCTCAGACGGGCGGTCTCTTCGTCGATGTTGACGCCCGTCAGGGACGTCAGCGCGTTTGAGGCGCTGTCATAGGCAAGCTGGCGGGTGTCGAGCGTCGAGGTCGTGGTCTCGACCGTCGCGGCAATCGCGCCGACAATGGCGGCGGCATAGCCCGCGAGCGTCGATGAACTTGCGGCCAGTTTCCCCGATGCCGGAAAATCGATGCTTTCGGACAGCGCGTCGGCAAGCCCCTGGACCACCGAGCTGGATGGCGAGACCGCGAGGTCGCCGGGTGACAGCGTATCGAGGCTGAGCGCATTGACCGACAGTGCGGTGCTGCCGTCGAGCAAGTCGCTGCGGACCCGGATGCTGCCAGCGCTATCGCCGGTAAGCAGATCGTTGAGGCCGAAATAGTCGGAAAAGCCAGTGGCCGTAATCCCCATCTGGGCGTCGTCGGCGAGGGCAACGCCCTGCCCCGCGTCCGAGGCAATGACGAGTTGGCCCGAGGCAATGGACGCCGAGATGCCCGGCAGCGCATCGAGAGCGTCGACGAGGTCGTCCATGGTCGTGAACTGCGAGAGGTCGATATCTTCGGAGGAAACCAGGGCTCCATCGGCTTCGACAAGGGCGAGGCGCAGCGTGCCGGTGGCCGCGAAGCCGTCGGACCCGGACACCGCCGTGCTTCCCGTCAAAGTGGCGGGCGCGGGGAGACTGGTGCCGGCATTGTAGGCGGCGTTGACCAGATCGATGGTGGCTTTGGCCAGTGTGTCGAGCGTGTCGATCATGGCGGGCAGCACTTTGTCGCGCTGCTCAAGCAGCCCGCCAATGGCACCGGACGCGATCTCGCCCGAGATGGTTTTACCGTCGACGCTGATGGCGGCAAACACCGTGTCGGCGGTAACCAGGGTCGCCGGGCTGTAGCTCAGCTGATGGACAGTCCCATCGACCAGCGGGGTCCCCGAGGTGGTCGAAACGCGCATCTGCCCGTCGGCCTTGACGATGTAGGAGACATCGAGCTGCTCGGCGAGCGTGGCGAGGGCAAGGTTGCGCTTATCTTCCAGATCGCCGGTGGACCGGCCCTGCGCCTTGGCCTGGACGATCAGGTCGTTGAGCGCGCCGATTTCGACCAAAGCCTGATTGGCGATGGCGACGCCGTCAGCGATCTGCTTGTCGGCATCGGCCCGCAAATCCTGGATACTCGACGTGGTCTCGCGCAGATTGGCGGTCAGCGACGCGAAGCTGTCGAGGGTGAGGTTCTGCAGGGTGGTGCTCTCGACGGTGCCGCCGAGCGAGGTGAGTGCGGACTGCAGCGAGGTGATTGCTGCAGCGATCGACGTGCCCGCGTCGTCCGAACCGGAAGTGGAGCCGAGAAGGCTCTGGGCTGCGTCGGCCTTGGCGGCGGCCACTGTGGCTGCGCCCAGCGCGGAAGCGGCGCTGACCGTGTCGGCGAGCAGATACTTGTCCACCACGCCGGCGACCGCAGTGACGCTGGTGCCAACACCGGAGCCGCCGCTGACCAGCGTGGTCTGCGTCGCCACCTTGCGGGTGTACCCGGTCACATCGGCATTGGCGATGTTGTTGGAGGTCACCTGCATCTGCACCTGCGTCGCGGTGAGGGCACTGGTGGCAATCGATCGGATGGCGGAGAACGACATGGCGGGCGCGCCTCAGGCCCAGTGGTCGCCGGGCGCGTCGCGGGCGGTGCGGATCTGCATGGCGTTGGGTCCATAGGTGCGGACCTGGCCCGGCGTGTCGCGCAGGGCCCGCATGATGGCATCGATGCGGCGGCGGCTGGCGTCCATTGCCTGGTGGATGCGGCTGGTGTTCTCGCTCATCAGCTTGCAGAGCGTCGCGAGCCGCTCGATCAGCACACTCAGCTGGCGCGGTGGCATATCGCCAAGCGACAGGGTGCCTGCGCGGATGGCGGCCAGCGCGGCGTCGAGGTAATCGGCCAGGTCGGTCTTGTGCTGCACTGAGCTGGCGAGTGATGCCGGCATTCCATTGGCAAGCGCCCTGTTCTCCTCGGCGATGGTGACCAGCAGGTCGTCGATGACCGCCATGACGGCGCTGGCATCGGTATCAGCGGCCAGAGAGAGTTTAGTGTTGGTCATCGACCTGTCCTTTTCGTTTGTGCCGCCGCCCCATAAGCGCGCGCGGCGCCCAGGCCGCGAGCGAGTGAGGCGGCCTCCCGGGCGATCTGGTTTTGCGCCTCGATCAATCGGGCGCGCAGGCCCGCGACGTCGTCGAGCGCAACGAGCGCCTCGCGCGGCCCGGTGATGGCGACGCGCTGCAGGCGGCGGAGTTCGCTTTGCAAGAGGTCCGCGGCCATCAGCGTCACCGGACGGCCGACATCAACGAGTCGAACATGTCGTTGGCGGCGGTGATGATCTGGGCGGCGCCGGAATAGGCCTGCTGCGCCGCCATCATCTTGGCAAACTCGGTGTTGGTGTCGGTGGTGCTCAGCTCGATCTGGCTGCCATAGATGGTGCCAGCCCCGTTTGTGCCGGAAAGGCGCAGGGTTCCTGAGCCCGAGCTTTCGCTTGCCGCGTAGATGCCACCGCTCTTGGCGGTGAGACCGTCGCCATTGGCAAAGGTGGTGACCGGGATCTTGTAGATCGAGCGGGTCATGCCGTTGTCGTAAATGGCGTTGACGGTCCCGTCCTCCCCGATGCTGACGCTGGTCAGCGTGCCGGTGGTCACGCCATCCTGGTCGGTTTCGAGATCGACAGTCAGCGTTTCGGCGTCAGAGGAATATTGCGAGAGGCCGGTCGAGGTGCCGATCGTTCCCATATCGATGGTGATCGAGCTGTTGGCGGCGCCGGTGGTCCAGCTGCCGACGGTGAGAACCGGCGGCGAGGGATTGGTGCTGGCCAGCGTGCCGTCGCTATTGAAGGTGATCGTGATCGGCGCCGAGGTGACGGTGCCGATCTCCGTGGTGGAGTCCGATGCGAGCACCGGGTTGGAGACGGTGGCCGTCCACGAATTGTCGGCGGTCTTGGTCCAGGTGATGGTGGCCGAAGCGACCGTACCGAGCGAGTCAAAGAGCTCCATGCTGCTCTGGAAGCTGTCGGTCGCCTCGGCATTGGCTGGGAGATTTGCCTCCATCGATACGGTGGTGGTGGCTGCCGCGATGGTGGAGATCGCATCGACATCGATGACCTCGAGGGCGTTGGCGGTGGCGCCACCTTCGATGTTGCCGTCGGCGTCGGTCTTCCAGCCCTGCAGGTAGTAGCCGTTGTTGACCAGGTAGCCGTCGTTGTCGACGCTGAACTCACCGTTGCGGGTGTAGTACATGTCGGTGCTGTCGACCCCGTCGGTCACGGCAAAAAAGCCGTTGCCGTCGATGGCGACGTTGGTGCTGACCGACGAGCTGGTAAGCAGACCCTGGCCGGTGATGTTGGAAACGCCCGTGGCGAGCACGCCGCCCGCGGCCGACGTGGCGGCGCTCGATCCGGCGACCAGCGAGGCAAAGCTCGCAGTGGTGGTTTTGTAGCCCGTCGTGGAGGCATTGGCGAGATTGTTGGAAACCATTGCCAGGGCCGAGCTCTGGGCATTGAGGGCGGTGACGGCGGCGTTGACGGCACTCGAAAGGGACATCGCGCTGGCCTCAGACCGAGATGTCGAGGCTGGATGCAATGGCATCGAGCGTGGTGGAAATGCTGGCCAGCGTCTCCGACGTCGCGGCTGTCTGCTGGTAGCTGGCGAAGGACACCATCTGGTCCATGATCTGTGCCGGATCGGTGGGATTGAGCGGATCCTGGTTCTGCAACTGCGTGACCAGCAGGCTCAGGAAGTCTTCGGTATCGAGGGCGCTGGAGGACGAGGACGAACGCGACGTGCTGGAGGTGCTCGTCGTAATCGCGGAGGAAACGGATGAGATGCTCATGGCAAAGTCCCGGCATGTCCGAACCCGACCGCAAGCGGCCTGGTCAGGAGGGTTCATTTCAAATTCGTCACTGGGCGTGATGGAGTTGAAACGGCCGGGCGTGGAAATTCAGGCGCAGAATCTGCACCATGGGATCACAATGGTGCTGAGGCTTTCAGCGGCGCGGCTTGCCGGGCTGCTGCGGCAGTGTGCTGGCGGCGCCAGCGATACGATCAACCAGGCCAGGCGGCGCCTTGACCGGTTGACTGCGCAGGGCCTGGTCGAGCTGCGCGGCCTGCGCCAGCAATCGTCTGGCGTCGTCTGAACTCTCGGCAAGCTGGCGCGCAGCAGCAAGGGTCGCCGGGGGCCAATTCGCGCCATCGGCGCCGAACTGATCGATGGCCGCTTCCAGGTCCGCGATGGTGAAACTCGACATCCTGCCTCCCGCACCCGGCGGAAGGCATCCTGCCCCGCCCGCCGGCTAGCGCCGGACCTCCGTCCCAGTCTCGATGCCGAGCTCCGCCATTCCGGCCGTTTGCGCCCAGGCATTGCGCAGGTCGAGCAACCCCGTTCTGATCTTTCGAAAGCGCTCGACGGCGTCCTTCTTACCGTAGGATGAGTGCAAGGCAATCATGTTTGTAACATAAGTTTGCTTGAGCGTCTGTGCCATGGCCGCCCCGTCAGCGCCGCCCAGATCGAAGCGCAGATTGCCTGCAAGACTGCGCAGGATCAGCGAAGCGCGGGAGATGTGAATGTAGGCGTTCTCGAACTGGCGCTGCTCGGTTGCTTCCATAGCCTGGCCGATCCGGCGCAGCACTTCGTCGTAGAGTTTGACCACGGCAACAAGCGGATGAACGACGGATGAAGCAGTGCGATAGGCGCCGATGGCATGCGCAAGATTGGTCATGATGAGGAGTTCCAGGAGTCGAGGAGGGTGGTCAGATAGTCCTGCAGCGACTCTGCCTGCGAGATGGCGGCCTGATAGCTGGCGTAACGCTGCGTGAGGTTGGTGCGGTAGGTTTCGGCGGCGGTGCGGATGTCGTCGCTCTTGGCGCTGAGCCTGTCGTCGGCATCGGCGAGATTGTCGATCAGCGAGGTCAGCGTTCCGCTCTCCGCGTCCGTCGCGGCGTCGGAGATGTTGTAAAGCAGTTCGGCGATGCCGGTGGAAAAGCTGATGTCCACCGACTTGGAGTCGCTGCCGGCGTACACGAAGGTGAAGCCCTCGTAAGCGGTTCCGGCCTTGCCGGTGATCCGAGTGCCGTTGATGGTGAACAGCGCACTGTTGCCATCGACCGAGGCCGAGGTCACGGCGCCCGAACTATCGGTGACAATGTCGAGGGTGAAATCCGCGGGCACGTTTGTGCCGCGCGCCAACAACAGAAGATCGGATTCCGAACTGGTCATTTGGAACGCCAGCAGCTTCTGGATGGCGGCGACATCATCGAGCAGCGCGGTGTCGAGCACATCCTCGTCGAGCTCGAGGTGATTGGTGGAGTCGAAGGTGATCCCCAACAGCGCCAGCGACTGTTTGCCCTGACTGGACCCCAGAGCATTGGCGAGCGCGGTGTTGATGTTGCGCAATGTGCCATCACCGAACAGCACCGTGGTGTCTTCATTATCGTCGGCCGGCAGTTGCTGCTGGGCATAGGCAAAGTCGCGATAGGCGTTGTAGGCATCAACCAGGGCAACGACCTGTTCCTTGACGGCGCTGAGGTCGGTGCCGATTTCGACGGTGATTGCCGTGTCGTCCGAGGTGACCTGGTAAAGGTGCAGCGTCACGCCTTCGATGACGTCGTCGATGTCGTTGCTGGCGCGGGTGATTTCGATGCCGTCGATTTCGAAAATGGCGAGAGCAGGCTCCTGCAACACCTCTTGGAATGCACCATCTGCATCCCGAATCCCGAGGCTCGTGAGGACGTCATCGCCGCTTCCGGCGGTTGCGGTGATCGTCGTGCCGACTGAGGCGCCGGTGAGCACGAGGCGAAAACCGCTGCTGCTCACCTGCAGCACGCTGGCCTTGACGCCCGAGGTTTCTGTCGTGGCATTGATGGCTTCGGCAATCTCGGCCAGCGACATGTCGTCGGTGATCTCGACCTCGACGGCGGCGGCGTCCACGCCAATCGTGAATGTGCCGGCGTAGCCCAGTTCGCTCGACTTGCTCGATACGGTTGTCCCGACCACCTTATGCGCCTTGGCAAGCTGGCTGACGGTCAGCTCATAGCTGCCGGTCTCGGCGCCGCTTTCGACGGTTGCAGAGAGCGTCGAGCCTGCATCCGTGCTGCCGGTCGTCGTCAGATAGGCGGAACGCGCATTGAACACGTCAGTCGACGCCAGCGACGAGCCAGACGGCGCGCGCAGGGTCTGCGCGGCATCGCGAATGGCGGTCAGCAGCGTGCTCATGCTTTGATAGGCGGCAGACTTGGCCTCGTTGGCGGTGATCTTGAGGTCAATGGTGTCGGCCTTGGCCAGCTTGGCGGCGACCGCCTCTTCTATCAAACCGTCCCAGTCGATGTCCGAGGTCGACGTGCTGACCGAGCTGCTTGAATTTGTCGAGGTCGACGCAGTCAGCAGCGAGGCGGTGGAACTGACAGAGGTCATGGTACGATCCCGGCAATGGGCGGCCCGACAACCGGACCGCCCTTTATGTCAACTGAACCGACTACTGCAGCAGCTTGAGCAGATCCTGCGGCATCTGGCTGGCCTGCGCGGCGGCGGCCACAGCGGCCTGGGTCTTGACCTTGGCGGACGCGAGTTTGGACGATTCCGACGCCACGTCGGTGTCACGGATCGCCGAGTTGGCCGCCTGCAGATTTTCGATGCTGGTGGCGATCTGCTCGGAGCGGAAGCCGAAGCGCGACTCGAGGGCGCCGATGTCGGCCCGGGCCTTGGAGACCGTGTCGATGGCGTCGTCGAGAACCGAGATGGCATCGGTCGCGTCGGCCTGGGTGGCAACCGAAAGCGTCGAGGTTGTGCTTGCCGCCTCGCCATAGGTGGCCGTGGTGCTCAGGCCGAGGTCGGCGGCGGTGATGCCGGTAAACTCGTTGACCTCGATTTTCGAGGCGGCACCCGCGAGGGTGGACGTAAAGGTCAGCTTGCCGTCTTCGGCGGTCACCGAGAGGTCAGTATTGCCCGCGGTGGTGAGGGCCTGGCTGATGGCACCGGCAATCGCGTCGGCGCTCCAGATGCCGTCGCCGGCGGCACCGCCGTCATCGGTCAGGGTCACCGTGACGCCGTTGACGTCGAACGTCACGTCCCCGCCTGACGCATCAAAGTCGCTGACCTCTTCGCCGATAATGTCTGCTGGAGCTGTCGCGGCCGCGCCGTCGACGAGGCCCAGCGTGGTGGCATCGAGGGCGCTCAGCTTGAGCGTGATGGTGTCGCTCGAGGTCGAGCCGACCATGACGTTGACGCCGTTGGTATAAGCAGCAGTGGTGCCATCGAGCAGGCTGTCGCCGTTGTAGCGCGTGCTGGTGGCAATGCCGTCGACTTCGTCCACCAGCTGGCTGAATTCGGCGTCGATATAGGCGCGTTCGGTATCGGTGACGGTGCCCGAGGAGGACTCCGACGCCAAGGCCTTCATGCGTTGCAGGATGTCGGAAATGTTGGAGGCACCGCCGTCAGCGGTCTGCAGCACGGAGACGCCGTGCGAGGCATTGGTGGCCGCCTGAGTGAGCGCCGTGACGTCGGACGAGATGCGCGTGGAAATGGCAAGGCCGGCGGCGTCGTCGGAGGCCTGGGTAATGCGCGAACCGCTCGCCAGCTTGCTGAGCGACGAGGTCTGGTCGGCCGAATTGATGTTGAGGTAACGGACGGCCGAGTTGGCGGCGATGTTGGTCGAAATGACGGGCATGCGATCTCACTCCTTGAGAAGATGGCTCACCCAGGCTTCGCCGGATGAGAGACGCCCATGGCCTGGCGTCTTTCCGTTCAACGGCGGTTGCAGCACTGTCAGGCGAATTTTTTGTTTTTCGCCAGAGACTTGAGATTAATTCTTCGTAAACGAATCCCGGATCGCGTCCTCTGCCTTGGTCAGAAGGCCGCGCAAATGCTGGCGCCCGCGCTTGAGCAGGGACTCCACGGCCGAGACCGTCGTTTCCATGATCTCGGCGATCTCGGGATTGGAGAGATCGTCGTGGTAGGACAGGATCAGCGCAATGCGCTGCTGATCGGGCAGACGTGCCATGGCGGCTTCCAGCATCAGGCTGACTTCGCTGCCATGGATGGTGGTGACAGCGTCAGGCTGCCCGTCGGGCATTTCCGGCGCATCGGCGATGTCACTGGTCTTGGGGCGGCGGCAGAGATCGAGGCAGCGATTGGTGACGACGCGATAGAGCCAGGTCGAGAACCGCGCCTTGCCCGCCTGCCAGGCGCCGCTATTGCTCCAGACCTTGAGCATGACGTCCTGCACGACGTCTTCGGCATCGGAGGCGTTGCGCAGGATGCGCAAGGCCAGGCCGTAGGCGCGGTCGACGTGGCGCTCGACCAGCATGCGAAAGGCCAGTTCATCCCCCTGCCCGATCCGTTCGAGCAAGGCTTGGTCATCCTGACGCTCGGCCCGCGAGATGTTGCTCGCGTGTTTCCCGGCGGCGGGGCCTGCCGGATGTCCGGGGCCGCTGCCCGGGTCGGTGTGTGCAATTCGGGCCAGTGATGCCATTTGCCCCAGTGCCTTTCGACTCATGCGCCCTGACCGCGAGGATGATCGGGCTGCATCACTGAAACGCACCACCTCGGGCTTTCAGGCGCGGCATTTGATAAAATGTTCAAAATAACCAATGACTTGCTAGGCAATTTTTGCCGGGCGGGGACGCCGTCTTTGCTCGAGAACATTCCATGGCACCCGTCGAGAAGCGAATCTCTTATGCGTACCAATAGTTTAGATGGCAGGAGGAACCTACGTCCGGAGAATGATGTAAGCGGATGTTTCTAGTCATGTTTCAGCAATGATCTTGTCTGCCGTCAGCGAACGAGATCCACCCGGCGGCATGGCTGGGGGCGTTCTGCTTGGACGCCGGGACCGAAGAGGTCGGATCGACCCGGTTGGCACCCACGTACTTCTGCCTTGCAGAAGCTGCGCCGCCTGATGTCAGGGATGGCAGCCCCCACCCTGCCATCGCGCAAGGTCAGCACGGGGCCAGCAGCGGCGTTCAACCCATGCCGAAACTAGCAGCTGACCTGGCGGGAAGCCACCAAAGTGCCGGTGTGGGAGCTGGCCGATTTGATCCAGCCTGAATGGATATGGATGTGCTTTGGAAGGCCTGCCGGGGACCAAGGCAATGGGTTGACCTCGGCCGCCGCTGGTCGACCTGCCCTCATGCGGTGGCGCACTGCCGGACGGTGGGGGGCGCTGCAGGGTCGGCTGGAAAAAAGAGGTTGGTAATCCAGACCTCTCCATCGGCAGCGCAGAGTTCGACCAGACCGCGATCGACAAAGAGGGTGAGGGTTTCCCGGCCATCGGTCGGCCAGTCGAGGGGAACGGCGTAGTCGTGGGCAAATCCCTCCACGCCAGGAGAGCGGTGCGCAGGCTGCGGATATGGGCGCTGGTGGAGGCGCTGCGTTCGACGATGAACTGGGGCTCTGCTTCGCCGAAAAGCGTGATGGCCAGGCTTTCCCCCACTTCAAGATGGACAGGTCTATCGTACCGGCCGGTTCCAACGCGCTGCGCCAGCCAGGGCCCCTGCCGGCACATCAAAGTAGGCAGGGAACCACGGACCGTCGTCGAACTGCACCAGTTCGCCGGCGATGCGAACGGCCCACCCCATGCGCTCCCACATGGTCAGCCAGTAGGTGCGCTGGATGCCGCCGAGCTGGGTCAATTTCTCCTGCAGCGCGTATTCCATTATCGCGTGGCAGAACTGGAAGTGGAAGCGGCGTCGCGCCGACAAGGCAATGACGCCAATGAGCAGGTCCTTTCGCCGCATCGCTGACATTTACATGTCCGCCAGCGACTGCTAGTCATATGACCTATGATGACTTTAACCCTAAGGCCAGTTGCCGAATTGCCGGATCGCGTCGCACGCTCGGCGGTGGCGGTGCTCACCGATATCGATGACACGCTGACCGAAGACGGCCGTTTGCCAGCATTGGCCTATGGCGCGCTTGAGCGTTTGCGCGACGCCGGGATTCTTGTCATCCCGGTGACCGGCCGCCCCGCCGGATGGTGCGATCTGATTGCACGACAATGGCCGGTCGATGCTGTTGTCGGCGAGAATGGGGCATTCTGGTTTCGCTATGACGATGCTGAAAGGCGGATGGTGCGGCGCTTCATGCGGCCCGACAGCGAGTGGAAGCAGGACCGCGAGCGTCTGAAAGCCATCGCGGCACGTGTGCTGCGCGAGATCGCGGGGACAGCGCTGGCCTCCGATCAGGGCTACCGCGCCGTAGATGTCGCCATCGACTTCAGCGAGGACGTCCTGCCCCTTGATCGGGCGGCGGTCGAGCGCATCGTTGAAGCATTTGAGGCGGCGGGCGCCACTGCCAAGGTGTCCTCCATCCACGTCAATGCCTGGTATGGCGCCCACGACAAACTCAGCACCAGTCTGCGCCTGCTCGCCGACGCCTTTGGCATAGACGGGGCGACCGAACGCGGCAGCATCATCTACGTCGGAGACAGCCCCAACGATTCCCCGATGTTTGGGTACTTTCCCAACGCCATCGGGGTCGCCAACGTGCGCGACTTCGAGGGGCGGATGCCGGCGCTACCGGCCTATGTCACTGCCGGTCGTTCGGCGAAGGGCTTTGCCGAGCTCGCGGACCTGCTGATTGCATCGCGGTCGGGCGAAACGCTCTAGGCTGTTGCAGGTCCGCCCGAACTCGCGTAGTGAAGTCATATTACGACTTACCACTTGGCGCGCTGTGCAGTTTCTCCTTCTTCTCATTGGCGGTGGCATCAACTGCGCGGGTTCGCCTGCAATGGCACAGAGCGTGTGCCCCCAATCCGGCCCGGAGCTGACCGCCCATGACCTCGGTTGACGATCCGCATCGCAGAGCCCGACCCGACCCTATCCAGTCGCTTCTCGATGGCTCCTATGTGGATGCCGAAAGTGGCAAGACGGTCGGCATTGCGACGCGATCTCTGGTGGTTGCCGATACGCTTGACGGCAGCGAGGCGGACCTGATCGGTGGTCTCGGCTTCGGTCAGAAGCTCGCCGTGATCAGTGACCCGACAACTCGTGTCGTGCTGGGTGCGCGCGTCGAGGCGGCCCTGGCTGGCCGTTTCGATGTGCGGAGCATTGTTCTCCGGGAGAACCCCTATCCCGACGACGCTACGGTTCAGGCAATCCGCGCAGCAGCCAGCAGTGCGGACGCCTATGTCGCAGTCGGCTCCGGGACGATCAACGACCTCACCAAATATGCCAGCGCGCTCGACGGCAAGCCGTACGCCATCTTCGCCACCGCCCCCTCGATGAACGGCTATACCTCGCTGACCGCATCGATCAGTCAGCATGGCCACAAGCTCACCTTGCCGGCAAAGGCGGCGACGGGCGCCTTCTTCGATCTCGCGATCCTTGCGGCGGCGCCAATACGCATGATCCGTGCGGGTCTCGGCGACAGCGTCTGCCGGGCGACCGCCCAGACGGACTGGCTGCTGAGTCATCTGCTGGTGGACACGCCCTATCGCCAGTTGCCGTTCGACCTGTTGGCGGACGAAGAGCCGCTGCTGTTCGAGATGGCGGGCGAGCTGGCCGCGGGGAGCGTCGCGGCGATGCGGGTCCTCGTTCGCACGCTGATCCTCTCCGGGCTCGGCACCGCTATCTTCGGATCGAGTGCGCCGGCCAGCCAGGCCGAGCATCTGGTCAGCCACTACATCGACATGCTGGCGCCGCCGACGCGGCCGAACGTGTTCCATGGCGAGCAGGTCGGCGTCACGACGCTCTCGATAGCACGGCTGCAAGAGGCTCTACTCGGGTCGCCGCCGCTGGTCATACCGGACACCATCACCGAGCGGGAGGTGATCGACCATTTCGGCGCCGAGCTTGGCCGGTCAGTGTGGCCCGAGTTCGCCGCCAAGCGGCTCGACGCTGTGAAAGCCGATGAACTGAACCATCGCCTATCGACGCAATGGACCGACATTTGCGCGCGCCTACTGCAGGGCTTCCTGCCGCCGGCGCGCATCGAAGCGGTCCTGCGGGCCGCTGGCGGATCGACGACGCCCGAGAGCATCCACCTCGAGCGCGGATTTTACCAAGCCGCACTGCTGCATGGCCGTGAAATCCGCAACCGCTTCACCGCGCTGGACGTGATGGGCGCCAGCGGCCGGCTGACCCCGATGTTGCCGACGATCTGACCCGGAGGACCCGATGGACTTCATTTTCATGCTGACCCGTGGTGACAAGACGGTCGAGGACTGTCTCGATGTGCTCGAGCAGGTTGCACCGCTCGGGCTCGGACATATCGGCTTTAAGGATGTGGGCGTCGAACCCAGAACGCTGCAGATGCTGGCAGACCGGATCCGGGCCATGGGTGCAACATCGTATATGGAAGTCGTATCGGAGACGGCTGAGGCCTGTCTCAGATCGGCCACCGTGGCGCGCCAGCTGGGCATCGACCGACTGCTGGGCGGAACCGACGTAGCCCGCATCAACGACATTCTCGCCGGGACGAACACGTCCTATTTTCCCTTCCCGGGAATTCCGGTGGGCCATCCGACCCGGCTCGGCGGCACGCCCGCTGACGTGACCGCGCATTGCCAGAACTTTCGCGCTGCGGGCTGCGCGGGCGCCGACCTGCTTGCCTTCCGCGCCACCGAGGCCGATCCGCTGGCGATGGTCCGGGCGGCGCGCAAGGGCCTTGGCGACGGCCACCTGATCGTAGCCGGCTCGATCACCACGCGGGAACGCATCAAGGCCGTCGCCGCAGCCGGTGCCGATGCCTTCACCATTGGCACGGCGGTGTTTGACGGCTCCTACAATCCGCGCAAGGGATCGCTGCTGTCGCAACTGGGCGACGTGCTGGCCGACTGCGAAGCGGTCTGACGGCATATGGCGAACCTGGGCATCGACATCGGGACGCAAAGCCTGAAGGCGGCGATCCTGAGCGATGACCTGCAGGTGCTCGCCAGAGCAGACCGCGGCTATCGGCCGGCCTATCCGCGACCCGGTTGGGCCGAGCAATCGTCCGATCTCTGGCTCGACGTCCTGCGGCCAGTTATCGGCGCCGCGCTGGCGATCGCTGGACTGACGGCCTCGGACATCGGGTCGGTGGCCATCTGCGGGCAACTCGATGGCTGCGTGCCGGTGGACACTGCCGGCACGGCTCTAGCGCCGGCAATCATCTGGATGGACCGGAGGGCCACGGCCGAGATCGACGACATTGACAGCCGGCTGATCGCCGCGCGCTGCGGACTGGTGTGCGATCCTTCGCACATGGCCGCCAAGATCGCCTGGCTGTCACGGCACCATCCCGATCGCACACGCATCGCAAGATGGCACCAGCCGGTCAGCTTTGTGGTCGAAGCGCTGACCGGCGAAGCCGTGATGTCCCGCTCGCTCGCCTCGACCACCATGCTCTACGGCGTCGACGCAGGCGATTGGGACGCCGAACTGCTCGATGCATTCGGTGTCGACCGCAACGCCCTGCCCCGCATCGCCGATGAGGCTGCGCTCGCCGGCACACTCACCGCGCGTGGCGCCGCATTGACCGGGCTCAGGCCGGGGACGGCCGTTGCCGTCGGCACCGGTGACGATTTTTCCAATCCACTCGGCTGCGGCGTGTGCGAAACCGGTGTCGTCGCCGTGTCGCTGGGCACTGCCGAAACGGTGACCGCGCTCGCCGAGCGAGCGATCCTCGATGACCAGCAACTCGTCGAGACGCATGCCTATCCAGGTGGTCTTTTTCATCTGGGCAACCCCGGCTGGCTCTCGGGCGGCGCGGTGCGCTGGGCATCGTCTATGCTGTCGATCGAGTCCGACGCGGCGTTCTCTGCGCTTGCAGCAAAGGCGCCTGCCGGATGCGAGGGCCTCACATTCATCCCTGCACTGACTGGCGCCATGGCGCCCCGATGGATTCCAGCGGCTCGGGGCAGCTTCATTGGCCTTTCCACCTCACATCAGCCGGCCCACCTGGCCCGGGCAGTGCTGGAAGGAACGGCATTCGCCATGCGCGACGTCATCGACCGGCTGGAAGCCCTGAGCGTGCCCACCGACCGGCTCCTGCTAATGGGCGGCGGCGCGCGGAGCGCGGTCTGGTGCCAGATCCGCGCCGACCTCACAGCTCGCCCGGTCGATGTGCTGGCCGAAAGCGACGCCTCCTCGATCGGCGCCGCACTGCTGGGGGCGGTCGCTGTGGGGATCATCCCCGATGTCAGAACCGCCTCATCCACGGTGCGCCACACCATGAAAGCCGTCGCGCCGGACACGACGATGACCCCGACCTATCAAGCGGCCTATCATCTTTACCGCGAGCGATTTGCCGCTCTCGAACCCACCTGGTCCGCACCCAACTAGACGATCTCGATGGTCCGACGCTCGACGCTCGAGCGGTAGATCGCATTGACTGCTCCGATCGACGCCGCAGCATCGTCGGCGTCCGCCGGCACAGGTCCGCCGGTGACAATCGCATCGACAAAACTCTCGAGCATGGCTCTGTGGCTGTCCAGACGATCAACCGCGATGTCGCTCCAGACTCTGGACTCGCTTTGAAACAGTCGCAGCGGAGAGGAGCCGAAGGGATCGGGAAGATCGAGCCGTCCGATCGTGCCGTCGATCTCCACGGTCTCGCCGTGCGCGGCGCCGGGACTGTGGGCGCTGGCGACAATGCTGACGAGGCCGCCGTTCGAGAGTCGGAGCGTTGCACTGGCGGCATCCTCGACCTCGGCCGCGGCGCGAAACGTCGCGACGTCGCCCGTCGCCGACACATAGTCGAGGCCGGTCAGATAGCGCAGCGTATCCAGTTGGTGGATCGTATTCATCAGCAGCACCCCGCCGCCCGCCTGCGCGCGACTTGCGCGCCAGTTTGGTGCACCGGGCGGGCCCCAATAGTCGGCGCGCTTGTCGATCATGGTACGGAGCCGCACCAGCCGCGGCTCACCGATCTTGCCGGCATCGATCAGCCGCTTGGCGGCGGTCACGGTGCCCGCCCGACGAAGTTCGAAGAACACCGCCAGCTTGCGCCCCTGTGATTCGGCCATCCGACCGAGTTGACGCGCCGTGTCGGCGTCGAGCGCCAGTGGCTTTTCGGCGAGGACGTGTTTGCCCGCCGCCAGCGCCCGCTCCACCGTGGCCGCGAGCAGATGGTGCGGCAGGCCGATATAAACCGTGCTGACCTCCGGGGCGGCCAGCAGGCTGTCGATATCTAGGGCGTGCCGGGCCGACGTTGCCTCCGCAAACGCCTGGGCACGCCCTGGATCGGCGTCGCATGCCGCAACGATGCGCAGCGTGGAAAGCTGCGCCGTGGCGCGGGCGATTTCGCCGGCGGCCCAGCCACAACCGATGACGCCCAGGCCGATAGGGAGCGCCATCATGGTTTGAACCCGGCCGGCAGGGCGGCGCCCACCAAATGCGACAGCGACCCAAAATAGCTGTCATCGGCATACCGTTCGAGAGACAGGGCAACAACGCCCAGCCCCTTGGCGGGTGGCGACACGGGCCAGGGCCGGGCGAGCCGCTGTGGTCCCGGGACACAGAGCGGGGTCGCCGTCCAGCGACCATCCCCATCGCGCTGCCAGAATTCGAGGTGCCAGAGGCCCTCGGCCTCGCGCGTCAGATAGAGCTGACCTGCCGCAGCGCGTTCCGGGAAAGCAATGCTGCCCACATAGAGCCCTGCGTCGATATAGCCGAACTTCCGGCCGGTGGGCGCAATGTCCTCGACCACCCAGCGACCATTGCGCAACGCGGCGACATGGTGCCAGCCATCGCGCGTGGACAGGTCATCCTTGATCTTGCTGACATAGCCGATCTCGAACACCGGGCCGCTGCTCACGTCAAACAGGTTCACCGTGCGATCGTCGGCGGTCTTGTGTACCAGGTCGAGCGCCGGATAGTCGAGCGGCATGCCGGCACCGGTCTTGAGATTGCCGATCTCCTTGCCGTCTGTCGGCAGGGTCACCGCCCCAGTCTCGAGGTCGACAATGCAGGCCCAGACATCGTGCAGTGGCCTTTTCTCATACTCCTTGGGGTGCCCCGACACGGCGACCCGCATCGTCCGGCCATCCGCCAGCAAGCTGGTCGCCATATAGACCTGCTGGTCTGTGGCAAAGCTCAGAAAGTCGCGCGGGGCCGACCATGTCTCTGCCCAGTCCGTCGACATGCACCAGCCCCAGCGGGTTTCATTGACCCGCGTGAACAGGTGCAGTGTGCCGCCCGCATCGTGAACCTGCGCATAGGTGGTCGAGCCATTAAAGCTGAGGCGCTGCTCCGGATGCCAGGCGTCGAGCGACAGCGGGCTGGTCGAGATACGGTAGCGCAGCCCCTCCTCGGCATCGTGGCGCGAGTAAAAGCAGACCAGCGGCTTGCCCTCGACCGCCAGCAAGGCGGGATTGTTGTGGTCATCGTCCTCGAACCGCGCCAGCCTGTTGCGCTGCACCGCACCAGTACCAGGCTCATGGCGGGCGGCGACCATGCCGCCCTCGTGATCCAGCGCGGCGAAATAGATCGCATCGCCGACACGGCTAGCCCGCGGCCGCGTCCACCAGCACCAGGCCATGTCGTCGATCAGGTGAAGCAGGGGCTGGAGTTTGGTCGCCTCGGTCACGGCTCGCACCTCAAATCATATGATGACTTATGATACGAAAGGCGCGGCGGCTTGTCTATCGCAAGCTGCGGCTCAGCCGGGCATCGGCCCCGGGCCGCGGCGATAGACGCGAAGCTCGATCACCGACGGCACATGCCATTCGAGCGAGCGCATCACCGGTCGGCCCGCCGCGTTGAAGTCGACCTGCTTGAGGTGCTGCAGCGGTGTGCCACTGGGCACGTCGAGGATCTTGGCGATCTCGCTGGTCGCCAGCACCGGGGTGATGATGGTCCGGGCGTGATCAACATCGTGACCGCGCGATCCGAGCAGCTTGTAGAGCGATCCGCCAAACGCCTTGAGGTCGCGCTTGGCGTCGACGATGTCGGCCGGCAGACTGTCGATCGAATAGATCGCCGGGCGCTTGCCGGCGATGCGGACGCGGCGGATAACCACGTACGCATCCTCATCGCCCAGATCCAGATCAACCGTCACCGCGTCGTCGCCGCTGAGCCGCTGCGCGTCGAGAACTTTCTTGGACACCTTGATGCCCGAGCTTTCGAGATACTCGGTATAGCTGAAGTTGGTATCGAGCGAGTTGCGCAGCGCCGGACCGGCGGTCACGAACGTCCCGGCACCCTGGCGTCGCACCACATAGCCATCCTCGATCAGCCCGCGAACCGCCTCGCGCAGCGTAATCCGGCTGACATTGAAGCGAGTGCAGAGCGCTTCCTCATTGGGCAGCTTGGAGCCCGGCGGAAACTCGCCGCCCACGATGGCGCGCCGCAATTCGGAGCGTACCACGTCGGGGAGAAGCGGGCGGGTTCTGACCAAAGCCATATGCAGTCTCTTGGGTTGGCGATTCAGGCGAGCATAAGCATAAGTCGTATCATGTCCACGTCGCGCCGGCCGCCGTCCCCGGCATTTCCTAGCCCTTCACGCCGCTGGAGACGACGCTGCGGATCACGTAGCGCTGCAGGATGAGATAGGCGCCAATTACCGGCAGGATGGCCATCACGGCCGTTGCCAGGGCCACCCCAACATAGACGCCCGACGACTTCCCGGCCAATGCCAGACCCTGCGTCACCGTGTAGAGGTCGCGACTCGACGTCACCAGCAGCGGCCACAACACGTCGTTCCAGCGCCAGATCACATTGATGATGGCGAGCGTCGCCAGCGTCGGCTTGCACAGCGGCAGCACGATCGACCAGAAGATCCGCAACTCCGAGGCGCCATCGAGCCGCGCCGCATCGATCAGTTCATCCGGAATCGTCGAGATCGTCTGCCGCATCAGAAACGTCCCGAAGCCGCCCGCCAGGAACGGCAGGATCAGCGCCCAGTAGGTGTTGTTCAGATGCATGTCGCGAATGAACAGATAGAGCGGGATCATGCGTGTCTCGAACGGAATGAACAGCGTGGCGAGGAACACGATGAAAAGGAAGGTCTTGCCCGGGAAGCGCCCCTTGGCGAAGGCGTAGCCCGCGATCGAGGAAAACAGCAGATAGCCGATCGTGGTCGTGCCCACGATGAAAAGGCTGTTGAGGTAGAGCGTGAAGATCGGCAGGTTCGCGGCAGCGACAAAATAGTTGAAAAAGCTCGGATCGGGCGGCCACAGCGACGGGACGCGCGGCATCGCGGAGTTCGCCTTGCGCGACAGCGACGTGGCGATCATCCAGAAGAATGGGATGACCATGATCAGCGCGCCCGTCACCAGCACGACCGCTATGCTCACCTGTGCCCGCCAGTCAGCGGGCAGTCGCCTCCTGCGGATCGCCGTGGTCCCAGCCTTGACCTTCTCTGTTTCCGCCATGCTGCTCATCGCAGGGCCTTGAACTCGTTGCGCAGAAAGCCGCGGAAGGCGATCAGCGTGATGACGAGCACGATCACGAAGAACACCACCGCGGTAGCCGCCGCGAGGGCGTAGTCATTACTCTCAAACCCGGTCTGGAACATGAACATCACCACGCTCTGCAGCGAGCGCGCCGGCGCCCCGCCCGGGCCACCGAGCGTCCACAAGTCGCCAAAGCGCGACAGCGCGTCGATGCTGCCGGTGATGAGCAGAAACAAAAAGGTCGGCCGCAGGCCCGGCAGCGTCACATGCCACCACGCCTGCACCGGACTGGCCCCATCGATGGCCGCCGCGTCGTAGAGGTCACCGGAGATCGACTGCAGTCCGGCAAGAATGATGAGGATGAAGTAGCCAAGGCCCGCCCACACGGCCAGCAGCGTCACCGCGGCGCGGGAACCGCCCAGCGACAGTCGCGGATCCGACAGCCAGAGCGGCAGTTGCTCGACACCCAGCGCCCGCAGCGTTCCGTTGAGCAGCCCCCAGTCGGGCTGGAACACGTAGTTGAACATGATCGCCACGGCGACCGACGAGGTGAGCTGGGGCAGAAAGTAGATGACCTTGAGCGGCGTCGCGCCGCGGCGCAGGCGGTTCAGCATGGTGGCGAGAATTGTCGCCAGCGGAAGGGTGATGGCGAGAAAGGCCGCGCCCAGCAGCACCGTGTTGCCGAGCGCGCCCCAGAAGACGCCGCTCGAGAACAGCCGGCCGAAATGATAAAGGCCCACGAACTCGGCGCCCCGGGGCGTTTCCGTGAACACGCTGTCGCGGAAGGCAATGGCCGTCGGATAAGCCACGAACACCATGATCAGGAACAGCGGCGGCGCCAGGAAGCCGTACCAGACCAGGCTGCCGCGAAACGCCCGCGACAGGCGGGAATGGATGGAGCCGGCACCGGCAGAAGACACCGTCGATCCCGGCTCCATGCGCATTACGACTTGGCGTTCTGTTCAGCGAGCCAGGCGTCAGTCTCGGCCTGCGCCTGCTTGAGCGCGTCGGACGGCGAGAGCGTCCCGGCCAGCGCCGCTTCAAGCGCGCTCTGCATCGCCCAGCGCGGCTGGTCGGCCGCCCACGGATACGGAGCCTCGGCGAACTGCGGCTGCGTCAACACCACATCGCCATCGGGGAACGCGGCGATCTGCGGCAGGGCGTCGGCGCCCTTGCTGCTGGTGGGCAGGCGGCCGTTGGAGTCGAAGTAGTACTTCTGCGCCTCGGCGCTGCCGGCGAGCCACCTGAGCGCCGTCCACGCCGTCTCCTTGTCCGTGCAGCTCTCGGCGATCGCCATCGGCGAGATCGTCGCAACGCCGCCGACGCCATCGGCCCCACGCAGATTGAACGAGGAGCGGAAGCGCTTCTGCAACTCCGGATTGGCGATCAGCGGCTGAATGAAATAGCCCTGCTCGCCCTCCGGAATGATCGCCACGACGTTGTCGTCGCTGAGGAAACCCTGCGGCATGCCATCGCTGCCCAGCGCACCCGAGGGGGCGTACTTGGCCATGTCGACGAACCATTCCAGCGCCTTCAGATATTCCGGCGTATCCCAGTTGATGTGCATCTTGCCTTCGGCGTCGACCTCGCCCCAGTTCGCGCCCATCGCATGCGCAATAGTCAGGAACTGCCAGACAGCATATTTGCCCTGATAGTAATAGCCATAGGTCTGCTGGCCGGTGACCGGGTCGGTGCCCGTCAGCGCCTTGGCCTTTTCCGCGATTTCATCGAGCGTCGGGTTCTTGGAAAGCGGCTCGACCTTGTAGTTGTCGAACAGCACCGCGTCCCAGTGGATCACCCGTTCGCCGGTATTGTTGGGAATGTAGTAGAGGTGCTTTTCGGTCGGACCCCAGATCTTGAAGGTTTCCGTCTGAGCGCCCCAGACATTTTCAAAGCTCGGGTCGGCCGCGATCAGCGCGTCGAGATTGGCGAGCTTGCCGCGACGGGCAAAGCCAGCGGCGCCGGGCATCTCGTAGATGCACGCTTCATTGGCCTGGATCATCGCCTCGGTCTTGGGGGCGTAGCCAGTGGCGCCTTCGCCCCACGGGATATTGGTGACGATCAGGTCGATGCCGGGATTGGCGGCTTCGAACGCGGCCTCGAGGTTGTTGATGCCCGGGGTGGTGTTGCCGGTCACCGCGTCGGTGGTGTCCTGATCGGGATAGCCGATGGTGAGGACGGTCACCGGCTTCTTGTCCTGGGCGGTGGCCGGAACAATGGCACCCAGGGAGACGGCAAGTGCAGTCGTTGAAAGCAGGAGCAGGTTTCGGGCCAGGGGCCTCATCGGAGTTCTTCCTTCTGTAAATCAGTGGATGCCGAAGCAGGCTAAACGTTGTCTAAGAACATATGATGACTTATGACTAATGTCAGGCGTGCCTGAGAGCGTCAAGAGAGTCTGGGAGGAAAGATCGCCATGCGCATTGGGCTGGTTGGGGTGGAGAGCAGCCATGCCGAGGATTTCCTGAGGCACTTGAACAGCCAGACCCGCCATCATGACATCGCCGTGACGACCCTCTGGGGCGGCGATCCGTCCCGCACCGCCGAACTGCTGGCCCTCGTGCCGGACGTTGTGGCGGTCGACTCGCTCGATCAGCTCATCGCCGACGTCGATGCGGTGATCGTCAGTGATCGTCACGGCGACCTGCACCTGCCGCACGCCCTGCCCGCGATCGCTGCGCGCAGGCCGGTGTTCATCAACAAGCCGTTCACCTGCACCCTCGAGGATGCGATCGCCCTTGTCGATGCCGCGGACCACGCCAGGACGCCGCTGCTTTCTGCCAGCGCCTTGCGCTGGCAGACCGAGACGGCAATGCTCCGCCAAAGCCTCGCGTCACTGCCGGGCCCCTTCGCCATCAGCGGCCACGGCACCTGGTATCCCGAGAGCCCCTATGGCGGCGCGATCTTTTACGCGATCCACACCATCGAACTGCTGCAAGAACTCCTCGGCACGGGCTGGAGCAACCTCCGCCTCGAAGCCGGCGACCATCCGACTGTGCGCTATGACGCCGGGCCAGCGCGCGTCACCCTGCAACTCTACCCGCTCGGCCCCGGCGGATCGGCCGAGTTCGGCGTCTCGGTGCAATCGCCGCAGCTGACCAGCGATACGCCGATCCCGCTCGGCCCGGACTACATGGCCCCGGTCACCGACCGTATCGCCGCCATGCTGCGAACCGGCATCGGTATGGATCGCGAGACGCTGCTCGCCCCCATCCGGATGATGGCCGAGATCGAGGCGCTACTCGGGCGCCGCTAGCGGTCGGCATCCGCCACGAGATCGGCAACGTCCAGTGCACAGACCTGCGCAAAGCCCAGCGCCGACCAGTCGGTGAAGTAGAGCCGCTTGCGGTCGGCCGCGAGGAACGGGTGTGCGTGATGGCGTTGGTCATCATGGTCTGGGCTCGAGAGCCGGCGCAGCAGGCGTGTGGTAAGCGCGCCGTCTGGCGCATCATGCACTGTCAGCAGGTCGTGCGTCGCCCCGGCACATTCAACGAACCTGAAGCGGCCGGCCGGGTCGAAGCCGACATGCACATAGCCCTCGGCCGGCAACAGCGCTTCGGTGAAGCCATCGGTCGCCATCTCGTACATCCCAATGTAGGTTTTGCGACCGCTGGCAAGATAGGCCACCGCCTCATAGGCAATGCCGCGCGGGGTGATCAACTGATGGTTCACCATCGCCCCATGCGCGCCACTGGCATCGGCCGGCCGGAGATGGCGAACATTGCGTCCGTCGATGTCGATCACCCACATCCCCGCGCATTCCTTGGGATGGTTGAGAAGGACCGTGCGGTTGTCAACGAACAGCACGTGGTGAAAGTGGAAATCGGTGGTGATGACATCGTGCTGCGCGCCCGTTGCCGTATCGACTAGAACCAGCGTGCACGGAATGGCGCTGCGGAAGCTGGTGTGATGCTCGTTCTCCCACGAGAACGTCCCGGCGCGCGTCCGCATCTCTCGGTCGTACAATCGCGCCGTGTAACTGGCGGCGTCCGTGTGAACATAGCCGAACCAGCGACCATCGGGCGAGAACGCCGCCTGCCCCATCGGCATGCGGCCGGGTGGCAGTCGGCCGACCGCTCGATTGGCAAAACTGGCGACATCGGTGGCGCGGATCTCGTCGTCCTGGAAATAGTAGACCTCACCGGTGACAGGATGGATCGCCGAGAGGTGGTTGAAGATCCCGTCGAGGTGCCACTCGCACCAGACGGCCCAGCCCGCGTTCCTGGTGTGCCCCTCGGTAAGCTGGCCGATCTCGCCGCTCGTCAGGTCGACCCGATAGAGCTGGACCGCGCCGCTGCGTTCGCTGTGCACCACCAGGTAGCGACCGTCTGGCGTCACCGAGGGCACAAAATAGTAGAGCGGATAGGCATTGGAGCGGCCGTCGGTGAGGCGCGTCACCTTTCGGCCCGTCCGGGCGTCAGTCTCCTCCACCCATTCGGCGGGCGTGATGTCGCCGATCATCTAGCGCATCCAACTGTCGAGATGCTCGGCAATGAACGCATCGTCGGTCAGATGCGGGTAGTCACCCATGACACGGCTGATCTCGTCGGCCTGGCCGGGCGACAGGTCTTCCTTCGGGTCGAGACACCAGCGCCCCGCCAGCAGTCCCTGCCGCGCCAGCACCTCGTTGATACCGGCGATGCAGCCGTGAAAACTGTGCGCCACATCAAACAGCGCAGCATTGGCATCCGTGAGCTGCGCATCGAGCTCCAGGAGGCGGCGCAGTGCCGCAGCGTCGCCAGCGTTCGCCCGATTGCCCAGGTGTACGATCTCCACCGCGACCTTGGTCCACACCGCGAACTGGCCCAGCAGCCCGCCGACGAAACCGAGCCGCACCGGACCATCGCCCGTCATGAGTTCGCAGGGCGTGATCAGGTCGCTGATGATCGTGTTGTCATTGCCCGCATAGAGCGCAACCTTGTTCGCCCTCCCTGACCACGCTACCCCATGCAGCACGTCGAGCGTGCGATAGCGGTCAAAGGGCGCAACCTTGATGCCCACCACAGCCTCGAGTGCGGCAAAGCGTTGCCAGTAGTCGCGCGACAGGACGCGCCCGCCGACGGCTGGCTGCAGATAAAAGCCGATCACCGGCAGCACCTCGCCCACCGCGCGGGCCCGCCCGATCATCTCGTCGTCGCTGCCGGAACCCGGCCGCAGCAAAACCATGTGGTAGCCAAGCTCTGCCGCCTGCTGCGCTTCGCTGACGGCCTGCCGCACACCGCCCTGCACGCCCGCGATCATCACCATCGGGCGGTCTGTGTCCCGAGCGACCGAGGCGGCGATCTCCAGCACTGGCCGCAACATGCCATTGTCGTGAATGGGAAACTGCGTCGTATGCACGCCGACCGCCATGCCGCCGGCGCCGGCCGCCGCATAATAGCGTCCGATTGCCCGCTGCCGCCGCTCGTCGAGTCGCCGGTCTGCCGTGAGGGCCAGTGGATGGGCAGGAATGGCGCAGCCGGCGGCAAAGACGTCGAGCGGGGTCATCAGAACTTTCCATCGCGCTTCTGAAAGCCCGTCGGCTTCCCGAGCAGGGGAAATCCATCCCTCACCCAGCCGGCGGTCCATTCCATGAGCTGCCCGAGACGCACCCCGGGATGCCCGAACAGCGCAGCGCATTTGCTGCCATTGGACAGCAGCGCCGTCGGCGCCTCGCTGCCGGCAAACACGGGGTCGACCCCCAGTATCTTGCCAAAGTCGGTCGCCAGCTGGCGGACCGAAAGCGTTTCGGCACCTGCAACATTGAGAATGAACGGATCGGTGGTGGCGTGGCCCAGCGACCGCAGCACAACCTCGTTGGCAAAGCCCTGCCAGACGACATTGACCGCCGCCATCGTCACATCGACCGGCGCCTGCGCCAACACCGACCGGGCGATGTCGACCAGCACGCCATAGCGCATCTCGACGGCATAGTTGAGACGGATGATCGCCAGCGGCGTACCGTTGCGCTGGGCGAGGCTGGTCATTACCCGCTCGCGGCCGAGGCAGCTCATGGCATACTCGCCCACCGGCGCGGGGGCCGTCTCCTCGGTCGGGCCACCGTTGCCGACGGATGTGAACGGATAGACATTGCCGGTCGAGAGCGCGACGATGCGGCTTGCCCGGTAGCGCGCGGCGATGCGGCCAGGCAGGTAGGCATTGGTGTACCAGGTGTCGGCTTCGCGTCCGGTCGAGCCGAACTTCGAGCCGACGAGAAAGATCACGTTGCGCGCATCGGGCAGCCCGGCCAGCGCGGTCTCGTCGGTGATGTCGGTCGGGACGATCTCCGCGCCCGCCTTCGCCAGGTCATCGGCCGCAGCTTTGTCGCCGAAGCGCGAGACGGCAATGACGCGTTTGGTTCGGTTCACCGCACGGAGCGCCAGCCTGGTCAGGCTCGGCCCGAGCTTGCCGCCCGCGCCAAGGATCACGATGTCGCCGTCGAGCGCCGCGAGGTCGGCAATCAGCGCCGCTGACGGTTCGGAGAGCCGGTCTTCAAGTTCGGCAACGCTGCGCATGACATTCCCAGCAATCATATGATGACTAATGTCATACAGAGAGACATTCGGCAGTGTCAATCGTCTGTGCCGAGAACCGCAGCAATCGCTGCGACATCATCGCCCATCAGCCCGATCGCCCCGGAGTCGAAGGCCAACTGCGCCTCGGCCGCATTCGCCATCGGCCACGCCCAGACCTCGATCCCCGCCGCCTGCACCTCGGCCACCACCGACGCATCGAGATCGGCAAAGTGGTGCTGGATGATGTGCGCCTTGGCGCGCCTCGCCTGTGCGATCAGGTCGTGCGCGGTCGAGGGGCCACGTTCGGGCAGCCGATCCGGCGCCGTGCGCAGGCCGGGCACGCTTGCCGCTGCCGCAGCGAGGGCCTGATGGTCAAAGGAGGCGACGACATCCCGATCGAGGCGCGAGCGTCCCGCAATCTGCCCGGCCGCAAAAAGCGCCGCCGCTGCGCTCTGCTCACCTTCGCCCTTGGCCTCGATGCAGAGCGAAACGCCCAGGCTTTCGGCGAGGTCGAACAAGTCATCCAGCCGAGGCACGCGTTCACCAGAGAAGCGCGCATCAAACCAGCTGCCCGCGTCGAGCTGGGAAACCTCGGCCCACGCCATTGCGGCGACCGGCCCGCTTCCGGACGTCGTCCGATCAAGGAGGCTGTCGTGCAACATCACCGGCACACCGTCGCGGGTGAACCGCAGATCGGCCTCCAGCATGTTTGCCCCAAAGTCCACGGCCAACCGGAACGCAGCCAGGGTCTGCTCCGGAGCTCCGACCTTGTGACCGCGATGGGCAATGATGCGCCGGACCATAGCTGACTCTCGCCAATGTGGTATGATGACTTATGTTACCGCAAGGCGACTTGCAATCCTTACGGCTCGATACCCAGGTATGCGTGGCTCCAGAGCGACAGAAGGTCGGTACCCCGAAAGGGGTGGAAACTTCTGTCGCCGCCCCTTTCCATGGGATCATGGATCTGTGCACGCCGCTGTCGTTTTTCTTGCTGGCGACAAGGCGACCCAAGAGTTGGAACAGCAGGTCCCTCGGGCGGTTTTCAATGTGGTCGGACGGAACCAGGACGACCATCCCAGGAACATCGCCTACCTGATGGATCGCGAGGGCGAATGGCGACTGTCGCCCCGCGACATAGCATACGCCTACAATCCGCAGGGTGAATGGACTGATCGGCATCAGATGAGCCTTATCGGCACATACAAGATCGCTTCACCTACTCCGACCTTGTAGACTTGACATCATGATCGGATGGTTTAATTGTTGGACCAACGGGCGAACAATTAAACCAGAGGAACGCGTGTCCCTTCAGCATTTTCGGCGGCCCAAGCGACCTGCGTCCGCCGTCGACACCATCGTCGAGAATTTTCGGGCCATGATCGAGTCGGGCGCCTTGCGGGTCGGCGACGATCTGCCGACCGAGCGGGACATGGCCGAGCGTCTGGGCGTCAGCCGCAACACGTTTCGTGAGGCGATCAAGCGGCTCGAGGCTTATGGCATTGTCGAGACACGGCAGAAGCAAGGCGCGAGGATCGTCAACAATTCCATTGAGGCGATGGTCAGCATCCTGTCGTTCCGCCTCGACAGCGACGAGAAAACCTTTCGCGACGTGCAGCAGTTCCGCTCCATTCTCGAGAGTGGCCTGATGCCGGCGGTGATTGCCAAGGCGTCGAGCGTCGATGTCGAGGACCTGACCCGGATCAACGAGCGGCTGAAATCGACGGCGGCGGTGGTAACGCTTGCGGAGATCGACCTCGCCTTCCACAAGCACCTGCTCTCGATCAGCCAGAACGATACGGCGCTCAAGGTCTATGACGTGCTGTCCGGCGTCATCCTGCAGATCATGGCGCTGGGCAAGGCACAGAACGGATCGGAGCTCGCCTATAACAGCCACAAGGCGATCATCGCCGCCATCGCCGCCAAGGACGGGGCGGCGCTCGAAGCGCGGCTGGGCGAGCATATGGGCCTGGGGCTCCGCTACCTCGCCAATCGGCCAGGTGGGAGCGTACAGGAATGACCGACATGCTTCTCAACCAGATCCGGGCCCGTCTCTTCACCGCCGTGCTCGGCGATGTGCTCGACGCACAGGGGTACACGCAGCAGTTCCTGCCGCCGCATCTGAGGGCCGTCACGGAAGGCCCGATCCTCGTCGGCCGCGCCATGACCGTGCAGGAGATCGACATCGAGAAGGGCGATACCGCCGCGCCGTTCGGCAGGATGTTCGAGGCGCTCGACGACCTCAAGCCCGGCGAAATCTATCTCTGCACCGGCAGCCGCGACGCTTATGCGCTGTGGGGAGAGCTGATGAGCACGAGAGCCATGCGCCTCGGTGCCGTCGGAGCGGTAGTCGACGGCTTCCATCGCGACACCGCCGGCATCCGCAAGCTCGGCTTTCCGGTCTATTCGACCGGTGCCTATGGGCAAGACCAGCGGCCGCGCGGACAGGTCGCGGATTTCCGCTGTCCCATCGAATTCGCCAACGGCACCTGCGTTGCTCCCGGCGACATCATCGTCGCCGACCTCGACGGCGTGCTCGCCATTCCGGCCGGTGCGCTTGAGGCGGTCGTGAAGGCCGCGCTCGAGAAAGTCGGCGCCGAAGGCGCAATTCAGAACTCGATCCTTGCGGGGGAAAGCACCAGCAGCGTGTTTGCCCGCACCGGCATCATGTGACGAGGTCAAGATGAAAATCGGACTTGGCCTCTATCGAGAGTCGCTGACGGACGCGAATTTTCGCTTCGCCGCGCAAGCGGGTGCGACCCATATCGTCGCGCATCTCACCAACTACTTTTCCGGCAAGACGCCGCAGCTGTCGCGCGGCCTAGACGACGCCGGCTGGGGCGACTGCTCGAACGACGAACTCTGGACCTATGAGGAGATGAGCCGGCTGGTTGACCGTGTCGAGGCGCACGGCCTCAAGCTTGCGGCCATCGAGAACCTTTCGCCGAAATTCTGGTCCGACATCCTGCTCGATGGTCCGGACCGCGACAAGCAGATCGCCGGACTGAAGCAGTTGATTATCGACGCGGGCCGCGCCGGCATCCCGTGCATCGGCTATAACTTTTCCATCGCCGGGGTATGGGGCTGGTCACGCGGTCCATTCGCCCGCGGCGGAGCGGTCTCGGTCGGGTTCGACCTCTCCCGCATCGACCCCGCCATCCCCCTGCCCGACGGCGTGATCTGGAACATGCGCTATCGACCGCAACGGCAGGGCGCAGATCCTGTTGTGGTCAGCGACGAGCAGATCTGGGACCGGCTGCAGCGATTCCTCCTTGACCTCGTGCCGATTGCCGAAAAGGCAGGCGTCCGCCTCGCGGCGCATCCCGACGATCCGCCGGTCGACCGCCTGCGCGGCACGGCACGCCTCATCAACCAGCCGGAGAAATATGACCGACTGCTCGACATCGTCGACAGCCCATCGAACTCCACCGAGCTCTGCCTCGGCTCCATCCAGGAAATGGCCGGCGGCGACATCTACGAGACGGTTCGCAAGATCGCCCGCCGCGATCGCATCGGCTACATCCATTTCCGCAACGTGAAAGGGAAAGTCCCCAACTACTACGAAGCATTTATCGACGAAGGCGATATCGACATCGTCGAGATAATCCGCATTCTCAAACAAGAAAATTTCCAGGGTGTCCTGATCCCAGATCACACACCCGAACTCGAGTGCGCGGCTCCGTGGCATGCCGGTATGGCTTACGCCCTGGGCTACATGCGCGCACTGGTTGGGATGGCCGACTTACTGGGCCCTCCACGCCACTAAGCATTTGAGCGCTGCGACAGCGCTTGGATCCTGAACCCACCGGTTCAGGCAATAATTGTGCACACCCTAATGAAACCGGAGGAGGGTTCAGTGAAGGGACATTTGATTGGGGCATTTTTGCTCGGTCTTGGCTTGACCAGCGTGTTGAGTCCAGCCCAGGCGCAGACCACGACTGTTACATTCTGGGGGCAGGCCCTGCCGCCGACCGATAGGGCCGCGCTCGACGAGATCATCCAGGCCTATGAGGCCAAACATACCGACGTAAAGATCAACTACGTACCGGTATCGGCTTCCGAGACCGACGAGAGCAAGCTGATGACGGCGGTGCGTGGCGGCGTCGGCCCGGACGTCTATTTCCTCAACCGCTTTGCGACGCTCGAGCGCGCCTCGCAGGGCCTGCTGGAAAACCTGAAGCCGCTGATGGACGCCGAGGGCGTCGATCTGAGCACGTCGTATAGCAGCTTCGCCTGGGGTGATGTGTCGGACGACAAGGGCTTTTACGCCCTGCCCTTCGACACCGATGCCCGGGTGCTGTTCTACAACCGCGGCCTGCTCAAGGAAGCGGGCATCGATCTCGCACCCTTCGACCCGGCGAATGGTCCGATGACCCCCGACCAGGTCAACGAGATCGCCGCGCAGCTCAACGTCAAGGACGCCAACGGCCAGTACGACCGGATCGGCTTCATTCCGTGGTTCGAGCAGGGTTGGCATTATACTTGGGGCGTCGCCTTCGGCGGCAAGTTCCAGGACAGCAAGTGCAAGGTCACACCGGCCGACCCCGGCGCAGTGGCCGGGCTGGACTATATGGGCCGCAGCGCCAAGGCGCTCGACTACCAGGCCGTGCAGCAGTTCCTGAACTCCTACTATCCGCCCAACTCGCCGGCGCAGAGCAATCCGTTCCTCACGGGCAAGGTCGGGATGATGATCAGCGGCGACTGGATGCTGCCACAGTTCCCGCAATATGCGCCCGATCTCGACTGGGCGATGACCTATGTGCCATCGCCCGATCGTGCCATCACCAGCTGGTCGGCTGGCTGGTCGCTGGCAATCCCGTCAGGAGCCAAGAACCTGCAGGCGGCCTATGACTTCGCCCGTTTCGCGACCGGCGAGGATGGCCAGCGCATCTATGTGCAGAAGTCGGCCCACCTGCCGACCTGGGCGTCGCTGATCGACGAGGACATCTATGACGAGCACCACGTGTTCTTCAAAAACTTGCTGCCTCACACCAGCCCGCTGTTCCAGCTGCCGACCGGCGCCCTCTACTGGGACGAACTGACCCGCGCCCAGGAGGCCGTGCTTGCCGGCACCGCCACGGCGCAGGCCGCCATGGAGACGGCCTCCAGCCGTGTCCAGCCGCGGCTCGACCGCGCCTGCGCGCGGTAGCGAAAGCGACCTATCCGGCGGCAGCTCTGCCGCCGGACCTCGTTCCCACTCAAGGGCCAAGACCATGAGCCAACGTCGCCGTCACACGCTGATGGGATACCTTTTCGTGTCACCCTGGGTGGTCGGAGTCAGCGTTCTCGTCATCTATCCGCTGCTCTACAACGTCTATCTGGGTTTCACCGAGTATAACGGATTTGGAGAGCCGTTCTGGATCGGCTTTGACAATTACGTCCGCATGTTCACCCAGGACGATGTGTTCTGGACGTCGTCCTGGAACACGGCGATCTACACCCTCGCCTCCTGCGCCATTGGCATCCCCTTCACCATCCTGATGGCGCTCGCCATGAAGGTCGAGATCGCCGAAACCGCCATTGTCCGGGCGATCCTCGTGGTGCCGTCGGTGCTGCCGATCTTTGCGCTGGCGCTGGTCTTTGTCTGGCTCCTCAATCCGCGCTTCGGCCTCGTCAACTACCTGCTGTCGTTCCTCGGCGTGCCGCCCATCGACTGGATCGGCGATCCGGCCTGGGCCAAGTTCAGCCTCGTGCTGCTCTCGCAGCTCGGTGCCGGACAGGTGGCATTGATCTACCTCGCCGCCATGCAAGGAATCTCACAGGACTTCTATGACGCGGCAACGCTCGATGGCGCCAATCGCTGGCAGCAGTTCTGGAGCATCACCTTTCCGCTGATAACGCCAGTGCTGCTCTACCAGGTGATCATCGGCATCGGCATGGGCCTGAGCACCTTCACCCAGGCCTATGTGATGACCGATGGCGGGCCGCAGGACTCCACCCTGTTCTATGCGCTCTACCTCTACCGCCAGGTCTTCAGCTATGCCGACTACGGCTATGGCGCGGCCATGGCGACCGTCCTCTTCCTCGTCAGTCTGGTTCTCGCCGTCCTGGTGTTCAGGGCGTCCGCGAACCGCGTTCGCTACGAGAGCTAGCCATGACCGACGTCAGCCGCACCGTCCCCTTCACCGTCGCCAAGCGCCGCCGCCCGATCGCCGCCAGCAAGATCGCGGCCCGCGTCATTCTCTACGCGCTCTGCGCTCTCTTCCTTTTGCCCATCTACTCGATGGTCACCAGTGGTCTGAAGACGCCCCAGGAGCTGGGCGCCTTCCCGCCAACGTTCTTCCCGCAGCAGCTGGCTTGGGAGAACTATGAGCTCGCGACGAGCTTCATCCCGTTCTGGCAATATTTCGGCAACACGCTCTTTGTCACGGTGATGAGCACCATCGGTTCGGTGGCCTCAAGCTTCGTCATCGCCTACGGCTTTGCGCGGTTCGATTTCCCAGGCAGGACCGTGCTGTTCTACAGTGTGCTGGGATCGATCTTCCTCGCCAGCTTCCCGGTGGTCACGCTGGTGCCGCTGTTCGATTTCTTCACCCGGCTGGGCTGGGTGAATACCTACCTGCCGCTGATCGTTCCGACCTTCTTCGGCAACGCCTTCTACATCTTCCTGCTCCGCCAGTTCCTCGTCCGGATTCCGGCGGAGATCCTCGAAGCGGCCCGGCTCGACGGCGCCAACGAGTTCCAGCTGATCCGCCTCGTCGTGTTGCCCCTCGCCCTGCCGGCGGTAGCGGTGGTGGCGGTGTTTGCCGTGTTCAACGCCTGGAACGACTTCCTCGGGCCGCTGATCTACCTGCAGGATCAGAGCAAGTACACGCTCGCCATCGGCCTCAGCTTCTACAAGAGCATGCACGACGCTCAGTGGCACCTCATGAACATGGCGTCCACGCTCGTCGTGCTTCCCGAAATCATCGTCTTTCTCATTTTTCAGCGGGCCTTCATTCGAGGCATCGCTGCCGGAGCAATCAAGTAGGACATTATGATCAAAGAAATTTACCTCGTCCCGCACAGCCACACGGACATCGGCTACACGCATCCGCAACCCATCGTGCTGGAGTTGCATCGGCGCTTCCTCGAAGAGGGCATGGGCCTCGCGGAAGCGACCGCGGATCGTAACGATGGATCGGCATTCCGCTGGAACGTCGAAGTCAGCGGCACGGCACTCGATTGGTGGCGCCTGGCATCGAGCCGCGAGAAGGACCGTTTCGTCGCCGCGGCGCAGGCCGGACAGATCGAGGTGGCAGCGATGCGCTGGAACCAGGCGCACCTCTCGGATCATCACATGCTGCTTGAGGCCATGGCGCCGGTACGCGAACTGCGCGCCGCCGGCGTTCCCATCCGCTCGGCGATGAACACTGACGTCAACGGCGTCAACTGGGGCATCGTTGACGTCATGCTCGACCACGGCATCGAGAACTTCTCGATGGCCATCAACGAGCATTTTGGCCACGCCGTGCGGCCGCGGCCGCAGGCCTTCAACTGGCAGGCTCCGAGCGGCCGGACCCTGCTGGTGCACAATGGCCTGATGTACGGCATCCCGGTTAGCGGCTGGCTCGGCATTCCGCTCAACCCGGAAAAGACGCGCAAGGCCGTGCCGCGACTGGTGGAACTGCTGCATGGGCGCGGCTATCCGCACAGCGTCCTCATCATGCAGACCACCAATTACTGGTGGTGTGACAACAATTCGCCCAATCCGGCGCTGCCCGATTATGTCCGGCAGTTCAACGCCGAGGGCGGCGCGGTGAAGCTGCGGATCGCCACCCTGAGCGAGGCCTTCGACCGGCTGCGGCAGGACGACCTCAGCGCCATCCCCACGCTCAGCGGCGACTGGCCCGACTGGTGGACCTTCGGTTCGGGCGGCACCATGCGCGAGACAGCAGTGACGCTGGGCGCACAGCGGGCCTTGCGGGAGGCGCAGCAGCTGCGCGCCTGGGCGACTGAGGCGCTGCCCCGCTCTGGTCTTTTGGAAGAGCGGGCGGCCGATGCCCTCGGTCTTTATGTCGAGCACACCTATACGGCCGACCGTGCGGCCCGTCGGCCCGACTCCCCTGATGTCGACAACCAGATCCACTGGAAGAAGGCGCAGGCTTACGAAGCGCAGAGCCTTGCCCGCATGCTGCGCCGGGACGGGCTGGCGGCAATCGCGGCGAGCCATCCCGGCGAGGAGGTCAGTGCGCTGATCTACAACCCCCATCCCTTCCCGGTAAAGCGCAACCTGCCCATTCCTAAGCCGAGCCTGCTTGAGCCCCTGCTCTGGACCTGGTCACATGTGATTCAGCGGCAGGATGTGGAGTATTCCGACACACTCGACGACGACACGATGGTGATCGAGGTCGACCTGCCAGCGCTCGGCTACGCCGTGCTGCCCTACGATCGGCTCAAGCCCGCCAGCGGCAAGCTCAGCGTTTCCGACGGCCGGCTCGCCAACGACGATGTCGACCTGTTGTTCGATACACAGCGCGGCGGCCTCACGTCGTACAGGAGCGGCGGGACCGAGCGACTGAACCACGGCTGGGACTTCGCCTTCGGTGTGCCCGTCCTCGAAACGCCGCAGCCAGCAGAGCGGACCAGCCTTTATGGCCCGCCCGTCTTCAACGACATCGAGCAGTCGCTCGACATGCATGCGGCCTGGCACCCGAACTGGATCGCGCGGCGGGAAGCCGGACGGCTGGTCGAAACGCGGACGCACCGTGGCAATGGCTTTGCCAACGTCACCCAGCTCTTTTCGTTCTCAAATGGCGACACCGCTTCGGTGACCTATCGGCTCTCGCCTGGAGATGCGGCGGTCGGCATCGACGTTACCATCGACAAGCAACGCATCCCGACGCCCCACAGTTACTACCTGCCGATGCCGCTAGCCGCAGACGGAGCGTGGACATCGCACTACGAAACCGCGGGCGCCGTCGTCGAACTCGATCGCGAGCAGCTGCCGGGGGCCAACCGGCATTTCGTTCCCACCCAGCGCTTCATCCGGCTGCAGGGGGAAACACGCGGGGTGTCGGTGGCGTCGCCGGACCTTCCGCTTTTCCAGGTCGGCGGCTTCACCTTCGGCCGGCACGACCGCGGCGTGGTCGAACGTCCAGCCCCGGTGCTGCTGGCCTGGCTCAACAACAACTACTGGGACACCAATTTCGAGGTGACCCAGTCGGGACCCCTACACACCCGCTTCTGGCTGGTCGCGCATGCTGCGGAAGCCATCAGCGAGTCGGTAAGGCGCGTCCTGCCCTATGCCGCGGCACCGCAATTCCATGCCATGAAGTCGAACGGCCCGGCATCGGCGAGCCTCCTCGACATCGCGGCCGAAGGGCTGATGATCACCGGCATGAGCCGGGATGGCGACAGTGTCCGCATCTACGTGCTCAATCTCGAGGACTCAGCGCGGACGCTTCGGCTCGGTCCGGCGGCCATCACGCCGCGCAGCGCCCGACTGATCGGCCTCGACGGCAGCGCGCGCACTAGCTGCGAAATGCAGGACAACGCCCTTGAATTGCCAGTGCCGGCTCGCGCCTGGTTGGGCGTCGAACTGGAGGTCTAGCCCGTTCCGCGGGGGCCATCGGCGATGGCCCCCATTCCACCGATCGTGGCTGCGGTCATGCTTTAGCGTGTCCCCTGCTGTTGATTGTCAGCAGCTGGGAAGCGTGCGTCGACCAACCGAGCGATCGGCGACGGCGGGGTCGTCATTCAGCGAAAAACCGGTCGCCCCGTCCAATTCGAGATCACGGAGGTGACCCGGCAATCGGTCGAGCGCTTGTTGGCTAGCCAACCGTCAGCAGATGGCTACCTGTTCCGGAGCCGTACTCGCGGGCGCGCTCACATCTCCGCACGACAATACGCTCGCATCGTCCACCGGAGGATCGGCAACATCGGGCTGGACGACCGCGGGTTCGGCACTCACTCGTTGCGTAGAACCAAAGTCGCGCAACTCTATCGGAAGACCGGCAACCTGAGGGCGGTACAGCTCCTGCTCGGACACGCAAAGATCGAAACGACCGTACGCCATCTCGGGGTGGAAGTTGACGATGCGCTTCGGCTCGCTGAGCAAATCGAACTCTAGTGGAAACGAGCGCGAAACCAAGGGTCGGTTTCGCGCCAGAAGCGGACTTTGAGAGGCATCCACGCTAGTCGTGCATAGTTCCGCTCTTGACCAGCTTCTGTAGAAAGGCATGAACCTGATTGACCACCGCGGCCCCCTCGCCCACTGCGGCGGCGAGGCGTTTGGTTGAACCGGCACGGACGTCCCCGATGGCGAAGACGCCCGGAATGCTGGTTTCGAGGGCGAGCCGGCTTGTTCCTGTGTCGGGGTGACGAAGGTCGGCGCCGGTGAGCAGAAAGCCACTTTGATCGGCTTCCGCGTCCAACCACTCAGCGTTCGGGTCGGCGCCAATGAAGACGAAGACATGGCGAACGGCCAGTCGCTTCTGGGTACCTGACGAGCGGTGCCTGATGATGGCAGCACGCAGTCCGTCCGTAGAGTCCCCTTCGAGAGCGGAGATCTCGTTGTCCCAGTGCAGCTCAACGTTGGGCATCGCCGCGATACGGTCGATCAGGTAGGTCGACATCGTGCCTGCCAGGCTGTTGCGGCGCGCGATGAGGTGAAGCCGACGGACCCGCGGTGACAGAAACGCGATCGCCTGGCCGGCCGAGTTTCCGGCGCCGACGAGGGCAACATTGTCGCCTTCACACAGCTTGGCTTCGAGCGCACTCGCCCAATAGGACACACCAGCCCCTTCGAACTGGGCGAGATTGAGAATGTCCGGACGCCGATAGCGGGCACCCGATGCGACAATGACCGAACGGGTGCAGACGAAGTTGCCGCTGCCCAAATGGAGTGTGAGCACCCGGTCGGCATTGTCGCTGGCACTAGTCAGCCGAACCACCTTCAGGGGAACGGCAATTTCGACGCCGAACTTGATCGCTTGCGTGTAGGCACGGGCGGCAAGCGCCGCCCCCGAAATGCCGGTCGGAAAACCGAAGTAGTTTTCGATGCGCGCAGAGGCGCCTGCCTGTCCACCGGCCGCCCGTTCATCGAGGACGATGACTCGGAGACCCTCGGACGCCGCGTAGACGGCTGCTGCGAGGCCAGCCGGACCAGCGCCGACGATAGCGACGTCGCAAAGCGTGTCAGGCCGGAGCGCGGGTGTCATACCGAGGGCGGCAGCGGCATCAACGTCGCTCGGGTTCCGAAGCACGACACCAGAGGGGCAGACCATCAAAGGCAACTCGGACGTCGGTACGCCCAGCTCCTCGACAAGCGCCCGCCCTTCGGCATCAGCCGACGCGTCGAGCACGGTGTGCGGATAGGTGTTGCGCACGAGAAAACCGCGCAGCCGCATCATGGCCGGTGCGTCCGGAGTGCCGATCAGGACCGTGCCGGTGCCTCCGGCATCAATCAGTGCCGCCCGGCGCAGGATAAGCGCGCGCATGATCGTTTCGCCCAGCTCCGCCGATCCGATGATCAGGGCGCGTAAGCCGGCGGCATCCACCCTTAACGCGACACAGCCGGATGCGCTTGCCCGCCCCTCAACCATGCTGGGCCGCCCGGCCAGTTGTTCGATCTCGCCACTGAATTGGCCTGGTCCATGGCTGACCAGGAGTTCACGGTGTGACAACCCTCCCTGCCCGACGACCTCAAGCTCCCCGTCGAGAACGAACCAGGAGGGTACGTCTCTTTGGCCGATCGAGAACAGCCTTTCGCCGCCGTCGAACCTTTCTGCGGCGTCCGCACCAAAGCGACGTACCAAGGTCAGCTGTTGCGGCGACAGCACCGGAAACATCTGCGCATCCCGCGGGCCAACCTGACGAATGGAAAGGGTCTCAGACATAGCGGGGAATCGGCCCAAGTTGCGTTGTATGGTTCGGCAGATCGACAAAACTCCGGTCCACGTAGCACCAGCCCCAGCCCTCAGGCGGATCATAGCCCTCGATGATCGGGTGGCCGGTGGCGGCAAAGTGCGCGGTGGCGTGCCGACCCGGAGAGTCGTCACAGCACCCGACATGACCACAGGTCCGGCACAACCGGAGGTGGACCCAGCGCTGCCCGATCTCCAGGCACTCCTGGCAGCCGCGGCTGCCGGGGATGACGATACGGATTGTACTACTGTGCGTGCATTGCCGGGACATTCATCGCTCCGGGGGATGGTCTCCCACTAGAACTGCATGATGGACGGATGGACCCGGGCCGGTCTTGTCGAAAGCGATGGAGTCTTTCCCGACCTCTGATGAATGTCGCCGCCGCTCGCCGCACCGAGGCTGATGCGCTTTGCTGGCGAGAGCGTGACCGTTGCGCTATCCTCTCGGAATATTGAAACTCGAATTTTCCAAGTGCATTCATATTTTCACGAGGCGACCACATGACCTCAGCGGCCGACGCAAACGAGACCGTCTCCTTCGGGCCTTTTCGCCTCCACATCGGTCGACGAAAACTGCTCTGCGGCAAGGAACAAATCCGGCTCGGTGGCCGTGCCATGGATATCCTGCTGGCGCTAGCGCAGCGCCCTGACCAACTGCTGACCAAGGAGGATCTGCTGGCCGCTGGTTGGCCCGGCATCTTCGTCCACGAGAGCAATCTCAAGGTGACTATAGCTTCGCTGCGGCGGTCGCTCCGTGACTACGGTGCCGCTGAATGTCTGAAGACCGTCGTGGGGCGCGGTTACTGGCTCAGCACGGAGACGGATGCCATGGCCCTTGCATCGGCAGCGGACATGGCTCCGACCAGCATGGGCGCATCGCTTCCCCATTTGGGCACTGTCATTGGGCGTGATGCCGAGATCGGGCGCCTTCGCGAGACCCTGGCGCGGCAGCGGCTGACGACGCTTGCGGGCGCCGGCGGCGTGGGCAAGACGACCGTGGCGATTGCTGCAGCCCATTTGTTCGAGGACGAAGACGGCGCGTCCGTCGCCTTCGTCGATCTCTCGCGGGTCGCCAGTGAGGAGTTCGTCGTCATCTCGCTGGCGGCCGCCCTTGGAGTGAATTCGGAGAGCGGTGATCCGCTGCAGGCGGTCATCGCCATCCTCTCTCGGCGCAAGGCGCTGCTGCTGTTCGACACCTGCGAGCATGTGCTTCATGCCGTGGCCCGGATCTGTGACATCGTGCTCGATAGAACGGCAGACGTTCGCATTCTGGCAACAAGTCGGACGGTCTTGGGTGCCCGGCAGGAGCACGTCGTCTGGCTCTCGCCGCTGGAGGTCCCGCCGAAAGACCAACAGACCGATTTGGCGGATGTCCTGCGCTACTCTGCGCCGCAACTGCTGACGGCTCGGGCATTCGAGCGGACCGGGTATCGACCGGCGAACGAGGACGGTCCAGCGATTGCCGAGATTTGCAGGCGGCTTGATGGAGCGCCACTTGCCACAGAGCTGGTGTCAGCTCGCTTCAGTGGACGCACGGCCGAGCTGGTCTTGAAGGAATTGGACAACCGCTTTCGCACCTTGAGGTCGGACCGCAGCGGGGCTCCTTTGCGACAGCAGACGCTCTTGATCACTCTTGAATGGAGTTATGCCCTGCTCCGGCAGGAAGAGGCGGCGATGTTGCGTGCAGTATCGGTGTTCGCCGGTTCGTTTGATGTGGACGCTGCCGCTCGCGTGGTTGAGCACTATGGTCTGAGCGCTGCCGATGCGGCAGACGCGATCACCGGCCTGAGAACCAAGTCCATGCTCAGTGTGGCCGATACCGCCGACGAGCTGCGCTATCATCTGCTGGACAGCACAAAGGCGTTTGCGAGTGACTTGCTGCGTGACTACGGCGAACAAGACGCCGTATCGGCCAGTCACGCGCGCGTCCAGCTCAAGATCTTCACGCGCGGTGCCAAAGAGCAGGCGACAATGCCGGCTCGAACCTGGAGATCCATTTATGGCTGCCAGGTCGACGATCTGCGCAAGGCGGTCGACTGGTCGCTGTATCAGTCCAAGGATGTCCTGCTGGGCATTCAGCTTACTGCCGCAGGGCTGCACCTCTGGCAAGAACTGTCGATGGGCGAAGAAGCACGACGGAACTGTGAGCGTGCCCTCACCGAATTCGAGCGCATCGGCTACAATGACAAGGCACTCAAGCTGACACTTGTGGCGGGGTTGGCATCACTGAACGCCTACCTGACGACCGACGTCAGCAAGATCATCGCGCTGTTCGAAACTGCCAGCCAGCTGGCGCGCGAGACCAACAACGCCGCAGCCGAGTGCCTGGCGTTGAGCGCTGCAGCAACCTTCAGCCTCCTGCCCGGGCACGATGACAGCGTTTCGACGACGCTCGACGCGCTTCGCGAAGCCGCGCACCGCGCCCATGACCGCGCTGCCTTGTGGGAGGCGGACAAGCTGAGCGCATGGCTCGATGTCTACCGCTGCGAGCTGCAGTCGGCCAACGATCGCCTGCTGGCCCTGCGCGCCGATATGCACGGATACTCAGAAGGCGTCGCGCCCCGCTTCCATGTCGACCAGAAATCCAGCATCGACATCCAGTACGGTGCGCTGCAGTGGCTCATGGGCAGGCCGGGAAATGCTATCGAGGTTATCGAAGAAGCAGCGCGCTACGCCATCGACCTTGGCCACGGGCTGTCGCTGGTCCACGCACTGACGCGCGGCATCATCTTCGTGATGCTGGAGTGCCAGCACTACGAGCGGGCGCGGCACTACGCCGAAATGCTGAGGTCGGTCATCGTGCGGCACGGGCTTGCGACGTGGCTGCCGCTCTCGGACTGTTACAGCGAGGCGACCGACGCACTTTCGGGCGCGCGGCGCTCTCCAGAAGCCCTGCGGGCGGTGCTCAAATCGCTCCAGGCGGGAACTGCTCAACTTGGCAACAACACGTATTGCCAGACCCTCGCTCGTGCGATGCTGGCCATCGGCGAAGTCGATGATGCATCCCTCGTCATCGACTATATCTTTGAAACCGGAGCCCAGGCCTGGAACATGCCTGAGCTGTTGCGGATCCGAGCCGCCATCGCGCGGGCGAAGCAGAACAACACTGAGGCAGAGACCAGCCTTGTCGAGGCTTTGGCGATTGCCGACCAACGAGGTTGGCACGCGTGGCGCCTGCGCACGGGATATGATCTGGCGGTCCTTCTCGTGGACAAGGGGGACAGCGATCGGGCACGAGAGTTGCTTCGGCCGATCTACAGCTATTTTGTGGACGGCTTCGATACTGGAGACGTTCGCAACGCGCGCCTGTTGATGGAGCGACTGGGCTGAGGTTCTCGATCTTCAGATGACCACACCGTCGATTGCCAGTAGGTAGCCCCGTCCGTGGATCGTGATGATCAGATGTCGATACCTGCCGAGTGCTTTGCGCAGTAGCCCCATCTGGAAGCGCAGATTACTTTCTTCGACGAAAGTGTTCGGCCATACCGAGCGGAAAATCGTCTCTTTGGAGACTGTCTGTCCGCGGTAGCGGGTCAGGACAACGAGCAGATCGAACGCTCTGCCACCGATTGTGACAGGACGACCGTCCAGGAGGAGCAGGCGTGCTTCTGGAACCAGCACGAAGGCGGCGCAACCAGCGTCGCTGGACGCTTCCGAGAGGATCGCAGCCCCGTCATCGGCATTGATTTGGCCGAGGCTATCCAGCGGTTCGCTGCCAAAATCATGGTTTGCCATCGCATCGCTCCTTCCAGCTGGCTCGAAAGTCCGGCGCTACGCCTTGCCCGCGTCTACTCATGGGTCGTCCGGAGTAGTGGCAGGATGCGGGGAAAGAGGGCTTTACGCGAGTTAATCGCGGTGAAATGCGGTGCACGGGAGCGACGATCTGGCGCCTCCGTGGATCGCCGCGCCGACTGGTGTGCCGGCGCGACGGCTTTCTTGGACTAGTCGAGACGACGATCCAGGAAATCGACGATCAGCGGCGCAATGATGTGCAACTGGTCCTCAAGGGCGAAGTGACCGGAGGCAAGAATGTGCACCTCCGCCCCGGGCAGGTCGCGGAGGTAGGGGTGGGCACCGGCCTCGGGGAAGATCTTGTCATTCTTCCCCCAGGTGATCAGCGTGGGTGGCTGGAAGTCGCGGAAGAATTTCTGGAAGTCCGGATGAGGGGGCAGATTGGTGCCGTAGTCGAGGAGGAGATCGAGCTGGATGTCGCGATTGCCGGGCCGGTCCAGCAGGGTCTGATCGTGCAGGACCGTGTCGGGAGAGATGCGTGTCAGATCGCTCATCCCGTCGGTATACTGGAACGTCGTAATCTCCTTGGTGACGAGGACGTTCAACGCATCGCGATTGGCGGCGGACTGGTCGGCCCAATAGGCCTTGATCGGGTCCCAAAACTGGGCCAACCCCTCTTCGTAGGCGTTGCCGTTCTGCACGATCAAGGCCGAGACTCGTTCGGGGTGCTTGAGCGCGAGCCGGTAGCCGACGGGCGCGCCGTAGTCCATCAGGTAGAGGGCGTAGTTCGAGACGCCGAGCCGGCCAACCAGAGTGTCGACGATGTCGGCGAAGTGGGCGAAGGAGTAGTCGAACACGTCGTGGTCAGGTGCACTGCTGAAGCCGTAGCCCGGGTAGTCGGGAGCAATGACGTGATAGCGATCGGCCAGCAGCGGAATGAGATTGCGGAACATGTGTGAGGACGTGGGAAAACCGTGCAGGAGCAGCACTGTCGGTGCGTCCTTGGGTCCGGCCTCGCGGTAGAACACATCGACGCCGTCGATGCTCTCGGTGTGGTACTGGACGATCGGTACAACGAGCGGCCGATTGGCCTCGGTGTCGGCCGCAACGACTGGCGAGACCGCCAGCATCACGCCGGCAAAGGCCGCAAGCAAGGAGCGGCGAGCAATCATGAAGGTCATTTCTGAAATCCTTTGAGGTGAACGAGGCGATCGGAGCGCAGCGCCCGATGTCCCAGCATCGTTTCCGGCGACCTAGCTGTGCCAGTGAGGCGTCGTTGGTTGTCGTGAGCCCAGGCTGTCGGCTCGGCCGACGCCATGGGCCTTGGCCCAGTGCAACTCGCGCCGCCAAACTCCCGGCGTGACGCCGCAATGGCGGGTGAAGAGTCGATTGAGATGCGCCTGATCGGCCGTCCCGCACATCACTGCGACTTCGGCCAACGGGTAGTCGGTGGCCGCGATCATGGCCTGCGCGGCCGCGACCCTTCGGCGGGTGACATAGCCGTGCGGCGATACGCCGACGGTCGCGCGGAACGCCCGGCTGAAATGGCTGGTGCTCAACTGCGCCACGTCGGCGAGTTCGAGAATGCTCAGCCGGTTTGAAATGTTGTCCTCGATATGCCTGGCCACACGCAGCAATCGCCATCGCGGCAGCCCACCCTGGATGGGGCGGGAGTTGCTGCCGAGCCCGCGCTCAACGGCGTCCAGCAGCAGCTGGTCGAGCGCGGAGGCTGGGCCATTGGCAGGTGCGAAAGTTGCAGGTTGCAACTGGGAAGCGAAACTGGAGATCGATTGGGCCATTGGTGTCCCCTGTGGCGTGCTGCCCGATACGGGCATCGCCAAAAGGGGTACTGCGCCCCGTATCGAAGGGCGCGTTAGGCCCTGTCAGGTGTCATGAGTTCTTGTGAGATGGATGCTCCGAAGCAAAGCCACCGGCGGCGCGGAGCGAGGTGCCGCGTGGCCGGTGGCCGGGGCCGAAGCGATGGAGGCAGATCGCTCAGGGCGGCAGCCCGCCGGGGCGAGCGGGCCGCTATCGGGATCAGAGACCGGCAGCGCTCAAGATTGCCTTGGCGACGGCCTCGGGCTGCGACACCATCGGCACGTGGCTGGACTCCACAGATACGACCGTTGCCTTGGTCAGTTCGGCGAAGTGGGTCTGCAACGGCGGCGGGATGATCTGGTCCTGCGTCGCCAGCACAAACCAGCTCGGCTTGGTCTTGTAGGCCGCAGTGGTGACGACCTCGTCGAAAATGCCGAGGAAGAACGGCGCCTGGGTTGCCGCCATCACCGCGACCTCTTCGGCCGGAACGTCCGGTGCGAACCACTTCTGCATGGCGTCGGCCGGCCAGGTGGAGAAGTGGCCGGCATCGGCATGGATCGACGGGAAGTACTCGGGCGTGCCGAATGGCTGGATGATGGCGTTGATCGACTGTCCGGCTTCCGGTGCAAACGCCGCCACATAGACGAGCGACTCGACCTTGTCGTCGTTGCCGGCTTCGGTGATCACCGCGCCGCCATAGGAATGGCCCACCAGGATGACACTGCCGGCCTGATCGTCGATCACCCGCTTGGTATTGGCGACGTCGGCCGCCAGGGAGGACAGCGGGTTGTGAACTGCGACCACCTTGAGCCCCGCCTTTTCAAGGATCGGGATGACCTTGTTCCAGCTGGCGCCATTGGCCCAGGCACCGTGCACCAGAACCACGGTCTTTTGCGCTGCGTCCTGGGCCAGCGCGGCCGGTACGAAGGCAGTGCTCGCGAGCAGGATCGCGGCGATTGTCGTAGATGCGAAAGACATGGTGTTCTCCATCGGTCGGCGGCAAGAAGCGACGCCCATCGTCGCCCCGGCACCGGCAACCGTCGCCGGTCGCCATCGCTTTGTTTGCGATGCCCCACCGTGCCCCATGTCCGCCGAGCCCGCTTGGACGCCTCCGCTGCTTTTGGAGGATCGGATCACTGAGTGGACTACCGCCATGGAAGTTCCGGCGGCAGCGGATCGTCGAGTTCAGTGTCGGGGCGATCGTCCGCCCGTGCCACCTCGCGGTGCCATCGGTAGGCCGCGTCCTGATACTCGATCCCATCGGTCGCCCCGGCATGCCGCTGCCGCTCCGCCGCCAGCCGCGCCGCCTCATGCGCCTGCGCGTGGGTGGGATAGGGCTCCGAGATGACGTCCCCTACCCGATATGCCCACCCGCCATCATGCTCGACGACCTGATAAGTGACCTTTTCCATGCTGTGCTCCATTCTCCGAACATGCCGCCCGCGGCGGCCGGTGGCGTTCATTGTGAAGGAGTGCTGAGCAGATGAATTGTATGGCCTGACCGCTGTGCCAGCGCTGGCCGTGCGATCGGATTGGGTGGAACAACGAAGGTCCGCTTTGGGCCCAAAGCGGCCCTTGGCGTAAGGCTAGCCGAGGCCACTCAATCTCCGTGTTGCCATCAGAAACCGGCGGAAGCGGCGTTATTGGATGTTTGGGCGGATAACTTGGACCTCGTTACAGGCGGAAATCTTGGCGTTACTGCACGTTCGCCTATGCAGATTGGCGTTATTGGACGTTCGGGCGGAGGCAAGCTTGCCGGTGCAATTCCCCACCGGCGGTCGTTCCCAATCGTCAAACAGCGGTCGAAAAGGCTTTCTTCTCCGGATTCGGGGGCGCGTCCAGGAAAAAGCCAAGGATGACCGCAGAGCACAAAACGAACATCGACTTGGGAATCTCGAAGACGAACATTGTGTCGACCGCACCCATCACAAGGTAGGCGCCAACCAGGCCAACTGCCGCGGTCATGCGCAGCCCCCAGTTCTGCGTCCGAGGCGATCGAAACGCTCCGACGATCGGCGAGGCCATCAGGACCAAGTAACCGAAAATGGCGATAATGCCGCCGGCAGAACCAAAGTTCAGGATGTCATTGTGGAGATGCGCGTGGTTGTCGCGGGCATGCACGTCCACGCCCAGTTGCCCCATGAATGGCACGGCAGCTGCAAAGCGATTCCACCACCCGTGGCCATAGAGCGGCGACTGCAGAAAGGACTGAATGGCAGCGCTGTAGATGACCAATCGCTCGTTCGTCGCCTGGTCAGATACAGTTCCCTGTGTCGCAGCCTCAGATGCGGTGACGGCAATGGTCTCAAGACGCGTGAGATCGAACAGAGTGCCGACGAATACAACTGTTGTAATCAATACAAGAAGGACGGTGATCAGCCGCGTCCGGACGGAGGAGGTCTTCGCGGTCAAAGTATAAGCCACAAAGACCACGAACAGAACGCCATAGGCCAGCATGGCGCCTCGTGTGCCGCCGAGGAGGACCGCACCGACGCCTGCGGCATTACCGATGAGGAAGAGCCAGCGCCACCGAGATGCCGAGCTCTGGAGCCCCAAAAGGCTAAAAAATGCCAACAGTGCAGCCATGCCAGAGAAAAAGATCGAGCTGGACTCACCATTTCCCTGAGCCCTCGTCATTCCCAGCACGCGTACTTCGTAGAGCCCGATTGCCGCTGCGGCCAGCGCTCCTAGTGTTGCCAGTGCAGCGACGATGGTGATCCCCCTGCCCGCTCCGTACCGGGACATGAGAGCGACGGCCGGCAGTACGACCGGCAAGGCCAGGAAATCGACAAAAGCCATCACGTCATCGCTGGTTTTTGCCGATGGCAGAAAAGATGCCCAAATGACGAAAAAGGCGAGAGCAAAACCCCGGACGCCCCAGTCGTTCATAGCGCGTCTCAAGGATGGGCCGTCGAAAGTGAACACCAGACTTGCCAATGCCGCGACAAGGGCCAGGTAGACACCAAGCGGTCCGGAAAAGCAGATCGTGACAAACGTGGCCGTCAGCAGAATGGTCAGGAGCAGTCCACGCGCACTATTCATAACTGCGAAAATCATTACCGATACTCTGCCCCGCCCTGCCGCCTGCGCCCCACTACTCACCAACGGGCTGGCCCCCTGTAGCCTCCCGTGCTAACAGCCGACAACGCTTATCTGGGGTTTCGATTGACAAAAGTTGCGCTGATAACGGGAGTTACGGGGCAGGACGGCGCCTATCTTGCCCGCCTGTTGCTCGAGAAGGGCTATACCGTCCATGGGATCAAGCGCCGCTCGAGTTCGTTCAACACCGGTCGGATCGAGGACATCTATCAGGATCCGCATGTCGAACATCCGCGCTTCGTCATGCACTATGGCGACATGACGGATGCAACAAACCTCATCCGCATCGTACAGGAAACGCAGCCAGACGAGATCTATAACCTCGCTGCGCAGAGCCATGTGCAGGTGTCGTTCGAGACGCCGGAGTATACCGCAAATGCAGACGGCATAGGAGTGCTGCGCCTCCTTGAGGCTATCCGTATCCTGGGACTCGAAAAGAAGACCCGTTTTTATCAGGCTTCTACTTCGGAACTCTACGGCCTAGTTCAGGAGGTGCCGCAGCGAGAGACTACGCCCTTCTATCCTAGGTCGCCCTATGGCGTGGCCAAGCTCTACGCTTACTGGATCACGGTAAACTACCGTGAAGCCTATGGCATTTACGCCTGCAACGGGATTCTGTTCAATCACGAGAGTCCGCTGCGCGGCGAGACATTTGTGACCCGCAAGATAACGCGAGCGGCGGCGGCGATTCATCTTGGCAAACAAGAGAAGCTTTACCTCGGCAATCTCGATGCCAAACGCGACTGGGGGCATGCGAAAGAGTATGTCCGGGGCATGTGGCTAATGCTGCAACAGGATGAGCCGGAGGACTTCGTTCTAGCGACCGGTAAAACCACGGAAGTAAGGCAATTCGTCCAGTGGGCCTTTGAGGACGTCGGTATTGAGCTCACCTGGCAAGGCACGGGAGTCGACGAGAAAGGTTTTGACCGCGTAACGGGCAGGTGCTTAGTCGAAGTTGACTCTCGCTATTTCCGACCGACGGAAGTCGATCTGCTCAAAGGGGATCCAAGCAAGGCCAACCAGAAGCTCGGTTGGAGCCATGAGACGGGCGTTCGTGACCTCGTTCGCGAGATGGTGCACTCTGACCTTGCAGTCATGCAGACCTCCGCTGTTGTGAAGGGAGCCTAAGGGCCCAAAGCGCCGACTAAACCCTTTGGCGACACCTCGGGACGACCTCTGTGGCTACGTTGCGCCTTTTTCAGTGTGACCCCGGTTGATCTGCCGCAGATCCACCCGTGGCCCACTGTAGCTACCATACCTTGGCAGCAAGCAACCGGAGCACGAGACCTCCAGCGCATCTCTTTGCCGCTCGTTGGGCGGCAGCAAGTGGATCCAGGTCAGTCCAACTGCCGCCAGACGAACCGGTTTACATAGTCGGTGTAGCTGTGAATGATCCGAACAACCTTATCGGAGACATTGGCGACGGAGTAGTCCGCGACCGGCTGTGATATCGGCCGAGTACGATCACGGTTGTCGAGCAGACTAAGCCCTTGCAACACCCGATGCAAAGAGAGACCGGTCATGACTACGGCCGCCTCCTCCATCCCTTCGGGCCGTTCGTGTGCGTCACGGATGTTTAGGGCGGGAAAGCCTAGAATGTTCGATTCCTCCGTGATCGTGCCGCTGTCGGAGAGTACTGCATGGGAGTTGCGTTGCAACTGCACATAGTCAGGCAGGCCAAGAGGCCTCAACAATCGAACCAGTGGATCTAGCGAGATACTGCTTTCCTCAATCCGTTTCCGCGTGCGGGGATGCGTCGACATGATAACTGGCTGACCGAATTGCTGCGCAAGCCCATTCAGCATCTGGCCCAACTGGCTGAGCCGCTCGGGAGCCTCGACGTTTTCTTCCCGATGGCAGCTTACAACGAAATACCCCCCCTCGTTCAGCTCAAGCCTTTCAATGATGTCCGACGCGGCAATCTGCGGGCTGTAGTGATGCAATACTTCATACATTGGACTGCCGGTTCTAATGACGCGGTCCGGAGGCAGCCCTTCGCGAAGCAGATGATGGCGAGAGATGTCGCTGTAGGGCAGATTGATGTCTGCCAGATGATCGACCACCTTGCGGTTGCTTTCCTCGGGAACGCGCTGGTCAAAACACCGGTTGCCGGCCTCCATATGAAATATCGGGACGCGTCGCTTCTTTGCGGCGATGACGGACAAGCAGGAATTGGTGTCGCCGAGTACCAGCAAGGCCTCAGGTCGCATCTCGACAAGAAGCGGATCTATCTTGGCTATGATGTTGCCAACCGTTTCCGCCGATGAGTCTCCAACCGCATTCAGGAAATGATCTGGCGCTCTTAGCCCAAGCTCATCAAAGAATATCTGGTTGAGCTCGTAGTCATAGTTTTGACCAGTGTGAACAAGAATGTGGTCGGTGTGTCGATCAAGCTTGTCCAGCACGCGCGACAGGCGAATGATCTCTGGCCGCGTACCGACAACCGTCATAACCTTGAGTTTCTTCATGGCGAGACCGCCTCGGGGTAAGTGTCTGAACGCGCCGGATCGAATATTTCGTTTGCCCAGAAGAGAGTCTGGAGCACACCATCGCCGGTATTGGTGATTGAGTGCGCGTGCATGGTCGGAATGTCCACATAGGCGGGCAACTCTCCGTTCACTTGGAAAGTTACAACCTCGTCAGAAAACAGCCTGCGGATGCAAATGGCGGCGCTGCCACTGAGCACCAGGAATCGCTCCACCTTATGCATGTGCCAGTGGTTGCCGCGGGTGATACCTGGCAGCGTAGTGGATAAGAACACCTGCCCGCGCTGGTCGGTCTTGATAGCCTCGAAGAGGCTACCACGTGCGTCGACTTGCAGGGGGAGCGCCCGGGGGTAGAGTATGGGGAAGAGGTAGCTGCGAAGCGTGTTGAAAAGGTCTCTATCGATAGGATCCTCAAGAGTCGGGATGACGCCATCGGCCTGATACCGGTGCATCATGCGCTGAAGACGCATCAGCAAGGTGCTAACCGCCATAGGCTCGCCCTGGAGGCGCATCAGGCCTAACTGGTCGGCGCTTTCGAGCCAATCGATGAAGTGTCGGGCAACGTTGGACGCGTGAAGCAATTCAACCTGCCCATCGTGATCGATTTTCGGAGCATCGCCAGTCGCAAGCTGAAAGCAGAACGTCGAGACGACGGAGTTGTAAAAGGGCTTTCCAAACTCGCCGAATATATGGGGGAGGACGAAGTTGCCGACGCGCGCACCTTTTTCTCTGCCCCATTCTTCAAGAATCTCGCCGGCACGCCGCTTGCCGTTGCCATAGGCACTACCGCGGTCAACATGCGTGGAATTGGCATAAGCTATGGAGGGACGCGAGCCTGTGTTCCGCAACGACACAACCAGGCGCTCGGCGAGGTCGATGTTGGTTGCAATTACCTCGCTGTCTTCGCCGCGGTTCATTCCCGCAAAATGCAGGATGCCGTCTAGGTCGGCCACGAAGCCGTCCAGCGATGATGCAGATGCAAAGGTCTCTCGGGTGGCGAGAGCGACCTCATGTGCACCTCTTGTGCCAAGCAATAGGGCGCGTGTGTGCGTGCCCAGCAAGCCGCTTGCACCAGTGATTCCTAGCTTCATGAGGCGATAGGCCGGCCTGCGGACTGCAGCTCAGCGCGGAGTTCGGGCAATGTCAGCAACAGCTGCTTTACGCCATGCAAGTCAAGACGTTCCGTATTGTGCGAGTGATAGTCTTCGAGCGTAGGCTGACGAGCATCGCCTTCGACAAAGTACTTGCCATAGTTGAGGTCCCGCCCGTCCATGGGGACTCTGTAGTACGCCCCAAGATCTTCTGCCCGCGCGAGTTCCTCGCGAGTGGCGAGGGTCTCGTAGATCTTTTCTCCGTGCCGCATACCGATGACTTTTATCGGCACTGCAGAGCCGAAAAGATCCCGCACCGCCTCCGCCAGATCTCCAACTGTGCAAGCAGGCGCTTTTTTGATGAAGAGATCGCCCTGTTTGGCGTTCTCAAGCGCAAAGACGACCAGATCGATGGCGTGTGGCAGCGCCAGCAAAAAACGTGTCATCTCAGGAACGGTTAAGGTGAGCGGCTCACGCTTTCGGATCTGCTCGATGAACAGTGGAATGACCGAGCCTCTGGAGTACATGACGTTGCCATAACGTACGCTGGCCAGAACAGTGTCCCCCTCATCTGCGGCCCGGGCGGCAGCAACCGTCATCTTTTCCATCAACGCTTTCGACATACCCATGGCGTTTATGGGATAGACCGCCTTGTCGGTGGAGAGGCATACGACCTTCTTGACGCGGTGGGCCAAGGCAGACTCGATGACGTTGGTGCTGCCCAAGATGTTGGTTTGCACGGCCTGCATGGGGAAGAACTCACATGATGGCACCTGCTTGAGCGCCGCCGCATGGAAGACATAGTCCACCCCAACCATTGCGCCATCGAGACTGGCGCGATCGCGCACATCGCCGATGTAGAAGGCCAGACGCGGCTCCCTGTAGCGGACACGCATCATTTCCTGCTTGAGTTCATCGCGGGAAAAAATCCGGACCTGCCGGACGTTCGACTTAAGAAGTCGATCGAGGAAAGCGCTGCCGAACGACCCCGTACCGCCAGTGATCAATACAGTCGCGCCATCGAAATCTGGGTGCATGCTCATCTCTTCCCGGTAGTACCACGCTCAGTCGAATAGCTGAGAACAGCCTTTTCCAGAAGGGTTTCCAGCCGTTCAAACAGCGTCTTACGTTCAAACTCCCGCATTGCGTAAGCGCGACCGCGGTGCCCAATAGCCTGCCGCTCGGCGGGGTCCAGATCAACCAACTCTGCAATGCGGTCAGCAAGTTCGGCATAATCTCCGGCAGGGACGGCCAATCCACCGCCAGACTCGGCAATCATGCGGGCTCCTTCCCCGTCCAGCATCGCCAGGACCGGGCGGCCGGAAGCAAGGTAGGACTGCACTTTCCCCGGCACGGTCATGGCAAACACCGGATCAGCCCTGAGGGACACCAAAAGTGCATCCGCGTCGGCAAAAAGGGCCGGCATGCGGCTTGCCGGTAGTTGGCCCAAGAACTCGAACCGCTCAGAGAGGTTGCGGCGAGCCACTTCCTCTCGCAGCCATGGTGCCATTCTGCCGTCGCCCGCGACGATCCACCGGATCTGTGGTAGGCGATGGCGAAGAAGATCAGCCGCCTCCACAATCGCGGGAAAATCCTGTGCGGCCCCAATGTTTCCCGCGTAGACTATGCGGAATTCGATGTCGTCTGTGGCAACGAGGGGTGCCGTGGGGGCCACTTCGTACTCGCCCTCAATCCAGTTCGGAAAATAGTGGATGTGCTCGGCCGGTACGCCGAGGGCTTGAGTGCTGGGGCCAAAGGCTCGTGACTGGACGAGCACCGCGTCACATCGCGCAAAAATCCAGCGTACGAGAGCAGCGATCAAGCCAAGAATACGCGGATGGCGGACGGCCCCTGTGGCCCGCACAGACTCAGGCCAAAGGTCCAGCACCCAAAGAAGGATTGGCGCATCAAAGCGTCTACGAGCTGCGATAGCCGGCAGGCCTACAGTGACGGGTGAAACCTGGAACACGAAGATGGCATCGAAGCTGCCTTGCAGTCGGGTCCACACTGCAATGCTGGCCGTGAGGGCGAACGAAAGGTAGTTGAGCGTCAGTCGTACTCCGCCACCTTTTCCGCGCGGCACTAGCGGCACGCGGATGACGCGCGCCCCAAACTGCGACTCCTCCCTTGGCTGGAAGAACCCGTATCCGTCGAAAAGTCTGCCCTGAGGATAATTTGGCTGTCCAGTCAGCACGGTCACGTCATGGCCGGAACGCACCATATGCGCGACAAGCTCATTGATCCGAAAATTTTCGGGATGGAAATACTGCGAGACGACAAGTAGCTTCAAATCGGCCTCTGAGAACTGTCGGTAGACACTTTTCCTGCCGTGGTGTCTTGCAGCAGAAACAGCCATTTCTGGCCAACTGTCTGCAAGCTGTAGTGTCGCTCAACGTGCTGTCGCGAACGCTCGCCGCGTTCCGAGCGCTCTTCGGGCGGCCAGTTCGCGCAACTCTCCAGTGCAGCGACTAGCGAGGGCAGATCGTCGTGCACCAGTACGCCACCGATCTCGCCCCATTCCAGGAGACCGGTTGCCCGTGTGGTGATCGTTGGTGTCCCCGCAGCGGCGGCTTCCAGATTGACCATGCCGATCACCTCGGTCTTGGAAGGTACCACCACTGTCCAAGCCGAGCGGAGCAGTGCAGCCTTTTCCTCGCCATGGAGAGGGCCGACAAAACTGATGCGGTTGGCCTTTCGAGAGTTGCTCGCCGCAGCTTTCAGTTTATCAACGTAGGTCGATACTTCTTCGGGGCCAGCGATGACGAGTTCCCATTCGGCAGGCAGGGCCGCCTGGTCGAAGGCGTCGATAAGCAGTTCCACACCCTTGACCGGGTGGAGGCGGCCCAGAAAGACGAAGCGTCTGCTGAGCAAAGCCGCTGGCGGGACTGGCGACGTCACTGCGTCCAACCTGATGGCATTCGGGATGACACGAGGCTCGTTGCCGAAAAAGGCCAGCATATGCTCCCGCTCCAATGGCGTAACAGCGTGAAGCACAGTGCGCGGGGTCATCAGGAAGCGGCCAAAAAGCGTCCAGTAAAGGCTCTTCTTCAGGGTTTTTAAAGCACTCTGGCCGCGCAGAGCCCAAGGCGCTGTCGAGCCGTGCGCGGAGAGGATGACGGGCAGACCGAGCCGCCCCGCGGCAAGCATGGCGCTAACATAGGCGCCACGCCAGAACTCGTGGATGTGCACGTGCGTCACCCGCTGCTCCTGCATCAGGCGAGCGAGCCGACGGGCGCCGCCAACCGGATAGCGCCAGCGCGGCGCAATCTTCTGGGCCTCGCTGCGGTACAGATGCACCGCTGTCGAAACCGGCATGTCCATGGTGCCGGTAGCATGCACGCCGACCCACTCGCAATGCTGCGCTTGCCACTCGGCGATCTGGCGCACGGTGCTGGTCACCCCACTGGCTGACCGCGAAAAATCGTCGAGGACGTGGAGGACTCGAAATGGCAGCGTCACGTCAGACTACCCAGCCTTCGCCGACAAGGCTGTAGCGCGCGCCACGGATCCCTAGCTTGAATGCAGCAATGCCGCCAGTCCCGTCTTCGTCGATGCCTCCCAGATCGAAATCGCTTATGCCGCGTTTTTTGAGCCTGACCATCGTTTCCCAAAGCAACAGGTGGTGGGCGCTGAGTTTCCTGCCTTCCGCGCTGCTCCAGCCAAGCAGATAGGTAGCCGATGTGCCGTGAGGAACCGCCCACGTGGCGGCCACAATGTCGCCGTCGCGGCGGACCGCAAGCATCAGTCCCGGTGTCTGAAGGCGCTCCAAGCTTGCGCGAAGTTGGCGATAAAGCGAGGTCGGAAAACTTTGGCCGCGGGACCGCATCATATCCTCGCAGGCTAGGAGCAGTTGTTCAAAGCTCGCATCGTCGGTCAGTTCCTCCACTGATTGAACCTTGCGCTCCGCCGCATTGAGCATATTGCGCCATGTGCCTGATAGGTCCGACCGCAGGCTAGATTCACTGGCTCGCAGATCTACGGTTGCCGATGTCCAGCCGTGAGGCGACAACAGTCTGAAGCCGGAACGGTAGAGGCTTAGCACACTATTGGCGCCCAACTCGCTCTGAGGCGCCCACAACAGCGCACGCCCCTTCCACCAGCAGCCAAGAGCTCGCGCTAGCTCTTTCAAACACGCCTGACGTGTCGCCTCGTCGACATCGTCCACAAAAATCGGCCCTCGATTGATTCTGGACAATATGGCTATGCTGCCGATCCCTCGCTGCAGGACTTGCGAGACAGCAACTCGGCGGCCTTGGCACAAAAGCTCGACACGTCGCGTCCGCCATTTGCTGCTCGCTGCCTTTGCCTCTCCATAGGCCCAGGACTGAAGGAGGTTCGAGTTGAAGCCCGGGAGTTGCTGCCATTGCTGATGATCGAGTGCATCCCACTTGAGGGAGACTGCAGCAGGGGCGATAGATGATGACGAGGATCTCACCAAGGGGGCGTAGTCGCCCCAGCGCATTGTCTGGTGCACCGGTAGGAAGACAGTGGAATTGCGCAGGGCGATTGCGCCAGCGTGGCGTACCGGATCAACGAGCACTTCGGGCGGGAGATCCGGCCAGGTCGTAGCCGGCACACCAGACTGGCGCAGACTGGTGAAGACGCGTTTGGCGTCATTGTGCCGGTAGCTGGCCATGTAGGGCGCATTGGCACCACTCCGCCAGGCTGGTACCAGATCAAGTCGTGTCCCCAGTTCATCCAGAACGACTCGGTTGTGCTGTCGCGATTTTGCTGCCTTGGTGATGTATCGTACGGCCTCTGGCAGCAGCCGCTTAGCCAGCGCCGACAGCTCCGGAGCCACCTGGGTTGGCGATGGTTGCTGAGTGTCATCAAAAGTGCTGGGCGCAAGGGCCGCGCGAAAGCCGATTTTCTGCAGCAGCCGCTTCGCAAACCAGATGAAGCCCGACCGATTGTTAGCAGTTGCGCCTGCTGACCGCAGTTGCTCGGCCCAGTTGCTGGGGGGGCCGAGACCCGAAACTACCTCTTCACCAAGCTTCGAGGCACCGTTGCGCCGGACCACAAGAACGGCGCCGTCGGGGATGGCCAGGAGCTTGTGTGGGCTATAGAGGACGAAGTCGCCGTGCTCGCCGATGCCCTTTTGCGGCAACAGGACGTGGGCGGCATCTTCGATCAGCCAGGCACCGCGGTGCCGGCAAAGCTCTGTCGCCTCCGCCGCAGCGGATGGCCGGCCGAAGTAGTGCACCAGAAGGAACAGATCCGGTGCCGGCGCCTCGCCATCAGCCCTGATCGCGGCAAAGTCAGGACTGAGGTCGTCGTTGACCGGGTAAAAGTGAAACCGGACTTGTGCCTCCCTGAGCTGTGCGAGAGCACTGTTGCAGAAATATGCAGGGACCCAGACGCGAGGGGCCTCGTCCGGGAACAGGGACTTCCGCAATTTTGCAACGAACGCGAGGGACCAGCTCGACTTCGAGAACCAACCTGGCCGCTCGTCGGCAGAGCGCGTCCAAGTTTCAGCAAGGGACGCAACATCGCGCGGTACCGGCCAGAGAAGCCGGAACAGCGACAGCCAGGTGGGAAGCGGCGCGAGCGTGGCACGGGACCTTGGCAGACGATGTCGATTGTTCGCGTCGGGAACTTCGGACATCTCTGGCTATGCCGGAAGTTGCTCGGCTGACGAGGCAGCCCATCGGTCAAGCAAGGCGTTCGATCGCTGGTAGCGGAGGTCGGCTGCTCCCGCCAGGAACGCGCCGACCAGATGTCTGCCGTCCGTGGGCGATAAAGAGTCGCGGCGAATTGCACAAGGACTGGTGGCGGGGTGATTGTCGCCCCGAAGTCCTGAATAGACGAAGTCGAAGCGCCGCGCACTGATCGCCATCGCCTCCATAGAAAAGCTGTCGATATTGCCGAATGGAAACGCAAAGTGTCTCACCGGCACATTCAGGCGATCTTCCAGTCGGTCGGCGCCCACCACCACCTCGTGCATCAGCTCAGCCGAGGAAAGCTCCGGGCCCAACCGGGCATGCGACGCAGTATGGCTACCGATCACATGTCCCATGGCGTTCAGCGCTGACAGGTCTTCCCAGGTCATGTTTGTCATATGTCGTGGTAGTTCTTCCACCGATCCACCAATCTTCAACCGATTGACGATGAACCTCCGGGCTGCCTCGGGGTCTGGCTGCGCAATGAAGTCGGTCGCGACGAAAAAGAGCGCCCGGATGCCGAGCGGTCTCAGCACCTCTTCCGCAACTCGCCGATTGGATGCGAAGCCGTCGTCGAATGTCAGAACAAGCGTGTCCGCCTCAAGCTCGACTTCGCCCCTCATAAGGCGCTGAAACAAGTCTGGTGAAGCAAACGTCCAGCTCTGCTGAAGCCACATCATCTGCGCCGCGAAGAGCGGAATTTCATCGGGTGCGACGTCGTGAAACAGCGCAACTCGCAGCCGCGGCGCCGCAGGAATTCCAAACGCCTTTCGGAGGGACGTTCCAGCAGAAAATACCGGATACAGTGCGGGAAGCAGCGAGCGAAGCACCCTCACCGGACGATCTCCGAGGACCAGTCAGTGGCGCATCTCATCTCGAACTGCCTTGCTCGAGTGCCACCGGTCCAAGCTGATGCGCGCATTCAGGGAGGCGTTGTGCGTCGAACTCCACCAGCCAAGCATCGTAAGGTGAGCCTTGGTTGAAGGGGTTGCGCGCAGTCGTCCTGCCTGGACCCGGCCCAGCGAAGAGCCGACCGAAGCAGCCCGCGAGCGGAAGATCGCTGCGGTAGTCACCGGGTAGCAAGATGTAGGTGACGCCCTCCGACCTTATACGGTCCAGATAGGTTCGGGCATCTGGGTTCGCGGCATCGACATAGTTCGTCCAGCTATAGTCGATGGCTTTTCGCGGCGCCAAGGCCATGGAGCGGTGGCCGTTGAGGAACACGGCACCGGCGGGCAATACCTGATCGACCCAGCGCATGACACCATAACCATTGGCCGCCCTCTGCATGATCGACTCGCGCCATTGCGGCAGAAGTGCACCGGGAAAGAGTGTTAGCGCACCGAACAAGCATGCCAGCAAGAAGCCCATGGCCTGCGTGGTGGCAAGCCAGGCGATTGGCCGCGGAAACCTCGCTGTCCCATCGCCTACCTGCAAAGCGCAAAGGAAGAGGCCCCAGAAAAGGGGCTCCATGTACATTCGTGCCGCGGGCGGAGCCAGAACAGCAGTGGCAAGGACTGCCCCGAGCACTGCAATCAGATCAGTGATGCTACGCAGATTCCTCTGCGGACGAAGCCAGAGCAGCACGAGCCACGAAAGCCCCAGGACGACGGTTACTCCGCCAATTTCACTGGGAACAAAAAGAGCCACGGGGAAAGGAAGAGCATTGCCGAAATCAACGTTCTGGCTAGCGTACTCTGCCATTGAATCTGTGCCCGGCAGATGCCCCGGCAACGGACTGAGCAGCACCTCCAGCAACGGAGCGTCGTAGGTCTGAGCCTTCCAAAAAAGTGGGAGCGCCATAACGGCTGTCCCTGCGACCGCGCCAATCAGCAATGCTGGGAGCAGCTCGCGGCGCCTAATCATGGTGACCAGGCCGAGCAGGCCGACAATGCCCCCACCAAGGAGGAAGTTGAACTTGGCTTGCGCAGCGCTCATGCAGAGCACGCAGACGAAGGCAAACCGGATGCGCAGCGCCTTCTTGTCAACCAGGTCGATGGAGGGATGGGTGAGTAGGCCAAACGCAAGGGTTGTCATTGCGATAGGCCAGAGCTGTGGCTTGGGTCCGCTCACCAGGAACAGAAGCACCGGTGTGGACACTGCTACCAGAACAACCAAACTGCCCCAACGAGCCCGCTCCGCCGATTGGTCGGTCTTCGCCACGGAAGCTATCAGCGCTGCAATCCCTACAAGGCTTGCAAACTGAAGGAGAGCCCCAAACTGCTCCGCGCCGACTGCCAGCCCCAGCGCGTTTAGCACCTCACCATTTCCAGCGAGACGGCTGTGAAACCATTCCGGACTGTTCGGCATCCCACCATTGCGCAGCATGGCCAGAGCAGCGCCAATATGGTAGTCGAGCGCATCGGCGCTGGTGACCGGGGCCAGCGCGAGTAACAGCAGCCCGACCAGAATAGCGACGATCAGGCCGCGATTGAGCGGCACTTGCCTTACCCAGTTCAGTGCTGCCCGCGCAGTTGCGGCGGTCCGCATCACTGCCCCGCCAAGATGCAGCACGCCGACGCCCATCAAGCTCACCGCGATGATGCTCATTACGCTGTGGCTGCCCAGGTTGAGCAGGACCGCAGGGTAGAGCACCAGTGCGAGCACCATTGATCCGACAATAACGGACTGCCAGCGCAGGGCTATCTGCTGATCGGGTTTAAGCAGCCCTGCCGCACGCAGGACCATGAAGCCCAGCCAGTCGACGCCAGAGATCAGCGCAATGGACATCAAGGCCGAAAAAGGGGGCGGCGCAACGACCTGTTCTAGGCTGTACATCGGACCCACTATTGCGACTTCGCCGGACGAAATCTCGCCAGGGTCTGCCTGGCTGCGATCCTCGAATAGGCATAGAGCACCCGTGATGCCCGCAACATGAATGCAGGGAAAGACACCTGCCGCCTGTGGAGGAACGCGATGCGGAGTTCGTTGTGCATCCGCCGGCGCCAGTTTCCAGATGTGATGTTACCTTGCCGCTCGACATATTGCCCGAGGCGCTCCTGGATGAAACGAACGACAATCTGGGGCGCCAGTCGCAGCCAGAGTTCGTAGTCCTGCGCCGACATGAGCGTCTCGTCGAACATCCCATTCCGGACCAGCAGATCCCGTCGGCACGCGACGGCCGAGGTAGAGAACAGGTTGCGCTGATACATCTGCAGAGGCAGGGGACGATCCGGGGTGTAGTAACTCGAATAGTCGAGCCCGACGACGCTGCCATCAAGCTTTATCAATTCCTCGTGGTGGCAAATGAAGTTCACCCGACTATCGCTGGTGATGACGTCGCGAACCCGAGCAAGTTTGTGGGGGAACCAGATGTCGTCGGAATCGAGAAAAGCGATCCATTCGCCGCTGGCGGCCTGAACACCGGCGTTGCGCGCGGCACCGGGGCCGCGGTGCGAAGTCCGCAGCACCGACCATTCAAACCTTCTCGCATGCTCGGCAAGGAATGCCTCGACAAGCTCGGGTGTACCATCGCTCGACCCATCATCGATGATGATGAGTTCCAGCGGGCCGAACTGCTGATCGACGACGGTCTGCAGGGTCCGCAGAATGTAAGCCTGCGAATTGTAGGCAGGGCAAACGACAGAAAAGCGCGGCTCGTTCACCGCGCTAGCTAAGGCTTCATTGCCCATGAATGGTCAGCCAGCGGTTAAGGACGTAAAGTGAGTACATTAGTTCTGCTCCTCTCGCCCGCAATTTTGGCTCGTCGAACCACCTCAAGACGTGGTCGAGGTCGAGCATTTCGCTGATCATGGCCGCGGGACGATCGCGTAACTCCGTACGGATCAGATCGACCCACTGATTTATCCACGCGCCGGTGGGGGCGTTGAACCCCTCCTTGGATCGGTGCAGAATCGTATCTGGGAGTTTCGATTTCATCGTGCTGCGGAACAGTCCCTTCTTAGTACCATCCTGGAGATTTATGGATTCAGGTAGGGAGAAGCAGAACTCAACGATGCGATGATCGAGCAGGGGCACACGCCCCTCAACCGAGGCTGCCATCGTCGCCTTGTCAGTTAGCGCGAGGATGTTGTCGGGCAGATACCGTTCCAGGTCGAGGCGCATGCGCGGGTAGGTGTCGTCGCCCACCAGTGCCGGCGAATGAGAGTCGAAATCGGCAAGCAGGCCATCAAAGAGCTGGCGATCGCGCAGTGTCAGTTGCAGTAGCCAGAGGTCGATGCCGGAAGTCGAGGCGAAAAAGTTTCGTGAGGGGTTGTGGAGTCGATGCTGCATCGCAGGGTTCCACAGCTGCCAAGCGGGCTTGAGCGCCTGGCGCATGAAAGCGGGCAACCCCGCGAACCAAGCACCACTGCCAGGGCGGCCCGGATAATACCGATCATAGCCGCCGAATATCTCGTCGCCGCCTGCGCCCGATAGAAGGACCTTCACGCCAAGTTGGGCAGCCCGCTCGGCCAATGCAAAGGTCGGCACGATGGCATTGTCCGCCATTGGTTCGTCCAGCTTGAACATCAGACGATCCAGAAGCGCGATCTGGTCGGCAAACGTAAGCGAGACCTCCGTATGGTCGCTACCGAGGAACTGGCTGAGCTGTCGCGCATGCTGAGCATCCGCCCCACCCTTGTCGACAAAGTCGACGGTGAAGGTGCGAAGTTCTTTAGGGTTCATGTGGGCGGCGCTGTACGCTGCCACAGCACTGCTGTCGAGGCCTCCACTCAGGAAAACGCCGACCGGTACGTCGCTCTGTAACTGGCGACGCACCGCGTCATCGAGGAGCGCATCAAGCTCGGCAGTGGCCGTCGCAAGAGTTGTCTTGGCCTGGTGCCGCGGCAGAGACCAATAGCGGCTCAGGCTCACTTCGCCTGCTTCGACGACCAACTCCTCGCCAGGGAGAAGCTTGTGTATTCCCTCGAACATTGACGCATCGCCAGGGACGTAGGAATAGCCGAGGAAGCGCGCTACCGCCCGGTCCGATACAGGCGCGCCTACCACACTGTTCAGCGCGCCAAGGTCCGATGCGAAGGCGACAGATTTTGCCGACCGGTGCCAATAGAGGGGCTTGATGCCCAGGCGATCGCGAACCACCCAAAGAGAGCGCTTGCGCGCATCCCAGATGGCAAAGGCGAACATGCCAATAAGTTCGTGAACACTGGCACGACCCATGTCCTCATAGAGGTGTACCAGGACTTCCGTGTCGCTGTTGGTACTCAGAGTGTGGCCACGCGCCCGCAGTCGGTCGCGCAGCTCGGGATAGTTGAAAATTTCACCGTTAAAGACGACATGAATGCTGCCATCCTCATTGCTGATTGGCTGGTGTCCGCCCACCAAATCAATGATCGACAGCCGCCGCATGCCGATCCCCATCGGGCCATCGCGGAGATAGCCCTCGTCGTCAGGCCCGCGATGGATCATGCACTGGCCCATGCGGGTCAGTTCTTCCTCTGAGGCTGGCTTGCCGTCGAGATGCCAGATGCCGAAAATCCCGCACATTGTGGCGCTAGCCCTTCATCTGGATTGTGTGGTGCACAGCAGCCGGAAGCTGGGCTTTTGCCGTGAACTTCTGGGTCACGCTGGGTGCCTTCGTGCCGTAGGCGGGAAAGCGCCAACCGCTAACGCCGTCATCGTCGGCGAGCATGAATTCTTCCCCTTCATCTGAAAGACCCACAGACTCACGCAAAATCGTAAATCCGGATTCTGCCGAGTTGGGCATGGTCGGCCACTGAAGGTGAAGGTCAATGCGGGCCTCACCACGACCGACGAATGCATCCGAGACCACGACTCTGTCTGCCGTAACTCGGATTGAGCGGGAGTGTTGGACTTCGACGCCTACTTTGCGCCTGTAGCCATCATGGACGATCTCTCCGACAAAGGCCTCGCCATCCTGACGAGATGACACCTTGACCGTTCCTGAGCGATAGGATCTGGGGAGGAACCTGTCGCGGGGCGTCAGCATCGGCCCAACGCCATCAAGGAGCGGAGCGTTGTGGGCCGCGAAAGTGACGGCGTGATTGCCAGCATGGCTGACCCGCTGATAACTCGCGCGACCAATGTCGATCAGCACCTCGCGCCCATCCTTGTAGAGAACCAGCGAAGCAAAATCCTGGTGCGCATGAGATGCCTGCTCGCGCCCCCCACCAGCTTCGGCACGCCAAATCGCTGTCCAGCTGTTCCAATCGAGCCGATACCATCCGCTCTGCGGATAGGCCTTGAGGCCTTCTGGCTCGGTTGTTTGCGTCGGCACGCCTGCGTCGCCCCTCGGCCACAGCCCAGCCCAACCTGTCAGCACGCCAGGGTGGCGGGGCGGCGGCGGGGATTGTGCTGCAGCCAGATTTGACCACGGGAGGTCCAGCAGCCACTCCGGTTCGCAATCGGGTGATACGTCACCTATACTGGGCATTGCCCAGACACCGTTTTCCCCGGGGACTAGAAAGAAGAGGCACCTCGCCGTCGCCTGCCTAACCGGCCCACTCAGTAACCGCAGCAGGACGTTGTCATCAAACTCGACGGCGGCTGCGTGGAGCTCGAGTAGCCAGCGCGTGAATAGAAAGTGGTAGTGACTCGACCCCTCGCGCATGAAGCCATCAACCGTCACTATCTGACCCAGCCGTTCTTCTATGGTGAAACGCGCCAAAGCGGTCAGGGTCGGCCGCTCAAGGCACTGGCCGGCAAAATAGAGAGCACGAGCATTGTTGAGGGGATGATTGCCGGTGGCCTGTTCCCCGTAATATTCTAGCGAGTGGGCAAGCCTGACAGCCATTTCGACCAGCGCCTGCCGAATGTCATCCGGGAGTGCTTTCCAACTGCCGCCTCTCAGGCGCGCGAACATAAGCGCGTTGGATATGCGTTCGCCAGTCGTATAGCTCTCGCTCGCCAGCCCTTCTGGCAGGGCCGACATTGCTGCCAACCACGACCGCATCATGGCTACGCCCCATTCAAAGCTCGCCGGATGCGCTTCATCCGAGACGGCTCTCAGCAGCCAGTTCCAGCGATGCAGAGAGACATACTGCTCGCCATCCTCGAAGGTCGTTCGCCAATCGGGGTAGTCGACAAACTCAAGGTAGCCAATCGCCAAACGAATTCGCGACGGCCCGGGCGGGCGCGGGGCAGTTGCGACCAGGGATGCAGTAGACGGCTTGAAGGGTCCGACCTGCGCGAGCTGGCGTCTGACCGTGGGCGGGTACCATGACCGCCTTGGACGGATCCGAAAAAGCAAGGATCGGAACACGATCCATCCAGCATGCCATGCAAGAGCAACGCCATTGGCCGGGTGCATGGCCCAAGCTTTCAGATTGGCAAATTCCTGAGCGTCGACGCCATATGGCAGTTTCATGCAAACGGCTCTGCATGGCCGCGCTGCAGCAGTTCCGCGTACGTGCGCGCCATCCGCTCAGCACGAAAATTCGCCTCAAAACGCGCATGACCGCGGCGACCCTGCTCGTGTCGCAAAGCCTCATCGGTGAGCAGAAGCACTATACGGCGTGCAAGCCCATCGACGTCATCGTGCTCGACAAGGTAACCGCCTTCATCGTCCTGGATAACTTCGGGAATGCCGCCCACCCGGGTCGCGATCACCGGCACGAAATGCGACATGGCTTCGACGATGGTCAGGCCGAAGGACTCGCTGGCCTGCGACGGGACGACGAGAACGTCACTGGCTTCGAGCAAGTCAGGCACGTCCTCACGGAACCCCTGCAGAAGCACATTGTCATCGAGCTCCAGAGACGCCACTTCAGCCCGTACGCGCTCGATCTCCGGAGGATAACCAAAGCCGCAGATAGCTAGCCGCGCGGAGGGCAACGTGTCCAATACTCGCTTGAAGGCCTGCAGGAGGAATGCGTGGCCCTTGCGAGCTTCGTAGGTTCCCAGCATCAGCATTAGCGGCGCCTCTGCCGGAATGCCCAGTTCCGCTCTCACCTCAGCGCGAGAGGCCCGAGCTGGCCGGTAGCTGATGCCATTGTGGATATAGGTCACCTTCTTCAGCCCCAGAAAGGCCGACCGGTTTGCCAACGAGACCGCGCAAATCCTCGACACCGATACCATCGCTCCGGCGTAGTAGTAGACGAGGCGATCGATCACATGTTCAAACGGCCTCTCCCACACTCTCGGCGGGTGTGAGAAATTGTGAAAGTTGTGGATCGACGGCGGCCGCTTTCCGGCCACGCCCCATGCCACCGTGGCAGCTCTGCAAGTGAGGCCGGCGGGGTACCCACCGTTCACCACCAGCAGTTGTCCCGCCGCAGTCTGCTCGAACAGGTCTCGAAACATCCCGAGATAGCGGACGAAGAGGATTTGCCGCCAGAGAAACCGAAACGGAAACAGGATCAGCCGGCGGACGCGAGATATCGCCTCCGTGGTCCACGGAAGCGGGAAGTCGTGGCCAATAACTTCACACTGCCGCACAAGGCTGCGCCTCACGAGGGATAGTCCGGGGTGGCTGGCGTTGCAGACCAGCACCAGCTCATCTTCGGCATTCGGCCAACTGTTGATCAGCGTGATCAGGAAGGTATCGAGACCACCACTGTAGGCGTTCTCTGTGACGATGAGGACCTTCATCGCGCCGCTACGACCATTGCTGGATCGACCTCCGCCGGCAATCCGCCCCCGATTATCAGGCGGGCGGCTTGGCGCGCGCCATCCCGATCGATAAGCGCGGCCATCGCGTCGTGACGCGCCCGTGCCTCAACATCGCCGAGCCAGTTCAACGCGGCCTTCCATGCATCCAGTGCGTTGCCGCAATCCTCGCCGACGCCAACCTCAGCCACCCGCTGGGCATTGAAGCGCATCTCGCCATTGCCACGCTCGTAGTAGCAGAACAAACGGGCGCCAACGAGCAGTGCACCTGTCGCGCTGCCGACCCCTGGACGGATTACCGCCAACTGCAAAGCCGAGTACATTTCGGGCGTGAAGTCTGCGGGCCGGATCCATTCAGGCATGTCGGCACGATAGGTGCTGGGCTCGACAAATACGGTTCCGCTTATCGGCCGTGGTCCTGTTGCAATGGCTGATACTAGATCTTCGGCCTCGTGTGCGATGGCCCCGCCCGTGCCGCAGGAAACAAGAACATCGCCGCCACGCTTGATCGGAGGCGAATGTCCGAAGCTGTAGAGCCCGACGCGCGACAGCCTAGTGTTGTCCTCGAGGTACGGAGCAGCGAACAGGTCACTGGAGATCATCTTTGGACGAACATCGCGAAGAAGCCGCTCGGCGTGCTCTGCCTTTGCCGCAGAAAACTCGTCCAGCGACCGATGCCAAAAGAACGACCCAGAAAGCCAAGCGTCGGGCCGCACTTCCAATATCTCAATTAAGTTGTCACTGACGACATCGTCGTAGTCATCGAGTGTCGGCAAGTCATCGATCCACCCAACGTCGGTTGGGTCCATCCAGTGACTCAGCGTTGTCCGACTGAAGAAGTCGACAGTCTTTGGCTGAGGAATTCCAAGGGCGTTGACCAGCCGCTCGACCTTCTGCGCCGGTGCCAGCAGCACCGGCTCAGCGCCCTGCTCTCGCAGCGCGAGCGACAGCGCGAGCAGGCGCCGGACATGTCCCAGTCCATTTGAACAGGAGATCAGAGCGATGCGCCGCTGTCTCATGCGGCGGGGGTCATATAGCCCATGGTGGCGTAGACTAGCCCCGGGATCTTCTCGATCTCGTTGGCATCCAGCTGATGCCAGCCATCGAAAATGAGGCGTGCCGCGCCGGGTTGAAGCCACGACAAGACACTTACATTTTGCCGGTGATTGTTGAGAATGAGGACCACATCGGCGCGGCCCAAGGCTTGCTCCAGCGACTCAACAGGTTCAAGGCCGCTGGCTGTCAGCTCGGCGGTTGGAACGACGGCGTCCCAAGCCAGTACCCTCGCGACCTTTCCCTTCAGGGCATTGGCGACGTCAAGCGACGTCGAGCCACGAAGATCGGTCGTTTCCGGCTCGCCCTTGAACGCGACACCAACAATCAGGACGACAAGTTCACTCGACAGCCTGCCGAACCGGCGAGCGAAGCGTTCTACCATCTCGACGGGATAGAGCGCCGCCCGCTCATTGACCTGCCTGCCTGCGCGCCCAAGCGTAGCGTCGCGCAGCGGGCCTTCAAGCCCTGAGCCGTAAAGGATCGGATCCTTCGTAAGGCAGTATCCACCTACGCCCGGACTGGGCTGAGGTATCGGATTGCGCGGATAGCCCTCGTTAGCAGCCAAGATGAGGTCGAACGCATCGACGTTCGAGGCGTCAGCTAGCAGCGCCAGCTCGTTCGCAAAGGCAAACGAAAGGTCTCGGTAGGTATTGTTGGCCAGCTTCACCAACTCGCTCGCCTCAAGTGAGGCGACCTGGACGACCGAGCGGGTCAGTGTCGACCAGAACTGCGCCGCCTTTTGAGTGCACCCAGTCGAGTATCCGCCGACCACCTGGGGCAGAGTACGCAACTCCTGCATGGCGCGTCCCTCGATTGTGCGCTCCGGCGCAAAGGCGACATGGAAATGCTTGCCTGCCTCCAGCCCTGACAGTTGCTCAAGTTGCGGGATCACTATGTTGCGCGTGGTGCCAGTGGGGACGGTCGACCGGAGCATCACCAGATCCCCGCGCTTGAGCAACGAACCGATGGCGGCAATGACGCTGTTGAGAGCCCCAAGATTTGGTCTCGACGCTGCATCGAGCGGGGTGCCAACTGCTATGATGTAGACATCGTGGCGGTGACCACCGAGCGAGGTGTCAAAATCGATACGCTGGCGGGTCAGAGTCGACTTCAGCATGTCGCGGAGGCCGGGCTCATGCACATGAGGTCTGCCCTGTTTCAGCTCCTCAATAAGTTCCGGACGAATGTCCAGCCCAGTTACCTGGTGACCCCGGTTTGCCAGCGACACGGCAAGGGTAATGCCGACATAGCCGAGGCCGAAGACGGCAACTTTCTGCTGCCCCCCGCCCTGGCTCTGCAGCAGTTCGAGGAAGTCCAGCACATCAACCAGCCGACCATCGTCCCCAAGAAGTGGAATGTGGCGGATCCAGTCGGACTTGTGTCGCCCGGATTGCCGGACGCGCCGATAGACCTCCGGGATGATCTGATCGCGACTGGTCCGTGCGGGCAAGGTGACCGGCTCACGCACCATGATTTCCGACACTGGCAACGCAAACGAGATGTCGCGCGCATAGGCTCGACGCAGGTCACCGTCGGTCAGTATGCCGAGCAGCCGGCCGCCGTCATCAAGAACGATGGCTAGCCCGGGATGAGCGACCTCGCGCGATCGCTCTGCCATCAGTCGAAACGTCGAATCGATCGTATCGCCAGGTGAGGCCACGACCGCCAGATCAGCAAAATCGGACGTCATGCGACTGGTGTCTCTTCCCAGTTGTACACCATGCGGGTGCCGCCCCTGCTCTCGGCACGCGGGCTTGCAAATCGGCCACGATAATAGTCCCGATTGAGAAGTTCCTTGTCAGAGAGCTGGCGCCGGGCCTCACCGATCAGGCTCGTCCAATCGGGCCATTCCTTGTTCATAATGCTACGCCGGTCCTCAATGAGCAGAGCAGAGAAGGCTGCCAGTTCCGCCATGTCGGCTGGCGTGATCGAGACGGGGCCGTCGCGCGACTCGGTGGGGCCAAGGATGGTGAAATGACGCTCGACCACCTCCGCACCGACGGCCAACGCGGCCTTCGCCGCGATCAAGCCATCGCGCTCCCGCAGCGTGTGATCAGAGAAGCCGACGCGAGGTGCCAGAGTACGCAGCCAGTCAAGCCTAGCCAGATGCATCTGATCGAGCGGCGTCGGATAGAGCGTCACGCAATGTAGAAAGGCAAAGTTACTGCCCTGCAGAATGCTGGAAGCAAACTCCACCTCGTCATCGAAGGTCGCCCCTGTGGACACGACGACTTCGTCGAACAGCGCGGCCAGATCGCGCAGCATCGGGAACGAAGCACAGTCATAACTCGCAACCTTGATCGACTTGAAGCCCGCCTCAGCCAGCGGCTTGGCGTGAGCCCTGGCAAAGCATGTCGTCATCGGGACGATGCCATTGTCGTCGCAGACTTTTATGAACCGCAGTGTGTCCTTCTCTGTCAGTTCCAGAGACTTGAGGCGCTCATATTCGGCAGCATAGGGACGCTTGATCGACTTGACCACACCGTCCACCGTCAGACCCTCCTCGAACTGGGGTCGGTAAGTCACCGTTTCGGCAAGGATCGTCTGCATCTTCCCGTGGGTTGCACCCGAGCGCGCTGCCGCCTCGACCATACGCGCAAGAAGATCCATATCGCCGTTGTGATTCTGGCAAAACTCGGCAATCAGTTGGGTCACGTTTTTAGCCTATAGGTCTGGAGTGATCAGATAAAGAGCGTTGGCGCCACCGAAGCGGCCTGGCGAGGTCTGCGCCTCGTACGCCACAACCTTGGACAGCCAAGCGAGCGCCAAGTCGACGCGATCATTCGGCAAGCCAGCATCTCGCAAGGCGTTGGTGAGCCGCTTTCTCATATCCACCAGCATCTGCTCGCCATTAGCCCGTTCATAGTCGAAGGGGCGAACCGTCGCAAGGCGCATGCCCGTGCCGATCAGCCAGCTCTCGATGTCGAACGGTGAGATGAACTGCCGGTCGGTCAACGACATCGGGAAATCGAGAAGCAGTTTGAGTGACATCCACACAAAACCACGCAGGTTCAGAAAGTACGGACACGTCAGAACGATGTCACCCTTGCAGCCGACCAGTTGGATCATCTTGCGGAGTTCGACGTCCGGGTGCTCCATATGCTCAAGGGTACCGCACGACACAACAACGTCTACATCATCCTTCCAGTCACTGAGCGACTTTACCTCGAAGGAGAGGTTTTCGGCTTGATGGCGGGCGTTGGCCTGCTCGATTGCCGCCGGTGCATAGTCGATACCGGTAACGCTCTTGGCGCCCAGCCCCGCAATGCCGGCTGCGGTCTCTCCGGTGCCGCAGCCAACGTCCAGCACGCGTCGACCCGCGTAGTTAGTGGCAGCCCAGACGACGCTATCGGTCTCGCTGATGTCCTTGCCGTTCACGAAGCGGCTGAAGAACTCTTCTTTGCCGCGCGTGTAAACCGACTCGTAGAGCTTCTGCAGCGCCTCGTTCGGATTGGTCATACCAGGAGCCCTTGGTCCTTGAAGTAGCGGTTGAGTATAAAGCTGTCGGTTCTCTCGACGCTCTCGAACGTCGCTCCACCGATATGCGGCGTGATGAGAAGATTGTCATGTTGCTTGGCGTATTCGATGAGCGGATGACGCCTGCCGAGAAGGATCGCTTCCTCGTCCTCGACAACATCGACCGCAGCGGCGGCCAGCTTGCCGCTTTTCAGGTGTTCAATCAGGGCACTGCCATCGACTACGGCACCGCGCGAGGTATTGATCAGAATAGCGCCATCTTTCAGAAGAGCCAGATCGTCGGCTCCGATCAAGTGCACAGTCTCCGGCATCAGTGGCACGTGCAGGCTGACAATGTCAGCACCGCCAAGCAGATCTGCTAGCGAGTTCGCTCGCACCACCCCCGCCGGCAGGCGGGACACAAAGGGATCGTAGACGACTACATTCATGTTCAAGGCGCGGCCGACACGCGCGACCTTGGCGCCAAGGCGTCCACAGCCGACAATGCCCAGAGTCTTGCCCGACGCCTCTCGGCCCCTGAACGGCCCCGGATCCCATTGGCCCAGCCTCGTCGACTGAATGGCTGCGGGCAAACGTCGGAGAGTGGCAAGCATCAAGGTGATCGTGAGCTCTGCGGTTGCACTCACTGTTCTTAGAAACCTATTTTGGCCCTTGAGATGAAAGACTTTCACGCCACGTCTGCTGGCCGCCGCCAGATCGATGTGATCAAGGCCTGTAGTCGGCGAAAGCACTGCCTTCAGCCTGGGGGCCTTTGCCAGCAAGTCGCCACGAACTCTAGTGTTGAACCGGATGAGTACGGCATCAAAATCTACCGCGGCAGCTTCAAACTCCGACTGTTCCAGCCGCTCTGCAACCAGTTCGGTATACCGTCCAGCCAACGCCAGGCCAGCCTGACTGAAGCTGCCGGGTTCGGGGCAAAGCATGCGCGTCAAGGGCGGGCCTGCTCCTGGAGGAGAAGCTCAGCCAGCTTGAAGTCGAACCGATTGTCGATGTTGATCGACTCATCAAGGCCCATCTCGAAGCCGAGGCAATGATCACCTACGATACGATTCTGGTTGGCGATAACCTCACGGCGGGACAGGTACACGGCTCCATTGCGGATGTAGACCCTTGGTAGCACCTGCCGCGGGCGCATATCCTCAAACCCCTGATCGATATAGTTGATCAGGCGCTGACCGACCAACCTCTTCATCCGGAAGGGGTGGTGGCCTTCGACCGAAACCACGGTCACGACAGTGTCGCACGAGCTAGTGCGCATCATCTCGATCGCCCGTTCGATGTGATGCGCCTTCCGCAGCGGACTGGTTGGCTGCAGCATCAGCACTGCGTCGTAGAGCTGGCCGCGCAGATTCTCCATATGCTCAAGGCAATGCTTCAGGACCGGCGCCGATTGCGCCTGGTCGGTTGCAAGCTCCGCCGGCCGAATGAACGGCACTTGCGAGCCGAGCGAACCTGCAACGGCGGCAATCTCCTCATCGTCCGTGCTGGTGACGATATCGGTGATAGCGGCGACCTTGAGGGCCTGCTCGATGGTGTAGCCGATCAAGGGCCGACCAGCGACCGGCGCGATGTTCTTCCGCGGCACCGATTTGGATCCGCCACGCGCCGGGATTACTGCGAGAATTCTCATTCGCCTCTGACCACTATCCTTCAGCCGCCCTGGGACATGCGACCGAGCAGGCTCTCAATAGCTGGATCCGACGTTCGCAGAAAGTCCCAGTACGCTCTGAACTCGCCACTTCGCGCCGTGACTGCCAGCATGCGAAGCGAAACCAACAACGCCGCGAGCGAAAGCGGCAGGTTGCGTCGCAATTGCAGTTCCACCTTCCAGTCGTTCAAGGGCCGGGCCGTCGCACCGTAGAGCTCGCCAGAAATGTCGTCGGCAATCAGCTCGCACGCAGCTTGACTACCCGGCCAAGCGAAAAGTTGTGCAAGAAGGTCATCGACCTCGGCATGCGCCCGCGACGAAGGTGCCAGTTGCCCGGCAGCCGCTCTGCCCAACAGACCAAGCAATTCTTCCTCTGATTGCGGCTGGTGATAGAACTGCGCGAACGTCTCAAAGCCACTGGCCTTGGGCGAGATATGACGGAATAGGTGTTCCTGATCTATCAGACCGGCGATAGAGACGACCGGCTTGCCGAGCAGCAACCCTTCGAGCCCGACCGTGGACCAGCACGTCAGCACGGCATCCACCCCGCAGAGGAATTCGGGCAGTGTCTGATTGGGCATGACCTTGACGCGCCCTGGATAGGCCCGCTCAAGGAAAGCAAACTCCTTAGGACTTTCGAATGGACTTGGGCGAAGCCAGACCTCGCCGTCGCTGCCTTCGAGGAACGCCCGCAGGCTCCGCATCATATTGCGCAGGATGGCGTGGTCACGCCAGACGACGTCCTCGAAATGGCGACCGGGCTGGGTAATCGGGAATGTCATTTCCCGATGCATGTCGTGGTAGACCTTAGCGAAGCGGGGGTGACCGTAGTAGGTACTGGTCGACTTGGCGGAAAACGCCACTCCGAGCCGGAACGGGCCACCCTTTTTAGAGAGTCCAGAAATCAGGGCGGCATCCCTGTAGATGTCGAGCCTGGGATTGCCGACCACCCTCAGCTGGCCCGCATTGAACAGACTGGTCTCAAGCAACCAGTTCTCGGTCTGCTGACTCCAGAGATAGCAGCGCGTAATCCAGGCGACTGAATCAAGCTTCCAGTAGCCACGGCCCATAAAGACTGAGAGCATCGTCTCCTTGGTCTGTTGCGCCCCTTCGCCGGCCACAACAAAGACCTTACACAGCCTGGACGCTTCTCGGGCGATCGCATGGTCGCCTCGTGCCGCTACAAGCGCATGCGGCCGGAACTGCAAGAGTTTGACCTTGGCGTTCTGCGGGTTGCAGATCGCCGTTCGCGCCCCACGGCGACGCAGCGCGTTTTCCAGCAGTCGAATGCCCAGCAGGTCGCGCTTGGCATTGTCGTTGAAGAGGAGAACTCTTGGCTTTTCCATGACTAACTTTCGCGGCCCACTACCAAGCGGACCGACCTCCATCGATCACCAGATTCTGTCCGTTCATGTATGACGACGCGTCCGAACAGAGGAATTGAACCGCGCTGCGATACTCGTCGCGCCGCGCCATCCGCCCCAAGGGAATGAGCGCGCTGAGACGCTGCACGAACTCCTCTCCCTGACCGTTGAAGATGCCTCCTGGAGAGAGAGCATTGGATCGAACGCCTCGGTCGGCCCAGTAGGTCGCGAGGTATCGGGTCAGACCCACAAGGCCGGTCTTGATAACGGAGTATGTCACTGGCTTTACCGGCTGCGCGTCGTCTTGGCGGTCGTACTTGCGGTAGAGGCGTTGATCAGGGGAGAAGACAGAGAGGTCGGACGCGATGTTGAGAATTACGCCCCCCTTGCCATCGCTTGCCATCTTGGTGCCGAACACCTTGCTGCACAGGAACGCTCCCGTCAGCCCCACGGTCACCTGCAGATTCCATTGTTCAAGCGGAAAATTCTCGAGCCGCGAGCTCTCCAGTATACCTTCGCCGTCTTTGACCTTCGGATCGATCGCAGCGTTGTTGATAAGCACGTCCACCCTGATGCCGCGCCCCGACAAGGTGGCTGCAGCGGCCAGAATGTCGGCCTCGGAGGATACGTCCATTCTTTGCAGGATGATCCGTTGTTCGTCGAACTCCTGCGCCAAATGCTGCTTCGCCTCGGCCAAGGCGCTATCCGAGATATCGGTCAGCACAACGGTCGCGTTGCACGCGAGAAGGGCGGCAGCATGCTCACGACCAAGCAGGCCTGCACCGCCAGTAATCAGGGCCGCCTTGCCGGCTAGAACAAAATTCCCGAATGTCATCTTTTCCCTGCAGCTATTGACGCGTCTGGCCGCCGTCCAGGGGCCAAACGTGCCCCGTCGCGAAACCTGCCTTCGGCGAAGCCAGAAAAGCTACCAGGTCAGCCACTTCCTCTGGCGTGCCGAGCCTTCCGATCGCCACTTCTCGCCGCAACATGGACTCAACGGCGATCGCGTCTTCATTGAGTTTTCGTTGCCAGACGGACCCTTCAAAGAGGATGTTTCCTGGCGCAACGGCATGGATGCGGACGCCCTCAAGGCCCAACGGCCTGGCAATTCCCCGGACATAGGCGTGAAGGCCGGCTTTGGCGACCGAGTAGGTAACCGGCGCCTGAGGGATCACTTCGAGGCCACAAATCGAGGAGATGCAAACGACTACGCCCTTGCTCTTGGCAAGAGCGATGCGCGACGCCTGTACCATATGGATGGCGCTCCAAAGATTGACTGACAGCATCCTCTGCCAGTCCTCGTCGGCTTCGCTCCCGGGGGATACTGAGCGGCCGCTGCCGACATTGCAGACAAGGATATCGATAGCTCCTTCGTGGCGAAGCACATTGTCCACAAGGGCCTCGGCGCCGTCGGGTGTCGAAACATCTGCGCTTACCCCGCGGGCGGGAGCCAGAGCGGCGGCGGCCTTGTGCAAAGTGGCGTCATCACGTCCATTGAGAACCACGCGTGCGCCCTGCCCCTGTAGGGCCTTGGCGATGGCGAAGCCGATCCCCCGTGACGACCCAGTGACCAGGGCAGTCTTGCCCTCTATCTGGAGGTCCATCACTCCCGGATCTCTTGGCTATAGCTGTGTGAGGCAGGCAAGTATCTGGCGATCCAACCCAGCGTCATGTCGCGATAACTGGCGAGAACTTCGTCGTGCCGGTTGTCGGTCGCACGAGCTGTCTGCAAGATGAAGTTGCCCGCGTAGCCTGCCGAAGCGAGAGCGGCGAAGACAGCATCGAAGTCGACGTTGCCTGTTCCCAATGGAACCGTCGTGCCGCCGAAGATCCGGTCCTTGATGTGAACGTTGCGAATGCGGTCACCATAGGCGGCGACCTCTTCGGCCGGCGACCATCCAAGGGCAGCGCTGTTTCCGCTGTCGTAGTTAATCCCGAACGTGTCCCGATCGAGGCGGCTGATGAACCGGGCCAGTTCGGCAGGCGCGAAATCGGACTCGAAGAGGATGGCCACGCCAAGGTCGGCATAGCGCTGAGCGCGAACTTGGAGATAGGCGACCAACCTATCTTCCTGGGCCATGTCTTGCAGCCGACCGTTGTCCACCAGCGGCACCACGATGTAGCGAATGCCTGACGCCGACGCGGCTTCGCAAACGGCTTCAAAATCCCTCGCAAGGTCGTCTGCTTCCTCCGCGGTAGCCTTCCAGAATGGTGCCTGCATGAAGCAGTCGCCGGTCAACGATGCGACGGCCACGCCAAATTGCTGCTCAAGCGCGGCAATGCGTCGACGACCCGCTTCAGTCATCAGCGGATTGTGGTGAAGCCGATCGTGGTCGAGGGTCCACTCCATCATTGGGAGGCCCAGGCTCATGGCGGCCCCAAACTCGCTCTCCCAGTGGTCCCATGGGAAGGCTTGGATCAAACCGTTGATCTTCGGCGACAGCCTACCCTGTATGAAGCCGATGCGGTCAAGCATCGCGCAGAATCATCATGAGGTTGGAGGTAGTTCCCAGTTCAACGAGCTTTTCGACGTAGCGGCGATTGAGATCCTGCAGTTCATTGGTCAGCCAACTGGCGACGTTGAGGTTTGGACCGGTCACACTAACTTCGCTCAGGCCGACGTGGCAGTCGGCTTGAGGGCCATGGTTCATCACCCAATGCAGATGATTGAGCAGGTTGTAGTCCTGCGTGTGAACGACGGTGATCTGATCGTCACGGTAGCCGATCGACCGCGCAGCGCGACGCAGCGACTTTTCTGAGAAGTAATGCAAATGAGCCGAGTGGTAGTAGAACCCATGATACTCAGGGACGTCCCAGACCGTCAGCAGCGGGTCGTGCAGGTTGGGGACCTCGACGAAGACTGAGCCACCAGTTCGAGTGGCTCTCTTCAGCGTCTCAAGGAAGGCGCCGGGCGCTTCGACGTGCTCCATGACCTGAAACGCACAAACCACGTCGTAGGTGTTGCTGGCAAATTTGGACTTCTCGAGGACCTGCGAGTCGGCGTCAACGCCGAGTTCGTCCCGGAGAAAATTGAAGCAATCTCGGTCGAGTTCAATCGCATTGACCAGTCGGACGCGATCCTTGATGTGCACCAGAAACTGTCCCGCCGACGCGCCGACCTCAAGTACTTCCATGTCGGATTTCAGCAGCGGGTCCATCAGCTCGAGGCGGGACTTCTGATACCGGCTGTACACGTCGAAGAGTTCGCGAGCGTTGGTGGCCTGTGCTTGGGCCTTGTGCGCCACTTCCTTGCGATAATCCTCGGCGTAGAACTTGACCATGTCAATCACACGGTCAGGCTGCAGGAAGCCATGGTCGCAAGCCTCGCAGTAAAGCACGCGCCCGGTGCCGCGTCGCAAGGTCGTTGTCAGGACCTTCGTGACTGCAGCGTCACAGATCGGGCAGTTTGCCAGACTATCCATCGCCCGGTTACGCTCCACTCTTGGTCATGTAAGCTACGTATTGTGTTCGTGTAATGCCACAGCCTAGGTACTGCGCAATCGAGTCCGTAGCCCTGTCGCGCAGGAACCGGGTTTTGAAATTCAAGCTCAGGGCCGTCTCGGCCATCTGCCGAAACGTGAACTGCCTGATCAGGTAGGGCAGTCCAGCATCGGCCTTCTTGTAGTGGTCTGACAGTTCTACTTCGCCGAAGAAACTCCGGAGCACAACAGCCTGCCTTGAGCTCTGCAGGATGTGCTTCAAGGCGCTTTCCCAAGCCTCGATATGTTCAAGCGTGGCCGAAACAATCGACACGTCAGCATCCTGCTCCGGAGCGTCTGCGGCAATGTCCAGAAAATGGAAGGAATGCTGGGGGTAGCGCTTCCGAGCGATCTGCAGATAGGTCTCGGAAATATCGTAGCCACGGTAGACAGGCGGGGTGGCCAAGCGAGAGAGAGCCTTGCAGAAGTGGCCTACATTGCACCCGACATCGTTCAACTCCCAAGGCTGCCCGACCTGAATGGGCCTACTGCCAATCATTTCGGCAAACTGCAAACACCAGTCGAGCGGAGGATGATCGTCGCGCAAGCGGTCCAGCGACAATTTCAGGTACTCGTCGTCCTGGAAGTTCAAATGCCAGTCGACCTGTCCTGCTCCAGAAGCCGTCACGACAGCTGCTCGACCAGTTCGAGGATCAGCCCTTCAGGTCCACGAGCGTAGGTGACGATGACTTTGCCGTCAGGCGAGCGCTGAGGAGCATTGGGAAAAATGACGCCAGCCCTACCCAGGCGCTCGACCGCTTCGCTCATGCTGCGAACCGTAAAGGCGATGTGGGTGATGCCAGTAGAGTATGGCTTGCCCTCCCAGGCAGGCTTGTCCGGGTGCGAATGGAACTTCAGCAGCTCTAACAGTGTACCATCCGGCGCGGCCATCTTCACCGTGGTCACTTGAACGCCCCGGAGATCGAGGATCGCATCGATCTCGCGGCCAGATTCCTCCATCTGACGAACGATGGAAAAGCCCATAACTTCACTCCAGAAGTAAAGTGCCGCCGGCAAGTCGTCAACCACAAGACCCGTGTGACGGTACGCCTCTATCATGCCGCAGCCGCTTCCTCGATGGCATCCCCGAGAACGGCAAGGCCTTCGAGCAGAGCATCATCGGGAATCGTCAGTGGCGGTCCCATCTTGATGGACTCGCGGCCGGTGTGAACGACCAACAGCCCCATTTGCATGCATAGTTCGGCAACCCGGCTGCAGAACGCTCCATCGGCATTCCCGGTCTCCGGCGACGAGAACACCAGCGACGCGATCAGGCCCTTGCCATAGAAGCCCGAAATGCGAGTCGGGAAGCGATTCTTGAGCGCAGCAAGGCCATCGAAGAACAACTCACCCTTGCGGGCCGTCTCGGCGACGAGGTCTCGCGATTCGATTTCCTCGATGACAGCGAGACCTGCCGCGCAGCTCATAGGGTTGGCAGAATGGGTGCTGGACATGTTGCCCACGTCGGGGAGGTCCATAATCGAGGCACGACCGATGACGCCAGACAGCGGTACTCCTCCGCCCATGCCCTTGCCGCAGCAGATGAGATCTGGCGTCACACCATAGTGCTCGAAGCCGAACTTTCGCCCAGTTCGCGCGAAGCCCGACTGCATTTCGTCGAAGGCCAGCAAGATGTCGTGCTCACGGCAAATGCTCTCGACCGCCTGTACGAAGTCCGGCGGATAGAAGAGTGCGCCCCACCCCTGAAACGTCTCAAGCATGAAGCCGGCGATGTCCTTGGACAGATCGACACCACTTTGGGTCAGCTTGTCGAGGCTGGATCTGAAGAACTCGGCGCCGCTTTGACCATTCATTGCCCATGGATAGGGGAAGGGCAAATGATGGATATCTTCGTCCTGATAACCGATCCAGTCGCGCTGGCCCAGGTTGCTGCTCAGCATCTGGGCGCCGAGTGTGCGTCCGTGCCAATTGCCCTCAAAAGCGATGATCCCGCGCCGCCGCTTGCCAACCTTCTGGGCGTGCATGCGCATGAGTTTTATGCCCGCTTCAGTCGCCTCAGTGCCCGCTGACAGAAGGAAGGCCTTCTCGAACGTCGGCCCTGCGAATGCAACCAGCCTCTCAAGATAGGTCGCGCGCAGTTCGTTGGCATAAGCGTAGCAGCTAAACAACGGCTCATCCAAGGTCGCCTTAATTCTGGCGATTACATGCGGATTGGAATGACCGACATTGGCGATAAAGATGGTCGAGGTGAAGTCGATCCACTTGTTGTCAGCCGCGTCGAAGATACTGAAGTCCTCGGCACGTTTCCACACCAGCGGAAGCTGCCCATGCATCGAGCGCGACTCCGTCTTGTCCAGACGCTCGAGAATTTTCTCGGATCCCGGGGTCGGAATTGCAGTCTTGATGCGTCGATGCTTCGTTTCGACATGGGGCACCTCGACGGGCGCTCGGGAAAACTCGTAACCAGCCATTGCTACCTCAGGTGAACAGCAGTGAGAAATGCCGCGGGGAGCGGGCAATCTCATACTCAAGGAACAGGAAATCGTCTTCGCTATCGACCTCAGTTACTCGCGGGGTCACGAACGGCATAACCGCGTTGCCGTGCAATAGGCCCGTGCGCCTGATGAACTCGGTCGATAGCACGTCGACATAACCGTTGGCGCTGTAGGTCGAAGGGAATTTCTGGCGGGGAACATTCGCAGCGTCGAGTTCGGTCGAGGTGTCGCCGACACGCCGCAGGCGATCATCAACGATCTCGAACGTTTTGTAGGCAGACTCGGACATCTCGTGCACGGAACGGAGTGCGGTGGCGTTCGGTGCGGACGCGAATGAATCGATAGCTCCGTCTACCAGTGCAGGGTCGCGTAGCGGGGTGGTCGGACGGATATGGACGATGGTGCTAGGCTCGACTGCATGGACCTTCAACCAATCAAGCATATGAAGCACGAACTCGAAATCGGTCGACCGATCGCCCGATATCTCTGGGGGGCGAAGAAACGGCACCTCCGCCCCCATCGCCCGGCAGGTCTCGGCGTAACTCTCGGAATCGGTGGAGACAATGACCCGATCGATCCGGGAGGAGCGCAAAGCAGCAGCGATCGACCACTCTACCAGTGGCCGGCCGCTGAGCAGCCGGATGTTCTTGTCCGGAACGCCCTTGGATCCCGCGCGAGCGGGAATCACTGCTACCGTCTCAGGCATCGACGTCGACTCGAAGTTTCTTGCGAACCGCGGCTTCGGCGTCTGAGATAGTTTTTTCGCCAGAGCCGAGCATTGCTGGCACGGCTCGCACCGAGTCCACGAAATTCTTGAGCGCCGCCGTTTCAATGGACGCCGCCTGGTCTGAGCCATACATGGCTCGATCGAGCGTGATGTGCCGCTCGAGTGAAGTGGCACCGAGAGCCACAGCAGTGACACATACCTTGATCAGTGAACTCTCGTGACCAGAGTACCCCACGTCGCAGTGGTACCGATCCTTCAGCATCGGGATACAGCGAAGGTTCGCATCCTCCTCCTTCATCGGATACGTGCTGTTGCAGTGCATCAGTTCGAATGGACAGTCAGCGCCCCGGAAGAGCGCGACGACCTCGTCGATCTCCTCTAGCGTCGCCATGCCAGTCGAGATGAAGGTTTTCCGCTTCTCGGAAGCGATCTCGCATAGCAGGGGCTTGTGACCCAACATCGCAGAAGCCACCTTGTTGAAGGAAAGCGAAAACTGCCGCAGGAAGTGCTGCGCATCGACGTCCCAGGCGGACGCTCCCCACTCGATGCCCAGCTGACGGCAGTAGGCATCGATCTCGGCGTACTGGTCCGCCGAAAACTCAAGACCCATCTTCTGTTCGCGCTGGGTTGTACCCCACGGACTCTCGCGCGGAGAATCCAGGTATTCTTGGGTGTAAACCTTGTCGACTGTGCGCTTCTGGAACTTTACCGCGTCAAAACCGGCGGCGGCGGCCGCATCGATCAGCTTCTTGGCAATCTCCATGCTTCCATTGTGATTGATGCCGATCTCAGCGATCAGATACAAGCTCATCTATTTGCTCCAAAGTTAAACGTTGTATGCCCAGCCAAGTCTCGACAAAGGCGCGCACGAAACCCTCGCCCCCCCGCACCGGCAGCACAAGTTTGGCGACCTCTAGCACGCGAGGATGTGCGTCGCTAGGTGCGACCGACCACCGAGCGCGACGCATTATCGGCAAGTCATTCAAGTCATTTCCAAGGTAGATCAATCCTTCGTACGGGCTGCTCTGGTCAGGGAACCTGCGGGCGAAATAGGCATCGAGGTAGGCGAGTTTATCACCGACTGCCTGCCTACACTCAAGCCTCAGTTTCTTGCATCTGGCCAAGACGACTGGGTTGGTTTCCTTGGACAGCACGAAGTACTCGATAGAGAGCTCGCCCCGGCGCTCATAGGTCCGAAGAAAGTCAAAGGCGAGGCCATCGCCGCGATCGCAGCGCACCGACTCGTGGCCATCCTGATCAACCCAGACCTTGTTGTCGGTGAAGACCCCATCAAAGTCGAAGACCAACGAATGGACCTCGCTCAGCCCCGGCAGTGCGGCCTCACGCAAACCCAAGTTCCAGTTCAACGAGATCGCAGATGATGTGCCCAATCAGGATGTGAGTTTCCTGGACACGGGCCGTGGTGTCTGATCGCACAAGCAAGGTGACGTCCGTCGCCTCGCGGAGCTTGCCACCCCCCTTGCCCAGCATGGAGATGGTGGTCAGTCCCATCTCCTTGGCCAGGTTGAGAGCACGAATGACGTTCTCGCTGTTGCCCGACGTCGAGATGCCGATGGCAAGATCACCCGGGCGCCCGAGCGCCTCAATCTGGCGGGCAAAAATGTCATCAAAGCTGAAATCGTTGGAGATGCAGGTCAGGGTCGAAGTGTCGCAATTGAGCGCGATAGACCGCAGCGCACGCCGGTTCTTTTTGAACCGGCCCACAAACTCCGCGGCCAGGTGCTGGCTGTCCGAAGCGCTCCCGCCATTCCCGAACCAAAAGATGCAGCCGCCGGCGCGCAGCGACTCGACGATCTTTGAGGCTGCGGACGCAATAGCGCTCCTATTGTCCGACAGAATCGTCTCTACCACTGCACGGTGCTCGGCGACGTTCTGGTCGATAAGGTGTTCGTCAATCACGGTTTGATAGTCTCCATTGTGCTGGGCGAGCAGAGTTGTCTCAGCCCCCAGTGACCATTTCGCGAAACCGGCCTTCGCGCGACGCCAGTTCTTCGAACGTGCCGCTGTCGACGATCCGCCCGTGGTCGAGAACATAGATCCGATCGCAGCTCCGTACAGTCGAGATCCGATGTGCGATAATGACCAGCGTCACCTGGTGGCCAAGACGATTGATCGCGTCCATCACTGATGCCTCGGTGACAGTGTCGAGCGCACTGGTCGCCTCGTCGAGCACCAGCAACCTCGGCTTGTGGTAGAGCGCTCGGGCGATACCGATGCGTTGCATCTGCCCGCCAGAAAGTCGGACGCCGCGCTCGCCGACCACGGTCTGGTACTGCTCGGGCAACTCCCCGACAATGAAGTCCTCGAGATTGGCGGCGCGGGCCGCCGCAACTACGGCGTCGTGGTCCACGAGTTCCGGGCGGACGCCGTACGCGATATTTGCGGCGATGGTGTCGTCAATAAGGAAGATCTGCTGGGGCACATAGCCAATCAGGCGCTGCCAAGACCCTCGGTTGCTTGCGTCGATCTCACAGTCGTCGACCATCAGGCGGCCCTGTGTCGGTTGCAGCAGGCCCAATATTAGGTCGACGGTGGTGGTCTTGCCGCTGCCCGTTGCGCCAACGAGGCCGATCGAGGATCGAACCGGGATCGTCAGGTCAAGCCCCGCAATGTTGACGCGCGACGAGCCGGGGTACCGGTACGATGCGGCATCGAGACGAACCTCGCGCGTCAGGTCGAGCGTTAGGTCGGCTCGCGCTGGCGGAGCGTCGAGCAGGCCGGCACTCTGTGCGTAGAGCTTTTCGAGCGTTGGTGCGGCAAAGCGCAGGGTGGAGACCGACTGGTAGATCTGCTGCATGGCTGGCATCAGCCGATAGCTGGCGAGAACATAGACCGTCAGAACTGGCAGTGCATTCTGGAAACTCGCGTAGTCGCGGATAAGGATCGCCATGACGGCCAGTGTGCCACCGAATGCCAGCAGTTCAAGGAGCAGGCGCGGGGCCTGGCTGGCTACGTTGGATGCCGCGATGGTGCGGGCGTAGGCAAATGCTGAACCTTCAAACTGGCTGGCGTAATGCTCTTCGAGCCCCGCGACCTTGACGCTCTTAATGCCGACAAAGGCTTCGCTGACAATCCGGAAGCGCCGATTGCTGGCTACCTGAAGTTCTGTTCCCAGCCGTCGCAGGTAGGAACGGAGAGCAAGGTAGATCAGGACGTATGTGACAACGAGCGTGCTGCCTACGGTAATGGCGATGATCGGCTGCACAATGATCAACAGCCCGAGCAATGCGATGACCAGTGCCCCCTGCACTACAAGGTTGACTGAGGGTATGATGATCGAGCCGACGACGCGTGACACGTCTAGCAATATCGAGGTACCCAGGTCGGAGCTGTTCTGATTGAGAAACCAGTCGTAGGGCTGGGCCAGAAATCGCCTTACAAAGGACCGGCCGATCGAATACTCTCGCATCTGCGTGTAGCGGCTAATGACATACGTCGATATCGCCTTAAAGAGCAGAGAAACGACGAGCAGCGCAAAAAACACAAGCGCCAGGAAACTCAGAAAGTCCTGCTGCGAGGTGAAACCAAGGCTCTTGTACATCCAATTGAGGTAGCCGTTTGACTCGATGACGCTCGGGTTGGCGAGGACGGCCACGAACGGCATGATCGACGCGACGCCAATCATGTCCAGCAGGGCGACGCCGAGCATCAACGGCATCAGTAGCAGCAGCTCCCGCCGTTCTGCCGCGCTGAGGAGCGCCCAAGTCTTGCGCACGAGGTCGAACATGAGCCTAAGCCGCCCCGTTCAGAACAAGTTGCTCGATACGCTCGAAGGGCCGGGCCTCGCTCGACCACGTTGCACGTTCCGCCCGCCGCGGCGTCGACGGCAGGGTTGCCCGCAGCTGTCGCGACAAACCTTGGTAGTCAGCGACGCTTTCGCACATGTGTATGCCATGCAGCCTACGCAGGACGGTGCTCTCGAAGCGGTACATCGGTCCAATGTCCAGCGTCGGAACACCAATCTCACTTGCGATGGTTTCCGTTGATGAGCAGCAGGACACGTAGATGTCGGAAGCGGCAATCCATGCCCCGACGCTCCCTTGTGTCACGGTGCAATTGTACTTGCCGAGCTCAGGCTCGTAGTGGTCGCGCACTGCTTTGGGATGCAGGCTGGCGACCAGTTCGTAGCCGGCGCTGGCAAATGGCTCAATGAAGCGGCCGAGGTCAGTCCAGTACTCCTCCCAACTCCCGATGATACGGTGCTCGACGAAGTTCGGCATGTTGAAGAGGATCAGCGGACGCTTGGTCGAAAAGATCCTAGGGTGACTCACACGCAGTTTTTCGAACTCGTCCAGCATGTTCTGCATATCGAAATTGCCGATGACCTCGGCCTTGGCCGCGTCAAGACCACACGATATCCAGTACTGGCGCTGCGACTCGTCAGCAAAACACACGCGGTCCGCGCGGCTCTGGCCGATAACCCACGGCTTGCCAGGCAAGAAGCCCAAAGCGCTCATCGCCAAGATCTCGGCGGGGTGGAAATAGAAGAGCTGATGACCATTGTAGTCCAGGATCTGGTCCGGAAACCGTCGCGCCAGCCACCGCGACATCGCGGTACTATCGCGATGCATTACGGCCGACTTGATGCGCAACTGGGCGATTATCTGTTGGTCGGAAAGTGCAATCGGCAAATGCACGAGCTTGGCTCCATGGGCCTTTAGCAGGTCCAGCAACTCGCCGTTGGTCGTGCCAGCATTGTCTCCCCAGACGAACGCGACGGTGCAGCCAATGTCGCGAACCTTGCTTCGCCACAGCCACCTGAAGCGCAGAATTTGCAGCGCCCAGTAGAGCGCGAGTGCGAGTATGGCCAAGGTTTGCGGCATCTGGTGCATGCGCTCCAACAAACCAACCGACCGCCTCCGCGAACTTAGGGAAGGGCTATCGCCGCTGCCGACTTTGGTCGTGGTACTGGGTTCTTGGATGCGCTCAAGCGTCTTGAAATCGATAACCCCGTGATCGGCGACTCCCATTGATTCCAACGCCGCACGCTGCTGACCGTTCATGACCAGGGCGCTGTTGTGGCCGCGCGACGATAACCAGCCCGCTAGCTGGCTCATCAGCTTTATCGAGGGGGTGGTCGATGGGATGAAAAGGATCATTGCTCGGAGCCGACGGCGAAAGGCGAGGGGCCGCGAGTGAGAGACGCGCTCATGTCGAGGCAGGCCTCATCGGCGTCAGCAACATCATAGCCCTCAATCTCTCGAACCAATTCCTCGACTGTATCTGCAGATGGGAACGAGCAGTCGGCAAACAGCCCGGCCTTTTGCATCATGGCGCGAAAGGCAACGAATGGCGTCGTCGAGCGGCTCGCTTCGAGAAGCCCGGTGGTCGGCCCGATGATCGCAAGGTCGAACCGATCGTAGAGATCTCTGGTCGGCGTAGCGCTGTCGATTATGTCAAAAGATATCGGCGCGAAGGGAGCGATGGCTTTTACGAGCGCCAGCTTGGCGCCCACTACCTCAGCGATTGAGTTATGGACCTTGATGCTCGCGTGCCGGATGCTTAGCCGATCGAGAGCAGTCAGAACGTCGATGATGTCGCGCTCGAAGCAGTCCGGACGCCCGGCGAACGACGGACCCACCCATTCGGGAGGCATGATCAGCACGCGGAGGTCCGCTCGGTTTGCTGTCAGAGGTCGCTTCTTCTGCACCTTGCCACCATTGGCCGGATGCGAGATCGCCGCAGCACGCCGACCAGAACTAGCATAAGTCGCTACCGCGGAGTCATTCCATGCAAGGACGCGATCGGCACCAAATGCCGTCCCGGTGGCGAGCGACAGGTCCTCCCATATCAGCCCGTGCGGCAGGTAGTCGACCCAGACGTTTGCGTCTTTGGCAGCGCGCGCGAGGAGCCTCGTGGTGCCTGTGTTGTCGGAGTTCAGCACCAACCTCCCGACCCCCGAGCGCCGGAGAAAGGACACCGAGCTGGCATGTATCCGGTCAAGTAGCTGGCGACTGTAGCGGCGCTCGAAGTAGCTGTAGGCAGATGCGAGTGCCTGGCGATCGCAGTGATCAAAGCCAGGCCAAGCGTCGGTGTCAAAGTCCAGACCGTGGTCAATTCGGATCGGTGTGTTCAGGTCCACGGCCGATGTCGGTTTGCCCAGTTCGGTCGCAGGAAGCCTGAAACCGGGAAAGCAGATGCTCCGGCGCCAGGTAAGGACCGCAGAGTGGGCTGGCTCCCGAAGGAGATTGTTATAGGGCTGATAGAAGACCTTGGTTCCCCGGCGGCGGTACTCAAAAGCCATCATCTTGCCGGCCAAACTCTCAAGCGAGGAGATGCCGTTGGGCAGATCATAGCTGGCGAGGAACGGCAGAAGACTGCTCTGTGGGTCGCTGGCCCCTTTAAGCAGGCTGAGCTGCACCCGTAGCTTGTCGCAGACGCTGGTCGCGGCGTGCAGCAGGTCGCTATCGTCGGAAGTGCTCAGGACCAGGCTGGTTGCCTTCGTCTCTTGCAGAAGCGCTTCGAGCCGCAGCCGGTACTGGTAGTAGCGGATAAACCGCCACTGGATGTGTTGATAGGCGAGCTCCACCCACTTGTATCTCCCCCCTCTAGACGCCTGCGCATGAAGGCCGAACTCGATGCGTTGCCGCATGTTCGCGTCCAGATCAGGTAGCTCGAAGTTGAGAAGGCATTGAGTCTCGACGCCGTCGCTGCGCAGCCTGAGCTGTGTCAGCGTGGACAGGCTCCAAACGGCGTCGAAGTCGCCAAGCCCGTCGGCCATCGCGCCACAGCATAGTAGCACCCTACTCACGATTCACCCGATGCCGGGGACGACTGGCGCACTTGATCGCCGAGGAGGTCATAGTTGGCTATCAACTGGCCGGCATAAAGGAGGTCCAACTCGTCGTCGACGTCTACAGACCGGCTCTTGGGCATGACGTAAGCATAGGTCTCTGGCGTCAGGAATGTCCGGTTCTGCACAAGCCATTGGCTCTCCGCGACATATACGGCGCCGTTGAGCTGATGGACGATCGGTAAGGCCTGACGTCGAGTGACAAGATCCGTGGATTCAAACAGCGAATGCAAGCGGCCGTCGGCACTGCGCCGGTACATCCAGTATGGGCTTTTGGGAGCCTCACAGACTGATAATCCGACGCGCGACTGGCTCTCAATGGACTCGCGCAGACAGTTGTCGATGTCCAGCGCTGTACGCAGGGGCGAGGTGGGCTGCAAGAGCACCACCCAGTCGTAGCCAGGCACGCGTCGCAGGGCATCCAGAAGAACATCGACGGACGTCGCCTCGTCCGTGGCCAGCTCAGCATCACGAGTGAATGGCACGTCGCAGCCCCACTCGAGAGCTACCTGCATAATTGCGTCATCGTCCGATGACAGCACAACCCGGTCGATGAACTTCGATGATTTCGCCGCCTCAATCGTCCAGGCGACCAACGGTTTTCCGGCGAGCGAGCGAATGTTCTTCCCCGGCAGCCCCTTGCTGCCGCCCCGCGCCGGAATCACGGCGAGAACGCTTCTGCCATCTATCACGAGAGTGATCCACCTGGCTTGGCCATCGTTTGATTGGCCGAAAGGAGGTCAGCAGGGCGGCCGACATCGAGCCACGGTTCGTGCATGGGGTATGCGACGGTGCGCCGCTTCTCGGCCTGGAGGCTCTCGAACAACGCGGGCATATCGTAAGCCTCGCCCTTGCGCATGTATTGCAGGGCTGAAGGGTCGATTGCATAAACGCCGGCGTTTATGTGGCTTCGGGCAATCGGCTTTTCCTCGAAACCTACAATATCGACACCCTGCATTTGTACGACGCCGAAGGGATGCTGCCACTCGTGCAGCCGGACAGCCATCGTTGCTGCGGCGCCCTGGCGGACGTGGAAGTCCAGCAACTCCCCATAGTGGATGTCCGAGATCACGTCGCCGTTCGTAACGACGAATGGGGCAGACGGGATTGGCTCAAGCAGTGATAGCGCGCCGGCGGTACCCAGCGGAGCTTCCTCTTTGAGGTAGGCGATCTGCACGCCGAACCTATCGCCGGACCCAAAATGTTCCTCGATGATGTGACCGAGATAATGGATGGCGAGCACGAAGCGACTGAATCCTTCGGCCTTGGCGCGCTCAATGATGTGCTCGAGCATGGGCCGACCGCCGACCGGGAGCATCGGCTTAGGGCAGGCCTCGGTGTGGGGCCGCAGCCGAGTGCCCTTGCCGCCAGCCATGATGACCATAAGGTTCGGGCGATCGGTGGGGGCGGACATCTGGTCCCAGAGGTGCAACCCAACGACCTTGTTCGCCTCATCAACAATAGGTATCTGCCGAACCTTGTTGACGCGCATCAATTGCATCACCAACTCCCGATCAAGCGTCGGCGGAACGACAAGCGGGTTGCGGTGGATGATGGTTTCAATGGGACTGTCGAGAGCCAGACCCTTCAGCAGCCCCCGTCGGACGTCGCCGTCCGATATCGTACCCAGCAATGCACCATCTTCATCGGCGATCAAGACGATCTGGATGGCCACAGCATCGAGATTGCGGATGACGTCGTGGACGGTGACAGTCGATTGCAGGACCGCCTCAACCCAACGAGCCGATCGGGAAGTTGGTTGGTGAGTCATGGCCTAGACCTGCCGCTCCCGGAGCAGGCAGAACGCCTCTGCCGCTTCGAAGCCGGACTGCGCACCGCGGACGGACGCCAGCGCCCTCACGGCCTTTTCGCTGCGAGGAAACGGGAAGTCGCCCATCTCAGACTCATAGATTTGCAGGAGTTCCCACTTCCGCTCGATGTACCTGCTAATGTCGACGAAGACATTTGGCTGAAAGCCACGCTTAGTGTCGGGCATTGCATCCGTCTCAGAGAGAGTCTCGTACGACATCACCCTCGTAATGGACGGATAGCGAAACCACTTGGTCGAGGCCACTGCAGCATCGAAGGTGACACGATGATCGCTGTGCGCGTCGTCCGAATGCGGCACCAGAAGTTCGTTAGGCTGGAAGTCGTGGATCACCGCGGAGACAGGCTTGATGACGTCCCCCAGCGGCATGGCGTCTAGCTTCATCGTCGGCAACCCGAGCTGGAAGACGTGCGGCGCCTCCACCCCGAGCTCAGCGGCAACCGACTGGATCTCACGAGCGCGAGATGCGACCCGTTCCGCCGGCCAGCCATTCGCCACGTCGACTGACGTCATTACCAGCCAGCCCAACGTCACGCCCTCCGCCTTGCGCCGGAGCATAGTTCCACCGCAGCCAAGCAGCTCGTCGTCGGGGTGTGGCGCGATGACGAGGGTTCTCAAAGATACTCTCCCACGCTGAACTCGCGCCTCGGGTGGCATTCCAGAAGCCGCACTGCGTCAGTGCCCGCTTTGACCACTGGGAAGCCGCCATCGAGGTCGACGACCTTACCGGGTTCGAGGTTGGGTCGGCAGTCGGTAGTGACGCTGCAGCTCCAGAGCTTCACTTCAGTTCCATGATGCACGAAATGCGCTCCGACATAGGGTCGCGTCAGACCTCGAACGAGATTGTAGATTCCCGTCGCCGGCATGCGCCAGTCGATTTGACCATCTGATGGTCCACGCTTTCGCCAATTATTGGCATTCGAGGATCCCTGTGGTCGCCGGAGATAAGTTCCAGATGCCAGTTTTGGTAGAAAGTCGGAGATCTGGGCCAGGGCGGTCGTAGATACGCGATCGTAAAGGCTCCCGGCAGTGTCGGTGGCAGCTATGGAGACAGATTCTTGCGACAGGATGTCTCCGGAATCTGCACCCTCATCCATGAAAAAGAATGTCGACGCGGTTTCGGTAAGTCCGAGAACTAGAGCCCAGATCAGCGGGTGCCGGCCGCGATTCATGGGCAACGCGGCGGGATGGAACCCCACGACACCCATGGGTGCCACGTCGAGCAACTGCCGCTTGATCAATCGCGACCAGCCGAAGCAAAAAATGACATCGGGCTTTCGGGCGGCGACCCATGCCAATGTTTCTGGTGAGTTTATGTCGGGGGCGTAGCAGACAGGAATGCCGGCTTGGTTTGCTCTCGGCATCAGGTCGCGATGGTCTGCATTGGCGGAAAATTCCAGCGTGCAAACGCCGACGACTTCGGCCTTCATGGCAATCAGATGCGCTAGCACTCGATCAGAAAACAGCACGGCGCCGATGAATACTATCCTCATGCCTGCGCCAGATCGTAAAAGCGCTTCTTCAGAAGGTCTCCGACAGGGACGCGTTCGAGCGTGTCAACAATGCGCTTGCTCGCCCCACCCTCGCCATAGGGGTTGCGAGTGGCGGCAAGAGCACTGGAAAACTCGGCGGAGTAGAGATGCGCGATGGCGTCGCGGATCGATTGCCGATCCGGTTCGCAGTTGATGACACTCGAGGCGCGTAGGCGGCCGCGCTGGCGGTCGCCAATGTTGACTGTGCCCTTCTTGAAGGTGGGCACTTCAGTGAGGCCACTGGAAGAGTTGCCGACGACTCCGTCCACTTGCGCGATACAGGACAGGTACCGTAGCTGCCCGAGCGAGGTGAATACGTGAGCGTGAGGTCGCTCGGCAACGAAGTCGTTGATCTGCCGAAACAAGACCCGTCCATCGGTATCGGAGTTGGGCATGGTGAAGATCAGTTGCGTGTCGTTTAGTTCGTCAAGCGCAGCCAGCAATTCGCGCATCTGGCGCTCGCTGCTCTCGTGCTCGAGCGTCACCGGGTGGAACGTGATGAGCAGACTTCTTGGGCCAAACTGGAGCCCTAGTGACGTCTGCAGCTCGTCGCGAGACAGCAGTTGGACATGCTCGATGGCATCAATGCCCAAGCCGCCGACGAGGAAGACGCGGTCCGGCTGCTCGCCCAGCTGCACGACGCGCCGCCGGTAGTCTTCGGCAGCGACGAAATGGAGGTGAGACATCTTGGTGATCGAGTGACGGATGTACTCGTCGATCACCCCCTCGGTGGCCTCGCCGCCATGGATATGAGCGACCGGGATTCTCGCGATCATCGCTGCAGAGGCGGCGGCGAATATCTCGTAGCGATCCCCTAAGACCACCAGGATGTCTGGCTTCAGCTCGGCCAGTGCGTCGGCGAAGCCGATGACGCCGAGGCCCATTGACTTGGTTACGCCAACTGGTGTGTCGGAACTCAGCAGCATTTCGACGCGGCGATCTACGGGGAACCCGTCCAACTCGATCTCACGAATTGTCAGGCCAAACTCGGGCGCTAGATGCATGCCCGTGGCAATGACCTGGAGATCGAGTGTTGACGAACGTCGGATGCCGTCCATGGCCCACTTGAGGAGACCATATTCGGCGCGTGTGCCGGTGACTACACAGACCTTCTTCATATCTCGATCAAGTCGTCGGGCTCAAAGTCGCGATCGGCGGTCTTGCCGATAACTTCATCCCAGCGCATCGGCGAGATACCACTGCCCGGACGCTTTACCCCAATGTTACCGGTCGCAAACCGCTCTCCCTTGCGAACTGGTGCGGTGGCGACGATCGACTTCCGGACGATGGGCTTGTTGTCGAACTCGCTGGCACTCGGGCGTTTAATGCCGTCGCCAAGGGCTTGCTCGATATTGCGTATAGCGCTGACCATAGCTGCGAACGCGTCGGGCTCGATGCTGGCTCTATGGTCGGGACCCGGGAGGTTGTTGTCGAGCGTGAGGTGTTTTTCGATTACAGTGGCGCCTAGCGCCACGGCAGCGACCGAGACTTCAATACCCTTAGTGTGGTCGGAGTATCCGACCGAAACACCAAGGGCGTCACGAATACTGCACATGGCGCGCAGGTTCACGTCCCGCATCGGTGTGGGATACTCGGTGTTGCAGTGGAGCACTGTCACGAGGTCGCGTGATGTGCCCGCCCCTTCGAGCACATCTATCGCCGTCTCGATCTCGCCCAGATTGGCCATGCCAGTGGAGAGGATCGTCGGCCTGCCAAACGCACCAATGTGCCGCAGGTAGGGCAGATTGTTGATCTCGCCTGACGGAATCTTAAAGTGGTCGAGACCAAGCTCAACCAGCATGTCTACGCTCTCGATATCAAACCCGGTAGAGAAGAATCCGATGCCGCGTGTCTTGCAGTGGGCAATCAGCACCTCATGCATGTCGCGACTAAGTTCGAGGCGCCTGATCATGGCGTGCTGGCTCTCGGCAGCGTCGGTGGTCTGGTTCTGGTAATCCGCCTTTGACGCATGGACGGTTACCAGCCGATCGGCGCTGAACGTCTGGAACTTCACTAGATCGGCACCGGCATCTGTTGCCGCATCGATCAGGCGACAGGCCATGGCGAGGTCGCCGTTGTGGTTCACACCGGCTTCCGCGATTATGAGAGTGGGCTGGACCTTCACATTAGCTCCGCAGTACTGTCCCGGCCGGGACATTGCTCAGTACGATCTGCCCGGCGCCAATTACTGCCCCATGCCCGATCTCGATGCCCTCGCGCACGACCGCCCCGCTGCCCACAAAGCTGCCCGACCCGACGATGACACCGCCATTAAGAAGGACGCCGGTCGAGATGTGGCAATGAGATTCGATGCGGGCATCGTGCTCGATCAGGGCATGTGAATTAATGATGCAGTTCTCGGCAACGCGCGCGGCGGCGTTCACAACGGCGCCATGCATCACGATGGACCCCTCGCCGATCTCGGCATGCCGGGAGACGTGGGCGTGCGCCGAGACGATGACGGGCAAACTTGCGTTATACGACTTCAGCACGCCATACACATGCATGCGGATCTCTGCCGACTTGATTTGGCCGATTGCAACCAGGGCATTCGGACACTCGCGTAGAAGGGCTGGCAAATCCTCGTCGCTCCCGGCAACGGGGTAGCCCAGAACCGGCGACTGATCGGCCTCGCGAGGTATGACAATCCCGTGCACCCGGTACTGCCCGCTGGCCTCAACAACGTCGATGCAGGAACGGCAGTGTCCGCCGCCGCCGATGAGCAGAACTGAGATCATTCCAGCCCCGCGCTGCTCGGAACATTTATGATTCGCTTCCCTAGCGAGTCGGCAATTGGCAAGGGTGCCGCTGGACAAGCCTGGTACATCGGAAGGCGATGGAGCAGCTGCCAAGTCGGCCGGGTCATCATGCCCGCAGCGTTTGTAGCTTCGAGTATGGTGTCTCGATCGGCAGTCAGGGCGTGATCGAGTATCAACGTCTGTAACCAGTAGTTGCTGATACTGCCTTCTGGCTCACCCACGACGCGGATCCCCTCGACGGACGCAAAAGCATCGCGGTAGCGGTTGAAAAGGCCGCGCTTTGAGGCCAGGAAATTCGGCATCTGCTCCAGCTGGGCGCAGCCGAGCGCCGCATTCAGATTCGGCATGCGGAAGTTGTAGCCGAGCGTGTCGTGCACAAATTCCCACCTGTGCGACACCTTGGCTGTGGTTGTGAGATGTTTGGCGCGGTCGGCGAGTTCGTCGTCGTTGGTGAGTAGGGCGCCGCCGCCGCCGGTGGTGATGACCTTGTTGCCGTTAAAGCTCAGCGTGCCCGCGCGTCCGAAGGTACCGGTGTGACGGCCATTGTAGTAGCTGCCGAGCGACTCAGCCGCGTCTTCGACCAGTTGGAGCTGGAAATCATGGGCCAGGCGGACGAGGCCATCGAGGTCGCATGGGTGCCCGAAGGTATGCATGGGCACCAGCGCCCGAATGCGGCGACCCGTTTGCCGATTGCGACAACCGCCGTCTGTGAGTTCGGCGCAGTGGTTCAGCCAGTCCCGCAAGGCGTCAGGATCTAGACCGAGTCTTTCCTCGCTACTGTCGGCAAAATGGGGGATGGCGCGCAAGTAGCGCACCGCGTTGGCGGTGGCGACAAAGGTGAGGGCTGGAACAATCACCTCGTCGTTGTCCTCAACGCCGACAAGTTGCATGGCGACCTGCAAAGCGGCAGTGCCATTCACCACTGCCACAGCGCGTTTTGCACCAGTGAAGGCGGCCAGTTCGGCCTCAAACCGGTTCACATAGGCTCCGACAGACGACACAAACGTCGAGGCAATGCAGTCTTGCACGTACTCCTGTTCGCGGCCGCCAAATCGTGGTTCGTGTAGCGCGAAGGTGCCATCGCCCAAGACGGCGCGTAGCCGACTTACGACCTGCTGGGCTAGCGTCATTTCGGTGCTGACGAACTCGCCGATCATATGTTGTAGATGTCAGCCTTGTAGCGAGCGAGATTTTGCGGATTGCCGAACCACTCCACCGTTTCGGCGAGGCCGCGCCGCAGGCCATCGACACCCGCGTAGTCAGGCGACCAGCCCAACACGGCTTTGGCCTTCGAATTGTCGGCCCAGAGCCGCTCGACCTCGGAGTCTGCCGGACGCATGCGTGTTTCGTCGGTGACGATCTCCACTTCCGCGTTCATGACGCTCGCGATAAGCCTAGCCGTATCACCAACCGAAATCTCAAAATTGCTGCCAAGGTTGATGACGTCGCCGACACCCTTGTCGCTATCGAGCGCCGCGAGGAAGCCGCGGACGGTGTCGGTGACAAAGTTGAAATCGCGCGTCGGCGAGACAGCGCCGAGCTTTATCTGACGCGCGCCCTTGGCGATCTGGGTGATAACTGTTGGGATCACGGCTCGCGCAGACTGCCTCGGACCGTAGGTATTGAATGGACGGGCAATGACCACTGGCAGACCAAAGGAGGCGTAGAAAGAATAGGCCAGTTGGTCCGCCGCGATCTTGGTTGCCGAGTACGGTGACTGCCCAAGTGTCGGATGCTCCTCGGTGATCGGCACGAAACGGGCCGTCCCGTACACCTCACTGGTCGAGGTGTGGACTACGCGACTGACTGAAAGGTCGCGGGCCGCCTGAAGCACGTTCAGAGTCCCCTTGATGTTCGTGTCAACATAGGTGTCCGGCGAGTGGTACGAATAGGGTATCGCGATAAGGGCGGCGAGATGAAGCACGGCATCGCAACCCTGCATCGCGGTCTTGACGCCGTGCGGATCCCGGATGTCGCCCGCGAAAATCTCAAACTTGCCGGCAACGTCCGGGCTGCAGTGGTCGAGCCAGCCCCAGGAATTGAACGAGTTGTAGAGCACGAATGCCCTTACATCGTGACCGGCCCGCACCAAGGCCTCAGTAAGGTGAGATCCGATGAAGCCGTCCGAACCGGTGACGAGAACCTTCACGTCACTGCCCCGGATTGGACAAATGCCCCTTGTTCGCCATTGGCGACTTCCTGCGCATCACCAAACAGTGCGGCAAGATCGGAGATGCGCCAAACGCCCATGTACTTGTTCCTATCGGCAGGATTGGAGGCGAACCGGTCGTCCAGCATCTCCAGCGGCGGCGGGAATGAAAAAGGGGGAAGCAACATGTTAAGGGCTCGCCACCTATCCTTGACGACAGGAGGGCCATTCTCAAGAACATCAGTGAAAGTTGTCGTTGCCAGATAGGTCGACCCAGACTTGACAATGTTGCGGAGGCAAGTCGTAATCTGCTCCGTTTCCAGGTGAACAAAGCAGTCACGGACAAATATCAGGTCCACACACGGTAGTCGGTCCGCGATCAGATCGACCTTACGGAACTCTCGCCCAGGAGAACCGTGCCTACGCTGATTTTCACGGACCAGACCCTCTACAATATCGCCGCCGATATAGTGTACACTCGGCATTTCGACCCTTGACATCCAATACCAGTCACCGCATGGAACATCTAGCATTGTGCAAATATTGTTACGCCCAATGCAGCCCGGCAACTCTCGACGAATGTTTGCGGTTGCTTCCAGGCTAGAGCCTTCACCAGAGAGCGACCCATCCACTTTGCCTTTCCAGTAGCCGGCCTTGTAGATCAAGGAGAAGCGCTGCTCCTCCGTCATTCCAGCCAGCCTGCGTTCAACCATGTAGTCGCGGAGGCGAATGAAAAGCGAATGCAGTTTGTTCAGCAATTTACCACCACCCAGGTCACCGGAGCGGAACCTCACCCTTCTCCTCGGCCAAGTCAGTAATGCCCAGCGCTTCCTTGCGATCGACCTCCTCCTGAAGGAGCTTGATTTCGCGACTGAGGTCCTCGTATTCCTGCATCTTGCGCTTAAGGAAGCGGGCGGTAAGAGCTGCTTTTTCCTTCAGACCGCTGGGCGTCAGGATGTAGGCATAGCGCCCCTTGTGCTCTGAGGCCGTGAAGTTGCCGAATTTCACCATTCCCTTCTCAACCAGGGCATTGAGGCAGTAGTAGGCGGAGCCATTCGAAACGCCTACAGTGGCTGCGATCTCGCGGACGCTTAAGTGGGGGTTCTCGGCCAAGAGTCGCATAACTCGATACCGCACGTCCTCTCGCTGTTGATCACGCCGACTGGCCATCACGTGTCGTCGCCCAAATGGCTACCGCACCGCACCTCGCAAGGGCGAAGCACAGCGGCGGGCGGGCAGAGCTTGACGGCGAGAGTAGTCACTGTTCTAAATTGAACGGTTAGCAGCAAGGCAGCGGAACCACAAGCTCAGCCACCGCTTTTGCACCAGGCGCAGAGCGTTCTGTGACGCAGCGGCAACCGGACGGATATAAAACATGGCCGTACGCTGGTTTCTTGTTCAGTTCAAACCCAACTCTCACAATATCGCCAGCAGAAACCTCAAGCGGCAGGGTTTTGAGACTTTCTTGCCCCTTCAGGAAATCACTCGGCGACAGGACAATCGATTTATAGCCGAGCTACGCCCCCTTTTTCCGGGCTATTTGTTCATCCGGCTCAATCCGGATAGTTCCCCTTGGCGCAAAGTAAACTCGACATATGGTGTTAACCGTATCGTGAGTTTTCGGGATGCGCCGACGCCCGTTCCAGATGCGCTGGTTGCCGCCCTGCTGGCCCGATCGGACACGAACGGACGTATAATCACAGCGTCGGACTTGGCGAAAGGTGGCGAAGTGCGTGTTATCGGCGGTCCCTTCGCCGAGTTTGTCGGTACGATCGAGACCATTGATGGCGAGAAACGGGTGTGGCTACTCCTCGATTTTATGGGTCAGACAACCCGAATTCAGGTAGACGTTCATCAGATCGCAGGCCGATAGCGCATAGCGATCGGGACCGCTGGAAGTGACCATTGAAGCAAGCACAAATGACCAAGGGCTATAGTGGCAACCGTATTGCCGTCATTCTCCCCTGCCACAACGAAGCGCCTGCTATCGGCAATGTGATTTCGGCTTTTCGCGCGGCTCTGCCTGAGGCAAGCATCCACGTGTTCGATAATGCATCGACCGATGACACTGCGCATGTGGCAGGTGCGGCGGGTGCGCGGGTTGTCCATGTCGCCGAACGGGGCAAAGGCAATGTCGTGCGCCGCATGTTCGCTGACGTTGAGGCTGATATTTACCTCATGGCAGATGGCGACGGAACATATGACGCGTCTAGTGCGCGCGCAATGATCGATCGAGTCATAGCCGAGGGGCTCGACATGGTCGTGGGGCGCCGCATCACGGATGGCGCGAATAAGGAGTACCGCCCCGGACACAAAATGGGCAACCGACTGCTGACTGGCGCCGTCGCCCTTATCTTTGGCAGCGGCTTTACCGATATGCTGTCGGGCTATCGCGCCCTCTCCCGACGTTTCGTGAAGTCGTTCCCGGCCCTCTCAAAGGGCTTCGAGACCGAGACAGAGCTCACTATTCACGCTTTAACGTTGCGTGCCCCCTATGGCGAGGTGGATACGACGTATGGTGCCCGCGCAGATGGCACGCAGAGCAAGCTCTCGACCTGGACGGATGGCATACGAATCCTCAAGACCATCCTTAAACTGTACATACTCGAGCGGCCGCGCGAGTTCTTTCTTTCACTAGCAGGAATTGGTGCATTGGTTTCGCTCGGGCTGGGCATGCCGGTGATCTTCGAGTTCCTCGACACTGGCCTTGTTCCCCGCTTCCCAACCGCCGTTCTGGCAGCGGCCACAATGCTCGGGGCGCTGCTCTCCGCGACATGTGCCGTGGTACTTGATGGAGTAGTTACCGGCAGGCGCGAAACGAAGCGATTGGTGTATCTGGGGATTCCCGCACCCGGGCCCAAGCCTTGAATCCGGTTGCCAAACGTATTGTGCGGTTCGGCCTGGTTGGGATCGCTGGGTTTGTCGTGGACGCTGGCTTGCTTTACCTCCTGGTTGACTGGATCGGGCCGTTCTGGGGGCGTGTCTTCTCGTTCCTTTCAGCGGCGGTCACAACGTGGTTGCTTAATCGCAGCTTTACGTTTGCCGACCGTCGCAGCAGCCTTTCCCTTTGGCGCGAGCTAACTCGCTACCTCTTCGCCATGTTCGCAGGCGGGGTGGTGAACTTCGCCGCCTATAGTCTGGTTATCCTGAACGCCGGCGATAAGGGCTTCTGGCCCGTTCTGTCGGTGGCATCTGGCAGCGTTGCGGGAATGGGCGTCAATCTGGCCCTCGCCCGGTTCGCGATATTTCGCGACGCTGTTGAACGCGATTGAAGGCGTTTTGCGCTCTCATGCCAAAACTGCGGCGACATTACTCGTGCGCCCGCTCGAGACGCTTCGGACTCTCGATCTTTCCACTGCCCCTCGGTCCGTAAGTACGTTGAGGGTGGGCAGACATTGATCTCGCCTGTCTGGGCCACGCTTGCGATGCACAGTCGTTGGTTGGGGCGACCGGTTCTTCCCTCAGGTCCTCCAACGGTGTAGTTCACGCTCCTGGACGTCATTTAGGATAGGCATCTTGCACATCACCGTGATCGGCGCGGGCTATGTCGGCCTTGTCAGTGGCGCCTGTTTCGCCGATTTCGGGCATCAGGTGACGTGCGTCGACCTCGATGCCGGCAAGATCGCGCGGCTGCGGGCCGGCGAGATGCCGATCTACGAGCCGGGGCTGGATGGGCTGGTGGCCGAGAACGCTTCTGCCGGCCGGTTGAGCTTTAGCACCGAGCTAGCGCCCGCAGTTGCCGGAGCGGATGTTGTCTTCATCGCCGTCGGTACGCCGTCGCGGCGCGGCGATGGCCATGCCGATCTCTCTTTCGTCCACGCTGCAGCGCGCGACATCGCCGCAGCGCTCGATGGCTTTACGGTGGTGGTCACCAAGTCCACCGTGCCGGTCGGCACGGGCGACGATGTCGAACGCATCATCCGAGAGACCCGGCCCGACGCAGACTTTGCCGTCGTCTCCAATCCCGAGTTTTTGCGCGAAGGCGCCGCCATCGAGGACTTCAAGCGCCCGGACCGCATCGTCATCGGGCTCGAGGACGAGCGCGCCCGTGCGCCCATGACCGAAGTCTATCGCCCGCTCTACCTCAACCAGGCGCCGCTGATGTTCACCGGCCGTCGCACGGCCGAACTGATCAAGTATGCCGGCAACGCCTTCCTCGCTATGAAGATCACCTTCATCAACGAGATGTCTGACCTGTGCGAAAAGACCGGCGCCAATGTGCAGGACGTGGCGCGCGGCATCGGCCTGGACAACCGCATCGGCCCAAAATTCCTCAATGCCGGGCCGGGCTATGGCGGGTCCTGCTTCCCCAAGGACACGGTTGCCCTCGTCAAGACGGCGCAGGATTTCGAGAGCCCGCTGCGGCTGGTCGAAACTACAGTTGCAGTCAACGACACGCGCAAGCGCGCCATGGGCCGCAAGATCATCGCCGCCTGCGGTGGCGACGTGCGCGGCAAGACCATCGGCATCCTTGGGCTGACCTTCAAGCCGAACACCGACGACATGCGCGAGTCCCCGGCGCTGGCCATCATCCAGTCGCTGCAGGATGCCGGGGCAAGGATCCGCGCCTACGATCCGCAAGGTATGGAGCAGGCGCGGACCCTGCTCCACGACGTCGACTATGCAGGTGACGCCTACGACGCAGCCGCCGGCGCAAACTGCCTTGTCCTCGTCACTGAATGGAACGCCTTCCGCTCGCTGGACCTGGCGCGACTGCGCAGTGTGATGGCATCCCCCGTGCTCGTCGACCTACGAAACGTCTATCGGCGCCACGAAGTCGAGCCAACGCAAATAATCTATCACAGCGTTGGGCACAAAGCCTAGTGCGCAACGCCGAGCTTACTTGGGTTGTTTACAATGATAGCAGCTATAGTGGCTTTCGGCGTACTGATCGCCAAGGCTCTCGGTCTCTGAGTTAGCTGCGCTATACACTGGCGCGCTTCGGACGAATTACCGTTGAAGGGGATGGCATAGCGTTAGCAGGAAATAACCTAGGCGAAATGATGCTTCGCCCGCTGTAGGCGCAGATTCAGAGCGGTTGAGTCTCGCTTAATCATGCTCATCCCCACACATTGAGATCGACATTCTCCACATACCTCGCGACCACATTAGTGGAGCGCCATCCTCCAGCCCGCATGATTGGCAGCGGCTGAACGCCATTGATCGTGAGTTGCTGAGCGGCACCCACCCGCAGTGAGTGGCCTGAGATGCTGGCGACGGTGTCGGCATCCATTCCAGCTGCCGCTGCCAGCTTCTTGAGGATGCGCGTGACCGCGAACGGGTTCATGTGGCGGGAGAGTGCAACCGATCGATAGACCGTGCGAAAGAGTGGACCGTGGTCAAGGTCGGCGACCTCCATCCACCTGCGCAGTGCGTCCAAACCCGACGGCGTCAGGTGGGCGATGCGGCCGGCGCCGTCGGGGTCGTTCTTGGCGCGTCGGATGAGAAGGCTTGCGGTCCCGAAGTGGTTGGGTTGGAGGTCTTCAGCGCGGAGCGCGACGAGTTCGCTGCGGCGGCAGAGAGTGTCGAAGCCGACGGCGACCAGGGCGCGGTCCCGGAGGCCGGTGAACTCGGGGCCGCAGGCGGCAAGTAGCTGGTCGCGCAAGTCGGCGGTGATGCCGAGGGCTTGGTCTGGACGCTGCGGGCCGTCGGCCCTTGCGCCCCCTGCCCCGATCCTGACGGCTTTGAGGCGAGGCGCTCGGTCCGGCAGCTTCAGACGCGCCGCCGGTTCGCCGCCGCTGTCCGTGCACCCGGTGCGAGTCAGGGCCGAATCTCCAGTTCGGCGATCTTGTCCCGGTCGAGCACGAAGGCATAGCGCAGATCCAGAGGACTGCCCGGGAAGTCGCCGACCAGGTGGCCGGTGACCACCTCCCTCTGTCCATCCGAGGCGATCGCGACGGGCTCGACGGTGTAGGTGTATTGCCGCGTCGCCCTGGCCTTCCACGCGCCGATGGCGGCGCGACCGCGATGCGTCACCCCTTCGTCGATGACGACTGCCGTGTCGGTGAAGCAGGCGAGCACCTTGTCGAAGGCGGTGTCCCGATCGGCCTCGAAATAGCGTGCGATCGGTTCGGGAAGGTCGTTGGTCATCCTGGGGTACTCCTGTTCGGCATGGGACCGGTTCGATCCACACCCCGAAAGGTAGGGCTGGACGATCATCTTGATTAGCGGGATAAACGTGGATGAAGTATCACGGAAATCGGGATTATGAAGCCGGCACTCTCGGAGATCGAAGCGGTTCTGGCCGTGCATCGCACCGGCTCGTTTCGCGCCGCGGCGCTCGACCTCGCCATGTCGACGACCGCGCTCAGCAATGCGGTGGGTAAGCTCGAGCGGCACCTGAGCGTCCGCTTGTTCAATCGCACGACGCGCAGCGTGTCGCTTACCGATGCCGGACGTCTCTTCATCGAGCGGGTGGGCCCGGCGCTATCGGACATCCAGGGCGCCATCGAGGCCGCGCAATCGCTGCAGGAGGTGCCCGCGGGCACGCTGCGCATCAATGCCTTCGCTGCGGCGGCGCGCGAGGTAATGTCGCCGCTCATTCTCGCCTTCGCCAGACGCTACCCCGGGGTGCATATCGACCTGGTGACGGAAGGGCGGGTCGTCGACATCGTCGAACGCGGTTTTGACATGGGGATCCGACCTGCCGATCTGGTGCCCAACGACATGATCGCCATTGCCCTGGGGCCCAACCGCCGCAATGCCGTGGTGGCCTCCCCCGGCTATCTCGAACGCCACGGCCGCCCGAGCCGGCCCAGCGACCTGCTGGACCATGCCTGCATCCAGGTGCGCCTGCCCAGCAATGCTCTCTATCGATGGCAGTTCGCCCGGGATGGCGAAGCGCTGAATATGGACGTCAAGGGCCCGATGACCCTGGATGAATCGAGCCTGGCGCGGCTGGCGGTGCTCGAGGGCATCGGCATCGGCTTTTTCATGGAAGCGGATGTGCGCGCGGACATCGCTGCCGGGCGGCTGGTCCGGCTGCTGGAGGACTGGATGCCGCCGGTCGCGCCGCTGAGCCTTTACTACCCCGGGCGGAAAAACCCATCGGCCGCGTTTGCCGCATTCATTGACGCGGCCCGCGCCTATGGCGCCGCGCGCCCGGAGACCCCGGCCTCGCCGGCGGCCGTCGATGCGCGGACCACATCGACGCCGGCCTGATCGACGCCCTGCGCCAACGGCGCCGGGGGGCAGGAGATCGGTGATGATTCGGACGACATCGCGTGCCCCCGGCCTGCCCAATCGCGGGCGTCGTGTCGGCATTCCGAGCGGCGATGTGACCGGACTCTCAAGCCTGCGGGCGGGCCGGACGCACAGGGACGCGGTGCAGCGGAGCGCCGTCGCGCTCGAAGGCGGTCAGATTGTCGATGGTGGTCTGGGCGATGGCGGCCAGCGCCTCGCCAGTGAAAAAGCCCTGGTGACCGGTGACGATGACATTGGGAAAGGTCAGCAGCCGGGCAAAGACGTCATCGGGAATGATGCGGTCGGACAGGTCCTCGAAAAACAGGTCCGCCTCTTCCTCATAGACGTCGATGCCCAGGCTGCCCAGCGCGCCGCTCTTGAGCCCGCGGATGGCCGCGCGCGTGTCGATGACAGCGCCGCGGCTGGTGTTGATCAGCATGGCGCCCCGCTTCATCGCCGCGATCGCCGCATCGTCGATCAGGTGGTGAGTGGCCGGGGTCAGCGGACAGTGCAAGGTCACCACGTCGGCTTGCGCCAGCAGGTCGCCGATCGGAAGATAGGTGAGCCCGAGCCCCAGGCATGCCGGGTTGGGAACCGGATCATAGCCGACAAGTCGGCAACCGAAACCGGCCATGATGCGCCCCACCGTTTCCCCGATCAGGCCGGTACCGACAATGCCCACCGTCTTGCCGCTGAAATCGAAACCTACCAGCCCGTCGAGCGCGAAATTGCCCTCGCGCACCCGGTTATAGGCCCGATGGGTGTGACGGTTGAGGGTGAGCATGAGCGCCACGGTATGCTCAGCCACTGCATGCGGCGAATAGGCCGGCACGCGGGCCACGGCGATGCCAGCGGCTTCGGCGGCGACGAGATCGACGTGGTTGTAGCCGGCCGAGCGCAGCACCAGCAGCCTGACGCCATGGTCGCGCAGCTGTGCGATGACGCCGGCATCGACACTGTCATTGACGAAGACGCAGACCGCATCGGCCCCGGCCGCCAGGGGCGCCGTGCTGACCGAAAGGCGCGGCTCGAAATAGTTCAGCCGATGCAATCCGGGCTGGTTGGCCGCCTCAAGCGAGCGACGGTCATGCGGCTTGGTGCTGAAGACGGAAACGCGCATGGCGATCTTGTTCCTCCGAGGCCGCATGAGGCGCCGATCGCCCTGCCGGTCAGCGGGCAGATTGAGGCCAGTGGCGCGAACGCGCCTTGTCCTCGATCAAAACGTGGCAGCCATCCCTGACCCCGACAGCGACTCTGGTGGATCTAGAGAAACGCTGGCTGCGACCAGGCGCGCTTGCCGTCGGCTGTGGTCACGACGAGGCGGCACCAGGGGCTGGTGAAGGACGCGAGATCGAAAACGGCCTCCTGCAGGCCGTCGCCATGCACCTGTAGCGCGCTGGCGCCGCGGCCGGCCAGAACGATGCTGCGCGCGGGCGAGGTCGTGACGCGAACGCGGTCGCCATCGCGGTCGACAGAGAGGATTTCTGGACCCTGAGAGGCATAGGAGTGGCCGGCCTTGAGCGCGGCCAGCAGTGCCTGCGGCTCAAGGGCCTCCGCCTTGACGCGCACCCAGCCGCCAAAGGCGTCAGCAGCGTGAAAATGCGCGTCGTCGGAGGCAAAGCCGGTGACGCGGCGGCCCTGGTTGAGCAATTGGTCCAGCAAGGTGACGCCATCGGGACGGGCAGACAGCATCTCGCAGGTATGGTTGTAGATCTCGACCGCATGGGCGGCATCGAGCGCCTGTCCGTCGCCGGCATCCAGGCCGTACCATTGCGGGTGGGCGATGCCGACAAAGGCTCCGGCCGCAGCGGCGCGCCGGGCCAGCGCCGGGCCATCCTCGTCTGCGCCGGTGCTCTTGAAATCGAGCGGCAGACCGACCGCGAGGATATGCCAGAGGTCGCCCAGATGCGTCGCCGGGGCGTGCAGTTCGGCGCCGATGAGCGTGGTGAAGTCCTCGGTGCGGAACGCTTGCGTATCGACCAGCGGAAAGCCGTAGCTCTCGAGAAAATGGTCCGAAATGCAGAGGAAATCGTAGCCACGCTCCCGATACTGCCGGCAGACCTCCTCGGGCGCGAGCCGGCCGTCGGAGCGGGTGGAGTGGGTGTGCAGGTTGCCCTTGTAGAAACGGCCGGGGGCGGAGAAGGCGTCGAACATTTTAGGTCCTTGAAGGTTCAGGCGGCCAGGACGAAGTGGCCGGGGCCGACCTCGTCGTAGCTGGCGGGCGCGGGCAGATGCCCGACGGGATGGATGGGCGAGGGCAGCAGCCCCGGATCGGGCGCAGCGCGACGCGGCACGGTCGGGTCGGGCTTGGGCACGGCGGCGAGCAGCGTGCGTGTATAGGCATGCCCCGGGGCGTCGAACACGGCGCCGCGTGGGCCGATCTCGACAATGCGCCCCATATGCATGACCGCGACGCGATGGCTCATGCGTTCGACGACTGCCATGTCGTGGGAAATGAACAGGTAGGAGAGGCCGAGCTCTTCCTGCAGTTCGATCAGCAGATTGACCACCTGCGCCTGGATCGAGACGTCGAGGGCCGATACGGGCTCGTCGGCGACAATCAGTTTTGGCGAGAGGGTCAGCGCCCGCGCGATGCAGAGCCGCTGGCGCTGACCGCCTGAAAATTCGTGCGGATAGCGGTCGAGCTGGTCTTCGGACAGGCCGACGCGGCGAAACAGGGCGACCACCCGATCGGTCAGGGCGCTGCCATGGTCGACCCCATGGATCACCAGGGGCTCGGCCACTTGCTCGATCGCGGTCAGACGCGGGTCGAGCGCGGCATAGGGATCCTGGAAGATGATCTGCATGTCGCGCCGCCGCTGCCGCAACGCATCGGCGGAAAGGCCGAGTATGTCCTGCCCCTCGAGCGTGACCGATCCGGACGTGGCCTTGACCAGCCGCAGGATCGACCGGCCGGTGGTGGACTTGCCGCAGCCCGACTCTCCCACCAGCGCCAGCGTCTCGCCGCTGCCGATGCTGAACGAGACATCGTCGACGGCGTGTACATTGGCGACATGGCGCTGCAGCAGCCCCTTGCGCACCGGAAAGCGCGTGACGAGGTTGCGGACCTCGAGCAGCGGCTGGGTCGGGCGCGGCGGGGTGGCCTGGGCGGCATTATCGAAGCCGAACTTGCGTGGCTCGGCAAAGCCGCGCATCGACCCCAGCCGGGGCACCGAGGCCAGCAGCACCTGCGTATAGTCCTCGCGGGGCGCCGCAAACAGAGTACGCACGTCGGCCTCTTCGACCTTCCTGCCATGCCGCATGACCACGACGCGGTCGGCCATTTCGGCGACCACGCCCATGTCATGGGTGATGAAGAGCACCGCCATGCCGCTTTCCCGGGAAAGGCTGCGCACCAGATGCAGGATCTGGGCCTGGATGGTAACATCGAGTGCGGTGGTCGGCTCGTCGGCGATCAGGAGGCGCGGGGCGCAGGCGAGCGCCATGGCGATGACGACGCGCTGGCGCATGCCGCCCGAGAGTTCATGCGGATACTGGCCGTAGCGGCGCTCGGGCTCGGGGATACGCACGCGCTCGATCAGGGCCAGCGCGGCGCGGCCCGCTTCGGCAGCGCCCACCTGCTTGTGGTTGCGAATGACTTCGGCGATCTGCTCGCCCACCGTGAACACCGGATTGAGCGAGGTCATGGGTTCCTGGAAGATCATGGCGATCTCGTCGCCACGAATGGTGCGCAGGCTGGCCTCGGGCGCCGTGGCCAGGTCGACGATCCTGCCGTTTCGCCGCGTGAAGGCGATCTGGCCCGTTTCGGTGCGCCCGCCATTGAAGGCCGTCAGACCCAGGATGGACATGGCGGTCACCGATTTGCCCGAGCCCGACTCGCCCACGACCGCGACGCATTCGCCCGGGCGCACGTCAAAGCTGAGCCCGTCGACGGCGACGCTCTTGCCGTGGTCGAAGGTGACGCGCAGGTCCTTGATGCTGAGCAGGGTCTCGGTCATGTCTGGGTCTCCGGGAAGGGTGGGACCGGCGCGTGCCGCCGGTCCCGAGGCTGGACTTACTCGACGCTGATCGAGCCGGCGCGGAAGTCGAGGACATAGGGGATGTGCCCGGCGAGGGGCGCCCAGGTGACCGACTTGCTCAGCCCGTAAGACTCATAGGGCTGGTAGAGGACGAGGAACGGCGCCTCTTGCTTCACATAGGCCATCACCTCGGCATAAGCCGCCTTGCGGGCCTCGACATCGGTCGAGTAGCGGAAGCGTTCCCACATTTCGGTATAGGCTTCGCTCGGCTTCCAGGTGCCGCCGGTGACGCGGGCGCCGGTCGGCGACCACATGGTGCCGAACGAGCCGGCCGGGTCGGCGAAGTACATCGGGTTCGACCAGTTGCGGGCTTCCATGTCGGCGTCGTCGCCGGTCCACTTGGGATCGACATTGAGGTTCATGGGCACGCCGACGGCAGCCCACATCTCCTTGATCGCCTGCGCGGCGAGCAGGCCGTTGGTGTAGTAGACCGGATCGGTGTCGAAGCGGATCGGCGCGCCGTCATAGCCGATCTCGGCGAGCAGGGCCTTGGACTTTTCCGGGTTGTATTCGAAGATCTCGAGCTCGGGCATGTAGAGCGCGCCATACTGCGGATAGGTATGGTTGGGCGGCACCACGGCCTTGCCCAGCCAGAGTGCTTCGTTGAGCAGGTTGCGGTCGACCGCCATGCTGAGCGCCTGGCGCAGCTTGGGGTTGGCCATCTTCGGGTTCTGGGTGTTGAAGAAGATGATGTGGAAGAGCGGGGTAACGGCGCCTTCGACCTTGAGGGCGGGATTGGCTTCGATGGTCGCGATCTGATCGGGCGGAACGTTGGTGATCAGGTCGACTTCGCCATTGGCGAGGGCGGTCAGGCGGGTCGACAGCTCCGGAATGCGACGCAGTTCGAACTTGTCGAGCGGCGCCTTGTCGCCGAAATAGCCGTCGAAGCGCTCGTAGACGATGTTCTCGCCCGGCTGGAAGGCGGTGATCTTGTAGGGGCCGGTGCCCATCGGCTTGAGCGCGAAGGCTTCGTAGTCCGAGACCTCGGCAACGGCCGGGTCGCCGGTGAGGCCGCTGACATAGGCGCGCGACACGATATAGCCCTGCTGGGCGTTGAGCAGCGTCTCGAACAGCGGCTCGGGCTTGGTGGTGGTGAAGCGCACGGTCGTGGCGTCGACAGCCTCGACCTTTTCGAAGTTGTTGAAGAACTGGCGCTTGATCGAGCCATATTCGGGCGTCACGGCGTCGATGATGCGCTGGTAGGTGAACACCACGTCGTCAGCGGTGACCAGCGAGCCGTCGTGGAACTGCACGTCTTCGCGGATCTTGACCTCGAACACGGTCGGCGAGACCTGGGTCCAGGAGGTCGCGATGGCGGGCGAGAACTCGGCGCCGGCCTTGGTGTAGTCCTTGGCAATCAGCGGATCGAAGGCATTCACATAGTTCTGCGACCCGACATTGGAATGGTCACGACCGGGATCGATATAGGCCGACATGTTGGCAGTCGCGACGGTGATCTCGGCACCGACCACTGCGGTCGAGGCCAGCATGGCCGCCGTGAGGGCGAGGAGGAGTTTGGTGTGCATCTGAGCCTTCCAGGGTTGAGGGCAGTATTATCCCGTCCGGCGGGGAGGAGCCCGCAGGTGGAATGGGTTGAAAACGTTGAACCGGTGCAGGCGCGGCCGAGCCGCGCCGGCGACTACTTGAGCTTCACGTCGAGGGCGTCGCGCAGCCAATCTCCGATCAGCAGGACGAGCAGCGACACGAACATGATCACCAGCGAGGGGATCACCGCGATCCAGGCATGCGAGGCCAGGTAGTCGCGGCCCATGCCGACCATCGAACCGAGCGTGGCGGTGGGCGGCTGGACGCCCAGTCCAAGAAAGGACAGGGAGGATTCGAGCAGGATGACGGCCGAAAAGGTCATCGTCCACACCACGATGATGGGCGACGCGACATTGGGCAGCACATGCTTGAACAGGATGCGCCAGTCGGATGCGCCGGCGGCGATGGCGGCCTCGACAAAGGGCATGCGCGAGACCGAGAGCACCTGGGCGCGCACGATCCGGGCATAGCTTTCCCAGCCGGCGACGCCGATCACGGCGATCAGCACCGGCAGCGAATTGCCGAACACCGCGATCACGAGCAGCGCGATCAGGGTGAAGGGCACCGCGATCTGAATGTCGACGACCGCCATGATGGCCGCGCCGATTGCCCCGCGGGCGTAGCCGGCGATGACACCGGCGGTGACCCCGATCAGCAGGCTGATGAAGCTGCCGGCAAAGGCGATCACCATGGTCAGTTGCAGGCCGTGCAGCGTGCGCGAATAGATATCGCGACCGAGCTGGTCGGTCCCCAGCAGATGCGCCGGGTTGGCGCCGGCCATGCCGACGGGCGGCTTGAGGCGAGCGAGCAGCGTCTGCGCATTGGGATCGTAGGGTGCAAGCACGGCCGCCAGAGCCGCGACGAGGAGAGTCAGCGCCAGCAGCAGCATGTAGAGGCGCATGGCCAGACCGGCCTTGCCCCAGAGATAGGCGAGGCCGGACGGGCGCGGACGACGGGCCGGCACTCTGGCGCCGCTGGCGGTTGCGGTGGTCCGGGCAATCAGGTCTGTCATGATGCGGTGACCTTCACACGGGGGTCGATGGCCGAGTAGAGGACATCGACGACAAGGGACGTGACGACGACAAGGCCGGCGATCAGGATCACGCCGAACTGCAGGACCGGATAATCGCGACCGATGGTGGCAAAGACGATCAGGTCACCGACGCCCTTGGTGGCGAACACTGCCTCCACGAGCACGCAGCGCGCCACCATGCCGGCGACCTGCAGGCCGATGACGGTGACCACCGGGATGGCGGCGTTGCGCAGGGCATGCTTGCCGATCACCAGCCGCTCGGGCAGGCCCTTGGCACGGGCGGTGCGCAGGTAGTCCTGCCCCATGACGTCGAGCAGCGCATTGCGGGCAAAGCGGATGATCTCGGCCAGCATCGGGGCGGCCAGGACGATGGCCGGCATCAGGAAGTGCAGCGCCGAGGCATCGCCCGAACTGGGCAGCCAGTGGAGGTTGAACGAGAAGACCAGGATCATGACGATGGCGAGGACGAAATTGGGCGTGGCATAGCCGACAAAGGCCAGCGTCATGATGGCCGAGCCGAGCACCGACTTGCGCTGCAGCGCGGCGACGATTCCCAGCGGCAGGCCGAGCACGACCGCTAGGCCAAGGGCGTAGGCAAACAGCTGCAGCGTATTGGGAATGCGCTCGGCATAGATCTCGACCACCGAGCGGCGCTCGTAGAGGCCAAGACCCCACTCGCCCGAGAAGATGCCCTGCATGAAGCGGATGAACTGTACCCAGATCGGCTGGTCGAGCCCGAAGCGCTCGACCATGGCCTGCTTGGTCTCGATATCCACGCCGGGCGGCAACATGTAGTCCATCACGTTGCCCGAAAGCCGGGTGGCGAAGAACACGGCCGCGATCACCACCAGCAAGGTGGCGATGGCTCCCAGCGTTCGGCGCGCCAGGAACTCAAGCACTTTGGCGATCCTGCTCGTGCTGGGCAGCGCGCTCGGTGAAGGGGCCGAGCGCCTGCATCCAGGGCCGGTCGCCCGACTTGCGGAAAGGCAGCCGGACGTGGAACGGGTCGTTGCCATGGACGTCGAGCGTGGCCACGCCGTCCTTGATCTCGAGCATGGCGAAGGCTGCCGCTGCGGCCGGATAGGTGGTGAAGCGCTCGCTGACCGACTGCACCGTCAGGTGCGGGATGCCGCGCACATTGGTGACGGTGTTCCAGTGCACATGGCCGGAGAGCCAGAGCGCCACCTTGCCGGTCGCCTCGACCGCTGCGCGCACGTCGGCGTGGTCGGGATAGGTGGCGTATTGCGGGTTGGCTTCGAAATAGTAGTTGCCGGTCTGGGCGTGTCCCGAGAGCGGCACATGGGTGGCTATGATCGCCGGACGCTCGTCCGCCTGCAGCGTCTCGATCAGCCAGGGCAGGCCAAGGGCGGCCTGCGGAAAACCGGTGCCGAAGGTGATCTTGACCCCAGGCTGCCAGAGGATCAGCCGGATATCGCCCAGGTCGATGACTTGGCTCTGCATCGACTGGCCGAGGATCTCCTCGCTGTCGGCGATGCTGAGGTTGCTGACGTCGTGATTGCCCAGCACGTGATAGCGCGGGCCATGGAAGGTTTTGAACACCTCGGCCACTTCGGCGGTGACCTGCCGGTCCATCTCGCGGCTGGTGTCGGAGATGCGGTCGCCCAGATCGAGCACGAGGTCGGCGTGCTGTTCACCGGCGTGCCAGATGAAGTCGCGCAGCACCGCCAGGGCATCCCAGCCCGGCGCCTTGGTATGCGACTCCGGACCATGGTGGATATCGGTGATGATCGCGATCTTCATGGGTCCAGCTCCTCGGTCCCGATCCGTTCGGGGCATTGCATGGGCCAATCGATAGCGCGCCTAGATGACACTCCCATGAAAGTTCCTCAGTGTCATGTGATCTTGACATTGAGATTAGCTCAATCGACAGTGTGACACTGATTTGAGGGGGGATCTGCATTTGCTATCCGATGCGCACGCGGCGCGTGGCTACCTGCTTGACCTCGATGGAACGCTGATGAGCGGCCGGCATTTGCTGGCCGGGGCGCGCGAGTTGCTGGCGCGCCTGAACGGTCGATTCTGCATCGTCTCGAACGATTCGGAACACACGCCCGGGCAGTTGATCGCCCGCTTCAACGATCTGGGTATCGCGCTCGCGGCCGGCCAGGTGATCCTGGCGGGGACCTCTGCCCTCGAGACCATTGCGCTGCGCCATCCGGGCGCCCGCGTGATGGTACTGGGCAGTTCTCCGCTGCGGGCCTATGCTCGGCGCATCGGGCTGGTGGTCGACGTGCCGCAGGTCGACGTCGTGCTCGTGGCGCGCGACCGGCGCTTCTCCTACGGCAAGCTGGCTGCCGCGGCCGAAGCGGTCACCGGCGGGGCAGCGCTCTATGTCGCCTGCCCCGATACCAGCCATCCTGGCGCCAACGGCCAGCCGGTCCCCGAAGCCGGGGCGCTGGCGGCGGCGCTGCTGGCCTGCGTGGGGCCTGTCGACCACGTGGTGATCGGCAAACCCGAGCCGGGCATGTTCCTGCAGGGCTGCCGCTGGCTGGGCATCGATCCGGCCGACGGCGTGATGATCGGCGACAATCCGCTGACCGATGGGGCTGGCGCCGCTTCGGTCGGACTTGCATTCTGGCAGGTGATGCCCGGCAAGCTCGATCTGCCGGCATTCGCCGACCAGCAACTGGAGCACGCATGACCACTGAAGGGGCCGAGGCCGTTCACCTCTCGGGCATACTCGATCGCATTGCCGCCATCCGCCGCGAACTGCCGCCCACCGCCGGTCGCATTGCCGATTTCATCGTCGCCAACGCCGCCGACGTCGTGCACATGTCGGTGACCGACGTCGCCGAGCGGGCCGCGTCGAGCGAAGGCAGCGTCATCGGGCTCTGCCAGCTGCTGGGGGCGCGCGGCTTCCAGCAGGTCAAGATCGCGCTGGCGCGCGACCTCGTGCAGCCGGTGCAGTTCATCCACGAAGATCTCGAGCCGGACGACAATCTGGCGACCGTGGTCGACAAGATCTTTCGCTCCGACATGCAGGCGCTGATCGATACGCAAAGGGCGCTGGACCTGGGGGCGCTGGCGCGGGCTGTCGCCGCCATCCTTAAAGCGTCGCGAGTCGAGCTGTTCGGCATCGGCAGCGCCGCCACCATCGCCGAAGACGCCAATTACCGGCTGCTGCGCATCGGGGTCAATTCACGCGCCACCGTCGACAGCCATATCCAGGCCATTACCGCCTCGCTCTGTACCCCGGACGTGGCCGTGATCACCATTTCGCATTCCGGCTCGACGATCGAAACGCTGACCGCCACCAAGCTCGCCAAGGAGGCGGGAGCGACGACCATCGTGGTCACCAATTTCGGTCGTTCGCCGCTGCTGGCCCATGCCGATATCGTGCTCAACACGCTCGCCCGCGAAACGCAGTTCCGCACAGAGGCGATGACCAGCCGCATCGCGCAGCTGGCCATCATCGATGCGCTTATCGCCGCGCTGGCGCTGGCCGACTACGATCGTGCGGTGGACACCATCGGCAAGACGTTCGACGTCCTCTCCACCAAGCGAGTCTAGACGCGCGTCGCGACTAAATGGGCCGCGACAATACCGTGCCCTTGCCGGTCGCGTGGAAGGCTTTTATGGCGGCGTACTGATCGCAGGTCGGCGCCATTTCCATGATCTCGATGCGGTTGCCGTCGGGGTCGACAATCCACATGCCGCGATTGCCGTCGACGCCGCGCTTGCTCGGGTCGAGCGGGGAGACCAGCGGAATGCCGACCTTGGCCAGATGGGCCGCGGTGGCCTCGATATCGGGCGTGGTCAGGCAGAGATGGTTGAGCCCCGCCGCCTGCTGGTCACCAGCGCGACCGGTGCCCCCGGGCAGCAGCTCGATGTAAAGCTCGTCGGTGATGCGCAGATAGACGATCCAGGTGCGCCCATCGGCCTGCGTCAGCCGCAGGAATTCGGGAAAGCCGAGCTTGCCGTAGAACGCAATCGAGGCGTCGAGGTCGGCGGCCTTGAGGTTGAAATGGCCGAGGCTGGAAAAGGGCTGCACGTTGGTCTCCATGTGCGGGCTGCGCCGAGGGCGGCAGCTCAGGGGGTGTGGCGCATCGGGTAGGCGACAAAGGCGAAGTGCCGGCTGTCGGGGGCCCAGCTGTTGACGTTGATTGTCCCCTGCCCGCCCAGGAACGCGACGATGTCGCGCTGGCCCGCGCCATCGGCCCGCATGTAGCGCAGGATGACGTCCTTGTTCGGAGGGTGGCCGGTGGTGCCGCTGGGGTAGCTGATAAAGACAATCGACTGGCCGTCGGGCGCAATGTGCGGGAACCAGTTGACCCGTTCGTCGAAGGTCAGTTGTTCGATGCCGGTGCCGTCAGGGCGCATGCGGAAGCACTGGGCGTGGCCCGGCTGGGTCGCGGCCCGCTCGGAGCTGAAGTAGATCCATTGTCCGTCCGGCGAATATTCCGGCCCGTCATTGGGATAGTCGACATCGCTCAGCCGGGTGTCGGGACCGCCGGCGGCGGGGATGGTGAACATGTTGATGCGGCGCCGCTCGGGCGGACCTTCGACGGCCACGTAAGAGAGCGTCAGGCCGTCGGGCGAAATGCCGTGCAGGTAGTAGTGATGCGGCGTCGCATGGACATTGGAGACGCGGCGCGCCGACCCGCCGGCGATGGGAAAGGCGTAGATGTGCCCATCGTTGTCGCTGCCATAGATGGTCTGGCCATCGGGGGACAGCACGTGGTCGTTGTTGAGGTCGCGCACTGCACCGGTGTCGATCTTGACGGCCGGTCCGCTGCCATCGGCGGGAATGCTCCAGAGTTCGCCGCCGGCGTTGAAGATCAGGTGGCGACCATCGGGCGTCCAGTTCGGCGCTTCGATGATCTCGTCGGCCTCCAGCAGCACGCGCTCATCGGACCCGTCGACGGCCATGGTGACAAGCCGGGATACCTGACCCTCGAGCAGGGTACGGCCCTTGCGGGTAAACTGGGGAGCGCTGGTGGGGGACATGGGCAGCCTGCAAAGCCGGCGGTGGCCGGAATCAAAAGGGAGGACCGGCGGGGGATTGGGAGCTTCCCCTGCCGGCCGAACGGTCAGTTGAACGTCAGGTCGTACGCGTCCTTGAGCTCGGCGACAGCGTCGTCGGTCGTCAGGTTCTTGTCGCTCCAGAAGTTGTACATTGCCGTCCAGATGCCGTTATTCCAGTCGCCGGTGATGACGTTGAAGGGGTTCTTCACCGCGCCGTTCGGCTTGTTCATGGCGTCCATCGCCACCTGGTTGCAGGCGTCGCGGTACTCGGTCGGCGCGTCGGCACGCGGGCTGGTCGAGCCCTTCTGCTGATTGGCCTTGGCCGAGACGATCGGATCGACGAAAGCGGCGACGAGATCGAGTTCGGCCTTATCCTTTTCCGCCGACTGGCCACCCAGGATGCCCATGGCGTCCGACGTCACCGGAACGGCCAGCGACCCGGGGATCACCTGGCAGCCGAAATCGACTCCCGGCACCTTGCCGGCGGCGAGCCATTCGCCCTTCATCCAGTCACCCATGATGTGGAACAGGGCCTGACCCGAGATCACCGTGTTGGTGGTTTCGTTCCAGGGACGGTTCTCGCTCTCGGGCGTGGCTTCCAGCGAGAAGGCGCGCACCACTTCGATGGCCTTGCGCACTTCGGGCGTATCAAAGGCGGTCGGATCGGGCGTTTCCGAGTAGATGCGGTTGTAGATGTCCGGCCCGGCAATGGCTGCGACCATGGCGTGGAACAGATAACCTACCTGGAAGGCCTGACCGCCCACGGCGGCGGGAACGAACCCGGCTTCCTTGATCTTGGGGAAGTCGGCGATCATCTCGTCGACGCTCTTCCAGGCCGTCGGATCGACGCCGGCCTTCTTGGCGACCTCCATGTTCCAGTAGACCATGCCGTCGATATGCAGGAAGAGCGGCACCTTCACCATCTTGCCGTCGACGGTGGAGAGTTCGCGCACGATCGGGAAGAACCCGTCGGCGGCGCCGATTTCCTTATAATAGTCGGTCAGGTCGCGCTCGAGGCCGAGGCCGGCGAGATCACGGAAGATATGCGGATCGGAGGTGACGAAGGCGTTCGGGGGATCGCCACCGGTCACCATGTTGACGATGGAAACGTTGACGCCCGAATTGTGCGGGATCGCCAGATCTTTCCAGGTGTGGCCCTTCTCGTTGAGCGCGCTCTGCAGGATGTTGAGCGCCGCAACTTCGGCCTTGGACGACCACCCGTGATAGACGATCAGTTCTTCGGCAGTGGCCGCAAGCGGCGCAGCGCCGAGCAGCAGGGCAGCTGCCAGAGTTGCCAGTGACTTGATGTGCATTCGTGTCTCTCCCTTTTGGCTCGCCCTCCGGCGAGTAGACGTTTCAGGTCCCTGTCTTGCTGCAGGGCATGCCGGGGCATCCGGCCATCGATCACATCCAGGCCCGTCCGAAGGGCCATCGACACGATGGCGGCCTTCCCCTCGGGGTCTGCATGCGGCCCACCCGTCGCCGGGTGGGCTGGTCGTCCGGGCCGGTCGATCCGGTCCTTAGGCTCTGCGTCCCGTCGCTGGCGCGGCCGGGTCGCAACATCGATCACTGCTGCCGTCAGCAAGGTCGGGCGCAGTGACAGACCTAGAGTCGTCGCCCGCTGGAGGCGTCGAAGACGTGGAGCTTCCCTTGCGGGAAGGAAATGTTGACCGTGTCGCCCTGCTTGAAGCGGCCGATCTGCTCGGGGTCGACGCGCGTGGCAATCAGCCCGTCGCCGAACTTGAGATAGGCGGTGGCGTCGCTGCCGGTCTTTTCGCTGTACTGGACGGGCAAGGAGAAATTGCCGGCCGGATCGGCGACCGCCGCGTCGGGCTCGCCGAAATGCTCGGGCCGGAGGCCGATGACGACGCTCTGGCCGTCGCGCGGCGGCGTGACAAAACCATAGTGAGTGACATCGAGATTGACCCCGGCCGCGCGGGCAGCGACCTTGCCGCCCGACACCGAGAGCGTGGCTGGCCGCAGGTTCATGGCGGGCGAGCCGATAAAGCCGGCAACGAAAAGATTGGCCGGGCGGCCGTAGATCTCGTCGGGCGTGCCGAACTGCTGGATGACACCGGCATCCATGACGGCGATGCGCGTCGCCATGGTCATGGCTTCGATCTGGTCATGCGTGACGTAGACGATGGTGGACTTGAGCTCGTCGTGGAGCTTTTTGATCTCGAGCCGCATCTCGGTGCGCAGCTTGGCATCGAGATTGGAGAGCGGTTCGTCAAACAGGAACACGCCGACCTTTTTGACCAGCGCCCGGCCGATCGCGACGCGCTGGCGCTGGCCGCCCGAGAGCTGGGCCGGCTTGCGATCGAGCAGCGGCTCGATCTGCAGCAGCTTGGCCGCCCAGGCGATGCGTTGTTCGACCTCTGCCGGCGGCAGCTTGTGTGCGGCAAGGCCGAACTTGAGGTTTCCGCGCACGGTCTTGGTCGGATAGAGCGCGTAGGACTGGAACACCATGGCCAGTCCCCGATCCTTGGGATCGAGGTCGGTGACGTCGCGCTCGCCGATCATGATGCGACCGGCGGTGACGTCGAGCAAACCAGCCAGCAGGTTGAGCAGCGTGGTCTTGCCGCAGCCCGAGGGTCCGAGCAGGACGAGGAATTCGCCGTCGTCAATGGCCAGGTCGAGGTTCTTGAGAACCGTGAGCTTGCCGTAGCTCTTGATGATGTCTTCGAAAATGACCCGTGGCATGCCGCCTACCCCTTGATTGCGCCGGCAGTGATGCCTTGGACGAAGAACTTGCCGAGAACGAAGTAGATGACGAGCGGCGGGATGGCGGTCAGCAGGGCCGCGGCCATGTTCTCGTTATAGGCCGCCTCGCCGGTGGTGGTGATCACCACATTGGCCAGCACCACGCTCATGGGCTGGGTGCCCAGGCCGCCAAAGGTCAGGCCGAGCAGGAAGTCGTTCCAGATGGAGGTGACCTGCAGGATCAGCACGACGATGAAGATGTTGCCGCTCATGGGCACGATGATCTCGCCGAAGATGCGCCAGAACGAGCCGGAGTCCATCATGGCCGCGCTCATGATCTCCTGCGGGATGCCCTTGTAGTAGTTGCGGAACACCAGCGTCAGGAACGGCATGGACAGGACCGCATGGATGATGGCGATGCCCCAGATGGTGCCGTAGACCTTCAGGCCCGAGCTCAGGATGATGAGCGGGATCATGATGATCTGGAACGGCACGAAGGCGCAGATGAACAGCAGGAACAGGAAGGTACCGGCCCAGCGCACATTCCACAGCGCCAGCGCGTAACCGGTCACCGACGAGAGGATCATCGACAGCGCCAGGCTGGGGAGCAGGATCGCCACTGAGTTCCAGAAGCCGACCTTCAGGCCCTCGCAGCGGATGCCCGAGCAGGCATTGTCCCAGGCATTGATCCAGGGCTCGATGGTGATCGGCGAGGGCAGCGAGAAGATTGCGCCTTCGCGGATCTGCTCCATGGTTTTGAACGAGGTGGTGATGATGACGTAGAGCGGCACCAGGAAGAAGGCGGCGCAAATGCTCAGGAACACCAGGATAGCGATCGAGCGTCCCGAGATACCCTTGCGCTTGCGCGGAAAGCGCGGCGCGCTGTCGCCAACGGCCTCGCCGCTGGAAAACACCATGGTCATGCCGTCCTCGCACGTTCGCGCCAGGCGGTGAGCAGCACCAGCGGCAGGAAAATCAGTGCCGTAATCCCCAACATCAGCACGGCGGCGGCCGAGGCATAGGCGAGGTTCGACTTCACCCAGTAGGCGTTGATGGTGAAGTAGCCCGGGACCCACGTGGCCTGTCCTGGCCCGCCATTGGTCATGGCCACCACGATGTCATAAGCCTTGACCACGCCCAGCGAGAGCAGGATGGCGCAGGTGAGGAAGGTGAACTTCATCATCGGGATTATGATCTCGGCATAGAGCCGCCAGAAGCTGACGCCATCGAGCCGGGCGGCGCTCCAGATTTCGGTATTGATCGACTTCAGGCCCGAGAGCATCAACGCCATGTAGAAGCCGGCGCCCTGCCAGACCGAAGCGAGGATAATGCCGTACATGGCGGTTTCGGGCTTGGAGAGCCAGTCAAAGCTGATCCAGGTCAGGCCGATCGAGTGCAGCGCGCCCTGCAGGCCGAAGCTGGGGTTGAACATCCAGCGCCAGGCGACGCCGGTGACGATCAGCGACACGGCGAGCGGGTAGAGAAACACGGTGCGGAAAAAGCCCTCGCCGCGCTTTTCGCGGTCGATCAAGGCCGCCAGGATGAAGCCGAACACGATGGCAAGGAAGCTGCCGATGCCGAGCACCAGCATGTTCTTGAGCGCGATCGTCCAGCCCTTGTCCTTGAACAGGCGTTCGTACTGGCGGGCCCAGTCGGCGAAATCGATGCCGTAGGTGGCGAAGGCCTTCGAGGAGGTGAACGAGACATAGATCGTCCACAGGATCGAGCCGACGAACGCCACCAGCGTGATCGCCACCGCCGGGGTCAGCGCAAGCTGCGGCGACATCCGGCTCCATCTAAGGGCCATGCTCATCCTCCCTGCATGCCGCCGGCAACGCTTTGCCTGGCGTCATCTCCCTGACCTTTGCGGCCGTATTATCGATAATCTAAAGGTGGCTTTGACTGCGCGTCAATGGGCAAAAAGTGCAAGGACTTGCAGGACGCGCGCCGACGGATCTGCTGACGACCGCCGCCAACGGATGTGAGAAGAAAATTCCTTCTTCGATTTTCTCATTGTATTTCAATGTTTTATAGCCCATGAAGTACCCGCGCTGTCCTGGCATGGATGGCTTTGCCTCGGGAAATGGCAATTGACAACCGGTCCGGGTTGGGATCACCACTTCGTATTAGCGTTCACTCAAGAAGCGCTCGAGGGTGGGGTCCGGCCGGTCGAAGCGACCGGTCTCTAGGGAGGAAAACATGCACGGAATCAGTGGCGTGGGCCATGTGGCCATCAAGGTCACGGACCTTGACCGGTCGCTCGACTACTACATCAACAAGCTCGGCTTTGCCGAAATGCTGCGCCTGAACAAGGACGACGGCAGTGTCTGGCTGGTCTATCTGCGCATCACCGATACGCAGTATCTCGAGGTCTTCCCCGGCGCCGAGAACGATCGGGCGCCCGGCTGGAACGCCAATGGCCTGAACCACATGTGCCTGACCGTCGACGATATCGACAATGTGCTCGCACAGGTGGCCGCAGCCGGGCTCGAGCTGCTCCTGCCGCTCAAGACCGCCATCGACGGCAACCGCCAGGCCTGGCTCGAGGACCCTGACGGCAACCGCATCGAGCTGATGGAAATGGCCCAGGACAGCCTGCAGCTGCAGGCCATCCGGCGCCTGCGCGCAGCCGGGACGATCAGCTGAAGGCAGGGCGTCATCATGGGCCAACGAGCCAAGGTGACCAGCGTCCCGACGACATGCTATCGGTGGCGCACAGTCACGGTCGAAGGGTTGCCGGTGCAAGCATCAGGTGCGGAACTTGGGTAAGGGGATCGTCCGCCTGCGCGACATTGCCGCGCAAACCGGATTTTCGCTGAACACAGTGTCGCTGGCGCTGCGCAACAGCGACCGCATTCCGGTCGAGACTCGAAACAAGATCCAGTCGGCGGCGCTGGAGCTGCGCTATGTGCCCAATCACGTGGCGCAGTCGCTGGTCAGTCGCGAGACGCGGACCATCGGGCTGGTGCTCACCGACATCCTCAACCCGACGCTGACGCAGACCGCGCAGGCGGTCGAGATCGCCCTGGCCGAAAAGGGCTATGGCACGCTGTTCGCCACCTCCAACAACACGCTGGAGGAAGAGATCCGCGTGGTCGACATGTTCCGGTCGCGCCAGGTGGACGGCATCCTGATCTACCCGGCGCGGCATCGGGATCTCGAACATCTGCGGCCCCTGCGGCGCGCCAATTTTCCGCTGGTGCTGCTGATCGCCGACCCGGATGCCGGCATTGACGGGGTGAGCGTGAACGACCGCAGTGGCGGCTACCAGGCGACGCGCTACCTGATCGGGCGCGGCCACCGGCGCATCGGCTTTCTCGACGCCTCGCATGCCAATGGCAATGACGAAAAGCTCGAGGGCTACCAGCAGGCGCTGATCGAAGCGGGCATCGGCATCGATCCGGACCTCGTGGCGCCGACCAATGGCCACTATGCCCGGCACGGCTATTTTGCGCTCGACATGCTCATGAATGGACCGAAACGCCCCACCGCCGTGCTGACGGACAACGACTCGCTGGCGCTGGGAGCGCTGCGCTGGTGCCACAAGCAGGGCGTGCGCATCCCCGATGATCTGGCCATCATGGGCTATGACAACATCGCCTTTACCGAGTTCGGCGAACCGCCGCTCTCGACGGTCAACTATGACGCGGCCGCCGTGTCGCAAATGGCGGTGGATCGCCTGATGAGCCTGATCGCCGCCGGCGACAAGCTGCCGCCGCCGCGTGTCACCCTGATCGATCCCGAACTGATTATCCGCGAAAGCACCTGACCCATGACGCTGGCTTCTGACCTGGTGCGCATCCCGCTGGGGACCAATCCGCTGCCGCTCCTGCCCATGGCCCAGGGTGGCTCGTGGTACGCCCAGGACGCGGAGGACGCAGCGCTGCTCGAGGCCCTCGAGGCCGCCTATGCGGCGGGCATCCGGCATTTCGATACCGCCGCCGGCTATGGCAATGGGCGCTCCGAGCGCCTGCTGGGGTCGGTCCTGCGCGGCCGGCGGGACAGCGTCTTTCTGGCGTCCAAGGCGCATGGCGACGATCTGACGGCTGCCGCCAGCCTCGCCCAGGTCGATGGCAGCCTGGCGCGCCTGGGCGTGGATTTCATCGACCTCTACTACATCCATTGGCCGCGGGCCGGCCGGGACATGCGACCTGTGATGGAAGGGCTCGAACAGGCCCGGCAACAGGGCAAGATCGGGGCCGTCGGGGTCAGCAATTTCTCGGTCGCGCAGATGCAGCAGGTGGCCGAAGTGGGCCGGATCGACGTGCACCAGCTCGGGCTGAACCTGCTCTGGCGCTATGCCGAAATCAGCGCGATTCCCTATTGCCGGGATCACGGCATCGCCGTGGTGGCCTATAGCGCTCTGGGGCACGGTATTCTGACCGGCAAGTTCGGCCGCGATCCAGGTCTGGCGCCGGGCGACCAGCGCCATTCCATCCTGCCGTTCCGCGCCGATATCTGGCCGCATGTCTATGCCGGCGTCGAGCAGATGAAGGCGCTGGCCGCCGAGCTCGGCCTGCCGCTTTCGACCCTTGCCATCCGCTGGATCCTGAGCCGACCCGGGGTGCATGCCGTGGTGGTCGGGGCGCGCAACCGCGCCCAGGTGACCGCCAATGTCGCGGCGCTGGAGCCGAACCTGCCGGCCGCCGTGATGACGCGCCTGAGCGCCATCAGCGACGAGATCATGGCGCATGTCCCCGATGCCGGGAACCTCTTTAACCACTATCCCTGAGGCGGCGTCGCAAGTGCGGCGAGAGCCCGCTCGGCGAGCCGTCCGGCGGTGGCCTGGGCCGCGGCGCCTCGGGTGCTCCAGCCGTCCTGCTCCAGGCCGAGATAGCCGTTGCGGGCAGAGCTGAGCAGCGCGCCGTCCGCGTCGGGGAGACGGGCCATGGCCCAATCTGCGGCCACGTCCTTGGCGGCGAACTGTCCGGTTTCGGCGGTGAACCACGCGCGTGCCAGCGTCAGCAACACATTGCGCTCGTCGCCGACCAGATTGTCGAGCAGCTCGGGCATCGTCTGGGCGCTGGCGCGGCGCAGATCTGCCACCGCAATCTCGGGCAGCAGCGCGGTCGGCGGCGGGCCGAGCAAGGGGATGCCGGTCTGGCGGACCTGCGCCAGCATCAAGGTGAAATCGGCATGCGTGGCCGACGTCGGAACCTCGCCCGCCTCGAACGCAGTCCGCAGCCATTCGCCATAGACGAAAAGACCGCGCACGGGGTGGGTGAAATTGGCGAGGTCGTCAGCCAGAAACACCATCAGCTCGACCGGTCGCCGGCCAAGGGCATCGACCGGATAGTGACCCGAGAGCGCCAGCAGGTCGGCCAGCAGCGCCTGCGTCACCTCCGGCGTCATCGGCGCGGTGACGACCGCGAGCAGGTCGACGTCGCTGCGCGGCTTCAGCCCGCCGGCCACCGCCGAGCCGTGCAGATAGACTGCTGCCAGGTCGGCGCCGAACCGCGCAACGAGGCTGGCCAGCCCCGCGGCCGCCTCGGCCGGCACGGCGACCGTTGCGGTCTGCGCCGCATTGCTTTCTTCCATGATGCTCTCCCCTTCGCACAGGCCCGCCAGGCTAGCGCTGCTAGTCGCGCGCGTCGCCCAGTTCTTCGTGGATGCCGGCGATGATCTCGCTGCGCTGCTCGGCGGATTTGCCGGCGAGGGCTGCATAGGTGACGGCGAGAAGGCGGATAGCACTGCCGATGGTGGTGTGAGACGGCCCGAGCCCGAAGCTCGCCACGTGGCAGGGCAGCACCACGCGCGAAAAGCGCTGCGCTTCAACCGCATAGGTGCGGTCGGCAATGGTGATGACGTTCATCCGGCTGGTTTCGGCATAGCCCAGGATGGGTGCCAGGATGGACGGACGCGGCGGCAGGGTGATCAGCAGCAGAGCGTCCTTGGGCCCGGTCATCGCCAGATCCTCGGCCCAGGAGCCCTGGTTGATCCCCAGAATCATCACCGAATGACGCATGCGCGAAAGCAGCAGTCGAGCGTAGCGGGCAAAGCCCTCCTCCGCCCCCAACCCCAGCACCCAGACGCGCGGCGCGTCCTTGAGCACTTCGGCGGCCTCGCGCACCCGGTCGGAGCGCAGTTCTTCGAAGGTCTTGGTGAGGTTGCGCAGTTCGAGTTCGAGATGGGTGCCGATCGCCCGGCCGAGAGCGATCTGGTCCGAGCCGGTGACCGACAGGCCATAGGGCTCGGAGCGGTTGCGCTCCTCGCGCGCCTGCTGCTTGACCTCGTTGAAATCGGCATAGCCCAGATGCTGGAAGAACCGCGCCGCGGTCGCTTTGGAAACGCCGGCCATCTCGGCGATCTCGGTCGCCGAATGGGTCAGGATGTCATCGTCGCGGTCGAGCATGAGCTGGGCGAGCTTTTTCTCGCCGGCGGTCAGCCGGCTGAAACGGTCCTGGATGCGCAGCACCAGCCCTGACGCCATCGGTCGATTCGGTCTCCTCGTCTGGCCGATAAAAAAGCTTATCAGCCGGCTTGCAACAATGAAACATGTGTTTCATGATCATGAAACAATGAAACATGGGCGGGGGCCGTCGCAGTGGCGACATCACGGGTGGTGCGGCAGAGAATCTGGGAAAAGCTGGCGCATGTCGCCCGGCCCGACACCCGATTCCACCTGAACTTCGCCGAAGTGATTCCGGATTTCGACGGGGCCGAGGCCGCTACCGCGCATATCGAGGCGCTGCCCGCCTTCCAGGCGAGCCGGCTGGCCTTCGTGACCCCGGACAACAGCCTGGTGGAACTGCGTCGCCGCATGATCGCGGCGGGAAAACCCTTCGTGGTCTCGACCTACAATATCATGCGCGGCTTCTGGCTGATGGCCCCCGGCAGCGTGCCGGCGGGCCACGAGCGCTACGCCGCCTGGCTCGATGGCATCGAGCATTTCGGCACCCCGGTGACGCTTGAGGAGATCAGCCGGCTCGGCCGTTTCGATTTCATGGCCACCGGCGCCTCGGCGGTGTCGATCGATGGCATCCGCTTCGGCAAGGGCCACGGCTATTTCGATCTCGAATGGGGCATGTTCACCGATATTGGCCTTGCCGACGACAGCACGCCGGTGATCGCCGCCGTGCACGACGTGCAGGTGGTCGACGAAAAACTTCCGGCGAGCGAGACCGACATCGTGGTCGACCTGATCGCTACCCCGTCGCGGATGATCGAGGTGGCCCGCCATGGCCGCCGGCCGCGCGGCATCAAGTGGGACCTCATCACGGCAGACCGGATCGCGGCAATTCCGCCGCTCAAGGAACTCGCGCGCATGCGCGGGATCGCGTGACCATCATCATGACAGGAGTGCACATCATGAAGCTGAACCTCAATCGACGGAATTTTCTTGCGCTGGCAGCCGCCGGCGCGTCCCTGCCGCTGACCACGCGGCTGGCCATGGCGCAGGCGAGCCCCTTCACCTTCCAGGCCAGCTGGATCAACGATGCCGAGTTCGCGGGCTATTTCCTCGCCCTCGACAAGGGCTATTACGCCGCCGAGGGGCTGGACCTCACCTATCTGAGCGGTGGCCCGGATGTGATCCCGGAATCCTCGCTGATCGCCGGCAAGGCCGACCTCACCCTCACCACGCCCGACACCACCATCAAGGCCATTGTCGAGCAGGGTGCGCCGTTCAAGATCATCGGCACGCAGTACCAGAAGAACCCGATCGGCATCGTCTCGCTGGCGTCCAACCCGATCACCTCGCCGCAGGACCTGGTCGGCAAGACGCTCGCCGTGCCGCCGGTGAACGTCATTTCGGTCGAAGCCATGCTCAAGATCTCGGGCGTCGACCGGGCGGCCGTCAACATCGTGCCCTATGCCTATGATCCGACGCCGCTGATCAAGGGCGAGATCGACGCCTCGCTCGATTTCACCACCAACGTGCCCTTCACCATCCAGCAGGCCGGTGTCGAGGCCACCTCGTTCCTGCTCTACGATTTCGGTTTTACCACCTTCAACGACACGGTCGTGGTCACCACCGACACGCTTGCCGCCAAGCGCAAGGAGATCGTGGCCTTCCTGCGCGCCTCACGCAAAGGCTGGGAAGAAAACCTCGCCGACCCCGCCGCCTATCCGCCCACGGCCGCCGAAACCTGGTTCAAGGGCACCGGCCGGTCGATCGAGAACGAAGTTTTCTTCAACACGGCGCAGAAGCCGCTGATCGAAGCGCCTGGCGGCATCTTCTCGATGAGCGAGGAATCGATCGCCAAGAACATCGAGGCGCTCGCGGCTGTCGGGATCGCGGCAACCCGCGACATGTTCGACACTACCGTCCTCGACGAGATCTGAGGTGGCAGCATCCGGCATTCGGCTCGAGGCCGTCAGCCGCACGTTTGCGTCCCGCGGACAGACGACCGAGGCGCTGCGCAGCGTCTCGCTCGACTGCGCCCCGGGCTCGTTCACGGCGCTGATCGGTCCCTCGGGCTGCGGAAAGTCGACCATCCTGCGGCTCTGCCTGGGGCTCGACACTGCCAATGCCGGCACGATCACGGTGGGCGACCTGTCGCCCACCGACGCCACCCGCCGCGGGCTGACCGGCGTCGCCTTCCAGGACGCCGCGCTGCTGCCCTGGCGGTCGGTGGAGCACAATATCGCCCTGCCGCTCGACGTGCTCGGCCTGTCGCGACGCGACTATGCCGCCCGCATTGCCGAGCTGATTGCCCTGGTCGGACTCACCGGCTTTGAGAAAGCCCTGCCGGGGGAGCTGTCGGGTGGCATGCGGCAGCGCGTCGCCATCGCCCGGGCACTGGTGACCACGCCCAAGGTCCTCTTCCTCGACGAGCCCTTCGGCGCACTCGACCAGATCCTGCGCAAGCAGATGAATATCGAATTGCAGCGCATCTGGCTGGAGACGCGCGCCACCACGCTGCTGGTCACCCATGGCATCGACGAGGCCGTGTTCCTCGCCGATCGCGTCGTGGTGATGGCCAGCCGTCCTGGCCGGATCGCCAAAATCATCGAGATCGACCTGCCCCGCCCACGCGACCCGGCGCTGTTCAACGCCGCGCATTTTCATGCGCTCGAACGACAGGTCTCGGAGGCGCTGGATGGGCATTGAGGTTAGCGCCACGCCCTGTTGGTTGGACAGGCGCACCATGAGGGCAGAGAGATCTGCTGGCGGAGTCGCGGAGAACCTCATCCTGAGCTTGTCGCAGGACGAGGTGCGGGCATGACCCGCCTCCGTCCCCTCCTCACCCTTGCGATCATCCTCATCGTCTGGGAGATCGTCGGGCAGTTCCAGCTGGTTGCCAGCGGCGCACTGCCGCCGCCGAGCGCGGTACTGCTGCGGCTGGTGGCCGACTGGTCGGACTATCCCAACCATGTCGCGGCCACGCTCTATGGCGCCGGCGTCGGCTTTGTCATCGGCAATATGGTGGCGGTGGCGGCGGGCGTGCTCTTTGCACTCTATCCGGTGACCTCGCGTATCGCCCGCGGGCTCAATGTCGCGATCTTCGCGCTGCCGCCCATCGCCATTTCGCCGATACTGGTCCTGACCCTGCCGGAGATGGCGCCGCGCATCGTGCTGGCAGCACTCGGCTGCTATTTCGTCACCATGACGGCAACCGTGGTCGGCCTGACCCAGGCCGATGCCCGGGCCGTCGACGTGGTCCGGGCCTATGGCGGCGGCAAATGGGCAGCGCTGAGATTCGTGCAGTGGCGCAATGCGCTGCCGACTATCCTCTCGGGCCTGCGCATCGCGGCCCCCAATGCGGTGCTCGGTTCGATCCTCGCCGAGTTCGGCGGTGGCGGACGCTGGGGGCTCGGGGTCTATCTCCTCGGCTCGCTCGGGCGCGCCGAACCCGACCGGCTCTGGGGCATCGGGCTGGTCGCCACCGGCATCGCCGCGCTCGCCTATTTCGCCTTTGCCGCGCTCTCGGCCGTGGTCATTCGCGGCACGCAGGCGGTCACGGTGCCCAGCGCCGTGCTGAGCTCGGGGGACCGGCCGCGCCCGCTCTGGCAGCAGGTGCTGATCGTTGCCGCCTCGGTGGCCCTGCCCTTCGCGCTCTGGTGGCTGCTGCTGGCAGTATTGCGCGTGCCCACCATGCTGGCCAAGACGCCGGCCGGGCTCTTCGACTATCTCTTCGTTCTCCCCAGTGCGGCGATCGCCCAGGGCAAGCTTCTGGCGGCGCTGGCGCAGACCTTGCCGATGACGCTGCTCGGCATGCTTTGCGGCCTGGCGCTGGCCTTTGCACTGGCGCTCTGCGCGCAGATCTGGCCGGCCATCGTACGCGCCTTCATGCCGGTGGCCCTCGTCACCCAGACCATGCCGCTGGTGGCGCTGACGCCGCTGCTGGTGCTCATGCTCGGGCGTGGTCCGGCGGTGATCCTCTGGATCACCATTTCGGTCACCTTCTTTTCTGCCTTTGTGACGATGGCGCAGGGCCTGCTGCAGGTGCCGCGCGCCGCGCTCGACGTGCCCCGGGCCTATGGCGCCAGCATCTTTGCGCAGCTGCGGCTGGTCTCGGTGCCGGCGTCGCTGCCCTACCTGTTCGCCGCCACCCGCCTCACCGTGCCACGCGCCTTGCTGGGGGTGATGATCGCCGAATGGCTGGCGACGGGCACGGGGCTGGGCAACCTGCTCAATCAGTCCCGCGGCTATCTCGACTACGGCATGATCTGGGCCGTGGCGGTGATCTCGGTGCTGATTTCGGTGCTGTTCTACCAGCTCGTGCAGGTGGTCGAACGGCGAATGCTGGGCCGGCTCGGCATGGCCAGCGCGCAATGATGTTTTGGGAGTTGATGCAATGAACGACGTGGTGGCCGAACACAAATCGGAAGTGCGCGAGCGCGTCTGGAGCGAGCTGCGCAAGGTGGCCGTGCCCGACAGCCGCTTCCATTTCGACTTCGGCGAGTTCATCGCCGATTTCGAGGGCGGCGACGCGGCGGTGCAGCGTCTGGTCGAGCATCGTTTCTATCAGCAGTCGACCTTCGTGTTCATCACCCCGGACAACTGCCTCGACCGGCTCCGCCTCAAGGCGCTGCAGGACGGCAAGACCGTGCTGATGACCACCTATTCGATCAAGCGCGGCTTCTGGCTGCTCGATCCGCGCACCATCGCGCCCGAGCTCTATCTTTATGCCTCCACGCTCGACGGCATGGAGCGTGTCGCCCGGCCGGTCGACCTCGAGGCCATCCGGGCGCTGCCGCCGATCGATTACATGGTCACCGGCACCGGTGCCATCAATCTGGAGGGCGTCCGCTTCGGCAAGGGCCACGGCTTTTTCGACGCCGAATGGGGCATGCTCTACCAGCTCGGGCGGGTCACCACCGCAACGCCCACGGCGGCGGTGGTGCATGACTGCCAGGTGCTCGACGAAAAGCTGACGCCCGCCGTGTTCGACACCGTCGCCGACGTGGTCTTCACCCCGACCCGCACCATCGAGGTGTCGGGCCCGCACAAGCCCACCGTCGGCATTCTCTGGGACGTGCTCGACCCGCACATGTTCGAGACCATCCCGCCGCTGCAGCAGCTCAAGGCCATGGGCCTCTAGAGGCCTGTCGGAGGCGCGGGCGTTTCCGTCAGGCGACGGTGACCGCCTTGGTCGGCGGTCACCTCCGACGGAGGGCTGATTGCCCTCCGGTCCCCGGTCGACGCTGCGCTCAGGCGCCGGGTGCCGGGTCGTGTTTGACGGCCCGGAGCTTGTCGATGCCCAGCACCTGCAGCGCCAGTTTTTCGTAGAAGGGCTCGGCCGTTCCAGACCGGATCTTGTGCAGGAAGTATTTCTCGAAGCCGATCTTGGCCGCGTGCACCCAGAGGCCTGAGCCGGACCAGTTGACATTGCGCGGCGGGATCTGCGGCTGCGCCACGAAGGCAACGCCGCCATCGCCGAAATCGGCAAGGCAGACCGCGTTCCAGGTCGGAATGGCGGTCGGCTCGCGCCCCGCCACCAGGCTCGCAATGTTGTGCGCGGTCGCCGTTACCATGGATTCGATCATGAAGCCGGTCTTGGGGACGCCCACCGGCACCGGGGTCTTGCCCACTGGCGGAATGGCCACGCACACCCCGATGGAGAACACGTCCTTGAAGGTCGGATTGCGCTGATGCTGGTCGGCCAGGATGAAGCCGCGCGGATTGGTCAGCCCCTCGATGCCGCGCACGGCGGGCACGCCGCGGAACGCCGGCAGCATCATGGTGTAGACGAAGGGGATCTCGTGCGCCTGCCGCACGGAGCCGTCATCGGCAATCTCGCTGGCAAAGGCCTTGCCGTCCTCGAAGCGATCGACCCGCGCGTTAGTGATGAAGCGGATATGGCGGTGCCGCATCTCGCTTTCGAGCAGGCCCTTGGTGTCGCCGACGCCATCCAGGCCCAGATGGCCGATATAGGGTTCGGCGGTGATGAAGGTCATCGGCACCCGATCTCTCACCTTGGCGGTGCGCAGCGCCTTGTCGAGAATGAAGGCGAATTCGTAGGCCGGGCCGTAGCACGAGGCGCCCTGCACGGCGCCGATGATGACCGGTCCCGGATTGGCGACCAGCCGGTCGAAGGCATCCTTGGCGCCCAGCGCATGGTCGATATGGCAGACCGACTGGGTCGCCGCCTGCGGTCCGAAGCCGGGGATCTCGTCGAAGGCCAATTCGGGTCCGGTAGCGATGACCAGATAGTCATAGCTCAGGTCAGTGCCGTCGCTCAGGGTCAGGCGCTTCTCGGCCGGGTGCACGCGCTCGGCGCCCTGGGGGAAAAAATCGATCTTGCGGCGTGCGAACACCTCGGTCAGGTCGACCTCGACGTCCTCGCGGTCGCGCCAGCCGACGGCAACCCACGGGTTGGACGGCACGAAGCTGAAGCGGGTGCCCTTGTTGACCACTGACACCCGATGCGCGGCGCCCAGGGCGTCACGCATCTCATAGGCCATGATGGTGCCACCCAGTCCGGCACCCAGTACGACGACGTGAGCCATCTGCTCCTCCTCTCACGCCTTGCGGACAGCCCGTGGCGTGTCTTGTTGAACTCTAGCGTGCCGCACCCAGCGGCTGGCGCGCGGCATCGGCGGGCGCGGCCAGCCGGTGCGCCGCGATGGCCAGCATGGCCTGGTGTTGGCTGAGATGGATCTGGCCGCTCAGATGGGCCAGGAATTCCGTGCCGAGCAACCGATCCATCACCGGACCTTTTACCTCGGAAAGATGCAGGCGGACTTTGAGGTCGCTCAAACGCGCATGAATAGCTTCGAGGCTTTCGAGCGCGGACATGTCGATGGCGTTGACGGCCGAACACATCAGCACGATGTCGGTCAGCCCCGGATTGGCGGCGACCTGGTTGATGACCAGATCCTCGAGATAGCGGGCATTGGCGAAATAGAGGCTCTCATCGATGCGGATGGAGAGCACGCCGGGCACGGTCTCGACCTTGTGACGCTTGACGTTGCGATAGTGCTCGGTGCCGGGCACCAGGCCCACCACGGCCGCATGCGGCTGCGACGAGCGATACAGGAACACCAGGATCGAGGCGCCGACGCCCAGCGAAATGCCGGTCTCGACCCCGAGCAGCAGCGTGCCGACCAGGGTGATCGCAACGGCGGCGAAGTCGGCCTTGGAATAGGTCCAGGCCCGCTTGAGCATGGAAAAATCGACCAGCGTGAGCACGGCAATCACGATGGTGGCCGCCAGGGTCGCCTTGGGCAGGATGGCGAGGAACGGGGTCAGCAGCAGCGTGGCGCCGGCAATGCCGATGGCAGTGAAGGCGCCTGCTGCGGGAGTCGCCGCGCCGGCGTCGAAATTGACCACCGAGCGGGCAAAACCGCCGGTCACCGGATAGCCGCCCCCGATCGCGGCGGCGATATTGGAGGCGCCCAGCCCGATCAGTTCCTGGTTGGGGGTGATGCGCTCACGCCGCTTGGCGGCCAGAGTCTGTGCCACCGAGATCGATTCGACGAAGCCCACGATCGAGATGATCAGCGCGGGCAGCGCCAACTGCTGGATGATCGCGACGTCGAAATCGGGGAGCGACAGCATGGGTAGGCCCTGCGGCACCTGCCCCACCAGCGCCACGCCCTTGGACCCCAGGTCCATCAGCGCCGACCAGGCCATGGTGAGGAACACCACCAGCACCGGCCCGGCACGCACGATGACCGTGGCAAGGCCCTTGGGGACGCCGAAGCGCTTGAGCCAGTTCTTCAGATCCAGGCGGATCCAGAGCAGCAGCGCCAGCGCCACGCCTCCGACCGCGACGGTATCAAGATTAATCTCGCCGATATGGTCGATGATCGAGCCGATCAGCTGTGGCAGCGCATGGCCTTCGGTCTTGATGCCGAGCAGGCCGCCCACCTGGCTGGTGGCAATGATCAGGCCCGAAGCGGTGATAAAGCCAGAAATCACCGGGTGGGAGAGGAAGTTGGCGATAAAGCCGAGCCGCAACAGGCCCATCAGCACGAGCATGACGCCCGAGAGCAGCGCGAGCATGATGGCGGCGCTGGCATAGTCGATGGTGCCCTGCGTGGCGACGCGCCCCACCGCGGCGGCGGTCATCAGCGAGACCACCGCCACCGGACCGACGGCCAGCGCCGAGGAGGTGCCAAAGACCGCATAGGCGATCAGCGGCAGCACCGAGGCGTATAGACCCACTTCCGGCGGCAGCCCGGCCAGCAGCGCATAGGCGAGCGATTGCGGGATCAGCATGATGGTCACGATGACCGCCGCGATCAGGTCGCTGCTCAGCGTCTGCCGGTTGTAGCGCCGACCCCAGTCGAGAATGGGGAAATAGGTCTTGAGGCTCATTGGTCCGGGCTACCTTCAGCGGCTCAGCGTGGCATAGAGGCTACCGGCGCGGGCGCCGGAGCGGCAGTAGCCGAGCATGGGCTTGGGCATGGTCTCCCAGGCGTCATGGAAACGGATCACCTGGCCTTCGCCGAGCATGCCCGAGACCGGAATATGGGTGATCGCCAGGCCGAGCGTCTCGGCGGCCCGCGCCACCTCGGCGAAGCTGGGCTGGCCCGGCTCCTCGTTGTCGGGGCGGGCGCAGACGATCGACTTGTAGCCGGCATCGGCGACCGCCTGCATCTGCTCGGGGGTGATCTGGCCGGTGACGGCGAAGCTGTCGTCGACTTTGCGGAGGTTCATGATGTGGGCCTTTGCTTGAACTGCGTTCTAAAACCTGGAAACTGCACCTCCCCGCCTTGGGGGACGGGGAGGCACGGGCACCGACCGGAGGGTGGTCTAGAGCCCGTTGACGGGAACCTTGAGGAAGGTCTTGCCGCTCTCGTCCTTGGGCGGCAGCTGGCCGGCCCGCATGTTGACCTGCAGCGACGGAATGATCAGCCGCGGCATGGCGAGCGTGGCATCGCGCGCCTCGCGCATCTTGACGAAGGTGTCCTCGTGAGTACCGCGACCGACATGGATGTTGTGGTCGATCTCGTCGCCCACCGTGGTCTCCCACTGGATGTCGCGGCCGTTCGGGCCGTAGTCGTGGCACATGAACAGCCGGGTTTCGCGCGGCAGCGACAGCACGCGCTGGATCGAGCGATAGAGCGTGCGCGCATCGCCGCCGGGGAAGTCGGCGCGCGCCGAGCCGCCATCGGGCATGAACAGCGTGTCGCCCACGAAGGCGGCATCGCCCATCACATGGGTCATGCAGGCCGGAGTGTGGCCCGGGGTATGCATGACATGGGCGGTCAGCCCGCCGATCTGGTAGCTGTCCCCATCCTTGAACAGCCGGTCGAACTGGCTGCCGTCGCGCTGGAATTCGGTGCCTTCGTTGAAGATCTTGCCGAACGTGTCCTGCACGATGGTGATGTTCTCGCCGATCCCCAGCTTGCCCCCCAGCTTGGACTGGATATAGGGCGCCGCCGACAGGTGGTCGGCATGCACATGGGTCTCGATCAGCCATTCGAGCTTGAGCTGGTGCTCCTCGATATGGCGGATGATGGCGTCGGCGCCGTCATAGGTGATGCGGCCGGCGGCATAATCGATGTCCATGACCGAGTCGATCACGGCGCAGGCATTGGAGTCCGGATCCTTGACGACATAGCTGATGGTGTTGGTCGGCGCGTCGAAAAAGGCGGTGACTTCGGGCGTGATGCCGAGGTCGGTGGCGAAGGGAACGGGGATCACAGCGATGCTCCTTTTGTGGGGTTCAGGCTGATTGCGTGGTGCGCTGTTCGAGCGCGAGGCGAACGGTGCGGGCCGCGAAGATGCCGGCCAGCATGGCGCCGACGAACACCCAGGCCGAGACTTCCCCCAGTCCGAGCGCCGGAATGGCGCCACCCGGGCAGAAACCGGAAATGCCCCAGCCGATGCCGAAAATGGCCGAGCCGGCGATCAGCGGCAGGTCGAGCTTGCGGTTGGTCGGCAGGTGGAAACTGGCTTCGCAGATCGGCTTTGGCCGCTTGAGCACGACGCGATAGCCGATGGCCGTGACCAGCAGGGCAGCGCCCATCACCAGGGCGAGGGAGGCGTCCCAGGTGCCGGCGACGTCGAAGAAATTGAGGACCTTGGCCGGATTGGCCATGCCCGAAATGGCGATGCCGGTGCCGAAGACGAGGCCGATCAGGCCGGCGAGGATGGTGCGCTGCATCAAAAGCCCCCCAGCACGTGACGGACGACGAATACCGTGGCGATGGCCGTGCCCATGAAGGTCGCGGTGGCCGCGATCGAGCGCGGCGACAGGCGGGCGATACCGCAGACGCCATGGCCCGAGGTGCAGCCCGAACCGAAATAGACGCCGACGCCGACGATCAGTCCGCCGACCACGATCCAGGGCAGCGGCACCGGGCTCGAATAGGCGATCACCTGGTCGGAAAAGCCCAGGATCAGCATGGGGGCGACGATGGCGCCCGCGAGGAAGGCGGCGCGCCAGGCCCAGTCTGCCGAGACGGGCGGCAATAGGCTGGTGAGGATGCCGGTCATGCCGGCAATCCGGCCATGAAACGCCATCAGCAGAACGGCTGAAAGGCCGATCAATGCGCCGCCAGACAGCGACAGCACTGGGGTAAATTCAGTCATCGATTGGATACCTTGCAGGTGGAAAGGCCAAAAACGGAAGAGATGGGGCAAAGGCGCGGCGCCGCCGTGGCCATCGATACGGCGCCCGGAAGAACGGCAGTCCCCATCCGGAGGAGGTCGGCAAAGGCAGGCAGACCCGACAGGACCGGCAGCACGGCCAGCATCGCCCCGCCAATGAGGCGGGCAAGACGATCCGGCGGTCCGACGGTGATTCTCATGGCAGGTCCTTGAAACGGACGGAAAATCAGCAGATGTTTCCGTCACCACCCTTCGTATATAAGAACATTCTAATATGATCAAGATGGAAGTGCACAAGATGGAGGCTAATGCCGAGCAGGCGACCCGCCTCCTCACCGCCATGGCCAATTCCAAGCGCCTGCTGATCCTGTGCAATCTGCTCGATCAGGAAATGAACGTGACCGAGCTGGGCGATCGGGTGGGGCTGGGCCAGTCGCCCTTGTCGCAGCATCTTTCCAAGTTGCGCGCCTGGGACTTCGTCAAGACGCGGCGCGATGGCCAGCAGGTCTATTACAGCCTCGCCTCGGACGCCGTGCGCGATGTCCTGACCACGCTTTACGGCATCTACTGTGCCGACTGAGGCGGACACGCATCCCCGGCTGCTGCTGCCGCCGCCGGTCTATCTGGGCGCGGCGCTGGTCCTTGCGGCCGGGCTCAACCTGGTCTGGCGGCTCACTTTTCTCGATGACCTGCCGTTCCGCCTGCCGATCGGGGTGACCTGTTGCGCCACCGCGCTGCTCCTCGCCCTGTGGGCGCTCTTCAGCTTCCGGGCGGCGCATACCCATGTCGAGCCGCACAAGCCGACGACCGCGCTGGTCGTTGTCGGGCCCTACCGCTTGTCGCGCAACCCGATCTATCTGGGCTTTCTGCTGCTCGGGCTGGGGCTGGCGCTGGTTTTTTCCAATCCCTGGGGCCTGTTGCTGCTGCCCTTGCTCTGGGCCGCGCTGCGCTGGCTGGTCATTGCGGTCGAAGAGGCTTTCCTCACGCGGCGTTTCGGCGCGCCCTACCTGGCCTACACCGCGCAGGTCCGCCGCTGGATCTAGCGGCGCGGTCCGGTGCCAATTCCCGAAAACCCGGACTTGCTTCCGGTTCCTAAAGGTCGGCGCCGGGTGCCCTTGTCCGGCGACGGGGCCGCGCTAAAGTCCGTGCAGGGAGGACTGCATCTTGGCGCATTCGCGATTTGTCATCGTCGGCGGTGGCACTGCCGGCTGGATCACGGCCTTCATCCTGCGCGACTGCATCGCGCGCGCCAAGCTCGACGCCAGCGTCACGGTAGTGGAATCGAGCAAGATCCCGACGGTCGGCGTCGGCGAAGCGACCACCGCGGCCTTCCACGTCTTTCTCCGCCACTTCGGCATCGACATTTTCGAGTTCATGCGCAGCTGCGAGGCGACCTACAAGCTGGGCATCCGCCACCAGGACTGGCGCCGCAAAGGTGTCACCTATTACGGGCCGATCGATGACCCGCATCAGGTGATCCAGGCGCCGCCCGGCGCACCCTCGGACTATCTGAACGTCTATGCCGTCTCGGTGGGCAAGCCGGTGCAGGACATGCACATGTTCGGCCCGCTGCTCGAGCGCAAGAAGGCGCCCTGGACCACCAAGGCCGACGGCACGCTGCTGCCGCTCGGGCCGTTCCTGCCCGCCTACCATTTCGACCAGTCCAAGGTGGGCACGTTCCTCAAGGCCAAGTCGGTGGGCGTCGCGGTCGTCGATAACGTGCTCGCCGGCGTGGAACGCGATGGCGCGAGCGGGGATGTCACCGCGCTGGTGTTCGAGGACGGCGAACGGCTCGAGGGCGAGTTCTTCATCGACGCCACCGGTTTTCGCAAGCGGCTGATCGTCAAGGAGCTCAACGCTCCCTGGGTCAGCTACCAGAATGAGCTACCGGTCAACCGGGCCCTGCCCTTCTGGCTGCCGGTCGACGAAGGTCAGGAGATCGCCAACTACACCCTCGCCTGGGCCCAGGAAGCGGGCTGGATGTGGCAGATCCCGACACAGTCGCGCTACGGCTGCGGCTATGTCTATTCGGACCAGTTTTCCACGCCCGAGCAGGCGCATGCCGAAGTCGAGCGCGTGCTCGGCCGCAAGATCGAGGTCCGCGACGACATCAAGTTCCAGATCGGCCGGCTGGAGAACGCCTGGATCGGCAACGTCCTCGCCGTCGGGCTCTCCTCCAGCTTCCTCGAGCCGCTGGAATCGACCTCGATCCACGGCACGATCGTCCAGATGATGATGTTCGGCGGCAATTTCCTGCGCGACCCCAGGAAGATGACGCAGGCGCTGCGCGACGACTACAACCGTCGCGTCGGTCGGCAGGTCGACGACTTCCGCACCTTCGTGAACACCCACTACGCCACCGCGCGCGACGACACGCCGTTCTGGCGCGACGTGCGGGCCAACCGCATGCATCCGGAAACGCAGGAGCGGCTCGCGCGCTGGCGCACCGAAATGCCGCGCATGAGCCACTTTCCGCAATATCTCTTCGGCCTGCCGCACCTCGAAACCCAGCTGCACTATCCCGTGCTCGACGGCCTCGGCCTGCTCGACCCGGCTGTGGCCAAAGCCGAGATGGCGCGCGACCCGAAACTGCGCGCCTTCGCCAAGGCGACGCACGATAGCCTCGTCAAGGAATATAAGCAGGCCGCCACCAGGGCGCTGAGCCATGCCGAGTTCCTCAAGGGCGTGCGCGAACAGCGCTGGACCTAAGCCAGGCTCGTCAAGGCTGCCGCCCCTGTGGCAGAAGACGTGCGAATACGCGAAACGCGCCGGAGTTCCCGATGAAAAACCTGAACCCATTTCAGCACCGTCAGGCGATGCGGCTCACTTACGCGGGGATCCTGCCGCCCTGGATCGCATTGGGGCTGGAGCAGGTCGGGTCGCTCTACTGGCTCGACCTCGCCGTTCTCACCTATGGCGCCGTCATTGCCAGCTTCATCTGCGGCATGCACTGGGCGACCTTCATGTACAAGACCGCCCCGGACGGCAGCCACCTGCTGCTCACCAGCAATGCCGGCGCTCTGGCGGCCTGGGCGCTGGTGCCGGTCTCGATCCTGTCGATGCCGCTGGCTTTGGTTCTTATGGTCGGGGTACTGGCCCTACTGCTTGCCATCGATCGCCAGCTGCTCGCCGCCGGCGCCATAGAGCCTTGGTTCTGGACCCTGCGCCGCAACGCCACGATCGGGCTGGGCGCAGGACTCTTGGCGTGGGCGGTGTTGGGCTAACTGCTTAGCGCTGACTGCTGGGCGACCCCGCCCCATCAGTCGGGACTCCCTCCCCTTGATGGGGAGGGAGTCCCGACTGAGAAATCTCAACTAGCTGCCGAAAGAACCCGATCTGTCGGTCCCAGCCTGATCAGCCGATTCATCCCCTCAGTGATGCGCGCCCTTGATCTCGCGCAGTTCTTCCACCGAGCGGACGACCTTGCGGGCCGCCCCGTCCCAGTCGCGGGTCTTGACCGTGGCGTTGGCGAGGCGCGCCTTGGCGGCGGGGATGGCCTCGGCATATTGCGGCAGCCATTGCGCCTGCGCCACGACCATCTCGTCGACCATCTGCCAGACTTCGTCGGGCGTGCAGATGGCGCCGACCAGCGGGTCGTGCAGCACGGCAAGCTTGAGCGTTTCCAGATTGCCGGTCATGGCCGCCTCGACGCTCAGGCGCTGCACCGACACCGACACCGAGCAGGTGGCAGCGCAGGCCGTCGGCAGCGTGATGCCTTCGGCCATGTTGATGCCGAAACGGTCGACAAAGCCCGGGCTCTCGATGATGGCATCGGCCGGCAGGTTGCGGATGATGCCGTTGTTGCGAACGTTGAAATGACCGCGATACACCCGGCCGGTTTCCAGCGCCTCGATGATGTAGCTGGCATGCTCGGTGGTGCGGTTATACTGGCTCAGCGGCTTGGTCGCCTCGGCCTTGAATTTGGGGAAGTCGGTCTCGAACCAGTTGCGGCGCTCGGTCGAGTAGCGGAGGTAGCCGCCGGTCTCGCCGTGGATCCAGTCGCTCATGTCGATCCAGCGGCCGATCTCCTCGGGCCGCTTGCGGTACCAGGGCAGGTACTCGCTGAGGTGGCCGTTGGACTCGGTGGAGTAGACGCCGAAGCGCTTGAGGACGTCGATGCGCACCTTCTCGGTCTTGGAATAGACCGGATGCGCCTCAAAGCCGGCGATCAGTTCCTCGCGGCTGACCGGACGGCCCTTGGCCTTCAGATCGATGTACCAGGTCTGGTGGTTGATGCCTGAGCAGACATAGTCGAGATCCTTGTCCTCGATGCCCAGCACGTCGGCGATCTGATGGGCGCCGTGCTGCACGCCGTGGCAGAGGCCGACGGTATTGACGCCGCCATATTCGAGCGCCGCCCAGGTGTTCATCGCCATCGGGTTGGCATAGTTGAGGAACAGCGCGCCCGGCTCGGCCACGTCGCGGATGTCCTTGCAGAAGTCGAGGATCACCGGAATGTTGCGCTGGCCGTAGAGAATGCCGCCGGCGCAGATGGTGTCACCGACGCACTGGTCGACGCCATACTTGAGCGGAATGTTGACGTCGGTGGCGAAGGCATCGAGCCCGCCCACCCGCACGCAGCTCATGATGTAGCGTGCGCCGGTCAGCGCCTGGCGGCGGTTGGTGGTCGCCGTCACCCTGGCGGGGAGATTGTTGACCGTAACGATCTCGGCGATGATCTCGTGGATCATGTCGAGATTGTGCTGGTTGATGTCGGTGAGCGCGAACTCGACGCTGGCGAACTCGGGCACCTTGAGCAGGTCCGAGATCAGCGTCTTGGTAAAGCCGACCGAGCCGGCGCCGATGATGGCAACTTTGAACGACATGGTTTCCCCTCGCCTTTGCGACTGACATTTCACCTACCGCGTCGGCCTCGGCGGGTGTAGAGAAATGTCATGCGATCACGGGTGATTTTGTGCTCTCAGAGCTGATCCAGCATGGTCACGGGCTGCGCCTGCTGCATCTGCCGAAAGGGCCCCTGCCGCTGCACTGCATGGCCACCGGCGCCGGTTTCGAGCGGCGGTTCAACGAGGCCTATTCGTGGGAAGGCACGACGCGCGGCGCAGCGCCGTTCGCGCTGATCCAGCATACCATTGCCGGGCGCGGCGAACTCGATTTCGAAGGCACGCAGCATCGGCTGGGTCCGGGTGACACCATGCTGCTCAGCCTGCCGCATCGACATCGCTACTGGCTCGCCTCCGGGCAGAGCTGGGAGTATTTTTGGATCACTCTCAATGGCCGCGAGGCCTTGCGCGTGGCGCGCGCTGTGCTCGATGCGCAAGGGCCGGTGCTGCGGCCGGGCCGCGAGGCGATCGACCGGCTGGCCGCCAGCTGCCTCACGCTGATGCGGTCCGAAGTGCCGATCGGGGCGGCCTCGGCGGCGGCCTATGCCGGGATCATGGCGATGCATGACGGCGCCCTGGGCGGACCGGTCGAGGCCTCCTCCGCACCCGCTGCGCTGTTGCGGGTGCAGCGGCATATCGAACAGAACCTGGCGGCCAATCTGGGCGTTGACCGGCTCGCCGCCGTGGCGCAGCTCAGCCGGGCGCATTTTGTCCGGCTGTTCACCGCTTCAGTCGGGGTAGCACCCTCAAGCTACGTCTTGGAGCAGCGCATGGCGCGGGCCGAACGGCTGCTGATCGCCACGGACTCCAACGTCGCCGACATCGCCGCCACCTGTGGCTTTGGCGACGCCAATTATTTCGGCAAAGCTTTTCGCCGCACGCGGGGAGTGACGCCGAGCGCGTTCAGGGCGAACGCGCTGCGGGGGGAGATGTAGCTCCAACGTCGCAGACCCAACCGCTGTCATCCCCGCGCAGGCGGGGATCCAGGGTCGGGTTCACCGGCCGGTGCGCGCTCCCCTGGATTTCCGTCTGCGCGGGAATGACAGCTCAAGCCTGAGTGCAAGTGTCGCCTCACGCCACCTTCTGCTTGGGGCTCATGCGGGCCCATTCGGGCAGCCACTCGCCATGGGCGATCAAGAGGTCGTCCACCAGGTTCCAGATCTGCTCCAGATCGAGTTCGGCGGCGGTGTGCGGGTCGAGCATGGCGGCGTGGTAGATGTGCTCGCGGTTCTCGGTGAGGAGCGCGGCCACCGTCAGTTCCTGGACGTTGACATTGGTGCGGATGAGCCCGATCAGCTGCGGCGGGATGTCGGTGACCACCGTGGGCTGCAGGCCGTTGGAATCGACCAGCGTCGGCACCTCGACGGCGCAGCCGGCGGGCAGCTGCGGGATGTAGCCCTTGTTGACGATATTGCCGTAGATCACCGACGGCTGGCCGGTGACCACCGAGTTGACGATCTCGGAAGCATATTCATGGCTCTCCTTGACCTCGATGGTGTTGGCCGTCTTGTAGGTCTCGGCTTCCTTCTTCCAGCGGGCGATCTGCTCGACGCAGCGCTTGGGATACTCGTCGAGCGGAATGCCGAACTTTTCGATCAGGTCCTCGCGGCCTTCCTTGATGAAATAGGGCGTGTACTCGGCAAAGTGCTCCGAGCTCTCGGTGACGAAGTGCCCGAGGCGGGTGAGCATTTCGTAGCGCACCTTGTTGGGGCAGCGGGCGTTCCAGTGGCTGGGCTTGGGGAAGCGGCCTTCGCGATAGCCCTTGACCAGGTCGGGATAGAGGTTCTTGAACGAACCGTCGGCCTGCTTCTGCTCGAAATTGAGATAGAAGGCCATGTGGTTGATGCCGGCGGCGCGGTAGCGCAGCGACTCCACCGGGATTTCGAGGTCGCGGGCCAGTTCATAGGCCGTGCCCTGCACCGAGTGGCAGAGGCCAACCTGCTTGATGGTGGGGTATTTGGCCCCGATCGCCCAGGTGTTGATGGCCATCGGGTTGACATATTGCAGCATGATGGCGTCGGGGCAGACGGCCAGCATATCCTCGCAGATCGACCACAGATGCGGCACCGTGCGGATGCCGCGCATGATGCCGCCGATGCCCAGCGTGTCGGCAATGGTCTGGCGCAGGTTGTACTTCTTGGGCACCTCGAAATCGGTGATGGTGCAGGGATCGTAGCCGCCGATCTGGAAACAGACGACGACGAAATTGGCGCCGTCCAGGGCCGCCTTCTGGTTCGAATAGGTGGTCACCGTCGCGGGTACGCCGAGCGACTGGATCAGCTTGGCGGCAATGACTTCGCTTTCTTCGAGGCGCTGCGGATTGATGTCCATCAGCCGGATCTCGGCGCCCGCCAGGGCGGGGCGCTGCAATACGTCGCCGACAATGTTCTTCATGAACACCGACGAACCGGCGCCGATGAAGGTGATTTTGGGGTTGGCCATAAAACGTCTCCAGTAAAACTCAGGCGTGCCGCGTCAGGCGGCGATTTCGAACGCGGCCCGGACGAGCCGCGAGGTGTAGTCGGTCTTGGGGTTGCTGAGAACCTCGGCAACCGGACCCTGTTCGACGATCTTGCCGTTCTGCATGACGATGACGCGATGGCAGAGCGCCCGCACCACCTTGAGATCGTGCGAGATGAACAGATACGAAAGCCCGCGGTCGGCCTGCAGCTTGCGCAAGAGCTCGATGATCTGGGCCTGCACCGAGAGGTCGAGCGCCGAGGTCGGCTCGTCGAGCAGGATGAATTCGGGTTCGAGCGCAATGGCGCGGGCAATGGCGAGGCGCTGTCGCTGGCCGCCGGAAAATTCGTGCGGGAAGCGGTTGAGAATGGTGTCGGGCAGGCCGGCATCGGCCAGGGCCTTGCGCACCCGGTCGACGCGATCGCGCGAGCCCGAACCGATGCCGTTGACGATCAGCCCCTCTTCGATGATCTGGCGCACCGACATGCGCGGATTGAGCGAGGCGAACGGGTCCTGGAAGACGATCTGCATGCGCTGGCGCAGCGGCTTCATCGCCTTGCGGTCGAATTTCTCGATGCGCTGGCCGAGGAAGTCCACCTCGCCCTGGTTGAGGTGGACCAGCCGCATCAGCGCCTGTCCGAAGGTGGTCTTGCCCGAGCCGCTTTCGCCGACAAGTCCCAGCGTCTCGCCGCGCTGCAAGCTGAGCGACAGGCCGTCCACGGCCTGAAGGTCGTGGTAGCTGCCGCGGAACGCCCCGCCTTTGCGCAGGGTATAGGTCACGCGCACGTCGCGGCCTTCGAGCACCGTCTCGGGCGTGCCCTCGAGCGGCCGCGCCCCGCCCGTCGGTTCGGACCCGAGCAGGCGCCGGGTATAGGGGTCCTGCGGGTTCGAGAACACTGCCTCGGTCGGGCCGGACTCGCGCACTTCGCCATGCTGCATGACATAGACATGGTCGGCAAACTGGCGCACCACGGTCAGGTCATGGGTGATCAGGATGACCGCCATGCCGGTCTTTTCCTTGAGCGCCTTGATCAAATTGAGAATCTCGGCCTGCACGGTGACGTCGAGCGCCGTGGTCGGCTCGTCGGCGATCAGCACGTCGGGATTGTTGGCAAGCGCCATGGCGATCATGACGCGCTGGCGCTGCCCGCCCGAGAGCTGGTGCGGGTACTGGTTGACGCGCGATTCCGGATCGGGGATCTGCACCTCGCGCAGCAGGTCGATGGCCTTGGCATGGGCTTTGCGCTTGCCCATCTTCTGGTGCAGGCGCAGCACTTCGGCGATCTGGCTGCCAACGGTATAGACCGGGTTGAGCGAGCTCATCGGCTCCTGGAAGATCATGGTCAGCCGGTTGCCGCGCAGGCTGCGCATTTCGGCCTGGCTAAGCTTGGCCATGTCGCGTCCGCCATAAAGGATCCTGGTCTCCGGCGAGACAGTGGCCCGCTTGGAGAGCAGCCGCATCAGCGCGCGGGCGGTCACCGATTTGCCCGAGCCGCTCTCGCCGACCAGCGCAATCGTCTGGCCCTTCCTGAGGCGGAACGACACGTCGCGCACGGCCTCGACCGAGCCGCCGTCCACCTTGAAGGTCACGCCCACCTTGTGGGCATCGATGACGTAGTCTTCGGTCATGGGTGCGGTCTCAATAGGGATCGATGGCATCGCGAAGGCCGTCGCCCAGCGCATTGAAGGCGAACACGGCCAGGAGCACGAAGCCGACGGGCGACAGGATCCACGGATAGGACCCGATCACCGAAAAGGTCTGGCTGTCCTGCAGCATCAGGCCCCAGGAGATCAGCGGCGGCTTGACCGCAAAACCGAGGAACCCGAGGAAGCTCTCGAGCAGGATGATCGAGGGAATGCCCAGCGTCACCGCCACGATCACGTGGCTCATCACATTGGGCAGGATGTGGCGGGTGATGATCCGCCCGTCCGAGGCGCCGATGGCGACGGCGGCGCGCACATAGTCGATGCGGGCCAGTGCCATGGTCTTGCTGCGCACTTCGCGGCTCAGCTGCGCCCAGCCCAGGCCGGCGATGACCAGAATGACGAAGCTGATGAACAGGCTCGACGGCGCCGTCACCGGGATCAGCGTGGTCAGCGTCAGATAGAGAGGCAATTGCGGAAAGGCGAGGATGATCTCGACCAGGCGCTGGAACCAGAGATCGAACTGGCCGCCGATATAGCCCGAGGTGATGCCCAACAGCGTGCCCACGATGGTGATCAGGGTGATCGAGGAGAGCGCGATGATCAGGCTGATGCGGCTGCCGATGATGCCGCGCGAAAGGATGTCGCGGCCGAGCTTGTCGGTGCCCAGGATGTGCAGCGGCGTGCCGTCGGCAACGCCGATGAAATGGATGTCGCCCGGGATCAGGCCCCAGAGCCGATAGGGCATGCCCTTGACGAACAGGCCGAGCGGCCGCGGATTGTCGTAGTCCGGGGCGATCAGCGGCTGGAACGTGATGGGGTCGAGCTCGTCGCTCTCGACCAGTGGAAAGGCCACCGGCCAGAGGGTGAAGCCCTCCTTGGTGAAGAACGAGATCTCGTCGGGCGGCGCGAAGGCGTCGCCGGCCGCGTTGGGATCGAGCGGGGCGAAGAACTCGCCGAAGATCGAGAGGGTGAACAGCAGCAGCACCAGCGCCAGGCCGATCATGCCCATGATCGAGCGGCGGAAGCGGCGCCACACCAGCGCGCCGTAGCTCTGGCTGGTGGTATTGCCCAGCGTGACGCGGGCGTCGGCGCTTTCGCCGTCGTGGATCACCGCGCTCATGAGTCCGCTCCCACGCGGATGCGCGGATCGAGCGCCACCAGCAGCAGGTCGGCAATGATGTTGCCGATGATCAGCGTCGCGCCCAGGATCAGCAGCAGCGAGGCCGTGACATAGACGTCCCCGATATTCATCGAGCCCACGATGGCCGGCCCGATGGTGGCGAGGCCGAACACGATCGCCACTTCGATCTCGCCGGTCAGCATATAGGGCAGCACCACGCCTTGGTAGGCGACGAGCGGGTGCAGCGCGTTGGGTACCGCGTGGCGCATCACCACCGCGCCTTCCGACAGGCCCTTGGCGCGCGCCGTCTCGACATATTGGGCATTGAGCGTGTCGAGCAGGTTGGCGCGCATGACGCGCAGGTTGTAGGCGAGCCCGCCGATCGTGGCGACCGCAATCACCGGCCAGACATGCTGGATCAGGTTCCAGAGCTTGGCCCAGTTGAAATCGAACCAGCCCAGCCAGAAGGGCTGGCCACCATATTTGGTCGAATAGAACGAGCCGATTTCCTGCACGTTCAGCTTGTAGGCCAGGATGTAGAGGATGATCAGCGCCAGCAGGAAGCGCGGCACGGTCATGCCCAGGAAGGAGAAGAACGACAGCGTGGTGTCGATCCAGGAATACTGGCGGGTGGCGGCCAGGATGCCGAAGCCGATGCCCAAGAGCGAGGCCAGGATATGGCAGGTCAGCGCGATGGCGATGGTCGGCGGCAGGCGCTGCAGCACCACGTCGAGAACGGGCTTGTTGTAGGCATAGGACTGGCCGAAATCGAGTTCGGTGACGATGCCCCAGATCCAGCGGACATATTGCAGCGGCAGTGGGTCGTTCAGGCCATTGGCCTCGCGATAGGCCTCGGCCGCCAGGGTTGCGGCTTCCGGCGTGGCGTTGCCCTGCGTGATCATGTTGGTGCGCAGGAAGTCGGCATAGTCGCCCGGCGGCGCCTGGATGACGATGAAGGTGATGATGCTCATCACCAGCAGCACCGGGATGGACTGCAGAAGTCGGACCGCCAGAAACCTCAGCATGCCGCACAACTCGCTATTGTCTGGGAAGTGGGAAGAAACAGGCGGGGCATTGCTGCCCCGCCCGTCGGGAGGAAGGCTTACTGGACCGACATCGGTCCTTTGTCGCCAGGGGCACCCGGGAGGGTGTCGGGATGCAGCTCGGCGTCGATCTGCTTGTCCTCGGGCACGAACACGCGCTCGCGGATGATGTTGTCCTCGGCCCAGTTGTACATGAAGATCGGGGCACCGGCCGGGATGTTGGCGAAGCGCTTGTTGATGATGAGCGCGCCCGGATAGGCCGTCAGACCGATGGTATCGAGATTTTCGGTCGTGACCTTCTGGTAGGTCTTCATCAGCGCGACACGTTCGGCCGCATCGCGGGTGGCGATGAACTTCTGCACCGTGTCGACCAGTTCCTGCTCATGCGGCAGCAGGTCCAGTTCACCGGCCGCATTGGCGCGGTGGTTGACGTCGGTGGTCGGCCCGAGCGGCGCCAGAGCCGTGGTGTTCTGCACCACGGTGATCAGTTCGGTACCGTTGCGGATCACCGCCCAGTCGAACTTGCCGCTGTCGCGGGCATTGTCGAAGTCCTTGCCCGAGAGCGCGTTGAGCGTGACCTTGAGACCGGCATCGCCCATCATGGCAATGACGCCTTCGGCCAGGTTCTTGTCGGTCTGGTAGTCCGAGTTGGTCAGCAGGGCGATATTGAGGTCGCCGCCACCGGGGGCGTTGACGAAGCCATTGCCGTCGGTGTCGGTCACGCCGGCCTTTTCGAGATGGGCTTTGGCGCTGGCGACGTCGAACGGATAGTAGACCGTCGAGTCCTTGTCGTAGAACGAGGTGCCCGCATAGAGGCCACCCGGATAGATGGTGGTGAACGGACCCTTCACCAGACTCTCGCCCAGACGCTGACGATCGATCGCGTAGCTGATCGCCTTGCGGAAATCGAGGTTGCGGTTGAGGTCGCGAATGGCCTGCTGGTTGGCGTCGGGTTCGCCCCAGCCATTGCCGGCCAGGTTGGGATAGAGCGAGTAGCCGATGGTGCGCGGACCGAAGGCGAGCTTGGCCGGGCTTGCCGGATCAGCGGCCTTCTTGAGCGCTTCGACGTAGTTCTCGGCCTGCTCGAGATTGGAGAAGTCGCCCGTACCGGCCACGGCCTGCACGTCGCGGTCCGCCCAGGTGGAGAGCCGGTACTGCATTTCGTCGAGATAGGGCAGCTGATTGCCGGCCTCGTCGACCTTCCAGTAGTAGGGGTTGCGGCGCAGCGCCACGACGTCGTCGGGACGATGCTCGACCACGACCCAGCCGCCCATGACCGGGAAGTTCATGTAGTCGGAGGGGAAGGCCTGCTGGAAGTCGGCATAGCTCTTGCCGCCATGCTTGGGATGGTGCGGCTTGAGCACGTGCGCCGGGCCGGGGCAGAAATTGCCGTAGGCCATGTTGTAGAGCACGCTCTCGGGGAAGGCGGTCGCGAAGGTGAGGGTGAAGGTGTAGTCGTCCACCACGGCCAGCGTGCCGTCCGCATAGGTCGCCGAGGACGCCGCCATCAGCGGGGTCACTTCAGGATCCTGGACGATGTCGTTCCAGTAGAATTCGATGTCGGCGGTGCTGAACGGCATGCCGTCGGACCACTTGGCGCCTTCGATCAGGTGCACGGTCAGCGTCTTGCCGTCTTCGGACCATTCCCACGACTTGGCGAGGTTGGGCAGCGGCTGCAGGTCGGCCGGGTTGACCTGGAACAGCGGACCGGTGCGGGTCAGACACTCGACCAGACCGATATCGATACCGCCCCAGCCATAGGACTGGCCGGCCCAGAAGTTCCAGCCTTCCGGACGGCCGCCGATGACATGGCGCATCACGTCGCCATATACGCCCGTGCCATCGGGCTGGTTGGCGGTCTTGTAGACCAGCGGTTCCTTGGGCAGGCGTTCGGCCACGGGGGGCAGCTTGCCAGCGTCAACGAAGGCCTTCACGAAGGCCGGTTCGTTATAGGCCGGCAGCGCACGGTAGTCGTAGATGTCGGTGCGGTTGACGAATACCGGTTCGCCCTGGGCGTCAAATTTCGGCGGATCCGGCGGGGTGGTCGGGGCCACCTGTGCGAAGCCCTGCGAAGCGCTCAGGGATACGCCAAGCAGAAGTGCGCCCGTAAGGGCGAGATTGCGTTTGATCATGGTTCCTCCCATTCGATCGACGCGTGGAACGGACCAGCCCGCTGCAATTGGGTTTGCAGTCGAGCCGTCTTTCCCGGTCATCCAAAATGGTAGCCCTTGCGACGGCGGCAACAATGCGCTTATCTGGATGAGTTCTTCCGGTTTCTAAAGGTCGACGTCGTGGCGCAGGGTCCCGGAACATCCAGACAATCGCTCCCGGCCAAGCCCGGAACCGCGCCTTTGCCGCGGCCGGATCGGCAGTTTTACGCCAAGCTGACGGCCTTCGGCCGCTTCGGCATTCGCTGGTTCGATCCGCAACTGATGCCGGCCGAGCATTTCCACGGCCATATCGAGATGAACTGGCTGACCGCGGGCAGCATGGAGTATCGCATCGACGGGCACCCGCTGACCGTGCCGGCCAATCGGCTGGTGATGTTCTGGGCGGGCATTCCGCATCGCACCATCAGCGTGGATCGCGGGCCCGGCAATGACGGCCGGCAGTGCAATGTCTACCTGCCGCTCGATGCATTCCTGCACATGCCCAACCTGGGCAAGCTGACCGAGACCATGATGGGCGGTGGCGTCATCGCCCTGCCCCTCGATACCATCGGCAACGACACGCTGGTGCGCTGGTACAACGACTATCGCCGCGGCGACGCCGAGCGCGCCGACATCCTCAAGTCCGAGATCGCGCTGATGCTGCGCCGTGCCGCGGTGGACGGCTGGGACGAGCTCCTGACGCCCTGGATCGAAGCCGTGACCCCCGCCACCAAGGGCGCGACGCCGCTGCGCTACGTGGTGGCAATGATCAAGTACATCCTCGAGCACCTCGCCGACCCGCTGCGCTCCGAAGACATCGCCAAAGTGGTTGGGCTGCACCCCAACTACGCGCTCAATCTCTTCACCTCGGTGATGAACGTTTCGATCCACAAGTTCGTGGTGCGGATGCGATTGATCCGGGCGCGCTCGCTGCTGTTCGAAGGCAGCCTCTCGATCGAGAACGTCGCCTTCCAGAGCGGCTTTTCCGCGCTCAGCCAGTTCTACGAACAGTTCCGCAACGCCTATGGCATCACCCCCCGCCAGATGCGCGCCAACTATTTCCACCAGGTCTAGGCCGACGCACCCCGCGCGTTCGCTTTCGACGCGCGCAAAACTCACCCGATTGCAGGCCCACAGATCCGCGGCTAACGTCCTGGGCAAATGGAGGGAGTGCAGCATGAAGCAATGCAAGGTGGTGCGCGGCGGCGAAGGTTTTCACGGCAAGCAGGGGCTCGACTATTTTTCCGGCGTGTCGGCCGAATCCTCCGGCTCGGAGGGCATCTGCATGCATCTTCTGGTCATGCCGCCGGGGGCCAAGGCCAAGGCGCATTATCACGCGGCCCACGAGACCGCGATCTATCAGCTCGAGGGCAGCACCTCGTTTTATCACGGTCCCAATCTCGAGCACCTGGACACCGTGTACCAGGGCGATTTCGTCTATATCCCGGCCGGCGTGCCGCACCAGCCGTTCAATCCCACCGATCAGGTGGCCAAGGCGCTGATCGCCCGCACCGATCCGAACGAGCAGGAAAGCGTGGTGCTGCTCTAGCGCCGGTGCGTCGCCTTACGCGACCAGCCGGACGTGGCGCTGCCCGGGCAGCGCCTGTTCGTTGAGGAAGCCGACAAGCCGGGCGATGTCGAGCGGCCGGGAGATCAGATAGCCCTGGGCGAAGTCCACCTGACCGCTGGCCTTGAGCATGCGCATGCGATCCTCACTCTCGACGCCTTCGACGGTGATGCGGTGTCCGGCGGCATGGATCATCTCGATGGCGTTGACCAGCATCTTGCTCATCAGGCTGCCATCGGTGGACATGGCGAAGGAGCGGTCGAGCTTGACGCCGTCGAGGGCCAGGCTCGCCAGGTTCTGGATGTTGGAATAGCCCGTGCCGAAATCGTCGAGGTGGGTCTTGATACCGGCGCGGCGCAGCAGCTCGATCTCGCGCTGCGCCACTTCGATCTCGACCTCGTCGCTCTCGACGATCTCCACCACCACGGCGAACCGATCGGGCACGCCTTCGAACGGCGCGAGGATCTGGCGGAGCCAGGCCGCATCGAGGTCGCGCGGGAAAATGTTGAAATTGACCTGCAGCTTGAAGTGAGGCGGCACATTGGCGGACAGCTCGGCAAAGGCGCGCTCGACCACGAAGGCAGTCAACTGGCGGCTCAGCTCGCGGCGCGAAACGATGGGCAGGAACTGATCGGGGAACACCGTGCTGCCGTCGACGTCGCGCCAGCGCACCAGCACTTCGCAGCCCGAGATGGCGCCCGAGGTCAGGTTCATGATCGGCTGATAGGTGCAGATGATGTTTTCGGCCTTGAAGTGCCGGCGGAAGCGCGCCTCGAAGGACCAGACTTTGCGCAACATGGCATGGACCTGGCCGCTGATCGCCAGCGCCAGCATTGCCGAGACGATCACGCCGAACACCAGGGTATTGAGCTGGGCAGTTACGATGCTGCCGAGCATGCCCTTGCCGATCACGCAGGTCGCCCCGCCCGGCACGCAGACCCGGGTGAACACCGACCAGTCGGCGAAGGTGACGGCTTCGCCCAGATCGGACGAAGCGCCCATCTGCTCGTAAAGGCCGAACGCGCCGCCGCGGTGGCGCACTCTGCCCTCGGGCGTCAGCGTCACCATTTCGAGCCGGAGCCAGTTGATAGTCGTCGTCGGATCGGGCTGTTCGGGCACCACGACGGCAAAATTGCCGTTTTTGACGATGTTCCCGGACAGGCCGGGCCGTCCGAGAAAGTCGAGGGACTTGCCGAACCAGACCGCGACGTCGAACTCCTCGCGATAGCTGTCCGGTACGCCAAGATCGTAGGGCGCAAAGTCGGACGAGACCGAGCACTGCGCCACCCCGTCGGGCGCGTAGAGGAACTCGTTGAGACCATCGGGGAGGAAAGAGATCGCCTGCAGCTGACTGTGAAATTCGGGCGAACAGGGTGCGGCGGTCAGCTCGAGCTTCATCGCCTTCAGGGTCGACGCGATGTTCTCGCGCAGGCGGATCTGCGGCTCAAGCGCCGTCCGGGACTCGCTGAGCATGGTTTCCTTGATCTGGAAGGCTGACAGTCCGGCTGCTGCCACCAGAGTGAGCACGAAGGCCAGAAACCACAGTCCGACGCCCAGCAGTCTCTCGTGAGACCGGTCAATGAGCAGGGAGATCAACTTTGCCATGAGCACAGAGCTTTTTTTGTTCCACCGTGGATTTGCTGGGTCATTCCTCAACATGGCGTTAACGCCTGCGCCGCACGAACCGGAACCATTGCCGGCCGGAGGGCATTTGAAGCGGAAGACAACGTTCGCATTTGTGGGAGAGAACCGATGACTGCCCTCGACCCGGCCGATACTTCAGGTGCCAAAGTGACGTGGACGCCCATGCAGATTGCCCGGCATCGGCTGTTCACAGCGAAAGAAAAGCTCGATTTACTGAACAGAATCAAAGCCGAACTGGCGGGAGCGGTCTATTCGGCCGAGGCGCTCGGCTTCACCCCCAGCGAGGTGGACGACGCCATCGCTGCGGTCCGGCTCGGGGCGCAGACCGGCGAGCGGGTCCGCACGGTGATCTGGGGAGACATTTGAATGGCGACGGTTATCAAAATGCCAACAAAACCGCCCCGTCCGGCAGCCCAGGTGGACTTTCTGGTTGACGAGAACGGCGAGCGCATCACGGTGCCCCCCGACAGTGCGGTGCAAGCCACAGGCGCGAGCGAGCGCGCCGTCGGTGCGACCTCGCCGGCCGCCTGGTGGAAGATTGGGCTGGTGGTGCTGGGGGTCGTCGCCCTGGCGCTCCTGGTCCTGCAGCTCCTGGGGGAGCCGCCCGGGACCGTCGCAGAGCCCGGCCTCCCGGTGGCCGCGCCGCAGTCCGCGCAATAAAAAAGGCCCGGATCGCTCCGGGCCTTGTTCTATCTGCCGTTCGGCTCAGCCCTGGATGGGGGAGAGCTGGATTTCGACGCGGCGGTTCTGCGAGCGACCGGATTCGGTGGCATTGGATGCGATCGGATCGGTTTCGCCGCGGCCTTCGATGAAGAAGCGGCGCTGGTCGACGCCCTGGTTGGCCAGCACCGTCGCCACGGCCACGGCGCGCCGCTGGCTGAGGTCCTGGTTGTATTCGTCAGACCCCGAGGAGTCGGTATGGCCATAGACGTCGACCACGGTCTTGTTGAACTTTTTCAGCACCAGGCCCACCGAGACCAGCGTCTCGTTGAACTGCGGCTGCACCGTCGCCTTATCCACCGCGAAGGTGATATTGGAGGGCATGTTGAGAATGATCTGGTTGCCCACGCGCGTCACCGAGACGCCGGTGCCCTGCAGCTGGGCCCGCAACTCGGCTTCCTGCTGATCCATATACGAGCCGATGGCCGCGCCCGAGAGGCCGCCGATGCCGGCGCCGATCAGCGCGCCGACGCGCGGATCGTTGCCGGTGGCCGCGCCGGCGATGGCGCCGATGATGGCACCGGTGCCGGCCCCGACGACCGCGCCGCCGGTGGTGTTGGAGACCTGCGAATTGCCGGTATAGGGATTGATCGACGTACAGGCGCTCAGCGACAGTGCCGCGAGCCCGGCCAGGATCACCTTCGATTTCATAGAACGTCCCCCATCAGGTTGGTCACCCGTATTTCAACGCCGATTACGGCAGCACGGTGTTCTGCCGTCGCGTCCTTTACCGACAGTCTAGCCGTGCGCCCAGCCGCCGTCGACAATGAAGTCCTGCGCCGAAATCATCTTACTGTCGTCGGCCGCCAGGAACAGCGCCATGCGCGCCAGATCGTCGGGATAGACGCGTCCGGCCAGGGTCTGTGACTCATCGATCAGCTTGCCGGCGGCGGCGTCGACCCACTTTTCCAGCTGCCGTTCCGTCATCACCCAGCCGGGCACCAGCGTATTGACGCGGATGCCGGACTTGCCAAGCTCGCGCGCCAGCGAGCGGCTGAGGCCATGGGCGGCGGCCTTGGCGGTCTCGTAGACCGGCAGCTTGGGCGACATGATCATCCAGCTGATCGAGCCCAGGTTGATGATCGAGCCCATGCCGGCCGCGATCATGCCGGGCGCCACCGCCTGTGCAGCGAAAAAGGCATGCTTGAGGTTGACGGCGATGCGGTCGTCCCAGAATTCGGGCGTGACCTTGTCCCAGTCGTGCCGTTCGTCATGGGCGGCGTTGTTGACCAGGGCCAGCGCATTGCCATGCTCGATCGAGAAGGCGTCGATGGCGGCCCGATAGGCCGGCACGTCCTTGACGTTGCAGGGGGCGAACATCACCGTCTGGCCCTTGGCGCGCAATTCGGCCTGCAGCGCGTTGCCGCGCTCGACAGCGATATCGACGAACCCGACCTTGCTCCCCTGCGCCGCAAAGGCACGCACGATCGCCTCGCCTATCCCCATCGCCCCGCCGGACACCACGACCGGGCGGCCCTTGAGGCTGGGATAGGCGGCATAAGTCGAGGTCGTCATCGAGAGCTCCGGGAAGAACTGGGTGTCATCACATCAGGAGCCGGCTTGTTAGCCCAGCGTCAGGCACCCGACAAGACCAGCGCCGCTCTGGCCTGGGGCTCGCATTGCTCTGGTTGACTCCTGGTCTGATCGGTATTTAATATTCATAGAATACAGACAGTACGAGTGGGCCATGTATAGAATCTTGATTGCTTCACTCCTCTTCCTTTTTCCGTTTTCAATAACATTTGTTCGCTCCGCGCCGCTCGACTACGCACGGATTGTAGCCTTTGGTGACAGCTTATCAGACAATGGAAATCTCCATTTCAGCTTCCAGCCACTCGCTGCAGGATACTACAATGGTCGTTTCTCCAACGGCCCGACATGGATAGAACTGCTTTCTGACCCAAACAAATCTACCAATCCGAACAGCACGATGAACAGATTTTGGGGCGGCGCGAACTTTGCTGCTCCTTTCGACGTCGGCACCCCGAACAACAACGTCAATGCGGCTGTTGGTGGGGCACTGACGACCGGGGCCCCCCCCATTCCTTCCGTCGCCGATCAGATCGCGGCGTTCTCGGCCGCTGGCGGTACGTTTCGCGCCACCGACCTGGTCAGTGTGCAAGGGGGAGGCAATGACGTCCTGGCGTTCCTGACCGCCAACCCGGCTCCGACACCGACAAATTCGGTGAATGCCGGCACGACTATCGCCCTGAGCGAGGCCACCAACATCCAGTCGCTGGTAAATGCCGGCGCCAAGACGATCCTGGTCTCCAATCTACCCAGCGCCGGCACCATGCCTGCCTTTAGTGGCAATCCTGTTCAGGACGCAGCTGCCCAGCTCGTGGCCGGAACGTACAACTCAGTGCTCGCCCAACGAACGCGGGATCTGGCGGCCGCAAATCCGACGGTCAATTTCGTCGAGGTGCGATGGGACACACTGGCCGGCGTAATCATGTCGCGACCTGCTGCGTTCGGCTTCTCCAATGTCACCGGAAAGTGCTACAGCGTCGGGGTGACCTGTGCGGCCCCGTCGACCTATTTCTGGTGGGATGACATACATCCCTCGGCTGCAGCCCACAGCTACATCGCCACTTACGCGGCGTTGCTTCTGTCCACCTCCACAACAGGCAAGATCGTGGCCGCACTCGGGGACACAAGCAGGTCGAATCGACTTGCGCGCGGTGACATTCTGCTCGACGCATCCACAGATTTCGCACCGCTCTCAATTGAGATTAGCGGTTCCGGCAACGCACTGAACGCCGGAAATTTCGGCTACCAGGCCGCTGGCCTGAGTGCGACCGCGCGCGGCAACAGCGGCGACTGGGGATATGGCGGATCGTTGCAGTACAGCCGGGGAACGCTGAGCGGGAACACGCTGAGCGGCGACGTCGCGTCGCTCTCGCTCGATGGCTATGCCATCCTGAGACAGTCCGGCTATTTTATTGGCCTGGAGGGCGGCGTGGGCTTCGACCAGTTCTCCCGGTTGACCCGCGACACCCTGTTCCCGACGGTTTTCGCCAGCTCCACAACGGGCGCGGCAGCCTATTCCATTGCCGGAGCGATCGGGGCTCAATACCGCTTCGGCGATATCACGATCGTACCGGCAGCCCGGGTCGGGGCGGTTGGCTTTCAGGTCAGTGGCTTCACTGAAAGTGCGGAACTTCTGGCACTCAGCTACTCCGACCGCATCAGCCACGCTACATTCGCCGAGGCGAATCTGCGTGTTGAGACGCCCCTGCCGATCGGCACCGACCTGAGGCTCTTTGGAGATCTCGCCTACCGTCTGATGTATGGCAGCGATCACTATGAGGCAAAGCTCGTCGGCAATACCGCGCACGCAGAGCGGATTTCGCCCGCCATTCCCACACAGACCTTTGCTCTCTCGGCTGGAATGAGCGGCCGGTTCGAGAACTTGAACTACATCGTCTCGGCTGGATTGAGCTATACAGGCGAAACCACCACACACTCGATCAGCTTTGGACTGAAGCGTCCCCTGTAGGCGTCAATCGAGCGACACCGCTTTGTAGGGCAAGCCGAGCGCTGCCGAAACCTGTCGGCGTGCCGCACAGCCTCACGCCCCCTCATCCTCAACCACCTTGCGGCCGGTGGGCGCCAAATCCATGGCTTCGATCCGCGCAAGCAGCGTCTCGATTTTGCCGACATTGGCGATGTGGCGCTGCTCCATGGAGAAGTTGAGCGTCACATATTCACGGCCAGGGCAGAAGGTGCAGATATTGGCGGCCGGGTGCCAGGCGCCGCAATAGATCGGCTCGACCATGCCATGGGTCATCGGGCCATAGGTGCGGTGCGGTGGCACCAGCGTGAGCACGATGTGCATGCCGCCGTTGAAGCGCCAGAAACGCTTGCCAGGCAGGCCCTTCCACAGGCTGTTGAGCCGGCGCAGCATGTTGAACATGCCCAGCATGACGCTCTGGAACTTGCTGAGGTCCTTCTGCTCGATATTGGCGATGGTGTCGTCGATCGTGCGTACATAGGCAACGAAATCATCGAGCACCGTGAACTTGGCCTGCAGGGCGCGCACGCGGAAGAAATCGTCGTCAGTCTCCAGCCGCTTGCCGTCGAGCATGGTGTAGGCGGCGCCGATCACCTTCTTGCTCATGTGCTTGTCTGGGCCCTCGCCATTGAGTGCATGGGTCACCAGGGCGAAGTAGAGCGAACGCTGGCGCACGCCGAGCTTGTTGGCCAGCAGCCGCAGCCGGTGGCGCTTGAGCGCCAGCGTACGGAAGCCCCAGGGCTGCTCTTTCGGGGCGAACAGGTTGGCCAGCACTACATACATCCAGGTCATCGACCAGCCCTGCAGCGTGCTCGAGAGTTTCGAGCCGAGCGAGACCTTGTTGGACTTGTCCGACATCACGCCGTGGCTGGCCGATTGCGACCGGGTCAGCAGCGCCGAATCCGAGCCTTCCAGCAAAGCATGGCTGGAGCGGACCTGGATGATCGAGACGCGTCCCTCGGCGTCCGGCCCGCCCTTGCGCACCGCCGCCATGACGCGGAACAGCGGCAGGTCGTCCCGCTCGAATATGTCGGTGGATTTGGAGATCCACTTGTCGGGATAACCGTCGAACTCGTCGACTTCCTCAACCTGGGTGATGGCGTCGAGCAGATGGCGGGGGAAGGGCTGGCCGGGGCGGGCCCCGACAAAGCCATGCGTCAGCTGCGGCGCCAGCGACACCATATCGGCCACGAGGTTACCAATACTCTCCCGATCGAACGCTGTCTTGCTGAATGCAGTAAAGAATACCGTATCCCGCGCTTCGTAGAGAAACCACTGAAAATCAGTAAACAGTGCCTGCGGGTGCTTGTTTACTGCAGCGATGGCCAGTTCGAGGGCCTGCGCATTGTCGCTGGCAAAGCTGTTCGACGAGAAACTTTTCATGCGAGATCCCTCAATCCCTGTAGTAAGAAACGATACACTAGCGCCAGATGGCACCGGGTCAATGACTTATGTTCCGCGCCGTTAATGGCGGCGGATCGCCCCGGGTGTCGCAGCAAGCCGCTCCGGAACGCGATGTCTGTCGTCCCTTGCAGGGCGAAAGCTGAAGCCGGGATGAACGACGGGGGGCGCGGGGGGACGCGGAGCAGATTCCATGCAGAATTTCCGGTCACGTCTCTGACAGCCGATTGGCACGCCGGGCGGGCTTGTCTAGTATGTTTCTAAGGTGACGTGGGGTCGCGTTTCCCGGCAAGGGGTTAGCGGCAGTCGCGCGCGGCATCTTGACCTATATCAATGTCGGCTGGCGAGGATTAGCTACTCTCCTCGTACTCAAAGGGCCAGCGGCTGCCGCCGCGAGACGAGACGAGATCAATGGATTACCGCGGAATCTTCGAAGACGCTGTCGACGCCTTGCGGCAGGAAAAGCGCTACAGGGTGTTTGCCGATCTGGAGCGGATCGCCGGTCGGTTTCCGCGCGCGGTCTATCGCGACACCTCCGACAATGCCCGCGAAATCACCATCTGGTGCTCGAACGACTATCTGGGCATGGGCCAGCACCCGGTCACCATCGCCGCCATGCAGGACACCGCCGGCAAGCTCGGCGTCGGCGCCGGCGGCACCCGCAACATCTCAGGCACCAATCGCCCGCTGGTCGAGCTCGAGCGCTCGCTCGCGGACCTGCACCGCAAGGAAGCAGCGCTGGTCTTCACCTCGGGCTTCGTCTCGAACGAGGCGGCGATTTCGACCATCGCCCGGCTGCTGCCCGACTGCCTGATCCTTTCCGACCAGCTCAACCACGCCTCGATGATCCAGGGCGTGCGCCAGTCGGGCATGGAAAAAAAGATCTTCCGCCACAACGACGTCGCACATCTGCGCGAACTGCTGGCCGGCATCGACCGCAAGCGGCCCAAGCTGATCTGCTTTGAGTCGGTCTATTCGATGGATGGCGATGTCGCCCCGATCGCCGAGATCTGCGATCTGGCGCAGGAATTTGGCGCCCTGACCTATATCGACGAAGTGCATGCGGTGGGCATGTACGGCCCGCGCGGCGGCGGCATTGCCGAGCGCGATGGGCTGATGGATCGCATCGACATCATCGAGGGCACGCTCGCCAAGGGTTTTGGCGTGATGGGCGGCTATATCACGGCCAATCGTGCCATCATCGATGCGGTGCGCTCGTATGCGCCCGAGTTCATCTTCACCACGGCCCTGCCCCCGGCGCTCTGCGCGGCGGCGCGCGCCTCGATCGAACATCTCAAGGTGTCCAGCGACGAGCGCCGGCAGCACAAGCGCCAGGCGCAGCTGACCAAGGACATTCTGGGCGATGCCGGCCTGCCGGTGCTGCCGACCTCGACCCATATCGTGCCGCTGATCGTAGGCGATGCGCGCCTGTGCAAGGCAGCCAGCGACATGCTGCTCGAAAAGCACAATATCTACATCCAGCCGATCAACTACCCCACCGTGCCCAAGGGCACCGAGCGGCTGCGCATCACCCCCACGCCTCTGCACAGCGACGAAATGATCATCGAGCTGCGCCATGCGCTGGTCAGCGTCTGGGCCTCGCTGGAACTGCCGCGCGAGCGGCCGCAGACCAAACTGACTGCCGACAAGCTGATCTCGGGAGACCTGCTGCTGCCCACCATGGGCGGCTGATTGATCCAGGTCATGCGGCGCGCGGCGCCGGGGTCCTAGGCTTGTCCGCAAGGATGACCCAGGAGACGCCCATGACCACCGTCATTGTCTACGACAGCATCTTCGGCAACACGGCCAGTATCGCGCGGGCCATCGCCTCCGCGCGCGAAACCGAGGGAGCGGTTCGGCTTTTGACGCCGGCCGAGGCCAAAGCCCTCACCTTCACCCCGGACGATCTGCTCATCGTCGGGTCGCCGACGCGCGGCTTTAGTCCGACGCCGGCCATCAACGAATTTATCGCCGGTCTCGCGGCAGCGCCGGCCGGCTTGCGGGCGGCAGCCTTCGATACGCGCCTCGCGCCCGAAACCGTGCATCCGGCGCCGCTGCGCTGGGTGGTCGAGGCCGGCGGTTATGCGGCGCGACGCATTGCCGAAGCCTTGCGGCAGAAGGGCTTTGTCGTCTCGGAAGAAGAAGGCGGCTTTGCCGTGCTGGGCACCGAGGGGCCGCTAAAGCCCGGCGAAGAAGAGCGCGCCCAGCATTGGGCCATCGCCCTGCACTAGGCGTCGTGCTCGGCAAAACGCGGCGTCGTCTGCGCCGGCGTGAAGTGGCGGTGCCCGCAGTGCCGGCACTGCTGCGGGTCGGTCTCCACCCGCCCGCAGCGCAGGCAGGCGAGCAGGCCGGTGCTGGCCTTGATCGGCGTTTCGACCTCCCAGGGCGGCACGATCGAGAGGCCGGGCGGCGCCGCGCCCAGGCGGCGGAACACCGTCAGGTTGCCGTCGGACTCGACATAGGCATGCGCCACCTGCCCGAGCTGGTCGATGCCGCGCTCGCGCAGTTGCTGAAACAGCTGGCTGGTGCCCATCGACGTGCTCGAGAGAAAGGTCCGGCAGATCACCCCCTCGGTCACCACCGGCTCGGGCGTGCCGTCGATGATGCGCTCGGCAGTCTTGAAGCGGGCGATCAGCAGGTCGAGCCCCTTGTTGATCCCCACCACCAGCGTCACCACCAGCATGGCCTGCAGCAGCGGCACGTCTGGCCCCAGCATCGGGTCGCCGATCGCCGTGCCCAGCGCGATCACCAGCAGGAATTCCACCGTCGAGAGCTGGCCCACCGTCCGGCTGCCCAGCCAGCGCAGCAGCAGCAGCGCATAGGCGTAGATGATCACCGTTCGGACGACGATCTCGAGATAAAATAGCGCCGGCTCGGTGCCCAGCACCATCCGTTCCAAGTCGAAGGCAATGATCTGGTCCATGTCAGGCTCCCGGTCTGCCGCGGCAAACGCAGGGCCCCCGGCGGGCGTTCCGGGGCGTCGACTTTTTCGTTGCGCTGCGCCATGCTTGGCCCATGCAGCTGCGTCTCCACACCCGTTTCCAGAACTCGGCCGGCGAGCGCGTCCGCATCGTGCTCAACCTCAAGGGCCTCGCCTACGACTATGTCGCGGCGCCGCCGGTGCAGTCGGCGGCCTATCGCGCCATCAACCCGCAGGGCCTGCTGCCCACGCTGGAGATCGACGGCCAGATGGTGGCCCAGTCCATCGCCATCATCGAACTGCTCGAAGAGCTGGTGCCCCTGCCCTCGATCTTTCCCGCCGATCCGATCGCGCGGGCCAGGGCACGCGGCTTTGCCCAGCATATCGCGGCCGACCTTCACCCGGTCAACAACCGCCGCGTGCGAAACTATCTCGAAACCGAGATGGCGCAGTCCGAGGCGGCGCAAGTGCTCTGGTACCGGCATTGGGTGGCGCTGACCTTTGCGGCGCTCGAAGCCGAACTGGCGCGCCGCCCACATGCCACGCCCTGCTGCTTCGGCGACAGCCCGAGCCTGGCCGACATCTGCCTGGTGCCGCAGATGGCCAATGCGCGCCGCTTCGACTGCGACCTGACGCCCTATCCGCGGCTGGTCGCCGTGGACGCGCACTGTCGCGATCTGCCGGCCTTTGCCGCAGCGCGGCCCGAGGCCATGCCGGATTATCCGGGCCCCGGCTGATCAGCCCATCAGGACGATGCGCATCAGATCCGCCGTGTTGCGGGCGCCGAGCTTTTCCATGACGCGAGCGCGGTGCACTTCGATGGTGCGCGGTGAAATGCCCAGTTCACGGCCGGCCTCCTTGTTGGATTGGCCATTGGTGATCAGCTGCAGCACTTCGCGCTCGCGCGGCGTCAGCTGCTCGAACCCCCGCACCTCGATCTGGCGCTTGCCGCCCTGCACGGCCCCGACATGCACTTCCTCGCGCAACGCCTCGAGCACGCCGGCCAGCAGCTGGTCGTTGTCGATCGGCTTGGTGAACACGTCGGCCGCGCCGATCTTCATGGCCTCGACCGCCTGCCCCACATCGGTGGCGGCGGCGGTGACAAAGACCGGCATGCCGGTGCGCATGGATTTGACCCGCCGCAGCACGGCCAGCCCGGCATCGCTGCCCAAGGCCAGGCTGATGATCACCACGTCGGGCCGGCGCCGCTCCAGCGCTGCGAAAAAGCCGAGCGTGTCGATGGAAAAACCGGTCTGGAAGCCTTCGAGCCAAAACAGCACGCTGAGCGCCTCGCAGGCCAGCGGATCCGGGTCGGCAATATGCACCAGGCGGTCCCGGTTCAGAAATGCGTGATGGAAGACGTCTCCTGTCAAACTCGCCTCCGCTGCCCTCGTGTGCGTCCCGGCACGTGCCCTTCGGATCAGACCATAGTCTGCACTAAGTGTTCCCGCTGTGCGTGAGAACCTGTACGTAGTCAGAATTACAGATCACTAGGTCTATAGCCCTATTTGTAGATGATGCAACTGAAAACATTCCTATTTCGCTGAAAACAGAAAACCGACACCTCGCTGAAGGTGTCGGTTTGCAATAGAGCGATGTCTATCTCGGCGGCGCGGCAGTCGCCGCGATCTATTTGCTGGCCGGCTTCTTGGCGGTTGTCGCCTTGGCAGCGGGCTTTTTCACGGCTGCGGCTGTGCTGACGGCCTTGGGTGCGGCTGCCGGCTTGGTGGCGGGCTTCTTGGTAGCGGGCTTTTTGGCAGGCGCAGCGGCCTTGGGCGCGGCCGAGGTGCTGGCGGCCTTGGGCGCGGATTTGGCAGCGGCCTTCATCGGCGCCGGCTTCTTGGCGGCGGCGGGCTTGGCGGCGGGTTTGGCAGCAGCTTTGGCGGCCGGCTTGGCAGCGCGCGCGGTCGTCGCCGGCTTGGCAACGGCCTTGGCGGCCGGCTTTGCAGCAGCTTTCGCAGCGGGCTTTGCAGCAGCCTTCGCCGCCGGCTTGGCAGCGGCCTTCGCAGCCGGCTTGGCAGCAGCTTTGGCAGCTGGCTTGGCAGCGGCCTTCGCGGCCGGCTTGGCAGCGGCCTTCGCGGCCGGCTTCGCAGCAGCCTTCACAGCCGGCTTGGCCACGGCCTTCACGACCGGCTTGGCGGCAGCCTTGGCAGCGGGCTTGGCACCGGCCTTGGCAGCCGGCTTAGCCGCAGCAGCGGCCGGCTTCTTGGCAGCAGCGGCCTTGGGCGCGGCGGCCTTGGGTGCCGGCTTGGCGGCGGGTTTCGGAGCAACGGCCTTGGTGGCCTTGGGCGCAGCAGCCTTGGCAGCCTTGGGGGCGGCCGGCTTGGCAGCCTTGGGCGCAGCGGTCTTGGCCGTGGCCTTGGGCGCGACAGCGGCCTTGGCAGCAGGTGCCTTGGCGGCGGGCGTCTTGGCGGCGGGCGTTTTGGCCGCCGGCTTTTTAGCGGCGGGCTTCTTTTCGGCTACAGAGGGAGCTTTCGGCGCGGCCATGGCCATCGACTTGGTGCCACCCTGGGACTTGATCGCATCGCGGATTTCGGTGAGCAATTTTTCCTCGGTTGTTGGAGCAGGAGGGGCAGCCGGCGCGGCCGCTTCCTTTCGGCGGATCTGATTGACAGCCTTCACAACAAGGAAGAGGACGAAGGCGACAATGGTGAACTTTACAACAGCATTGATGAACAGCCCGTAATTGAAGGTCGGGATGCCGTTTTCCTTGGCAAATGTCACGGAGGGCACCGCAACATTGCCCGGGTTGTTCAGGACGACGAAGAGATTGGAGAAGTCGATCCCGTTCAACAGCAGCCCGAGAATGGGCATGAACAGATCATCGACAACCGACGAGACGATCGCGCCGAAGGCCGCGCCAATAATGACGCCGATCGCCAGATCGAGCATGTTGCCCTTGATTGCAAAGTCACGAAATTCCTTGAACATGATCCCCTCACATTTCCCGACCGTTGCATCGGCATGACTCTGCAGGGATACTCGAAACTGGTTTACGATTTCTCAATTGCGGGACGTTTGCAACGCTCTGGACCTGGCTGGGCACCGCTGGCGGAACGAAAACCGAGACTTTCGGCGCTCTTGTGAGCGCGGACGCAAGGCGGGATAGTACGGCCCGCCCATCAGCCAGACCGAGCCCGCCGCATGTCGATCCCTGCGCTCATCGCAGATGCCGAAACCAGCCTTCGCCAGGCGGTCGAGGTCATTCCGCAGGGGCTGGCGGTCTTTGACGCCGACTTTCACATGGTCACCAGCAATGCGCGCTATCGCGACCTGCTCGATCTGCCCGACCGGCTGGTGCAGGTCGGGGCGCCGCTCTACGACATCGCGCTCTATCTGGCGCGGCGCGGCGACCTGGGGGTCGGTGACCCGACCCTGCTCGCCGTCCGGCGCGTCGAGTCGCTCACCCAGAATGCCGCCAGCGTCAGCCAGCGCATGGGCCGGCGCGGCCAGGTGCTGGAGTTCCATTCGTCGCGCCTCGCCGATGGCGGACTGGTGGTAAGCTTTGCCGACGTCACTGCCCGCGTCGAGGCCGAGGTCGAACTCGAAAAGATCAACAATGCCCTCGAAGGTCGCGTCGAAGAGCGCACCGCGGCCCTGACCCGCGTCAATTCCGAGCTCGAAAGCGCCCGCGCCAAAGCCGATGCCGCCAATCGCGACAAGACGCGCTTTCTGGCGGCGGCCAGCCACGACCTGCTGCAGCCGCTCAATGCCGCCCGCCTCTATACCGCCACGCTGATCGAGCGTGCCGGCGGCACGGGCCTGGCCGAACTGGCGCACTCGATCGAGGCCTCGCTCAACGCGGTCGAAGAGATCATGTCGGCACTGCTCGACATTTCGCGGCTCGATGGCGGCAGCCTCAAGCCCTCCCCCTCGGCCTTTGCCGCGCGGGACCTGCTCAAGAAACTCGAAGTCGAGTTCGCCCCGATGGCGCGTGAGCGCAATGTGCAGCTGCGCTTCGTGGCGACCTCGCGGGCGGTGTTCGCCGATCGGGCGCTGGTGGCGCGCATCGTGCAGAACCTGGTGTCGAACGCGGTCAAATATACGCGGCCCGGCGGCCGCGTGGTGATCGGCTGTCGCCTGCGCGGCCAGCGCGTGCGGCTCGACATCGTCGATACCGGCATTGGCTTTAACCGCGACCAGCACGCCCTGATCTTTGCCGAGTTCTCGCGCCTCGAACACGGCGCGCGCATGGCGCAGGGCCTGGGCCTCGGTCTCTCGATCGTCAAGCGGCTGGTCACCGCCCTGGGGCTGACCCTCGAGCTCGACAGCAGCGAGGGGCGCGGCTCGCGCTTTTCGCTCTATCTGCCGGTAACGCGCCTGCAGCGCGCCACGCCGGACTCCGACCTGCTGCCGGTCGAGCCGATCTCCAACCTCACCGGTCTGCGCGTGCTCTGCGTGGACAATGAGCGGGCCATTCTCGATGCCATGGAAGGGCTGCTCTCAGGCTGGGGCGTCAACGTGCGCTCGGCGCGCTCGCTCAAGGATATCGACCGCGACCAGTTGCTCGTCGGCTGGCTGCCCGACATGGTGCTGATGGACTATCATCTCGACCAGACCTCGGGCCTGGATGCCATCGAATGGCTGCGCCACAATGTCGGCGGTCATCTGCCGGCGGCCCTGGTCACCGCCGACCGCAGTCCGGCGGTACGCACTCTGGCCGAAGAACGCGGGATCGCCGTGGTCACCAAGCCGGTCAAGCCCGCCGCGCTGCGCGCCACCATTTCCGGCCTTGCCGGCCAGCGCATCCGCGTCGCCCGGGACACCCTGACGGCCGGTTAGCCTGTCTCGCGTTGCAGGCTGGTGAGCATGGCATCCGACCGAGCTCACCAGACCCTCTCAAAGCCCGAAGCGCCATGACTGCCCCTTTCCCCAGGGCGATTGTGGGAGCGCAGTCGGCCACCAGCCTCTCCGCCACCTTCTCCCCTTGTGGGGCACATGGACCAACATCCAGTATCGAGCGTCGAATTTAATCTTCGGCCTCCGCTCAATCGCCCATTCCCCCAAACCCTGCCGGCAGACGCACCACTCACGCCGCCACTTGCACCAGCTCTGCCAAATATGTATATCTGGTGGCGGCGGACCAGGAGGTGCAAGTGGGACAGAACTCTGAACAGCTGATTGCGGCAATTCGGCAGGATGCATTTGAAGAAGGACGCCTTGCCGGCCTCAAGCAGGCCTTGATGGCCATCGAAAACCTGAAGTCGAGCGATTCCGGCCCTCAGGTTCGGAAGGAACGAAGTCTCGAAGAGACCTTCGTCAGCACCGCCGCAACTCAGACGACCATGCCTCGCGGCGTCACGCTGGTCATCGTCGAGCAGATCATGCGCGATCTTGCCCCCGCAGCGACGACGCCCAAGCAAATTCTCGCCATCGCCAAACAGAAGAAACAACGTCTCAGCGAGTCGGCTGTGGGTCGATCGATCCGGCAACTGGTGGAAAAGCGCGTCGTCCAGCAAGTCGGGGCAACAAAGACCTGGCGCTACGTCGGCTAGCTGAGTTCCCGCCCCAGCAAGGCCTCGAACTGGCCTTCCTCGATCCGCGCCGCCGCGATCACCGCCTGAGTGCGGCTGTCGACGTCGAGCTTTTGCAGGATGGCCGAGACATGCGCCTTCACCGTGGCTTCCGAGATCGAGAGTTCGTAGGCGATCTGCTTGTTCATCAGCCCGTCGCTGAGCATCATGAGCACGCGCACCTGCTGCGGGGTCAGCGTCGAGAGCCGCCGCATCAGGCCGGAATGGTCGTCGTCGCGGGCGATGTCGATGCCTTCGGGCACGAACACCTCGCCCGAGAGCACGGTCTCGATGGCGCGGCGGATTTCGGGCGGGCCGACCGACTTGTGCAAGTAGCCCGAGGCGCCCAGCTCGAAGGCCCGGCGGATGACGGCGCCGTCCTCGACGGCTGAAATAATCGCCACAGGCACGTCGGGATATTGCGCCCGCAGCAGCAGGAGTCCGGAAAAGCCGCGCACGCCGGGCATGTTGAGATCGAGCAGCACCAGGTCGCAGTCGCGGTCGGTTTCGAGAGCCGCGTTCAGACCCGCCAGATCGCCCGCTTCCTCGACATCGATCGAGGGGTCGCCGCCCGAGAGCGTCTGCCGCAGCGCGGCGCGAAACAGCGGATGGTCGTCGACGATGATGATGCGGCGTCTGCTCATGGTCACCTTCTAGCAGCGGTGCGACGCAGATTACATCCCACTTAAGGGGTGACGAAAGTCGGTTTTGGCGGCTGGTTTGCAAATTGCAGCCGGGCTTAACGTCATCTTTACCATGTTTTTCCAAGAGTAAGAGGCTAATCAGGGTCCATCCGGGCACTGACTCCCCATCACCTTGTTTGGGAACGAGTACATGGCCCGCGCATATCCGCACAGCGAACCGCAGGAGTTTGCGCAATCTCCCGGCGAATGGCAGGCGCTGCGCGGTGAACTCGTCAGTCTGCTCGACCAGGTTGAATCGCAGGTGGCGCGCCAGGGCCGGCACGACACCAGCTATCAGGGCCTGGGCGAGCGGATGCAGGACCTGCGCATGCAGGTCGCCGAGATCGAGCCCGACGACCGGCATCGGCAGGCGCTGCGCTCGGTCAAGCGCGCCGTCGACCGGTTCAGCGATCGCGACGAGACGTTCGGCGAGCGGGTCATGGCCAGCAATCCGCGCGACACGCTGCAATCGGCCATCCAGCAGATCCGCTCGCGCCAGGGCGGCCAGCCGCCGCGCGCCCCCCTGCAGCAGGCGCACGCGCCGCAGCCCATGCCGGCCCGGCTGCCCGAACTGCCCCAGTTCACCGAACTGGCCCATGCGGTGGGCGGCATCTCGACCCGGCTCGAGCGGCTCGAAGGCGAATTGCGCAACCAGGCGCGCAGCCAGACCGGCAATGTCAAGGAAATCGCCGACCAGGTGGCCCAGCTCAGCCATGTGGTCGAGCTGCTGGCTGGCGCCGTCGGCGAGACCGGCCAGGTCAAGCGCCTCGAAGGCCAGATCGCCTCGCTGGCGCGGATGATCGCGCAGGGACCGCAGGTCGATCTCTCCGCCCTCACCCGCCGGCTCGACGACGTCTCGGCCACGGTGGGCAAGCTGGCGGACCTGCAGGTGCAATATGCCAGCAAGGTGCAGACCGCCGATACCTCCGGTTCGGTGATCGAGGGCATGCGCGCCATCGAAGAGGGCGTGCGCAACGTCTATGACCGGATCGATGCCATCGAGCGCCAGCACGCCGCCACGCCGGTCGATCTCGATCCCATCACCCGCGAGCTGGGCCGCATCACCGAAGCCATGCGCAGCCCCATGGCGCAGCCGCAGGGTCTGGTCGAGCTGATCGACGTGCTCAACAGCCGCGTCAGCGACCTCGAACTGCGCCACCCGCAGGTCGGCGAACTCAAGCTCGACGTCGAGCTGCTGCGCACCGTGGTGATCGAGACCATGGAGCCGCGCTTTGCGGCCATCGAGCTGCAGATCGAGTCGCTCACCGACCGGCTCGCCGAGCGCCCGGCCGAGCTCAGCGTCAGCCAGCTCGAGGCGCAGGTGCGCCAGCTGGTGGCCCGCATGGACCAGACCGGCGAGCAGCTCAGCGGCCTCGCCAAGCTCTATCAGCAGCCGGCGGCCGCAGCGGCGCCCGCCCCCGATTTCGAGGCGCTGGCCGAGCTGGTGGCGCATCGGACGTCGAACGCGCTCAAGCGCGCCGAGCCGGCCTTCGCGCCTGCGCCGGAGACCGACTACGAGGAAATCGAAAAGCGCCTCGCCCGGGTGATGCGCGCCGCTGCCAAGGAGCAGGCGCCGCCCGAGGATTTCGCCGGCATGCAGACCGGCATCCGTGAGGTCAACGACCGGCTGGCCCGGCTCGAAGAGTCGCTGGTCAAGCGTGCCGAGGAGGCCCGCCGCATCGAGGCCGCGCCGCTGGCGGCCTTCACGCCCGCCGTGCCCGCCATGGCTCCCCCCACCCCGGCCCCAACCCCGGTGCGGCGCGACGATCCGATCGCCAAGTTCATCCACGATTCCGAGCCGCTGCCGCCGCCCGCGCCGGCGCTGACCCGCACGCCACGCCGCTCCGACGCGATGCCGGCAAATCCCTCGGTCGAGGCACCGCTGGCGGCCAAGCCCTTCCCCGAGCCGACCCAGGCCGGCCCGGTGCGCATGGCGCTCGAAGCCAAGAACGGTCCGCGCAAGCTGCATCCGGGCCTCGACGCGCCGGTCGCGGCCGAACCGGCCGTTCCGGTCTACGATCCGGCGACCGCCGCCAAGCCGCCGCGCCCGGTCTCCAGTTTCGAGGCCGTGGCCGAGCCGACCCCGGCCGCGCCGCTGCCAGTGGCCGCGCCCGAAGCGCCGGCCCCGGCCGAACACATGCCGAGCGCCAATACCTTCATCCAGGCGCATCGCCGCGCCGCCCGGCAGACCAGCGCCATGCCGGCCGCTAAGCCCGAGCCGATCGCCGCCTCGGCCAGTTCGCTGATCGGGCGGGCCATGGCCCGCCTGCAGGGCGTCACCGCCCCTGCAGCCGCCGCGACCACGCCACCGGCCGAGACGGCGCGCGAGCGCAAGGCCGCGCGCAAGCTGGCCGGCGACAAGGTCGCGCCCGGCAAGGCCTGGACGCCGGAGGATGATATCGCGCCACCTGCCCCGACCGAAGCCGTCACGCCACCGGTCCCGGCGGACCACGCGGCAGCGCCCGCCGACAGCCTGCTCAGCCGCTACCGCCGGCCGATCCTGCTGGCCGCCGTGCTCGTTGCCGCCACGGTGCTGGCCGGCAATCTCGTGCTGCAAAAGCTCAACGAGCAGGCCCCGGCCGCGCCCGCTGCCGCGATCGAACCGGCCCCGGGCGATACCAGCGCGGCCGATCTGCTCGATGCCCAGCCGATCGAGGAGGTCTCGGCGCTGAGCAGCCCGACGCCCAGCCGCGTCATCGACATGGTGGATTCGCTCAAGACCGGCTCGATCAGCCCGAGCGGCGACCCCGCCGCGCCGCTGGGCTTTGTGCCCAGCACTGCCACGCCCGCGGCCACCGCCAGCTTCGGCAAGCGGCCGGCCGTGGACGCCGCGACCGTGCTCGGCACCACCCCCACCGAGACCGCCCTCGCCATGCCGGCGCCGCTGGTCACCCAGACCTCGGCCGTCACCCTCGACCTGCCGCCCGATCTGCTCGGGCCGCTCGAGCTGCGCCAAGCGGCGGCGAATGGCGATCCGCGCGCCCAGTTCGAAGTCGCCGCCATCTACACCGAAGGCCGCGCCGTCCCCGAGGATCCAGCCGCGGCCGCGATCTGGTACGAACGCGCCGCCGCGCAGGGCTTTGCCCCGGCACAGTACCGGCTCGGCAATCTCTATGAAAACGGCCGCGGCGTCGCCAAGGACGTGCAGCAGGCCCGCCTCTGGTACCAGCGCGCCGCCGAAGCGGGCAACCGCATGGCCATGCACAACCTGGCCGCGCTCTATGCCGGTGGCGAGCTGGGCAAGCAGGAGTTCGATGCAGCCGCCGAATGGTTCGAGCAGGCCGCCAATCGCGGCATGAAGGACAGCCAGTTCAATCTGGGCATGCTCTATGCCCGCGGGCTGGGCGTGAAGCAGGACATGCTGGCCTCGTTCAAGTGGTTCTCGCTGGCCGCCGCCAAGGGCGACAAGGACGCCGCCCTCGCCCGCGACGATATCGCCCGTTCGCTCTCGGCCGAAGACGCCAGCCGCCTGGCCGCCGAGATCGCCGGGTGGACGCCGCAGGCGGTCGACCTTGCTGCCAATTTCGCCCCGATCGGCACCTGGAGCCAGGGCTTTGATCCGGGCGAGGCCATCGCCAAGCGGGAAGTCGTGCTCAACGTGCAGACCGCGCTCAGCCAGCTCGGCTACGACCTGGGCACTCCCGACGGCGTCGCCGGTCCCAAGACCATCGAGGCGATCAAGGCCTTCGAGCGTGCCACGGGCATGTCCGAGATCGGCACCATCAATCCGCGCCTGCTCGCCGTGCTGGGCAGCCAGCCGGTCTAGGCCTCTGGCGCCGCGACGAAAAAAAGGGCGCCGCGGGCGCCCTTTTCTTTGCGTCAACACAGCCTTTGCATTTAACTGCTAGCGGTAAGTTCCCCGCAACGCTCGATCGGGTCGCCCGTGCAGATCTACCTGCCGATCGCCGAACTATCGATGAACCTGTTCTTTCTCGTCGGTATCGGCGGGGCGGTGGGTTTCCTGTCGGGCCTGTTCGGGGTCGGTGGCGGCTTCCTGCTGACGCCGCTGCTGATCTTTTCGGGCGTGCCGGCGCCGGTCGCGGTGGCCTCGGTCACCGGCCAGGTGGTCGCCGCCTCGACCTCTGGCGCACTCAGCTATTATCGGCGCGGGCAGATCGACCTGCATCTGGCGCTCTATCTGGTGCTCTCGAGCGTTTTGGGCGCCTTTGGCGGCGTCGCCACCTTTGCCGCGCTGCGCGCCGTCGGTCAGCTCGACCTGGTGATCTCGCTCGGCTTTCTGTTGCTGCTGGGCTTTGTGGGCACGCTGATGCTGATCGAGAGCGTGCGCTCCATCCTCAAGCGCCGCGCCGGCATCGTGGTCCGCGAAAAGCTGCCCAACCAGCACAACTGGTTCCATGGCCTGCCCATGCGTATCCGCTTCAAGAAAAGCCGGCTCTACATCTCGGTGCTGCCGGTACTGGTGCTGGGGCTGTGCATCGGTTTTATCGGTTCGCTGCTGGGCATTGGCGGCGGCTTCATCCTCGTGCCGGCGCTGGTCTATATCCTGCGCATGCCGGGCAACATGGTGATCGGCACCTCGCTGCTGCAGGTGGTGGCGATGATGGCGGCGACCACGATCCTGCATGCGGTCAACAGCCAGAGCGTCGATATCCTGCTCGCCTTCTGCCTGATGGTGGGCGGCACGGTGGGGGCACAGTTCGGCGCCTCGGCGGGCAAGTACCTGCGCGGCGAACAGCTGCGGGCGCTGCTGGCGCTGCTGGTGCTGGCCGTCGCCATACGCTTTGGATTTTCCGCCATTGTCGGCCCGGCCGACCCCTATTCGATGGCCGTGGTCGGCGCCGGTGGGGTGATATGAGGCTGCTCTGCGCCGCTCTGCTGCTTTTCGCCCTCGCGCTGCCGGCCCAGGCGGAACGGCTGGTCTCGATGGTGTCGCGCGAAGAGGTCGCCATCACCTCGAGCTTTTCGGGCGAGACGCTGACGCTGTTCGGCAATATCGAGCCGGAAGCCGGCTCGACCGACAAGTTCGTCGAAGGCCCCTACCACATCATCGTGGTGGTCACCGGCCCCTGGCAGGACCGCATCGCCCGGCTCAGCCAGCCGGTCTTCGGGCTCTGGATGAACACCCAGCAGGTGCTCTTCAAGGCCTTCCCGTCCTACTACCACGTGCTCTCGAGCGGCGTGCTGACCGACATCACCTCCGAGGCACTGCTCGACGACCTCGACATCCTGCCCGAGCGCCAGGCGCGCCTTGCCGCCCAGCCCGGCAAGGGCGACGCAGTGGCGCTGGGCAACGAGCTGATCCGGTTGATGACCGAACAGGGCCATGTGGGCGTCAACACCACCGGCGTGGTCTTCCGCTCCGACACCTTCTATTCCGCCCAGGTGACCCTTCCCAGCGACATCCCCACCGGCCCCTTTCTCGCCCATACTTACCTGTTCAAGAACGGCGCCCTGATCGCCGAACGCTCGGAAGGCTTTACCGTCCGCAAGATCGCCTTCGAACGCTTCCTCGGCCAGGCCGCCACCGGCCAACCCCTGCTCTACGGCCTGGTCTGCGTGGCCCTGGCGCTGTTCACCGGCTGGCTGGGCGGCGTGGTGTTCCGGCGGTAGCGCGGCATACCGACCAGAGGTGCTCCATAAACGCCCCTCGCTCACCGTCATCCTCGCGCTTGACGCGAGGACCCATCTCTCAACCCCGCTCCGACCGAGCAATTGACGGCCACAGGTCATCCCAGTTGGGGTTGACCGTCTCGATCAGCTCCACCTTCCAGCGCCGCACCCAGTGCTTGACCGTTTTCTCACGCTGGATCGCTGCGGAGATGTCGCCGAACTCTTCGAAGTAGACGAGCCGCTTGACCTCATAGCGCTTGCTGAACCCGGTCACGATGCCCTCCCGGTGCTCCCATGCACGGCGCACGATGTCGTTGGTCACGCCGGCGTAGAGCGTTCCGTTCCGACTGCTGGCCATGAGGTAGAAGTACCCGCCCATCCGGACCTCCTCACCAGAGGACATTCGGAATGGATCCTCGCGTCAAGCCCGAGGATGCCCGCGCGGGGGGCGAACACAGATCGAGAGAACCTCAACTCCGGCAGGTTCCCGATTTCTCCCCATCGCTCACGGTGACATCGGAGGCCCCCGATCTCCCCCACCCACCGTCATCCTCGGGCTTGACCCGAGGACCCATGCTTCCACCCCACGACACCCGAAACCGCAGCGCCGTGGCGCGCTGGGTCCTTGGGTCAAGTGCGAGGATGACGGCGTGTGTTTGGAATGCAGAATTTGTGTGAGAGGGGCGCGGGATGTCGCAAATGGCTCCGCTACCCCACCAGCCTCTTCACGCTCACCGGGTAGACCCGCTCCTTGCCGATCATCGTCACTTCCAGGGCGCGATAATCGAACAGGCCCGCAAACGCCGGCCCCAGGATGTTGATGCTGCCGGTCGAGCTGCCATAGGCCGGCAGCACCAGGACGGCGCCGTCGTGGACAAAGCATGGCCGGCGTACCGAGCGGCCGTCGACCTGCAGATGAGCGGCCGGGTGCAGGTGGCCGCCGATCAGCCCGGGCCGGCCGCGGCGCGGTTCGTGCGTCAGCAGCAGTCCGCGATGCGCGAGCTGGTCGACGCAGACCCCGCCCAGCGCATGCGGGCTCGGATCGTGATTGCCCGACACCCAGGTCCAGTGCGTCCGCCCCAGCAGCGCCATCAGCCGCAGCCGGTCGGCATCGAGCAGGCTCGCCACGCCCGCGTCGCGATGAAAGCTGTCGCCCAGCGCGATGATCCGTTCTGCTCCGGTCCGCACCACGTCGGCCTCCAGACGCTTGAGCGTCTTGGCGGTGTCGTAGGGCGGCAGCAGCGCGCCATGCCGGGCGAGGGACGAGAATTTTTCAAGATGCAGGTCGGCCACCAGCAGCGTGCGCTCGGCATGCCAGTAGAGCCCGCCCGAACGCAGCGGTTCGAAGGCGTGACCGGCAAAATGCAACAGCACGGTGGCGTCGCTCGCTTCGGCTCTGGCAGCAGCAAATCGGCTCACGTCTGCCCCAGCGCTTCCTTGATCAGTTCGGCGGCGGCGTCGGCCATGGCGCTCTCGCGGCCCTCCCCGAAGATCGGCGTCTTGCCGATATCGAGCAGGATTGGTACCGCCAAAGGCGAGATTCGGTCGAGCGGTTTGTGCACGATATGTTTCCGGATGCGGCGGAGCGCCTGCCCCAGCCGCTCGACGTCGAGCAGGCCGCGCGCCGCATCGCGCCGCGTCGCCTGGATCAGGATGTGGTCCGGCTCGTGCTCGTAGAGCACGTCGTAGATGATGTCGGATGACACGGTGATCTGCCGGCCGGTCTTTTCCTTGCCCGGGTGCCGCCGCTCGATCAGTCCGGCGATGATGGCGCAGTTGCGAAAGGTGCGGCGCATCAGCTGGCTCTCGTAGAGCCACTCCTCCAGATCGTCGCCCAGCATGTCCTCGTCGAACAGCGCGTCGAGTGACAGCCGGCCGGTGCGGATCAAGGCCGAGATGTCGCCCAGCCCCCAGATGGCGAGGGCATAGTCCGAGGCGACAAAGCCGAGCGGCCGGGCGCGCGCCCGCTCCAGCCGGCGGGTCAGCAGCATGCCCAGCGTCTGATGCGCCAGCCTCCCTTCGAACGGGTAGCAGACCAGATAGTTCTGGTCGCCGCGCGGAAACGTCTCGACCAGCATGGAGTCGGCCGGCGGCAGGGTGGAGACGTCGCGCTGCAGCGCGAGCCAGTCACCCACCTGCTCGGGCAGCACGGTCCAGGTCTCAGGCTGCGACAGGATCTTGCGCACGCCGTCGGCAAGGTAGGTCGAGAGCGGAAACTTGCCGCCCATATAGGAAGGGATTTTCGGGTTCTTGGCCGCACTGCGGCTCACATAGGCCTCGGTCTCGAACATGCCTTCGAAAGCCACCACTTCCGAGCCGAACAGGAAGGTGTCGCCCTTGCTCAGCGAATTGAAGAAATACTCTTCCATCTCGCCCAGCACCCGGCCGAAGCGGCCGATCGGTCCGGTGGCGCCACCCGCCGCCTCGGCCTTGCGGGCGCGGCCCTTGACGAGCCGCACCCTTACCATCGGCTCTTCGATGATGGTGCCGACATTGAGGCGATATTGCTGGGCCACCTGCGGGTTGGCGATGCGCCAGAGCCCCTCGGGCGTCTTCCTGAGCTTGGCGTAGCGCTCATAGGCGCGCAGCGCGTAGCCGCCGGTGGCGACAAAGTCGATCACCCGCTCGAACGTCTCCCAGTCGAGCTCGCGATAGGGCCAGGCGCGACGGATCTCGTCGAAAAACGCCAGCGGATCGAGCGGGGCCGAACAGGCCATGCCCAAGACGTGCTGCGCCAACACATCGAGGCCGCCGACCACCGGGTCCTCGCTGTCCTGCGCGCCGATCTCGACCGCTTCGAGGGCCGCTTCGCATTCGAGCACTTCGAAGCGGTTGGCCGGCACGAACAGCGCCTTGCTCGGCTCGTCCAGCCGATGGTTGGCGCGGCCGATGCGCTGCAGCATGCGGCTGGCGCCCTTGGGCGCGCCGATCTGCACCACGAGGTCAACATCGCCCCAGTCGATCCCGAGGTCGAGCGTGGAGGTACAGACCACGGCCTGCAGTCTGCCCTCGGCCATGGCCGCTTCCACCCGCCGCCGCTGCTCCACCGCCAGCGAGCCATGATGCATGGCGATGGCGATATCGTCGTCGTTGATCTCCCAGAGGTTCTGGAACAGCAACTCGGCCTGGCTGCGGGTGTTGACGAAGAGCAGCGTGGTGCGATGCTGCTTGATGGTCTGGTAGAGCTTCGGGATGGCCCAGAGCGCCGAGTGCCCGGCCCAGGGAACGTGCGCGTCGTCGGCCGTCAGAATTTCCACGTCGGGCCTGGCGCCGCCCCGGCCGAGCAGCAGCCGGGTTTCGACCTCGGGCTGCGGCGCAGCAATCCAGTCGCGCAACAGGTCCGGCCGCGCCACGGTCGCCGAGAGCGCCGTGATGCGCAGGGTCGGCGCCAGCTTGGCCAGCCGCGCAATCCCCAGCGCCAGCAGTTCGCCGCGCTTGTTGGTCACCATGGCGTGCAGCTCGTCGAGCACGATGCGCTTGAGATGCCGGAACATGTGGTCGGCATCGGCATGGCTGAGGAGCAGCGCCAGCTGCTCGGGCGTTGTCAGCAAGATATTGGGCGGGTCGACGCGCTGCCGGGCGCGACGGCTGGCCGGCGTGTCGCCGGTCCGGGTCTCGACCTTGATCCTGAGCCCCATCTCTTCGATCGGCGTCACCAGGTTGCGCTGCACGTCCACCGCCAGCGCCTTGAGCGGCGAGAGATAGAGCGTGTGGATGCCCTGGCGCGGCGTGTGGGCCAGATCGTTGAGCGTGGGCAGAAACCCCGCCAGCGTCTTGCCGGCCCCGGTCGGGGCGATCAGCAGCGCCGAGGCGCCCGCTTCGGTGGCCTCCAGCACGTCGCGCTGGTGCGGGCGCACGGCCCAGCCCTTGCCCGCGAACCAGCTCTCGATTTTGGGGTGGAGCGGCAAGGCGGACTCGGTACACTCGGGGGGAGAACTGCAGTCCGGAGTCTAGTCTTGCCGCATCCCCCCCAGCAAGTGCTGTCCCTGTCGCCGGCCGCGGCACTTGCGACACTTGTCGCCGCCGCCCGCGCCCTGCCGACCGACCGCCGCGTCGTCATCGGCCTCGCCGGCGGACCGGGCACCGGCAAGTCGACCCTGGCGCTCGAGCTCGTCGAAGCGCTCGGGCCGGACGCGGGCTATGTGCCCATGGACGGCTTTCACATGCTGCAGGTCAAGCTCGAGGCACTCGGCATGGTCAAGGACAAGGGTGCGCCCCATACCTTCGAGGGCGCGGCCTTTGCCGCGTTCATCGCCACGCTCAAACACGCGTCCGGACCGATTTCCGGCCCCGGCTACAGCCGCGCGATCGAAGATGTCGTTCAGAATGCGTTCATCATTGCGGCAAAGACCCGCATCCTGGTGACCGAAGGCAACTATCTGCTGCTGCCCGATCCGCCCTGGGACGCGGTCCGCCCGCAGCTCGATCTGGCCGTATTCATCGACGTGCCGCGCGAAAAGGTCCGCGCGCGCCTTCTCAAGCGCCATGCCGAGCACGGGCTGTTTTCTGCCGAGCGCAACAGCGAACATGTTGAACGCGTCGACCTGGCCAACTATGACCTTGTGCAGCGTTCGCGCCCTCACGCCGATCTTGTCATCGACCTCGTCACCGACGCCTAGGAGCTTACAATGCCTGTTATTTTCGTCACCGGCGCAACCTCGGGCTTCGGCGCCGCGACGGCGCGGCTGTTCGCCCGCAACGGCTGGAAAGTGGTCGCCACCGGTCGCCGGCAGGAGCGGCTCGAGGCATTGGCCGCCGAGTTCCCCGGCCTTATTCATCCGGCCCGGCTCGACCTCACCGACAAGGCGAGCGTGGAGGCCGCGGTCGCGGCGCTGCCCGAGGCCTTCAAGCCGATCATGTGCCTGTTCAACAATGGCGGCCTGGCGCTCGGATCGAGCCCCATCCCCAACACCCGCTTTGAGGACTGGGAGCGGATGATCGATACCAATATCAAGGGCTTGCTCTACGCCACGATGGCCGTGCTGCCGCTGCTCACGGCGGCCGGCAAGGGTGCCTCGATCGTCAATGTCGGCTCGATCGCCGGCCGCTTCGCCTATCCAGGCGGCAATGTCTACGGCGCCACCAAGGCCTTCGTGCATAACTTCTCGGAGAACCTGCGCACTGACCTCGGTGGCGGCGATATCCGCGTCACCGGGCTCGAGCCGGGCATGGCCAAGTCCGAATTCACCACTGTGCGCACCTATGGCGACGCCGAAGCGAACGAGAAGTTCTACGAAGGTGTCGAGCCGATCCTGCCCGAGAACATTGCCGACATGGTCTGGTTCATCGCCAACCAGCCGCCGCATATCAACATCAACTTCCTCGAAGTGATGTGCACGGCCCAGATCCCCTCTCGGACCACCATCGTCCGCAAATCGTGACCCGTCCCCGCCACCCGTTCGAGGTGCGCATGCGCGACCTCGTGGGCATCGCGCTGCCGGCTTCGGTGGCCTTCATCACCGAGCCGCTGGCCGGGCTGGTCGACATCACGGTTGTCGGCCGGCTGGGCGATGCGGCGCTGCTGGGCGGGGTGGTGATCGGCGCCCTGATCTTCGATTTCATCTTTTCGCTCGCCTATTTCCTGCGCATCGGCACGGGCGGACTGACGGCGCAGGCCGTTGGCGCGCGCGATGCCGATGATGGCCTTGTGCATGTGGTGCGCGCCATCGGCGTCGCCGTGGTGGCCGGTCTGGCCATGCTGGTGCTGCAGGGCCCACTGCTCTGGCTTTCCACCACGCTGATGGCGCCGGGGCCCGACGTAGCGGCAGCCTTTGCCGCCTATTTCGCCGTCCGCATCTGGGCGGCGCCGTTCTCGCTGATCAACTACAGCCTGCTCGGCTGGTTCTATGGCCGTGCCGCCGCCACCACCGGCATGGCGCTGCAGATGGTCATGCACGGGGTCAATATCGGGCTTTCGCTGCTGTTCGTCGCCGGTCTCGGCTGGGGGGTACAGGGCGCGGCGGCCGGAACCGTGGTGGGCGCCGTGATCAGCTGTGGCATCGGCCTGATGCTGTTGCTGCGCCATTTCGGCGGCCTCGCCGCGCTCCTGGGCCGGCTGCAGCCGGCCCAGCTTTTCGATGCCGGCGGCCTGCGCCGGATGTTCGCGCTCAGCCGCGACCTGATGATCCGCTCGATCGCACTGATGAGCGCCTATGCCTGGTTTGCCGCGCAGGGCGCCCGCATGGGCGCGGTGCCGCTGGCCGCCAATGCGATCCTGCTCAACTTCCTGATGATCGGCGCCTTCTTCCTCGACGGGATGGCGCAGGCCGCCGAACAGCTGTGCGGCAAGGCGGTTGGCGCGAACTGGCGGCCTGCCTTCGATACCGCCTACCGGCTGTCGTTCGCCCTGGGCAGCCTGCTCGCCGCCGTGCTCGCCACCGCAGCACTGACCGGCGGCGTTCCGCTGATCGGCCTGATGACCACCAGTACGGCCGTGCAGATCCAGGCTGAGGATTTCCTTGGCTTTGCCGCCATCGCCCTGCTCACCAGCATGCCGGGCTTTCTCTATGACGGCATCCTGACCGGGGTGACGCTCAACACCGTGATGCGCAACGGCATGCTGGTGTCGCTGGTGGTGTTCCTCGCCGCCGCGCTGACGCTGCAGCCGCTCTACGGCAATGCCGGGCTCTGGAGTGCGCTCACCATCTGGTTCGTGGCGCGCGCCGTCTACTACTGGTGGGCGCTGCGCCGCCGCAAGGCGAGCCTGTTCAGCTGACCTCGCCCCGCGCCCACTGGTCGGTGGTGCGTCCCACCAGCTGGGAAATGCTGGTCTTGCCCTGCGCCCGCACGGCAGCGACGAGGCCGCGCTTGATGCGCTCGAGCAGGTCCAGTCCCCCGAACACCAGCGCCGAATAGAGCTGGATGGCATCGGCGCCCGCCTCGAACTTTTCGAGCGCGGTCTGGGGCGAATGGATGCCCCCTACCCCGATGATGGGCAGGGCCCCGACGCGCTGGCGCATCTGCGCCAGTTTGCGCGTCGCTAGCGGGAACAGCGGCTTGCCGGACAGCCCGCCGGTCTGGGTGGCGTTTTCCATGTCCAGTACCGCGTCGCGCGTGATCGTGGTGTTGGAAACGATCAGTCCGTCGAGGTCGGTTTCGCCGATCACCCGCGCGATGCCATCGAGTGCCGCCTCGTCCAGGTCGGGCGCCAGCTTGAGCAGCACGGGCACGCGCACCTTGGCCTTGGAACGGGCGCGGAGCACTTCGCCGAGCAAGCGCCGCAGCGCCTCGTCGCCCTGCAGGTTGCGCAGGCCCGGCGTATTGGGCGAGGAGATGTTGACCGTCAGATAGTCGGCGACGTCGGCAAAGCGCAGCACGCCCGCCACATAGTCGGCGACGAAATCCTCGGAATCCTTGTTGGCGCCGATATTGACGCCCAGCACGCCCGGCACGTGCAGGCCGCGCAGGCGGGCGAATACCGCCTCGTGGCCGTCATTGTTGAACCCCATACGGTTGATGACGCCCTCGGCCTCCGGCACCCGGAAGAGCCGCGGCTTGGGATTGCCGATCTGCGGGCGCGGCGTCACCGTGCCGATCTCGACCATGCCGAAGCCCATGCGGGCCAGTTGCACCGGCACTTCGGCGTTTTTGTCAAAACCGGCCGCCATGCCCACGGGATTGGCGAGGTCGAGCCCGACCAGCGTCGTCTTCAGTTCGGGCGGATCGGCGCTGTCCTGCTCGGGCGAGAGGCCCACCCGCAGCGCGTTGATGGTGGCGGTGTGAGCGATTTCCGGATCCATGCGCAGCAGCGTGTCGCGCGCCACCGACTGCAGCAGCGGGATCTTGAGCAAAGGCGAGAGGCGCGAAAAGATCATTGCACCGCCTCGGGCAGCACGACGCTACCATCGTCGCCGACATCGACGCTGCCGGTCCAGACGATCGCACTGGTCGGAAAGCTGCCATAGACATGGGGAAACAGCGCTCCGCCGCGCGAGGCCTCCCAGATCAGCGCGTCGCCCATGTCGGCGCAGCGCACGCTGAACAGGGCGAGTCCCTTCTGTCCCTTGAAATGCAGGCGCAATGTTTCGGCCAACTGGCCGGCTGTGGAAAAATGGATGTAGCCGTCCGCCAGGTCGATGGGCATGCCCACGAAGCTGCCGGACTGCTCGGCCGCGGCCAGGGTTTCGGCGCTGGCGATCTTGTAGATGAATTCGGGCGTGGACACGTTGGCCTCCTCGACGCGAGGCGGACCGTAGTCAATGCCGCCCGGAGTCTCAACCTCAGGGTTTACAAAAGCGGCCAGCGCCAGATAAACTAGGACAATGTTCCATCGTTTGGGACAACATTCCTTAAGCCGCAGGTTCTGTCCCATGCTTACCCATCGGGCCATATGGGATGCCCTCGACGCGCTGGCCGAGCGACATGGCCTCACCGCTTCCGGCCTGGCGCGCATCGCCGGGCTGGACGCCACGGCCTTCAACAAGTCCAAGCGGGTGAGCAAGGATGGCCGGGAGCGCTGGCCGTCGACCGAGAGCCTGGCCAAGGTGCTCGAGGCGACGGGCGAGAGCTTTGACCAGTTCGTGTCACGCGGCGTCTATCTGCAGTTTCCCTCGACCCACCGCAATGTCTCGGTGCCGCTCCTGGGCCTGGCGCAGGCCGGGTCCGGCGGCTTTTTCGACAGCGCCGGGCATCCGGCGGGCCAGGGCTGGGACGAGGTCGAACTGCCCAATGCGGCTATCGAGGGCATGTATGCCCTCGAGGTCTCGGGCGATTCCATGGAGCCGCTCTATCGCGAGGGCGATCGTGTGGTGGTGGCGCCGGGCGAAAAGGTCCGGCGCGGCGACCGGGTGGTGGTGCGCACCCGCAGCGGCGAAGTGATGATCAAGCTCTTGTCGCGCCAGACGGTCCGGACCATCGAGCTGCAGTCGGTCAACCCCGCCTATCCGCCGCGCATTGTCCCGATCAGCGAGGTCGAGTGGATGGCCCGCATCACCTGGGCGAGCCAGTAGCCGCCTCGGGCGTCGACGCGTCGTCGACGTCGGATCTGCTCGGGGCTGCCGGGTAGACCAACTCGGTCACCGCGCCATTGTCGCTGCGGAAAGCCAGCGTGCCGTTCAGCGTCCGTGCAAAGCCGCGCAGCACCCGGAAGCCCAGCCGGTCGCTGCCGGCCGGATCGAAATCGTCCGGAAAGCCCGGACCGTCGTCGCGGACCACGAACACGTGGTCGGCGCCGTCTGCGCTGGTGTGCAGGCTCACCTGCAGCTTGCCGCCCGACCGTCCGGCAAAGCCGTGCTTGGCCGAATTGATGGCGATTTCGGTGGCGCTCAGAGACAGGGTGATCAGGCGATCGATCTCCATGCGCGGCACGGTGCTGGTGACCTCGATCTGCACACCCGGCGCCCCGGAACTGGTCATCACGTCCTGCAACAGGTCGTGCAGGTATTTGCCGACCGGCAGGTCGATATTGGTCGGATCGTAGAGGCGGCGGTGCACCTGCGCCATGGTGTTGAGCCGGGTCGCGGCCTCTTCGAGCGCCCGCACGGCGGCCGGCTGGTCGGCAACCTGCCGCTTCTGCATGGAGAGCAAGGCGCCGATAAAGGCCATGTTGTTGGCCGTCCGATGTTGCAGTTCCTCAAACAGCGTGCGCTGCCGGTCGAGCAGTTCGGAGGTGCGCGCCTTTTCCCGGGTCAGCCGGGATACGGCGGCGCGCATGGTGTCGATGATGAGCAGGTCCGCCGCGAGAATGACTACAAAGAACAGCACCGCCACTGCGCTCTGCAGGTCAAGGGCAAAGCTCTCGACCGGCACGATGAACCAGTACCAGGCGGCGAGGACCGAGAGCACTGCACTCAGGATGCCCGGACCGGTGCCGCAGAAAAAGGCCGTCAGCAGCACGGCGGGAAAGAAGGTCAGATAGGGAAAGCCCGAGGGTAGCGCCTCGTTGACCGCGAAGCGCAGGGCCAGCGCGAAGCCGAAGGCGGCCAGCGCGATGGCATAGCAAAGTTTCGGCCGCTCCTGCAGGCGCATGGCGGCGCGGAACAGCCGGTCAGCCCACGATCCCAGTGTCACGCCAGTCTCCCCGCATCAGATGCGCCATAGACAACCGATCGGGTGCCTGTTGCACCCTCAAATGATGGTCAACAGCTTGCCGGCCAGCGCCTCGGCGATCAGTCGCTGCGTTTCCGGCACGCCGTAAAGGGCGATGAACGAGCCGAAGCGCGGCCCCTGGTCGGCGCCGAGCAGAACCTGATAGATCGCGCCGAACCAGTCGCGCAGCGGATCGAACTGATGCGCGTTGCCGACGGCATAGACGATGTCCTGCAGTTCCTTGGCATCGAGCCCGTCCTTGCCCTCGAGCGCGTCGTGCAGGCCCTGCAGCGCGGCGCGTTCCTTGTCGGTGGGCGCCCGGAACGACTTGGTGGGCAGCACCTCGTCCTGGAAGTAGCGCACCGCATAGGCCGCCAGCCGATCGAGTTCGGGGTTGGTGAGCGCCGTCACCCCCGGCAGGCGCCGGCTGAGATAGCCCCACATCACCGAGACGTCATGCGCGTTGGCCGCCGACGCCAGGTTCAGCAGCAGGCCGAAGCTGACCGGCATGTCGAGCACCGGCACCTTGCCCGAATGGATGTGGAAGGCCGGGTTTTCCAGCGCGGCGACAGCATCCTGGCCGTTATAGCTCGCCACATACTGGTAGTAGTCGTCCACCGCGCGCGGGATGACGTCGAAATACAGCCGCTTGGCGACGCGCGGCTTCTGGAACATGTAGAGCGACAGGCTTTCCGGCGAGGCATAGGTCAGCCACTCGTCGATCGTCAGGCCATTGCCCTTGGACTTGGAGATCTTCTGGCCCAGGTCGTCGAGGAAGAGCTCATAGACATAGTGCTCGGGCGCCTTGCCGCCCAGAATCTCGCAGATCCGGTCGTAGATGCTCTGATTGGTCTGGTGGTCCTTGCCGAACATCTCGAAATCGACGCCCAGCGCGTACCAGCGCATGCCGAAATCGGGCTTCCACTGCAGCTTGCAGTGCCCGCCGGTGACCGGCACGGTCACTTCGGTGCCGTCTTCGTCGTTGAAGGTGATGGTCCCGGCCTTGGCGTCGACATGCTTCATGGGCACGTAGAGCACGCGGCCCGAGAGCGGCGAGATGGGCAGGAAGGGCGAATAGGTCGCCTGCCGCTCCGGCCCGAGCGAGGGCAGCATCACGCCCATGATCTGGTCATAGCGTTCCGCGGCACGGATCAGCGCGCCGTCGAACTTGCCCGACTTGTAGTAATCGGTGGCGCTGGCGAACTCGTAGTTGAAGCCGAACGTATCGAGAAAACGCCGCAGCATGGCGTTGTTGTGATGCCCGAAACTCTCGAACTCGCCGCCGAACGGGTCCGGCACGGCGGTCAGCGGCTTGTGCAGATGCGGCTCGAGAAAGCTGCGGTCCGGCACGTTTTCCGGAATCTTGCGCATGCCGTCCATGTCGTCGGAAAAGCACAGAAGCCGGGTCGGCACCTGGTCGCGCGTCAGCAGGCGGAAGGCCGTGCGGACCATGGTGGTGCGCGCCACTTCGCCGAACGTGCCGATATGAGGCAGGCCCGAGGGACCGTAGCCGGTCTCGAACAGGGCCTCCTGCTTGCCGGTCTGTTCCAGCCGCCGGACGATTTTGCGCGCTTCCTCGAATGGCCAGGCCTTGGCGGTCTGGGCAGCGTCGAAGAAGGCGGGATCAAGCGGGGGAAGCGGAGCGGCGGTCACGGGACATGCCTTATACTGGCGGTTTTCGAGAACAGGCTCTGTTGCACCCCCGGCTGGCTCCGTCAATGGCCGCAGCGCGGCGCGACCTTGCCAAGCGGGGCAAGCCTGCCTAGTTATGCCGCACCTAGTTAACCGGGGACTGCAATGACGCTGTCGGCACAGGATGCGCTGGTCTACCTGATGGTGGTTTCGGCCTCGTCGGATACCGAAATGACCGATCTGGAATTTGAGCGCATCGACGCGCTGGTGGCCCGCACGCCGGTGTTTGCCGGCTATGACCGCGCCGGCCTGGCCAAGACCGTCAACGACTGCGTCGACATGGCCAACGGACCGCAGGGCCTCGAAGGCGTACTCGACCTCGCCATTGCGGCGCTGCCGGCCCGCCTGCAGGATACCGGCTATGCCCTGTGCGTCGAGGTGACGGCGGTGGACCTGCGGCTCGAACAGGAAGAGCTGCGGCTGCTCGAAATGATCCGCGACCGCATGCATATCGATCGGCTGATCACCGCCGCCATCGAGACGGCGGCCCGGGCCCGTTTCCGCAAGCCCTAGCTAGTAGTAGCTCACCGGGAACCAGCGCAGGTAGATCTCGTCGAGCATGCCCGAGCGCTTGAGCTGCACCAGGCCATAGTCGATGGCGTGGCGCACCGCGTCATGCCCGGCCGGCAAGGCAATCGCCAGCCCTTCGCCGAACAGGTCGGGCCGGAAATAGGGCGCACCGGCAAAATCGCAGCAGTCGGTATGCTCGTTCAGCCAGAACGAGGCGCGCATGGCGTCGCCGAAATAGGCGTCGACGCTGCCGGCGCGCAGCGCATCGAGCGCATCGACCTCGCTGGCGAACTCGCCCAGCGTGGCGCCCGGCAGATAGCGGCGGACGAACTCGGCATGGGTGGACCCGCGCCTGACGCCGATGGTCTTGTCGGCCAGCTGGGCCGGATCGAACCCTGCGGCACTGCCGATGGGCAGCACGAAACGCCCCGGCAGAGCCAGATAGATCGCCGAAAAATCGAACAGCGCGCCGTTTTCCGGCGTTAGCGCCAGGCCGGCGATCAGCGCGTCGCCCTGGTTGTCCTCGAGCGCCTTGGCCGCCTGCTCCCAGGGCCAGGCCTGGATGGTGCAGGAGAGCTTGAGCGTGTCGCAGAGGCTGCGCGCCAGATCGATGTGAAAGCCGATCAGCTCGCCGGACTCGTCGCGATAGTTGAACGGCGGGAAATCCGCCGTGGTCAGGAAGCGGATGGCCGGCACGGCGGCAAGGCTGGGCACCACGTCGCGCACCGACGGATCGACATGGTAGGGCATGGCCTGCCCGAAGGCGGGCGGCAGCGCCACAAGGGTGAGCGTCGCGACGAGGGCGGGCAGGCGCATGATGGTTCTGGGCACCGGAAACGGACCTCCGGCTTATGCCGTGATTTGCCGATAAAGGCGAGACGCTGGCCCGTCACGGGCAGGGGCACGCTGCATCACGGTCGCGTCACGCCGCCTCGGGCCAACTGCGCGGAGGACTTTGCGCAGAGCCTGTTGGGGGCCGGTCGAGCATGGACGTCCTGGCAGAACCGGCGGGCGTCGCCGAGCAGAAAATCGCGCTCTGCGCCTTCATTCTGGGTGGGTCGCACGAGGCGGCCGCGGCCGCGCTTGCGGCTGCTGAACGGCTGGGCGTAGACGGGCTCGACTATTGCAGCCAGACCATGGGCCTGGGCGATGTCGCCGTCATGGAGCGCGCCGCCGATTGGGTGGGCCTGCCCTTCGTCGCCAGCCTGCCGCCGGCGAGCCAGAGCAGCGCCGACCACCTGGCCCTGGCGCAGCTGGCGGAGCGGCGCGCCATCCGCACCGAAACCTCAGGCACCGAGCGCACCTATTTTGCCGCCCGCCTCGACGAACTGATCGCGCTGCGAGAGCGCGCGCCGATCGCCCGCGCCAAGGGCATCGTGCTCACCACGCGTCGCGCGTTGCGCAGCGCGCTGGTTGCGGCCAACAGCCTGGCGCTGCTGGCCGAAGCGCGGCAGAGCCTTGTGCGCCACTGGCCGCAGGCCAGCGCCTCGCTCGACCTGTCGCGCCCGCTGCGGATCGGCTTTGTCGCGCTGCTGCTGGCAAGCGTCGGCTTTACCGCACTGGCGCCGCTGCTGGCCCGTCCGGTGCTGCTGGTCTTTCTCGTGGTGGTCATCGTGGCGCCGGCCCTGCTGCGCCTTTTGGCAACGCTGCAGCGCCACCCGGACCCTGCACCCGATCCGCCGCTCAGCGATGCTGCGCTGCCGCGCTACACCATTCTGGCGCCATTGCGCGACGAGGCCGCCATGGTGCCGCAGCTCATCGGCGCCCTCGGCGCGCTCGACTATCCGGCCGAAAAACTGGAAATCCTGGTCCTCGTGGAATCCAAGAGCCCGGAGACCGTGGCGGCGGTCGCGGCGCTGGCGGCCGACGCGCGGATCGAGCTGCTGGTCATTCCGGCCGGCGCGCCGCAGACCAAGCCCAAGGCGCTCGACTATGCCCTTCCTCTGGTCACCGGAGCGCATGTGGTGGTGTTCGACGCCGAGGACATTCCGGACCGCGACCAGTTGCGGCGCGCCGCCAGCCGCTTTGCCGCCCATCCCGAGCTTGATTGCCTGCAAGCCGAACTGGTTGTCGACAATGGCGCCGAGAACTGGCTTACCGCGCTGTTCGCCGGCGAATATGCCGGGCTCTTCGGCCTGCTCCTGCCCTATCTGGCACGCCACGGGCTGCCGCTGCCTCTGGGCGGCACCAGCAACCATTTTCGCACCGCCGCGCTGCGGGCGCTGGGCGGCTGGGACGCCTTCAACGTCACCGAAGATGCCGATCTGGGCGTGCGGCTGGCGCGGCGCCGGCTGGGGACCGGCACGCTGCGCTCGGCCACCGCCGAGGAGGCGCCGATCCGGCTCTCGGCCTGGATGCGGCAGCGCACGCGCTGGATCAAGGGCTGGATGCAGACATTTCTCGTCCACAACCGGCACCCCCGGGCCTTCCTGCGCGATATCGGCTGGCGCGGTTTTCTGTTCTTCCAGCTCTATGTGGGCAGCCTGATCGTCTCGTCGCTGATCCACACGGTGTTTGCGCTCTCGCTCAGCCTGGAAATCGCGCGGCACGGGCTGGGCTGGCTGCGCCTGGGCGACGGCTGGGACGCGCTCTACCTGCTGGTGCTGGTGATCGGCTATGGCGGCGCCTTCGGGTTGGCGCTCCGCGGCCTTAAGCGCCAGGGCCAGATCGAGCTGGCCGCCTATCAGCTGCTGCTGCCGGTCTACTGGCTGCTGCATGCGGTGGCCGCCCTCCGCGCGGCGGTCGAGCTGCTGGTGCGCCCCTATTTCTGGAGCAAGACGCGCCATGGCGAGACGCGCATGGTCCGGGTTCACCGCCCGTAGCGGCTGAGATCGAGATCGCTGGTGTCGATATCGGCGGGTCCGCCAGCGACCAGGTCGGCCAGCACCTTTCCCGAGCCGGCGGCCATGGTCCAGCCCAGCGTGCCGTGCCCGGTATTGAAATAGAGGTTGCCGTAGCGCGCCCGTCCCAGCACCGGCGTGCCGTCGGGCGTCATCGGCCGCAGACCGCACCAGAAGCTGGCCTTGCCGGCATCGCCGGCCTCGGGGAAGAGATCGCGCAGCGAGCGGTCGAGCGGTCCGCGCCGCGACGGGTGGAGCGTCGTGTCATAGCCGGCAATTTCGGCGGTGCCGCCGACGCGGATGCGTTCGCCCAGCCGGGTGGTCGCCACCTTGTAGGTCTCGTCCATCACGGTCGAGACCGGCGCAACCTCGGCATTGGTGATGGGCACGGTCAGCGAATAGCCCTTGATCGGGTAGATCGGCAGGGTGATCCCCAGATCGCGCACCATGTGCGGCGAATAGCTGCCCAGCGCCACCACATAGGCGTCGGCCTGCTGCTCCCCACTGTCGGTGACCACGCCCGTGACCCGATCACCGGCATGGACCAGCCGATCGATCCGCGTCCCGTAGTGAAACGTCACGCCCATGCGGGCGCAGAGTTCGCCCAGCCGGACAGTGAACAGCTGGCAGTCGCCGGTATCGTCATTGGGCAGGCGCAGGCCGCCGACGAACGGAACGCGCGCCGTTTTCAGGCCCGGTTCGGCAGCGACGCAGCCGGCGGGGTCGAGCACTTCGAACGGCACGCCATAGGTCTTGAGCACCGCGATGTCGCCGCCGATATGGTCGAGCTGCTTCTGCTCGCGGAACAGCTGCAGCGTCCCCTGCTCGCGCCCGTCATAGGCGATGCCGGTTTCGGCCCGCAGCGCGATCATCATTTCGCGGCTGTACTCGGCCAGTCGCACCATCCGCCCTTTGTTGCGGGCATAGGCCGCGTCGGTGCAGTTGGCGAGCAGCTGCAGCCCCCACAGCCACATGCGCGGATCGAGCTTGGGGCGCAGCACCAGCGGCCCGTCGGGCATCAGCAGCCATTTGACTGCCTTTTGCGGAATGCCGGGGCCGGCCCAGGGCGAGGCATAGCCATAGGAGAGTTCCCCGGCATTGGCGAAGCTGGTCTCGAGCGCCGCGCCCGGCTGCCGGTCGAGCACCGTCACCTCGTGACCGGCCTTGGCCAGATAATAGGCCGAGGTGGTGCCGATGACGCCTGAACCAAGAATGATGATTTTCATGGCAACATGTTTCGCCACCGGCCGGCAAAACGCAAGATCGTTCCGCAGCGCAGCAGGGTTGCAGCGATCACGTCGGCGGGACAGCGCCGATGGCGTCTCAGGTCGGCAGCGGCACCGCGGTCCCGTCGGCGGGGCGCTGCGCCTCGACCAGCCCGAAGAACCGCTCGATCGGGACTGCCGGCGACACCAGATAGCCCTGCCCCTCATCGACGCCGGCCTGCTTGAGCCAGGCCATCTGCTCGGGTCGCTCGATGCCCTCGGCGATCAGCGTCATCTGCAGCTCATGAGCGACCTTGACCAGCATTTCCACGATCACCCGGGCCGAATGATCGGTCAGGATGGAATCGACGAAGAACTTGTCGATCTTGAGGATCTGGGCCCCGAGGCTCTTGACCGTCGACAGGCCGCTATGGCCGGTGCCGGCGTCATCGATGGCAATCTGGAAGCCGCTGGCGCGCAGGGCCAGCACCAGGGCGGCGGCCCTGATCGGATCGGCCAGTTCCTGCCGCTCGGTCAGCTCGAGAATGATCTGGCTGGGCCGGACGCCGGCGGCGCGCACCAGGGCCTCCAGCGATTCCGCAAAGCCCTCGGCCAAAAAATGCCCAGGCGCGATGTTGAACGCCACCGAAAAAGCCGGGTCACGGTCGAGCAGCGGCCGCAATTCGCGCAGGGCGCGGACCATCAGATCATGGGTCAGGCGCTCGATGCGGCCCGATTGCTCGATCAAGGGGATAAAGCGCGACGGCGGCACGGTTTCGCCATTCGGACGATGCCAGCGCACCAGCACCTCGCAGCCGATGATCTTTCCAGAGTCCAGCGAAAAGACCGGCTGCATGTAGGGCACGAATTCGCCTGCCGCGAGCGCGTCGTCAAGTTCGCGCACCGGCGACTTCGGCAAGGTGAGCAGACGCGCCAGAAGGGCGCCGAAGATCAGCCCCAGCACCGCGCCGGAGGCGACGAAATAGACGATGGAATCGCGGTTCCAGGTCTCGAAGGCGGCGCCGGCGATACTCAGCTGCAGCGATAACGGATAGCGGTCCGAGGTGCTCGAAAAGATCGAGCGCGGCGCGCCTTCCGCCTGCGCCTCCGGCGCGCTGCCATAGGTGGCGACCGCGTCGCCATTGCTCAGCGACAGCGTCATGGCGCCGCCCTCGCGCAGGCCGGGCGGCAGCGCCCCGAAGAGCAGCGAGTCGGTATTGAGTACCGCCGTCAGGGCCAGGTCGGGCAGAACCTTCCAGAGCACGCCGATGGCCACCGAGGAGACCTGGTCGATGCGAAACAGTTCAATGCTCGCCACCCGCGACCGCACAGTCCGACCGGCGAGGGGCGCGGGCGTGTCAAAACTCTGCGTTTCGGGAAAGGCCGCACAGGTCACCATGCCGGCGGCGTCGATCACCCGGATGTCCTTGATGGTCGAACGGACATAGACCTGCCGCCGCATCGCGCCCAGTGACGCCGCATCGCAGCCGGCCGCACCTTGTTCGACCAGTTCGCCCAGGGCGATGAAGGCAAAATCGATCTCGAGCTCGCTGCGTGCCAGCACCAATCGGTTGAGCTCGTCGAGCTGCCGGCGGTTCTCGGCCGCAATGGCTGCCGATCCGACCCCATAGCCGGCCGCCGCGAACAGGCCGGCGCACAAAACGCACACCAGTGTCCAGACTGCGATTGTCTTGCTTCGCGCCATCGGGTCCCCGTCGACATCGAACACGGGCTGCCAGCAGGCCACCGACCCGGTCCAGCCTCCACCATTGAGCGACCCGCGCGCGCAGAACCAGCCACCCCCGGATCACGCCTCCGTTTATCCCCTGCTATCGCCTCGGCACATTCTCAACCCAACCACCGCTTTCGCCCCAGCGCAGGTTGGGGTCCACCTCTCTCCCCGCGCGTGAGAGAAAAAATCTAGACCGCTGGCGGGGTCCGCGCGCTCATGGGGCCTAGTCAGCTAGTCAGTTGCGCCCACAGTTCCGTCCTGATCTACGAGCACAATCTCAATGCCAGCAGCTCGGGCTCGGCCGGCCATACGCTTGGCAACTGTGAGCGTGGCCGACGTGCGAGGTACGACTGCAAACTGCCTCTGGCCTTCGAGCAGTGGCACTACCAACAGCTGACCGATGGTCTCCGCGAGCCCCTTGCGAAGGCGTGAAACCTGCCCGGCATGCTTTGTGTTGATGATCCCGCCCTTGCACTCCGCGAAATAGCTTACGCCGTCGAGATCGGCGATCACGTCGCCAAGACCCGACTTAGGGTTGATCAGGACCGTTCGGCCATCCGGCGCTTCATAGATGCCCCCATAGGTCGTCGTCCCCATTGGCTCTGCAAGGGCGAACCCACGCCCGGCTAAACAGGCTTTGAAGTCAAAGCGCTTGCCGTGCTCGCCGTCGGGATGGATAGCCGCGTGGCGCAGTCCAGGCACTGATTGCAGAAGGTGGAAAGCGAACGCAACCATCACCGCACCCTCGGGGAAGTGATGCTCGATGCCATCCTGGCAGTATCGGGCCCGTTTTTCCGGCGCGGGAAGTCTGGTTATGAGGTCCATGAGCATCGTCAGACACTACGCGATTCACAAGCATTGCGGGGATGCCATTCGAAACGCGTGACAAATACTTGCGAAATATGGGGGAGCAAGTCAGCTAAGTGCTGGAGCGGGTGAAGGGAATCGAACCCTCGTCGTAAGCTTGGGAAGCTGATTTTTTGGCGTATCGCCGTGTCACGCACCGTCCCATCTCGCTTGGAACCCCTTGCGTTTCCTCGGTTAAGACACATTCTGACAGCACGCTGCGTAACGTGGCTACAACCAATCAGAGCGTGCCAAAACCGTGCCAAATCTCACAGAGCTAGCGATCCGCAATTTTAAGCCGGGCTTGTACATGGACGACCGCACGCCCGCATTCGGAATCCGCGTCGGCAAGAATCGGAAGACCTGGATCGTCCTACGCGAGCCAAACCGGACCAAGGTGACGATCGGTCACTACCCCGCGTTGGGCCTAAGCGATGCACGCAAGAAGGCGATGGCGACGCTTAGTGCGCCGCCGCAGCAGCAGTCGCAACTGACCTTTCCACAGGCGGTAGAAATGTTCCTCGCACAACCCCGTTGGCGCGAAAGCTCCAAACGTGTGCTCACGAGCAGTCTGAGGCACTTCGATTGGAAGCGGCAACTAAACAAGATCACGCATGAGGACGTGGCCTCGGCCCTTGAAGCGATTTCCGGCGTCAGTGCCCGAGCTCATGCGCTCAAAGATATCCGGACCTTCTTCAATTGGTGCGTTCCTCGCTACCTTCCCTCTTCTCCCTGCATCGGCATGAAAATGGATACGCAGCCATCGCGGGACCGCGTGCTTTCAGACGACGAACTCAAGCGGGTGTGGAAAGCCGCAGAGACGGCAGGCTATCCATTCGGGACTATTGTCCGCCTCCTCATCCTGACCGGACAGCGCAAGTCAGAAATTGGCAATCTGAGATGGGAGCATTTGAGTGACGGCTTCGGAAACTTGCCCGGCGCGATCACAAAGAATGGTCGTGAGCACAGCTTCGCCATCGGACCTTGGGCATCAGCTCTGATACCGGCAAAGAATGATCGCGTTACCGGCGGAGTGCGACCGTTCGTATTCTCGGCATCCAATGACAAGCTCAAGCCCTACAACGGCTACACGTTCCACCTGAAGCAGCTTCAAAAAGCGAGCCAGACCTCTGGGTGGACGCTGCACGACCTAAGACGAACCTTCGTCACCAACCTGGCAGCCTTAGGCGTTCCAGTGCACGTCGCCGAGAAGCAGATCAACCACGCTTCTGGCACCCTGTCGGGCGTCGCGGCAATTTACAATCGCTATTCGTACCACGAGGAAATGGCCGAAGCCGTTGCGCTATGGGAAGGCCAACTCCAAAAGGTTGTTGGAGGCTAGTTGATACGGCGCCGATAAACGAATACCCTGTATTAACTAATTGCTTGATTTTACTGACTAATATGCGACTTTATTGTCACTGTGCACGAGAGTGATTTCAGGCACACTGATTCCGATAGCAATGCGACCCACTGCTTCGGAGCGAGACCATGGACGACGATGACGTTTTGATCGATTTCAAGAGTCTGGAATCGATGGTGCCCTACAGCCGCATGCACATTTACCGCATGGAGAAGGAGGGGAAATTCCCGCTCCGGGTCCAACTAGGGCCGAACCGGGTAGCTTGGCGGTTATCTGAGGTCCGAAACTGGATAAGGTCCAGACCGGTAGGATCAAGCCCCAGACCCACTGAAGACGCATAAAATGAGAGCCGACTCTTGAGGGTCAACGAATCTGTGGACCGTTTGGCAGAACCGTTGGCCCTCCAAAAGTGAGAGTTTGGGCGCTACCGGATTCGACCCTTGTTTCCTGCTACCTTGAGCGATTCGATAAGTGAGAGAATGGGCACGATTTATGGCTAATGCCTTCAAGTGAAATGACTTCTTGACCCTCTCACGTTGGCTTGGCACGCTGTGATGTGACTATAGAGGAAGCCAGCCTGCCCCAGATAATCGAGGAGCTCGACCGAGCTAAACCTCCGGGGACTCTGCTGGCGACCGACATCAAGGTGACAGGCCAGCCGTTGGACCCGTCGAACTGGGGCAAGATCATCAAGCCCCGCGAACTGGTCGATATCATCGAACTGACGCCCCTTAGCCGAAACGAGTCGATCCTCTACAATCAGCTGTTGGCCAACGCCTGGAACAACATCCGCACCCAGTCGGTCCACAAGGTGCTTAAGGCGTCGTTGCGCGGTAGTCACGACAGCAACGACCGGCTGGATGATGCATTCGATGCGCTCATGGGCGCATGGGCCAAAGTTCGTGCCCGCGATCCGCAAACCGGCGCCATGACGACGTTTCGCATCCACCTGCTCGGCACCAATGCGGTTGAGGAGCGTGATGCAGGCTACTTCTACTACACCTTTCCGCCAGATCTGCTCGCGGTGATCACGCAGAGCAAGGCGTGGGCCACGATCAAGTCGCACATCATGTACGCGCTGCGTTCCAAGTACTCGATCCGCCTCTATGAAATGATCGAGCGGCGCATAGGCCTTACCAAGGCGTTTGAGGAGATTTCAGTATCAGAGTTTCGGGCATTTCTCGGCGTACCGGAAGGCAAGCTAGAGCGCTTCGCTGACTTCAACAAACACGCCCTGAAGCCCGCGCTCGAAGAGGTGAACCACCTCACCGATTTCTGCGTCACCGTCTCGACGGTAAAGCGTGGGCGCACTGTAGAGAAGCTCCTCCTCCATTGGCACAAGAAGTCGCCCGAGCAGTTGAAGGCCGCGCACGAGGAGCGCGAGCGCAGCCGCGTCGGCAGATACGCCCGCTGGGACAGCCGCGTGGAGGACATCGTGTTCCCTGGCGACAATGGGTGAGACCACGCCCAATTTCTCACTTCTGGACGACCGCCCATTTTCTCACCTTGGTCCTTTTGGCCCCCTGCTCCCGCCCAAAACCTCACCCTACTCCGCCCAATACGTCACTTACCGCGCCCGATCTCTCACCGTTCGCCGCCCGATCCCTCACCTAAATTGCCCAATTCCTCACTTTGCGCCTCGTAAGCCGCTGACTTATCAAGCAAAAACTGCCCTCTGAATCTTGAATCTTGAATCATTGAAATAAGAGAAGGGCCTGATCGGGCGAAAGGCCGGTGATGAGGCGCAAAAGTCGAGAGCCTCGCTAACGCTCGGCATTGAGAATTGAGTGGCCGCTTGCGGCCACAAGCTTTGTAGCCCCTCACCCTTCGTTCGCTAACGCTCTCTCGCCGCGCCTGATATGGAATCCGCTATGCGGATACGCATTGGTTTTGGACTGGAGACGCCCGTAACAACCACAAGCGCAACAGCAACTGGCCACACAGAAAGGAAGATTGCTTGGCGAGTGGTGCTAATGGATAGAAGGGGCCGATTTGGCGACATCTTTCTGGTAGATAGGCCGGCGCCGCCTTTTTGGCGGTCACCCTGTTGAGACTCCTCCCCCGGACGCCCCCCGGGGCCACCCCGACGATCACATCAACATCAGCGGCCTTATTAAGCGGTAAGTCCGCCAGCATGATAAGTGCGCTCTCGCCCAATTCCTCACTTTAGGCGGTCGCCGACCGTGGCCGCTTTGGGCTCAGAACTTGGCAGGCTGACGGGTGCTGTGCCTCCGATCACGCCCGGCCATCCCGGCTGCAGGCACAATTACCCAAATCCACATTTGTGGTGTTGGGCCATTGGGCAAAGCCCCAACGCCCGCAAATTCCCGCGGCTATGCCCGGGCAGCAATTGCCCAAATGCAAATTTGCCCAGTTCCTCATAACTGCAATTCTACATTCGATATTTTGCCCAATTCATCTGTTGCACAAATGAACGAACAACGTAGCCTTGTTGTATTGTATTTGGCACTTGCCCAAATCCACATTTGGATAAATTAGCATTTGAGGCATTGATGATTATTACATTTGCATCCTCCAAGGGCGGTGTCGGAAAATCCACCACGTGCGCCGCTGTCGCGGCAGCCCTGGCAGGCGAGGGGGAGAGCGTCCTACTGATCGACCTCGATCAAAACCGCACGCTCGATCGTTGGGCCCGAAAGGCGCCAATACCCGGTCTCACCGTCAAGGCGGTAGAGCCGTCCAAGTTCGGCTCGTTCTTTAGCGAGAGTGAGAAGTCAGGCGCATTTTCTCACCTTTGCATCGACCTTCCTGGGACGAGGGAGGTCACGCTTTTCAAGGCCCTCGCTCGTTCAGATCTCGTCATTATTCCGGCCCAGGCATCCGAACCCGATCTTCGCGAAGCGTTGGTCGTTGTCGGAGACATTCGAGACATCGTGGATACGACCGGACGATCCATTCCGTACCGTTTGCTTTTGACCAAGGTCTTTCCGCTGCGAACGCGGGTCACGGACTTTGCCTATGCCGAACTTGAGCGGCTAGGATTGCCTCTCTTTCGGACCGCGCTTGTTGAGCGAAGCGCCTACCGCGAAATGTTTCTCAGCGGCCTGCCTCCGACTGCCACGGAGAAGGGGAAGGGCGCGGGGCTTGAGGTCGAGAACCTTGTGGCGGAAATCCGCGCCATTGCCGCGCAATCACACGACAACTTTCGCAAGGCGGGGTGACCATGAAGACGAATGTCCGCGCACCATTCATGCCGCTTACGTCAGATGTTGACGACGACCGCCTAGAGCAACTCGCACGTGAGAAGGGGGTGGGGACGCTTGCTCCACCAACCACGGGGGAACGAGCATCCTCCCGTTCCGATCGCCTAGCGTCGCAGCCCACAGAGGTGCGACAGCCGCAAAGGGCACAGCTGCCCCAAAAAAACGAACAACTAGAGTCGAACGACAAATCTGAAGATCAGCTGCGGGAGCCCCTAGCTACTGCCACGCCGCGTAGCCGCATGAAAACGGTGAACCTCGAGCTGCCGGATTATGTCTGGACGGAACTGAAGATCATGGCAGTTCAGCAGCAAACGAGCCTGCGTCACGTGGTCATGGCATCTTTGAGACGGGACGGCGTCACCATCGCTGACATCGACATGGTCGAGGACGGCCGCCGCCTGAGAGGGAATTCGAGTGGCTCCTAAGCCGGATTGTCTATTATGGTTGTGCGATCTGATCCGTCTTGAAACTACGCGCTTATTCTCAGCCACACATTTTCCCGGAGCGAAGACTTTCACATGAAGATAATCCGGAACATCGGCAACGAGCGCACAATTGACCAGCTTCGCACTTGGCGCACAGCGAACTCCCGCGCAGATATTATTTCAGCGCAGGTGTCGGTGCATGCCTTTGTCGAGGTACGCGACCTGCTGGAATCGCTGAGCGCCTGCCGGTTGATCGTCGGCAAGTCCGCCGCCTCTCCGGATGCCCTTTTCGGGGGCAGCAACGACGTGGCGGCACGGGCGCTGCTGCAAAATCGCTGGCGCGCAAGGATCACCGCAGACTGGCTGAAGAAGAGTGTTGCGGTCAAATCAACTGCTGCCGACGCGGCGCAGTCGCTTATCGCCCTTGAGGGTGACATCAATCCACGCGCTTTGCTCGGTACCTGTTCACTCACGACCGATGGATTGGGACTAACGCCCTCAAACCACATCGGACTGGTCCAAGCCTCGGAGCACGCTGACGAGGCCCGCAGCTTTACTGACTGGTTCCGCTCGATATGGGACGGCCTTTCCACGGATGGGTCGGCCAAGGACAACTTGCTGAAGACCTTGGAGGAGGCCGGAGAGCAGCGGGCTCCCTCGCTGGTCTATTTTCAGATCCTCTACCAGCTTTTCAAAGACCTCGGCGATGAGCTGGACGAGGACCGCATCATTAAGTCCGCCACGGGCATTCGCGACACCATTGTCTGGAAGAAGCTGTTCCGATTTCAGCGTGACGGCGTCGTCGGTGCCATTGATAAGCTGGAGCGCATTGGCGGCTGTATCATCGCGGACAGCGTCGGGCTCGGCAAAACCTTCGAAGCCCTTGCTGTCATCAAATACTATGAGTTGCGTAACGACCGCGTGTTGGTGCTTTGCCCCAAGCGGCTTCGGGACAACTGGACGCTCTACAAGGCCAATGACCGACGCAACATCCTGGCCGCCGACCGACTTAACTACGACGTGCTCAACCATACCGATCTGTCGCGGGATGGCGGACTCTCCGGCGACATCGACCTGACCCACGTTAACTGGGGCAATTACGATCTCGTGGTCATCGACGAGTCCCACAACTTCCGTAACAAGGCGACCCATAAAGAACGCGATACCCGCTACGACCACCTGATGAAACGCATCATCAAGGCCGGGGTGAAAACCAAGGTCCTGATGCTGTCAGCAACGCCAGTGAACAACCGGCTGGCCGACCTGAAGAACCAGATTGCCTTTATGACCGAAGGCGACGACCTGGCCCTAATTGGCCACGGCATCCCAAGCATCGAGGCGACGATCCGAAAGGCGCAGGGACAGTTCAACCGCTGGCTTGAACTGCCCGAGACAGAGCGCCGGCAATCACGGCTGATGGACATGCTGGGCTTCGACTATTTCAAGCTCCTTGACATGCTAACGATCGCCCGCTCGCGCAAGCATGTGCAGCGCTACTACGGGACGGCAGAGACCGGCCAATTCCCAGAACGCCTGCGGCCACTCAATATCAAGGCCGACGTGGATATGGCCGGCGAGTTTCGCCCGATCCGTGAGATCAACAACGAGATCAGGCGCCTGACCCTCGCTGCCTACGCTCCGCTGCGCTACGTGTTGTCCCATAAGCAGGCTTCCTACGATGAGAAATACAGCACCAAGATCCGAGGAGGGCAAAGCTTCTTCCGCCAGGTGGACCGCGAAGAAAGCCTTATCCATCTGCTACGGGTGAACATCCTAAAGCGGATGGAAAGCTCGGTTGCTTCCTTTGCTCTTACGATCCAACGTCAGCTCAAAGACGTTGAGGGGCTGCTGGCCAAACTGGACGCGCATGACGAGTCGCTTGAAGAGGCCAGTATCGAAGACATCGATGTTGATGATCCTGCGTTCGAAGCGCTGACGATCGGGCGCAAGGTCAAGGTATTGTTGCAGGACGTGGACCGTGTCCGTTGGCGCCAGGACCTGGCGGAAGATCGTAACCGACTAGCGACGTTGCTCTCCGCCGCACGGTCGGTATCGGCAGATCGCGACGCCAAGCTTGAGGCCCTTAAGCTCGTAATCGCGAAGAAGGCACACGAGCCTATCAACGCCGACAATCGCAAGATTCTTCTGTTCACGGCCTTTGCCGATACGGCCGACTATCTCTACCGTGAGCTGGCCCCATGGGCTGAGACGACTCTTGGACTTAGCGCCGCCGTCGTTACCGGCACGGGCGCTAACAAGACCACAGTTCCCGGATTGCGAAGCGACATGGGGAGTATTCTCAGCGCGTTTTCACCACGCGCCAAAGAGCGTCCCGCCGAGCTTGCCGGTGAGGGGGAAATCGACCTTCTGATAGCCACTGACTGCATTTCCGAAGGCCAGAACCTTCAGGACTGCGACTTCCTCATCAACTACGACATTCATTGGAATCCGGTTCGTATCATTCAGCGTTTTGGCCGTATCGACCGCATCGGCTCGCTCAACGCCCAGATTCAGCTGGTGAACTTTTGGCCGAACATGGAGCTCGACGAGTACCTGGACCTGGAATCCCGCGTCAGCGGGCGCATGGTGCTGCTGGACGTGTCTGCGACAGGCGAGGAGAACGTCATCGAGTTTCAGGCGGGAAACCAGATGAACGATCTCGAGTATCGCCGGGCGCAGCTCCAGAAGCTGCAGGATGCCGTGATCGACCTTGAGGACCTGTCGAGTGGCGTTTCTATCGCCGACCTGACGCTAAACGATTTTCGTATCGACCTCTCCGGTTACCTTCGGGAGAACAAGGAACGCCTCGACACGCTGCCTCTAGGCACCTATGCGGTGACGACAGCACCACGCGCGACTGGAACAACCGGCGAGGGGGGCATTTCGCCTGGGGTGATCTTCTGCCTGCGCGCTGTAGGCGACGCGGCGTTGAAGTCACCCGAATCTGGGTATCCACTCAGTCCACACTACCTTGTCCATGTCGGCGATGACGGCGAGGTGAAGCTTGCGTACTCGCAGGCTAAGCAGGTTCTCGACCTGCTCAAGAAGCTCGCCGTTGGACGTGACCTGCCCGATGCGGAGGCGTGCGTTAGGTTCGACAGGGCGACCCGCTCTGGCCGCGACATGGTACCCTACCAAGGGCTGTTGGCCAGTGGTGTTGCCTCGGTGATCGGAAAGAAGGAGGAGCGCGCAATTGCGAGCCTGTTTTCGCCGGGCGGGACACACGCCATCAAGGGGGAGTTTGCCGGCAGTAGTGACTTTGAGGTGCTGGCATTCTTGATTGTCCTTCCTGAAACGGCTGGTGTGCAATGACCGCCATGGATGCGATCGTTGATGCGCTCGGTTTGCCTCCCGATGCCCGCGTTGATGCTCGCGTACCCAAAAAGCTTCTGGTCGAGCAGGGGGCCCCCACCGCGGCCGACAAGCGCGCGATTCAAGACGGCATTGACGAGTTGCAGTGGCTCGCCGCCTGCAAACCGACGACAACTGGCGTGCCCGCTTTTGTCGATGCCGTGCGGCAGTACCTTGAGATCGCAGTCCTCGTCTGTGCCTTCCGCCCAGGTGCGAAATCGGCGCGTCTCATCGAACTGATCCATCGCGCTGTTCCGTATCCCGTACTCCTGATCACTAGTGACGAAGACGGTCTATGCGTATCGGTGGCGCACAAGCGCGCGGCCCAGAACGAAGCCGACAAGGTCGTGATTGAACCTATCGTAACAGCGGGTGGGATTCGGTCAGAGCCTCAGTCGCCAGAAGTTCTCGCCTTCATGGACAGTCTGGCCCTTGCGAAGCAGCCACGTCTCAACCTACTCACACTGTATGAAGGTTGGTTGGCGCGCATAGAGGCGCTGAACGCAGCCCGTCTCAGTGGGACATACTCCGCAACCGACGACGCAGCGACCTTGGAGCGCCGGCGCTCCGCTCTCGAAGCTCACTATCGCCTGAGCAAAGAAGTCACCGGACTTCGTGCTAGGGCGGGTCGAGAAAAGCAAATGAGCCGACGCGTCGATCTCAACCTGCAAATCCAACGCATCGAAGGTGATCTCGAAGCGCATAAGAAGAACCTCTGACGAAAGACCCCACTATGCCCGAAATGAAAAAGCTGGACCTCAACGACCCCGATACGCAAAGCGCGAACATTGTTGCGGGCAACATCGAGGCGTTGATCGCTCTCTTCCCTGAGGCGGTCACCGAGGGCAAGGTCGATTTCGACGTCCTCAAGGGCCTACTGGGAGCGACGGTCGATGATCGCGAAGAGAGGTATGGCCTCAACTGGCATGGCAAGCGCCGCGCTCGTCAGATCGCATTGACACCTTCGACCGGGACGTTGTTGCCGGCACCGGATGAGAGTGTGGATTGGGATACGACCCAGAACCTGATGATCGAGGGCGACAACCTCGAAGTACTAAAGCTGCTCCAGAAGAGCTACGCGGGTAAGGTCAAGCTGATCTATATCGACCCTCCTTACAACACCGGAAAAGACTTCGTTTACCCAGACAATTTTCGCGACAACATCGCCAACTACCTTGAGTTGACAGGACAGATCGAAGGCGGTCGCAAAATCACTTCAAACGCAGACTCGTCAGGTCGTTTTCACACTGATTGGCTGTCAATGATGTATCCCCGCCTCAAGCTGGCCAGGACACTGTTGCACGCAGACGGCCTCATGCTTGTCTCCTGCGATGATGGAGAGGTAGCAAACCTTCGCGCTGTAATGGACGAGATCTTTGGCGAGGAGAATTTCATAGCTCAGTTTGTGTGGAAAGCGCGTCAATTTACTGACGCCCGCGCAACCACAAATGTCTCCACTGACCACGAGTACATCCTGGCGTACGCCAGAGACGACGGATACTCGCTTAAGGGTGTCGGGCGAGATGAGTCCAAATTCGCCAATCCTGATGGCGATTCTCGTGGCGATTGGATGAGCAGAAGCATGCTGGGGCTCGCTACACGCGACCAACGCCCAAATCTGCACTACGAGATCATAGAACCCGTCACAGGCCGAGTGTTTCCGCCCAACGCATCCACGGGCTGGCGCTACTCAAAGGACAGAATGGCGGAGCTCATTTCAGAGGGTCGCGTCCTCTTTCCGAAGAGTGACGATGGCCGTCCACGAGAGAAGAAGTTCCGTGGAGACATGAGGTCAGAATTCATTGCCTTTCGCTCCATCATCGACGGTGTTCACACTGCTGACGGCACCCAGGAGATTCGAGCTCTCTTCAACTTGGACCTCTTCGCTTTCCCCAAGCCGACAGACCTGATTGCAAGCCTTATATCCCAAGCCACCGGCGACGGTGACATTGTTCTGGATTTCTTCGCTGGGTCTGGCACCACCGGACACGCTACGCTTCGGCAAAACGCAGCAGAGAATGTGCATCGTCGCTACATTTTGGTGCAACTCCCAGAACCGCTTGATCCAGCCAATCGCGAGCAGAAAGTGGCCTCTGACTTCTGCGACAGCATCTCAAAGCCAAGGACCATTGCTGAGTTGACTAAGGAGCGCCTACGTCGCGCGGCGGCCTCCATAAATGCGGAAAACCCACTATTCAAAGGCGACTCTGGTTTCCGTACCTATAGGCTCGCTTCATCGAACATTCGAGCATGGGAGCCCGACACCAAGAACTTGGAGGAGAGCCTGCTGAAGAACGCCGAGCACCTCGTGCAGGGGCGTGGAGAGCAGGATGTGCTGTATGAGCTGCTGCTCAAGCTTGGGCTTGATCTTTGTGTGCCGATCGAAGCGAAGACTATTGCGGGTAAAGCGGTTCACTCCATTGGTGGTGGCGCATTGATCGTGTGCCTTGCCGATGGACTGACAAAGGACGTGATCGAGGGCCTGGCAACGGGGATCGTCGCGTGGCGGGAAGCGCTTGCACCTGCGGTCGATACCCGCGTGGTGTTCAAAGACTCCGGTTTTGGCGACGATGTAGCCAAAACCAACATGGCCGCGATCCTGAATCAGAACGGCATTTCTGACGTTCGTAGTCTGTGAGGAGGGATCGATGAAGCTACACTTTGAACCCGACCTCGACTATCAAATGGCCGCCATTGAATCGGTAGCTGACCTGTTCCGCAGGCAGGAAATCAACCGAACGGAATTCACCGTTACGCGTCGGCCCGTGGTCGAACGCACAGGCCAGTCCAACCTCGACCTTGGCGCGTTCCTTAGCGCGCAAGGCGAGCTGGGGTTGGTCGAGAGTGAGCTTGGCATCGGCAACCGCCTCACACTGCTCGACGACGAGATCATCGGCAACCTCAAGGACATTCAGCTCCGCAACGGGCTGGCCCCATCGGCCTCGCTAACGTCGGGCGACTTCACTGTCGAGATGGAGACGGGGACTGGCAAGACATACGTCTACCTCCGCACCGTCTTCGAACTGAACCGTCGCTACGGCTTCACCAAGTTCGTGATTGTCGTGCCATCAGTGGCGATCAAGGAGGGCGTCTACAAGACGCTCCAGATCACCGAGGAGCATTTCAAAGGCCTCTATTCAGGTCAGCCCTTCGACTATTTCCTGTACGATTCCGCGAAGCTCGGTCAGGTCCGCAACTTCGCCACAAGTCCCACCATCCAAATCATGGTGGTGACAGTCGGTGCCATCAATAAGAAGGACGTGAACAACCTCTATAAGGACAGCGAAAAAACCGGTGGCGAGCGGCCTATCGATCTGATCCGAGCGACGCGACCAATCCTGATCGTTGACGAACCGCAGAGCGTCGATGGTGGTCTCAGCGGCGCCGGCAAGAACGCCCTCGGCGAGATGAATCCCCTTTGCACGCTGCGCTACTCGGCGACCCATGCTGAAAAGCATCACATGCTGTTCCGGCTGGATGCTGTTGATGCCTATGAGCGCAAGCTCGTCAAGCAGATCGAAGTTGCATCACTCGAAGTGGAGGGTGGCCATAACAAGGCCTATGTCCGCTTCGTCTCGGCGAGCAACACGAAGGGGACGCTGTCCGCCCGGATCGAAGTAGACGTCCAGGAGGGACAGTCGGTCCGCCGCAGAGAGGTCGTGGTTCAGGACGGCGACGATCTAGAGGAGCTGACAAAGCGCGCCGTCTATGCCGATTGCCGCATCGGTGAGATCCGGGCCGCCAAGGGCGGTCAGATGCTGGAGCTAAAACTCTCTGGCAGTGAAACCATGCTCGAGCCTGGGCAAGCGGTTGGCGATGTCGATGCGGACGCGCTCAAACGGCTGATGATCCGGCGAACCATTCACGAGCACCTCGAAAAGGAGAAGCGGCTTGCACCGCTCGGTATCAAGGTGCTGAGCCTGTTCTTCATCGACGCGGTCGAGCACTACCGATCCTATGACGACGCTGGCAATCCGATGAAGGGCAAGTACGCGACGATATTCGAGGAAGAGTACCGTCGCGCCGCCAAGCTTCCCGAGTTTGTCAGCCTGTTCAAGGAGGTCGATGTGACCTCTGAAGCAGACGACGTTCACGACGGCTATTTCTCAATCGACAAGGCAAGACGCTGGACCGACACCGAGGAGGGGAACCAGACCTCGCGGGACAACGCCGAACGGGCCTACAACCTGATCATGAAGGACAAGGAGAAGCTGCTTAGCTTCGAATCGACGCTCAAGTTCATCTTCTCCCACTCAGCTCTCAAGGAAGGCTGGGACAACCCCAATGTGTTCCAGATTTGTGCGCTGCGTGAAATGGGGACCGAGCGCGAACGCCGTCAGACGATCGGCCGGGGCCTGCGGCTGTGCGTCAATCAAGAGGGTGAGCGCCTGCGCGGTTTTGAGATCAACACGCTGACGGTCATCGCTACAGAAAGCTACGAAGAGTTCGCGGAAAACCTGCAGAAAGAAATCGAGAAAGACACCGGCATCAAGTTTGGTATCGTCGAGAAGCACCAGTTCGCGGCCATCCCGGTGACGAAAGCAGACGGCTCGACAGGGATGCTCGGCTTCGATGAATCTGCTGCGATTTTTGAGCACCTCAAAGGGCTGGGCTTCGTTGACGCCAAAGGCAAGGTTCAGGACGCGCTTCGCACGGCGCTGAAGGACGGTACCCTGGCTTTGCCAAAGGGGCTTGAAGCGCATCTTGCTCCGGTGCGGGATCTCCTCCGCAAAGTTGCAGGGAAACTCGATATCAAGAACGCCGACGAGCGCCTCATTGTGAAGACGCGGCAGGCCGTGCTGGAAAGTGCGGAGTTTCAGGCGCTGTGGGATCGCATCAAGCACAAGACGACGTACCGCGTTCACTTCGACAACGAGAAGCTGCTCGTTGATTGCGCCAAGGCGATTGCAAACGGCCCGCCCGTTTCAAAAACCCGCGTCCGTATCCGCAAGGCCGATCTATCCATCGGGCAGGGGGGAGTCGAAGCCAAGGAGCGCGACCAAAACAGTGGAGTGACCATCACGATTGAGGAGGGCGACATCGCTCTTCCGGATGTTCTGACCGATCTGCAGGACCGCACCCAGCTCACCCGCAGAAGCCTCGTCCGTATTCTCACCGAGAGCGAGCGACTAAAAGACTTCAAGCGCAATCCGCAGGCCTTTATCGAGATCGCCGGTGAGGTCATCAACCGGACCAAACGGCTCGCCGTTGTAGATGGCATCAAATACCAAAAAGTCGGCGACCAGAGCTACTACGCCCAGGAGCTGTTCTCTCAGGAGGAGCTGACCGGCTACCTCAAGAACATGCTCAAGGATGCCACCAAGTCGGTGTTCGAGCACGTCATCTACGATTCAAGCGGCGTGGAGCGCACGTTTGCTGAACAGCTCGAAAAGAACCAGTCAGTGAAGGTCTACGCCAAGCTCCCGGGCTGGTTCAAAGTCCCGACACCGCTTGGCACCTATAATCCGGATTGGGCGGTGCTGATCGAGGTTAGTGGCGAGGAGCGCCTCTATTTCGTGGTCGAAACCAAGGGCAGCCTGTTCACCGATGATCTACGAGACCAGGAAGCCGCCAAGATCGCTTGCGGAGAAGCGCATTTCAAGGCACTGGCCACCGGCGACAATCCGGCGCGCTATGTGAAAGCAACGAAGCTCGATGACATGATTGATGCGATCTAGGGGCAATGAGTGGGCCGAAGAAAAGGCGCGAAAAGGCCAGCTGATCCCTCACCCGCCTTCGCGCCCACTTTTCATAAGTTACATTATCACTCTAGCCGCTTACCGAGGGTAGTGATCGGCATGCTGAAGAGTCCGGCCGCACGCCCTGCAGCGAGGTGGCCACTGCCCATAACGATCATAGTCAGGGACAACTTCCCGGGAGACAGCCGGCGCGCCGAAGCCGCCATTCGCCCAAACTTGGCTATATCCGAAGTGGACTAGGCGAGACGTCTCGTCGTGGCGATCTCCATTTTCCCGATGGGGGTAGTGGCTGGATAACCCGCATATCCCGCAGTGCCCATAGGGATTCAGGCTCTCGTATATGAACATGGTGGCCTCCTCAAAGGTGAGGGCCGCCAGAAACTAGCGGCCCCCTTTCGTCCAGACCTACCTGGCGTTGATCCGGTTCATGTAGGCGTCATAGCTTTCGCCTGACTGCTGAGGCGCATTGGTGCCGTAGGTCTGCTTCTCCCACCGTCCCATGTTCTCCTGGCCCTCTTTGGTACGCTGGCCATTGTTCAGAAACGGCTTGGTCTGGTCGTGCGAATAGTCGCTCATCTGAGTTCTCTCCCTGTGGCCCGAACCGCCGGGCCGCAGCAAAGCGTTCTGCTCTGCTGACAGAATGGATACACTCAGTTCGCGAGTTTCGTCAAGAGGACAACTGTCCCTCACTTCGGTGCGGCGCTTTTCCTCTTCTCGGCGCGCCACCGGGCCTTTCGCTCAGCCTCGTATTGGCGAACCCCTTCCTGCGCGTCAGGGGACAACTCAGACATGGGGACGTACTTGACGGGGCGGGCTCGCGGCTGTGAATCCGCTGTGCGAGCAACGCGGCTCTGTTGCGGCTTGGTTCCCTGCCCCGGAAACTCCAGGTCATCTTCGGGATGGAGCGCGAGGCGCTTAGGCCTTAGTCCTGCGTTGTAAGCTTGGTAGAGCCTCAGATCTATTCGCTTAATCGTCGCCAATCGAAATAGCGGATTAAGGAGAACTCCGGCCTTCTCGCTGGCGTTTCCGCCCCACTCCAGCAAAAGGAACTCAGCCGCGCGCATTTTCCCGCGCATTCCGCCCTCCGGCCAATGCGGCAAGACTTTGCCGATCTCGTCGGCAAAGGCAGCTTCTTCATCAGTAAGTGGACGATTCTCGTCTTTGACTGGCGCCGCCAAAAGCGCCTCGGCGAATGACCGCGCACCAGAAATCAGCGTAGAGTATTGGGGGTTTTTGCTTAGTCTCTTGACTTCAGGATCATCAAGAAGTTGCGACGTGAGCTGCTGTAGATGCGCTAGCCCGTCGATGGCTATTCGACCGGCATCTGGTGCTTTTTCGGGTAATTCGTCGTCCAATTCGGAACTATAATATTCCGAATTGCTCCAAAAGTCACGATAGTCGAGTTTGTCGTCGCAATCGCCGCCACTTTTGCGCGCATACAATTCGCTATTAGCCTCTAGTTTTACTTCCACTAAGCACCTTTGCCGCGCTGGCTAGTATTCCGAGGGACCCCGTTGTTCGGGCAGCGGAGACGCTCGCATAGGCGTATAGGAGCGCTCCACTCAACTCGATAAAGCGTCGGTCGCTGTAACTGGCTCGAATGATGGTTTTCGTCAAGTCCCCCTGGAGGGATTGACGGGCTGGGTATGTATTGAGCCATTTGGCCACATTCGCTCGCACCATGGCCACGATACGCTCGGTTGCGAAACGCCCGCCAATGAAGACGCGCTCCGGCGCAGGGGGCAGGAGGAGGCACATGTGGACCAAGTGTGCGATGTAGTGTGCGGCGATCTCTTCTCCGAGCGCGTTTCTTCCCGTGCCGTCACCTCGGACAAGCACGTCAAACATAGCCATGTCCAAGTTCTCGCCGAACGCTCTTTTAGCCACCTCATCATAGACGTCACCCCACTCAGGGATGGTCGCGGGCACTCCGTCAACAGAGGGTCTTGCGCGCTCCCGAAAGGCCCGAGGTGTCATTAGCCCCTCGAAGCAGTTGCCGTGGTATGGGCAGCAGCCAGGAAACCTTGTGTCACGCGGGTGAAGCCTCGGGAGGACATGCCCTGCCTCACTATGGTCGGCACCGGTCCGAAACCTACCATCCTCGAGAAAGCAGGCGTTGATCCCGAAATGCGCGCGCAGGAAAATGGTATGATGATGAGACTCGTAGTCACGCTTGGCGTAGAAATAAGCCGCCGTCGCGCATGCCTTTGTGTCGTTGAGCACGGTCGGAGCGGCCGTCAGGTGCGTCACTGAAGCCTTAGGTGCTCCTGGAGCGATGCGGTCAATCAGTTCGGCGAGCACCTCGACAAAGTCGAAATGCAGTGTGGTCTCTTGACCAGGCCGGTTCCAATGGACCTCCCTCTGCATAACCCAGTTCCAAAGCGGCAATTGAACGACACGACGTTCCTCGACGATCACGCCTGGCACGCTGATTACAAAAGCCTCGATATCCCATAGGGGAGATGTTGGCCCCTCCCTGTAGGCGTCATGGAGAGCCTGCAGGGCTCGCTCTAGGGCCACGTAGACAGCAGAGAAAAACTGCTCGTCCAATGAGGGCTGAAGCCGTTCTTGGTGGAAGAAATCCCGATCGCGGTTCTGGGTCGTGCCTCGAACCCAACGATCCGGCGGCCCCTCTGGGTATTCCCGCTCGGAAATAAACAATGCGTCGGCGCCCCCAGCCGGGTCGAAATCCAAGAACCGAAAATCGACCCTGTCCTCGATCGCGAACGCTGCAATGGTGTAGCGGCGCCGATCTCCGTCTGCGACAGCCCGAACCATAAGTCCCCCTTTAGTCCGCCTGTTCCGAATACGGCCTTAGCACTCACCGATGCGAATGTCGCCCGGGCGGCCGTGAGGTCCAATAGTTGGGGACGCTCGAAAAAGCCTGAGCAGAGAATATCGGATCAAAACCTGATCAAGAAAATTCCCCTCTTATAATCGATTATAACCCTTTGAAATATAACGATCTTGGCGCTCCTCGCACCCTCCAAAGCGGACGCCAGTCAAGACCCAATCAAGAAGCTGCTAGGCCCAGAAGGGAACGTAGCCGGAACGAGGGTGCTCAGCATCCGCTGGCTTAATCAGTCCCTGCTGGATGGCCAAATTGATCACCTGAGACGCTTGCGCGGCATTCTGCTTGGCAATGCCAAAACGCTCACAGAGCGAGGCATTTTTCATGCGATCGCCGCTCAGAAATTTGAGCACGGCGTGCTGATAGCAGGCCCGCACGCGCTCATCCGGTGTCATCTGTGCAAATTTTCTGGGACCATAAAGAATGGCCTGCAGTGACTCGTCACTCGCCCGGAACAGTGGAGCGGGTAGCTGAAATAGCTCAGCCTGCATGATGACCTTGTCGAGACCGCTTCCCTGCTCTTCGCAAAGCCCCATTCGCCGCATCAGCGATGCCATAGCCTCGTTCCGCGAGCGCGGCGGAAGGTCGATCATCCGCTCGGGCTTCAGCAAGGGGGTCCCCGGATTTGTTATCTCGATTCGATCAGTGAACATCTCAATATGCGGTCCCGCGCCCGTAATGGTGAGATCCTGATGAATCAGCGCGTTGGCCACCAGCTCGCGGATGGCGAGCTCCGGGAACAGCGGGTGCTCTTCACGCAGGGCCTGCCCGATATGCTCATTCTTGGGCAGCAGACCATTGATGAAAGAAATCAGCCCCTCGAAACCTGAAGCGTATCCCTTCTTTCCGTCCTGCCGGTGATTGACGATATCAGCCTTGTTCGTGCCGTTGTAGGCAACGAACCTGACACCCTTGCGCGCCAGGCTCGGCGAGAAGAGCGTCAGATCGACTGCGAACAGAATGGCCCCAAGGTTTGTGATGTTCCAACGCCCACCAACATCCTGCGCGATGAGCTGATCCGCCTTCAAACGTTCCAGAATACCGACGCGGTTATCCGGCAGAGGCTGTTTGGTCAGGCGAAAATACTGGGCATAGTCCAGAAGCGTCAGCACATCGTCCGAAGTGACGTACTGGAGCGCAATTCCGTGCTCCCAAGTGTAAGGTCGAAGCGCGGCCAATAAGGCCTGGTATCGCTCCGGGTAGTCCATGAGCTTCGGTGTTGCTGAGCCAATGCGAAGATACGCAATATTCTTGAAGGCCACGGGGGTCGAGGAGGCCGCCGGTATCTCCAGAATCACCACAAGGCCGGCGGGATGACGCACCGTGTGAAACTGGAACGCGATCGATGGGGCAAGCTGCTGGGCAAGCCATAGCGAAAGAACCTGGTTGCCGACTTTCTCTCGGTCCGGATCGAAGGACGTGCCAACGACAGTATGCGTCGAATCCTGGACGCCCCACAGCATAAAGCCCGTCTGCTGACCGGCCAGCCGAGCTGCGTTCGATATCGCTGAGACGCGAGTGCCGATCATCTCGGGATCGGCATTGTTCAATTTGAACTCGACCCAAGGGACTTCGCCCTGACGAAGCCGATCGTCGATCAGATCGACAAGGCGTTGTGGGTCTGTTGAATTCATCGCGTTCAAATATTTCTACACCATCTAGAGACCAATGAATTAGACGAGAATATACCTGTTTTTGCAAGGACTTCGCCAACATGCGCCACCACGCGCCTTCCTGTGGTCGGAAACAATCTCCTGGCACCCGTCCTGCCGGTGCGCCTTGGATGCGTGGTCGCTAGCCGCCAAGTTAGCAAGGCGACCCCTTAAGCATCCTTAGCGGGAACACCGTCAGGCCTTGGTCCACAGCCATTGCGCCGAAGTTCCGTTGTTCCAGTCTCTGCACCGGTTGCTCTCTTCAGCATGGGCTTCCCCATATCGAGCCGCCTGTAGCGGTCTGTCCATGATGCCTAATCTGCGCCGTGGCGCAGGTCCTGCAAGGCATTCGCCTCGGCTTTCGGCCTGAAGGCCGGCCGCCCTCCCTTGAAGGTCGGGTTCCGCACCCGCTCGGTTCCCCGTCGCCCTCTTTCGGCATCGAGACCGCCACTCAAGGCGGCTCGCATCGAAGGAGCCCATCATGTCGAAGAAAGAGACCACTCAACGCCGCGACATTCACGCGGAAATCACCAACCAGCTCATCGCTGCAATCGAGGCAAATCCCGGTCAGCCATCCCTGCCATGGCGCAAGAACGGCGGTGGACTCCACATCCCGACGAACGCCATCACCGGCAACGCCTATAACGGCATTAATGTCGTCAGCCTCTGGGTCGCAGCCGAGGTGCTTGGCTACTCCGCACCACTTTGGGGCACGTACCGCCAGTGGGCAGAGAAAGGCGCCCAGGTTCGCAAGGGCGAGAAATCCTCGCTCGTCGTCTTCTACAAGGAATACGAAACCGATCCCGATCCGACCGATGACGAGGACTCCGGTAAGCGCCGCGTGGCGCGCGCATCCTACGTGTTCAATGCCAGTCAAGTCGATGGCTTCGAGCTACCGGCAGCGCCGGAACCGCTTGGCCCGGTCGAGCGCATTGCCGGTGCCGACCGGTTCGTAGCCTCTACATCAGCCAAGCTGCAGCATGGCGGCGACCGAGCGTTCTATAGCCCCGCGACAGACCACATTCAGATGCCTGACGAGGGCCTCTTCACCGGCACGCAGACAATGTCCCGCAGTGAGGGCTACTACGCCACGCTCGTGCACGAGCTTGTCCACTGGTCCGGCGCGAAATCGCGCCTCAACCGCGAGATGGGTAAGCGGTTTGGCGATTACGTTTACGCAGCCGAAGAGCTGGTGGCGGAGATTGGCGCGGCGTTCCTGTGTGCCGAGCTTGGCATCACGCAGGAGGTGCGACCCGATCACGCTCAGTACCTGGCCAACTGGCTGCAGCTCCTGAAATCGGACAGCCGGGCGATCTTCACCGCCGCTGCCAAAGCATCCGAGGCGGCTGCGTTCCTCAAGCGTCTGGAGGTCGCCCCGTGAGGGGCGGCTTCAAGACCACTGCGTGACCTTGGAGATGGACTGGAACAACTTGGTGGCGCCGCCCGCGAAAGGATCGAGGGCATCGGTGCGCGCCTTGGCCCACGCGATCCACGCGCTCAGGGGCCTGTCTCCGATCGTCACATCGCCCTCGGCCTCGAGCCGCGTTTCCAGTTCGGCTATAAAGGGCATGAGCTTGCTCCGTTCCTCCCAGTCTGACGCGAATGCCTGGAACCGCTTCCACCGTTTGTCGTCGATCTCCTTCAGACGTTGCGCTTCGTAGCGACGCGCCTCCGCTTCGCGGTAGCGGCGCTCGCTTTCTTCCCGGTCGATCTTTCGCTGCTCGAGGATAGGACCTGCAGACATGAGCTTGGCGATAATGTCCGGGATCAACGCACCGATCTTGACCTTTTCGGTCTCGATCCATTGCGGGCGCTGCCCCACCAAATATGTAGTGACTGATACTCTCAGAAAGCCCGAAGAGGTGAGACCGGTCTGATGCTGATAGGGATAAGCCGTCCACTCGCGCGATTCATCAAGTGAACCCTTAGCCCGCACCAGTTTCTCGATAATCGAGCACTCGACCTCATGGCCATCGACTAGGAAGACGGCACGGCCGTTCATCGGCGTTGCCTTGAACCTGCCACCCGCTTTTTCAAGAGCGGTGAAGATCGCACTGCTCACCCGGAAGCGATACAGGTCGCGGTCGGTGAGATCCGGAATTAGCGAACGCGCCTCCCAGCTGTCGCGTCCGCGGAGTCTGGCCGCCTGCGCTCGTTCCTTCTGCTTCTCCCGGTGCTCGGCAAGCCAGGCTTTGACCCGGGGATGGAGATTGTTCGTGCCGTCCGGCACCACAACGCCTGTGGCTTTGCCCGCAGCGGCTGCCGCAGTCGCAACCGCTGCAGGCAGCGGTTCAGGTTTGGGCGGCGTGGGATAGAGGTCCGTGGCATCCGGCACACCGTCCTTGATCGGCGGGAGTTCGAAGATGGTGAGCGGCTTGCCCGCCGCCTTCTTCATCCAGTGGCCGCGCGGTGGACAAGGCACGTTCAGGCGCTCGCAGATATTAGTGAGGCCCGTACCGGTGATCCCGAATTCCTGTGCCAGATGAATCATGGGCTTGGCCCAGACCAGTGCATAGAGTTCTTCGCGCGTGACCCGGCGCACAACTGGTGGCATCGGCTATCTCCCTGAAAAGCCGACGCTGTTTATGGGCTCTGACGATTCACCGAAAGCGAATCCAGGATCAGCCTTGCGGGCGTAGCGAGCGCAGCGCACTTTTCGCGTGGGCACTGCTCACCCGCCCCGATCAGATCGCGGCGAATGGTGGCCAATCTGCGGTCGGCATCCACCTTGATAGCATCAGTCACGCAACTGTCCCATGGGACGCTTTGCTTCGCCGGCACGCGACCAGCTTTTGAGATAGGCAGACCAATCCGTCCAGGTATCGAGCATACTGTTCGTTTCGGCCACAATCATTGATAGCTGACGTTGACCTGTCCGGCATCCCCCGCATCGGTGCCGTTCATTGTCAATTTCAGGACTGTGAGCGCGCCCGAGATCGACTTTGAGCCGGCACCCGAAAATACGAATGGGTTGCTCGTCTCGTAAAGATTGTGCGTCTGCACCCATGTGTTGCTTGACGCATTTGCAAGTGTGAGTGTCATTGTTCCGTGGCTGACTTGTGATGCGAAGTTTTGGCGAAACATGAAGCCCGAAGTCGAAGTGCTGAGCACCGGATTGCCAAAGAGAATGGCTGAGCCGACTGAGGAATACCCGGACGTTTCAACTGTTCCATTGCCGATCTGGATGATCGGGAAAGCTGTGCCGTTGGTGGAAAACCCAACGAAAGTGACGGTGATCTGGTGTACGCTAGTTGGAATCGTCCATGACCAAGCAGTGCCTGAGGTCGTTGCCGCTGGAGTAAGGAGTGTGGGTGAGGCTCCCGCCCCGCTAGATGCGGCACTGGGCACCCACTTACTGAGAGTTGAGTTGTAGGTCAGCACCTTACCGTTCCCAGTGTCGGTCAGATCTACATCAGAAAGACCTGATAAAGCTGTCTCCCCACCGCTGCCTCCGGCAGGAGGCGCGGCACCGCTGACTGGCTTAAAGATCATGCTGTTGCTGGTGACTTTGCCGACCACGTCGACGGACTGCGTTGGTGCTGCGCTGCCAACACCCAGGCGCTTGTTGGTGTTGTCCCAGAAGAACTCTTGTCCAGCCGTTGTGCCAGAGTTCGCGAACACGCCCGATGGTCCCGCGAACTGGATATAGCCTTCATCGCCGCTTGCAGTCGCGGCGTTGTCCACGGTCCAGACCGTGCCAGAGCCTGAGACGGTGACATCGCCCTTGTCGCCATCCGTGACGCCTGTGCCGCCACCGGAAGCCCCGCCACCGGCCATACCGATCCAGTTGGTGCCGTCGCAGAACTGCATAACCTTGAAGTCGACGCTATAGAAAAACTCGCCTTCGATGCCGGTCGGGCTCGTACAGGCGGCCTGAGCGCCGCTCGGCCAAAGCGTAACAACAGTGATTGAAGCCACAAGCAGGTACGAAAAGCGTCTCGACAAAAATCCCCCTAGGTCGTTTCTCCATCATATCAAAATGGGCTATTCGCACACGAGAAATATTATTATCCATAATGGGTTAGGCGACTGCCGACGCCGCCCGGCCTTTGTTGGCCTGCGGCTCGCTTGACAGTGAAACCTCTCGCACCTGAAATACCCGGCTCCCGCAGGACAGGGCTATATCATGAGCGACGACTGGCAGGGACTAAACGGCAGGATCGAAGGGCTCAGATCGCTCGTCGCAGGGAGTGACGGCATGCTGAGCCCCCTCAAGGCGCGTTCCGTCCGACACCCGGCGGGTAGCCTCTCTCCCATTCTACTCCATGATTGGCGTCCGGCGTGGGATCTCGCAAAGTCGATACAGGCCGCATTCACCGCAGGGATAAAATACGACTCCCGGCAGGACCGCGAGGTGGCGTGGACCAAGTTTAATGATGCGCGCAACGAACTTTCCAAGCGATCGAAAGCCGACCACGAGGAAATGTTCAACGTCTCCAAAGCGTGGCGTGACCTCCTGTTTTCGGACATCAATGCACAGCGGTACTCCAAGCTGAATGACGCCCTCTTCTTCTTTGACCCAACGACCGTCGAAGACATGAAAGCGAGCGGCAAGCGTCTGCGCGATTGTGGCGCGAGACTGTCGGCCGCAAAAGACTCCATGCTTAAGGAGCACAAAGACGAGTGCTTTCAGCTCATCCTCGAAGTGCGCCAATCCCACGACAGGTTCTGGGAGCAACACAAGGCAAGCCACGAGCAGCGGCATCGGGAAATCGGCGAGCGCATCAAGGATGTGCTGAGCCGCGTGGAAGAGAACATCACGAAGAACCGAGAAAAACGCGCCAAGGCCGCGGACGCCCTGTCACGCTGCGAAGCCAATATCTATAAGCTGCGGGACATGCTCCCCAATGCCAAGGGCGACGACTTCCGCTCCCAGGTCGAAGGCTGGCTCTCAGAGGCCTGCGACAAAAGAGACAGCATTCGCGAAACCATTGCCCGGATCGATGAATGGATCGAGCAGGACGTCGAGCGACGCAATGATATCAACAGCAAGCGTCGTTAGAGATGCCCTACGGTCTGAGTACCCAAGTGTGGACTTGGGTATTTGTAGCCGGAGCTATGCTGCCTCCCCCTTTCGGGTGACCGGGCTCTCGTGACATGGAACCCGCTATTGGCGGTTTCCACCCCGCCGGGCTTCGATCCCTGGCAGTAGGGCTTGGGGGCGCTGCCCCCGGGCGCGACGCAAGGGGTATCCCCGCTCTTCGTCGAGAAGTGGTCCTGCAGAGCGGGTGATCCCCCACCCCTTGCGCCTTGCACCCCCCGGTTTCGCCAACGGGCAGAGGTTCATGGCGGGCGCTTTGCGCTTCGCTGAACCTCAAAACCCTAGGAAAGAAGACCATCATGACATCCCTGCAAACCATCCCCTTAAACCGTCTCGTGCAATCGAAATCGAATGTGCGCCACACTGGGCGCGGCAACGGTATCGACGCACTGATGGCGTCAATTGAAGCCCACGGCCTGCGCCAGAACCTCAATGTCAAACCCACGACCGGCAACCGCTTCGAAGTGGTGGCGGGCGGGCGCAGGCTTGAAGCCTTACGCCGCCTCGCCAAGGAAGGTCGGCTTGATGCCAGCCTTGAAGTCTGGTGCGCGGTGCTGGCCGACGGAGACGATCCCGTCGAAATCTCCCTCACCGAGAACATCAGCCGCGAAGCCATGCACCCCGATGATGAATGCAACGCCTTCCAGACGCTGATCGGCCAGGGCAAGACCATCGACGATGTTGCCGCCCGGTTCGGCGTCACCCCCGCCGTGGTGCGCCAACGCCTGAAACTCGCCTCCGTCTCCCCAAGCCTTCGCACCCTGTTCCGCGCAGGCACCCTCGATCTCTCGCAGATGATGGCCTTTGCGCTGATCGATGATCACACGCAGCAGGAAGCCGCATGGAACGACCTGCCGGAATGGAGCCGGGACGCTGACGATATTCGTCGCGTGCTCACCCGCGAAGGTATTCCCTCCACCCATCGCCTCGCCGTGTTTGTCGGGCTTGAAGCCTACGAGGCCGCAGGCGGTATCGTGCTGCGCGACCTGTTCGACGAGGAACAAGCCGCCGTGCTGGCCGATGCCGCTCTGGTCGAGCAACTGGCGATCCGCAAGCTGGAGGAAGCGGCATGCTACGTGAAGGCGGAAGGCTGGAACTGGGTCAATATCGAACTCAGCCGCGATCACTCAAAGTCCTATGGCCGGGTCTATCCGCAGACTGACGACGAAAGCGACCACGCGATCTACGCGCCAGACGATCTCGCCCGCGCAGGGGCGCGCGTCAGCCTCTCCTACAACGGCGAACTCTCCATCGAGCGCGGATTGGTCGATCGCGATACCCTCAAAGATGAGCAACGCGCAGCCGGGGCCGACAAGGGCAAGGCGCAGCCGGGATTTGCGGCAACGGTCATCGAAGACCTCACCGCGCACCGCACAGCGGCGCTTCGTCTTGAACTGGCGCACAGCCCGGCAGCCGCCCTTGCCGCAACCGTGCACGTAGTGACCCTCGACCTGTTCTATGCACAGTCCTACCGGGTGGAATCCTGCCTTGATTTGTCGCTGCGCTCAGAGCGTCTCGAAGGCCATGTTGCAGACCTCGCCGAGGGCAGCGCCCACGCCGCGCTAGAAGGTGAAATCGCAGGATGGCAATCGGTGCTGCCCACCAATCCTGCCGACCTTTGGGACTGGTGCCTCGCACAGGACCAGAGCCGTCTGCTCGACCTACTCGCGCTGCTTGCTGGACTCTCCGTCAATGCCGTGCGCGGCAAGACCGAGCGCCCCGACACAGCACGGCTTCGTCATGCCGACCACCTTGCGGCAACCCTCCAGCTCGACATGCACAGTCACTGGCAACCAACCGCGCAGGGGTTCTTCTCCCGCCTTCCCAAGGGGCTGATGGCTCACCTCCTGACCGAGGCCGGAGAGCCGCAACAAGCCTCCGTTCTGCCCAGCATCAAAAAGGCAGAGGCGGCGCAGCGGACCGCTGCGACCCTGCTCCCGAAAGGCTGGCTGCCCGCCCCGATGCTGATCGCCGTCCATGAAGACCCGGTGGAGGACGATGAAGAAGATGACGACGATGGTGATGATGATCATGGTCATGATGACCATGCTCAAGAAGACGCTGCGTGAAGGCTCGCGCCCCACAACGCTGGAGCCTTCACGCGCCGGGCCGGTCACATGACCGGCCCGACTATTTTCGGGCGGCTACGCCGCCCCTCTTAATGGACTTTGCCGGGCTAATACGTTCCACTAGAATTGCCCTGTGCTGACCTATTTTGCTTATGGCTCGAACATGTACACGCCGCGCTTGCGCGAGCGCGTCCCCGGCTGTCAGGCGCTAGGGACGGCCCACCTTCCCGGCTATCAGCTTCGCTTCCAAAAGCGCAGCAAAAAGGACGGCTCCGCCAAGGCCAATGCATTCCACACCGGGGGTCCCCATGACGCCGTCATCGGCGTGCTGTTCAGCATCCCCGAAAGCGAACTGCGCGCGCTCGATCTAGCCGAAGGCAATCGCTACGGCTATGAACGTTGCACCGTGTCCGTCTTGCAGCCCGACGGCGCATCGGTGCTCGCCATCACCTATCTTGCGACCGCTGACGCCATCGATGATGGTCTCGTCCCACTCGACTGGTACACGGAGTTCGTTGCGCTTGGCGCACGCGAACATGGCCTCCCACTCGACTATGTCGCCATGTACATCGAAGCCGTGGACTCCCTCCCCGATCCCGACACAGAACGCGCTGACGCTGAACGTCGCAAGTTGCGTTTCTAAGCAATGACGGCGTCATCGACCGCGGCCAGTTGCTGGATCTGCGGCGACCCGGCTGATAGCCGAGAACACCGCACCAAGCGCTCCGATCTGAAGCTGCTATTCGGAACACCCTCTCAACAGCGGCCCCTCTTCCTGCATACCGACACGACGAGAAATCGTCGCGTCGGCAGCCTCGATGCCACCAAGCTCAAATGGACAGTTCCGATCTGCAGCCACTGCAACAATGTCCGCACGCAGGTGCACGATATGGCCTGGAGCGCACTCTCAACCGCCCTGCTGTTTAAGACGCCGCCGATCAAGCCCGGTATGATCATTCGAGCCGACCGCATATTCCGCACCAACACGAGCGCCTCGATGCTGGGCGTTCATCTCTACTTCGCCAAACTATTCGGCTGCGGTCTGGCTGAGGCCGGCTTCCCGATGCCCGCCGATATGTTCGCGCAAGCAATCCTCCACGAGCGACACTGCCCCCATCTCTATCTGAAGTTCGCGTGCACGAATGACCGCAGCGAGCATCTCATGGCAAGCGGCTCCAACCTTCACATTGCTCATGATTCCGTCACTCATGATCCGCGCTTCGCAGCGATCATCCATCACGTTGGACGACTGAAGGTGTTGGTCATGTTCGCCGCTCCCGGCGCAGAGCATGACGGCCTGATCGCCGCATGGCATCCCAAGTTCGGCACCAACCGGCTGGAGCTGTTCGACCTCGGCGATTAAGCCCCGCCAGACGCAGCAGGCGATCCCTTGCACTGCCCGGCTCATAGTCAGTTTCCAAAGATTTTGCCGAAAGGCCCGCCAGCCTCCACTCCCGGCTTTGATGATTGGTGACTACCGGGGCCGCCCCCCGCTTCAACGCGGCTCCCTTCGGCCTTCGGCACTGCAGGTCCGCCCCCTTCGGGCACGCCTTTAGGCGTGTCGTTTGAAGCAGTGTTCTTGAACCCCGGTTTTTACGTCCCCATCAAGCCGGGCGCGGTGCCTGGCTGACAACAAAATGGAGACTGAAAATGAGCAAGGCAGACAACAGCAAACCGCCCACCCACATCATCTGGCAGGTGATCGGCGATGGCGAAAACGGCCGGTGGTACCGGATCGGGGCCGCATGGACCCACAAGGACGGCAAGGGCTTTGGCACCGCCATCCGCGCATGGCCCACCTCCGGGAGGATCGTGATCCGCGAGGCTTCCGAAAAGCGCCAGAGTGCCGAAGAAACCACGGAGCAAGGGGGTCAGCAATGACCCCCCAACTTCGTATCCAGTCCCTCAACGACATGCTGCGTACGACCTTCATTGGAGGCCGCGTGGTCACAACCGAAGGCCTGCGCGCCCAGGGCGAGGAGTTCGTCGAGCAGGCATTCTCGGCCGTGCGTAACTTCACTGAGTTTTCTGAGGAAAATGATCCGCACGGTGAGCACGATTTTGGCGCGTTCGACATTGGCGAAACAACGGTGTTCTGGAAGATCGACTACTACGACCGTGACATGGAGGGCGGCTCGGACAATCCGGCAGACCCTGCGGTCACGTGCCGGGTCCTGACCATCTTTCTGGCGTCGGAATATTGAAGTGCAGAAGCGGGGCCGTTGGCCCCGCCTCTTTATCGCTATTGGACGAGCGAAAGGTGAAGTGGCGGCGCTGCCGTTGCCGCAAGCCGCAGTTCGGAAAGCGCCCGCGAGAGCTGTACGGCAACTTTTAGCGCGCGGTCCTGCGTCAGGTTCTGTGAGACCCAGACCTGATCGCCGTCGACGGTTACGAGCACCACAATGTACTCGCCGCGGTGCAGCCTGCTTTCGATGCCTACAATATCCCTGTGGCTCCCCTCGACTTTGCGCCAGCTCTGATTACCCGGAAGACCGTTGGGCGCAGAGATTGTCCCGTCCGATTGAAAGACCACGGCACGCAGCCTGCGCCGCATCGTTACCACTACGGCCACACCGATGATGATCAGCAGTGCAGCCACCATCAGGAGTCCGGTGGCAGCCCCTGATCGCTGCGCGTAGCTGTCGCCTGCGCTCGCGATTCCAAGAGCGAGTGCGACGACGCCGACGCACGCGATGAGACTGCCTCCAATGGCATAGGAGTCGCGCAGCTCTACCCATCGTGCACCGGCGGAAGTCAGCTGCCCTGATGCATTCTGTCCGCGTATCTTGACGATCTGATCATGCGCCATAATGCGGCATCCTCTCCATGTAGATGGGAGGCCGACCGGGCATCAGGATGAGCTGCCGCCCGGTCTCGCGCGAGAAATGGGTCGCGATCTCCGGCGGATCGAGCAGGTTTACCGTTCGTGGGTGCTCCCGCATCCCAAGATCGCCTTGCCCCATGGCCGCACTCGACACCCACACATCCTGCCGCTCCATCATCTGGATCGTGCCCAGACGCTTGGAGAGATACTCGGTGGTGGTCAGATCGGCATTGCCGAAGGCCTGCAGTGCATAGGCATTGGCAATGAACGTCTCCCATGACTTTGGGTAGTGGTTCTTCAGCTGCGTCAAATCCTGAAGCACCGTCCACAGCTGTGTCCCATAACCCCGGAACAACCCGGCCGCCGTCTCGATCTGCTTCATGGCCCCCAAGGACGCAAATTCCTCGAGCATGAATAGTACACGCTTGCCGCCGCGCGGCACCGCGTGACGTTCCATCGCTGCCAATGCCTGCTGCACGATGAGACGCATGAATCGAAAATGCGTCGACATCCGCATCGCAGGCAGCACGATGTAGATCGTCGTCTTGCCATCCCGAAGATCGGCCAAGCGAAAGTCGCTGCGCTCCAGGGCCGACATTACATCGTCGAGCGGCGCCGTCTGCGACTGCGCCGTCGACAGGATGCCGGATATCTCCTTGCTCCCCGATTCCAGTCGCCCCAGAAACGAGCGCCCCTCGTTCGAGACCACGCCATCGAAGGCGGTCGAGTCCGCCATCGCCGCGGCCAGCTCATCAAGCTCGGCTGGCGTGCCGTGCAACAGGGAGCGGACACGCCGAAGCGTCGCAGTCTGCGGCTCAACCGTTATCAGGTGCAGGATGATGCCGCGGATAAGATTACGTGCACTATCGGTCCAATGTGGCTCGCGCTCACTCGGAATGATCAACGCATCGGCCAAAAGCGCAGCGTCTGCTGGCACCAATGCACGCTTCCCGAAGCCGAGCTCGCTGAACGGGTTGTAGGAAGCCTTGGGAAGACCCGTCTCGTCGAACGGGTCCAGAACGTACACGCTTTGCCCAAGAGCAAGACGTGCCTTGTACGTGGCACGCGCAAGCTCCCCCTTGGGATCGGTGACGATCACGGAACCTGGATAGCGCGCCAAATTGTGCATGAGCACAGTCGAGGTCTTGCCCGATCCATTGCCGGCGATCGTCACTACGTGCCGGTCATCATCTGGACCCAAAAGCCGGTTGCCGGAGCGCCCCAGCAGGATACAGCCAGGCCTCCAGTCCCATGTGGCCTTGAGCCTGTCAGGTGATGCCCAGACAGACATGGGCGGTGCCTCTGGCCGACCTTGCACGCCTGAGCCGCGTGGCGGGAAGTTCAGGTCTTCGCTCATAGCTTGATAATCTCCGCGCAGCGCAGCGGCGACGGTACGTCCCGCCTAAACGGGCGCGCGCGGGACCATTCTTCAATCGTAATCGTTTATCAGTCACGATGCGCCATGTTACGGCAAGTTACTTCCAACTACAGGAAGAACTGCAGTGTTACGAAAATAAATAGAGTTGATGCCCTCATTGAACTTGTGGATAATACAATCATCAAGCGAGTCAAGACAGAGAGCGGTTCGGTACCATTCACACCAGTGCATCAGCGTTAGAGGGGTAGCGAGATGTGGGTTTGATTTCGTAATCAAACCCCTCGTGCGGTCTCCGGAGGCGCTGCCCCGTCCACCTGAAGGAAGCACTCCGCTTCCAAGCATCATCCACGGAGAAACCGATGGCGCGACGCCGTACCCACGATGACGTTCGAGATGAATTGCTGACCATTCGCCTGACCAAAGCCGACAAGCTGCGGCTCAAAGAGCAGGCTCTCAGACATGGCACCACGCCGTCAGGTCTTGCGGAACAATATGTGCGAAAAGGATATGCGCGCGTTGTCGCCCCGAACGACGCGCCGGCGCCAGCCGATCCAGTGCTGCTCGCCGAGTTGAAGCGGCTGGGCAACAACCTCAATCAGATCGCGCATGCCGTGAACACCAATCTGCCGCCCAGCATACCGGCCGCAGCAAAGCACATGCATGCCCTGCTCACCCTCATCGTCAACGACGAGTATCTGTCCCGGCGGATTGACCTCGCGAAAAAAAGAGGAGGTCCTGATGATTCCTCGACTCCACACGCGCGGGAAGAGTTTCAAAGAAACGTGCAGATACGTTCTGAACGACCCGAAGGCTGACACCAACGAGCGTGTCGGCCGGACGATGACGCGCAACATCATGTCTCGAGCTGAGGACGCATGGTTCGAGATGCTGGAGACGGCCAACAATCAGCAGCGGCTGAAGTCGGCTAGTGGCGTCGATGCGCGGGGCAGGAAGAATACCTCCCCCGTGCAGCATCTCTCTCTGTCATGGGCACCAGGTGAGAACCCTTCGCCGGCCTTGATGCAGCAGACTGCGCTTTCATGTCTGACACGGCTCGGTCTGCAGGAGCACGAGGCGCTCATCGTCGCCCATACCGACAAGGAGCATCAACACCTCCATATCGTCGTGAACACCATCCATCCCCTGACCGGGCGAACGGCCGAGCTGTCCTTTGCGAAGCGCGAGTTGTCGGCATGGGCCGCGGAGTATGAACGCGAACACGGCGTCCACTGCACTGCCCGGGGCACCAATGCGAAGATGCGTGCAGACCTCAAAGCTGAGCGCGCCACGGAGGCGGAACGCATCCTGGATGCCTTGGCCGGCGGCGACATGCCCGGCCCGCGAGCTCCTTACATTGCAGTCAAGGACCAGTCCCTTCCGCGCGGGGAATGGATGCAGGCCAAGGCAGATGCAGACCTCGACGGACTGGCCTCTGCTATCCTCGATCGACTGGTAAAGAACGACAGCACGTTCACCCGCCAAGACATTGCTCGTCAGGTGAGCGAAGAGACGCTCGACGAGCGGCATTTTGCGACGCTCTTGGCCAAGATCGAGGGACATCCCGATCTCGTGCACTTACCCGGCGATGGCAAGCGGTTGTCGACACGCTCCATGGTGATCATGGAAAGCGAAATGTCGGAGGTCGCCAGATCAATGCACGGTCGCACGGGCTTTGCCGCTGCGCCTGGGCTGGTATCGGATCGACTTTCCCACGATCAGCGCGCGGCGCTTGCCCATGTCACCGGTCCTGGTCAGCTGGCTGCTGTGGTGGGTCTGGCAGGGTCCGGAAAGTCCACCATGCTGGGCGAGGCCCTGAAGCTCTGGGAAGCATCCGGCTTTGAGGTCCGTGGCGCTGCCCTGTCTGGCATTGCAGCCGAAGGGCTCCAGCAAGGCAGCGGCATTCGCTCATCGACGATCCACGCCCTGACCTGGGCTATCGAGAATGGCCATGAGAGTATCGGTCCCAAGACGGTTCTCGTCGTTGACGAAGCGGGCATGGTCTCGAGCCGGCAGATGCACAAGCTATTGATGTTGGCCACAAAGGCAGGCGCCAAGGTGGTGCTGGTGGGCGATCCGGAACAGTTGCGACCGATCGAAGCCGGTGCCGCGTTCCGCGCCATTGTCGATGAGGTGGGGGCTGCCAAGATATCCGAGATCCGTCGACAGAACGTCCTTTGGCAGCGCGCAGCCACGGCAAAGCTTGCTCAAGGGCACACTGAGGACGCCCTGCGTCACTATCAGGAGGCGGGCAATGTTCATGGACATCGTACCAAGGACGAAGCAGTCGGCGCCGTCGTCGCTGCGTGGTCGCTCGGCCAGAAAGACAGGCCTGATAGCAGCTCAATCATGCTCGCCTCCACCAATGCTGCCGTACTGGCGCTGAACGCCGAGGCACGACGGGTGCGGAGATCAGAGGGCCGCCTTGGGGCCGACAAACGTATCCAGGCTTGGGAAGACCGCTTTGACGCGCCGCGCCGAACGTTTGCGCTCAAACTCGCGGTTGGCGATCAGCTGATGTTCACGAAGAATGACAAGCGTCTGGGCGTCAAGAACGGAACGATTGGCACCTTGGTGGCTCTCGAAAAGGGCTTTGCGTTTGTTCAGCTGGGGGGCAAGAAAGGCCCGGTCATTCCGGTGAACCTCGCCGTCTATCGGAACTTACGGCACGGCTACGCAGTGACCATTCATAAAGCGCAGGGGATGACCACGGACAGGGTGCACGTCCTTGCGTCCAAAAACATGGACCGCAATCTCACCTACGTTGCGATGTCGCGGCACCGCGACCAGGTCTCGCTTCACTACGCTGCCGACGAGTTCGCGGGGTTCGGCGCTCTTGTGCACGCCCTCAAGAAGGAGCGCCTGAAAGACACCACGATGGACTATTTCCCCGACCGACCGCGGGAAATGGAGCCGCGTCCTGAGGCCCCTGCCAGTCCCTCGCCCCTGTCCACCTCCGAGCGTATACGGTTGGAAATGGCAGCGTGGCGCAAACGTAATCCCAGTCGCGATTTCGGTCTGGAACTCTAAGGATCGGAGACTCATGCGTCGATTAGGCCTCTATTCGACGCACCAGATGCGTTGAATAAAATTGCCTATGCGTCGATTAGCGGGCATATTCTACGCAAAGGATGCGTCGAATATGACTTACATACACGAGCTAGACGAATGGCCAAACTTCACCTGGAATGCCGAGAGGGTCGCCTCTCAGCTCGGAGAGGTCCGCCACAGCCAGGGTAAGCTGAGTGGACGTATGGAGGCCCTTGGGTTCCCCCTCCAAGAGGAAGCCGTGCTCCGCACGCTCACTGAGGATGTGCTCAAGTCGAGCGAGATCGAAGGCGAGATACTCGACAAGGACCAGGTCCGATCCTCCATCGCCCGTCGTCTCGGCATGGATATCGGTGCACTGGCTCCAGTTGACCGAGATGTCGAAGGCGTCGTGGAGATGATGCTCGACGCCACCCAGAACTACGACAAACCGCTATCGGAAGATCGTCTGTTCGGGTGGCACGCAGCGCTATTCCCCACAGGACGAAGCGGCATGAGCCGGATCAGGGTCGCGGCCTGGCGCGACGATAGCGCCGGCCCAATGCAGGTAGTGTCAGGGCCTATCGGAAGAACGAGAGTGCATTTCGAGGCGCCCAAGGCAGATCGTCTGCCCGATGAGATGGCCGCGTTTGTCACGTGGTACAACCGAGAGCCGGTCATCGACCCTGTTCTCAGAGCCGCTCTTGCACATCTATGGTTTGTGACAGTCCACCCGTTCGAAGACGGAAACGGCCGTATTGCGCGCGCTATCGCCGACATGTTGCTTGCTCGATCCGAAAGAAGCCAACAGCGGTTCTACAGCATGTCCGCTCAAATACGGGCCGAGCGAAATGGCTACTACGATATCCTCGAGCAAACCCAAAAGGGTGACCTCGACTGCACGCCTTGGCTGATCTGGTTTTTGGACTGCCTTGGCCATGCCATCGCAGGAGCGGACCAAACGCTTGCAGCTGTGCTGGCCAAACACGACTTCCTGGAACGCCATAAGGTCGGGGATTTGAACCCACGGCAACGCCAACTCGTCACGCGACTTCTTGATGGATACGAGGGCAAGCTCACCACCACAAAGGCTGCCCAGCACACCAAGACGTCGCACGACACGGCGCTCAGGGACATTGAGGATCTCGTCAAACGCGGCATCCTCCAGAAGGACAAAGCCGGCGGTCGCAGTACGAGCTATTCTCTCTCCACTGACGAGCCGCAAGGCTAGAAAGGCGAAGGGCGCGCGAGAGACGCGCGCCCTTCCACATAATGAGCATGCTGCGGTCCTACAGAGATGGCGCAGCAGCACCGCCCTGTTGAGCCGCGACTTTGGCGATTTCTCCGGTGACCCATGCACTGTTCGCGACCCAGTTGTCGAACGACCTGCGGTAATCCATCAATCGGAAGTCGGCGAGGTAGAGAAGGTCCGGGCGCTTGCCCTGCGCCAGTCGCACGGTGAGTACGACCGTACAGCCCGGCGCCGTGTCCGCGATTTCGTCATCGGAATAGGTCAGATTGTAGCCGAACCGGTTCATACCCCGGGTGCTAATGCACCAATCGGAGTCTGCCGGTGGATTTCGCCCGAGCGCACCAACTTCCATTTCACCGAGTGCGGTAGCGGTCGTCGGCGGAGCCAGCTTTCCCTCGAACCACGAGTAGCTGAGCTCAACGACATTGCCGCTATCGCGGCGGAAGGTCGGCGTGCCGTACTTTGCGATGACGCCATTCAGCACCTCATCGAAGCTCGGTTGCTGTGTTTCGTAGGCGAGTGAGCGAGATACGCCCATAACGCGCTCCCCGCTGATTGGCGTGGTGTATTGGATCACCATTATGTCGCGAGTGCCGTCGATCGCGGATTCCATCTTGTCTTCGGCATCAAAGGGGAAGCTGACGGCATTGTTGCCATCGGTGCCCCTAAGGCCGGAGTTTATGTCCTGCGACTTTCCCTGCGGGAAATACTCCTGCAATTTCGCGAAGGCCTCAGCCCGAGGCATTCCGAGCGCAATCCCTCGCATATCGAGAACCAGTCCACCCTCCATGTTGTAGCCAGGGGCCAGGTCCTTCACCAAGGGAATGCTGCCCGTGGCGGTTTCGGAGGCGGCAGCTTGGGCAACGCCGCTCCCTCCTTGGTTCGAAGGACCGGAGCAACCGGCCAGTCCAAGCGCTAGCAATGCAGCGCAGCCCACGTGCGCCGCCGTCAATGTCATACGCATTCGCGCAGTCTCCTGATGGACAGTTGGGCGGTGAAGGCCAGATCTCTGGCCCTCACCATTCGAAAGCGGCTAGCCGCGACGTCGCTTCTCTTCCTCTTCACGCCGAATACGATCCATTTCGTTGTTGACCGTGGTGCGCGTAAAATAGTCGGCCTGATGGTCCTGCAGCTTCTGCGTGTGGGGGTTGTTGATCAGCTGCTGCTGCGTGGTGCGGCGTAGATAGTCTTCCTGCGACATGACATGATCCTCTCGTCGCTGCTTTGGGGAATGCCTCGGAGGTCGTCCAGGAAACGAAAAGGTCTCAATCCTTACCGGCGTGAGACCCATTTTTATTTTCGTCTATCTGCACTGTCAGGTGAACAGATTTATCTATTTTGTTTAACTGAATGGTTTTGCTTTGAATCTGATTGCCGATTGCGGAGGCGGCGTGCTAACTTGGGACGTCGTCACCAGCTAGAGCGCTTGCGATCCGCGCGCTCGCGGCAGGGCGAACAGAATAGATAATTCTGTCGTGTCTTCTCGGCGGCTGCCCGCCGATGAGAGACGACATGTATCGGACCACTACCAACTCACTGACGCTCTATGGTCGAGACGGCCGGCGGAAGTACCTCACGCCGGCTGAGCGTGGTCGCTTCATAGCGGCCGCGAAGGTCTGCAGCGACCCAAAGGCATCCACCTTCTGCCTGATCTTGGCCTACTCTGGCTGTCGGATTTCGGAGGCCTTGTCGCTCACGACCGGCGCAGTGCATGTCGAAGAGCGGAGCGTGACCATCCGGACGCTCAAGAGACGTGACAAGCTCGTCGTGCGGGAGATCCCGCTACCAGAGCACTTGGTCGCTCTTCTGCAGAATGTGCACGGCTTGCCGACCGGCGACGGGGCGGAACGGCTTTGGAACATCTCGCGTACCGCCGCATGGCTGCTGGTCAAGAGGGTCATGCTGGAGGCCGCAATACCTGCCGGCGTCCATGCTAGTCCCAAAGGCCTGCGCCATGGGTTCGCTATCCACGCGCTGCGCACCAATGTCCCTTTGTCGCTCGTACAGCGATGGCTAGGGCATGCCAGCATCGCAACTACGGCGATATACCTTCAAGTGATGGGCGCCGAGGAACGCGAGATCGCAGAGCGCATGTGGAAATGAACTCTGCGACCTCGTCTATTCAGCTGATCGCGGCCAAATGCGGCGTAACCGCTGACGAAGCGACCGCGTGTGAGCGCATCTCGAGGAGAGCTGTGTTCAGTTGAACGACAATTTTGAAGGCGTCGTTCTCAGAGAGGTACTCGCCAACTGCGCCTTTGTCGCCCCCGTGCGAGACAAAGCGAACGCCGTAAGCGCCATTGACGCGTTCATAGAATTCGAAGCTCGCCAAGTTCGCGTGGGAGCCCGGGATTGTTCTGTAGTGCCTGAAATTCGGCACGCCGAACGGTGTTTGGATTGTGCCATCGCGATGAAACACGAGGCCAGCATCTCGCACGGCATTCTTTCGGCACCATAGACCGGTGATGAAGAGGAAGAGCGTAGCGACCGCCATGAAGAAGGCGTTTCGCGATTCGTAGGGATTGGTGCTGACCGCCAGGGTGATGATTAGGCAAAGAGTGCCTGCACCCGGCAGTAGCCACCCTAAGGCCGGCAGCATATCCCGGGGCTCCCGCCAGTGGATGCCTGCCCGCACCAGCTGTCCACTGCTGTCCCGCTCGCGCACAGTCTGAACTTTTATGTCAGTCATAGTGATCTTGACCCTCTGTCTGGTTGACGAGGCCCAAGGATCACCTAATTATCTTTTATTTTCAAAGGATTACGTTTGATCACTGTCTTTGTGACGGCGCGTTACGCCATGCGCGATGGCGGTACACGATCAAGTGCAGCGCACATGCTGACCGTGCCAAAACCGTGCCAAATCTAGGGAGGAAATCAGCTAAGTGCTGGAGCGGGTGAAGGGAATCGAACCCTCGTCGTAAGCTTGGGAAGCTTCTGCTCTACCATTGAGCTACACCCGCGACGCGTTCTGTTTGCTGCAAAAGCAGGAGGGCGTCAAGACGGTCGGCGGGCGAGGGAGCGGCGTGGAACAGGGCGCGCGGTGGCCTGCCGGCGGTACTGTCCCGCGCGCGCCTCGGGCTTTTCGACGCCACGCGAAAACTGTCACAGCACTGACGCATGCACGGTCCACCACGGAGGGCGGATGCGGCGCCGTGGCCAAGTTGCAAACGTGGTTAATGTCTCGCAAGTCTATACGCCGGCTTATTTTTTCGACTTAAGACGACCGCAATTGACAGCTCTCGAATTTGGTGAACAGTTGATTAAGGAAATATTTTCAAGTTTAATCATTTCACGCAATAACGGGCGACAGGTATGCCTCAGATGCTTAATGATATTGCCTTCGACATCGGTGCCGGCGCCATGAGTGGCGCGTCCACGACACTGGAATTTGAAACCACGCCGGCCGAGCGTTTCTGGCCCGATCTGGGTCAGCTCGAATGCGCCTATGACATTTCGAACGCCACGGTGTGGAGCCACATGCGCTTCCGCGACCGGCCGTCGTTCAATCCGGACCTGCTGGTCGACTTCCATGGCTGGGGCCGGAACATCCGGACGCTGAAGTCGCGCATGGGCGAGGCCTTCAAATATGTGGTGCTCGCCTCGCGCCATCCGGGCGTGTTCTGCCTGGGCGGCGATCTGGACGCCTTCTCGCGCTATATCCGCAATGGCGATCGGGCGGCGCTCAGTGCCTATGGCCGCTCCTGCGTGCAGATCCTGCACGACAACTGGAGCGTCAGCCAGAAAGGCGTGATCTCGATCGGCCTGGTGCAGGGCGACGCGCTCGGCGGCGGGTTTGAATCGCTGCTCTCGTTCGACGTGCTGGTGGCCGAGCGCGGCAGCAAGTTCGGCTTTCCCGAGCAGCTGTTCGGGCTGTTCCCCGGCATGGGCGCGCTGACCTTCCTGGGGCGCAAGCTCGGCTTTGCCAAGGCGGAACAACTGGTCCGCACCGGCAAGCTGCTGACGGCAGAAGAGCTCTTCGAGATGGGCGTGGTGCATGTGCTGGCCGAGAAGGGCGCGGGCGTCGCGGCGGTCAACAAATATATCCACCGTCACGGCAACCGGCACGCGGCCGAGCTGCATATGCTGGCCGCCAGCAAGCGGGCCAATCCCATCCCCTTCGACGAGCTCTACGATATCGTGGACCTTTGGGTCGAAGCCTGCATGACACTGACCCCGCATGATCTCTCGGTCATGCACCGGCTGGTCTCCGCCCAGTCCAAACTGGAAGCCGCCGCCTGAGGTTCAGGCGGCGAGGCTGCGGGCCACCAGGGTCGGCGAGAAGTCGGCAATCAGGGCCGGCACCTGCTCGGCAGGTGTCGGTCGTCCGAATAGATAGCCCTGGATCTGGTCGCACCCGGCGGCCGACAGGGCCTGCAGCTGGTCCTCGGTCTCGACGCACTCCCCCACCACGGTCATCCCCAGGATGCCGCCAATGCTGGTCACGGCGCGGATCACCGCGATCGAGCTCGCATTCTTGCCCAGATCGCGGACGAACGAGCCGTCGATCTTGATCTTGTTGAACGGGAACGTCCGCAGCTGGCTCAAGGATGAGTAGCCGGTGCCGAAATCGTCGAGCGAAATGCGCACGCCCATGGCGCGGAAGCGACCGAGCATGTCGAGCGTGGCGGCCGAGCTGTCGAGCAGCGCGGTCTCGGTGATCTCGAGTTCGAGCCGCGCGGCAGGCAGCCCGAATTCGGCGAGTACGCCGGCGAGGAAGTCGGGAAACTGCCGGTCGACGAACTGGGCGGCCGAAAAATTCACGGCCACCGAGATGTCGTCTGGCCAGAAGCTGGCCACGCGGCAGGCTTCCTCGAGCACCCAGCGCCCGAGCTCGATGATCAGCCCGGTCTCTTCGGCCACGGGAATGAACTCGGCGGGCGACACCTGGCCGCGCGTCGGGTGGCGCCAGCGGATCAGCGTCTCGAACGAGGCGATCTTGGCGGTGCGCAGGTCGACGATGGGCTGGAAGGCCAGGGTGAACTGGCGGTCGTGCAGGGCGGCGCGGATATCGAGTTCGAGCATGCGGCGCTGCTGGGCATGCTGGTCCATGGCGTCTTCGAAGACGCGGACGGTGTTGCGGCCGCGCGCCTTGGCCTCGTAGAGCGCCATGTCGGCGCGCTTGAGCAGGATGTCGGGCTGGGCGCCATGGCGGGGCGCCAGGGCAACGCCGATGCTGGCGCCGATATTGATGAAATGCCCTGCGATCTCGAAGGTCTCGCCGAGCGCGGCAATGATGGTGGCGGCCAGGGTTTCCGGCGCCGGTTCGGAGGTCTGCAGGCGCTGGATGATGACGAACTCGTCGCCACCCAGCCGCGCGATATGGGAGCCGGCGCCGCAGTGCTGCTTGATGCGTTCGGAGACCGCCACCAGCAGCAGATCCCCCATCGGATGGCCCAGCGTATCGTTGACCGACTTGAAATGGTCGAGATCGATCAGATGCAGCGCCAGCTCGGCCTGCCCCGGCAGCACCTCCAGCGACTTGCTGAGCACTTCCTTGAACGAGGCGCGGTTCATCAGGCCCGTCAGTTCGTCGGTCCAGGCGAGCTGCTCGATCCGCTCATGCGCCTTGGCCTGGTCGGTGACGTCTTCGAAGACCATCACGGCATTGCCATTGTCCATCGACTGGCAGGACACGGCCACCACGCGGGAATCGCTGAGCTTGACGAAGCGCTGCGGGGTATTGCCGGTGGCGATACTGTGGCGGATGGCGTCCAGCAGCGGCGCGCTGGCCTCGCCGGAGGCATGCGTCTCGCGCAGCCGGTCGAGAAAGTCCTCGAGCGCCATGCCGGCGGTAAACACCGTCTCCTTGCAGCCCAGGATGCTGATCAGCTTGCTGTTCCATACGAGCAGCGCCCCATTGGCATCGAACATGCCCAGCCCGTGCGACATGTTGTTGAGCGCCGCGTCGAACAGTGCCGCCTGGTCCTTGTAGGAGGCCGCAAGGCGCGCGTTCTTGCGCTTGGTATCGAGGGCGCCCACGATGGTATTGCGCACCGAAATGGTGATGTCGGTCATGCCGAACATGAACAGGAACAGCGCGCAGCCCATGACCTGGTAGAAGACGGTGGGATGCAGCACCAGGCCAAGGCACATCGGTCCGGCGGCCAGCCCGAGCTGGGCGAGCGCAACGATCGGACGGCCGGCATTGCGGCCGGCAATGCTGGCGGCATAGCCCCCCGTGGTGGTGGTGAGCATCAGATGCAGCGCCGGGTCCTGGACCCGGGTGATGGCCAGCAGGCACAGCATGCCCAGGCAGATGGAGAACAGGCCCGCCGGTATGGCATAGGCCAGTTCCCAGAACCGCACGTCGCTGCTGTCGACCGGGCGTTTGCGCGAGGTGTAGCGGAAACCAATGAAGATGCGGACGGCCGCGACGACCAGCGTGAAGTCGGCGGTGGCCTCGAGCAGGCGGTCCTCGGCCAGGATCGTCACCGTGGCGGCGATCCAGATACCCACCAGCGCGCCGGCAATCAGCGAGGCAAAGGGATAGAACAGCCCATCCACCAGCTGCAGCCGGATCTCCGGCGCCAGCCGGCGCTCCGCCCTGAGCATCTCCAAAAGACGCTTTAACACTCATGCCCCTCCAGCAAGATCAGCGGGCATCGTGCCGTAAAGACGTGAACAATTGCTGTATTTGCGGGGTTTCGCCGGCCCGGCTGGCCGGCTGACGCCAAGATGACACCTCAAACAACTACAACAGAAGTCCCCTTCGCTTAATACAGGCGAACGCGCCTTCTTTACATCGAACAACAAGATTGCCGAATATATCCTATGTATTCTTGCAGATCAGATCTGCCTGGCGCCGCCGGGCGACGTCCTTCGTCGCGCACGAAAATCTGCCGGCTGCTCGTCGTTCTCCAGCGGGTATTGCTCCGATTTGCCGCCTTGATCGCTCCGTTTCGGAGCTATAGCGCATAGGGCCGGAAGTGCTTGGAGAGTTTGAGGGTCTGGGCCTGGTAGTTCGAACCGAGCCCGGCGCCATAGAGCCGATCGGGCTGTTCCGCCAGCCGTTCATAGATCAGCCGGCCGATGGTCTGGCCATGACCGAGCAGGAACGGCACCTCGCGACTGCGCACCTCGAGCACGGCACGGCTGCCGGTGCCGCCGGCCGCGGAATGGCCGAATCCGGGATCGAAAAAGCCCGCATAGTGCACGCGGAACTCCCCGACCAAGGGGTCAAAGGGCACCATTTCCGCAGCATAGTTCGGCGGCACGTGCACGCTCTCGCGCGACACCAGGATATAGAACTCGTCGGGATCGAGGATGAACTGCTCGGTGCCGCGGTTGATCAGCGGCTCCCAATAGTCGAGGACATCGAGGGAGTCCTTCCGGTCCATGTCGATGACCGGGGTATGGCGCTTGGACCGGAAGCCGATCAGGCCCTTGCGGCCCTCGCCCTTGAGATCGATGGAGAGCGCGATCCCCTCGCCGACTTCCTCGTTGGCGTCGTAGACCAGGGTTTCCACCGTATGCAGCGTGCGATGCTCGGCCGCCGACAGACGGGTATGGCCGACCCGGAAGCGCATCTGGCTCAGGCGCGAGCCGGTGCGCACCCGCACCGGAAAGGTCCGCGGGCTGATCTCGAGATAGAGCTTGCCCGCATAGCCGGCAGGCAAGGTGTCAAAGCCACGCGCCTTGTCGCCGATCACGCGGGTGAAGACGTCGAGGCGCCCCGTCGAGCTTTTCGGGTTGGCCCCGGCGCTGACGGTATCGGGCAGATCGAGGCTCTCCTGCAGCGGCACGAGATAGACGCAGCCGCGTTCGAGCACCGCGCCGTCGCGCAGATCGAGCTGGTGCAGCGTCAGGCTTTCGATGCGATCGGCCACGGTGAAGTCCGGGCCGGGCAGAAAGCTTGCGCGGATCCGATAGGCCACGTCCCCCAGCCGCAGATCCAGGCTTGCCGGCTGCACCTGGTCGGCATCGAAGGGCGGCGCGACGATGGCGCCCCCGGTCGCCAGGCGCTCGATGAAGCGGGAGGGAAATACCCCGCCCGGCCAAAGCTCGTTGTCTGCCATCGTTCCTCGCCAGCGGCGCATTGCCAGCCTTTCCGTAGCAATCGGCGCAATTGACGCCAAGCGGCAAGCGGGATTATACCCGGTTCCAGTGGTGATTTGGCCGGTCCGCTTGCAGCCACTTTAAACAACTTGCTAAAGGCGACCAAAGGGCTGGCCACACTTCGTGCCGGCCTTTTTGCGTTTCTGGAGTTCCCCATGTCGAAAGCCAACAACCCGCTCAACGACCCGAAGAACCGGGCGCCGGAAACGCAGCTGGTGCATGGGGGCGTGCATCGCAGCGGGTTCAACGAGACCAGCGAAGCGATCTTCATGACCTCGGGCTATTCCTACCCGAGCTCGCAGCATGCCGAAGACCTGTTCCTCAACAAGCTCCCGGGGGCGCACAACTACTCGCGTTTTGCCAACCCGACGGTCGATATCTTCCAGGAGCGCATGGCGCTGCTCGAAGGCGCCGAGGCGGGGCGGGCCTTTGCCACCGGCATGGCGGCAGTCACCAATGCGGTGATGAGCCAGGTCCGCGCCGGCGACCACATCGTGGCCTCGCGCGCGCTGTTCGGCGGCTGCCGCTACGTGGTCGAGGACTTCATGCCGCGGTTCGGCGTTGCCTCCACGCTGGTGGACGGGCGCGACCCGCAGAACTTTGCCGACGCCATGCGTCCCAACACCAAAGTGGTGTTCATCGAGACGCCGGCCAACCCGACGCTGGAGTTGGTCGATATCGAGGCGGTGGCCAGGATCGCGCATGCGGGCGGCGCCAAGCTGATCGTCGACAACGTGTTTGCCACTGCCCTCTACCAGCATCCGCTCAAGCTGGGCGCCGATCTCGTCACATATTCGGCCACCAAGCATATCGACGGCCAGGGCCGCTCGCTCGGCGGCATCGTGCTGGGCTCCAAGGAACTGATCACCGGCGACATCCACACCCTGCTGCGCCAGACTGGCCCCTCGATCTCGCCGTTCAACGCCTGGGTGATGCTCAAGGGGCTCGAAACGTTGGCGCTGCGCGTCAACCAGATGACCGCCAGCGCCGCCAGGATCGCCGACTTCCTCGCCGATCAACCCAAGATCGCGCGGATTTCGTACCCGCATCATCGTTCGCACCCGCAATATGAGCTGGGCAAGCGGCAGATGCGCCAGGGGTCGAGCCTGATCGCCATCGAGGTCAAGGGCGGCCGCGCCGAAGCGTTCAAGCTTTCCGATGCGCTGGCCGTGATCCTGATTTCGAACAATCTGGGCGACGCCAAGTCGCTCATCACCCATCCGGCCACCACCACGCATGCCCGGTTCACCGAGGAGGTGCGGCTGGAGTCCGGTGTCACGCAGGGTCTGCTGCGGCTGTCGGTCGGCCTCGAGAATGCCGACGACCTGATCGCCGATCTCGACTACGCGCTGGGGCAACTCTAGCCCCAGCCCCGGTGTCATCCCCGCGCAGGCGGGGATCCAGGGCCCAAAGCACCGGCCCTCTCACTTTGACCTGGATTCCCGCCTTCGCGGGAATGGCAGCGGACAGAACCGAGCGTTCGTCAGTGCTGCGTCTGATCCGCTGCGCGGTCACCATGGTCGTGGACGTGGTCGTCCTCGAACTCGTGCAGCTTGAAGTGGTAGTCCGCCGAGCAGAACTCGCAGATCACTTCGATCTCGCCATCGACCAGCATCTCGGCGCGTTCCTCGTGACTGAAATTGTCACGCAGCATGGCTTCGATGCGTTCAGCCGAGCAGGTGCAGCGCTCTTCGAGCGGCATGGGTGCAAACACCCGGACGCCCGTCTCGTGATAGAGGCGGAACAGCAGGCGTTCGGCCGAGACATCGGGATCGGCGAGTTCATCGTCGCCGACCGTCGCCAGCAGCGACTTGGTCTCGGTCCACTTGTCGTCCTCGCGGAAATCCGGATCGGCCGTCTCGGGATTGTCGAAGTTCCCGTCGCCGGGAAGATCGGGCATGGTCGAGGTGCCGTGCGGCGGCAGATGCTGCACCAGCATGCCACCGGCGCGCCAGTGCGGCCGGCGATCGCCCTTGCGGGTATGTTCGGCAACGGCCAGGCGCACCAGTGTCGGGATCTGCTCGGACTGCTGGAAATAGGTGTGCGCCACATCCTCGAGCGAGCCGCCCTCGAGCGCCACGATGCCCTGGTAGCGATCCATGTGGCTGCCCTGGTCGACCGTCATGGCAAGGTGGCCCTTGCCCAGTAGCTGACCCGGCCGCGTCTCGCCGCGCTCGGCCGCCTTGACCAGCGCATCGTGGTCGAAGCGGGCGTAGCCGCGCAGGCCGTCCGGCGCGTCGAGATCGACGACGAGCAGGTTCACCGGACCATCGGTCTGGGTCTGCAGGATGAAGCGGCCCTCGAACTTGAGCGACGACCCGATCAGCGCTGCCAGCGTCACGGCCTCGCCCAGCAGGCGGGCGACGGGCGCGGGATAGTTGTGACGGGCGAGAATGCTGTCGAGGACGTCGCCCAGACGCACCACCCTGCCCCGACTGTCGAGCGTGTCGAGCGTAAAGGGCAGCACGATATTGTCGCCGCTCTCGGGGCGGTCGAGACCGGCAGAAACCAGAAATGAATCCGACATTAGATCGCTTCGATCCCGAAGACCCAGCAGAGGATCGCCTTTTGTGCGTGCAAACGGTTTTCGGCTTCATCAAAGACCACCGACTGCGGCCCGTCTATGACCTCGTCGGTAACCTCATCGCCGCGGTGAGCCGGCAGACAGTGCATGAACAGTGCATCCTTGTCCGCCAAGGCCATCAATTTGGGGTTGACCTGGTAGGCTTTCAAGACCCGGCGCCGCTCGGCAGCGTCCGTGTCGCCCATCGATACCCAGGTGTCGGCGATCACCAGATCGGCGCCTTCGACGGCCGCGCGGGGATCTTCGATCAACTTGACCCATTTGCCGGCCTTCTGGATGTCGAGCATCAGGTCCTTTTCGGGCCAGTACTCGTCGGGCACGGCGATGGTTAGTTCACACTCGAAGAGTTCAGCGGCATTCACCCAGGAATGGAGCACGTTGTTGCTGTCCCCGACCCAGGCCACCTTGGCGCCCTTGATCGAGCCGCGATGCTCTTCATAGGTCATGAGATCAGCCATGATCTGGCAGGGATGGGCGCGCCGGGTCAGACCATTGATCACCGGAACGCTGGCGGCCTCGGCCAGCTCGACCAGGTCGGCGTGGCTGAGGATGCGGATCATGATGGCGTCGACATAGCGGCTCATCACGCGCGCCGTGTCGGCGAGCGTTTCCTCACGGCTGAGCTGCATTTCATTGCCCGACAGCATCAGCGTCTCACCGCCGAGCTGGCGCATGCCGACATCGAACGACACGCGGGTGCGGGTCGACTGCTTGTCAAAGATCATCGCCAGGACCTTGTCCTTGAGCAAAGGGGGGCGCTCCCCCTTGGCCAGGCGGGCCTTCAGATCGCCGGCGAGGTCGAGCATGCCGCGCAGTTCGGCATAGCTGAAGTCGTCGATATTGAGAAAATGTCTTGGCTGGGCAGTCATCTGGCTGTCCTTCTGGCGCGCCGTCAGGCGGTGGCGGACGCTGCGGCGTCCTTTTCATAGGCGGCGAAGGCATCGGCGATCTTGCCGACCGCCTCCTCGATGTCCGCCTCGGTGATGACGAGCGGCGGCAGGAGGCGCAGCACGTTGTCGCCCGCGGCAACGGCCAGCAGCTGGTGATTGTCGCGCAGGTGGGCGACAAAATCGCGCACCGGCGGGATAATCTTGATGCCGGCGATCAGGCCCTTGCCGCGCTGCTCGACCACCAAAGCCGGGAAGCGCTGCTGCAGCTGCTGGAGATGCCAGGCGAGCCGCTGGCCCATCTTTTCGACGTGATCGACAAAGCCGGGCGACAGGATGCGGTCGAGCACGGCATTGCCGACGGCACAGGCCAGCGGGTTGCCGCCATAGGTCGACCCATGCGTGCCCGGCACCATCGACTTGGCATAGTCGCCTTTGGCGAGGCACGCGCCGAGCGGGAAGCCGCCGCCAATGCCCTTGGCGACCGCCATGACGTCGGGGGTGATGCCGGTCCACTCATAGGCAAAAAAGCGCCCGGTCCGGCCATAGCCGCATTGCACTTCGTCGAAGATCAGCACCAGGTCATGCTGATCGCAAAGGGCCCGCAGGCCGCGCAGGAATTCGGTGGACATGGCAGTCACGCCGCCTTCGCCCTGCACCGGTTCGATCAGGATGCCACAGGTCTGCGGGGTGATCAGCGCTTCGACGGCCGCCAGGTCGCCGGGCGCCAGATGCTTGAAGCCGGGCAGCGCCGGGCCGAAGCCTTCGAGGTAGCTCGGATTGCCGCCGGCCGCGATGGTGCCCAGCGTACGGCCATGGAACGATCCGGTGAAGGCGATGATCTCGACCTTGTCCGGCTGACCCTTGGCAAACTGGTAGTGCCGAGCGGTCTTGATGGCGCATTCGACCGCCTCGGCGCCCGAATTGGTGAAGAACACGCTGTCGGCAAACGTCGCGTCGACCAGACGCTGGCCCAGCCGCTCTTGCTCGGGAATGGTGAACACGTTGGAGGTGTGCCAGACCTTTTCGGCAGCCGCCTGCAAGGCGCCGATGATGTGCTTGTCACCATGGCCGAGAGCATTGACGGCGATGCCGGAATGAAAGTCGAGATAGGGTCGGCCGTCCTGCGCGAAAAGGCGTACGCCTTCCCCCCGCTCAAAGGCGAGTTCGGACCGGGCGTAGGTGCCGTAAAGCGCGGACATGGGCAGTTCCTTCTCCTTGACTGGGTGAACCTGAGGCGAGAGCGCCAAAAGTGTTGCAATTGTCCCACAAAAACCAAAAACGCGCTGCCTTCGGGCACCGCGTTGCGGGGATGAGATATGCCTTTGCGGACCCGCAAAGTCAACGTTCCGGCCCAAGTCACTGATTTGACTCAGCTTCCGAAATGCCGATTGTTATTCGGGTTTTCCACGTGGAAACTCTGCCGTGACTCTTGATCCGGATTCGACCGGACGTGTAGTATCAGAGCACTGGGAACACGATATCTCGTGTGGCGGACCCATCTGACCTACGATGCGTAGTGTGTCGAACTGTGTGCATCTCCCTTGCCACACAGAGGCTCTTGGATTCCGTGCACCAAAGGCGGATTGGAGCATTATTTTGATGGGCTGGACTGATGAGCGCGTCGAGCTACTCAAGAAGCTATGGATGGAAGGCCTGAGCGCCAGCCAGATAGCCGGAGTGCTCGGAGAAGGTGTGACGCGCAACGCGGTGATCGGCAAAGTCCACCGTTTGAAGCTCAGCGGCCGGGCCAAGCCCGCCAGTTCGGCGCCCCGGGCGCGGACGACGCCGCGACCCACCGCCCGCCGGGTGGCCAGTCCGTCGGCTGGTCGCAGCCTGGGCGGCGGTAGCTCGGGTGGCGGCAGCTCGGGCGCAAGCCTGGGCGCCATGATGAAGTCGCGCCCGATGTCTGGCGGCGGCGGCTCTGTGCATGGCGCAACGGCGCTCAAGATTTCCGAGGACTACCAGGTCGAGGCCTATGTCGCCCCGCAGGTGCAGGAACTCTACATCCCCGAGGAAAAGCGCCTCAGCCTGCTGCAGCTCAACGAGCAGACCTGCAAGTGGCCGATCGGCGACCCGCTGACGCCCGACTTCTATTTCTGCGGCCAGCATTCGGACGACGGCAAGCCCTATTGCGAGTTCCACTCGCGGCGCGCCTATCACCAGCTGGAAAAAAAGAAGCGCTGATCCAGCGCCACGCCGAGCAGACCCCAGGGGCCCTTCGCGGGCCCCTGTTCATTTATCGTTCATCATCGTGGCATGGCGAAGCGGATGGTCAGCGCCGCATCGGCGGCATCCGGGCCCTGGTGGGTGACGACGTCCCCCGGCCGCATGGCCTGGCGCATCACGGCGCAGCAAAGCGCTAGCTGATGTGCGGGTCCCGGATAGCCGCCGAGCTGACGATGCAGCTCGCCCGCATTGACCTCAACGCTTTGGCGTTCCTGCTCATCGGCACGCGCCAGGATGTCATGCAGCGCCGTCTCAAAGCCCTCGCGATCGGGCGGCGTGCTCGCCTCCGCGTCAGCCTTGGCCAGCACCTCGGCAAAGGCCGTCGTGATGATGCCGGTGGGCACCGCGATCAGCGCCACGCCGATCACTGCGACAAGGCTGGCGAACACGCGCCCCAGGACCGTGATGGGATAGACATCGCCATAGCCCACGGTCAGCGACGAGATCGACCACCACATGGCGCGCGGGATACTGCCGAACTTGTCAGGCTGGTCGGCGCCCTCGATCACATAGAGCCCGGCAGCGGCCACCAGCATGAGCGCAAGGCCCGCCAGCAGACTGACCGCCAGTTCATAGCGCCGCAGGCGCACCGCCTGACGGATCGCGTTGGCGGCGTTGGAGTAGCGCCCGATCCGGGCGAGCCGCAATATCCGGACCAGCCGCAGTACCCGCAGCACGAACGCCTCGCTGCCAATGGCAGCAAAGAACAGGGGCGTCAGCGCCAGGAGATCGACCAAAGCGGCCGGCGTGAGGGCGAAGCGGAGCCGACCACGCAGGCCGCGATAGCGCGGGTCCTCGGCGCAGCTCCAGAGCCGCGCCAGGTACTCGGTGGCAAAGACCAGCGCGAAGGTGGTCTCGGCAAGCTGAAAGACCCACGAATGCGGTCCCCGCACGACCTCTTCGCTCTCGAAGATGGCAAAGCCGATCGAGGCGACGATCAGCAGGATGATGAGCTTGTTGGTCGCCGTCATCCGGCCGGCACCACTGAGCCCGCCGGTCAGCGCGAGGTAAACCCGACGGCGCAATGAATCGGCAACCTCCAAGGTGCGTTCAGCCACGTCTCCCTCCCCGCGCCCTCATTCGCGAGACGGCAAGTGTGGCGCGGCGCCCACGGCTTGTCCAGCAGGCCGAGATGCCTGGGCTAGCGGTAATGCGACTGCCTGTCGTACTCGCCATACTCGCAACCGGCATGGCCTATGGTGATGGTGTCGAGCGGCTGCAGCGCGCCCTCGCGCTTTTCAAAGAGGCGGATTTCCCCCTGCCCGGTGCCACCGTTCCACAGGCGGGTATGCCGCCGGGTGCCGTCAGGCGCCTGGTAGCGGACGAGCAGCATGTCAGCCCGCTGACATGCGAGGTCGAGTTCCATACGCGCCGTGGGCGAGGTGGCGATCACCGACCAGCGGTTCTCCGTCTCGCCCTCGGTGAACGAGAAAGTGACGTTGGTGCGTTGCCAGAATTTCGAGAAGTTGAACTCAAAGCTGCGGCCCTCGTAGATGAGATAGGCCAGCAGTTGCTTGGGCAAAGCGACGCCAAGCACGCGCGGCTGGCCGCCGCCGATTTCGACGGCGGAGTTCTCGAGGCGCCTGCCGGTCAAGCGGCTCACCATGTCGCAACTCGAAATCCAGAGCCAGGGCGAGGTAAAATTGCTGCCCCAGTTCTTGTCGGCATAGCCGAAACAGGTTTCTGGTGTGACGATGTAGCGCTCGCCATCGAGCTCGACCCAGCCCTCATAGACAGTCTTGATGCCCTCGGCGTGCCAGTACATTTCGAACAGGTTCAGCGCCCGCGCCGGCGACGAGGCGCCGTAGCCCACATTATAGTGCAGCTGCTTGTCGATGCTGAGCTGCCAGCGCAGCGACCCGACATCACTTGCCCATTGGGGGTGCGCGACAGCGTCGGCGGCCGACACGTCGACCAACCCAGCCGTCTCGGTTTCACTCAGGCGATTGGGGCCCATGCGCACCGAAAGCGTTTCGGTGGCGATGTCCGAGGCACTCACACCGAAATAGTTGTGCAGCTGCCGGGCGTCCTCTCCCCAGGTGCCGACCTTGACCATGCCGTAGGACTGCTTGCCGGTCTCGTCGAACACGGGATCGGGCCCGCCCAACGCCGGATTGCAGACGAAAAACTCGATGAAGAAGGCCCGCTCTTTGCCGGTCTGGGCATGCCGGGCGGTAAAACTGTGCCACCACCAGTCGTAGCCGCGTCGGGCGAGTGCACCGCGCAGCATGTAGAGATTGCGTTCTGGGGCGGCAGCAAACATCGATCGGATCCCGGGAGCAGGCTTTCCCCTTATTTGAGCGCGACGACGGTTTTGGCAAGTCTGCGGTCCGCAGACTGAAGCCTCACCCTCCAGTAGCCCTCATGGTGAGCTTGTCGAACCACGAGGGCGGGCGCCGAGGCCGGTGCCACGACCTCCTCCTTCGACAAGCACAGGATGAGGTCTCCTCGGGAACAAGGGCCCCAAGCGAAACCTAGAACCGCCCTTCGATCGCGCGATCGAAAATCTCCAGGGCCCGCGCCTTGGTGAGTTCGATCGGGTTGCCGCCGGCTGTGGGATCGACGATGGCCATGTCGCCGATCAACTCACGCTTGGTCGTGTCGACCTTGAATTCGGCGAGGGTGTGCGGCACGCCGAGTTTCTTGCGCAACGCGGTGATGGCGTGCAGGAAGCCGTCGAAATTGGGCGGCAGGCCACAATAGGCCGAGAGCCGCGCAATGCGCGCTTCGATGGCATCACGGTTGACGACCAGGACATAGGGCATGAACACCGCATTGGTCATGCCGTGATGGGTATCGTAGAGCGCCCCGACCGGGTGGCTCAGGGCATGGATGGCCCCCAGACCCTTCTGGAAGGCGGCAGCGCCCATGGCGGCCGCGCTCATCATGTGGCCGCGCGCTTCGATATCTTTGGGATCGTCGGCAACCTTGTGCAGGTTTTCGAGTACCAGCCGAATGCCTTCAACGGCAATGCCGTCGGCGAGCGGATGGTAGCCGGGGGCGCAATAGGCTTCGAGGCAATGGGCCAGCGCGTCAAAGCCGGTGCCGATGGTGATAAAGCGCGGCATGCCGACCGTGAGTTCAGGGTCAGCGATCACCACCTTGGGCATCATCAGGGGGTGAAAAATCACCTTCTTGGTGTGGGAGGTTTCGTCGGTGATGACGCCGGCGCGGCCGACTTCCGAGCCGGTGCCGGCCGTGGTCGGCACGGCAACGATGGGCAAGATGCCCTTGGGATCGGCGCGGGTCCACCAGTCGCCGATATCTTCAAAATCCCACATCGGGCGGGTCTGGCCGGCCATGAAGGCGATGACCTTGCCGGTATCCAGGCCCGAGCCGCCGCCAAAGGCGATGACGCCGTCATAGCCACCCTTGCGCAGCACGTTGATGCCGGCGTTGACGTTGGCGGCGATCGGGTTCGGTTTGACGTCAGCAAAAACACCCGCCTCGATGCCGGAATCCTTGAGGATGCCGAGCGTGTTTTGCGTCACCGGCAGGTTGACCAGGCCGGCATCGGTCACTAGCAGGGGCCGGCTGATGCCGGCGGCCCGCAGCGCCTCGGGCAGTTCGGCGATACGGCCCGGACCGAACTTGACGGCGGTGGGGTAGTTCCAGTTGGCTTTGGTCATGGTGCTCGCCTAGTTGCCTCAGTTCACAAACGTATTTCTGACCCGCACGGAGACGGACATGTAGGGGATCCAGATGGCAGTCCCCACTGCCGCCTGCACGAGCGACCGAATGGTTTCGCGATCCCAGAAGGCCACCTGCCCGGAGGCGTAGATCTGCTGGAACAGGACATATGCTGCCAGGAGATCGAATACGACCCAGGCGAGATTGAAACCCAAGAACAGCTTGTAGAGTCGCGGGAACTGGCGACGCTTCCCAAACAGCAGAACCAGGAGTGCGATGGGCGCGATCAACTGCAAAGCGCCGTTGACGATGGTCTCAACGACGATGAAGCCGCCCTGTAGTCCGTTGAAATAGGAAAGGTTCTGCAAATTCGGCAGAACCTGGCCAAGATTGAGCACCCCTAGAAACGGCGTCGTGAGAAGACCGATGATAGGCAGGATCAACCAGCCACCCAGGCCTCTTGGCGTCGCTGTTGGTTCCACGTGGTCGACTTGAGACATCAGACTTTCCCGCAGATGTCTGTTACAGGTGTTTGAGGTGAAAGCTCTTGGGCTGCGTCAAGTTGGCGTAGCCGATTTCGCTCAGCGCGCCCCCCTTGCCGGTGTCCTTGACGCCGGTCCAGACCAGGGCCGGATCGAGATAGTCGCAGCGGTTGGCAAATACGGTGCCGGTCTCAACCTTGGCGCCAATCCGAGCAGCCGCGTCGAGATCCTCGGTCCAGATCGAGGCCGTCAGGCCATAGGGACTGTCGTTCATCAGCTGGATGGCTTCGGCGTCGTCGGCCACCTTCATGATGCCCACGACCGGCCCGAAACTCTCTTCCCGCATCACGGCCATCTGGTGGTTGACGTTGGTCAGCACTTCCGGGGCCAGGTAGGGCGAGGATTCCTCGTCGAGATCGTGCTTCCAGTTGAGATGCGCCTTGGCACCCTTGCGCAACGCTTCCAGTGTCTGGCTGCGGACGAGGTCGGCAAAGCGGCCATGCGCCATCGGGCCGACGACGGTCTCGGCGTCGAGCGGGTTGCCCAGTTTCCAGCCGCGAGCGGTCTCGACGAAGCCGGCAACGAACCTGTCGTAGACATCGGCGTGCACATAGATGCGCTCAACGCCGCAGCAGCTCTGCCCGGAATTGAAGAACGAGCCGTCGACGAGGTTCTCGACGGCATAATCGAGCTTGGCATCGGCGCGGACATAAGCCGGGTCCTTGCCGCCCAGTTCGAGCCCCAGCGTGGCAAAGGTACCTGCTGCGGCGCGTTCAACGCGACGGCCGCCTTCGACCGAGCCGGTAAAGTTGATGTGGTCGATCTGGCCGGAGCCGATCAGTTTTTCCGTGTCGTCGTGACTGAGAACCAGGTTCTGGAAAAGACCCTCGGGAAGACCGGCGGCCTTGAACGCCTCGGCGAAGCGCTCCCCGACCAGAAGGGTCTGGCTGGCGTGCTTGAGGATGACGGCATTGCCGGCCATCAGGCCTGGAACGATGGAATTGACCGCCGTCAGGAACGGATAGTTCCAGGGCGCGATTACCATCACGGTGCCGAGCGGCTCATGGGCAATGTAGCGGGTGAAGCCCTCCTTGCCCGGCTTTTCCGTGGGCTTGAGCGACTCCTCGGCGATGGAAATCATGTAGCGCGCCCGTTCTTCGACGCCGCGCTTTTCGCCGCCATAGCGGACCGGCCGGCCCATCTGCCAAGCGAGTTCGGGGACGATCTCATCGTTCTTGGAGATCAGCGCATCGACGAAGTGCTCCAGAAACTTGGCCCGCTCGCGTACCGTCACCTCGCCCCAGACCTTCTGGGCATGCTTGGCACGGGCGACCGCCGCCGAAATGTCAGCGCCCGAAGCGGTCTTGCGCTCGGCATAGACGCGCCCGTCGATGGGCGACACGATCTTGACCGTATCGGTCATAGCTTGGTTCCTTCGGTCAGCATTCCAAGGCTCGGACATAGCCCTGCTTTGCGTATCTGAGAATGGCCCTATCGCGTGTGACGACAATCATGTCCAGGGCCCTGGCGGTGGCAATGATAATGCGATCCGCCGGATCGTTGTGGAACTCGCCGGGGAGCGACGAGGAATCGATCAGGATTTCTGGTGTAAGCCCTTCCAGTCCAATCCCCGGTCGTGCCAGAAACTCGCTAAAGAGAAGACTGGCCGGCTGGGCGGTGGGTAGCCGACCTCGCGCCTCCAGCAGGCCGAACTCCCATGCGGTGATGGGAGAAACCATCACATCGACGTCTGACTGAACCGAGGTGTTCATTGCGTCCTCGGCTTTGTCGGCTATCCCGGCGTCGAGCGCTGTCCAGAGCACGGCACAGGTGTCGAGCAGCAGCCGGTCAGTCCTCATATACCTTGCCCCAGTCCGGATCGGCAGGCTGCGTGTAGTCATAGTCGGGCAGCAGCGTCACCTTGCCCTTCCATACCCCGAAGGCGGGGTGGCGGGTCGGCTTCGCGCCCGTTTCGCTCTGCATCACCGTGCTCGCCTTCGAGGGGGCGTTGAAAGCGGACTGCTTCATTTCACCAAAACCTTGTTTCCGCGGGGCCTGGGGTTCAACATGATCGTCGAGGCCAAGCAATTCTGCGATCGGCATCCCGATCAGATCCTGCAATCTGGCGGCGTGCTCGGCCGAGGGCGCCTGGAGGCTCTTCTCCCATTTCGACACGGTGGATTGTGGCACTCCAATATCGCGTCCCAATTCACCCTGAGTTCTGCCGGCCGATTTACGGAACTCACGCAGCTTATCGCCAAAGTTCGCCATATCGCACTCCTGAGCAGGACTCGGGACTAGACGAATATATGCGCCTTGTCAAGAATATGCGCATATTCTCGGACTAGCTCCGCTCGAAGCCGCGCTTCAACTCCCAATCGGTGACGCGCCGGTCGTATTCGAACTGTTCCCACTCGGCGGTGTGCACATAGTGGGCGACCACCTGTTCGCCGATCGCCTCCTTGAGCATCTTGGACCGGCGGAGCGACTCGATGGCGTCGCGCAGAGTCTTGGGGACTTCGCGCAACTGTTGGCCGCTATAGGCGTCGCCGGTGAAAGGGGCTTCGAGCACGAGCTTTTCCTCGATGCCCTTGAGGCCAGCTGCAATTAGCCCGGCATAGGCGAGGTAGGGGTTGAGATCAGCGCCGCCGATGCGGCACTCGATGCGGACGCCTTTGGTGTTTTCGCCGCAGAGACGGAAGCCGGCAGTTCGATTGTCGCGACTCCAGATGGCCTTGGTCGGCGCGAAGGTACCGACCTGGAAGCGCTTGTAAGAGTTGATGTAGGGCGCGAGGAACCAGGTGATGTCATGGGCATAGGTCAAGAGCCCCTGCACATAGCTCTTCATCATGGCGCTCATGCCCAGATCGTCGGCCGCATCGACGAAGGCATTACCGGCCTTGTTGGCAAGCGACATGTGAATGTGACTGGACGATCCCGCGAGGCCGAAATCCCACTTGGCCATGAACGTGACGGCCTTGCCCTGGAAGTGGGCGATTTCCTTGATAGCGTTCTTCATTACCACGTGCCGGTCGGCCATGGTGAGCGCGTCGGCATAGCGGACGTTGATCTCTTCCTGGCCTGGGCCCCACTCGCCTTTGGAGTTCTCCACCGGGATGCCGGAGGCCTGCAACTGCTTGCGAACGGCGCGCATCACCCCCTCTTCCTTGGTGGTCTGGAAGATGTGGTAGTCCTCGATGTAGTAGCCGGCGGTGGTGAGGTTCTTGTAGCCCTTGTCCCAGGCCGAGCGAAAACCCTCGTCGAAGAGGTAGAACTCCAGTTCGGAGGCGAAATTGGCGGTGAGCCCGAGCTTTTCGAGCCGGGCCAGCTGCGCCTTCAGAATGGCGCGCGGGCTGTGCGGGATCGGCTCGTGATGGTGGTGGTCGACGAGGTCAGCGAGAACGATCGCCGTACCTTCGAGCCAGGCGGCCTTCATCAGTGTGGTGAGATCGGGTTTCATCACGAAGTCGCCATAGCCGCGGCCCCAGTTGGCCGCCTCGTAGCCGGGGACCGGTTCCATGTCGATGTCGTTGGCCAGCAGGTAGTCGCAGCCATGCGTCTCGTCGATCGCGCCTTCGAGGAAGAACTCGGCCTGGAAGCGTTTGCCGATCAACCGTCCCTGCATGTCGGGGAAGGCCACGAGCACGGTGTCGATGGTGCCGGCCTTCACGTCGGCTTTGAGGTGATCGAGCGTATAGGCAGACATAGTCGCACTCCTGACAGCTGATGGTCTGGGGGCCGCAGCAGTGCCGCGACCCCGTCGTGCAGGCGGCGCGCGCCTACTTCTTTGCGTGTTCGAGCGCGAACTCTTCCTCGGGGGAGAGGATGAGCTTGGTGCGTCCGATGACGGCGAAATAGATGATGCCGATGGCACACCAGACGATCACCCAGATCACACCGCGGAAGAAGTTGGGATCCTGCACCTGGTAGAACAGGGTGAGGGCCGCAATGATCATGGTGACAACGGCGCCCGGTATGCCGAGCGGGCTGCGGAAGGGTCGCTCGATATTGGGCTGGTTGCGGCGCAGCAGGATGAAGCTGAGCGCCTGGGCGATGTAGGAGAGCATGGCGCCGAAAACGGCCATGTTGAGCAGCACGGTGCCGATGATGTCGTCGCCGAGCTGGGTTTCACCCCCACCGCCGCCGCCATTGGCAAACCAGATGATGAGCATCACCGCCAGACCCAGCAACGACCCGGCAATCATGGCGACATGCGGCGTCTTGTATTTGGGATGCGTGACCGAGAGTGCCGAAGGGAAGTAGCCGGCACGGCTCAGCGAATAGACCTGACGCCCCTGCGCGTAGAGGATGGTGTGGAAGGAAGCGATCAGGCCGGTCAAGGCGACCAGGCCCAGCAGGATGGCGCCCGCATCGCCATAGATGGCGCGGAAGCCATCGAGCAGCGGCTCGAGCGAGGAGCCGAGTGCGAACGAGCCGATGCCGGCAACAGACGGGTTGAGCAGCACGATCATGAAGGCCGAAAGCACCAGCGTGGCAAAGCCGAGCAGAATGCCGCGCGGCAGGTCGCGCTTGGGGTCGACCGATTCTTCGGCGGCCAGCGGCACCTGCTCGATGGCGAGGAACAGCCAGACCGCGAACGGCAGAGTGGCGAGAATGCCGGAAAAGCCGAACGGGAACCATTCGCCATTGCCCTCGGGCAGTTCGACGGCCTTGCCGTCCGGCCCGACGCCAATATTGAGGGCCCAGCGGCCGAAATCCATGTTCGGCAGGGCCGAGACCCAGAAGACCACCAGCACCGCCAGCGAGATCAGCGTCACCACCAGCGTGACCTTATAGGACAGGGCGACGCCATAGATGTTGAGTGCCAGGAAGATGGCGTAGAACACGATCCAGAGGACAGGGTAGAGCGCCGTGTCCATGCCGGTGATCGAGCCGAAATAGCCTGAAATGAAGGTGACGATCACCGCCGGGGTCAACACATATTCGACATTCTCGAACAGGCCCGTGACGAAGCCGCCCCAAGGCCCCATCGAGGTGCGTGCGAACGAATAGGCCGCGCCGGTATGGGGGAGTGCCGGGCTCATCTCGGCGATCGAAGAGACCAGGCCCAGATACATGATGGCGATGATGCCGGCCGCCACCAGCATGCCGCCCCAGCCGCCCGTGGCAAAGCCGAAGTTCCAGCCCGAGAAATGGCCGGAGATCACCGCGCCGACGCCGAGCGCCCAGAGCGACCACACACCGGCGTAGCGCTGCAGACCGCGCTTTTCGAAATAGTCCTTGTCGCGCGTGGCGTATTTGACGCCACTTGTACCCGAATTCATACCGTCAGCCATTATGCCCTCCTGGTTCCGGTTCTCGATGGTTCAGTCGCCATGCCGAACCCGGCTGAGAGCGCCCCTCGTGCTCGCTGCAGTGTTCGGGCCAGCCGGTCTGACCAGAAGGTCACACCCGCCGGTTCTAGAATTTCGTCATTGCGGATCTCGATCATGGTCGCTTCGAGCCCGCGGCCATCGCCATGGTGCTCAAGCGTGTAGGTGACGCCATTGCGCGCCGAATAGGGTTCGTTCCAGCCCACTTTCAGGTCCGGATCCTCGGCATTGAGCGCTTGCTGCAGCCGTCGGGTAAAGCCCTCGTCCGAGCCGTGAATGAGGCCGATCGGCCAGGGTCGGGCGACGTCCTTGTAGACCGGCGTGAAAGAGTGGACGGTGACCAGAATGGTCTCGCGCTCTGCCACACGGCGTTGCTCGAGGAGCGCGTCGATTGCGGCATGGAACGGCGTGTGAAAGGCCGCGATGCGTCGATGCCGTTCGGCGGCATCTACAGCGGCGTTGCCCGGAATGGCGGTGCGCTCGGAGAGTTCCGGCACCAGGTCGGGGGCATCGATGTCGCGATTGCAGTCGATGATCAGCCGGCTGACATTGGCATGCACCAGCGGCGCATCGAGGGCCTCGGTCAGGCGCATCGCCACGGCGAGGGCGCCCGGATCCCAGGCAATGTGCATCAGCCGTTGCTGCGACGTCAGACCGAGCGTGCCATAGGCCTCCGGGATGCGGTTGGAGGCATGGTCGCAGACCAGCACGAAAGGCGATGTGCCGCTCGCGTTGATGATGCTGACCGCCCCGACCCCAGAACTGCTCATGTCCCCCATCGCAGCCCTCGTTAACCTCTGTACCAGTAGTTCCGGAAATGCCATATCTGTCAACATTGAACTGAATGTTTCAGGTGAGCGATGGAACCGGGCAGTGTGGAAGCGCGCGTCCACGAGGCCATGCACCGTTTGACGGCGGCAGAAAAACGCGTGGCGCGCGGGCTGCTGGCCAACTACCCGACGATCGGGTTCGCTCCGGTAGCGGAGTTTTCACGACAGGCAGGAACCAGCGCCGCAACGGCCCTGAGGTTCGTGGCGCAACTGGGTTACGGGTCCTATCCGGAGTTCCAGCGTGCCCTGCGGCAGGAGCTGGAAGAGCGCGTCAAGTCACCCCTGCAGCGCGGGCTGGCGCGTCCCCCGGTGCCCGGGCGGGACAACGAATTTCTCGACCGCTTCTTCAACCGGGCGATCGACAATCTGCACGCCACGGCCCAGCGCGTGCCGCACTCCGAGTTCGAGGCGGTCTGCGCCCGGCTGGCCGAGAGCAAAGGGGCCTGCCACCTGTTCGGCGGGCGCTTCACCGACGCGATCGCGGCCTATAGCGAGGCGCATCTGCGGCTGATCCGCCCCGGCGTACGGCGGCTGGACGGACGCAGCTCGAGCCGCAGCGACCAGTTGCTCGACGTCAGGGCCGGAGATACGGCGATCGTGTTCGACGTCCGCCGCTACGATCCGCAACTGGTCGAGGCCGCAGCGCGGCTGGCGGCGCGCCGGGTCTTCGTCGTGCTGGTCACCGATGCCTGGATCTCACCGGTCTCGCGGCACGCCAAGATCGTCTTGCCGTGCGAGACCGGGATGGACCGGACCTGGGACGCCAACCTGGCGCTGTTTGCCATCATGGAGGCGATCATCGCGCGGACGACCGAACTGTGCTGGAGCACGGCCAGCAAGCGGATCGGCTCGGACGAGCCGGGCTAACCCCTAAGCGTCGCGATGGCGGTCGAGGAAATCCTCGGCATGAAGCACGATCTTGCTGTCGATCTCGCCGATTGCCTTGTCGTCCTTGCCCGCATAGTCGAGCCGGTGCAGGACCGAGCGGATAATGTTGACGCGCGCCCGGCGCTTGTCATTGCCCAGGATCACCGTCCAGGGCGCGGCCTTGGTGCTGGTCGCCTCGAGCATGCGGTTGCGCGCCTTGGTATAGGCCTCAAAGCGCGGCAGGGCTTCCAGATCGATAGGGGAGAGCTTCCAGCGCTTGAGCACGTCGTGCCGGCGGTCGTGGAAGCGCTTGAGCTGCATTTCCTTGCCGATAGTGAGCCAGAACTTGAAAAACCGGATGCCGTCGCCGACCAGTTGTTCCTCAAAGCGCGGCACTTCGCGCAGGAACTGCTCGGATTGCTCGGGCGTGCAAAAGCCCATGACGGGCTCGACGCCGGCCCGATTGTACCAGCTGCGGTCAAAAAGTACCTGTTCGCCAGCGGCCGGCAGCCAGTCGACATAGCGCTGGAAGTACCACTGAGTGCGTTCGCGGTCGTTGGGCTTGGGGAGGGCGGCGGAGATGTTGAAGCGGGGATTGAGGTTTTCCAGATAGGTGTGGATGGCGCCACCCTTGCCGGCGGCATCGCGGCCCTCGAAGACGATGACGACGCGGTCACCATTCTTGGCCATGTGCTCCTGAAAGAGCGCAAGTTGTTGATGTGCCGACAAAAGCTCGGCCTTGTAGAGGTCTTCGTCGAGCTTTTCGGCATAGGGGAAGCCGCCCGAGCCAAGCGCCGCCTTGCTGATCGAGCGGGGCAGCTTGGGATTGTCGAGATCGAACTGATCGGGGTCCATACCCATTTTTCGCCTTGCCTGCGTCACTGTCATGAACGTGCTATGAACACCCCCAATAAGCAAGCGCCGCGAATCGCGCGACCCTTTGACGGGATTTTGGAGTGATGAACGAAGACGTCGGGCCAGGTGCCGGTCTGGTAGTGCTGGAGCGTTGGCGGGCACGGCTGCTCGACCGGCTGGCGCTGCTGCTGGCAGTGGCCCTGATGTTTTTCGGGCTTTCCGTCTTCGGCTTGATGTCGGTCATCCCGGCCATTCTCGCCTTTGTGCTGACGGTGGTGCTGGCGCTCCTGATCCCGGGCGCGGCCGAGACCGAAAACCTGACGCTGGCGGGCAGCGATGCGGGCGATGCCATCCGCGAGGAAGCGGTGCGGCTCGTCGCCGACGCCCTGCCCGATCCCTGCCTGATCCTCGACAGCCGATCCAATGTCATCCACCGCAACGCCGCAGCGGTGCGGCATTTCCCCGACGTGCTGGAGGGCAACCGGATCGCCCTCTCGATGCGCTCGCCGGCCGTGCTCAGCGCCATCGAGGCCGTGCGGCGGTCGGGACAGCCGCAGATGGTGGAACTGCACCAGACCGTGCCGAACGAAACCTGGTACAAGGTGTCGGTGGCCCAGCTCGACGAGCAGACCGGCATTCTGGTGGTGAGCCTGCAGAGCCTGACCGACCAGCGGCGCCTCGACTCGATGCGGACCGACTTTATCGCCAATGTGAGCCACGAACTGCGCACGCCGCTGACCTCGCTGATCGGGTTCATCGACACCATGCTGGGGCCCGCGGCCAAAGATGAAGCGGCCAAGGGCAAGTTCCTGGTCATCATGCGCAACCAGGCCGGGCGGATGAGCAAGCTGATCGACGACCTGCTCTCTCTCTCACGCATCGAGATGCGCCAGCATGTCCGCCCGACCGGCAAGGTCGACCTGGCGCTGCTGCTGCGCGAAGTGCGCGAAGGGTTGCAGACCCAGGCGGCGGAAGCCGGCGTCGAGATCCAGATCACCCTCCCCGAGGCGGCCGCCATCGCCACGGGCGACCGCGACGAACTCTATGAAGTGTTCGAAAACCTGATGGAGAACGCGGTCAAATATGGCAGCGAAGGCGGCCGCGTCGACATTGCGCTCACCCCTGGCGCGCGGGCGGGCAGCAGCTGGCAGGTCTCGGTGCAGGACTATGGCGTGGGCGTCGACCCGGTGCACGTGCCGCGGCTGACCGAACGCTTCTATCGGGTCGATGCCGAATCCAGCCGGCAGAAGAAGGGCACGGGCCTTGGCCTGGCCATCGTCAAGCACATCGTGGCCCGCCACCACGGCACCCTGACGATCAAGAGCCAGCCGGGCAAAGGCACGCTGGTGGATGTCTCGCTGCCGGGCTGAGCGACGCTTTTCCACAGCCAGAACCCTTAAGGATTTTCCAAACTCCAGTCATTTCAATGACTTGATTTGTCACATTTGTGTTGTGTGGCTGTCATAAAACTTGCGGGCAAGGCCGCATATGGTCCGGACGTTAACAAGGCGCTGGCGCAGTCCAGCACAAGCCCAAGCGGGCGCTATTGCCCGCAGTTTTCCGAAAGGGAAGAACAATGAAACTCTCTCACCTGAGCGTTGCCGCTCTCGTCGTTGCCGGGGCGTTTGCCGCCACCGGCGCCCAGGCCCAGACCCGCGACCAGATCCGCATCGTCGGTTCGTCCACCGTGTTCCCCTACACCCAGGCTGTTGCCGAGCAGTTCGCTGCTGCCACCGGTGGCGCTGCCCCGGTTGTAGAGTCGACCGGTACGGGCGGTGGTTTCCAGGTGTTCTGCGGCGGCGTCGGCGTGGATCATCCCGATATCACTGGTGCTTCGCGCGCCATGAAGAAGTCGGAATTCGAGCTGTGCGCCACCAATGGCGTGGACTCGGTCACCGAAGTGCTGATCGGCTATGACGGTCTCTCGATCGCTCACTCGCAGCAGGGTCCGGAACTGTCGCTGACCAAGGCGCAGATCTTCCAGGCGCTGGCTTCGGAAGTCGAAGTCAACGGCGAAATCGTCGCCAACCCCTACAAGAACTGGAACGAGATCGACGCCTCGCTCCCGGCCGCTCCGATCACCGTGTTCGGCCCCCCGCCGACGTCGGGTACCCGTGACGCGTTCGTCGAACTCGTCATGATCGAGGGCTGCGAAGCTTTCCCGGCGATTGCCGCTCTTGAAGACGATCGCAAGGATGAAGTTTGCGAGCGTATGCGCCAGGATGGTCCGTTCGTCGAAGCCGGCGAAAACGACAACCTGATCGTGCAGCGTCTGAACGCCGACACCAACGCTCTGGGCATCTTCGGCTACTCGTTCCTGTATGAGAACGCCGACACCCTCAAGGCCGTCAGCGTCGAAGGCGTCGCTCCGACGTTTGAGACCATCGCCGATGGTTCGTACACTGTGTCTCGTCCGCTCTTCATCTATCTGAAGAACGCGCACAAGGGTGTGATCCCGGGCTTTGCCGAGTTCGTGACCGAATACGTCTCCGAAGCTTCCTTCGGCGAAGGCGGCTATCTGTCCGAGCGCGGTCTGATCCCGCTGCCGACCGAGCAGCGCACTGCGGTTCGCGCCGCTGTCGAAGCCAACACGGCCATGGCCGCCCCGGCGAAGTAAGGTCTACCGATCTCAGGGGCCGGCCATCTGGCCGGCCCCACTTTTCATAAAGAGAAAATGCGGGGGCGCGCGTGTTCGGTTATCTGTTCTTGGCCATCGTGCTGGTTGCGGTTGGCGCCTATCTGGTCAACGGCATGACTGCCCGGGGTCTGCTGACGCAAAGCGCGGCGCGCGGCGAAAGCAAGCTCCACTCCCTGCCCAGCTATCACGGCTTCCTCGGCGCCATTGCGGTGTTCCTGCCGGCGACGCTCGTGCTGCTGCTGTGGTCGGCCTTCGAAGGCCGGGTGATCGACCTGTTCCTGGTGGGATCGCTGCAGTCTGGCAGCCTCGCCGGCCTCGAATCCGGCCAGCTGGCCCTGGCTCTCTCCGAAATCAAGAACGTTGCCGCCGGCAACGTGTTCACCGAACCCTCGCAGGCCATTCTGGCTGGCGCGGAGACGCTGAAGTCGCTGCGCGTCACTTCGCAGTGGCTGCTGGCGGGTACGGTCGCCCTTTTGATGGTGCTCGGCTTTATCATTTCGCGGCTCAACGTGGCGCTGCGCTTTCGGGCGCGCAACACTGTCGAGCGCGTGCTCAGCGGCATCATGGTGGCCTGCGCGGGCCTCGCTATTCTGATCACCATCGCGATCTTTTTCGCCCTGACGTTCGAAGCGATCAAGTTCTTCAGCGTGGTGCCGCCTCTCGAATTCTTCTTCGGCCTGCGCTGGGAACCCCAGATCGCCATTCGTGCCGACCAGGTGGCTGGTGCCGGTGCGTTCGGCGCGGTGCCGGTGTTCCTGGGCACCTTCCTGATCGCCGCCGTGGCCATGGCCGTGGCCACGCCGATCGGCCTGTTCACGGCCATCTACCTCGTCGAGTACTCGTCCGAGCGCTTCCGCTCGATCATCAAGCCGATGCTCGAAGTGCTGGCGGGTGTGCCCACCGTGGTCTACGGCTTTTTCGCCGTGCTCACCGTGGCGCCGTTCATTCGTGAAGCCGGTGGCCTGCTGGGCATCGTCATGTCGCCCAACAGCGCACTGGCGGCGGGCTTGGTGATGGGCATCATGCTCATCCCGATCATCGCCTCGCTGTCGGACGACGCCCTGCGCGCCGTGCCGCGCAGCATGCGCGACGGATCGCTCGCCATGGGCGCCACGCCCGGCGAAACAGTGATGAAGGTGCTCGTGCCGGCTGCCATTCCCGGCATCATGGGCGGCGTGCTGCTGGCCACCTCGATGGCGATCGGCGAGACCATGATCGTGGCGATGGCGGCCGGCCTGATTGCCAGCCTGACCATCAACCCGCTCGACGCCGTCACCACCGTGACGGTGCAGATCGTCACCCTGCTCACCGGCGACACCGAATTCGACAGCCCCAAGACGCTCGCGGCCTTCGGCCTGGGCCTGGTGCTGTTCCTGGTGACGCTTATCCTCAACGTGATCGCCCTGACGATCGTCAAACGCTTCCGAGAGCAATATGACTGATACGACACTTTCCGGTAGCGGACCGATCGTCCGCGACGCCTCGAAGGCTGCGGCGCTGCGCAAGAAGCGGTATCGCGCCGACGCCCGGCTCAAGGCCGCCGGCATGGCAGCCATCGCCATCGCCGTGGGCCTGCTCGGGCTGCTGCTGGGCACGATCATGAACCAGGGCCTGCCCGCGTTCACGCAGACCCATATCCGGATCGACTTCCCGCTGCCGGCCGATCGGGTCAACCCGAACGACATCGAAGCCACCAACTGGCGTGCCGTCGTGACCGCCGGTGTCGAGGCTGCCGTGGGCGGCGTCAGTTCCGCCGCCGATCGCCGCGAGCTCTCGCAGATCATCACCAACAACGCGCAGTTCACCGTGCGTGACGCCGTGCGGGCCAATCCTGCGCTGATCGGCAGCAGCGTCACCCTGACGGTGCCCGCCGCCGATCCGTTCGACGGGCTCAACAAGGGCCAGGTGCTGCGCGAAGTGCCCGAAGCGAACCGCCGCGTCACCGACAAGCAGATCGCTTGGTTCGATACCCTGGCCGAACAGGGGCGCGTCAGCGCGCCGTTCAACTGGGCGCTGTTCGTCAATTCCGACAGCCGCTTCCCCGAAGTCGCGGGCCTTGCCGGCGCCATGACCGGATCGTTCTACCTGCTGATGGTCTGCTTCCTGATCAGTTTCCCGATCGGTATCGCGGCAGCCGTCTATCTCGAGGAATTCGCGCCCAAGAACCGCTGGACCGACATTATCGAGGTCAACATCAACAATCTGGCGGCCGTGCCCTCGATCGTTTACGGCCTGCTCGGGCTGGCCGTGTTCATCCAGGTGTTCGGCGCGCCGCGCTCGGCACCGCTGGCCGGCGGCATGGTGCTCTCGCTCATGGTGCTGCCCACCATCATCATTTCGACGCGCGCTGCGCTCAAGGCCGTGCCGCCCTCGATCCGTGAAGCCGCGCTGGGCATGGGCGCCTCCAAGCACCAGATGGTGACCCAGCATGTGCTGCCGCTGGCCCTGCCGGGCATTCTGACCGGCACCATCATCGGCATGGCGCAGGCGCTGGGCGAAACCGCGCCGCTGCTGCTGATCGGCATGAACGCCTTTATCACCAGCCCTCCGGGCGGTATCCTGGACGCGTCCACCACGCTGCCCACCCAGATCTTCATCTGGGCCGACAGCCCCGAACGCGGCTTTGTCTCGCGCACGTCAGCGGCCATCATGGTGCTGCTGGGGTTCCTGCTGATCATGAACGCCATCGCGATCTTCCTGCGTCAAAGACTTGAGCGTCGCTGGTAGTTTGGAGTTTGAAATGGAAATGACCCTGGGTACGCCGAAGATGACCGAGAACGCCACCGTAACGCCGCCGAGCGCCGCTCACGAGCACCCGACCCGCGTCAGCGCGCGCGATGTGACCGTGCATTACGGCACCAAGCAGGCCCTGTTCGGAGTATCGATCGATATTCCCGAGCGCGCCGTCACTGCCTTTATCGGCCCGTCGGGCTGCGGCAAGTCGACCTTCCTGCGCTGCATCAACCGCATGAACGACACCATTGTCGGCTGCAAGGTGGGCGGTAAGATCCAGCTGGCCGAAGAAGACATCTACGACCCCAGCATGGACGTGGTGGAACTGCGGGCCCGCGTGGGCATGGTGTTCCAGAAGCCCAATCCGTTCCCCAAGTCGATCTACGACAACGTCGCCTATGGCCCGCGCATCCACGGCCTGGCCCGCAACAAGGCCGAACTCGACGAGATCGTGGTGTCCTCGGTGCGGCGCGCCGGCCTCTGGAACGAGGTCAAGGATCGTCTGCAGGAGCCCGGTACCGGCCTTTCGGGCGGTCAGCAGCAGCGCCTGTGCATTGCCCGCGCCATCGCCACCCAGCCCGAAGTGATCCTGATGGACGAGCCGTGCTCGGCCCTCGACCCGATCGCCACGGCCGTGATCGAAGAGCTGATCGACGAACTGCGCGAGAAGTTCACCATCGTGATCGTCACGCACTCGATGCAGCAGGCCGCGCGCGTCAGCCAGAAGACCGCGTTCTTCCACCTGGGCAAGCTGATCGAGGTCGGCAAGACCGAAGACATCTTCACCAACCCGGTGGACAAGAAGACGCAGGACTACATCACCGGCCGTATCGGCTGACGGCAAGGAAAACGCTTATGCCTCTGAACGAGCACATCGTCTCCTCCTACGAGGATGAACTGACCGCACTGCAGAGCGCCATCTCCGAGATGGGTGGGATGGTCGAACAGGCCATTACCGACTCGGTGACCGTGCTGCTGCGCCTTGACCACGCCCAGGCCCAGCAGGTCCGCGCCAACGACAAGCGCATCGACGAGATGCAGCAGACGATCAACGACATGGCCGTGTCGATCATCGCACGTCGCCAGCCGATGGCCGCCGACCTGCGCATGGTGGTGACCTCGATCCAGGTCGCCAATGATCTCGAGCGCACCGGCGACATGGCCAAGCAGCTCGCCAAGCGCGCGCTGCAGATCGAGAGCCTGGGCCTGGCGCCCAAGTTCTACAACGGCGTCAAGCACATGGCGGACCTCGTGGCCCGGCAGCTCAAGGCCGCGCTCGATGCTTATGCGTCGCGCAACGCGCAGGCCGCCGTGGAGGTGTGCAACCGTGACGATGAAGTGGACGCGATGAACACGTCGCTGTTCCGCGAGCTGCTCACCTACATGATGGAAGACCCCCGCAACATCACGCAGTGCACGCATCTGCTGTTCTGCACCAAGAGCCTCGAACGAGTCGGCGACCACGCCACCAACGTGGCCGAGGCGGCCTATTATCTCGAGATGGGTCGTCACCTGGGTGCAGACGAGCAGGATCGTCACCAGACCTGAGTATAGACCATGGCGCCCACTATCCTGATCGTTGAGGACGAGGCCGACCTCGCCCTGATGGTACGTTACAACCTGGAGGCCGAAGGATTTCGCGTGGCCACGGCCGCCAGCGGCGACGAAGCGGCCGAGCTGATGCGCGAGAGCCTGCCCGATTTGATCCTGCTCGACTGGATGCTGCCGGGGCTTTCGGGCATCGAACTCTGCCGCCGCTGGCGGGCCAAGGAAGAGACGGCGCGCATCCCGATCATCATGATCACGGCGCGCGGCGAAGAAGAAGAACGGGTGCGGGGCCTTGCCACCGGCGCCGACGACTACGTGGTCAAGCCGTTCTCGATCCCCGAGCTGCAGGCACGCATCCAGGCGCTGCTGCGCCGCTCGAGCCCGCAGCTGGTGACCAATGTGCTCAAGGCCGGCGATCTCGAGATCGACCGTACCAGCCACCGCGTTCGCCGGTCGGGCCGCGAAGTGCATCTGGGGCCGACCGAGTACCGGCTGCTGGAATATCTGATGCGGCATCCCGGCCGAGTCTATTCGCGCGAGCAACTGCTCGACGGCGTCTGGGGCAATGACGTCTATGTCGACGAGCGCACGGTGGACGTGCATGTGGGCCGGCTGCGCAAGGCGATCAATCGCCGGGCCAGCGAGGCCGATCCGATCCGTACGGTGCGCGGCGCCGGCTATGCGTTCGACGAGCGGTTTGCCGCGATGAACTGATGGGGTAAGAGGTTTCCGGATGTTCCGGAGACGTCTGATGCGCCTTGTTACCGACCGGCTGGTCCTTGATCTGCACGCGGTCGCCGATTTCGCGGCGCTGGCCCAGATGTGGGCCGACCCCGAGACAGTGCGCTTTCTCGGCGGGAAAGTCAGCTCGCGGCAGGACAGCTGGATGCGCCTCCTGCGCTATCGCGGGCTCTGGGCGCTGCTCGGCTACGGCTATTGGGCAGTGCACGAAAAGGCCAGCGGCCGCTTTGTCGGCGAACTGGGCTTTGCCGATTTCCACCGGCCGACCGACCCGTCATTCGAGGGAGTTCCGGAGGCCGGCTGGGTACTGGCGCCCTGGGCCCGCGGCCAGGGCTTTGCCAGCGAGGCACTGCGCGCCGGGCTGGACTGGCTCGATGGCGCGGGCTTCGCGCGCAGCGTCTGCATCATCGATCCGGCCAATGCGGCGTCACTGGCGCTGGCCCAAAAGGTCGGCTACGGCGCGCCGCAACCCGTGCGTTTCGGCAGCGAGACGATCACGCTGTTCGAGCGGGTGGCGACGTCGCCGTAACGCCCTTCCGCTACCCAACCCCACGCACCGTCATTCTCGCGCTTGACGGTGGTTGGGGGGAGAGAGGTCACGACTGAGCGGTCGCCACTGCCTTGGCCGTTGCCAATGCACCGTCCCGGAACAGCGCCGCCAAGTGCGTGATCACCGCCGCGCGGAATGCCGCATTGGCCGGCAAATCCGTGCCAAAAATCTCCGGCAGCCCGAGCAGCCCGTCCGCGAGCTTTTCTGCATCGCGCCCGGCGGCATCGGCAATGGCGCGCAGGCGGGCCGCGTGCGGGTCCTTGACGTCGATGGGGGCGCCCTGTTCGTCGATGCCGGTGACGTAGCGCATCCAGGCCGCGACGCCCAGCGCCAGCCGCTGGATCGACTGGCCGGCGGCGAGCCGGTCGCGGATGGTACCGAGCAGGCGCTGCGGCAGCTTCTGGCTGCCGTCCATGGCGATCTGCCAGGTGCGATGCTTGAGCGCCGGATTGGCAAAGCGCGCAAGCAGCGCATCGCGATAGGCCGCAAGGTCGCTGCGATCCATCGGCAGGGTCGGCATGACTTCCTCGGTCATCAGGCCATGGATCAACTGGCGGATGCCGGGATCGGCGACCGCCTCGCTGACGAACGCACAGCCGCCCAGATAGCCCAGATAGCTCATGGTGGAATGGCTGCCATTGAGCATGCGCAGCTTCATCAGCTCGAACGCCTCGACCTCGGCAACCAGCTGCGCGCCGACGGTGTCGAAGGCCGGCCGGCCTTGCGGGAAGTGGTCCTCGATGACCCACTGGGTGAAGGGCTCAGTCATGATCGGCCAGGCGTCCTCGACGCCGGTCAGCTCGCGCACGATGTCGCTGTCGGCATCGGTGGTGGCGGGCACGATGCGATCGACCATGCTGCAGGGGAAGGCGACGTGTTCGGCGATCCAGTCGGCCAGCGCCGCGTCGCGCAGGCGGGCGAACTGGGTAACGATGCGGGCGACGGTCTTGCCGTTGGAGGGCAGGTTGTCACAGCTCAGAACCGTGAACGGCGGGTTGCCGGCGTCGCGGCGCAGTTCGAGGGCGCGGACCAGCAGGCCCGGGGCGCTGATCGGGGCGTGCGGGTTGGCGAGGTCAGCCACGATATCGGGATGGTTCTGGTCGAGATTGCCGGTTGCCGGATCGTGGCAGTAGCCCTTTTCGGTGACGGTAAGCGAGACGATGCGGATGCGCGGATCGGCGAGCGTGACCAGCAGCTCGGCTCGCTGGGTATTGGCATCGAGCACGTCGAGGATCGCGCCGATGACGCGCGCGCGGGTACCCGACGCGTCGCGGATGGCGACGGTATAGAGAAAATCCTGCGGCGCCAGGGCCTGCTTGGTGTCGGGGCGGCGCAGCGAAGCACCGATGATGCCCCAGCTCGGATCCTTGGCCAGGATGTCGTCGACATAGACAGCCATATGGGCGCGGTGGAAGGCGCCGATGCCCAGATGCACGATGCCGGGGGTGACCGCGGCGCGGTCATAGAGCAGCGGGCTGGTGATGGTCCGGGTGTTCAGGCGCGTCGACATGGGCAGTCCCCTCCTCAAGGCGGCGCGACCATAGCGGAGCCGGATGCAGGCCGCCAGACCGGAGCGCGGACACCTGTCTGTCGCCCTTGCCAAGCCATTGCACGCGCACGACATCCCCGGCATAACCGAGGCGGGACGAGGAGACGCGCAGTGGCCAAACGGTTTGTCAGCATCGGCGAATGCATGCTCGAAATGTCGGGCGGCGAGGGTGGCCTCTATAAGCTCGGTTATGCCGGCGACACGCTCAATACCGCCTGGTACATGCGGGCCCTGCTGCCGGCCGACTGGACCGTAGACTATGTCACGGCACTGGGCGACGACATGTATTCGGGCCAGATGCGCGAATTCCTCGCTGCCGCCGGCATCGGCACCAGCCATATCCAGACCATTGCGGGCAAGCGCCCGGGGCTTTACCTGATCCACCAGGAAAAGGGCGACCGGCATTTCACCTATTGGCGCGGCCAGTCGGCGGCCAAGCAGATGGCGGACGATCGCGACGCGCTGGAGTCGGCGATCGATGGCGCCGACATGGTGTATTTTTCCGGCATTTCGCTGGCGATCCTGGCGCCACGCGCCCGCGGCCGCCTGCTCAAGGCCATCGTCAAGGCGCGCGACAAGGGTGCCAAGGTGGTGTTCGACACCAACCTGCGCCCTGCCCTTTGGACCTCGCCGGCGATCATGAAATCGACGCTGACAGCCGCCGCCCATATCGCCGACATCGTGCTGCCCACCCATACCGACGAAGCGCCGCTGTTCGGTGACGCGACGCCCGAGGCGACGGCGCAGCGCTATCTCGATATCGGGGTGGAAGAAGTCGTGGCCAAGGACGGCGCAAATCCGGCCCTGGTGGCGCTGCAGAACGGCGAAAAGCACAGCGTGGCGGCGACCAAGGCGGAAAAGGTGGTGGATGCCACCGGCGCCGGCGACTCGTTCAACGGCGGCTATCTGACGGCCCGCATCGCCGGGGCATCGCCCGAAGACGCGGTCAAGCGCGGCCATGCGGTGGCGGGGATCGTCATCGGCCACAAGGGCGCCCTGGTCGATCCGGCGTTGGTAAGGGGATAGTCCTCTCCCACGCAGGCGGGAATAACGCACCGCTGTCATTCCCGCGACGGCGGGAATCTAGGGCCAAGTTCGCGGGCCGGTGTTTGGGGCCCTGGATCCCCGCCGGCGCGGGGATGACATCGGTGCGTGACGGGGTCTTGTTACCTCGCCGCACTCTCCCCCGCTACCACTTGCCCTCATCGCTCGCACAGTATGCCTCTTCCGCCGAGGTCGACGCGCGGCCCAGGGCGGCGTTGCGGCGGGGGTAGCGCCCGAAGCGGTGCAGGACGTCGAGATGGGCGTGCTCGAACTTGAGCACTTCCGCGTCGCCCAGAGCGGTGAAGAGGCGCAGCGCCTCCTGGTGCACGAGCAGGGATTCCGAGTGCATATAGGGCAGATAGAGGAACATGCGCTGCTGCTGGTCGAGCCCGGCGTCATGGCCACCAGCGACCGCCTCCTGCGCCAGCGCCAACGCCATCGGATCGGAAGCGAAGGCGCGCGCCGTGCCGCGATGGATCTGGCGGGAGAACTGGTCGAGGACGACGATCTCGGCGAGGCGCCCCTCGGCGGTTTCTCGCCAGGTCCAGGCCTCCCCCGCAGCGACGGCCAGGTGGGTTTCGGCAAAGCTGGCGGCCAGCTTGGCGTCGAATTCCGGGCCGCCGCCGAACCACTGTTCCTTGCCGTGTTCGACGAACCAGAAGCTGAGGACCTGGGCAGCGGTTTTCATTCGGAACTCCTTGCGAGGAACTTTTGCGGCGCGACCTTCACACTTCCTTGGCGCGGGCGGGCCAGTATGCGGGCCAGCACAGGAGTTATTGCATGCGACTGGTCAAACTCGAAGGCCATGAGGGCCCGATCTGGATCAACCCCGAACACGTGGTGGCGGTGCGCAAGGCGCTCAAGGACACCAAGGTGGAAACGGTTTCGGGCATGCACATGGTCAAGGAAACCCCCGACGTGGTGGCGCGCCTGCTCGGCGCGGACGAGCTGGCCAAGGAGATCACCGCCAAGGCCGTGCTGACCTACGAGCCCGAGTAAGGCCACGCCTGGCTGCAGCAATGTGCCCGAGGTCAGCTGGATAGGTCTTGCGGGACGTCGAGCCGCAGGGTCTCGCCGGTCTCTAGCGGCACGGCGATCCGGCGTGGCGCCAGAACGTGCATGGGTCGGTCGACCCGCGCTGGCAGGTCTTGCACAAGCAAGGTCTCCACGCCGTCCACCAGGCTGAGGACGATGACCCGCCGGCGGGCCTGATCGGGCAGGATCAGTTCCGCCAAGCCGTCGCCGGTCAGATCGCCCGTCGTGGCCAGGCTCAGGTTGCGCGAGCCGATAAAATGGGTCGAATAGCCACCCTGTGGCGGATAAAGGCTGATCAGCCGGTTCTTTTCGAGCGACAGCAGGTCCAGGCTGCCCCCGATATGGGGCGTCTTGACCACGGCGATCTCCAGGCGCCCGTCGCCGGTGAAGTCGGCAATGGCAGCAATCGAGAGCCAGCGGCGCGGGCTTCCGATCGACGGGGTCGAGGCCCACTCTGTGAGCGCGCCGGCCTGCAACCGATAGACAACGACGGCCGCGCCGGCGGCAACATCGGTACGGATGGCGACAACCTCGTTTTGGCCATCGCCATCGAGGTCCACGAGCCGCGGCGTGATGTCCTCGAACACATAGCGGTCCGGCAGGACCAGTTCGCGCCGGTCGCCCGCCGCATCGACAACCACGAGGCTGCCGCCCTCGATGGCATCGCCGAGCACACCATGGTCATAGCGGTCGGTGGGGCGACCATACCAGGCCTGCACCGGCCCGGTTCCCGTCGCCTTGGCGACGCCCCCATCGGGCAGGCGATCGTCTGCGAAGGCAGCAGACGCCAGCAGAGACGCGAAAGCGGCGAGAGCAATGGCGGCGTGACGGTGGCGCATGGGGCACGTTCCGGTTCGCGTTCGTGCTACCAGCCCACCGCCGTCCTGTCATGACACCTGCTGCGCACTAGAGCGTGATGATCGCCTTGATCAGGCCCTCGCGATGGTGGGTCCAGTGCGGCATGTCCACCGGCACGCGGTCAAAGCTCGTCGTGTGGGTGGCGAGCTTGTCGGTGGGGACGAGGCCCTTGCGGATCGAGTCCATCACATGGTCGAAATCCTCACGCGTGGCGTTGCGGGAGGCGCGGATGGTGAGTTCGCGGCGATGCACTTCCGGGTCGGGCCAGACGAGGTCGCCCTTGATGACGCCGACCAGGGTGTAGCTGGCGCCGCTGCGGCAGTGGAACAGCGAGGCGTTCATGGCGCGGATCGAGCCGGTGGCGTCGAACACGGCATCAAAGCCGGAGCGCTTGACGGCCGCAAAGGCCTCGCCCTCCAGTTCGTTCACCCCAAAGGCGGCAAAGCCGAGAGCGCGCGTGGCCTCGAGCTTGTCGGGCGCCGCATCGACCACGGTGACTTCGGTGCCGGCGATCTTGGCAAAGAACGCCACGCCCAGCCCGATCGGGCCGGAGCCGACCACCAGCGTGCGCGACCCCGGCTTGAGTTCGCTGCGGCGCACGGCATGGGCGCCGATGGCGAGGAATTCTACCATTGCCGCATCGCGCAGGCTGATGCCGGTGGCCGGGTAGAGATTGCCGGCCGGCATGACGATCTCTTCAGCCATGCCGCCGTCGGAATGCACGCCGATGACCTTGAGCGTCTCGCAGCAATTGGTCTTGCCTTCGCGGCAGGCCGGGCACTGGCCGCACGAGAGATAGGGGTTGATGACCACCGGATCGCCCGCGGCAAGGCCCTGGGCGCCATTGGCATCGACCACCGTGCCGGAGAGCTCGTGGCCCATGATGCGGGGATATTCGAGGAAGGGGTGGGTGCCCTCGAAGATATGATAGTCAGTGCCGCAGATGCCGATATGGCGGATGCGGACGCGGACCCAGCCGGGCTGGTTCTGCGGGGCAGGAATATCGACCAGCGCCAGTTGGCCGGGCGCGGCGCACGAAATGGCTTTCATTCAGAACAACTCCCTTTGCGCCCATCATAGCGGCCCCCACCGGACAGAGAAGGCCACTTTCGTCGACTTCCGTCCGGGCTTAAGAGGAAGCTCTCACATGGGACAATGCGCATGAATTTTTCGAGCGATAACTGGGCCGGGGCGACCGCGGCAGTGCTGGCGGCGGTCACCCGCCACAATGGCGGATTTGCCCCCGGCTATGGCGGCGACCCGCTGACCCAGTCGGTCAACCAGCGCTTCGCCGAGATTTTCGAGCATCCGGTCGAGGTGTTTTTCGTGGGCACCGGCACGGCGGCCAATGCCCTCTCGATGGCGGCAGCGGGGCGGCCGGGCGGCCTGGTGTTCGCCACGACCGAAGCGCATATCCAGAACGACGAATTCGGCGCCACCGAGTTCTATAGCGGCGGGATGAAGATCGTGCCGGTGCGCAGCGACGCCGGGCTGATGGATCCGGCGGCGCTCAGCGCCGCGATCGCCCGTTTCGGCGGCCGGTTCGGACTGCCGACGGTGCTCTCGCTGACCAATGCGACCGAGTGCGGCACGGTCTATGGCGCCGCCCAGGTTGCCGAGCTGACGGCCATCGGGCGGGCGGCGGGTCTGGTCAGCCACATGGATGGCGCCCGGTTCGCCAACGGCCTGGCGGCGCTGGGCGTCGCGCCGGCCGAGATCACCTGGAAGGCCGGCATCGACATCCTGTCGTTCGGCGCCACCAAGAATGGCTGCATGGCCGCCGAGGCGATCGTGGTGTTCGAGCCGGGCCGCTTCCCAAATCTTACCGCCTTGCGCCAGCGGGCCGGACATACGGCGAGCAAGGCGCGCTTCATTGCGGCGCAGTTCGAAGGCTATTTCGAGAATGGCGGCTGGCTGCAGACGGCGCGGCACGCCAATGCCATGGCGGCCCGGCTGACCGAGGGCCTGCGCGGCACGGCGCGGCTGGGCTGGGAGAGCACCGCCAACGAAGTGTTTCCAGTGCTGCCCAAGGCGACGATCGCCCGACTGCGGGCGGCCGGGGCGATGTTTTACGAATGGCCGGCCGAGGGGCTGGCAGAGGATGAAGACCTGGTGCGGCTGGTCACCAGTTTTGCCACCAGCGCCGACGAGGTGGAGCGGTTTTTGGCGCTGGTGTGAGGGGGCCGTCCCTTACGCCGCCACGGACACCTTCACCAGATTCTGCGACGGGTCGCGAACTTCGAGACCTTCGTTGGTGTCGGTGATGGCGACGCCGAGGGCGGTGAGGCGGCCGCGCACCTCGTTGAGCGTCTTGACGTCGGGGACCACCACGCCGAACCAGCGCAGGCCCGCCGCGCCATCGGGCGCCGGTTTGGCGTTGGGGCCGGCCCAGATGTTGAAGGCGATGGCGTGCGGAGTGTAGTCGAGCCCCACATCGCCCATGCCGAACGACGTGATGATGAACAGCCCGCCAAAGCCGAGGCCGTCGCGATAAAACCGCATGGCGTCGGTGAGGCTGTTGACGTGCACATGCACATGGCCGATGCGCGTGCCGGGGACCATGCGCGCCGGCACCTGGTTGACGTCGCCGGTGATCTCGGCGAGCAGGCCATCGACGTCGATGGGCTCGCGCCCCGAATGCGGCTTGCCGTCGACGGTGGTGGCATAGCTGCCCGAGTCCGGATCGCCCAGGGTGCCGCGCCACGGAGTCTCGAAGGTGATCTCGATGCCGTTGCCGTCAAGATCCCAGAGGTAGATGGCTTCCGACACCAGGTGGTCGGTGGGCGAGACGCGCACCCGACGCTGCAGGGCGCGGACGAGGAAATGCGCAAAATCGAGCCGCGTCGGCACATGGATCGCCACGTGATAAAGCCCGGTGGTGCGCTCCACCACCGGCAGGCGCGCGCCCAGTTCGAGCACGATCAGCACCCTGCCGCCGACGCCCAGTTCGAGCTTTTCGCTGTCCTCGCCGATCAGGTCGAGGCCGACGACGTCCTGCCATATGGCGAGCGCCTGGGCGCGATGGGTAACCGCCAGGCGCACCGGGCCGAGCGTAGTGGTCGTGGGCAGAAGCGGCGCGCTTCGGATACCGGACTGTGGCTCGACGTGGATCATTTTTTCTCCAATGGCGCAGTTGACGCTCAGCTGCCATTCATCTGAGCTCATATAGGCGGGGAGCATGGCAAAGACCATTCTGGTTCTGCCGAAGGGATCGTTCACGCCCGCGCGTCAATCGCCGGCCATTGGGGAGATTTGTTATGAAGAAGTTTGCGATCGCGGCCGTGCTGGCGCTGCTGACGGCCGGGCCGTCGCTGGCCGCCTGCTACGAGGATATCGGCTGCACCGACAGCGACAGCTTTGCCAAGGCCGACCTGCGCGAGCTGTCGTGCCAGGCGCTGTGGGAGGTCCGCAACACGATCTTCCAGGAAAACGGCTACTGCTTCCAGACCAAAAAGGCGATCAACTATTTCGGCAATGACGGCTGCTGGATCTCGGACCAGAGCAAGGTCAAGATGAGCAAGATCGAGCGCGACAATGTCGCCCGGATCGTCTCGGTCGAGAACCAGTTCGGCTGCTGAGAGCATTTCGGGCGCGGTTCGGGGGGAACCGCGCCCGCAGCATCGCCAGGACAGCTCAGGCGATGATGATGCGGCGCCGGTATTCGGCGGCAAGGGCGACCAGCAGCGCCGCCACGACCAGACCACCAACCAGCTGTGTCCAGTCGATCTGGCTGACGAGGCGCCCCAGGGTGGGCAGGGCCATGAAGGGTCCCTGCTGCAGCAATTCGGGTTCGACGACGCTGCGGCCCCTGACCATTTCCATGCGGTCGCCGAGCCAGCTCAGGATGTAGCCGTGCTCCGGCCCGCCACCGCGCAGGATCAGCTTTTCGAAAATGCCGATGACGCCGGGGATGAGGAAGGCCAGCGGAATGCTCCAGCGGCCGACCAGGGTGGAGAGCATGCCGACCCAGGCATAAAAGGGCGCATACCAGAGCAGGGTCAGCACGATGGCCGGGATGGCAAAGAGCAACACCTGGCCAGCGGCGGCCAGGACGGCGCCCAGGTCGGGCACGCCCAGCAGCTCGAAGCGGGCCAAAGCGACATAGCCGAACACCAGCACCAGCACGGCATTGAGCAGGATGGCGCCCAGGATCAAAGCCGGGAACACCGTTGCCGCGGCCAAGAGCTTGGCGCCCAGCACGGTGAAATCGGACACCGGCATGGACTTCCAGAACAGCATGGCATTGTTGCGCCGGTCGGCGTTGAAGGCATCGGACACGTAGAAGAACAGTGCCGCCAGCAGGTAGGCCCACCACATGCCCGACATGACCAGAAAGCCGAACTCGAAGAGCTTGGTGGCATTGCCCAGGGTGGTGGCGCTCCCCGGAATCCGGTCAAAGCCGGTGGCAGCCGCAAGCACGACGGCAAGCAGCACAAGAATGATCGCCGGCGCGTAGACGAAGGCACCGCGGTGCTCGAGATATTCACGCTCGATCAAGGCAATGAGGCTGCGCATTCAGCGGGCTCCGGCTTGGGCTGGGGTGCGCTGCATGAGCGCGACGAAGAGGTCGCTCAGGGTCGGGGTGGAGACTTTGCCCAGCGGTTCGAGCCGGGCCCGATCGACGCCGTCATAGACATAGACCGTCTGGCCGAAGCGGGTCTCGGCAAACACCGGCCCGAGCGACTGCGCGGCCGCATCGTGCCCGGGGTCGGCGAGCAGCTGGCTGAACTTGGTGGAGACGGTTTCCATCTGCATGTGCAGGATCAGTTCGCCTTCGCGGATGAACATGATGTCGGACAGCATGAACTCGATCTCGTCCACCTGATGGGTGGTGATGAGCAGGGTGCGTTCCTCGGTCATGTAGTCTTCGAGCAGGCGGCGGTAGAAGCGCTTGCGATAGGTGATGTCGAGCCCCAGCGTCGGCTCGTCGAGCACCAGCAGCTTGGCATCGATCGCCATCACCACGGCCAGATGCAGCTGCGCGATCATGCCCTTGGAGAGGTGCTTGATGCGCGCGTCCATGCGCACATCGGTGCCTTCGAGAAAGCTGCGGGCCTTGTCGGGGCTGAAGCGGGGGTGGATGTTGGTCAGCAAAGCGAACAGTTCGCGGACCCTGAGGAAGCGGGGCAGGCTGGCGACGTCGGAAATGAAGGCGACGTTTTCCATCAGCGCGGCGCGGCGGGCGAACGGGTCCTCACCCAGCACGCGGACCGTGCCTTCATACGAGGTCAGTCCGAGAATGGCGTTCAGCGTGGTGGTCTTGCCGGCGCCATTGTGGCCGACAAGGCCGTAGATGCGGCCGGGCGGAATGTCGAAATCGAGACCGTGGAGGATTTCGGTCTTGCCGAACTGCTTGCGGAGGCCGCGCGCCGAGACGATCGGAGCAACGCCGGTTTGAGCCAGATCATTCATTGTCACTGCCTGAGTTGAGGAGTTGCGCCGGATCGAGTTCGAGTGCCCGGATCTGCTGGCGGATGCGGGGCCAGTCTTCGGACAGGAATTTTTCCCGCTCGTGAGCGAGCAGTTTGTCGCGTGCGCCGGCATTGACATACATGCCCATGCCGCGGCGGCTCTCGACCACCCCCAGATCGACCAGCGACTGGTAGGCCTTGGTGACGGTCAGCGGGTTGACCGACATATCGGCCGAGATCTGCCGAACCGAGGGCAAGGCATCTCCCTCGCCGACGCTGCGCTTCAAAATCATCTCGATGATCCTTTGCCTGATCTGGAGAAAGATCGGTTGGGCATCGTTGAACTGGGTCATGTCTACGCCCTGTTGGTGTAATAGTTATGTAGCACACTGAAACGGGGCGTCAAGGGGGATGTGCTCGCATGTTTGCGAGGGCCATTTCCGGGGTCGACTCGTGCAGTCGGGGCTCGCTCCCCCTTGTGGGGAGGGGGGGGCAGCCGAAGGTTGGTGGGTGGGGGCCGAGAGCCCGACCCTATGCAGACAACGCACCATCGTCGTTGCTTTTGCGTCAGACCGCGTTCATCCAAACGCCCAATCCGTTCAGTTGCTTGCTGGAATTCTCCCGGCCCTTATCCCCGCTCCGTTCGCATCGGCTAGATTGAGCCCATCGCTGCCCCGCAAGCGAGGTTGCAAACGAGCAATCGGGGCAGCGAGGCTGGGTGGGGAACGTGTCGACGCGCTCCAGGCCAAGCCGGGAGGGTCTTGCGGCCTCAGGTAAGCCGCAGCCTTAATTTGCTGCCGTGACCGGGCGTCTGTCGTGCGCGGTCAAAGGAGTGCGACTGGAGAAGCGCGAAGAGCGTGGTCTGGTCTCGACGGACACTCTGCGGCGGTGGGGCAAGCCGATAAACGCCCCGGACCACCCCGGTGAACGCCGAAAATCCCGGTCACGACGGCGGAGCAAAACTCCGGTCCCGGCAACGGGACATACGCACCAACGTCCGAGCTTTGCTCCGCCGTCGGTCGCTCTGGACCCGGCAGGCGCGCGCCGAGCCGGCGCATCGGTGTGTCCTAAGCGCGGCCGAACTCGTCTTCGATGCGGATGATGTCGTCTTCGCCCAGATAGGAGCCGGTTTGTACTTCGATCAGCTCGAGCAGGATCTTGCCAGGATTGGCGAGGCGGTGGGTGCAGCCGAGGGGGAGATAGATGGACTGGTTCTCGCTCAGCATCATCACCTCGTCGTCGCGCGTCACTTCGGCAGTGCCGCGGACGACGATCCAGTGTTCGGCGCGGTGATGGTGCTTTTGCAGGCTGAGCCGCTTGCCCGGCTTGACGAAGAGCCGCTTCACCTGGAAGCGGTCGCCGTTGAGAATGGACGAATACCCGCCCCAGGGGCGATAGGCCGTCTTGTGGATCTCGGTGGAAACGGCGGTGTGCGGGCTGGCGCGCAGCAGCTTAACCAGCGGACCGACCTTCTGGGCCTCCGAGAGCTTGCCAACATAGACAGCGTCCTCGGTGGCAATCACGGCGACGTCGTCCAGACCCTCGACCGCAATATGGGCGCGGTCGGAAAGAACCAGCGAATTGCGGGTGTTGGAGAGCGTGGCATTGCCATTGGTGACGTTGTGGGCGGCATCCTTGGGCGACACTTTCCACACCGAGTCCCAGCTGCCCACGTCGGACCAGGCGAAGGTGACCGGGATCAGCGACACCAGCCGGGTCTTTTCGAACACGGCGTAGTCGATCGAGATATTGGGGGCCTGGGCAAAGGCTGTGGCGTCGAGACGAACGAAATCGAGATCGGCCTTGGCGGCCGCGACGGCGCCCTCGGCCGCTGCATAGGCGTCGGGGGCGAGGGCCTGCAGCTCGGCAAGAAAGGCCGTGACGCCCAGCATGAACATGCCGGTATTCCAGTAATAGCCACCCGCATCGATCATGCGCTGGGCGTTGACCGCATCGGGCTTTTCCACGAAGCGGGCCACCGCATGGACGCCGTGGCCGGTGGCCGGGCCGGCTTCGATATAGCCATAGCCGGTTTCGGGCAGCGTGGGGGTGACACCAAAGGTGACCAGCCGCCCCTCGATCGCGGCACCGATCGCTGCCTCGATGGACCACCAGTAATTGGCGTCGGTTTCCACCACATGGTCGGACGAGAGGACGTGGATCAGTGCATCGTCGCCGAATGTATCCCGCGCAAAGAAGGCGGCAGCGGCGATGGCGGCGGTGGTGTTGCGCGCCACCGGCTCGAGCAGCACGCCGGCCGGCACGATGCCCAGTTCCTGCGCCTGCTCGGCGACCAGGAAGCGGTAGTCGGCATTGGTGACGATGATGGGCGCCGCATAGCGGCCACTGTCGGCGACGCGGCGCAGCGTCTGCTGGAACGAGCTCTCGTCGCCGGTCAGCACCAGGAACTGCTTGGGACGCGCCGACCGCGACATCGGCCACAGGCGGGTCCCCTGCCCGCCAGCAAGAATGACCGGAACGATAGTCGGCATGGCAGTCCTCTCCCAAAATGCGCGGACATTAGCCATGGCAGAGGCGGCGCGTGCAAGGGTTTTTGCCTGCAATGCGCGTGCAAAAGCCATGGCGACTGGACGGATTTCGGTGCCGGTGGCCCTGACGTCGGCAAACTGACATGTTAGTTCAGAACGTCTGCCTGCGCGTCCCGCCTCCGGAGTCTCCACAGTGTCCAACGCCGCGACTGCCCCCTCGCTCGTCCACAAGACGACGCTGCCGATCATTGTTGCGGTGTCGGTCTGTCACCTGATCAACGACGTGATGCAGTCGCTGCTGACGGCGATCTATCCGATCCTCAAAGAGAGCTATGGGCTCGATTTCGTGCAGATCGGGCTCTTGACCTTCACCTTCCAGGTGACCGCTTCGCTGCTGCAGCCGGCAATCGGCATGTATACGGACAAGCGCCCCCTGCCCTATTCGCTTCCAGTGGGCATGGGCTGCAGCCTGGTTGGACTGCTGATTTTGGGCTTTGCGCAGAGCTACGGCCTGCTGCTGCTGGGTTCGGCCTTTGTCGGGCTCGGATCGGCGATCTTTCACCCCGAGTCGAGCCGGGTGGCCCGGCTGGCTTCGGGCGGGCGGCACGGATTGGCGCAGTCGCTGTTCCAGGTGGGCGGCAATGTCGGTTCGGCCATCGGGCCGCTGCTGGCGGCCTTCGTGGTGCTGCAGCATGGACAGGCGAGCGTCAGCTGGTTTGCTGCCGGATCGCTGGTCGGCATCTTCATCCTGTGGCGGGTGGGCGCCTGGTATGCGGCCCATCGGCGGGCCAATGCCGGCCGTGCACCGGCAAGCCTCGTGCTGCCATTCGACCGGCGCACCACGCTGATCGCGCTGGCAGTGCTGACCGTGCTGACGCTGACCAAGAATGCCTATATGGCCGGCGTTTCGAGCTATTATACGTTCTTTCTGATCGACCGGTTCGGGGTCGGAGTGCAGGACGCGCAGCTGCTGCTCTTTGTCTATCTGGGCGCGTCGGCAGTGGGCGTTTTCATGGGCGGACCGATCGGGGACCGGTTCGGCGCCAAGTTCGTGATCTGGTTCTCCATCCTGGGCGTGCTGCCATTCACCCTGGCTCTGCCCTATGCCGACCTCACCTGGACGATCGTGCTGACCATTCTGATCGGCCTGATCTTTTCGTCGGCCTTCTCGGCCATCGTGGTGTTTGCACAGGAGCTGATGCCGGGACGGGTCGGGATGATCGCGGGGATCTTTTTCGGCTTCGCCTTCGGGGCCGGCGGCATCGCTGCGGCGGCGCTGGGGGCGCTGGCCGACGTAACGAGCATTGAATACGTGTTCTGGCTCTGCTCCTTCATGCCCCTGGCCGGGCTGCTGACGATCTTCCTGCCCGAGATGAAGGGGAAGGTGATCTGAGGGTATTTGCGCTTTTTGCGCCGCCCGACTAGATGAGGGCGGACGCTGGAGACCTCGGCATGACGCGCTACGACCTGACTGGAAAACGCATCTATGTCGCGGGCCATCGCGGCATGGTCGGCGCGGCCCTGGTGCGCCGGCTGGCGCAGGAGAACTGCACGGTGCTCACCGCCGGGCGCGCCGATGTCGACCTCAAGCGGCAGGCGGAGGTCGAGGCCTGGGTGGCCGCGCACCAGCCCGACGCGGTAATCGTGGCGGCGGCCAAGGTGGGCGGCATCCTGGCCAATGACAGCCTGCCAGCGGATTTTCTCTACGACAACCTGATGATCGAGGCGAACCTGGTCGAGGCCGCGCACCGGGCCGGGGTGGAAAAGCTGCTCTTCCTGGGCTCGAGCTGCATCTACCCGCGGCTGGCGCCGCAGCCGATGCGCGAGGACAGCCTCCTTACCGGTCCGCTCGAGCCGACCAATGAATGGTACGCCGTGGCCAAGATTGCCGGCATCAAGCTGGCGCAGGCCTATCGCCGGCAGCACGGCGCCGATTTCATTTCGGCAATGCCGACCAATCTTTATGGCCCGCACGACAATTTCGACCTGCAGTCGAGCCATGTCCTGCCGGCGCTGCTGCGCAAGGCACACGAAGCCAAGCTGGCGGGAGCGTCGAGCATGCAGATCTGGGGCACGGGGTCGGCGCTGCGGGAGTTCCTGCATGTGGATGATTGCGCCGATGCGCTGGTGTTCCTGCTCAAGCACTATTCGGGCGCCGAACACGTCAATGTCGGTTCGGAGCAGGAAATCTCGATCCTGGGGCTGGCGCAACTGATCGCCGAAGTGGTGGGCTTTAGTGGCACCATCGTTACCGACCCCGGCAAGCCCGATGGCACGCCGCGCAAGCTCATGGACGGCAGCAAGCTCCGCGACATGGGTTGGCAGCCCAAGGTCGGTCTGCGCGAGGGGATCGCCACGACCTATCGTTGGTACCTGGAGAACGTGGCGTAGTTCGGAGCCGGAAAGGGCGGCTTGGAAAAGCCAATCCCCCTCTCCTCTGGCCCTGCCAATATCGTTCGCGTCACGGCGAGGGCTCAGGCGGACAGTGTCCTGAAGGACGATGTCAGGGGGAAGGCGAGAGCCCCCGTGCGCCCCTCGTCTCTCCCCGGGGACTGGGGGGCACCCCCCGAGCCCCAGTCGACTCAGGCCCCGTCCCAGCCCGAGCGCATCAGGGCATAGCCCTTTTCGTAGACGTCCTCGGGGCGCGCAAACAGCGGGCGCCAGATCTTGGTGGCGGCGGCGAGATCGGGGAGGGCGGAGCCGAATGCTTCGATGGTCATCCAACCGTCCCAGCCGGATGATTTCAGCGCCTTAAAGACCGACTGAAAATCGATATGGCCAGCACCGGGGACGCCGCGATTGTTCTCGGAGATGTGGACGTGGCTGATCTGGCCGATGGTGGCCGGGATCACGTCGACAATCGAGTTCTCCTCGATGTTGAAGTGGAACGTATCGTAGAGATAGCCGTAGTTGGGTTCGTCGACGCGCTTGACGAGCTCTGCCGCCTGTCCGGCGGTATTGAGGAAGTAGCATTCGAAGCGGTTGAGCGGCTCGACGGCGAGGGTGATGCCGTGGCGCGCCGCGTAATGCGCCGCGGCCTTGTGGACCTCGACGCAGCGCGCGATCTCGTCGGCGCTCGGGCCGACGCCCGAGAACTCACCGAGCGGCTGGTGGAAGGGACCGGCAGCGACATCTCCGCCGAGCGCTGCCGTGCAATCGATCAGCCATTTGATGTGGTCGAGCGCAGCGTCGCGCTCGGCCTTGTCGGGCGAGAGGGCGTTCTTGCCGCCGCCGGGCATGACACCGATGCCCGAGGCAAGGATGCCAGCGGCAGCCAGGCGACGACCCAGCTTCTCGTAATGGGCTACCTCCCCCTCAAAGAGCGGGATCTCGATGCCGTCATAGCCGGTGGCGGCAAGCTTTTCGATGATCGGCCAGTGCGCGTCGGTAACGTGCGTGGCCCAGAGCAGCATGTTGAAGCCGAGTTTCATTTTCGCCCTCCGGGCGATCAGGAGCTAGAGGTTCACCCAGGTGCCGGACCTGCCCGATGCGATGATGGCGTCGCAGATGCGGTTGGTCTCGAGCGCTTCGCGGAACGTGGGCGAGGCCGGCTTGCCGGTCTTGAGCCCATCGAGGAAGTCGGCGACCTGGTGGGTGAACGAGTGCTCGTAGCCGATGATCAGGCCAGGCACCCACCACTTGCCCAAATAGGGATGATCGCCGTCGGTGACCAGAATATTGGTCCAGCCGCGCTGGGCGCCCTCGACGCCATGGTCGAAATACTGCACGCGGTTGAGGTCGTGCAGATCCCAGGCGAGCGAGCCCTTTTCGCCGTTGATCTCGAGCGTGTAGCCGGCCTTGTGGCCACGGGCATAGCGGGTGGACTCGAAGGTGCCGAGCGAGCCATTGGCAAAGCGCGTGAGCACGGCCGCCGCGTCATCGATGCCGACGGGCTGCTTCTGGCCGGTGGCGGCGTGGGTGCGTTCCTTGATGAAGGTTTCGGTCATGGCAGTGAGCGAGGTGATGCCGCCATTGATCCAGAGGGCCGTGTCAAGGCAGTGCGCCAGCAGGTCACCGGTCACGCCGGAACCAGCCGCCTCGACATCGAGGCGCCAGGTGGCGGCGCCGCCCTGGGGCACGTCGGGCGAGATGGTCCAGTCCTGCAGGAACTTGGCGCGATAGTGGAAGATCTTGCCCAGTTTTCCAGCAGCGACCATCTGCTGGATCAGGGTGACGGCAGGCACGCGGCGGTAATTGTACCAGACCATGTTGGCGACGCCGGCCTTTTCCACGGCCTCGACCATGGGCGCCGCCTCGGCGGCGGTACGTGCCAGCGGCTTTTCGGAGAGGACCATCTTGCCAGCCTTGGCGGCGGCGATGGCGATCTCGGCATGCAGGTCGTTGGGCACGCAGATGTCGATCGCGTCGATATCCTTGCGCTCGACCAGGGCACGCCAGTCGGACTCGACGGATTCGTACCCCCACATGTCGGCAAAGTGCCGGACCTTGCTGACATTGCGGGCGGCAACGGCCTTGAGGACGGGGCGATAGCCGGTGTCGAAGAAGTGGGCGACATTGGCCCAGGCGTTGGAATGGGCGCGGGCCATAAAGCCATAGCCGACCATGCCGATATTGAGCTGCTTGGTCATTGTGATGTTTCCTTATTCCCGCCAGCCATGGGCGTCGCGCACCTGGACCATGGCGCCCAGGATCTTGTTCCAGGTCGACTGGGTCTGCATGACCGCATTGGGGAACATGCAGCCGTCCCAGCAGATGTGGGCCATGCGGCGAGTCAGGTCGCCCTTTTCGTTGCGCAGCCAGTAACCGGCGTGCTTGACGACATCGAGCCGGCCGTTGGGATCGTCGATCTGGCAGTGGCGACCGGTCTTTTCATGGTCGCCCGAACCGAAAGTGGTGCCATCGTTCTGGGCAACATGGAAGTCGAGCGTCCAGGGACGCAGCGCGTCGGCAACCTGATGGTAGGCCGCGTCGAGCGCAGCCGTGTCGGACCACTGGAAGTCCTTGGGCAGGATGCGGTCCTTTTCGGCATTGGCGCCAAGCACGAAGAGCATGGAGTGGGCCATGTCGGCCTGATAGCCGACGACACCGGGCATGTTGACCAGCTCGAGCAGCTTGACGTTCTCGCGCCAGGAATGCATGCCGCCCCAGCAGATTTCGCCTTCGGCGACGATGTACTCGCCATGATCCTGAGCGATCCGGCCGGCCTCGCGGAAGGTCTCGGCGATCAGCCTGGTATTGCCGTCCGGATCCTTGTCCCAGGCCTCGACGCCGGTAGAGCTGTCGACGCGGACGCCGCCAGTAGGGCGCACGCCCAGTTCGCGCATCTGCTTGCCGATGACACAGGCCTTGCGGACCTGGGTGAGGAACCGCTGCCGCTCGTCGGCATCGCCCATGGCCGATCCACCGCCGGCACCACCCCAGATAGGTGCAACAAATGAGCCGACCTTGAGGCCGAAGCCGGCGATATGCTCGGCCTTGCGCTTGACCTCGTCGCGGTCGCTGTCGATGGAGATATGCGGATCGGCCAGCCAGAGATCGACGCCGTCGAATTTCTGGCCCTCATACTCTGCCTTGGCAGTCAGTTCGAGCAGAGTGTCCAGGCCGATGATCGGTTCGCCGTCACCCGAGCCCTTGCCCACCACACCCGGCCACATGGCGTTGTGGAGTTTCGGAAAGGTATTGGTATGGGCAGCCATGACGTCCTCCCTAGTCGATGTTGGTTTCGTTATGTTCTCGTGTGGCCGGACTGTGTGCCGCCCCCTGCCATCATGCCGCCTTGTGCCGGAGGTTGCGGCCTGTGGCGGCATCAAAAAGCATGACCTTGTCCGGGTTCCAGCCGAAACGAACGGCGTCCTCGACGGCAACGGTGACCCGGGCGGGCACTGTGGCGCGGACGAAGTTGTCGCCGACGCGCAAGGTGACGATTTTCTCGATGCCGTGGTTTTCGATATCGTGGATGCGCGCCTCGACCGGTGCACCGGACTCGACCGTCACGTTCTCGGGCCGGATGCCGAAGGTATAGGCTCCCTCAGCTTCCGAACGTCCGGCGAGCGGCAGTTCGAAGACCTTGGCAGACATCACGGCGGCGTTGCCGGCGATGCGGCCCGTGAGCAAGTTGATGGCCGGCGAGCCGACAAAGCTCGCCACGAAGGTATCGCGCGGGTTCGAATAGACATCCTGCGGGGTACCGACCTGGACCAGTCGGCCCTGGTTCAGAATGCCGATGCGATCACCCATGGTCATGGCCTCGACCTGGTCGTGGGTGACGAAGATGAAAGTGGCCCCCAGCCGCATCTGCAGATCCTTGAGTTCGGACCGCAGCGACTCGCGCAGCTTGGCGTCGAGCGCAGAGAGCGGTTCGTCCATCAGGAAGACCTGCGGCTCACGCACGATGGCACGGCCGATGGAGACACGCTGCATTTCGCCGCCCGAAAGCCGATCGGTCTTGCGGTCGAGCAGGTGCTGGATGCGCAAGGTGCGGGCGGCGTACTCGATGCGCTTGTCGATATCGGCCTGGCCCATGTTGCGGACCCGCGAGCGCAACGGAAAGGCTAGATTGTCGCGGACCGTGAGGCGCGGATAGAGCGAGTATTGCTGGAGCACCAGCGCCACGTCGCGCTCGGCCGGCCCCCAGTCGTTGACCGCGTGCTCGTTGATGTAGAGATGACCCACGGTCGGCTTTTCGAGACCGGCAATCATACGCAGCGTGGTGGTCTTGCCCGCGCCGGTCGGCCCGAGCAGAACGAAAAACTCGCCGTCGGCGACGTCGAGATCGAGATCCTCGACGGCAGTGAAGTTGCCGAAGTTCTTGGAGATGTTTTCGAGACGGATGCGTGCCATGTCAGTCGCCCAGCCGGATGTCGAGCGAAGCGCCCGACTTGGTGTCGAAAAAATGTGCCTGCGAGGGATCGATGCGGGCGAACACGCGGGTGCCGACCTTGCCGACAAAGCCCGATTGGGTGCGGGCGCGCAATGTCTGCTGGCCAACGCGCAGATCGACGATGTCAAAGCCGCCGAACGGCTGAATGATGTGGGCTTCGACCGGCTGGAACCCGGCCTTGGCCTCGTGGCTGACCAGCACGCCTTCTGGACGGACTCCGAGCGACAGATCACCGTTCGCCTTTTTCGCATCGAGCATGCCGAGCAGTTCGCGCGGCAGTTCGAACTCGACGCTGTCGAGCGCGATCCGCGCCTTGCCGTTGGCCTCCGACACCTTGGTGGCCGAGATGTTCATGACCGGCGAACCGATGAACTGCGCCACGAAGAGGTTGGCCGGATGAAGGTAGACCTCGGTGGGTGTCCCGACCTGCTGCAACACACCGTCATGCATGACCACGATACGGTCGGCCAGCGACATCGCCTCGACCTGATCGTGCGTCACGTAGATGGAGGTGGAGCCATTTTCGAGGTGCAGGCGCTTGAGTTCGACACGCATGGTCTCGCGCAGCTTGGCATCGAGCGAGCCGATCGGCTCGTCGAGCAACAGAGCCTTGGGCCGACGCACTAGAGCCCGGCCGATGGCAACGCGCTGCATGTCGCCGCCCGAGAGCGAGGATGGCCGGGCGCCGAGCAAGTGAGTGATCCCCAGCGATCGGCCGACCGACTGAACCGTGCTTTCGATCTCGGCCTTGCTGGTGCCGACGGCGCGCAGCGGAAAGGCGAGGTTCTCGTAGACCGTGAAGTGCGGATAAAGCGCATAGTTCTGAAAGACGAAGGCGATATCGCGATCGGCGGCGCGCAGGCCCTGAATGGGCTTGCCGTCGAGCAGGATGTCACCGGAGTCGATTTCCTCGAGGCCGGCAATGGCCCGCAAGGTCGTGGTCTTGCCGCAGCCCGAGGGTCCGAGGAAGACCACGAATTCCTTGTCCTTGACGGTGAGGTTCACGTCCCTAATGACGTGGACCAGGCCAAAATGCTTGTCGATGTGGCGCAGTTCGATCTCAGCCATGATGGCCTCCGGCGACCGGATCGGCGCCCTTGCCCATGGCGGGCTTTTCGGGTGCGGGAATATGGACCGCGATGTTGAAACCGATAATGCCGATCAGCATGACGGTGACCGAATACTGGTGCAGGAATTCCACCCAGGGCTGGCAGAGGAAGATGATGCCGAGGATCATCAGCCACATGGAGCCGGGCTCGAGGAACTTCTGGTTGAAGACACGAATGTTCATTTCCGGATCGCTCCGAAGCTCATGCCGCGCAGCAGATGATTGCGGAGCAGGAAGGTAAAGATGGCGACGGGCAGCAGGAAGAGCGCCGTACCAGCGGCGATCACCGTCCAGTCGGGCAAGCCGGAGCCGATCTGACTGGGGATGAAGGGCGGCGCAGTCTGCGCCCGCCGGTTGGTCATGATGAGCGCGAAAGCATACTCATTCCAGGCCGTGATGAAGCAGAAGACCGCCGTGGCAGCGATGCCGGTCGCCGCCTCGGGCAGCACGATCTTGAAGAACGCCTGGATGCGCGTGTAGCCGTCGACGAGGGCGGCTTCTTCGTACTCCTTGGGGATCTCGTCGATAAAGCCTTTCATCAACCAGACGGCAAAGCTGACGTTGAAGGCCGTGTAGAGAATGATCAGCCCGAGATGGGAATCGTTGAGCCCTACCGTGCGGTACATCAGGAACATCGGAATGGCGACGACGATAGGGGGCAGCATGCGCGTGGAAAGGACAAAGAACAGCAAGTCCGCCTCGCCTTTGACCTTGAAGCGCGAAAAGCCATAGGCGGTGATAGTGCCCATAGAGACGGCCAGCAGCGTCGAGGTGATGGCCACGATCAGCGAGTTGATAAATCGATCGGGATAGCCCGAGAGCTGGATTTCGCCGCGACCCGACCGGGTGATGCGTTCGCCGCCGTCAAAGACCAGCTTTTCGAACCAGGGCGCGTTCTCGTAATCCACCTTCTCGTTGGGCTTGAGCTGCACGCGCTTGGTGAACAGCTTGACGAAGGGGGAGACCTCGGGCTGGAACAGAATGGTGGGCGGGTTGGTGGTGGCGAGGTTGCGCGGCTTGAGAGCGGTCGACCCGATCCAGTAGATCGGCGCCAGAAAGACCACAGTCAGAACCAGAACGGCAGCAATGGCGAGGCGATTGCCCAGGCGCTGGCCGCGGGATGAAACGACGGCCATTCCTAGCGCTCCTTGGCTTTGTTGAGGTACTTGACGTAGACGTTGGTGATGCAGAGCACCATGATCAGCACGATGTAGGCGAGCGCACAGGACTTGCCCGTCTGCCACTCCTGGAAGGCCATCTTGTAGAGGCGGATGGAGACCACTTCGGTGGTGGGTTGCCCGCTCATCACATAGGCCAGGTCGAAGGTCTTGAAGGCCTCCATGGTGCGGAAGATGATGGCGATCAAAAGGATCGGCGCGACCAGCGGCAGGGTGATGCGGAAGAACGTGTAGAGCCGGCTGGCCCGGTCGATGGAGGCGGCTTCGTAAAGGTGCTTGGGCACCGCCGAAAGACCGGCGAGAGAGAGCAGCATGACGAAGGGCGACCACATCCAGATGTCGGTCAGCGCCACGGCATAGAGCGCGATATTGGGGTCGCCGAGCCATTCGAGCTTACCCAGGCCCAGGGCATAGTTGATGATGCCGAAATTGGGGTCGTAGAGCAGCTTCCAGAACAGGCCGACAACGGCCATGGACAGCATCATGGGCAGCAGCAGCAGTGTGGTGATCAGTCCCTTCATGGGAAAGCTGCGGTTGAGCAGCAGCGCCATGCCGAAGCCGACGATGACCTGGCCGATGACCGAGACGATCACATACTGGGCGGTGATGGTGAAGTTCGACCAGATGTTGGGATCGCTGAGCAGATCCATGTAGTTTTTCAGGCCGATGAAGTTCACCGGATCCTTGGTGGAGGCGCGAAAATCGGTGAAGGAAAAGCCAAGCGAATAGAGCAGCGGGAAAATATTAAAGACGATCAAGAAGAGGATCGTCGGGATCACGAACAGATTGCGGATCGTGATGTCGCTCCAGCCGCGGACGGCCGCGCGTGATCGCGGATCGAGCGTCGTCATCAAAGTGGTCAAAGCACCAGTCCCCCGGAAAACGAACGCGGGGAGGCCGCGCGGCCTCCCCGGCAAGAAGTTGGCCTACATGCCGCGGCCGTACTTGGCGAACGTCGCCTTCCAGTCGGCAGCCAGGGCGTCGAGCGTTTCCTGCGACGTGCCTTCGCCACCCACCACAGCGGGATAGACGCGCTGGTTGAGCTGGGTCAGCAGTTCGGCGTACTCGGGCACTGCCCAGAAGTCCTTCACCTTGAACATGGTCTGGTAGAAGGCCTCGTTATAGGGCGTGGCGTTGCGGAACTCGGGGCTCTCGAGCACGGCAGCCGAGCAGGTGTAGCCACCCAGTTCGGCCCAGCGCTTCTGGGTCTCGTCCTTGATGAACCACTGCAGGAACTTGAACGCCTCTTCCTGGTTCTGGCTGTAGGAGACGATCGAGATGCCCTGCCCGCCCAGAGCGGCGAACTGATCGCCATCCGGACCGGCCGGGTTGGCGAAAAAGCCCGTGCCGGCGGCATTGGGATTGGACGCCTCGTTGATCAGCGCGGGGAAGAAGGCGAAGTAGTTCATCGACATCGCCGCGAGGTTTTCGGTGATGGCCTGGTTGTTTTCGACAAAGAAGGTCTTGGCCCAGCCCGGAGGGGTGAAGCTGTAGAGTTTCTTGTATGCATCGAGAGCCGCAACGGCCTTCGGGCCGTTGATGATGCCTTCGACCTTGTAGGTTTCCGGATCGCCCAGTTCGCCGCCATAGGAGAACAGCGCGTTCTCAAAGCCCATGGCCAGCGCGTCGTAGGAGTTGTCGGTGTAGATGGCGACGCCATAGCGATTCTGGTCGGGGCGATGGAAGAATTCAGCGATGTCCATCAGCTGCTGCCAGGTGGCGGGCGGCGCCAGGTCGTAGCCGTACTTGGCCTTGAAATTGGCCATCTCGGTGGGGTCTTCGAACCAGTCCTTGCGATAGGACCAGCCGACGGCATCGCCTTCTGCCGGGATCGACCAGTACTTGCCCGAATTGCCGGGGTACTCGGCGTAGAATTTCATGGTCGCGGGGGCCATGAGGTCGAGGACCTTGTTCTCGTTCACGAAGTCGGTGAGATCGACATAGTGGCCGGCGGTCGAGGCAGCACCCAGCCACTGGCTGTCGCCGACGATCAGGTCATAGGCAGAGCCCTGGGCGTTGAACTCGGTGAAGGCCTTGGTCTGGAAATCGCCCCACGGGGTGGTTTCCACGGTGACCTTGACGCCGGTCTCGGCTTCGTACTCGTTGACCAGTTCCTGCAGGTAGTTGGCCGGATCCCACTCGGCCCAGAAGATGGTCAGCTCCTGCGCGAGCACGGATGTGCTCGACGCCAGCATCAGGCCCATACCGGCCAGCATGCCTTTGGTCAGATTGCGCATTGTGGTTCCTCCCTTAGCGCGACAATTTCCGTCACTTATCGTCCCTTGGCCCGGCCAGATGGCCTTGCCGCCCCACCTCCATGGGGCGCCCGACAGCCCGCGGCGCGATGTCCGCGCCTCGCGGCCTGTCGAATTCGACGGGCGAGAATGGGGAAAGCATCAAATGCCGATTACGGTCCTCCAACCGGTGTCGGCAGGCGTGACGACGGGCTCACCTCAGGCTCGTCGACCCATTCCTTCCCCTGGCGCAGAAGTCTCCTCTCACCCCTGACGCCGAACCAGAATTCACCAGTTCATGCGTCCTCGTCAAGCTAACATGCTAGCATTATTGCTAAGATTGCCTCCGCCGCGTGGTTTTTGTTTCCGGTGTTTTCCCGTCCGGCGCATCGGCGATGGCAGCGCGGATCAGCGCGGCTGTGGTCCATTGCGCAACGTCCTGGGCCTCGTCGAACTCGAGGCCCCAGATGTCCTGGAGGACGAGCAGGAGTTCGAGGCCGTAGCTCAGGGACAGCGCCTGGGCGAGACGACGAAAACCGGCTTCACCGAGCCTGTCGCGCAACGGCGCAATGGCGGCCTGCAGCACGTCCACCCGATGGCCGCGCTTGAAGGCAGGCTCGTTGCCCAGCGTGCCGGCACGACGCTGTGCCCATTGTTCGAGCGAGAGTTTGAGCGAGGCGCGAAAGGTCGCCTGGAATTCGGCAATACGCGGCATGGAGACTGCCAGCAGATCCTTGACGCGGGTCTCGGCATCGGTGGACTCCGAGCGCCACTCGAGGATCGGCCCCAAACCGGCATCGACCACCGCATGCACCAACGCGGCCTGGCTCGGGAAATAACGATAGGCGGTGGCGCGGGACACTTCGGCCGCCTCGGCGACGTCGCTGACGGACGGGGTCTGCCCCGCCTGCATCAGGGCCACGGCCGTCTCGAGCATGAGCTTGCGCGTCCGGGCTCGAGGGCCGCGGGGCGGGTCGATGGCGAGATTGTCCTGGGTCGCTGATACTGCCATTCCGAAATGATACGCACATCTCAAAATGCTTTGCAATGGCGCGTGGGCTCTGCCTATGATGGCTGCTGGAGGAACGCGACGGAGCCGCCGAACGGCGCCCGGGCGGTTGTCGGGCATCGGCTGGAAGGCGGGTGCGAGGGGAGAGAATGGCACGCATCTATGTGGTCGGCACAGCCGACACCAAGGGCGAGGAACTGGCACACCTGCGTGAGTTGATCGCGCGCCTGGGTGCAACGCCCGTGGTTGTCGATGTCGGCATCAAAGGGGCACCAATCCCCGTAGACATCAGCGCGGCCAATGTCGCAGCGCATGGCCCTGACGGGCTGCTCGACTGTACCGAGCGGGGGGCTGCCGTTACCGGGATGATGGAGGCCTTCGCCCGGTTCGTGACAACGCGCGGCGACATCGCCGGAATGATCGGCATTGGTGGTGGCGGTGGCACGTCGATCGTCACCGCCGGCATGCGCGAGCTCGGCATCGGTATCCCCAAGATCATGATCTCCACGCTCGCCTCGGGTGATGTCGGGCCCTATGTGGGGGTGAGCGACATCATCATGATGCCGGCGATCACCGACCTGGCTGGGCTCAACCAGATCAGCCGGGTGATCCTTGCCAATGCAGCGCAGGCGATCGTAGCAATGAGCCTGAACCCGCCGCAGGTGACGGCAGGCAAGCGGGCGCTGGGCCTGACCATGTTCGGGGTGACGACACCTGCGGTGACCGCAATGGTGGAGTCGCTCAATGCGACCTATGAGCCACTGGTCTTTCACGCCACCGGCACGGGCGGCCGGACGATGGAGATGCTGGTCGACAGCGGGCTCATCACCGGCGTTCTCGACATTACCACGACGGAGGTCTGCGACCTGCTGGTCGGTGGCGTCCTGTCGGCGGGGGACGATCGGCTCGATTGCATTGCGCGGACGCGGGTGCCGTATGTGGGCTCGCTCGGGGCCTGCGACATGGTCAATTTCTGGGCGCCGGAGACGGTACCCGCGCGCTTTGCGGGTCGGACCCTCTATAATCACAATGCCAACGTGACGCTGATGCGCACGAACGTGGACGAGTGTCGCGCGATTGGTGAATGGATCGGGGGCAAGCTCGATCTCTGCGCCGGGCCGATCCGTTTCCTGATCCCGGAAAAGGGTCTGTCGGCACTCGACATAGAAGGCGGCGCGTTCTGGTCGCCCGCGGCGGACGCGGCGCTGTTCGAAGCGCTCGAGCGAACGCTCCGCCCTGCCCCGAACCGCGCCATCATGCGCCTACCAATGCATATCAACGATCCGCAGTTTGCCGCAGCCGCCGTCGCGGCGTTCACCGAAATCGCCAACTGAAAGTGCTGTCGATGGCCTCCATTCCGCGCGCCGAAATCCTGAAGAAGTTCCATCAGATGGTGGCAGAGAAGCGACCCATCGTCGGCGGCGGGGCCGGCACCGGGCTCTCGGCCAAGTCCGAAGAGGCCGGTGGTATCGACCTGATCGTGATCTACAATTCTGGCCGCTACCGCATGGCGGGACGCGGGTCGTCGGCGGGGCTGCTCGCCTATGGCAATGCCAACCAGATCGTCAAGGAGATGGCAGTGGAGGTGCTGCCAGTGGTCAAGCGCACACCAGTGCTGGCCGGGGTGAACGGCACCGACCCCTTCGTGCTGATGCCGCAGTTCCTGGCCGAGCTCAAGGCAATGGGCTTTTCAGGCGTGCAGAACTTCCCCACCATCGGCCTTTTCGACGGTGTGATGCGGGTGAGCTTCGAAGAGACCGGCATGGGCTATGGCCTGGAGGTCGACATGATCGCGCAGGCCCACGCCATCGATCTGCTGACCACCCCCTACGTGTTCAATCCAGACGAGGCGACCGCGATGGCCCGAGCGGGCGCCGATATCGTAGTGGCCCATATGGGGGTGACGACCGGCGGCGCGATCGGGGCGACATCGGCCAAGTCGCTCGACCAGTGCGTGGTCGAGATCGACGCCATCGCTGCGGCGGCGCGCCAGGTGCGCGAGGACGTGCTGGTGATCTGCCATGGCGGGCCGATCGCCATGCCGGACGACGCCCGCTACATCCTCGACAACTGCACTGGCGTGCATGGGTTCTATGGCGCCAGTTCGATGGAGCGGCTGCCGGTCGAGGTGGCGATCAAGGGCCAGGTTGAAGGGTTTAAAGGGTTGCGGTTGCGGTAACGAGTAGCGAGTGCACTGGGAGGGTGGGACCGGTGAATCAACCCACTGGCTACTGGCCATTCGCACCAACGGGAGGAGCAAAAGATGGCTGAGAACAATTTCGTCTATCCCAAAGACGTGCAGAAGTTCGGGTTCGACTGGGGGCAACTGGCGCTGACGGTGGCGCCAGAAGTCAACGGGGCCAGGACGTTTTCGGGCGGCGTGGTCGACCTGCCGAGTGGCCAGGGCCATAGCCGGCACAACCATCCCGGATCGGAAGAGATCATCTTCGTGATCTCTGGCGAAGGCGAACAAATGGTGGAAAGGCCTGATGGCGTGCCGGAAGTGCAAAAGGTGACGGCGGGCTGCACGGTGTTCGTCCCCGAGAGCCGGTTTCACTCGACGCTGAATACCGGCAAGGGGCCGATGCAGCTCTTCGTGGTCTACTCGCCGGCTGGCCCGGAAAAGCTGCTGCGGGAACTGCCGGACTTCCGGCTTCTGCCCAAAGGCGCGTGACCGGTCGGCGCATGCCTTAGGCCCCGCCCAGCGATGAACGCCGACCGGCTGTCATACGGCTGTCACGTCGGTCGCCTTTGTCTCGCGACACGCGCGCAAGGGGGCCGACATGGACGAAGATCTCGACCGGATCAAGCAGGCGATCGCCGATGACTTCGACGAAGAGCTGGAAATGCAGCTCGAGGACGACCGGCTGGACGAACTGGTGGCTGAGGGCATGTCCGGCCCCGCTGCGGACAGCATCGAGCGGCGCGCCTATTTCCGCGAACTGTTCCGGCTGCAGCACGAACTGGTGCGGCTGCAGGACTGGGTGCAGCACAACAAGCTCAAGATGCTGGTGATCTTCGAAGGACGCGATTCCGCCGGCAAGGGCGGGGCGATCAAGCGGGTGACACAACGGCTCAACCCGCGCTCGTGCCGGGTGGTGGCGCTCACGGCGCCCACCGAGAAGGAAAAGGGCCAGTGGTACTTCCAGCGCTATGTGCCACATCTTCCGGCGGCGGGCGAAATGGTGCTGTTCGATCGGTCCTGGTATAATCGCGCCGGCGTCGAAAGGGTGATGGGCTTTTGCACGCCCGAGGAGCTTGAGGAGTTCTTTCGGTCGGTGCCCGAGTTCGAGCGCATGCTGGTGCGATCCGGCATCATCCTGGTCAAGTACTGGTTCTCGATCACCGACGAAGAGCAGGAGTTCCGCTTCAAGATGCGGATCCACGATCCGCTCAAGCAGTGGAAGCTCTCGCCCATGGATCTGGAGAGCCGGGTGCACTGGGAGGACTACACGCGCGCCAAGGAAGAAATGTTCGACCGTACGCATACGGCAGAGGCGCCCTGGTGGGTCGTTCAGGCAGTGGACAAGAAACGGGCACGGCTGAACTGCATTGCGCACCTCCTGAGCCAGGTGCCCTATGGCGATGTTCCCAAAGCCGAGATCGAACTGCCGCCGCGCGTGCGCAATGCCGACTATGTCCGCCACCCGGTGCCGCCCGAGCTCTACGTGCCGGAGGTCTACTAGATCGCGAGCCGATCCAGCCACTCCGACAGTAAGCGGCGCTCGCCCTCGGTGAGCGCCACAGCGTCGGAGAGCCCCGCCTTGAGGGCAATTGCGGCGGCGGCTGGGCCGGGAGCCGATAGAACGGGTACATCAGTGGCTATAGCTGCCAGCGTCGCCTCACGCGCCCTGATCGGCAGAGAGGAGTTCTTGCCCTTCCCGGGCATTCCTAAGAGTGTCAGTACGGTACCACGGCCAGTGGCCGTGATCAGTTCGGTTGCTTCGTCTTCGGAGACTCGCAGACGACCGGCGGTTGCGACACGCTTGAGGCGCTGGCGCAGCACGGCTTCAGCGGCTTGTTCAGCAGCCGACGTGACCTTCGGATTTGGATCGCCGGCCATCAGGGCGTAAAGCGCCGGATGCGCGAGGCCGAACGCAATGTGCTGGTCCCAGCCGTCACGTAGATCATCGAGCGGGTCGATGGCCGGATTGACCGGCAGCTTGCCTGCGAAGTGTGCGGCGAATCCATAGGCAACGACGGCATCGAGCAGGCCGCGCATATCGCCGAAGATCCGGTAGATCGTTGGCGCCTGCACGTCCGCAGCGGCGGCGACGGCGCGGGTCGTTACGGCATCGCGTCCGCCGGCAGCAAGAAGGTCGGCCGCCGCCCCCACGATACGGGCGCGAAGAGCATCACGTGACGACGCTTCAACAGACTTGTCGATCATGCCCGATGTTAGCACTGATATCGCCCGCTTGCCAGTGCATGTTATCGTTGATATCTTAACATTGATATCGTTGATAATGAGGTTTGGAATGATCATCGTATCCGGAGCGAACGGCCAGCTGGGCCGACTGGTTGTCGAGCAACTGCTGAAGCGGGTCCCAGCTGGCGATCTGGCGGTCAGCGTTCGCGACGCGAACAAGGCCTCGGCGCTTGCCGACCGCGGTGTGCGGGTGCGGCAGGCGAGCTATGACGACCGCGGCAGTCTCCGCTATGCCTATCAAGACGCGGAAATCGTTCTGGTCATCTCCAGCAATACGCCCAACACAGACGCACTGGTCCATCACCGCAACGCCGTGGAGGCCGCGATGGAGGCGGGGGCGCAGCGTGTGGTCTATACCAGCCATATGGGCTCGAACCGCGCCTCGCACTTCCCGCCCATGGTGGACCATGCCAGGACCGAAGCTATGTTGGCCGAAAGCGGCATGCCGTTCACGTCGCTTCGCAACGGCTACTACGCTGCCTCGGGCATCATGCTGATGGGGCAGGCATTGGAGACGGGCGACCTTGTGGCGCCCGCGGATGGAAAAGTGTCGTGGACAGCGCATGCTGACCTCGCCGAGGCCGCGGCGATTGCCCTGAGCGATCCGGGAAAGCTTGATGGGATTACCTCGCCGCTGACCGGAAGCGAGGCGCTTGATCTCGGCGAAATCGCGGCGATTGCGAGCGACCTGACGGGAGCGACAATCCGGCGTGTCGTCGCCGACGACGAGGACTTCATCGAGGCGATCAAACAACGCGGCGTGCCGGAATGGCGGTTGAACCTGATGCGGGGCGTGTTCCTTAGCATGCGGGAGGGCGAGTTCGCACGTACCGACCCGACGCTCCAAACGCTGCTCGGACGGAAGCCGAAAACGATGCGTGACACCCTTGCAGCGCATCTTGCTCGCTAGCAAATCATTCTATCTTGCCGCGCGCCTTGCCCTGCGCGCTCAACCAGACGCACACAGGACTGCCATGCAAACCAGCCATGCACGCGTCGTCACGCAAGATTAAGAGCGCTGTGCCAGACTGAGCTTCAGGTTCCGGGGCAGCGTCACTATGGAAAAGTTCGATCTCATCGTCATTGGTTCGGGGCCGGCCGGTCGTCGGGCCGCCATCCAGGCCGCAAAGCTGGGTCGCTCGGTGCTGGTGGTGGAAAACCGGCTGCGCGTGGGCGGGGTGTCGGTGCATACCGGCACCATCCCCTCCAAGACGCTGCGTGAGACGGTGCTCAACCTGTCCGGCTGGCGCGAACGCGGCTTCTATGGCCTTGCCTACCGGGTCAAGAAGGACATCGAGGGCAAGGACCTGGGCGCCAGGTTGCGGATGACGCTGGACCACGAAATCGATGTTCTCGAGCATCAGTTCGCCCGCAACGGCGTGCGCACGGTGGCTGGCAAGGCGCGGTTCATCAATCCGCACCAGCTGGCAATCAAGCATAGCGAAGAGTCGGAAAGCAATTTCGAGGCGGAGAACGTGGTGATCGCGGTGGGCACGTCGCCCTATCGCCCCAAGCATATCCCCTTTAACGAAACGAGCGTATTCGACAGCGACAACATCGCTGCAGACCCGCGGGTGCCCAAGAGCCTGACGGTGGTGGGCGCCGGGGTGATCGGGCTCGAGTATGCGACGATCTTTTCCGCGATGGACGTGCCGGTGACACTGGTGGAGCCGCGCGAGCAGTTCCTCGAGTTCATCGACCGCGAGATCATCGAGGAATTCGTGCACGAGTTGCGCAAGCGCGGCATGCAGATGCGGCTGGGCGTGACTGTGGACGCTGTCGAACTGGACGCCCAGGGCTGGGCCGTGTCGACCCTCAGCGATGGCCGGCGCATCCGCACCGAAATGCTGCTCTACGCCGCCGGCCGGGTGGGCGCGACGGCAGGCCTCGGGCTTGAGACATGTGGGATCGAGGCCGACGATCGCGGCCGGCTTAAGGTTGATCAGAAGACATTTCAGACCAGCGTACCCAACATCTACGCAGCAGGCGACGTGATCGGTTTCCCCTCACTCGCCTCAACGGCAATGGAACAGGGCCGGATTGCTGCCTGCCACGCCTTCGGCGCGCCGATGCCGCCGGCACCGGAATACTTCCCCTACGGCATCTACGCCGTGCCGGAAATCTCGACGGTCGGGCTGACCGAACAGCAGGTGCGGGAAAAGAACATCCCCTATGAATGCGGCATTGCGAGGTTCCGCGAGACGTCACGGGGGCACATCATGGGGCTGCAGAGCGGCATGATGAAGCTGATTTTTTCGCTCAAGACGCGGCGGTTGCTGGGCGCACATATCATCGGCGAGGGCGCGACCGAATTGGTGCATATCGGCCAGGCGGTGCTCAACCTCAAAGGCACGGTCGACTATTTCGTCGAGAACGCCTTCAATTATCCTACGCTGGCAGAGGCCTACAAAATCGCGGCGCTCGATGCGTTCAACCGCATGGCGCCGCGCGACCAGGGCAAGGCGGCCGCGATCAGCGAGGGCTAAGCGCCACGTTACGCCCGGCGGGGCTACCTATGGGCGGGCTGGAAACAGCGCGCCCGGACCGCTAGGTATGGGCGGAGTTCCCATTCCAGCAAGGCCCGCCCCAGATGACCAGTTCGCCCATCGATCCCGTCAAACTCGACAAGCTCGCCGAAGTGGCGATCAAGGTCGGGCTGCAACTGGCAGAGGGGCAGGACCTGGTCATGACCGGGCCGTCGACGGCGCTGCCGCTGATGCGCAAGATTGCCGAGCATGCCTACAAGGTCGGCGCCGGAGTGGTGACCCCGATCATCTTGGACGAAGAGGTAACACTGGCGCGCTACCGGCATGCCAATAGCGCGAGTTTCGACAAAGCGGCGGGCTGGCTCTACGAAGGCATGGCGACGGCGTTTTCGCGCAATGCGGCACGCCTCGCCATCGCCGGGGACAACCCAATGATGCTGGCCGGGCAGGACCCGACAAAGGTCGCACGTGCCAACAAGGCAAACTCGATGGCCTATAGGCCGGCGCTGGAGAAGATCACCGGCTTCGATATCAACTGGAATATCGTTGCTTATCCGAGCCCTGCCTGGGCCCGGCAGGTGTTCCCGGACGACGCAGAAGAGGTGGCGATCGAAAAGCTGGCCAATGCGATCTTTGCTGCGAGCCGGGTGGACGTGGCAGACCCGATTGCGGCCTGGAAGGAGCACAATGCCAACCTCAAGCGGCGCTGGACCTGGCTCAACGAGCACGCCTTTTCCGCGCTCGCTTATACCGGCCCGGGAACCGACGTGACCATCGGACTGGCCGACGGCCATCAGTGGAAGGGTGGCGCCAGCCAGAGCAAGAACGGGATCACCTGCAATCCCAACATTCCGACCGAGGAAGTCTTCACCACACCGCATGCGCTGCGCGTGGAGGGGCACGTGTCGAGCACCAAGCCGCTTAGTCACAATGGCACGGTGATCGATGGCATCCGTGTGAAATTTGAAGGCGGCAAGATCGTCGAGGCCAAGGCGAGCAAGGGAGAGGACGTGCTCAACAAGGTGATGGACACCGACGCGGGCGGGCGACGCATCGGCGAAGTGGCCCTGGTGCCGCATTCATCGCCAATCAGCCAGTCGGGCATCCTGTTCTACAACACGCTATTCGACGAGAATGCCGCCAGCCACATTGCCCTGGGCCAGTGCTACGCCGACTGCTTTATCAACGGCAAGTCGCTGGCGCCCGAGCAGATCCGGGCGCAAGGCGGTAATAATAGTCTGATCCATATCGACTGGATGATCGGATCGGACAAGATCGATATCGACGGTATCACTCCCGACGGCCGGCGCGTGCCCGTGATGCGCCAAGGTGAGTGGGCCACGCCCTGACCGAGATTAGAGATGGCTGGTGCCGCGAACACCGGGCGCCAGCCACCTGAACTCTCCGATTCCAGGATCCGGCCAAAGGCCAACTGAAGCGGCCCCGAAATACCGCTGCAGCGTGTTCGCAATCCTGAGAGCCGCACATCGCGACGAGGTCCATCGGTCGGTGCAGCCAGCCATTTCCTCCAGCTTCGGAGACGAGTTTAGTAAACAGCAGGGTCCGTTACGCGTGCGTGATGCCCGATTCAGCCGCGACTTCCGCAAGACGTCGGCGCCACATCGGGCTCTCGGCGAATTGGAAGTCGCTACGCGGACCGCGCGCATCAGGCAGGACGCGCAAGTGATCGACCAGTTCGAGTGCGTCCCGCTGCTTCTGGCGGATGCGATGCGTCTGATAGAGCTGCAGGAGATCGCTCCGACGCTCGGCCAGGCCGAGCGGCACCAGTTGGTCAAGGCTACGCGCGGAAAAGTGGATGGTACGCGCATGAGCAAGCATGCTGGCCGCCTCGTGTGGCTGCAGATGCCCAAGGCGCAGCAGTTCGGCCACGGTCGGCTCGACATCGACCATCGGCTCGGTCAACGGCAACCAGCCGAGTTCTGCCGGGGCATGAACGAGGCCGACGTCGGCATCGTCGTCACGCATGCCTGAGGCGTAGCTCCAGGCGATTGCGCCGATGGGACGCATGCCGAAAGGGGCGCACTCGGCGGCCCGCAGAGCGCCCATCGAGGCTGCGCCCAGCACAGCCACACCCTGCGCCAGGGCAAAGAGGATCTCCTTGTGCCAGACGGCAGCTACCGCATCGAACAGGCCATCGACCAGACCGATTGCCGTGGCGCCCTCGAGCACCGCCCGCAACAGATCGCCGTGCGCGGCGGGGGGCCGGACATCGATGCCATTGGCCACGAAATCGCTTCCGGCGAGGCTGGGGCCGGCAAACAGCACTTTCACCATAGTCCGAGCATGGCCCCAGTGGCGCGGGGGCCAGCGCGCCAGTGCCGGTTGGTCGAGCGATCCTCGAGACCGTGCGCGAGGAGACGGACAACGGCAAAGTCGGCCTGCGCCGCAAGGGGAAAGGCGGCGATGCGGGTGATGCCGGCTCCAGCTACTTGCGCCCGAAGGTGGGCAAGCAGCGCCGGCAGCGGCGTCCCCAGGGGCAGGCCGGGTGGCGGCGCTTTCGGCGGGGCATCGGCAAGTGCAAGCAGTCCCTGCAGCGACGTGCTCACCCTCTGGTGGTACTCGGACGGATCGAAATCGTCCCGAGCGCCCGCGATGTTTGAAATGCGGGTCTGAGCGGCCTCAGTAATGGCGCGTATGGCGGCGCGGGCGGCGACAGGGTGACAGCCGCACCCTGCAGCGAGATCGAAATAGCGGTCGGGCGGCCCATCAGCCGGCGCCAGCACTGCAAAGATCACCGGCACGCCAATGGTCGTGGTTTGGTCGAACAATATGAGGTTCAGGCCGCTGGCCGCAATTGCTGCTACGAGGCTATCGACAATGGAGTCGCCAAAGGCCGCCGGGTCGATGCGAGTGGCACCAGCGGCAGCGTCAGACTTGAAGATCCAGAGCGTCGTGGCGTCGCGTTCGACCAGTTCGCAGAGGGCATGAAAGGTCGCCTCTTCAAGCGCATTGCCGGAGGCTAGGCCATTGGTGGACTGGCTGAATTCGGCAAGGGAGGTGGCGCCGCCGATAATGAGCGCGTCACGTGGAGCGAACACCCGGACGCCAGAAAAGAGGTCGCGGCCGGCGAGCCAGTCGAGCATGAGATCGTCGGTGAGCGGTGCGTTTGCCGGTAGCCAGGGAGAGATGTCAAAGAGCGTGTTGCCGGCGTCCCGCAAGGTTGCGGCGGTGGCCTGCGTCGCCGCGACCTCGGGTTGTTCGGCGATCGCATATTCGACGGCCTCCATGATCGCAGAGGCCATAGCAGCGGCGTCATCGGCCCCCTTGCCCATATTGACCGAAAGCGTACGGGCGTTGGGGCGGATGGCGGCGAAACATGGAATGCCGATGGTGTCGAGCCCGGTCTGGCGAGCCAGCCGAGTGATGCCGTAGCGCGGCATGAGGGGGCGCATGAGGGCAACCGTCTCGGACGGCGTCCGGAGCCGATCCGAGTACGGGTGCACCGGCGAAACCGCCGGTGCGAGAGCTGGAAACGTAATGGTAAATCAGTCTGTTGTTACGCGTAGAACCAACGGCCCGACGCCACATCCCGCGTATCGGCGGCAATGGCGAAATCGACGCCCTTGAGCGAGCCCGAGGCGCGCAGATCGTCGGCGTTCTTGAAGGCGGCTGAGCCCGCGTCGACCGACGAAACGGTCATGGTCTGGGTGTCGACGACGAGCAGATCGGTAGAGTTCTTCTGTCCAATGATAACGTAACGCATAGTTTTAGCCTCCTGTTGCCTCTCATTTGAAACCTGCCCTGCGCAGGCCCTCAATGTAGAGATCGACGTCAGCCGGGTCCCGCATCGGCAGGCGCCGCGCCCAGTTGGCGATGGTGAAATCCGGCTGCAAAGAGAGGGCTCGAAGCCTGAACTGGCGCGCAAGTTCCTTGTCGCCTTCCATGGCAGCCGCGGCCGCCATGAGCCGCAGCGCCGGCTCCTGATTCTTCATGCGCTGCAACGCCGCCATGGCATCCTGCCAAAGGCCCTGGAAATAGTTGATCCCACCGAGGGTCCACCAATACTCGTCGGGGGGTATCGGATTGAGCAGGAGCGCGGCTTCGATGTGTTGGCGCGCTGCCTGGAAATCGGAATTGTGCGTTAGGGTGTCGGCATAGTCGGCCAGCACGTCTGCATGATTGGGCGCATATTGTTCGGCGCGGGCAAACTGGGCCAGACTCTCATCGAGGTCGCCGACGAACAGGGCCGCCCGGCCAAGCTCCCGATAGCCGTTGCCATCGAACGGATCGAGGGCAATGGCCCGCTCGGCATGCAGTTTGGCCTTGTCGAGCAGGGTGTGATCAGCGCCGGAACGCAGCACCCACTCGATGACGTAGCTGCGCGCCATTGAGCTTTCCGCCATGGCGAGCTCGGGCGCAAGTTCTGATGAGACGCGGAAAGCCTTGCGGGCCTTGCGGACGCGCGGCAGATCGAAGGTCCGCAGGTCCTGGCGACCGGCAAGATAATGCGAATAGGCGGTGGGATCCCTGCTCGTCCGTTCGGCAGTGAGTTCGGCCGACTCGACGCGGTCGGCAAGACTGCCGACAATGCCGTTGACCAGGTCGCGATAGCGCTGTGGCGCATCTGCGACTGCAAACCTGAACTTGTCGGTCCAGACGATTTCGCGGCCGGCAGTGCGAATGAGGCGAACCGCGAGCGCCAATTGGCCAGTGGCATCGGCGGCCCGATCGAGGGCGACACGGCTCTCGACCGCATAGTCGATCTGGTGCGAGCGGATTTCGTCGATGGCCGAAAAGGGATCGAACTGCCAGGCCGAGTGCGGCGCGATGACGGTCAATGAGCGTAGGCGGCAGAGACTGATGGTCACGTCTTCGATCAGCGCCGGCGCCAGATGTCGGGGCGTATCGTTGCGACCGAACTCCTGCAGAGGCGGCAGCAGGACGATCCGTGGCACACGCGCCCGCTCGGCTCCCAGAATCGTCCGGGCATCGGGACGCACTGAACGGTTTGCCGGCGTGGCCGCGACAGGGGCCGGTGGCGGCACAGCGAGTGCCGTTGTTTCCGGCTCGGGCTCGGCACCGAGGGTCTTCCACAGCCGATTGCGGAAAGCGGCGAAAATAGTGCCGACGGCAAACTCGTCGCCATGTGCACGAGCCAGCCGCATCTGCGCCTGACAAATCAGATCGGAGTAAGGCTGCACCTCAGCGAGCCGGAGCAGAGCCTGGTCGGCGGCGGACCCGCCAATGCGCAGAGCCGTGCTGCAAGCATTGGCGACAAATTGATTCTCAATCCGAGTCCGCTCGGTTTCGATCCAGCGCGACAGATCGTCGGCCGAGCCGGTCAGACCATCGAGGAAGCCGCCTCGATAGTAGCCGACCAGGCGCAAAAACTCGGCCGGATCGACGACGGTGCGGATGCGCAATATCTCGACCAGATCGAGGCGCATCGTGTGGCCGAGACCAATATAGGTCGAGTCTGTTTCAAACAGCGCAAAGCCATGGCGCGCCTCGAGCGCGCGGGTATTTAGTAAAACCTGTCGCAGGTTGGTACTGGCCTGGGAGCTGGTGGCTGTCTCCCAAAGGCGATCAGCTACAGCCTGGCGACGCGCCTTGCCGCGATAGTCGGTGTGCAGAAGTGCGGCGAGTGCAAACGCCTTCTGGCGTAGTTCTACAGTGGTCCCATCCGGCAGCCGCAACTGCGGCACGCCCAGGAGCTGCAACATTGGTGTTTCCCGCATGGCACCCGAGAACTCTCAAATCACGTTTGGAAACAATAGATGGAGACAACTTGACTAAGTAAAGGAAAAATACCAGAACACATAACGGTCGCATAACGAATGGCCCTGAAAAGGGGCAAGGAGATAACGCCAAAACTCCGCGAGTGACCGCCGCGGTCAGGAAACAGATGTCGCTGCCGACCTCAGTCAGGCCGCTGACACACTAAGCAGACGATGGAAGGGTTTTACTTTGGCAATGCAGATTGGGTCGCCGGGCACCTCTGGGGGCGCGCATGTCGCAGCCGACCACGAACTGGTAGAGTTGAGCGCGGATATCGTATCCGCCTATGTTGGTCATAACGCGCTGAGCGTATCCGACCTGCCGAAACTGATCGCAGATGTGCACAACGCGCTCAAGAACCTGCGTGGCAATGGCGGCCCAGTAGTGCCGACCGAACTCAAGCCGGCGGTGCCGGTGAAGAAGTCGATTGCACCCGATTACTTGATCTGCCTGGAAGACGGCAAGAAATTCAAGTCGCTCAAGCGTCATTTGCGCACCCACTATGACCTGTCGCCAGAACAGTATCGTGAAAAGTGGGGCCTGCCGGCCGACTACCCGATGGTCGCGCCGAACTACTCCGAGACGCGGTCGCGTCTGGCCAAGGACAATGGCCTGGGCCGCAAGGCAAAGTAACCGAACTGATCACAAAATGCCCCACGGCCGCCCTTACTGGGCGGCCGAGCAGTTTCTGACGACGGTTTTCCACAGGTTGGGTCGGTTCGGCACGACAGGCCCAATCCCCGGGTGCCGCCCTTCGGGCGGGGTTGCGTGATGTGATGGGCCCTGACGGCAAAAAGTGAGGCGTTGTTAACGCGCACACGGCACTGTCGGATCACGACCCGATTGACGACAGAGCGCGAATGCCGATCTTTGCCAAGCAACTCATCCACACCACCCGGCCGTCGTCGACCTTGTCTGCGCCTCAGCCGGACCTGGTGGATGCCAGCGCAGTCAGCGGGCTGATGAGCCAGCATTTCGGTTTTGGTCAGTGGAAGGTCACCTTCCCCGGTGAAGTGCGCATGTCGGAGCAGGCCTGCGAGGTCTTCGGCGTACCCTACCGGCCTGAGAGCCTGCCGCTCGAATATCTTGTGCAGCGCTACCACCCCGATGACCGCGGCAAACTTCTGACGCTGATTGCAGCCACGCTGCAGGAGACCAGGGCCTTTCATGCCGTGTTGCGAGTGATCGACGACGACGGCGAAGAGCGCGTAGTCGAAAGTGTCGGCGATCTGCGGATCCAGGATGGTCGCGTGACCGAGCTGTTCGGGCTCAGTCGCAACATCAGCAAGGAAGCGAGCCGCGAGGCCTCTGCCATCAGCCGCAACAGGCTGCTGCAGGATGTAGTAAGCGCCATGCCGGCGCCGATCGCGATCTTTGACGAAGAACTGACGCTGCTGGAATGCTCGGCTTACTGGCTCAAGTGCCACAAGCTGGTCGAGCGGACCGACGCGGTCGGTAAGAAACTTTACGATCTGTTCCCCGATATGCCTCCTGCCCTGCGCGAGGAAAACAGCCGGGCGCTGGCCGGCAGCGTGGTGCGCACCAAGCGCAACTTCATCAATCCGACCACCGGCAACAAGATGGACTGCCACGCGGTGATCGCCCGCTGGATGGCGGCCGAGGACAAGGTAGGCGGCCTGGTGATGCTGGTCGGCTGGCACGAGTTCGGAGTGTCTGTAGCGGCACGCAAAGTCGAGGAAGTGGCGGGCTTTGACGGCTCGCTGCTCGACATGCTCAAGATCGTCAGTTAGCGCGGATCACGGCGAGGAAGATGGCGCCGTAGCGTTCGAGCTTGGCCTGGCCAATGCCGGGGATGCCCGCCATGTCGTCAAGGCTCCGCGGCCGCTCGGTGGCCATGGCCCGCAGCGATACATCCTGAAACACCACATAGGGCGGCACACCCTGGGCCTTGGCGAGACGAGACCGCTCGGCGCGCAACGCATCGAACAGCGACAGTGCGCTTTCGGGCAGATCGACAGCGCGCTGCAAGGCGCGGCGCACCTCGGCAGACCGACGCGGACGATCGCGGCGCAGCGTGACGCGTTGTTCGCCTTTAAAGACCGGTCGCGCCGCCTCGGACAGTTTCAGCGCGCCATGCGCAGACTGGTCGACGAACACATAGCCGGCAGCAGTGAGCTGGCGGAATACTGATTGCCAGACACGCGGCTCGATATCCTTCCCTGCACCGAAAACCGGCTGGCTGTCATGGCCGAACTTCTGCGTGCGCTCGGTCGACTTGCCGGTGAGCACATCGATGACGTGTTGGGCGCCGAAGCGCTGTCCGGTCCGGTAGATGGCGGCCAGCGCCTTGACGGCCGCCTCGGTCCCGTCCCAGGTGGCGACCGGGGAAATGCAGGTATCGCAGTTGCCGCAATTGCCAGGATGGATCTCGCCGAAATGCGCGAGGATCGCCTTGCGGCGACATTCGGCCGTTTCGCAGATGCCGAGCAAAGCGGAGAGCTTGCCGTGTTCGACCCGCTTGATCTCGTCGGGGGCATTGCCCTCGTCGATCATGCGGCGGCGTTGCACGACATCGGCCATGCCGTAGCACATCCACGCCTCGGCAGGCTGGCCATCGCGGCCGGCACGGCCGGTCTCCTGGTAGTAGGCCTCGACCGAAGCGGGCATGTCCAGATGGGCCACATAGCGCACGTCAGGCTTGTCGATGCCCATGCCGAAGGCGACGGTCGCGACCAGACAGAGGCTGTCTTCGGTCAAAAAGGCATCCTGGTTGGCGGCACGCGCCGTGGCGTTCATGCCGGCATGGTAGGGGAGCGCACGGATGCCCTTGCCCTCGAGCCATTCGGCGACATCCTCGACCTTCTTGCGCGACAGGCAGTAGACGATGCCGCTCTCACCCTTGTGCTTGCCGAGGAACTCCAGCAGTTGCTCGCGAGGCTTGTCCCGCTCGACGATGGCGTAAGAGATGTTGGGACGATCAAAGCTGGTTTCGAAAATGGCAGCGTCGGCCAGTCCGAGCCGTTCGATGATGTCCGCGCGGGTCACTGGATCGGCGGTCGCGGTCAGCGCGATGCGCGGCACGCCGGGGAAGTTGACCGCGATGGAGGAGAGCTCCCGGTACTCCGGGCGGAAATCGTGGCCCCACTGGCTGACGCAATGCGCCTCGTCGATGGCAAACAGACTGATCTCGACGTCCTGGATCATGTGCTGGAAGCCGGGCGTGGTGAGCCGTTCGGGCGCGACGTAGAGGAGCTTGAGTTCGCCGGAACGCAACTGGTCGCGTACCAGGCGTGCATCGTCCGGAGTCAGGGACGAGTTGAGAGCTGCCGCGGCGATGCCCGCCTGGCGCAAGGCCTCTACCTGATCGCGCATCAGGGCAATCAGCGGCGAAACGATGATGGCAACGCCACGACGGCAAAGCGCAGGCACCTGATAGCAGATGGACTTGCCGGCGCCTGTGGGAAAGAGCACCACCGCGTCCTCGCCCGAGGCCAGATGGCGAACCACCGCCTCCTGCTGGCCGCGGAACTCGGCATGGCCGAACACCTCGCGCAGAACCTCCAGCGGCTCGCGCAATGCTCCAGACCCGTCCTGACCGAATCCTCTATCCACGCCCCGTTGGACCACAGTCGCCAAGGCCTGGGCAAGCGCGGATCAACGCAATTGCGCTGGACGGGCCGGGTGGAGGCCGGTAGCGGTAACCCGACGGTTTATGCGGTATGAGGCCAGAGTATGATCCCCACGCTTTCCCCTGGTCTGGAGCCGCTGTTTCGCCGCCTCAGCCTGCGTGACGGGGTGAGCGATGAGGAACGCGAGGCGCTCAGCGCCGTCATGACCGAAGCCAGGGTATTGCCGGCCGGATCTGATATCGTTCGGCAAGGCGATCGGCCCAGGCGCAGCACTTTGGTCCTCTCAGGGCTGACCTGCCGGTACAGCACGCTGGAAAACGGCAAGCGGCAGATCACCGCGCTGCACGTGCCGGGCGACTTTGTCGATCTGCACAGCTTCCTGGTCAAGCAGATGGACCATTCGGTTGGGTGCCTGTCGCCCTGCGTGGTGTCGTATGCGCCCCATGACGGACTTGAGCGGATCACCGAAAAAGTGCCGCATCTGGGACGCCTGCTCTGGCTGCTGACGCTGATCGATGCGTCCATCCACCGCCAATGGCTGGTGACGATGGGGGCTTATCCGGCCCTCAACCGCACGGCGCACTTGCTGTGCGAACTGTTCATGCGGCTGACGTTCGAGAGCGGACAGGTCGGCGAGACACTGACCCTGCCGATCACGCAGGCGGACCTTGGCGATACGCTGGGCCTATCGACTGTGCACACCAACCGGGTGATCCAGGAGTTAAGGGGGCGCGAGCTGATCGAGTGGAAGATGCACGACATCCGCGTGCTCAACTGGCAAGGGCTGGTCGACCTGGCGCAGTTCGATCCGCTTTACCTGCACCTCAGTCGGGAACCACGCTAGCCGAGAGGGCTACGGCGACAGCCTGCAGCACGGTGCTTGCTTCGAATGGCTTTGAGACGACGGAAGCGCCCGGGAACACTGCCTGCACTTCTTCGACCAGCGAGCCGGTACAGAACACGATCGGCACGCCTGCAGCCAGCAGATCGTGCGCCAGGTCGCGAGCCTCGCTGTCCATTCGGAAATCCAACACGGCGACGTGCACCGTAAGAGATCTGACAAACCGTCGGGCCTCCGCCACGGTGACGGCACTCAGGACCTGGTAGCCCGCAGCCGAAAGGATGGATTCGAGTTCGACAGCGATGAGATATTCATCGTCCAGGACCAACGCCTGACGCGGCGCATCTTGAATGTGCACGAAGCCCCCGAACCCGGTGTCGGGCCAGTTTTGCGACGGTCGACCACCGGCCGTCCAAACCAGCCCATGCCACCGGTGGGCATGGCGTCGGAACCACAAATGTTAGCCGCTGCGGCTATTCTTCGGGTTCGGTGGTGAACAGTAGCGGAAAGCCCTGATCGCGGGCGATCTCTGTTGCGCGCGTGGCCTTTGTTTCAGCGACGTCCTTGGTAAAGACCGCGACGACGCAGGACCCCTTCTGGTGCGCCGTCAGCATGACGCGGCTCGCCGCGCCCTCATCCATGCGGAACTCGGCCTTGAGGATGCGGACGACAAATTCGCGCGGGGTGAAATCATCATTGACCAGGATCACCTTGAAGAGCGGCGGCCGGGCCACTTGCTTGCGGGTGGTGGTTCTGGGGGTGGTGACAGTATCTGCCATGACGCGATCCTCCGCTTCGGCTCATACCGGTACGGCGTTCTAGCGCCAATGCGAGAGCTTGTCGCGGGGTTCTAGGCACCTGCGATGCGTTGACTGATCACAAGAGTCGAGGCCGGATGAGGTTTCGGGCCAATAGGCTGGCCGCCCTAAAGTGCCGCAACTGGGTCGCAGCAAAACGCAGGCCGATGCCGATCGCGCCGGGCAACACGCTGGCGGCCGCATAGAGCCCTTGGGTGGCCGCTAGGCTGGCAGAGAGTTCGAGGGACCAGGCCTGCAGCAGCTCGGCAGGTCGCGGCGCCAGAATGAGCAGGCTGCCGTGGGCGCTGTAGCTGGCAAAGTGGCGCGCATCACCGGCAATGTCATACCGATCGATCACAATCGGCTCGCCCGACCGACGCAGTGTGGTGGTGGATTCGAAGCGACGGAAGAGACGTCCGGCGGCTTCAGGATCATGCAGCGTGAAGCCATCGGCGAGGAACGCGATGCTGGACGGAGCAAATTCGACATCGATCGTCTGGCAGATGGCGGCCCCGGGGAAAAGGATACGCGGCTGCGGCAGGTAGTCGAGCCAGCAGTCGGGCCCGAGTCTTATCTCGATCGTCTCGCGCGTGGTGTCGCCCGGGTTCGCTCGGTGCACGGCCCCTGCCCCTTGCGTCAGAATTTCGGCGGCGGCGCCGGTGCCGAGATGCAGCCGCTGACGCAGGTGGTCGACCCCGTGCATGGCGCTACTGGCTGTCTGCAGAATGACTGACTGCTGATGCGGCATGGCAGGGTCGAGTGCAAATGTGCGGGTGATCACGAAAGGCCAGGAAAATATGCGTCTGTCGAGCACGGAGCGCTCGCCCCGTCGGGCAAAGCGCAGGTCCAGGTGCCGCAGATCGGCATGCGCGGCCTGGGCGGTCACGCGCGGAACAGCACGTCGCGTTCGATCAGGTCGATCACGGCCTCGATGCCCTCGCCACGCCGACAATTGGTGAGCAGCACAGGACGCTGGTCTCGAACGGTTAGTGCGTCGCGGTGCATGCGCGGCAGGTCGACGCCGACATGGGGTGCCAGATCGGTCTTATTGATCACCAACAAGTCGGAACGGATGACCCCGGGGCCTCGCTTGCGTGGAATGTCGTCGCCGCCAGCAACGTCGATAACGAACATCCAGAAGTCGGTCAGGTCGCGTGAGAAGGTCGAGGCCAGATTGTCACCGCCCGACTCGATGAGGATGAGTTCGACGCCAGGGAAGCGGCGTTCGAGGTCGTCCGCTGCCTCGATGTTGAGGGTGGGGTCCTCGCGGATCACGGTATGCGGGCAGGCGCCGGCTTCGACAGCCGAGACACGGGCCGGATCGATCAGCCCGGTCCGCCGCACGCGCTCAGCGTCCTCGGCGGTGACAAGATCGTTGGTGATGACGGCAATGTCGATGCCGCGCGCCATCAGGGCCGGGATCAGGCGTTCGACCATGGCGGTCTTGCCCGAGCCCACCGGGCCGCCGATGCCGACGCGGGCAGCGCCGATCGCCCGGGTTGGCCTAGGGTTGGGGGCGAGCTGATTCATCGCAGCATGTACCTGCGCATCAGGGGGACCCGGGTGGCGGGTGGACACATCAGCAGCCTGCCGTCGGCACGCACTTCGAAGGTCTGCGGGTCCACCTCGATCCAGGGCAACGCATCGTTGCGGATCATGTGCTTCTTGCGTAGGTGCCGCACCGACCTGATGGGCAGCGTGGTCTTGGCCAGCCCCAAGCGATCGGCGACGCCGGCATCGATGGCAAGCCGGGACATGAAGTTAAAACTGACCCGCTGCGTGGCCATGCCGAGGCCACCCCACATGGTCTTTTGCACCTGCGGTTCAGCCAGGCCGAGGCTGCCATTGCCATCACCCATGGCCTGCCAGGTGATCGCGCCATTCTTGATCACAATCCACGGCTTGACCCCAAAGGAGGCGCGTGGCCAGAGCACGAGGTCGGCGATCTTGCCCACTTCGATCGAGCCGACATGCGCGTCGATGCCCACGGCGATGGCCGGATTGATGGTGAGCTTGGCGATATAGCGTTTGACCCGTTCATTGTCGGCGCGGGCCGTCGTCTCCTCGGGCAGGCGACCGACGCGCTCCTTCATGACCGAGGCGAGTTGCCAGCATTTGGCGACGTTTTCGGCCAGGCGCCCCATGCCCTGGGTGTCGGTACCGAAGATGGAGATAGCCCCCATATCGTGGAGGAAGTCCTCGGCTGCGACGGTACCGGCGCGGACACGTGCCTCGCCGAACATCAGGTCCTCGGGAGTGTTGTAGTTGAGGTTGTGCGCAATCATCGCCATGGGGAGCCCCTCTTCCATGGCGTATTGGGTGTAGGGATTGGTGGGGTTGGTCGAGGACGGGATGACGTTGTCGTAGGAACAGACCTTGAGAAGGTCGGGCGCATGGCCACCCCCTGCCCCTTCCACGTGGTACATGTGGATGGTCCGATCAGCGCAGGCAGCCATCGTGTCTTCGGCAAAGAGGAATTCGTTGATCGTGTCGGTGTGCAGGTGCACCGCAAAATCATTGCGGTCGGCGGCAATCAGCGAGCCATCGATGACGGCTGGAGCGGCACCCCAATCTTCATGGATCTTGATGGCCGCAGCTCCGCCGGCGACCGACTCCTCCACTGCCTCGGGGCTGGTGCTGCCGCGACCGAACAGCGCGTAGTTGACGGGCGAGCTCTCCATACCCTGCAGCAGCAGTCCGAAGCTGCGCGTGGTGCCACTGCCGACATCGAGTGGGCCACCGCCGACAAGGGTGGTCGTGCCGCCGGCCAGGGCATGTTCGGACTGTTCGGGCGAGCCGATATGGGCGTGGCTCTCAATGGCACCCGCGGTGACGATGTAGTTGTTGCCTGGGATTTGCTGCGTCGTGCTGCCCACCAGCATGTTGGGGGTGATGCCAGGCATGGTATGCGGATTGCCCGCCTTGCCGATGCCGACAATGCGGCCATCGCGCATGCCGATATCGGCCTTGATGATGCCGGTCACTGCATCAATGATGGTGGCGCCGTAGATGACGATGTCGAGGATGCCGTCGGAGGGACGGGCATAGGGGTCGATGCCTTCGCCGTCGCGCAGGTTCTTGCCCGCCCCGACGACCAGCTCATGACCATAGATGGCGTGATCGTGTTCGATCTCGACCAGCAGTTCGGTATCGGCGAGGCGAATGACGTCGCCTTTGGTCGGGCCATAGAGGCGGGCGTAAGCGGCGCGTGAGAGACTGCTCATGACCGGTCATGCTCCCTTGTAGCCGCGGGCACGCGCCAGCTCGAGACCGCGGTGTCGGGCGCCTTCCCCATCGAGGGGGCCGTTGACAAGGCCGGCCTGGCCCTGAACGACCCGGCCGCCGGCAATCGGGACAAGGCGGACTGCGGTGGTGACTCCAGGCTCGAAGCGCACACCCATGCCGGCCGGACGATCGAGCTTCATGCCCCAGGCACTATCGCGATCGAAGTTGAGGAAGCGGTTGGTTTCGAAAAAGTGCGTATGGCTGCGCACCTGGATGTCACGGTCACCGGTGTTGACAACATCGATGGTGATCGACGGGCCATCCTCGAAAAAGGTGATGTCGCCGTCCGGCGTGAATATCTGGCCGGGGAAGCTCGTCTCGGTCAGCGGCAGATCACCCTGGCTGATCGGCTCGAACAGCACCAGCAGCTTGGTGCCCTCGGCAAAGGCGCATTCGATATAGACCATGGGGATCATTTCGGCGACACCGGGTTCCACATCGTCGGTGGTGAGCAGCCGGCTCGCCATGTCGCGGATCTCGGCATAAGGCATGTCGCGTCGGGCTGCGAGCATGACTTCGTCGGTGAGAAGAGCGACGGCTTCGGGGTGACTGAGGCGAATGCCGAGCGACCTGTTGCGTCGCGCCATCTCGGCAGCGGTGAAGATGGTCAGACGATCCATCTCGGTGGGCGTGAGATTCATCGCGAGGCCTCCGATTTACGTGGCGAACATGCGGACGTGGCGGGACGGGCCACGGGTGACGGCGATATCGATGAGTGGCGTAAAGCTCGATGGGAGCAGATCATCGGGCAGGTCGTTAGCGAGCAGATCCGCAAGGACGGGACGGGCGGCCGTAAGGGCCTGCTGGGCCTCGACGTGGCCGATACTGCCCAGCCTGACGGCAGCGCTGACCAGCCCGGTGACGAGTGTCCAGCCGGACAGCAGCTGCGCCGCGGGCAGATCCAGCCCCGCATCGCGCAGGGCAAGCGCCTGGACCACAGGAAGATGCCCGAGCCGAGGATCGGTAGCGACATAAGCCCGATAGCCGGTCGACGATGCGCCGCCCAGCCGGACAGCGATACCGAGTAGCGCGCGACCGGCGCGGTGGGAGCCGTCGCGCAGCTGGGCGGAGGGTGTCATGGCTTCGGCCAGGCGGTCGATGCTGGCGATAGCGTCAAGGCTTTCGGCGCTATAGGCGCGACAGAGCAGCGGCCGATCCATGCTCGCCCAGCGGAAGGTCAAATGGTCGGCGATCAGCTGATCGAGCGCGTCCGGACCCGGGAGGTGGCCATCCGCGGCGAGGCCCTCGACGCCCCAGGAAAAGGCAAAGCCTCCGGCCGGAAAAGCACTGTCGCCATATTGCAGCAGGGCAAGGGCCGCGACCGTGTCAAACATGGACGGTCTCGCTGACGCTACCGTCTTCGAGGAGGGGCAGAATGCGTGCGCGATAATCGTGCAGCGGACCATCCAGCAACACCACCAGTCCGTCGTCCTCGAAGCGCACGCGCCAGTGGAGGTTGCCGGCATTCCAGCCCAGCTTGAGGGCCGCGGCGGCATCGACGGGATGCAGACGCCAGACGGCCTGTTCGCCGAACCGGGCAATGATCGCCCGCTCTGGGCTGACATAGAGCAGTGCCCCGTCAGTTAAGGTTTCGTCGCGGGCAAGGCTGACCGCGCAATCGGTGCCACGATCAGTCGCGAGGCGGAAGCGCTTGCGGCTGGCATCGGCGGGCGGCACGAAGAGCAGTTCAATGCCGCCCGAATGCTCGAGATCATGCAGCAGTCCGCGATAGGCGGGATCTTCGGAAGGACCAATGATGCCGTGCAGTCGCAGCACAACTGCCTCCCTAGTGGGTGTTGAAGATCTGCTGATAGGCCGCAAGGGCGGCGCGTGTGGCAGCGACTTCCTCGCCAGTGGGTTGATCGGGGTCGCGCGCGGCCGGGAGGTGGCCTAGCTTCATCAGCGCCGCCATCAGCAGCAGTCGAGCCTTGGTGGCCGTCAGATTGAGGCCGGCGATCGAATAGGGATCGGGATCGGCAAAGCCCTCCTGCGCGCCACGGCCGACACGCACCATGGGCAGGCCCTGATAGCTGGCGCGGCGCAGCATGCGCATGCGCAGCTCGGACGTTCCCATGCCGTAAGGAACCAGGCCCTCGACAACAAAGCCGCCCAGACGACCGCTCTTGAGCTTGAGATCGATCTGCATGAGCAGGTCCGGTTCCTGCGCCGGATCATCGCCGAAGTCATCGGCGAAATAGCCGCCATCCTTGAGGATGGAAACGGCGGGGATGGCATCGGCGAGAAGGCGACCGGAGGCGTCCTTGATCGCAAAGTCATAGGTTTCGAGACCCGTCGGGCCCAGTCGCGTGGCCTTCACAAAAGCAGGGAGCCTGGTGAGATTCACGTCCGACGCCGCCGTGTGCTTATAGGCAGGCACATAGGTCATGTAGGGCACGCCACCATGGGTCACCTGGCCGATGATGCCGCCATGGCCGCCGGTAGCGACATAGCCGCCGGGTCGGGCATCGACCTTGGCCACTTCACGGGCCGCGAAGAACTGCTGTTCCTGGATCACAACCGTGCCGGCACGGTTGCCGCCCTGGCCATCCTTCCAGATGCCGCTTTCGATATAGGTGACGCTGTCCACGATATTGGCGGGACCGTCATTGCTGATCTGGCCCTGCGGGCGCTGCGCCGCGTTGCAAGCTATGGGCAGCTTCGTGTCGATAAGCAAGTTGAACCAGTAGGCGGTTTCTTCGACCTGGGGCGAGCCCTGCGTCCAGATAGCGCCGTCATACTTGCCCGAGGCCATAACCGCCTGCACCTCGTTGGTGATCTTGGCCAGTGCCGGACGCGGCGGCGACTTGGCGAGATGGAAGGGCTTATAGGCGAAAAAGTCATAGCCCAGCCGTTCTGCCGGAATGTCCCCGTCGCCCGTATCGGCGCGGTTCGCATGCGGCACCCCCTTGGTGAAGCCGCCGGGCGGCGCCGGGCGATAGAAATCGACCTCGGCGCGTCCTCCGATGAGATTGACCTTGCCATCTACGCCGACCGAGAGCCGATCGATCTCCTCGAAGCTGCGCGAGCCGTCGGGGAAAAAGCCCTGCCGCGTGTTGTCGCCGAAGGGCTGGGTGGTTTCTTCCTCCCAGGGAGAGCCATCGGCCTGCAAAGCCATGTACGGCAAGGGGTAGAGGCCATCGTCTGGGGTGAGCTCGATCTCATAGACCGGCTTGTCGGTCGCGCTGCTCTTAGTGGTCGAAAAGCTGCCATCGGATGCGATGTAACCGTCAGGCGCTCCGTAGAGTTCGGCGGCGTCCATCTCGAGCGGGTGGGCGGAGAACTGCTCAACATAGACCTTGACCGGCGCGGCGAGTTTTTGCGCCCTTAGCGGATCAAAGGTCGAGGCGTTGCCATTGGCGACTGTCATCGGCGGCAGGCCTGCCTTGCGGCGAGCCTTGTTAGAGGTGACCAGCGGCGGCGTGTTCTGGATGGTGGCCGTCGGGCCGGCCAGGTGGGCGATGCGAATCTTGCTCACGGCGAATTCCTCAACGAATGAAGTTCTTTTTTTCCATCATCATGTGGACGCCCTTAGAGCCGTTGACGGTCTGGGTGACGTGCAGGTCACCGGCCAGCGAGCAGAGCATGTAGGCCTCGGAATGGGAGAGGCCGGCCTTCTCGCCGAGGAGCGCAATCATGTCGCGCAAAGCGCGGATCGAACACTGGTCCAGGTCGGGATCCATGCCCATGGTGATGTGATGGGTGGGTGTTTCGGCACGCGGATAGGTGAAGGTCAGGTCGTCGCGGACGATGAACTCGAAAGTGCCGCGCAGGGCAGTTTCGATCGCCGTGACGCAGACCTCGCCATCGCCCTGGCAACCATGGCCGTCGCCGCAGGAAAACAGGCCGCCCTCGGTGTGCACGGGAAGATAGAGCGTGGTACCGGCGACGAGTTCCTTGTTGTCGAGATTGCCGCCGGTCGATTGCGGCGCGATGGAACTGATGCGGCCCCAGCCCGGCGGGGGCGCCAGTCCCATCACTCCGAAAAAGGGCTTGAGATCAAGCTCCAACCCCCAGGGCATGATGCCGACATTGCGCTCAAGGTCGCAGGGGATGTTGACCCGGATCATCTCGTTGTAGTCGTGCGGCAGCGTGCCCATCAGCGGCACGATGATCTGGAAGCCCCAGTCCTGCAGCAGCGAGACTTCCTTGATCCGCACCTCGAGGACGTTGCCGGGCTTGGCGCCTTCGACATAGACCGGACCGGTGAGGATGTGCGGCCCTTCGGGTTTGACCTTGGCGTGAATCTCGGCGAGCACGGGCGGGACGTGGAATTTGCTGGCATCGGGGACCACGTCGGGTGAGCCGGTGACCGTGTCGATGGTCACAGTGTCGCCGCTCTTGACCCGCAGGACCGGCGCACGAATGGCATCGAAGTACCCCCAATGTACGGTGTCGACGTCGGGCTTGAGATGGTGTGTCGCCACTGATGTTCCCCTTGACGATGCGCGTAGGTGGATCTGTCAGAGAGCTTTGCGCACTGCACCCATATAGTCAATATTTCAAATAATTCTTTTTCAACTAAAATTCTTGACCACGAGCGTGGCTGCGGCGCTGCGAGCGTTGGACCGGATGACATAGAAGGTCGTCGCCACGACAATCGCCATGCCGACCAGAAGCGTCGGCTCGGGGTGCTCCTGGAAGAACACGAGGCCGGCCAGCGAGAGCAGCACGAGTCGGAAAAAGTCGAGAGGCGCGAGGCGCGCGGCCTCGGCGTGACGGTAGGCCGCCACGAAGGTCCAGTGGCCGGCGGTGCTGACCAGGCCGATCAACCCCAGCAATAGCCACTCGCCGGGCGTCGGCATCTGCCAGGTCAGCAGCATGGGAACGATCAGAACGGGGACGACCAGCGCACCCTGGTAGGTCAAGACAGTGCCAATCGATTCCGACGGGTGGAAGGCGCGCACTGTGAGGATGGTGCCGGCCGTGATGACAGCGCCGACTATGGCGACGAGGACATAAAAAAGGTCGCCGCCTTCGCGCGGGCTCAGCATGATCATGACGCCGACAAGGCCGATGATCGTTGCGGCCCAGATCTTGGCATCGACCTTTTCCTTGAGGAACAAGGCCGCTCCCATAGTGACAAACAGCACGGCCGAAAAGCTGATGGCGCTGGCGAGCGCCAGGGGCAGATAGATGAAGCTCACATAGATGGCGAGGGTGGAGCCGAGCGCCAAAGCCGAGCGCCAGAGCTGCAGTTTCAGGTTGGAGGTCTGCAGCAGCGTCCTGACCTGAGGCCCTGCGACGATCAGGATGATGGCCTGCATGATGACCTGCCGCACCACCACGACGGTGAAGACAGAGACACCCGCGCCGACCAGTCGGATGAGGATGAGCAGCACGGTAAAGATCAGCACGGAGCCAATCATCAGCCACGTCCCCTTGAGCATCGGGGAGCGGGACGTCCAGTATTGAATCATTGTGATAACGCCGAACGCCTCCTGGCGGCCCTCATGCAGGCTCGCGTGCCGCTTCGGGTCGTGCCATCGCTTCGTCGAACAGCAGCAGGCCGCCCATGACCCGAACTTTGGAGCAACGCACCATGTGGCCGCGGCCGTCGACGAGCGGATCGGGCATGGCCACCGTGCAGTCGGCCCCGGCATATTTGCAGCGGGGGGCAAAACTGCAGCCTTCGGGCAAGGCGCGCAGATCCGGCGGCGTGCCGGCAATGGCTTCGAGCGGCTTGCCCTTGTCCTGATCCTTGACCGTCGAGGACAGCATCGCCTTGGTGTAAGGGTGCTGGGGACGCATGAGCACGTCTCGCGCCTCGCCGTACTCGATGATCCGACCGGCATACATGACGGCGACCTTGTCGGCGATCTGTGCCGCTACGCCCAGGTCGTGGGTGACGAAGATCATCGACATGCCCATTTCGCGCTGCAGCTTGCGCAGCAACACAAGCACCTGGATCTGCACCGACGCATCGAGCGCGGTGGTCGGCTCATCCGCCAGCAGGATGCTCGGCCGGCAGGAAAGTGCGACGGCAATCATGGCGCGCTGGCGGAGCCCGCCCGAGAGCTCGTGCGGATAAGCCTTGAGCCGCCGCTCGGGCGAGGGCACGCGCACCAGTTCGAGCAGTTCGAGGGCACGTTTCCAGGCTGCGTCGCGATCGATCTTTTCGTGCCGCATCACCGTCTCGGCGATCTGGTCGCCGATGGTGTAGAGCGGGTCGAGCGCCGTCATTGGTTCCTGAAAGATCATCGAGATGGTCGAGCCGCGCAGCTCGGACATCTTCTTGTCGGGGACGGTGGTGATCTCGTCATCGCCCACGCGCATCGATCCCTCGATGACGGTGCGTTTTTTGGGATGCAGCCGCAACAATGAACGCATCATGACCGACTTGCCCGACCCGGACTCGCCGATCACGCAGAGCACCTGGCCCTTATCGAGATCAAAAGAGACGCCGTTCACCGCCTTGACGGTGGCCTCGCGGCTGACGAAGCGGACCGTGAGATCCTTGACTCTGACATAGGGCGCGACGGGGGTGCCGTGGGGTTCGGAAGCAAGCATGTCGGGGGATCGCATCTGGTTCATCGGGCTTCTCCGTGCCAGACCGGCAGGGGCTGGGTGTGCGCATCGGGGGCCTTGGAGTGACCCGACCCGGCATGCACCATGTGGCAGGCGGCAAGGTGCTTGTCCGGATCGGCGCGGAGCACGTCACCCAGCGCCGGCATCTTGGACATGCAGACGTCCTCGACATACGGACATCGGGTGTGGAAACGGCAGCCCGAGGGCGGGTTGACCGGATTGGGCGGATCGCCGGCCAGCGGGGCTGCCTCGACGCGTTCGTCGGGATCCATGCTGAGGCGGCAGGCCAGCAGCGCCTGGGTGTAGGGATGCTTGGGGTCCTCGTAGATCTTCTCCACCGGACCGATCTCGACCACCTGCCCCAGATACATCACCAGCACGCGGTCGGAGATGAAGCGGACGACGTGCAGGTCGTGCGAGATGAAGATGTAGGTGAGGTTGAGCTTTTCCTTGAGCTCACCGAGCAGGTTCAGCACCTGCGCCTCGACTGACTTGTCGAGGGCAGACACGGCCTCGTCGAGAATGAGAAGCCGCGGATCGAGCGCCAGGGCGCGAGCGATGTTGACGCGCTGCTTCTGCCCACCCGAGAGCTCGTGCGGATAGCGCTGGCCGAAGCGGTCGGGCATCAGCCCGACCTGATCGAGGAGGGCCCGTGCCTGTTCCTTTGCGGCCTTGAGCTTGGCGCCCTGCACCTTGGGCCCATAGGCGATCGACTGCTCGATGGGGAGGCGCGGATTGAGCGAGGAATAGCTGTCCTGAAACACCATCTGCAGCGAACGCCGCAGGCCTTCGAGCGGCACGCCGGTCTTTTCCCCAACCGGGTCGCCGTCGAGGATGAGATGTCCCTCGTCCTTGTCGATCAGGTACATCAGGAGACGCGCCAAAGTGGACTTGCCGCAGCCGCTCTCCCCCACCACGCCAAGGGTCTCGCCCTTGAGCACGTAGAACGAGATATCGTCCACGGCCTTGACCTCGGCGACCTTGCGATTGAGCAGGCCGGCGCGGATGGGGAAGTATTTCTTGATGTTTTCGACAATGAGCATCGGCTGGGCCGGACCACCGCGGTCGCGGGGGTCCGATCCGATCTCGGTCGAGGACGTTTCGATCAGGTCGGTCATGCAGCGTTCCTTCTCAGGTCTTGACGTCCATCGCCTGGCGCAGCCCGTCGGAGACGAGGTTGAAGGCGATCGAGGTGATGAGGATGGCAATGCCGGGCAGCGCCGTGACCAGCGGCTGCACGTAGATGGCCTGACGCAAAGTGGAAAGCATCAGACCCCAGTCCGCCGTTGGCGGCGACACCCCAAGGCCCAGGAAAGAAAGACCCGAAGCCAGGATGATCGAGATCGACACCAGCGTGGAGGAATAGACCAGCACGGGGGAGAGGACGTTGATCAGCACATGGGTGAACAGGATCGAGACGGTGGATGCGCCGCTGGCGCGCGCTGCATCGACGAAATCGAGCGACCGGACCTGGCTGGTCGCGGTCTCGGCCACGCGACAGATGGGCGGGATCAGCACCACGGTAAGGGTCAGCATCTGGTTGAAGATGCCGCCACCCAGGCTCCCAGCGATGGCAACGGCGAGCAGGACGGAGGGGAAGGCGAAGAACACGTCCATGGTGCGCATGATCACCATGTTGACCTTGCCGCCATAGTAGCCGGCGACAACCCCGAAGGCCCCGCCGATCAGGGTGGCAAAGACCACAGGCAGGATGCCCATCATCAGCGAAACGCGTCCACCCCAGAGCAGGCGGCTCAACATGTCGCGCCCCTGCTCGTCGGTGCCGAGCAGAAATTTCTTGTAGCCGATCGGGCGCAGGCGATTGGCCATGCTCGACTTTTCCGGGTCGAGAGGCGCCAGCCAAGGCGCGAAGATGGCCGAGAGGATGATCAGGATGATCACCGCGAGGAAGAACAGCGTCACCGGATCGTACCGCAGCCGGTTCCAGACGCTGCCCCAGTAGGAGCGCACCTTGCTGGCAGGCGCGCCCTGAGTGGCGGGGGTGACCGGAATGGCGCCGGCAGGAATGTCGGTCATGGTGGCCTCCGTCAGATGCGTTTGATGCGCGGATCGACCAGCGACTGCAGCAGGTCGACGACGAGATTGATGAGCACGAAGACCGTGGCGAGCACGAGAATGGTGCCCTGCAACAGCGGGATGTCGCGGGTGAGGATGGCCTTGTTGAGCAGAAAGCCGGTGCCGGGCCAGGTGAACACGGTCTCGACCAGCACCGAGCCGCCGATCAGATAGCCCAGTTGCAGGCCCAACATAGCGACAGCGCCGGGCAGGATGTTGCGGACCGCATGCATGATGATGCTGGTTTCGCTCAGGCCCTTGGCCCGCAGGGTAAGGATGAAATCCTGATTGAGAATCTCGCTCAGCGCTGATCGCGTGGTGCGCGTCATGATGCCGAGCGGTGGCAGCGCCAGTGCGACGATGGGCATGACCGCAAACTTGAAGTCATTCCAGTCGAAGTAGTTGAAGCTGTCCGAACCACTCGAGCCCATGCCGGTGGCTGGGAGCCAGTTGAAGTTGACGGCAAACAGGATGACCAGGACCACCGCGAGCCAGAAAGTCGGCACGGAAATGCCGAAGACGGCTACGGCAGTGACGAAGCGGTCGACCAATCCTCCCTGGCGGGTCGCGGCGATGATCCCCAGGGCCATGGAGGCGAAGAAGGCGAGGACCACCGAAATGATCGCAATGACGATCGTATTCTGGAAGGCGCGGAGCACTTCGCTGGCGACCGGTGCGTTGTTGGCGATGGAGGTCCCCAGATCGCCACTGAGCACTCGCCAGAGCCAGACGAAGTACTGGATGACGACCGGCTGATCGAGGCCGTAATAGGCGCGCAGCTTGGCGATGTCTTCGGGCGGGGTTTCGGGGCGCACCAGATTCTGTACCGGGTCGCCCGGCGCAAGCTTGACCAGGGCAAAACAGATGATGGTCACGCCCAGGAGGATGGGGATGGTCATCAGCAGGCGGCGAAGCGCATAGAGCCACACGTCGGAATCTCCTCGTCACGTCAGGGGTACCGCGGGCACAGGACGCGCCCGCGGCTGTTTCGAGGCTTAGGGGTTGACCACGATAGGGGTCAGGTCCTGGAACCAGCTCTGGGCCTGGACGAAGCCCGACAGCTTGGGCGAAAGGGCACGGGGGTTGAGGTCGTGGACGATGAACAGCTCAGGCGCATCGGCCATCACCATGTTGTTCATCTCGGTCAGGATGGCGTCGCGCTTGGCCGCGTCGAACTCGGCCATGGCAGCGAGCGCCAGCTTGTCGACTTCCTCGTTCTTGTAGAAGCCCCAGTTGCAGCAGTTGGGCGGGGCCATGTTGCTCCACCACTTGTTCACAACGCCCTGGCTGGCATCGATCGGCGCCATGGAGAAGTTGATGCCGTCAAAGCCTGATGCGGCCGACCCCTGGAAGAAGACGCTGATCAGCGCGTTCCAGTCCATGGGCACCAGCTCGACCTCGAAGCCGGCTTCATCCATCTGCTCCTTGACCAGCTCGTTCATCGGCAGCGGCTGCATCTGGCCCGAGCCGGACGTGGAGATGCCGATCTTGACCTTGCACGGAAGGCAACCGGCCTCTTCGAGCAGCTTACGCGCCCCTTCGGGGTCGTATTCATAGATCGGCGGCGCGCCGTACCAGGGCTGGCTTTCGATCAGCGTATTGTAGGCCGGCACGGCGACGCCCTGCAGCATGTCGGCGACGTCCTGGCGGTTGATCGACATGTTTGCGGCCTGTCGAACGCGTAGGTCGGAGAACGGACCCTCGTCGACGCGAAGCAGGTAGTCCCAGTTGTGCGGATAGGGGACGGTGATGATCTGCATGCCGGCGCCCTTGAGGGCCGGGATGGTGTCGGGCGATGGTGCCTCGACAAAGTCGACCTGGCCCGAGAGCAGCGCAGCGGCGCGGGTCGAGGCTTCGGGCATGGGGAGAAGCACCAGCCGGTCATGCTTGGGAATACGGTCAGGGTTCCAGTAGGCGTCGTTCTTGACCAGCTCGAGCCGCTCGTGCGGGACCAGCTTGTCGAACTTGTACGGGCCGGTGCCGGCCGGGCGCTCGGCATACTTGTCGTAGTCATTGCCCAGGGCTTCGACGCCGCAGTTCGAGATCATGTAGAGCATGGCCATGCTGTAAGGGAGCATGGAGGCCGGCACGGTGGTGTGGATCTTGATGGTGTAGTCGTCGACCTTCTCGTAGCCCGAGAGTGAGCCCACGGCCCAGCCCTGCATGCCGGCGTGGCGGACGTTGTATTGCGGTGAGGCGGAGTTCTTGACGCGCTCGAAGTTCCAGATGGCGGAATCGGCGTTCCACGGGCAGCCATCGTGGAAGCTGACGCCCTCGCGCAGCTTGAAGGTCCAGGTCAGCGGATCGGCGGGATCGACTTCCCAGCTGGTGGCCAGGCCCGGCACGATGTCGGCGGCCTTGTCGGAGCTGGACAGGTCCCACAGCGCCAGGGCGTCGTACATGGTGTAGCCGGCGAAGCGGTACCCCTCGTAGCCCTGGTCGGGAGCGCCGGTCCAGTCGGGAATGTCGGCCGCGGTCATGGCGACCCGCAGCACGGTTTCCTGCGCCAGAGCGGATCCGGTCATGGCGGTTCCGGCCAGGGCGGCAAATGCGGCGGCAGTCACAACGCCTCGCATCAGTGTAGATTTCATGATGACTCTCTCCTGCAAGCGGGCGCCTTTTGCAGGCGCTCCGAAACAGTGTTGCAAAGTGCGTGCCAGCGACCTCCACCGCCGACGCATAGCTGGCCATCAGACGGCTAAAATATTCAAAACGCTATGATTTCTGAATCCGAGACGGGAGCTCGAGTCTTTCGGATAGCCGCAAAACTCTATTCAGAGCCAATGGGATAATCGGCTTCCAGGGCAGCATGCGCGCAAAAATCGAGCAGCTTGCCCATTAATTTATCATTCAATATTATCGTTTTCAATTATCTGTTCACGTAGTATATGAAGGGCGTTCTCACCCGAGGTATCGCCCCATGACCCGCACTCGCGGCCAGCTCAGCCCACTGCTCCACCACAGCACCACGCTGCCCGCGCGACGGTGGGGGACAGTGTCTGCTGCGCCGTTTGACCCGTTCATGGTCGACCGCGTGCATGCCCAATCTTCACAAAGGCTCGACCATGCTTGAAAAACGGACCGACAGTCTGGACGATCTGCACTACGCCTCGCTCATGGACATTTCGGCGCTGATCGCTGCTGGCGACGTCTCGCCGGTGGCAGTGACCGAGATGATGCTCGAGCGCATCGCCGAGGTGGATCCGGGCCTGAACTCCTATCTCTCGGTGACAGCAGACAGCGCGCTCGCAGACGCCGAAAAAGCAAAGTCGGAGATCGACGCCGGGCGCCATCGCGGACCACTGCATGGCGTGCCCATCGCCATCAAGGATCTCTTCCATACCAAAGGCGTGCCGTCGACCTTCGGCTCCCTGGCCTACAAGGACTTCGTGTCCGACAAGGATGCGACCATCGTGCACCGCCTCAAGATGGCGGGCGCCGTCATCCTGGGGCGCTTGCATCTGCACGAAGGCGCCTATGGCGAACACCATCCGGCCCTGCCACGCTGCAACAATCCGTGGAACATCGACTATTGGCCGGGCGGCTCTTCGTCTGGATCGGGCGCCGCGACCGCGGCCGGGCTCTGCTATGGTAGCCTTGGAACCGATACGGGTGGGTCGATCCGCTTTCCGTCGGCCGCCTGTGGCGTCACCGGGCTGAAGGTGACCTGGGGCCGCACGAGCCGCTACGGGGTGTTTGCCCTGTCGGACTCGCTCGACACCATCGGGCCGATGACGCGCGATGCAGCGGACGCGGCGGCGATGCTGAGTGCCTTTGCCGGCTCCGACCCGATGGACCCCACCAGCCTCGCTGCCGCGGTGCCCGACTATCTGGCTGGGCTCGACGGTGTGCTGGGTGCGCATGGCTTCCGCATCGGCATCGACGAGGCCTATCTCGAAACCGGTGTCGATCCCGAAACAAGTGCCGCCATTGGCGCGGTCATCGCCACGTTCCGCGACCTCGGGGCGTTCTTCGTGCCGGTGAAGGTGCCGAGCCGTACCGCGGCGACGTCGGCGCAGATGGTCATCACCGATTCCGAGAGTGCCTATTTCCACCGCGCGGTCTATGCGGCGGACAAGTCGCTTTATGGCCCGCAACTGGCAAAGGCGCAGGAGCGCGGGCTGGCCCAGAATGCGCTGACCTTGGCCGAGGCCTACATCACCCAGGACCGGTTCAAGGGCGAACTGTCGCGCATGTTCGAGGGGATCGATGCGCTCATCTCGCCGGTCTATCCGATGGTCGGCGCGCGCTACGACGAGATGGATCGCCACCTGGCTGACCTGCAGAGCTTTCTGGGCTTCACCTCGCCCTACAATCTCGCCGGTGTACCGAGCATCACCTTCCCCTGCGGCCTGGCCGAAGTGGGCATGCCGCTCGGCGTGCAGCTGATCGGGCCGCATCTGAGTGAAGCCAGCCTGCTCAGGGCAGCTCATGCCTTTCAGATGGCCACCGATTTCCACCTTCGTCATCCGCCGCTCCACTGAACGAGAGACAGATCATGCTCGATACCAGCACCCTTCCCTATCTGGCCTTAACCGAGGTTGCCGCCGGGATCCGCAGTGGCGAACTGTCACCGGTGACGCTGACCGAAATGATGCTGGCGCGCATCGCTGCGGTGGACGCGACGCTGCACAGCTACATCGCGGTCACCGGCGAAGCTGCGCTGGCCCAGGCCAGGCAGGCCGAAGCCGAGATCCGCTCGGGCCGCTATCGTGGGCCGCTGCACGGCGTGCCGATCGCCATCAAGGACCTGTTCTTCACCAAGGGGACCCCGGCGACGTTCGGGTCTGGGGCCTATACCGATTTCGTCTCGGACTATTCGGCGACCGTCGTCGACCGGCTGGACGCCGCCGGCGCCGTGATCCTGGGGCGATTGGCGCTGCACGAAGGGGCATTGGCCGAGCACCATCCGGTCTTCGGGGACGCACCGCGACACCCCTATGTGCCAGGCTACTGGCCTGGCGGCTCGTCGTCGGGCTCGGGCGTGGCCACAGCGGCCGGACTCTGCTTCGCCAGCCTGGGATCGGACACGGGCGGGTCGATCCGTTTCCCTTCGGCCATCAATGGCGTGACCGGGCTCAAGCCGACTTGGGGACGAGTCAGCCGATATGGCGTGTTCACGCTGGCCGATTCGCTCGACACGGTCGGCCCGATGGCGCGCACCGCAGCAGACGCGGCCGCGCTGTTTGATGTGATCGCCGGACAGGACGACAACGACCCGACGAGCCTGCGGGCGCCCGTCCCCAGCTATCTGGCCGCACTCGATGGCGGCGTGCTCGGGGCGCGCGACCTCAAGATCGGAGTCGACTGGAGCTATATCGAACAGGGCACCGATCCGGAGATCGTTGCTTCGATCAGGTCGGCACTCGAGGTGTTCGAATCCCTCGGTGCCAAGCTCGTGCCGGTCAAGATGCCGGCCGTCGCCGAGGCGACGCGACTGCAGTTTGTCATCATGGAGACCGAGTGCGCGCGCTATCACGAGGCGCACTACAAGGCCAAGCCCGAAGGATTTGGGCGGCTGCGCGAAACCATCGAGCGCGGCTTTGCCTACAAGCAGTCCGAGATCGCCTCGGCCTATATCGAAAAAGACCGCTTCCGCGGCGCGCTGCTCGAAGTCTTCGAACATGTCGACGTCATCCCCGCGCCAATCATGCCGTGGGTCGGGGTGCGCTACGAGCAGATGGACGAGATCTTTGCCTCGATCGCCAGCTTCGGCCGCTATGGCGGGCCCTACAACATGGCCGGCGTGCCCACCATCACCTTCCCCGTCGGCAGCAATGGCATCGGGCTGCCGCTGGGCATGCAGCTGATCGGCAAGCACCTGAGCGAAGTCACCCTGTTCAAGTTGGCGCATGCCTTCCAGCAGGCGACACCCTGGCACCTCCGCCGCCCCTCCTTTTGACCCTCCGGAGTATTTCTCATGTCACTGAGCGACATCCATTTCCAGCCACTGACCACTGTGGCCAAGCATATCGAAAGCGGCGACATTTCCCCGGTTGAGGTCACCGAGGCGCTGCTCAAGCGGATCGAAGCAGTTGATCCGGGCCTGAAGAGCTACACGACAGTGACCCCGGAGCTCGCCCTGTCGCAGGCCAAGACGGCAGAAGCCGAGATTGTGGCCGGGCGCTATCGCGGGGTGATGCATGGCATTCCAATCGCGGTGAAGGATCTCTGCTTTACCAAGGGCATCCCGACCTCGGCCGGGATGAGCATCTATCGCGACTTCAGGCCCGACTACGACGCCACCGTGGTCACCAAGCTGGCGTCGGCCGGCTCGGTGCTGCTGGGCAAGCTGCATATGACCGAAGGCGCAACGCTCGAACACCACCCGAGCTTTCCCGAGCCGGTCAACCCATGGAAGGCCGACCTCTGGACCGGCGTCTCCTCGTCGGGCTCGGGCGTGGCGACGGCAGCCGGCCTCACCTATGCGAGCATCGGTTCGGATACCGGCGGGTCGATCCGTTTCCCGTCGGCCAGCAATGCGCTGACCGGCGTGAAGCCGACCTGGGGCCTGATCTCTCGCTACGGTATCTTCGACCTGGCGGCGACCTATGACCATCTGGGACCGATGGCGCGCTCGGCCGCCGACGCCGCGGCGATGCTGCAGGCGCTTGCCGGGTGGGATCCCAACGATACGACCACCCTGCCCGACCCCGTGCCGGACTACCTGGCGGCGCTGGACGGCGTCTACGGCGCCCGCGGCATCCGGATGGGGATCGACTGGGACTACATCGCCACCGACGCCGAACCGCAGACCGTGGCCGCCCTCAAGGACGCCATAGCCGTGCTCGAAGGCCTCGGGGCGGTGAACATGCCAGTCAAGTTCCCCTCCCAGGATGCGCTGCTCAAGTACACCATGGCCCTGACCATCGGGGAGCTGCTGGCGGCCCATGTCGCCACCTACCCGGCGCGCGCCGACGAGTACGGCCCGGCCATCAAGGAAATGATGAAGGTCGCCGATGTGACGCCCACGCAGACCGGCCAGGGCAATATCGAAAGGCGAAAATTCCGCGGCGCGGTGATCAAGCTTTTCTCCGAACTCGATGTGTTCGTAATGCCGGTCTACCGGCTCGGCACGCCGACCTGGGCCGAAATGCGGGCACAGGTGGCGGAAGACTTCAACAACATCGGCAAGTTCACCTCGCCCTTCAACGCCACCGGCACGCCAACGGTAACGCTGCCCTGTGGCTTTACCTCGGATGGCCGTCCGATTGCGTTCCAGCTCGCCGGCGGACCCGGCACGGAGGCCACCCTCCTCAAAGTGGCGCATGCCTACCAGCAGGCCACCGACTGGCACACCCGCCGGCCCCCCGGCATCTGATCATAGCTTCCCGACCCGGCGGTTTGCACTTTGCCGGTCACACTAGGGCGCCCTCCGGGGCGCCTTTTTTTCTTCGGGCGTGGGCCTCGGTCACCAAACCGCATGCGACTCGCATAGCCTTCGCCTCCCCCGCACGCGAGGCTTCCAATGCTCGATACACCTGCAAAGCTCCACGACTGGAAGATCGAGCCGCGCGAGTATGCACGGCAGGAGGAACGGCGGGGTCGGCGGCACGCGTTCGAGAGCCTCGATCCAACGCGCACGGCACTGGTGGTCATCGACATGGTGCCGTTCTTTACCGGCAACGCCTATTGCCGCGGCATCATCCCCAACATCAACCGGCTCGCGACCAAGTTACGGGCGGCCGGGGGAACTGTGGCGTGGGTGTTGCCGTCCGATGAGCAGACGCATCCGGCGCTCGAGCGCGAATTCTACGGCGAGGCAGTCGCAGAGCTGTTCCGCAACTCGGGCGGCGCTGGTCCATTGCCGGCACGGCTCGCCGCAGACCTGACCCAGCACGCCGAAGACCTCTTTGTCGAAAAGCAGGGACCCAGTGCCTTCTTTCCTGGCATGTCGCGACTGCATGACGAGCTCTGCGCACGGCAGATCGACACCGCCCTGATCACCGGGACGGTGACAAACGTGTGCTGCGAGTCATCGGCGCGGGATGCGCGGACGCGGGGATATCGGGTGATCATGGTCGCGGACGCCAATGCGGCGCGGCGCGATGCGGATCACAACGCTACCTTGCACACCATCTACCGTACGTTCGGCGACGTTCGGCCCACCGATGAGGTGCTGGCGCTGATTGGCGCCGGCACCGTCGCATCGGTCCATTCTACTGGATGAGTTCGCGCAGAAGATTGCGCAGTTCGGCGGCGCGGTCGGATTCCAGCAGCTCGGTCAGTCGCTGCTCCTGCGCTGTCGAGACGCCGCGCAGACGCTTGAAGAGAGTTTTGCCGCCAGGCGCAGTCAGGATCAGCACGCGGCGCCGGTCATTGGGATCGGGCGCCCGATAGACCAGGCCATCGGCAACCATCTTGTCGATGATCTTGGTGAGCGTCGGCGGCTCGATCAGCGATTGCGCCGCGATCTCGCCCATGGCGCATGGCTCGGCGGCATCGAGCACTTCGAGGATACGGAACTGCTCGATCGGGACACCGCCCGGGCGCAGTCGTTCTTCCAGTTCGTTCTCGAGCTGGCGGTTGACGCTGGCGATCATGTAGGCCAGCTGGTCCTTCATACGCATCGGTGCCATCTTCCCCTCCCTGTCTTTTCGTTTAGTTGCCGTTTCCAGTAATGCCGGCCAGATCGTTGCGTTCCAGCTGCCAGGCGGTTTATCCGCCCTGTCCAGGAAGAAAAACGGTGATGGTCGACAGCGTTGCCGATTCCGGCGACGCATCAGGTTGCGAATAGCACCACGATTAGAGAATGACAATATTTCATTCTCAAATAACTCTGACGTTTCGGAGGATCAGTGATGCAGCCCGGTGACGACCTGGAGCGTAACGCCATCGGCCTGGCCGATATAGACCGTCGGCTGGCCGCCGCCACGAACCTCGTCAAGCAGGAAGCGTGCATAGGACTGGCGGAGGGGCCGGGCGACACGCTCGGCCAGGGCCAGGCTGTTGCGGGTCTTGATCTCTTCGGCAAGGCCCGCCAGCACGTGCAGACCTTCATAGCAGCCGATGCTGGCCGCTGAAACCGGCGGCGCGAGGGCGCCGAACGCATCGTGATAGAGTTCGAGGAAATGGTCGTTGTAACTCGAGCGGTGGCCGGCGAAGTAGTTGGCGGCGGTGAACAGGTTGGTCGATGCGTCGGCGCCGATGCCACAGATCACCGTCTCGTCGACGATCAGTCCAAACCGAAGCATTTTCTGATCGAGCCCGGCCGCAGCAAAGGCGCGGTTGAACTCGACGGCACATAGCCCCACCAAGGCGAGGATCACCACCTGGGCGCCGCTCTGGGCGATCTGCGCAATGATGCGTGAATGGTCCATGCTGGCGGTGGGGACAAAGGCCTGCCCCACCAAATTGAGGCCCTCGCGTCGCAGCAGTCGCTGCGTGGTCCCCAGTGCCATGCGCGGCCAGACATAGTCGTTTCCGACAAAGAAGAAGCGCTCGGCGCGTTTATCGGTCTTGAGCCAGTGCAGCGCCGGCCCCAGCAACTGATCGTCAGTGCTGCCGATGGCGACGGTCGACGGTCCGCAGGCCACGCCCTCGTACTGGGGCGTGTAGATATAGGGCACGCGGCTGGCGACGCGGCGGGTGACCGCATCACGCACATTGCTGGCATGGCCGCCGATAATGGCCTCGACGCCTTCGACCTCGATGAGCGTATCGACCGTGTCGAGGGCGGCGTTCAGGGAAAATCCACAATCGCCGAAGACCAGGTCGATCGGCTCACCCAGAATACCGCCACTCGCGTTGATCTCGGCCGCGCCGACCATGGCGGCTGCCTCCATAGCTGGCCCCCACATGCCGGTCACGCCGGTTCGCGCATGCAACAAGCCGACCTTCATCGCGTCGTCCTTTCATGCCCTACCGTCGGACTGGCGAGGGCGCCGGCGCTTCGGGACGCCCGCCTCACACCAATGCTTGCCAACGGAACAACCTCGGCACACAGCACCTGTACACTGCATTGCGGTGTCGCATGTGTCAAACGAATGCTGCAATTTTGATCGTCTGGTCAAAATGCCCTTTTTTTGCTCATTTTTCCTGACCGACGTTGCGTCGCTTCTCTTTTCGATATTTTGATTATTGACTATTTGATACGATACGTCATGTGATGGTAGGGACTGCGGGGGCCTGACTCATCCGGATCAGGTCGACGCCCTGACAGGCAGCTTGGCCTGCGCTGACCGCCTCAGAGAGGATTTGCCGATGCATCACGTCACCATTCCGCCGCACATCATCGACCGGGTCCGCGGCGTGCGCGGCCATGACCACATCTATGCCAGCCTCGACATGTCCAAAGTGGCGCATGTGTGCGTCGACATGCAGGTGGGGTTCGTGGCCGAGGGCGCGCCGATCGAGGTGCCGCTGACGCGCGAGATCACCGGCACGATCAACGCCATCTCGCGGGCGGTACGTGAGAGCGGCGGTGTGAACGTCTTTACCCGCTATACCTACGACCTCGGCGAAAAGCATAGCTGGGATCATTGGTTCCAGACACTGGGCGCCACGCAGATCGACGCGCAGGCCAAGATGGCGCGCGGCATGCCGGATTGGGAGATCGACCCGGCCATGGAGCTGGCCGCCGGCGACATCATTGTCGACAAGACGCGGTTTTCGGCGCTGATCCCGGAGACCTGCGACATGGACAGCCAGCTCAAGGCGCGCGGTATCGATACGCTCATCATCACCGGCACGCTGACCAATTGCTGCTGCGAGAGCACGGCGCGGGACGCGCTGCAGATGGGCTACAAGGTGATTTTTGTCAGCGATGCCAATGCCACGCTGTCGGACGAAGAGCATCTGGGCACGCTGATCAGCATGTACACGATTTTTCCGACCTGATGGACACACCCTACCTGCTCGACCTCATCGCCAAGTCCAGCGCGACACAGGCCGCAGCTTAAGGTTTTCCCGGCAGTGACCGGACCGACTGCCTTTCCGTCTTGAGGATGATGCCATGAACGCCACTGCGCCTTCTGCCACGATAGACGTCGTCGAACTGACCATTGCCGATGTGCAGGCCGGATTTGCGTCCGGGCGATTTTCTGCCGAGGCGCTGACGCTGGCTTTCCTCGCACGGATCGAGCGCTACGAGCCCTACTACAACGCCTTCACCTTCATGAACCCGACAGCGCTCGACGATGCCCGCGCGATTGATCGGCGTCGAGCCGCCGGCGAGGCGCTGGGTCCGCTGGCGGGCGTGCCGGTGGTGGTAAAGGAGGCCATGGACATGGTCGGCTTCCCGTCGACCGGGGGCTGGAGGGGCCTTTATGGCGGAACCGGAGGCATAGACCTTTTCCCCGAGCGCGACGCACCGGTGGTGGCGCGCCTCAAGGCGGCCGGTGCCGTCATCCTGGGCAAGACCAACATTCCCGCGTTCAGCCATGACGGGGCCCGGGCCAATACCAGCTGGGACGGCCCGACCTTCAACGCGGTCAACCGCGCCATCGCGCCGGGCGCCAGTTCTAGCGGCACTGCGACGGCAGTGGCGGCAAGCTTTGCCGTTGTCGGGCTGGCCGAAGAAACCGGCGGTTCGATCCAGAACCCGGGCGCCGCGCAAAGCCTGATCAGCGTCAAGCCGACCTTTGCGCTCGTTCCCAATACCGGCGTGATGCCACTGGCAGGGTCGACCCGCGACGTGGTGGGACCGCATGCCAAGACAGTCGCCGATGCGGCCATCCTGCTTGATGTGCTGGCCGGATACTCGGCGGAGGATCCCAAGACCGTCGCCGCCATTGGGCAGGTCCCGGTGGGGGGGTACACGAGCAAGCTCACGCCCGACGCCCTTTCGGGTGCGCGCGTTGGACTTTATGGCACGGGCTGGCGGGCAAAGCCGATTTCGCCCGAGGCCCAGTCGCTCTACGACGCCGCGCTCAAGACGATCTCTGGGTTGGGTGCAGCGCTGGTTGCCGACCCCTTTGCCGGCAGCGGCTTTGCCGCGTTGCGGGACACCTCGCTCGAGTTCGATCCGCGCGGGCTGGAATCGATTGTTTTCGATCTCGAAAACTTCCTGCGTCGGCTCGGTCCGTCGGCCGCGGCGTCATCTTTTCTGGACCTGAAGGCCAGGCTCACCGAAGATCCGTTTGCGCCGGACGGCCTGCTCGGCATCCATCCGCCGCAGTCGGCCGTGCTGCGACGTTCGCTGGTCGATCCGACAACGCCGCCCGACCTCAGCGGCTTTGTTGCGGCACGCACCGGCTATCTGAAGGTGTTCAACGCCGTCATGGATGCACACCAGCTTGACCTTCTGGTGTTCCCACAGATGGAGGGGGAGCTGCCGGGAATTTTCAGCTCAGCCCAGCATCCCGCGACAACCGTGTCGGAGATCAATATTGCCGGACTGCCCGGCGTGACCGTGCCGGCGGGGTTTTTTGCCAATGGGTCGCCTTTTGCCCTGATCCTGGTGGGCCGGATGTGGAGCGAGGCCGATCTGCTGGGCTATGCCTATGCCTTCGAGCAGGCGAGCAAGCTGCGCATCGTGCCGGACCTGGTCGAGCAGCCCTACACCGTCTGAGACGATTGACGATCGTTCCGCCCGAGCGTATTTCGGCGGCACGGTCTGCAGTTCACCGAGGCGTTGCCACCCGCGAGGGAAGCTCAACCTGCATAGACGGAACTGACACGCGACTTACTCCACGTGCCGGGTCGAAGGGCAACCACGACATCTCTCCTAAGGAGAGCATCGGCACCTTGAAAAGGGTAAGCCCATGTCTAGAATCGTTACTCCGCTGCAGGTCGCGGACCTGTCGCAGTTTGCCAAGGCGCTCCGGTCCCAATTGCTGGCGCTCGACAGACAGCCGGGTCATGCCGAGCTGCTGACACTGCTCAGCCGTTCGGCCGGGTATCGCAACTACCAGCATCTGCGCAGCCTGACCGACGGCGCGCCGCCGGCCGAGCCACAGCCCGACCTTGTGCGGGTCGAAAAAGTCAGCCGCTATTTCGACGCCAATGGGCGGATGACCGGCTGGCCGTCCAGGCTCAATCACCAGTCGCTCTGCTTCTGGGTGATGTGGTCGCGCGTGCCGGCGGGGGCGGTGTTCACCGAGCGCGAGATCAGCGCCTTGCTGCAATCCTGGCACCTGTTCGGCGACCACGCGCTGCTGCGGCGCGGCATGGTGGACGGCAAGCTGCTGAGCCGCACGCAGGACGGTCGTGAGTATCGGCGGGTGCAGCGGCAACCGCCGGCTGAGCTGCGGCCGCTGCTCGAGCGGATCGGGCCCCGTGCCGAGGCCTGAGAGGGCGTACTTGGCCGCGGAGGTACGTTCGTCATCGGAAAACCGGGAAGTCCGTTTGACTGAAACGGACTTCCTGATACAGATGTCGCGGGTGCACTATCCGGGGCGCATATGAGCCGTAATTTCCTGTTGATCGACCCGGCAGAACGGCCGGACGTGCTGCGCGCGCTCGCATCGGAAGTGCGCGTCAGCATCCTCAAGCTCCTCCACATCGAGGGCGCGATGAACGTCAACGACATCGCCGCCAAGCTCGGGCAGCCGCAGTCGACGATCTCGTCCAACATGCAGGTGCTGGTAGAAGCCGAACTGGTGCGGACCGAAACGCAGAAGGCCCGCAAGGGCAACCAGAAGATCTGCCATTCGCTGTTCGACGAAGTGCTGGTGATGTTCAAGGAAGACATCCGCCCGCTGAAATCGAACAGCATCGAGGTGGCCATGCCGCTCGGGCTCTACAGCAGTTGCGACGTGTCGGCGCCATGCGGGCTCTGTTCTAGCGAAGGCATCATCGGGCTGCTCGACGTGCCAGACACGTTCCTCGATCCGGACCGGATGAAGACCGGGCTGATCTGGTTTACGCGCGGCTATGTCGAGTATCAGTTCCCCAACAATGCGCGGCTGGCCAAGCAGAAGATCGCCTCGATGGAATTTTCCATGGAGCTGTCCTCGGAAGTGCCGGGGACCAATGCCGACTGGCCGAGCGACATCACCATCAGCGTCAATGGCAGCGATATCGGCACGTGGACCTCGCCGGGCGATTTCGGCGACAAGCGCGGCGTCTATACGCCCGACTGGTGGAAGCTCAAGGGCAGCCAGTATGGCAAGCTCAAGAGCTTTCGCATCAACGCCATGGGAACCTACGTGGACGGTGTGAAGATCTCGCCCTTCACGCTCAAGGACCTCGACCTCGACACGCACCATTCCATCCGGCTGCGGATCGGGGTCAAACCCGAGGCCAAGCATCCGGGCGGCATCAACATTTTCGGCCGTGGCTTCGGCAACTACGACCAGGACATCGTGTTGCGGCTCGAAATCGAGGACTAGGCCCGAGACGCCCTGTGATGGACCGATTGCCGGTGAATCGCCCTTGACGCCCGGAGCCGATTTGTATCACCTGTAGCGATATAAATCATAATTCTGGGTTCTGGGAGGGACTAATGCGGGCCACAGTGACGGCACACCGGGATTTCACGATCTCGACCATCGACAACCGGGTGTACGGAGCGTTTCTCGAGCACCTGGGCCGAGCCATCTATACCGGCATTTATGAGCCGGGTCATCCCACGGCAGACAAGGACGGCATGCGGGGCGACGTCGCCAAGCTGGTCCGCGACGTGAACATCCCGGTGGTGCGCTACCCGGGCGGCAACTTCGTCTCTGCCTATAACTGGGAAGACGGCATCGGACCGCGTGAGCAGCGGCCGACGCGGCTCGACCTCGCCTGGCACACTTCGGAAAGCAATGCTGTCGGCATTCATGAGTTCGCCGACTGGTGCGCCACGGTGGGCACCGAGATGATGCTGGCGGTAAACCTGGGGTCGCGCGGGGTCGATGAAGCACGCAACTTCCTCGAATATGTCAACCATCCGGGCGGCAGCTACTGGAGCGACCTGCGCATCAAGAACGGCCGCAAGGATCCGTGGAACGTCAAGATGTGGTGCCTGGGCAACGAGATGGACGGCCCCTGGCAGGTCGGCCACAAGGATGCCACCGAATATGGCAAGCTGGCGGCCAACACGGCCCGCGCCATGCGCATGTTCGACAAATCGCTCGAACTGATCGTTTGCGGCTCGTCCAACTCGGACATGGCCAGCTATCCCGATTGGGAGCGCATCGTGCTCGAGCATACCTACGAGCATGTCGACCACATCAGCCTGCACATGTATTTCGCCAATCGCGAGAAGAACACGGCGAACTACCTGGCCCTCAACCACAAGCTGGAAACCTATATCGAGACCGTCGCCTCGACGATCCGGCAGGTGAAGTCCAAGCGCAAGTCCAAACGGCAGGTCTATATCTCGTTCGACGAGTGGAACGTCTGGTACCATTCGAACCAGCAGGATCGGAAGATTCTCGAGGGCAATGACGGCTGGCCGCACGCTCCAGGCCTGCTCGAGGACATCTACAATTTCGAAGACGTGTTGATGGTGGGGCTGATCCTGAACAGCTTCATCCGCCGCTCCGATGTGGTTAAGATTGCCTGCATCGCCCAGCTGGTGAACGTCATCGCGCCGATCATGACCGAAAAAGGCGGACCGGCCTGGGCCCAGACCATCTACTACCCCTACTACTTCGCCTCGGTGTTCGGGCGCGGTACGGCGCTGAACCTGATCGTCAATTCGCCCGGCTACGAAAGTACCCATGCCGACAAGACGCCCTTTGTCGACGTGTCGGGTGTCCATAACGAGGCGGACGGCACGCTGACGTTCTTCCTGGTCAACCGGCATGCCACCGAAAGCATCGACACCGATGTCAGCCTGCAGGGATTTGCGACTGGCACGATCGTGGATCACCAGGTCATGACGCACAGCAATCTCGAGGCGGTCAACACCGCGTCGCGACAGACCGAAGTGGCGCCGCGCAAGGGCACCGGCGCATCGATCGCCGATGGGACGCTGAGCGCGAAACTGCCGCCCTATTCGTATCAGATGATCCGCGTCAAAATCTGATCGACCCGATCCCGTGTCCTCCCCGGGACCCTCCGACGCTGCCCTTCCACAGGTGGCGCCGGAGGGCGGAGGACGTGCGCGCTGCGTGCCGCCTCATGGATCGCAAACCCTTGAACCACCTTTAGTATTCACTTCTCTGATTTATATCACGCAAGCCGTTGACATGCGGCTTGCTTGAGCTAGCATTTGCCCAGGGGTGGAGGAGGAACTCACCCCAATCTACATGGGAGGATTGAGGTCATGAGATCTCTACTGAAGACGGTGCTCGTCTCGACGGCACTGATGTCGTTCGCGTCGATTGCCAGCGCTGCGGAAACGGTCGTGTGGTGGGATTTCCTGGGCGGCGGTGATGGCGTCCGGATGAAAAAGCTCATCGAGGATTTCAACGCCGCAAACGCCGGCAAGATCGAAATCCAGGGGACGACGCTCGACTGGGGCGTGCCCTTCTACACCAAGGTGCAGACCTCGGCTGCCGTGGGCGAAGGCCCCGACATCATGACTTATCATGCTTCGCGCATCCCGCTGGCCGTCAGCCAGGGCACGCTGTCCGAAATCACGGCTGAGGATTGGGCTGCGATGGGTCTGGGGCCCGACAGCTTCGCCAAGGAGACGTTCGAGGCGGTCAATGTCGATGGCAAGCAGTATGCCATTCCGTTCGATACGCACCCGATCGTGCTCTACTACAACAAGGACAAGCTCGACGCCGCCGGCCTGATCGGCGCTGACGGTCTGCCCACCGGCCTCGACGGCAAAGACAACTTCATGGCCGCGCTGCAAAAGCTCAAGGATGGCGGCAGCAGCTACGGTCTGGCCATGACGACGGCGGACGGCGGCTTTGCCTTCCGGACCATCTACTCCTACCTCTGCCAGCAGAACGGCGTGATCGGCACCGATGGCGCCTGGCTGGAAGGCGACAATCTCGACAAGCTGGCCAATGCCGTGCAGGTCGTTGCCGACTGGGTGAAGGCCGGGGTCACTCCCGAGTATACCGACTATCCGTCGGCCGTGGCGCTGTTCACCTCGGGTGAAGCCGCGTTCATGATCAACGGCGTGTGGGAAGTCCCCACCATGGTCGACCTTGAAGCGCAGGGTAAGCTGTTTAACTGGGGTGCCATCGAGCTCCCGGTGCTGTTTGATCGTCCCTGCACCTATGCGGACTCGCACGCCTTCGCGATCCCGGCCAATGTCGGCAAGACCCCGACTCCGGAAAAGCATGCGGCCGTGCTCGAAGTGATCAAGTACATGTCCGAGAACTCGCTGTTCTGGGCCACTGCCGGTCACGTTCCGGCCAACGCCACCGTGCAGGCCTCGGCCGAATACAAGGCCATGCAGCCGCAGGCGACTTACGCCAAGTTGACTGCCAACCAGGTGTTCGACCCCAAGTCTGTCAATGCCGGCGTGGCATCGCCGCTGTTTGACGCTGCCGGTAACGCGTTTACCGCTGCGATGAACAACGAGGTGGATGCCAAGACGGCGGTGGACGAGATGAAGGCCGCCCTCGACGCACTCTGATCTGAGAATGTCACCGGCCGGTTCGAAGATCCCGGCCGGTTCCTTCTTGCGGACGCCCGAGGACGACCATGACCACCAAAAGCCGACGGAACGAGGCGCTCGTGGCAGCCGTGCTGGTTGCACCCTTCGTTCTGATATTCGGGTGGATGTTCATCTACCCCACGCTGCAGATGCTGCAGCTGAGTTTCACCAAGTCCCCCCTGATCGGTGCCGGCACCTGGGTGGGCCTGGACAACTACGTCAAGATGTTCAACGACAAGACGTTCTGGACCGCGATCTGGAACACGTCGTATTTCGTCTTGCTCACCGTCGTTCCGGGCACCGCTGCCGCGATGGTCATCGCGCTCATGGTGAGCCGCCTCAAGGGCTGGGCGCAGAGCTTTATCCTCGCCGCGTTCTTCCTGCCCTACATCCTGCCGGTGACGGTGGTCTACATCATCTGGGACTGGATGCTGAACCTGCAGTTCGGCATCGCGCAGTTCATCATCGAGCCGCTGGCGGGCAAGCGCGTCAATGTGTGGCGGTCGGTGCCCTGGTTCATGCCGATGGCGGCGCTGCTGACCATCTGGTGGACGAACGGCTTTTCCATCCTGCTGTTCCTGGCCGGCCTGCGCAACATTCCGCGCGAGCTCTACGAAGCCGCTGCGCTTGACGGGGCGACACGCTGGCAGGTGTTCCGCAACATCACCTGGCCGCTGATCTGGCCGGTGACGGTGCTCTGCCTGACCATCCAGCTGATCCTGCAGCTCAAGATTTTCGACCAGGTGTACCTGTTCGCCCAGGGCGGCCGTACCCAGGCCACGATGGTGCTGGTGCAGTTCATCTACGAGCAGGCCTTCCAGAAGAACTCGGGCGGCTATGCCGCAACCATCGCGGTGGCACTGTTCGTCATCGTGGTCGGATTCTCCCTGCTGCAGTTCCAGTTGCTGCGCACCCGCGGAGGCAACAAATGAGCGACGCGATTATCGACACGCCGATCCGCGTGGCCGGGCGCCGCCCGGCTTACTTCGATCCGGGTAACTGGGTGCTTAACCTATTGACCATCGCCTTTGCCGCGATCTGGTTCTTCCCGGTCTATTGGGCCCTCGCCACAAGCTTCAAGACCGACGACGAGGCCGTGCGAAAAGGCGTCAACCTGCTGCCCGAGGCGCTGCATATCGACGGCTACGCCTTCGTGATCCAGAACTCGGATCTGCCGATCTGGTACGTCAACTCGATCATCACCTCCGTCTCGGTGACGGTGATCGCCGTGTTCATGGCGGCCTGCGCCGGCTATGCCATCTCGCAGCTGCGGTTTCCTGGCCGCAAGCTGCTCTGGTACACGGTGCTGGCGAGCTTCATGGTGCCGGTTTCGGCGCTGATCGTGAACCACTTCATCATCATTGCCGACGTCAAGCTGCTCAATACGCACGCCGGCATGGTGCTGCCGATGCTGATCTCCCCGGTCACGGTGATCGTCTACAAGAACTTCTTTGACTCCATGCCGCGCGAATATCGGGAAGCGGCGCTGATCGACGGCGCCAACGAATTCCAGCTGCTGTTCAAGATGTTCATCCCGATGAACTGGGGGGTGACCACGGCTCTGGCAATCATCACCTTCATTGGCGCCTGGAACTCGTTTCTCTGGCCCTTTCTGGTCGCCCAGAACGAGAAGATGATGACGGTGACTGTGGGGATCACGGCCGTGCAGGACACCTTCGGCGTCGCTTATGCCCGGGTGCTTTCCGGCGCCGTGCTGGCCAGCCTGCCGGTGGCCCTTGCCTATCTGATCTTCCAGCGCCGGGTGACGCAGGCGATCACCCTCTCGGCCGGCATCAAGGGCTGAGCGAACTCCCGACGACTCTTGGGTCTGCCGGATTTTTCGGGCAGACCCTTTTTCTTGAGCGCCTTCGCGGTCCGTGTCGATCTGGGGGCTGCGCCCGCGACTAGGCGCGTGACGGAGGCCAGGATGAGCGAATTCAGCGACGATCACCTCGACCATTTCGCGGCGGACGGGCCGCCGGCCTTGCCAGGCGGCGGTGACTGGCTCGAACGGGACGCCATCCGCATCTGGTATGGCAGTTGGGGCGCTGGCCCGGCCGTGCTGCTGCTGCATGGCGGCATGGGCAATGCCGGCAACTTCGGACATCAGGTGCCCGCACTCGTCGACGCTGGCTATCAGGTGATCGCCGTCGACAGCCGGGGCCAGGGTCGGAGCTCATGGGATGGCCAACCCTTCAGCTACCAGCAATTCGCGGACGACGCCTTCGCGGTGATGGACCGTCTGAAAGTCAGTCGCGCCGCGGTCGTGGGATGGAGCGATGGCGCCTGTACCGCCCTTGCCATGGCCAAGGCGCGGGCGGAACGCGTGCGAGGGGTCTTCTACTTTGCCTGCAATGTCGACGGCACGGGCACCTACCCGTTCGAGATGACGCCGACCATCGGCAATTGCCTCACAAGGCACACCAGGGACTATGCCGCGCTCTCGCCGGCGCCGGATGGCTTTGACGCCATGGGCAAGGCGCTGCAGGTGATGCAGGCCTCGCAGCCCAACTACAGTGTCGCCGACCTTGCCGCTATCAGCGTGCCGGTCACCGTGGCGCAGGCCGAACGCGATGAGTTCATTCGTCCCGAGCATGCCCGCTATATCGCGGAGACGGTGCCTGGCGCTCGCTTTGTCGACTTTCCGGGTGTCAGCCACTTCGCACCGGTCCAGCGTCCAGATCTGTTCAACCGGGCCGTGCTATCGTTTCTTCGCGCGTTGCCTTCTGACTGATCACGGCGTGAAGCTGCCTACAATATCGGCAGATTGCTCCGGGAATCGACAAGGCAAACCGCTCACCTCCACTTTACAAATTCGCCAACCTGTTGGTGCTTCGGACAAATTCACTCTGGCACGAGGCTTGCAAAACCGGGTGCAGAGTTAGGAGCTAGGGTTCCGGCGACGCAGATGCGGCGCGACTGGTCCGAGAGCACCCACCGGCGCGGGAGACATCCGGCCGGGACACGGCGGGACAAAAGCCCGGGAGACCTCGTAAGCCAAGGGATTGGCGGCGCGCGGTCTTGCCAATCCCCTCAGATGTAACAGGGGACTGGACATGAGCGTTTACAAACTGGTTGCGACCCTCGGGCTTGCTGCTGTGCTGGCGGGCGGTGCGAACGCATCGCTTGCGATGGAAAAGACCGACTTCAAGGTCGCCTGGTCGATCTATGTCGGCTGGATGCCCTGGGGATGGGCTGCAGACAACGGCATCGTCAAGAAGTGGGCCGACAAATACGGCATCACCATCGAGGTGACGCAGTTCAACGACTATGTGGAGTCGATCAACCAGTATACCGCCGGGGCCTATGACGCGGTGACGCTGACCAACATGGATGGCCTCTCTATTCCGGCGGCGGGTGGCGTTGACACCACGGCCGTTATCATCGGCGACTTTTCCGCCGGGAACGATGCCGTGATCCTCAAGGGACTGGCAACGCTCGCCGACATCAAGGGCAAGCCGGTCAACCTGGTCGAGTTCTCGGTGTCGCATTACCTGCTGGCGCGCGCCCTCGAAAGCGTCGGCATGACCGAGCGCGATGTCAGCGTGATCAATACCTCCGACCCCGACATGGTCGGCGCCTTCCAGACGGCCGATGTCAGTGCCATGGTCACCTGGAACCCGATGGTTTCGGAAATCCTGGCTCTGCCGGACGCCACCAAGGTGTTCGATTCTGCGCAGATCCCCGGCGAGATCATCGACATGATGGTGGCCAATACCGAAGTGCTCGCGGACAACCCCAAGTTCGGCCAGGCACTCGCCGGCATCTGGTACGACACCATGGCGGTGATGACGGCCAATACCGACGAGGGCGCTGCAGCGCGGGCGGCGATGGGCTCGGCATCGGGCACCGACCAGCAGGGTTTTGAAGCACAGCTCGCCGCCACCAAGCTCTTCCCGACGGCGGCCGAGGCCGTGACCTTCACCACCTCGCCCGACCTCAAGACCACCATGGACAAGGTCCGCACCTTCCTCTTCGACAAGGGCCTGCTCGGCTCGGGCGCACCCTCGGCCGACGTCATCGGCATCGAGCTGCCCAATGGCGAAGTGCTCGGCGACGCCGCCAACGTCAAGCTGCGGTTCTCGGACGTCTACATGAAGGCGGCAGCCGACGGGACGCTCTAGGCCGCTGCGTGTTGCCCACCTTCATCCCGCCTTCGGCCACCTTCTCCCATCAAGGGAGAAGGCACGCGCTGAAGCAGCTGTGGTCGCCTTCTCCCCTCGTGGGAGAAGGTGCCCAACGGGCGGATGAGGGGGTCTCTGGAGAGCCCCATCGATGCGCCTGATCAACATCAAACCGAGCCGGACGACGCAACTGCTCCTGGCGCTGCTGCCTTTCGTACTGCTGGTGGTCGCCTATGGTATCGGCTCGGCGGCGCGACTGGCGGAGAACCCGAGCGACAAGCTGCTGCCGGCCTTGGGCACGATCACCGACGCGATCAATAGGCTTGCCTTCGTCCCCGATCCGCGCACCGGTGACTACATCCTCTGGTCCGACACCTGGGCGAGCATTGGGCGCCTGTTTGCAGCGCTCGGCATCTCGACGGCGATCGCGCTGGTCGTCGGCATGCTGGTCGGGATGATCCCCTATTGGCGGGCGTTGCTGGCGCCGTTCCTCGCGGCCATCTCGATGTTGCCGCCGCTGGCGCTGCTGCCGATCCTTTTCATCGTGCTGGGGCTGGGCGAGACCAGCAAGATCACGCTGATTGTCATTGGCGTGGCGCCCATCATGATCCGCGATCTGGTGCTGCGCGTACTCGAACTGCCGCGCGAAATGATCGTCAAGGCCGAGACGCTGGGTGGCACTTCCTGGCAGATCGGCTTGCGTGTGGTGCTGCCGCAGATCCTGCCGCGTCTCATCACCAGCCTCCGGCTGCAGCTCGGGCCGGCCTGGCTCTTCCTGATTGCGGCAGAAGCCATCTCGGCAGACTCGGGGCTTGGCTATCGCATCTTCCTCGTCCGGCGCTATCTCTCGATGGACGTGATCTTCCCCTACGTCATCTGGATCACGCTGCTGGCCGTCCTCACCAACCTGCTGCTCGACTGGCTGCGCATCCGCATCTTCCCGTGGTCCGAACTGGGGAAGGGCACATGATCGAAGTCGACAATGTCTGGAAAGAGTATGGCGACCAGATCGTGCTGGAGCGCGTGTCGCTGACCATTGCGGACCGCGCCTTCGTGGCGCTGGTGGGGCCCTCGGGCTGCGGCAAGACGACATTTCTCAAGTTGCTGCTCGGCGACGAGCGACCGAGCCAGGGAACGATCCGCCTCGACGGCGCGCCGCTCTCGCCCGAACCCGGACCAGACCGCGGCGTAGTGTTCCAGCGCTACTCGGTCTTCCCGCATCTGACGGTGCTGGGCAATGTGCTCCTGGGCAAGGAATTCACCGCGTCGCGCATCGCGGCGCGCCTCGGAGGCGCCGCGCGCCGTGCGTCCATCGAAGAGGCGCGGGCGCTCGTCGCCGAGGTCGGACTCACCGGCTCTGAAGACAAGTATCCGGCGCAGCTTTCCGGCGGCATGCAGCAGCGGCTGGCGCTCGCCCAGGCGCTGATCATGCGGCCACGTGTGCTGCTGCTGGACGAGCCGTTTGGCGCGCTCGATCCCGGTATTCGGGCCGACATTCATATCCTGATGAAGCGGCTCTGGAACGAGACCAACCTCACCGTCGTCATGGTGACGCACGACATGCGCGAGGCCTTCACACTCGCCACCCGCGTGGTTGCCTTCGAGCGACCGCGCAATGCCCCGGCCGAGCGCCAGCGCTACGGTGCGTCGCTGAGCCAGGACATCAGCGTCTGGCCGCCGCGCGTGGCCGGCGGCAGCGACCCCGACATTCTCACACTCAGCCCGGACCGGGACGACCCGATCCACCCCACGGGCCCGAGCCGGGACGACCCGGCGCACCTGCCTGAAGGAGCCCGGCCATGAGCCGCACCGCAGACCAGATTGCCGCCGACCGCGCCCGCTACGAGGCGCATCAGAAAAGGGCCCTCGAGTTCGCCAGCAAGGCGCTGCCGCCGCCCAGCCTGGAGGCGCCGCCGATCACCCCCCTGCACACCGAAGTGGTGCCAGGCGGCTGGTACTGGTGGACGCATTTGAAACGCGGCGAGGCCATACGCGTCGCGCAGACCGCCGGCTTTGCCTCGGTCGCGCTGGTCGTCTGGAGTGCTGCCGACCCGAGCGAGCGGCTCAACCTGCCCGACACGGTCAAAGTGCAGTGGAACACCAAGGTGCAGAAAGGGCGCGTGCTGTTTTCCGACATGGGTCGGGTGATGCTCTCGGTGATCGAGGATTCGTCGAGCGCCCATGACGTGCTGCTGGGCGGCTCGACTGCCGCCAGCAACGCGGCGCGTTATCCCGGACAGAACACGCGAAACACGCGCGACAACCTGGTCCTGGTGGCCGGCAAGCTCGGCCTCACGCGCCGCGATATCCCCATGGCGCTGACCCTCTTCGCGCCCGTTGCGGTCGATGAGGACGGCGGCTTTTCGTGGCGGCCAGAGCGTCTCAGCGGACGCGACTTTGTCGACCTGCGCGCCGAGATGGATCTCCTCGTCGGCTTCTCGGTCTGCCCTCATCCGCTCGACCCGGCCACGAGCTATGCGCCGGCCCCGGTGACCATCACGCGCTATCGCCCCCCTGCCCCGGGGCCCGACGATCTCTGCCGCACGGCCAGCGCCGAAGCGGTACGCGGGTTCGAGAACAATGGTCTGGTGGAGGTCTGAGATGCGCACCGAAACCAACGCCATCCAGAACCACCGCATCGCGGCCGAAGCGCCGTGGTCGGGGATCGTCCGCAAGGGGCAGACTATCCGCATCGTCGACAGCGAGGGCCAGCAGGCGGTCGACACGATCTTTTATCGCGCCGACGATTTTGCCGAGCGCTACAGCGCTCAGGACACGCTGCGCTTGCAAGGCTCGGCCTATGTCGGTGTCGGTACCAAGGTGGTCTCCAACGAGGGCAATGTCATGCTGACCGTGGTTGCCGACAGCTGCGGCCGGCACGACACCATGGCCGGGGCCTGCTCGTGCGAAAGCAACACGGTGCGGTTCGGCCATGAGACACGCTATCTCCACGCCTGCCGCGACAACTTCCTGCTCGAAGTTTCCAAGCACGGCATGGGCAAGCGCGACATCGTCCCCAATATCAACTTCTTCATGAACGTGCCGATCTCGCCCGATGGGAGGATGACCATTGTCGATGGTCTTTCCAAGCCGGGCGACCACGTTGAACTGGTCGCCGAGATGGACGTGCTCTGCGTCATTTCCAACTGCCCACAGGTCAACAACCCCTGCAACGGCTTCAACCCCACGCCGATCCAGGTGTTGATCTGGGAGGCCGGGGTATGAGCTTGGCCAAATCGACGGGCGCCTTCGGCTTCGGCAACGGAGCACGCTGATGTTCAGAAAAATCCTGATTGCCAACCGCGGCGAGATCGCGGTGCGGATCATTCGTACGCTCAAGCGCATGGGCATTGCTTCGGTGGCGGTCTATTCGGACGCCGACCGGTTCACCAAGGCGGTGACCATGGCGGACGAGGCAGTGCGCCTCGGCCCCGCCCCGGCCAGCCAAAGCTATCTAGACATCGACGCGGTCGTTGCGGCCTGCAAGGCGACCGGTGCCGAGGCGGTGCATCCGGGCTACGGCTTTTTGTCCGAGAACACGGCCTTCGCCCGCCGGCTGGAAGCCGAAGGGATCGTCTTTATCGGTCCGACGCCCGAAAACATCGAGGCCTTCGGCCTCAAGCACACGGCGCGCGAACTGGCCGAGGCCAATGGCGTGCCGTTGCTCCCCGGTACCGGTCTCCTGGGCAGCCTCGAAGAGGCTCTCGCAGCCGCTGAGCGCATCGGCTATCCGGTGATGCTCAAATCGACCGCCGGAGGCGGCGGCATCGGCATGTCGCTCTGCGCCGGTCCGGCCGAGCTGCGCGCCGCGTTCCAGTCGGTCCAGCGCACCGCGACGGCCAGCTTCGGCGACGCGCGGGTCTATCTGGAGGTCTTCGTTTCCGACGCCCGCCATGTCGAAGTGCAGCTGTTCGGCGATGGCAGGGGCAAGGTGATGGCCCTGGGCGAACGCGACTGTTCGCTGCAGCGGCGCAATCAGAAGGTGCTCGAGGAGACCCCTGCCCCCGGGCTCAGCTCGACCATTCGCTACCAGCTGCACGAGGCGGCGGTGAACCTGGGTCGGGCGGTCCGCTATCGTTCGGCGGGGACGGTGGAGTTCATCTACGATCCGGTTCGCGAGGCGTTCTACTTCCTCGAGGTCAACACGCGCTTGCAGGTCGAGCATCCGGTGACCGAGGCGGTCTTCGGCATTGATCTGGTCGAGTGGATGATCCGGCAGGCAGCGGGTGAGGACGTGATCCCCGCAGCGCCGCTCACACCCAAGGGCGCGGCGATGGAAGTGCGGCTCTATGCGGAAGTCCCGCACGCCAATTTCCAGCCCAGCGCAGGCCTGCTGACCGAGGTCGTCTTCGGCAATGCCCGGGTGGATGGCTGGATCGAGACCGGCACCGAGGTCACCTCGTTTTATGACCCGATGCTGGCCAAGCTCATCGTCGCGGCCGATGATCGCGACGGCGCCATCGCCATGCTCCGGACAGCCCTCGACAAGACCTCGATCTCCGGCATCGAGACCAATCTCGACTATCTGCGGGCCATTGCGGCCTCGGAGCTGCTCGCCTCGGGCAAGGTCGCGACCACGGCACTGCGCAGTTTTCCGTTTGTGCCCGACGTCATCGAGGTGATCGCGCCGGGCGCGCAGTCCAGCGTGCAGGAGCTCCCCGGTCGGATCGGGCTGTGGCATGTCGGCGTACCGCCTTCGGGGCCGATGGACGCGCGGAGCTTTCGGCGCGCCAATTGGCTGGTGGGCAATGCCGCGGAGACCACGGCCCTCGAACTCACCATGGCCGGACCGACGCTGCGCTTTCATGCGCCGGCGACGATCGCCTTGTCCGGCGCGCGCATGCCGCTGCGGCTCGACGGCGCCCTCGTGCCCCATGATCTGCCGGTAGCGGTGGCTGCCGGACAAAAGCTCGAGATCGGTACGATCGAAGGGGCTGGCCAACGCGCCTATCTTGCCGTGCAGGGCGGCATCGCGGCGCCGGTCGTGCTGGGGTCGCGGGCAACGTTCGGCCTGGGCCAGTTCGGCGGGCACGCGACCGGCCCGCTGAAGGCGGGCGAGGTGCTGCATCTGGCGCGTCTGCCGCAAGTGGCCGGCCCGGAAGAAGGCGCCAGTGAGCTCACCCGCGAATGGACGGTCGGCGTCGTCTATGGCCCGCACGGGGCGCCGGATTTCTTTGAAGACGGCGATATCGAAACGCTGTTTTCGACAGCCTACGAAGTGCACTTCAACTCGGCGCGCACCGGCGTGCGGCTGATCGGGCCGGCCCCGACCTGGGCACGGCGCGATGGCGGTGAAGCCGGATTGCACCCTTCGAACCTGCACGACAATGCCTATGCTATCGGCGCGATCGACTTTACCGGCGACATGCCGATCATCCTGGGCCCCGATGGGCCGAGCCTTGGCGGCTTTGTCTGTCCCGCCGTGATGGCACGCGACGAACTCTGGAAGATGGGGCAGTTCAAGCCAGGCGATACCATTCGCTTCGTACCGGTGGCACGACCTTCGGACCCGGTGGCGGGGCCCGCCGTTCCCAGGTTCGACCAGGCGCAATCTGCCATTGTCGGGGCGTCGGTCAGCGGGCCCGTGCCGGTGGTTTATCGTCGCCAGGGCGACGACAACCTGCTCGTCGAGTATGGCGATATGACCCTCGATGTCGCGCTCCGGCTTCGGGTGCACCTCCTGATGCAGGCCATCCAGGCCGAGCGGCGGATCAAGGTGCTCGACCTGACGCCGGGTATCCGCTCGCTGCAGATCCACTACGACGGCTCGACGATGCCGCGATCGCGGCTGCTCGGTCTGCTCGAAGAGATCGAGCAGTCCTTGCCGCGCGCCGAGAACGTGGTGGTGCCCAGCCGGATTGTGCATCTGCCGCTGAGCTGGAACGACCCGCAGGCGCAACTGGCCATGGCCAAGTACCAGGAACTGGTGCGTCCCAACGCGCCGTGGTGTCCGGACAATATCGAGTTCATCCGGCGCATCAACGGACTGCCCGACATCGCTGCCGTCCAGAAGACCATCTTTGACGCCAGCTACCTCGTACTGGGACTGGGCGATGTCTATCTGGGTGCGCCGGTCGCGACCCCGATGGACCCGCGGCACCGGCTGGTGACCACCAAGTACAACCCGGCCCGCACCTGGACGCCGGAGAACGCCGTAGGCATCGGCGGGGCCTATATGTGCATCTACGGCATGGAAGGTCCGGGAGGCTATCAGCTTTTCGGCCGAACCATCCAGGTGTGGAACACCTGGCGACAGACGCCGGTCTTCCCGACTGGGAAACCGTGGCTGCTCAACTTCTTCGACCAGATCCGGTTCTTCCCGGTGAGCCCGGAAGAGCTGAGCGAGGCGCGCGCGGCCTTCCCATATGGCGCTTATCCGCTGCACATCGAGGAAACCACGTTCTCCTATGCCGCCTATGCCGCCGAGCTCAAACGCAATGCGGCTTCGATTGCGACCTTCAAGGCGACGCAACAGGCCGCATTCGAGGCCGAGCGGCAGCGCTGGGCCGATGACGGGCTCGACAGCTTCATCGCCGACGATCTCGGCAATGCAGCGATCGAGGGCGACATCCCGTCGGGACAGTTCGGCATTGCCAGTTCGGTACCGGGGAACGTGTGGAAGATCCTGGTCGAGGACGGCACGCTGGTGGCGCAAGGTCAGCCGGTCGCCATCATCGAATCGATGAAGATGGAGATCACGGTCACCGCCCACGCAGCTGGAACAGTGCGCGATGTGCGGGCCGGACCCGGCCGCAACGTCAAGACCGGCGACGTGATCCTCGTGCTCGAGGGAGCTGGCTGACCCCTTTACCCCTCCCCCGGCCGATCGGCACAATTTTCGGCAACATGGGCAGCTTTCGTTAAAGAGCGCGGCCTAGTGTTATCGCGCAGCATTTGGTGGGAGGCCCAATTGTTTGTGCTTGATCCGAGCTATCGGCCCGTCCTGATCTTTGTCATCGTGCTTGCCCTGTTCGCCCTGTTCGGCGCGGTGCGGCGGCGCTTCTTCGTCGACCCGGTGGTGGAGTTTCCGGCCCACAATCCCCTGCACCGCGAGGCAGTGGCCGCAGCGCGGCAGAGTCTGGACCAGTTCTGGGCCGCCCTGCGCGGACCATTGGCACCGGAGACCGAATTCGGGCTCAAGGTGGGGTTGCCGGCCGGCCAGGGAACCGAGCATGTCTGGCTGATGGCTGATCCCCAGACCGAAGCCAGCCGGAGCGGCAGGCTGATGTCCCGGCCACAGGTGCTCAAACTGCGCGAGGGCGACCGGGTGAGCTTTGCTCCCGACCAGATCAGCGACTGGATGATCCGCGATGCGACGGGCACGCGCGGCGCCTATACCATCCAGGCCATGCTCAAGACACTGCCGCCGGCCGAGGCGCGGCGCATGGCCGAGCTGCAGGGCGTGGCTCTCCCCGATTAAGGCGCGAGGGCGCGCATATAGGTCAGTTGCGGATCGCTGTCGCCACGGCGGAGCGCCAGCCCCATGCGGAAATTGTTGCCGATGCGCTCGGCCCGATCGATGAACAGCGCCGCAGCGCCGGGCGGACAGAGTTCGAGCACGGTTTCGGCAAACAGCTTCAGCCAGCGGGCAAAATGCACGTCAGTCAGCTCGGGCATGGCGAGGTGCTTGGGCATGGGGCGGCCGGCATAGCGGGCGGCGCCGAGCAGCATCGAGGCCCAGAAATCGGTGATGGTGTCCAGATGTGCAGGCCAGGCGTCGGGGGCGATCTTGCCGTTGAACACCGGGCCAATCACGTCGTCGGCGCGGGCGCGCGCGTAAAAGGTCTCGACCACGGCTCGCACCAAGGGTTCGTCGAGCCCCTCAGGCACCAGACGGCCGGAGCGAGCAAGGTTGGGCAAATCGGAGGGGTCGGTGGTCATGGCCTAGTGTGCCATATAAGCTGGCAGAGTGGCAGGGCAGAGCGCGAAACGCCCTGCCCCGTAAATCGCTTTACTGGGCAGCCAGCTCGAAGAGCGGCGCAAAGCGCTCAGCCGGCTTCTTGGGCATCTTGGCGGCCTTGACCGCCTCAAGATTGGCCGGCGCATCGCCAACCACGATCAGCGCCACCATGCCCATGGCATAATGCGGCAGGCACTTGACGCCATAGGCGCCGGGTACGGTGAAGGTGACCACGAGTTCCTCATTGGTCTTGCCCCTGAAGGCCTCGGCGCCCTCGGGGATCATCTCCTTGATGGCCTCGGCATTGTGGCCCTTGTCGACGGGCTTGAACGTCACAGTGTCGCCCGGGGCGATTTTGACGAAGGCCGGCTCGAACACCATTGCGCCGTCGACGCCCTTGTTGAGCATCTGGACATCGAAATTGGCAGCCATGGCCGGGGCCAGGGCAGACAGGAACAGGACTGCGGTGGCGGCGAGCAACTTGGTGGTACGCATGAAAGTCTCCTTGGGCGAGGCGCATTGATGTGCAGCCTTGTCGACTGCTGGCGCGCCCCTCTCTTTGACAGAGATCAAACACGCCAGCAGATGTGACCCAAAGGCGCTGCGTCACTAGCGCTCGTAGAACTCCAGCATGCGGATCAGACCCTGCATGTAGCCGATCGCGTGGCTGCGGCCGCGGTGGTTCCAGTCGCTGTCGCCATCCATCTTGGGGACGTGATCGTCGAGCAGGAAGCCGGTAAAGCCGGACTTTGCCAGCAGGGCCACGACTTCGGCAGGATCGAAATTGCCGTCGCCGATGAAGCACTCGGTAAAGTTGGGTACCGTGCCCTGCACATCGCGGAAATGGATGTAGGAGATGCGGCCCTTGGGGGCGAAGTACTCGATCATCTCGGTGACATTGGCCTTGCCGCCCGGCATTTCCGAGCAGCAGCCGAGGCAGAGATCGAGCGACCAGGCATCGGATCGTCCGACGAGGTCATAGGCCTTCTTGAAATTGTCCGGCTTGTAAAAGAGCCGTGCCACCCCGCCCAGCATGGGCACCGGCGGATCGTCCGGGTGCAGTGCGAGCTTGAGGCCCTCCTGCTCAGCGACCGGCAGCACCGCCTTCATGAAGTAGGTGTAGTTGTCCCACATCTGGTCTTCGGAAATGAACGGACCGTCCTTGCCGAAAAGCGGCATGGACGAGGCGCGTCCGAGGGTGGTCGGCATGAACGAGCGCAGCAACTCCAGATTGTCGATATTGGCTTCGACGATGGACATGTCGAACTGGCGGGCAGTGGCGCCACCGCGCGTGGTGCCGTTGCGATCGGTGGTCCAGACCGAGTTGGGCATGAAGTGCAGGCCCAACACCGGGACGCCGGCGCGCGCGACGGCGCGGATGGTGGCCTGATAGTTCTCGATCTGCTCGTCACGCCCCTCGAGGCCCATCATGGCCTTGTGGTAGAAATGGGTAGGGACGTTCTCGATCGCCTCGAACTTGAGGCCCGCGGCCTCGACCTTTTCCACCAGCGCCCGGACGTCCTGTTCCTCCCAGCGGTGATCGCCGGGAAGAGTGGGATTGTTCATCTGCAGGCCGCTGGCGCCGATCTGCGCAGCAAAGCGCAGTCGCTCCTCGGTCAACTCGTGAAACTGGCCTACAGCGACCCTCATACCCATCGTCTTGTTCCTGTTGCTACGTGCGAGCCGTCCCTGCGACGGTTCTGGTTATCCCTTGACGCCGCCCTCGGTCATGCCAGCGACCATGAAGCGTTGCGCCACGAAGTAAAGCACCATCAGCGGCACCGATGAAATGACGGCGCCGGCCATCAGCGGCCCCCAGGGGAGCACGTCGCTGGTGATCAGATAATTGAGCGCCAGCGGCGCGGTGCGCTGACTGTCCGACGTGATGAGAACGAGCGCAAACAGCAGCTCGTTCCAGGCGCCGGTGAAGGTGAAAATGGCCACGGCCGCGATACCGGGGGCCGAGAGCGGCAGCACGATACGGATCAGCGCGCCGAAGCGGCTGAGACCGTCGATCATCCCCTGCTCTTCGAGCTCGCGTGGCACGCCGCGGAAATAGCCCTGCAGCAGCCAGGTCGAGAGCGGCAGCGAAAAGGTCAGGTAAACCAGCACCAGGCCCACCAGCGAATTGCCGAGCCGGAGCTGCGCCATCACGATCGAAAGCGGGATAAAGAGCAGCGAACCCGGCGTCAGATAGGCGAAGAGGATCAGGCGGCCGATGACGCCGCGGAACCTGTAGCGGAAGCGCACCATGGAATAGGCGGCAAAGGAGGAAATCGTCACCGAGATCAGCGTGACAACGGTCGACACGATCAGGCTGTTGCGAATGGCGAGCAGGAAGCTGCCGTCGGCGAGGAGCTTTTCGAAATTGTCGAGCGTGAAGGTCTTGGGCCAGAGCGAAGGCACCCGGTAGATCTCGCGCGGCAGCTTGAGCGAGGTGATGGCCATCCAGTAGATTGGAAAGAGCACCATGAGCACCGCAAGGATCAGCAGCGCGTAGCTCACCACCCGGCCCATGACGTAGCGGCGCTGCGTGCTTGCGGTGGCTACAGCGGGCGTCATTCCTCCCTCCGCATCATCAGCGAGGTGGCAAAGATCACCAGGATGCCAAGTACGGGCAGCATATAGACCGAAACGGCGGCGGCTTCGCCGATGCGCTGGGTCTGCATGCCGTAATAGGCCAGCACCGGAAACACCATCGTCGCGTCGGAGGGGCCGCCTGCGGTCAGCAGCCACACGTGCTCGAAGCCATTGGCCGTCCAGATCGAACTGAGCAAGGTCGTAACGATGATCACCGGCATGATGCCGGGAAGCGTGACGTTCCAGAAACGCTGCCAGGTATTGGCGCCATCGACGATGGCGGCCTCGTGCAGTTCGCGCGGCACCGATTGCAGGGCGGCCAGGATGGATACGAACCAGAACGGAAAGCCGCGCCAGACCGAGGCGGCGATCACCGAGGCCATGGCCGTGGAGCGCTGGCCGAGAAAGTCGATGATCCCGTTATGGATGCCGGTCTGGGTGAGGATGAGATTGAAGCCGCCGCCGATCGGCTGGTACAGCACGCGCCAGGTGAGAAAGGCGACAAAGGCCGGCATCGCCCATGGCAGCATGAGGAAGGACCGGAAAAGTCCGCGCCCGGGGAGGTGCTGGTGCACCAGCAGCGCCAGCCCTAGGCCGAGGCCGAGCTTGAGCACGTCCGACACCAGCACGATGGTCACAGTGTTCCAGATCGCGCTCCAGAAGGTCGCGGTGCCCGCCAGATACTGGAAATTCTTGAAGCCGACGAACTGGCCGACGCTGCCCACCACCATGTCGGTGAACGACACCCAGATGGCAAACAGGAACGGATAGGCGACCAGTCCGACGATCAGCAGCACGACCGGCGCCACCAGGAGATAGGCGAAGAGCCTCGTGCGCCAGCCGGCGCGCAGGCGGCGCGACGAGATCGGTCGTGCGGGGGAAACGGCCATGGCCATCCGTTCGAAAAGATGCGCTGCGGACAGACCCAGAGGGGGACCATCCGCAGCGCGTTAGCCGGGAGGGCTAGTATTTGTCGTAGATCGCCTGGCCCTGCGTCTGGGCTTCATCCATGGCCCGGTCGAAGTCCCAGCCGTCGACGACGACGCGCTGGCACATCTTGGGGATGACGAAGTTGGACGACAGGTCCGCCCATGCGGCGTTGTAAACGTCAGGCGCGGCAGGTGCCGTACCGTTCTGGGCGAGGCCGAGGAGACCCACGAGAATCGAGTTAGAGCCGTCGAAAGCCTGAAGCTTTTCCTGCGCCTTGAGCACCGGACCATAAATGGCGACGTTGAAATAGGCGTTCATGAACTCGGGCTGGGCCAGATGCTCGATGAGTGCCTTGGCTTCGTCCTGCATCGGGCTGGCCGCCGTGATGGCGCGGGTCTGCGGGGTGATCGGCGAGACCTGCCCCATGGGTCCGGCGGGCAGCGGCGAGAAGGCGCTGGCCTCGAACAGTTCGGGGTCATCCTTCTTGGCGGCGATACCGACCGAGCCCGGATTGGCGATGAAGGCGGCCTGGCCGGAGAGATAGGCCTGGTTGTCGCCGGCGCCATCCCAGCTGGTGCTGCCGGGCGAGAACAGGCCCTTGTCCCACGCGTCCTTGAGCCAGGTCAGATAGGTGCGGGTCGCTTCGGACTTGATCGTCACCATCTTGCCGGCGTCATCGGCAATGCGGCCGCCATAAGATTGCAGCACGTTGACCTGCACGTTGGCGTCGCCGACGCTTGAGAGGGCAAGTCCGAGGCCGGAGACCGGAGATTTGTTGACGGCCATGGCCTGCGTGACCAGTTCTTCCCAAGTCTTGGGCGCTTCGGCAAAGCCCGCGGGCTCGAGCAGATCCTTGCGGCGGAGCAGCAGGTTGCCGTTGACGCCAAAGGGAATGCCGGTGCGGCCGCCAGCGACGGCGCTGGTATCGGTGGCACTATCGGTACCCTCGAACCAGCCGCCATGGGCATCGCCGATCTTCTTGTAGAGATCATCGACAGTGGAGAACACGCCCTGCCGCGACAGCAGCAGCAAGAGGTCGAGGCCGACATCGAGCGCATCGGGCATGGTGTTGGACGAAACGGCGGCCGATACCTTCTGCACGGTTTCGTTCTGGTTGATCATCACCACTTCGGTCTCGACGCCATTGGCGGCGCCCCAGGCCATGATGGTGTCGGTCAGCAGCGCATTGGCCTCTTCTGAAAAGATCAGCCCGCCCCAGTAGGTCAGCTTCTTGCTCTGGGCGATGGCAGGCATCGGAAAGCCGCTGGTAGCGGCGAGCGCCACGCCACTGGCTGCGGTGGCGAGGACGCGTCGGCGCGTCCAGCCATGGGGATTGCGGGCTTCGGTCATTTTGGTCTCCTCCTCCAAAATCACGCCTGGGCCGTGAGCCGGCCGCTTTCACGCGATGCTCCCTGATATCGACGCCCCGCCCTCCCCGGCGGTGACCCTGCTGGCGACCCCTGTGCGGCATGCAACATGCGCTGCGTACGGGTCCTGCTTATCCAAAGCTAGTCTTGCGTCGACTTTCAAATATATCTATTGGGCTGAATGAAAGGCTATATGCGGCGATAAACGCTTGTCAACGACGCCTGGTCCTCGCCTTTAGTCTGATGACTTTTGGTCGGCCCGCCGCTAGAAGCGCCGCAATGAGCGGAGGACGGTGTGTACGCGGGGATCGACAATGCCGGCTATGACGCGTTTTTCGAAGCGCTGATCGAGGGACGGCTGCAGCTGGGCCAGACGATCAACCAGGAAGAACTGGGCGAGATTCTGGGCCTGTCGCTCTCGCCGATGCGCGAGACCACCACGCTCCTGGCTGCAGAGGGGATGATCAAGGTCCGCCGCAAGGTCGGGATCACCATTTTCTACCCCGACATGAAGTTCGTCGGGAACACCTTCCAGCTCCGCGGACTCCTCGAAAAAGAAGGGCTGCGCAAGTTCGCCGCCGTAGTGACACCGGACTGGATCGCTCAGATGCGCCAAGCCCATGGCGCCATCATCGACCAGGTACAGGCTTGCAACGATATGCAGGTCTATCGGCTGCCGGTGAAGGCGCTGGAATCGGCCTTCCACGAAAGCTTCATCAAGGTCTACGGCAACGACCAGCTCAGCACGATCTATGCGCGGCTGGGGCAAAAGATGTACCTGATCCGGCTGCATAACCTGAATGCCGTTGGGCCTGCCAACACGGTGCAGTCCATGCGCGAGCATCTGAGCATCGTGGACGCCCTCGAAGCGGGTAATGTGGACCAGGCGATCGAGGCGCTCGACCGACACCTCAAGGCCGTGCTGCACCGGGTGCTGACCACCTGAGCTGGACCTGCATCTCCGCCGCCTCATGGGGCTGGAAAGAAAGCCGAAAACTGACATTTCACTCGTTGACAGGCTTGGAACTTGCATGCAACTCTCAGTGAAACAACAATAAATCTGGGCTTTTGGGGTATTCCCGGCACCAGGTATGAGGAGACAGTCGGCCTTTTGGGCACGGCGACAGACGGTTCCGGAGCCGTCAGGGAGAGCTAGGAAAGCAGGTTTTTGGCGCAGGTCCGCATCGCGGCGCGACGCCGGATATGGGGGCTTTGTCCCGCCAGTGCTTTCGATTGACAGGCTTTTCCGACTGCATCGGATCGACCGGACTGGAGCCCTGCTGCGCCTGAGGGAGAGGTCGATCACGCATTCCGCGCGAGCGGTGAGGATGACGGGCAGCTTTGCTGCACGGTCGGTCTGGGGGAGGTTCCAGACCTGAAGGGCGTACCCCGGGAACTGCAACGTTGCAGGTTCGGGCGATGGTTTGAAACGACATGGGAGGAAGTCACATGAAGAGACTGAAACTGGCCCTGGCCGCCGTCATGGCGATCACGGCACTGGCTGCACCCGCAGCCAGCTTCGCGCAGGATAGCCTCGCGGCGTCCGCGCCGAAGGAAATCACCCCGGCATCGCTTCCAGACGTGCCGCGGAACCAGACGGTGGTCCTTGGCTGGGGCGTGGCGGCATCCTCGCCGATCGGCGTCACCAATCCGTGGGCGCTGCCTGGCTATACCCACCAGGAAGGCAACGTCTTCATGTGGGAACCCCTGATGTACTTCGGTATTTTCAAGGGCGAGTTCATTCCGTGGCTGGCCGACAGCATGGAATATACCGGCGCTGACTTCATGGGCCTGGAAATCAAGCTCAACAAGGACGCCAAGTGGAGCGACGGCACGGCCGTGACCGCCAAGGACGTGAAGTTCACGTTCGATGGCCAGCTCAACAACGACAAACTGCCCTACCACGCTGCGTTCGTGCAGTTCGTGGAGAGCACCGAGATCGTCGACGACCTCACCGTCAAGGTGACGTTCAAGACCCCGGCACCGCGCTTCAAGTTCGAAGTGCTGACCGAAAAGTTCGATACGGGTATCCCGATCGTGCCGGCCGACTGGCTGTCCAAGCAGGCCGACGTCACCCTGGCTGCCGGTTCCACCGAAATCCCGCATTCGGGTCCCTATGACCTGATCGCGTGGAACGCCAACCAGAAGATCTTCGACTACCGTTCGGACTGGTGGGCCGTGAAGGCCGGCCGGATCGCCGAGCCCGCCGTCAAGCGCATCATCATTGCCAACATCACGGGCGTCTCGATGGACACCGTGGCGCAGCGCGTGGTGAACAACGAGTTCGACTCGGCGCTCGACATGCGCTCTTCGGTGATCGGCAACATCCTTGCCCAGAACCCTGAAGTGACCACCCATACCGGCAATGAGTCGCCGTTCGGGTATCTCGACTGGTGGCCGAACTCGCTCTGGATGAATACCCAGCTCGAGCCCTACAGCGATGTCCGCGTCCGTCGCGCCATCAGCCTGTCGGTCAACCGCGACGTGATCAACGACGTGCTCTACGAGGGCGCCGGGATCGCTTCGATCCATCCGTTCCCGCTCTATCCGAACCTGCAGGCCTTTGCTGACTCGCCCGGCGTCAAGGCGCTGGAAGAGCAGTACCAGCCGCGCAAGTACGACACTGAAGAAGCTGCCAAGCTGATGACCGAAGCGGGCTTTGCCCTCAATGGTGACGGCCTCTGGGAAAAGGACGGTCAGACGGTCGACGCGACTATCCAGGCGTTCGAAAACATCCATGGCGATATCGTTCCGATCCTGGTCGAAATGCTCCGCCAGGGTGGCTTTGATGCCGCCATCAACTTCGGCCCCGACGCCTACCAGAACATGGCAGACGGCAAGGCTGGACTTTACATGTTCGGCCACGGCGCCAGCCTGTTCGACCCGTACGAAGCGTTCAACCTCTTCCACGGCAAGTACAGCAACGCCATCGGCACTTCGGCAGGCAACAACCGGTTCTCGCGCTACAGCAACCCGGAATACGATGCGGTTCTCGACTCGATCGCACCGCTGTCGTCGGATGACCCGAAGTTCATCGAAGGCGCAACCAAGCTGATGGGCATGTACTGGAAAGACCAGATCGACGTGCCGATCATCCAGTGGCTGCATCGTATCCCGTACAACCAGCACTACTGGAAGAACTGGCCGACCGAAGCCAACCCGGCCATGGGCACCAACGGCGCGTTCTGGGCTCAGACCGGTACGCTCGTGATCACCTCGCTGCAGCCGACTGGCGCGCAGTAAGCGAACGACACCTCCGGAGTGCGCGCCCAACGCGCACTCCCCCCTCTTTGGTGCCGGAGTAGCACGATTGAACCTCAAGATATTTGCCAAGCGCATCGGCTTTCTGGCCCTGGTTATCTGGGCCGCCTCGACGATCGTCTTCTTCGTCCCGCGCCTGTCTCCGCGTAACGCCATTCGCGAACGCTTCGCCGAACTGGCGCGCTCAGGCGGCTTTTCGCCGGGCGATCTGGAGACGCTGATCACCAACATGAACCAGCAGTTTGGCCTCGACCGGCCGCTGCTCGAGCAGTACTGGGCCTATCTGGGCAATATTGTCCGCCTCGATTTCGGCTATTCGCTCAACCGCTATCCCTCGACCGTTGCAGACATCATTTCCCAGGCCCTGCCCTGGACGTTCGGGCTGCTGCTGGTCACCACCATTCTCAGTTTCGTCATCGGCAATCTGCTGGGTGCCATTTCGGCCTGGCCGCGGGCGCCGCGTTGGCTGCGCTCCTTTGCCACCCCGTTCGTGCTCCTGACCGGCGTGCCGCCGGTGATCATGGGCGTGCTGCTGCTGTTTTTCATCGGCTTCCGCCTCAAGCTCCTGCCGCTGGGCGGGGCCTATTCGGTCGGCATCGTGCCGAGCTTTTCCTTCGAGTTCGCCTTCGACATGCTGCGGCACCAATTGCTGCCGGCGCTGGCGCTGATCCTGGGCTCGGTCGGCGGCTGGGTGCTTTCCATGCGGGGCATGGGCATCACCATCCAGGGCGAGGACTACGTGAACTTTGCCGAGCACAAGGGGCTGACGGGCGGACGCATTTTCCGGGACTATTATCTGCGCAACACGCTGCTGCCGCAGGTCACGGGCCTGGCCCTGGCGCTGGGCACGGTGATCACCTCGGCGATCATCGTGGAGGGCCTGTTCGGCCTGCCGGGCCTCGGCACAGTGCTCAACAATGCGATCCGGTCGAACGACTTCCCGACCATCTACGGGATCGTGCTCTTCATCACCATCGCCATTGCCGTGCTGATGACGGTGCTCGAGTTCGTCTATCCGCTGCTCGACCCGCGCGTGCGTAACCAATAGGAACCCGACCAGTGACGACACTTGCCGTACCAACCGCCACGGAAAAATCGGTCGAGCAGCCGGGCAGCCTGCAACTCTTCCTGCGGTACCTGCGCCGCAACAAGGGCCTCGCCGTCGGACTGCTGATCCTGCTCGGACTGGTGCTCTTTACCGCCATCGGGCTGATGACGATCAATCCCAAGCATGCCTATCCGCTCTCGGTGGCCACCAAGAAGCCGCCCAGCCTGCAGTTTCCGTTCGGCACCGACTTCTTCGGCCGCGACCTGAAGGCGGCCATGGTGGTCGGGATGTGGCAGACCGCCGTCATCGGGGTCATTGCCGGCGGCCTGGGCACGCTGATCGGCGTGGTGCTTGGCTTCATGTCCGCCTATTTCGGCGGCAAGGTCGATGCCATCATCCGCACCGTCTGCCAGATCCTGACGCCGATCCCGGTGCTCCTGATCCAGGTGGTCATCGCCGGCTCGCTCGATAAGCGCGACGTCACCATCTTCACCATGGCGCTGATCGTGGTGCTGCTCGCCTGGATGGGACCAACGCTGGTGATCCGCGCGCAGGTGCTGACCATGAAGGAACGACAGTTCGTGGCGGTCGCAAAGCTCTCGGGGGTGAGCGACCTGGGCATTATCTTCAAGGAGATCCTGCCCAACCTCTTGCCCTTTATCGCGGCGGCCTTCGTGGGTCAGGTGTTCGCGGCGGTGTTCGCCTCGTTCTATCTCGCCGTGCTGGGCCTGGGGCCCCTGCGCGAACCGCTCCTGGGCAACATCATCTGGGCGGCCCAATTGCAGGGCGCCTTCTTTAACGGCTGGTGGTGGTGGCCGATCGCCCCGTCGGTGGCAATGATCCTGATACTGGGGTCACTGGCACTGATCAATATGGGCCTCGACGAATTGGCCAATCCACGCGTGCGGCGGACAGAGTAATGACCATAGATATTGCAACCAAGACGGCCGGCACCTCTCCTGCGTCCGGCACCGGCGAGCCGGTGCTGCGGGTGGAAGGGCTCGAGGTCACCTATTACACCGACCTGGGACGCGCCAAGGCGCTCGACGATGTCGGCTTCACCCTGCAGTCTGGCCAGAAGCTGGGCATGGTGGGCGAATCCGGTTCAGGCAAGAGCACCATGGCCCTTGCCATGATGCGCATGATCAAGCCACCTGGGCGGATCGAGGGCGGCAAGGTGATCGTCGGCGGCACCGACCTGATGGCGCTCGACAACGAGGGCATGCGCAAGGCGCGTCTCTCCAAGATCGCCTATATCCCGCAGGGCGCGATGAACTCGCTCAACCCGGTGACGCGGATTGGCGAGCAGATGGTGGACGCCATCAAGTCGCATATCTCGGGCGAAAGCCGTTCAGCTATCCAGGATCGCTGCGCGCATGCGTTGCGCTCGGTCGATCTCGATCCCGGCGTCTTCCGGATGTATGCCCATGAGCTCTCCGGCGGCATGAAGCAGCGCGTCTGCATCGCCATCGGCATCCTGCTGCAGCCGCAGGTGATCATCGCCGACGAGCCAACGAGCGCGCTCGACGTGGTGACGCAGCGGCAGGTGATGGAGACCATCGACAAGGTCCAGGACGAGATCAACGCCGCGGTGATCCTGATCGGCCATGACATGGGCCTGATGGCCCAGTTCGTCGATCAGGTGGCCGTGATGTATGCCGGCCGTCTGGTGGAACTGGCCTCGGTGCAGGAGATGTTCACCGACCCCAAGCACCCTTACGCGCAGGCGCTGATCAGTTCGCTGCCCAGCCTCGACAACAAGGGGGTGTTCCAGGGCATTCCCGGTCTTGCGCCATCCCTGCTGCGCCTGCCCTCCGGCTGTGCATTCCACCCGCGGTGCCCGCACGGGCAGATCGAGCTGCACCGGACCGTCCGGCCCGAGCCCGTCATCCTGCCCGGCGGGCGGATGGTGACCTGCCATCTCTACAACCAGGAGGGGCACCCGCGTGGCTAACCTGCTCGAACTGAACAATGTCTCCAAGGTCTACACGCGCGGCCTGATCAATGCGCATGCCACCGTCGCGCTGCAGAATTTTTCGCTCGAACTCAAGGAAGACGAGCCGACCATTCTGACGGTGGCGGGCGAGAGCGGCAGCGGCAAGACGACGCTCGCCATGCTGCTGCTCGGCTTCATCACCGCGACGACCGGGCAGATCATCTACAAGGGCAAGAACATCGTCTCGCTGCATGGCGACGACCGGATGGCCTATCGCCGCGAAGTGCAGGCGGTGTTCCAGGATCCGTTCGCGGTGTTCAATCCGTTCTACACCGTCGATCACCTGCTGACCGTGCCGATCAAGCGGTTCAAGCTTGCCCGGACCAAGGCCGAAGCGCGCAAGAAGATGGACGAGTCGCTGACCGCCGTCGGCCTGCGGCCCGAGGACGTACTTGGGCGCTTTCCGCACCAGCTCTCGGGCGGCCAGCGCCAGCGCATCAACGTGGCCCGTGCCCTCCTGCTCAAGCCGCGACTGCTGATCGCCGACGAGCCAGTGTCGATGGTGGACGCGTCGTTGCGAGCCAATATTCTGGAAACGCTGCGCAATCTGCAGCGCGACCATGGCGTCTCGATCATCTACATCACCCACGACCTGACCACCGCCTATCACATCGCCAAGTCGATCATCGTGCTTTATCGCGGCGGGGTGATGGAAGCGGGCGACGTCGACCGAGTGATCAAGGATCCCAAGCACCCCTATACCAAGCTGCTCGTGGACTCGATTCCCTGGCCCAATCTCGACCAGCGCTGGGGCAGCGAGCCGATCAAGGCGCGCGAAGGCGTGGCGACGCCCGGCGGCTGTCCGTTCATGCCGCGTTGCCCAGCCGCCATGGACGTCTGCAAGACGCGGCCACCGCTGTTTGCGATCGAGCCCAAACATGCCGCGGCATGCTATCTCTACGACAAGCAGCCGCAGGTGGCGATGGAACGCCTCTCCGGGCTGCTGCCGGTCTGACGCTTGCTTATCTGATTTGCAGGGCCGGCGCGGGCCGGCCCGTATCACGGACACTCGACATGCTCCAAATCGCAGAATTCATCAGTCCCAAACCCTCGCCGGTGTGGAAGCTGGCCCAGCAATGCGGCGTCACGCTCGCCGTGGGCGGGCTGCCCTTCGATACCCTCCAGCCCGGCGAAAAGCTCGGCGACCTGGCGCCGCTGACCCGGATGAAGGCCGACTACGAAGCCGGCGGGTTCAAGCTCGAAGTGATCGAGGCGCGCCCCCCGCTCAACAAGGCCAAGCGCGGTCTCGAAGGCCGCGACGAAGAGATCGACGTCGTCTGCGAGCTGCTCACCAACATGGGCAAGCTGGGCATCCCGGTCTGGTGCTACGAGTGGATGACCGACTTCAACTGGGTGCGCACCAACTTTGCCACGCCGTCGCGCGGCGGCTCGGTGGTGACCAGCTTTGACGCCAATGACGTGCCGGACAGCATCACCTCCAATCCGCCGATCAGCGAGGAGGAGCTGTGGACCAATCTCGAATACTTCCTCAAGCGCACGCTGCCGGTAGCCGAGAAGGCCGGCGTGAAAATGTCGATGCATCCGGACGATCCCCCGATCACCCCGATCAAGGGCGTGAGCCGGATCATGCGCACCATCGACAATTACCACCGGCTGCTCGGCCTGGTGGATAGTCCGATGAACACCATTACCATGTGCCAGGGCAATTTCACGCTCATGACCGACGACCTGCCGCGCGAGATCCGCCGCTTCGGCAAGAAGATCTCGTTCGTGCATTTCCGCGACGTGCGGGGCGTGCCCACCAAGTTCGAGGAAACCTGGCACGATGCCGGCAAGACCGACATGCTGGCCTGCATGAAGGCCTACAAGGATATCGGCTTTGAAGGCGTGCTGCGGCCCGACCACGTGCCGACGGTCGAAGGCGACAGCAACGAGAACGCCGGCTACTCGGCCTTCGGTCGGCTCTATGCCATCGGCTATATCCGCGGCCTGCAACAGGCCGTCTACAGCGCATAAGCGAGACGAACATGAAAATTGCTCTGACAGGCGGCAGCGGCGGCATCGGCCGCGCCATCATCGAACTCGCGCTGGCCCGCGGGGATACCGTGGTCAGCGTCGACCGCGTCCCCTCGCCCGAACCGCGCGCCGGCGTGACCTATGTCGACGCGCAGATGCACGACTACGACGCCCTGGTCGCGGCCTTTGCCGGCTGCGATGCGTTGATCCACATGGCGGCGATCCCTTCGCCGTTCCGCGACCCCGACCACGTGGTGCACAACAACAACGTCGTGGGTAGCTACAACGCCATGCGCGCCGCGATCGAGAACGGCATCATGCGCATCTGCCAGGCCTCGAGCGTGAACGCCATTGGCCTCTCCTACAGCCGCGAAGCGCATTTCGACTATTTCCCGCTCGACGAAAAGCACCCCAACTACACCGAAGAACCCTACGGGCTCTCGAAGTGGATCTGCGAGCAGCAGGCCGACACGTTTGCGCGGCGCTACGCCGACATCTCGATAGCCAGCATCCGCTTTCACTGGGTGGTGCCGGACCGGCAACTGGCGGTGAACGCCTTCAACACGCCGACGCCCGATACAGCCAAACATCTCTGGGCCTATACCATGCGCACCCCGGCCGCCCGGGCGTGCCTTCTCGCCATCGACGGCAAGTTCAAGGGGCACGAGGCGTTCTACATCGTGGCGCCCGATACGGTGTCACCTATTCCGAGCCTCGAGCTCGCCAAGACATATTTTCCGAATGTGCCGGTGACGGGCGACCTGAGCGGCAACAATGCGTTTTTCAGTTCGAAGAAGGCGGAGCGAGTGCTCGGCTGGTCGCATAGCGACTGAACGACCGGATCGTAACGTCCAAGACAATCGCCATCGGCCGTGAACCGATGCGGGTGTCCCGGTGTTGAACCACGTCCACATAATGGAAGGATGTTGCATGAGGTATTTTGCTGCCCTGGCCCTGAGCACGATCGGGTTCACATTGCCGACGCTGGCGCAGGACACACCCGCATCGGTGGTCCCCGGTGCCCAGCAATTCGAGATGAAGGTTCTGACCACCGGGCTCGAAGGCCCGTGGGAGCTGACCTACGGCCCCGATGACCATCTCTGGGTGACCGAACGCACCGGCGGCCGGATCAGCCGGATCAATCCCGCTGACGGCAGCAAGAGCATCCTCGTTGATATCAAAGAGGTCTCCGCGCCGGGCGGGCAGGATGGCCTCCTGGGCCTTGCGCTCGATCCGGGCCTTGGAAAGGGCACCGGCAATGATTTCGTCTATACGGCCTTCACCTATGTGGACAAGGCACGTGGCCAGGTCGGCTGGGTCAAGGACAAGTTCAGCCCCTATGCGTTCCTCTACACCAAGCTGGTCCGCTACAGCTGGGACGCTGCGAGCGGCAAGCTGACCGACCCCAAGGAACTGATCGTTGGCCTCCCCGCCTATAACGATCACAACTCGGGACGCATGAAGATCGGGCCCGACGGCAAGATTTACTACACCATCGGCGATGGCGGTAAGGACCAGCTCGGCAACTGGTGCATCCCCATCGAAGCCCAGCGCCTGCCGACGACGGACGAGCTCGGCGCCAGCAACTACATCGCCTACCAGGGCAAGTCGCTGCGGCTCAATCTCGATGGCACCATCCCCGAGGACAATCCCGAGATCGAGGGCGTGCGCAGCCACGTGTTCACCTATGGCCACCGCAACATGCAGGGCATCGATTTTGCCCCCGACGGCACGCTCTATGCCTCTGAGCAGGGCCCCAAGACCGACGACGAAGTCAATATCCTCGTGAGCGGCGGCAATTATGGCTGGCCGCATGTGGCTGGCTTCCGCGACGACAAGGCCTACCAGTATGCCCGCTGGGCTGACGCGACGACGCCCTGCGAACAGTTGCAGTTCAACGACATCACCATCCATCCCTCGGTGCCGGTGGAAGACGAGACCGCCTGGCAGGGTGACCTCCGCGAGCCCCTGGCGACCCTGTTCACGGTGCCCAGCGACTGGGATTTCACCGATCCGGCCTGCGGCGGCATCGACTTCATCTGCTGGCCGACCGTGGCGGCCTCGAGCATCCAGACCTATTTCCCGGAAGACGCCGAGGGTATTGACGGCTGGGGCAACTCGCTGCTGGTGACGACGCTGAAGCGCGGCTCGCTCTATCGCATTCCGCTCAGCGCAGACGGCACGTCGGTGGCCGGGCCGATCGAGCGGTTCTTCCAGTCGGAGAACCGCTTCCGGGACGTGGCGCTCTCGCCCGACATGAAGACCATCTACGTTGCCACCGATCCGGGTGGGCTTGCCGGCTCGATGACCGGCGGCACAACCACCACCATGCAAAACCCGGGCGCGATCCTCATTTACACCTTCACCGGCGAGACGAGTGCGGCTGCTGTCGCGGCGCCAGAAGCGGCGGCCGGCGATCCTGCCGCCGCCACTGCGTCCTCGGGCGGCATGGCGCCGACCTTCACCCAAGCGCAGGTCGAGCGCGGCAAGGTGGCCTACGCGGCCAACTGCGTCGCCTGCCACGGTCCGAACCTGATCACCGCCAATTACGGCCCGCCACTGGCGGGACCTTATTTCGATGGCAAGTGGCGTGGGCGCAGCGTGGCCGAACTCTTTGTTCACACGCATGACCGCATGCCGCCGTCGCGTCCGGCTGCGTTGCCGGACGACACTTATGCGGACCTGGTCGTCTTCATCCTCGAGGTCAACGGCATCGGCGCGGGCGACACGGCTTTGTCGTCAGACCCGAAGGCGTTGACGGACATGATTATTCCGGCAAATTAGGTCGAAGATCGCTGGACAGATCGAGGGCAGTGGCCATGTGGTCGCTGCCTTTTATAATGGAGAACGAGCAATGCCTGACACCGCGCTGATGGCCATCGGCTGCTACACCGAAACCATGCCGCATGTGACGGGCAAGGGCGATGGCATCGCCATTGTTGCGCTCGATACGGTGCATGGCACGCTGACGTATCGCCATGTCGTCAAAGGCCCCCGCAATCCGAGCTACCTCGCCATTTCCAATACGGGCGACCGGCTCTATGCCGTGGAAGAACTGGGCGAGGAGGCCGGGCCGCAGACCCATACCTACGCACTCGACCGCGCCACCGGCGAGATGGAACTGCTCTCCAAAGTCCCCTCCCCCGGTGCAGCGGCCTGCCACATCATCACCGATGAGAAGGGCAAGTTCCTGCTGGTCTCGAACTTCGTCTCCGGCGACTTTCTCTGCTACCGGCTTGACGTCGACGGCATCCCCGAACCGACGCCGCAGGTGATTGGTCGACCCGGCAACGGTACCGCCCGCATGCACTATGCCCGCGAGATCGCCGACGGGCTTGTCGTGGTCTGCGATGCCGGCAATGACCGGGTGGCGGGCTACCGGCTCGATACGGACGGTCTGGCGCCACAGTCGGCATTCGAAGTCGCGGCGCCGGCTGGCAGCTTTCCGCGCCACCTCGCCATGCTCCCTGGTGGTGAAACCGGGCTGGTGGTGCACGAGCTCGCCTCTTCGCTCGGCCTCATCCGGTTTGGTGCCGATGGCGGCACCTATGGCGACATCGTGTCGAGCCTGCCCCCCGGCTGGGGCGGCAGCAATACCGGCGCGGCGGTGCGGGTGCATCCAAATGGACGCTTCGGCTACATGTCCAACCGGGGACACGATTCTATCTTTGGAGCGGCGATTTCAGCGACCGGCGACCTCTCGCCGATCGGAACTTGGTCGAGCGGTGGCACCACTCCGCGCGACTTCGCCTTCGATCCGAGCGGCCGCTGGCTGGTGGCAGCGCACCAGAACAGCGACAACCTCACGGTCTTTCCGGTGAATGGAGAAACCGGCGTGCTGGGTGAACGGAGCCATCAGCTCACCACGGGCACGCCGGTCTCGGTGCTCTTTCTCTAGGGCCCGGTTGACCGCCGGATGGGCGACGACCGCAGTGTGCGTTGGACGTCGTCCTTATGAGAAAGAGCAATTTCGGGGCGCAACATCATCGCGTCGCACAAAACTCATGCCCGCTGGAAGACAGACGGGGCCACCTGCTTGAGACCCATGGCCGTCCCGATGGCGGTCTCGGAATGGCCCAGTATCAGATAACCGCCCGGTCGCAGATGACCCATCAGACGCAGGATCACGGCCTCCTGATCGGGACGCTCGAAATAGATCAGGACGTTGCGCAGAAAGACCACGTCGACATCGCGGTCAAAAGGGTAGCTGGCATCCATCAGGTTGAGCGGCGCAAACCTCGCCATGCGCCGCAGCTCCGGGCTGATGCGGACCGCCGAGCCCTGGGCGCGATAGAGCGGCCAGAGCAGGTAGCGCTCTTTCATGGCGGACGGCACCGGCATCACCATGTCACTGGTGTAGACCGCGTCCCTGGCCTGATCGAGGACCCGAGATGAGACGTCCGTACCCAGAATGGCATATCGGAAATCGGCGCGGCTGCGCAGCAGATCCTCGAGTACCATGGCAATGGTGTAGGCCTCTGCGCCGATGGATGCCGCAGCGCTCCAGAGCTTGATCAGGGGCTGATGTTCGGCCCGGCGCGCCGCAATCAGGTTCGGCACCAGCAGGTCCCGCAGGACAACGAAATGCTCGGGCTCCCGAAAAAAGTCGGTCTTGTTGGTGGTGACCGCATCGACCAGGTGCTGCATCTCGTCCGCCAGGCCACCCTGGTTGAACAAATGCTGGCAATAGGCGTCGTGATCGGCAAATCCGAGTTGGCGGATGCGCCCGCGCAGACGCATTTCGAGCATGCCGCGCTTGGCCGAGGGCAGTTTGATACCGAGACGGCCGTTGAGCACGGAGGCGAGGCGTTCGTAGTCCGCTTCGCTCAGGGCAGATTCAGCAGGCAGGGAGGATGTGGCCAGGCGGAGGGCGGCGGAGGACATGACTCATGTCCCCCGGGCCGCGCTGCCCGACAGAGCAGCAAAAGGTGTCTGCCAACAAGACCTGACGTCACCAAGTTGCAACCGGGACGGGGTCGCGGGGGGAGTCGGGACGAGCAGTCTTGTCGGCAGACCAGTCCGGGAGGCGAACGGCGGTAGGCCTCCCGGCGTAACGGGCAGCAGGGTGGTGGTGAGGGAGACAACGCCCCTCCTGCCCGATTTCGATGCGGAGCGTCGCGCCAGGCCGGCGGCGAAAATCCGTGCGCTGCCGCAGCGCTCCGCGCTCGCCGCCATTCCGTCCGTCGCATTGCGGGGCGAACGGACGTTCCAGGCGGCGAGATTCTGAGTGTCCCCAGGGGACGGAAATTCTGTGGGCCGGCTGTCGATGCGACCTCTGCAAATTCTGGTGCGGATCATTGCAGGATCCGATCGACGAACGGCAGCGGCGGCGGCAGATCGGCGGCCGGATCCGCATAGCCATAGCTCACCAGCGCATCGCGCAGCGGTCCGCTGGCCGGAACAGTGACACGAAAGTCGCCGCCGGACCGCACGCTGGACCGCCGCGCCGCGATCAGCAGCTGAATTCCGGCAAAGTCGATGCCGCTGATGGTGGTGCCATCGAGTTCGATGTCATCGCCATCGGCGATGGCCACCCGCAGGAGGTTGGCCACCTCCAACATGCGAGACAGGCAAATATCGCCGTGCAGACTTAATGCCATTCGCGCCTCGGTTCACTGCAGAGGGCCCCCGATCGAACACGGCTTCTGTCCGTCGATCGCCTCTTTCCGTGCCTTTATGGATTTAACGTCTTAACTGCCCCGTACCGGAGCCGGTAAAGCTTAAGGAGCATTGTATCGAAGCGATTTTTCTGTCGTTACTTCAACGGCTTACAATTTAGTTCTGTTTACTACTTTAATCGTATTAGACCCGTCACATAAGGTCGCCCCGCAGCAGCCCGTGCGATTATATCCTTGTGCTGCAGCTAGCGCCGGGCCGGAAGAGTGCGCGTTTATCACGGGGTCGGGTGCAGGTCCCAGTTCGATGGGCGAACCGCAGCCGTCCAAGCGCCCAGAACGAAAGTTGCATAAGGGAAAACATCGTGATGGCTGAGGTACGTGTTGCAGCGACACGTTTTTTGGTCAATGTTGAGCATTGGACGCTTTCCTATTCGGCCAGCAAGAGCATGGGGGATCGCGCAATGAGGACTGCCATTTTCTGGAGGAGAGAATAGACATGACCAAGAAACTTAGTCGCCGCGAGGTCCTGAGGGGGACGGCAGCAACCGGTGCGGGCATTGTTGCCGCATCGACCGGCTTTGCCGCGCTCGGCCAGGACGCCCCCAAGCCGGATGCTCCGCTGCCGGTTGGCGGCGCTGGCAAGCTGACCGTCATCCACCGCACCGAGTATTTCGAAGCGGCACAGACGGCCTTCCGCGACACGGTTCAGGCCTTCGCCGATTCCAAGGGCGTGCAGCTCGATATCTCGACCACCAACCCGGAATCGTTCGGCGATTTCATGGGCAAGATGACCGCCGCCGTGAAGGCCGGTAATGCGCCCGACTTCGCCTACACCTCCAACGTCTCGATTTCGCAGCTTCACCTGCTCGACCTGGTCGAGGACGTGACCGATGTCGTCGACGCGGCCGTGGCCAAGTACGGTGCCATCATGCCGGGCCTGAATGCGGCCAAGACCGCGCAGTTCGACGGTCGCTGGAAGGCCATCCCGCTGATCGGCACCACCACCGCTTTCGTGGCGCGTGGCGACAAGCTAGCCGAGAAGGGCATCGACCCGGCAACCCTTGTAAACATCGTCGATCGCCGTGAAGCCGCCCTCGCGATTTCGGGTCCGGACTTCTACGGCTGGGGCTTCACGCCCAACCAGTCGGGTGACGGCTTCGGCTTCCTGATCAGCGTTGTGCAGGCCTTTGGTGGCTCGTTCACCGACGAGACTGGCATGGTGGTGAAGTTCGATACCCCCGAGACCGTCGCGGCATTCGAGTTCCTCGGCGAAACCTACGACCGCAATGGCAAGTATGCCGCCATGCTGCCGCCGGGTGTCGAGAGCTGGAATGACGTTGGCAACAACGAGGCATATCTTGCTGGGCAGATCGGGTTCACGCAGAACGCCTTCTCCGTCTACGCTCAAGCCAAGCGGGACAACAATCCGGTGTTCCCTGGCACTATCCTTCTGCCGGCCCCGAGGGCACTCAACGGCGACAGCCGTGACGGTGGCAACGTAGGCGGCTGGATGACGGTGTTCAAAGGCGCACCGAACGCTGCTCTGGCCAAGGAACTGGCGCTCAACCTGCTCGACCCGGCGAACTTCGGGAAGATTTCTGCACTGGGCGGCGTCCTATTCACGCCAGCCTACAAGAACCTGTGGACCCCCGACCTGATTGCCACTGACCCGAACCTTGCCATCATCGAAAAGCAGGTTAGCGTCCCTGATCCGTTCCCCGGCCAATACTGGCCGGCAGACCCGAATGCGGGCATCGACGCCATCCGTGCGCAGGGCGTGCTTGAGCAGTCTGTCGGTAACGTCATAGCCAAACGCATGACTGCTGCCGAAGCCGTGAAGGACGCACACCAGAAGATGGTCGATCTCTTCGAAGAAGGCGGGATCATGCAGCCGTAAGGCTGCGTCTGCTGTTCGACGGAGGGCGGCTCGGCCGCCCTCCGCCATCCCGTGCCGTCTGAGGCTGTTACAATGTGACGCCCGCCGGTGCCCAACTCCTGCGCCCATTGGTACGGGTGCTTCAGCTGGAAGGAGATCTTTCCATGGACAAGCGCGTCACTCTCAATATGCCCATCGGTGGCACAACTACTGCCGCGCGTCCGCGGTTCAAGGTCAAGAACATCCTGGGCCGTGACTGGCGCATCGCGTATTTCTTCGTGCTGCCCATGGTCCTGCTCATGGCCGGCCTGATCTTCTGGCCGTTCATCAGCGCCATCCTGATGTCGACGACGACGTTCAACTTCCTGACCGGCGCGACCAACCAGGTGGGGCTGCGCAATTACGAGCGCCTCTACACCAATTCGGACTACCTGCTCAGCCTGTCGAACACGATCAACTTCACGTTCTGGTCGCTGTCGATCAAGTTCGTGACCGGCATGACCATCGCCATGATCCTCCACTCCAAGTTGCCCTGGCGCAACCTGCTGTCGGCCATCATGCTGCTGCCCTGGATCGTGCCTGAAATCGTCACGGCGCTGGCCTGGAAGTCCATCTACGATCCTCTGTTCGGCGGCCTCAATCCGATCCTTCTGGGTCTGGGCGTCATCGACAAGCCGCTTGGCTGGCTGTCGGATTCCAATCTGGCGCTGGGCAGCGTGATCGCCGTCAACGTCTGGAAAGGCATTCCCTTCTTCACCCTGCTGCTGCTGGCGGGCCTGAAGGCCATCGATACCGAGCTCTATGAATCGGCCGAAGTCGACGGCGCCAATGCCGTGCAGCGCTTCCGCTACATCACTCTGCCGGGCATGCGTTACGTCATCCTCGTGGTGCTGCTCCTCAGCTTCATTTCGACCTTCAACCAGTTCGGCCTGATCTTCCTGATGACCGGCGGTGGCCCGAGCGGCGCGACGCGCCTGTATTCGATTCTCGCCTATGAAAAGGCCATCGGTTCGCTGCAGTACGGTCCGGGCAGTGCCATTGCGCTCAGCGTGGCGCCGCTGATGGCGTTCCTGATCTATCTGCTGGCCAAGTACATGCGGCACGACGAACGCTCGGCGGGCGTGGAGAAGAAGCGTTTCGACCTGGGCATCGGCCGGCTTTTCGGCTGGCTGTTCTCGCTGGTCATGGACATCATCTTCTGGCCGTTCACCAAGCTCAACCAGGGTTTTGAAAAGCTTGGGCTGGCGCTGCGCCGCCGCATGACCGGGTCCTCGGCCAAGCCGGTGTTCAAGCCGGAAGGGCGCGAGCGCATCGGCATCGTCACGCGCATCCTGCTGCTGTTGCCGATCATGGTGTTCGTGCTGTTCCCGTTCTACTGGGTGATCATCACCTCGTTCAAGACAACGACCCAGATCAGCCAGCGCGAGTCGATCTTCTGGCCCAGCCCGGCCACGCTCAGCCAATACGAACAGCTGGTGTTCAACTCGCCCTTCCTGATCTGGCTGGGCAACTCGCTGCTGGTGGCGGCGCTGAGCACGATCATCTCGGTGGCCATCGCGGCCCTGGCCGCCTATGCCCTGACCCGCCTCAAGTTCCTCGGGGCCGGGCTTTTGACCACGGCGATCCTGATCACCTATCTGCTGCCGGGTACGCTGATCTTCATCCCGCTCTACCAGACGCTCAGCGACATGGGCCTGATCAACAGCTATGGCGCACTGCTGACCACCTATCCGACCTTCCTGGTGCCCTTCGCCACCTGGGTGCTGATCGGCTATTTCCGCTCGATCCCGGTGGAACTGGAAGAAGCCGCGATGATCGACGGCGCCAGCCGGCTCTACGCCTTCGTGCGCATCACTCTGCCACTGGCAGCACCGGCGCTGCTCTCGGTGGCGCTGTTCGCCTTCACCAATGCGTGGAACGAGTTCCTCTTTGCCTTCGTGTTCATCACGTCGGAATCGCTGCGGACGCTGCCGATCGGCCTGCAGTCGATGGTGGTGGGCGACATTCTCCCCTGGGGCGAACTGATGGCAGCGTCGCTGCTGACGGCGATCCCGGTGGCGATCCTTTATATGTACGCGCAGCGCTTCCTGGTCGGCGGCCTCACCGTCGGCGCCGTGAAGGGCTGAGGCAAACGCGCGCCGAGGGGCAAACTTTCGCGCCCCCTCCACCGCCTCCGGCGGTCCCCCTCCCCCGTTCTACGGGGGAGGACCCGACTGAACCACCGGCCTCTCCTAATCCTCCCCCGCCTGCGGGGGATGGGGACCGGCGCAGCCGGTGGAGGGGGCGCCGAGATCTAGATTCCCCCTGAGATCGCAGCACCGGTGCCATCTATTTCAAGCCACTGAGATCGCCATGACCGCCACTCCGACCCTTCGTTCCCTCCGCGTCGTGCCGGTGGCCGGCCAGGACAGCATGCTGCTCAATCTCAGCGGCGCGCATGCGCCACTGTTTACCCGCACCGTCCTGATCCTCACCGACAGCATGGGGAATACGGGCCTCGGCGAAGTGCCGGGCGGCGAGGCGATTGCGCAGACGCTGCGCGATGCCTGGCCGTTGCTCGAGAACCAGCCAGTCGGACGCTATCGCAGCCTGCTCGATCGGGTCGGCAAGGCCTTCTCCGACCGCGACGCCGGCGGGCGCGGCGCGCAGACCTTTGACCTGCGGGTGACTATCCATGCGGTGGCGGCGCTCGAATGCGCGCTGCTCGACCTCTTCGGGCAGTTCCTCGAGGTGCCGATGGCCGACCTGCTCGGCGACGGCAAGCAGCGCGACCGGGTCGAGATGCTCGGCTACCTGTTCTATGTCGGGGACAGTACGAAGACGCCGCTGCCCTATCGCGCCGCCGAGAGCAGCGATGACTGGGACCGGCTGCGCGACCAGCCGGCGCTCGACGCGGACGCCGTCGTGCGGCTCGCCGAAGCGGCCGAGGCCCGCTACGGCTTCCGCGACTTCAAGCTCAAGGGCGGTGTGCTGGCTGGCGATGTCGAGGCCGAGGCGATCGAGGCCCTCGCTATGCGCTTTCCCGAGGCCCGGCTCACCATCGATCCCAATGGCGCCTGGTCACTGGTCGAGGCCATTCGCATCGGTACCCGGCTCAAGCCGATCCTTGCCTATGCCGAGGATCCCTGTGGCGCCGAAGCCGGTTTTTCCGGGCGCGAAGTGCTGGCCGAGTTCCGTCGCCGCACCGGGCTGAAGGTTGCGACCAACATGATCGCCACCGACTGGCGGCAGATGGGTCATGCGATCACGCTGGGCAGTGTCGATATCCCGCTGGCCGATCCGCATTTCTGGACGCCGCGCGGCTCGATCGACGTGGCCAGGCTCTGCGACCGCTGGGGCCTCACCTGGGGCTCGCATTCGAACAACCATTTTGACATTTCGCTCGCCATGTTCACCCAGGTCGGCGCTGCCGCCCCGGGCACCATCACCGCGCTCGACACTCACTGGATCTGGCAGGACGGCCAGCGCCTGACCATCGAGCCACCCCGCATCATCGATGGCCATGTCACGGTGCCGTCGCGGCCGGGGTTGGGGGTAGAGATCGACGAGGCTGCCCTCGAAGCTGCCCACCAGCTCTACAGGAGCCTCCCCGCCGGCAGCCGTAACGACGCCATGGCGATGCAGTACCTGATCCCGGGCTGGAGCTTTGATCCGAAGCGGCCAGCGTTGGCAAGGTAGGGGCTGGGTGGCCTCAAACCTCTCCGCCTCCCGTCCCCAAACTCTCTCCGTTTCCCTTCTCCCCTTGTGGGAGAAGGTGGCCGAGAGGTCGGGGCTCGTCTAGGAAAAGGGGGCGCCTGCCGGCGCCCCCATCAGATCACGCGAACCATGTCGTGTTCGGGTACTGGTGCTTCCTGGCAACTTCCTCGTTCAACTCCAACCCGATGCCCGGCCGGTCGGTGAGCTTGATGCGGCCGTTTTCGATGATGTTGCCGCCATCGGTGACGGTGCTCCAGTAGTCCATGCGGTTGAACCAGTGGAACTCGAGGATCAGGAAGTTCGGCACGGTGCCGCAGACCTGGGCCGAGGCCATGGTGCCCAGCGGCGAGCTGACATTGTGGGGGGCAAAGGGGATCGAGTAGATGTCCGCCATCTCCGCGATCTTGCGGCATTCGGAAAGGCCACCGCACTTGGGGATATCCGGCATGATGATGTCGAGCGCCTGCTTTTCGAACACTTCCCGGAAGCCGTGACGCAAAAAGAGGTTCTCGCCGGCGCAGATCGGCACGCTGGTCGAGCGGGTGATCTCGGCCATGACCGCGACGTTCTCGGGCGGAATCGGCTCTTCGAGCCACATCAGCTGCAGGTGCTCGAGATCCTTGCAAAGGCGGATGGCCGAGTGCTTGTCGAGCCGGGTGTGCAGATCGCAGGCAACGTCGACGCCCTTGCCCGCGGCCTTGACCACCATCTCGGCCAGTTCGACCATGCGGTCATGCTCCCACTTGTTGGGAGTCATGTTGAACTTGTCCTTGTCGTACCAGCCGGTCTCGGTGCCGGTATGGCCATAGGCGCGGATATCGAGGTCGACCTTGAGGGCGGTGAAACCGGCCTCAAGCACTTCGTCGACGACGGCCTGCACTTCGGCCATGTTCATGCCGGGCGAGACTTCGCAATCGCAATAAACGCGAATGTCGTCGCGGAACTTGCCGCCCATCAGTTCATAGATCGGCACCTTGAGGGCCTTGCCCTTCAAATCCCAGAGCGCGATTTCGATGCCGGTGAGCGCGGTGATCAGCGCGCCGGAGGCGCCGCCCTCGAACACCAGGCTGCGGCGAAGGCCTTCGAACAGCGCGTCGATGGCAAAGGGGTCCTGGCCGATCAACCGCTCTTCGAGCTCCTTGACGATGGCAATGGCCTGATAGCCGCCGTGTACGGCCTCACCGAAACCGGTGATGCCCGCATCGGTTTCGATCCGCACCCACATGTGCAGGGTATGACCGGTGCTGGCCGCGGTCTTGACCGAAGTGATCTTCATAGCTTCCTCCCTGGCGCCGACCGGATCTCATCCTCATCCCGATCGTTCGCCGCAGGTTAGCCGGAGCTGCGCCAGAAGGCCATAGTTCAAAAGTTGCCTTTTGGCAGTTCAATTGAGAACTTCTGCAGATCCTGGAAAGCGGCCTGCAGGCACTCGTGCACATCGTGTCGTCCCCCGTCGGGCGTGGCGATGCGGACGCGCTGGACCGTATGTCCATTGTAGAGGCTGACCATGAAGTCCTGCACCTCGAGCCCGGCATAGTCGGCCAGCGGCACCTCCACGGCTTCGGTCACCAGGCACGTGCCGCCCGGGCGCAGCGCGCAGAGTTCGAGAATCAAACTCAGGGCCGGCGACGCAACCGAGATCGCGGCGCGATGGGCGAGGATATCGCCACCGGCCGACAGGCGATCCACCTCGGCATCGAGGAGCAGCGCGGCCAGCATGGCGCGCCGCCGCGACAGGGGCGCGCGGCGTGCCGCCTGCACTGCCGCCGCGAGCGGACCAAGCGAGTCAGACGGTTCAGACAAGATGGGTGGTGAAGAACTCGAGGGTGCGCGCCGAGGCCTGCTTGCAGGCGGCCTCGTTATAGTTCGACGGGCGCTCGGCGTTGCAGAAGCCGTGGTCGCCTTCATAGGTATAGATGTCGGCCTCGGGATGGCGGGCTTTCAGCTCTTCGACCTGGTCGAGCGGAATGCCCTTGTCCTGGTCGCCATAGTGCATCTGGATGGGGACCTGTGGCGTCAGGTCGAGATAGTTGGGGATGCCACCGCCATAATAGCCCGAGGCGGCACTCAGGCCCATGCCCCGGCTGGCAGCCCGCCACGTGACCGAGCCGCCAAAGCAATAGCCGGTGATACCGACCTTGCCCGCTTCGCACGCCGCAGTGATGGCCGCCTCGACGTCCAACAGCGCTGTGGCATGATCGAATTTTTTCATCATGCCGCCGATGATCACGAACTGGTCGGGGCCGTAATTGTCGCTCTCGTAGCCATAGTCCAGGCGATCGAACATGGCCGGCGCCACGGCAAGAAAGCCCTGGCGGGCGAAACGGTCGACGACGCTGCGAATGAAGGTGTTGAGGCCCCAGACCTCCTGGATAACGACCACGCCCGCCTTGGGCTTGCCCTCGGGCGCGGCGCGGTAGGCGTTGAGCTCAAAGCCGTCCGACGCCGTCAGTTTGATCCGTTCGCCCATGTCGAGCCTCCATTGCAATGCAGGTGCTGCTTAAACCATAATCGAAACGTCGCCGTGACGTCCAAGATCAAAAACCCAAGTGACGGCGATCCAGCCCCTTGAATTCAGCCCCCTGAATCCAATTCCGTTTTTTGACGCGCCGCACCCGTCAGGGCGGCCCGTACACCCTGACGAGAGGACGCGCATGAGCGCCGAAGACAACCCGTTGCAGATCGATACCGGCCTGTTGCGGCACAATGGGGCGTTCCGCAACTTCATCGCCTCGCGGGTCCTGTCCTTGCTGGCCTTCAACGGCACGGTCGTGGCGGTCGGTTGGCTGGTCTACGATCAGACGCGCAGCGCCTTTGCGCTGGGGCTGGTGGGCCTGGTACAATTCCTGCCGGTATTGATCCTGACCTTCGTGGTCGGGCCGGTAGCCGATCGGCTCGACCGGCGGCGCATCAGCCTGGCCTGTCAGGCCGTCGAGGCCGTCACGGTCGGCCTGATGGCGCTGGGGCTCTGGCAGGGATGGCTGGGGACGCTGGAGATCTTTGTCGGCGTGGGCGTACTGGGCTGCGCCATCGCCTTCGAACGGCCGACTATGGCGGCACTGCTGCCCGGCATCGTGGCGCCCAGCGCCCTGCAGCATGCCATCGCGACCTCGACCTCGTTTATGCAGGCGTCGATCATCATCGGGCCGGCGGTCGGCGGGCTGCTCTACGGGCTGGGCCCAGTCGTGCCCTTCGCCGTCGCCGGGCTGCTGTTTGCGGCCGCAGGCGTCTGCATCATGTTGATCCCGCCGCCGACGCCCCGCACGGGGCGCGAGCCCCTGACGCTGCAGTCGGTCTTTGCCGGAGTGAGCTTTATCCGTAGCCGGCCGATCATCCTGGGCACACTGTCGCTCGACCTTTTCGCCGTGCTGCTGGGCAGCATCACCTCCCTGCTGCCGATCTTTGCGCGTGACATCCTGCATGCCGGCCCCTGGGCCCTCGGCTTTCTGCGCGCCGCGCCAGCCGTCGGCGCGCTGGTCATGTCGCTCTGGCTGGCACGGCACCGGCTGGACCGCAATGTCGGCGTCACCATGCTGTCGGCGGTTGCCGTGTTCGGCGTCGCGACGATCGTGTTCGCGCTGTCCAGCAGCATCGTGCTCTCGGTCGCTGCCTTGGTGGTACTGGGCGCGGCCGACACCGTCAGCGTGGTGATCCGGAGTTCACTTGTGCAGCTCTTGACCCCGGACGAGATGCGCGGCCGGGTCAATGCCGTTAATTCTCTGTTCATCGGTGCGTCAAACCAGCTGGGCGACTTCGAAAGCGGTGTGATGGCGGCCCTGCTCGGACCGGTCGGCGCCGGTCTCGTGGGTGGCGTCGGTACGTTGGTGATCGTCGGCCTCTGGGCCTGGCGTTTCCCGGCCCTGCGCCGGGTTCAGACGCTTTCGGGGTGAGGTTTTCTCAGTCCAGCAACCCCACCCGCCGCGCCGCCACCACCCGATAGAGCGGGTCGCCGGTCACCCGATATTCCTCGAGGGCCGAAAACACCAGCGAGTGGTCATGTTCGTCGTCGGACGCCACGGCGGCCGCTGCAATGGCAGCGTCGCTGGGTGGAACCAGCGCGCGCCACTGGTCGAGCAGCGCCGGGTCGGGCAGGTCGGGCATGCCGATCTTGGCATAAAGCGACATCACCACTTCCCACCAATGAGCAACCAGCTGCTCGGGATGATCGACATGTGGCGCCACAAGCCGCAGCCAGTGGCAGCCGGTCAGCGCATGCAAAGCCTCAAAACTCATCGTCGCCGCATAGAGTTGCAGCGAGATCTGGCGGAGTTGGTCCAGTAGGCCAGGGGTCGGCTGCAGGCGGCCGAGCTGGGCCTGAAAGGCCGGCAAGGTGCCCATATGCTCGATGAATTTCCACAACAAGGTAGAGCTGAGCACGATCCCGCGGAAGCTGGACTCTGGCCGCATCGCCAGGACCGGCACCAGCGGATCGATGGTGGGCGCATCCCCACCCGAGCGCACTGGAAACGACAGCCACATCGCCGCCCAATAGCCAAGCGCAATGCCGATCTCGGTTTCGTCACGACGCAACACCGCATAGGCGAGGCGCATCAGGCCATGGGTGGCCGAGGCGGCGACGCCGGGAAACAGTGTGGGAAGATAGAGCCGGATGGTTTCACTGCCGCCACGACGCGCCACCTGCTCGGCAAAGAAATCGCGCAGGTCGGTTTCTCGCGCGCGATCCCCAATTGCTGTCTGCCAGTCGGCTTCGCTCAAAGGTGTAACCGGCGGGGGCGGATAGGGAACGTTATGAGCAGCATTATAGAAGGCCGCATATTCGGCCAGCCGCGCGGGGCTGGCACCGAGCCGACCCATGGCTTCGAGAACCATCGGTACGTGGTTGGCCAGGAAGTCGGGAAACTCGCCGCTGCGCTGGCCGATATCGCCGATCAGACGGCGCAGGGTGGCTGCGGCGCGCGGATGGCGAACGATCTCGGTGCCGCCTGCAGCGGTCTCGATCAGCTGGTCCATTCAGTCCTCCTCGAACGGCGCAGGGCCGCTCAATCCATGCGGATGCCGCCGGTGACATTGATGCCCTGGCCGGTCATGAAGCGCGCGCCGTCCGAGGCGAGAAACTTCACCACGACCGCAACGTCCTCGGGCTCCTCGATACGGCCCATCGGGGTCAGCGACACATACTCGTTGAACACCGCTTCGGGGGTCATGCCGCGCAGGCTCGCCTCCCAGACCAGTTCGCGCTCCTGCATGGAGGTGCGCACAAAGCCCGGGCACACGGCATTGACGCGGATACCAACAGGAGCAAGCTCCTTGGCCAGACCCTGGGTCCAACCGAGCACGGCAAACTTGCTGGCCGAATAGTGCGCCAGAAGTGGCGCGCCGACCTTGGCCGCCAGCGAAGCGGTGTTGACGATGACGCCCTTACGCCCTGTTGCCAGAAAGTGGCGCACGACGATCTGGTTGCACAGAAAGATGCCGCGGGCATTGACGTCCATATTGAAATCCCAGTCCTCGTCAGTGAGGTCGACGGATTTCTGCATGGTGGAGACGCCGGCATTGGCGCAGAGGATATCGATGCCGCCGCGGGCGGCAATCACGCCATCGATGGCAGCCTGCACAGACGTGCGGTCGCGCACATCGACCTGTGCCGAGGCGACTGTAGCGCCAAGGCTTTGCGCCATGGTCGCGGCACGGCCAGGGTCGAGATCAAGAATGGTGACCAAGGCACCGGCCTCATGGAAGACCCGAGCAATCGCCGCGCCAATTCCCGACGCACCGCCGGTGACCACTACCGATTTTCCCACGAATTCGGACATCCGATCTCCTTACCTCAAACCGATCGCCGAGCGGCCAATCGACTTTTTGCAGTTTTGAACATTTTCTCACATAATACAACCTTTATTAACGCGCAGGCGTATGTTAGGCAGACAGCAGAACGGCCCGAAATGCCAAATCCTGCAAGGAAAAACGAGAAGCCGCAGCCATGACCAGAAGCGAACACGACGGCAATGGACAGAGCGATCGCCGCGAGGGCGCCAGCCGCTTGCCTGCCGCGTTGCGGCAGGCGCGGATCATCGCTTCGTTCGAAAAGGACGGCTTCGTGTCGATTGCCGACCTGTCGTCGGACCTGGGCGTCTCGGGCATGACCATCCGGCGCGATCTCGACCTGCTGGGCAAGAAGGGGCTGCTGGAGCGGACGCATGGTGGCGCAGTAGCCGCAGGGCCATTGACCAGCCTCGCCTTCGACGAGGACGAGCCGGCCTTTGAGCAGCGGATGCGTTTGCATGCGCTGGAAAAATCGTCGATCGCGCAGGCGGCAGCCGGCCTGATCGCGGCGGGCGAGTCGGTTGGGCTCGACGTCGGCACGTCCATCCTGGCGCTGGCCAATGTGCTCACGTCGCGACGCGACCTGCGGGTCTTTACCAACAATTTGCGCGTTGGCATGCAGATGGCCGAGGGCAATGGCACGGTCTACATCTTGGGCGGGCAGGTGCGCGTGCCGGAATATTCGGTGATCGGTCAGCAGGCGGTGGATAGCCTCGGCCGGCATTTCCTCGACAAGGTGTTCATCGGCGTCTCGGGCATCGATGCGAGTGGCTATTACGACTACTCGCCGGAAGACACCGAAGTGAAACGCGCCTTCATGGCCAGCGCTGGGCAGGTGGTGGTGCTGTGTGATGCGTCGAAGTTTAACCGGCGGGCGTTGTCGCGCGTGGCGCCGCTGGAAAAGGTGCACGTACTGGTGACCGACAGCGCGCCGCCCACCGATCTTGCGGCGGCGCTGACCGAGGCCGGGACAAAGGTGATCGTCGCCCGCTAGGCGGCCAACTGTTTCAAGACTGGAGTGCTTTTCGCAATGGGCCTGTTCGACAGACGACAAAAGACGGTGATTGCCATGGCCCATATCGGCGCCCTGCCCGGCGCGCCGCTCTATGACGCTGATGGCGGCATGGATCGCCTGATAGAGAACGTCATCAAGGACGTCGAGAAGCTGCAGGCCGGCGGCGTCGACGCGATCATGTTCGGCAACGAGAACGATCGCCCGTACGAGCTCAAGGGTTCGGTGGAATCCATAGCGGCGATGACGGCCGTCGTTAGTGCGGTCAAGCCGCTCCTCAAGGTGCCGTTCGGGGTGAACTATCTCTGGGATCCCTATGCGACCGTGGCCATTGCGACGGCGACGTCGGCGAGCTTTGCGCGTGAAATCTTCACCGGACTTTTTGCCTCCGACATGGGGCTCTGGGAGCCCAATGCGGCCAAGGCGCTGCGCTTGCGTCGCCAGCTCGGCCGACAGGACCTGAAACTGCTCTTCAACATCAATGCAGAATTTGCCGACTCGCTCGATACACGCACCATCGCGCTGCGGGCCAAGAGCGCGGTATTCTCCTCGCTGGCCGACGTCATCCTGGTGTCGGGCCCGCTGACCGGGCAGCCGGCTGAAGTGAGCAATCTGAAAAGCGTGCGCGAGGCGCTGCCCGACACGCCGCTGTTTGCCAATACCGGCGTCAACATCGACAATGTCAGCGACATCATGTCGATCGCCGATGGCTGCGTGATCGGCACGCATTTCAAGGTCGACGGCGACACCTGGAAGGCTGTCGACGGAGCCCGCGTGCAGCGCTTCATGGACAAGCTCCGCGCCCTGCCCCACGCTGCCTGATGGAGCGAGCCCGGCGCGTCTTCACCAACCTCAGCCTGCCCGATGGTCCGGCCGGTTTTGTCGTGGTCGAGGCCGGGCGGATTTCAGCTATCGGCCGGCCGGGTGAGACGCTGCCCGATGGCCTTTCGATCGACCTCGGCGGTCGGCTCATCGTGCCCGGTTTTGTCGAGGGTCACTGCCATCTCGACTTCAGCCTTTTTGGCGACGTCTGGCAGCCCTATCGCGCCGGCCCAAATGGTTTCGTGGTACGCGAGCGCGTGGCGTTCCAGCGCGAGAACCTGGCGCAGGCAGCGCCCCTCGCCGAGCGAGCTCGCAAGCATGTCGAACTCAGCCTCGCGCATGGCACGACGCACATGCGCAGCCATGTGATGATCGACAGCCAGATCGGTCTTGGCCATCTTGAGGTGCTGCTGGGCGTGCGCGAGGAGTATCGCGGGCGCATCGACATCGAATTCGTGGCCTTTCCGCAGAACGGGATCCTCACCGATCCAGGCACGGCGGTACTCCTGGATGATGCCGTGGTCGCCGGTTGCACGCTGGTGGGCGGGCTCGACCCGGCATCATTCGATCGGGACATCGAAGGCCATCTCGACGTGGTGTTTTCCATTGCCGAAAAGCGCGGCGTCGGGGTGGACATCCACCTGCATGACGGCGGGACGCTGGGAATCTTCGAGATCGAGCAGATTGCGGCCCGGACCAGGGCCCTCGGTCTCGGCGGCAAGGTGGCGGTGAGCCATGCCTATGCCCTGGGTGAAGTTCCAGACGCACTGTTGCAACGCACCGCAGCGACCCTGGCCAAGTCCGGCGTGGCGATTATGACCATCGCCCCGCCCAACGGTCCCTTCCCGCCCGTGGCGCCACTGCGCGCGGCGGGGGTTACTGTGTTCTCCGGCTCGGACAATATCCGCGACAGCTGGTGGCCCTTTGGCGACGGCGACATGCTGCGCCGCGCCAACACGATCGGACATCGCTCCGGGTTCTTTTTCGACGAAGAGCTAACGGCAGCATTTGACGTCGTCACCTATGGCGGCGCCACAGCACTACGGCTCGAGGGCTATGGTCTCGCGGTCGGCGATAGAGCCGATTTCGTGGCGCTGCCGGCAGAGCATGTGCCTGAAGCGGTTGTGGCTGTGCCGGCCAGCCGCAGTGTGTTCAAAGGTGGCGTGCTCGTCGCTGAGAATGGTGCGCTGGTGTCGTAAACGGAGTGCCCGCGTGAGCCTCACACTGATCATCGATAATGCCGTACTGGTTGACCGGGAAGGGCGCTGGAGCGTCGGCATTTCGGGGAACAGCATCGCCGAGATCGCGCCCGCGATCGCCGGTGACGCGCAGCGCCTCGATGCCGGTGGCTGCCTGCTGACAGCGGGGCTGGTGGAGTGCCACATCCATCTCGACAAGGCCGGTATCCTCGACCGCGTAGCCATCAGCGAAGGCACGCTGCCCGAAGCGGTGCGCGAGACCGCGGCAGCGAAAGCGCGATTCACGAAGCAAGACGTCTACGCCCGCGCCTCGCGCGTCGTCGAGGCGGCCATCCTCAATGGCACGGTTGCCATGCGGACCTTCGTCGAGATCGATCCGCGTGCCGGGATGCGCTCGTTCGAGGCGATCAAGGCGGTGCGCGCCGCCTATGCGCATGCCATCGACATCCAGATCTGCGCCTTCGCCCAGGAGGGGCTCACCAACGAACCCGAGACTGAGGACATGCTCGCCGCAGCGCTCGCGAACGGCGCCGATCTCGTTGGGGGCTGCACCTACACCGACCCGGATCCTGTTGCGCATGTGGCCCGGATCTTCGCGCTGGCACAGCGGTTCGGCGTCGACGCCGATTTCCATACTGACTTCGATCTCAATCCCGACCGCGCCGACCTGCCGGCGATCCTTTCCGAAACCCGGCGCTGCGGCTTTCACGGCCGCGTCGCCTGCGGGCACGTGACCAAGCTCTCGACCTGGTCGCCCGAGGCGGTAGACAGCATGGCGCGCGAGCTCGCCGAGACGCAGGTCGGGGTGATCGCCCTGCCGGCGACGGACCTTTTCCTCCTTGGTCGTGACTGGAGGAGTCTGATCCCGCGCGGCGTCGCTCCGCTGATGCGGCTCCGCACGGCCGGAGCGCCGACGGCAGTCGCCACCAACAACGTCCTCAACCCCTTTACGCCCTATGGCGATGCGAACCTGATGCGCATGGCGAACCTTTTTGCCAATGTGGCGCAGTTGTCGCGGGATGCCGATCTCGAGGCGGCTTTCGCGATGGTCTCGAGCGATGCGGCGCGCATGATCGGCCAGTCGTACGGCCTGTCGGCCGGTGCGCCCGCGGACTTAGTACTATTCGATGCCATCAGCCCCGCCGATGCGGTGCGCCGCGTCGCGCCACCGCTGCAGGGCTGGAAGGCCGGGCGGCCGACTTTTGTCCGGCCACGCGGCATGCTGCTGAGTTAGCTCAAGCCTTCAATCACGCGGTCGGGACAAGCCACTGCCCCGGCTAGATCGCCATACCGGTTACCGCGTCGAACAGGTGGATCGCCGCCGGATCGACAGCTAAGCTCAGAGGCTCGCCCGGGGCAATGGCGAGGCCGCCATCCACCATGGCCCGCAGCCGCGGACGGACGACCTTGAGGTCATCTTCGTCTTCGATCTGGCTGGCATGCACCATCTTGGCCTCGGTGATGTCGAGATGGACGAGCAGCGTGGCGCCAAGGTCTTCGACAAAAGCCGTGCGCGCCGACAGCGTCCCCGGCGTACCGGAGGCGACAGGGCGCAGCGCCTCGGGGCGAATGCCGATGATCACCTTGCGGCCTGGGGCGCCGCGATTGCCCAGTGGCAGGGTGAAGCGGCCGACCTGCAGGGCCGGCCCACCGTTGCCGGCAATAATCTCGGCTTCAAGAAAGTTGATGGGGGGCGAGCCGATAAAGCTGGCGACGAAGAGGTTGACCGGCTTGTCGTAAAGCGCGCGCGGCGTGTCGAGCTGCTGCAGCGTGCCCTTGTTCATCACCGCGACGCGGTCGCCCATCGTCATGGCTTCGACCTGGTCGTGTGTGACGTAGACGGTGGTGACGGCGCTCATTTTCTGCAGCTTGGCGATCTCGGCACGCATCTGGCCCCGCAGCCGGGCATCAAGGTTGGAAAGCGGCTCGTCCATCAAGAAAGCGTTGGGTGACCGCACCAGAGCCCGTCCCATCGCGACACGCTGACGCTGGCCGCCCGAGAGTTTTGCCGGCTTGCGATTGAGGTAGTCGGTCAGCTCGAGCAGCTCGGCCGTCTCGCGAACCTTCCTGGCAATCTGCTCCTTGTCGACGCGGCGAACCTTGAGACCGAAGGCAATGTTCTCGGCGACCGTCAGATGCGGATAGAGCGCATAGGACTGGAACACCATGGCGATGTTGCGGTCGCGAGGTGCCAGATCATTGGCGCGCTCGTCATTGATGCGGAGCTGGCCGCCGGTAATGTCCTCGAGGCCGGCAATCATGCGCAGCGCCGTAGTCTTGCCGCAGCCCGACGGTCCGACCAGCACCATGAACTCGCCGTCCTTGATGGCCAGGTCGAGTTCGCGGACGGCGACATGGCCCCCCTCATAGGTTTTGGACACCTTATCAAAGACGATCTGGGCCATGAACGGCGCCTCCTATTGCACGCCGTTGGTGGCGCCCTGAACGAAGTAGCGGTTCAGGAACAGCGCCATCAGCACGATGGGGATGGTGGAAAAATGTGCAAGGGCGCCAAGCGAGCCCCAGGTGATGTCCTTGGTGCCGTAGGCGGTGAGCAATGCCACCGAGATGGGCTTGGAATCGAGCTTGGTCAGGAACATGGGATAGAGGAAGTCATTCCACGAGAACATCACGCAGAACAGCACACAGGCGATGATGCCGGAGCGGGCGGCCGGCACGGCGACCTTCCAGAACGCGCCGATCTGAGTGCAGCCATCGGTCATGGCGGCCTCTTCCATATCGCGCGGCAGGGCGCGGAAATAGGAAAACATCATCCAGGTCACGAAGGCGCAGTTGAGCATGGTGTTGATGATGATCACCGCCCACCACGTCCCCAGCAGGCCGATATCGCGCATCAGCAAATAGAACGGGATCAGAGAGGCAATGGCAGGGACCATGCGGATGGCGAGGAAGAAATAGGCAAAGAAGCTGGCGTAGCGCGAGCGCGAGCGGGCCAGCGCATAGCCGGCCGGGACGCCCAGCAGTAGCGAGAGGATGACCGTGCCGATGCTGATGATCACCGAAGAGCGCACGAGCGAGCCGACGTCGAAATAGGAAAATATCGAGCGGAACTGATCGAGCGTCGGGACGAAGTCGAGCCGAGGCGGGATGGAGAAGATCTGGTTGGACGGCTTGTAGGCGGTGGTGATCAACCAGACGACGGGCAGCAGAAAGAGCACGGTGATCACCAGCACCGCGGAGCGCTCGGCCAGGATCTGACGGCGGGAGACGTGGGCCATGGCGCTACTTTCCGTTGATGCGCACGTCGGCGCGGCGGACCACCAGCAGCAGCACCGCCGCAATGATGGCAATGAACAGGATCGTCACGTTACCGATGGCCGAGGCGTAGCCGACATTAAAGAACTGCAGGCCCTCCTTCACCGCCAGCACCATCAGTGTGTTGGTGGCGTCGTTGGGTCCGCCGCCGGTGGTGACAAAGACCGAGTCGAAGACGCGGAAGGCATCCATTGTGCGCAGCACCAGCGCCAGAAAGATCGAGGGCAGCATCAGCGGCATGATGACCATGGAAAAGCGCTGCCAGGCGGTCGCGCCATCGGCGCGGCTGGCCTCGAGGACGTCGGTCGGAAGGGACTTCAGTCCAGCCAGAAGGATCAATGCCATCAGGGGCGTCCACTCCCAGACGTCGATGAAGATCAGCACGCCAAGAGACGTGCCGGCATCCGAGAGCAGACCCGATCGTGGCCCGATGCCCGCCTGCGCCAGGAAGTAGCCGACAAGACCATAATCGGCACCAAGCAACGCCTTGTAGATCAGGCCCACGACCAGTGGCGTAATGGTGGCGGGGATCAGAAGGAACGCCAGCGCGATGCGGTTGAAGCGTCCGTCGCGCCAGAGCAGCAGGGCGAGGCCAAAGCCGAGGACGAGCTGGACGGAGACGCTGGCGAGGGTGAACTGAAAGGTGTTGATGATGGCCTGCCGCGCCGACCGGTCGGTGAAGATCTCCACATAGTTGTCGAGGCCGACGAACTGAGTGCGCTTGGGCTTGAGCAGGTTGTAGTCGAACAGGCTGTACCAGGCGCCCTGAGCCAGGGGCCAGACGCCGACCGCCAGGACGTAGAGCACGGCGGGCGCGCCCATCAGGAACAGAAAGAGACGACGCTGGTCAGAAAAACTGCGGTGCGCTAGTGACTTGACCAAGCCAGCAGCGGCTGGGGTATCGGCCGCCTGAAGCGAGGGCTGGCTCATCGTGATCCTTCTGGTCGGGCACTGCCTGGTTCTGGTTCGCTCCCCGCCGGTGGGCGAGGAGCGCGTTTGGATCCCGCGGAGGTAACGTGGGGTCAGAACAGCTTGATGGCTTCCGCCTGGGCTTCGTCGAGAGCCGCCTGCGGCTCGGCGGCGCCGGCCAGCACGGAGTTGACGGCAGAACCCAGGATGTCCTGGATTTCCGGATACTGCGGAATACGCGGCCGGTACTCGCCGTTGCCATTTTCGTAGACCGAGGCGACGACCGGGAGGAAGTCGAACTTGGCCGTCAGATCCGGATCGGTCATCTGGCTGACACGCATGAACGAACCGGCGCCTTCCAGGTTGAACTGCTTGTGGATAGGCTTGCTCACCAGCCACTTGATGAAGGTCCAGGCTGCTTCCTTCTGCGCGTCGTCGATATCGGCATTGATGGCCATGCCCCAGCCACCCACGCCATATTCCGGATCAAGACCAGCCGCGACGGGCGCTGCGGCAATGCCGACCTTGCCCACCACGTTGGAGATGGCCGGATCGGAATAGCCAGGAGCGCCGACCGACCAGGTCTGCATCATGGCGGCGATACCCTGGCGGAAGCTCTCTTCGCGCCCACCCCAGTCATACTCGATCGCACCCGGAGGAGCGGTCTCGACGAAGAGCTGCTTGTAGACGGCAAGGCTGTTGACGTTTTCAGGCGAATTCAGCGCCGGCTTGCCATCCGGCCCGAGGATCGAGCCTCCCAGTTGGGTGTTGTACTGCATCCAGTCCTGCGCCACGGCGGCGCCCTTCTGGCCGTTGGCGACAAAACCATACTGGTTCTTGGACGGGTCGGTGAGCTTTTTGGCCGACTCGACCAGTTCTTCGGTGGTGGCCGGAATGCCGAGGCCTGCCGCCTCGAACAGGTCCTTGCGGTAGGCCAGGACGTTGGCGTAGGCGGCAAAGGGGAAGGCGACGTAGCGGCCTTCATACTGGCCGAGCGAGGACAGCAGCACCGGGTAGATGTCGTCCAGCTCAAGCTCGGCGGCATCGCGGGCGACCCAGTCGGTCAGGTCGACCGAGTAGCCGTTCTCGGCATAGGCGCCGGCCCAAACGATGTCCATCGTCACCAGATCGTAGCCCTTGGTGTCGCCGATAAAGTCGGCCGTCGTCTTGGTCAGCAGGGTGCCGTAGTCCATGATCTCGACCTTGAGATCGGCGCCGGTTGCTTCCTTGAACATCGGCGCCATCTTGGCCAGCACCGCACCAAACTAATCGTTCTGCGACGCCAGGGTCAGGGTGACCCCGGCAAGCGGCTTGTCCTGGCCGTAAGCGGTAGAAGAGAGCAGAGCGATCAGCCCTGCGCCCAGAATGGTCGTCATGCGTAGTCCACGAGTCTGAAAGACGTTTCTCATCGAAGCCTGCCCTGGGTCCGTGTTGCAAAACCGAGGGCAACGCTATCGAAGCCGAACCTCATGTCAAACATAATTTCACATTCTGTGCGAAAAATGTAACTCAATCTAACACACTAGATCAAAATACCAGCAGGTCGCCCAAACTATGTGCAACCACTGCCGAACAAGCAGGCATTCTGCGAGATTTCGGTTGTTAGCCGGCGTCTTCTGCCGGAGATTTCTCCGGCTGTCGGTGCGACGGCAGGGGTGCGACAGAGTGCATCAATCCGATGTCCACCCAGCGACAATTTCAAAAAATAACACAATCAAACACTTTACAACGCAAAGGCGGCAGCTATCTTCGTTTCAACAACGGGACGGATCAATGGCACAGCGTGAGGACACAGTCTGGATCAAGGCTCCGCTGGCGATCCTGGCCGAAGGCGCTGGAAATGGGCTGCTGGTGCATGCTGGACGCATCGTCGAGCTGGTGCCCGGTGGCATGTCGCCTGCCCTCCCCTACGATGCGATTTTCGATGCCTCGCGGCACGTGGTGATCCCCGGGCTGGTCAACACGCACCACCATATGTTCCAGACGCTGACGCGGGCCCATCCGGAGGCGATCAACAAGCCACTCTGGCCCTGGATCAAGGCGCTCTACCCGATCTGGGCTCGCGGGGTTACGCCGCCGCGGTTTCGCATCGCAGCACGTCTGGCGATGACGGAACTGATGATGTCGGGCTGCACCTGTGCATCCGACCATCATTACCTGTTCACCCAGGGGCTCGAGGACTCGATGGATATCGAGGCCGAGGAAGCCGCGGCGCTGGGGCTGCGGATGACACTGACCCGCGGCGCGCTCGACCTTGCCTCCGGCGATGGCGAACAGGCGGTAGCGCCGCGCCAGGTGATCCAGCGGACCGATGCGGTGCTCGATGACTGCACCCGTATCCTTGGCCGCTATCACGACAGATCCGACGGGGCGATGCTGCAGGTGGCCCTGGCACCCAACGCGTTGTTCGACGTCAGCTTCGAGCTACTGACCGAGACGGCGCGGATGTCGCGCGACACCGGTTGCGGTCTGCATACACATCTGGTGGAAACCAGGGCCGAGGCCGATTTCGTGCGGGCCGAACACGGCCGCGACGCCGTCGACTTTCTGGAGAAATGCGGCTGGCTCAATGAGCGGGTCTGGCTGGCGCATGCCATCCATTTCGATGACGCGGAAGTGGCGCGGCTGGGCAAGCATGGCGTGGGCATCTGCCACTGCCCGACCTCGAACATGGTGCTGGCATCGGGCACATGCCGCACCAAGGACCTCGAAGCGGCCGGCTGCAAGATCGGCCTTGGGGTGGATGGTTCGGCTTCGAACGACAATTCCAACCTGATGGAGAGCTTGCGCCATGCCCTGATGCTCGGGCGGCTCCACTATGGGGCCGAGGCCATTACTCATCTGGACGTGCTGCGCTGGGCTACCGAGGGCTCGGCGGCGTGCCTTGGACGCAGCGACATCGGCAAGATCGCGGTGGGCAAGCAGGCCGATCTGGCGTTGTTCGACCTCGAAGCCCTGCGGTTTTCCGGTGCCGGTGACCCGCTTGCCGCGCTCATCCTGTGCGGCGCCCACCAGGCGGACCGGGTGATGATCCAGGGCCGCTGGACTGTCACCGATGGCCTGCCCGTGGGGATCGACATTGCGCAGCTGCGGTACGAGCATGGCATGGCCGCGCGTGCGTTGCTGGAGACCATCTGACATGACCCAGGCCCTGGCCGCCCTCGAAGCCCGTGTGCGCGAGGAACTGGAGACCCTGGAAGTGCCCCTGAGGGCCTGGGTGCCGGAGCATCACGACATCTTCGGCGCTCCCTTGACCGACGTCGTGGTGGTCGGCGCCGGGCTTTCTGGACTGGCCATCGCCTTCGGGCTCAAACGCCAGGGTGTGGCGCGGGTCAAGGTGATCGACGCCGCCGAGGCCGGTCGGGAGGGGCCGTGGGTGACCTCGGCACGCATGCGCACCCTGCGGTCGCCCAAGTCGTTGACGGGCCCCGATCTGGGTGTCGCCTCCCTCACCTATCGGGCCTGGCACGAGGCCGTCCACGGCGCCCAGAGCTGGCGGGCGCTCGACAAGATCGATCGTGTGGACTGGATGGACTACCTCTGCTGGTTCCGCCAGGCCGCCGGGATCGAGGTGAGCAACGGCACGCGTCTGGTTCGAATCGAACCGCAGGTGGGTTATCTCCAGCTCGTCCTTGCCACCGCTGCGGGCGAAGCGCGTCTGGGGTGTCGCAAGCTGGTGTTGGCGACCGGTATCGAGGGCGCAGGCGGGCAGCATGTGCCGGCCGGCATCGACTTGCCGCGGGCCCGATGGAACCACAGCGGCGAATGCTTCGACACCAGCGCCCTCAAGGGCAAGACCATCGGCGTGGTGGGTGCAGCCGCTTCAAGCTTTGATCTGGCGGTGACGGCCCTCGAGGCCGGCGCGGCCAGCGTCATCATTCTCGCGCGATCGGCCGAGATGCCGCAGACGGAGATCCTCGACTGGTCGAACTACCCGGGCTTTCTCAATCACTTCGCCGATCTCGACGACGCGCGTCGCTATCGCTTCACCCGGCGGATGTTCGCCTTCCGCACGCCGCCGACGATGGAGATGTACACGCGCGCGCTGAGCTTTGCCCATTGTCGCCTGGTACTGGGCGCCGGCAATGTCGAAGCTCGGCTGCAGGGTGATACCGTGCTGATCGAAACGGCCGTCGGGGCGTTCGCGGTCGACCATCTGCTGCTGGGGACCGGCTATGCCGTGGATCTGGCACGACGACCAGAGTTGGCTGGCCATGTGGACGCCATTGCCAGCTGGGCCGACCGCTTCACGCCTCCGGCCGAGGAGGCCGATGCGGACCTCCTGGGCTATCCCTATCTCGGACCTGCGTTTGAATTCACCGAGAAGGTCCCGGGTTCGGCGCCCTATCTGCGGGACATCCATGTCTTCAACAATGGCGCCGTGCCCAGCCTCGGACCAGTCTGCAACGGCATTACCGGGCTCAAGTCCGGTGTGCCCAAGCTGGTACTGGGGATCGCGCGGGGGCTGTTCGTCGAGGATGCCGACTGGCATTTCGGTTCACTCGACCGCTATGACAAGGTTCACTTCGCCCCGCCCGACATGACCCCCTGAGGCGTTGGGCACACCAGGATCTACTCATGGCTCAGCCAGACATCGTCATCGGGCTCGACATCGGCACCACGTCGACACTGGCGGCGGCCATCCGGATGCCGGACCAGATCCTGGCAGTGGCCAGCCGACCGGTGACGCTTAACTCGCCGCATGCAGGCTGGGCCGAGGAAGACCCCGCGCAGTGGTGGGGCAATGCCATCGCTGTCCTGCGGGAGGTGGTGGCCGAGGTGGGCGGCGACCGTATCGCCGGCCTGTGCGCCACAGGGATGCTCCCGGCGGTCGTCCTGCTCGACGCGGCCGGCACTGTGCTCCGACCCTCGATCCAGCAGAGCGATGGGCGCTGCGGGGTGGAAGTAGACGAACTGGCTCGCGAGCTCGACGCGGCTGCCTTTCTCCGGCGCACCGGCAATGGCATCAACCAGCAACTGGTCGCGGCCAAGTTGCGCTGGCTCGCCAAGCACGAGCCTGGGGTGATGTCTCAGGTGGCCACCGTGTTCGGCTCCTATGACTACATCAATTTTCGCCTCACCGGCACGCGTGCGGTCGAGCAGAACTGGGCGCTGGAGGCCGGATTCACCGATCTGGCGACAGGCCGCATCGCCGACGACCTCGTGGCGCTCGGCGGCATTGCGCGCAGTGCTGTGCCGCCCCGCAGCGTCTCGCATGAGCAGATGGGGCGGGTGAGCGCCGAGGCTGCCGCGCTCACCGGGCTACCCGAGGGGTTGCCGGTGTTCGGCGGAGCGGCCGACCATATCGTTTCAGCGCTGGGTGCGGGGATCACCGCAGCGGGCGACGTGCTGCTTAAGTTTGGCGGCGCCGGAGACATCGTGGTTGCGACGGATCGACCATTGCCGGACGCCAGGCTCTTTCTCGACTATCATCTGGTGCCCGGACTTTACGCGCCGAACGGCTGCATGGCCGCCTCAGGCTCGGCCCTCAACTGGTTGGGCGCTCTGATCACGCCCGATGGTGCGAACCAGCGTCCGCATCAGGTGCTCGACGCCCTCGCCGCCGATGTGCCGGCCGGATCGGACGGGCTTATCTGCCTGCCCTATTTCCTGGGCGAGAAAACACCCATCCACGATCCCCTGGCCCGCGGCACCTTCGTCGGCCTGGGGCTCAACCATGGCCGTGGGCACCTGTGGCGCGCCCTGCTCGAGGCCGTCGCCTTTGGCTTCCGGCATCATATCGACGTGCTGCGCGAGATCGGCCATGTACCTCGTCGCTATATCGTCTCGGATGGCGGCAGCCGCAGCCAGGTCTGGATGCAGATCGTCGCCGACGTGATGGGCGCGCCAGTGACGCTGCTCGACAATCATCACGGGTCCTCGGTCGGAGCGGCCTTTGTCGCTGCCATGGGCACGGGACTGGTCACCGACTGGCAGGCAGTCACGCAACTCTCCCGGCTGGGTGTGACGCTCACGCCGAACCCGTCGACCACTGCGATTTATGACGCAGGCTATGCGCAGTATCGGGACCTCTACCGCCGGCTCGCCCCTTACTTTCACGACCGGCCGCAGGCCGGGTGAGAAAGCGCACAGCTGCATCCATTAGCGCCCCCGAGAGTTTGACACCGATCAACTCGGGCCTTGCCGGACCGTGCGAGGGTCCCGCCATCCCGCTGGGGGAGCAAGGCAGGTGGCGCCGTGACCGATATCATTCTGACGCTCAATGGCGGGTCCTCCAGCCTGAAGTTCGCGGGTTTTGCCCGTGACACCGGAGCGCGTCTGTTCGGTGGGCAATATGGCAGTCTGGGGACTGAAGAGGCATCGTTTGAAGCCGATGCCGGTGGCAGCGCATCGCAGGCCCAGACTTTGCTGGGTCTCGACCACCGCGCCGCTTGCCTGCATCTCTTCGACTGGCTGGAGCAGCGCCCGAGCGGCCATTCCGTTGCCGCTATCGGCCACCGGATCGTGCATGGGGGCTCCCAGCACGCGCAGCCGGTGGCCATCACCGACGCAACCGTAGCGCTGCTGCGCGCCGTCAGCGCTTACGCGCCGGCGCATCTGCCCGCAGAGATCGCCCTGATCGACCTCTGCCGTGAACGCTTCCCCGACCTGATGCAGGTGGCGTGCTTCGATACGGCGTTCCACCGCAGCATGCCTGCCGTGGCGCGGCAATTGCCGATTCCGCGGGCACTCACCGAAAGGGGCATCGAGCGCTTTGGCTTCCATGGCCTTTCCTACACCTTTCTGGTGGGTGAGTTAGCGCGACAGGCCGGCGACGCGGCGGCCTCCGGGCGGCTGGTCCTGGCACATCTGGGCAATGGCGCGAGCCTGGCCGCCGTGCGCAATCGCAGCAGTATCGATACGACGATGGGTTTCAGCACATCGGGTGGCATCCCGATGGCGACGCGGAGCGGCGATCTTGATCCTGGGCTAGTGTTTTACCTGGCGCGGACCGAAGGCATGAGCATCGAGGCCTTCCAGACCATGGTCAGCGCCGAGTCCGGGCTGCGCGGCATTTCGGGCAGCAGCGGCGACGTACGAACGCTCCTTGCGCAAGCAGCGACCGACCCTCGCGCGGCCCTGGCCCTCGATTACTATTGCTACCGGATCGCTCAGGCGATCGGCGCCTTCGCGGTATCACTGGAGGGCCTGGACACGCTGGTCTTCAGCGGCGGCGTTGGCCAGCACGCCGCAGACATTCGCCGCCGCATCTGCAGTCGTCTGCGCTTTCTCGGCATAGAGCTCGATGACGTGGCCAATGCCGATACCCTGCCCGTCATTTCGACCCCAACCAGCCCCATTACAGTGCGCGTGATCGCGACCGACGAGGAAGCCGTCATCTGCGGCATCGTTCGCGACATGCTCGCTAAGCCGACGACCTTCAAGGGAAACGCGACACATGGACACGCCGCTGAACGCCACTGAACTAGCCCAGATCAATGCCTACTGGCGCGCCGCCAACTATCTTTCGGTGGGGCAGATTTATCTGCGCGCCAATCCGATGCTGACCGAGCCGCTGACCCTGGCGCATGTCAAGGCGCGGCTCCTCGGCCACTGGGGCACGACGCCCGGGCTCAATTTCATCTATGCCCACCTCAACCGGCTGATCCGGAAGCAGGACGCCAATGTCATGCTGATCACCGGACCTGGGCATGGCGGACCGGGCATCGTCGCGAACACCTATCTCGAAGGCACCTATAGCGAGGTCTATCCCGAGATCAGCGCCGACGCGCAGGGGATGGAGCGTCTTTTCCGTCAGTTCTCCTGGCCGGGCGGGATTTCGAGCCATGTCGGGGCCGAGGTCCCCGGCTCGATTCATGAGGGTGGCGAGCTCGGCTATAGCCTGATGCATGCCTATGGCGCCGCCTTCGACAACCCGGACCTGATCGTGGCCTGCGTGGTCGGCGACGGTGAAGCCGAGACAGGAGCCCTCGCCACCAGCTGGCATTCGAACAAGTTTCTCAACCCGGCGCGCGACGGCGCCGTACTGCCGATCCTGCACCTGAACGGCTACAAGATCGCCAGCCCTACCGTGCTCTCGCGTATCCGTCCGTCCGAACTGGAAGCGCTGCTGGTCGGCTATGGCTACATGCCCTACTTCGTCGAAGGCGACGACCCCGAGACCATGCATCAGGCCATGGCCGCGACGCTTGATGCCGCCTATGCCGAAATCCGCGCCATCCAGCAACGCGGGGCCGAAGCCCCGCGTCCGGCCTGGCCGATGATCGTGCTGCGCTCACCCAAGGGCTGGACCGGTCCGGTGGTGGACGGGATTGCCACCGAGGGCTCCTGGCGGTCGCACCAGGTGCCGCTGGCCGGCCTTGCCGACAAGCCCGGGCACCTGCAGGTGCTCGAAGACTGGATGAAGAGCTACCACGCCGAAGAGCTGTTCGACGCGAGAGGGCGCCTGCTTCCTGAACTGGCAGCGCTGGCGCCTAGCGGCACTCGGCGGATGAGCGCCAACCCGCACACCAATGGCGGACTGCTGCTGGCCGACCTCAAACTGCCCGCCTTTGCCGACTACGCGCTCGATGTGCCGGCCCCCGGCGCAACCATGGGCGAGGCCACCAAGGTCGCCGGTGCCTTCCTGCGCGATGCGTTGATCGGCAATCAGGAGGCGGCGAATTTCCGTATCTTCGGGCCCGACGAGACCGAGTCCAATCGGCTCTCGCCGGTATTCGAAGCCACCAGCCGCGTGTTCATGGATGAGATCGCGCCTGCCGATCGCCAGTTGGCGCGGGACGGTCGCGTGATGGAGATCCTGAGCGAGCACATGTGCCAGGGCTGGCTGGAGGGCTACCTGCTGACCGGCCGACACGGCTTTTTCTCGTGCTACGAGGCCTTCATCCACATCGTCGACTCGATGGTCAACCAACACGCCAAGTGGCTCAAGGTCAGCAAGGACGTGCCGTGGCGCAAACCTATCGCCTCGCTCAACTACCTGCTCACCTCACATGTCTGGCGGCAGGACCATAACGGGTTCAGCCACCAGGACCCGGGCTTTATCGACCATGTGGTCAACAAGAAGGCCAGCGTAGTGCGCGTCTATCTGCCGCCTGACGCGAACACGCTACTGTCGGTGGTCGATCATTGTCTGCGCAGCCGCGACTACATCAATGTGATCGTGGCAGGCAAGCAGCCTCAGGCACAATGGCTCGACCGCGATGCGGCCATCGGGCATTGCCGAAAGGGGCTCGGCGTCTGGGAATGGGCCTCGACCTGCGGTACGGCGCAGCCCGAAGCAGTGATCGCCTGCGCCGGCGATGTGCCGACGCTGGAGGCACTGGCGGCGACGCAGATCCTCGCCGAGCATTTCCCCGAGCTCAAGCTGCGCTTCATCAACGTCGTCGACCTCCTCGCCTTGCAAGCCCCGAGCCAGCATCCGCATGGGCTCGACGACCGCGAGTTCGATGCGCTGTTCCCGGAGGGCGTGCCGGTGGTGTTCGCCTATCACGGCTATCCGGCGCTGATTCACCGGCTGGCTTATCGGCGGCGCAACCACAGCAACTTCCACGTGCATGGCTATCGCGAAGAAGGGACAACGACGACACCGTTCGACATGACGGTGCTCAACGGGCTCGACCGTTTCCACCTGGCGCTGGCCGTGGTCAACGCGGTGCCGCAACTGGCGGATCGGCGCGATGGCTTTGCCGGCTTCGTGGCGGCCAAGCTCGCCATCCATACCGCCTATATCGAGGAGCATGGCGACGACCTGCCCGAGATCCGCGACTGGAAATGGACGAGCTTGCGCTAGGTCAATGCCGGCGCCCTGGGCGAGTGTCAGAAACACTGCGACACTTGCCCGGGGAGGCCGAACATGTCCGAGGACCACAAGCTGCAACTGACCGTTCTGGAGCATCTCGATTGCGATCCGTCCATCAACTCGAGCCAGATTGGCGTCACGGTGCGGGACGGCATCGTGGTGCTTGGTGGTCATGTGATGAGCCTGGGCGAAAAGCGCGCGGCAGAAACCTCCGCTGGCCTGGTGCGCGGGGTCAAGGCGGTGGTCAACCAGATCGAGATCGACTGGCCGGACAGTCCGAGCACGCCAGACGAAGTGATCGCCGAGCGCGTCTTTGCTCGACTCTCAACCAATCGCTCGGTGCCCATCGAACGGTTGCACACGGTGGTCGAAGACGGTGTGGTGACGATACGCGGCGAAGTGGACTGGCACTATCAGCGCGAGGCGGTCGACAGCGACCTGCACTCGCTCGACGGCGTGCGCCGTGTGCATAACGAGATCGCGGTCAAGCCGCCCATCAAGGTCGGCACGGTGCGCAAGCGGGTGCAGGAGGCACTGGCGCGGATCACGCCTCTCGATGCTGCGCAAGTGGTCGTGCGGGCTAAAGGCAGCTGCGTCGAACTCAGCGGTTCGGTCAACAGCTGGCACGAAAAAGGCGTCGCCGAAAGCGTGGCGCGCGCCGTGCCAGGCGTGTCGCAAGTGGACAACCACATCATCGTCCCCTGACCAGAAGAAGCTGCGCTCAGCGTCACGAGGGCGTCACCGCCACCGCCTTATGGTCGGGTCGGCGCTCGCCTCTGGTTGACATGCCAAGAGCATCGATCTGACCCAAAGTCAGGGCGTTCCAGGAGAAAAGCAGTCATGGATAGCCACAGCGAGAGTTCCACCGACAGCGCCACACAGGATCTGCTCAAGGAGGTCCTCGACCTCCGCGCCGCCATCTTGGCGGCTGCTGAAGAAACAAGTGCCGGCCTTGCCCTGGGCGCGGCTCCGTCCGAAGCGATCCGGAACCTGACCCACTACCTGGCGCTGCGCCGCCATGACGTCCGCGACCTGCAGCGACGTCTGATGTGGCACGGACTGTCGTCCCTTGGGCGGGCCGAAGGGCGCGTCCTGCCGGCCTTCGACGCTGTGTTGACGGCGCTCGCGGCGCTTGCCGGCCAGCCCAGCCCAGTCGCGCCACCGACGGAAGACGCCTTTTTTTCGGGCGAAGTCCTGCTTACCCAGGCGACCGATACGCTCTTTGGTCCGCCCCCGGGGCACCGGCGCAGTCGCATTATGGTGACCCTCCCCAGTGAGGCGGCCACCGACCCAGGTTTTGTACTCGATCTGGCCCGACGCGGCATGGATATTGGCCGTATCAACTGCGCCCATGACGACAGCGCGGCCTGGCATGCCATGGCTCGGCACGTGCGATCTGCCGGTGAAGCCGTTGGTCGCAAGCTCACGGTGCTCATGGATATTGCCGGGCCGAAGATCCGGACCGGTGAAGTGCTCACCCCGCACAAGAAGGCGACCCTGGAACTGGGCGATGCTTTTCGCCTCGTGGCGGAAGGCCCGCCGCATGCGGGCGATCATATTAAGTTCTGCGCTGCGGTCTCGCTGCCAGAAATGGTCAACCGCCTCGCGGTCGGGCACCGGCTACGTTACGACGACGGCAAGCTCGAAGGCGTGGTTGAGAGTGTCTCACCCGGCGAAGCCATCGTGCGCGTCACCAAGGCCAAGGATGGCGGCACCAAGCTCAAGCCCGAAAAGGGCATTAATCTGCCTGACACGGCTCTGGGCCTGTCGCCGCTGACGGCCAAGGATGAAGGCGATCTCGGCACGGTGATCGCCCATGCCGACATGATCGGCTATTCCTTCGTGAGCCGTCCCGAAGACCTCGACATCCTGGAAGCTGCGCTCGAGCGGCACGGGGCCAGCAACCGCCCCCTCGGACTTGTCGCCAAGATCGAGACGCCGGCGGCGGTCAAGAACCTGCCGGGCCTGATCGCACGGGCCAGTGGCAGGCGCCCGTTCGGCGTGATGATCGCCCGGGGCGATCTCGCCGCGGAGATCGGCTTCGAACGCGTCGCCGAAATGCAGGAGGAAATCCTCTGGATCTGCGAAGCCGCCAGCGTTCCTGCAATCTGGGCCACGCAGGTGCTCGAAGATCTGGTGAGCACCGGCATCCCGTCGCGTGGCGAAATGACCGACGCCGCCATGGCGGCACGGGCCGAGTGCGTGATGCTGAACAAGGGGCCGGCGGTCGGCGAGGCCGTCGAACTGCTCGACCGGCTACTGGCGCGCATGGACGACCATGTGCACAAGAAGACCCCGATGCTGCGGGCACTGCAGTCGTGGTAGTCGCGGAGCGCTTTCGGCTCCGGCTCGTCAGGCGGCGCCGGGGCTGCTAGAACTGCGCCATGCCATCTGAGCCGTCAGCATGATCGACGCGATCGAAGACTTTTTCGCCATGGGGTGCGGGCGCTGCGAACGGTTCGCCACCGAGCGGTGTTCGGCCCGTCGATGGGCCGATGGTCTGCGGCAGCTGCGGCAGATCTGCCGTGACCTGCAGCTGGACGAGACAGTCAAGTGGGGGCACCCCTGCTACATGCATGCAGGACGCAACATTGCGGTCATCGGTGCGCTGATCGGCGATTTTCGCCTCAGTTTCTTCAACGCAGCCCTGATGACCGACCCCGAGAACGTCCTCGAGCGACAGGGGCCCAATACCCGGCACCCGGACATGCTGCGGTTCACCGATCCCGACCAGGTCGCTCGATCGGCGCCGGTGATTGCAGCCTATTTGCGCGAGGCCATGAGCTATGCCGAAGCCGGCGTAACCGCGCCCCGGGAAGTCTACGACCTCGACCTGCCCTTCGAACTGGTCGATGCCATGGATGCCGACCCGGCGCTTGCCGAGGCCTTCCACGCCCTTACGCCGGGGCGGCAGCGCAGTTATGTGATCGCCCTGAGTTCAGCCAAGACCAGCGCCACCCGCGTATCCCGCATTTCCCGCTACCGCGATCGCATCCTTGCCGGGCGGGGCGCACTCGAGCGCCTGTTGTAGCCGGGTTGTAGATCCGTGAATGCCGCTCGAGCGGCGCCGCCTGGCGAACCAGGACTCGGTCAGGCTCCCTTCAGCGTCAGCGTTTCGGCATGGTGGCAAGCCACCTGCCGGTCGGCGACGACCCGCAGCGGCGGGCGCTCCTGCGAACAGGCTGCGGTGGCGTAGCGGCAGCGCGGGTGAAAATTGCAGCCGGTTGGCGGGTTTGTGAGACTGGCGATCTCGCCACCCAGCCGCGTCCGGGCGGACCTTCTGAGCCTTGGATCGGGCAGCGGGATCGTGCCCATCAGTGCTTCGGTGTAGGGATGCAGCGGCTGCGCGAACAGCGCCTCGGTATGCGCCACTTCGACCAGCCGACCCGCATACATGACGGCGATGCGATCGGAGATGTGCTCGACCACTCCCAGGTCATGCGCGATGAAGAGATAGGTGAGGCCACGCTGGCTCTGCAGATCCTGCAGAAGGTTGATGATCTGGGCCTGGACAGAGACGTCGAGCGCCGAGACGGCCTCGTCGCAGACGACCAGACGTGGATCAAGCGCCAAGGCCCGGGCGATACCGATCCGCTGCCGTTCGCCACCGGAGAAGGCATGTGGGTAACGGCTCATGTATTCGGGGCGCAGGCCGACCTGCGTGAGAAGACCGGCAACGCGGTCCGAGCGCTCCCGCCCCTTGGCGACACCATGGATATCGAGGCATTCGCCGATCAGATCGATCACCGGACGGCGTGGGTTGAGGCTCGAGCTTGGATCTTGAAATACCATCCGGATCTCGCGCCGGTAGGGCTTGAGTTCACGCTCGCTCAAGCTGCTCAACTCGACCGCTTCACCGGCTCGTCGATAGACGATCCTGCCGGCGTTGGGGCGGTAGACGCCCAAAATGGCGCGGCCGAGCGTTGTTTTGCCCGACCCCGATTCACCGACTAGGCTCAGTGTCTCGCCGGGCTGGATGGCAAGACTCACATCGTCTACGGCGCGCGTCGGAGGACCTTCTCGGCGGAAAAGGCCCTTGCGGTTGCGAAAATGCAGCGCGAGATGCTCAACCGTGAGAAGTGGGGCGGGATGGGTGTCAGGCGGCGGCGGGAATGCAGCGTTCATGCCGGCTCTCCGACTGCGCGTGCTTGATTGGCATGGACACATCGCACCAGGTGACCGGGCGCGACCCGATGCGTGGGCGGAAGTTCGCGGTCACACAGCCCCGCCACAGCAACATCGCAACGGGTCTGAAACAGACAGCCGGTTGGCCGGTCCAGCGCATGCGGCACGCTGCCGCGTATCGTGGGCAATCGCGCGCCGCGCAAGCCAGGACGCGGTACCGAACGCAGCAGGGCCTGGGTGTAGGGGTGGCGTGGATCGTGGAACAGCGTGTCGACATCGGCATACTCGACGACGCGCCCCAGATACATCACCGCCACGCTGTCGGCGATCTGCGCGACGACGCCGAGATTATGGGTGATGAACAGCACCGTGAGACCCATTTCGGCCTGCAGTTCGCCGATCAGGTCGAGCACCTGCGCCTGCGTGGTCACATCGAGCGCCGTCGTCGGCTCATCGGCGATCAGCAGTTTCGGCCGGCAGATCAGCGCCATCGCGATGCAGACCCGCTGCCGCATGCCGCCCGAGAGCTCGAAGGGGAAGCGCCGCAGCGTCCCCGTGGGATCTGGAAGACCGACCCGAGCGAGCATCGCGGCGGCTGCGGCGGTGGCCGCGTTGCGATCAACCTGGCGGTGCAGCAGCAGCGCTTCGGTCACCTGGTCGCCGACGGTATGGACAGGGCTCAGCGCTGTCATCGGCTCCTGGAACACCATGCCGAAATCGCCGCCACGGATATCGCGCATCTGCGCCCCGATTGGATCGAGCGCCGCCAGATCCACCTGGTGGCCGCTCTCTGCGGCATAGTCGATACTGCCCGCAACGATACGCCCCGGCGGCTGCACAATCCGCATGATCGAGCGGGCCATGATCGACTTGCCCGAGCCCGACTCTCCGACCACGCACAACACCTTGCCGCGCGGCACGTCCAGATCGATGCCGTCGACGGCCTTGACCAGCCCGTCGTCCGTCTTGAAGTGGGTTTTGAGATTCCTGATCTCGATCAGGTTGGCGGAACTGTCCATGGCGCCTCAGGTCGAGTAAGGGTCGGCGGCGTCGCGCAGGCCGTCGCCGAGAAAATTCAGGGCCAGCACCGTGACGATCACCGCGCCACCGGGCAGCAGCAGCCAGGGGGCTTCCACGATCGTGCGGATATTCTGCGCGTCCTGCAGCAGAACACCCCAGCTGACCACGGGCGGCCTGAGCCCGATGCCCAGGTAGCTCAAGGCCGTTTCGGCAAGGATCATGCCCGGAATGGCCAGGCTCAGTGCCGCGATTATGTGACTCATGAAGCTGGGCACCATGTGGCGCAGGATGATGCGCAAAGACGACGCGCCATCGAGCCGGGCGGCGATGATGAAGTCCTCGTGCTTGAGTGCCAGGAAACGGCCGCGGACCACGCGCGCCAGTCCGGTCCAGCCGATCAACGCCAGTATGAGCGTGATCAGGAAGTAGACGAGTTCCGGTGCCAGGGTCAGTGGAATGATCGCGGCCAGACCGATCCAGAGTGGTACCGAGGGGATCGAATCGAGGATCTCGACCAGCCGCTGGATCAGGTTGTCGGTGATGCCACCGATATAGCCGGAGATGCCGCCGATGATCACCCCGAGCAAGAGGCTGATGGCGACACCGAACAGGCCGATGGAAAGGCTGATGCGCGAGCCATAAATGATCCGACTGAGCAGGTCGCGACCCAGGCGGTCGCCGCCCAGCAGCATCAGCGGGATCTTGGGGTCGCCCGTGCCGAAAAAGTGCAGGTCGGTCGGGAATATCCCCCAGAACTTGTAGGGCGCCCCCGAGACGAAAAAGTGGATCGGCACCACGGTCTGGCCATCGGGCGCCAGCGTGCGCCGCATCTTCACCTTGTCGACGGTGGGCACGAGCGGGTGCGTATGCAGCCCCCAGTGCCAGCTCCCGTCCTGGGCGATATGAACGATCTCGACCGGCATGGGCGGCGCAAAGCGATAGGCCGCCGTGTACTCCTCAAAAGTTGTCGGCGCCAGGAATTCGGCAAACAGGGCTACAAGGTAGATCAGCGCCGCGACCGCACCGCCGGCCAATCCCAGCTTGTGCCGCCGGAACCGTCGCCAGATCAGCTGCCACTGGCCGGCCGCGAGGTAGCGCTCGCGCTTGCGCGTCAGCGTGTCTGGGCGATCTTTCGCCGCTCGCGCGGCGTGCTCGACCTCAAGCATAGCGCACCCGCGGGTCGAGGATCGCCAGAAGAATGTCGGAGAGGAGGGTGCCGACGATGGTGAGAACAGAGAGCATTAGGATGATCGAGCCGGCCAGGTACATGTCCTGCGCGATCAGCGCATCGAGCAGCAGCGGTCCGGTGGTGGGAAGGCTGAGCACGATCGACACGATGGTCTCGCCCGAAACGAGGCCCGGCAACACCCAGGCCAGCGAAGAGACGAAAGGGTTGAGCGCCAACCGCAGCGGGTATTTCAGCAGCAGCCGAGTTTCGCCGAGGCCCTTGGCGCGCGCCGTCACGACATAGGGCTTGCCTAACTCGTCAAGCAGATTGGCGCGCATGATGCGAATAAGGCTCGCCGTACCCCCCAGACCCACCACCAGCGCCGGAATCCAGATGTGCGAGAGCAGGTCACCGATCTTGGCAAAGCTCCACGGCGCATTGACATATTCGGCGCTGAACAATCCCCCGACCGACATGCCGAAGATCGAAAAGGCGCCATACATGATGAGCAGCGCCAGGAGGAAGTTGGGCACGGCCAGGCCGGCAAAGCCGATGAACGAGGCCAGGTAGTCGCCGACGGTGTACTTTCGCGCCGCTGCGAAGATGCCGATCGGCAAGGCGATGGCCCAGGTGAGGAGCAGCGCCGAAAGCGAGACCAGCACGCTCAGGCCCAGCCGGTCCCAGATCAGCTGGCTGACCGGCACGCTCCACTTGAACGAGTAGCCGAAATCACCTGCCGACAGGATGCCCCAGATCCAGCGGCCATATTGAATCCAGACCGGCTGATCGAGACCGTATTGCTTGCGCAGGGCCTCGACGCCGAAATTATCCATGCCAGAGTCCTGCATGGTGGCCATGAGCGTGTTGGCGTAGTCGCCCGGCGGCAGCTGAATGACAAGGAACACCACCATGCTGATGACCAGCATGGTGGGCACGATCATGAGGATGCGACGGGCGATGTAGCCAAGCATCGGGCTACCGGGCGAAACCGGCCGCGGTGAAGTAGTTCACCCCGCGACGCGCGCGTTCGGGCGGCAGCTCGAGAATCAGGCGCGGCATCGTCGTCAGTTCATTGAGCCGCTGGAACAGCGGATACCAGGCAATCTCGCCGTCGCCCGGACCCCAATGCCGATCCATCTCGCCGTCATTGTCGGCGACGTGCAGGTGCGCCAGGAGATCGCCTGCCTGTCGTACCCATTCGTCGGGCACTGGGGCACCATGCTGGTGGTGCATCAGGTAGGCATGCCCGGTGTCCAGGCACATGCGCACGTTCGGGCTCTCAAAACGGCGAACCAGGTCGATCAGCAGGTGCGGAAATACCTCGGGCACATTCTCCAGCACGAGCGTGACGTTCTTGTCCTCGGCATGCGCCACCAGCGGCTGCAGCGTGCCATAGGAGAGATCGGCCATCCTCGGCATGTGGCCGGGCAGGATGGTGGCGTTGGAGAAGCTGAACAACCAGGGCTCGACCACCATATGGGTGGCGCCAATGGCATTGGCGAAATCGATCGCCTGGTGGAAGCGCGTACGCGTGAACTCCCGCTCCAGAGGATCGTCTGTGGCGGTGCGGACTCCGCCCGGCGCATGAATGGAAAGGCGACCGCCAAAACCGTCGAACAGCCGCTTTGCCCTTTCGACACGGGCGGGCTGGTCGTTGTCCAGGATCGCAGGCGAGGCCGACACTTCGAGGTCGCGACCGGCCTGATTCAGCCAATCGATTTCGGTCTCGAGCACGTCCCAGGAAAAAGAGACGCCCAACACGGGCAGTTCGGAAGCCACGGCAGTATACTCCGGCGAAAAAATGGGGGTGCCGGGATGGTGACCCATCCCGGCGTTGCGGTTGCTGCGGAGACCTCTACTTCTTGAAGTAGAGAGTTTCCGGATTGATCGTGCCCGGCGCGAAATACTGCGGGAAGATCGGGTCGACGACGTTCATCAGGTCGGCATTGACGATGGTGTAGCTCTCGCCTTCACGCACCGTACCCATGGTGAGGAACAGCTCGCGGCTCACTGCCATCAGCTCGAGGCCGGCAGCAATCTGCTCCTCGCGCACCGGAGTGGCGCGCATCTTGGCCATCAGCTCCAGACCCTGCTTGACCCCTGCCGGCGGTTCTTCATCAGGCTGGATGCCCAGGTACCAATTGGACCACAGGACGCCGTTATACTCGTCATTGTTGGGCCAGGTGTAGATCGGGAAGGGGTTGAAGTTGAGAATGGCGGCCAGGTTGCCGGTCGTGGTGATGCCCAGATGGCTGTCGAAGTCATTGCCGGTGCGACGCTGGGTCAACAGCTTGCCGTCAATGGTCGAAACGGTGGTCTCGACACCGACATCGGCAAAGTAGCGCTGCATCAGCTCGAGCGTGGCGACACGATCGGGCGCGTTGGCATGCGTTTCGAGCACGAAGCTGAAGCGCTTGCCGTCCGGGCCAAGGCGGAAGCCTTCGGCATCCTTGTTGGGCAGGACCTTGTCGAGATGTTCGTTGGCCAGCTCGGGGCTGTACTCGATATACTGCTCGGCGAATTCCTTGTCATAGATCGGCGAGACGGCCGTCGGAGCAAACTGTGCCGGCTGCTTGACGCCGAAGTAGACCAGTTCACTGATTTCGCTGCGGTTCATGGCGTGCGAGAGGCCGATGCGGAAGTCCTTGTTGCGGAACACTTCGCGCTTGATCGGGTCGGTGACCGTCTCGTTCAAATCAAAGCTGGTGACCACCGATGCAGCGGCCGTGGGCGCCAGGCGGTAGTTGCCCTTTTCGGCGTTCTCGAGCAGCACCGACTGATTGTCTGGCGAGTTGATTGCGGTGCCGAATTTGAAGTCGACCTCGCCAGCCAGGACCTGCAGAAGGGAGACCTCGTTGTCTTCCACCGACGTCCAGCGGACAGAGTCGACATAGGGAAGCTGGTTCCCCTGGCTGTCGACCTTCCAATAATACGGATTGCGGGTCGCCTCGATGATGGTCGAAGAGCCAAACCCGGCCTGCAGCTTCCAGGCATGCAGGGTCGGCACGTCCGGGTTGGTCCAGAAGTCCATTTTGGCGCGCATCATGGTCGGCCAGTCGGCAAAGCCGAGCTCGGCAGCCAGCCTTGCGACATCCGGATTGTACTTGGGATGGAACTGCTTGAGGTAGTGGAACGGCAGACGAGTCGAGCCATTCCCCTCGGCGCTGGCAAGTCCGACAATGAAGGTGCCGGAAGGCCGCGGGAAGGTGACCTTGAACGACGCCTCGTCGATCTTTTCTACCTTGGGCGGTACCGTCTTGCCGTCGATGGCCATACGGAAGTTCGGCGGCAGGCCGCCGAACCAGCCATTCAGACCTTTGCCGGGATTGAACTCTTCGTTGAGCGCAATGTCCTCAAACCAGAACAGGATATCGTCGACGGTGAAGGGCTCCCCGTCCGACCACTTCACGCCCTTGCGCAGATGCACCACATACTCGGTGGCGTCGGCATTTACGTCATAGCTTTCGGCCAGACCGGGCTGCGGCTGCTGGTCATTGTCGAAGCGATAGAGCAGCTCGGACCCGATGAAATACATCAGCGGCCAGTGATCGCCTGACAGGCCATTCATGCGGACGGTGCCGCCATAGCTGCCGATTTCGGCAGCCGGCATGACCAGCGGGTTTTCCGGCAGGCGTTCGGCCAGCGGCGGGATGGTGCCAGCAGCCGCCATCTCGGTGAAAGCCGCAGGCTCCTGGTACTGGGTTGGTTGCGCAAAGGCGGTGCCGCCGATCAGGGTAAAGGCGAGAGCGGCAATTGCTCCGCACCTCAGGCTCATATGAAACATGGTCGTCTCCGGGTCGAATTCTTCCGAAACGATAAGGGCCTGACCCGAAGCCGCGATGACGGACCTATGCGGGCATAGGTCCGTCATGCCGGCATGCACGAGGCCGACATCAAAGCTACATACCCTACTGGTAACGTAACCATCATCACTCTGAAGAGTGATCACATGCAGTTTGGCCGAGGCGGATGTGGACGCAGAATCGGCAATCGACAGTCAGTCTGGAGCGTCGGACGCACCCTGGCGGATGGTCCTTGGATCGATCCGTCGCGAGATCGCGCAGAAGCATCTTGTATCGGGCCAGCGTCTGCCCCCAGAGCGGCGACTGGCCGAAGTGCATGGCGTCAGTCGGCACTCGGTGCGGCTGGCTCTGGCAGCGCTGCAGGCCGACGGCCTGATCAGGATCGCGCATGGGCACGGCATCTTCGTGGCGGAAGCCGTCATCCCCCTGACCATCGGCTCGCGCACGCGGTTTTCCGACAATATGTCCCGGCTGAACCTGAAGGGGCGGCGCGAATTCATCACCGATAGGGTGGAGTTTGCAGGGCTCGATACCTGTCGGGCACTTGGGCTTGAGGATGGAGCCGAGGTGGTGACGGTCGAGATGCTGTCGCTGGTCGAGGAGCGGCCCATTGCGCTGGTGCGCGACTTCTATGCCCTGCCTCGGTTCGCGGGCATCGGCGCAAAGGTTCGCGAAACCGGGTCGGCCAGCGCTGCACTCGCGGCCTACGGCGTCGATGACTACCGTCGGAAGAGTTCGCGGATCGTCAGCCGCGTCCCTTCGGCCTACGAGGCGAGGCAACTCGACATGCGGCGCGACCAGACGCTCCTGGTGACCTACAAGGTCGAGATCGCCCCCGATGGCCGACCCGTCACCTATGGAGAATCGTGTTTTCGAGGGGACCGGGTGAACTTGGTGGTGGAATCGGAGCCGTTGTTGTGACGCTGCTGCGACGGCGAGCACATCCGGTCAAGGCGTTACCAGTGCCGACAAGGCATCTGGCGCGTCCTGGAAGGCGTATGGGTTCAGGAATTGCCGGCGCCAGAGAAGAGCGCGGTCGACGTCGCTGAGGCCAGCCGCATCGCAGACGCTTTGCCAGTGACCGAGGATCACCTCGGTTTGCTTTCTTGCAATACCGACGGCTTCGCCGGGAGAAAGCAGGAAAGCGGGGGCAGCCGCGAGGCAAACGGCGATCCTGCTCGTGCGGTTTTCGCCATCAATCAGCATCGCCTGGGTCGTTTCGTTGCCTGTACGGCCCTGCGGGCAGATGTCATAGGCAGGGGTAAGCGAGAGTGCCTTTCCGTCCCAGAAGGCGGCATGATTGCGGGCATGATCGTCGGTGTTGCCGCACAGGATGTTGAACACCAATCGGCTGAACAGCTCCTTCAGCGTTTCCCTAGGGGCCTTGAAGCGATGGCGGATGATTTCGGCAAGGTCCTGATAGCTGGCATAGCGCGCCATCATTTCGTCGAGGCCGAGCAGGGTGAGAGCCGAGACCATGGCGCGTCGCTTCCAGCCGGCGGCGACCTTCTCGCGGTCGAAACGCGTGACCAAAAGGACATCCTTGCCCGCCGCATGGGCGAGCTGCACCGGCGCCACCGCAAGGCCGGCGAGATGCGCCAGGCGCATCGCTACGAACTCGGCCTTCACCACGCTATAGACGTCTGCCTGCGCCGAGAATTTTGCGATGTATTTGGTATCCCCGTCGATGATCATTGCCTTGGGCCGCGCCCCGCCGATTGAGCTGCCGTGGAACAAAGCTTGATCGAGGGCGGGCGTCAGTTTGGCGCCGCGCTCGACCAGCGCGGCAGCATCCAGCAATTCAGAAAGGGATGCGCTGCGCGCGTCGCGGGGGACGTAGACACGCGCAGAGGCCTGAAAATCCAGCGCGCCGATGCGGTCCGAGCCCGACTGCAGCATGTAGGTCAGTTCGTCCAGTACCGCCGGATCTGCATCCTTCCCATGCTGGCCAAGCAGACGATTGATGATGACACGGCGCCCCCAAGCATCGGGTGCGGCGTCACGGATCGAACTGGGCATGGACAGGCCTGCCAGCAGGGGCAGAGCACCTGGCCGCAGCGGCAGCTCAGGCTCGTACAGAGCTATCGCGTCCGACCGGGCCAGATAGGACTGGCCGTAGTTGAAGACGAATTGTGCGCCGTTCCGTGCCAGACGGCCGGCGACGACCGGCTCGGTCACGTCCGGCAGCCAGACCCAAACGAAGGCTTCCTGCAACACGGGTTCAGAAGTCATCTTTCACCGGCCCGGTGGAGGTGCGGACAGCTTGCGGCAAGAGCGCGACCGACGCTGCCGTTTCCGCTAGCTTCAAGGTCAATTCTCGCTGATCCTGATCGAACAGGCGGACGCCCACGACAGCCGCTGCTTCAAACACCGCACCGATCGACGCGCCAAGATCGCCTTTTTCGATGCGGTGCACGAGCCCGCGCGACAGCCCGGCACGCTGCGCGAGCTCCTCGGCCGTGATCTGTCGCGCGATGCGGGCACGCCTGATCAGCAGTCCCAGCAGCTTGGCCGCATCGCTGGAATAACGGGAATAGGAGCGGTTGCCTGGCTTGGGCATATGGATGTTCCATAAATTGATCGCAAGGCGCTTTTGCGTACTGTTTATGGATCATGATGACCTGAGCACGTTTGAAAGTCAAGGCGCGCTCCATATACGGCACATAAAGGCAGCTGGCGTCCCGTTAATGGTACAGCCTGAGCTGCCTAGTTCACGGCCGGAAAGGTGACCGTGGCCACAAAACCTGCACCTGGCGACGAAGAGACTCGTAAGGTGCCTCCGAAAAGCGTCGCAATCTCCTCGACAATTGCCAAGCCAAGGCCGGCGCCGTCACCGGTCTGGGTCCCCCTCAGGAACCGCTGGCCAAGCCGCGAGGCGACCGAGTGGGGCACGCCGCGTCCGGTGTCCGCGACCACAAGCTGAACCGTTTCACCGGCGATAATATGCACCGTCGCTTCACAGTCACGACCGGCATAGCCGATTACATTATCGATCAGATTGCGAACCAGCTCCCGCAGCAAAACCGCATCGCCATGCACGGCGGCCGACTTTGCCCCCTCGAAGCCGAGATCAATTCCTGACGCGCGAGCTTCAAGCACGTGTTCAGACGCCTCTTCGCGCGCGATGGCAGCAAGGTCGGAAATGCCGGAACGAAGTCCGTCAATAGCTGCCCTGTCGACGTGCGCGAGAACCAGCATTTGTGCGAGGATTCTTTCGGCCTGCGCGACGCTCTCATCTGCAGTGGCAAGCGCAGCGTCGCGCAGTTCCGGCTCCTCATGCCGCCGCGCCAGCGCGACCTGTGTCCGAACAATGCTCAGTGGTGTCCGCAGTTGGTGGCTGGCATTGCCGGTAAAGTGCCTGAGAGCCTCAATGGCGTCGGCGAGGCGTGCCATGAATGAGTTTATCGCGTCGACAAGGTAACTGACTTCGCGCGGGACATCAGCATCGATCGGTGAGAGATCCTCAGGGCTGCGTCGGGAAATCGCCTGGCTGAGCCGGGTGAGTGGCTTGAGCGCTTGGGCTACGGCTATCCAAAGGATGATCGCTGCAGCTGCGATGAGCAATGTCAGCCGTGCCGCGGAGCGCAACAGAAGTGTCTGCGCCAACTGTGTGCGCGCGATCGTGGTTTCTGCAACCGTCACCGTGAATGGTATGGCGCGGTCTCCCGATGACGCAGAGCGCCCCAGCACTGCAACACGAATGGGTTCCCCGCGGAACTGCCCGTTGAACACCCGCAGATCCTCCGCTGCAGGATCGGTGGGCAGTTCGGCGTAACCCGTAACGAACCCTTCCGGCCCGTCAACGCGATAGAACACCCGATCCTGCGCGGAGGAGGTCAGCATCTCGAGGGCCACATAGGGCACATCGACCTCTAGCGCTCCGGCCTCCGTCACGATAACCCGCTCGGCGATGGCGAGGACTGAGCCGGCCAGAACGCGGTCGGAAGCGGTGTCGGACGTGTTGACGGCTTCGCTCCATGTATCGAAGAGCGCGACCGTGCCGATCAGGATCAGCGCCGCAAACAGTCCCCAGAGCAGGCGGCGACGCAATGAGTATGGCCGGCTCACTCGGTCGCTCGGTCCAAATAGTATCCAAGCCCGCGCGCCGTCCGGATGATGATGCCGTGCGGCGCGAGCCGGCGGCGCAGCCGGGAGATGTATTGCTCGATGGCGTTCTCGCTCAGATCATCCTCGAAGCTGGCAAGCGACTCGAGGATCGCCTGTTTCGACACCACCTTGCCCTGCCGACGAAGGAGAGTCTCGAGCAGGCCAAGTTCGCGCGCGGGGAAATCCAGCATCTTTCCATCGACGCTGACCGAGCGACTCGCCGTGTCCAGGCTCAGGCGTTCAAACGAAATATTCGTGCTGCGCCGACCATTTTGTCGCCGCAGCAGAACACGGACCCGGGCCTCGAGTTCAGCAATCTCGAAAGGCTTGGTCATGTAGTCGTCGGCCCCCAGATCGAGGCCGCGCACCCTTTCGTCGAGTGCGCCACGTGCGGTAAGGATGAGGACGCCAGTTTGCACTCCGGCGGCTCTCGCTTCGCGCAGCACATCGAGCCCATCCATCTTGGGAAGGCTTAGGTCGAGCACGACGAGGTCGAACGCTTCAGCGGTCAGCGCGGCGAGAGCCGATGGTCCGTCGTGGACCACATCAACCGCAAAGCCATCCCCGCGCAGCACGGCCAGAAGGCCGGCAGCCAATGTCCGATTGTCCTCGACCACCAGAATGCGCAAGCCGTCCTCCCCTCGCCAGACTAAGCGGGCATGAGGGCGGCGTCAAAGTTGCTCCTTGTGGCGATCGAAGATCCGAGTTCATTGTGAAACATGCTCCGAATTGCTGCACTCCTTGTTCTGCTCGCAACGCCGGTTCTGGCCGAAACGACCCTGTATCCTGCACCCAACGGCAGGACGGACGCTCGGGTCCTCACGGTCTATTCGTCACTGGATGGTCCTCTCGCGCGCCCCATGATCCAGGCGTTCCAGGACCAGAACCCCGCCATTGCCGTGAGCTATGAGGACCTTCAAACGGTTGATATCTATGACCGTTTGGTTGCAGAAACGGACGCGGGTCAGACGACCGCTGATTTCGCCTTTTCGTCGTCGATGGACCTGCAGGTCAAATTGGCCAATGACGGTTACGCACAAGAGAGCAACGTGGCGCTCTCTACAACCTGGCCGAAGTGGGCCAACTGGCGGAACACCGCCTATGCGCTTACCTACGAACCCGCAGTTTTCATCTACCACAAGCCAAGCTTCTCCGGACGCGAGCCACCGGCCACCCGGGCCGAACTGATCGCCTATCTACAGGCCAATGTCGACGCGATTCACGGGCGAATCGGGACCTATGACATCGACCGATCTGGCGTAGGCTTCATGTTTCTTTCCCGCGACCAGGAGCAGTTTTCCGACTTGTGGACACTTGTCGGCGCGATGGGAGCAGCAGGGGTCAAGCTCTACTCAACAACGTCAGCCATCCTTGACCGCGTGGCCAGCGGCCAGTTTGTGTTTGGCTACAATATCCTCGGCTCCTACGCAGCAGAAGCGGCATCGCGGAACCCCGATCTGGGGATCGTTCTGCCCAAGGACTACACGATCGTTACATCGCGCATCGGCCTTGTTCCCAAGGCCGCGGCCCAGCCTGACCTGGGTCGAGCTTTTCTCGAGTTCTTCATGTCCGCGGAAGGCCAGGCCATCATGGCCGAACAACTGCAGATCGCAGCCCTCAATCCCGCAGTGCCTGGCATCAACACGGCTGCGGCGATGCAGGAGGCACTGGGTGGTCAACTGCGGCCAACGCCAGTGAGCCCTGGACTGATGGTCTATCTGGACCAGGTAAAGCGCACCCGTTTGATTGCGCGCTGGAACGACGCGCTGATCCAGTAACCACGACAGGTTGGCGTCAGCTTATTGTGATTGGCTATGGGCTGCTGGAGCAACGACTCCAGCTTGAGGAGTCTGGGAGGACCCCCGCCAGCTGCTGCTACCGACCCGTGAGGGCGGCTGCCGTGCTGCGGCTGTTTCTCAGAACAACCAGCGGTCCAGCGGCCGCCAACGGAGGATTAGGATATGAAGCAGTTTCTCGCGGCGACCTTGCTTGCTGGTGCCATCGCTTTGCCGATGACGGCTTTGGCCGCCGACTACACCATCATGGCCCCGGCCGGCCCCGGCGGCGGCTGGGACCAGACGGCCCGCTCAATGCAGGAAGCCATGACCACCACCGGCATTTCGGGCAATGTGCAGGTGATCAACGTTCCCGGCGCCGGCGGCACCATCGGTCTCGCCCAGTTCGCCCAGGAAGCCAATGGCGACCCATCCCGCCTGCTGGTGGGCGGCTATGTCATGGTCGGTGCGATCCTCACCAACAATTCGCCCGTCAAGCTCGATGCCGTCACCCCGATCGCGCGCCTCACCGGCGAATATGAAGTGATCGTCGTGCCGGCGGCCTCTGAGCTGCAGACGCTCGCCGACCTGACCGCAAAGCTGAAGGCCGATCCGGGTGCAGTGTCCTGGGCTGGCGGCTCGGCCGGCGGCACCGATCACATCACGGCCGGCCTGTTTGCCAAGACGGTCGGGGTCGATCCCAAGTTGGTCAACTATATCGCTTTCTCCGGCGGCGGCGAGGCCCTCGCGGCGGTGCTGGGCAACCAGGTCACCGTCGGTATCTCCGGCTATGGCGAGTTCCAGGCCCAGGTTGAAGCCGGCGCCCTGCGCGTCCTCGGTGTCTCGGCGCCGCAACGGATTGCGGTCATCGATGCGCCGACCTTCGCCGAGGGCGGCGTCGAACTGGTGGTGCAGAACTGGCGCGGCGTCTGGGCCGGTCCTGGCCTGAGCGCCGAGCAGACCGCGACGATCACCGCCGATGTCGAAAAGCTGGTCAACTCCGACAGCTGGAAGGCGACGCTGGCCACCAAAGGCTGGAACAACACCTGGCTGCAGGGCGACGATTTCAAGGCGCAGCTCGCCAAAGAAATCGAAGCCACCACGGCGATCCTCAAGGATATCGGGCTCGTGCAATGAGCGAGCCGGTGACCCCCGAGGGGACTCACACCGACGAAAGGCGCCGCCCTGATCGGGCGGCGCTGCTCATCGCGGCCGGCCTCTTGGTGCTGGCCGCGATCGTCGCCTGGGATACGACGCGCCTCGCGGCCGGTGGAGCCTATGCCCGTGTCGGCCCGCAGACCATTCCCTATGTCATTGCCGCCTGCCTCGCCGGTCTCGGCATCTGGACGATCTTCGCCGCTCTGCGGGGGGACTTCCCCGAGCGTGAACCGCAAGAAGCCAAGCCCGTACTGTGGATCGTCGTCGGGCTGGCATTGCAGCTTGCACTGCTCCGCTGGACCGGCTTTTCCATCGCCACAGGGGTGCTGTTCGGCCTGGTGGCACGCGGCTTTGGTGAACGCCGCCTGTGGCTGTCGCTGCCCTCGGGCATTTTGCTGGCCGCAATCGTCTGGGTCATTTTCGCGCGCGGCCTGCAGCTCTCGTTGCCGGCAGGACCACCCGAGCAGGCGCTGATCTGGTTGCAGCAAACCCTGTTTCCGCCCCTCGGAGCCGCATGATGGGAACCTTCGATCTTCTCTGGCAGGGCGTCGGCGTCGCCATGCTGCCGATGAACCTGCTCTATGCGCTGATCGGCGTAACGCTGGGGACCGCCGTGGGCGTCCTGCCCGGCATCGGGCCGGCGCTGACTGTGGCGCTGCTCTTGCCGGTGACCTACAAGCTTGACCCTGCCGGCTCACTGATCATGTTTGCCGGCATCTATTACGGCGGGATGTATGGTGGCTCGACCACCTCGATCCTTCTCAACACGCCGGGGGAGAGCGCTTCGATCGTCACCGCGCTGGAGGGCAACAAGATGGCGCGCGCCGGGCGCGGTGGCCCTGCCCTGTCCACCGCAGCTATTGGCTCGTTCGTCGCGGGGTTGTTGGCGACCATTGCGCTCGCCTTCATTGCGCCCTGGGTGGTGGGCCTCGCCCTCGCTTTCGGTCCGCGTGAGTATTTCGCGCTGATGGTCCTCGCCTTCGTCACCGTGTCCGCCGCCTTTGGGGATTCGACGCTGCGCGGCCTGACTTCGCTGTTCATCGGCCTGACGCTGGGGCTGGTCGGCATTGACCTGCAGACCGGGCAGGCGCGAATGACCTTCGGCATGCTCGATCTGATGGATGGCGTGGAAGTGACGACACTGGCCGTCGCCATGTTCGCCATCGGCGAAACACTGTTCATTGCCGCGCAGGGCAAGCGCGCGCCCGACAAGGTCGAGCCGGTCAAGGGCTCGATCTGGATGACAGCCAAGGACTGGGGCCGCTCCTGGAAGGCCTGGCTGCGCGGCACCGCGATCGGGTTTCCGATCGGGGCCATGCCGGCCGGCGGAGCAGATGTCGCGAGCTTTCTGAGCTATGCGGCCGAAAAGCGCTTTAGCAACCACAAGGAAGAATTCGGCAACGGCGCCATCGAGGGTGTCGCCGGGCCGGAAGCGGCCAACAACGCCTCTGCTGCCGGAACATTGGTGCCGCTCCTGACGCTGGGCCTGCCGACCACGGCGACCGCGGCGATCATGCTGGCCGGCTTCCAGCAATATGGATTGCAGCCGGGTCCGCTGCTTTTCACGTCCAATCCGCAATTGGTCTGGGGACTGATTGCCAGCCTGCTGATCGCCAATTTCATGCTGCTGGTGCTCAACCTGCCGCTGATCGGGCTGTGGATCAGGCTGCTGACCATCCCGAAGCCCTGGCTCTATGCGGGCATCCTGCTGTTCGCGACGCTGGGCACCATCGGCGCAAACCCCTCGTTGGTCGAGCTTGGCATGCTGCTGGCTTTCGGTCTGATGGGTTACGGCCTGCGGGTATTCGGCTTTCCGATTGCCCCGGTGGTCGTCGGGCTAATCCTCGGGCCGATGGCCGAGCAGCAGCTTCGCCGCGCCCTCGCCATTTCGCAGGGTGACGTCACGGTGCTGGTGACGTCGCCGATCTCGGCCACGCTTCTGGCTATCGCTGCTCTGGCACTCATTGTGCCCTTGTTGCTCCGTGCCTGGGGGCGTGGGCGCATTCTCTCCCAGGTTGCCGCCGACAGCGATTAGGCAAACGCATGCCTCCCTTGCACACCGACCGGCTGGCGACCTTTGCGGTTGCCACCCACATAAGTGGAGCAACAAGGAGCATCGCAATGAAAATCCACCTCGGCCCCCTCCAGAGCACAACCCGCCTGTTGTCGCTCTTCGGCGCTGCCGGAACGGCCGCTGCGGCCGCTCATTCTGGGCGGCAGCCGACCCGGCGGGTGCTTGAAATGCTTGGAATAGATCCCGAGCAGTATCGGCAGATTGGTCGGTAGGCCGTGCCGCAAAGAACTGGTCGTAGAGGCCCGCGCCTGCGAGGGTCGCCGCCTTGAGCAAGGCCGCAAAAAGCCGGCCATTCATGCGTGACCTACGGCAAGCGCCATATACCCATGGTAGCCGACGTAGAGCCCAACCAGAATGATGATGACGCCGCTGAGGTAGGGGGCTCTGGCCGCGAACCGCGATAGCCAAGGGAAGCTCTTGGTGGCCTGGCGCGATCCAATCGCTGCCACGATGCCGACCGTCACGAGGGTGAGAGCAAGCCCGATCGAAAAGCAGAAGACCAGTGCTGCACCGAGCGGGATTTCCTTGAGCTGCAAGCAGATGAGCAGCACGGTGATCGCTGCCGGGCAAGGCAGAAGTCCCCCGGTGATTCCAAACAGCACGATCTGCCACGTGGTGACATTCTGGTCGGCAAAGCGTTTGCGAATGTCATTGGCATGCGCGAGTTCATGCGCGTCCTGGTAGCCATCGGTCGCAAGTTCCAGTCCGTTCTGCTGGCGGTGCAGCCCGTCGGGGCCCGAGCCTTCGACTGTAAGGGTGCATCGGCTTCGGCATAGCCCAGCACGGCACACGGTGGCTCATGGCAGCTACGGCTTCACTGCCCGCAAGTAGCTGATGTATCTTGGGAAGTTTTGGCGCGCCCGGAACGATTCGAACGTCCGACCCTCAGATTCGTAGTCTGATGCTCTATCCAGCTGAGCTACGGGCGCCTGTCGGCCGGACGTGCCGGCGGAACGAGCGAACCCATATACAAGCTTTTCGGGCATTGCAAGGGCAGCTCTTGCGGTTCTACGAGCGCCGCTCGCCGACCGGCAGGGTAACGTCAAAGCGGGTCCCTTGCGGCTGATCGATGAACGCGAGGCTGCCGCCATGGGCCTCGGCGATCTCGCGGGCGATGGCCAGGCCGAGGCCGGTGCCGCCGGCGCGCGCCGAGCCCTCGAAGGCGACAAACAGGTTTTCCCGCGCACGCGGCGGCAGCCCGGGGCCGTTGTCGGCAAAGCTGACCACCAGCGCTGACCCGGTCTGCGTCACGCTGACGGTCACGGCCGGCGCGGGATTGGCGGCGCCCTGCGCCTCGAGCGCCTCGCGGGCATTCTTCATCAGGTTGACAAAGACGCGCGCCAACTGGTCGGGGTCGGCGCGGACGACGACGCTCTCGGGCACGGCGTTAACCAGACGAACCAGCGGATGACCGGCAAGGCCGGCGTCGAAGGCGGCGTCCTCGACCAGCGTCCGGACATCGACCGATGCAGGGCGCGGCGGCGTATTGGATTGCCGGCCATAATCGAGCACAGACTGGGCAAAGCCGATGGCCCGGTCGATCGATTGGACCAGCCGCGGCGCCAGGCGCTGCACCTTGGGATCGTCCAACGTCGCCACCTGGTCGGAGAGCAGCTGGGCCGAGGTCAGTGTGTTGCGAAGGTCGTGATTGATCTTGGAAACCGCCAGGCCGAGATCGGCGAGGTGACGGCGCTGGCGCAGCAGGGTGAAGATCTCGGTCTCCATGGCCGCCAGTTCCTGTTCGAGCACGCCGATTTCGTCGCGACGCCGCGGCGTGGCCGCAATGATCAGCGTGGCGTTCTCCGGTGCCTTGCGGTAGCCGAGCATGTTTTCCGAAAGCCGGCGGATCGGCACGATCAGGATACGCGAAACGAAAAGGTAGAGAACGAGCGCCGTCATCAGGGCGACGATGAGGGAAATGACAAAGGTGTTGCGCGAATAGAGCAGCAGTTCGAGTCGCAGCGGCTGCTCGGGCATGAGCACTTCCACCAGGCTCTCGCTGTCGTCGGCATCGCCCTCGCCCACGATGCGCAGGGTGCGCTCGCCACCCAGCAGCAGCGTGTCGAGCATGCCGCCGATGGTGGTGAGCGGATCGGTGGCGCGCATGTCGATGGTAACGGCGACACGCGGCATGGGGGCCTGTTCGAGCTCGAGCAACTGGCTCTGGCCCTCCCGCCGGTAGACGATGGCGGTGGCCCCGGCAGAATTGAGCAGCCGGTCGGTTAGGGCGCGCGGCAGCGCCAGCACATCGGGCACTGCATCGAGCACGCGGGCCGCGACAATGCCGACGCGCAGGCGGTCTTCGAGCCAGGACATGCGAAAATTGGCAGCCGAAGGCAGATAAATGATGACTTCGACCGCAAGGATCACGAAAATGATCGTGGCAATTATCTTGACCGACAACCCGGAAAACGGGCCCGGCATCGCGCGTGTTTGGCTGGTCATCTCGCTCTAGTTAGCGAAAAACCGCTGGGGCAACAAGCTCAGGGCAAGTAACGAACCAGCTGCGCCAGCCGGCGCAGGAGCGCGTTACTGCCCAGGTCACGGTGAAATTCCAGCCCCAGGCGCCGGGCGATCTCGGCATAGGTGGGATAGGGCGCGACAAAATCCATCAGGTGCCGCGCCGAAAGGCCGCGGGCCAGCGCCAGCGAAAAAAGCGCGATCAGCTCTCCAGCGCCGGTGCCGACCACCCCGGCCCCCAGGATACGGCCGCTGCGGTCGGTGATGAGCTTGGCGGTACCGAACGTGGCTCGGTCGGCCCGGGCACGGTCGTTTTCGGCGAAGGCCCAGCGGGTGACCACCAGGTTGGTGCGACCGGCGGCGCGTGCGGCCGCCTCGCTGAGGCCGATCTCGGCCAGCTCTGGGTCCGTGTAGGTCACGTGCGGCACCAGATGCGGACGTTGCTGCCAGGGCGAGGCAAACAGCATTGCGCGGGCGACCCCTTCCCCGTGCAGCTGCGCCAGATGGGTCGAGGGCGCGCCACCGGCGACATCGCCGACGGCAAAGACGCGCCGGTTGGTCGTCCGCAGTCCGCGGCCAAGCTGGAGCTGGGACGGGTCGGACTTGCGCCGCCGGATGCCCGCCTTGTCGAGGTCGAGGCCATCCAGACGCGGCGCCCGCCCGGTGGCGAGCAGAATGTGCGAAGCATCGAGCACCTGCTCGGTCTCGCCGGTCCGCACCACCACGCCGATCCCCATGGAGCGAGCGATGATGCTGGTCACGCTGGTCTGGGGTCGGACGTCGACGCCTTCTTCGCGCAGCCGGCGCAGGGCGATCTCGGCCAGCTCGGGGTCGGCATCGGGCAGCGGATCGGCGGCGTCGACCAATGTCACCAGCGTACCCAGGCGGCCATAGGCCTGGGCGATCTCGACGGCCAGCGGCGTGCCGCCGATCACCACCAGATGCGTGAGCTTGCGGGTATTGTCGAAGATCGTCTCGGTGGTGAAGAACGGCACCGCCTGCAGGCCGGGAATGGCCGGAATGGTCGCTGCAGCGCCGGTGGCAAGCACGAAGCGGCGGGCGCGGATCAGCGTTTCGCCGGCACTGATGGTGCGGGAATCGACAAAACGGGCGTCGGCAGCGATCAGCTCGATACCCAGCGCCTGCAGCCGCGTGATGGCATGACGGGGGGCAAGGCTGTCGATCACCTGGTCGACATGCTCGTAGACGCGCCGTGTATTGATCCTCGGCTCGTCAGCGGCAATGCCGAAGGGCGCACTGGAGCGCAGCGAATGGGCCCGGCTGGCGGCGGCGAGCAGTGCCTTGGACGGGACGGCCCCGGCATGCAGGCTCACGCCCCCCGGCTTGCCGCGCTCGACCAGGACCACGGACGCGCCGAAGCTGGCGGCAACTTCGGCGGCAGACAAGCCGCCGGCACCCGCCCCGATGACGCACAGGTCGGGAGTTAGGATATCAGCCATTGATCAATCGTCCGGTGCCCGCTTGTGCCCCACTGGCGATCTCATTAGCAAAGCCGGCCTTCCGGCAATAGACCGAAGGCGCGGCTGGCTCGGTTTTGTCGGGGAAAGTGCAGCTGCCATAGGTCCGGTGGCGCGTTGACTTGCCCCGCCGTTTTCCCTATAAGCCCGGCCAACCTGCCAGGAGGCCTGGGAAAGCCCCGGAACTCTGCGGCATTTGTCTTGCGCAAGCTATGAGCCAGAGGAACCGCGCCCGGCGTGGTCTGATCTTATGAAACGTACTTTCCAGCCGAGCAACCTGGTGCGGACCCGCCGTCACGGCTTCCGTGCCCGTATGGCCACCAAGAACGGTCGCAAGATCCTCAACATGCGCCGCGCTCTGGGCCGCAAGAAGCTGTCGGCCTAAGGGCCGCCTGCCGCATGCAGATGTTGCGGCAACTTCGCAAAAGGGCCGAATTCGTTAGGGCTGCCCGGGGCAATCGCGCCGGGCGCTCTGCTTTTTCCCTGCAGGCCATCGCCAGCGACGGCGATCTGCCCGGGATCGGCTATACGGTGACCAAGAAAACGGGCAATTCGCCGCAGCGGAATCGTATCAAACGGCGCCTGCGTGCCGCTGCTCGGGCTTGCGCCGCGCAATTCCAGCCCCAACATGATTATGTGCTCGTCGGCCGCCAAGAGGCCCTGGGTGCGGCATTTGATACGCTGGTCCGCGACCTGTCGTCGTCGATCCTCAAAGTCCATTCAACCCGGGCCGATGGCCCCCGGAAGCCGAGATAATGCAGAGCGACAACAACCGGAATATGATCCTCGCCATCGTCTTGAGCGTCGTCGTGCTCTTTGGCTGGCAGTTCTTGGTGGCCGGTCCGCAGCTCGAGCAGGCACAGCGGCGGGCTCAGATCGAGGCGCAGGAACAGGCCGCGGCCGATGCTGCGCTCGCGACCCCGACCGTGGATGGAGAGGCGGCGACGCCGGCTGTCAACAATGGCGTCACGCAGGCCTTTGCCGATCGCGCCTCGGCGCTTGCGGCCACCTCCCGCGTCAAAATCGAAACGGCGTCGGCCCTTTCGGGGTCGATCAACCTGACCGGCGGCCGCATCGACGACCTGCAGCTCAAGCGCTACACCGAGACGGTCGACCCGACATCGCCCATCATCACCCTGCTGATCCCCGACGGGGCGCCCGGTGGGTACTTCATCGAGCACGGCTGGACCGCGCCGGCCGGCGTCACCGCCCGGCTGCCCGATGCACAAAGCCAGTGGAGCGTGGAGGGTGACACCCAGACGCTGACCGAGACGACGCCGGTCACCTTGCGCTGGGACAATGGCGAGGGCCAGGTCTTCCGCCGCACCTTCGCGGTCGATGCCAATTACCTGTTTACCGTCACCCAGAGCATTGAAAACACCGGAACGGCGGCATTGACGCTGTTCCCCTATGCCAAGGTGGTGCGTCAGGGCACGCCAAAGGTCGCCAATTTCTTCATCCAGCACGAAGGCCCGCTGGGTGTTCTGGGATCGAACAACCTGATCTCGAAGAAATATGCCGACATGCAGAACGACAAGAAACTGTCGTTCGACAATACCAATGGCTGGGTCGGCTATACCGACAAGTATTGGGCGACCGCGATCATTGCCGAGCCGCAGGCGCCGATCAACGCCACATTCTATTATTCCAAGCCGGCTGGGACCGACATCTACCAGTCGAGCTTTGTCGAGACCACGCCCGTCACGGTCGCCCCTGGGGCCAGCGCGCAGAACACCAGCTACGTGTTCGCCGGCGCCAAGGACACCCACATCATCGACGGCTACGACCGCGACAAGGGTTTCGACCGGCTCGAACTGATGATCGACTGGGGCTGGCTGCACTTTATCACCCGGCCCATGTTCGACCTGCTGCAGATCCTTTACGGCATCGTGGGCAATTTTGGCCTCGCCATCCTGGCCGTGACGGTGATCGTGAAGGCGGTGTTCTTCCCGCTCGCCAACCGCTCGTACAAGTCGATGGCGGCGATGCGGCGCGTGCAGCCGGAGATGAAGTCGATCCAGGAGCGCTTCAAGGACGATCGCGTGCAGCAGCAGCAAGCGATGATGGAGCTGTACAAGAAGGAAAAGATCAATCCGCTCTCGGGCTGCTGGCCCGTGCTGATCCAGATTCCGGTGTTCTTTTCGCTCTACACCGTGATCTTCATCAGCCTTGAGATGCGGCATGCGCCCTTTTTCGGCTGGATTCAGGATCTGGCGGCGCCCGATCCGACCAATATTTTCACCCTGTTCGGCCTGATCCCGTGGGATCCGGTGGCGCTGCCGCTGGTGGGCGGACTGCTGCACCTGGGCGTCTGGCCCATCATCATGGGCATCACCATGTGGGTGCAGATGAAGCTCAATCCGCCGCCGCCGGACCCGACGCAGGCAATGATCTTCGGCTTCATGCCGATCATTTTCACCTTCATGCTGGGCACGTTCCCGGCAGGTCTGGTGATCTACTGGGCCTGGAACAACGCCCTTTCGGTGACGCAGCAGTATTTTATCATGAAGCGCCACGGCGCCGAGGTGAACCTCCTGGGCAATATCCTGGCCAGCTTCAAGCGCAAGCCCAAGCCGGCCACCGACAAACCGGCGAGCTGAGCCGGCACCCGACGTTTCGAAGGGCCCTCGACCCAGTCGGGGGCCTTTCGCTTTCCGGGTGATCGGCACTAGCCCGATGCCCCCTGGATCGCTAAGGAAAAGCCATGAGCGACGACCTGCCCCCCACCGATCTTGACCTGGAAGCCGGGCGACTGATGTTCGCGCGACCATTCGCCTTCGTGAAGGGCTGCGTCCGCATTGCTGACCTGCCGCCGGCCGATCGGGTCGAGGTGGCGTTTGCGGGTCGTTCCAATGTGGGCAAGTCGTCACTGATCAATGCGCTGACCGGCCGCGTCAACCTCGCCCGCACCTCCAACACGCCCGGGCGGACGCAGGAACTCAACATCTTCGAGGCCGAGAACTCGCCGCTGCGCATCGTGGACATGCCCGGCTACGGCTTTGCCCAGGCCCCCAAGGACAAGGTGGCGGCCTGGACCAAGCTGATCCACTCCTACCTCACCGGCCGGCCCAACCTGCGGCGCGTCTACGTGCTGGTGGACGGGCGGCATGGGCCCAAGGCCAACGATCTGACGGTGATGAACGAACTCGACACGTCGGCGGTGAGCTACCAGGTGGTGCTGACCAAGGGCGACAAGCTCTTGGCGCGCGACCTCGACAAGATCATTGCGGCCACCAAGGCCGCGATCGCCAAGCGTCCGGCCGCCCATCCGGACCTGATCATCACCTCGAGTGAAACCAAGTTCGGCATCGACACCCTGCGCGCCGAGATCGAGCGCATCGTCTCGACCTCGGGCATGACCGCCTAGCGCCGAAGGAACGCGCCCAGATAGCCTGCCGTGTCGCGGCTGTCGGAGCCAGCGGTCAGCGAGGCGATCGCCGTATCGATCACCGCGTCGGGCGCCGAGCCGCGCCGCAGCTCGGCCAGGGCGCGGGTATAGTCGTCGTCGAACTCGGGGTGCGGCTGCAGGCTGATTGCCGCGCCGTTGCGATAGATCAGACCAGCATTGGGCGTGAAGTCCGACGCCAGGAAGACCTCCGCCTCCGTCGGCGGCACGATCACCTGGTCCTGGTGGCTGCAGGCGATACGCAATGCCGGCGCGTCCGTTTTGAGGAACGCCGGACGGGATGTCACCGCGTAGCTGTGCCGACCCAGACCCCAGCCCTTTTCCGACTTGCGCACGTCACCGCCCAGCGCATCGGCCATAATCTGATGACCAAAGCAGATGCCCAGCATCGGGGTCTTTTCTACATAGGCACGGCGGATGAACGCGCGCAGCGGGCTCATCCAGGCGTAGTGCGTGTCGTAGACCCCGGCAGCGGACCCGGTGATGATGATGCCATCGAGTGTTGCCGCATCGGGGAACGGCGCGCCGTCATAAACCGGCACGGTCTCGTAGCTGAAGGTCTCCCCTGCCCGCTCGAACATCTGCTCGAACATGGCCGGGTAAGGGCCGAAGCGGTCTCGGAGAGGAGCGGGGACGGCCCCGGTCTGGATGATCGTTAGTTTCATGATGCCCCAAGATTTGGGCCAGTTCGCGGCCTGACGCAAGCGGTCGGCGCTGCAGACCGGTCATGTCCGAACCGCAGTCGAGACCGATTAATTTCCAACAGCATGCAGCCTTTTCCCATCTGGGGCATTAAGGGGCCCGATAGGGGCCGCGATGACAGACCAAGCTGCGACGGTGCATGCATTTCTTTCCGGCGGCAGCATGCTTGGCAGGCTGATTGCCGCTCACAACTGGTCTGAGACCTCGCTCGGACCGATCGACAGCTGGTCGCCCACCATGCGGGCCAGCATCAGCCTGACGCTGCGCTCTGCCGTGCCTATGGTCACGCTCTGGGGCCCCGAAGGGGTGATGATCTACAATGACGGCTATGCGGTCATTGCCGCGTCGCGCCACCCCGATCTGCTGGGCAAGAAGGTATTCGACGCCTGGCCCGAGGTCGCCGAGTTCAATGCTCACGTCATGAAAGTGGTGATGGCTGGCCAGACCCTTGCCTTCAAGGATCAGGAACTCACGCTTAACCGCAGTGGCGGCCCCGAACCTGTCTGGCTGGATCTCGACTATTCACCGATCGTGGACGACCTGGGCACCTGCATGGGGGTGGTTGCCATCGTGGTCGAGACCACTGAGAAGGTCAAAGCCGAGCGCTGGCAGGCGGGCGAAAGTGAACGGCTGCGCCAGATGTTCCAGCAGGCGCCGGGCTTTATTGCCATGATGACCGGCCCGAACCACGTGTTCGAATTTGCCAATGACGCCTATCTGCGCCTCATCGGGCATCGTGAGGTCGTCGGCAAGACCGTCACAGAGGCGCTGCCTGAAGTCGCCAACCAGGGCTTTGTAGAGCTCCTCGACAATGTCTGGAGGACCGGCGAGCCCTTTATCGGCCTCGCGCTGCGGGCTTTTCTGCAGCGCAGGCCGGGTGAGCCGCCGGAAGAACGCTTCGTCGATCTGATCTACCAACCGGTGCGCAATCCAGCCGGGCAGATGGTCGGCATTTTCGTCGAAGGCACTGACGTTACCGAGCGGATCGTGGCCGAGCGTGAAGTGCGCGATCGCGAGGCGCAGTTCCGGACCTTCGCCGAGGCCATGCCCAATCACGTCTGGACCGCCCTGCCCGACGGACGGATCGACTGGTGCAATGGCCGGGTCTACCAGTACTCGGGCCTGCAGGAAGGTCAGCTCGACGGCGAGGGCTGGGGCAGCATCGTCCATCCGGACGACCTGGGCGGTGCGGCGGCGCGTTGGGCGCAAAGCGTCCATACCGGCGCGCCCTACGAAGCCGAGTTCCGCATCCGGCGCTTCGACGGAGCATATCGTTGGCACCTGGTGCGCGCTGTCACCCTCGCCGATGCCGAGGGCAAGATCGGTCGCTGGCTGGGCACCAATACCGATATCGAGGACCAGAAGCAGACCCTGCAGCGCCTCGCCGAGAGTGAACGGCGGTTCCGCCTGTCCCAGAATGCCGCCGGCATTGCCTCGCTCGAACTCGATATTGCGACCGGCGCGGTCATGGGCTCGGACTTTTTCTGGGAGTTGTGGGGCCTGACCCCGCGGGCGAGTGAGCATATCAGCGTCCTCGAGGCCATCGTCCTGCCCGAGTACCGCAATGTGCGCTCGACCGAAGAGACCCGCCAGAACGGTACGGCGGCGCTCAAAGTCGACTATCGCATCCGTCGGCCCGATACCGGCGAGATCCGCTGGCTGTCGCGCAATATCGAGTTCATCCACGACCCAGACGGCCGCCCGGTCAAAATGTTCGGCGTGGTTCAGGACATTACCGACCGCAAGGAGGCTGAGGCGCGTCAGGCCATGCTCACCCACGAGCTCGAGCACCGCATCAAGAACATTCTGGCGATGGTGTCGGCCATCGCGGCACAGACCCTGCGCAACACCGATCTCGAGACTGCGGCGGCCACGTTCGGGGAAAGACTGCGCGCCCTGTCGAATGCTCACGACATCTTGACCCGCACGCGCTGGACCGCAGCAGGCCTGGGCGAAGTGGTCCGCTCGGCGGTCAGTCCCCTGCCGGCAGAACGGATCCGCATCGCCGGCCCCGACGTGTCACTGGGTCCGAAAATGGCCTTGTCGCTGGCCCTGGCGATCAACGAACTGGGTACCAACGCCCTGAAGTACGGGGCTCTGTCGCTCGAGACCGGGCAGGTCTGCGTCACTTGGACCATCGAGCGCCTGGGCGACACGGCCCAGATCGTCTGGCGCTGGAGCGAGGACGGCGGACCGCCGGTGGTGCCGCCGACGCGTCGCGGCTTCGGTCGCTTCCTCATCGAGCGGGTGCTCGCCGCCGATTTTCACGGCCAGGTAAGCATCGAATACCTTCCGAAAGGAGTTGAGGTTATCCTGACCGCACCGGTGCCCGAGGGACCGGAAGCGAATAGACCAGACTAGAGTGTGAAAATGCCCATGCCGCCCCGTCGCAAGACCGTGCTCGTTGTTGAAGACGAGGCCTTGTTGTTGTTTTCGATCTCCGACGAACTCAAGGCGCAGGGCTTTCTCGTATTCGAAGCGAGCAATGCCGACGATGCTGTCGACCTGCTGACCGCCCACCCGGATATCGAGATCGTCTTTACCGATATCGACATGCCCGGCTCGATGGATGGGCTCAAGCTTCTCGCCCTTGTGCGCGAACGCTGGCCGCCGGTACGGGTCATCGTGACGTCCGGGAAGAAGCGCCCGACGCGTGACATGCTCATGGATGAAGGCTGGTTCCTGCCCAAGCCCTATACGACCGCCGGCGTCGTGGCCGTCATCGAGGCAGCGACCCCTTAGCGGGCAACCGCCTTTGAACTGTTGCGCGCCACCAGGCGCGGCGTGACGATGAAGTGCTCGGCATTGCTGCGGCCCTTGATGCGTTCGATCAACAGACGCGCCGCCTGCAGTCCCAGCACCTGTCCCGACTGGTCGATGCTGGTCAGCGCGTTCTGCGCCAGATCACAGTAGGACGTGTTGTCGTAGCCGACGACGGCCAGGTCGCCCGGCACCGAAAGCCCGAGTTCCTTGGCGGCACTGAGCACTTCGAGGGCGATGAAATCGGTCCAGCAGAAGATGGCTTCGGGCGCACCGCGGCTGCGCAGCAGCTGGCGGGCGGCAGCCTGCACCTCGCGCGGCGTCTGCTCGGCGAGCACGATCTTGATGTGACGGCGCAGGCCGGCATCTTCCATGGCCTGGCGATAGCCGAGCTCCCTGCGCACGGTGACCTGCGTATCGTCATGCTGGGGGAGGTCGAGGCTGATCATAGCGATGTTGCGATAGCCGGCCTGAACCAGGTGCTGCACCGCCAGCGTGCCACCGAGATAGTCGTCGTTGTTGACGGTGTCATACGCGCCGGCCGTCGTATGATGGGCGATCAGCACCATGGGAATGCGGCTGGCCACCTGCTCGATCATGTCGGGAGGCATGCGCGGTCCGATGAAGATGATGCCATCCATCTGCCGGTCGATCATGGCGTCCATCAGCGCCTGCTGGGTACTGAGGTTGGACTCGCTGATGCCCACCAGCGTCTGGTACTGGGTGCGTTCGAGCGCAGCATTCATCCCAGCCATGATGTCAGTGAAGAACGGGTTGTGGATGTCGGGCAGGTGCACGCCCAGCGTGTAGGTTTGTCCGCGCATGCCACGCGCCGCCGCGTGCGGGCGATACCCGAGCTTTTCCATCGAGACGCGGACGCGCTCGCGCAGCGGCGCGCTGACCCCATAGGCGTCGCGCAGGACCTTGGAGACTGCCGAGACCGAAACGCCGGCATCTTCTGCCACCGTCTTGATGGTAACCCGATCGCTTTTCTGCAGTGGTGCCATGGCGCCTCCCCGCGACGACGCTTAGCAGGCCGGCACCGCCCCGTCGACGCCATGCAGGAAGGGGATTGACGTCGGAGAGCGATTGTAGAACGATACACATAGAACGATACACATTGAGGGGCCAACAAGGCCTCCTGGAGGACTTCGATGAACGAGCGGCTGGCGCCGCATGCCCTGGTGCAGGGCGTGCAGCAGGTTCCGTTTGCAGCGGCCATGATCCACCCCACCACCGACCAGGGCGTCGGCGGACAGTCGCCGTTTCTGCGCAAGCGTTTCGCGGTTTCTGGCGGCGGCACCAAGACGCTGCGGATCAGCGCGCTCGGGCTATACCGCGCCTTCATCAACGGCCAGCGCGTCGGCGAGGACCTGCTGACGCCGGGCTGGACCAGTTACTGGGACCGCCTGAGCTATCAGACCTACGACGTGACTGCCCTGCTCCAGGAAGGCGAGAACAGCATCGACATCTGGCTGGGCGACGGCTGGTACCGCTCGCGCATGATGTGGCCACGCCAGCAGATCCTGAACACCTGGGGCGACAAAATCGGCGCCATCGCCGAACTGCGCAACGCGGCCGGCGACGTCGTGCTCTCGACCGACAGCAGCTGGCAGAGCGGCCTGACCCCGATCATGAAATCGGGTATCTATTTCGGCGAGGCTTTTGACGCGCGCTCAGGCGATCTCGTGGTTTCGGGCGGCGCCAGCGTGGTGTCCGACTTCGATCCGTCCACGCTCATCGCCCACGAGGTCAACGGCGTGCGCGAGCTTGCCGCCCTGCCGGTGCTCTCGTCCTTCGTGGATGCCGAAGGCCGCACGGTCTATGACTTCGGCCAGAATGCCGGTGGCTATGTCGCCTTCACGGTCGAGGGCGAGGCCGGCGCGACGTTGCTCATCGAGCATGCCGAACTGCTCGACCATACCGGCCAGTTCGACCGTGCCAGCATGCGCTCGGCCGAAGCGCGCGTCGAATACGTGCTCAAGGGCGGCGGGCCGGAGAGCTATCGCCCGACCTTCAGCTTTTTCGGGTTCCGCTATGCCCGCGTCGCCATCACCGGCATGGCGCGGATCAGCCGCATCGAGATGATCCCGATCAGTTCGGCCATCACGCCGACCGCCAGCTTCAGCTCGGCCAACCCCCTGGTCAACCGTCTGGTGCAGAACACCATCTGGAGCCAGCGGTCCAACTTCATCGAAGTGCCCACCGATTGCCCGCAGCGCGACGAGCGCCTCGGCTGGACCGGCGACGCCCAGGTGTTTGCCGCCACCGCGTGCTATCTGCACGAGAGCCACGGCATGCTGCGCAAATATGTGCGCGACGTCATCGCCGACCAGCGACCCGATGGCGCGGTGCCCCATGTGGTGCCCGATCCCTCGCGCAACCATGAAGACATCGTGCCGGGCTTTTACGGCTCGACCGGCTGGGGCGATGCGATCTGCGTCATCCCGATGGCCCTCTACGAGCACTATGGCGACCGCGACATCCTGGCTGAAGCGCTGCCTGCCATGGTCAAGTGGAACGACTTCGTCTGGTCGATCAGCAACGGTCCGATCGTGCATCCGCCGGCGGCCTGGGGCGCCCGGGGCTTCACCTTCGGCGACTGGCTGCAGCCGCAAGGCGATTTTGCCAAGCCCTACCCGACGATCGGCGACGATGCCGCCGCCACCATCTACCTCTACATTTCGAGCCATCTGGCAGCCAAGGCCGCGGAAATCGTCGGCGACCTCGCCCAGGCCAAGCGCCTGCAGGAGCGGGCTGCCATCGTCAAGGCAGCCTACCAGCGCGAGTTCATCACGGCCTCGGGTCGCATCGGCTATAACGACCAGACCTCCTATGCGCTGGCGTTCTTGTGGGATCTGATCCCGGCCGAACACCTGGTCGCGGCCAAGGGCTATTTCCTCGAGACCGTGGCGCGGGCAGGAGGGCGGATTGGCACCGGTTTCATCGGCACCCCGGCCCTGCTGCCGGCACTGGTCAAGATCGGCGAACCCGACCTCGCCGGCGCGGTGTTCCTGCAGGAGGGCCTGCCGGGCTGGCTGTTCCAGGTCAAGATGGGCGCCACCACCATCTGGGAGCGCTGGAACGCGCTCAACGAGAACGGCGTCGCCTTCGACCCGCAGATGAACTCCTACAATCACTACGCCTATGGCGCGGTGTGCCAGTGGCTGTTCGAGGCGGTAGCCGGTTTCCGGCCCGACCGGGAGAACCCGGGCTTCAGGCACGTGGTCTTCGAGCCCGTCATCATCGCTGCCCTCTCGCCCGTGTCGGCCAGCCACGATGCGGCGACCGGACGGATCGAGGCGGCCTGGACCGTGTCGGGCGATCGGGTCAGCTACGACATTGTCGTGCCCGACGGAGCAACGGGCACGCTCGTGCTGGCGGCCGGCTATCGGGACGCCACGCTCGACGGCATGCCATTGGCCGCCGACGCCGATCAGAAAACGCGCAGCCCGCTCGCGCCGGGGTCACACAAGGTGACCTTCCGGATCAGCAGGTCCTGAGGGCGGAAGAGCCCGCAGGTTAAAGCAACAGGCTTTCCGGCAACCGGGAGCCACTAGGGGAGGACTACTCATGTTGAAGCGAAAGGCGACGCGCGTCGCGCTCGCGGTTCTGCTGTCTACCGTGGCGGGCTCGGCGCTCGCCCAGGACAAGGTCAAGCTGACCTTCCTGTTCGACAATGCACCGGCCACCGTCAGCGCGGCCGAGGCGCTCGTGGCCGCATTCGAAGCCAAGAACCCCACTATCGACATCGAGACGGAGAGCCGTCCGGGTGGCGGCGATGGCGACAACATCGTCAAGACGCGCCTGGCCACCGGCGAGATGACCGATGTGTTCCTCTACAATTCGGGCTCGCTGTTCCAGGCGATCAACCCCGTGCAGAACCTGCTCGACATCACCGATGCGCCGTTCCAGGCCAATGTCATCGACTCGTTCAAGTCGGTGGTGACGGGCACGGACGGCAAGGTCTATGGCGTGCCGATCCAGACCGCGATGGGCGGCGGCATTCTCTACAACAAGAAGATCTATGCCGAACTCGGCCTGAGCATTCCCAAGTCCTGGGCCGAATTCATGGCCAACAACGAAAAGATCAAGGCTGCGGGCAAGACGGCCGTGATCCAGACATTTGGCGACACCTGGACCAGCCAGCTGTTCGTGCTGGGTGATTTCTACAACGTGCAGGCCGCTGTGCCGAGCTTTGCCACCGACTATACTGCGGGCACCGCCAAGTATGCGTCCACACCGGCCGCCATGAAGGGTTTCGAGCGTCAGGAAGAAGTGTTCAAGGCCGGCTACCTCAACGAGGACTTCGCCGCCGCAACCTTCCCGGACGGCGTCACCATGGTCGCCACCGGCGCTGGGGCCCACTATCCGATGCTGACCTTTGCGGTCGGCAACATCAAGGAGCTGGCGCCCGACAACATCAACGATGTCGGCTTTTTCGCCATCCCCGGCGACGACGCGGCCTCGAACGGCCTGACCACCTGGATGCCGCCGGGGCTCTACATCGCCAAGACCACAGAGCATCCGGAAGAGGCCAAGGCGTTCCTCGCCTTCGTCGCCAGCACTGAAGGCTGCGAAGTACAGACCGCCGCAGTGGGCGCCACCGGCCCCTATCTGGTCAAGGACTGCACGCTGCCCAACGACGTGCCGCCCGTGGTGTCCGACATGCTTCCCTACTTCCAGGACGGCGGCAATTCGGCGCCGGCCCTCGAGTTCCTCTCCCCCATCAAGGGGCCCGCGCTCGAGCAGATCACCGTCGAAGTCGGCTCGGGCTTCCGCGCCGCCGCAGATGGTGCCGCCCTCTACGACGAGGACGTCAAGAAGCAGGCGCAGCAGCTCGGGCTTGCCGGCTGGTAAGCATCGGCCAATGATGTGATCTCAGCGGCGCCCGGGCCTTCAGGCTGCGGGCGCCGCATCAGCAATCGGCAGGGACGGCACGGATGACAGCAGCGGTTGCGACGCAAGCGAGCCGGGCCCGGCGCGCGCAGAAACGGGCGCGAACTGCCGGCACCTATCCGAGTTGGTTTTACCTGCCCGCCGCCGTCATTTACGGCGTGCTGTTCCTGTTTCCGACCCTGGCGTCGTTCTTTTTCAGCCTGACGCGCTGGACGCTGTTCGAGGCCCAGTTCATCGGCCTCGACAATTTCGCGCAGTTCTTCCGGGAGCCCTTCCTCATCCAGGGGACGATCAACACCGTGATCTACGGCGTCGTCACCTCGGGCCTGAAAGTGGTGCTGGGGCTGCTCCTGGGGCTGCTGCTGACCAGCGATATCTTCGGTCGCGGCTACCTGCGCTCGGTGGTGTTCTTTCCCGTGCTGGTCTCGACCGTGGGCGTCGGCATCACCTTCACCGCGATGATGCACCCCACTCAGGGCATGATCAACGAGACGCTGGCCATGATCGGCATCAAGGGGCCGGGCTGGCTCACCGACCCGCGCTATGCCCTGCTGTCGGTGGCGCTGGTGGACGTGTGGAAGGGCGTGGGTCTGGCCACGGTCATCTACATTGCCGGCATCGTTTCGATCCCGCAGGAGTATTTTGAGGCCAGCAAGATCGACGGCGCGTCGGGATGGCAGAATTTCTGGACCATCACCCTGCCGCTGGTGCGCCCCGCGACGGTGACGGTGGTCATCCTCAGCCTGATCGGCGGCCTGCGCTCGTTCGACCTGATCTGGGCCATGACCAAGGGCGGCCCTGGCTTTACCTCCGACGTCGTCGCCTCGGTGATCTACAAACAGTATCAGGCGGGCTTTTATGGCCTCTCGACCGCAGGCAATGTCGTGCTGTTTGCCCTGGTGGCGCTCATCGCCGTGCCGCTGTCGCTGTTTCTCAACCGCAAGGAGCACGACCAGTGAGGTCCGCCCGCAGATACTGGCTGGGCGGCATCGCCATCCTCGCCTCGATCGTCGTGTTCCTGGTACCGTTCGCCTTCATCGTGCTTACAGCACTCAAGGACAAGCGCGAGTCCGCCACACGCGAGTTCTCCTGGCCCAGCGAGATTCACCTCTGGGACAATCTGGTCGAGGTGATCCAGACCCGCGACTACATGCTGCTGACGGCGCTGGTGAACTCCACCATCCTCACCGTGGCCAGCGTCACTCTGCTGGTGATCTTTGGCGCCATGGTCGGGTTCGTGGTGCAACGCCGTCCCTCGGTCTGGACGGGGGTGGTCAATTTCTTCGTCCTGGCCGGGCTGATCGTGCCGCCGGCGGTGGTTCCCACCATCTGGGTGATGCAGAGCATGGGCCTGTTCAAAACGCTGCACGGGCTGATCCTGATCGAGGTGGCCTATGGCCTCTCGTTCACCGTGCTGCTGTTTCGTGCCTTCATCGCCACCATTCCGCGCGAACTGGACGAGGCCGCGATCATCGATGGCGCCGGGCCGATGCGGCTCTTCTTCCAGGTCATCCTGCCGCTGCTCAAGCCGGTGGTGATCACTGTGATCGTGGTGCAGTCCGTCGCAATCTTCAATGACTTCACTAACCCGCTCTACTACCTGCCCGGCAAGCAGAACGTCACGGTGCAGCTGACCCTGTTCAACTTCCAGGGACAGTTCAACACGTCGCTCAACCTGCTGTTCACCAATATCCTGCTGATCACCATCCCGCCGCTGATCGTCTTCCTGTTCTTCAACCGGCAGATCGTGGCCGGCATGACGGCCGGGGCGGTCAAGGGCTAGCGCCTCAATACGTCGCGCGGCCGCCAGAGAGATCAAAGACCGAGGCGGTGGTGAAGGAGTTCTCCGCTGTCGCCAGCCAGCAGATCATCGAAGCAGCTTCGCTCAGTTCGAGCATGCGCCCGCGCGGGATCTTGGCAAGGATCATTGCGAGGAAGTCCGGAGCCTGGCTCAGCGCCATGGTGGTCTTGGCCACCGCCGGGGTCACCGCGTTGACGGCGATGTCGTACTTGGCCAATTCCTTGCCCAGCGACTTGGTGAGAGCGATCACGCCGGCCTTGGTGGCCGAATAGGCCGGGGCATTGGGATTGCCTTCCTTGCCGGCGACCGAACTCAGATTGACGATCCGCCCATAGCCCTTTTCGATCATGTGCGGCACCACGGCGCGACAGACGTAGAAGGTGCCGACGAGCCCGATATGCACCACGTCGCTGAAGGCCTGTGGCGGGTATTCCCAGGTCGGAGCATTGGGGCCGACGATGGCCGCGTTGTTGATGAGGATGTCGATCTTGCCGAAGCGGGCGAGCACGGCCTTCACCGCCACATCGACCGACGCCATGTCGCCGATATCGGCATTGAGCGCCAGCACCTTGCCGTCGCTGCCATGCTTGTTCCGCAGCGCCTCGAGCAGCTTTTCATCGCGGTCCCAGATGGCGACCGAGCCGCCGTGCTGCAGCATGCGCTCGGCCACGGTCAGGCCGATGCCCTGGCCGCCGCCGGTGATAATGGCGACGCGGTTTTCGAAGTCATAGCTGTTCATTGGCGGGTTCCGGAGCGGTGGACGGTCAGTCCATCTGAAAGACGTTGACGAGAGGGATCTGGACCGGAGTCTTGTCGGGATTGGTGTCCATGATGTCGGTCTGCATCACGAACCACTTCTTCATCACCGGCTGCTCGAAGAGCTCATCGAGCCGGTTCTTGTCGGTCTTGAGGTGGGTGCCGAACAGGATGTCGGTCTCGGGATCGTGCCAGACCGAATAGTCGCGAATGCCGAAGGCGGCGAGCAGCTCAACCAGCTCTGGCCAGATGTCGTCGTGACGTTGCTTGTACTCGGCCTCGCGACCGGGAAAGAGCTTCATCTTGAAGGCGACGCGCTGCATCGTTCACTCCCGTCCTCGCTGAGAAATGGGCGCCGGCCAAAGCCGGCGCCCTGTGCGGGTAAAGATCAGAAGTCGAACTGGTCGATATTGTCGGCGTTGAACGTGGTCAGTTCGGCCTGGGTGTTGATCGAGTTGTTGGCATTGATGGTGATCGTTCCCAGGTTCGGGACTTCGAAGGTCGAACCGACTTCGTTCTTGATCGAACCGTCGAGCACGCCGAGGGCGAAGTGCACAGCCAGCCAGCCTTCATTGTAGGGCGACCAGAGCTGGAAGGCCTTGACGGTGCCGTCCTTGACGAAGTCGCGCATTTCGCTGGGCAGGCCGAGGCCGGTGACGGCCACCTTGTCGGCAATGCCACGGCTCTGCACCACCTGGGCCGCTGCCGCGATACCCACGGTGGTCGGCGCGATCACGCCCTTGAGGTTGGGGAAGTTGGAGAGCAGGGCTTCCATTTCGGTGGTCGACTTCTCGGGCTGGTCATCGCCATAGACGGTGGCGACCAGCGACATCTTGGCGTATTTCGGATCGGCCTTGAGCGTCTCGTTCATGCCCACGATCCACTTGTTCTGGTCGGGCGCTTCGGTGGTGGCCGAGAGGATGGCGATTTCGCCTTCGTAGCCGATGAGCGAGCCCACCATTTCAACCTGGTCACGGCCGACGATGTCGAAGTTGACCGGCAGGATGGTGGCGTCGCGGTGCTGTTCGTTGCCGGTGAGGTCACCGTTCACGGTCAGCACCAGGATGCCCTTGGCCTTGGCGTCGTCGAGCACCTGGTTGAGTGCGTCGGGGCTGTTGGGCGCGATACCGATGACGTTCACGCCGCGCTGGATCTGCGCTTCGATGAACGGGATCTGCGAGGTAGCTTCGGCCGTGGCCGGAGCGACGAACTCGAACTCGCAGCCCTTGGCCTTGCAGGCGTCGACAAAGCCGCCGGTGATCGAGTCGAAATACGGGTTGCCCGTATTCTTGCCGATATAGACAATCTTGATCGGCTCCTGGGCCATGGCAGCCGTCGTGGCGAAGGCGAGGCCGGCGGCCAGGCCGATCAACAGGGATTTCTTGAACACGTCATTCCTCCTTGTGGTGCCGGTTGACCCGGCGGAATTGCCCGTCACCTCTGGGTGCGGGAATAGATCAAATTGGTCGCGATGATGGCCACGATGAGCAGGCCGCCCAGCACCACCAGTTGCACCGCCGGCAGAACGTTGGCGACAATCATGCCGGTGGAGACGATGACCAGCAGCCAGGCCGCCAGGAAGGTGCCCAGGATGGTACCGCGGCCGCCGAAGATGTAGGTGCCGCCCAGCATGGCCATCAGCACCATCTGCAGTTCGCCGCCCAGCGCCAGGTCGTAGCGCACCGAGCCGAGCCGCGAGGCCGTCAGGATGCCGGCGATTGCGGCCACCACGCCGATGAGCAGGAAGAGGCTGAACTTGATGCGGGCGCTGCGGATGCCGGCGTGGCGCGCCGCCACTTCATTGGTGCCGATCTGGTAGATCTGGCGACCAAAGATGGTCCCGCCCAAGACCACGGCGAGCACCAGCGCCAGCACGACGAACATCACCACCGGCAGCGGCACGCCGGCCAACATGATCTTGTCGACGCCGATGAACCAGTCGGGCACGCGGATTGACTTGTCGCCGGCGATCACCTGCGCCAGGCCGCGATACAGCGTCAGCGTGCCGATGGTCACGATGATGGAGGGCAATTGCAGGCTGATCACCATCCAGGCATTGAGCGCGCCCATCGCCAGTCCGGCGGCAAGGCCGATGCCGATGGCGACCGGCATCGGAATCCCCGAGGCCTGCGCCCAGGCGAACAGGCACGCCGACAGCGCCATGTTGGCCGCCGGCGACAGGTCGATCTCGCCGGCGATGATCACCATCGTCAGGATCAGTGCCACGATCGCCAGTTCCGAATAGAGCGTGAAGCTTTTCAGGATGTAGTTGACGTCCAGAAAGAAGGGCGACAGCAGGCTGCCGGCGAAGATGCCGATGACCAGCAGCAGGAAGGTCATGATCTCGGGTCGGATAAGCAGGGTCTGCCAGCGCTGTTGCGACGGCGCGATCGTCTCGGCGGGGCGAGGCGTATCGAGCGGGGTCATGCGCCTGCCCTCTTGAGACTGACGATGCCCTGTCGGCGCACGCTGCGGTCGATGAGCAGCGCGATCAGAATGACAGCGCCGTAGATAGCGGCCTGCGACGTGCCCGGAATCCCCAGCAGCGGCAGCGCCGCCGCGACACAGCCGAGCAGCAGCACGCCCAGTACCGTGCCCAGGACGGTACCGACGCCGCCATTGATCGAGGCGCCTCCGATCACCACCGCGGCGATCACCTGGAACTCGAAACCCGAACCGGTATTGGACGGGTTCACGAAGCCCCAGCGGCTGGCATAGAGGATGCCGGCAAGGCCCGAGAGGGCGCCGGAGATGGCAAAGACCAGCAGCGTCACCTGCGTCACCTTGATGCCGCGCAGCGGCGCGGCCACCGGGTTGGAGCCGAGAGCGAAAACCTGCCGGCCCACCCGGGTATGCATGGCAAACACATAGGTCAGGATCGCCACGCCGAAGGCGATGAAGATGATCCAGGGAATGCCCATGATCGGCGAAGTCTGCGACAGCGCCTTGAGTTCGGAGGGGATGTACTGCCGGTCGATCTGCTTGGCGTTCGAAATGATGAAGGTGAGGCCGCGATAAAGGCTGAGCGTCCCCAGCGTGACGATGATGGCGGGCAGGCGGAAGAGTGTGATGAGCAAACCATTGCCCAGCCCCAGCGTCGCGCCCACCGCGATCGAGATGGGGATGCCGGCCCACCAGGGCATCACCTCGACATATCGGTAGAGCATGCCGCTGACCATGGCGGAGACCCCCAGCATCGAGCCGATGGAAAGGTCGACATGGCGCGCCACGATCACCAGCATCTGGCCCATGGCGCCGATCATGATCAGCGGGGTGAGCAGCAGGATGATGCGCAGCTGGTCGAACGTCAGGAATTGCGGTTTGACCGCCCCGACGGCCAGGCAGAACAGCACGATCATGACCGCGATGCCGGCTTCGCGACGCAGCAGGATGGAGCGGAGCAGAGTCATGCGGCCACTCCCTCGAAAGCGACGCGACGCGGCACGGCAGCGTTCATGATGGATTCCTGCGTCGCCTCGGCGCGCGGGATGTCGGCGGTCAACCGCCCCTCGGACATCACCAGCACGCGGTCGCAGAGGGCCAAGAGCTCGGGCAGTTCCGACGAGATCAGCAGGATGGCGCGCCCGGAAGCGGCCAGCTCGCCGATCATGTCGTAAAACTCGGCCTTGACGCCGATATCGATGCCGCGCGTCGGTTCGTCCAGGATCAGCACCGAGGGGTCGGTGAGCAGCCAGCGGGCAAGGATGGCCTTTTGCTGATTGCCGCCGGACAGTTCGCCGATGGGCTGGCGCAACGACGCCAGCCGGATGGAGAGGCGGCGCACCGAGTCATTGGCCATGGCGCGCTCGATGGCGCGGCGGATGAACCCGGCCGGGGCGATCTGGCGCGGCACGGCCGCCGTGATGTTCTCTTCGACCGAGAGTGACCGGAAAATGCCGGCCACGGCCCGGTCTTCGGGCACGAAGGCCAGCCCCAGGGCGATGGCCTCGGAGGGATCCTTGATCGACACGGCGACACCATCGACCCAGAGCGTGCCGCTCTGAGCAGGCGCGACGCCGAACAGCGCGCGTGCCACATCGGTGCGGCCGGCGCCGACCAGTCCGCCGAGCCCGACAATCTCGCCCTTGCGGACCTCAAAGCTGATGTCCTGGAAGAGCCCGGGCACGGTCAGCCGCTCCGCCTTGAGCGCGACGGTACCGATTTCGGCGCGCGCCTTGTGCATGTATTCCTTGAAGGGCCGGCCGATCATGAGCCGGATGATGTCGGCATCGCTGAGATTGCCAATGGCGTCCGTGGCGATCTTGTTGCCGTCGCGGAAGATGGTGACGCGGTCGCACAGGGCGCGCACTTCCTCGAGGCGGTGCGAGATGAAAACGATGGTGCGGCCTTCGTCGCGCAGCCGGCGCGCGATACCGAACAGGGTTTCGACCTCGCGCGGCGTCAGGGGCGCGGTCGGTTCGTCCATGATGATGAGCCGGCTGTCCGAGGCCAGGGCGCGGGCGATCTCGACCATCTGCTGGTCGGCGATCGACAGGCCGCGCATCGGGCGCGTCACGTCGATCTTGACCCCGAGCAGGTCCATCAGCGCCTTGGCCTCGCGCGTCATCTTTGCCCAGGGCATGCGACTGAACCAGCCGTCGTCGGCCTTGCCGAGCACCAGGTTCTCGGCCACCGACAGGTCGGGAAACGAGATCGGCTCCTGGTGGATCAGCGTGATCCCGAGCTTTTGCGCCGCGATCGGGCTGGTGACCTCCACCGGCCTGCCGTTGAGCGTGATGCTGCCGCGCGTCGGGCGATGCACTCCGGCAAGGATCTTGGCGAAGGTCGACTTGCCGGCGCCGTTTTCGCCGAGCAGCGCGTGGATCTCGCCCGGCATCAGGTCAAGATCGACGTCGCGCAGCACCTCGACAGTGGCGAACTGCTTGCCGATGCCGCGTGCGCTGATCAAAGGGAGCGCGTCGGCCATGGTCAGTTTCCGGCGCCGGGCACGGGCGCATGGGCCGCGATCAACCCGCGCGCCTTGAGATCGGCCCAGAAGGCGGCCGGAATCTCGACCGCTAAGGCGGCCACGTTCTGCTGCACTTCGGTCGGCCGGGCGGCTCCGGGAATGACCGACGCGACGGCCGGATGCGCCAGCACGAATTGCAGGGCCGCCACCGGCAGCCGGACATTGTGGGCAGCGCAGACGGCCTCCATGCCCTGCACCTTGGCCTGCACTTCGGCAGAGGCCTGGCCATAGGCATATTTGGCGCCCGCGCCCGAGCCGGTCACCAGGATGCCCGATGCATAGGGCGCGCCGATGATCACACCCATGCCGCGGTCCACGCAGGTCTGCATGCCGCGATCCAGGCTCTGATGGTCGAGCATGGTGTAGGGCATGGCCACCAGGCAGAAGTCGAGTTCCACCTTGGTGGCGACGTCTTCAAGCGCCTGGTTGGTGTTGATCCCCATGCCATAGGCCTGGATGTCGCCCGACCGCTTGAGTTCCTGCAGGGCGCGGATGCCCGACCGCGCCAGGTCGACTTCGTGCGCAGCCTGCCGTTCGGCGCCGTGATAAGCCAAGTCGAGATCATGGATGATCAGGGCATCCACCGTATCGAGCGCCAGGCGCTGCAGCGCCTGCTCGTAGGAGTGCATGATGCCGTCATAGCTGTAATCGAACCGCACTTCGAAGTTCAGACCACCGGTCCAGGGCGAGCGATCGAAGGTCTTGGGGTCCTTGGGGCGGTGCAGCGTGCGACCGACCTTGGTGGTGACGTTGAACAGAGCCCGGTCCTGCGTCCGCAGGAAGCCGCCCAGGCGATGTTCGGACAGGCCGCGCCCGTACCAGGGCGCCGTGTCGTAGTAGCGCACACCGGCGTCCCAGGCCGCTTGCAGCGTTGCCTGCGAGTCGGCTTCGTCCACCTTGGCGTAGAGCTCGCCGATATGGGCGGCGCCCATGCCGAGCACCGGCAGTTCAAGCGCAGTTCGCCCGACCCGGCGACGGGTGGATACAGTCACGGACACAACGGTGGCCCTCCCAAGGCAGACGGGCGGATTGGACTCCGCTCTCGGTTCGTATGGTCAACTTGTCAGACAAAAATTAGTTTGACAAGTTTTTATGTTCTCTTCAAACCTGATCCTCGTGCGGAACCGTCGCAGCAAGATGACGGCCCGCGAGGGAGCAGGACTTTCATGACCATCGCGGGCACCTACCCGATGCTCTATGCCTTTTTCGACGCGGGCGGCGCCTTGCGCCGCGCCGCGTTCTCCCGCCAGGTCGAGGCCGCCATTCAGAGCGGCGCCGCGGGTATCGCCGTGCTCGGGCTGGGGACGGAAGTGGCCAAGCTCGGGCGCGCCGAACGCCGCAGCATTGTCGAATGGGTGATGGCCGATGTCGCCGGGCGCAAGCCGGTGGCGGTCACCATCGCCGATGGCAATGTGCCCGATATGGTCGATAGCGCGCGCTTTGCCGAGGCGGCCGGCGCCAGCTGGCTGATCCTGCAGCCGCCGCGCCCCCCGATCTCGGGCGCCGACCTTGTCCGCTTCTTCGGTCTGGTTGCCGACAGCGTTTCGTGTCCCGTCGCCATCCAGAATGCCCCGGAGTTTCTGGGCATCGGCCTGACGCCCGACGAGCTGCTGGCACTGCATGCCGCCCATCCCAATGTCAGCGTGGTCAAGGCCGAGAGCAGCGCCATCGGAGTAGCGCGTTTGATCGAGGTGATCGCGGGACGCATGCAGGTCTTTAACGGCCGCGCTGGCCTTGAGCTGACCGACAATTTCCGCGCCGGCGTCGATGGCATGATCCCGGGCATCGAGACCATCGACCTGCAGGTGCAGATCGAGACAGCCATGCGGGCCGGCGACGAGGCCCGCGCAGAGGATCTCTACCGCCGTGTGCTGCCGGCCCTCTGCTTTGCCATGCAGGGCCTGGCGCAGTTTCTTTGCTACGGCAAGCTGATCGCGGCACATCGACTGGGCATCGCGCCCAGTGCCGACCGCCTGCCGGCCGAGATCGCCACTGTGCATGGCGCCCGCTGGGCCCAGCGTTTCGCCGCCGAACTGGGCCCCCTGCCCGCCTGACGCCCGGAGTTTTCATGGCCCGCATCACCGATGTCCGCACCACGATCTACGAATGGATCGGCCCCGTGGCGCCGATGCCGCCACACTTTTGCACGACGGCCAGCGACCTGGTCGCCGACGTCACCGGATCGATTGCCGGCTTCCGCTTTCTGGGCTGGCTGGTGGTGGAACTCGAGCTCGACGACGGCACCATCGGTATCGGCAACGCGGCCCTCGCCCCGCACGCGGTCAAGACCACCATCGACACCTACCTCAAGCCGCTGCTGATCGGCACCGATCCGCTCGACAGCGAATATATCTGGCAGTCGATGTATCGGCGCACGCTGCCGTTCGGGCGCAAGGGCATCGGCATGACGGCGATCAGCGCCGTCGACCTGGCCGTGTGGGACGCCAAGGGCAAGCTGCTCGGCCAGCCGGTGTTCAAGCTTTTGGGCGGGCGCACCAAACGGCCCCTGCCGGTCTATGCCAGCCGGCTCTATTCGCAGCCGCTTGAGACGCTCTATGCCGAAGCCAGGGACTATGCCGAACAGGGCTTCCCCGCCGTCAAGCTGCGCTTCGGCTGGGGCCCCAAAGACGGCTTTGCCGGCATGCAGAAGAACCTCGACCTGGTGCGCACCGCGCGCGAGGCGATCGGCCCGGGCGTCGACCTGATGGCCGACTGCTATATGGGCTGGAGCCTCGAATATGCCCGGCGGATGTTGCGGATGCTCGAACCCTACAACCTGCGCTGGGTGGAAGAGCCGGTGGTCGCCGACGACCTGGCCGGCTATGCCGCCTTGCGGGCGCTCAACCATGTGGCGATCTCGGGCGGCGAGCACGAATATGCGCTGGCCGGCTTCCGCCAGGCACTTGAACTCAAGAGTTTCGATATCGCCCAGTTCGACGTCAACCGCGTCGGCGGCATCACCGCCGCCAAGAAGATCGCCGACCTCTGCGAGGCCTATGATGTTACCGTCATCCCGCATGCGGGCCAGATGCACAATTACCACATCTCGATGTCGAGCTACGCCGCCCCGATCGCGGAATACTTCCCGAAAGTTCCGGTGGAAGTGGGCAACGAGCTGTTCTGGTACATTTTCGACGGCGAGCCGGTGGCCAAGAATGGTGCCATCGATCTCAGCGACAGCCTGCCCGGCTTCGGGCTGACGCTGGCCGAACCCGACCTCGTCAACTTCAAGCTCACCCGCTGAGGCGCGCCATGCCCGATTTTCCCATCATCGATACGCACCTGCATGTCTGGGACCAGACGCGGCTCAAATACAGCGCCTTCGATGGCCACCCGCTGTTCGGCAAGCCCTACCATGTCGAGGACTACCAGGCGGCCTGCGGCGATGTCGCGGTGGAGGCCATGGTGTTCCTCGAGTGTTATGCGGACTTCTGGGAAGGTGGCGGGCAGTACATCGAAGAGATCGCCTTCGTCGAGGACGAGCAGAAGCGCGACCCGCGCATCAAGGCGATCATCCCGATGGCGCCGCTCGAATGGGGCGCTGCGGTCGAGCCCATGCTCGCGCAGATGCGTGACAACCATCCCAGCGTGCGCGGCATCCGCCGCATCATGGAGTTTGACGCCGACCCGCGCGCCCTGACCATGAGCGACGGCTTCATCGCCGGAGTGAACCTGCTCGCCAAGTTCGGCTGGTCGTTCGACATCAACCCCAACTACACGCAGATGGACTTCATCCGCGAGTTCGTCACCCGCATCCATGGCGTGCCGATGATCCTGGATCATTGCGGCAAGCCAGGCATCCGGCAGGGCAGGATCGAGCAGTTCCGCGCCGACATGGCCGATCTCGCCCGCCATCCTGACATGTGGGTGAAGCTCTCCGACCTGCCGCCCTATGCCAGCCCGGACTGGACCGAGGAGGAGCTCCGCCCCTATATCGTGGCAACGCTCGACGCCTTCGGGCCGGAGCGGACCATCTATGCCGGAGACTATCCCATCCTGCTCCAGTCGCTGAGCCTGCCGCGCTGGGTGGAAGTACTCGACAACGCCTTTGCCGACCTGGGGCTCAGTGAAACCGAAATCCGAAAGATCTATCGCGACAATGCCAATGCCTTCTACCGGCTCGGGCTCTAGGGCGTGAGCAAGCTGCCCAACCTCACGGGAATTGCGCCGGCCGGCCTCGCGGCCGCGCCTGACGCCTTTTCGGCGCTGGTTGCGGACGGCAAGCGGCAGGACAGCCGGAGCGATTTCGGCGGTCCGGCGCTGGAGCGCCGCTCGATTTCCGAGCAGGTCGCCAATCGCATTCTCTCGATGATCAAGTCGGGCAACCTCAAGTCCGGCGACCGGTTGCCGACCGAGGCGCAGATGGGCATAGCCTTCGGCATCTCGCGGCCGCCACTGCGCGAGGCGCTCAAGGCCCTGACGCTGATGGGCGTGCTCGAAAGCCGCCAGGGTGGCCGCTATACGGTCACCGATCTCAGCCCCAGCCGGCTGGTGGCGCCATTCAACGTCATGCTCTCGGTGGCCGACTATGACGTCAACGAGCATTTCGAGGCGCGCGCCGTCGTCGATCTCGAACTGGTGCGCCTATGTGCGCTGCGCGCCACGCCCGAGCAGCGGCAGCGCATCCACAAGCTCGCCGTCGATGGCCGCGCCTTCCACCACGATCCGGTGGCCTTCCGCCTGCTCGACATCGAGTTTCACCAGGCCCTCAACGACGGTGGCGGCAACGGCCTGCTGACGGCGCTGTCGCAGGGCCTCTACGACGTCGGCCTCGACGTGCGCCGCGTTGCCTCCGGCGTACCAGGCGTCATCGAAAAGAGCGTCGGCCAGCATGTCGAGGTCGCCGAGGCGGTCGAGGCGAGCGATGCCGAAGCGGCGGTCGCCGCCTACCGGCGCCATCTTGAACATGTGCGCGACACCACCATCCAGACCATGGCCCGGCAACAGTGAGATCCAACCGATGTCCGAACGCATCGCCTTCCGCATGAACCTATTTCCCGGCCAGGCGGCCGAGTACGAAAAACGCCACGACGAGATCTTCCCCGAGCTTGCCCAGGCGCTCAAGGATGCCGGCGTTTCCGATTACACCATCTGGCTCGACCCCGAGAGCCATCACCTGTTCGGCATTCTCACCCGCAGCGACGATCACACCATGGCCGACCTGCCCGGCACCGAGATCATGAAGCGCTGGTGGGCCCATATGGCCGACATCATGCAGACCCACCCGGACAACGTGCCCGTGCAGGTGCCGCTCAAGCAGGTGTTCTATCTGCCATGAGCACCGCCACCGCCTTCCGCATCAAGGACCTGCGCGTCTACACCATGCGCCCCACCGCCAAGGCAGGGACCTATTTCAAGCCGGGCGACAGCACGCACTGGCTGGTCGACACCATCATTTCCAATCCCATGTCGGGCTACGCGAAATATCGCGAGCGCCGCTCCAGCTGGGGCATCGGCGTGCTCGGCGCCTTGGTGGTCGAGATCGAGACCGAGGACGGCACCGTCGGGGTCGCAACCGGCTCGGGCGGTGCGCCGGCTGCCTGGATGATCAAGCATCACTTTGCGCGCTTCCTGATCGGGGAGGATGCGCGCAACCTCAACATGCTGTGGGATCAGCTCTATCGCTCGTCCCTGCCCTATGGCCGCAAGGGCCTGCCAATCATGGCGATCAGCGCCGTCGATCTGGCGCTCTGGGACCTGGTGGGCAAGGTGCGCAACGAGCCGGTCTACAATCTGATCGGCGGCAAGTCGCGCGACGAGATCACCTTCTACTGCACCACGCCCGAGCCGGCGGCCATCAAGGCGCTTGGCTTCTGGGGCGCCAAGGTGCCGCTGCCCTACAGCCATTTCGATGGCGAGGAGGGCATGCGCAAGAATGTCGAGTTCCTCACCCGCCACCGCGCTTCGGTCGGTCCGGATTTCCCGCTGATGGTGGACTGCTACATGTCGCTGAGCGTCGACTATGCCATCCGGCTGGCCGAAGCCTGCAAGCCGCTCAACATCCACTGGTGGGAGGAAGTGCTCTCGCCCGAGGACATCGAGGGTTTCCGCGCCATCAAGGCGGCCCATCCCACGCTCAAGTGGACGACAGGCGAGCACGAATATACCCGCTACGGCTTTCGGCGCCTCATCGAGGAGCGCACGCTCGACATCGTGCAACCCGACGTCATGTGGGTGGGCGGCCTTACCGAGCTGCTCAAGATCGCGGCGCATGCTTCGGCATACGACATCCCGGTGGTGCCGCATGGCAGCGGGCCCTATTCGTACCAGTTCATCGCCAGCCAGACCGGCCCGGCCTTCTGCGAATATGTCGCGGCAAGCCCGGACGGCAAATCCATCATGCCGGTGTTCGGCCAGCTGTTCGACGGCGAACCCATGCCTCAAAACGGCAAGCTCCGCCTCTCGGACGCCCCCGGTTTCGGCATGACACTGGCCGGTCACGACAGCCTGATCCTGGTAGAGTAAGGGCCCGCCCCCCGGCTTGGCAGTCGCGTCTCCCTCCCCATTTCGGGGAGGGGAAAGGGGGTAGGAAGAAAACACGTCGGGCGGCCGGCCCCGAGGCCGCCCCCCGTGTGCGACAGCCCTTGGCACTTGACTCACATCAATGCAAAGACGCTTGGTCACGCGCCAGTGTTTCCCTGCCACGCAGAGGAGGCACCATTGGAACGCATCCATATTACGCAACACACGTCTCTGGGCGCCGTCTGGTTCGCCGGATGGCTCTTTACGATCGGCTATCTCAAGCTCGACTTCCTTCTGGGTCTGCTTGGGCTGGTCGTCTGGCCCTATTTTCTTGGCTCACACTTCACCCCAGCCTGAAGGACGTTTTTTCATGACCTATGACTTCAAGGACAAGGTGGCGATCGTCACCGGGGCCGCGTCGGGTATCGGCGCGGCTGTCGCCAGGGCCCTCGCCGCCGACGGCGCTAAGGTGCTGTTGGCCGATCTCGATATTTCCGGCGCCGATGTCATCGCTGCCGAAATCCGTGCTGCCGGCGGCGTCGCATCGACCATCCAGACCAATGTCGCCGACGCCATCGAGGTCGAGGCCATGGTCGAAGCGGCCAGGCGGACCTATGGCGGGCTGCATCTGGCGGTCAACAATGCCGGTATCGGCGGACCGTCGGCGCCAACCGGCGACTATCCGCTCGAGGGCTGGCAGAAGGTGATCGATACCAACCTCAACAGCGTGTTCTACGGCCTGCGCTACGAAATCCCGGCCATCATGGCCTCGGGGGGCGGCGCCATCGTCAACATGGCCTCGATCCTGGGCTCGGTCGGTTTTGCCAATGCGCCGGCCTATGTGGCGGCCAAGCATGGCGTGGTCGGCCTGACCAAGGTGGCGGCGATGGAATATGCCAAGCACGGAGTGCGGATCAATTCGATCGGCCCAGCCTTCATCGATACGCCGCTGCTCTCCAAAAATCTCGACGAGGCGACGCTGGGTTTCATCCGCACGTTGCACCCGGTCGGACGGCTGGGGACATCCGAAGAGGTCGCGGCGCTGACCTCGTTCCTGCTCTCGTCCCAGGCCTCGTTCATCACCGGCAGCTACCATCTGGTCGATGGCGGCTATACCGCCCAATAGGTCAGCCGCGGGCGATCCGCAGCGTCAACGCCGGATGCTGACGCGCCAGCGTCTCAACCACCGGCACCCAGCGGTCGGCGACCCGGTCGCCGGCCGGAGCGAGCGGCAAGACGAGCGACAGGTTGCCCGTGCTGCTGCGCAGCTGCAGCCGGGTCACCGCACCCGACTGCAAGACACGCGCGATGGTGGACGGGAGGTGTTCGCCCGCCACCTCGAGCGTTTCGGTAAAGCCTGTTGCGGCCGTCTGGCTGTCCATCGGTGTCTCCTTGTCTGGGAAACACTCAAGGCACGCCCGATGGCTGCGACATTGATCTGGCGCAACACAGACCACGCGTGAGTGAGTCTTTGATGGGCACGTCGATTTTCAATGACCACGTCACTTCAGCCATGGAGGCTCGAATGAGATTTCTTTCTGCACTCGCCTTGGCACTAATTTTCTGTGCTCCCGGAGTTGCACCTGCAGAGGAATCGCGCCTGACGTTCGGCGGCGATCAGTTCGTCGCGGGACAGGCGGCGAGCCTAGCAGCGCCGGTCGATCGCGACGCCTTTGCCGCCGGCTACGATGTCGCCCTGACGGCGCCGGTCGCTGGTGACGCCCATCTGGCCGGCTATAATGTCAGCAGCGGCGCAGCCATCACCGGCAATCTCTATGCGGCCGGGCAGAGCGTGGCGATCCGCGGCCCAGTCGGCGGCGACGTGTCGGCGCTCGGCTCCAATGTCGCCATCGACACCACCGCGCCGGTGACGGGAAACCTGCGCATTGCCGCCTCCACCATCACGCTGGGCGGAGCGGTCAGCGGCTCGGCTTTGGTTGCCGCGCAGACCCTGCGCATCGACAGCACAATTGCCGGGGACCTCAGCTTTTTCGGCGAGACGCTGACATTTGGTCCTGCCGCCAAGATCATCGGGCGGGTGAGTATTCATGCGCCAAAGCCCATTGATGTGCCCACCAGCGTGGCCGCGGCCGACCGGGTGAGCTACACGCAGCTGACCGGGCCGGACTATGCAACCGAAGCGGGCAAGACGGCCGAGCATGTGGTGCGCAGCGTCTGGCCAGCGGTCTGGGCCACCGGCCTCTGGTGGCTGCTGCTGGCCGTGGTCGGTCTGCTCTTCCTAACGCTGGGCGCAGGCTTTGTCGCCCGACTCGAAGCGGCGGCGGTCGGCAAGGCGGGACGCACCTTCACGCTCGGGCTTTTCGGCTTTGCCGCGGCGATGGGCCTGGTTCCCGTCTTTGCCCTCACCCTGATCGGGCTCTTCCTCGTGCCGTTCGTCCTCATCTTCGTGGCAGCTGTCTGCGGCCTCGCCTATCTCGCCGGCACCTACCTGGTCGGCGCCCGGATGGCCGGGCAGTTGCTGCCGCTCGACAGTGCGCTCAAGCGCGTTGGCATGCTGGTGGTGGCCATCGTGGTGGCGGGCCTGCTCGGGATGATCCCGTTCATCGGCTGGCTGATCACCCTGCTGCTGCTGATCGTCGGCTTCGGTGCCTTCGGCCGCCTGACGGTCGGGCGCTGGGGCGCCGCCGATGCAGCACGCCTGACCCCGCCACCGGCCGCCACGCAAGCAGCGGCCTGACCCCGAATTTTCAACGGAGACTGACGTTATGACCTATCATGCCTGTGTCTGGATCGATCAGCGCGAAGCCAAGATCTTCGAACTGAGCGCCACCGATGTGGCGGCCAGCCACGTTTCGGACGGCAAGCCGCACCATCACCTGCACAGCAAGGACGAGCACGCCCACCAGGAAATGCTCGCCGATGTCGCGGCCCGGCTCAAGCCAGCCAAGGCAATCCTGATCGTCGGCCCGGGCCAGGCCAAGACGGCGTTCAAACACTATCTGGACGCGCACAATCCTGACATCGCCAAGAACGTCTGGGACGTGCAGGCCAGCGACCACCCCACCGACGCACAGGTCGTCGCAGCGGCGCGCAGCTGGTTCCACGCCCAGGATCGCATGCACTAGAAGAGGCGAACGTGCCCATCAACCGCGAATGGCATCTGCTGCACCGCCTGCCGCGCACGGCAACGCTCGAAGAACGTCTCGACTGGCATCTCGCCCACGCCGCTGCCTGCGGCTGCCGCGAGATGCCGGAGAGCATTCGCAAGGCGCTGGAGGCGCGCGGGTTGATCGAGGTCACGCCGCGCAGTCTGCGGTAGCAGGCGCTGAGCGCCTCCCCCGCCTGCCCAGGAGGGCCCGACCTGCACCTGCGTGCCGGCTTCTCGACATCCTCCCCGTTCACGGGGGAGGATGACCGCGCCCTGCGCGGCGGCGGTCGCGCCTCTGCGCCAGCCTCACTCCCCCCGCCGTGCCCCTGCCCCACCCCCTCCCTTAACCCCCACCCCCATCGTTCACCCTCGCCGCACACCCCGTTCACCCTTCCCGCTGCACTTTCCGTCATGACAACGTTGGCATTGCGGTGAAAACTCCCTATGTGAGGCGTGTTCCCTCACAGCAAGGAGGTCAAGAAAATGGCCTATGATTTCACCAATAAGGTCGCCATCGTTACCGGCGCAGGTTCTGGCATCGGGGCGGCGGTAGCCAAGGCACTGGCGGCCGATGGCGCCAAGGTGCTGCTCGCCGATCTCGATCTGACGGCGGCCGAAACCATCGCGGCCGAGATCCGTGCTACCGGCGGCACCGCATCGGCCACCCGCACCGACGTGACCGATGCCGCGGCCGTCGCGGCCATGGTCGAAACGGCCAAATCCACCTATGGCGGGCTGCACCTGGCGGTCAACAATGCTGGCATCGGTGGCGCCGCAGCACCCACGGGCGAGTATCCGCTCGAGAGCTGGCACAAGGTGATCGACACCAATCTCAACAGCGTCTTTTACGGCATGCGCTACCAGATCCCGGCGATCATCGCCTCTGGCGGTGGCGCCATCGTCAATATGGCCTCCATCCTGGGGTCGGTGGGCTTTGCCATGTCGCCAGCCTATGTGGCGGCCAAGCATGGCGTGGTCGGCGCCACCAAGGCCGCCGCGCTCGAATATGCGCAGCAGGGCGTGCGGATCAACGCCATCGGGCCGGGCTTTATCGAAACGCCGCTGCTCTCGAAAAACCTCGATGCGGCCGCCCTCGACTTCCTCAAGACCAAGCATGCCGTTGGCCGGCTTGGCACGGCCGAGGAAGTGGCCGCGCTGACGACGTTCCTGCTTTCGGCCGGCGCCTCGTTCATCACCGGCAGCTACCACCTGGTGGATGGCGGCTACACCGCGCAGTAATCGCTGGTCACCCAAAGGCAAAGGCGCGCCCGTAATGCGGACGCGCCTTTGTCATGTCTGGCCGGATCAGGCCGTGGTCAGCGCAAAGGTCAGCGAGACGCCGTTAATGCAATACCGCAGCCCGGTCGGCTCCGGACCGTCGGGAAAGACGTGCCCGAGATGGCCACCGCAGCGGCGACAATGCACTTCGGTGCGGGCATAGCCCAGCTTGTAATCGGTGGATTCGCCCACGGCATTGTCCAGCGGCTGGTAGAAGCTCGGCCAGCCGGTGCCGCTGTCATATTTGGTGGCCCCATCGAACAACGGCAGCTCGCAGCCCTTGCAGGCGAAGATGCCGGCGCGCTTTTCGTCGTTGAGCGGCGAGGTGAAGGGATATTCCGTATCCTCGTGGCGCAGCACGCGATAGGACGCGTCGTCGAGCTGGGCCTTCCACTCGGCGTCGGTCTTGGTGATTTCGAAACTGCCTTCGACCGCACGGGCGTCGCCCGGCGACTGGCGGAAGAACAGGCCCGCCGCGCCAATGGCGGCAACGGCCGTGCCGCCCAGCAGCAGACTACGTCGAGAAAAGGCCATCGGTCGTCTCCATCAAAAAAAGTGCCCCGCCCCCGTGAACTGGGAGCGGGGCCGAAATGCAGGCTAGTGCCTCGGGCGGTCGCCTGCACCTCAAAAGCGCGTGTCCCGCCGTGAGGGCAGCGGGACAGCGTGCTTACGACTTGGGCAGGAGTACGGCGTCGATGACGTGGATCACGCCGTTCGACTGCACAACGTCGGCGATCGTCACGGTGGCGACGCCACCATTGCCGTCGGTGATCTTGACCATGCCGCCATCGACCGCAAAGGTCAGTTCGCCGCCCTGGACGGTGGCAACCTTGAGCATGCCACCGGCATCGCCGATCATCTTGACTAGGTCGGTCGAGAGGATCGCGCCGGGAACGACGTGATAGGTCAGGATGCCGACGAGCGCGTCTTTGCTCTCAGGCTTGAGCAGGGTGTCGACGGTACCGGCCGGCAGCGCCTCAAAGGCGGTGTTGACGGGGGCGAACACGGTGAACGGGCCAGCACCCTTCAGGGTCTCGACCAGGCCGGCGGCCTGCACGGCAGCGACCAGCGTGGTGTGGTCGGGCGAGGTCACGGCGTTGTCGATGATGTCCTTGTTCTCGAACATCGGCATGCCGCCGACCATCGGGTTCTCGGCATAAGCCGCGCCGGAGAGGGAGGCGAGTGACAGGGTGGCGCCAACAACGAGGGCGCGAAGCGAGATCTTCATGGAATAGGTTCCTTCCTTTGGATGTCCGCGTCTGGTGCGTCGGAACATGAGCAGTTACGGACCGCTGATGCAGGAAGTTTCAAACTTTCTAACTTCACGAAATTTTGAGCCGATCGGGCATAATAAATGCAAAAGGTCGGGAACTTTTCCCGACCTCGTCACATGCGCGAAGTAATACTGGAAGATGCGCTACTTATATTGGCATCGCCTTGCCTACGGCGACGATCGGGCCCTGGGCCTTGCCGGTGGGCGAACCACCCTTTTGCTCCAGCGTCACCGCCAGCACGGTGCCTTCGCCGAACTTGGACTGCGCGTCGGCGTCGAGCGCGATGGAGGTGCGCTTGTCGACCGGGATCACGCCCATCGACACCGCCGGCTCGTCGCCCTTGATGTACCAGAGCTCGTAGTCCTTTTCGGCCAGCTGCTGGCCTTCCAGGCCGAGCAGGCGCACGGCCTTGGTGCTGCTGTCGTAGAACGCGACGAATTCGACCCCGCTGCCTTCGTTGGCCTGCAGGGCCGCCACCAGCTGGGTGGCGACGCTATCGACATCGACGCGCGGCTGCAGCAGGTTGAGGCCGATCGCGGCAACCGCCACGGCGAGGCCGCCGGCTGCCAGGCCGCGCCAGAGCGCCAGCGAATTCCACCAGCCCACGAGGCCGCCCGAGGCAGCGGTCGAGCCGAACAGCCGGTTCTGCAGACGCGCCATCACGCTCTGCGGCGCGGTGACTTCAGCGAATTCATTATCGAGGCTCGACAGCCGCAGGCGCCACAGGCGCTGCTCGGCCGCAAGGCCGGGATCGTCGGCGATGCGACGCGCCATACGTTGATGTTCGGCCGCATCGAGCAGGCCGAGGACGTATTCGGCGACGAGGACCCGGTCCCCGTCTGCGCTGCCGTCCATGTCGTCTGCTTGGCTCATGCCGTAAGACACTCTCTCAATTTGATCAGGCTGCGCCGCAGCCAGGTCCGCATCGTGTTGAGCGGCACGTTGTGGCGCGCCGCCAGTTCCTCATAGCTGAAGCCGTCGAGATAGGCTCCACGCACCGCATCCGCCTTGGCCTGCTCGAGTTCGGCGAGGCACCCGTCGATGCGGGAGCGCTCGCCCTTGTCGAGGGCGGCCTGTTCCGGGTCGGGACCGGCATCGGCCACGTCGAGCGCGGCATCGATGTCGTCCGTCATCGGCTTGCGGGCCCGCAGGATGTCGAGGGCATGGTTGCGGGCCACCGCCACCAGCCACGAGATCGGGCTGTAGCCACCGGCCACATAGCGGTCGGCGCGCTGCCAAATCTTGACATAAACCTCCTGCAAGGCCTCTTCGGCTTCTGCACGGTCTTTCAAGATACGCAGGCTCACCCCGAAGAGTTTCGCACTGGTGCGCTGGTAGAGGTCGGCGAACGCCTTGCGGTCGCGCAGGGCGCAGCGCGCGATCAGGTCGGCAATGTCGGCAGTCGTATTGGACACCATGGGCAGAGTGATAACCGGAGCAATTCTGCCTTGCTACCCCTTGCGTGCAACGAACAGGACTTGTGTACACGGCCAGTCGTCGTAAAAACTCCACCATTGGCAGATTCAAGTCTGCCGCCTCGACCCTCACCGACCTCGGATTCCGGCGCCTGGCGCTGCTTTGAAGGACCATAATGAGCACTCGCGCCATGCCCGACATCGAATCGTTTTCCCGCGACGCGGCCATTCTGTCGCAGGCGCTGCCGTTCATGCAGCGCTACGAGGGCAAGACCGTGGTGGTCAAATATGGCGGCCACGCCATGGGTGATATCGGACTGGGCCGCGCCTTTGCCCGCGACATTGCCCTTTTGAAGCAGTCCAAGGTCAATCCGATCGTGGTGCATGGCGGCGGGCCGCAGATTGCCTCGATGCTGAAGAACCTGGGCATCGAGAGCAAGTTCGAGGGTGGCCTGCGCGTCACTGACAAGCGCACCATGGAAGTGGTCGAAATGGTGCTGGCCGGCTCGATCAACAAGGAAATCGTGGCACTGATCAATGCCGAAGGCGAATGGGCCATCGGCCTGTGCGGCAAGGACGGCAACATGGTGTTTGCCAAAAAGGCCACCAAGACCGTCAAGGACCCCGGCTCGTCGATCGAGCGGGCGCTCGACCTGGGCTTTGTCGGCGAACCCGTCGAAGTGGACCGCACACTGCTCGACCTGCTCGCCCGCTCCGAGATGATCCCGGTCATCGCCCCGGTGGCGCCGGGCCGCGACGGCAACACCTACAATATCAATGCCGATACCTTTGCCGGTGCCATTGCCGGCTCGCTCGGCGCCAAGCGCCTGCTGTTCCTGACCGATGTCGATGGCGTGCTCGATGCCAACAAGCAGTTGATCCCCGAATTGTCGGTCCGCGACGCCCGGGCGCTGATCGCCGACGGCACGATTTCGGGTGGCATGATCCCCAAGGTCGAAAACTGCATCGAGGCGCTGGAAAACGGCGTCGAGGGCGTGGTGATCCTGAACGGCAAGACCCCGCATGTGGTGCTGGTCGAACTCTTCACCGAGCACGGCGCCGGCACGCTGATCGTCCGGTAGGGCGACCGGCGCCTGCGCCAACGCAAAGCCCTCAGTCAGGTCCTCCCCCCGTCCCACGGGGGCAGGAACCGGCGGGGCCGTTGGAGAGGGCGCGCTTTGCCATCCCTCGGCTCTCCCCCATGAGACCCCATGGTGCCTCTCGAACCACGAGGTCGGGAACACAGACCTGCCACGCCCTCGTCCTTCGACAGGCTCAGGATGAGGGCTGCTGAGAGGTCGGCTTCAACCGCCCCCTCAATACCCACCTGCCTGCTTGTTGTACGTCAGCCCGTAGGTCGCCGGCGTGATCGACCCGGTAATCGTCTCGTCGACCTGCGGCTTCTGCGCCTCCCCGAAGGCATGGCCAAAGCTCAGTGCGGCGATGGCGATGGCGGCAAGGGTGCAAAGGGTCTTCAGCATGGCGGCTCCGGGGTAGGACGGGTTTGGATCCCTCCCCATTGCGGCAGCGCGCGGTCGATCTATGGCATTTTATCGAACATCATCACGCATGGTGAACCCTTCGCTAATGTCCACAGGCCGGTCCTCGAAAGTCAGAAGGGGCGCCCCGCAGGACGCCCCTTCGTTGGTCTGGAGGAGTGCGCTCAACAGGCGCCTCAGACCTCGACGGCCACGTGCTGCGGCGGCGGCGCGGTGGTCCTGGGCAGCGGGCGGAGCAGCAGCACCATGGCCGCGACCACGAGGAAGGCACCGATCTCGTACCAGGCAGCGTTGCTCGCGGCATTGACGAAGGCCGAGCTCTGGCTGGTGGCGCCCCATTCGACAGCGTGTTCGAGCGACGAAAAGAAGATCTCTCCCACCAGCGCCACGCCCAGCGCAGCCCCGACCTGCTGGAAAGCCTGAAGGGCGCCCGACGCCGAGCCGGCATCCTTGCCGGGCACGCCCTGCAGGATGGTCTGGAACAGCGCCGAGACGGCAAAGCCGAGACCGGCGCCCGAGATAAAGAGCGGCGGCACGAAGGCCCAGTGGTCGATTTCGGTGCCGACATTGCCGATGGTCCAGCGCAGATAGAACATGCCGCCGGCCAGCAGCAGCGCGCCGAGCGCCACGCGCTGCGACAGCCAGCGGCTGCCCAGCCGGCCGCCGATGATCGAGATTACCAGCACGCCGATCGGGAACGGCACGGTGGTCAGGCCGGAATCGAGCGGGGTCAGCCCGAAGCCGGACTGGAAGAAAATGGCGAGGATCATGAACAGCCCCGGCACGCCGGAGAAAAAGATCAGCGTCATGGCCGTGCCGACGACGAAGTTGCGGCTCTTGAACAACGGAATGGGCAGCAGCTCGGTCTTGCCCTCGCGATCCATGCGCTTTTCCCACAGGTAGAAGACAACCAGGCCGGCAAGGCCCAGGAGGATCAGCCCAAAGGCCCAGAGCGGCCAGCCATAGATGCGGCCCTCGACCAGCGGGAAGACGATGGCGACGATCGAGACGCCGAACAGGCCAATGCCGACAAAGTCGTTGGTCAGGCCCGGATGCGGGGTGATGCGCGGCACGAAGCGCCAGGCGAGCACCATCGCCAGCAGCCCGAGCGGAATGTTGATCAGGAAGATCGGGCGCCAGTCGAGGCCACCCAGATTGGCCGAGATCAGCAGGCCACCGGCGATCGGGCCGGCCACCGAAGCCAGCCCGGCGGTAAGGCCGAAAAACGAAAAGGCGAAACCGCGTTCCTTGGGCGGAAAAATCACCGAAACGATCGAGAGCACCTGCGGGGTCATCATGGCGCCGGCAATGCCCTGCAGCACGCGGGCGCCGATCAGCGTCTCGATGCTGGGCGCCAGGCCGCATAGCGCCGAACCGACGGTGAAGGCGGCGACGCCGATGATGAACATGCCGCGCCGGCCGACAATGTCGCCCAGGCGACCGAAGGGCAGCAGGAAGAGCGCGAAGCTGAGCACATAGGCGGCCACTACCCATTCGATCTGGCTCGAATTGGCATTAAGGTTCGCCTGCATGGCGGGCAGCGCCACATTGACGATGGTGACGTCGATCAGGTTCATGAAGCTGGCCAGCAGCAGGATGGCGAGGGCCACCCAGCGGCGGGGATCGGGCTCGGCAGAGCTGGTGTCAAAATGCGTCGCGCTCATTGTTTTCGTCCTTGGATCGACAATTCGGGAGGATTGGGGTTGCGGACCGCGCGCATCAGTTCGGCGCGCAGGCGCTGGAAGTTTTCGGGTGTGGCGCCGGGCGCCCGGGAAAAACCGGTCATGGCGCCGATCAGCATTTTGGATGCCGGTTCGGGGTCGAGGTCGGGGCGGAAGTCGCCCGACGCGACGCCGGCTTCGAGAATTTCCATCACCATGTGCCGCCAGCGCGCCATCATCGGGCCAACGCAGGCGAACATGATCGGATCGCGGCGCGAGCGCTCAAGCAACTCGGAGAGCGCGGTGAGCAGGGCGACCTTTTCGCCCAGCAGTTCGGCATAGTCGTCGAACTCGCATTCGAGCTGCGCCGTCGGGGTCAGGTGCTCGCGCCCCTTGCCCATGCTCTGTGCCCGCAACTCGGCCCTGATGTCGTCGGCCACCAGCGCGATCAGCGCTTCCTTGCTTGGTACATGATAGTGCAGCGTCGCGATATTGATGCCGACCCGCTCGGCAATGTCGCGCGTGCGCAGGCCCTCAAATCCCTTTTCGACGATCAGCGCACGAGCGGCAGCCGCAATGGCCGCCTTGCGGTCTTCCGAGGATTCACGAGCTTTGTGCGGCACGTTCACAAGCAGCCTGCAGCTGAAGGGACAACGACGCGCGCCCTCTAGCCCAGATCAGAATATCAATCAAGTGATTGATTATGTCGGCAGTGAGTTGAATTCCTCCCCTGCCGGACATGACACCACGGGGTGTGATCAAAGGCTGCGAGTCGCTACCGCAGCGGCCTCAGCACGCCGCGTCATCCGCCTTGAGGCTGCGCACCAGCCGCTCCACCACCGGGTCGGATGCCTTGAGCGCTGCTTCTGGGTACTCATAGTAAAAGCTCGCCAGCTGCGTGCCGCCGCAGGCCGCAATCACCCGCACGTAACGGATCATGCCGTTGCGGGTCGCGGAAAAGCTCGCCCAACTGGGGGTGACGCGCTCGTAGCTCAGCGCCCAGCCATCGGCGCTCGCGATCTGCAGGCCGATGCGAACCGTCGCCTCGAAATCTTCGCCGGTCACCATGCCGCCGAAAACGCTGAGCGTCTGCAGGCCGTCCGGCGAGGTGAACTCGCGTCCGTCGCCATTGTCGGCTTCGCGCCCCCAGGCAAAATCGGGCGGCACGTCGATCACATAGCCGTAGCGGGCGTTTTCATAGCGCTGCCAGTCTGCGGCAGCAGCGGGCAGGGCAACCAGGGCAAACAGCAGGCCAAAAAGAATGCGCATGCCCGGACTGTGCGGCGACTCGGCCGGCAAGGCAAGAGGCGCGCCCAGCCCAGGCCTCACAGCACCACGATGCCGGAGTGCTTGGCCTTTTCCTCGGGCTCGACATGAATGGTGACCTGCGCGTGGTCGACCCGCTCACGCAGCTTGGCTTCGATCCGGTCGCAGATGGCATGGGCGTCCGCCACGCTCATGTCGCCGGGGACCACCAGGTGGAAATCCACGAACATCACCTTGCCGGCCTGCCGGCTGCGGATGTCGTGTGCCTCGATGGCGCCGTCGGCATTGGCCGAAATGATCTCGCGGATGGTGTTAAGCGTCTTGGGTTCCACCGCCACGTCCATCAGGCCGATGACGCTCTGCCGGATCAGTTGCCAGCCCGACCAGAGAATGGTCACGGCGACAAAGGCAGCAAGGATCGCGTCGAGCTGCGTGTATCCGGTGGCCACTGCCAGCAGCACGCCCAGCAGCACCGCACCGGTCGAGACCACGTCGGTGGCCAGGTGCCGGCCATCGGCCTCCAGCGAGGGCGAGCGCTGCTGCCGGCCCACGCGCACCAGCCAATAGGCCCAGACGGCATTGATCACCGTCGCTCCGATCGACACCGCCAGCCCGAGCGGATCGGCCTCGAAGGAGCGCGGGGCGATAAAGCCGCGATAGGCTTCGTAAAAGATCACCAGCGCCGCCACGGCGATGAAGATGCCGATCACCACCGCCGAAAAATACTCGGCCTTGTAATAGCCATAGGGCAGGCTGGCATCGGCCGGCCGTGCCGCCAGCCGCACCGCCACCAGCGCCACCCCGGCGGTCACCACGTTGACCACGCTTTCGAGCGCATCGGAAAACAGCGCGATCGAGCCGGTCGCATAGGCGGCATAGCCCTTGAGCGCCAGCACAGTGATCCCCACGGCAAGGCTGCCCAGGGCGATACGAGTGGTCAGGTCGGCGGAGAGGGCTTTCATTTCCCGCCCATACGCCGCCCTTACTGACATGGCAAGGTGCTGAATCTGCAGCTGATTTTAAGAAGCATTCGCATCTGGGGCGGGAATCGTTGCGTCGCTCTGGACGAGTCACTACAACCCCTTGTCAGCGCAGCGTTCCTCAAGGGACTGAAACATTCCGGTGCGGTCGACCCAATTCGGGGACCAAGTCCGGAGCGGCTCAAAACTCTTTGGAAACTCTGCCTCACACCGAGGCAGGCACCGGGGCTTGCGACGCTCCGGCCCGGCCTGTCCCGATACGACAAGAGGCAAGTTATGGACAAATCCCTCGTTCTTCCGCCCGATACGGGCGTCATGCTGTGCGGTCATGGCAGCCGCAACCAGCTGGCGGTCGGCGAATTCGCCGTGCTGAGCGAGCGGCTGCGTGCGCGCCTGCCCGGCGTCCCGGTCGAGTATGGCTATCTCGAATTCGCCAATCCGGTGATCCACCAGGGGCTCGATGCCCTACGCGCCAAGGGCGTAAAACGCATCCTGGCCGTGCCGGGCATGCTGTTCGCCGCCGGCCACGCCAAGAACGACATCCCCTCGGTGCTCAACACCTATGCGGCGCGCGAGACCATCGAGATCACCTATGGGCGCGAGCTCGGCGTCGATCTCAAGATGCTGCGCGCTGCCGGCGACCGGGTGCAACAGGCAATCGATGCTGCGCCAGGCGTTGTTCCACGCACCGAGACGCTGCTGCTGGTGGTCGGGCGCGGCGCCTCCGACCCCGACGCCAATTCCAATGTCGCCAAGGTGATGCGCCTTTTATGGGAAGGCATGGGGTTCGGCTGGGCCGAAGTCGCCTTTTCCGGCGTCACCTTCCCGCTGGTCGCCCCGGCCCTCGACCATGCGGCGCGCCTGGGCTATCGCCGCATCGTGGTGTTTCCCTATTTCTTGTTCACCGGCGTCTTGGTCAAGCGCATCTACGACGCGGTGGACGAAGCGCAGCTGCGCTATCCGCAGCTCGAGCTGCTCAAGGCGCCCTACCTCAACGATCATCCGCTGGTGGTCGACACATTTGTCGACCGCATCCAGGAAATGCTGGTCGGCCAGAACCTGATGAACTGCGCCATGTGCAAATATCGCGAGCAGGTGCTGGGGTTCGAGGCCGAAGTCGGCCTCGCGCAGGAAAGCCATCACCACCATGTCGAAGGCATCGGCGGCGGGCTGGAAAACTGCCCGTGCAAGGGCGATTGCGACAGCTCCTGCCGCGACGAGGCGTTCTGCAAGCTGCATGGCCTGCCCTGGACGCCCCTGCACACGCATGGCCACGACCATGCCCACCCGCATGATCACAGCCATCCGCACAGCCACGACCATGGCCACGCGCTGATCAACCGCGCCGCTCTGCCGCTGATCAGCCTGGGGACCGCCCCCGATCAGGGCCATTCGCATGCCCAGGCGCATCACCACGCCGACCCGGCCGATCACCATCATCCGCCCTATCCGCATGCCGATCATCCGCTCGGTCCGGTGACTCTGCCGGCCGTGCCGGGTAAGCTCGCCCGCGAGGCCAAGCGGCGGTAAAAAGATATGCCTTTGTTCGATCGCTACATCGCGGTGGATTGGTCGGCCAGCAACAGCCCCAAGACCGGCCGGGATTCCATCTGGATAGCCGAGGCGACTTCGGGCGGCCTGGTTGGCGCGCGCAACCCCTCCACCCGCGCGGCCGCCATGGCCGATCTCGAGTCGACGCTCGTGGCGGCCCGCATGCGGGGCGAGCGCGTCCTATGCGGCTTCGATTTCGCCTTCGGCTTTCCGGCAGGCACCGCGGCGCGGCTGGCACAGGCGGCCAACCAGTCCGCGACAACTCTCAGTCGGGACTCCCTCCCCCCTGTGGGCAGGGGGGACCCGCGCAGCGGGTGGGTGGGGGGTGGAGAGCCACCCGCCGAAAAACCCTGGCACGTCCTTTGGTCCCTGCTCTCGACGTTGATCGACGATTCCGACGCCAACCTGTCCAACCGTTTCGAAGTCGCCGAAGCCCTCAATGGCCGCGGCGCGAAATTCTGGGGCCACCCGCACGGTCGCAGCTATGCCCAGCTGACGCCGACAAAGCCGGCCGGCTTTTATGCCGATCTGCCCGAACGGCGGGCGGTGGAAGCGGCCTTGTCCGGTCCGCAGCCTGTCTGGAAGCTGACCGGTGTCGGCGCCGTCGGCAGCCAGACACTGCTCGGCATCGCCCGACTGGAGGCGCTGCGCCAGCATGCGCGGCTCGGACCCGACATCGCCGTCTGGCCGTTCGAGACCGACTTCGAGCGCGCCCTCGGCGCGCCGATCACCCTGGTGGAGATCTACCCGTCCCTGCTGCGCCTGACGTCAGCCAGCGCGCCACGCGACCGGGCGCAGGTCGAAACCTGCGTCGCCCACTATGCCGATCTCGATCGTGCCGGGCTCCTGGACCGGTTCCTCTCGGCTCCGGCTGATCTCGAAGCCCGTGCGAGCTGCCTCGCCGAAGAGGGCTGGATCGCCGGTGTCGGACATCCGACGCTCTGCCAGCCCGTGCGAGCGGCCGCATGACCTATCTACGTGATCCCGAGGCGATCTACGCCCAGTCCTTCGCTGCCATCCGCGCCGAGGCTGATCTCGCCCCCTTGCCGCCCTCGCTCCACGAGGTCGCGATCCGGATGATCCATGCCTGCGGCATGCCCGATCTCGCCGCCGACATCGTCGGAACCGCCGATATTGCCGAGGCGACGCGCAGCGCGCTCGTCGCCGGCGCGCCGGTGCTGTGCGATTGCGACATGGTGCGGGCCGGCGTCATCCGCCGCTTCCTGCCCGGGGCGACCGAGCTGCTGCTCACCCTCACCCAGCCCGAGGTACCGGCGCTGGCAGCGCAGCTGGGTACGACCCGCTCGGCCGCGGCGGTCGAACTCTGGCGCGAGCGGCTCGTCGGCGCCGTCGTGCTCATCGGCAATGCCCCGACGGCGCTGTTTCATCTGCTCGACATGCTGGCCGCCGGCGCAGCCCGGCCGGCTGCCATCATCGCCGCCCCGGTGGGCTTTGTCGGCGCCGCCGAGAGCAAGGCGCTGCTCGCCGATGCCGGCCATGGCGTACCCTTCGTCACTGTCCTCGGCCGTCGGGGTGGCTCGGCCATCACCGCTGCCGCCCTCAATGCCATATCCCGCGAGATCCACCCATGAGCCTGTGGCTGCACATTATCGGCGTGGGCGAGGGTGGCGTGCCCGACCTGCCGCCGGTCCTCCGCGAGCTGGTCAGCGAGGCCTTCACGGTCTTTGGTCCGCAGCGCTTTCTCGCCACCATCGGCGCCAGCGCGCCCGATATCGAAGTGCACCCCGAGCTGGTGCAGCAGCGTAGTCTGCAGGCCGTGGCGCGGGCGCTGCTCTATGTCGATGACGAGGAAATCACCTTTGTCGAAGAGGATCTGTCGCGCGTCCTCATCGAGTGGCAGCCGCCCATCGAGAACATGGTCAACCAGATCCTGCCCCTGCGCGGCTCGCCCACCGTTATCCTCGCCACGGGCGATCCGATGTGGTTCGGCATCGGTGCCAGCCTGGTCAGTCGGCTCGAGCCCGACGAATTCGTCATCCACAGCCACCCCTCTGCCTTCCAGCTGGCTGCCGCCCGGATGCACTGGCCGCTGCAGAATGTGGTGACGCTGTCGCTGCATGGCCGGCCGATCGAGGCCATCCATCCGCATATCCTGCCGGGCAACCGCATCCTGGCGCTGACCTCGGACGGCACCACCGCCGACCGCGTGGCCGATAGCCTTGCCAATCGTGGCTATGGCCAGTCGGTGCTGACCGCGCTCGAAAACCTCGGCAGCCCGACCGAAAACCGCGTCACCGGCACGGCCGAGGCGTTCGGCGAAAAGGCCGTGGGCGATTTTTACGTCCTTGCCATCGACTGCGTCGCCGACGCCGCCGCGCCGCTGCTGCCGCCCGTCCCCGGCCTCCCCGACGAGGCTTTCCTCTCCGATGGCCAGCTCACCAAGCGTGATATCCGCGCCGCCACCCTGGCGCGCCTCGCCCCCTATCCCGGTGCCCTGCTCTGGGATGTCGGGGCCGGCTGCGGCTCGATCGGCATCGAATGGATGCGGGCGGCGCGCGACGCGCGGGCCATCGCCGTCGAGCGCGACGAAAAGCGCCTCGAGTTCATCGCCGACAATGCCCGGGCCCTGGGCACGCCGACGCTCGAAATCGTCGCCGGCACGGCCCCGGCCGTCCTCGAGGCCCGGCCGGCGCCCGATGCGGTCTTTATCGGCGGCGGCGTTGCCGACGAGGCGCTGTTCGAGGCCTGCTGGTCGGCGCTCAAGCCGGGCGGGCGGCTGGTCGCCAATGCCGTCACCCTCGATGGCGAAGCCGCACTCTATCGCCGCCACGCAAGCCTGGGCGGTGATCTGATCCGCATCGACATCTCCAGCCTCGATGCCGTCGGCGGCCACCAGGTCATGCGGCCGCGCCTGCCGGTCACCCAGTGGTCGGTGCGCAAGCCGTGACCGATCTGTTCTCCCCCTTGGGCACCCTGCATCTGGTCGGCGTCGGGCCGGGCGATCCCGAACTGCTGACGCTGAAAGCAGCGCGTCTGCTCGGCAGCGCCGCGGTGGTCGCCTATCCCATCACCGGCGAGGGCGCCGCGCTCGCCCTCGACATCGCCCGTCCGCATCTCAGCCCCGCCGCCGAGCATCTGGGCATTGACCTGCCCATGGCCGTGGCGCGCGCGCCGGGTCAGGCCGCCTATGATGCGGCGGCACGCCAGATCCTCTCCCATCTGCGCGCCGGCCGCGACGTCGCCTATCTCTGCGAGGGCGACCCGCTGTTTTACGGCTCGGCCATGTATCTTGTGGCGCGCATCGCGCCTTTGGCGCCGATCGACGTCATTCCGGGCATCACCTCGCTCACCGCCGCGGCGGCAGCCATCGCTCGGCCACTGGCGGCCCGCAACGAACTGCTCAAGATCCTGCCGGCGCCGCTTTCGGATGCAGAGCTGCGTCCCGAATTGCTGGCGGCTCCTGCGGCGGCCATCATCAAGATCGGGCGTCATTTCGACCGTATCCGCAACTTGCTGGGCGAAACCGGCCATGCCGCCAATGCCGTGGTCGTCGAACACGCCACCAGCGCGCGGCAGCGCATCACCCGCCTCGCCGACTTCGCCCATGACGAGCGGCCGTATTTTTCCACCATCCTTTGCTATCGCGGCGCCGAAGCCTGGGGCACCCCGTCATGAAGCCAGCCATCATCACCTTCGCGCCCGCCAGCATGGGACTGGCCGGTCGCCTGGCCGAACACCTCGAGGCCGAGATCTTTGCCTGCGGCTCGTCCGGCCACGAAGCCCGGACCTTGCTGCCAAGGCTGTTTTCCGAACAGCGCCCCATCATTGGCATCTGCGCCGCCGGCATCCTGATCCGCCTGCTCGCCCCGGTACTCTCGGACAAGCATGCCGAGCCCCCGGTGCTGGCCGTCTCCAGCGACGCCGCCTCGGTCGTGCCGCTGCTGGGGGGCCATCATGGCGCCAATGACCTTGCCCGCCGCCTGGGCAGCTTTTTGGGTGCCCACGCCGCCGTCACCACGGCATCGGACAGCCGCTTCACCCGCGCTCTCGACGAACCGCCCGAAGGCTGGGTGCTGGCCGACCCGCACGATGCCAAGCCGGCCATGATGGCCGCCCTGGTCGGCGCCAAGCTGGCCGTTGAGGGTCACGCCCCCTGGCTGGCCGAAGCGGGTTACCCGATTTCCCATTCCGGCGCGGTCAAGGTGCTGGTCACCGAGCAGATCCTCAAGGTCGATCGCGGCCTGGTCTACCACCCCCGGACCCTGGTGGTCGGGGTCGGGTGCGAGCGCGGCACTGCGCCCATCGATGTCATCGATCTCATCGATTTCGCCCTGCGCAGCGAAAATCTCTCGCCGCGCAGCCTCGCTGCCATTGCCACGGTCGAGCTCAAGGCCGACGAAGCGGCGCTGCACGCCGCTGCCGCCCATTTCGGCGTGCCTTTGCGGCTGTTTTCGGTGGAAGAGCTCAATCTCGAGCGCTATCGCCTCTCCGATCCCTCGCCCATCGTGGAAGCCGAGATCGGTACGCCCAGCGTCGCCGAGGCCGCCGCCCTCAAGGCCGGCATTCTGGCGGTGCGCAAGATCAAGGGCCGCCGCACCACCTGCGCCATCGGCAAGGCCCTCAAACCCATCGACGTGTCCACGCTGGGGCGCCCACCCGGCATCCTGCATCTGGTCGGCATCGGCCCGGGCGAAGCGGCAGCGCGCACGGCCGCCGCGGTCACGGCGCTGGCCGCCAGCGCCGACTGGGTCGGCTACGGGCTCTATCTCGATCTGGTCGCCGACCTGCATGCCGGCCAAGCCGAACACCGCTTCCCGCTCGGCGACGAGGAGCCGCGGGTCCGCCACGCCCTCGAACTGGCCGGGCAGGGCAAGGTGGTGTCGCTGGTCTGCTCGGGCGATGCGCAGATCTATGCCATGGCGGCGCTGGTGTTCGAACTGCTCGAGGCCATCGGGCCGCGTGCCCTTTCGGACAATGCCCGCCGCGTCGCCGTCGAGAGCCACCCGGGCATATCGGCGCTGCAGGCCGCCTCGGCAGCAGCCGGGGCACTGATCGGCCATGACTTTTGCGCCATTTCGCTCTCCGACCTGCTGACGCCGCGCGAGGATATTCTCAAGCGCCTCGAGGGTGCCGCCCGCGCCGATTTCGTCACGGCCTTCTACAACCCGCGCTCGCAGCGCCGAACCGACCTGATCGAAGAGGCCAAGGCCATCTTCCTCGCCCATCGTCCGCCCCAGACCCCGGTGATTATCGGCCGCAGCCTGGGCCGGCCCGAGCAGCAGGTCGAGGTGACTACCCTTGACGCATTCGATCCGACCACCATCGACATGCTCAGCATCGTGCTCTTCGGCGCCACAGCGTCACGGGCCTTCACGCGTGGCGACGGCCGCACCGTCGCCTTCACGCCGCGCGGGTACGACAAGAAGGAGCGGCCCGATGCCGACTAGCACCGGTCAGAGACACCGGCCCCTCCCGCACCTCCCCCCTTGCGGGGCGGGTGACCCGACCGCATCCATCGAGCATTCCATATGACCGTCTATTTCATCGGCGCCGGCCCCGGCGCGGCCGACCTGATCACGCTGCGCGGCCAGCGCCTGATCGAGCGCTGCCCGGTTTGCCTTTATGCCGGCTCGCTGGTGCCGGCCGAGATCGTCGCCGCAGCGCCCGCTGGCGCCCTGGTGCGCGACACCGCACCGATGCATCTCGATGACATCGTCGCCGAAATGGCCGCCGCTCATGCCCGCGGTGACGACGTCGCCCGCGTCCATTCGGGTGACCCCTCGATCTATGGCGCCATTGCCGAGCAGATGCGCCGGCTCGACGCGCTCGACATTCCTTACGAGGTGGTCCCCGGCGTCCCCGCTTTCGCCGGCGCCGCCGCGCGGCTTGCCACCGAGCTGACGCTGCCCGAAATCTCGCAGACGGTGATCATCACCCGCACCTCGGGCAAGGCCTCCGCGGTGCCCGACAGCGAGCGGCTCGAACTGCTCGGCGCCAGCAAGGCGACGCTCGCCATCCACCTTTCGATCCGCAACCTCGCCTATGTCGAAGAGGCGTTGACCCCGCATTACGGCGCAGATTGCCCGGTGGTCATCATCTACCGGGCCACCTGGCCCGACGAAGAAGTGATCGTCACCACGCTTGCCGACATGCGCTCGCGGGTGCGCGAGGAAAAGATTACCCGCACAGCGCTGATCTTTGTCGGCCGCGTCTTCGGCGCCACCCAGTTCCGCGATTCACGCCTCTATGACGCGCATTTTTCCCATGTGCTGCGCAATGCCGGCAAGAAAAAGCAGCGCGAGCCGGTCCGATGAACGTCCTAGGCCTTGTCGAGCTTGAGCGCCGCGATCGCCCGGCCCACCGTGGGCACCTCATGGGCCTCCGGGCGCACCGGGCGCGCGATCATCACCACCGTGATGCGCAGCTTGAGCGCAGCCTGCAGCTTGGCCTCGGTCTGCACGCCCCCCGAATTCTTGCTCACCAGGTGGGTGATCCCCTCCTGGGTCAGGAGCTCGGTTTCCCCGCCGACAAAGAACGGGGGCCGCGAGATCAGCCCGCGCGCATGCGGCGGCAGCGGCTTTTCCGGCGGCTCGATCGAGCGCACCACAAAGCTGCAGTCGGTCCGCGCCAGAAACAGGTCGAGCCCGGTATGCCCCACGGTCAGCATGACGCGGGCGCCGGCCGGCAGCCCGGCCGCCGCTTCCTCGCTGGTCTGCACATGGTGCCAGAACGCATATTGCGGCTCGACATAAGGCGGGCGCACCAGGCGCACCAGGCGGATGCCGGTTTCCTCGGCGGCCTGCACCGCATTGGTCGCCGCCTGCACTGCAAAGGGATGGGTCGCGTCCACCAGCCGCTGGAAGCCGTTGTCGACCAGGTAGCTGGCCAGGCCCGCCCGGCCACCGAACTTGCCGATCCGCATTTCGCCCTTGGGCACCAGCGGTTCGCTGGTGCGGCCGGCCAGCGAGGTCGTCACGTGGTGCCCCATGCCCACCAGGGCATCAGCAAGCGCCCGCGCCTCCTCGGTGCCACCCAGGATCAGAATCTTCATTTCGCCAATAATTCCCTCGGCAATCGCCCCCCGGCGATCGACAGCCCACACTCTGACGGAAGCGGCTTCCCTCGCCGCCCCATCTGCCGGCCCGCATGCCATAGCAAAAATTCGAGTCAATACATCCGGATTTTTTGCATGCCGGGGCGGGCGAGGGCAACCGTGGCCGGAAGCCCCTGATGTCAGGACATTTCGCTGCGCTCGACGCTCTCGATTTCCCGGCCTTTGCGCCCGGCAGCGTCTGGCTGGTCGGCGCCGGACCGGGCGCCCCTGGCCTGCTGTCGCTGCTGGGTTACTATGCCCTCGGCCAGGCCGACGTCATCGTCTATGACGCGCTGGTCTCGCCCAAGCTGCTCGCTCTCGCCCATCCGGCGGCCGAGCAGATCTATGCCGGCAAGCGCGGCGGCAAGCCCTCGGAAAAGCAGGCCGACATCTCCCTGCGCCTCGTCGAACTGGCGCGTGCCGGCAAGCGCGTGCTGCGCCTGAAAGGCGGCGACCCCTTCATGTTCGGGCGCGGCGCCGAGGAATGCGCGACGCTGGTCGCCCACGGCGTGCGCTTCCGCATCGTCCCGGGCATTACCGCGGGCATTGGTGGCCTTGCCTATGCCGGCATCCCCGCCACCTCGCGCGACACCAATCACGCAGTGATCTTTTTGACTGGCCACGACGAGACCGGCGGCATCCCGGCGGCCGTCGACTGGGCCGCCGTCGCCAATGCCGCGCCCGTCATCGTCATGTACATGGCGGTCAAGCATCTCGACTCGATCGCCCAGAAGCTGCTGGCTGCCGGCCGTCCACCCAGCGATGCCGTCACCGTGGTCATGCAGGCCAGCCTGCCCGATCAGCGCGTGGTCACCGGTACGCTGGGGGCGGTGGCTGACATCGCCGACGCTCTGGCCGCGCCGGCCATTGTCGTGCTCGGCCCGGTCGGCCCGCTGCGCGCCGATCTCGACTGGTATGTCGAAACGCTGCGCGAGAACGCCTTTGGCTAACGGCCTCGTCATCGCCGCGCCGCGCTCGGGCTCGGGCAAGACCACCGTCACCCTCGGCCTGCTGGCGGCTTTGCGCGCCCGCGGCATTGCCGTCGCGCCCGCCAAGACCGGCCCGGACTATATCGATCGCACCATCCTTTCCCGCGCTGCGGGTGCGGAGGCCGTCAACCTCGACCCCTGGGCCATGGCGCCCGACCGGCTGCGCGCCCTCGCCACAAGCCACGCCGCCAGCGCCGACCTGCTGCTGGTCGAAGGCGTCATGGGCCTTTTCGATGGCGCCGCGTCCGGCACCGGCTCCACCGCCGACCTGGCCACCACGCTCGATCTGCCGGTGATCCTGGTCGTCGATGCCGAGCGGCAGAGCCAGTCCATCGCCGCGCTGGTGCACGGCTTTGCCACCTGGCGTCCGACTGTCCGCATCGCCGGGCTGATCGTTAATCGCGCCGCCAGCACCCGGCACGAAGCCATGCTGCGCGCGGCCCTTGCCGACCTCGCCATCCCGCTGCTCGGCGTGCTGCCCCGGCGCGACACGCTGGTGCTGCCCGAGCGGCATCTCGGGCTCGTCCTCCCCGACGAAGTCGCCGTCTTTGACGCCGTGGTTGCGCGGGCTGCCGAGGCGATCACCGATTTCCTCGACCTCAACCTGCTGCTGGCGCTGAGTTCACCCCTGGCGGCCCCCGCGCTCCCGGCCGGCAGACTCCCGCCCCTCGGCCAGCATATCGCCATCGCCCGCGACGATGCCTTCGCCTTTTTCTATCCGCACTGGCTGGCCGACTGGCGCGCCGCCGGCGCCAGTCTCTCGTTCTTTTCCCCGCTCGCCGACGAGCCCCCCGACCCTTCCGCGGATGCTGTTTTCCTCCCGGGGGGATACCCGGAACTCCATGCCGCTCGCCTCGCCGCAGGCACCACCTTCCTTGCCGGTCTGCACCGGGCCGCCGCGCGGGACGCGCTGATCTATGGCGAATGCGGGGGCTTCATGGTGCTGGGCCGGACGCTTACCGACAAAGCCGGGGTCACCCATGCGATGGCGGGTCTTCTGCCGCACGAGACCCGAATCGACCGGCCGCGCCGCGTCCTCGGCTATCGCCGGCTCACCCACCAGAGCTCCCTGCCGTTTCCGGCACAGCTGGCCGGTCACGAATTTCACTATTCTTCGGCCCGCAAGGTCCGCGGCACGCCGCTCTTTGCCGCCACCGACGCCCTGGGCACGCCGCTCGATCCCATGGGCCTGGTCCACGGCCGCATCCTGGGCTCTTACGCCCACGTCATCGACGTCGGCTGAGCCCGGTTAGTCCGTCTCCGGCTTGCGGATCAGATAGGTGTCCATGATCCAGCCATGCCGCGCCTGTGCCTCGGCCCGCACGCGCATGATCTCAGCCGCCACCTCGGTCACCTTGCCGGCGATCAGGATCTCATCCTTGGTGCCCAGATAGGCCCCCCAGAAAATCTCGGCCTCGCCGTCGAAGCGCTGGAACACCTGGTGGTTGTCGAGCATCACCACCGCGCTCGAAAGTGCGTCGGCCTCGCCTTCGCCCACCCGCCGCCCGGTGGTGATGGTGATCGGCTCGCCGACGCGATTGAGGGTGATCTGGTGCCGCGCGGCGAGGGCCTGTACGGCGCTGATCCCGGGGATCACCTCGACCGCGAGCGCATGACCGGCCCGCCGCATGTCGTCGACGATGCGCAGCGTGCCGTCATAGATCGCCGGATCGCCCCAGACGAGGAATGCGCCGCTTTCCCCGTCCCGCAGGTCTTCGGCAAACAGCTGTCGATAGGCGGCTTCCAGCTTGTCGCGCCATTCCCCGACGCTCTCCTTATAGTCCGGCGTCGCCGCCGGCCGCCGCGCCGGAATGGCAAAATCCACCAGCCGGTAGCCACCTTCGGGCACGAAGCGCGCCAGCATCTGCAGCCTGATGGCGTTGAGTCCGGCCTTTTCGGCGCCCTTGTCGGGCATGAACACCACGTCGGCGCGCCGCATGGCGTCGATGGCCTGCATCGTCAGATAGTCCGGATGGCCGGCACCGATGCCGATGATCAAGATCGTGCGCATATCCTTCCCTATCGGATCGCTGTTCGAGCCGCTAGAACGCAGGGCATGACACGCGCCATCATGTTCATGGGAACCGGTTCGGATGTCGGCAAGTCGCTGGTGGTGGCCGGCCTTTGCCGGGCCTTCGCCAATCGCGGCCTGCGCGTCGCCCCGTTCAAGCCGCAGAACATGTCCAACAATGCCGCCGTCACGGCCGATGGCGGCGAAATCGGGCGGGCCCAGGCGCTGCAGGCACGCGCCGCGCGCCGCGACCCCATCACCGCCATGAACCCGGTGCTGCTCAAGCCCGAGCAGCAGACCGGCGCCCAGGTGATCGTCCGTGGCCAGCGTATCGGCTCCATGCCGGCGCGAGAGTACTGGCAAAAGCGCGGCAAGCTGCTGCCCGACGTCGTCGCCGCCTTCGACGAGCTCGCCGCTTCGGTCGATCTGGTGCTGGTCGAAGGCGCCGGCAGCGCCTCGGAAATCAACCTGCGGTCGGGCGACATCGCCAATTTCGGCTTCGCCCAGGCCGCCGGCCTGCCCGTCGTGCTGATCGGCGACATCAACCGCGGCGGCGTCATCGCGTCGCTCATCGGCACCTTTGCTGTTGCCGATCCCGCCGATGCGGCGCTGATCGTGGCCACGTTGGTCAACAAGTTCCAGGGCGATCCGGCGCTCTTTACCGAGGGCGCCGCGGCCATCGCGGCCCGCAGCGGCGTGCCTTGCCTGGGTCCGGTGCCGATGTTCGCCGATGCGGCAAAGCTCCCCGCCGAGGATGTTCTGGCCCTCGACCAGCCTGCCGCCATCCGGAAGGCCGGCTTCACCATCGTGGTGCCGCGTCTGCCGCGCATCGCCAATTTCGACGATCTCGATCCGCTCGCCGCCGAGCCAGGCGTCGATCTTGTCATCGCGCCGCCAGGCAAGCCCCTGCCCCCGGCCGACCTGATCATCCTGCCCGGCTCCAAGGCCACCATCGCCGATCTCGCCGCGCTGCGGCAGCAGGGCTGGGACATCGACGTGCTCGCCCATGCGCGCCAGGGCCGTCCGGTCCTGGGCATCTGTGGTGGCTACCAGATGCTGGGCCGGACGATTGCCGACCCGCTCGGTCTCGAAGGTCCGCCCCAGACCGTCGCCGGCCTCGGCCTGCTCGATGTCGAGACCAGCCTCGAACCGCACAAGCAGCTGCGTCTCGAAACGGCCACCGCCCTCGGCCAGTCGCTCAGCGGCTACCATATGCATATGGGCGTCACCGTCGGTCCGGACACCGGAACCCCGTTCGCCAGCGTCGGCAATGCCCCGGAAGGCGCCAGCACCGGCCGCATCTGGGGCACCTATCTGCATGGCCTTTTCGCTGCGGACGGTTTCCGTTCCGCCTTCCTCGCCCGGCTCGATGCACCGGTCAGCGACCTTGCCTATGAGCGCAGCATCGACGCCACCCTCGACGGCCTCGCGGCGCATCTTGAGTCCCATCTCGACCTCAATGCCCTGCTGGCTTTGGCGCGCGAGCTGGGTTAGGGGCGATCATGGACGCATTTTTCGCCCCCCTCGCCCTCCTGCTCGAACGCCTCGTCGGCTATCCGACCCCACTCTATACGGCCATTCGCCATCCTGTGGTCTGGATGGGTGCGCTGCTCGCCTGGCTCGACACGACCCTCAATACCGGTGCCCATCGCCGCCTCAAGGGCATTATGGCGCTGCTGGTCCTTTTGGCGGCCACCGGCGCCGTCACCGTCGCCATCCATCTCGCCCTGGCCCTGGTGCCCTTCGGCTGGGTGGTCGAGGCGGTGCTGGCCACCAGTTTGTTGGCGCAGAAGGAACTCGCCCGCGCCGTCCGCGCCGTCGCCGATGCGCTCGATACGTCGCTCGAGGCCGGCCGACGTCAGGTCAGCCAGATCGTCGGCCGCGACCCCGACACGCTCGATGCCGCTGGTGTCTCCCGGGCTGCCATCGAAAGCCTCGCCGAATCGACCTCCGACGGCGTCATCGCGCCGCTGTTCTGGCTGGTGCTTGGCGGCCTGCCCGGCATCGCGCTCTACAAGGCCATCAACACGGCCGATTCCATGATCGGCCACAAGACCGAACGGCATCTGCAGTTCGGCTGGGCCGCTGCCCGTCTCGACGATCTGGTCAACCTGCTGCCTGCTCGTCTCTCGGCCCTGCTGGTTGCCGGCGCGGCCTTCTGGGTGAAGGGCGCCGAAGCCGAAAAGGCCTGGACGACCGCCCTGCGCGACGCCAGAAAGCACGCCTCGCCCAATGCCGGCTGGCCCGAAGCCGCCTTTGCCGGCGCGCTGGGCTACGCGCTGGGCGGCCCGCGCAGCTATGCCGGCGAAACCATCGACCTGCCCTCCCTGGGAACTGGCCGCCGCGACCTCGGCCCCGCCGACATCCGCAAGGCCCTTGAGCTTTACGCCATGGTTCTCAACCTCGCCCTCGGCGTCACCCTGGCGATTGCGGTACTGTTGTACCGTTAACGCCGCCCCTTCACGCTGTCATCCCCGCGCACAAAAAGGGTCGTCACCCCACCCCATCAAGCCTCGTGCATCTTGGGTTCTGCCGTCTCCGGCGCTGCGCCCTTGAGCACCATCGGCAGGCCCGCGACCACGAAATAGACATCGCTGCAGGCCTCGGCCAGCCGCTGATGCGCCGCGCCGGCGAGGTCGCGAAACATGCGCGCCAGGGCATTGTCGGGCACGATGCCGAGCCCGACTTCGTTGGAGACCAGAATCACCTGCGCCTCGGTCACCTCGGTCAGCGTCGCCACCAGCTCGTCCACCGCTTCGGCCACGTTGCGATTGGCCATCAGCAGGTTGGTGATCCAGAGCGTCAGGCAATCGACCAGGATCACGTCATGGCTGCGCGCCGCCGTCAGGATCGCCCCGCTCAGCTCGAGCGGTTCCTCGATGGTGGCGAACCGACCCTGCCGCTGCTGCTGATGCGTGCGCACCCGCTCGCTCATTTCCCCGTCCAGCGCCTCGGCCGTCGCCAGATAAGCCGGCCGCCTGCCCCGGCGCATGGCCAGCCGTTCGGCCAGGCTCGTCTTGCCCGAGCGTGCGCCGCCCAGCACCAGAACGTGTCCATTGCTCACTTGTCCGTCTCCTTTGCCGCTGCAGTGACGGGCGTCCGCCCGCCCGAACCGGCCCTGCGGGCATGCGTGCCATGCGACACACCTGCTTGGCGCTGCAATTCAATCGGTTATTCTACTTTCGTCTATGGGCCATTGGCATTATGGTCCGCGCCGACTAGCACAGACCCTCTAGCAATCCTTTGGAGTCTCCGCGGGTGGCAACCTATTTCCTGGGGGTGGATGGTGGCGGCACGAACTGCCGCATCCGCCTCGCCGACGAGAACCTCGTGACCCTGGCCGATGCCAATGGCGGTCGATCCAACCTGCAGATCGAGGGGGGCGAACCCGCCTATCGCTCGATCACCGAGGGGACCCGCGAAGTCTTCGCCAAGGCCGGCATCGATTATTCCGAGACCGCCAATACCTTTGCCTGCTTCGGCATGGCCGGCGGCCGGCTGCCTTCGGCCCGCGCGGCCTTTGGCCAGCGCGACTGGCCCTTCGCCAAGGTCACCGTCTATGACGACATCGACATCGCCCGCGCCGGCGCGCATGGCGGTGGCGATGGCGGCGTCATCATCGTGGGCACCGGCTCGGCTGCCATGGCCCTGGTCAATGGCCAGCGCCACCAGGCCGGCGGCTGGGGCTTCCATGTCGGCGACCAGATGTCGGGCGCCATCCTTGGCCGCGAGCTGGTGCGGCGCTCGGTGGAAGCCGGCGACGGGCTGATCCCCGGCTCGCCGCTCACCACGGCCACCGTGGCGCGGCTCGGCGGCACCCTCGACGCCGTGATGGACTGGTCCTTCCAGGACCGTCGGCCGGCCGATTATGGCGCGCTCGTGCCCATGATCATGGAGTATTTCGAGCAGGGCGACCCGGTCGCCCGCGACCTCATCGATCTCGAACTGCGCGAAATCGACACCTATGTCGCCTGGTTCAAGGCCCGCCATGTCACCAAGATGGCGGCTGTCGGTGGCTTCGGCACCCGGCTTTACCCCATGATGGAACAGCGCTACGGCGATTTCATCGTCCCGCCCCAGCACGAACCCCTGCACGGCGCGGTGCTGCTCGCCGCGCAGACCAAGAGCGCATGAACCACTTCGACAGGAGACAACAGAGCGTGTCCAGCCGCATCATCCCCGTCCAGCCCTTCGACTACGTGGTTTTCGGCGCCACGGGTGATCTCACCAAGCGCAAGCTGCTGCCCGCGCTCTACCATCGCTTCAAGGACGCCCAGTTCGATGAGCAGAGCCGCATCATCGGCGTCTCCCGCTCGACCCTGACCGATGCCGAGTTCCGCAAGACGGCGCGCGACTCGATCGTGCAGTTCGTCGAGAAGGAATATCAGGACGAAAAGGTCATCGACCGGTTTATCTCGATCCTCTCCTACGTCTCCAACGACGTTGCCGACGAGAAAAAGTGGGCTGAAATCAAGGGCCTGCGCGACGACCCCAAGGTGGTGCGCGCCTTCTACCTGGCCATCGCGCCCGATCTGTTCGGCCCGACCTGCGAGTACATCAAGAAGAAGGGCTACTACCGTCGCGACGCCCGCGTGGTGATCGAAAAGCCGCTCGGTCACGACCTGGCCTCGTCCGAGCACATCAACGACGAAGTCAGCAAGATCTTCAAGGAAGATCAGGTCTACCGCATCGATCACTATCTGGGCAAAGAGACGGTGCAGAACCTGCTGGCGCTGCGCTTTGCCAATATCCTGTTCGAACCGATCTGGAACTCGGCCCATATCGACCACGTGCAGATCACCGTCGCCGAAAGCGTCGGTGCCGGCACGCGCGGCTATTATGACGAGTCCGGCGCGCTGCGCGACATGATCCAGAACCACATCATCCAGCTGCTGTGCCTGGTGGCGCTGGAGCCCCCGGCCTCGGACGCTGCCAATGCGCTGCGCGACGAAAAACTCAAGGTGCTGCGCTCCCTCAAGCCCATCACCAATGCCGACGTCTCCAAGTGCACGGTGCGCGGCCAGTACCGGGCCGGCAGCGTCGATGGCGCCGCCGTCGTCGGCTACCAGGACGAACTGCCCGAAGACAAGAAGGGGTCGCGCACCGAGACCTTCGTGGCCCTCAAGGCCGAAATCGAGAACTGGCGCTGGGCCGGCGTGCCCTTTTACATCCGCACCGGCAAGCGCCTGGTGTCGCGTGCCTCCGAAATCGTCATCCAGTTCCGCGCCATTCCGCACTCGATGTTCGACCACGCCGAAGGCGCGCCGCGCCCCAATCGCCTGGTCATCCGCATCCAGCCCGACGAGGGCGTCAAGCTCCTGATGATGATCAAGGATCCCGGCCCCGGCGGCATGCGCCTGCGCGAAGTGCCGCTCAACCTCTCGTTCGCCCAGACCTTCTCGGAGCGGACCCCCGAGGCCTACGAGCGCCTGCTGCTCGACGTCATCCGCGGCAGCCAGACGCTGTTCATGCGCCGCGACGAACTCGAGGCGGCCTGGATGTGGGTCGATCCCATCCGTGAGGCCTGGGACAGCGCCACCGACGCGCCGCAGCCCTATACGGCCGGTACCTGGGGCCCGACGGGTGCCATTGCACTCATCGAGCGCGACGGCCGCACCTGGCATGAGGATGGCCATTGAGTCCGATCCGGCGCAGCTTTTCGAGCAAGGACGATCTGGCGGCAGCGCTTGCCGACGCCGTCGTCCTCGACCTCGCCGCAGGCCTTGCCGCCCGTGGCGCGGCAGCGCTTGCGGTGTCCGGTGGCTCGACCCCGGCGCGCTTTTTCAAGGCGCTGGGGCAACGGACCGATCTGGATTGGTCGCGCGTCACGGTCACGCTCGTGGACGAGCGCTGGGTCGATGAAACGTCCGACCGCTCCAATGCCCGGCTGGTGAAAGCCAATCTGCTGCAGGGGCCGGCTGCCGCCGCCCGCTTCGTGCCGCTCTACCAGGGCGGCGCGGCGCCCGATGCGACGGCCGTTGGCCGCGCCAATGCGGCGATTGCCGCCATCGGCCCGCTCGATGCGGCCATTCTGGGCATGGGCAGCGACGGCCATACCGCGTCGTTTTTCCCAGGCGGCAATACGCTGGCGGAGGCCCTGACCGGGGAGGGTCCGGTGCTCGCCATCCGGGCGCCGGGCGCGGGCGAACCCCGCGTCACGCTGACGCTGCGCAACCTTGTTGCCGCAAAGGCGCTCTATTTGCATATCGAAGGGGAGGACAAGGCCCGGGTTCTGGAACAGGCGCTCGCGCCAGGCAGCGAACAAGACATGCCGGTGCGTGCCGTCCTCCGCCAGACCACCCGGCCTTTGACCATATTCTGGTGTCCTTGAGCCAAGGACACTCCCGCTAGGAGAACAACATGTCTGTCCGCCAGTCCATCAAGGATGTGACCGACCGCATCGCGGCCCGCAGCTCGGTTTCGCGTCGCAACTATCTCGATCGCATCGACGGCGCCCGCGAGCAGGGCGTCTATCGCTCCTCGCTCTCCTGCGGCAACCTGGCGCATGGCTTTGCTGCCTGTGCGCCGGCCGACAAGGCCAAGCTCGCCGGCAACAAGGCGCTCAACCTGGGCATCGTCACCTCCTACAATGACATGCTGAGCGCCCATCAGCCGTACCAGTTCTATCCCGACATCATCAAGGATGCCGCCCGTTCGATCGGCGCCACCGCCCAGGTCGCCGGGGGCGTACCGGCCATGTGCGACGGCGTCACCCAGGGCCAGCCGGGCATGGACCTGAGCCTGTTTTCCCGCGATCTGATCGCCATGGCCACCGCCGTCTCGCTCAGCCACAACATGTTCGATGCTGCCGTGTATCTGGGCATCTGCGACAAGATCGTGCCGGGCCTGCTCATCGGCGCCCTGACCTTCGGCCACCTGCCGGGCGTCTTCGTCCCCGCCGGCCCGATGCCCTCGGGCCTGCCCAACGACGAAAAGAGCCGCGTCCGCCAGCTCTATACCGAAGGCAAGGTGGGGCGCGCCGAACTGCTCGAAGCCGAGGCCAAGTCGTACCACTCGCCCGGCACCTGCACCTTTTACGGCACTGCCAATTCCAACCAGATGCTCATGGAAATCATGGGCCTGCATCTGCCGGGCGCCAGCTTTGTCAATCCAGGCACCCCGCTGCGCGATGCGCTCACCCGCGAGGCGACCCGCCGCGCCCTGTCGCTGACCTCGGAGGGCAATGACTATACCCCCGTCGGCCACATCGTCGACGAAAAGGCCATGGTCAACGGCCTTGTCGGCCTGCTTGCCACCGGCGGCTCGACCAACCACACCATGCACCTGATCGCCATCGCCGCGGCAGCGGGCCTGCACATCACCTGGGAGGACATGTCCGAACTCTCCGACGTCGTGCCGCTGCTCTCGCGCGTCTATCCCAACGGCATCGCCGACGTGAATCACTTCCACGCGGCCGGCGGCATGGGCTTTCTGATCCGCGAACTGCTCGAGGCCGGCTACCTGCATGACGACGTCAAGACCGTCTGGGGCCAGGGGCTGTCCAACTACGCGGTCGAGGCCAAGCTGATCGAGGACAAGCTCAGCTTCGAGCCTTCTCCCAAGGAGTCTGGCAATCCCAAAGTGCTGGCCCCGGCCAGCGCCGCCTTCGCGCAGAATGGTGGGCTCAAGCTGCTGCGCGGCAATCTGGGCGCCTCGGTCATCAAGGTCTCCGCCGTCAAGCCGGAGAACCGCGTCGTCGAGGCCAAGGCCCGGGTGTTTCATTCGCAACAGGGCATGCAGGACGCCTTCAAGGCGGGCGAGCTCAATGGCGACGTCATCGTCGTCGTGCGCTTCCAGGGCCCCAAATCGGTCGGCATGCCCGAGCTGCACAAGCTCACCCCGGCACTCGGCATCCTGCAGGATCGCGGCTTCAAGGTGGCGCTCCTGACCGATGGCCGCATGTCCGGCGCCTCCGGCAAGGTGCCCGCCGCCATCCACGTCACGCCGGAAGCCTCCGACGGCGGCCCGATCTCGAAGATCCGCGACGGCGACGTGATCCGTCTCGATGCCGAAGCCGGCACGCTGACGCTGATCGGCGACGAGCGCGAGTTCTTCGCCCGCACCCCGGCCACCGAGGACCTGCGGCGCGAGCATTTCGGCATGGGCCGCGAACTGTTCGCCGGCTTCCGTGCCCTGGTCGGCACCGCCGACCGCGGCGCCAGCGTCTTCGGCTGACCCTTATCCTCCCCCCTTTTACGGGGGAGGGGGACCATGCGGGCTCACCCGTCCCTTCTCCCCGTCACGGCGAAGGTGGCCGAGGGCTGGATGAGGGCCCTAGGCCGCGCTCCGTTCGAGCGGCTCGATCGTTGCCAGTGCATCGGCGCTGGCAGCCTCTGCTATGGTGAGGTCATAGACCGTCTGCATGTTCAGCCAGAACTCCGGCGAACTGCCGAAAAACCGCGCGAGGCGCAGTGCGGTATCCGGCTTCAGGGCCGTTTCCTCCCTGACAAGTCGCTCGATCCGCGTTCTCGGCACCTTGAGTTTCAGCGCCAGCGCATAGGGCGTAATGGCCAGCGGCAGCAGAAACTCCTCGCGCAGCATCTCCCCCGGGTGCACCGGCGGTGTCACCCGCAGCCCCATCGTGTCGCTAGTGGTAGTCGACGATTTCGACATCTTCAGCTCCATTTGCGGTCCACCGAAAGCACACTCGCCACTGATCGTTGATGCGGATCGAATGCTGCCCTTGTCGGTTTCCTGCCAGCTTCTCCAACCGGTTGCCGGGAGGCACCCGCAGGTCAGCCAATTTTTTCGCGACAACCAGAATGTTCAGCTTCCGCCGCGCGGTGGCCACGAGATCGGGCGGAAACCCCTTCGGTGCTCCCTCGCCAGTGCGAATACTCTCAGCGAGCTTGCCCCGGACCGAAGTAATCATGACGTATCATACGACGATACGTTCGCACTGCCAAGATCGTCCAAGGCGCGGACCCGAGAGCCTCATGGTGAGCCTAATAGTGGCCCCATGCCAAAATTACAGCGCCCGGACCTCGACCCCCATCGCCGCGCCGAAGCGCTCGAAAAATCCGTCGATCACTCGTTGGGCCGAACTGCCGATCAGCGCCTTGCCCAGCTTCATGATACCGCCGTCGGCGCCGCCGGTGGCGGTGAATTGCAGATGCGTGCCCTCCGCGACGTCGCTCAGGGTGATATCGGCCGCGCCCTGCGCCATGCCCAGCATGCCGCCGCGCCCCTTGCCCGCGAGCGTGTAGCTCTGCGCCGGAGCGACATTGCTCAGCGTCAGGTCGCCGGTAAAGGTCGGCTTGATCAGCCCGAAATTGATGGTGATCTCCACCTCCAGGCTCGATTCGCTGGTCCAGTCGATGCGGCTGCAGCCTGGAATGGCGGCCTTGAGCGTCTGCGCGTCGTTCAGCGCCTGCCAGACGCGCTCCCGCGGCGCAGGAAACAGGTAGTTGCCACCGAATTCCAAGCTACGTGTCTCCGTATTCTGTTAGGTTCGTTGCGTCTTTTTCGCACCATATGCGCAAAATAGGCTCCGGGGCAGGGTCAATCAATTGTCACGCCCTTGCGACTTTTAGATCATGGCACCAAGTGCTGCTGCGACCAGCTGGAGGAAGCGTCAAATGGCAACTGAAGTGATGGAAAAACCGCTGCAATATCTCGACCGCGCGGTCGGCGCCATCAAGGAGCTGGGCATCTGGCCGGGCCAGCCCGCAGAGCAGCCCATCACCGGCCTGCTCAACGAGATCACCGGCTATGACGAGACCAAGGTGATTCTGATCGGTCGCACCCTGACCCAGGCGTCGGCGTTCAACGACGTGGTGCGCTCGCAGGTGGCGGCCATGAATGTCGGGCAGCGCTACGAAGAGATCACCAACAACTTCAATTCCATCCGCGACGACGCCAAGGGCATGGTCGACCAGCTCGACGACGGCAAGCTCGATGTGGTCGAGCGCGTCTCCAATGTCTGGATGAAAGTGTCGCGCGGCGATATCGCCACCCGCTTTAACAAGATCCGCGATACCTATCTGGACGTCTCCAAGGAGACCAAGAACCAGATCGACCGCGAGCATACCATCCTCGAGGCCTATCGCGATTTCCGCGGCGCGCTCAAGCAGGCCGAAGTGATGGCCCTTGAACTGCTCGACGTGGCGACCGCCTCGCTGGACGCCAAGAAGGCCGAGCTCAAGTCTGCCGGCGACGCGCTTGCTGCCTTCACCGAAGGCACGCCGGCCGATCGCGCCCGCCTCGAAATGATCCGCGACGAAAAGCTGCGCGATCTGCAGAACGAGGAACGGCGCTACCAGATCGCCAAGGACCTGTCGGACAATCTGACCATCTCCTACTCCACCTCCGAAGTGGTGATGGCCCGGCTGATGCAGACCACCCAGGCCAAGGAGCGGGTCTACCAGCAGTCGATCTCGTTCTTTTCGACCAACGAGACGGTGTTCACCGCGCTCTCGGCGTCGTTCACGGGGCTGTTCGGCCTGCACGAATCCACCGAGACCCTGAACGCCATGAAGGAAGGGGTGAGCAAGAGCCTCGAGACCCTTTCGGAAATCGGCGGCAAGGTGCAGGAAGAGGCCGTCAAGGCCGGCTATGGTCCCACCATCCGTGCCGACGCGGTCAAAAAGCTGGTCGACTCGGTGATCAACTTCCAGGAAAAGTCGCGCACCATCATCAACGAGATGCGCGAGCTTTCCACCAAGAACTCTGCTGAGATCCGCGACGCGGTGGAGGACGGCAAGCGGCGTCTTGCCCAGCTCGCCGCCGACGGTAATGCGCTGATGCTGGAAAACAAACAGCCCTGATGAGTACTGCCGAGGCCGATACGGCCCCACTGGACGATGTGATGCTGGCCATGGATGTGGTGGATACGCTCCGCCACAACCAGGACCTGGTGACGCGCGAACTCTCGGCCGAAAACCGCGAGCAGACGCTCATCGACAAGCTGCGCGAAATCTACCGCCAGCAGGGCATCGAGGTTCCCGACCACATCCTCAAGGAGGGTGTCGCGGCGCTCGACCAGAGCCGCTTCACCTACACGCCGCCCAAGGCCGGCCTGGGCACCACGCTCGCCCGGCTCTATGTCGGGCGGCGGCGTTGGCTGCCGGCCCTGACTACCGCCGTGGTGCTGGCAGCTCTCGCCTTTGGCGGCTATTACCTTGGCTATCAGCCTTTCGTGCAGAGCCAGGCGGCGGCCGCCCGCGCCGAGCTTGAAACCGTGCTGCCCGAGCGGATGGACGCGGTCTACCAGACCATCTTTGAAGAGACCAAGGTCCAGTCGGCCGCCACCAGTGCCGACGAGCTGCGCAGCCGCGGCAAGGTATTCGCCCGCGAGGGCAACAAGGCCGAGGCCGAACGGGTCCTCGCCGAAATGACCGCCATCCGCGACACGCTGCGGCAGGTCTACACGCTCAAGGTCGTCAATCGCGAAGGCATCAAGTCCGACTTCTGGACCTTCCCCGAGATCGATACCGAAGCCACCAACTACTATGTCGTGGTCGAGGCGCTGGACGAAAGCGGCCGGGCGCTGACCCTGCCCGTGCTGAACGAGGAGACCGCCGTCACCGAGACGGTGGCGCTCTGGGGCCTGCGCGTGCCCGAAAGCGTCTATCGCACCGTCGAGGCCGACAAGCGCAATGACGGCATCATCCAGGGCAATACCGTGGGCCTGAAAGAATATGGCTTCCTCGATGTCGACTATACCGTGCCGGTTCTCGGCGGCGCTGTGACCAGGTGGTGATGGCATGACGCTCTCGGGTCCCGACGCCCTGCGCTCGCTCGAAGAGGCGCTGCGCGACATCCGCCGCGAGGAAGACGAGATCGCCAAGCGCCTGGCGCGCTCGGCCGAACTTGTCAGCAAGATCCACGAGACCGAAAACGAGCTGTTCCGCCAGCTCGCCCAGGTGCGGCTGGATTCGTCCACCCAGGCCGAACTGGGCAATCGCTTCACCGATGCCGAGAACCGCGCCCGCGACATGCTCAAAAAGCACGCCGCCGAGCTCGCCTCCACCGAGGCTGCGCTCAAGGCGGAAGACCAGAAGATCGCCGCACTGACCGCCGATCGCGCCGGGCTCGCCACTACCACTGCGCGATTGCAGGACCAGCTCAAGGCTATCGCCGCGCGCATTCAGGCGGAAGCCACCGGCCATCCCGAATACCAGAAGCAGCGGGCCCGTGCCGAAGAGCTCAGCCATATCGCCCAGGAGGCCATGGCCAAGACCGAGCAGGCCGAGGCCGATCGCGAGACCAAGGGCAAGCCCTACCGCGACGATCCGCTGTTCATGTACCTGTGGGAGCGCAGCTACGGCACGCGCAACTATCGCGCCAACAACCTCGTCGCCTGGCTTGATGGCCATGTGGCGCGGCTGGTCGGCTATCCCGAGGCGCGGCCCAATTTTGCTGCCCTGAACGACATTCCGATGCGCCTGCGCGAGCATGCCGAGCGCCAGCAGGTGATCGCCGACCAGGCCCGCGAAAGCCTCGCCGCGCTCGCCACTGCCGCCATCGATGCAGCGGGCGGCAAACCCATCCGCGACGAGCTCGACGTCGCCAACGCCCGGATCGCCGCCATCGATGCCGAACTTCTGGCGGTCGAAGACCGCCGCGACGACCTGGCCCGGCAGCAGCGCGATCTGGCGCAGGGCAGCGATCCGGCCTTTGCCGCCGCCATCGCGGCGCTGGGCGAGACGCTGCGCCGCCAGGACATGCAGCAGCTGCTGGCCGAGGCGCGGCTCACCCGCACCGGCGCCGACGATACCATCGTCAAGCAGATCGACGACGCCCGCGCCCGCGCCAGCGAAGAAGAGAGCGAAGCGCGCGACCAGAAGTCCCGCCTCAAGACCCTCGCGGCCCGTCGGCGCGAACTCGAAGACATCCAGTTCGAGTTCAAGAAGGCCAATTACGACAACCCGCGCTCCAGCTTCGGCGAAGACAAGCTGGTGGGCGACCTGCTCAACGATTTCCTGCGCGGCGGCATCAGCGCTGCCGGCTACTGGGACCAGTGGCGTCGCAGCCAGAACTGGACCGGCACCAGTTCGCCCTGGCAGGGTGGCGAGCGCGACGACGACGACACCGACAAGGGCAAGCGCCGCAATTCCTCGGGAGGCGGCTTTGAATGGCCCGATGTCAGCATCGGCGGCGGCTCGTCCTCGCGGCGCTCCAGCGGCGGCTCATGGGGCCGGCTGCCCGGCGCGCCCTCGAGTGGTGGTGGCGGTTTCGGCGGCGGCTTCTCCCGCCCCCGCAGCGGCTCGTCCGGCAATCGCACCGGCGGTGGCTTTAAGACCGGCGGCGGCTTCTAGCCAGCCCCCTCCGACAGGTCTCTCCGCCGCCCTTACAAGACCTCGGTCGCCCAATCGATAGCGGCCTGCGCCACCTCTTCCCAACCAGCTTCGCCGGCCAGAAAATGGCTGCGCCCGGCAAACTGCTTGAAATCGGTGCGGACCGGCGCTCTACGCTGCACCGCATAGCTGGCGCGTGACAGGTAGGGCGTTACCGTGCGGTCCTTTTCGGCCGCGATCACCAGCAGCGGCTGCTGCCGGCGTTTCGGGTGCACCCAGGTGCCGATCATCGCGGCGGCCTGATAAAAGATGTTGGTGGCGGTCGGCACCACATAGCGGTCATAGGTCGCGGCGAGCTCTGCCGCCGGCAGGGTGTTGGCGAAGTTCTTGGCAAAGCCGTCGCGGCTGAGCGTAAAAGTCCGGCCCGGGCCGCTGAGCAGCACCGGCAGCGCGGAAAGCAGCGATACCGGCCCCGGCAGGGCGCCGCCCACCGGGCCGGGGCTCAGCACAATGCCGGCGGCGCCCAGCCCCCGGTCGAGCAGCAGCTGCACGATCAGTCCGCCCATCGAATGGCCGACCAGCAGCGGCGCCTCGTCGAGGCTCTTGATGATGGCGCTGTAGTGGGCCACCAGCTTGCCGAAGGTCAGCTGGGCCAGGCCCTCGACCGGTTCGGCGCGCAGCGCAGCCGGGGTGCCCTCCAGTGTCGGCCAGGCCGGCGCCAGGGTTTCGAACCCGGCAGCCGTAAAGGCGCTGCGGAACTTGTCCCAGCTCGACACATGCATCCACGCCCCGGTGATGAACAGCACCGTGCGGGTCTTGAGATTGGCCGCGGTAAAGGCGGCGGCCTGCGGATCGTTTGAAATGCTCATTTTGAAACTCCCTGATGTGCGGCGACAGATCGCTGCGACTGACAATTAGATCGTATACGACTGAATTTTCAGCAAGCCAGCAGATCGCAGGCCAGCCCTGCATTACTCGCATGCGATTAAATCGGATGCGATGTATATATGTCTGGGTCGAGGAGGACGTCACGATGAAAGACGAGATTGCCGATCAGATCAAGCTGGACGTGCTGTTGTGCTTTGCTGCCTATTCCACGTCGCATGCCTTCAGCCGCCTTTACCGCCCCATGCTGGACCGGCTCGGGCTCACTTACCCGCAGTTCATCGTCATGATGGTGCTCTGGGACAATGGCACCACCACCATGAAGGCGCTGTCCGACAAGGTGATGCTCGAATCGAGCACGCTGACGCCCTTGCTGCGCAAGCTCGAAGCCGCCGGATTGGTGACGCGCACCCGCAATGCCGACGACGAGCGCGTGCTCGACATCACTCCCACCGAGCGGGCCATGGCGCTCCGTCTCGATGGCAAGCAGGCGGCCCTGGCGATTGCCGAGGCCTCGGGCGAAACGCTCGAGGGCGTGCTCGAGCTGCAGCGCCGGCTCACCCGGGTGCGCGACAATATCGAAAAAGCCGTCGAGCGCCGGTCGGCCGACCAGCCCTAGCCCGAATGTCCCGCACAGGCTGGCAGCGTGCCACCGCCGCTGTTGGCCAGCAGAGCCCCCAGGCTCTGGTTTGCCAGCAGCGGCTCCAGCCCCGGTCGACCGGGCAGTGCCAGCAGCACCGACACATTGGTGCGCGCCAGATCCACCGGCGCCAGCGTACAGAACCGCGGCACGATGGCGACCACCGGCGTCTCGGGCGCCACCCCGGTCTGGGCAATGGCGCGCGCCCAGGCCTGCGTGTCCCTGAGCCGGGCCGCATCGGCCGGGGCAAAGCCGAACAGATAATAGCTGCGCGCTTCACCCGGCGCCGGCAATGTGCCGGCCACCTCGCTGGCATCGGCCGGCACCAGCACCGCCGTTACCGTGCGCTCGCCCTGACCCGGCACGCGGATGGTCAGCGTCAGCTCCGATGCGCCTTGCACCGGCTCGAGCAGTTCGGGCACGTCGAAGGCCAGCACCAGGCTGCCCAGATCGTCGTTGAGATAGTCGAGGCCGCGTTGGGTCGCCGGTGCCGTGAGCCCCAGGCTCATGCAGCCGGCCAGCAGTGCGGTGATCGCCCCGGCCAGCATGAGTGCGGCACTGGTCCTGGCATGCTGCATTGTTGTGTCGGGCCCCATTTGCCGCAGGCTAGCCGATTTCGGCCGACGCCGGAACGCCCGCCGGACGGCGCCTTCCGCGGTCCGATTTTTGAACACTTGGTCAAAAATTGCCGTTTTCCCTCTTGCCCAATACCGATTTGCGCGATTGTATTCGTGCCAACGCGTCCGGGCTGTCATGGCTGTCAGGGCCTGCCGGCGCGAAACAGGGAGACTGATCAATGAACAAGTTCGTGAAGCACCTCGGTGCTCTGGCCACTGGCGTGGCCATGACTGCCCTTGTCGCGGGTGCGGCTTTCGCCGATCCGGCCATCATCTATGACCTGGGTGGCAAGTTCGACAAGTCCTTCAACGAGGCTGCCTATAACGGCGCCGAGGCCTGGAAGGCCGAGACGGGCGGCGCTTATGTCGACCTCGAACTGCAGAACGACGCCCAGCGCGAGCAGGCCCTGCGCCGCTTCGCCTCCCAGGGTGCCAACCCCATCGTCATGGCCGGCTTTTCCTGGGGCACGGCCCTGGGCACCGTCGCGGCTGAATTCCCCGACACCAATTTCGTCGTGATCGACGCCGTCGTCGAGCAGCCCAACGTCCAGTCGATCATCTTTGACGAGCACACCGGCTCGTTCCTCGTTGGCGCCATCGCGGCCCTCAAGTCGCAGACCGGCACTGTCGGCTTTGTCGGCGGCATGGACGTGCCGATCATCCACAAGTTCTATTGCGGCTATGCCCAGGGCGCCAAGGCCGTCAAGGCCGACATCAAGCTGATCGAAAACTACACCGGCACCACCCCGGCCGCCTGGAACGACCCGGTGACCGCTGGCGAACTCACCAAGGCCCAGTTCGATGCTGGCGCTGACGTGGTGTTTGCCGCTGCCGGCGGTTCGGGCCTGGGCGTGCTGCAGGCTGCTGCCGACGCTGGCAAGCTCGCCATCGGCGTCGACAGCAACCAGAACTACCTGCATCCGGGCTCGGTGCTGACCTCGATGCTCAAGCGCGTCGACGTCGCCGTCACCACCGCCTTCAAGGAAGCCGGTGACGACGCCACCTTCAAGCCCGGCATCACCGTGCTCGGCCTCGCCCAGAGCGGCGTCGGCTATGCGCTCGACGACAACAACAAGGCCCTGATCGACGATGCCACCAAGGCGGCTGTCGATGACCTCTCGGCCAAGATCCAGTCGGGCGAAATCGCCGTGCACGACTACACCACCGACTCGACCTGCCCGGGCATCTGAGACCGGCAGTGACTTCAGCCACACCTTCTGGTGCATCTTCTGCGCAGCGGCCCTCCGGGGCCGCTGACACATCCGACTTCGCCATCGAACTGATCAAGATCAACAAGCGCTTCGGCCCGGTCCACGCCAATCGCGATATCGATCTGGCCATCCGTCGCGGCTCGGTGCACGGCATTGTCGGCGAAAACGGCGCCGGCAAGTCGACGCTGATGTCGATCCTTTACGGCTTTTACACTGCCGACAGCGGCGAGATCCGCGTCAACGGCACCCCCCATGCCATCACCGACAGCCGCCACGCGCTGGCGCTGGGTATCGGCATGGTCCACCAGCACTTCATGCTGGTCGACAATTTCTCCATCCTCGAAAACGTCATCCTTGGCGCCGAGGACAATGCGCTGCTCGGCCCCAGCCTCGAGCGCGCCCGCAAGGAACTGGTCCGCCTCGCCAAGGACTATCGCCTCGACGTCGATCCCGATGCCATCATCGAGGACGTCTCGGTGGGCACCCAGCAGCGCGTCGAAATCCTCAAGGCGCTCTATCGCGGCGCCGATGTGCTCATTCTGGATGAGCCCACGGGCGTGCTCACCCCGTCCGAGGCCGACGATCTCTTCCGCGTCCTGCGCGAGCTGCGCGACCAGGGCAAGACCATTATCCTGATCACCCACAAGCTGCGCGAGATCATGGCCATTACCGACTATGTGTCGGTCATGCGCCAGGGCGCCATCGTGGAAACGCTCAAGACCACCGACACCAATCCCGAACAGCTGGCCGAACTCATGGTCGGCCGCCGTGTGCTGCTGCGCGTCGAAAAGGGTCCCGCCCATCCGGGCGAGGTGCTGCTCTCGGTCGAAAACCTCGTGGTCAAGGACGATCTGGGCGTCACCCGCGTCAAGGACGTGAGCTTTACCGTGCGGGCCGGCGAGATCGTGGGCATTGCCGGTGTCGCCGGCAACGGCCAGTCCGAACTGCTCGAATCGGTCTCGGGCATGCGCGACCAATCGGCCGGCACCGTCCGGCTCAAGGGCACGCCGCTCTCGCTGCAGGGCGACGACGGCGCCCATCGCGCCCGCCAGGCCGGGCTGGCCCACGTCCCCGAGGACCGGCAACGCATGGGCCTGGTCACCGCCTTCGAGGAATGGGAAAATTCCATCCTCGGCTATCAGGACGATCCGGCCTATGGCAAAGGCCCGCTGCTCGACATCGAGGCGGCGCGGCGCGAGGCGCGCGAGCGCATCAAGAAGTTCGACATCCGTCCGGCCAACGAACGGCTGAAGACCGCCAACTTCTCGGGCGGCAACCAGCAGAAGATCGTGCTGGCCCGCGAGATGGAGCGCAACCCGGACGTGCTCATCGTCGGCCAGCCTACCCGCGGCGTCGACATCGGCGCCATCGAATTCATCCACAACCAGATCATTAAGATGCGCGACGCCGGCAAGGCCATTCTCCTGGTCTCGGTTGAGCTCGACGAGATCCGCTCGCTCGCCGATCGCATCCTCGTCATGTTCGACGGCCAGATCGTCGGCGAAGCCGACCCAGCCACCGCCACCGAGCGCGACCTCGGCCTGATGATGGCCGGCATCGGCAACAAGGCGCCCCAGGCGCGCGTCGCGGCCGAAGGACAAGGCGAATGAGTACCCTCCGTCCCCTGCCCCGCTGGGCCGATATTCTTCTCCTGCCGATCATCAATCTGGCGCTGGCCTTCATCGTCTCGGGCATCGTGGTCTTCGCCATCGGGCAGAACCCGCTGGCCGCGCTCGAAGCCATTGTCGGCGGCGCCTTCGGCAATGGCTACAATTTCGGCTACACGCTCTACTACTCGACCAACTTCATCTTCACCGGCCTTGCCGTGGCGGTCGCCGCCCATGCGGGCCTGTTCAATATCGGCGGCAACGGCCAGGCCTATATCGCTGGCCTCGGCGTCATTGTGGTCGCCCTCGCCATGCAGGCGCTGCCCTGGTGGCTCACCTTCCCGGTGGCCATCCTTGCAGGTGCTGCCGTCGGCGGCTTCTGGGGCTTCGTCCCCGGCTGGCTGCAGGCCAAGCGCGGCAGCCACGTCGTGATCACCACCATCATGTTCAACTTCGTCGCCGCGGCGATCATGGTCTACATGGTGGTCAATGTTCTCAAACCCGATGGCGTGCTCGCGCCGGAATCGGCGATGATTGCCCCCGAGGGCCGCATGCCCAAGCTGGGCGCCTTCATCCCCTGGTTCAAGAATACCGACGTCAACTTCACCCTGCTGCTGGCGCTCGGCTGCCTGGTGGGGGTCTATGTGCTCGTCTGGCACACGCGCTTCGGCTATGCCATGCGCGCCCTGGGCCACAACCCGACGGCCTCGACCTATGCCGGTTCGTCCAACTCGCGCATCATCATGATCGTGATGACCCTCTCGGGCGCGCTGGCCGGCATGGTCGCCGTTAATCAGGTGGTCGGCGTGCAATATCGCCTGGTGCTCGACTATGTCGCCGATGCCGGCTTTGTCGGCATCGCCGTGGCGCTGATGGGCCGCAACCATCCGGTCGGCATTCTCTTTGCGGCGCTGCTGTTTGGCGCGCTCTACCAGGGCGGCAACGAGCTGCAATATGTCATCCCCGGCCTCTCCAAGGAGATGGTGGTGGTCATCCAGGCCCTGGTGATCCTGTTCACCGGCGCCATGGAGGGCATGTTCCGCCCCGGCCTGCAGCGCCTGTTTGGCCTGTTCGCCAGGGCGCCCAGACCCGACGCGCCGGCGGCCGTCGCCGGCAAGGAGAGCTGAGATGGATTTGACAATCATCCTCTCCACGCTCGATGCCACCATCCGTCTCTCGACGCCGCTGCTGCTCGCCTGTCTTGCCGGGCTCTATTCCGAGCGGGCCGGCGTGTTCGATATCGGCCTGGAGGGCAAGATGCTCGCCGCCGCCTTCGGGGCCGCCGCGGTCGCGGCCGTCACCAATTCGGTCTGGCTCGGGCTGCTCGCCGGCATTGCCGTGTCGCTTTCGACGTCGGCGCTGCAGGGCGCAGCGGCCATCACCCTCAAGGGCAACCAGCTCATTGCCGGCGTCGCCATCAACATGCTGGCCGCCGGCCTTACCACGTTCCTGGGCATCCAGTGGTTCGCCCAGGGTGGCCGCACGCCGCCGCTCACCGCCGATGGCCGCTTCGGCAACATCACGTTGCCCTTTGCCGACGAGGTGGCTGGCGTCCCGGTGCTCGGCCAGATCTATTCCGAGCTGATCTCGGGCCATAACCTGCTGGTCTATCTCGCCTTCCTCGCCGTGCCGATCACCTGGTTCGTGCTCTATCGCACCCGCTTCGGCCTGCGGCTGCGCGCCGTCGGGGAAAATCCAAAGGCGGTCGATACCGCCGGCATCTCGGTGGTCAAGCTGCGCTATCAGGCCGTGCTGATCACCGGCCTCCTCTGCGGCCTGGCCGGGGCGTTCTTTTCGATCGCGCAGGGCTCGGGCTTTGGCAACAACATGACCGCCGGCAAGGGCTTTATCGCGCTGGCCGCGCTGATCTTTGCCAAGTGGAAGCCGGTGCCCGCCATGTTCACCTGCCTGCTCTTCGGCTTCCTCGACGCACTGCAGATCCGTCTGCAGAACACCGAGATTTTTGGCGTCACCGTGCCCGTCCAGGCCATTCAGGCGCTGCCCTACATCCTTACCGTCGTGCTCCTCGCCGGCTTCATCGGCAAGGCGGTCGGCCCCAAGGCCGGCGGCGTGCCCTATTCGAAGGAGCGGTGAGATTGACCCATCCCCGCGACGCTGAGCTGTTCGCCGCCGCCGAAGCCATCCGCGCCAGGGCCTATGCGCCCTATTCACAATTCCACGTCGGCGCCGCCATTCTCGCCGATGATGGCAAGGTCTACTCTGGCTGCAATATCGAAAACGCCGCCTACCCGCAGGGCAATTGCGCCGAGGCCTCGGCCATTGCTGCCATGATTGCAGGCGGCGCCAGAAAGATCCATCGCATCTACGTCACCGGGCCCGGCGTCGCGCCGGTCACGCCCTGTGGTGGCTGCCGCCAGCGCATCCGCGAGTTCGCCGAAACGCTCGACATCACCGTCATCTCGCACGGCGTCGATGGCGCCCCGCTCGAGAGCACGCTCGCGGCCCTGTTACCGCATTCATTCGGCCCGGAATATCTGGGCAAATAGCTCCATCCGCCAAATCGCCGCAAAGACCGGCGAGGGCATGGAGCAGGAGGCCAAAATGGCATTGAGAGTTGTCGATCAGCCGTCGGAAAAGTCCGCCGCCACATCTGCTGCCCCAGCCGCGCCTGACGCGCCGCATCAGCGCAATCCCGGCTTTCCGCTCGATCTCGATTGGGTCGGCCGCGTCCGCATGAACCGCTCGGCGCTCGAGCGCCGCGCCGGCTCCATCGGCGCCCGTCGCTCGGTCAAGAAGGAGTGGCAGGCGGCGTGGCTCCTCAAGGCCATCACCCTGATGGATTTGACCACCCTCAATTCCGACGATACCGCCGGCCGCGTCGAGCGCCTCTGCGCCAAGGCCCGCCACCCGCTGCGCAGCGATATTGTCGCCGGCCTCGGGGTGGAAGATCTCAACATCCGGCCCGCCGCCGTCTGCGTCTACCACAGCTTCGTGGGCACCGCGGTCAAGGCGCTCGAAGGCACCAACATCCCGGTCGCCGCCGTGTCCACCGCCTTCCCGCACGGCCTTGCCCCGCTCGACACCAAGCTGGCTGAGATCAAGGCCTCGGTCGCCGACGGCGCCAGGGAGATCGACATCGTCATCGAGCGCCACATGGTGCTCAATGGCGATTGGCAGGCGCTCTACGACCAGATCCGCGCCTTCCGCCAGGCCTGCGGCGATGCCCACATCAAGACCATCCTGGGCACCGGCGAACTGGCGACGCTCAACAACGTCGCCAAGGCCTCGCTGGTCTGCATGCTGGCCGGCGCCGATTTCATAAAAACCTCGACCGGCAAGGAAAAGGTCAACGCCAACCTGCCCACCTCGCTGGCCATGATCCGCATGATCCGCTGGTTCCATGAGGAGACCGGCATCGAGATCGGCTACAAGCCCGCCGGCGGCATCGCCTCGGCCAAGCTGGCGACCGACTATCTCGCCCTGATGAAGGAAGAGCTCGGCACCCACTGGCTGCAGCCGCACCTCTTCCGGTTCGGGGCATCGTCGCTGCTCACCGACATCGAACGCCAGCTCGAACACGGCCTCACCGGCCACTACGCCGCCGATTACCGCATGCCGATGGTCTAGCGCTTACCGCCCTCGTGGTTCGACAGGCTCACCATGAGGGCTCCAGAGGCTCCGGACCCGTTCGGACCTCATGGTGAGCTTGTCGAACCACGAGGTCCGCTGCACGGGCCTCTCGTGACCCTCCCACAAGGGAGGGGACTGACTGAGATGCCTCCGCTTCGTCCCTTCGCCCCTCTGGGGAGAAGGTGCCCGAAGGGCGGATGAGGGGCGAAAAGCCTCGATCGAGGAGAATGAAAGTGAACAAGATCGCCGAAATCTTCACCTCCCTCGACTACGGCCCGGCCCCCGAGGGCGCGGAGCAGGCAAATGCCTGGCTCGATGCGCATGATCGGAAGTTTGGCCATTTCATCAATGGCGCCTGGACCAAACCCGGCAAGACCTTTGCCAGCGACAATCCGGCGACGGGGAAAAAGCTCGCCGACATCACCGATGGCACCGCCGCCGATGTCGACAAGGCGGTGAAGGCCGCCCGCGCCGCCTTCAAGTCCTGGAACGCCCTCTCGGGCTTTGAGCGCGGCAAGTTCCTCTATGCCATCGCCCGCCTCGTCCAGAAGCACGCACGCCTCTTTGCCGTGCTCGAGACCATGGATAACGGCAAGCCAATCCGCGAAAGCCGCGACGCCGATATCCCGCTTGTCGCCCGCCATTTCTACCACCACGCCGGCTGGGCCCAGCATCTTGAGCGCAGCTTCCCCGATCATGTGCCCTATGGCGTCTGCGGCCAGATCATTCCGTGGAACTTTCCGCTGCTGATGCTGGCCTGGAAGATCGCCCCGGCGCTCGCCGCCGGCAACACGGTGGTCCTCAAGCCCGCCGAGTTCACCTCGCTCACCGCGCTGCTCTTTGCCGAGATCTGCGAGAAGGCGGGCCTGCCCAAGGGCGTGGTCAACATCGTCACCGGCGAGGGCGACACCGGCGCCGCCATTGTCAACCACCCGGACGTCGACAAGATCGCCTTCACTGGCTCGACCGAAGTTGGCAAGATCATCCGCGCCGCCACCGCCGGCTCGGGCAAGGGCCTCTCGCTCGAACTGGGCGGCAAGTCGCCCTACATCGTCTTCGACGATGCCGATCTCGATAGCGCCGTCGAAGGCCTCGTCGATGCCATCTGGTTCAACCAGGGGCAGGTCTGCTGCGCCGGCTCGCGCCTTCTGGTCCAGGAGTCGATCGAGGAGCGCTTCATCGCCAAGGTGAAGGCCCGCATGGCCAAGCTGCGCGTCGGCGATCCGCTCGACAAGGCCATCGACATCGGCGCGCTCGTCGCCCCCGTGCAGGTCGCCCGCATTCGCGACCTGATGCAGAAGGGCATTGCCGAAGGCGCCGTGGTCTACGAGCCCGATGGCGATCTCCCCGCCAACGGCTGTTTCCTGAAACCCGCGCTCGTCACCAATGTGTCGCCCGCCAACAGCCTCGTCGAAGAAGAAATCTTCGGGCCCGTGCTGGTCGCCATGAGCTTCCGCACGCCCGAGGAAGCGGTAGCCCTCGCCAACAACACCCGCTACGGCCTTGCTGCCACTGTCTGGAGCGAGAACATCAACCTGGCCCTCGATATTGCGCCAAAGCTCAAGGCCGGTGTCGTCTGGATCAACGGCACCAACCAGTTCGATGCCGCCGTCGGCTTCGGCGGCTACAAGGAATCCGGCTTCGGCCGCGAGGGCGGCCGCGAAGGCATGGCGAGCTACCTCAAGCCCGCCTGGGAAAAGGCCCTGAAATCCGCCGACGCTGTCCTCGGCAAGTCCAAGGCAAAGGCCCTCAGCAGCCCTCATGGTGAGCCTGTCGAACCACGAGGGCGTGCCAACCCGCTCGACTCCGCCAGCATCGACCAGACCGCCAAGATGTATATCGGCGGCAAACAGGCCCGTCCGGATTCCGGCTATTCCCGCCCCGTCCACGGCCCGGATGGCACGCTGGTCGGCGAGGTCGGCGACGGCAATCGCAAGGACATCCGCAACGCCGTCGAAGCCGCCCGCGCCGCGCTCGGCTGGTCGACGACAGCGGCGCATAACCGCGCGCAGATTCTCTATTTCCTCGCCGAAAATCTCGGCTATCGCGCCGACGAATTCGCCGCCCGCATCCGCGCTCAGACCGGCGAGAGCCTCGCCTCTGCCCGCGCTGAAGTCGATGCCGCGGTCGAGCGGCTCTTCGCCTTTGCCGGCTGGGCCGACAAGTATGATGGCGCCGTGCACAATCCGCCGGCCCGCGCCATCGCCGCCGCCATGGTCGAGCCGCTCGGCGCCATGGCGATTCTCGCGCCCCCGTCGCGCCCGCTGCTCGGCTCCATCGCGCTCATCGCCCCGGCGCTCGCCATGGGCAACACCGTCGTGCTGGTCCCCTCGGAGCGCTCGCCGCTTTCGGTCACCGACCTCTACCAGGTGATCGAGACCTCCGACGTGCCCGCCGGTGTCATCAACATCGTCACCGGGTCGACCGCCACGCTGGCCAAGACGCTGGCCGAACATGACGGCATCGACGCCATCTGGTGCGCCGCCAATGCCGAGATTTCCACCATGGTCGAGAAGGCCTCGGTGGGGAACCTCAAGCAGACCTGGACCAGCCGCGGCCTCTATTACGACCTGGCCGACACGGCGCTCTTTGAGGGAACCTACTTCCTCGCCCGCGCCACCCAGGTCAAGAACGTCTGGATTCCCTACGGGGCGTGACGCTCCGAGGCTGCCCCCTCCACCATGCTGCGCATGGTTCCCCTCCCCCGCGTCGCAGGGGAGGATTATGAGAGGTCAGTGCTTCAGTCGGGTCCTCCCCCGTTTACGGGGGAGGGGGACCAGCGTAGCTGGTGAAGGGGGCACCCTACTTCGGCAGAAACCCTCGCTCCACCAGCCAGCGCCTGAGCAGTTCGGGCCAGATGTCGCTGAGAAAGCCCGCATCGAGCATGCCATAGCCGTGTCCGCCATTGCCGAACACGTGCAGCTCCGCCTTGCTGCCGGCATTGTGCCAGTCGGCATAGAGTTTTGCTGACGACAGTGCCGCCACCTGCGGATCGTCGTCCGAAATCACGAGGAACAGCGGCGGCGCGTTCTCCGGCACGCTCAGATAGGCCGGATAGGCGGGGTAGATGCCCACCGCGAAATCGGGCCGGCTCTCGGAGGTGAACTGCATCGCTGCCCCCAGCGAGACGCCGCCCCCGGCGGAAAACCCGGCAATGCCGATGCGCGCCGGATCGATCCCCCAGCGCGACGCGTTTTCACGCACAAAGCTCATGGCCTGCCGCCCGTCGGCTTCGCCCATCTCGCGGATGGCGCGCATGTCCGGCCGGTCGGGCGGCGTGCTGTCGCCCGGCTTGGGGCCGCCCAGCCGCTTGTGCAGCTGCGTGCGGAACTCCATCAGGTCCGCATCGTCCGGCGGCGTCTCGGCCAGCCGATATTTCAGCACGAAGGCCGTTACCCCCAGGCCCGCCAGCCAACGGGCCATGTCATGGCCTTCATGGTCGATCATCAGGAAGTGGAACGCCCCGCCTGGCGCGACGATCATCGCCGTGCCGTTGGCCGTGCCGGGCGCCGGTTCGACCACCGTCAGGGTCGGCACCACCACGTTGCGCGTCAGCCGCCGGGGCGCCGTACTCCACGGGATCTGCATCGTGCTTTCGCGCCGGGTCCAGCCTTCCGCGCCCGGCGGCACCCCGTCGCCCGACCAGATGCGTAGCGTCTCCGTGACGGCCATAACCCTCTCTCCCTCAACAGGTTTTGCGCACCAGGCCACGCATGCGCTGGCCAGGCAAGTCGTCACAAAGCAGCAGCCTGGTTCTGCGGACGGCGCCAAACCCGCTGACGTCGGACCAAAGTCCCTTCCCCATTTCGGCGCCGCATGCCATTGCATCGCCATTCTCCTTACTCGAAAGAACCACTATGCGTCGCCTGCTTCTCGTGCCGACCCTTCTCCTGCTCACCGTCCCTGCTTTTGCCCAGACCAACGATGAAGTGCTCGACGGAGTCGACGCAGCGCTGTTCTGCGCCACGGCCTTTGCCATGGCCACCCAGATGCCCGAGGCCCCGGCCGACAAGCTGACCCATTACGAAGAAGCGGCGCAGAAGCTCTTCGAAGTTGCCTATGCCGCCATGATCGAAACCGGCCTCGACCAGGCCAAGATCGACGAAGTGGCCGCGGCCTATTCGGAAGAAGTGGCGGCCGTCATCCAGTCCGGCTCCGAGATGCGCTTTACCGAAGAGCAGTGCGACGCGGCCTTTGCCGCCACTGCCGAGTAAGCCCGGCCTTCACGATCTTTTCCCTCCCCCTAAGGGGGAGGGAGACCTCTGCGGCAGACTGCTGCCGCGCTCGTCCACCACGGCAAACGCCCGGACGAAACTTTCCGCATGCATGGCGTCGAAGTCCGGCAGCGACAAGGGAAAGCCCGTCGCGCCGCCCAGCGGCGATTGGTGCAATCGGGCGATCACCATGGGCGAGAGCAGCAGGATGGCGGCAAAACGCCTGTCCACCGGCCGCATGTCGCCCAGGGCCATATGCGCGTCGAGCCGCGTCGCGATCGCCCCCAATATCGGTTCGAGGTGATGCCCCAGATAGGCCGATGCGGCAGCCGGGTCGGCAAATCCTTCGCTGAGCCCGATTACCTGCAAGGTCAGCACGCCGAACTCGAAGCCCTGGCCGATGGAGCGCACCAGATCGGCGATCGAGCGCGCGAAGGGGCCAGACGGCTGCGCCGCCATGGCGAGATAGATCGCGCCCTCGCGGCCCGCCTGCTCCATGATGGCGGCGACCAGCGCGGTCCGGGTGCCGAAATAATGGGTCAGCGTCGAGACCGAGACACCGCAGGCCGTAGCAATGTCGCGGAAGCTGGCATTGCGGCCGCCGGGCGCACCCAGATGCTGGCGCGCCGCCGCCAGGAGGGCCACGCGCCGTGTCTCGAACTGCTTGTCCCGGCTGCCGGTGGGACGTGCCACATCTGCCTCACAAAGCAAGAACCTGCGCTTTCCAAAGCATAAACGATCCGCTATGGTTTTCTATAGCAAATGTCATAGGAAACTATCATGGCGACGGCAGGCACGGGCAAGAGGCGGCGCAAGCTGGGCTGGATCATCGTGCTGGTGCTGCTGCTGGGTGCGGCCGGCGGTTATGCCGCCATTGCCCGTCCCTGGGTACAGCGCCCCCTGGCGGTCAAGGTCGAGACCATGGCGCTCGGCCCGGTTTCCCAGGTGCTCGCCGTCAATGGCCGCGTCGCGGCGCGGCGCAGCGTGGTGCTGCGCGCCACGGTGCAGGCGCGGGTCGTGTCGGTCAGTGCCGATGTCGGCGACGCCGTCAGCGCCGGGCAGGTGCTGACCCAGCTCGACGACAGCCAGCAAAAACTCCTCGTCGACCAGGCCCGCGCGGCCCTGCAGGCGGGCGAGACCCGGCGCGACCAGGCGCGCGCCACGCTCGAGCGGGCCCAGGCCCTCGGCGACAATGTCACCCGCGCCAGCCGCGAGGATGCCGAAACCGAAAACCGCGCCGCCGAAAACGAAGTGTCGCGCCTGCAGGCGCTGCTCGACCAGGCCGAGAACCAGCTCGATCAATATGCCCTGCGCTCGCCGCTGGCCGGCGTGGTGCTGGCGCGCGGCGCCGAGACGGGACAGCTGGTGGACGCGCAGTCCGAACTCTTCACCATTGCCGATCTGGGTGACCTGCTGGTGGAAACCGACGTCGATGAACTCTATTCGTCGCAGATGAAGGTCGGGCTCAAGGCCCTGCTCAAGCCGGCCGGCGGCACCGCGGCGCAGGCCGGGGTGGTGAGCTTTGCCGCGCCCACCGTCGATCCCGATACCGGCGGGCGGGCGATCAAGATCGATTTCGACGCGCCGGTCTCGCTGCCCATTGGCCTGACTGTAAACGCCAACATCATCGTCTCGGAGAACCCGTCGGCGCTCTCGGTGCCGCGCGGCGCCATCCTCACCGACGGGGCGCGGACCTATGTGCTGGTCGAGGAGGCGGGTGTGGCCCGGCCGCGCGATATCGGCATCATCGACTGGCCGGCCGACCGGCTCGAGATCACCTCGGGCCTGGCGCCCGGCGACAAGGTGATCGTCGACCCCGCCAAGGTCAAGCTCGGCCAGACCATCGCCGCCGTGGACGGCTGAGACCATGCCCTTCGTGCTCCGGGTGGCCTTTCGCTATCTCACTGCCAACAAGGGCCAGACCGGCCTGCTCGTCACCGGCGTGGCCGTGGGCGTCTTCGTCTTCGTGTTCATGAGCGCGCTGATCGGCGGGCTGGCGGTGTTCCTCGTCACCCGCACGGTGGGAGACATTTCCCACGTCACCATCGAAGCCCCCAGCCGCGAGGCCGAGGCCATCGCCACCGGCGCCGAAACCGACCTGCTGCTGGTCACCCAGCGCTCGAGCACCACGCGGCAATTGCTGCGCACCGCCGATGCCTTCCTCCCCACCATTTCGGCCAGTCCCGAGGTCAAGGCCGTGTCCCCGCAGGTGGTGGGCAACGGCTTTGTGGTGCGCGGCCAGGTACGGGCCGCCGTTGGCGTCACCGGGGTCGAGCCCGACAAGGTGTCGGCCATCGCCGATCTGGGCAAGCGGCTGGTCGCCGGCAGCACGGCGCTCAGCTCCACCACCGTGCTCATCGGCGCCCAGCTGGCGCGCGATCTGGGCGTGACCATCGGCCAGGTGGTCCGCCTGCAGTCCGATCGCGGCATCGATCGGCCGTTTCTGGTGGGCGGCCTGTTCGAAGTCGGGGTCGAAGCGCTCGACAGCCGCGCGGCCTTTGTCAGCCTTTCGGCGGCGCGTACCCTGTTCGGCGTCGAACAGGGCCTGTCGCGCATCGAGGTCAAGCTCACCGATCTCTACCAGGCCGATGCCGTCGCCCGGCGCCTGGCGGCCGAAACCGGGCTCAAGGCCACGCCCTGGACCGCCAACAATTCCCAGCTGCTCGATGGATTGCGGGCCCAGGCCAGCTCGGGCAACCTGATCAAGGCTTTCGCGCTGATCACCATCGTGATCGGCGTCGCCAGCGCGCTCTCGCTCTCCACCTATCGCCGCCGTCCCGAGATCGGCATCATGCGCGCCATGGGCGCCAGCCGGCGCTTCGTGACGGCGGTGTTCATCCTGCAGGGCGGGCTGATCGGGGTGCTCGGCGGGCTGATCGGCATTGCTCTGGGCTTTGCCGCGCTCTCGCCCTTTCCGGTGCCCGAACTGGCGCCGGCCGGCGGCTTTCCGGTCGATGTGCGGCTGGGCGCCTATGACATCGCCTTCGTTCTGACCGCCATTGCCGCCACGCTGGCCTCCATCCTGCCCTCGCTGACGGCGGCGCGCGTCGCCCCCGCTTCGGTGCTCACGCAATGACCGGCACGCCGCTCATCGAGGTGCGCAACCTGGTCAAGACCTTCGAAGATGGCGGGGTGGAAACCCGCGTGCTCAAGGGGCTCGACCTCACGCTCGCCACCGGCGAGCTCTGTGCCCTGGTCGGCCCCTCCGGCTCGGGCAAGAGCACGCTGCTCACCATTCTGGGCACGCTGGCCCGCGCCACCTCGGGCCGGTACACCATGCTGGGCGAAAACCTGATGACCGCTGGCGACGCCGCGCTCACCGAGTTCCGCAACGCCCATATCGGCTTTGTCTTCCAGTTCCACAATCTGCTGCCCGATTTCACCGCGCTCGAGAACGTGCTGTTCCCCGCCGCGCTGCGCGACGGCCGCCAGACCCGCGCCGCGCGCGACCGGGCGCGCGAACTCTTGGTGCGCGTCGGGCTCGAGGACCGCACCGATTTCCGCGCCACAAAACTCTCCGGCGGCCAGAAGCAGCGCGTCGCCATCGCCCGGGCGCTGATGAACCGGCCCGAACTGGTGCTGGCCGACGAACCCACCGGCAGCCTCGACAAGGATTCCGCCGAGCAGGTGCTCGCGCTGATCGCCGAAATCAGCGCCGCCGAACAGACCAGCTACCTGATTTCCACCCACGACGACAAAGTCGCCGCCGTCTGCCGCCGCCAGATCCGCGTCACCAATGGCCTGGTCGTCGAAGACTGAGGCTTTCCCCTCACCCCCGGGCCGGCACGAACACGTCCAGCGCCTGCTTGAGCACCTGCAGCTTGACCGGCGTCTGCGTTACCACTTCGCCGTCGGCATTGACCGGCTGCGGCCGCCGCGTCTCGATTTCGAACCAGTCGGCATGGTCCACCCGCACGTCGTCCCAGCCGCCATGCTGACCGCGCTGGAAGGTACGGAACATCAGCGCCAGCTTCCACAGCGTCTTGAGTTCGAGGCTGTAGAGGTCGAGCATGCCGTCATGGATGGTGGCCTTTTCGTGCACCACCACGCCGCCGCCATAGTGCCGGCCATTACCGATGGCGATCTGGTAGGTCTTGACCTTCTCGGTGCCGCTGGCGGTCCTGATCCAGGCGGTGAACTGCCGCGCTCCCAGCGCCACGCGCAGCGCGCCCAGCACATAGCCGAAACGGCCCCAGCGCTTCTTGGTCAGCCCGTCGAGCCGGCTCGCCAGGTCCGCTGCCAGACCGATCGTCACCACATTGAAAAACGGATGGCCGTTGGCCAGCCCGATATCGACCCGCGTCGTGTGCTGCCCGGCGATCACCCGGCCGGCGGCCGCAAGGCCCGGGGGGATGGCCAGGGTGCGCGCCAGATCATTGGCCGTGCCCAGCGGCAGGATGCCCAGCGGCTTGCCGATATCGGCGATCGCCTTGGCGCAGCCGCTCAGCGTGCCGTCGCCGCCGCCCACGATCACGCCATCCACCTGCGGGCCCTGGGCGCGGATATAGTCGGGGAATTCCCACACCTCGATCGGCCGGTCGGGCCGCACGATCTGGGTGCCGCTCGCTTCAATCGGCGCCAGCCCCTCCCCGATATCCCGGTCGCCCTGCCGCGCCCGCGGGTTGACCAGCAGCAGGGCTTTTCGAACGGGCATCGCGATCTCCTGGGGGTTCAACCAGCCCCGCGCAGGTGTGTCCCCACCCCTCGGAGGTCAAGCCCCACGCCGAAATTTCGCAGAGCCTCTCAGCCGGCCGCCGCCCAGGCCGCCGCGAACCGGCCCAGAAACGCGGCGCGTTCGGCATCGGGCAAGGCCCGGCTCATCTGCGGCACGACCTTTTCCATGTGGCGCCGACGCGTGGCATCGATCCGCCCTTCAGCCGCCGCCAGTTCGGCCAGCATCGCCTGCAGCCGCCCACGCACCCGCGCCGCATCGGGCACGGCGACCACCGGCGCCCCGCCCTGGGTCGCCTCTGTCGCGAACATGTCGAGCTGCGCTTTGGGCATTCCGGTCTCCGTCACACACAAGCGCAAGCCAGCTGATCTTGAGGCGCCCGCCCGTCGGTCGCCCCCGCGCCCCCTCCACCGGCTCCGCCGGTCCCCCTCCCCCGCTGCGCAGGGGAGGACCCGACTGAAACAT